>Ga0310823_100008_pt1 | contig 738600 bp, 657 predicted proteins | sample P4_ome_3_FD_201316 | JGI IMG/M metagenome (GOLD analysis project Ga0310823, IMG submission 201316) | Sorghum-adapted microbial communities from Joint BioEnergy Institute, Emeryville, California, United States - P4_Day56_Rep3 | ecosystem: Engineered > Bioreactor > SSF (Solid state fermentation)...
CCCGGTCCCATTCCGAACCCGGAAGCTAAGCCTGCCAGCGCCGATGGTACTGCACCCGCCAGGGTGCGGGAGAGTAGGACACCGCCGGACACCCACACAACCACATCCTTCGGGATGCCAAAAAAAAGGGGGGGTCGGGAGTTCAGCTGAATCCCGACCCCCCTTTTTTTTTCATGCCCCTTTTTTTTTTTCTATGGGGGCTGCGGCCGCCCTTTTTTCTTGGGATTCCGCTCAGGCGAGGGCACACACCACACGAGCACACGCCACAAGAACACAACGGGTGGGGTGAACCCCCGGGCCGCAAGAGCACAGGCTACAAGTCGACAACCGGCCGCCCGCGATGTCGACCTTGCACAGGCCGGGCGGCACAGCAACAAAGTATGGCCCCGCAGAGTGCGAGCCACAGACAGCACGGGTGCAGCAACAAGAGGCCGGCAGACCCGCCCACAGCACGGGTGCAGCACTAAGAGAGGGCCCTGCAGAGTGCGGGCTACAACGGCAAACCCCCAGGCCGCGACGCACAGCATCAGAAGGCCGCAGATCACAGGCCCGCAGGCTGCAAGGGCACAGCACCAAAACCCCCGTAGAGTGCCGGCGACAACGACAAGATGCTCAGGCCGCAAGGGCCGAGGCTACAGGTCGGCCGACCAGCGTGCCGCGACGCCGACCATGCACAACCCGCAAGGCTGCAACCGCAGAACTCCCCAGGCCGCAAGAGCACAGCGCCAAGAACCGATCAGGCCGCAAGGCACAGCAGCAGAAAGCCGCAGGCCACAAGCCAAGCGAGAACAACCCCCAGGCCGCCAGAACAGGCTACAAGAGCACAACCCGCCAGGGCACAGGCCGCAAGGAACGATAAAGCCCCCAGGTCACAAGGCGCACACTGCCAACTCGCAGCAACACCCCCCGCAGCAGCCACCACCCCCAGGGGGCCCGGGCACCGAGCCGGTGCCGCTCCACCTCAGATACAGCCACCACACCACCCAGAGGCCCCGGACACCGCGCGGGTGCGGCTCGACCCCGGACGGCATCCACCACACACACCCAAGCGCCTCCCGCCAACACACCCCACCATCCACCAGTAAGGCCACACCCGCGAAACCTGCTGGACCCACCACCACGCTCCACATGCTGGAGGCTGCAGAGCACACGCCCACGAGCCACGGCGCGTACTACGGCGGTGCGGTCATCGGCCGGTGACCGTTCTCCTGCGGCGGTGTGACGTCCAGCATCAGAGTGTCTTGATCGATCATGCTGGGAGTCGCGGCATTCTGGGACGCAGATCCGCGGATCGAGGACGGCAGCACGTGGCGGCGACTACTGCAGCGGTAGCCGGTTCGAGGCAGCGCGCCTGTGCGGGCTAGCCTGGAGCGAGTGACTACAGGAGGTCAGGTGTCCGATTCGGACGGGCGCGGAAGACCTGCCGGGGCGAAGGCGGCCGGCAGCTCGGGCAAACCGCGCGACACCAATCACGGTCAGCGTGGCGGGCGAAGCCCCGGGTCAGGCCACGATCGGCGTAACCGCGCAGGGCGTGGAGCCACCGGCCGTAGCGGCGGCTATCGCGAGGATTCGGCAGGCGGTCGCAGGTTCCCGAATGGTCAGCACAAGGGGAGGCGGCTGGCTCGTGGTGAGGCTTCCGCTCGCGATGGCTGGCGCAACGGTGGCGGACGAGAGGGTGCGGCCAGGCGCGGCCCCGGCAAGCAGACGAAGCAGGACCCGGATACTCGCCATGAGGCCGCGGCGAAGGTCGAAGCCCCGCCGCTGGATGACGACATCGAGTTCACCGAGCTGGACATCGACGTCCGCAAGGAACTGCGCAGCTTGCCCAAGCCGACGGCCGAGCTGGTCGGCAAACACCTGGTCGCCGCAGGCCGGTTGATCGACACCGATCCGGAGGCCGCGCTCGCGCACGCCCGCTACGTGAAGACCAAGGCGTCCCGGATACCGGTCGTCCGGGAAGCGGTCGGGCTCGCCGCCTATCACGCGGGTGAATGGGCGGAGGCGCTGTCCGAGCTACGCGCGGTGCGGCGCATGACCAACAGCAACCTGCACGTGGCCGTGCTGGCTGATCTGGAGCGCGCTCTCGGCCGGCCCGAACGGGCGCTCGATCTGGCCAGGGAGACCGACATGGCGCAACTGCCTCCCGAGGTCGCCGTGGAGCTGCGTATCGTGGCCGCGGGTGCCCGTCGCGATCTCGGCCAGCTCGAGGCGGCGGTGGTCGCCCTGCAAGGCCCGGACCTGGACCCGGACACGTGGGAACCGTGGAGCGCACGGCTGTTCTATGCCTACGCTGACAACTTGCTGGCCGCGGGCCGCAAGGACGAAGCCGTCACGTGGTTCATGCATGCGGCTGAAGCGGACATCGACGACGAGACCGACGCCGCGGAGCGAGTCACCGAGCTGACCCAATGACTTCACGACCCCAGCAAGCGGACAACACAGCGGACGCGGACACACCAGCGGGCGACACGCTGCTCTCCCGGCATGACGCCGTCCTGTTGGATCTCGACGGCACCGCATTCCGCGGCTCCCAGCCGATCGAGGGTGCGATCGAGACGGTCGAACGTTTCCGCAAGGAAGGTGTGGCGGTCCGGTTCGTCACCAACAATGCGTCGCGCGCACCCGAAGCGGTGGCGGAACACCTGCGGAGAATCGGCTTTCCCGCGGACGCCGACGAGGTGGAGACTTCCGCCCAATCCGGAGCAGCTCTGCTCGCCGACCTCGTTCCGTCCGGCTCGGTGGTCTTGGTCGTCGGGACGGAAGCCCTTGCCGACGAGGTGCGGCGGGTGGGGATGCGCGTCGTTCGCACGGTGGATCCGGATCCGCCCGCGGCGGTCATCCAGGGACATTCGCCCACCACGGCGTGGCGCGACCTGGCCGAAGCGTGCATGGCCATCCGGGAGGGTGCCACCTGGGTGGCGTGCAACCTCGACCCCACTTTGCCCACCGAACGGGGTGAACTCCCCGGCAACGGGTCGATGGTGGCCGCGTTGCGGACGGCGACCAGGCGTCAGCCGCGGGTCGCCGGGAAGCCGGCGCCCGGCCAGTTCCAGCGCGCCGCAGCGACCGCAGGCGCCAGCCGCCCGCTGGTGATCGGTGACCGCCTGGACACCGACATCGCCGGCGCGAACGCGGCGGGCTACGACTCCCTGCTCGTGCTCAGCGGTGTCACTGCCGCCCACGAGGTGCTGGCCGCCCCGGAGGACCAGCGACCCGGCTACATCGGCGAAACGATGGCGGCCGTGCTCGAACCGTCCGCGACCCTGGCGGTCGGCCCCCAGGACGGCTGGCGGATCGCCGTCACGGCCGATGCCTTGGAAGTGTCCGGGGAAGGTTCCCCGGTGACGTTGCTGCGCGCGCTGTGCCAGCCGGCGTGGGAGTCCGGTGTCACCGCGGTACGGGTCCGCGGAGAAGGCGCCGCGCGGGCGGCACGATCGCTGGGCCTGCCCGGCATCGATTACCGTTGACCCATGAACGACCAACCGAAGCCCGGCCTTGCGCGGCTGGAGACCGACCCCAAGGCGGGCGTGGCCGAGGCGGTGGCCGGTCTGGACGAGCTCGACCAGCTGCCGCTGAGCGAGCATGTGGAGCGGTTCGACGCGGTCCACACCGAGCTCACGGTGGCGCTGTCGTCGATCGACAAGGTCTGAATCAGCGGTGACGGCGAAGGCACGCAAAGCCCGGCTGGACGCCGAGCTGGTGCGCCGCGGGTTGGCCCGGTCGCGCGAACACGCCGTGAGCCTGATCAACGCGGGACGGGTGAGCGTGCGCGGCATGGCCGCGCGCAAACCGGCCATGGGCGTGGACCGCGACACGTCTATCGTCGTGAAGAACGACGACGACCCCGGCTGGGCGTCGCGAGGTGCGTACAAGCTGCTCGGCGCGCTCGACGCGTTCGGTGTGGACGTGGCCGGAAAGCGTTGCCTGGACGCGGGGGCGTCCACCGGCGGTTTCACCGACGTGCTGCTGCGCAGGGGAGCGAAGAGCGTGGTGGCGGTCGACGTCGGTCGTGGCCTGCTCGACTGGCGGTTGCAAACCGACGAGCGGGTCACCGTGCTGGACAAGACCAACGCCAGGTCGCTGACCGCGGACCTCGTCGGCGGCGAAGTCGACCTGGTGGTCGCGGACCTGTCGTTCATCTCGCTCCGGTTGGTGCTGCCCGCGCTCATGGCATGCACCCGGGTGGGCGGTGACCTGCTGCCGATGGTGAAACCGCAGTTCGAGGTGGGCAAGGACAAGGTCGGCAGCGGTGGAGTGGTGCGTGATCGCGGGCTACGCGCCGAGGCCGTGCTCGGCGTGCTCACCGTGGCGGCCGACCTGGGACTGATCACGCAGGGGGTGGTGGCCAGCCCGTTGCCGGGGCCGGCAGGCAACGTCGAGTACTTCGCGTGGCTACGGCACGCAGGCGACAAGATCGCGGCCGACGACCAGGACGAGCGCGCCAGGATGGCGGACCTGGTGCGCTCCGCCGTCGAGAAGGGGCCGGCATGAGCCGTGAAGTCCTCCTGGTGGTGCACTCCGACCGGAAGCAGACGCTGGACGCGGCGCGCGAGGTCGGGGAGCGGTTCACCGCCGCCGGGTTCGCCGTGCGGTTGCTCGGCACCGCGCCCGACGACGCGATCGCCGTCGCAGGTGCGACGTTTCCGTGCACCGTGGTGCGGGCCGACGAGAACCCGGCCGACGGTGTCGAGCTGGTGTTCGTCCTCGGCGGGGACGGCACTCTGCTGCGTGCGGCGGAGGTGGCCAGGCCCGCCCGCGTGCCGGTGCTCGGAGTGAACCTCGGACGGATGGGTTTTCTGACCGAGGCGGACTCCGATGCACTCGGCGAGACGGTCTGGCGCGCCGTCGAAGGCTCCTACCGGGTGGAAGAGCGGATGACGCTCGACGTCACTGTGCGGCACGGCGACACCGTGCTGGCCAGCACCTGGGCGCTGAACGAGGCGAGCGTGGAAAAGGGTTCGCGGGAACGCGTGCTGGACGTGCTGATCACCATCGACGGCCATCCCGTGTCGGCGTTCGGATGCGACGGCGTGCTGGTGGCGACGCCGACCGGATCGACGGCGTATGCGTTCTCCGCGGGCGGGCCGATCATCTGGCCGGACGTGCAGGCCATGTGCGTGGTGCCGAGCAACGCGCACGCGATGTTCTCCCGGCCGATGGTGGTCTCGCCGTCGTCGGAGATCGCCATCGAGCTGGACCCGAACGGCACCAACGGTGTGCTCAACTGCGACGGGCAGCGGTACGTGGAAGTCCCCGTCGGGGCCAGGGTGCAGGTCGGCAGCGGCGCCATCCCGGTGAAGCTGGCCCGGTTGTGGGACGGCCCGTTCACCGACCGGCTGGTGCACAAGTTCGCTCTTCCGGTGAAGAGCTGGCGGGAGCGGCACACCACGTGATGCCGGGCGTGGAGCACCCGGAAGTGTCGGTGCAGCCGTTACGGTAGAGCCCGTGCTGTCCGAGATGCGGATCCAGGGCGTCGGAGTCATCGACGACGCGCTGCTCGAACTGCACCCCGGGTTCACGGTGGTGACCGGTGAGACCGGTGCGGGCAAGACCATGGTGGTCACCGGCCTGCACCTGCTGTCCGGCGGCAGGGCGGACGCCTCGCGGGTGCGGGCAGGGGCGCAGAAGGCCGTCGTGGAAGGCCGGTTCGACCTGACCACGGTGCCGCAAGCCGCGGCGATCGCGGAGGAAGCCGGTGCCGAGACCGACGACGACGGCAGCCTCATCGCGGTCCGGTCGGTCAGCAAGGACGGCCGGTCGCGGGCCCACCTCGGCGGCCGCTCGGTGCCCGCGGGTGCGCTCGCCCAGCTCGCCGAGCACCTCATCGCGGTGCACGGCCAGAACGACCAGCTGCGGCTGCTGCGGCCCGCGGAGCAGCTGGCGGTGCTGGACCGCTACGCGGGCGAGTCCGTGGCCGAGCCGCTGGCCGCTTACCAGCGGGTGCGGGCAGAATGGCAGGCGGTCGTCGCCGAGCTGGCCGAGCGCACCACGAAGTCCCGCGAGCTGGCCCAGCAGGCGGACATGCTGCGGCACGCGCTGACCGAGATCGGCGCGGTCGATCCGCAGCCGGGGGAGGACGCGCAGATCGCCGCCGAGGTCAAACGGCTGGCGGAGGCCGACGAGCTGCGGTCCGCTGCCCACGGCGCGCAGCGGGCTCTCAGCGGCGCCGAGGACGGCGATCCGGACCAGCCGGGGGCGCTCGGACTGATCGGCGAGGCCAAGCGCCGGCTGGAGGCGACCGGCGACCCGGCGCTGACCGAGCTGGCGAGCAGGTTGGACCAGGCCCTGGTCGTGCTCACCGACGTCGGCGGCGAGCTCGGTGCGTATCTGGACGACCTCGACGCCGACCCCCAGCGGCTGGAGGGCCTGCTGGCCCGGCAGGCGGAGCTGAAGAAGCTGATCCGCAAATACGCCGCCGACGTCGACGGAGTGCTCGCCTGGGCGGAGGAAGCCCGGCGGAAACTGGCGTCGCTGGACACCTCCGACGAAGCGCTGGCCGAGCTGGCGGCCCGGCGCGACGAGCTGGCGCACGAGCTGGCCGGCCACGCCGCCAGGCTCACCAAGGCGCGGTGCGCGGCGGCCGAGGAGATGGGCGCGGCCATCACCGCGGAACTGGCCGGTTTGGCGATGGGCCAGGCCGAGGTGCAGATCAGCGTGCGCCGGCGCACCGCCACCGCGGACGATCCGGCGGCGCTCGAGGTGGACGGCGTGCTCTGTCACGCCGCCGAGCACGGCACCGACGACGTGGAGCTGCTGCTCAAACCGCACGAAGGCGCTCCGCCGCTGCCGGTGCACAAGGGCGCGTCCGGCGGGGAGCTGTCCCGGGTGATGCTGGCCATCGAGGTGGTGGTGGCGAAGGCCGACCCGGTGCCGACGATGGTGTTCGACGAGGTCGACGCCGGGGTCGGCGGGCGTGCGGCGGTGGAGATCGGCCGCCGCCTGGCCCGGCTGGCGCGAACCCATCAGGTGCTGGTCGTGACGCATCTGCCCCAGGTGGCGGCGTACGCGGACCGCCACCTGGCGGTGCGCAAAGGGACGTCCGGCGGCGTGACAGCCAGCGACGTCCGGACCCTGTCGGACTCGGAGCGCGTCGCCGAGCTGGCGCGCATGCTGGCGGGCATGGACGACACCGAGACGGGCCTGGCGCACGCGGAAGAGCTGCTCGAAGTGGCCGCGGAGGACAAGGCGAAACTCACCTGATCGGGGGATACCGCGGGTTGGGTGTCCCGGCGTGGCGGACCGGCGAACGCCGCCTCATGAGTCACTATCGACCCATGAAACTCAACGGCCTCCTCTCCTCGTCTCGCGGGAAAGAGGCGCTGCCCGGTGTGTCCGGCGTCGCGCGGGTGGACCGCAACACGCAGCGGCTGCTCCGGCGCGTCGGACCGGGCGACATCGCGGTGCTGGACGAAGTCGACCTGGACCGGGTCACCGCAGAAGCCCTGGTGCGAGCGGAGGTGGCAGGCGTGGTCAACGCCTCACCGTCGATCTCCGGCCGGTTCCCCAACCTGGGGCCGGAGATCCTGGTCGGGGCGGGCGTCCCGCTGATCGACGGGGTGGGTGTCGAGCTGCTGCGCACGGTCAAGGACGGCAGCAAGATCCGGTTGCTGGACGGCGTGATCTTCGCCGGGGAGAAGGAGCTGGGGCGCGGCGTGGCGCAGACGCCGGACTCGGTGGCCGATCAGATGATCGAGGCCAAGGCCGGGATGATCGCGCAGCTGGAGGCGTTCTCGGCCAACACGATCGAGTTCCTGCGTGCGGAGCGGACGCTGATCCTCGACGGGGTGGGCGTGCCGGACGTGCGGGTACTGGTCAAAGGCAGGCACGCGCTGGTCGTCGCACCGGGCCCGGGCCATGCGCAGGACGTGAAACGGCTGAAGAAGTACATCGCCGAGCACAACCCGGTGGTGATCGGGGTCGGCGCGGCGGCGGACACGCTGCGGTCCCAAGGGGTGCGCGCGGACATCGTGCTGGGTGATCCCAGTGGCATCGAGGAGGAGACGCTGCGGCACGCCAGGGAGGTCGTGGTGCCTGCCCAGCCGGACGGCCACGCACCCGGCCTGCAGCGGATCCAGGACCTGGGCATCCAGGCGGTCAGGTTCCCCTCGTCCGGCAACCCGGAGGACCTGGCCCTGCTGCTCGCCGACACGCACGGCGCGAGCCTGGTCGTCACGGTGGGTTTCCAGGCCACGCTGGCCGAGTTTCTCGACCACGGCCGAGCCGGATCCAATCCGTCCACGTTCGTCACCCGCCTCAAGCTCGGGTCGAAGATCGTCGACGGCAGGGCGGTGGCCGAACTGCACCGCAACCGGGTGTCGATCGGTGCGGTGCTGCTGCTGGTCGGCGCCGCGCTGCTGGTGGTGATCGCCGCGTTGCTGGTGTCCGACGTCGGTGACGTCTACCTCGACTGGATGCAGCGGCAGTGGTCGTCGTTCGTCACTTGGCTCGAGGGGTTGTTCGCGTGATCTCATTGCGCTACCACATCGTCTCCATCGCGGCGGTCTTCCTCGCCCTGGCCGTCGGGGTCGTGCTGGGCAGCACGGCGCTGGGCGGCAGCCTGCTGTCGGCGCTGACCGAGGACAGGGACGAGCTGGCCAAGCGGGCCAGCTCGCTGGAGGCCGAGCGGAACGAGCTGCAGGCCCGCCTGGACGATCAGGACGCGTTCTCCGCGTCGGTCGGCCCGAAGATCGTCGCGGGGAGCCTGGACAAGCGCACGGTGCTGCTGGTGACCAACTACGACGCCCGCCCGGCGGACCGGGACGCGTTGCGCAAGCTGATCACCGCCGCGGGCGGCAAGGTCACCGGGGAGGTGCAGCTGACCGAGGCGTTCGCCGACCCGGGGCAGGCGGACCAGCTGGCGGAGCTCGCGACCCGTCTGCAGCCCGCCGGGACGAAGTTCCCGACCGCCGGAGGCCCGGGCACGCTGGCGGGTGCCCTGCTCGGCCACACCCTGCTGCTGGACGCCAAGACGGCCCAGCCGCAGTCGACGGCGGCGGAGCGCGACGCCGCGTTGGCCGGGCTCGCCGACGGCGGCTTCATCAAGGAGCCGGGTGACGTGCAGGCCGCACAGCTGGCGGTCGTGCTGGTCGGCGGCGAGCTGACCGGCGACGGCGTCGGCGACCGCACCGCGACGATCAGCCGGTTCGCCACCGAGCTGGACAAGGCGAGCGCCGGCGTGGTGCTGGCCGGAACGCCCGCGGCGGCGAAGTCCACCGGGCCGATCGGCTACACCCGGTCGGACACGGCATCCACCGAGGTGCTGTCCACGGTCGACAACGTCGACACCGCAGCAGGCCGCGTGGTGACCGTGCTGGCGCTGCGCGAGCAGTTGGAAGGCGACGCCGGGCAATACGGTATCGCGGGCAACGCGCAGGGGCCGGCACCCGGCGTGGCGGGCAAAGGCGACTGACGCCGCAGCGCCGGCGGAGGCACGCCGGGGCACTGCGGCCCGGGTCCGCGTCGGCGGGTCTCAGCCGGCGAGGCGGCGGATGCGGCCCTCGTACCGCTTCTCGATCTCCCGGTTCCGCTCGAATCCGCCGGGCACGTTCGACGAGACGTACACCGGCGGCTCGACCCCGGCGTCCACCAGCTTGCGGATCGCCTCGGCGACCATCATCTGCACCAGCAGCCCGGCGCTGAGCGACGAGAAACCGCACGCCGTGCCGCCGTTGGGCAGCGGCAGCACCGCGTCGCCGTAAGGGGCGCCGTTGTCCAGCACCACGTCGGCGAAATCGGCCAGCCGCTTGCCCTCCGGGTCACTGGGTGTCACCCGCATGGTGTGCTGCATCGACGTGATGGCGATCAGCGGGTGGCCCTTCTCGGTGACCAAGCGGGCCATCTCGGAGACGACCGCGTTGACGCCGGAGTTGGAGGCGATGACGAACACGTCGCCGGGTCGCGCGCCGGCGAGCTGGTACAACCGCTCCGCCAGGCCGGGCTGCCGTTCCAGCAGCTGATCGGCCAGCACATCGGGCTGGTCGCCGCCCACTACGACCAGATCGGTGAGCCGGATGCGGTTGGTGGGGATCAGCCCGCCGGCGCGCCCCGCGATCTCCAGCGCGACGGCTTGTGAGTGTCCGGTGCCGAAGGCCTGCACGATGCCCTCCGAACGCACCGCGTTCGCGATCAGCTCGGCGGCCGCGTCGACCGCGTCGGCAGCCTTCTCGGCCACTTCGGCCATGGCCGACAAGGCGTAGGAGGCGAATCCCGCGGCGGACAGTTCCGGTGTCATGAGCGCTCCCGGTAGGCGTGGGCGCGGGTGATTCCCGCGGTGCGGTTGAGGGCATTGCTGGCGCGGTCGCCGGACAGCTGGGCGACCCGGATGTACAGCAGGTCGACGACCACGAGCTGGGAGTGCCGGGCGGCCAGTCCGCCGTGCCGGAAGCTGGTCTCCAGCGCCGCCGTGGTGAGCACGTGATCGGCCAGCTTGGCCAGCGGGGAACGGGCACGGTTGGTGATGGCGATCGTGGTGGCACCCTGGTCGCGGGCGATCGCCATCGGCTCGACCGTCTCCCTGGTGGAGCCGGTGTGCGAGACGCCGACCGCGACGTCGTCGGATCCGAGCAGGTAGGCGGACGTCTCGGCGAGGTGGTTCTCGGTCCACACCCACACCGGGCAGCCGATCCGGTGCAACCGCATCTGCAGCTCGGTGGCGCTGGTGCCGCTCCCGCCGGTGCCGATCACGTCCACCCGGCGGGCCCGCGTGATGGCTTTCGCTGCCTCGTCCACCGCCTTCAAATCCAGCTGGGCGGCGGTCTGCTGAATGGCTTGCAGGTCGGCATTGACCACCACTGCGGCGACCCGTTCCATGTCGTCGTTCGGTTCGATGCCCACCCCGACGTTCAGTGCCGGGTTGACCGTGGCCCGGCCCAGTTCCTCGGCGATGGCCAGCTTCAGTTCCCGGTACGACTCCAGGCCGATGGCCCGGCAGAACCGGGTGATGGTGGCCGGGGACGTGCCGGACGCCTGAGCCAGGTCGCCGATCGAGGCGTGCATGGTGCCGGGCAGATCCGCCAGGATGTACTGCGCGACGTCCCGCAGGGCGCCGCCGAGGCTGGGCTCGGCCGCGCGGATGCGAGCGGACAGGGCCGCGGGCATCGCCTGCTCGATCGTCACTGAAATTCCCTATCGAACGACAAACGGTTCGCTGAAATGATTTACTACCACGCCGCGGTCGGTCAAGCGCGGTCGGCCGGGCGGGCTCGACGGAGGTGGCGATGGCTGTCGTGATCGGGGTGGACGCAGGCGGGACCGGGATGCGTGCGGTGGCCGTCGACCACGGTAGCGAGGGAGAAGCCGTCCTGGGCAGTGCGGACGGGCCTGCGGGCAACGCGCTGTCCGTACCGCCTGACCAACTCCAAGCGCGCCTCACCGCGTGTGTTGCCGCATGCCTGGAGTCAGCCGGGGCTCGCCCGGAGGAGGTCGGCGCGGTGGTCGCGGGCCTTGCCGGGGTCCGTGCGGCGCCGCACGCCGCGGACACCGTCCGCGCCGCGGTCGCCGCCGCCGGGATGGCATGCCCGGTGGGTGTCTGCTCCGATGTCGAGGTGGCGTTCGCCGGCGGCAGCGCGGAGCCCGACGGCGTGGTGCTGATCGCGGGCACGGGCGCGTCCGCTGCCAGGATTCGTGGCTTCACCACGGTGGCGACGGCCGACGGCGCCGGCTGGTTGCTGGGCGACGACGGCAGTGGCTTCTGGATCGCCCGGCAGGCCTTGCACGCCGTGCTGGCCTCGCTCGACGGCCGCGGGCCACGTACCGAGCTCGCCGGCGCGCTGTGTGCCGAGCTGGGAACGAGACCGGTCACCTGCGATGTCGTCGCCGCGGCCATGGCGGTGCCGCCACCGGCACTGGCACGGCTGGCACCCCGTGTGCTGCGGGTGGCCGAGGCGGGAGACGAGGTGGCGCACGACATCGTGCAAGGCGCCGTGCAGCACCTCGCGGCGACCGCGACGGCACTGGGTCCCCGGCCGGACCAGCCGTTGGTCCTGGCCGGCGGACTGATCGGGGCAGGCGGCCCCCTGCAGTCGCGCGTGACGGCAGCGTTGAGCCCTTCCGGGCGGCCCGTGGTGGTCGCGGTGGACACCCGGCAAGGGGCGGCCGTCGGCGCGGCCAGGCTTGCCGCGATGGCTCTTGCTGAAAACAAATTTTGCCACTAGCGTCCTTGCTCGATCACAAGTATCGTCCCTGCCCATCCATCGGATGAGGGAGGCCGACATGGTCGACGTGGACAGGCGGGTCTTTCTGCGCCAGGCTCTTGCGGCCGGGGCGCTGTTCCTGCCGGTGTCGGGGATGATGGCGAGCTGCGCCACCGCCGGGAGCGGCGGCAACGAGCAGGCCAAGGGGGAGGTTTCGGCGAAGAACCCGCTGGGCGTCGATTCGTCGGCCCCGCTCGAGGTGATCACCTTCGCCGGCGGCTTGAAGACCACGTTCCCCGAGGTGCAGGCGGCGTACAAGAAGGCGCACAGCGGGGCGAAGGTGACCGTCAAGGGCATGGTCAACATCAACTCGCTGCAGCCCCGGTTCGCCAGCGACGATCCGCCCGACCTGATCGACGACTCCGGCGCCCAGAAGATCCCGCTGGGCACGCTGGTCGGCGGCAAGCAGCTGGCCGACCTCCAGCCGCTGCTGGACGCGCCGTCGGTGGACGACCCGAACGTCAAGGTCCGCGACACGCTGGTCGACGGCACCGTCGACGTCGGCAGCTACAACGGCACCTTCCACGCGCTGAACTACGTCCTGTTCGTCTACGGCATGTGGTACTCGCGGTCGCTGTTCGACAAGCACAACTGGGAGATGCCCAAGCAGTGGGACGACTTCCTGGACCTGTGCGCGGAGATGAAGTCGGCCGGCCTGGCCCCGGTCGGCTACGCGGGCCAGAACGCCGCCCAGTACGTCACCACCACGCTGCTGACCATGGCGGCCAAGCGGGGTGGCCCGGACGTGCTGGTCAAGATCGACAACCTGGAACCGGGCGCGTGGGAGCAGCCCGCGGTCGGTGACGCGGCGGCGGCCATCGAACAGCTGGCGGCCAAGGGCTACCTGCTGCCCGGTGCGGCCGCGCTGGAACACACCGAGGCGCAGACCGAATGGGTCAAGGGCAAGGTCGGCGTCTACCCGAACGCCTCGTGGGTGGAGAACGAGATGAAGTCGGTGACCCCCAAGGGGTTCGACATGGTGATGTCGCCGGTGCCGAGCTTGGGCAGCGACGACGCGATGCCCACCGAGGCGCTGTACGCCAGCCCGGGCGAGTCGTTCATCGTGCCGAGCAAAGCGGACAACGTCCGCGGCGGGATGGAGTTCCTGCGCTACATGCTGGCCAAGGACAACGCGATGGCGTTCACCGAGCTGACCGGGTCGCTGACCGTGGTGAAGGCGGCCAACGAGGCGGTCGAGCCGAAGACCACCGGCCTGGAGTCGACGCAGGCGGCGCTGCAGGCGGCCGGCGAGAACACCGTCACCTACATCCACAACCTGTGGTACGGGGACATGCACAAGGCCTGCACCCAGGCGATGGCCGACCTGCTGGCCGGACGCAAGAGCGCCGAGGAGTACGTCAAGGCGTGCCAGCAGGCCGCGGACAAGACGGCCGCGGACGATTCGATCGAGAAGTACGAGCGGAAGTAAACATCGCCAGTGCGCCACGGGAAGTACCGGTTCATCGTCTCGTTCCTGGCGGTGCCGCTGGGGCTGTACGTGCTGTTCGTCGTCTCGCCGAACGTGCAGGCGCTGATCTACAGCTTCACCGACTGGAGCGGGTACAGCGACGAGATCAACTTCGTCGGGCTGGACAACTACGCCCGGCTGCTCGCCGACGAGACGTTCTGGATCGCGTTGCGCAACAACGCGGTGCTGCTGGTGGTGCTGCCAGTGGTGACCATCGCGCTCGGGCTGCTGTTCGCGTACCTGATCAACGTGGGCGGCGCCCGGCGCGGCGTGGTGGCCACCGGCCTGCGCGGGTCGAAGTTCTACAGCGCGGTGTTCTTCTTTCCGTACCTGCTGTCGGTGGCCATCATCGCCATCCTGTGGCGCCAGGCCTACAGCCCGCGCGGCGGCCCGGTGCCGAAGACCATGGCCGCGGTGGGCGTGGACCCGCCCACCGACGGGCTGCTCGGCTCGCCGGAGACGGCGCTGTGGGCGGTCATCGGCGTGGCGGTGTGGCACGCGGTCGGCTTCTACGTCGTGCTGTTCACCGCGGGGCTGGCCGCCATTCCCCGGGACGTGTTCGAGGCGGCCGCGCTGGACGGGGCGAACCGGTTCACCGTGTTCTTTCGCATCACGCTGCCGCTGTTGTGGGACAACGTTCAGGTCGCGTTCGTCTACCTGGGCATCATCGCGCTGGACTTCTTCGCCATCGTCAACATCATGACCCCGCATCCGGAGGCGATCTCCAACTCCACCGAGGTCGTGGCGCACTACCTGTACACGCGAGCGTTCAGCGGTGACATCAACCCGCAGTACGGCTACGCGTCGGCGATCGGCGTGGCGCTGTTCTTCCTGACCTTGACGCTGGCGGCGGTGATGTTCCGGGTGACCCGCCGGGAGCAGGTGGAACTGGGATGACGCAAACCGTAGCGCCGCCGCGCACCGAACCGGCCGCACTGCCGCCGAAGCAGGCGCCGCGCCGCGCCTGGCGGCCGACCGACGCGTTCTTCCACGTGGTGCTGGCCGGGTGGGCGATCGTGTCGGTGATGCCGCTGCTGTGGGCGGTGGTGACCGCGTTCAAGCCGAACGACGAGGTCTTCGGCGCGCCGTTCGCCCTGCCCAGCGAGTGGCGGGTGGACAACTTCGGCCGCGCATGGGGCGGGGCGTCCATCGGGCAGTTCTTCGTCAACACGGTCATCGTGGTCTCCGGCGCGCTGCTGTTGACCATGCTGCTGTCCACGATGGCCGCCTACGTGCTGGCCCGCTACGAGTTCCGCGGCAACCGGTTCCTGTTCTACCTGTTCGCCAGCGGGCTGATGTTCCCGGTCTTCCTGGCCGTCGTGCCGCTGTTCTTCGTGGTGCGCAACCTCGGGCTGCTGCACACGCACCTCGGCCTGATCCTCGTCTACACCGCCTACGCGCTGCCGTTCTCGGTGTTCTTCCTGACCGCGTTCTTCCGCACCCTGCCCAACGCGGTGGCGGAAGCGGCGCTGATCGACGGGTGCTCGCACGCCGGCGTGTTCTTCCGGGTGATGCTGCCGATGGCCCGTCCCGGCATCGTCAGCGTCGCGCTGTTCAACTTCCTGAGCATGTGGAACCAGTACCTGCTGCCGCTGGTGCTGAACCAGAACAACGAGTCCACCGCGGTGCTCACCGAAGGCCTGGCGATGCTGCAGGCGCAGCAGGGCTACGACGCGGACTGGAGCGCACTGTTCGCCGGCATGGTGATCAGCATGCTGCCGGTGCTGGTCGTCTACCTGATCTTCCAGCGCAAGATCCGGGAAGGGTTCGTGGCAGGCGCGCTGAAGTGAGACGCGGGGGTGGACACCTCCTGGGTGCAGCGCACCGACGGCCCCGGCGGTGCCGCCTGCATCGCGGCGGATCGGAAGGGTGAGAACACGATCGTCGTGTCGCCGGGGGCCAACGCCCGGGCGGACACCGCAATGGCGGACGCGCGTCGCGCCGGGACCTCACGAGAGCCCGGTCGCGATCATCGCGCTCCACGTCTCGACGAATCCGGGGAACGTCTTGCCGACCGTTGCGGGGTTTTCCACCTGCACGCCCGGCACCCGCAGCCCGACGACCGCCGCAGCCATCACCAGCCGGTGATCCTCGTAGGTGTGGAAGCGGCCGCCGTGCAGCTTGCCCGGTGTGATGCGCAGGCCGTCCTCGGTTTCGTCGACCGACGCTCCGAGCCCGCTCAGCTCGGTGGCCAGCGCCGCGAGCCGGTCGGTCTCGTGGCCACGCAGGTGCGCTACGCCGGAGATGGTCGACGGGCTGTCGGCGAAGCACAGCAACGCGGCCAGCACGGGCGTGAGTTCGCCGACCTCGTGCAGGTCGAGGTCGGCGCCGCCGAAGCCGTCCGGGCCGGTGATGGTCAGCCCGTCCACGTCGAGGGTCACGGTGGCGCCGAGGTCGCTCAGCAGGTGCCGCAGGTAGTCGCCGGGCTGGGTGGTGGTGGCCGGCCAGTCGGGGATCCGCACGGTGCCGCCGGTGAGCATGGCGGCGGCGAGGAACGGCGCCGCCGTGGACAGGTCCGGTTCGACGGTGTACTCCGGGCAGTTCAGCGGACCTGGCGGCACGTGGAAGCGCACGCCGTCGCGCTCCGGCCGCGCGCCGAAGGTCCGCAGCAGGTCGAGCGTCATGGCGATGTGCGGCTCGCTGGGCGGAGTGCCGCCGACCAGCTGGACCGTCACGCCCTCGTCGAACGCCGCCCCGCTGAGCAGGAGCGCGGACAGGAACTGGCTCGAGGCCGACGAGTCGAGCTCGACGTACCCGCCGCGCAGGCCGCCGCCACCACGCACGGTGAACGGCAGCCCGTCACCGTCGACGCTGGCGCCCAGTTCGCGCAACGCCGCCAGCAGGGGAGCGATGGGACGCCGGTACAGGGCCTGGTCGCCGTCGAAGCGCACTTCCTGCGTGCCGAGTGCGGCCACCGGCGGCACGAAACGCGCGACCGTGCCCGCATTGCCCAGCTGGACGGTCACCTGCGGCTCGGCATCACCCCTCGGGTGCACCAGCACACCGTCGTCGACCGGTTCCGAGCGCGCGCCGAGCGCCGACAGTGCGCCCAGCATCAGCCGGGCGTCCCGGGAATCCAGCGGATGACGCACCCGCGTCCCGCTGTCGGTGAGCGCTGCCAGCAGATACGCCCGGTTGGTGATCGACTTCGACCCCGGGACGCGCACGGTGGCGTGCAGGGGCGGATCCGACGGTGTCACAGTGGGAACGGCCCAGTCGGGGCTGCGCATGCGCGGAAGACCTCCGATGACGATGCGGGTGTCGCGGGTGTCGCCCGCCGGTCGGGCGGATGCGTGTTAGCGTAGAGGCCCGTGGGACTTCAGCCAGGCAAGGCCGCCGCAGTCAAGCACGTGTTCGTCACCGGCGGTGTCGCCTCCTCTCTCGGCAAGGGCCTGACGGCCTCCAGTCTCGGGCAACTGCTCACCGCACGCGGGTTGCGGGTGACCATGCAGAAGCTCGACCCGTACCTCAACGTCGACCCGGGCACGATGAACCCCTTCCAGCACGGCGAGGTGTTCATCACCGAGGACGGCGCGGAGACCGATCTGGACATCGGTCACTACGAGCGGTTCCTGGACCGCGATCTGACCGCCAACGCCAACGTCACCACCGGCCAGGTGTACTCGGCGGTGATCGCCAAGGAGCGGCGCGGGGAGTACCTGGGTGACACCGTGCAGGTGATCCCGCACATCACCGACGAGATCAAGTCGCGCATCCTCGGCATGGCCGACGAGGACACCCACGTGGTGATCACCGAGGTCGGCGGCACCGTCGGCGACATCGAGTCGCTGCCGTTCCTGGAGGCTTGCCGTCAGGTGCGCCACGAGATCGGCCGGGAGAACTGCTTCTTCCTGCACGTGTCGCTGGTGCCGTACCTGGCTCCGTCCGGTGAGCTCAAGACCAAGCCGACCCAGCACTCGGTGGCCGCGCTGCGCAACATCGGTATCCAGCCGGACGCGCTGGTGTGCCGGGCCGACCGGCAGATCGGCCCGGAGCTGAAGCGCAAGATCGGCTTGATGTGCGACGTGGACGCCGACGCGGTCATCGCCTGCCCGGACGCGCCGTCCATCTACGACATCCCGAAGGTGCTGCATTCCGAGGCGCTGGACGCCTACGTGGTGCGCAAGCTGGACCTGCCGTTCCGGGACGTCGACTGGACGGTGTGGGGCGACCTGCTCGACCGGGTGCACCACCCGAAGGAGACCGTCAAGATCGCCCTGGTCGGCAAGTACATCGACCTGCCGGACGCCTACCTGTCGGTGACCGAGGCGCTGCGTGCCGGCGGGTTCGCCCACCGCGCGAAGGTCGACATCCGGTGGGTGGCCTCCGACGACCTGTCCACGCCGGGCGGAGCGGCCGCAGTGCTGTCCGACGTGCACGGCATCGTCGTGCCCGGCGGGTTCGGCATCCGCGGCATCGAGGGCAAGATCGAGGCCATCCGGTTCGCCAGGGAACGCAAGATCCCGGTGCTCGGGTTGTGCCTGGGCCTGCAGTGCATGGTCATCGAGGTGGCCCGCTCGCTGGCCGGCATCCCCGACGCCGGGTCGACCGAGTTCGAGCCGGACACCAAGCACCCGGTGATCTCGACCATGGCCGAGCAGGTCGACGTCGTCTCCGGCGCCAAGGACATGGGCGGCACCATGCGGCTGGGCGCCTACCCGGCGAAGCTGGTGGACGGCACCCTGGTCGCCAAGGCCTACGGCACCACCGAGGTGTCCGAGCGGCATCGGCACCGGTACGAGGTCAACAACGCCTACCGCAAGCGGCTGACCGACGCCGGGCTGGTCATCTCCGGTACGTCGCCGGACGGCAAGCTGGTGGAGTTCGTCGAGCTGCCGCCGGACGTGCACCCGTTCTTCGTGGGCACCCAGGCGCACCCGGAGTTCAAGAGCAGGCCGACCCGGCCGCACCCGTTGTTCGACGCGTTCATCGAGGCGGCCGTGAAGTACCAGGCCGCGGAACGGCTGCCGCTGCCGTGACCGAGACCCGGCCGGCCGGACGTGGCTCCCCGCGACCCGGGGAGCACGAGTTCACCGTGGTGTCCAGCACCGACGTGCACATCGGCCGGGTGGTCGCGCTGCGCATCGACGAGGTGGCCATGCCCGGCGGCGGGACGGCCCGCCGGGAGGTGGTCGAGCATCTCGGCGCCGTGGCCATCGCCGCGGTCGACGACGAGCAGAACGTGACGCTGGTGCACCAATACCGGCATCCGATCGGGCGCCGCCTGCTCGAGCTGCCCGCCGGCCTGCTGGACGTGGCGGGGGAGGACCCGCTGCGGACCGCGCAACGCGAGCTGGAGGAGGAAGCGGGGCTGGTGGCAGGCCGGTGGGACACCCTGGTCGACGTGGCGGCCTCGGCCGGGTTCACCGACGAGGTGGTCCGGGTCTACCTGGCGCGCGACCTCACCGAGGTCGGCCGCAAGGTGCTGGAGGACGACGACGAAGAGCGCGACATCGTGCTGCATCGGATGCCGCTGCGGGAAGCCGTCCGGCGTTGCCTGTCCGGTGAGCTGATCAACGGCGCCACGGTCAGCGGTGTGCTGGCCGCCGACGCGGTGCTCAACCACGGCGTGCCTGCCCGGCCGGCGGATGCCCCGTGGCCGGACAAGCCGCAAGCGCTGGCCGCACGCAAGCGCCGCTGACCGATCGACCCGCGTTCGCCCAGGCGCCCGGGGCGTGCCTGCCCGGGATCGTCCGGCCGTCCGGCTATCGTGCAAGGCCATGAGCGGCACCCGGCCGGACCGGGTCATCCGGGCGTTCGTGGATCACCTGGTGGTGGAACGCGGGATGGCCCGCAACACGGTGGACAGCTACGCCAGGGATCTGCGCCGGTACCACGCTCATCTGCAGGCGCGCGGCCGGACCGATCTTGCCGAGGTCGACGCCGAGGACATCACCGCGTTCCTGGTCGCCTTGCGGGAAGGCACGGAAGATTTTCCCCCGCTCGCGGCTTCGTCGGCGGGGCGGGCGTTGGTGGCCGTCCGTGGCCTGCACCGGTTCGCGGTTCGGGAAGGCCTGGTGCCGCGTGACGTGGCGCGGGAGGTGAAGCCGCCCGCACCACCACGACGGCTGCCCAAGGCGTTGCCGGTGGACGACGTGCTGCGGTTGCTGGAGGTCCCGGGCGACGGCGACGCGCTGGCGCTGCGCGATCGTGCGCTGCTGGAGCTGCTGTACTCCACGGGGGCGCGGATCTCCGAGGCCGTCGGGCTCGATGTCGACGACGTCGACATCGAACAGCGGACGGTGCTGCTCGACGGCAAGGGCGGCAGACAGCGTCTGGTGCCCGTCGGCAGGCCCGCTCTGGCGGCGATCGACGCGTACCTGGTGCGGGCCCGCCCGGCGCTGATCGCCCGGACGAAACGCGCGTCGGCGACCCCGGCTCTGTTCCTCAACGCCCGCGGTGGCCGCCTGTCCCGGCAGGGGGCGTGGCACGTGCTCAAGGTCGCCGCCGAACGAGCGGGCATCACTGGCGGCGTCTCCCCGCACACGCTGCGGCATTCGTTCGCCACTCATCTGCTCGAAGGAGGCGCGGACGTGCGGGTGGTCCAGGAACTGCTCGGTCACGCGTCGGTCACCACCACGCAGGTCTACACGCTAGTGACGGTCAACACGCTGCGCGAGGTGTATGCCACGGCTCACCCGCGCGCCAGGGCATAGTGCGGCATAGTTCGACAGGTGAGTGCAATCGATCCTGACCGCCCGGTCCGCTGGGGGATTCTCGGTGCAGGCCGCATGGCCGGGAAGTTCGCCACGGATCTGCGTGTGACCAAGGGCAACGAGCTGGTGGCGGTTGCCGCGCGAGACGCCGACCGGGCGCGTGACTTCGCCGCCGCATACGGCGCGAGCCGCTCATACGGTTCGTACGCCGATCTGCTGGCGGACGACGACGTCGACGTCGTCTACATCGCCACGACCCACGGCCAGCACTACGAGCAGGCGCTGCAGACCTTCGCCGCCGGCAAACCGGCGCTGGTGGAGAAGGCCTTCACGCTCAACGCCCGGCAGGCCGCCGAGGTGATCGATGCGGCCCGCAGCCGGGGCTTGTTCTGCATGGAAGCCATGTGGATGCGCACCAACGGCCTGGTCCGCACCGCGGTGCAGCTGGTGGCCGACGGCCGCATCGGCGAGTTGCGCAGCGTCACGGTGGACAACGGCCTGCTGTTCCCGTTTGACCCGGCACACCGGCTATACGACCTGCACCTCGGCGGCGGCGCCCTGCTGGACCTGGGCGTCTACGCGGTGACGTTCGCCTGGATCTTCCTCGGCGAGCCCGCCCGGGTCCGGGCGACCGGGACGTTGTCCCCGACCGGTGCGGATCAGACGATGGCGATGCAGTGGGAGTACGACGACGACCGGTTCGCCCACGTCTCCTGCACCACCGTCGCGGCGACACCGCAGCGTGGCGTGGTGGTCGGCACCAAGGGCTCGGTGACCCTCGAGCGCCCGTTCTACCGTCCCGAGCGGCTGATCCTCGAACAGGCCGAGGGCCGGACCATCACCAGCGAGGAGATCCTGCAGCCGATCGTCGGCAACGGCTACGGGCCGGAGATCGCCGAGGTCGAGCGCTGCCTGCGGCAGGGGCTGACGGAAAGCCCGCTGGTGCCGCTGGACGACACGCTGGCGATCATGCGGCTGATGGACGACGCCCGCGCGCAGGTAGGGGTCCGCTACGCCGCCGACGAATGACCCGGCCCCCCCCGTGAGCCGAATGCCGGCCCGTGATCCGAACGCCGCCCCGGCGACTGTCTGCTGCCGACGACAGCCGGATCGGCCGCACCTGTCCACTGCGGCTCAGCACCGCCGGAAAAATCATTGGACTCCGGCGGCGGTGATCAATAACGTCTGGGCCATGCCGTACTTGGTGATGGTGCGCCGTGTCCGGCGCTCGGCGATCGCGCCGGGCGTGGGGCTGGCATCCGCTTGTCGACGAATGGGCAGCGAAGGTCGTCGCTGACGCGAACGTGCGCCCCGGGCAGTACGTGCTGGACATCGGGGCTGGTACCGGTGCCCTGACCAGGCACCTGGTCGCTGCCGGGGCCCGCGTGCTGGCGATCGAACCCCATCCTGGGCGGGCCGACGTACTCCAGGAGCGCTTCGCCGGCCAGCCGGTGACCGTGCTGCGGATCGACGCCCGTGAGCTGGTGCTGCCGCGCCGGCCGTTCCGTGTCGTGGCGAACCCGCCGTATTCGATCACCAGCGACCTGGTGCGCAAACTGCTCAAGACTCCGTCGGGCATGGTCGCCGCGGATCTGGTGCTGCAACGCGCGGCGGCACGCCGGTTCTCCGATCCGGCGCGTGTCCCGCCGCGTTGGCGGACGGAGATCGGCAGGACGGTGCCGCGGAAGGCGTTCCGTCCGCCGCCCCAGGTTGATTCGGCCGTGCTGGTGATACGCCGCCGCTTCCGGTGAACGGGACGGAAAGCGCGGGGATTCGGCGAGGAATCGTGGCCGACTCCGGCGAGCCGCTTTGTCGGCTGCCGTGCCGGGTGCTTAGTCTTCCGACAGCAGCCTCGCCAAGGAGTCTTCTCGCTATGTCGACATTCGAGCCACTGACGATTCCGGCGACCAAGAGTCCAGGCGCCGACGAGATCGACGACGTCGACACGAACACGAACGGAACGGAGTCACGCGTGGGCCCAACCGGGCGTCCGGTGCGGGAGATCCCGGTCCCGCCACCGGTGAAGGAACACGGGCCGGCACGCGTGCTGGCGATGTGCAACCAGAAGGGCGGCGTCGGCAAGACGACCTCGACGATCAACCTCGGCGCATCACTGGCCGAGTACGGGCGCAAGGTGCTGCTGGTCGACTTCGACCCGCAGGGTGCACTGTCGGTCGGCTTGGGTGTGCAGCCGCACGAGCTCGAGCGGACCATCTACAACGCGATCATGGAGGACTCCTGCGACGTTCGCGACGTGCTGCGGCCGACCGGCGTGGAGAACTGCGACCTGCTGCCCAGCAACATCGACCTGTCGGCGGCCGAGGTGCAGCTGGTCGCCGAGGTGGGCAGGGAGCACAGCCTGCTGCGGGTGCTCAAGCCGGTGCTCGCCGACTACGACTACATCCTCATCGACTGCCAGCCGTCGCTGGGGTTGCTGACGGTGAACGCGCTGACCGCGGCGCACGGCATCATCATCCCGCTGGAGTGCGAGTTCTTCAGCCTGCGCGGGGTCGCGCTGCTGATGGACACCATCGAGAAGGTGCGTGAGCGGCTGAACCCGCAGCTGGAGATCACCGGGATTCTGGCCACCATGTTCGACCCGCGCACGCTGCACTCCAAGGAAGTGATGGCGCGCGTGGTCGAGGCGTTCGGCGACAAGGTCTTCGACACGGTGATCAACCGCACCGTCCGCTTCCCGGAGACGACCGTGGCAGGCGAACCGATCACCAGCTGGGCGCCGAAGTCCGCGGGGGCGGAGGCGTACCGGCAGCTGGCTCGCGAGGTGATCGCGCGGTGAGTCGTCGGGCACGGCTGCCCGGAGCGTCCGAGCTCTTCTTCCGCAAAACGACCGACATCGCCGGCACCGACGGCAGCAGCGGGTCCAAGCCACGTGTGCCGCGGCGAGGGTCACCCCGGGTCAAGCACGACACCAAGATCACGGTGTACCTGTCGCAGCAGGAACTGCTCGCGCTCGAGCAGGCCCGGCTGACCTTGCGTGCCGAGCACGACCTGCGGGTCGACCGCGGACGTCTGGTGCGCGAGGCGGTCGCGGTGATGCTGGCCGACCTCGAGGTGGCCGGGCGCGACTCGGTGCTGGTGCGCAGGCTGCGCAGTGACGGCGAGGAGGAGGCCGAGGCGGCCCGCCGGGCCGAGGAAGGCGGCACCAAGGAGACGGTGGCGTGATCGTGGCCGCCGACGACACCTCCGGCCCGGCGTCGGACACCGCGGACCGGCCCGGCGACCAGCCGGAGGGGCGGCCGAGGTTCCGGGTGCGCCTCGACAACTTCGAGGGGCCGTTCGACCTGCTGCTGCAGCTGATCTCGCAGCACGAACTGGACGTCACCGAGGTCGCGCTGAGCCAGGTGACCGACGACTTCATCGCGCACATCCGCCAGCTCGGGCCGGCCTGGGACCTGGACGAGACCACCCAGTTCCTGGTCGTCGCCGCGACGCTGCTGGACCTCAAAGCCGCCCGCCTGCTGCCGTCCGGCGAGGTGGAGGACGAGGAGGACCTGGCCCTGCTGGAGGCCCGTGACCTGTTGTTCGCCCGGGTACTGCAGTATCGGGCGTACAAGCAGGTCGCCGCGCTCTTCGCCGAGCTGGAGGCGGGTGCGTTGCGGCGCTATCCGCGGTCGGTGTCGCTGGAGGAGCGGTACAACGACCTGCTGCCCGAGGTGATGCTCGGGGTGGACGCCAAGGCGTTCGCGGAGATCGCCGCCGCGGTCTTCCGGCCGAAGCCGCCGCCCACGGTGTCGCTGGACCACCTGCACACCACGAGGGTGTCGGTGCGGGAGCAGGCGGCGGTGCTGCGGGTGCGGCTGGCCGAGCGGAAGGAAGCCACGTTCGCCGAGCTGATCGCCGACTGCGAGAACACCATGCTGGTGGTCGGGCGGTTTCTGGCCCTGCTGGAGCTGTACCGGGAGACGGTGGTGCAGTTCGACCAGCCCGAGCCGCTCGGTGAGTTGCGGGTGCGGTGGACCGGCGGCACGGTGGACGAGGCCGAGGCGGCGTCCGAAGCGGATCTGGCCAGTACCGAAGAGGAGGACTACGGGTGAGCGGGACCGCGGCCGGCGGGCCGTACGAGTCCGGCGCGGACGTCCGGCAGGGATGGTCCGGGCCGGCGGCGGTGGCCGGCCAGGAGGCTCGGGAGCACTCCACGCGGCAGGCGGAGCCTGTCGGGAGCGCTGCGGGCACGGAGCCGCGGGCGGGGAGCACGTCGGAGGCGGCCGACGGCCAGGTCGAAGTTGCGGCAGTGCAGGACCCCCGGGGTGAGCAGGCCGAGACGGATTCCGAGTCCGCACGTACCGGCGGCGAACAGCCCGATCCGGTGGCGATGGCGAACAAGGACGCGCTGCCGGACCTCAGCTCCGACGAGGCGTTGATGGCCGCCCTGGAGGCCCTGCTGCTGGTGGTGGACGCACCGGTCAGCGAGCAGACACTCGCGGCCGCGGTGGAGCAGCCGGTGGACCGGGTGACCGAAGCGCTGCGCACCATGGCCAACGACCTGCAGGACCGCCGCAGCGGCATCGATCTCCGCCGGGTCGGCGAGGGCTGGCGCATGTACACCCGGGACATCTACGCGCCGTACGTGGAGAAGCTGCTGCTGGACGGGCAGCGGTCGAAACTCACCCGGGCGGCTTTGGAGACGCTGGCCGTCATCGCCTACCGGCAGCCGGTGACCAGGGCACGGGTCGCTGCGGTGCGCGGCGTGAACGTCGACGGGGTGATCCGGACGCTGCTCGCCCGCGGCCTGATCGCGGAAGCAGGCACCGACCCGGAGACCGGTGGGACGCTGTACGAGACCACGGAGCTGTTCCTGGAACGCCTCGGGTTGAGTTCGCTCGACGACCTGCCGCCGATCGCGCCACTGCTGCCCGAGGTCGATTCCATCGACGATCTGGACCGGCTGTAACGTCGGAGACGGTCCCAGCAATTCCCGGCTCGAGCCGTCGTTGCGCGCGGGGTGCCGAGCCGGGGACGTCGAATCACCGAAGCCCAGAGGTCACTGAGAGCGAGCATGTCCGACAAGCAGAACGTCGAGGGTGTCCGCTTGCAGAAGGTGCTCGCACGCGCCGGAGTCGCTTCCCGCCGGGGAGCCGAGGAACTCATCGCGCAGGGCCGGGTCAGCGTGGACGGCGAGGTCGTGCGCGAGCAAGGCCGCCGGGTGGATCCGGAACGGGCGGTGATCAAGGTCGACGGGCGGCGCATCGAAGTGCGCTCGGGCATGGTCTACCTGGCGTTGAACAAGCCGGTGGGCGTGCACACCACCATGCGGGACCAGCGCGGCAGGAAGTGCGTCGGTGACTTCGTGCGGGACCGGCCCGAGCGGCTGTTCCATGTCGGCAGGCTGGACGCCGACACCGAAGGCCTGCTGCTGCTGACCAACGACGGCGAGCTGGCGCACCGGCTGATGCACCCGTCGTTCCACGTGCTCAAGACCTACCTGGCGGAGGTCGACGGCGCGGCGCCGCGCAGCCTCGGCAAGAGGTTGCGCGCCGGGATCGAGCTGGACGACGGCCCGGTCGCCGTCGACGGCTACAAGGAGATCCAGAAGCTGCCCGGGCGGACCCTCGTGGAGGTCGTGCTGCACGAGGGCCGCAACCGGATCGTCCGCCGGATGTTCGCCGCGGTCGGGCACCCGGTGCGCAGGCTGGTGCGCACCGCCATCGCCGACATCCGGCTCGGTGACCTCAAGCCGGGCACGATGCGCGAGCTGACCCCGCAGGAGATCTCCTCCCTGCACACCGTGCTGGAGCAGTGACGGCCCGCCCGCCGAACGGCGCGTCGGACTGCGTGCGTAACCGGGCGACTGCGTCCGGAACCGGGCGGTGCGGCAGGCGGTGCGCTATGCCGCCGACGGGGCGGTCTTCACCCGCGTCACCCGGTCCGCCACCGGCTCGGCGACCCGCGCCACGATCGGTCCCAGGATCGCCATCAACAGCACGTAGGTCGTGGCCAGCGCGGCCAGCTGCGGAGGCGCCGCGCCGGAGGAGACCGCCAGGCCCGCGATGACGATGGAGAACTCACCACGAGCGACGAGTGCGGCCCCGGCACGGATCCGGCCTTTGCGTCCGATGCCGCTCCTGGCGCCGGCGAACCACCCGGTCGCCACCTTGGTGCCCGTGGTCACCACCGCCAGGATGAGCCCGTAGACCAGCACCGGCGGGATGTCGGCCGGGTCGGTGTTCAGCCCGAACGCGACGAAGAAGAGCGCCGCGAACAGGTCGCGCAGCGGCTCGAGGATGCGCGTGGCGCTGTGCGCGGCCGGGCCTGCGATCGCGATGCCCAGCAGGAAGGCGCCGACCGCGGCGGACACCTGCAGCGCGGCCGCGATACCGGCGACCAGCAGCGCCGACCCCAGCAGCTTGAGCAGGAAGATCTCGCGGTCCTCGGAGTAGAGCACGGCCGAGACGACGCGGCCGAACTTCACCGCCACCAGCAGCACCGCGGAGACCACCAGCAGCGAAATGCCGACGGTGGTCAGCCCGGCGATCAGGCTGACGCCGCCGAGCACGGCGGTGAGGATCGGCAGGTACAGGGCCATGACCAGGTCCTCGAGCACCAGGATGGCCAGCACCACCGGTGTTTCCCGGTTACCCATGCGGCCCAGGTCGCTGAGGATCTTGGCGATGATGCCCGACGAGGAGATGTAGGTGACGCCCGCCATGACCAGCGCGCCGACCGGGCCCCAGCCCAGCATGAGCGCGACCAGGGCGCCGGGCAATGCGTTGAGCACCAGATCGATCGAGCCTGCCACCCACGACCGCTTCAGGCCGGTGACCAGTTCGGCCGCGGTGTACTCCAGGCCGAGCATGAGCAGCAGCAGGACGACGCCGATCTCCGCCGCGAGTTCGGCGAACGAATCGATGTGCAGTTCGACGACGCCGCCGTGCCCGAAGAACAGGCCACCGACCAGGTAGAGCGGGATGGGCGACATCCCGATGCGCTGCGCCAGCCTCCCCAGCAATCCCAATCCGAAGAAGACGGCACCGAGCTGGATCAACTCAAGTGCGGTGCTCGCCACGGATCAGCCCTTCTGCAACAGCTTCGCAGCGGCGGCCAGGCCCTCGGCGGTGCCCACGCAGACCAGCAGGTCACCTGCGGTGAAGGTGAGCTCGGGACCGGGTGACGGCAGGACCTGCCCGGCGCGCATGACGGCGACGATCGACACTTTGGTTCGCGTTCGCATTTCGGTGTCCCCCAGTGTGCGTCCGTCGAAGGGTGAACCCTCCGGAATCGGCAGCTGCTTGGTCATGATGCCGGGAACGTCGCGATGCTCCTCGGTGAGCTGTGCCACCAGCTGCGGGGCGCCGAGCAGGTTGCCGAGCGTCGCCGCCTCGTCGGTGGTCAGCGGCACCGAGGCGATGCACGCATCCGGGTCGTCGGTGCGGGACACGATCAACTCGACGTCGCCGTCCCGATGGTTGATCACGCCGATGCGTTTGCCTGCCCGGATCGCGAAGTCCTTGCGCACACCGATGCCGGGAAGCGGGGTTACTTCTACGTTCACGCGCCTAACGTATCCCAGCCGCGTGACAAGCTCAGCAGCAGGCAGAATGAGCGACCGGGTGTTCAGCCGAGGAGTGAGGGAGTGGCCGTGACTGCAGTGCTGCGCGGCGTGGTCGCGTTGGACGGCCCGTCCGGCACCGGGAAGACCACGGTGGCCAGGCGGCTGGCGCAGCGACTCGGCGCCGGATACCTGGACACCGGTGCGATGTACCGGGCCGTCACGCTCGCCGTGCTGCGCTCCGGGACGGACGTGGGCGACGCGGATGCGGTGGCCAAGGTGGCCGAGCAGGCCGAGGTCGTCGTCGGCACCGATCCGGGCGCGCCGTTCGTCAAGCTGGGGGAGGAGGACGTCAGCGCGGAGATCCGTGGCGAGCAGGTCACGTCCGCGGTGTCCGCGGTCGCCGCGGTGCCGGCCGTGCGGGAGCACTTGGTCGCCATGCAGCGTGCGCTGGTCGCCGAGGGGCTGAAGGCGGCGGGCGGCATGGTGGTGGAAGGCCGGGACATCGGCACCGTCGTGGCGCCGGACGCCGGGCTGAAGGTGTTCCTGACGGCTGACCCGCAGGTGCGTGCCGCGCGGCGGGCCGCCCAGGACAGCGCCGCGGGCCGCCGGGTGGAGCAGGAGTCCGTGCTGGCCGCGGTCGAACGCCGAGACCGGCTGGACGCCACCCGGGCGACCAACCCGATGCGCCCGGCCGACGATGCGGTGCACCTGGACACCAGCGAGCTCGACATCGAGCAAGTGGTCACCGCGCTGCTGGAACTGGTGGCGCAGCGCGACCTGCTGCACACCGGGGCGCCACGGTGAGCGACACCGGATTACCGGCCGGGGCCAGCCCGCTGCTGCACGACGTGGCCAGGGTGATCGCCCGGCATCTGTACCGTCCGGCGTATCGCATCCGGGTGCACCACGCGGACCGGGTGCCGCCGAGCGGGCCGGTGCTGCTGGTGGCCAACCACATGTCGCTGATCGAGCCGCAGCTCATTTTCGGGTTCGTGCCGCGGCGCCCGGTGTTCCTGGTCAAGCAGGAACTGTTCGACACCCTGGGCGGGGTCACCGGCGTGCTGCTGCGCAAGCTCGGCCAGCTTCCGGTGCGCCGGGGCGAGCCGGATCGCACGCCGCTGCTGGACGCCGTCCGGCTGCTCCGCTCCGGCGGCTTGGTCGCGGTGTTTCCCGAGGGTACGCGCGGTTCCGGTAATGTCGAGAAGGCTGAACACGGTGCGGCCTGGCTGGTGCGCGCCTCGGGGGCACGCGTGGTGCCGGTGGCCGCCCGCGGGACGGCGCGGCCGCCGGGAGGGCGGCGACGCTTCCGGCCGACCGTGGACCTGCTGTTCGGTGAACCGTTCACGCTCGACGTCCCGCGCGGGCGGGACGGATTGCGGAGCGGAACCGAGACCGTGCGAACCCGGCTCGCGGCGACCGTGGCCGAGCTGGACGAATGGCGTGCCGGGGCAGGCGGTGCCGCCCCGGGCAGGAGTGAGGCGCGATGAGCGAGGAGACCGAGACCTACACCGTCGGCGAGCTGCCGGACGTGCTCGGTGACGACGGCGGTACCTGGGAGTCGGAATCGGACTTCGCCGAGGCCGACGCCGCGGGCGAGGCCTCGGACGGGGCAGACCAGCAGGTCGTGCAGGCCCAGCCGGTGGTCGCCGTGGTGGGCAGGCCGAACGTGGGCAAGTCGACGCTGGTGAATCGCATCCTCGGCAGGCGGGAAGCGGTCGTGCAGGACACCCCGGGGGTCACCAGGGACAGGGTCGCCTACGACGCGTCGTGGGCGGGACGCCGGTTCACCCTGGTGGACACCGGTGGCTGGGAGCCGAAGGCCAAGGGGCTGCAAGCGGCGGTGACCGCGCAGGCCGAGCTGGCGATGACGACGGCCGACGTGGTCGTGCTGGTGGTCGACGCCACGGTGGGGGCCACGGCGACCGACGAAGCGGTGGCGAAGACGCTGCGACGGTCGAAACGTCCGGTGGTGCTGGCGGCGAACAAGGTGGACGACGAGCGCCTGCTGCCGGAGGTGGCGGCGCTGTGGAATCTGGGGCTGGGCGAGCCGTATCCGGTCAGCGCGCTGCACGGCCGCAACTCCGGTGATCTGCTGGACGCGGTGGTGGCGGCACTGCCCGATGCGCCGCCCGAGCGTGTGATCACCGGCGGTCCGCGCCGGGTCGCTCTGGTCGGCAAACCGAACGTGGGGAAGTCGAGCCTGCTCAACAAGCTGACCGGGGAAGACCGCAGCGTGGTGCACGAGGTCGCGGGTACCACGGTCGACCCGGTGGATTCGCTCGTCGAACTGGACGGCGAGAAGTGGCGGTTCGTGGACACCGCGGGCCTGCGCAAGCGGGTGAAGACGGCCCGGGGGACCGAGTACTACGCGTCGCTGCGCACCAAGGCCGCGATCGACGCGGCGGAAGTGGCCGTGGTGCTGCTGGACGCGAGCGAGCCGATCGCCGAGCAGGACCTGCGGGTGCTCACCATGGTGGTCGAATCAGGGCGTGCCTGCGTGCTGGCGCTGAACAAGTGGGACCTGGTCGACGAGGAACGGCGGTACCAGCTGGAGAAGGAGCTGGATCGTGGCCTGGTCCGGATCCCGTGGGCGGAGCGGGTGAACATCTCGGCGTTGACCGGGCGCGCGGTGCACAAGCTCGCCCCGGCCATGCGCAGGGCGCTGGCGTCGTGGGATCAGCGGATACCGACCGGGCAGCTGAACGCGTGGCTGTCCGACATCGTCGCCGCCACGCCGCCACCGGTCCGGGGCGGCAAACAGACCAAGATCCTCTTCGCCACTCAGGCGGCCACGCGCCCGCCCACGGTCGTGCTGTTCACCACCGGGTTTCTGGAAGCGGGCTACCGGCGTTTCCTGGAACGGAAGCTGCGTGAGCAGTTCGGGTTCACCGGCAGCCCGATCCGCTTCAACATCCGGGTGCGTGAGAAGAAGGCGCGCAAGTCAGCCAAGCGGCGGTGAGAACTTGCCGGCTTCGTCGGGGCATCGCCGGCTGGCCAGACGCCCCGACGAAGCGGCACGTCTCGCCGAGCGGGGTAAGTCAGGCGACGGACTCGAGGTTGAGCGCTGCCTTGCCCGCTTCGGTCAGTACGGCGGGTACGCGCTCGCCGGCGCGTCCCTTCCGCACCGCGGCGATCAAGCCGCGACGGACCAGTTCACGGGCGGTGGCCTGGTCGCAGAACGCCAGGCCGTCGATGAAGAGGTCCGGTACGCGGCTGCAGGTGAGTTCGGCCGTGTTTTGGGCCACCGCGCGCAGGGTGGCCCGCTCTCGATGGTTCAACTCGACGACCGGCCCAGACACGGTCGCGCTCCCTTCCTGCTTCCCGGCCTGTCGCCGGGACGTTGGTCACTATTAAACCTCGTGATAGCTAAATCACACTGGCGCAATGTGGCCGACGACACAAAGAGGTCACGCCGCGCGGCCCGAATGCGGTATAGGGCCGAGCGCCGCCCGGCCCGCGGGGGTGATCTCGGCGGGGACGCGTTCGCCCGCGGCGCCCGGCCTGCCCGGGGCGATCAGCCCGCGGTGGGCCAGCCGGCGCACGGTGATCTGGTCGCAGCAGGCGAGCCCGTCGATGAACAGGTCCGGCTCCGCGCTCAGGGTGATCTCGGCACCGCCACGGGCCACCGCCCGCAGTGTCGCCCGTTCCCGGTGATTCAGTTGTTCGCCCGGTTCCGCACCGCCCCCGGTCATCGCCGCACCTCCACGATCCCCATTGGTCAGCGCCCGCGTGACTTGCCTGTGTGACTTGCCTGTGTGACGTTGTGTCGCTCGGCACAGTTCCGTCGTTAGCCGAGTGGGTGACCGTGGCGGGTTTCGAAGGCGAGCCGAGACGTGCCGGTGATCGTCGCGCAACGTGCCGCGCTGTCCGGCGCTCGCCGCACGATGCCGGGGCCGCCACTCCGGCCGTTGTGGGTCCGCGCTAGGCTGTGCAGTGGACGGGCTGTGGCGCAGCTTGGTTAGCGCACTTGACTGGGGGTCAAGGGGTCGCAGGTTCAAATCCTGTCAGCCCGACCGCGGAGATGCCCGAGGCATCAGGCCCCGAACCTACCGCCGTAGGTTCGGGGTTTTTGCGTTCCTGTTCGGCCGCAACCGGGTTCGGCGGTGGCTAGGTCTCCGGTGCGGTAATGCCTGCGACGGCGAACCATCGGTTCATGTCCGTCAAATGGTTCATCGACGTCCGGCGGTTTCGTTGCGCCGGTGCGGCTTCGGCCAGCCAGGGTGCGTTCATCTCAGTATGTCACTTGCTTTCCGTCAGCATGCTGTCTGCGCAGGTCAAGTAGGGCACTCGGGTCCAACGGTCGAGTGCTGCCAGGAAGTTCGAGCGCATCGCGACAATTCTGCTCGCGGGATTTCGCAATGGTTGTCCGCGACCTGAGGTCGGGCATTCGAAACTGCCCAGCAGGGGCTGGAATGACGCCGGTAGTATGGCGCTGTGACGGATTTCTGGCTGCAGCGCACGACCACGCGTGCACCGAAATCGTCCAGGCGGAGGCCAGCCGGACACCGCGCAGGCATGTCGATGAGCCGAAAGGATCGCCGCGACGATGCCCACGATGCATGACGTCGCGAAAGCGGCGGGGGTGTCGCAGGCCGCGGTGTCGTACGCGTACAACCGGCCGCACAAACTCTCGGAGGCCCGACGCGCGCACATCCTCGCAGTGGCCGAGAAGCTCGGCTACGCGGGGCCGAACCCGGCGGGACGGAGTTTGCGTACCGGGCAGGTCGGCGCGCTCGGCCTGATGATCACCGATTCGCTGCCGTACGCGTTCGACGATCCGGCGACGACCGAGCTGCTCAAAGGTATCTCCGAAGTGGGGGAGCTGGCGGAAGTCGCGTTGACATTGCGATGCGCGACTACGGGGCCCTCTTTCTCGGTGACCGCACCTGTGTGCCGTACGGCGACAAGGTGATCGGCACCAACCACGTCCTGCCGACCCGGGGCGCTGCCCGCTACACCGGCGGCCTGTGGGTGGGGAAGTTCCTGAAGACTGTGACGTATCAAGAAGTGCGGGACAAGATGAGTTCGGCCCAGCTTGGCGAGATCTGCGGTCGGCTGTCCAGGGTGGAGCGGTTCGAAGGGCATGCCCGCTCCGGTGACTTGCGCGCCGCCAGATTCGGTGGCGGCCAGATCGACTGGGCCCGCCTGGACGAGCTGACGAAACGGTGAGTGACAACGACCTTCGGTTCGCTTGCCAGCACCTGGCGGGCGTGTGCGAGCACAGCGGTTACCGTGAGGCTGAACCGTCCGCAACGGATGAGTGGACTCGTCGAGCGCTCGGTTCTCGGGGTTTGCCTCACGACGGAGTGTCCAGGATGAAGCTGATCGAGGAGACGCCTTACCGGTTCCGGATCGACCCGTCCGGCGACATGCGCGTGCCGGGCGTGGTCTTCGCGTCGAAGCGGCTGCTGCCCGAGGCTGCCGGGGATCAGTCGCTGCAGCAGGTGGCCAACGTCGCGACGCTGCCGGGGATCGTCGGCGCCTCCTATGCCATGCCGGACATCCATTGGGGATATGGCTTCCCGATCGGTGGTGTGGCGGCTACGGACGTCCGTGCCGGGGGAGTGGTCTCGCCCGGCGGTGTCGGCTTCGACATCTCGTGCGGTGTCCGACTGCTCGGTGCAGACCTCAGCCGTGCGGAGTTCGCGGAGGTCCGCGACAAGCTGATGGACGCACTGGCCAGAAAGACGCCGCGCGGGGCCGGCAAAGGCGCGATCTGGCCCATGAAGAGCCGTCGCGAACTGGAGCGGGTGCTCACCGGCGGCGCGCGGTACGTGGTGGAGCAGGGCAAGGGCAGTCAGCGGGATCTGGATCGATGCGAGGAGTTCGGGGCGGTCTCCGACGCCGATCCGGGCCAGGTCAGCGACCGCGCGGTCGAGCGTGGGCTGGCCCAGCTGGGCAGCCTCGGCTCGGGGAATCATTTCCTCGAGGTGCAGGCGGTCGAGCAGGTCCACGACGAGAAGATCGCGGCCGCTTTCGGGCTGCGCGAGGGCCAGGTGTGCGTGATGATCCACTGCGGCTCGCGCGGACTCGGCCACCAGGTCTGCACCGACCACGTGCGTGGCATGGAACGGGCGATGCCCAAGCACGGCATCCGGGTGCCGGATCGGCAGCTGGCCTGCGTGCCGGTCGAGTCCGCGGAAGGCCGTGCCTACCTCGGGGCGATGGCGGCCGCGGCGAACTACGCCAGGGCGAACCGGCACCTGCTGGGGCTGGCCGCGGCCGAGGTGTTCCGCACCATCACCGGACGCGGCCTGGAGTTGATCTACGACATCTCGCACAACCTGGCCAAGCTGGAATGGCACCAGGTCGGCGGCGAGCGGCGGGAGCTGTGCGTGCACCGCAAAGGTGCCACCCGCGCATTGCCGCCGCGGCATCCGGACTTGCCACCGGATCTGAGCGAAGTGGGCCAGCCGGTGCTGATCCCGGGCTCGATGGGCACCGGCTCGTACGTGCTGGCCGGTGTGCCCGACGGCGGGGCGTTCCATTCGACGTGTCACGGCGCTGGGAGGGTGCTCAGCCGCACCCAGGCGGTGAAGTCGGTCGACGTCACGAAGATGCTCGATCAGCTCGAGCGGCGGCACGGGATCGCGGTGCGTGGTGCCTCTCGCCGTGGTCTGGCGGAGGAGGCGCCGGAAGCGTACAAGGACGTGTCCGAGGTGGTGTCGGTCGCCGAACGAGCCGGCCTGTGCCGGATCGTCGCGAAGCTGGTCCCGCTGGGTGTGGTCAAGGGATGACGAGCGAGCGCGGACACCGCATCGTGCCGCACACCGCGGACATCCGGATCGAAGCGTGGGCGCCGACGCGTGAGGCGTGCCTCGCCGAGGCGGTGGCCGCGATGGTCGGCAGCTTCGCCGACATCCGCGCGCAGCCGGAACGATCGGTGTCCGCAGAGCTTGCCGCGGACACCGACGACGACCGCCTGGTCGCTGTGCTCGACCAGGTGATCTACGTGCTGGACACGGAGAACGCCGTCGCGGCCGGCCTGACGGTGGACATCGGCTCACGGATGCTGCGAGTGGTCATGCCGGTCGCGGATCTGGAGGGCGTGGAGATCATCGGCGCGGTGCCCAAGGCCGTGGCACTGTCCGGGCTGAGCATGGACCATCGCGACGGTCGGTGGTGCGCGGCGGCCATCATCGACGTATAGCCGCTCTGCCCGGGTCGCGCGCGGCTCCCGCAGGAGAGCCGTTCCGTGTGATGTCGGCAGTACCGGGTGCAACGAATGCTCAAGCGATGTGCACGCGATCAAGTGCCCGATTGATCACGTCGACCAGGGGTTCCTTGCCGCCCTGCTCGAACCACAGCGTCCCGGCGGTGCGCAGCACCGTCATGAACGTCGTGGCGGTGAGCCTGGCGACTTCGTGGGTCATGCCGGGCTCGCGCTCCTGGAGGACGGCGGCGATCTCCCGGGCGAGTGCGTAGTGGTCGGCTGCCTGCCTGGCCATCAGGGACGGATGCCGCATGAGCAGCCGGAACTGCTCGATGCGGGCAAGATCGGGTGTGCTCTTCTCGCCGTAGAGCTGGAGCGCGCTGCGCCGAAGGGCGAGCCACGCCTTCTCCCCCGGAGGCCGGCCGCGCAGTAGGTCGAGCAGTTTCCTGGTGCGTTCCCGCTCCGCGTGCAGGATGGCCTCTTCCTTGTTGGCGAAGTAGTTGGAGAACGTGCGCCGGGAGACACCGACCTCGTCGGCGATCTGCTCCACGGTGACGTTGTCCAGCCCCTCGCGAAGCGCGAGCTGCAATGCGACCTCGTGCAACGCCTGCCGGGTCGCCGCCTTCTTCCGATCGCGGAGGGACTCTGCGGTCGCCATGAGAGCACCTTATTCGATATGGCTTATTTCACTCTGCGAAAGTTTGCTCAGTGGGAAACGTTCGCCCGCCCGGCGGCGTTGTGCATCACGGGGGAACAGCCGCGTCGATGGGAAGGAGCCGGATTTGGACACACCAGAGGTGATGGGGCGACGGCAGGTGCTCGAGTCGTTGAGCGGGCTGCTGCTTGTCCTGTTCGTCGCGATGATCAGCTCGACGGTGGTGTCCATCGCCCTGCCGCGCATCATCGGCTCGCTCAACGGCTCGCAGACCCAGTACACCTGGGTGGTCACCGCGACGCTGCTGGCGATGACCGCGAGCACGCCGATCTGGGGCAAGCTGGCCGACCTGTTCAGCAAGAAGCTGCTGCTGCAGATCGGCATCGCCATCTTCGTGCTCGGCTCACTGTTCGCCGGGCTGTCCCAGAACGTCGGCCAGCTGATCGCGGCCCGCGCGTTCCAGGGTCTCGGCGTCGGCGCGTTGCAGTCGCTGGTCCAGGTGGTGATCGCGGCGATCATCCCGCCCCGGGAACGCGGCAAGTACAACGGCTACCTGGGCGCCGTGATGGCGCTGGCGACGGTCGGTGGGCCACTGCTCGGCGGGCTGATCGTGGACGTGTCGTGGCTCGGCTGGCGGTGGTGCTTCTTCGTCGGCGTGCCCATCGCCGTGATCGCATTCGTCGTTCTGCAGAAGACGCTGCAGCTGCCCACCGTGCGGCGCCCGGACACCACGGTCGACTACCTGGGGGCGTCGCTCATCGCCGCCGGTGTCAGCCTGCTGCTGATCTGGGTGTCCTTCGTCGGCAACTCGTTCGCCTGGCTGTCGTGGCAGACCGCGGCCATGGCAGGTGGGGCAGTGGCGCTGCTGGTGGTGGCCGTGTTGGTCGAGGCGCGGGTGGCCGAGCCGGTCGTGCCGCTGCGCATCGTGACCAGACGGACGCCCGCACTGGCCATCCTGGCCAGCATGGCGGTGGGCATGGCGATGTTCGGCGGCGCGGTGTTCCTCGGGCAGTACTTCCAGGTGGGCCGCGGCTATTCGCCCACCGAGGCCGGGCTGCTCACGATCCCGATGATGGCCGGGATGCTGGTGTCGTCCACCGTGTCGGGCCGGTTGATCAGCCGGACGGGCAAGATCAAGCCGTACGTGATCGCCGGGACGGCGATCCTGGTGCTGGGGTTCGTGGGGCTCGGCCTGATGGACCACGCCACCCCGCTGTGGGAGGTCGGCGGTGCCATGGTCGTCGTCGGCATCGGCGTCGGCATGACGATGCAGAACCTGGTGCTGGCGGTGCAGAACGCGGTTCCGCTGTCCGACGTGGGTGCGGCCACCGGCGCCATCACGTTCTTCCGGTCGCTCGGCGGCACCGTCGGCGTGTCGGTGCTCGGTGCGGTGCTGGCCAACCGGGTCACTGCCGATCTGTCCGCGGCCTTCGGCGGGACCGGTGCGTCGCTCGGCGGTTCGGGCGGGTCCAGCGCGCTGAACCTCGAGGCGTTGCCGCCGCAGGTTCGCGAGGTGGTGCAGTCGGTCTACGGGGACGCGACCGCGCACATCTTCCTCATCTCGGCCGCGGTCGCGGTGGTCGGCGTGATCGCCGCGCTGCTGCTCAAGCCGATCAGGCTGCGCACCACGTTGGACATCGAGTCCACGCCGGCGAAGGAAGTGGCAAGGGCCGAGTCCGTTCCGGCTTCGGCGCGCTGACCGTTTCCGCTGCCGCTGCGGACGCGCGACGCAGGGATGCCCGCGTCAGCGGCGACGACGGCCGGTGCGCTATCGTGGAGCGCGCACTCCAGGACGCGGGGTGCGGCGGGCTGTGGCGCAGCTTGGTTAGCGCACTTGACTGGGGGTCAAGGGGTCGCAGGTTCAAATCCTGTCAGCCCGACCATCGAGACGCCTCAGGACATCGGAACCCCTGGATCTACGGGTCGTAGGTTCGGGGGTTTCGTGCTCTCCGGAGGCTGCAAGAGCCGCAGGCACACCCGGGCGTGCGAACATGACCGAGACGATACGCAGATTGATCTCGGTCATGTCGGGCAAGCGAGAACAGCGTCGAGGTCGTCTCGCTCACGGCAGAAGGGAGACGGTGACTGGGCAGTCACACCGGACAGAGCCTTGGTCACGGGGGAGCCCTCCGGCCGGCCCAAGTGGCCACTTGTGGCAGCAGGGGGTGGCGTTCAAGCGCTGTCTTCCTGCCGGTGCATCTCGGATCGAGCGGCCGCCTTGACCATGTCGGTCAGCGTGTCGAGTGCCGGGCTGCGCAGACGCCACCGCTGCCAGAACAGATCGACGTCGACCGGCCCGGTGCCAGGAATGCACACCAGATCGCCGTGCTGCAAAGCGGGGACGAGCTGGGGGACAGGAATCAGGCCCCAGCCGAGGCCGGCACGGACGGCCTCGAAGAAGTCGGCCGAGCTGGGAACCCGATGGATCACGCGGGGCCGTGACGCTTGGTGGGCGGCGAGGACGGTGTCCTGGAGCCGGTCTTTCTCGTTGAACACGAGCATCGGCATGGCGGACCAGTCCACGTCCGCACCGTGCTGATGCTCGGCGAGCAGTTCCGGGGATGCTGCAGCCCGGTAGCGCAGCGAGCCGAGAAATTCGACGTTGCATCCCTGCACCGGCCTTGGCTCCTTGGTGACCGCGGCGAGGACTTCGCCTCGGCGAAGCAGCTCGTGGGAATGCCCCTCGTCCTCGACGGCGAGCTGGAGTGCAGTGTTGCGGAGCCGGCCGATGGCGGACAGCACCGGCCGGAACCACGTCGCCAGTGAGTCGGCGTTGACTGCCACCCGCAGCTCCACGACGTCGTCGTGCCCCAGTTCCGCACCGGCCTCGGCCGTCAGCATCCGCAGCTGCTGGGCGAGCCGGAGAAGTGGCGCGCCGGCGTCGGTGATCTCGGCGGGAGTCGTCCTCCGGACAAGCACCTGGCCTGCGGCTGATTCCAGCGCGCGGATGCGCTGGCTGACCGCGCTGGGGGTGAGGTGCAGCCTGCGGGCTGCGGCCTCGAACGATCCGTCCTCGGCGATCGCGAGCAGCGTTTCGAGCTGGGCGGGGTGGAAGCGCACGAGCTCAGTGAAGCACAGCTTCAAATACTGAAGAATCTTTCGCTGAACTGTTCCCGATCGCGCCTTAGCGTGGAATGCGTGCTCGTTCCTTTCGGTGCCGGGTTCCTGACCGGGGGATCCCTGATCGTCGCCATCGGAGCTCAGAACGCGTACGTGCTGCGCCAGGGGATGACGCGAAGCCACACCGCCGCAGTGATCGCCGTGTGCGTGGTGTCCGACATCGTTCTGATCACTGCCGGTGTCGCCGGTGTCGGGACAGCCGTCGCCCACGCTCACTGGCTCATCGACGCCGTCACCTGGTTCGGCGTCGCGTTCCTGTTGTGGTACGCGGCGAGTTCGCTCCGCCGGGCGTTCTCTCCGGGCGCGTTGATCGCCACCGACGGGAGGCCGGTGGGGGAGTCCCGTGGCCGCGTCATCGCCCGGACCGTTGCGTTGACCTGGCTCAATCCGCACGTTTACTTGGACACCGTGCTGCTGATCGGCTCGATCGCTGCCACGTACGACGCTGCCCACGGTGCGCTCGACGGTCGGTGGTTGTTCGCCGCGGGCGCGGCAACGGCCAGCGTCGTGTGGTTCACCAGCCTCGGGTTCGGGGCACGCAAGCTCGCACCGCTACTGGCCCGCCCGCGCGCATGGCAGCTACTCGAGATCGTCGTCGCCGCCACGATGCTCCTGGTCGCGGCCAAGCTTGTCCTCGCCCGGGTCACCGCACCAGGCGCGTGACGTCCCGAGGAAGCCAGTGCTCGGTCAGGAGCTTGAACATGGCTCCGGCGTCGGCCGCAAGATACCGCACCAGGTTCCAGGTGTGGAAGTAGCTCAGGTAGTAGGCGGACATCGGTGAGGGTTTCATGGCGGGAACCACGGCGGTGATCTCGTCGTCGTAGAGCGCCCACTGCGCCAAATAGTCGGCGATGTCGTCGTTCGCCCGGCCCTCGGCGGCCATCAGGGCAGCGTTGGCCCACACACCCCACAGCATGTTCTTGGCCAGGTGGATGTCGGCGACATCGCTTCCGTCGTACTCGATCCCGGTGTCCGGAAGCACTGTGTGGCGAAGCCATTCCGTCGCTTCGGTGCCGGGGAAGATGACGGACTCGGCGGCCAGCCCGATGCCTTCGCCGAGCGCGAGAGACGGTGAGAAGAGGAAACGAATTCGCTGGTCGAGGCGGGTGGCTCGACGGATCTTGGTGCGTGTCTCGGCGATGTGGCCCGGGTGGCTTTCGTGGGCCACGTTGTAGATCAGATCGGCGACGTTGAAGGGTCTGCCGGCGTTGACGAAGATCGTCGACGGCGCGGTCGGCCGGTACAGGCCGGCGAAGTGGAAATGAGCGTCAGGCACGACCTGACAGTCGACAGCGTCGTCGGGCTCGATGCCGAGGATTCGGCGAGTACGCACTCGGCACTCGTGATCTGTCTTGAGGACGAGACGTTCCATCAACCGAAGATCGGTGACCGAGTAGTGCCGCTGCCACGCCTGGTAGCGCTCCGCCAGGGACCCGTGCCGGGGCGGCAGCGCTCGGTCGAGCAGTTCGTGGGCGTGTTCGAAGATGGTCTCGGGAATCCACTCCGCCGGCAGGCCGACGATCGCGTCCACCAGGTCGCCGAAGGGCATCGGCTGCCCGGTCGTGAATCGCGCGACTGCCTTCATTGCGTCGAGATGGGCGACGAGGTGCGGCGAGTCTGCGTCAGCCAAGAGCTCGTCTGCCTCGTCGATCAGCAATTCCGCCGCAGTGGGCTCTTCTGCCGCCACCTGTGATTGCCACTCTGCCGGACCGTAGTAGAGCAGGGCGCTGCCATGCAGCAGGCGATTCAGTCGTAACGCGAGGAAGCAGTAGCGGCGCTGCCAGTCCTGATCGTCGCTCATGACCTGGAAAGTAGTCGTACGGAATTCCGTACGGTGTACGGTGGAACCATGGACTCGGTTTGGTTCCGAACGGAACCCGCTCACCGGCCCCGGCTCTCCCGGAAACGCATCGTGCAAGCCGCCGTCGGCCTGCTCGACGTGAGCGGGCTGGACGGCTTCTCGATGCGTGCGTTGGCCCGGCGGCTCGGCGTGGCGCCGATGTCGGTGTACGAGTACGTGTCGGGTCGGGAGGACGTCTTGGACTTTGCCCTCGACGCGGTGATCGGGGAGATCGAGCCGGCCGCGGACGGTATGCCGTGGCGGGACGCTGTGCTGGAACAGCTGTGCCGGATGCGCGAGGTCATGCTCAGGCACCGCTGGATGCCCACGCTGATGTCGACGCGGCCGCTCATCGGCCCGAACGCGCTGCGTCGTTCGGAGCGGTTTCACGCCTCGTTGATCGAAGCGGGGCTGACGGGCGCCACTCTGGTCGCGGCGGTCGGCGCACTCACCAACTACGCGATCGGGTTCGCGGCGGCGGAAAGCTCCTGGTGGGCCACGGTGCGCACACCCGAAGGTGACAAGCAGATCCGTTCGGCGGTCGCGGAACATCTTGCGGCTCACGCTCCGCTGCTCGCCCAGCATGCTCCGGTCGAACTCGACGATTTCGACGAGCAGTTCAGGCTGGGCGCCGAGGTCATTCTGGACGGAATAGCGATGCGATCGTCCGGCGGTCGGTGCCGATCTGGGAGCCGCGACGACAGTGACCGATCGTGATCACACCCTTCGACGTCGCGTGGCGGTGGGCGATCACACGCGGCCGACGCTGGACTTGGTGCGCGCCAATGCCTCGCGAATGGCGGTCTTGGCCTTCTGGTACGAAGTCCGCACGATGTCAGCGGCAGCGTCGCTGTCCCGATTCCGTACTGCTTCGATGAGGTCCGGCTTGTAGTGCCACAGGCTGACGTTGCCCTTCTCGCTGGCCTTGCTCGCCCAGACGACCTTGTACGGGCGACACCTGTCCCACAGGCCCCGGATAAGGTCGACGAGGACAGTATTGCCCGAGGCTTCGTACAGCGCGCCGAGCAGGAGTTCGTCCTGGTGCAGGGCCTCGGTGACGTCATCGTTCCGGGCAGCCTGCTCGAGCAGCTCCCAGTGTTCCTGCATACGGTCGGCCACCACGAGCGGCGCCGCCCGTGTGCCGAGCCGAGCGCATTCGCCTTCCAGCAGGATGCGCACGTCGTAGGCGTGTTCGAGCTCGGTGACGTCGAGTTCGCGCACGGTGGCGCCTTTGTAGGGCTCGTGCACGGCGAGGCCGGATTCCACCAGTCTGCGTACCGCCTCGCGCACCGGCATCACGCTTGTGCCGACGCGGTCGGCCAGATCGCGGATGCGCAGTCGGTCGCCCGGAAGCAGTTCTCCGTTGATGATCCATCCGCGGAGCAGCGCGAAAACCTGATCGGCAAGGGGAGCGGCGACGACGGGTGCCGCCGGGTCCGCCTGTCCGGGATCGCGTAGGTAAGCCACAAGACGATCCTACCGCGCGAGATCTGTTATCACATCGGGTTGACTGTGATGTGTGATCACATTTACCGTCGTCCGTGTGACGAACCCCGGTTCGGGTGATCGGGCCACGGTTCGGGACGCGGTCGGCGGATCCCGACCACGGCCCGGGCTGCCGACGTTCCGGCAAACCGACCGTGACTCGGGCGGCCGAGGCACCGGCGAACCGAGCACAGGCAGTCCGGGTCGATGGCACCCGGCGCCCGGTCGTCCGGACCGCGCATCGGGTGACGGGCGTGCGGGTGCACCGAACGACAGTTCGGGTGACCAGAGTTCGGGGGCACCCGCAAGCGCCGGGTGGACCTGGGATTCGGGTGCACCGAGGTGCGGTGTTTTGGACTCGGTTCCGGTGACCGGAGCACTGCCGACGGGGAACCCCGGATGTCCCGGCCCGCTAGGGAGTGCAGGACGTGCCGCCTGATCCGCGCGAGCGACGGGCGCCGATGTGAAGGGAGTACTACGTGACTGGCGAGCTGGCGGGAGCCGCCCGATGACGATCGTGGTCATCGGCGCGGGCGTCATCGGACTGGCATGTGCCTACGAGCTGTCCGATCTCGGTCTCGAGGTGACCGTGCTCGACGCGGGCGCGGTGGGCGCAGGAGCTTCGGCTGGCAATGCCGGGTGGATCACGCCGTTTTTGTCAGTCCCCCGGGCCGCGCCAGGCGCGGTGCGGGACGCGGTGCGTAGCCTCTTCAGCTCTGCAGCTCCGGCACGTCTGCGCCCGCATCTGGAGTGGGATTTCGCCTCCTGGGTCATGAGGTTCCTGCGGGCCTGCTCCAAGAGGCGAAGCAGCCGGGCAACGGCCGCCCTCCAGGCCCTCGCCCGTCACGCCCATGAGCACGTCGACTCGCTCCTCGAGCGCGGCGTCACCTTCGAGCACCACACCGAAGGGCTCGCCGTGGTGTTCAAGCGCGCCGCGAATCTTCAGCAGTTCCGGCGGCTGACCGATCGGATGCGCTCGCTGGGCTACGTCGGCGAGATCGAAGTCCACCGCGGCCAGGACATCGTCGCCTTCGATCCTGCCCTCCGCCCGGACCTGGCGGGAGTCGTCCACCTGGTCTCAGAGCGGCATGTACGCCCGGAGACGCTGACTGCCGGGTTGGCGAAAGCCCTGGCAGCCAACGGCGGCGCGGTCATCGAGCACGATGCGGCCGTCCGGCTCCAATCGCGACCCGGTGGGAAATGGACCGTCGACACCTCGGAGGGCCGGCAGCTCGAAGCCGACCAGGTCGTGGTCGCCGCGGGATACGCATCGCGCGCCCTGCTGAAACCACTGGGCGTGCCGGTTCCGCTGGAAGCTGCGAAGGGCACCAGCATGACGGCCTACGGCCGGGGAACGGCGCCCTCTCATCCGCTCAAGCTCTACGAAAGCATGGTCGCGTGCACGCCGTTCGGTGGTGCGGTCCGGCTGTCCGGCACGTTCGACATCGGACGCCGTGACTTCGAACTCGACCGCAAACGCTTGGACACGGTCGTCCGCGAAGGACTGTCCTACCTGAAGACCTGGCGGCCCACCGAGATCGACGTCGAGTGGGTTGGTCACCGCCCGACGACCGCGGACGACCTGCCGGTGATCGGGCCCGTGCCCACCCACGAAGGCCTCTACCTCGCCACCGGGCACGGCACGCTCGGCGTGACGCTCGGGCCGGTGACCGGGGCCTTGGCCGCCCGCGAGATCGCCCAGCGAACCGAGCATGCCCTGCTCACACCGTTCCGTCTCGACCGTTTCGGCGTGCGTATCCGAACCCCCGAGCTCGTGTGATTGGAGCAGCCCCGTGATTGGTGTCAACCATCCCGTGCAAGGAAACTTCCGCGTACCGGCTCCACAGAACGAGCCGGTCCGGGAATACCGGCCGGGTTCGCCCGAGGCCGAGTCGCTGAAGGCGGAGATCAAGCGGCTTTCCGAGCTCACCCAGCCGATCCCGCTGGCCATCGGCGACAAGGTCTTCGAAACTGAGCGGTCCATGCCGGTCGTGGTGCCCCACGAGCATCGCCGAGTGATCGGCAGGCTCAGCCTGGCCGACGAGCAGCACGTCCGCGACGCGATCACGGCCGCGTTGGAAGCACGGCACGAATGGTCCCGCCTGCCGTGGTGGGAACGCATCTCTGTGTTCCTGCGCGCGGCCGAGCTGTTGACCGGCAAGTACCGCGACGAGGTCAACGCCGCCACCATGCTGAATCAGTCCAAGACGTTCCACCAGGCCGAGATCGACGGCGTGTGCGAGCTGGCCGACCTGCTGCGGTACAACGCCTACTACGCCGAAGAGATCTACACCCGGCAGCCCCGTTCGGTGCAAGGCGAGAACAACTACCTGGACCAGCGGGGGCTGGAAGGCTTCGTGCTCGCCGTCAGCCCGTTCAACTTCACCAACATCGCCGGCAATCTGCCCGCCATGGCGGCGATGATGGGCAACACCGTGGTGTGGAAGCCGTCGGAGAAGTCCGCGTTGAGCTCGGACGTCGTCCGGCGGGTCTTCGAGGAAGCAGGGCTGCCGCCCGGCGTCATCAACACCGTGCACGGCGATGGCAAGCTCGTCACCGACGTCGCCATGGCCGACCCGAACTTCGCCGGATTGGCCTTCGTCGGCTCCACCCAGGTGTTCCGCGAGCTGTGGAAGAAGGTCGCCAAGAACATCGACATCTACCGCAACTACCCGCGGCTGGTGGGGGAGACCGGTGGCAAGAACGCGGTGGTCGCCCACCCGTCGGCCGATCTGCAGGCCCTGCTCACCGGTCTGACCAGGGGCGCGTTCGAATTCCAAGGACAGAAATGCTCGGCCGCGTCGCGCGCCTACATCCCGCGCAGCATCTGGAAGCGGTTGAAGGACCGGCTCGCCGAGCAGACCGAATCGCTCGTGGTAGGTGACGTCGCTGACCACCGCACGTTCCTCGGCGCGGTGATTGACGAGGCCGCGCACGACCGCCTGGCCGACGCCATCGCGCGGGCGAACTCGTCCGGAACCCACACGGTGGTGGCCGGTGGGACCACGTCGAAGGAAGTCGGGTACTTCGTGCGCCCGACCATTTTCGAGACCACCGACCCGATGGCCTTCACCATGACCACGGAGTTCTTCGGGCCGCTGCTCACGGTGTACGTCTACGAGGACCGGGACTGGCTGGACACCTTGAAGCTGGCCGACCGGACCAGCCCCTACGGTCTGACCGCATCCGTCTACGCCACCGACCGCAAGGCGATCAACGAGGCACTGGACGTGTTGCGGGACGCCGCTGGCTATCTGGCGATCAACGACAAGTGCGCCGGGATGCTGATCGGCAGGCAGCAGTTCGCGGGTGCCCGGGCGTCCGGCACCAACGACAAGATCGGCTCACCGTTGGCCCTGCAGCGGTGGGTGAGCGGTCGGTTCATCAAGGAGAACCTCGCGCCCGACACCGACTACCGATACCCGTACATGGGCGTCTGACGCCTACCCGCGCAACGGAGTAGACCCATGGCAACGACCGATCCGCTGCTCGATCCGTTCCGGCTCAAGCACCTGCGGCTGAGGAACCGGGTGGTCAGCACGTCGCACGAACCCGCGTACGCCGAGGACGGGATGCCGAAGGAGCGGTATCTCCGGTACCACGAGGAGAAGGCCAAAGGCGGTCTTGCGCTGACCATGATGGGTGGCGCGGCGTGCGTCGCCCCCGATTCACCCGCCTTCGTCAACAACATCGCGCTGTATCGCGACGAGGTGGTCCCGTATCTGGCTGCGATCGCGGACGCGGTGCACCAGCACGGTGCGCTGGTCATGTGTCAGGTGACCCATGCGGGCCGCCGCACCAGCAACTACGCGGGCGACTGGCTGCCGGTCGTCTCGGCATCGGGCGACCGAGAACCCCAGCACCGGGCCTTCCCGAAAGTCGCCGAGGACTGGGACATCGAGCGGATCGTCGCCGCCTACGCGGACGCCGCCGAGCGCTGCCGGGCGGGCGGAATGGATGGCATCGAGCTCATGGCCAACGGGCATCTGCTCGATCAGTTCTGGTCCCCGGCGACCAACCATCGCGACGACGAATGGGGCGGGGACTTCGAGCGTCGCCTGCGGTTTCCGATCGAGGTGATCCGAGCCATCCGGCGCCGCGTGGGCAACGAATTCGTCGTCGGGCTGCGCATGGCCGTCGACGAAGCGCGACCCGGCGGCCTCACCGCCGGCGACGGAATCGAGATCGCGCGCCGCCTGGTCGCGGAGGGGATCGACTTTCTCAGCGTGATCCGGGGCAGTTTGGACACCGACAACAACCTGTCCAGGGTCATCGCCCCGATGGGCACCCCGGCCGCGGCCCATCTCGCGTTCGCCGGAGAGGTGAAACGGGCGCTGGACGTTCCGGTCATGCATGCCGGGCGGATCAACGACCTGGCGACGGCCCGGTACGCCATCGCAGAAGGTCTGCTCGACATGGTCGGCATGACCCGGGCGCACATGGCCGATCCGCATGTGATGCGGCGGGTCGCTGCCAAGGAGGAAGACCGTATTCGGCCGTGCGTGGGTGCCGGCTACTGCATCGACCGGGTGTACGAGGGGGCAGACGCCCTCTGCGTGCACAATGCGGCGACCGGACGGGAGTTCCAGCTGCCCCACACCATCGAGCCGAGCAGCAGCCCGAAGACCGCGGTCGTCGTGGGTGCGGGCCCCGCCGGCCTGGAGGCAGCCAGGGTGCTGGCCGAGCGCGGCCACTCGGTGACCGTGTTCGAGGCCAACAGCCAGCCGGGTGGACAGGTTGCAGTCGCCGCCCGTCTTCCCCGGCGGCGTGACCTGATCGGCATCGTCGACTGGCGCGTGCAGGAATGCGAACGCCTCGGGGTGAAGATCCACTACAACACCGTCGCCGAGTCGGACGACGTGCTGGCGGAGGATCCCGACGTCGTCATCGTTGCCACCGGTGGAATCCCGAACACCGGTGGTGTGGACGGGCCCGCGGATCTGGTGACGGACAGCTGGCAGATCCTGACCGGGGAGGCGAAGCCGAAGCAGTCGGTCCTGCTGTACGACGACAACGGCGATCACCCCGGGATGAGCGCGGCCGAGATGATCGCCACCTCCGGCGCGGATCTCGAGATCGTCACTCCCGAACGCACCGTCGCCCCGCTGGTCGGCAGCACCAACTATCCCGCATACCTGACAGTGTTCGCCGACCACTCGGTGACCACGACGCTCAACACGCGCGTGGTGGCCGTGGAGCGAACCAGCGACCGGCGCATCAAAGCGACGCTGGTGAACGAGTACTCGCAAGCCACCGAGACGCGCATCGTCGACCAGGTCGTGGTCGAGCACGGCACCGTGCCGGTGGACAACCTCTACTTCGACCTCAAGGACCTGTCGGTGAATCACGGAGCCGTCGATTACCCGGCGCTGATCAGCCTGTCGCCGCAACGCATCGTGCGGAACGAGTCCGGTTCCTTCCAGCTCTTCCGCATCGGCGACGCCGTGACCAGCCGCAACATTCACGCGGCGATCTTGGACGCCTACCGCCTGTGCTGGGCGATCTGACCCGGTCGAAAGGAACCGAAGTGTACGACGCAGTTGTCATCGGAGGTGGCCTCGCCGGCCTGGCTGCGGCGCACCGCTTGCGTCACCGCGACATCCTCCTGCTCGAAAAGGGCACCCGCTTCGGCGGTCGTATCCGGTCCGAACGCCGCGGCCCCTACTGGTTGAACTGGGGAGCGCACGTCTACAACGGGCCAGGCTCCGCCACCGGGGCCCTGACGGACGCCATCGGCATCGACTCGGTACCGGTGCCCGGCACCCTCACCGGCCTGGCCATGAACGGGAAGGTGATCACGTCCGGACCGGTCGCCAGCTATCCGTTCCGGGTGCCGATGTCCTGGCGAGATCGGGCCGCCGTGGTCAGGGCGGGCATCAAGGTCCGCCTCGCCGTGATGAGGTACAGCAAGGTCTGCGCGCCGCGAGACGGTGAGGACTACCGCGTCCGGCAGCAGCGCATCTACGACTTCCTCGGAGATCGCACCTTCACCGACTTCGTCGGGCAGCTCCCGGCCGACGCCGACGCGTTGTTCCGGCCTACTGTCAGCCGATCGGCGGGTGATCCGGAGCAGATCTCGGCCGGTGCCGGAGTCGGCTACTTCCAGCTGGTGTGGAGCCGTACCGGCGGACTCTCCCGGAACATCGTCGGCGGGCCGTCGACGCTGACCGAGACGCTCGGCGCCAGCCTCGGACCTGCCGCGAAACTCCAGGCGGAAGCGCACGAGGTCGTGCACGCCAAGGACCACGTCGTCGTGCGCTACCAGCACGCGGGCAAGGAGCACGAGATCAAGGCCCGGTACGCCGTGCTGGCCATTCCCGCTCCGATCGCGCACCGGATCGCCCCGGATCTGGAAGCCGACGTCCGTGCGGCGTTGAGCAAGATCGTGTACGGCCCGTACGTCTCGGTCGCCATTTTGACCAACGAGTCCACGCCCCAGGTGTGGGACGACGCCTATGCGATCGCGACACCGAAGCGGGCCTTCAACGTGTTCTTCAACATGTCCAACACCATCCGGGCGATCGAACGGTCGCGTGGCCGGGGCAGCAGCATCATGGTGTTCTCGCCCGCCCAATTGGCCCGGGCGCTGCTGGACAAAAGCGACGACGAGATTCTCGACGTCTACTACCGGGATCTCGACGACATCTTCCCGGGCTTTCCGTCCCTGGTGGAAGAGGCGCATGTACAGCGATGGCCGCAGGGCCTGGCCTATTGCTTCCCGCGGCGCGGCGAACTCCAGCCAACGCTCACCCGGCGTTCCAGCCGCATCATGCTCGCCGGGGACTATCTCGGCACCTGGTACACCGAGACGGCCGTGCAATCGGGATTCGCCGCCGCCCAGGACATCCTCAGCGCTCTCGCGGTCCCCGCGACGTCGATCGCCTCGTGATTCCGAGCGGAGACAGCCATGGCCGAACTCACCGGCAAGGTTGCCCTGATCACCGGCGCGGCCCGTGGACAAGGCGAGGCCGAAGCACGCCTGTTCGTCGAACGCGGAGCGAAGGTCGTGATCGCCGATGTCCGGGATGTCGAAGCGAACAAGGTCGCGGCCGACCTCGGCGCCGATCGAGCGATCTCGGTGCACCTGGACGTCAGTGACCCGGATCAGTGGTCAGCCGCATTGGCCACCGCGAAATCGGCCTTCGGGTACGTGGACGTGCTGATCAACAACGCCGGGATCTACCACCAGGGGCCGATCACCGAAACGCCACTGCAGACGTACCGGAAACTGATCGACGTCAATCAGATCGGGGTCTTCCTGGGCATGCAGACCCTGGCCCCGCACATGGCGGAGATCGGTCACGGCTCCATCGTCAACATCGTGTCGATTTCGGCGTATGCGCCGCTGGACTACACCGCCGCATACGCCTCGACCAAGTCGGCCCTGCTGGCCATGTCCAAGGCCGCGGTCGGTGAGTTCGGTCCGCTCGGAATCCGGGTCAACATGATCCATCCCGGCGGCGTGTCCACCGAGATGGGCGCGCCGGGCGGCGTGGTGCCAGAGGAGTACGCCAAGGCACCGCTCGGCCGTATCGGACAGCCCGCGGAAATCGCCGCGGTCGCGGCGTTCCTCGCCTCCGACGACAGCTCCTACTGCAGCGGAGCGGAGATCGTCGTGGACGGTGGATGGACGGTCGGCACCCGTAATCCGTGGACCCCGGCGAGGTGAGGCCGCTCGCCGTGACGTCATGCCTGCCGAGAGTCCTCGCGCAGCTTCCCGTTGTCGGTTTCCTGTTTCGGCACCTTCGGAGAATGCCATGGCTCAGTCAGTGATCGACGAAGCACCATATGGTTCGTTCCACCGGAAAATGGTTCTGCTCAGCGCCGGTGGGCCGTTCGTGGACGGCTACGTGCTGACCAACATCGGCGTGGTCAGTGCGCTCATTCAGCAGCAGCTGCGTCTGGACGAGACCGAGTTGGGCCTGGTCGGCGCTGCGGCGCTGGTCGGCCTGTTCGTCGGCGGTCTGGCGTTCGGCCGGGTCACCGACATCATCGGCCGCAAGCTGATGTACACGGTGGATCTGGCGGCGCTGGCGATCGGTTCGGCGCTGTGCCTGTTCGTGCAGGAGGGCTGGCAGCTGATCGTCTTGCGCTTGGTGCTCGGCATCGCCATCGGCGCCGACTATCCGATCGCCACGGCGATCTTGTCTGAATGGCTGCCCCGCAAGGAACGTGGGCGCGCAATGGGGCAGTTGATGGCGTGGTGGTTCACCGGCGCCTGTGCCGCGACGGTGGTCGGCTACGGCATGGTCGAGCTGCTCGGCGACGACTCGTGGCGGTGGGTGCTGGCGAGTGCCGCCGTGCCGACCGTGGTCATCATGATCGCGCGGCGGCATGCCCCGGAATCGCCGCGGTGGCTGGTGGCCAACGGTGAGCGGGACAAGGCGCGCGAGGTCATCAGCACCTCGCTCGGGCACGAGTGCACCGACGCCGAGTTGGACGCGCTCATCTCCGACGAGTCGCCGAGCGGCATGACCTTCTGGAGCGCTTTCAAGAGCGGGTACCTCAAGCGGACGCTGTTCGTGTCCCTGTTCTGGACCTTCCAGATCATCCCGCTGTATGCGCTCTACACGTACGGGCCCACCATCCTCGCTGCCTTCAAGATCTCCGAGCAATCCCTGCTCGGCCAGGTCCTGATCAGCGTCGTGTTCTTGGTGGGCCTGTTCCCTGCCATCTGGCTCATCGACCGCATCGGACGCCGCCGACTGATCATCTACTCGTTCGCGCTGATGACCGTGCCGCTGGCCGTCCTCGGTGTCGTGCCTGACGCGGCCCCGTGGGTCGTGGTGGTGGCTTTCTGCGCGTACGCGCTGTTCTCCGGCGGTCCGAACATCCTGGAGTGGGCGTATCCGACCGAGCTGTTCCCTACGGAGATCCGGGGCACCGCGGTTGGCATCGCGACTTCGGCCAGCCGGATCGGCGCCGCGATCGGCACCTACCTGCTGCCCTACAGCCTGACGCACCTGGGACTGGGCACCACCATGATGCTCGGCGCCGTCATCACCGCCGCCGGCCTGCTGGTGTGCATCGCCTGGGCTCCGGAAACCAAAGGACGCACGCTGGGTGAAGCGGCTCGGGTCGACGCCCGGCCCATGGCCGATCCGCAGACGGCGATCGGCTGACCGGTGGAATCCGGGCACGGAATCGGTGCCGTGCTGCGTCATGGAAGTCATTGGCGCTAGAAGGGAAGGTCGCGGTGCGGCTTGCCGAGCCGGGGAGGCAGGTGATGGAGGAGGGCTCGGCTCGGCGGCTACCGCGACCTTCCCGGAACGCCGGTCCGCTGGGCGAGGGGGCTGCGGCGACTAGGCGGCGTCGTCGCGCCAGCGGTCCCGACGGGCCTCGGTGAGGGTGCGGTCCAGCCACCGCCTGCCTTCGGCGGCGATGCCTTCGAGCAGGTGCAGTGTGTGCTGGAAGCCGGCCATGTCCAGGTCGATGCTCGCCACCTGCTTGTCCAGCTCCTCCGGCGACAAGCCGATCGGGGGCAGGTCACCGGCGTTGTCGCCGGATCGCGGGGGAGGGATTTCCACGGGGCGTGTCGGACCGTTGGTCAGCGTGAGCGACAAGGAATGACCTTGGTCGGGGCGCCTGGTCACGTCGACCGACGAGATGGCGTCGAAGCGATAGTTCCTGCGCTTCTCGCCGACGAAGGTCGCCTTGGTGAACTGCAGTTCGGTGCCGAACTCCCGGACCCCGTCGCGGGACACCAGGACCAGCAGCACGTTGTAGCGGGAGTAGCGGGCCGGGCCGCCGCGCGCCCGAGCGGACTGGCACGGACGAGCCGGAGTGAGCAGGAAGCTGTACTCGACGACGTCGCTCTTGCGGAGCTTGTAGACGTTGAGCGCGCGGTCCAGGAGCACGGCCCGGTCCGCGTTCAGCCAGGCTTCCATCTCCGCTTCCGACGGGCGGTTCTCTCGCAGGAAACGCGCCCACTCCTGGTACGCGATCTCTCGTGCCGTCTTGGCTTTGGTGTACTCGTGCAGGTCGTCCGCGTAGCGGCGGCGTTCTGACACGTAGGTCCACCAGCCCGGCACTGCGACGCGACCGGCCGCAGCCGCGACCACGATCGCGATGACTGCCTGCACGGGTGCGTTCATCACCGCGTGATAGAGCGCCACAAGGGCCGCAACGGCGGCGACACCGAGAGAACCCACACACGTCAGCTGGGTGTTGGCGGAGACGCGCACCGCATCCCGCTCGGCTTGCCACTGCCCGCTGGTGTACCGGTCGCGGACGTCCTGGGCCAGGAACCGGATCAGCCAGTTGATCTGACCGACGGTGACCCGCTGTTCCCGGTAGATCTCGGCCAGCTCGTCGCTGAGCTGGTGCCGGACTCCTTCGGTTTCCTCCAGCCAGCGCTCTGCGGACACTCCCGGGGGCCGGAACTTGCCGAAGTAGTGCTCGAACGACTGGCGTACCCGGTCGGTGAAACCGTCCTGCGGGGCGTGGTTCACCCAAACCAGCCCCTGGCGAATGCGATCCAGCTCGGCCAGCCTGCCGGCTCGGTACTTCCAGTCGAACGCCGCGCGACCGCCGAGGTACGCCGCCGGGATGCTGATCAGGTAAGCGGCGATCGGGGCCAGCGCGGGTTCGCTGACCACCAGCCAGCCGAGAAACAGAATGGCCAGCCCGCCGAGCACCGAGTAGACGATCGTCCGGGTGTGGTCGAACACCTGTGGCTGAATCGGTTGCCGCGCCCGCGGCCCGGCAGGTCTGGGCTGGAAGAATATCCAAGCCCGTTGTGTCCGGTTGTTGCCGAGCTGGGCTTTCCTTGCGGATTCTTTGGTGGATTCCCACAACGCGTCGGTGACGCTGCTGGACAGCACCAGTTCCAGATGTCGGGTGATCTTCTCGCGGATGTCCGGTGGCAATCCGGAGAGAATTCGCCAGCCGGCCGTTTCGTCGTCGGCATTTTTCTCGGATTGACCGATCAGCTGGAAGGTTGCCTGGAGTGCGGTGGTCCACCGGTCTTTCGGCCACCGGGCGATCTTGCCCGCGATGTCGTCCAGCAGGTGGTGATCCTCCGCGGTCAATTCGCGGCGAGAGCGCTTGCTGAACACCGCGAGCACCAGGTGGAAGCAGACCTCCGTCGGGTTGATCATTCCCGCTGCCAGCGCGTCCTTCAGGTACTCGCGAGCCTTGCTCGGCACGCCGTGGTCCAGGCAGCGCAGGCCGCGTTCGAATTTCTCCTTGGCGGACAGCTCGTCGGAGCCCAGATACAGCGTGGAGTCGATGATCGCGACGTTGTCGTCACCGTCGATCGCGATGTTGTCCTCGACGGTGTGGCCCTGGAAGACGCCTTTGGCGTTTCCTCCTGCCAGGTTGCCGACCGGTTGCGGCGACTCGGTCATGACTGCACCCCCAGCGCGGTCAGCACGACGGCTACCTTGGCGGCGATGTCGGCGGCGTCAGCGACCAGCCCTCGTAGCCGTTTCAACGCCATGACCACCCGTTTTTCGCTGTGTGGCGTCTTCTGGCGGAGGGCGGAGCGGGCTTGGGCGAGCTCGTCGTGCGCGGCCTCGACCGTGTCGGCGTCGATGCGCCCCTCGGTGGCTGCGCGGTCCAGCTGGTGCCGCAGCGCCTCCAGTTCCGCGGCGATGTCGGTCGGGGACGTCGCCGGGGCCGCGGCCTGGATGGCGATGTTGCCCTTGACGTCGACGCCTTGCACGGCTTGACCGCCGTAGGAGATGTTCGTGACGGGTTGGCCCGGATGGTGTGGTGTGGGTGAGGACGACACGGGATTCTCCGTTTCCGGTCGATCGGCCAGCTGGTAGCAAGATCACAGTCGATCGCGCGGCCGTTCGGGCGGCACGATCGGTCGCCGTTCACTGGGCTGCCACGGTCACGTGGACGTCAGCGCTCGAATGGTTTCGTGCGTGGCGGCAAGATGCTCCCATTACGTGGGAAGACGCGGATTGTCGTTCATCGACCGTGTCGACGGGTTGCGCCGCCCGAGTGCATCAATCCTGCATGACGGTGTACTCGTCGTCGCTGGGTGTGCTTTTCTGTGATCAACCGCGGCCACCTGGGCTTTGCCTCCGGAACTCGAACGCTGCACCGCTTGCTGAAGACCTGCGGGATACCACGGTGCCAGATCCGCCGGAAACGGGAATCTGCCGATCAGGTGGTCGTCCCGCCTGCGACGGCAGAAATACCTGAGTGAGGGAAGGAAATCGGACGAATTTCAGAATTGGGTGGTGTGCTGCCGAATTTGATCATGACTTGGCCTCGACGGCTTCATCACGGCAGGTGACTGATTCCATCAGCGATCACTTCACCACTGCGTGTCCGGCCTTGCCGACCGACGCGTGGCCGGGCACGGCGGGCGCAGGCGAGGAGGACGATGCCGGGTCAGCACGCCCTGGGCAGTATGCGTGACGCCCGCGACATCTTGGAGCGAAACGAACGAGGCGCCCGGGACGACCCGGGCGCCTCGTGGCTCGGTGGCCGGCTGGTCAGCTGCTGCAGGCGCGCACGCTCCGCGAACGCGTCTTGCCCGACCAGTTGATGGTTCCGCGCGCGGTGATGCAGGTGTAGCCGAGGGCCTTGATGCCGACCGACTTCTGGGTGGTCGTTCCGCCGTTGTAGAGCGAGAGGCTGCCGGCGACCACGCGGATCGTGGTGTACCGGGCCTTGCCCTTGGCCGCCCCGGCGTGGATGAATTGCGCGCACTTGCTCTTCCCGCTGTAGCGGTAGACGTTCACGTAGCCGACGGTGCGGCTACCGGCCTTGACCGCGAAGTGCTTGAGCCGTTTCCCGCCGCTCCAGCATGTGGGGACGGTTTGCAGGCTCGCGCTCGCCGTCGCCTCGGTGGCCGGTGCGGTCGGTGTCGCGGCGGCATCGGCCGGCGACATCGTGAGGGTGAGTGCGGCAGCCGCGAGTGCCCCGGCACCGGCGCGGCGCAGTCGCGTGCGTAGTTCGATGGCCATGCGCTGTTCAGTTCCTTCCCTGTCTGCCGGTCAGCGGCATCAGGCGATGCTACGGACGAATCCGGCTGCTGAGCGGCCCGTGGCAGCGACCGGCCATCGGCGCGGACACCAGGACGCTGCGAGCAAGGCGCGAGCACGTCAGGAGCCGGCCGGGACTCCGTGCTCGAGGTAGCGCACCTGGTCGGCGTGCGCGGCGCAGTGAATCCGGCGGGCGAGCCGGGGAACGGTGTACTCGTCCACCTCGTCCAGATCGACGTAGCGGGCGAGGGAGATCTCGCCGTCGGCGAAGGTGAATTCCGTGCCTGCCGGCAGCTCACCACCGTCGAAGACGAAGTTCAGCTTGTCGCCTTCCTGCTCCGACGGTGCCCAGTCGACGACCAGCAGCCGCCCGACGGGGACATCGATGCCGAGTTCTTCGGCGACTTCCCGGTGCGCCGCTTGGCGGGGTGACTCGCCCGGCTGCACGTACCCACCGGGAATTTCCCAATAGTCCTTGTACGTGGTGCGCAGCATCAATACGCGCGACTTGCCTTGATGGAACAGCACGCCTGCGGCGATACGTGGCGTCGCGTACGCGGATTCCAGACCACCCACTCGGCCAGCGTACGCAGGTGGCCCGCGCATTGGCTGTGGCAAAGAGCCAGCTTGCAGCCGGCTGCGTCAGCAGTGCCTCACCGTGAGCTCGAAAGGTGACGGGAGAGCAAGCTTCCGGTGGCGTCCGCGATCAGTTTCCGGGCCAAGTCCAGGTCGTCGATGCACTTCGGGTCGGCCCGGTCGATCGCGACGACCTCGTCGAACGGGCCGGGTGCGGAGCCAGGCAGGCTCGAGTGGCCGACGACCGCGACACACGGCACGCCGTGGTTGCGCGCATGTTCCGCTACGACATACGGTGCCTTGCCCCGCAAGGTTTGCCGATCGAGGCGGCCTTCACCGGTCACAACCACGTCGGCATGGGCGATCTTGTCCGCCGCGCCCAGCAACTCGAGGAACGTGCGCGCTCCCGACGTGACCTTTCCCCCGAGCAGCATGCCCGCCCACCCGAGGCCACCGGCGGCACCGGATCCGGGTTCCCGGCACACCCCGCGCACACCGAATGCCGGTTCGAGGACGTCGGCGACATGCCGCAACGCCTCGCTGAGCTGGTGAATCGTCGGCTCATCGGCTCCTTTTTGCGCGGCGAACATCTCCGCGGACCCGTCGGAGCCGACCATGGGCGTGTCGACGTCGCATGCCAGCGTGAGCTGGACGCCGTCCAAGAGGCGAGTTGCCTGCTCGAGACCGTCGACGCCGGTCACCGACGTCAGGGCGCGGGAGTCACCGAACACGTCCCGTCCGTGTGCGTCGAGGAGCCGCACACCCAGGGCGCGCAGCATGCCGGTGCCGGCATCGGTGGTGGCGGAGCCCCCCAAGCCCAGCGTGATCTCGTTGAAGCCGCGCGTGACGAGGCCGTGCAGCACCATGCCGACGCCGTAGGAAGAGGCACGCGCTGCGTCTTGCGCTGTGGGTTTGCGGGCTCCCAGCCCGCAAATCGACGCCACTTCGGCGATCGCAGCTCGACCGGACACCGCCACGGGGGTCTCCTGTCGGTCTCCCCACGCGTCGACGGTGGGGAGGGTTCCCGGCTGCCAGCCTGCCGTGATCGCGGCGTAGACGCTGCCGTCGCCGCCATCGGCGACGGGAACCACGTCGGCCTCGATGTCGGCGGGGACCCCGCGCAGCATCGCCTCCGCGACTTCCCGTGCCGTCAGTGTTCCCTTGAACTTGTCCGGCGCCAGCACGACGCGTCGCCGGTGGATGTCGGCCACAGCGCAACCTCCTCGGCTCGATTGTCCGGGAAGGGACGCGGCTGCGGCGACGTCAGCCTCGGCGGTGGCTAGTGTCCGTGTTCTCCGCCGCGGGCGGTCGGCATCGGGTCGGCCGACTCGGGCAACAGCTTCGGGTACTCGGGAGCCGCGGTGTCCAACGGAACGACGCCGGAACGGACCAGGCCCAGCTGTACCCGCTGACGCGACAACAGAGCATCCGTCAGCCAGTCCAATGCCACGCGAACGCGGTTGCCCGGCATCGCCAGCAGGTGATAGCCGCGCGTGATCACCTTCGCCGGCAAACCGGACATCGGGATGTGCAGCGGGTCCGCGGCCGCGTCCTTGCCGCCGAGGTCGACGACGAAGCCCAGGTCGCGATAGCGATAGCGGCGCGGTGTGCCGTAGCCGAGAGAGGCCGCGACGTTGCGGCCGGCCAGCTTGCCCTGACGCACGGCGTGTTGCGCCGTCATGGGACACAGCTGCCCCGGATCGCCCGGTTTCGGCACGGCGGCAGCGTCCCCGCACGCGAAGATGTCCGGGTAGCCGGGCACGCGCAGTTCTTCGTCGACCACAAGGCGACCCTGCACGGTCTCCATGCCGGTCGACTCGACCAACGGGTCCGGCCGCACGCCGACGCACCACAGCAAGGTCCGGGTGGCCACTTCCGTGCCGTCCTGCAGGACGACGCCGTCCGCGGTGGCCTCGCGGATCGACATCTCCGTCATGACTTCGACGCCACGTCGGCGCAGCACGGCGTCCGCGGCCTGGGACATCTTCTCGTCCAGGCCGGGCAGCACCCGCGGGGCGGTGTCCAGCAGCAGCCACCTGATCGGCTGGCCGGCCAGCTCGGGACGCTTCCTGGCCAGCAACGCGGTGAACAGCTGACCTTGCGCGACCACCTCGGTGCCGGTGTACCCGGCCCCGACCACGACGAACGTGCAGCGGGCGTCCCGCTCGGCCTGGTCGTCGGTGGCGGCGGCCAGTTCGATCTGCCGGGTCATGTGGTCCCGCAGGTACAGCGCCTCGGGAATGCCGCGGAACCCACGGCCGTGCTCGGCCAGCCCAGGAACCGGCAGCAGCTTGTTGACACTGCCGACCGACAGCACCAGACGGTCGTAGGCCAGCGAACGTTTGGTGTTCTCCGGATCGACGTAGGTCAGCTCGTGTGCCTGGTGGTCGATGTCTCGCACGTCGCCGAGTACCAGCCGTACGTTGCGGAGACGACCCGGTACGGGAATCGCGATGGCACGAGGATCGACGATACCGGCGGCGACTTCCGGCAGCAGCGGCAGATACAGGAAGTAGTCGGTGGGATTGACCAGCACGATCTCGACGTGGTCGGGCGACACCTGCGCCGAGAGCGCCTTGGCCGCGTGATACCCCGCGAAGCCACTCCCGACCACCACGACGCGCCGTCGTGCCATGGCTGACCTCTTTCCCGTAGTCGCTGGTTCTCCAGTGGCTCCCCGGCAGAGGTGCACCTTCAAACACTGCGCACAGCAACCGTGGACGTGGGGGAGGAGAACGAACGGGCCCGGCGTCCGCGGGCAAACACGAGTTGCGCTCATTCAGGGCACGGCCACGCACGGCTTGGTGCCGGTGGGGGTTGTTCGGACTGTTGACGTCTCCTGGGTGGGCTCTCGTACGGCTCGGTGCTCGCGGGGGTTTCTGTGGAGCAGGCGTGCCAGCGTGGCGGTTGCCTGCCACGGCTCGGTGCCCGCGGGGGCTTCCGGCCGGGTCCTCGTGCTCGGCGCGGCGGGACCTTGGTCGGCTTCTCGGTCACGGGACGGCAACGCGCTCGGTTTCTTGCTCACGAACGGTGCGGACAGCTCGACAACCCCGGCAAGCCGCTCGCGTCAACAGCGGCGTAGACCTGGGAGGAATCCGTGCAGCGAAGTGCCGATCGGCTGCGCCCGCGTGCCCGCGGTGCCGCCGTCCTTGTCGCCATGGTTGCGGCCGCCCTGACATCGTGTGAAGTCGCCGGGAATCAGGCAGTTCCGGTGTCGGGCACCACTGCGCAGGAAACAAGCACGACCACGACCGCGCAACCGCAGCCGCGCACCTCGGCCAAGAAGCGGCGGCCGGCGAAGACGAAAACGGTGTATGTGCAGCCCCCGCGCACGCACACGGTCTACGTCCCGCAGCCCGGATCGGCACGCATCCCGGCATCCGAACGGTGGTACGCACAGCCGGAGTGGATCCAGTCGCAGCCGTGGATCGACATCACCCCGGGCACTGGACAGACACCGTGCCAGTGGCTGCACGCCAACGGCTACTCGTATCCGCAGGCGTTCGCGGCCTGGGCGCAGCACGGCTACCCGCCCAATTGGTCCGCGACCAACGACGGCTACCCCTGTCAGCGCTCGTATGGCATGCAGAACTGAAACGCCGGTACGACCTGGTGATTGTCCGGCCGCCGATGTCTGCGCAGCGTGGCTTCACGGCACGTTTCCGCGTATCCCGGCCGGTCCGGTGCGGGATCACGTGGCTGAGCGACGGAGTTCGGTGCAGTGCGCGATCGTGAGCCATCTGCGCGTTGCTCGAGCCGAGGCGTACCGGCTAGTCATGCGGGCGCGACAGCGGTGTCTTGGCCGGGCCCTCCAGGATGTCGCCGTCGGCGGTGAACCGCGAGCCGTGACATGAGCAGTCCCAGCTGGTCTCCGCACCGTTCCAGGTCAGCGGGCAGCCGAGGTGGGTGCAGGTCGGCTTGACCACGTGCAGCCGGCCGTCGGGATCCCGGTAGGCGCCGACCGTGTCGCCCTTGAGCTTGACGATGCCGCCCTCGCCCGGCTTCAGCTCGGGGTCCGGTGAGCGCAGTGCGCGCATCAGGTGACCACCGGTGAGCTCGACCCCCGACTTCAGGTTGTGCTCGGCCGCCTGCACCACCGCGCGGGTGTCACCGATGCGGCCGGTGTCGAACACCTTCTGCCAAGGGTTCGATCGCCCCAGCATCTCGTCGAGCACCATGAGCGCGGCGGCGGTCCCGTTGGACAGGCCCCACTTGCGGAAACCGGTCGCCACGTACAGAGACTTGTGCAGCGGGACTCGCCCGACGTAGGGGACCTGGTCGAAGGTCTGGTAGTCCTGCGCCGACCACCGGAACTCGCACGAGTCCACGTCGAAGGTGTTCTCCGCCCACCGCTGTAGATCCTCGTACGCCGCGGCGTAGTCGGTGCTGTCGCCGGTCTGATGCCCGTTGCCCCCGATGATCAGTCCGTTGCCGCCGTCCGGCGCCAGCCACGGGCGGATGGACCGGGTCGGCTGGTCGATCGACAGCGACATGCTCACCGGAGCCTGCTCACGCAACCGCACAGCGAACGCATACGAGCGGACCGGCTTTGCCCTGGCGAAGAAGCCGCCGGTCAGCCCGGGCGGCAGCAGCGTGGCCAGCAGCGCGTTCTGGGCCCGGATCGTGCCGCGAGCCGTTCGCACGTGCACTCGCCCGCTGCGCTCGTGGTAGCGCACGACGCGGGAGTTCTCGTAGATCAGGCCACCTGCTGCGACGAACGCGTTGGCCAGCCCCGCCAGGTACTTCGCGGGATGGAAATGCACCTGGTCGGGGAAGCGGACCGCGGAGGCCACCGCGTACGGCAGATCGGTCTCGGTCACCACTTCGGCGGCCAGGCCGGCCTGGTTGGCGGCCTCCGCCTCGGCGACGAGGTCCTTCCGCCTGCTCGACTCCTGCGTGTACAGGTAGGACGGCGCCCGGGTGAGATCGCATTCGATGCCGAACTCCTCGACCAGGTCGACGACCTTGTCCATGCCCGCCTGGTTCGCCGCGGCGTACCAGGTGGCTGCTTCGTCGCCCAACCGCCGGCGCAGGCTCGCGTAGGTCAGGCCGTGCTGGGTGCTCACCTTCCCGGTGGTCGAGCCGGTCGTGCCCGACCCGAGTGTGCGCGCTTCCAGGACGACGACGCGGCTCAAGCCGGCTTGCGTGGCCAGCAGGGCGGTGGTCAACCCGACGATGCCGCCACCCACCACGACCAGGTCGGCCCCGATGTCGTCGTCGAGTGCGGGGAACGAGGGGAGGTCGGCCGTGGCGGTCCAGACGCTGTGATGCCGCATGCGCCGGGACTACCCGCAACCGTGACCGGCCACACACCGGCGGCCGGGGCACCCGCCCGGGCAGAGCGCTCGGTGCATGGCTCGGTGCGCACGCGGGGTACCCGGCAGTCACCACACCCAGAAAGAAGGCGATAGGCATGGTCGACACATCGAGAGGCATGGTCGACACATCGAGCCAGGCGGCCGCGCCACCCGCGGCGGACCGCCCGATCGGTCAACTGGTGGGGGACGCCTCGGCGCAGCTGTCCCGTCTGGTGCGCGACGAGATCCAGCTCGCCGTCGCGGAGCTGCGGGACAAGGGCAAGCACGGGGGCATGGGTGCCGGCTTGCTCGGCGCCGCAGGCGTCACGGCGTTGTTCGGGGTGGCGACCCTGCTGGCCACCGCCGTGCTGGCACTGGCGCTGGTGTTGCCGGCATGGGCGGCCGCGCTGATCGTCGCGGTCGTCGTGCTCATCGCGGCCGCCGTGATGGCCCTGCTGGGTCGCAAGCAACTGAAGTCAGCCACCCCCGTCGTCCCCCAGGACACGGTGGGCAACGTCCGCGCGGACATCGACGCGGTGAAGGAAGGACTGCACCGATGAACGGAGCTCACCGCAAGCCGGATGGTGCCGCGGCGGCCAAGCCGACGACGGCCGAGCTGAAGGAAGACATCGAACGCACCCGCGCGGACCTGGCCGACACGGTCGAGGCACTGGCCTACAAGGCCGACATCCCGTCGCGGATGAAGGACCGCGCCCGGGCGACGTCCGCAACGGTCAAGCAGCGCACGTCGCAGATGACCGAGCAGGCCATGGCGAAGCTGCCGCCCCCGGCTCGCGAGAAGGCCGAGCACGCCGTGGCGGCCGCCCGCAGCAATCCCAAGCAGATGGCGGTCGTCCTCGGCATGCTGCTGACCCTGTGGGTCATGCTGCGTCGGGTGGCCAAGCGGAAGGCGGCGGACGAATGAGGATCCTCTACCAACCGTTGAGCCTGGTGGCGAGCGTGCTGGGCGGGATCATCGCTTCGCTCGCCTTCCACCGGCTGTGGAAGGCGACCACCGGCGAGAAGGACGCACCGGACGCCGCCGACCCCGATCGGTCGTGGGCGGAGGTCATCACCGCGGCGGCGGTGCACGGCGCGATCTTCGGCGGGGTGAAGGCGCTGGTGGACCGGGGAGCGGCGACCGGATTCCAGAAGGCCACCGGAACGTGGCCGAAGAAGAGCAAGAAGAACGGCAAGAAGTAGGCGGCACCCGGGTCCGCGGTTCAGCCACCGAGAGGCGGACGACCGCCCGCTCGATCGCATCCCGTTCGCTTGCGTCCTGCAGCCCGCGGCCCAGCCGACGGAGCGCCGGACGGATGCTGCGCTCGGCCTCGAACTGCTGAACGACCCGAGGGTCGACGTAGGAACCGCGGGCAACGGCGGGAGTGTTGCCGAGCTCGTCGGCGACCTCGCGCATCACCGCTGCACGCACGCGTTGCCGCGCTCGCGGACTTCGCGGGGCCTCGTGCTCGGCGAACGCTGCGGCGGCCAGCACCGTGGCGTTCCACGTGCACAGATCCTTGGCGATGAAGTCATCGCCGCCGGTCAGTTTTCGCGCCGGTCAGTTCTCGGTAGCGCTCGTCGACGTTCTCGGACTGGACCTCGCGCCACCCCGAGCCGGTGCGGTAGGCGAGTAGGCGCTCGGTGCCCGGCCGTGCCCGGCGCAGCGACCGCACCAGCGCAGCCAGGGCGGCATCGGCGATGACCACCTCACGGAGCGCGCCACCTCTGGCCACATGACGGAACCGGATTTGCTCGCGGCACAACCGCACGTGGTCGCGCTGCAACGTCGCCACGCTGACGTTGCTCCGGGCGTACTCTTCGCCGCCAGTGCGGAAGACGCCCAAGCCGAGGATTCGTAACGCCCCAGCGAGCACGCGCTCGCGTCCGGTCCCGCGCGCACTCAGCTGCCGGGCGACCTCTTTGCGGAAGGCAGGCAGCAGCCGGGCGAGCTCCAGGACGCGCTCTTGCTCTTCCTCGCGTTTCGCGCGATGCCCCTGGTCGTGGTACAGGTACTGCTCGCGGCTGGCGTCATCGACACCCATCGCCTGCAGGTGTCCGTTTTCGTCCGGGCGATCCACACGTCACGCCACGCCAGCGGAATGACCAGAGCGTCGAATCCGGTCGCGGTTTTCTTCGTCCACCGGTGCCCCGTCGGCGCTGTGGAAGGAGTGTCCGTGCCCGCGGCGCACGCGTTGATGCCCGGCCGAGACGGATCACTACGCCGCAGCCGCACCGCGCCCCACCGCATCAGTGAGGGGCATGCGCGGTGACTACTCCGCGTCGTGCGCGTCCATGCTGTGCCGGTCAGGCGGGCGCCTTCTCGCGCTCTTCGTCTTCCTCTTGCTCTTCGGCTTCTTCCGGGGCCTCTTCGCCGACCTCGTCGGTCTCCTCGGCCTCGGCCGTCTCCTCCTCCGGCTCGCCGTCGCCGGTGTCGGTGGTCTCGTCCTCGTCGTCGGGGCCGCGTACCACTTCGCCGTCGGCGATCTCCCCCCGCCACGAACCGGTGGCTTCACCGTTGGTGGTCACGAACCGGCGGAAGTGCTTCAGGTCCAGCCGGGCCCGGCGGCCGACCGCCCGCCAGATGTTGCCGGTCTTCTCCACGAACCCGCTGGGGAAGTACTCCAGCACCAGCAGCACCTTGGTCAGGTCGTCGGCGAGCGGGTGGAACGTCACCACACCCTTGGACGACCCCTTGGCGCCGTCCGACGTCCAGGCGATGCGGCGGAACGGGACCTGCTCGGTGACCGTGGCCTGCACCGTCCGACGGGACATCGCCACCTTGAACCGCCAGATGCTCTCCACCTGGTCGCTCTGCTCGACGCTCTCCACGCCCTTGGTGAACGAGGAGAACTCCTCGAACTGCGTCCACTGGTCGTAGACGACGTCGACCGGTGCGCCGATGTCGATGTCCTCGACGATCACCGTGGCCTTCGTGCTCTTGCTGCCGCCGCCCCCGCCGAACATCGACTTCACCTTCTCCTTCACCCCGGTGGCCGCGCCGCTGAGCGCCGCCTTGCCGGGAGAGCCGCCGTCGGCGAGCTTGTCCGCTGCGGCCTTGCCCGCCTTGCCCAGCGGGCCGCCGTTCTCCGCGGCGTCGTTGAGCTGCTGGGTCACGTCGGTCAGCTTCGAGCCGAGCCGGCCCATCACGCTGGACGACTTGGCCTTGGCGTACGACTTGAGCTCGTCGGTGATCTTCCCGGCGACGGGGCTGTCCTTGACCGCGGAGGCGATCTTGCCGAAGGGGGATGTGCTGTCTGCCATGACCGCTCCTATCGCTTGGCCGACGCGCTGGAGCGCTTGCCGGACGTGGACTTGCCTCGCGAAGACGATCCGGACCGGCTGCTGGTCCCCGAGCGGCCGCCGGTCGTCCCCGTGCGCGTGCTGCGCGTCTTGGCCGTGGTGGAGCTGCCCGCCTTCCTCCCGGTCGAGCGTGCTGTCTTGGTCTGCTTCGTCCGTCCCTTGGCGGTCCTGCTCGACGGTTGCGAGCGTGCGGCGCGGGAATCCTCGGCGGGCTCCTGCGACTCTTCCTCGTCCGAGGCCTTCTCGTCCGGCGTTTCCTCGTCCTGTTCGGCCTGCGCGGATTCGCCTTCCGCCTCGTCGGAGTCCGGGTCGGCGAGCTCGGGCTGCAGAGCCACGGTGCGCTCGTGCAGGCGGTCGGCAAACGCCTCGGCCCGGCTTTCCACCGTGGCCAGCGCCGCCTTGGCCGCCGCGGAGGCAAGCGGTCCGCGGATCTGGCTGATCAGCTCGCCGGCGACCGGCGAGTCCTGCAGTTTCGTCAGCGCCATGCGGGCCAGGTTCTGCGGCTGCAGCATCTTGTTCCTGCCGGTCAGCCACAGCGCCACGGTGATGGCCTTCTTCGCCTTCTTGGTCCGTCCGAGCAGGTACCCGGCCACCAGCGCCGAGCCGAGTCGCACAGTGTCGGCCATTGGTGCTCTCCTTCCCGGGCTCGCGCCCGGCTCGTGCCCCCGATTTGCTTCGCGGTCACCAGCCCCACCGCGACTGGGGTTCCTCCGCCTGCACCGCGGGCAGGAAGCTGAACGTGGGCATCGGGCCGAAGTAGCCGATCCGGACCTCCGGTGCGGTCTGCCCGATGCCGCGCACCGCCTCGTCGGCCTCGCTCAGCCGTGTACGTCGCACGAGCACCGCCCACTTGTCCTCGTGCACGTCGTCCACCGGGAGGCGCACGACCGATTCCGCAATACCGTCGAGAGCGGACATCAGGTTCTCGCCGCGTTCCACCACGAGCTGTTCGACACGCTCCGCGATGCGCTGGCCGAGTGAGACTCGGACGTCGAACGACGTTGTCTGCGCGTCCTCGCGAAGTCCTGGGTCCCCCGCGATGATTTCCCGCAGCAACGCTTCCTCGTCGTGGGTGAATTCGAGGCGGACCTCGACGAACGGCTCCAGTGCGTCCAGGGATGCGCGCAGCCCGGGAGCGGTGAGCACTTCCCGCCGCACCGCGGCGTCGTCGGGCGCAACCGTGCCGAACTGCATCGGGAGCACCACCTGCTGCGATGCGAGCGCGTTGAGCACGTCGAGGTGGCCGACCGCGTCTTGTTCGGTGAGCTCGTAGGCGTCGGGCAGGTCGCTCACCACGGCCGCGATGTCACCGTCGACGATTCCGCGTACCGGCGTGGCGGGATCACCGATGCCCGGCACTTCGGGCATGGTGTCCTCCGCGCGGACGACGCCGTAGACGTAGACGGTCACCAGCGTCACCGTTGCGCTCGCCGGGAGCGCGCAGCGCTGCGGCCTGCGGGCGCCTTGCGCGACTTCCGCTCCGATGCCTCTTCCTGCTCGGTGTCGTCCTCGTCGTCCTCGTCGTCCGAGCCGGTGAGGGAACCGAGCAGGTCCTTGGCGGAGTCCTTCACGCCTTCCAGCGCGCCCTTGGTCTTGTGCTGGGCGCCGCCTTCGGTGATCTTCTCCATCATTCCCGGCAGGCCGCCGACCTGGTCGTTCGGCTGCAAGTCCAGCCGGTTCACCGCTTCCGCGAAGCGCAGATACGTGTCCACGCTGGCGATGACGATCCGCGCGTCGATGGTGAGCAGTTCGATGCCGACCACGGCCACCCGGATGTAGGCGTCGATCACGATGCCCTTGTCCAGGATGACCTCCAGCACGTCGGCAAGACTGCTCGGTCGCGGGGCCCGGTTGATTCCGTGTGCGACGGTCATGGCTTCCTCTCCATCTCGGCGAGAAGCTCGGCGGCGTCGAACGGCAACGTCGGGCCGGAACCGACACCGAAGGTCTCCCGCAACTCCTCGAATCTCTCTTCCAGGGCGAGCAGCGCCTGGCCGAGCCGCTCCACCTCGTCCGCGGACAACCCGCCCGCGTCGACCCGCCGCAGCGCCTGGCGTTCCAACAGCTGGCGCACCAGGTCCAGCACGGCCACGACGAGCCCGCCGAGTCCCCGGCCGACGTCGTCCGGATCGGCGTCCAGCCGTAGCGGTTTCCTGCCGCGCGGGGCGGTCATCGTGGTTCCTTCTCGACCGAACCGACGGCCACCAGCAGCAGCCGCAGATCGAGCCGGATCAGGTCGACGCCCGCCAGCGAGATGAGGATGTCGCCGCTGACGACGGCGCCGGTGGACACCACCCGGTCGAGCAGGTCGACCAGGCTGGTGCCTTCGGCGGTGATCACATCCGACATCGATCAGCCTTCCTCGGAGGACACGAAGCTGTACGGCGGCCACGGCCCGGTGAGGCGGACGGCGACACCGGAGGCGGACAGCGGATGGGCCAGGTGGCCGAGTTCTGCCTGGAAGGCCGCTTCGTCGTCGGCGGCGACCAGGTATGCGACGTCTGCGAGCACGCCGGCGTTGGCGGATCGGCGCACCGACGCCGAGCTCCGGGCGCTCAGACGGTCGTGCGCCCGATCGATCGCGACCGTCCGATCACGGCGACGGCGCTCCTCGGCCGCGAGCGCTTCCCGCCGCTGGGTCAGGTAAGCCGTTCCCGATGGCGATCCACCGGTTCGTGCAGCGGCGGGGGAGGGCGTCGGGGTACTGTCCGGGACGCCCTTCGCCTGGTCGTCGGGAAGGAACTGCACGCCCCATTCCCGTCGGCCGCGGAGTTCGGCGAGCTGTTCTCGAGCGCTCTCCCCACGACTGTGCAGCAGCTCGCGGGCGGCGTCGTCGTCGGCCACCGCGGTGCCGAGCCGCAGCGGCAGCACGGTCGCCTGGCCGGCGGCGACCCGTACGACGTCGTCGTGCTTGCGGGCCAGCCGGGCGAGCGGGCCGTCCTCGGTGATCTCGTCGGTGGGCAGGTCGGCCAGGTCGCTCACCGCCATGTCCGAGACGACCAGCGCGAGGCCTTCCGAGCCGATGCAACGCAGCCCGTCACCGGTGCCGTCGAGCTCGGCGAAGTCGAGGTCGGCGCGATCGGTGATGGCGTAGGCGTACAGGCAGCGTTCCAGGCCGGCGGCCGGGCGCGCCTCGTTGGCCGGGGCCGGTTCGTGCCCGGGCGACCGGTCCGGTTGCGAGGTCCGATCGACGGCGGGGTCGTCCACCGCCGCCACGCCTGGCGCGGTGTTTGCGGGGTGCTCGCCCGGCGCTGCCGCGGCCGCGCGCAGGGCTTCGGCCATGATGGCTCGCCGCAGCTGGTCCACCAGGTCGGCGCGGGCCAGCTCCCGGGCTTCCTCGGCCGCTTCCGTCAGCAGCCCGCGGGCGTGCTCGCGGGCCAGCCGGGTCAGGGAACCGTCGTTCATTCCCGACGCTCCCGCTGGATCCGTTCCAGCTGCTGCCGGAGCTGCCGGTTCTCCTCCACCAGCGCCTGGTGGTCGCCGCCCTCCGGCAGGGCGGCGCGGTCGCCATCGGTCACTTGCTGCCGGGGCGCCTGCGAGGAGAAGAACGGGTCGGTGGTCCACCAGTCCATGCCCATCTCCCGTGCGGTGTCCGCGGAGGCGATGAACAGGCGCAACTTCAACGACAGCAGTTCGATGTCCAGGACGTTGACGACGATGTCGCCGGCGATCACCACGCCCTTGTCCAGCACCCGCTCCAGGATGTCGGCGAGGGTGTCCGGCTGGCGGCGCGCCAGAGCGGTCGGCTGCACGGTCATGTCGGATCAGTCGCTCCTCGGTGATAGCGGCGGAGCCGCTCGTATCCGGCCAGGTCCCCGGTGCTGGTGATGTCCACTCGGTAGGTCGCCAGGACGTCGGTGGACGACGGGATGCGCTCGAGTTCGACCACGTCGACCAGCACGGACCAGCCGCCGTCGTCGTCGGACCGCACACCGGTGACCGCCTCAGGGTCCTTCCTGGTCAGCGCGGCGAACTCGGTGACAGCGCGGCGCACCGCGTCGCTCATGCTCAGGCTGCCGTTGCCGTTCTCGTCCCCCGAACCGGTGCGAGATCCCCCGGAGGATGCGCGGTTGGTCTTCCGTGTGGTCATGCCTTGTCGCAATCGCCTCGACTTCTGCCCATGTGCGGTGGCTAACCTGGCCACCTCGCCGCGAAACCGCATCGGTGGCGATCGCGGGCGGGATTGCTCCGAACAGCGCAGGAAGCTCGACCATGTCGCCCATGACGGGGTGCGGGAGCGGGTATCCCCGTGGGTATGACCGCGCTGCTGACGGTCGGCCACGGCAGGCTCGACCGGGACGGGCTGCTCGAGCTGCTGGCGGCCGCCGGAGTCGAATTGCTGGTCGACGTGCGCCGCTACCCGCACAGCCGCGCGAATCCTCAGGCAAGGCGAGAAGCGCTCGCCGGCTGGCTACCGGGCAACGGCATCGGCTACCGCTGGGACCAGCGGCTCGGCGGGCGGCGGCGGGTGGAGCCGGACGCGGTCGACACCTGGTGGCGGGTCGCCCAGTTCCGGGCCTACGCGGCATGGACGCGCACGCCGGACTTCCGGGATGCCATGCGTGAGTTGCTCGACGACGCTGCGGTGCATCGCACCGTGATCATGTGCGCCGAGGCGGTGTGGTGGCGTTGTCACCGCAGGCTCATTGCCGACGTGGCGGTGCTGCTGCACGGAGTCGAGGTGATGCACCTGCTGCCCGAAGGCAGGCGTGTGGACCACAAGCCTGCGTCGGGCGCTCGCGTCTGCGGACGCGGTGTGGTGTGGGACGGCGGGCGGTGATCTCATGCGGCGCCCCGGGGACGACAGGACAGTCCCCGGGGCGCCGGTGCACGCGTGCTCGGCGCATCAACTGGTGTCGCCGGCGCAAGCTTGCTCGGCCCATCAGCTGGTGTCGCCGGCGGCGCCGGCGCGCGGGCAACTGGTTCCCTGGCGCCGGGTGATTGCGGCGCTCATGGCACTGACAGCGCCTTCAGCAGGTCGCCGACCTCGGGTTGGTCCAGCGATCGGGCGACGTCCGCCTGCGCGACGATGCCGACCATGTCGTGCCCGTCGATGACCGGGAGCCTGCGCACCTGGTGCTGCGCCATCGTCTGCAGAATCTCCTCGGCGCCGTCGTCGGCCCCGATGGTGACCGGCTTGCCCTCCGCCAGGTCGCCGACCCGCACCGCGCGGGGATCTTTGTCCTGCGCGAGCACCTTGGTCACGATGTCCCGGTCGGTGATCATGCCCTTCAGCCGGTTGTCCTCGCCGCAGATCGGCAGCGCGCCGACGTCGAGATCGGCCATCCGTTTCGCCGCATCGAGGACGGTGTCGCTGGTCTTCGCGCACTGCGCGTCCGGTGTCATGATTTCCCGTGCTGTGCTCATGGCTGGTCCCTTCTCGTGGGTGATGGGCATCCGGCTACCCGGTGCCCGTTGTCGCTCAATCCCGCCCGTCACGGACGCAGCAGGATCTTGATCGCGCCGTCGCTTTTGCGCTGGAAGTCCCGGTAGGCCTGAGGCGCCTGGTCCAGCGGCAGATGATGGGTGGCGAGCGATTCCACGCCGAGCGGGTCGTCGTCCCGCATGACCAGCGGGAGCACGTGGTCGATCCAGGTCTTGACGTTGGCCTGGCCCATGCGCAGCTGGATCTGCTTGTCGAACAGCTCCAGCATGGGCAGGGGGTCGAGCGCTCCGCCGTAGACGCCGGACAACGAGATCGTGCCGCCGCGGCGGACCGCGTCGATGGCCGCATACAGCACTGACAGCCGGTCGACCGCGGCCTTCTCGGTCAGTTTCGCCGAGAGCGGCTTGGGCAGCATCGACACCAGCATCTGCCCGAAGTGGGCGATGGGGGCGCCGTGCGCTTCCATGCCGACCGCGTCGATCACCGAATCCGGACCGCGGCCGCCGGTGAGCTGGCGCAGCGTGTCCACCGCGTTGCCACGAGCTTCGCCGACGTCGACGGTGATCGCTCCGTACTCCCTGGCCAGCTGCAGACGTTCCGGCACCAGGTCCAGGCCGATCACGGTCTCCGCGCCGCGCAATGCGGCGATCCGGCACGCCATCTGACCGATCGGTCCCAGGCCGAACACCGCGACGCTGCCCCCGTCGGGGATGTTGGCGTACTCGACGGCTTGCCACGCGGTCGGCACGACGTCCGACAGGTACACGAACCGGTCGTCCGGCGGCCCGTCCGGGACCGGGATGGGCCCGAAGTGGGCTTGCGGCACCCGCAGGTACTCGGCCTGTCCACCCGGGACCTGCCCGTAGAGCTTGGTGTAGCCGAACAGCGCCCCGCCCTTGTCGTACTTGCGGACCTGGGTCGTCTCGCATTGGGAGGTCAGGCCGCGGGAGCACATGAAGCACGATCCGCACGCGATGTTGAACGGTACGACCACCCGGTCGCCGGGTGCGATGTTCCTGACGTCGTCCCCGACTTCTTCCACCACGCCCATCGGTTCGTGCCCGAGGATGTCACCGGGCTCCAGGAACCCGCCGAGCACTTCGTACAGATGCAGGTCGGAACCGCAGATCCCGGTGCTGGTGACCCGGATGATCGCGTCGGTCGGTTCCTGCAGCTGCGGGTCGGGCACTTCTTCGACTGTCACGTCGCGCTTGCCCTGCCAGGTGACGGCCTTCATCGCGGTACCTCCTGCGGGGAGTGTTCGGCGGATTTCCTGTCGGCTACCCGCAGAGCGCACCCCGCCAATCCCTTCCGCTGCGTCGCTGCCGGTGGCGCTGGGTACCCCGTCGCATGAGCCGAGCGCAGCTTGCCGCGAAGCTGATGGAGCTCGCGGGCACGACGTATGCGGAGGAAGCGGGTATCACCCTGCGGAACAAGCCGACGCCCCTGTATCGGCTGCTGGTGCTGGCGACCCTGCTGTCGACCAGGATCAAGGCGTCCATCGCCGTCGCCGCCGCCCGAGAGCTGCGGGAGTTCGGCACCCCGCGCACCATGCGCGATGCCACCTGGCAGCAGCGAGTCGACGCACTCGGTCGCGGCCATTACGTGCGGTACGACGAAAGCACGGCGACCGCGCTGGGCAAGGGCGCCGAGCTGCTGCTGAACGACTACCGCGGGGATCTCCGCCTGTTGCGCGAGCGTGCCGCAGGCGACCTGGCGAACCTGCGCAGCAGGCTGACCCGGTTTCCCCGCCTCGGCCCGGTCGGCGCCGACATCTTCTGTCGCGAAGCCCAGCAGGTCTGGCCGGAGCTGCGGCCGTACGTGGACGCCAAGGCGCTTGCCGGAGCGCGCGCGGTCGGTTTGCCGGACCGGCCGAAGGCGCTCGCCGGACTGGTCGACGACGCTGACCTTGCTCGCCTGAGCGCGGCATTGGTCCGCGCGAGCCTGGACCGCGAACTGGCCGCACGAGTCCGAGGGTGAACTCGCCGTCGCCGCCGTGCCGCGGGCGGAAAGCCACCGGTGGTGACCTTGCGAGGGAAGCAGCGGGTGGGTCGCGCCGGGCTGGCGTGATCGATCCGGGGGTGTGGGCGTCGCTTTCGGTCGTGGTGGGCGTGGCGCACCGGGGCTTGCCGCTTGCCGGGTAAGGCCCCCGGATTGCGCGGCGTCCGGCCGTGGCCCCAGCGGGATGTCGATCCAGCGGGTATAGGTGAACGTAGCGGCGGTGTACCGGTACACCCTGGCGGGTACACCGGGGAATGCGTGACGGGAGGAGGCGGTGATGACCGAGGAGTACGGCGATCACGCGTTCGACAAGCCCGAGGCCGACTCGCTGGACCAGCAGCGACCGACCCGTCCGGAGCCTGCGGTGGAGCCTGCCGGCCAGTTCGAGGCGTCCGACGGTGACCTGGCCGATCAGGCGACCGTGGTGCGCCTCGACGAAGACGACTTCGTCGAATGACTTCGCGGGCGCTGTTCGGCGCGTACCTGGTCGTCGTCTTCGGCGGCCTGCTGTACTTCCTGCTGATCTCGCTGCTGAAGTAGGAGTGCGACGTGGCGGCCGAGCCCGGGCGGTGGCGGCGGTTCCTGCGGGACAACGGAATCGGACTGGCGTTCGGCCTGCTGTTCCTGCTCGCGCTGACCGGACAGGCGTTCGCCGGACTGGCCGCGTTCAACCACGAGCAGTCGATCACCGGTGAGGAGCCGATCGGCTTCGGCGGATACGTCACCTCCGCCGAGTTCGCCGTCGATGTCGCCGAGAACTGGCAATCGGAGTACCTGCAGTTCTTCCTCTACATCTTCGCCACGGTGTGGCTGGTCCAGCGCGGGTCGCCGGAATCCAAGCCGGCGCGGCGGATCGGATCCGAGCCGGAGCGCGATCAGCGGCTCGGGCCGCACACCACCGAGGACTCGCCGCTGTGGGCCCGCGCAGGCGGGTGGCGCGCCGTGGTGTTCTCCCGTTCGCTCGGCCTGGTCATGCTGGTGATCTTCCTGCTCAGCCTGCTGGCCCAGGCCGTGGCCGGGCACGTGGCGTTCAACGCCGACCAGCTGGCGGAGAACGCGCCGACGGTGTCGTTCGGCGAGTACCTGCTGGCCGCCGACTTCTGGAACCGCACCCTGCAGAACTGGCGGTCGGAGTTCCTTGCCATCGGGTCGATGGCGGTGTTCAGCGTGTACCTGCGGCAGCGGGGGTCACCGGAATCCAAGCCCGTCGGCGCGCCGCACCACGAAACTGACGTCAGCGGGTAGCCGGCCCGTGGTCGTGCGTGCGACGACCCGGTTCGCCGGCCGGTCACGCGGGCGTGGTCTCACCGCCGAGCGCGGCGAAGACCTGACCGCTGTAGTACGACGACAGCCGCTCCGACGCCAGGAACACGTACGAAGGGGCGAGCTCGTCCGGCTGCGCGGCTCGCTCCATCGGGGCCTGTTCACCGAACGACCCGACGCGTTCCGGAGGGAACGTCGCCGGGATCAACGGCGTCCACACCGGGCCGGGCGCGACGCAGTTGACCCGGATCTTCCGGTCGGCCAGCGCCTGCGCCATCGAACGGGTCCACGCGATGATGGCGCCCTTGGTGGCCGAGTAGTCGATCAGCGTCTTGTTCCCGCGGAGCCCGTTGACCGAGCTCGTGTTGATGATGGCTGCGCCTTCCCGCAGGTGGGGCAGGGCCGCTGCGGTCACCCGGAAGTAGCTGTGCACGTTGACGGCGAACGTGTGCAGCCATTGCTCGTCGGTGAGTTCTTCCGGTGAATCGACCGGCTGCTGGGTCGCGATGTTGTTCACCAGCACGTCCAGCCGGCCGAACGCGCTGATGGTGTCGGTGACGACGTCGCGGCAGTGGCCGGGCTCGGCCAGGTCACCGGGCAACAGCAGGCAGCGCCTGCCTTCCGCGCGCACCAGGTCGGCGGTCTGCTGCGCGTCGGTGTGCTCGTTCAGATAGGCCACCGCCACGTCCGCGCCCTCTTTGGCGAACGCCACGGCCACCGCGCGGCCGATGCCGGAATCGCCACCGGTGACGAGGGCAGCACGGCCGTCGAGCAGCCCACGTCCCCGGTAGCCCTCCATGCGGTCGTGCGGTTCCGGCTGCATGTCGCCGGTCTCGCCGGGGGCGGTCTGCTGCTGCTGGGGTTGCTCTCCGGAAACGGACATGGTGGCGCTCCATTCCGCGGCGCTGCCGCGTGATCGGAAGTAGGTGGACTCGGGTGCGGGCGGCGTGACGGGTCAGCGTTCACTGTCGGACGCGAGGACGGGGCGGTCTTCGCGCGCGGACTGCTCGAAGGCGACGTAGAAGCCGGCGACCATGGTCAGCGCGTAGACCACGACGTTGCCCCAGCCGATGTTGAACCCCGCGTCCGGGTTGGGATCGATCGCGGCCGGGATGCCGTAGGCGAACAAGCCCAGGCACGCCACCCCGACCGCCATGCCGAACACCCGGCGGACCACGGGAAATGCCTTCAGGGTGACGATCAACGCGGCCACGCCGATGACGGCATGGACGATGGTCAGGATCGCGTCGACGCCGAAACCGGCGACCATGTTCTCGGTGTATGCGTGGGCGAGTGATCGGGGTGCGAGCACCACGGCAGCGATCGCGACGAGCAGGTAGAACGCCGCGAGCACCGCGGTGATCGTTCGAGCGCGATTCATGGCGGGTGACTACCCGTGGCTCCGTCCGGCGAATCGTGGCGATCCAGCGTGCCCGCAACCCGCATGCGCATCGGTGCGTGCGTGATCAGCACGTTCTGCGCACGGGTAGCGTCTGGACCGCGCTGGTGGCGGTTCTGCCCGCGGCGTCGGTCGCGGTGACCTGCCAGCTGACCTGATCGGTGCCGGTCACCGGGCCGATGCGGCCCGCGTACTCGTTGCCGCCCGCCGGCGACATGTCCATCGAGTGCGGCTCGCCGGAGCCTTGCTGCCAGACCAGCACCACCCGGACCACGTCCTTCCCGGTCACCGTCGCCGTCGCCGACGTCGCGGAGCAAGATCCACCGGGACTGAGAGACGCCCGGTCGGTCGACAGGTTGCTGATCGCCGGGGGCGTGGGCCGCTGTGGGCGGTCGGCTGGGCCCGCAGGTTCGGTGCGGGCCGGGGTGGTCGGCGAGGGGGCAGGTACCGCGTCGGTCGATCGTGCTGCCGGGGTGATTCCGGCAGGCTCCGACGGTCTCGGAGTGGTCACGGGCGCTCTTGACGTACTCGATGGGGTCGACGGGGTGGTGGAGGGCGGCCCGCTGGCGGCCACGGATGACGGGACCACGCTCGGCGTGAGGGTCACCGTCGCATCGGCACGCACGCCGGCGGCCGTCCTGGTCTCCGTCGGATCCGGCTCGTCCGGGGTCAGCAGCAGCGCGAGCCCGGTGGCCAGTACGGCGATGATCGCCGCGGCGGCGGCCGCGGCCCTGCCGCGAGTCTGCCGGTAGCCACCGAGCCGCTGGTGCGAGGACACCAGGCGGATGTCGTCCAGCGTGCGCTGCCGCAGGTCTTCCGGAGCCGGGACCAGCGGCACTGCGGACAGCAATGCCAGCGGGCTGACCATGCGCTCGCGACGCTCGCCGCACACCTCGCACCGGTCGACGTGGCGCGCCACCCGCTTGCGGATCAGCGGGGACAGCGTGCCGTCCCAGCCCCGCAGAAGCGCTTCGAGATCCGCGCAGTCACCGCGCCCGGTGCGGCCGACCAGCAGCGCGGTGAGCGAACGCCGGACCTGCTCGCGAACCCGGCTGAGCATCACCGTCGCGTGGTGTGCGCTCACCCCAAGCGCAGTGGCGAGCTCCCGGCCCTCGAGCCCGCCGCGCAGGTGCAGAAACAGCACCGCACGGTCGCGCTCCTCGAGCCCGTTGGCCGCCGCCACGACCAGCTCGCGCAGCTCGCTCTCGGTGTACTTCCGGTGGGCGTCACTGCCGGACGACGTGTCGGTCATCTCCGGCACCTCGGCGGCCGAAGCCTCCCGGGCTCGCCTGCGGATCGCGGCCAGCGCCTCGGTACGGCAGATCGCATACAGCCAGGGGCGGAGCTTGCTGGGATCGCGAAGCTGGCCGATCTTGGCCGCCGCCGTGACGAACGCGTCGTGCAGGACGTCGGCGGCCTCCTGCCGGTTCCGCACCATCGCGTAGCAGTAGTCGTACAGGTGATCGGCACGGGCGTCGTAGATCTCCGCCCAGGCTTGCTGGTCTCCTTCGATCGCTCTCGTCGCGACGGCGACATCGTCCATGGCAGGAGCCTATGGCCTGCCAGCCTCGGCGATCTTCTTGTTCCGCCTGGTCGGGGCATCACTGTCACTCTCTTCGTCCGGTTCGGCGCCGCAGCGCCACTGCCGGTGAGAGGGCTACGCCATTCGGGTGGTCACAGAAATGTCCCGGGAAAAAGTGTGACCGGGGCAGGTGCCGGTGCCTCATGCCGTCGTCAACACCACGACGACAGGGAGATCGACATGGCAACCAAGCGAGGGAGGGTGGCCTGCTGGGCGGCGCTCGGGCTGAGCGTCCAGCTAGCGCTGGGTGCGGGCCTGCCCGTCGTGGCGCATGCCCAGCCCGCAGCAGCGAACGCCCTGGCGCGCACCGCGCTGGCCGCGAAGATCGACGAGGTCCAGCCGATGGCCGGGGGCAAGGCACTGGTCGCCCCGCTGACCGCGGTCAAGGCCGGGGCGAAGGACCGTTGGGTGCTCAAGCTGGACCTGTACGTGGAGAACACCGGCTCCGGCGTGCTGGACGCGGACAAGGTGCGGGTCACCTACCAGGGCTCGAGCGCCCCGTCGGCGTGGGAGGAGCCGGTGAACGTCACCATCGGCGTCGGCCAGACCCAGATCGTGCAGGCGCTCGACGGGTTCAAGCGCGACCTGGTCGGCCCGGTGCCCGATTCCGCGACGGTGACGGTCGAGTTCGCCCAGAACGTGGCCCCGCTCACCACGAAGCTGACCCTGGCCGCGCACAAGAACCCGGCGCCCAACGGCGCCTACTTCTTCCCCGCGAAGGCCGGCGACCTCGGCAAAGGCCAGTACTGGAGCTGGCGCACCCGGCACATGGGAGCTGCGCCCGGCGTGACGTGGACCGACCGCAACCGATTCGCCTACGACATGGGCGTGTCGCGGTGGGACAAGAAGGCCAAGGAATGGACCGGCCTGCGCGAAGGTGCCGATCCGGGCAACCCGAAGAACGCGGACTACCTGGTGTGGGACAAGCCGGTGTACGCGATGGCCGACGGCAAGGTGATGTACTGCCGGGAGGACGTGGTCGACCACGAGGGCAGCGGCGGCGGCCCGGCCAATTCCGTCTGGATCGACCACGGAGGCGAGTTCGCCGGGTACGTCCACCTGAAGCTGAACAGCATCCCCAGCTCCGTCTGCCCGCAGGGCTCGGAGAAGAAGTGGGGGATGAACGGCAAGACGGTGACGGTCAAGGCCGGGCAGCTGATCGGCCGGGTGGGCAACACCGGCAACAGCTCGGCGCCCCACCTGCACCTGGAAGTGCTCGACGGAGTGCCACCGGGCAACCCCGGCGCCAGCCCGCGGCCCAACGGGCTTCCCGTGCTGTTCCAGAACGCCCTGGTCCGGGGTGACCGGGCCGACGTGGACCCGGACGCCGGCCCGATCGACTGGACGACCGCGCGTGGCCAGGCCATCGGCTGGAACGCCCTGGTGCTGCCCAACCGCTGCGGTTTCGACGTGATCCCGTCCGGCCTGTCGGAGTGGGCCAGGCACGGCATCACCGCGGCGTGCTTCCAGGACGTGGTGAACCGCGCCACGGCGGCCGGCTACGAGCCCGCAGTGGTCGACGGCTACACCGTTGGTGGCAACACGTACTTCAACGCCGTGTTCCAGCCGAAGGACCAGCTGCCGTCGGCCACCCGGCACGGGCTCACCGCTGCCCAGCTGGACAAGCTGGTCGACGAATGGGGCGAGCTCGGCTACCGGATCCGGCACCTCGACGGCTACCAGTACAACGGGATGCCCCGATACGTCGCGATCTTCGTCAAGGACGGCGGACCGCGGCAGTTCGTCACCCACAGCCTGTCGTCCTATGCGCACCAGGCCGTGTACAACCTGCTGACCGGCGCCGGATGGCGCCCGGTGATCAACTCCGGGGTGTCCGACCACTACCTGGTTCGGTACTTCGCGGTGTACGAGCAGAGGTCGCTGGGTTCCTACCGCGCCGAATGGGCGATCCCGGAGGCCAACTACCAGGAGTTCGCCGAAACGCAGCTGGCCCTCGGCCGGAGACCGCTCTACCTGAACGCTTACAACCACGGCGGCAAGGCGTATCTGTCCGCGATCTACACCTCCACAGTCCCCGGGCCGTTCGAAGCTCGGCACGGGCTGACCGCGGCGCAGTACCAGGCCGAGTACGACACGTGGGTGGGCAAGAAGTACCGAACCCGTCAGGTGACCGGATACGCGAGCGGTACCGGACACCGCTTCGCGGCGGTCTGGCGGCCGTAGCACCGGGCACCTCGGCCCGCTCCCCGGAGATCTCCGAGCGAGCGGGCCGAGCGTCGTCGCGGCGGGAGCGTGGGCCTGGTACGCGCACGCGACGAGTCGTGCTCCCGATGCGCGATCTTCGCTGCCGGCTACCAGGACGGCGTGGGCCATTACACAGCCGCCGGGTGTGTAGTGATCTCGCCGGGCCGGGTAGCCGAAGGGAACCCCATTGAGAGGAGTGCCCATGAGCACGATCACGGCCTCGGTCGACGTGAACGTCCCGATCGCCCCGGTGTACGACCAGTGGACGCAGTTCGAGACGTTCCCGCAGTTCATGGAAGGCGTGGACCGTGTTCAGCAGCTCACGCCGACCAAAACGCACTGGGACGTGTCGGTCGGCGGGGTACGGCGCGAGTTCGACGCGACGATCACCGAGCAGCACCCGGAAGAGCGCGTGGCCTGGAGATCGGACAACGGGCCGCAGCACGCGGGTGTGATCACTTTCCACCGGCTCGGTGACAACCAGACACGGGTCACCGCCCAGATGGACATCGACCCGGAGGGCTTCGCGGAGAACGTGGCCGACAAGTCCGGCTTGCTCAGCCAGCGGGTGGAGGGCGACCTGAAGCGGTTCAAGGAGTTCATCGAGCATCAGGGGCACGCCACCGGCGCTTGGCGCGGCGACGTGAACCGTCCGGAGTAAGTCCGGCCGACCAGCTTGCTGTGCCGCCGTGCACCTTCGGGTGTGCGGCGGCACAGTCGTATGCACGACTGCACCGCCGAGAACAGCACTGAACATGCATCGCGGCCGAGCTCCATCGGGTTCGTCGACCACGGGCGGGGGGAGGGGCGGCGCGTGGACGAGGTTCCTGCGCGATGCAGGCCAGCTCCCGTCAGCGTGCCGGTGCTCGGGCGGTGTGTCATCGGTTCACAGCTTGGCCGCCGACTCCGCGGGGATGAGCAACACGTCCCGCGAGTCGTGGAGCGGCAGCGGGCCGGTCGAGTACAGCTGGCTCGTGGTGAGCAGATGCAGGCAGGATCTCCCGACGGCGAAGACCACATAGCCGGCCGTGTGGAACCTGAGCAGGAGTGACCGCAGCCTGCCGGGGGAGCGCTGCACCTTCACCATCACGGTCGCCCTGCGGGCGAGCACGTTCTCGGCGACCGCCTCGAGAATCGCGGCCTCGCACCCCTCGACGTCCAGCTTGACGAGGTCGGCTTGGGCCAGTACGCCTGCTGCCGGGACCGTCGGCACTCTGATCGTGCGCGCTGTCGGACGGCCGGCAACGCCTTCCGCATGCCCGACGACGTAACCGCCGGTCGGTGCGACATCGCGGTCGTGGTCCGGGACAGCGAGCTCCGCGTGGCCCGGCTCGGCCACGTCGAGCGCAGCCGCATGGATCACGGTGACGTGTGACAACCCGTTGAGCTCCACGTTCCGGCGCAGGACCTGGGCGGAACCGGGATGTGCTTCGACAGCGGTGTAGACGGAGCCAGCAGGCTGCGCCTGCGCACCGACGACGGTGAAGAAGCCGATGTTGGCGCCCAGCTCCACGACGGTCCCCGCGTTCCGGCACAGATCCCGCCAGATTTCGGCTGCCACGCCCGCGTGCTCCTGCACGCCGCACCAGTACAGCTGCCGAATCGCCCGCGACTCCGCCGTGACCATGCGGACGCGTGGGGCACCGGGCACCGCGAAGGCCTCGATCGGCCCGAACGGGCGGTGCCGGAGCACTGCCACCAGCGGACGCGAGACCCAGCACATCCGCCCCGACGTGTATGCGCCCTGCACCTTGCGCATGACCACGGCCGGAACCAGGCGAAGCGGTGCCACCAGCACAGCCCGGGCCACCTGTCCGGCGCGTTTGAGCAATGACCGTGCCACATGAACGACTACGGATCGCAGCACCGAACGGTGCACTCGTTCATGAACCGGACGGCGTTCGCGGGCGGATGATCCGAGTTCCGGTGTGCATGTCCGCGTAGGGGAGGGATGCACGCGAGCCGTGAGGAGCGGTGGGGCGGTGGCCGGGCCGGGGGAGCAGGCCTGTCAGCGGGGCGCGCGACACGGGCCACCGCGTACAGTGCTGCTGCGGAGCGACTTCAGCGGCCCGCCTTGGCCGGCTGGCTGTGCGGGCGGGAGTGGCAGGCGAGCAGGGGCTGGAGCCAGCCGAAATCGACATCACTGCGGGGTCGCCGACCTGTCGAGCCGTGATCCGCAGCCCGCACGTCCGGGAGCCGATTCCGCGGGCCGTCGCGATCAGCCCGCGGCGCAGAACTCGTTGCCTTCCGGATCGAGCATCAGCCACCAGTGCCCGGCCGGCCCCTTGTCGTATTTCTGCACGCGCTTGGCGCCCAGCGACTCCAGCCTGCTCACCAGCGCCTCGAGCCCTTCATCGCCCGCGTGCACGTCGATGTGCAGCCGGTTCTTGACCGACTTCTCCTCCGGCACGTCCTGGAACAGGATCCGCCGTCCCTTGCCGATGCCGGACACCGGGTCGTACGGGTCGTCCGGATGCCGGATCGCGGCGAAGCCGCGGAAGTACTTCCGGCCGCCGTGCTCGACGACCGCTTCCTCCGGCAGCTGGCCAGCGGCAACGAGCTGATCGATCAGCGCGCCCGCGTCCTCCACCTGATAGCCCAGCGCGTTCGCCCAGAAATCGGCGATGGCGATGGCGTTCTTGCTGTCGACGATCAGCTTCCAGTGCAGTGCCATGCGCCCGTTGTACCGCCGAGGACCGACAGTTCCGCGGCGCGCGGTACCGTGCCCGCCACACCGGCGAGGCCGCGATCGGCCCCGGCCGACGACGACGCGTCAGCCCCGTTCGACCAGATGGCCCACCAGGTCCGGCACCCGGCCGGCCTGCCCCGATCCGTCCCGCCGGTGGTCGACGTCCGGCAAGTCGACCGGCTCGCCCTTGCGGGACGAACCCGCGGGCCGCGGCCCGACCCACGCCAACGACAGCTGCGACTCCCCCTTGAGGAAGCGCTGCGCCCGCACACCGCCGGTGGCGCGGCCTTTCGCCGGGAACTCTGCCAGCGGGGTGACCTTGACCGTCTGCTGGGTCGCGGTCACCACCATCGGCTCGCCGTGGTCGGGATCGTCGGTGGCCACCGCGCCGAAGAACACCACCCGGGCGTCGCCGCCGAGTTTGATGCCCGCCATGCCGCCGCCCCTGAGCCCTTGCGGCCGGACCAGCGAGGCGGAGTAGCGCAGCAGGGAAGCCGCCGAGGTGACGAACACCAGCGTCTCGTCGCCGCTGGTCAGCCACGTGGCGCCGACCACCCGGTCGCCCTCCTTCAGCGAGATGACCTCGAATTCCTCGGCCCGCACCGGCCAATCCGGGGCGCACACCTTGACCACGCCCTTCTCCGTGCCCAGCGCCAGGCCGGGGGAACCTGCCGCCTGCTCGCCCAACGGGGCCAGGCCGACCACCTTCTCACCCGCTTCCAGCGGCACCAGTTCGGTGACCGGGATGCCGCCGCCCAGCGACACGGTGCCGACCTGCTCGGGCAACACCGGCAAGGGCAGCACGTCGGTCTTGAACGCGCGGCCGTGGCTGGTGATCAGCAGCACCCTCCCGCGCGCGGTGGTGTGCACCAACGCGGCCACCGCGTCGTGCTTCACCCGCCCGCTGCGCCGCCGCTTCTCCAGGACCTCCTCGGACTCCGCCGCGGTCCTGGCCAGCAGTCCCGACGCCGACAGCAGCACCTGGCACGGGTCGTCGCTGACCTCCAGCGGGCCCTTCGGCTGGGCGGCGAGCACCTCCTTGAGGTCGCCGTCGATCAGCGACGTCCGCCGGGGCGTGGCGAACTTCTCCGCCACTTGCGCCAGCTCCTCCGACACCACCCGCTTCAGCTCGGCCTCGTCGTCGAGGATCTTGTTCAGCTCGGCGATCTCGGACCGCAGCTTGGCGTGCTCGGCGTCCAGCTCGAGCTTGTCGTACTTGGTCAGCCTGCGCAGCGGGGTGTCCAGGATGTAGGTGGCCTGCACCTCGGTCAGGTCGAACTCGGCCATCAGGGCTTCCTTGGCCGCCTGCGCGTTCTCGCTGCCGCGGATCAACGCGATCACCCGGTCGATGTCCAACAGGGCCTTGAGCAGGCCCTCGACCAGGTGCAGCCGTTCCTCGCGCTTGCGCCGCCGGTACTTGGTGCGCCGGGTCACCACGTCGTAGCGGTGGCGCAGGAAGACCTCGAGCAGCTGCTTGAGCCCCAGCGTCCTGGGCTGGCCGTCGACCAGCACCAGGTTGTTGATGCCGAACGACTGCTCCATCGGCGTCAGCCGGTACAGGTCGGCCAGCAGCGCCTGCGGGTTCACCCCGACCTTGCACTCGATGACCACCCGGGTGCCGTTCTCCCGGTCGGTCAGGTCCTTCACGTCGGCGATGCCGGTCAGCCGCTTGGTCTTGGTGACCTCTTCGGTGATCTTCTCGATGATCTTCTCCGGGCCGACCGCGTACGGCAGCTCGGTGATGGTGATCGCCTGCCTGCCCCGGCTGCCGGGCAGCGGCCCGATCTGCACCTTGGCCCGCATCCGCACCACGCCACGGCCGGTCTCGTACGCCTTGCGCACCTCGTCCAGCCCGAGCAGCTGACCACCGGTCGGCAGGTCGGGGCCCGGCACGAACTCCATCAGCTTGTCCAGCGAGGCGTCCGGGTGGTCGATCAGCCACCTGGCGGCGTCGATCACCTCGCCCAGGTTGTGCGGAATCATGTTGGTCGCCATGCCGACTGCGATCCCCGACGTGCCGTTGACCAGCAGGTTCGGGAACGCCGCAGGCAGCACCGCGGGCTCCTGCAGCGACCCGTCGTAGTTCGGCCGGAAGTCGACGGTGTCCTCGTCCAGCTCGCCCACCATCAGCATGGCCTCCGCCGACAGGCGGGCCTCGGTGTAGCGGCTGGCCGCCGGGCCGTCGTCGGGGGAGCCGAAGTTGCCGTGGCCGTCGACCAGCGGAACGTTGAGCGAGAAGTCCTGCGCCATCCGCACCATGGCGTCGTAGATCGCGGCGTCACCGTGCGGGTGGTACTTGCCCATCACGTCGCCGACCACCCGCGAGGACTTCACGTAGGCGTGCCCCGGCCGGTAGCCGTTCTCGTTCATCGAGTACAGGATCCGCCGATGGACCGGCTTCAACCCGTCCCGCGCATCGGGCAGGGCACGGGAGTGGATGACCGAGTACGCGTATTCCAGGTACGACTGCTCGATCTCCTGCTTGACCGGGCTGTCGTAGACGTGCGCGCCCGCCTTGTCGAACGCAGCGGGGTCGATGCGGGTGGTAGGGCCGGTGCGGCGTGCCATGCTGCGGCTCCTCGTGTAGCGCTACGCGTGTGGGATCAGATGTCGATGGCTTCCTGGTCGACGCGGGAGGACGACTCCACCAGCCAGTTGCGCCGGGGCTCCACCTTCTCGCCCATCAGCAGCTCCAGCGCCGCTTCCGCGGCCTCGGCGTCCTCCAGCGTGATCCGGCGGACCGACCTGGTCGCGGGATTCATGGTGGTCTCCCATAACTCGTCCGGGTCCATCTCGCCGAGGCCCTTGAACCGGGGCACCGGTTTGACCACCTGATGGCCGGCCGCCTCCAGCCTGGCCACGGTCTGCTCCATCTCCCGCTGGGTGAACGTGTAGTGGGTCTGCGGATTGCGACCCTTGGTCATCACCTTGTGCAGCGGCGGCATCGCCGCGTACAGCCTGCCCGCGGTGATCACCGGCCGCATGTACTTGGCGAACAGCGTGATCAGCAGCGTGCGGATGTGCGAGCCGTCCACGTCCGCGTCGGCCATGATGATCACCCGGCCGTAGCGCATGGCGGACAGGTCGAACGTGCGGCCGGTGCCCGCGCCGAGCACCTGCACGATCGCGGCGATCTCGGCGTTCTTCAACGTGTCGGCCAGGCTGGCCTTCTGCACGTTGAGGATCTTGCCGCGCAGCGGCAGCAGCGCCTGGTACTCCGAGGACCGCGCCAGCCTGGCCGAGCCGAGCGCGCTGTCGCCCTCGACCAGGAACAGCTCGCTGCGCTCGATCCCGGTGGACCGGCAGTCCACCAGCTTGGCGGGCATGGCCGCGCCCTCCAGCGCCGTCTTGCGCCGGGCGGCGTCCTTCTGCTGCTTCTGCACCAGGCGCACCCGGGCCGCGTCGACCACCTTCTGCAGCACGACTTTGGCCTCGGACTTCGTCCTGCGCGCCTGGGTCCACGCCTTGACCTCGCGCTCGACGATCTGCTGGACGACCTTGGTGATGCCCGCCGTGGAGAGCTCGTCCTTGGTCTGCGAGGTGAACTGCGGTTCGGGCAGCTTGACGTGCACCACCGCCGTCATGCCCTCCAGCACGTCTTCCAGCGTCGGCAGCGCCTCTTTCGGCTTCAGCAGGCCGCGGCTGCGGGAGATCGCGTCGTTGATCGCGCGCAGCACGCCCCGCTCGAACCCTTTGCGATGCGTGCCGCCGTGCTGGTTGCGGATGGTGTTGGTGAAGCACTCGACGATGCGCTCGTAGCCGGTGCCCCAGCGCAGGGCGACCTCGACCTCGGCGCGGCGTTCCACGTTGGACCGCATGACGCCGTTGGCGTCGGCCGCGTTCTCCCGGTAAGTGCCCTCCCCGGCGATGACCAGCGTCCCGGACACCGGCTTCTCGTCGCTCGGCGCCAGGAACTCCACCATGTCCGCCAGGCCTCGCGGATAGTGGAAGACCTCCTCGGAGATGCCGTCCTCGCCGGCCAGGCGCAGCACGTACGTCACACCGGGCACCAGGAACGCGGTGTGCCGCATCTTCTGCCGCACCGCCTCCACGTCCAGCGCGGCACCGGATTCGAAGTAGCGGGAGTCGTGCCAGTACCGCACCGACGTGCCGGTGGGCTCGCCGCGCTTCATCTTGCGCACCACGCGCAGCCCGGACCGCTCGGTGAACCGGGCTTTCGGCCCCGGACCGTGGAACTCGCCCGGCGTGCCGTGGGCGAACGAGATCTCGTGGACCTTCCCGTCCCGTTTCACCACCACGTCCATGCGGTGTGACAGCGCGTTGACCGCGGACGCGCCGACGCCGTGCAGGCCACCGGACGTCTTGTAGCCTGCCCCGCCGAACTTGCCGCCCGCGTGCAGCTTGGTGAGCACCAGCTCGACACCGCTGAGCCCGGACTTGGCGTGCACGTCGGTCGGGATGCCCCGGCCGTCGTCGTCGACCTGGACGCTGCCGTCGGCGTGCAACGTCACCACGATGCGGGTGGCGTGCCCGGCTATGCCCTCGTCGGTGGAGTTGTCCAGGATCTCCGACAGCAGGTGGTTGATTCCCCTGCTGTCGGTGGACCCGATGTACATTCCGGGCCGCTTGCGTACCGCTTCCAGGCCTTCGAGGTGGGTCAGGTCGTCCGCCCCGTACAGGGGCTCCACGGTGGCAGTCACGAGCGAGAAGGTTAACCGGGTCGGCCGACGAACCCGTGGACCCGCGCCGGTCGGTGCCCGAGCTGTGACTCGGGCGGCACGAAAGCCGCCGTGCGGAAGTCCGTGCGGAAGTCTGTGCGCAACTCTGTGCGAACCTCTCGGAATATCCCGGCCTGCGGTGGCCGTTGCAGCTGGCAGTGTCGTGATCCGATGTGATCTCCCAGTGGCGAGGACGGCGTGATGCTTCCGGTTCCGTTGTCGGTGCTCGACCTGGCCACCGTCGACCGTGGGTCGACGGTGAGCGCGAGCTTGCAAGGCAGTGTCCGGCTTGCCCAGCTGGCCGAGCGGGCCGGCTACCGCCGCGTCTGGTACGCCGAACATCACAACTTCGCGTCGATCGCCTCCTCGGCGACGGCCGTGCTCATCGCGCACGTCGCGGCCAACACCACGCGCATCCGGGTCGGCGCGGGCGGGGTGATGCTGCCCAACCATGCGCCGCTGGTGATCGCCGAGCAGTTCGGCACGCTCGCCAGCCTGCATCCGGGCCGGATCGACCTCGGTCTCGGCCGGGCCCCCGGCACCGACCCGGTCACCGTGCGAGCGCTGCGACGGGACCCGCAGGCGGCCGACACCTTCCCGGAGGACGTCCTCGAGCTGCAGGGCTACCTGACCGGGGACAGCCGGGTCCCCGGCGTTCAGGCGATACCCGGCCGTGGCACCAACGTCCCGCTCTACATCCTCGGCTCGTCGTTGTTCGGCGCTCAACTGGCTGCCCAGCTCGGGCTGCCGTACGCGTTCGCCTCTCACTTCGCGCCCGCCGCGCTGCAGCAGGCGGTGCGCATCTACCGCGAGCGATTCCGGCCTTCCGATCAGCTCGAGCGCCCTTACGTCATCGCCGCGGTCAACGTCATCGCCACCGACACCGAGGAGGAGGCGCAGGAGCATCTGCAGGCCGCCCGCCGCACCCGGGTGCGGGTGTTGTTCGGCCGCAGGGACCGCAAGATCACCGACGAGCAGGCGGACGAGATCCTGCGCGGGCCGCATGCGGCGCAGGTGGACGAAATGCTCACCTACACCGCGGCGGGCACCCCGGATCGTGTGGTGGAGTACCTGGCCAAGTTCGCCGACCACGCCGACGCCGACGAGCTGATCGTCGCCCTCCAGAGCCCGACCGTGGACACCCGGTTGCGGTCCGCGCAGTTGCTCGCCGAGGCGGCCGGGCTACCGGCCGAGTCCTGATTGTGACGCGCGTCGCCACATTCATGCCGAATCGGACATTGGCAGGGAAGTGAGGTTAGGCTAGCCTCACTAGCCGTGAATGTGCTCAGCGGTCACGCACTCGACGTCGGCTATCACGGCACCACCGTCGTGCACGCGGCTTCCCTGACGTTGACGGCGGGCAAGGTGACTGCCCTGGTCGGACCGAACGGCAGTGGGAAGTCGACGTTGCTGCGCGCACTCGCCCGCTTGCACAAGCCGACCTGCGGCGACGTCCTGCTGGAGGACGGCGAGTCCGCGTTCGCGTTGGCGCCGAAGGAGTTCGCGCGGCGCGTGACGCTGCTGGCACAGAGCCGGCCGACCCCGACCGGCATCACTGTCCGGGACGTGGTCAGCTACGGGCGGTACCCCTACCGGAGCCGGTTCAGCGGCGAAGACCCGGACGGCCTGCGGGCGGTGGAGCACGCGTTGGAGGTCACCGGGACGACGCCGATGGCGCACCGCCCGGTGGACGAGCTGTCCGGCGGTGAGCTGCAGCGGGTGTGGCTGGCGACCTGCCTGGCCCAGGACACCGGCGTGCTGCTGCTGGACGAGCCGACCACGTTCCTCGACCTGCGTTATCAGGTGGAAATCCTGGACCTGGTGCGTGACCTGGCCGACGAGCACAACGTCGCCGTCGGTGTGGTGCTGCACGACCTGAACCAAGCGGCCCAGGTGGCCGACGAGGTGGTGCTGCTGCACCGGGGGCGGGTGCGTGCCTTCGGTCCCCCGGCCGACGTGCTGACCAGCGAGCACTTGACCGAGACCTACGGCATCCGCATCGACGTCACCACCGATCACACGACCGGCCAGCTCACCGCTGTCCCGGTCGGCAAACACACCCATCGAGTAGTCAGGACATGATGATGAGGACCCGGATCGCCGCGTTCGCGGCGTCTGCCATGCTGCTCGCGCTCGGCGCCTGCGGCACGACCGAGAACCCGGAGCAGGTCGCCGACTCCGGCTCCGCCGCGTCGTCCGGCCCGGTCACGGTGACCGACAGCCGCGGCAAGACCATCGAACTGAAGGCCCCGGCCAAGAAGGTCGTGGCGCTGGAGTGGGGCGAGGCGGAAATGCTGGCCAGCCTCGGGGTCATGCCGGTCGGCGTCGCCGACGTCAAGGGCTATTCCACCTGGGTGACCGCCGAGAAGCTGGACGCCGGCGTCAAGGACGTCGGCACCCGCGCCGAGCCGAGCGAGGACTCGATCCTCGGCCTGACGCCCGATCTGGTCGTCATGGAGGAGAACCGGGACTCCAACCTGAGCAAGCGGCTGGAGGACAAGGGCATCCCGGTGCTGGTCACCAAGGGTGCCGACGCCAAGCGCGGCGAGCTGGACCGGATGCGTGACGACCTGATGATGATCGCCACCGCGACCGGTACCGAGGACAAGGCCGAGCAGCTGCTGGAGGAACTGGACGCCACGCTTGCCGAGGCGAAACAGAAGCTGGCCGACGCGGGCAAGGACGGCGCCAAATTCGTCATGGCCGACGGCTACAAGGAAGGCAACGTCATCTCCATCCGGCCGTTCGGGCAGGGCGCGCTGGTGTCGCGGGTCGCGCAGGAGATCGGGCTGGAGAACGCCTGGCAGGGCAAGGTCGACGAGATGTGGGGCCTTGGCGCCACCGACGTCGAGGGCCTGACCACCATCAAGGACGCCGACGTGCATTTCTTCTACAACGCCTCCGACGGCAACGACGTGTTCGCCGACGGGCTCAGCAGCAACCCGATCTGGAAGTCGCTGCCGTTCGTCAAGGCGGGCAACGTGCACAAGCTGACCGACGGCATCTGGACCTTCGGCGGCCCGAAGTCCTGCGCCCAGTACGCCAACGAGCTCGTGCGGATCCTGACGTCTTGAGCCAGACCGTCGCGGCACCGCAGGCGGATCAGGCACCCCCGCCGCTTCGGCCCATCCCGGTGGCCACGGCGTTCGTCGTGGCCACCGCGGCGGTGGTGGTGCTCGCGGCGGTGCACCTCACGCAGGGCACGTCCGGGGTCGGCGCGCTCGATCTGCTGGAGCTGCTGGCCGGCCCGGCCGATCAGCAGGTGCTCGACATCCTCAGCGGCTCACGGCTGCCGCGCATGCTCGCCGCGCTGTTGGTGGGCGTGGCGCTCGGCTGCGCAGGCGCCGCGCTGCAGTCGGTGGCGCGCAACGCGCTGGCCTCGCCGGACACCCTGGCGGTGAACGCGGGCGCTCACCTTGCGGTCGTGCTGTCGGCGGCGCTCGGCATCTCGTTGACCGCGGGCAGTTCTCTGCTGAGCGGGCTGGCCGCGCTCGGCTCGGCCTTCGTCGGCGGACTGCTCGCCGCCGGGCTGGTGCTGCTGCTGTCGTCCGGGGGGACCTCGCCGACCAGGATCATTCTGGCCGGCTCGGCGATCACCATGGCCGTGCAGTCGGTGACCTACCTCTTCCTGCTGCTCTACGAGGAGGAGACGCACGGGCTGTTCGCATGGGGGATGGGATCCCTGGTCCAGGCCGACGTCACCCCGGTCGTGCAGCTCGCGCCGGTGGTGCTGCTGTGCGTCGCCTGCTGCATGCTGCTCGGTCATCGGCTGGACATCCTGGCGCTGGGCAGCGACACCGCATCGGTGCTCGGGGTGCGGGTGCGGCAGACCCGGTTGATCACCGCGATGCTGGCCGTGCTGCTGGCCGCCGCCGCGGTCAGCCTCGCCGGGCCGATCCCGTTCATCGGACTGGTCGCCCCCGCGGTCGTGCGGCTGATGGGCGCGCGCATCCCCGGTCTGATGCGGCACCGGGTGCTGTTCCCGCTGTCCTCGCTCGTCGGCGTGGTGATCGTGCTGAGCTCGGACATCGCGGTGCGTGCCGTGCTCGGCGGGCAGGCGGGCGTGGACGTTCCGGCAGGGGTCGTGACGACGATCCTCGGCGCCGGGGTGCTGATCGCGCTCGCCCGTCGTTACCGGGACGCGGGACCGACCCGCAGGCCACCGACACCGCATTCGGCGGCGGTGCGTTCGCGTCGTTTCGTGCTCACCGTGGTGGCGGTCCTGGCCGTCCTGCTCGGTGCGGCGCTGTTGGCGGGCATGCTGCTCGGCGACCGCTGGGTGCTGACCGGCGACATCGTCAACTGGCTCACCGGCAACAGCAGCGTCGGCATGGCGGCGATGCTGGAAGGCCGCTGGCCGCGGGTGGCGGCAGCGCTGCTGGCGGGTCTGGCGTTGGCGATCGCCGGGTCGGTGGTGCAAGCGGTGTGCCGCAATCCGCTCGCCGAACCCGGGATCCTCGGCGTCACCGCGGGAGCCGGGGTCGGTGCGGTCACCCTGATCACCGTGGTGCCGATGGCCGGGACGGTCACCATGACGGTGATCGCCACCGGCTCCGCGCTGATTGCGTTCGGCACGGTCTACCTGCTGGCGTACCGCGGCGGGCTCAATTCCGACCGGCTGGTGCTCATCGGCGTCGGCATGTGGATGGGCTGCAACGCGATCAGCACGTTCCTCATCGTCGCGTTCGATCCGTGGAACACGGTCAAGGCGCTGACCTGGCTGTCCGGGTCCACCTACGGTCGGACACCGGAGCAGCTGCTCCCGGTGGGCGTCGCGCTGTTGGTGCTGACGCCGCTGATCGTGCTGGCGCGCCGGGAGCTCGATCTGCTCGCCCTCGACGACGACACCCCGCGGGTGCTCGGGGTGCGACTGGAACGGGCCCGGCTGCTCGCGCTCGGGGCGGGGGCCGTCCTCACCGCGACCGCCGTCGCCGCGGTGGGCGTCGTCGGGTTCGTCGGGCTGGTCGCCCCGCACATCGCGCGCGGCTTGGTCGGGAGCAAACACGCCCGGATGATCCCGGTGGCCGCGCTCATCGGCGCCCTGGTCATCTCGCTTGCCGACACGGTGGGCCGGACGGTGATCGCCCCGGCACAGATCCCGGCCGGCCTGCTGGCCGCGTTGATCGGCACGCCGTACTTCGTCTACCTGCTCTGGCGGACCCGCACGCGGTGATCAGGCGAGCCACCCGTAGGTGTGGCTGACCGCGATACGCAGCACCAGCCTGCGCTCGTCCACCATGGCCTGGCGAAACTCCGCCCAGTCCGGATGCTCCCCGGCGATCGTGCGATAGAGGTCGACCAGCTCGTCGACCGTCGCGTCGTCGGGTTGCCGCGCGACCGGCGTGAGCTCGGCCGTGCCTTCCAGGACGACGTAACCGCGCATGGACGGCGGGGTGACCAGCAGGCTGGCGCGCGGATCCCGCCGCAGGTTGCGCGTCTTGGCCCGCGAGTCGGTGACGGAAATGCGGATCAGCCGGTCCTGGTCGTCGTAGGCGAACCCGACGATCGACATCTGCGGGGTGCCGTCGCGCTTGAGCGTGGTCAGCACACCGTGCCGCACCTTGTCCAACAGGTCTCGTTGCGCATGGTCGAGCATGCCGTGTGCAACGGCCACGACGGCGCGGCGATTCCCTTGGCGAAGAAGTGAATTCGTGATTCACTTCTTGCATGGCGTATCGCCGGACACCGGCCGTGCAAGCCCGGCTGGACGCCCAGCGGGCTGCGATCGTGCAGGCCGCCCACGACGTCCTGGCCGAACACGGCTACACAGGGTGCACGATGGCTGCGGTCGCGGCCAGGGCAGGTGTTGCCACCGGCACCATCTACCGGCATTTCCCCAGCAAGTCGGCGCTGGCCGTGGAGCTGTTCCGGGCCGTGGTGGACCGGGAGGTGTCCGCGGTGGCCGAGGCGAGCGCGTCCGGTGATGCTCTCGAGCGGGTCGTGGCCGTCACCGAGACGTTCGCCCGGCGCGCGCTCAAGGCGCCCCGGCTGGCCTACGCGCTGCTGGCCGAGCCGGTCGACCCCGCGGTGGACGCCGAACGGCTGGTCTACCGGCGCGCATTCCGCGACATCATCGCCAAGCACGTCGCCGAAGGCGTCGCCGCCGGGGTCCTGCCGCCACAGGATGCGGAGCTGACCGCCGCCGCGCTGGTCGGGGCCGTGGCGGAAGCGCTGATCGGCCCGCTGTCCACCGGCGATCACCCCGACATCGTGCCCGCGATGACCGCGTTCACCCTGCGAGCGTTAGGAGTGCAGCATGCCCCCAACCCATGAGGTCACCAACCAGGTCCCGCCACTAGCCGGTCACGACGTCGCCGACTATCCGGCGTTGCTGGAGAGCGTGCGCGCCGGGGGAGCGGAGTGGGCGGAGGCGGAGCTGCATACGCTGGGGCGGCTGGCCGGCAGCGAGCAGGCGCAGGAATGGGGACGGCTGGCGGAGCAGAACCCGCCGGTGCTGCGCACCCATGACCGCTACGGGCATCGCATCGACGAGGTCGAGTTCCACCCGTACTGGCACGAACTGATGCGGGTGGCGGTGGAGAACGGCTTGCACGCCGCACCGTGGGCCGACAGCAGGCCGGGGGCTCATCTGGCCCGCGCCGCCAAGACGTTCGTGTGGACGCTGGCCGATCCCGGGCACATCTGCCCGATCTCGATGACGTATGCGGCGGTGCCTGCGCTGCGCGAAGAGCCGGAGCTGGCCGAGCGGTTCGAGCCGCTGCTTGCGTCCCGTGTGTACGACTACGGGTTGCGCGAACCCATGTCCAAGCGCGGTCTCATCGCGGGCATGTCGATGACGGAGAAGCAGGGTGGCTCGGACGTGCGCGCCAACACCACGCGGGCCACCCCCAACGGCGATCACTACCTGCTCGTCGGGCACAAGTGGTTCACGTCCGCGCCGATGTCGGACATCTTCCTGGCGCTGGCGCAGGCGCCCGGTGGCCTGTCGTGTTTCCTGGTGCCGCGGATCCTGCCGGACGGCACGCGCAACCCGATGCGCCTGCAGCGGCTGAAGGACAAGCTGGGCAACCGGTCGAACGCGTCCGCCGAGATCGAGTACGACGAAGCGGTCGGCTACCTGGTCGGGGAAGAGGGCCGCGGCATCCAGACGATCATTCACATGGTCAACATGACCCGGCTGGACTGCACCATCGGCTCGGCCGCCGGGATGTACGCGGGCCTGCTGCAGGCGGTGCACCACGCGCGGCACCGCTCGGCATTCGGCGGCCTGCTGATCGACAAGCCACTGATGGCCAACGTGCTGGCCGACCTGGCGATCGAGGCGGAAGCAGCGACGACCGTCGCGATGCGGTTGGCTGCGGCCGTCGACCGGGCGGCGGCTGGCGACGAGCACGAAGCGCAGCTGCGCCGCATGGCCCTGGCGGTGTCGAAGTACTGGGTGTGCAAGCGAGCGCCCGCGCACGCCGCGGAAGCGCTGGAATGCCTCGGCGGCAACGGTTACGTGGAGGAATCCGGGATGCCGCGGCTGTTCCGGGAGTCCCCGCTGATGTCCATCTGGGAAGGCTCCGGCAACGTCGCGGCGCTGGACGCGCTGCGCGCCATGGCCAAGCAGCCGGAGTCGTTGCAGGCCTACTTCGACGAGGTCGACAAGGCCGCTGGGGTGGACCCGCGGTTGGACGAGGCCATCGCGCTGGTGCGCAAGGAACTGTCGGACCCCGGCAACCTGGAGTACCGAACCCGGCGGGTGGTCGAGCTGATGGCCATGGTGCTGCAGGGGGCCCTGCTGCACATGCAGGGCAACGCCGCGGTCGCGGACGCCTTCTGCGCCACGCGGTTGAGCCGCGACTGGGGCGTCGCCTTCGGGACCCTGCCTGCCGGTGTGAACACCAAAGCCATCCTCGAGCGCGTCGTCACGGGCTGAGCGCTGGAGGTCAGGTGCCGGTGAGCCCGAGGGCGCGTGGGCGTTCCGTGCGCCCTCGGGCTCACTCCAGGGCATGACCGGTCCCCAGGGACCGGTCATGCGGCTTCCTTGTGCTGCCGGATCATGTCGCGGTACCAGTAGTAGGAGTTCTTCGGCGTGCGGCGCTGGGTCTGGTAATCGATGTGGATCAGGCCGAATCGCTGGCTGTACCCCTCGGCCCATTCGAAGTTGTCGGTGATCGACCAGACGAAGTAGCCGCGCACGTCGACACCTTCCGCGATCGCCTGGCCGAGGGCGTCGATGTGGGCCCTGTGGTAGGCGATGCGTTCTTGGTCGTCGACCTTGCCGTCCGGCCCCACTTCGTCGTGATACGAGCAGCCGCTTTCGGTGATGTAGACCGGAGGGAGCTGCTCGCCGTAGCGGGACTTGAACGTGGTGAGAATCTGCCGCAACCCGTCCGGCACGACGGGCCAGCCGAACGCGGTCGTGGGGTAGCCGGTCAGGGCGCGCGGTGCGAACGGCAGGCCGGCGGGCAGCTGCGCCCCTTCCAGGACGGACGAGTCGGCCTCGCCGTCCGGGTCGGGCGCTCCGACCAGGGTGGGCTGGTAGTAGTTGATGCCGAAGAAGTCCAGGGGCTCGGCGATGATCCGCAGATCCTCCTCGACGGGGCCGGGCATCGCGGCGGCCAGCAGGGGATCGGGGTACTCGCCGCGCAGGATCGGATCCGCGAACAGCCAGTTCACCAGGGTGTCGTAGCCGTTCGCAGCCTCGACGTCGGCGGGGTCGTCGCTGGCCGGCCAGATCGGCGCGTGGTTGGAGGCGATCCCGATCGTGCCGGCGCCCTCGGCGCGGAGCGCGCGCACCGCCTGGCCGTGGCCGAGCAGCAGGTGATGGGCGACCGGCAGCGCGCCGAAACCGAGCTCCAGGCCGGGTGCGTGCCTGCCGACCGCGTGTCCGAACATCGTCACCACGACCGGTTCGTTGATCGGCATCCACAGGTGCACCCGGTCGCCCAGCCGCCTGGCCACCAGCGCGGCGTAGTCGGCCAGCCGGGCCGCGGTGTCCCGGGACTGCCAGCCGCCGGCGTCCTGCAGCTCCTGCGGCAGATCCCAGTGGTACAGGGTCACCACGGGTTTGATCCCCGCTGCCAGCAGCTCGTCGACCAGGCGGTCGTAGAAGTCGAGTCCCGCCGGGTTGGCCGGGCCCGAGCCGGTGGGTTGCACTCGTGGCCAGGAGATGGAGAACCGGTAGGCGTCCACGCCGAGTTCGCGCATCAGCGCCACGTCTTCGCGGTATCGGTGATAGTGGTCCGCTGCCACGTCGGCGTTGTCGCCGTTGCGAATACGACCGGGTTGGGCGCAGAAGGTGTCCCAGATGGAACGGCCCCGGCCGTCGGCGGTGAGGGCGCCTTCGACCTGGAACGCTGCGCTGGCCACACCCCAGAGGAATTCGCGCGGGATCATCGGCTGCCTTTCCGGTTCGTCGTGTGACTTTTCATGTGCCTGTCACGCCACCGAGGTGATCCTGCCGACGAGCACCGCGCCGAGGACCGCGACCAGCCCGGACGCGGCGAACAGCGCCGGATAGCCGCCGAGCTGGGTGACCAGCGGCGCGGCCAGCGCGGGAGCCACCACCTGCGGCAGCGTGTTGGAGATGTTGAGCACGCCGAGGTCCTTGCCGCGGTCCGCGGCCGCGGGCAGCACCTGGGTGATCAACGCGAAGTCCACCGAGGTGTAGACGCCGAAGCCGATGCCGACCACCGCGGCGGCGATGATCGCGACCGGGTAGGTGGCGACGCCGGCCAGCAGGAACGCGGCCGCGGCCATGATCAGGCCGGAGACGATGACGAAGACCTTGCGGCGAGCCAGCCGGTCCGACCACACGCCGGCGATCAGCACCGCGGCCATCACGCCGAGCACGTTGACCACGGTCAGCACCAGCAGGGCGCCCTCGGCGTCGGCGATGCCCAGTTCGTCGCGCAGGTAGTACAGCAGATACGCCAGCAGCAGCCCGTTGGACAAGTTCAGCAGGAACCTGGTCAGCCACGCCCAGCCGAAGTCCGGGTACCGGCGCGGGCTGACCCAGAAGCCGCGGAGGAAAGCGCGCAGGTCCCACGGTGGTCGCTGCTCGGGTGGCAACGGCGGGTCACGCCGCTGCAGCAGGAACGGCACCAGGCTGACCAGCAGCACCACCGCGCAGGCGAGGTAGCCCGCGGCACCGGGCAGCACACCGGCCAGCCCGGTGGCGATCACCACGCCCAGCATCTGCGCCAACCCGAGATACCCCGCGGCGGTGCCGCGTTGCCTCCGCGGCACTTGATCGGGCACTACGGCGGTGAGTGCGGCCCACGGGGCGTTGAGCGCGGTCTGCACCAGGCACCAGCCGATGACCAGCTCGGCGACCGTGTCGGCGGCCGAGAGCAGGACCAGGCTTGCCGCGCCGGCCAGCCCACCGACCGCGATCCACGGCAGCCGCCTGCCGAAGCGGGACAGCGTCCGGTCCGACAGCGCACCCCACAGCGGGTTGAACACCGTCGAGAAGGCTGCGCCGACGCCGAACACCCACGCCAGCACGGTTTCCTTCGACTCGGCGGCGATGGCTTCCGCCTGGTTCGGCAGCAGCACCTGGATCGGCCCGTAGAAGCCGACCATCACGCCGACCCAGGCCGTGTTGTAGCGCAGCGTCCACGGCCAGCGGACGTTCTCGGTCGGCTCGACCAGCACCGTGCTCATGACGACCACCCAAACGTGAAGATGGTTCACTTTCGCCTGTCGGGTGGTGTGCCGTCAAGGCTTCGACGGGCGACGCGGGTGTGGGGTGGGAGGGGTCACCGGCTCAGTGAGCCGGGTCCGCGTCAGTCGCCGACGTCGGCAGCGGTCCCGCCGGTGATGCGCAGCAGTGTGTCGAAGGTGGTGGGGAAGACGGTGTTGGGATGGCCGGCAGCGGCCCAGACCGTCTCGTAGCGACGGAGCCAGGTGTCCACCAGTGTGCGCAGCGGAGCCGGGTGGCCGACCGGGGCGACCCCGCCGATGGGCTGCCCGGTGGCCTGGCGGACGAATTCCGGCTTCGCCCGGCGGAGCTTGCCGACCTCCAGCAGCTTGGCGCAGCGCTCGGTGTCCACCCGGTGCGCGCCGCTGGCCAGGATCAGCACCGCCTCACCGTCGGCGTCGAAGATCAAGCTGTTGGCGATCGCGCCGACTTCCACGCCGAGCTGCTCGGCCGCGGCCGTGGCGGTGGGCACCGGCTCGGTGAAGGCGCGGACTTCGGAGGTCTCCCCGTGCGCGCGCAGCGCCTCGACGACGCGGATGACGTTGGGATGCTCCAGCACGGTGGTGACTGTACCGCCGGGCGACGGCCGATCCGATTCCGGTTGGCGGCTGCGCGTGCTGCGCAGCGGCCTTGGCAACGAGTCACTGACTAACAGCAGATCCGGTGAACTTGTAGCAGTGGGGGCAGTGGTGATCTACAAGGTGCAGTACAACTCTCCGGGGACGGACACCAGGTCCAACAAGAGCTTGAACGGCGAGTACGTCGTCATCAAGAACACCGCGAAGCAGACCAAGACGATCACCGGATACCGGCTGCAGGACGAAGCCGGTCACCGGTACGTGTTCGGCACCACCAAGCTGAAGCCGGGCAAGGTCATCTACGTCCGGACCGGCAAGGGCACGAACAACTACCTGAATCGGTACTGGGGACGCAGCTGGCACGTCTGGAACAACACGGGGGACACCGCCTACCTGCGGTCGCCCAACAACCGGCTGCTGGACAAGTGCTCCTGGGGCAGTAAGGGAAGCGCCAAGTACTGCTGACCAGCGCGGGCACCGGGACCGTATGCGGACTCCGGAACGTATGCGGACCCCCGTGGTCCGGGATGGCGAACGTGACGTCCCGCCACGAAGCCCAACCGGATGCGCGGGCTGGTGGCGGGGCGATTCACGGCACGGGGAGGGCTGGGCTCGACCGGGCTGACGGAGTCCGACGGCGACCGGCGCGTCGTGTGCAGTCGATCTATGGTGGGACTCCACGGTCGAACTCGGCCGCCGACGAGCACGCATTCCTGGAGGGCAGCAGTGACACCGGCGCGCGCGTTCTGGGTCAGTGCACCGGGCGTCGGTGAGATCAGGCCGTGCTCGGTGGAACGCACCGACCCGGACGACGTGCTGGTCGATACCCGCTACAGCGCGATCAGCCGGGGGACCGAAACCCTGGTGTTCACCGGACGCGTTCCGGTCGGCCAGTACGAGGTGATGCGCGCTCCGTTCCAGGAAGGGAACTTCGGCGGACCGGTGAAGTACGGCTACCTCAATGTCGGCGTGGTCCGGGAGGGGCCGCCGCACCTGGCCGGCCGGACCGTCTTCTGCCTCTACCCGCATCAGACGCACTACGTCGTGCCTGCGGCCGCCGTGGCCGTGGTACCGGACGAGGTGCCTGCCGCTCGTGCCGTCCTGGCGGGCACCGTCGAGACAGCGATCAACGCTTTGTGGGACGCCAGGCCGCTGATCGGCGACCGGGTGGCGGTCGTCGGTGCCGGCATGGTCGGTTGTGCCGTGGCGGCCCTGCTGGCCGCCTTCCCCGGGCTCCGGCTGCAGCTGGTCGACGTCGATCCGGCTCGCCGATCCGTGGCAGAGGCCATCGGAGCGGAGTTCGTGGCGCCGCACGAGGCGGCGCGCGACTGTGATCTCGTGCTGCACGCCAGCGCCACCGAGCAAGGGCTGCGCACCGCCCTCGACCTGCTCCGCACCGATGGCCGGGTGATCGAGCTGAGCTGGTACGGCGACCAGGAGGTACGCCTGCCGCTCGGCGAGCGCTTCCACTCGGCGCGGCTGTCGGTGCGATCGAGCCAGGTCGGCACGGTGGCCCGGCCCGACAGGACGCACGCCGAGCGGATGGCATTGGCGCTGAGCATGCTGCGGGATGCCCGGTTCGACGCGTTGATCACGGGGGAAAGCCGCTTCGACGACCTGCCCCGCGTGCTGCCCGCGCTGGCCGACGGATCGTTGCCTGCGCTGTGCCATCGCGTGGTGTACTGATCTTGCCCGGGTTTACGCTGACCCGGTGCACGACGCCACTCAGCTGGTTCGTTCCTATCTGTTCCTGCGCCGCGGGCTCGGCCTGATGGGGATCGCGCTGCCGTTCGTGCTGATCCTCGGCACCGCGATCGCCGACGGCGAGCTGTTGTATTCGATCAGCGGCTACTACCACTCGAGCATGCGCGACGTCTACGTCGGCACGATGTGCGCCATCGGCGTGTTCCTGCTGTTCTACCGCGGCTACGCCCGCAGCGACCGGGTGGCCAGCATCGTCGCCGGAATCTCGGCGATCGGGGTGGCGCTGTTCCCGGTCCCCGGGAATGCGCGGGTCACCAGCACGGTGAGCGGCGTGCTGCACATCGCCTTCGCCGTCGTGCTGTTCGCGACCTTCGCCTACTTCTGCCTGATCGAGTTCCGCAAGAGCGACACGGCACGCCCGGCAGGCCGCAAACGCCGCCGCAACGAGATGTACCTGGTCACCGGACTGATCATCGTGGCGTGCCTGGTGCTCGTCGCCGTCGTCGAGCTGATCGGCGGCCTGGACGACCTGCGGCCGGTGCTGTGGCTGGAGGCGATCGCCACGGTGGCGTTCGGCGTCGCGTGGCTGACCAAGGGCGAGGCGATCCTCGGAGATCGTGCCCCCGGCGGCGTACGGTGATCGCATGTTCACCGTGACCGTGCGCGATCACCTGATGATCGCCCACAGTTTCCGTGGCGAGGTGTTCGGCCCCGCGCAGCGGCTGCACGGCGCGACCTACGTGGTCGACGCGACGTTCAGCGGCCCGGAACTCACCGAGGACGGCATCCTGCTGGACATCGGGCTCGCCGCCCGGGAACTGTCCGCGGTCGTCGCCGAGCTCAACTACCGCAATCTGGACGACGAGCCCGCCTTCGCGGGCCGGAACACGTCGACCGAGTTCCTGGCCAAGGTCATCGCCGACCGGCTCGCGGACCGCATCGCTCACCTGGCCATGCCGAACCTGACCGGACTCAAGGTCACGCTGCGCGAGTCCCACGTGGCCTGGGCCTCCTACGAGCGGCAGCTGTGAACCGGCGGTTGCGTCCGGCCTTCCGCTGGGTGGTGGCCGCGGCCGTCGTGGCGCTGCTCGTCGTGCAGTTCGGTGCGGACGGTGTCGCCGCCGGATTCGCCAGGGTCGGCAGCGCCGAGATGCTGATCGCGTCGGGCATCGGACTGGCGGCGACGGCGTGCTGCGCGGCCAGGTGGTGCCTGATCGCTCGCCGAACCGGCTGCGAACTGCGTTTCGGCCCGGCGCTCGCCGAGTACTACCGTGCCCAGCTGCTCAACTCCGTGTTGCCCGCGGGCGTCGTGGGGGACGCGCATCGCGGGATCCGGTTCGGCCGCCTCACCGGAAACGTCGCCCGCGGGGTGCGGACGGTGGTCTACGAACGACTTGCCGGCCAGGTGGCGCTGCTGATCCTCGGCACGGTGGCCCTGATCGGACACCCCCAGCTGCGCCGGATCTTCGCCGAACTCGCGACGAAGAATGCGGCGCTGGTGGTCGTCGCGGGCATGCTGCTCGTCGCCGTCGTGGCCGTGGCCGCCGGTACCGAGAGGGTCCGCGCGTTGCGCGCGGAGATCAGCTCCGCCCTGACCGGAACAGGTGCGCTGGTCGTACTGGTGCTCTCCGTGCTTGCCGTGGCCGGACATCTCGTGGTGTTCGTCGTCGCCGCCCGGGCGGTTGACGACACCGCGCCGGTGGCCGACATGTTTCCGCTGGCGGTGCTGGCGCTGGTGGCGATGTCGCTGCCGATCGGCGTCGGCGGCTGGGGGCCGCGGGAGGCGGCATGCGCGGCCGGTTTCGCCGCCGCGGGTTTCGGCGCCGCGCACGGGGTCGCGGCCGCTGTGGTGTTCGGCGTGCTCGGCCTGGTGGCGTGCACACCTGGCCTGGTGGTACTACCTGCGGACGCGGTCGGCAAACGCGAGCGTATGGGGCCAGCGGTACCAGGCGACGAAGGCGAACAGCACCAGCAGGACGGCGGGCACGACCGCGCCGCCGGGCGAGCGCACCGCGAACTCGGCGACGATCGCACCGATCATCACGGCGGTCAGGCCCAGCGCCGCGAGGCCGCACAGCAGCGGGATCAGCAAGCCGACCGCGCCGGCGAGCTCGATCCAACCGGTCAGGTGCCGGAACCAGTCGCCGAAGCCGATGCGATCGAACGTCTCGGTGACGTAGGCGTCGCCACGCAACATGGGTAGCGCGGAGAAGACCCCGAGGTAGATGGCCAGCGCGAGCTGCAAGGCCCACGTCGCGAGGTTGGCAGGCATGCTGGTGCGCATCGAATCGGAGATGCGACGATTCGCTGCCATGGCACCGCTCCTTCCGTCGGCGGTCCCGTGCCGGTCGGGGACAGGGCCTCCGGCGTACCCGGAGTGTCGTACTCGGGTCGCGGGGGCGTTACCCCGCGATTGCGCGATCGTCACACGTCGCGGCTCGGCTCGACCGTTTCCAGCACCCGCAGGACGTCGGCGTTGATCTCCCGCACCCGGGGAGCCAGCTCGGGAACCTCGATCACCGTGCGCCCGGCCGCGGTGAGTCGTTCCGCGCCCTCACAGACCACGATCAGCTCCGGCTCACGCCACGCGAACACCACCCGGGGAATGCCGGAGGCGAGGATCAGGTCGGTGCACGACCGCGGCCGGGACAACCGCACGCTGCATGGTTCGAGCGAGGTGTAGATGGTCGCGGTGGCCAGCCTCGGGTCGTCGGCGGCCAGCTTGGCCAGCGCGACTTCCTCGGCGTGGTCAGCCGGGCCGGTCTCGCGGGTGTAGCCGGTGGCCAGCACCCGATGCTCGGCGTCCGCGATCACCGCTCCGACGGCGTAGGTGTGGCCGCGCGGGCTGCGCCTGGACAACTCGACGGCCTGGCGGAGCAACCGGAGATCGGCTTGGGTGAGGTCAGGCATCCGCCGCTCCGGGAAGGTAGCGCAGCAGCGCACAGTCTCCGATCTGCCGTACCTCGGCCAAGGTCATCCGTTCGGTCACCGGGAAGGCTCCTGGGTTGACGAATCGGGGCGCACGCTCGTCTGCCACGAACAGCGGTGCCACGACCACGTGGAGTTCGTCGACGAAGCCGGCAGCGAGGAACAGGGTGTGGATGGCTCCGCCCCCTTCGACCATGAGCCTGCGCACTCCGCGCGATGCCAGGTCGGCGAGCATTCCTGGCACGTCCAGTGGATCACCGGCGTCGACCACGTCGGCAAGCGCGCCGAGCCGTTCGGCGGCCTTGGGCACCGCAGAGGTGAGCGCGTAGACGATCTTCGGGCTTTCGCCGAGTTGGAAGAAGTTGGCCGCGGGGTCCAAGTCGCCGCTGCCGGTGATGGTGACCTTGATCGGGTCCGGCGGCTCGCCCCTGGCCCGGCGTCGCTCGCGCAGCCGGGGTGCGCGGACCACCAGCCGCGGGTTGTCGCACCGTACGGTGTTCGCGCCGACCAGGATCGCGTCCACGCCGGCGCGCACCTCGTCGACCCGAGCCAGGTCTTGCTCGTTCGACAGCACCAGGCGCTCGGCGCTCGCGTCGTCGATGTATCCGTCGAGCGACACCGCGACCGACAGCAGCACGTACGGGCGGGAGCTCACGGCCCCACGGTAGCCGGGTCAGGCGGACGAGCGGTGGTCGGCTTGCTCCATGGGCAGGTCGGAGCCGAAAGTCGTGACGAAGATCTCGCCGGGCTGGGCCGTGGGCGTGTTCGCGCCGACGTGGACGGCGTGCCGCACGACGTCGGTCAGGGCGCGAGCTGGCTCCAGCTCGATGAGGTCGATGTAGCCGTTGTCGACGGCCACCACTGCCACCAGCCACCGGAGCGTGGTCACCAGTGGCACGTGGCGGAACGTCAGGCGCCAGCCGACGTGCAGGTCGTTGCCGAACGGTGCGACCGCGACCACGCCCGCGTAGGCACCCATCCGCAAGCGCAGCACGTTGCGCACGCCGGGAACGGGGCCGCCCACCCTGGCCCGCCGGGGATGGATCGCCACCGGTGCGGCGTGCTGGTCACGCAGTGACCGGTAGGTCGCGGCGAACACGTCGTCGGCCGCCGCCGCCCTGCCGACCAGAAGATCGCTTCCGGTGGCCACCGGCAGTGTCCGCGGCACGAGCAGCTCGGCGAGCAGCCACACCGCGGGGAGCACGATCCCGAGCACCACCAGTGCGGCCGGGTCACCACCGAGCTGGCGGGTCAGGTACGCCCCGAGGAACAGCGCCAAGGCCAAAGCCGCGGTGCGCATCAGCGCCCAGCCGAGCGTGCGCCGGAGCAATCGCCCGAGCGTGTGATCGGAGAAGCTTCGCGAGGGGGTCACGGGTTGCAGATTCTCGCACCTGCGGCCGTCGCGCCAGGGAAAAATGTCCGAACTGGCGCCCGATTTGTGTCCCATGTCGTGGTCTGCCCGCGGTCTGTCTACGGAGGAGTAACAAACCCGCCTGCCCCGGCGACTGCACGGGACAGAAGCGAATGGGGTGGTCATGACGGCGCAGGAGTCGTACGTACTCGAAGCGATGGGGTGGCACATCACGGCCGGCCACTCCGACTGGCTCCAGTCCGGCGAATCACTGGCGGGCCGGGCCGACGTCCGGCTGGCGTACGAGGCCCTGGATCGCAAGCTCCGTCCCGATGCGCTGTACCGCGTGATCGGCTTGATGCATCACGACAGCAGCCACACCGAGTACACGCCGGTCGAGGGTGGACGCGGCGTGCGGCTGCTGGTGTCCGGCGACGGCCTGAAAGTGGAGGAGTTCGAGGTGTGTGTCGCCGACGAGGTGGCGTTCGGGCTCGTCGGTGGCTGCGACTGCACGCGATGCGGGGACGACGCGGGTCCTGTCCGGCGCGCTGCTGACCCGTCCTGACGCCATCCGGCCCGTTCGGTCCGCGCTGCCGGCGCCCGGGACGCGGTAGCGTCGGCCGTGTGACCGATGCGTTGACCGATCTGCTGCAGAAGGCGGCGAGGACAGCCGCGGAGTTCCGCACCGGGCTCCCGGAGCGGCCGGTGGCCGCTCGAGCCGACGTGGACGCCATGCGGGCTGCCTTCGCCGCGCCGCTACCGGAAACCCCGACACCGGCATCCGAGGTGGTCGACGAGCTGATCCGCACCGCGGATCCCGGCTTGACGGCCAACGCCGGGCCACGGTTCTTCGGGTTCGTCATCGGCGGTGGGCTGCCGAGCGCGACGGCGGCCGACATGCTGGCCGTCGGTTGGGACCAGTGCGCGTTCAACGGCGTGCTCGCGCCAGCGGCGATCGCCGCGGAAGAGGTGGCGGCGGACTGGATCAAACAGCTGCTGGGCATCCCGCGGACCGCGTCGGCGGGCTTCGTCACCGGTGCTCAGGAGGCCAACACCGTGGGGCTGGCGGCCGCCCGGCACCACGTGCTCGCCACCGCGGGGTGGGACGTCGAGCGGGACGGCCTGGTCGGCGCCCCGCGCATCCGGGTGGTCGCGGGCGAGGAACGGCACGCCACGATCGACCGCGCGTTGCGCCTGCTGGGGTTCGGCGACCGGGTGCTGGAGCTGGTGCCCGCCGACGACAACGGTGCGATCGACCCGGCTCAGCTGGACCGCGTGCTGGCCGACGGCGAACCCGGGCCGTTGATCGTCTGCCTGCAGGCGGGCAACGTCAACACGGGCGCGTGCGATCCGCTCGGCGAAGCTGCCGACATCGCGCACCGGCACGGCGCGTGGGTGCACGTCGACGGTGCCTTCGGGCTGTGGGCCGCCGCCAATCCGCGCACCGCGCATCTGGTCGCGGGAATCGAGAAGGCGGACTCATGGGGCTGCGACGCGCACAAGTGGCTGAACGTCCCCTACGACTCCGGCTTCGTGTTCGTGTCCCGGCCGGAGGCCCATGCCGGCACGATGAGTCATTCCGCGGCGTATCTGACCGGATCGGCCGAGCAGGTCGCCGGCTCGAGCTTCGTGCTGGGCTCGTCCCGCCGCGGGCGCGGGTTCGCGGTGTGGGCGGCGCTGCGTGAGCTGGGCCGGGAAGGTGTCGCGGAGCTGGTCGACCGGTGCTGTCGCCACGCGCGGCATTTCGCGGACGTGCTGGCCACAGGCGGAGCACGCGTGGTGAACGACGTCGTGCTGAATCAGGTTCTGGTCGACGTGCACGCCGATGCCGACGCGGTCGCGGCCGCGGTGCGCCAGGAGGGGACCTGCTGGCTGGGCGCGACGACCTGGCGGGGGCAGCGGTTGCTCCGGCTCTCGGTGTCCAACTACGGCACCACCACGGCCGACGTGGAGCGGTCGGCGGAGGCGATCCTGCGCGTGGCCAAGCAGGTGCGCGACGGGGCGGCCGGCTGATCCTTGCTCTCGGTGCCGACGGCGCGTCGTCGGCACCGAGAGGCGGCCGTGGGCGATGTGTCGGCACCGAGGGGCGGCCGTGGGCGATGTGTCGGCACCGAGGGGCGGCCGCGTCCGCGGTGTGGGTGTGCGCTCGGAACGCTCGCCGCGGGCTGCGTCGTGCAGCGGCGCGATGCCCGGTCACAGCAGGTGCGTGGCCATCGGCCTGGCAGCGGCGACTGGGCGGCGCAGGGCTTGAGCACGGTGGGCAGCGTCGGCCCTGGCGCTCGTCCGGCGCCTCAGGTGGACGGAGGCCGACCGTCAGGCACGGGTGCGGGCTCGAGCGCAGCAGGGAGACCAGCGCCACGTCATCGGCGACCGAGCTCACGGTGTGCCAGGAACTCGATGAGGTCGGACCCGGCGCGTTCGCCCCAGGGCCGGTCTCGTTGGTCGGCCACGTGCCCGGCAGGGCCGCGACGGTGCCGACCAACACGGTCAGGTCGAGCCGATGGGCTGTCTGCCGGGAAGTATCAGCCGGGTGGGCAACCCGGTGGAAGTGTCAGCCGGGTGGGTAACCCGATGACCAGGCGACCAGGATCGCCGTCACCACTCCTGGTGACGGTCGGGTGACCTCCGCGCGTCCGTCTCGTGGTGCCGGGCAGCTACCGGGATGGGACGGCAACGATCGTTCCGGCAGCGATTGACAGCGGTTGACAGCGATCGACAGCGATCGACAGCGATTGACGCTGTACCGAACCAGGTTTGCCGCCGCCTTGCATCGGCCGCCGGGCGGCTGGTCGGGTGTGTGGCCGATCGCGCTGCCGGTGCTTGCGCTCATCTGGTTCGTCCGGCAAGCGGGCAGCTTCGCCGCCCACCAATCAGGCGATGGCGCTGCCGGTGCTTGCGCTCACCTGGTTCGTCCAAACGGGCAGCTTCGCCACCCACCAGCGGGACACCATCGCCGCAAACCGCGGATCGCGTCGTGTGACGTCCCAAATTCGTCCCATGCGCCCCTTCGCCGCGAATCGTGGTGGAGGGGTGCTTGTACGGGTCAGCAGGTGACGTCGATGTCTTCGCCGGAGAAGCTGACATGGACGTGGTCCATGTGGTTGGCGGTGGGGGAGCCGCGGTCTTCCATCATGGACCAGCCGCTGCCGTCGTTGTAGCGCTGCTGCCAGATCACGTAGGTGACGCCGAAGTCCTCCTGGTTGTCCAGGACGTAGTCGGCCAGCTTGTCACCGGTTGCCGGATCGACCATGAAGTCCAGCGCCAAGCCGCTGGGGTGGTCGCTGGCGTTGGCGCGGGCGGCGCGGCCGCCGATGTCGGAGACGCCGAACTTCTCCTTGATGTGGTTGCCGACCTGGGCGACGGGTGGCTGCGTGCCGGCCAGCACGGTCGGGCATGGCTCAGCCGGCTTCTTCGGTGGCGCGGTCTTCTTCGGTGCACGCACCGTCGCCGTCGCCACGGCCTTCGAGCTCGTGACGGTCGGCTTGCTGCGCGCCGTGCGGCGGTCGTCGCCCGACGTGGCGCGCTTCGCCTTCGGTACGGCCGACTTCGCAGCCGTCGCGGCCGAGCTGGACGGCGCGGCGCCGGGGGACGGGTGTGCGGCGACCTGGGCCTGTTCGCCCGACGTTTCCGTACCGTTACTGGCAGTGGCGAACGAGACCGCGGCGGCCAAACCCATCGCGGTGACCGTTCCGGCGATTGCGCCGGGAATCTTCAAGGACCGGGGAGGGCGGGGGGCACGATGTCGGCCAGCCATCACTCAACCAATCAGGACGAATGAACGGATTTCTGGCATTTCGGGGTCTGCCTTGCTGCATTACTGCAAGGCCTCGGCAAGATTACGAAAAGAAAACAGAGGTGTCATCGGGTTGTGACAGCTGTCACGTCCGGTGTGCGAGGAAGGTAGCGAAGCCGCAGGTCAGAGCAGTGATGGCAGCACGGTTCCGAGTGGTCCGCGCAGCACTTCGGCGGCGAGATGATCGTACGGAGTGGGCTCTGCGTTGCAGATGATCACCTTTGCCCCGGCGTCGGCGGCAATTCCGACCAGGCCGGCTGCGGGATGGACCGAAAGGGAAGTTCCGGCGGCCAAAAGGAGGTCGCACGACTCCGCCGCGGATTGTGCGCGAGCTAACACCTGGGGATCAAGAGCTTGGCCGAACGAGATTGTGGCGGATTTCAAAATGCCGCCGCACAGCCGACACGGTGGATCCATTTCACCGGATTCCACGCGAGCCAATGTCTCACGCATCGGCCGCCGATCGGAGCACTGCAGGCACACCGTCTGGTGGATGGTGCCGTGCAGCTCGACGACGATGTCCGCCGACGACCCGGCCTGCTGGTGGAGCTCGTCGATGTTCTGGGTGATGAGCGCGGCGAGCTTGCCGGTGCGCTCCAGCTCGACCAGCGCGCGGTGGGCGGCGTTGGGGCGGGCCTGCCACGCCGGATGACGCAACCGTTCCTGCCAGGCAGCCCGTCGCACCTCGGCGCTGGCCAGGTACGACTGGATGGTCACCAGCTTCTGGGCCGACGGGTTGCGGGTCCACACGCCTTGCGGCCCCCGGAAGTCGGGGATGCCGGACTCGGTGGATATCCCGGCACCGGTGAGAGCGACGATCCGCTCGGCTTCGGCGATCAGCTCGCGGGCGCGCTGCAGCGCCGCCGTTTCGTCTGCGTCGGTCATGTCGCCCCCATCTTGCCGCATCGTGCATCGTCATGGAGGTCGACGACGTGGTTGGCGGGTATCTCGTCGTCTGCGTCCGCACGCTGCAGCCGTCCAAGTCCTGGCGCCGGAAATCGTTCAGGTTCCCGCACCGTCGCGCGCACCCCGCGGGTGATGGCGCCGTCCATGCCCCTGGCCTGCCGGCCATCGGAGCCGTGTCCGGCCGAGTCCCTGGTGAGTGGGAGGCCCCCGCGCGTCACCGGGGCTTCTTCGCCCGGCTGGGTGCCACGCGCGGCGGTTCGTTGGGCATTTTCGGGTACACCGGCGGCCACGGCGCGTCCATCATGCCGCTGGCCAGGTCCCGGTCGTACTGCTCGAGCAAGGGTTCGATCGATTGCGGCTCGCGGGCCGGGCCCGACCAGGGGTTCCCGCGCGCTGCGACCAGCGCGGGCACCGTGGCGATGGTCAGGTCGTCGGGCTCGACGTCGTCGAGCTCGTCCCACGCGAGGGGAGTGGACACCTGCCCGCCGACCCGGGGGCGGACACACCAGGCGCCGAAGACGGTCTTGTGCGGCGCGTTCTGGTTGTAGTCCACGAAGACCCGCCGCCCACGTTCTTCCTTCCACCACTGGGCGGTGATCAGATCGGGATGACGCTTCTCCAACAGGCGCGCGAGGGCGACGGCGGCCGCGCGCACCTGGTAGGAGTCCCAGCGCGGCTGCAACGGGACGTAGATGTGCAGACCGCGGGATCCGGACGTCTTCACGTTCGCCCGGATGCCCAGCTCGCCCAGCAAGTCACGCGCCAGGCGGGCGGCCTGCTTGACTTCGTGGTAGCCGACACCGGGCGAGGGGTCGAGGTCGACCCGCAGCTCGTCGGTGTGTTCCGGGGTGGCGGCGTGGAACGGCCACACGTGGAAGCCGAGACAGCCGAGGTTGACGGCCCAGACGACGTGCGCCATGTCCTGCACCACCAGGGCGTCGGACTTGGTGCCGTTCGGCGTGGCGACCTCGGTGGTGTGCACCCACTCCGGGGTGCCGGCGGGTACGCGCTTCTGCCACCACGACTTGCCGCCGACCCCGTTGGGGTAGCGCTCCATCATGACCGGGCGCCCGCGGATCCACTCCATGAACGGCTCGGCGACCGCACGGTAGTACTCGATCAGGTCGAGCTTGGTCTCCCCGCGCTGCGGGAAGAAGACCTTGCCGGGATTGGACACCACGACGTCGACCCCGTCGGCGTGCACGGTGATCGACTCGGCCTTAGCCATCGGTGCCCTTTCCCGGATCGTCTGCGGCATCCGATGGCGAGCCTCCGTCATCCGGCGCGGAGCCGTTCCGGCCGCCGGCCGTTCGCGCGGGAGCAGCTTTCGCCTCGGTGAACAGCGTCGCCAATTCGGCGGGTGGCACTTCTTCCAGCTGCGAGTACGTGCACGACTCCGGCGTGCGATCCGGGCGGAACCGCACCAGGCGGCCGCCGTGCCGCAGCCTGCCCGCCATCAGGTGCTCGTAGCGGATCTCGGCGACCAGCTCGCATCGCAGCGGCTCCCACGACATGTCCTTGTCGGCGTTCCAGCGGTTCAGCCCGCCGGGCATCCGGCTGCCCCGCAACTGGGCCTGCGTTTGCGCCTCCACCCAGTTGCGCCACGGATGGTTCTCGGCCGCGTTCTCGCGCAACGGCGCCAGCTCGTCGACCAGCTCCGCGCGCCGCTTGGCGGTGAAGCTGCTGGCGACACCGATGTGGTGCAGCCGGCCCTGGTCGTCGTACAGGCCGAGGAGCAGGGAACCGATGCCCTTGCCGTCCTTGTGCCAGCGGAACCCCGCGACCACACAGTCGGCCGTGCGCTCGTGCTTCACCTTCCACATCACGCGCTTGTCCTGCTGGTACGGAGCGTCGAGCGGCTTGGCCATCACCCCGTCGAAGCCCGCTCCTTCGAAGCGGGTGAACCAGTCGTGCGCCACGTCGGGATCTTCGGTCAGTGGCGTCAAGTGCACCCTGGCCAGCGTCTCGTCGAGGATGCTCGCCAGGGCTTGGCGCCGCTGCCGGAACGGCGCGGAGGTCAGGTCGTCGTCACCCAGCGCCAGCAGGTCGAACGCGACGAAGCTGGCCGGGGTGGCCTCGGCGAGCATCTTCACCCGTGACGCGGCCGGATGCAGACGGTTCTGCAGCGCGTCGAAGTCGAGGCCGGTGTCGGTCACCACGACGATCTCGCCGTCGACCACACAACGCGGCGGCAACGCCTCCAGCAGCAGCTCGGCCAGCTCGGGAAAGTACCGGGTGAGCGGCCGGTCGTTGCGCGAGCCGAGCTCGATCTCGTCGCCGTCGCGGAACACGATGCACCGGAAGCCGTCCCACTTCGGCTCGTAGGCCAGGCCGGGCTCGCGGGGAACCTCGTGCACGGCCCTGGCCAGCATCGGCCGCACCGGCGGCATCACGGGCAACTTCATGCATTGATCCTAGGAGCGCGCAGGGACGACCGCAGCCGTCCGAAGTCACGACCGCCAGGAGAGCAGCCGCCAGCGGGTGGCGGCGAGCAATCACCCGCTGACGCGTGGAGGCGAGAAATTGCGCTTGGAGACGGCCTCGGGCAAAGCAGACGGCGCCGGTGGCTTGCGCGCTGCCCGGCAGAGCGGGGAGCTCACCGCGGTACACGTCATGGCGGTCGTCGTCACGCGTGAAGCGAGGAGTGCGGTTGGGGGTGAAGCCGGGTGTGCTGCCATGCGTGGACCGGAGCGTGCTGCCGCGAGTGGAGTGGAGCGTGCTGCCGCGAGTGGAGCCGGGCGTGCCGTCATGCGTGCAGCCGGGCGCGCCGTCGTGAATTGAGTGAGCAGCGCCGCCGTGGGCAGAGCGGGGCACGCCGCTAACGGCTTTCGGCAGCGGTGGGCCGCTCCGGCGTCTCGCGCCAAGCGGACAGCGAAGCCGGGCTGGTGAACCACCTCTCCTGTTTGCTGATCGGGTCGATGAACGCCAGCGTGCGGGCCAGTAGCTGCAATGGCCGGCTGAAGTCGTCCCACGCCGACGGCCGGACGTGCGGATACACCGGGTCGCCGACGATCGGGATGCCGAGCGCGTTCAGATGCACCCGCAGCTGGTGCGTGCGCCCGGTGCGCGGGACGAGCCGGTAGCGCCCGAGATCGCCCCGCCTTTCCAGCAGCTCGACGTACGTCTCGGCATTCGGCTCGCCCGGGACCTCGTGCGCCTGCAGCACTCCCCTCCGCTTGACGATCCTGCTGCGCACCACGGTCGGCAGCGTCAGATCCGGTCGCACCGGGGCGATGGCCTCGTACTCCTTGTGCACCAGCCGCTGAGCGAACAGCTTCTGGTAGGCGCTGCGCAACTCCGGCCGCACCACGAACAGCAGCACGCCCGCGGTCGCCCGATCCAGCCGGTGCGCCGGGCTCAGCTCCGGCAGGCCGAGCTTCTGGCGCACCCGCACCAGCGCGGTCTGCATGACGTGCTGCCCCCGCGGCGTGGTCGCCAGGAAGTGCGGCTTGTGCACCACCACGATGTGCTCGTCGCGGTGCAGGATCTCCACGTCGAACGGGACCGGCTTCTCCTCCGGCAGCTCGCGATGGAACCACACCGACAGGCCGGGGCGGTACGGGGACTCCGTCGCCACCGGCCCGTCCGCGGTGACGAACCGCCCTTGGCTCAGCATGGCGTCGATCCGCTCCGGCTCCAGGCGGGACAGCCGGACGTGCAGGTACTCGCGCACCGTCCGCCACGGCCCTGCGGGCGGCAGCACGATCCGCACCGCGTCCAACCCGTCCCGCTGGGGTAGGGGTGACGCCTCCCTCTTGCTCATCGCTGCCAGTGTCGCGCATCGCCGCGCGCCGCCGTCAGCGCACGCCCCGCGGCCGGAACTGAATGCTGATCCGTGGGCCGACCGGCTTGGTCGTCTTGGGCACCGCATGCTCCCACGTCCGTTGGCACGAGCCGCCCATCACCAGCAGGTCGCCGTGGCCGAGGGGGAAGCTCAGCTGCTTGCCGCCCCCGTTGGGGCGCAGCGCCAGCTCGCGCGGGGCGCCGACGGACAGGATGGCCACCATGGTGTCCGCCAGCCTGCCGCGGCCGATGCGGTCGCCGTGCCAGGCGACGCTGTCCCGACCGTCCCGGTAGTAGCACAGCCCTGCGGTGCGGAACGGTTCCCCGAGTTCGGGCAGGTAGTGCGCGGACAACTTCTCCCGCGCTTCGGCCAGGATCGGATGCGGTAGCGGATCGTCCTCGTCGTAGAAGGCGAGCAGGCGCGGAACGTCGACGACCCGGTCGTACATGACCCTGCGCTCGGCGCGCCACGGCACCTCGGCGGCCAGCCGCTCGAACAGCGTGTCGGCGCCGGTCAGCCAGCCGGGCAGGACGTCGACCCACGCCCCGTGGCTGAGCTCGATGCGCTCGGCCCTGCTCAGCGGCGCCAGCCCTGGGTCGTCGACCAGATCGAGCAACGATCCTTGCAACTCCATGACGCCAGGGTAGCACACTTTTCGAACATATGTTCTAGTGCGGGTTGCGGGGGAGGGCGTGTCCGACGGCGCGCCCGGCGCAACGATCTACCGGGTATCCGCCGAACCGCCGGGTAATGTTGCGCGCATCGGCAACATTTCGATACCTCCGGATGGCGCAGTGATCGGTCCAAACGGGGTGCCTTAACTGACTTAACCGGTTGTGGGGTTTATGCTCATCGCAAAGTCCTTCCGGAGGTGACACGACATGGCCCGCAACGCCCGACGTCAGTTCGCGCGGCGGCTGCGGGAGCTGCGCGAGTTCGAGCTGGGGGAGAAGATCACCCAGGAGGGGCTGGCCGCGGCGTTCTCGGCGACCCGGGCGATATCGGGTGCGGCGATCTCCGCATGGGAGAACGGCAACAGCGACAAGCGCCCCTCCGACGAGCGGCTGAAGCAGTACGCGCTGCTGTTCAGTTCGCCGGCCAATCTGCGCCCCAAGCCGACCGTTCCCTCGGAAGCGAGCCTGGACGCGCAGGCGCGGCAACGCTTCGTGGAGCTGCGCCGGGAGCTGCACCGGCTGCGTGACGAGGCGGAACAGGAAGCACGCAGGGAGAAGTCGGTCGCCCCGGCGGCCGCACCGCGCAACGAGATGTGGGCGCACGACAGGGCGGACGACATCATGGTGGTCACGTCCGAGGTGAGCGAGGACCGGCTGCCGGAGACGGCGCGGCCGCGCAACGTCAACTACTCGCGTCTGGCTCGTTACGGCGACATCGACGCGTTCTTCGAGATGTACGTGAAGTTGGCCGCGATGGGTTACCAGAACCGGCACCATCGGTCGGCCAACGACCGCGGCATCGACCTCGAGCAGACGCTGGTGCTGATCGGCGGGCCCGGCCGCAACCGGCTGACCCGCAACTACCTGCAGTTGCTCGACCTGCCGGTGCGCCAGCAGGGCCAGCCGTTCGGCAAGCCGGAATTCTTCGTCACGCCGGAGGGCGAGGAGCTGCGGCCCCGGGTGGCCGACTTCGCCGACGGCGAGCAGGAGCTGGTGGAGGACATCGGCCTGTTCGTGCGGGCCAGGAACCCGGCCAACCCGCAGACCGACGTCACGATGTGCACCGGCTGCTACACCGCGGGCACGCTGGCTGCCGTGCGCGCCTTCACCAACCCGGACGTGGCGGACGCCAACATCGAGGTGGTGAAGTCCAAGGTCGGCCGGATCTCGGACTTCTACGTGCTGTTCCGGGTTCCCGTGGTGAACGGCAGGGTGCCCGCGCCCCGGCTGGCCGTCTCGCTGTTCGACGCGCAGGCGATCTGACGGCCCGGGCCGGACGGGAGCCGGGTGGACCGTGCCACCCGCCGATCGGCACGCGGTGTCAGCGCACGCTGCTGCTCACGCTGTCCTGGTCGAACCTGGCGCTGGCCTCGTCGACGATCTCGGCGAGCTGGACCACGCCGAGCAACAGCACGACCACCACCGCCGCGATGGCGAGCTTGAGTGCTTCGCGCCAGTAGGCGACGGCAAGGATCAGCAGCAGGATGATCGCGATCAACATGACCATCTCTCCTTCCCCCTCGTGCTGCCGGCGTCGCCGGTGCCGCCGGGCGAAGTGAGATGGCCTCCTTCGACGGCGGCAGGCTAAGCCTGGACTCGCGTCATAGTTAACTGCTCCACAGGTAGAGGCAGGTTGAAGTAACAACTTAACCATCGCAGTTGGTGAAGTTTAGGTCAATACTCCAGTTGGGGACTGTGGGGCGATGTCGTCGGACGACCTGGCTCGCCGGTCGCAGCGAGCCCGCCCACGGGAACGGCCGACCGAGAAGGACGTGGTCGGACCGGAACGATCACTGCCGACCGCGCAAGGACGACCCCGGCGACCGAAGGTCCGGAACCTGCGTTGCCGGGCCTGTGACGGCCGGTCGTGACGATCGGCCGTCCGCGCCCCACTCGGGCCGGCCCGAGACGGCGGGACACCCGCTTCCGACGACGACGGGCTCAGGCGCGCGCCGACGCCGGGGACGCCGGCCCGCGAATGGGCATCGGTCCGCGGTGCCGGTGAGCACGGGAGACCCCGGCTTTACCGCATTCCGGCGACGGGAGAAGATCGGCTCATGCGAATCGCACCCGGTGGCCTGCGCAAACTGGTCGGAGCGGTGGCTGCATACGCGCAGAACGGGCTCGAGGTGCTGCGGTTCGGCGGCCTGCGCACCGACGAGGCTCCCGCACCGTACGCGGTGCTGGAGCAGACGTCGATGTATCAGCTGCGGCGGTACTTCCCGGAGCAGCCGAACACCGACGGCGCCCCGGTACTCCTGGTGCATCCGATGATGCTGGCCGCGAACCTGTGGGACGTCGCGCCTGCCAGCAGCGCGGTGACGTCGCTGTACCGGTCCGGGCTCGATCCGTGGGTGATCGACTTCGGCTCTCCGGACAAGGTGGAAGGTGGCCTCGAGCGCACGCTGACCGATCACGTCGTGGCGCTGAGCGAGGCAGTGGACCGAGTGATCGGGCACACCGGCCGCGATGTGCACCTGGGCGGGTACTCCCAGGGCGGCATGTTCTGCTATCAGGCCACCGCCTACCGGCGCTCGGCGGGCGTGGCCAGCGTCGTCACGTTCGGCAGCCCGGCCGACATCCAGGGCAGCACCCCGCTCGGCCTGCCCGAGGAGCTGCTGGTCAAGGGGGCCGAGCTGCTGGCCGACCACGTGTTCAGCCGGCTTGCGCTGCCGGGGTGGGCGGCCAGGCTGGGGTTCAAGCTGCTCGACCCGGTGAAGTCCACCCGGGCGCAGATCGACTTCCTGCGTCAGCTGCACGACCGGGAAGCGCTGCTGGGCAGGGAGAAGCAGCGCCGCTTCCTGGAAGCGGAAGGCTGGGTGGCCTGGTCAGGCCCGGCGATCGTGGAGCTGTTGCGCCAGTTCGTGGTGCACAACCGGATGATGACCGGCGGCTTCGTGATCGGTGACCGCCTGGTGACGCTGGCCGACATCACCTGCCCGATCCTGGCCTTCGTCGGCGAGGTCGACGACATCGGCCGCCCGGCCGCGGTGCGCGGGATCGGCCGGGCTGCGCCGCGCGCCCAGGTGTACGAACATCCGGTGCACGCCGGGCACTTCGGCCTGGTGGTCGGAACGACGGCGAACAAGGTGACCTGGCCCGCGGTCGCGGACTGGGTGCGGTGGCACGAGCAGGGCGGCGAGGCCCCACCAGGAATCCGGCCGCTCACCGAAGCCGCGCCGGAACCGGCGCCTGCGGACGTCACGTCGCTGGTCGGCCAGGGCCTGTCCACACTGGCCGACGTCGGGCTGACCGCGGGTCGCCGGGTGGTCCGGCGCGCCACCGAGGCGGCGCGGACGTCGCGGGAGATCGCGCTGGAAGCCGTGCAGACGCTGCCGCGGCTGTTCCGCCTCGGGCAGCTGCAAAGCCACACCCGCGTTTCGTTCGGCAAGCTGCTCGACGAGCAGGCCGAACGTGCCCCGGACGGTGAGTGCTTCCTGTTCGACGACCGCGTGCACACCAACGCCGCCGTGCGCACCCGCATCGACAACGTCGTCCGTGCCTTGATCCAGGTGGGCGTCCGGCAGGGTGACCACGTCGGGGTGCTGATGCACACCAGGCCTTCGGCGCTGGTCGTCATCGCCGCGCTGTCCAGGCTCGGCGCGGTCGCCGTGCTGTTGCCGCCGGTGGCAGATCTGTCCGTGGCGATCCGGCTGGGCGGGGTGGCCGACATCGTGGTCGACCCGGAGCACGTGGCGCAGGCCTCCGCGACCGGCTGCCGCATTCTCGTGCTCGGCGGTGGTGGTGAGCGCGAGGTGCCTGCCCGCGCCGACGCCGAGGTGATCGACCTGGAGCGGATCGACCCGGAGACGGTCGATCTGCCCGGCTGGTACCGGCCCAACCCCGGATTGGCGCGGGATCTGGCGTTCATCCTGTTCAGCCGCTCCGGCGAGCAGGCCGTGGCGAAGTTCATCACCAACCACCGGTGGGCGTTGTCGGCGTTCGGCACGGCGTCGGCCGCCGCGTTGACCAGCAGCGACACCGTCTACTGCATCACGCCGCTGCACCATCCGTCCGGCCTGCTCACCAGCGTGGGCGGTGCGGTGGCCGGCGGGGCGCGCATCGCGTTGTCCCGCGGCTTCGACCCGGAACGGTTCGACACCGAGGTCATGCGATACGGCGTGACCGTGGTGTCCTACACCTGGACGTTGCTGCGGGAGATCGTGGCGCGGCCGCAGGCTGCGGAGCCGCACGCGATCCGCCTGTTCATGGGGTCGGGCATGCCGCGCGGCCTGTGGCGGCGGGTGCTCGACCGCTATCCGTCGGCGCGGGTGCTGGAGTTCTACGCATCCACCGAAGGCGACGTGGTGCTGGCCAACTTGTCCGGCGCGAAGCCGGGCGCGAAGGGGCGGCCGATCCCCGGCAGCGCCCAGGTGCGGCTGGCGCGCTGCGATCCGCGCACCGGGAAGTTGGTCACCGGCGACGACGGATTCGCTGTGGAGTGCGCAGAAGGCGAGGTCGGGCTGCTGTTGGCGAACCCGCGGGCGAGCATCGACACGACGGCGCGCAAACTTCGCGGCGTGTTCGCGCCCGGCGACACCTGGGTGGCCACCGACGATCTCTTCTGGCGCGACGCGGACGGCGACTTCTGGCTCGCCGACAACCGGTTCACGGTGATCGAGACCGAGCACGGGCCGGTGTACACCCAGCCGATCTGCGATGCGCTGACCGATCTCGACCGAGTCGACCTGGCCACCGCGTACGGCGTGCCCGTACGCGGTAGGGAAGAGGTGGCGGTCGCGGCGGTGACCACGTGGCAAGGTGCGACCCTGCGGCCCGAGGACATCACCCGTGCGCTGGCGAACCTCCCGGCCGAGCGGCGGCCGGACGTGGTGCACGTCGTCGACGAGATCCCGCTGACCACGTGGTTCCGACCGAATCCGGCGCCGCTGGCCGCCGAGGGGCTGCCCAAGCCAAGCGAGCGAGCCTGGTCCTGGGACGCGGCCACCGGCCGGTACGTCGAGTTGACCGAGGACGCCCACGAACGGTTGACAACCGCGCGCTGACCGTCGGCCGTCGTGCGGCTGGCGCCGTCAGCCGCTCTTGCGCCGGAACTGCCGTTTCCCCACCGCCGGACGGTGCGGATGGGCGACCTTCGAGCCGGCGTTCGCGTGGCTTTCCCGTGCTTTGGTCGCGGCCTTCTTGCGTTCCAGGGCTGCCCGGAACTGGTCCCGGACGGTGTCGGCACCGTCCGAATTCGCCGTCGGTCCGGATGCTGAGTCGGCCATCGTGACCTCCATGCCGGCGTAGTAGGTCCTGCCAGCCTCGCACGCGCGGCCCGTCCGGTCGAGCCGCGTGGCACGTCGGGGTGAGGGATCGCGACACCGAGTGCCCGGGCGGACGGCCGGGAACCGCCGCGACACACCCGCGGAGTTGCCTCGGATGGCCCATTGACGGCCTAGGTGACGCGGCACACAATTGTGCTCGCAGTTCGTTGCGAATAAGGCAACCCAATCGTATAGCGCAACGACATACCGAACTTTCCTCCTATCTCGTGACAAGTCCCGCCCAGCTGGAGAGGTCCCCCGATGACAGCAGTTGCTCCGAAACCAGCGACCACGACGACGAACGATCAGCCTGCGGTGATGCTGTACACGCGGCTGCGGAAGTCCCCGTTCTTCTACAAGTCCCGCGAACACGGCGTGAAGGTGTACAGCGTGTACAACCACACGTATCACCCACGCCACTACGGTGACCCCGTCGCCGAGTACTGGGAGCTGCTCAACGGCGTCACGCTGTGGGACGTCGGCGTGGAGCGACAGATCGAGATCTCCGGCCCGGACGGCTTCGCGTTCACCAACTACCTGGTACCGCGTGACCTGACCAAGTGCGCGGTCGGCCAGTGCAAGTACGTGTTCGTCACGGCACCGGACGGCGGTATCGTCAACGACCCGGTGCTGCTCCGGCTGGAGGAGAACAGGTTCTGGCTGTCGCTGGCGGACAGCGACGTCGGATTGTGGGCGCTCGGCCTGGCGCATGCGGGCGGCTGGAACGTCACGGTGAAGGAAGTCGACGTCGCGCCGATGCAGATCCAGGGCCCCAAGGCCAAGGAGGTCATGGTCGATCTGTTCGGCGAGGACATCCTGGACCTGAAGTACTACTGGCTGACCCGCAGGCAGATCGACGGCATCGACGTGGTGATCAGCCGCACCGGCTACACCGGCGAGATCGGCTACGAGATCTACGTCGAGCAGGTCAGCCGCAACGGCGAGCACGTGTGGGACCGGGTGTGGGAAGCGGGCAAGGCCCACGGCATGAAGGTGATCGGTCCCAGCCACATCCGGCGGATCGAGGCGGGCATGCTCGCCTACGGCTGCGACATCACGCTGGACACCAACCCGCTGGAGGTCGGCTACGACTACAAGTGGATGGTCGATTTGGACCAGGAGGCCGACTTCGTCGGCAAGGAGGCGCTGCGCCGCATCAAGGAGGAGGGCATCTCCCGGCTGATGGTCGGCGTGGAGATCGACGGTCCGTCGGTGGGCAGCTACAACGACGGCTCGATGCTGGAGCCGTTCCCGGTGTCCACCTCCGGCGGCGAGCAGGTCGGCCAGGTGACCAGTGCCTGCTTCTCCCCGCGCTTGGAGCGCAACATCGGGCTGGCCATGCTGCCCATCGAGCTGGCCAAGACCGGCACCGAGGTGGTGGTGCACACGCCGACCGGGCCGCGCGCGGCCAAAGTGGTCGACAAGCCGTTCATCGACCCGGCCAAGGAAACCCCCAAAGGCTGAGGCGGTATGGCACGGGCGAAAGGCACCGGGCAGGAGCCGACGGGCAAACGCCAAGCCCTCGAGCCGCTGCTCGCGCGTCCGCGCTACGAGGTCCTGCCGCTGGAGTCGGTGCTCACCCAGACGGAGTCGCTGCCCGCGGGGTCGGTGGTGACCGTGACGTCCTCGCCACGGCAGGGCCTGGACTCCACCGTGGCGGTCGCCGAGAAGCTGGCGGCCCAGGGCATGTCCGTCGTCCCCCACCTGGCAGCCCGGCAGGTCACCGGGCCTGCCGAGCTGCGCAGGCTGCTGGACCGGCTGGACGTGGCGGGCATCGGCGAGGTCTTCGTCGTCGGCGGCGACGGCCGCGAGCCACGCGGGCCGTATCCGGACGCGCTGAGCCTGCTGCGGGCGATGGACGACCTCGGCCGGATGCCGGCCAAGGTGGGCGTGGCCGGTTACCCGGAAGGCCACCACGCGATCGACGACGACACCCTGTGGCAGGCGCTGCGGGCCAAGCGGGACTACGCGTCCTACGTGGTCACGCAGATGTGTTTCGACGCCGACGCGATCGGCCGCTTCGCCACGGACGTGCGGCGCGAGGCCGGGCTCCCGGTGATCGTGGGAGTGCCCGGCGTGGTCGAACCCGCCAAGCTGATGCGGATCGCGCTCAAGGTCGGCGTCGGCCAGTCCCTGCGGTTCGTGCGCGGCCACCGGTCGGTGGCTGGGCGGCTGCTGTGGCCGGGGGGCTACCGCCCCGATGCGCTGCTGCGGAAGCTGGCCGCCCGGATCGCGGCCGGCCGTGCCCAGCTGACCGGCCTGCACCTGTTCACGTTCAACCGCGTCACGGCCACCCATCGCTGGGTGGCCCAGGCCTATCGGAGGACCGCGTGAGCATGCCAACGGACCTGGACATCTCCCGGGCAGCCGAGTTGCTGCCGATACCCGAGGTGGCCGCGTCCATCGGGCTCGGCGAACACCTGCTCGAGCCGTACGGGCACTCGGTCAGCAAGATCTCCCTGGCCGCGGTCGACGAGCTGGCCGACCGGCCGATGGGCAAGTACGTGGTGGTCTCGGCCATCACCCCGACGCCGCTGGGGGAGGGCAAGACCACCACCACGGTCGGTCTCGGGCAGGCGTTCGGCCAGCTCGGCAAGAAGGCGATCGTGGCCATCCGGCAGCCGTCCATGGGGCCCACGTTCGGCATCAAGGGCGGCGCGGCGGGCGGCGGCTACGCCCAGGTGGCGCCGATGGAGACGATCAACCTGCACCTCACCGGCGACCTGCACGCGGTGACGTCGGCGCACAACCTGCTGGCCGCGATGATCGACAACCACATCCACAAGGGCAACAAGCTCGGCATCGACCCGTTCTCGATCACCTGGCGCCGGGTCATCGACGTCAACGACCGCGACCTGCGGAGCATCGTCACCGGCCTGGGCGGCAAGTCCGACGGCGTGCCGCGGCAGACCGGGTTCGACATCACCGCGGCCAGCGAGGTGATGGCGGTTCTCGCGCTGTCCACCTCGCTGCACGACTTGCGCGCCAGGCTGGGCCGCATCGTGATCGGCTACACCTACGACGGCGAGCCGGTGACCGCGGAACAGCTGCGGGCAGCGGGAGCGATGTGCGTGCTGCTCCGCGATGCGATCAAGCCGAACTTGATGCAGACGATCGAGCAGACGCCCGCGCTGGTGCACTGCGGCCCGTTCGGCAACATCGCGCACGGCAACTCGTCGGTGGTGGCCGACCTGATCGGCATCCGGGCAGCCGACTACCTGATCACCGAGGCCGGTTTCGGCGCGGACATGGGAGCCGAGCGGTTCTTCAACATCAAGTGCCGCGCCTCCGGCCTGCGCCCGGACGCGGCCGTGGTGGTGGCCACCGTGCGAGCGCTGAAGGCGCACAGCGGCAAGTACAAGGTCGTGGCGGGCAAGCCGCTGCCGGAAGAGATGCTGAAGGAGAACCCGGACGACGTCTTCCAGGGCGCGGCGAACTTGCGCAAGCAGATCGCCAACATCCGGGCGCACGGCGTCAACCCGGTGGTGGCGGTCAACGCCTTCCCGGAGGACTACGAGAGCGAGAAGCAGGCCATCCTCCAGGTGGCCGCCGAGGAAGGCGCGCGGGCGACCGTCGCCACGCACTTCAGCCGCGGTGGCAAGGGCGCGGTCGAGCTGGCCGAGGCGGTCGCCGAGGCGTGCGAGGAGCCGAGCGAGTTCCGCTTCCTGTACCCGGACGACATGCCGCTGGTGGACAAGATCGAGACGATCGCCACGCGGATGTACGGCGCGGACGGCATCGAGCTGAGCCCGAAGGCCCGCAAACAGCTGGAGACCTACGAACGCTGCGGCTTCGGCCACCTGCCGGTGTGCATTGCCAAGACGCATCTGTCGCTGTCCGACGATCCCAGCCGCAAGGGCGCGCCCACCGGATGGCGGCTGCCGGTGCGGGAGGTGCGGGCCTCGGTGGGGGCTGGATTCGTCTACCCCATTTGTGGCGAAATGCGGACCATGCCAGGACTGTCGTCGCACCCTGCGGCGGAACGCATCGACATCGACGAAGCAGGCCAAGTGGTGGGGTTGTCATGACGGACACAAGCAGCGCACAGCGGAAACTCCCGAGCACCGCCGACGTGGTGGTGATCGGTGCCGGGATCGTGGGCAACTCGGTGGCCTACCACCTCGCCGAAGAGGGCTGGCGGAACATCGTGCTGCTGGACAAGGGGCCGCTGCCGGACCCGGGCGGGTCGACCGGCCACGCGTCGAACTTCATCTTCCCGGTCGACCACGCCAAGGAGATCACCATGCTGACGCTCGACTCGATGCGTCAGTACGAGAAGTTCGGCACGCTGACCACCTGCGGCGGCATCGAGGTGGCCCGCAAGCCCGAGCGGGTCGAGGAGCTCAAGCGCCGTATGGCCTCGGCCAAGGCGTGGGGCATCGACGCGGAGCTGATCACCCCGCAGCGGGTGGCCGAGCTGGTCCCGTTCGTCGACCCGTCGATCCTGCTGGCCGGCTTCTACACGCCGTCGTGTGCGGTGGTCGACCCGCTGCAGACCGGGGCGCTGATGCGGGAACACGCGCAGAAGCGCGGTGCCCTCACCGTCTCGGCCAACACCGAGGTGCTGGACATCGAGGTGGTCGACGGCCGGGTCCGCGGTGTGCGGACCGACCGCGGCGACATCGCCACCGAAACCGTGGTGATCGCCTGCGGTGTGTGGAGCCCGCGGATCGCGCGGATGGCGGGTGCGCGCATCCCGCTGACGCCGGCGGTGCACCAGATGATCGACGTGGGCCCGATCCCCGAGCTGGCGGCGACCGGCACGGAGATCGCCTACCCGATCATCCGCGACATGGACGCCCTGATGTACGAGCGGCAGAGCGGGGCGGATCTGGAGATCGGCTCGTACGCGCACCGGCCGATCCTGCATGAGCCGGACGAGATCCCGTCGATCGAGGAAGCCGCGCTGTCGCCGACCCAGCTGCCGTTCACCGAAGAGGACTTCGACCCGCAGATGGAGGACGCGCTCGAGCTGTTCGGGTCGATCCTGAACTCCGAGGGAGCGGGCGTGCGGCACGCCATCAACGGGCTGCTGTCGCTCACCCCGGACGGATCCCCGCTTCTCGGGGAGACCCCGGAGGTCAAGGGGTTGTGGTCGGCTGCCGCGGTGTGGATCAAGGAAGGCCCCGGCGTCGGCCGCATGCTGGCCCAGTGGATGACGCACGGCCACAGCGAGATCGACCTGCACGGTGCGGACATCAGCCGCTTCTACCCGCACCAGCGCACCCCCGCGCACGTGCGGGCGCGCACATCCGAAGGGTTCAACAAGACCTACGGCATCGTGCACCCGCGCGAGCAGTGGACGTCGGAGCGGCAGCAGCGGCTGTCGCCGTTCTACTCCCGCGAGAAGGCGTTGGGTGCGGAGTTCTTCGAGGTCGCGGGCTGGGAACGGCCGCAGTGGTACGAGTCCAACCGCGACCTGGTCGACAAGTACGGCGTCGAGGACCGGCCGCACGAGTGGGACGCCCGCTGGTGGTCGCCGATCATCAACGCCGAGCACCTGGCGATGCGGGAACGCGCCGCCATGATCGACCTGTCCGCGTTCGCCCAGTTCGACGTCAGCGGCCCGGGCGCGGTCGACTACCTGCAGCGATTGTGCGTGGCCAACGTCGATCGCCCGGTCGGCCGGATCATCTACACGCCGCTGCTGGATGCCAACGGCGGTTTCCGCAGCGACCTGACCTTGGTGCGCCTGGGACCGGACAAGTACCGGGTGATCACCGGTGGCGCGGACGGCGCGCGGGACCGCAAGTGGTTCCTCGACCACCTGCCCGACTCGGGAGTGTCGTTCTCCGACGTGACGTCGGCGGTGTGCACGCTGGGGCTGTGGGGCCCGCGGGCCCGCGACATCCTGTCGGCGGTGACCGAGGACGACGTGTCGAACGAGGGGTTCCCGTACGGCACGGCGAAGGAGATCGTCATCGGCAGCACCCCGGTGCTCGCCCTGCGGGTGTCCTACGTCGGTGACCTCGGCTGGGAGCTGCACGCCCCGTTCGAGCAGGGCGCCAAGCTGTGGGACGCCATCGCCGACGCAGGCGAACCGCACGGGCTGATCCCGGCGGGCATCGGCGTCTACGGCACCACCGGCCGGCTGGAGAAGGGCTACCGGCTGATGGGCGCCGAGCTGGAGTCGGAGTACGACCCGGTGGAGGCCGGGCTGGCCCTGCCCAAGGTCAAGTCGGCCGATTTCATCGGCAAGCAGGCGTACCTGGCGGCGCGCGAGACCGAGCCCGCCGCGCTGCTGTGCACGCTGACCGTCGACGACCACACCAGCTCGGCAGGCATCGCCAGGTACCCGCAGGGCGGCGAACCGATCCTGACCGAGGACGGCGAGCGGATCGTCGACAGCAAGGGGCGCAGCTCCTACGTCACCAGTGCGGGCGCCGGGCCGTCGCTCGGCAAGTACCTGCTGATGGCCTACCTGCCGCCGGAACACGCGGTGGAGGGCCGGAAGCTGAAGGTCGAGTACATGGCAGAGCAGTACCCGGTGACGGTTGCCCGGGTCGGCCGGAAGCCGCTGTTCGACCCGGACGACACGCGCATGAAGGCGTGAGGCCCATGAGTCTGGACGTGTTGGTCTGCGTCAAGCGGGTGCCCGCCCCCGGGGCCAAGGTCCCGCTGACCGAAGACGGCAGAGACATCGACACCCGGCATCTCGGCTTCACCATCGGTCCGCACGAGGAATGCGCGGTGGAAGAAGCCGTGCGGCTGAAGGAACGGCACGGGGGCAGCGCGACCGTGCTCGCGGTCGGGCCGCCGGAGGTCGCCGAGCAGGTCCGATACGCGATCGCCATGGGCGCCGACCGCGGCGTGGTGGTGGACACGGGCCAGGACGAGCTCGACCCGCAGGCCACCGCCGCGGCCATCGTGCATGCGCTCGGCGAGCTCGACGCCCGGTTCGACCTGATCATGTTCGGCAACGAGTCGGCCGACGCCGGGCATTACCAGGTCGGTGTGCGGGTGGCGACCGAGCTGGGCTGGCCGATCGTCGGCGGCATCAAGGGCATCGAGGTCACCGACGGCGGTGTGCGGTTGCGCCGTGAGATCGCCGACGGCAGCGAGGTCTACCAGCTGTCGCTGCCGGCCGCGGTGGCGGTCAAGGAAGGGCTCAACCTGCCGCGCTACCCCAGCCTGCCGGGCAGGCTGAAGGCGAAGAAGGCGAAGCTGGACACGATCTCCTGGCAGCCGCCGCCGGGCGGGCTGCGCAAGATCCGGCTGCGCCAGCCGGAGGAGAAGCGAGCGGACAGCGTGCTGCTCGGGCACGGCCCCGAGGCGGCCCCCGCGGTCGTGGACGTGCTGGAAGAACTGGGGGTGTGCTGATGTTGCTGCTCGTGGTGCAGGTGGACGACCACCCCGCATGGCTGGACGCGGTGCAGCTCGCTCGTGGCCTGACCGACGATGTGCACGCAGTGCTGTTCGACGCGTCGCGGGCCGACGAACTGGCCAAGCAAGGCATCAAGGCCGCCCATGTCGTGGAGCATGACGTGCTCAGCGACTACGCCCCCGAGGCGTACGGCGAGGCGCTGGCCCAGCTGGTCGGCGAACTGCAGCCCAGCGGCGTGCTCGCGGTGGGCAGCGAGAAGGGCAACGAGGTCATGGCCCACCTCGCTGCACGCATGCGTGCCCCGTTTGCCGCGAACTGCACCCAGATCAGCGGCACCGGCAGGCCGTGGCTGATCACCCGGATCCGGGGCGGCGGCATGCTGCTGGAGGACGCGGAGATGGACGCGGGCTGCGGTGTGTTCACCGTTCAGCCGGGCGCCGGGACGGGCGCGGAGACCCCGTCGACCGTGGATCAGGTCGACGTCCGGCGGTTCACCCCGGATCTGCGCGACGAGCTGGCGCGCACCCGGGTGATCGAGCGGACCGAGCGGGAGGCCGGGGTCAGCCTGGCCACCGCGGACGTGGTCGTCTCCGGTGGGCGCGGGGTCGGCAGCGCCGAGGGCTACCGGGTGCTGGAGGAGCTGGCCGAGTTGCTCGGCGGCGCGGTCGGATGTTCCCGGGTGGCCACCAACAACGGCTGGCGGCCGCACAGCGACCAGGTCGGCCTGACCGGGACCAAGGTCGCACCGAAGCTGTACATCGCCTGCGGCATCAGCGGAGCCACCCAGCACTGGGTGGGTTGCATGGACGCCAAGGCGATCCTGGCCATCAACACCGACCCGGACGCGCCGATGGTCACCCGGTCGACGTACTCGGTGATCGGTGACCTGCACGAGGTGCTGCCCGCCGTGATCGCGGAAATCCGGGCACGAAACGCGTCCGCTGGGACATCCGGATGAATCTGCCCGCGTCGACCGGCCACTCCGCCGACCGTGACCTCCTAGACTCTGACGGCGTGACCAGCCAAGAGCGACGATCGGGCGGGGTGCAGTCGGTCGAGCGGGCGATTTCCATCCTGGAGTTCCTTGCGCGCTACGGGTGGTCCGGAGTGACCGACATCGGCAACGCGCTCGGGGTGCACAAGTCGACGGCGTTCCGGCTGCTGAGCACGCTGGAGGCGGGCGGCCTGGTGGAGCAGCACGCCGATTCCGGCAAGTACCGCCTGGGCGGCGGCCTGGCACGGCTGGCGCGCAGCGTCAGCGACGAGCCGAACCTCAGCCAGCAGGCGCGGCCCGGCTGCGAGTGGCTTGCCCGCCACACCGAGGAGACGGTCACGCTGAACGTGCTCGAAGGGACCGAGTGCGTCACGATCGACCAGATCGCCTCCACCTCGTTCGTGGTCAGTCGCAGCTGGCTGGGGCGGCAGACGCCGCTGCACTGCACGTCGCCGGGCAAGATCTTCCTGGCTTTCATGCCCGAGGAACAGCTGGCCGAAGTGCTGTCCGCGCCGCTCACCCGCTACACCGAACGCACGCTGGTCGACGAAGCGCAGCTGCGGGCGGAGATCAGTCGCGTGCGGGTCAACGGATACGCGGTGGCGGTGGACGAGCTGGAGGACGGCCTGACCTCCGCCGCTGCGCCGGTGCGGGACCAACAGGGGGAGGTCGTGGCCGCGATGGGCATCTCCGGCCCGTCCTACCGGCTGGATGCCGACCAGCTGAAGAAACTCGTCCCGTTGGTGTGCCAAGCCGCCGACATGGCCTCGGCCCGCCTCGGCTACCGGACAGGGGCGTGATCGCGCGCCCCGGCCGTCGGGTCCGATGAACCGGCCGCGCGCCGCCACGGCGCCCGCGACCACGGCAGGCGCACCGCACGCGGATCGGTGAGTTCGTGCGGGCGGAGCGTGTCGATGTCGAGGGCTTCGGTGTGGCGTCGGAAGACCGAGTCGACGTAGCGGTGCCCGGTGTCGGCCGCGATGAACACCGTGGTGCCGCCCGGCGCGGTCGTGCGCGCGTGCTCCCAGCGCGCGGCCAGATACGCCGCCCCGGTGGACAGCCCGGCGAAGACGGCGTGCCTGCGGAGCAGATCGATGCTGCCGGACAGTGCCATCCGGAAGGACACCCAGTGGATGACGTCGTACCGGTCGTGGTCGACGTTGCCGAAAGGAATCGAGCTGCCGATGCCCGCGATGATCATGTCCGGGTCGGCCAGGTGCTCGCTGCCGAACGTGACGCTGCCGAACGGCTGGACGCCGACCAGCTCGACGGGCACCCCGAGGTCGGCCAGCGCGGTGGCCAGCCCGCCGGTCGACGCGCCGGATCCGACGCCGCCGACCAGCGTGACGGACTGCTCGCCGAGCTCGGCGTGCATCATCTCGGCGACGCTGCGGTAGCCGAGGTAGTGGATGCGGTCGTGGTACTGGCGCATCCAGTGCCAGCCCGGGTTGGCCGCGAGGAGCTCGCGGACACGCCGCACGCGGCGGTTCTGGTCCAGGCGCAGATCGCTCGACGGGGGCATCTGCTCCAGCTGGGCGCCGAGCACCGCCAGCTGCACGCGCAGCGTTTCGTCGACGGTGGTCGAGCCGACGATGTAGCAGCGCAAGCCGTACCGGTGGCAGGCCAGGGCCAGTGCGTAGGCGTAGATGCCGCTCGAGCTGTCCAGCACGGTGTCGCCCGGCCGCACCACGCCGGTGTCGAGCAGGTGCCGCACCGCCGCGACGGCGGAGACGACCTTCATCGTTTCAAACCTCAGGCAGACGAGCCCGTCCGCGAGCCGCACCAGGTCGGGGGTGCCGATGGCCTGGCTGATGTGGTCGTGCACGCACGTCCTCCTTCGTTGCCGAGTTCGATGTCCAGGCGTGGGCCGGGCCCTGTGGCGAACGCTGTGCCGAGTGCTGCCGGACTCGGAACGTTCTGGTCGGGGGAATGCCTGCGCGGCGCAGGCGGACACGACAGCTGTGCAGCTGCTGAGCCAGGTCCGGGCGAGTGGCGTCGAACAGCAGGCCGGCGACGTTCCCGCTGTGCGCCACCTGCACACCGACGGCGCCGACGTCGTCACCGATCTCCTGCAGCGTCGCCAGCTCGGCCTTGGGCAGCACGCGTTGGTTCAGCAGGCTGCTGGCCGTGCAGACCTCGCCCACACCGGCCGGGTCGGCCGCCCGGATGGCGGCCCGTAGCCGGGCCCGCAGTCGTTCGAATCGGGCAAGGTCGGCAGGCCCGTACTCAGGCCTGAGGGCGAGGGTGTCCACCGGCTGCCCTCCGCCGGTGCAGCAGCCGATGACGGCCAGCGGAGGCAGCGAGGCACCGAGATCCTCCAGGATCCTGCCCTCGCGCTGGGCGAACAGCACCGGCTGTCCGTCGTGCATGAGCGGGTCGCTCGCCGTTTCCGCCCGTACCGCGATGCGCGCGATGTCGGTGGGCGACAGGACACAGCGGTAGCACGCGGCCACGGCGCGGATCGTCGCGATGATGTCCGCGCTCGACGATCCCATGCCCAGGCCGACCGGCAGGTGCCCGCGCAGGTGCAACCGCCCACCGGTGGCCGGGACGTCAACGCGTGCCGCGCACTCGGCCACGGCCAGCACCGCGGCTTTGGCTGCCTTCGTCCGGTCAGGTGGATCGACCACGACGTGTCCTGCGGCAAGGTCCGCACAACGCCGGTACTCCGCATGGGCGCCTGCGTGCGGCGTCGGGAGAGTGACCAGGCCCCGGCACGGTTTGCCGGCGTCGTCGAGGAAGATTCCTTGGAGGAGTTCGCCGTGGTGGCCGGAGGCGTGTCCGATACCGATCACGGCCTGTCCGCCCGATACCGGTAGAGGGTGGTCGGCTCGGCGCTGAACTGTGAGAACGGGAAGGGCTCCGCGCTGAGCGCGGTCACCCCGTCGCCAAGGAACGCGCGCGCCACGGCCGCTCCGCTTTGCGCGTAGACGAGCAGCGGAACTTCGCGCCGGCGGCATTCGGTCAAGATCGTGTCGAACGTGCCGTTGCCCAACGTCATGCCGGTGGCGACGACAGCGTCGGCGGTGCCGAGCACGCGATGCATGTCGTCGGTCACCGGATCCCCCCACCGCGTGTGGCGCAGGTTGTAGTCGCACGGCAGGCACTCGGCACCACGGTCGCGGATGGCGGCCACCAGCGGGTTCACCACTCCGATGAGCGCGACCTTGCTGCCGGCGGGGACGTCGAGCAGGCCGGCGATGGCCGCGTCCCTGGCGTGCGCTCGCCGTTCCGGGGTGCCTGCCGGCAGAGTGACCCGCTCGGCGCGCGGGTCGTCCCGGAACGGCTGCCTGCTGGCCAGGTAGGCGTCCGCGGCGGCGATCCGCAGCGGCAGCGGGCCGGAGGCGATGAGGTCGGCGAGCGTCGCCCCGGACACCCGGATGCACAGCTCCGGGTCCACTTCTCCGGGTTCGAACGCGCACGCACCGAAGGCGCTGCCGCAGCGCACGAGCACGTACTGATTGCGATAGGTGACGTCCGCTCCGGCCAGCCGGGTGCCGTGGTGCACCCAGAAGACGCTGGTGGCGGTCAGCTCGGCGGGGGACGGGCCGAACCGTCCAGTGAGCACGTCGGACAGCAGGCCTGTGACGGTCACGCAAGCTCTCCTTGGTCGACGGTGAGAACGGGGGAGGGTTGCTCCGTGGCCGGAGCGGGGGACGGGCGGCTGCCTGCGATGGGGTGGGCAGGGTCGGTCAGCGGGTGCAGGCTGACGAACGGATGGCCGCGACGATCGGTCTCGAGCCGGGCGTCGACGGCGAACACCGAGCGCACCCGGTCCGGGGTCAGCACCTCGGCCGGGGTTCCGGTGGCGACGATCTCGCCGCCGGCCAGCAGGGCCAGGCGGTCGCAGAATCGTGCGGCGAGCGTGAGGTCGTGCACCGCGATCAGCACCGTGGCGGGTGATGCCGCCAGCGTGGTCAGCAGGTCCAGCTGGTGGCGGATGTCCAGGTGGTTCGCGGGCTCGTCGAGCAGCAGGCACGGGGTGCGCTGCGCCAGCCCACGGGCGATGTGCGCACGTTGGCGCTCGCCGCCGGAGAGGCTGCGCCACGGACGATCGCGTAGGTGGCTGATGTCCATGCGCGCGAGCTCTTCGGCCACCACCGCGTGGTCTTCTTCCCGCAGACCGCGCCACGGCGAGCGGTACGGTGTGCGGCCGAGCGCGACGACGTCCGCCACCCGGAGTTCGGACGCGACGTGGGCGTCCTGCTCGACGAAGGCCACCTTGCGCGCCAGTTGCCGGGGCGTGAACCGCGTAATGTCGGCGCCGTCGAAGCGCACCGTGCCCGCCGACGGCACCCGCAAGCCTGCCAGGCAGCGCAGCAGGGTGGACTTTCCCGAACCGTTGGGGCCGATGACCCCCAGGGTTTCCCCCGGCCGGACGTCGATCGTGACACCACGGAGGATCCGCTTGCCGTTCGCCGTCCAGCTCAGCCGGTCGGCCTGCACTCTCACAGTTCACCTCGCCGTTTCAGGATGAGCAGGAACAACGGCACCCCGGCCAGCGCGGTGAACACGCCCACCGGCACCTCTTGCGGGGCCAGGAGCACGCGCGCCAGCGCGTCGGCCCACACCAAGAACACCGCGCCGGCTACCGCGCTGTAGGGGAGCAGGGTGCGATGCAGCGGCCCGGCAAGGAAGCGCACGCCGTGCGGGACGATCAGGCCGACGAACCCGATCGCCCCGACCGCGGACACCGCCACCGCGGTGAGCAGCGACGTCACCACGAGCAGGACCAGCCGGGTGCGCCGGACATCGACACCAACGGACGCCGCGGTGTCGGCGCCGAATCCGAGAGCGTCGAGCGAGACCGCGTAGTAGCGGCACACCACCAGCGCGAGCACCGTGACGACGGCGCACCCGACGACGCCGTCCCACCGGGCCGACGAGAGCGATCCGAGCAGCCAGTACGTGACCGACCGGGTGGTGTCGGCGTCGCCGGACGCCATCAGCACCAGCGACGTCAGCGCGGTGAACAGCTGGCCGACCACGACACCGGTGAGCACGACGCGCAGCGAATCGAGCCCGCTGCGCCGCAACAGCAACAGCAGCAGGCCGAATGCAGTAAGGGCACCGGCCAGCGCACCCGCGGTCAGGCCGATCGTGCTTCCGACACCGGACACCGCGACCACCACGGCGCCCGTGGACGCTCCCGACGAGACGCCGAGCAGATAGGGATCAGCCAGCGCGTTCCTGGTCAACGCCTGCAGAACGGCTCCGCACACCGCCAGCGCCGCGCCGACGACCGCCGCGAGCAGCACGCGGGGAATGCGCAGTTGCCAGATGAGCGAGTCGGTTAGGGGCGGCAGGGGCTCCACCGGGAGCCCAAGTCGGGTGCCGAGCACGGTGGCGACGTGCCCGTAGGTGACGTCACCGGCGCCGATGACCACGCAGGCCGCCAGGGAGGCGACCAGAGCGACCACGGCGGCCGGGCCGAGCGCGCCCGTCCTGCCGACCCGCACGACGAGGCGGTTCGCCGTGCTCATCGGGACGTGTCACCGGCCAGAGCAGGCATGTCGGCCAGTGCCTGCGCCACTTCGGTGAGCGCGTTGTGCGAGCGCACCGACGGGTCGAGTTCGATGCCGGACACCGTGACGAACCGGTTGTGGCGCACCGCGTCCAGCCTGGACATCACCGGGTGCTGCCGGATCTGCGCGATCTTCTCCTCGGCGCTGTCGCCTGGCGCTCCACGCTCGGACAGATCGCCGACCACGATGACGTCGGGCTCACGCGCGGCGATCTGCTCCCACGACACCTCCGGCCACTGCTGGCCGACATCGTCGAAGGCGTTGCGCACGCCGAGGATTTCGCTCATCGCAGCCGGGATCCCGATGCCGCCCGCCACGTACGGCACGTCGTTGAACACCGAGTACAGCCACAGCACCGTGGGCCGGTTGCGGGCGCGCAGCGACCGCGCTTTGCCGATCGCCTTCTGCTGCTCGGCGATCAGCCGCTCGGCACGTTCGGTCACCCCGAAGATACGGCCGAGCGTGCGGTAGTCCTGGTGCAGCCGATCGAACGGGGAGTCGTCGCCGGTGGGGCAGTCGACCGCGCTGACGAACGTGGGCACGCCGAGCTCGTGCAGTTCCTCCCTGGTCCCCACGCGGTCACGGGTGAACTGGTCGGCGAACGACGCGACCACGAAATCCGGGTTGGCGGCGCGCAGTTGCTCCGACGTCAGCAGGCCGGGGCTGAGCACCTTCACCCGCCGGTAGTCGGCGGCGAACTGCGGGGCCACCCGCGTCTTCAGGTTCGACGTCCCGGCCATGCGATCGGCCAGGCCGAGCGCCAGCAGTGTCTCGGTCGACGTCTGGTCCAGCGTCACTACCCGCTGCGGGCTTTCGGCGAACGTCAACGGCATGCCGCAACTCGTCACGCGAACGGCCCCTGACGACGCGGACGGTGCCTGCTGAGCGGGAGCGGAGCACCCGCTCAGCAGAACGGCACCGCAGGCCAGCGCGGCGATGACACGAGAGGTCATGGCAACTCCAGGATCGTGTGGGTCTCGTGACGGACCCTAATCGAGGTTGATTATCGTTTTCAATAACGATCGAGAAGCTCACATCGTCGAAGGGACACCCGTGCCGTCGCAGCCGAGCACGTCAACCGATGCCATCCAGCCCGCCCTGGCAGACCCGCCCGCCGATGCGCGGTCACCGGAATCCGGATCGGCGGCGACCACGTCGGGCGAACAGGCCGCCGGACCCGGCCGCCGGGCAGCGGAGGGGCCTCCGCCGACGAACCGGTCGATCCTGCGCGACCGGCACTTCGTCCGGCTGTGGCTGGGCACCACGGCGTCCGGCCTGGCGACGTGGGCCCTTCCTTTCGTCCTGGGCCTGGCCGTGCTCGAGGGCAGCCTCTCCGCCACCGGCTTGGGCATCGTGCTGGCCGCTCGCACCGCGGGCTTCCTCGCCGCCGTTCCGGTCAGTGGTGTCCTGGCGGACCGATACGCCAGGCGACACGTGGTGTGGGCCGCGTGTCTCACGGCGGCGGTCGCCACACCTGTCATCGCGGCAGGGCTGGGGCGGTCGTTGAGCTTGATGGCGGTTGCGGCCGCCTTCGCCGGCGCCGGGCAAGGCGCCTGCCGGCCGGCTTTCCAAGCACTGACGGCCGAGGTCGTGGCGGAGGACCGGCGCCAGCAAGCGAACGCGGCGATGACGTTCTCGGTGCGGGTGACCACGCTGATCGCGCCGGGAGTGACTGCCGTGCTGGCTGCGGTGGCCGGTGCGACGACGCTGCTGATCGGCATCGGAGTGCTGTGGTCGACGGCAGCTGTGGTGCCGCCACGCGGTGCAGCCCGCGCACCCGGCGGCACCAGGCGCGGCATCGGGTTCGTCCGTGAGTTCGCCGAGGGCCTGCGGGAGGCGCGGCGGCACCCGTGGTTCCTGGCCGGCCTGGCGGCGCTGACGGCCGTGATCGCGACCGGGTACGCGGCGACCGGAGTGGTGTTGCCGCTGGTCAGCCGGGACACGTTCGGTTCGGGTGCGGTGCTGGCCGCGGCGATGACCGGATACACCGCCGGGGCGCTGGTGGGCGCGATGGTGGTGGCGCGCTGGCGGCCGCGGGCACAGGGCTGGGCGGCACTGGCCGGGCTCGCCTGCTACGGGTTCGCGCCGCTGGGCATGCTCGTTCCCGTTCACCCGGCGGTGGTGGTCGCCGGGTACGTGATCGCGGGGATCGGCATCGAGCTGTTCAACGTCCCGTGGTTCACCGCCGCGCAACGCGAAGTGGATCCCGGCAAGCTGGCCAGGGTGTCGTCGCTGGACTTCCTGGTCTCCTACGGCCTGTCACCGGTCGGCCTGGCGTTGATCGCGCCCGCGGTCGACGCGTTCGGCGTCGACGCGGTCCTGGTGACCTGCGCTGGCGTGTGCTTCCTCGCCCCGGCCCTGGCGGCGTTGGTCCCGACAGCACGACGATTCGGTCGCGGGTCACCGTGACGGAGGCCGATCGGCTTTCGAGCATGATCCGTTCGTCCTACCCTGGGGCGATGACCGAGCGATGGCCACGGTGGCACGGCCCGGTGGTCGCCGGGGTGGACGGGTCGGAGGCGTCGCTGCGCGCGGTCCGGTGGGCCGCCGCCGAGGCGGCCGGGCAAGGCGCGGGCCTGCGCCTGGTCCATGCCATCGGCTCGGCGGAATTCTTCCCCGGCGGGGCCATCGCCCCGTCCACCGAGCTGTTCGGCCTGCTGGAGCAGGAGTCCACGGCGTTGCTCGAGCAGGCCCGGCTGGCCGCCACCGAGATCGTGCCCGATCTGCAGGTGAGCACGTCGTCCACCACCGAGCCCGCGGTGCTGGCTCTGATCGCCGAGTCGGGCGCCGCCCGGTGCGTGGTGCTCGGTGGCTCCGGGCGCGGAGCGCTCGCCGGGGTGCTGCTCGGCTCGACGACGCTCACGCTGTCGGCGCACGCGCAATGCCCGGTGGTCGCCGTCCGCGGGCGGGATCGGCCGCACGCTCCCGTGGTGGTCGGCGTGGACGGCAGCGAGCTGAGCAACCTCGCCCTCGGATGCGCCTTCGCGCAAGCCGCCCGGCGCAACGTCCCGCTGGTGGCGGTGCACGCCTGCCATCACGGCGACTCCCACCGGCCGCGTACGGAACAGGGCCTGGCGAGTGAACCGCAGGAGGCGGACGAGCGGCGCGTGCTCGATCGCTGGCTCGATCGGTGGGCCGGCTTGTACCCGCAGGTCGACGTCGAACCGGTGGTCGTGCGGGCCCGTCCCCGGGAATGCCTGATCGAACGCAGCGCGGAGGCCAGCGTCCTGGTCGTCGGCAGCCGGGGCCGCGGCGGATTCACCGGCCTTCTGGTCGGTTCCACCAGCCACGCGATGCTGCACTACGCCGAATGCCCGGTGATGGTGGTTCGGCCGCAACCCGGCTAGGCGCCGCCGGGGTGACATCCCGGGCGTGTACGGTCCTGGAATGGACGTGATCCTGGTTCCCGGGTTCTGGCTGGATGCTTCGTCGTGGGACGCGGTGCTGCCCGCGTTGCGTGAGGCGGGGCATCGTCCGCACCCGATGACGTTGCCCGGCCTCGAGTCACGTGAGGCGAACCGATCGGCGATCACACTCCGCGACCACGTGGACGCGGTCGTGGCGAAGGTGGACGCTTGCGCGCGGCCCGACCCGGTGGTGCTTGTCGGTCACTCCGGTGGCGGACCGGTCGTGCACGCGGCGGTCGACGCGCGCCCGGACAAGGTGGCGCGCGCGGTCTACGTCGATGCGGCTCCGCTCAACGACGGCGATCCGATCAACCCCGAGCTGCCCGCACAGGGAGGCGAGATTCCGCTGCCCGACTGGGCGTTCTTCGACGAACGGAGCCTCGCCGGCCTGGACGACGAGCTGCGTGCGCGGTTCCGGGCCGGTGCGATCCCGACCCCGGAGCGCGTGGCCAGGGACCCGGTGCGGCTGACGGACGAGCGGCGATACCAGGTGCCGGTGACGATCATCGCGTGCGAGGTCAGCAGCGCGGAAATACGGCAGATGATCGACAGCGACAACCCGTACACGCGGGAAGTGGCCAAGCTGCGGCACGTCGACTACATCGACCTGCTGACCGGGCACTGGCCACAGTTCAGCCGGCCCGACGAGCTCGGTGCTGCGCTGGTGTCGGTGGCGAACGCGGCGGCAGGATGATCGCGCCCGGTGGTGCTCAGGGGCGTGCGGAGTCGATCAGCTCGCGGCCGTACGCCGCCATCGAACGCTGATACCGGGGGGAGATGACGGGAGAGCGCGTAGACGGCGTGCCCGACGGCTTCCCGGCTCCTGCCGACGTCGGCCAGTGCCAGCGCCAGCGTCGCGCGCACCGCGTCATCGAGCTCGTCCGAGTGCGTTTCCAGCTCCCGCTCCAGCAGCCGCACGCCTTCTTCCGCCCGGCCGACGTTGCGCAACGAGCTGGCCAGCTGGATGACCGCCCGGCGCCGACGGAGCCCGGTCAGTCCTGCGCTCAGCGCCTGCCGGTAGAGGGCGACGGCCTGTTCCGGGCAATCGGTGGAGTCGAAGGCCGAGGCCCGCTCGAAGTCGGCGACACCGCCCCCGTGCGGACAGCGCGCAGCCAGCTCGTCGATCCGCCGGCGGAACGTCTCCGGCGGCAGGTCGTCCAGTTGCGCCCAGACCTCCGCCAGCTCGGTCTCCCAGTCCCGGCCCATGGCCCGTCCCTCCGTGTCACCCGCCGCTTCGTCGCCTTCGCCCACGATAGCCACGCGGACGACGAAGGACGGCCCGCCGACGCCGTTGTCGGCGGGCCGTTGACCGGGGACCCGAGCTCCGCTCAGGCGATCGGGCGGTCGGTGGGCTTGATCGGCGCAGGCAGGATGTCCCGCCCGGTCAGGTAGGCGTCCACGCCCGCGGCTGCCGCCCTGCCCTCGGCGATCGCCCACACGATGAGCGACTGACCACGGCCCATGTCACCGGCACTGAACACGCCGTCGACGTTGGTCTGGAAGTCCGGCCCGCGCGCGACATTGCCGCGCTCGTCGAACTCCACGCCGAGATCGGTCAGCAGCCGGCTCTTCTCCGGGCCGACGAAGCCCAGCGCCAGCGTGACCAGCTGCGCGGGCAGCTCCCGTTCGGTGCCGGGGATCGGCTCGAACCGGCCGCCGACGCGCTCGACCTCGACCACCTGCAGACCGCGCAGCTTGCCGTGCTCGTCGGTGAGGAACCGTTGCGTGCTCACCGAGTACAGCCGCTCGCCGCCCTCCTCGTGCGCCGACGAGACCCGGTAGATCATCGGGTAGGTCGGCCACGGGTGGGCGTCCGACCGCGTCTGGGGCGGCTTGGGCATGATCTCCAGCTGGGTCACCGAACGCGCGCCCTGCCGGTGCGCGGTGCCCAGGCAGTCGGCGCCGGTGTCCCCGCCGCCGATGATCACCACGTCCTTGCCCTTGGCCGAGATCGGCGAATCCGCCAGCTTGCCTGCGGCGACCCGGTTGGCCAGTGGCAGGTATTCCATCGCCTGGTAGACGCCCTCGGCGTCGCGCCCGGGGATGGGCAGGTCCCGCCACTGAGTGGCGCCTCCGGCCAGCACCACCGCGTCGTACTGCGCGCGCAGCTCGTCGGCGGTGATGTCCACACCGACCTCGACCTCGGTGACGAACCGGGTGCCCTCGGCCCGCATCTGCTCCAGCCTGCGGTCCAGCCGCCACTTCTCCATCTTGAACTCGGGGATGCCGTAGCGGAGCAGGCCACCGATGGCGTCGGCGCGCTCGAACACCGTCACCGCGTGCCCGGCTCTGGTCAGCTGCTGGGCAGCGGCCAGCCCGGCTGGCCCCGAACCCACCACCGCGACCGTCTTGCCGGTGGTCGTGGCCGGCGGCAGCGGGCGCACGTACCCGGCTTCCCACGCCTTGTCGATGATGGACAGCTCGACCCGTTTGATGGTCACCGGATCGTCGTTGATGCCCAGCACGCATGCCGACTCGCAGGGCGCGGGACACAACGCGCCGGTGAACTCCGGGAAGTTGTTCGTCGCGTGCAGCCGCTCGATGGCCTCTGCCCAGTTCTGCTTCCAGACCAGCGTGTTCCAGTCCGGGATGAGGTTGCCCAGCGGGCAGCCCTGGTGGCAGAACGGGATGCCGCAGTCCATGCACCGGCCCGCCTGCTTCGGCAGCTTGTTGGCGATGTAGTCGCGCGGGTCCTCGTAGACCTCCCGCCAGTCCTTCAGCCGGAGCGTGACCGGACGCGTGCCGGGAAGCTCCCGGCGCGTGGTGAGGAATCCCTTCGGATCAGCCATGAGCCGCCTCCATCACAGCCTCGTCGATGTCCCGACCGTCGCGCTCGGCGGCAGCCTTGGCGGCGAGCACGCGCTTGTAGTCCTTCGGCATGACCTTGCCGAACCGCTGCACCTCGGCGTCCCAGTCGGCCAGCAGCGCACGGGCCACCGCGGAGTCGGTCTCCGCGAAGTGCTTGCTGACCGCCTCGTGCAGGAACGCGATGTCCTCCTCGTCCAGCGGGTCGATGTCGACCATCTCCATGTTGACCCGGTGCTTGTACGCGGCCAGGTCGTGCACGTAGGCGATCCCGCCGGACATACCGGCGGCGAAGTTGCGGCCGATCCGGCCGAGCACCACCACCCGGCCACCGGTCATGTACTCGCACCCGTGGTCACCGACGCCCTCCACCACGGCGGTGGCGCCGGAGTTCCGCACGCAGAACCGCTCGCCGACCAGGCCACGCAGGAAGATCTCCCCGCTGGTGGCCCCGTAGCAGATGACGTTGCCCGCGATCAGGTTCTTCTCCGCGGCGAACTGGGCGCCGGGGTGCGGGCGGATGACGATACGGCCGCCGGAGAGCCCCTTGCCCACGTAGTCGTTGGCGTCGCCGTAGAGCCGCAGCGTGACGCCGCGCGGGATGAACGCGCCGAACGACTGGCCCGCGGTGCCGGTGAAGGTCACGTCGATGGTGTCGTCCGGCAAACCCTCGCCGCCCCAGCGCTTGGTGACCTCGTGCCCGAGCATGGTGCCGACCGTGCGGTTGACGTTGCGCACCGGCAGCTCGAGCTTGACCGGCCTGCCCTCGTCGAGCGCACCCTGGGACAGCTGGATGAGCGTGTTGTCCAGCGCCTTGTGCAGCCCGTGATCCTGCGGCCGCTGCTGGTTGCGCAGGCCGGCCGGGGCGTTGTCCGGCACGTGCAGGATCGGCGACAGGTCCAGCCCGGCCGCCTTCCAGTGGTCGACGGCCTTGCGGGTGTCCAGGTACTCGGCGTGGCCGACCGCCTCGGCGATCGAGCGGAAGCCGAGCGCGGCCAGGTACTCGCGTACCTCCTGGGCGATGAACTCGAAGAAGTTCACCAGGTACTCGGCCTTGCCGCTGAACTTGGCGCGCAGCTTCGGGTTCTGCGTCGCCACGCCGACCGGGCAGGTGTCCAGGTGGCAGACCCGCATCATCACGCAGCCGGACACCACCAGGGGAGCGGTGGCGAAGCCGAACTCCTCGGCGCCGAGCAGCGTGGCGATGATGACGTCCCGGCCGGTCTTCAGCTGGCCGTCGGTCTGCACCACGATCCGGTCGCGCAGCTTGTTGTGCAGCAGCGTCTGCTGGGTTTCCGCCAAGCCGAGCTCCCACGGGCCGCCCGCGTGCTTGATGGACGACAGCGGGGAGGCGCCGGTGCCGCCGTCGTGCCCGGAGATCAGCACCACGTCGGCATGCGCCTTGGCCACGCCTGCGGCCACGGTGCCCACGCCCACCTCGGAGACCAGCTTCACGTGGATGCGGGCCGCCGGGTTGGCGTTCTTCAGGTCGTGGATCAGCTGCGCCAGGTCCTCGATCGAGTAGATGTCGTGGTGCGGCGGCGGGGAGATCAGGCCGACGCCGGGGGTGGAGTGCCTGGTCTTGCCGATCCACGGGTACACCTTGGCGCCGGGCAGCTGCCCGCCCTCGCCCGGCTTGGCGCCCTGCGCCATCTTGATCTGGATGTCGTCGGCGTTGACCAGGTATTCCGACGTCACGCCGAACCGGCCGGAGGCGACCTGCTTGATCGCCGAGCGACGCTCGGGGTCGTACAGCCGCTCCGGGTCCTCGCCGCCCTCTCCGGTGTTCGACTTCGCGCCGAGCCGGTTCATGGCGATGGCCAGCGTCTCGTGCATCTCCTTGGAGATCGAGCCATAGGAGATGGCGCCGGTGGAGAACCGCTTGACGATCTCGGACACCGGTTCGACCTCGTCGATCGGCACCGGCGGACGCACCCCGGTCTTCAGCTCGAACAGGCCGCGCAGTGTGCCCAGTCGCTCGGACTGGTCGTCGACGGCCTTGGTGTACTCCTTGAAGATCTCGTACTTGCCCGCGCGGGTGGAGTGCTGCAGCTTGAACACCGTCTGCGGGTTGAACAGGTGGTACTCGCCCTCGCGCCGCCACTGGTAGTCACCGCCGGGCTCCAGCTCGCGGTGGCTGGCCCGGACCCCGTCCGGCGGGAAGGCCAGCCGGTGCCTGCGCGCCACCTCTTCGGCCAGCACGTCGAACCCGACGCCGCCCAAGCGCGACGTGGTGCCGGTGAAGCAGGTGTCGATGACCTCCTTGCCGAGGCCGAGCGCCTCGAAGATCTGCGCCCCGGTGTAGGAGGCGACGGTCGAGACGCCCATCTTGGACATCGTCTTGCGCACACCCTTGCCCAGCGCCTTGATCAGGTTGCTGGTGGCGCGCTCGGGGTCGACGTCCGGGCCCAGCTCGCCGCGCTCGGCCATGGCCTCGGCCGTCGCCATGGCCAGGTACGGGTTGACCGCCGCCGCCCCGTAGCCGATCAGCAGCGCGATGTGGTGCACCTCGCGGGCGTCGCCCGCCTCGACGACCAGGCCCACCTGGGTGCGCAGCTTCTCGCGCACCAGGTGGTGGTGCACCGCGCCGGTGAGCAGCAGCGACGGGATCGGCGCCAGGTCCTTGGTGGCGCCGCGGTCGGACAGGACGATCAGCCGGGCGCCGTCACGGATGGCGGTGACGACGTCGGCGCAGATCTCCTTGAGCTTGGCCTGCAACGCCGCTCCGCCGCCGCGCACGTCGTACAGACCGCGCACGGTGTAGGACTGGAACTCCGGCAGGGTGCCGTCGTCGTTGGCGTGCACCAGTTTGGCCAGCTGGTCGTTGTCCAGCACCGGGAACGGCAGCACGATCTTGCGTGCGTGCCGCGGGTCGGCGGACAGCAGGTTCGGCTCGCTGCCCACCTGGGTGCTCAGCGACGTGACCAGCTCCTCCCGGATCGCGTCCAGCGGAGGGTTGGTGACCTGGGCGAACAGCTGGGTGAAGTAGTCGAACAGCAGGCGCGGCCGGTCCGACAGCGGGGCCAGCGGCGCGTCGTTGCCCATCGACCCCAGCGGCTCCGACCCGGTCCTCGCCATCGGCCCCACCAGGATCGACACATCCTCCTGGGTGTAGCCGAACACCTGCTGGCGCTGCACCAGCGACGCCTGGCTGGGCGTGCCTTCGCGGGTGCGCCCGGGCAGCTTGTCCAGGTGCAGCATCCCGGTGGTCGGGTGCTCCAGCCACGCCTGGTACGGGTGCTCGGCGGCCAGCTGGCCCTTGACCTCGTCGTCGTCGATGATGCGGTGCTGCTCGGTGTCGACCAGGAACATCCGGCCCGGTTCCAGCCTGCCCTTGCGGACGATGGTGGCCGGGTCGACGTCCAGTACGCCGACCTCGGACGCGGCGATGACCAGGCCGTCCTCGGTGACCCAGTAGCGCGCCGGGCGCAAGCCGTTGCGGTCCAGCACCGCACCGATCTGGGTGCCGTCGGTGAACGCGACCAGGGCGGGCCCGTCCCACGGCTCCATCATCGTGGAGTGGAACTGGTAGAACGCCCGCCGCGCCGGGTCCATCTCCTCGTGGTTCTCCCACGCCTCGGGGATCATCATGAGCACCGCGTGCGGCAGGCTGCGGCCGCCGAGGTGCAGCAGCTCCAGCACCTCGTCGAACGAGGCCGAGTCGCTGGCGCCCCTGGTGATGATCGGGAAGATCCTGGACAGGTCGCCGGAGAACAGGTCGCTGGCCAGCGTCGACTCGCGCGCGTCCATCCAGTTCCGGTTGCCGCGCAGCGTGTTGATCTCGCCGTTGTGCGCGATGTACCGGTACGGGTGCGCCAACGGCCAGGACGGGAAGGTGTTGGTGGAGAACCGGCTGTGCACCAGGCCGATCGCGCTGACCATGCGCTCGTCGCTCAAGTCGACGAAGAACTTCTCCAGCTGCGGCTCGGTCAGCATGCCCTTGTAGACGATGGTGCGGCTGGACAGGCTGGGGAAGTACAGCCCGATGCCGCCCTTCGGGTCGCTGTCCGTGCACGCGTGCTCGGCACGCTTGCGCACCACGAACGCCAGCCGCTCCAGGTCCATCCCGGTCACCGCCGGGTCCTGCGGGGCGAGGAACACCTGCCGGAACGTGGGCATGGTGGAGGCGGCGATCCGTCCGACGTGCCGATCGTCGATCGGCAGGTCACGCCAGCCGAGCACACGCATGCCTTCCTCGGCCGCGATCCGCTCCACGGTCTGGACGACCAAGCGGCGGGCGGCGTCGTCGGTGGGCAGGAACGCGGTGCCGACGGCGTACCGCCCGGCGGGGGGCAGGGCGAAGTCGACGACGGCACGGAAGAACTCGTCGGGCACTTGGATGAGCAGGCCGGCGCCGTCGCCGGTGTCCGGTTCGGCACCCCGTGCTCCGCGGTGCTCGAGGTTCTTCAGCGCGGTCAGGGCCTTGCGCACGATCGAGTGGGAACGGCGGCCGGTGAGATCGGCGACGAAAGCGACACCGCAGGCGTCGTGCTCGTACGACGGGTCGTACAGACCGGCCTGCTGAGGGCCAGGGGTGTGGTGGGACACGGCTGGCTGTCCTTCCGTGTGGTGTCAGCGCCGTGCAGGTATGTTGGGCCGATCCGGTGAAGCTGTCACGGTCGGGTAACGGCGAACCTGCCCGGTGCGATGGTCGGCTCGTAGACGATCGCGCCAGTGCGAACAGATGAGCGGGACATCGGCCGGCACCGCACTGTGCGGCCTCGAACATGGAGGAAATCGGCGCACCACGATGTGCGCGAGACGGCGCACCACGATGTGCGCGCGAATCAGACCGGCGGTGGCTTCGCTGTGCGAAGTCGCGGTCGCGTCACGCCCGGGGTCACCGGGAGTTCAGTTACTTTACGGTGAACTTCTGCTCCCGCGAAAGCCCCACCGGAAACACGTGTGAAATTTGTTGTGCTTCTGGCTGTGCCGACGGCGGCGGTGAACGCTGGGGTGACGTGCCGTGCGCCGCGGCGTTTGCGCAGCTCAAACGTGAACAGTACGCGACGGTTGGGCAACACGAAACGGGCCGGCGAGTGGTGTTGCGCACTCACCGGCCCGTCGGCATGACGACCGCCCGCGCTGCTCGGCGTCCCCGGCCGGTGGCCGGCCGGACGCCACCGCCGCGGCCGGTCAGTCGTAGAGGTCGTCCAGCAGGTCCCGGTACTTCTGCTCGACCGCCTTGCGCTTGAGCTTCAGGCTCGGCGTCAGCTCGCCCTCTTCGACGGTCAGGTCGTGCGGCAGGATGACGAACTTCTTGATCGTCTCCCACCGGTTCAGCCTGCTGTTCAGCTCGTCGATGTACTTCTGCACCATCTCGCGGGCCTGGTCGGAGGTCACGATCTCGGCGTAGCTCTTGCCCGCCATGCCGTGCTGCTCCGCCCACTCCTGGATGGCCTCCGGGTCCAGCGTCACCAGCGCGGAGACGAACTTGCGGCCCTCGCCGTGCACCACCAGCTGCGCCGCGTACGGGCAGATGGCCTTGAACTGGGCCTCGATCGCCTGCGGGGCGACGTACTTGCCGCCCGAGGTCTTGATCAGGTCCTTCTTCCGGTCGGTGATCCGGACCTTGTTGCCGACCAGCTCGCCGATGTCACCGGTGTGGAACCAGCCGTCCTCGTCGAGCACCTCGGCGGTCAGGTCCGGCTGGTTGTGGTAGCCGCGCATCACGCCGGGGCCGCGCATCAGGATCTCGCCGTCGGAGGCGATCTTGATCTCGGTGCCCGGCAGCGGCGGGCCGACCGTGCCGATCTGCTGGTCGTCCGGGCGGTTGACGCAGCTGGCGCCGCTGGTCTCGGTCAGGCCGTAGCCTTCCAGAATGGTCAGCCCCGCGGCGTCGAACCACTCGGCGATGTCGTTGTTCAACGCGGCCGAGCCGGAGATCAGGTAGCGGATGCGGCCGCCGAACCGTTCCCGCAGCTTGGTGAACACCAGCTTGTCCGCGATGGCGAACTGCAGCTGCAGCGGCTTGGGCACCGGCTTGCCCGCCCTGCGCAGGCGGGACACCTTGATGCCCACCCGGAACGCCCAGTCGAAGATCTTGGCCTTCAGGCCGCCCTCGTCGTGGGTCATGGTGGTGACCCTGGCGTGCACCTTCTCGAAGATCCGGGGTGCCGCGCCCATGAAGGTCGGCTTCACCACGCCGAGGTTGTCCACGATCTTGTCGATCCGGCCGTCGACCGCGGTGGCGAACCCGATCTCCGCCTGCGCGCACAGCAGCACCTTGCCGAACACGTGCGACAGCGGCAGCCACAGGTATTGCAGGTCGTCCTCGGTCAGCAGGTTCAGGGCCCGGATGGCGGCGCCCTCGTAGCTCCAGCAGTCGTGCACCAGCCGCACGCCCTTCGGTCGGCCGGTTGTGCCCGACGTGTAGATCAGCGTGGCGAGGTGGTCAGGCGTCAGCGCGGACACCGTCTTCTCCACGGCGTCCGGGTTCTCCTTCAGGTACTCCTCGCCCTTCTTCTCCAGGTCGGCGAGCGAGATCACCCAGTCGCCGTCCGGGGTGCCGTCGAACGTGACCACCTGCTGCAGGTCCGGCAACTTCTCGCGGTGCCTGCGCACTTTGGCGATCTGCTCGTCGTCCTCGGCGAACAGCACCCGGCTGTTGGAGTCGGCCAGGATGAACTGGACGTCCTCGCTCCCGGTGGTCGGGTAGACGGTGGTGGTCGCCCCGCCGGCGCACATGATGCCCGCGTCGGCCAGCACCCACTCGTAGCGGGTGGTCGACGCGACGGCGACCCGGTCCTCGGTCTGCAGGCCCAGCGCCAGCAACCCGGCAGCGATGCGGTTGACCCGCTCTCCGACCTGGTGCCAGGTCACCGACTCCCACCGGTCACCGACCGGGTAGCGGAACGCCTCGCGATGCGGCGTGCTTGCCACCCGGTCGAGAAACACCCGTGCGGCCGACGGTGCACGGTCGGCCAGCGTGGCGGACTGCTCGCCCACGGTGTGCTGGGTCATCCGGTCTCCTCCTCGGTACGTCCGCGAACGGACTGCCAGACGCGGTCAGGCAGCAGGCGCGTCGCGTCGGCGTCGAACCTGTGCTCGTTCGTCCCCGGCCCGAGCCGGCCGCGGGCGTGGTGGCCGGGTGACTGGTTCGAACCTTAGTGCCCCAGTATCGCGCCCAGGCAGATCGACGAGATCCGCTGAACGCAATGTACGCCCGCAGCCGGGACCCCGTCGGCTGGGCACCGGTCCGGGGAACTGGAACGTTCATTGTGCCGAAGATCATCGCGAAACGGCCCGCAGAAAGGAAGCTGCCGCCGCACGGCACGACGTGCGGCGGCAGCCGGATCGGCAGGGTCAGCGCCCTGATCGCTCTGCCTGTTCCGTGTCCCGGTCGAGCTTGCGCTTGGCCTCCTCGATTTCCTGCTCGAGTTGCGCGCGCCTGCGCTGCTTCGCGGCAGGCTCGTCCGTGCGCAGTTCCTCGAGCTGGCTGGCCTTCTCGGCCTGGGCACGCAGGGCCAGTTCCCGCTCCAGCTTCCCGATCACGGCCTGGATCTCGGCGCGGCGTTCCGTCACGCGGGGCTCCCCGCCGAGGCCGCGCAACGCGGGCTGGACCGGTTGCGCGGCGTTCCGTCACGCGGGGCTCCCCGTCGTCGATCTGCTCGAGCTCGAGACGCAGCATCCCGAGGCGGTCTTCGAGGAACGTTCCGGCACTGACGGCGGGCGCATACACGTCCGGGTCACGCACCAGCCGGGCAGCTTGGGTTTCGCTCAGGGCCACGAACTCGACATCCTCGTCGCACAGCGACGGCGCGTGGGCACACGCCTTGTGCTCGTGCACGCCGAGCTGCTCCCCGTTCCGCACGACTATCACCCGGACGAGGTAATCGCTCCGGTGGACTCCTTTCCAGTAGGAGTCCTGCGTGAGCCGGTCGCCGTGATATGCGCTGCTGCCCGGATCGGACCTGCAGGAGACCGGCAAGGTGGGCGGATTGGTCAGCGAACACGGGTTGATTTCGTACAGCACGCACCGGGAGCGTCGTCGACCTCGTACGTGATGAGCCCAGTGTCGTCGATGGCCACGGTGGACGTCACCTCGGCGCCCGGCAGGTAGCGCGGCAACAGCTGCGCCAGCGACTCGCCGGCCTTCTCGACCTCGCCACGCACGCAGCCTGCAGCCGGGCAGGCCCGGGCTCCTGCTGCCCGGCAAGGGAGACGGCGCCGACACTTCCCGCGACCACGACGGCCGCAGTCGCTGCCGAGGCCATCATCGTGCGCCTGCGGCGCGCCCTGCGGCGGGCGGTCGCGATCAACTTGTCCGTGCTGAACCCGAGCGGCGGCTCGGCGGTCACCGCAGTCCGCATGCCTTCACGCAGCGCGTGCTCGGTCATGACGCCCTCCTGGCCAAGCTCGGTGTCGACTCCATCCGGTCGAGCACTTCACGCAATCGCGTCAGCGCGCGCGACTGCTGGCTTTTCACGTTGCCTTCCGAACAGCCCAAGACCTCCGCCGTCTCGCTCACGGACAGTTCTTCCCAGAACCGCAGCACCAGCACAGCCCGTTGCCGGGGGCAGCTCCGTCATGCCGCGCAGCACGCGCTCCCGGTCGACCAGCCGCTCGCCGTACCCGTCGATGTCCACCGCGGGATCGGCCTGATCGGGCAGCTCGCCGTCGCCCGACTCGGTCCGGCGCCATGGCCTGCGCTTCTCGTCCAGCCAGCAGGTGAGCACCGCGCGCCGTGCGTAGTTGCCGACGCTGCCGCGGCGCTGCATCTTCGGCCACAGCCGGTACAGCTTCAGCAGCGCGTTCTGCACCAGGTCCTCGGCCACGTGCCAGTCGGCGCACAGCAGGTAGGCGAATCTGCGCAGCGTCAGCACCTGGTTCTCGGCGAAGTGCTGGAACTGCGCCTCCAGGTCCGCCTTCATGCCCCCCTCTCGACCCGCCCCCGGGGTCAGCAGGTTCGTTCGATCTCGTGCCGCCCTTTCTCACGGGCCGGGCCGCTACGAGGTTGCATCCGGCGGCGAGGCAGCGGCGACGAGCATGCCGACGGCGTGTTCGATCAGGCGTTCCCGCGGGACGTCCAGGCTGCCGTCCAGATAGCTGATGAACAGGTACGTGAGTGCGCCGATCAGCGACGTGGCGGTCAGCTCGCGGTGGACGTCGTCATAGCCGTCCGGCAGCCGGTCACGGATCATCGCGGTGAAGGTCGGGAGCAGTTCCGCGCCGCGCTTGTTCAGCGCGGGTTCGGTGATCGGCACCAGCAGCAGCACGGTGCCTTTGCGCGGGTCGTCGATGAGCAGCTCGACGAACGCCCGCACCGCCGCCCTGGCCTGCTCCTCGGGGTCGGTGTCCGCCACGCGGGTCACCGCATCGAGGATGGCCTGGCGTGCCGACTCGGCCACGTGCTCGTACACCGCCAGCATCAAGGCGTCGCGGTCGGCGAAGCTTTCGTAGAAGTACCGCTCGGTGAGCCGCGCGGTCCGGCACACGGCACGCACGGTGACCGCCGTGCTGTCCCCGCCCCCGAGCAGTTCGATCCCGGCTTCGACGAGCCGCCTGCGCCGGTCGGCGCGCCGGTCGGCCAGGGTCGTCCCGCCCCAGGTACGCGTGGCGTTGGTCATCCCGTCCCGCTGAGTCGTGTGATCAATTGACTGCCGGTGTTGTCACATCGTACAGTGACAACGATCGTTTTCAGTTGGAGGACAGGTCCGATGACCACGGACGCTGCCCGCGGTGAGCGTGCCGCGCAGGCCGGCAGGACCACCGGGCCGAAGCCGCTCGGCCCGGATTCGCTGACCTGGCAGGTCTTCGGGGACTGGCGCGGGCTGCTGCAGGCGCTGTGGGCCGGGTCGATGCAGAACATGCATCCGCAGCTGGGAGCGGCGGTGGCCCAGCACTCGACCTTCTTCGACGAGCGCATGCCGCGCCTGTTCCGCTCGCTGTACCCGATCGGGGGAGTGGTCTTCGACGGGGACCGGGCGGTCGAAACCGCTCGCCAGGTGCGCGGTTACCACGACCACATCAAGGGCGTCGACGAGCGCGGCCGCCGCTACCACGCGCTGTCCCCGGACGTCTTCTACTGGGCGCATGCGACGTTCTTCGTCGGCACCATGCTCACCAAGGAGTACTTCTGCGGCGGTATCACCGAGGCCGAGCGTCGGCAGCTGTTCGACGAGCATGTGCAGTGGTACCGGCTGTACGGGGTGAGCATGCGGCCGGTTCCGGGCAGCTGGGAGGAGTTCCAGGAGTACTACGACCACATGTGCCGGAACGTGCTCGAGCCGCATCCCACGGCGCTGGCCGTGCTGGACCTGTCCGGCCTGGACAAGCCGCCGCAGCTGGCGGGGCTGCCGGACGGGGTCTGGTCGTGGCTGCGCCGGCACATCGAGAAGCGCTACGTGTGGCTGACCGTCGGCATGTATCACCCGGCCGTCCGGGACAAGCTCGGCTTCACCTGGTCCGACCGCGACGAGCGGCGGCTGCGCGCTTTCGGCCGCTGGGTGGACCGGGTGTTCCGCTTGCTGCCGAAGCGCGTCAAGTGGCACCCGAGGGCCTATCACGGGTGGCTGCGCGCGACCGGGAAGCTGCCGCCCGGCACGCCGTTGCCGGAGACCCCGCGCCGCTGGCTGCCGCCGGAGTCCGAACGGGGCAAGCCGTGGCATTACAGCCCGGACGTCTGATTGACTGCCGCCTATGAAGCTCGGCTACCACCTCGGGTACTGGTCGTCCGGCCCGCCTGCGGACGCGGTGGATGCGATCACCACGGCGGAACGGCTCGGATTCGATTCCGTCTGGACCGCGGAGGCCTACGGCTCGGACGCGCTGACCCCGCTGGCCTGGCTGGGGTCGCGGACCTCACGCATCAAGCTCGGCACGAACCTGATCCAGATCTCCGCCCGCACGCCGACCGCCACGGCGATGGCGGCGATGACGATGGATCACCTGTCCGGAGGCCGGTTTATCCTCGGTCTCGGCGTGTCCGGGCCGCAGGTCGTGGAAGGGTGGTACGGGCAGCCGTACGCCAAGCCACTGGCCCGCACCCGGGAGTACGTCGCGATCCTGCGGCAGGTGTTCGCGCGTGCCGAGCCGGTGCGGTTCTCCGGCGAGCACTACCAGCTGCCGCTGCCGGGCGGCACCGGGCTGGGCAAGCCGCTGAAGCCGACCGTGCACCCACTGCGCGAGGACATCCCGATCTACCTCGGCGCGGAAGGCCCGAAGAACGTGGCGCTGGCCGCCGAGATCGCCGACGGCTGGCTGGCGCTGTTCTTCTCCCCGAAGAGCGACGCGTTCTACCGCGCCGCCCTCGCCGAGGGGTTCGCCCGTCCGGGGGCGCGCCGCACCGCCGAGGACTTCGAGGTGGCGGCGTCCGTGCCGGTCATCGTGCACGACGACGTGGAGGCCGCGGCGGACATGATCCGGCCGGTGCTGGCCCTCTACATCGGCGGGATGGGTGCCAGGCAGGCGAACTTCCACAAGGACGTGTTCGTGCGCATGGGCTACGAGGCCGTGGCGGAGAAGGTGCAGCAGCTGTACCTGTCCGGGGACAAGAAGGGCGCGACGGCGGCGATCCCGACCGAGCTGGTGGAGGACGTGGCACTGATCGGCCCGAAGGCCAAGATCAAGGACGAGCTGGCGCGCTGGGAGGAGACCTGCGTGACCACGCTGCTGGTGCAGGGACCGGTGGCCACCCTGCCCGCGGTCGCCGACGTGATCCTGGGCTGACCGGGCACCCGGCGGAGCCAGTCCGCGGCGGGCAGGCCGGCTAGGTCGCGGCGGGCAGGCCGGCGGGATCCCAGTCCAGCGTCGGCGGCAGCGCACCCTCCATGACGAGCAGCCAGCGCTTGACCTCACGCCCGTCGTAGGCCCGGCCGCCGCCCGAGTACCCACCCAGGCCGTCGTGTGCGACCACGCGGTGACAGGGCACGACGATCGGCATCGGGTTGGCGCCCATGATCCCGCCGATGGCCCTGGGGGGCACGCCGGTCCCGCTCAGCTCGGCCAGCTCGCCGTAGGTGACCGCGGTGCCGTACGGCACGCGATGCAGCGCCTGCAGCACTGCGAGCCTGGTGCCGGTGGCGAAGCTCCAGTCGATCGGCAGGTCGAACTCCCGGAGCTCGCCGGTGAAGTAGGCCTCCAGCTGCTCGATCACCCGCAGCGCCAGGCCGGCCGGCTTCGCCACCCGACCGGGTGGCTGCGACCACTCGACGCGGCACAGGCCCCGCTCGGACACCGCGATGCCGAGCGGGCCGACCGGCGTCGTCAGCCCGGCTGTGGTCACCTCCACATGGCGCATTCTGCCCCGCAGCACCGACATCGGCGGAACCGAACGTGGTCGTCAGCGGCATCCGATGTGTGGGACGCCGCGGCGCCATAGGCCCGCGGCACGGCATGCTTACCGCATGTCTGACGCCCACTACCTCGTCGGTCTCGATCTTCGTGGACGCCGGGTCGTCGTGGTCGGCGCGGGCAGTGTGGCGCAGCGACGGCTGCCCCGGTTGCTCCGCGCCGGTGCCGACGTCGACGTGATCGCCCCGGAAGCCACACCGGCGGTGGAGGGCATGGCCGCGGCGGGGGAGATTCGCTGGCACCGGCGCCGGTACGCCGACGGCGACCTGCGCCACGCCTGGTATGCCATCGCGTGCACGGACGACACCCGGGTCAACGAGGCGGTCAGCGCGGAAGCCGAACGCGAGCGGGTGTTCTGCGTGCGGGCGGACGCCGGGCCCGACGGCAGCGCGGTGACACCCGCGACCGGCGAGTTCGACGGGCTGCTGATCGGTGTGCTGGCCGGTGGGAGGCCGCTGCGTTCGGCCGCCGTTCGCGACGGCCTGCTGGAGGCGCTGCGGGAGGGCACGGTGCCCGCCGGCCGGCAGCCCGGCGCGCGGCGGCCCGGTATGGGTGAGGTGATCCTGGTCGGGGGAGGGCCGGGCGATCCGGAACTGATCACCGTGGCCGGCCGCCGCCTGCTGGCCAACGCCGACGTCGTCGTGGCGGACCGGCTGGCGCCCAGGGAGCTGCTGGACGAGCTGCCGCCGCGCGTGGAGGTCGTGGACGCGGCGAAGATCCCCTACGGCCGCGCAGCGGCCCAGGATTTCATCAATGCCACGCTCGTCGAGCACGCCAAGGCGGGCAAGACCGTGGTGCGGCTCAAAGGCGGGGACCCGTACGTGTTCGGACGCGGCTACGAAGAGGTCCTGGCGTGCGCGTCCGCCGGTGTGCCAGTGTCCGTGGTCCCCGGCGTCACCAGCGCGTTCGCGGTGCCCGCGCTGGCCGACGTGCCGGTCACGCATCGGGGAGTGGCCCACGAAGTGGTCGTGGTCTCCGGGCACGTCGGCCCGGATCATCCCTCGTCGTTGGTCGACTGGCGGGCTCTGGCCGCCCTGCGGGGGACGATCGTGCTGCTGATGGCCGTCGAGCGAGCCGGGCAGTTCGCCGACGTGCTCATGGCCGGGGGGCGGGCGCCGGACACCCCGGTGGCCGTGGTCCAGGAAGGCAGTACCGCCCGTCAGCGGGTGTTGCGCACCACGCTCGGCTCGGTGGCCGACGAGATTGCGGCGGAGGGGATCCGTCCACCTGCAGTCATCGTGATCGGCCCGGTCGCGGGCTTGTACGCGGAGCGGGAAGGCGCCGTCGGCGAACGCAGCTGACCCGCGTGGCCGCGGCCGAGGCGTGTCCGGCGGCCGGACAGCAGCGGGGCCAACGACGGGTGGTCCGCGGTCAGACCGCAGGGGAGGCCTGGTGTGCGCCTGCGGCGAATCGCTCGCGGAGGAAGCGCAGGATCTCGCCGGTGAGCCGGTGCGGATCGAACCGCAGCTCGACCGGGCTGCGAGCCTGGACGAACCTCGCCTGCGGCATGTCCCTGGCCAGGGTGTCGGCGTCGCCGAACGGGTGGATCGGGTCCCGGGCGTGACCGATGACCAGCGCGGGAATCCCGATCCGCCGCCGCACGGTGCGTGGCGGCGCGATGCGCTGGAAGAACAGCCCGTGCAGCAGTGCCGCCATGGCCGCGGGCTCCTGCTGCAGCACGTCTGCCACCACGTCCAGCCAGACGTACCCGCGCGGCACCCGCTGCGCCAGTGCCTTCACGGCGTTGACCGACACCGGCGCGAACCGGGCGGCGAACAGCAGGGGAGGAAAGGCCACCAGGCCGGAGAGCACCGCGTTGTCCAGCACCGGCATCTCCACGATCAGGCCGTGCGTGCGCTCAGGGGCGAGCACCGCCGTCTCCAGGCTGACGTTGGCGCCCAGCGACGTGCCGCCGACCACCGCCGACGTCACGTCCAAGTGATCCATCAAACCGACCACTTGCTCGGCGAATGCGGTCATCGAGTACCGCCAGGACTCGGTCGGCCGGTCCGACTCGCCGTGCCCCAGCAGGTCCAGGGTCACGACGTGAAAGCCTTCGCGGGCCAGACGCCTGGCGAGGGGCCGGTGCATCCGGCGGGTGAGCAGGATGCCGTGGGTGAGGATCACCGTGCCCGCACTGCTCGCGCTGTCGCCGTACTCGGTGTAGGCGAGCCGGAATCCGTCGTGCCGGAAGGATCCGTGGACCTCCAGCGGGGCCAGCGCGACCGGTCGCCGGTCGTCCCCGTCCCGGCCGGTCCGCTCGTCACGGCTTGCCCACCTCGCGCCGAAACGCCCCAGGACGTGCACCGGTGACCACCTCCGCGCCCGCTCGACTCGATCATGGTAGGGGCCGCACCGGTCATTCGGCGGCCACGACAGCAGCGGAGACGGTAGCGGATCCGCGTGTGCAGATGGTTCCGCCGAGCGCCGACGGCGGCCCCGAGACACATGTCCAGCCCTCGACGGTGCCTCCGGCCGGGCGGTCCGAGCCGGCCGGCTGACGATCGCCGATCTGCTGGTGGAAGGCCCGCACCAGCCGGGTCGCCTGCGCGCACGAGGTCCGACCGTCGGCGACCATCACCTGCAGCAACAGGCCACTCGCCGCCGTGACGGTCCCGCACTCGCCCGATTCACCGGGCTCCGGCGTCGTCCCGGACGGCTCAGTCGGCCGGCGCGACCGCGATGGAGCGGGCGGCGAGGACGACGGGGCAGCCGCGGACGACCGGGCCGGAGCGGACGGCGGAGCGGGCGAGCCGGCGTCCGGTGCACGGTCGCCGACACCCGTGCATCCGGTCAGCGCCGCCGATGCCGCGGCCAGCAGCGCGGTCAGCGAGCGCCGCGTCCTTCGGCCACCCATCCGGGACTCCTTCCGCCGCGCTGGCCACCGGGCGCGGATCGCGCGGTGCCGTGCCGGCCCTATTGTGAGCGAGTGAGCACCGACCAGCCTGCGAGGCGCGCCGAGCCCGCCGAGGAGCCGTTGCTGCGGCAGCTGGCCACCCTGCCGAACATGATTTCGCTGGTGCGGCTGGCCCTGGTGCCGGTCTTCCTGTGGCTGCTGCTCGGGCCCAGGTGGGACGGACTGGCCATTCTCCTGCTGGTGTTCGCCGGGATCAGCGACTGGCTGGACGGCAAGCTGGCGCGCTGGCTCGGCCAGTTGTCCCGGCTGGGCCAGTTGCTCGACCCGGCCGCCGACCGGCTCTACATCGTCGCGACGCTGCTGGCGTTCCTGGTGCGGGACATCCTGCCCTGGTGGGTGATCGCGGTGCTGGTCGGGCGGGAGCTGACGCTCGGCGTGTGCGTGCTGGTGCTGCGCCGGCGGCGGTTCACCTACCCGGAGGTGACCTACGTCGGCAAAGGCGCCACGTTCGTGCTGATGTACGCCTTCCCGACGTTGCTGTTCATCCAGACCGACTTCGCCGACCCGCTGATCATCGACGTGCTGCGCCCGGTCGGCTACGCGTTCATGATCTGGGGCGGCGTGTTGTACGTGTGGTCTGGTGTGCTGTATGTCGTTCAGACGTGGCTGGCCGTTCGTCACCGGCCGTCGGGCGGGGACGAGCGACCTCGGAATGCCGTTGCCGGGGTGTAGCTGGCACACTCTCGACGGCGCACGGTGATGGCAGAAAGGGAAGGCTCGTGACGGTTCCAGACGAACTGCGCTACACCGAGGAGCACGAGTGGGTCTCCGCGGGCGCGAGGGAAGGCACGTTGCGCGTCGGGATCACCGAGTACGCCCAGGATCAGCTGGGCGACGTGGTGTTCGTCGATCTCCCCGAGACGGGGACCACCGTCACCGCCGGGGAACCGTTCGGCGAGATCGAGTCGACCAAGAGCGTCTCGGAGCTGTTCGCCCCGGTCGACGGCGAGGTGACCGCGGTCAACGAGGCCGTCACGGAGGCGCCGGAAGTGATCAACAGCGACCCGTACGGCGAGGGCTGGCTGATCGAGATCACCCCCGCGGATCCGGCGGCGGTCGACGGCCTGCTGGACGCCGAGGCGTACCAGAAGTTGATCGAGGGCTGACCGGTCGAGCAGGCTGCGTCCAGTTGGGGGGAGTCGTGGTCCGCGAGCAGCCCGGACGCGGTACGTTGTGCAAACACGACCCCAGTCGATTCAGCAGCGACGTGAGGAGAGTCCAGGTGACCACGAACGACGGGCCCGGCGTTCCCCCAGAAGAGGCTCCGGAACGGACCTCGGTCTTCCGGGCTGACTTCCTCGACGAAGGTCAGCCGGAGCTGGCCGCTCAGGAAGCCCAGGTGTCCGGGATCGAGGCACTGCCCCCTGGCACGGCCCTGCTGGTGGTCAAGCGCGGACCGAATGCCGGCTCCCGGTTCCTGCTGGACCGTGACACCACGAGCGCTGGCCGTCACCCGGACAGCGACATCTTCCTCGACGATGTCACGGTGTCGCGCCGCCACGCGGAGTTCCGTCGCGAGGGCGGCGAGTTCGTCGTGATCGACGTCGGCAGCTTGAACGGGACCTACGTCAACCGCGAGCCGGTCGACCAGGCGGTGCTCGCCGGTGGCGACGAGGTGCAGATCGGGAAGTTCCGGCTGGTGTTCCTGACCGGCGGTTCGTCAGGGAGCTGACGGAACCAGTGACGGCGGCAGGTCGCTCAGCGGGCGGAGCGTCGGAACGCGGTCAGCGCGGCGGGCTGAGCATCGGCGCGGTGCTCGCCCAGCTGCGCACCGAGTTCCCCGACGTGACGATCTCCAAGATCAGGTTCCTCGAGTCGGAAGGGCTGGTGCGGCCGGCCCGCACGCCCTCCGGCTACCGGCAGTTCAGCCCGGCCGACGTGGAGCGGCTGCGGTTCGTGCTTGCCGCGCAGCGAGACCACTACCTGCCGTTGAAGGTGATCAAGGACCAGCTCGACGCCGCGGACGGGGCGGGCAAGTCCCCCGCGGAGCTGCCCGCGCTGAGGGCGCCCCGGCGGCTGGTGTCGCTGGCGTCCGGCGCGCCGGGCCCGTCGGCGGAGGACTTCGCGCCGGGCCGTCAGGTGCGGCTGACCAAGGAGGACCTGCTGGAGCGGTCCGGGGTGGACGCCGCCCTGCTGGCCGAGCTCGAGCAGTTCGGGATCGTCCGGCCGGGCCCTGCCGGGTTCTACGACACCGACGCGGTGGAGATCGCCAAGACCGTGCGGGCGATGACCGAGTACGGCATCGAGCCCAGGCACCTGCGGGCGTTCCGGGCGTCCGCCGACCGCGAGATCGGCCTGCTCGAGCAGATCGTGGCCCCGGTGTCCCGGCACCGCGACGAGGCGGCCAAGGCCAGGGCCGACGAGCTGGTCCGGGAGCTGGCGGCGTTGTCGGTGACGTTGCACACGCTGCTGGTCAAGGCCGGCATCCGGAGCGTGACCTCGGGCTGAGGCCGCCACGGCCGCCGGCACAGGTGCCCGCTGGGGGATGTCTCGCCGCCTACTGAGAGTGGCGGCGAAACGCTGGGCAGATTGCCCGGATGACGGGTAGCGTCGATACAGACGATGCGGGATCCTCGGACTGAAGCGAGGTGCATTCCCGCGCCACGAGTGGGAGGCGAGGCCCGATGAACGAGATGCGCGTCGTCGGCGTGCGGGTCGAACTGCCCGCGAACACCCCGATCCTGCTGTTGCGGGAAGCCCACGGGGACCGCTACCTGCCGATTTGGATTGGATCGGTGGAGGCCACTGCTATCGCGCTCGAGCAGCAGGGCGTGCGTCCTGCGCGGCCGTTGACCCATGACCTGCTCAAGGACGTCATCGGGGCCTTGGGTCGGCAGTTGGAGCAGGTGGTGATCACCGACCTCAAGGAAGGCACGTTCTTCGCGGAACTGGTCTTCGACGGCAACGTCCGGGTCTCTGCCCGGCCGAGCGACTCGGTGGCGCTTGCGCTGCGTGCGGGTGTTCCGATCCACGCCGAGGACTCGGTGCTGGACGAAGCGGGCTTGATCATTCCGGACGAGCAGGAGGACGAGGTGGAGAAGTTCCGCGAGTTCCTCGACTCGGTCACGCCGGAGGACTTCCGCGGCGCGGACACCTGACCGACGCCCGACGGCGCGAGTCAGCGCGCACGCGACGTACCGCACCGCCGCGCCCGGCCCGGTGCGGCGAGCGGCCGGTAGGCCGGCACAGGCGGTGATCGGGTGAATTCGGTGGGTGCCGGGCGGCAAGCCTCAAGCCGAGGTCGAGGTTTGTGGCGAGTCGCGTTGACCGGGCTTGCGGTGGGGCATACCGTCGGACGCAGTGAATCGCGTGCGTGTGATTCGGCACCGGGAGGTTTGCGTGGTCGACAACGAGACCAGGCCCGTGCAGCGTGAGGGTGGCGAGCAGGGAGAACTGTTCCCGGACTCGTCGGTGCCCGACGACCTTGTCGGCTACCGTGGCCCGGCTGCCTGTCAGATCGCCGGCATCACCTACCGGCAGTTGGACTACTGGGCACGCACCAAGTTGGTCGAGCCGAGCATCCGCACCGCGCACGGCTCCGGTTCCCAACGGCTGTACTCGTTCAAGGACCTGCTGGTTCTGAAGATCGTCAAGCGCCTGCTGGACGCGGGCGTGTCGTTGCAGAACATCCGGACCGCCGTCGACCATTTGCGCGACCGCGGCGTGCGGGACCTGGCCACGGTGACGCTGTTCTCCGACGGCACCACCGTCTACGAGTGCACCTCGCCGGAGGAGATCGTCGATCTGCTGCAGGGCGGCCAGGGCGTGTTCGGCATCGCGGTCAGCGGAGCGATGCAGGAGATCACCGGCAGCATCCACGAGTTCCCGGCCGAACGGGTCGACGGCAGCAAGGTCGCCCTTCCGGTACGGGACGAGCTGGCCGAGCGCCGCTCGGCCCGTAAGACGGGCTGATACCAACACGTGCCGTGACGAACGCCGTCCCGCGGTTACACTGACGGCGTAGTCGTTGACCCGTGCGGGAGAGTCCGAGTACCGCTCGGCGCCGAAGGAGCAACCTCTCCCCGGAACCTCTCAGGCACCAGGACCGCACGGTGAGACGCCTCTGGATAGCAGGCACGGCCCGCGTGCCTCGCCGAAGGTGCAAGTCCGCGTGTGCGGACGAAGCTCTCAGGCACCCGTCGTGGGTAGGGACAGAGGGGGAGGACCGTAGCTGGCGCCCGCTCGATTGCCCGGAGGCCCACGATGTCGCGACCCAGTCTGGCAGAACTCGAACACGGCACCCCGTTCGTCGACCGGCACATCGGCCCGCGCCGCGCGGAGCTGGAGCGCATGCTCCGCACCATCGGCGTGGAGTCGCTCGAGCAGCTGGCCGACGCCGCGGTCCCGCGGTCGATCCGGGACAGCGAGCCGCTGCGCCTGCCGCCCCCGGCCACCGAGGCCCAGGTGCTGGCCGAACTGCGCGCGCTCGCCGCCCAGAACAAGCCGATGGTGCAGATGATCGGCCAGGGCTACTACGGCACGGTCACCCCGCCGGTCATCCGGCGGCAGATCCTGGAGAACCCCGCCTGGTACACCGCGTACACCCCGTACCAGCCGGAGATCTCCCAGGGCAGGCTGGAAGCGCTGCTGAACTTCCAGACCATGGTCGCCGATCTCACCGGCCTGCCGGTGGCGAACGCGTCCATGCTGGACGAGGCGACCGCGGCGGCGGAGGCGATGACCCTGGTGCGCCGCGCGGCGCGCAAGAACACCTCGACCAGGTTCCTGGTCGACGCCGACACGTTCCCGCAGACCATCGCTGTCCTGCAGACCCGCGCCGAGCCGCTGGGCATCGAGCTGGACATCCGCGACGTCGGTCAGTTCGCGGCCGCGTTCGAGGAGAACACCTTCTTCGGTGTGCTGCTGTCCTACCCGTCGGCTTCCGGAGCCGTCCGTGACGACCGCGAGCTGGTCGACCTGGCGCACGCGCACGACGCGGCCGTCGTGGTGGCGGCCGACCTGCTGGCCCTGACGCTGCTGCGGCCGCCGGGCGAGATCGGCGCAGACGTGGTCGTCGGCTCGGCCCAGCGGTTCGGCGTGCCGATGGGATTCGGTGGCCCGCACGCCGGCTACCTGGCCGTGCGGCAGGGGCTGGAACGCCAGCTGCCCGGCAGGCTGGTCGGCGTGAGCACGGACGCCGACGGCTCGATCGCCTACCGGCTGGCGCTGCAGACGCGTGAGCAGCACATCCGGCGGGAGAAGGCCACGTCGAACATCTGCACCGCTCAGGTGCTGCTCGCCGTGGTCGCTGCGGCCTACGCGGTGTACCACGGCGCGGAGGGACTGCGGGCCATCGCGCAGCGCGCGCATCGGATGGCCGCCGTGCTGGCCGCCGGATTGCGGGCCGGGGGCGTCGAGCTGGTACACGACGCGTTCTTCGACACGGTCCGTGCGGTGGTCCCCGGGCGGGCGAAGACGGTCGTCGAGCAAGCCCGCGGCCTGGGGGTGAACCTGCACCTCGTCGATGCCGATCACGTCGGGATCTCGTGCGACGAGACGACCACCCGCGAGCACCTGTCGCTGGTGTGGAAGGCGTTCGGGTTGTCCGTCGCCGACGCCGACGCGCTGGACGACAGCACGCCCGACGCGCTCCCGGAGCCGCTGCTGCGGAGCTCGGAGTACCTCACCCACCCGGTGTTCAACACCCACCGGTCGGAGACCGCCCTGCTCCGCTACCTGCGCGAGCTGTCCGACAAGGACGTGGCGTTGGACCGCAGCATGATCCCGCTCGGGTCGTGCACGATGAAGCTCAACGCCGCAGCGGAGATGGAGGCGATCACCTGGCCGGAGTTCGCCGAGCTGCACCCGTTCGCGCCCGCCGAGGACGCGGCAGGCCTGCTGCGCATCGTCGCCGACCTGCAGCGCTGGCTGGCCGAGATCACCGGCTACGACGCGGTGTCGCTGCAGCCCAACGCTGGAAGCCAGGGCGAGCTCGCCGGCCTGCTGGCGATCCGCGCCTACCACCGCAGCCGCGGCGACGACCAGCGCCAGGTGTGCTTGATCCCGTCCAGCGCACACGGCACGAACGCCGCCAGCGCGGTCATGGCAGGCATGCGCGTGGTCGTGGTCAAATGCGACGCGGACGGCAACATCGACATCGATCACCTGCGTGAGCTGGCCGCACAGCACGCCGACGACCTCGCCGCGATCATGGTCACCTACCCGTCGACCCACGGCGTGTACGAGGACACCGTCGCCGAGGTCTGCCGCATCGTGCACGATCACGGCGGCCAGGTCTACATCGACGGGGCGAATCTGAACGCGCTCATCGGGCTGGCCAGGTTCGGCAAGTTCGGTGCGGACGTGTCGCACCTGAACTTGCACAAGACCTTCTGCATCCCGCACGGCGGCGGTGGCCCCGGGGTGGGACCGATCGGCGTGCGCGGGCACCTGGCCCCCTTCCTGCCGAATCACCCGCTGCAGCCGGGGGCGGGCCCGGACACCGGCGTCGGCCCGGTCAGCGCCGCTCCGTGGGGTTCGGCGTCGATCCTGCCGATCAGCTGGGCGTACATCCGCATGATGGGCGCCGAAGGGCTCAAGCGTGCCACCTTGGCGGCGATCGCTGCGGCGAACTACGTAGCGCGGCGCCTGCACGAGCACTACCCGGTGCTGTACTCGGGCCGCAGATTGGACACGGACGCGCCGGGCGCGGTCGGCCTGGTGGCGCACGAGTGCATCCTGGACCTGCGCGGTATCACCAAGGCGACCGGCATCACCGTCGACGACGTCGCCAAGCGGCTGGCCGACTACGGCCTACACGCGCCCACGATGTCGTTCCCGGTGGCAGGCACGCTGATGGTGGAGCCGACGGAGAGCGAGGACCTGGCCGAGCTGGACCGGTTCTGCGACGCGATGATCGCCATCAAGGGCGAGATCGACCGGGTCGCGGCGGGGGAGTGGCCGAAGGACGACAACCCGCTGGTCGGCGCCCCGCACACGGCGGCATGCCTGACCGGTGAATGGGATCACGCCTACAGCCGCCAGGAGGCGGTGTTCCCGGCCGGGTCACGCGGACCGAAGATCTGGCCCCCGGTGCGGCGCATCAACCAGGCCGCGGGGGATCGCAACCTGGTCTGCTCCTGCCCTCCGCTGGAGGCTTTCGCCTAGGGCCGGGGTGCAGCTGCCGGCCGGCGTCGCGGTGGGTGCGACGAAGTGCCCGCAGCCCGGCACAGTGCGGTAGCGTCGGCGGGCATGCCACCACTGTCCCCGGTCGAGGCGCTACGTCGCATCGCGTTCCTGCTCGAACGCGCCCAGGAGCCGACGTACCGCGTGCGCGCCTTCCGTACCGCCGCTGCCGTCGTCGGAGCGCTCCCGGACGACGAACTCCGGCGGCGCGCCGCGAACGGCACGCTGACCGACCTGAAGGGCATCGGCAAGGTGACCGCCACGGCGATCACCGAAGCGCTTGCCGGGGAGATTCCGGTGTACCTGCGCCGCCTCGAGGCCACCGGAGGACGGCCGGTTGCCGAAGGCGGCGCAGAGATCCGCGCGGCCCTGCGCGGTGACCTGCACACGCACTCGGACTGGTCGGACGGCGGCAGCCCGATCGAGGAGATGGCGCTGGCCGCACGCGAGCTCGGCCACTCCTACATCGCGCTGACGGATCACTCGCCCCGGCTGACGGTGGCCAACGGGCTGTCGGCCGACCGGCTGCGCCGGCAGCTGGACGTCGTCGCCGAGCTGAACGAGAAGCTGACGGGCATACGCATCCTCACCGGCATCGAGGTCGACATCAACGAGGACGGTTCGCTCGACCAGGACCCCGAGCTGCTGGAACGCCTGGACGTCGTGGTGGCCAGCGTGCACTCCAAGCTGCGCATGCCGCGGCGGGAGATGACGCGCCGCATGGTGCGGGCGGTGGAGAACCCGCACACCGACGTGCTGGGGCACTGCACGGGCAGGCTGATCGCCGGCGGGCGGGGGAGGAGGCCGGAGTCCGAGTTCGACCCCGAGGTGGTGTTCGCCGCCTGCGCGGATCACCAGGTCGCGGTGGAGATCAACTCCCGGCCGGAGCGGCTTGATCCGCCCAAGCGGCTGCTCCGCTTGGCGGTCGAGGCCGGTTGTTCGTTCGCCGTCGACACCGATGCACACGCGCCGGGACAGCTGGACTGGCAACCGTACGGTTGCGAGCGGGCGGCCGCCTGCGGTGTCCCGGTCGAGCGGATCGTCAACTCCTGGACGGCGGACAAGCTGCTCGCCTGGACCCGCTCCTGACCGCCGGGGCCCACCGGCACCCGCTCGCGATCATCGCCGGTGACGGCGCCCGGCCGCTGCGGTGCCGGGCCAGGAGCTGCTTCCGCGCACTCGCTTCGGCTACTTCGGAACCATGACCGACTGCACGTGGTCGAACCCCGCGCTGTCGGACAGGTTGCCGTTGAGGAAGTCTTCCTCCGGAACCCGCACGGTCTCGCCGCCGGTCGGTTCGTAGATCAGCACGTCTCCGCCTTCGTTGCCGACGATCAGCACGTAATGCATGCCGTCGGCCGGGTTCTGGTTGGCGACCAGCACCGGCACCGGCGTGCCCTCGTTGGCTGCCGTGAGGGCGTCGCGCATGTCGCGCGACACGTCCCGCTGGTCGGTGTCGTCCACGAGGCGCCATTCGTACTCCGTGCCCATGGCGTCGGCATGCTGATTCAGATACGCCGCCATGTCGGGCGGGGTCGTGCCCAGCGCCTGCGGCCAGTGCGGGATACCGCCCGGCAAGCGGTGGGTGTTCGTCCACTCGTGCACCCGGTCGCGCTCGCGCTTGAAGTTCTCCTCGAAGTCGCCCTCGGTCAGCGACAGCGCATACAGCGGGTCCGCCTCCGCCCGAGCGATGATCAGCGACGTTGTGCCGCACGTGGTGTCCTCGTACTGGCGGACGTCGACGCCTCCCCGTCGCTGATCACCGACACCGCCGCGGTCGATCAACGACAGGTGCTGGCTCAGTTCTTCCGGCGACATGCCACGGATCGGGGCGTGAGGAACATCGGAACGGAAACTGGCGCTAAGCCTCCAATGCCCCGATCCGCTCGTTGACGGCCTTGATCGTTTTGCTGAAGCTTCGCTGCGGTTCCGCCGCAGTGGGTGGATGTAGATCTGAAAGGCCAGTGAGTTGCCAGTTGAGTTCCTGTCCGATGAGCAGGCTGCGGCCTACGGCCGGTTGCCCGAGGTGTTGTCGCGGGCAGAGTTGGAGCGGTTCTTTTTCCTCGACGACGTTGACCGGGGCCTGGTGGAGGCCAAGCGGCGCGATTACAACAAGCTCGGGTTCGCGCTCCAGCTCGTGACGGTGCGCAACGTCGGGGCGTTCCTCGATGACCCGCTGGACGTGCCGGTCGAGCTGGTCGACTATCTCGCCGAGCAGCTCGGAATCGTGGACTCGTCGTGCGTGAAGTCCTACGGCGAGCGGGAGAAGACCCGCTTCGAGCACGTCTGGGAGCTGCGCCAGGCCGGTGGCTGGCACGAGTTTTCGGTGGTGGAGAACGAGCTCGGCGAGTGGATCGAGGCCCGCGCCTGGACCACCGGAGACGGGCCGAAGGCGCTGTTCGACGTCGCGGTCTCATGGCTGCGAGAGCGCAAGGTGCTGCTGCCAGGCGTGACCCGGCTGGTCCGGCTGGTCGCCGCCCAGCGAGAGGCGGCGAACCGGCGGTTGTGGGAGACGCTGTGTGATCTGCTTGACGACGAGCAGCGCGCCGCGCTGGATGGGTTGTTGGAGGTGCCGGAGGGGCACCGGAATTCGCGGTTGGACACGCTGCGGCGGCCGCCGGTGCGGGTGTCGGGTCCGGCGATGGTCGATGCCCTTCAGCGCGCGTCGGAGATCCTCGGGTTGGGGTTCGTCGAGGTGGACACTGAGGTGGTGCCGCCGCGCCGGTTGGCGGAGTTGTCGCGGTATGGGGTGCAGGGCAAGGCCAGTTTGCTGCGTCGTCACGGTGATTCCCGGCGGGCGGCGACGCTGTTGGCCACGGTGGTCTACCTGCAAACTCGGGCAGTCGATGACGCCCTGGATCTGCTGGATGTGCTGATCGCCTCGAAGCTGCTGGCGCGGGCGGAGCGGGAATCGGCCAAGGAGAAGCTGCGCACCCTGCCCAAGCTGGGCAAGGCGTCGGCGAAGCTTGCGGCCGCGCTGGGGGTGTTGCTGGAGGTGACCGGCGCGCACGATGGCCTGGCCGAGCAGGCCGCCGACGACGGCGACACCATCGAGCCGGTCAGTTTGGCGCAGGTGTGGGCCGAGATCGAGGCCGTGGTGCCCCGCGCCGAGCTGGCCGAGGCTCTGGTCGCGGTGGTGGAGCTCGCGGGGCCGCTGGACTCGGATGCGGATGAGGCGTGGCGGGCGGAGTTGGTGAAGCGGTTCGTCACGGTGCGGCCGTTCCTGCCGTTGTTGTGTGAGGTGATCCGCTTCGGCGCCGCGCCCGAAGGGCGTCAGGTGCTGGCGGCGTTGCGGGATCTGCCTCGGTTGTGGGGCGGCGGCCGCAACAAGGTCGCCCGCTCCGAGATCGACGAGCAGCTGCTGATCGGCTCGTGGCGCAGGTTGGTGCTGCACGCCCCGGAGCTGGAGCCAGGGACGATCGATTGGCGGGCTTACACCTTCTGTGTGCTGGAGCAGTTCCACCGCTGTTTGCGGCGTCGGGACATCTTCGCGGTCAACTCCAGTAAGTGGGGCGACCCGCGCGCCAAGCTCCTCGCCGGCAGTGCGTGGACCACCGCGAAGCCGGTGGTGCTGTCCAGTCTCGGACTGCCACCCGACCCGAACGAGCACCTCGACGAGTGCGCCGAGCTGTTGGACGCCACCTTCCGCGAAGTCACAGCGGGACTGCCGGAGAACACCGCGGTGCGCTTCGACGAGGACGGCCGCCTGCACCTCTCAGCGCTGCCAGCGGAGGCGGAGCCGCCGAGCCTGGCCAACCTGCGGGCGCTGACCAACCGGATGCTGCCCCGCGTCGACCTTCCGGAGGTGTTGCTGGAGGTCTTCTCCTGGACCGGCGCCGACCAGGCGTTCACCTCGATCACCGGCGGCGAAGCCCGCCTGGCCGACCTGCACATCACCATCGCCGCGCTACTGGTGTCCGAGTCCTGCAACATCGGCTGGACTCCAGTGATCAAGCACAGCGTGCCGGCGTTGACGCGGGATCGTCTGGCGCACGTGGACGCGACCTACCTGCGGATGGACACCCTCAAAGCCGCCAACACCTTCCTGATCGAGCACCAGGCCCGCATCGACCTTGCTCAGGTGTGGGGCGGCGGGCACGTGGCCAGTGTCGACGGGATGCGGTTCGTCGTGCCGGTGCAGACCATCAATGCCCGCCACAACCCGCACTACTGGGGCCAGAAACGGGGCGCGACCTGGCTGAACATGGTGAACGATCAGGCCGCCGGGCTCGCCGGGAAGGTCGTGGCGGGCACCCCACGCGACTCCCTGCACGTGCTGGACGTGCTGTATGACCGCGACGGCGGGCAGAAACCGCAGATGATCGTCACTGACACCGCCTCCTACTCCGACATCGTCTTCGGGCTGCTCACTCTCGCCGGGTACACCTACGCCCCGCAGTTGGCCGACCTGCCCGATCAGAAGCTGTGGCGCATCGACACCCGCGCCGACTACGGGCCCTTCACCACAGCGGCTCGCGGCCGCATTGATCTCGACCGGATCCGGCGGCACTGGGAGGACATCCTGCGCGTGGTCGCCTCGATCCACACCGGTGCCGTCCGCGCTCACGACGTGATCCGGATGCTGTCCCGCGACGGCCACCCCACCCCGTTGGGTGAGGCGATCGCGCACTACGGCCGGATCCACAAGACGCTGCACGTGCTGCGGATGGTCGACGACACCGGCTACCGCCGCGACATCAAAGCCCAGGCCAACCTCCAGGAAGGCCGCCACGCCTTGGCCCGGCGGATCTTCCACGGCCAGCGCGGCGAACTACGCCAGCGCTACTACGAAGGCATGGAAGACCAACTCGGCGCCCTGGGCCTCGTCCTCAACGCGATCGTGCTGTTCACCACCCGCTACCTGGATGCCGCCATCACCGAACTCCGTGCCGGCGGCTACGAAGTCCACGACGAAGACGCGGCCCGGCTCTCGCCGTTCGTACGCCACCACATCAACATGCTCGGCCGGTATTCGTTCCTGCTCCCCGCCGATCTGGCCCAGGGCCTGCGGCCGCTGCGTGATCCGTCCGAGCCCGACGAGGACAACGAACGGTGACACCCCGCTCGGGGTGGCTTAGGGCCGGTAGGTGGCCACCCCGAGCACGTACCGGCCGCGGCGGCGGGTCAGGTACTGCTGGTCGACGACGAGATGGTGGCGTGCCAGCTCGGAGAGGAATTCCTCGGCGGTGAAGCGGTTCTCGGCCGGGTGGTCGAACAGCAGCCGGTAGGTAGGGGTGGCCAGGGCCAGGGCGGTGACTTCGTCGAGGTAGAACCGCCCGCCCGGGGTGAGGACGCGGGCGATCTCGGCCAGGGCGTCGGGCCAATGGGGGATGTGGTGGATGATCGCGAAGTCGAACACCGCGTCGTAGCGGGAGAGGGGCTCGCCCAGCGTGGTGTGCAGGTCGGTGGCGCTGCCCTGGGCGAGGCGGACCCGCTGGCCGTAGCGGCGGGTCAGGCGCCGCCGGGCCCGGGTGATCATCGCGGGGTCCAGGTCGATCGCGTCGACGTGGCCGGCGCCGAAACGGTCCAGGATCAGCTGGGTGCCGTAGCCCGGCCCGCAGCCCAGCTCCAGCACCCGCGCCCCGGGTGGCAGCGGCCCGCCGAGCCGGCGCATCCACGGCACCTCGTAGTAGCGCTGCAACCACCGCCGGGGCGGGGAGTTGACCAGCGCGGTCTCGACCCGGTTCATCAACATCACAACACCTCGATTGCATCGTCACATATTGCTATTATCGGGTTATGACGATGAATAGCATGGAGGGGTGCCTGGCGTCGAGCCCGCCGGGCGCGAACCTGGATCCGGCTGTGGCGTTGTTTCACAGCCTGTCGGACGCCACGCGGTTGGCGATCGTGCAGCGCCTGGCCGGCGGGGAGGCCCGGGTCGCCGATCTGATCGCCGAGCTGGGGCTGGCGCAGTCGACGGTGTCGGCGCACGTGGCGTGCCTGCGGGACTGCGGGCTGGTCGTGGGGCGCCCGCAGGGGCGGCAGGTGTTCTACAGCCTGGCCCGCCCGGAGCTGATGGACCTGCTGGCCTCGGCTGAGACGCTGCTGGCCGCGACCGGCAACGCGGTGGCGCTGTGCCCGACCTACGGCACCGACACCACCGGTGATACCGAGAACGGGGAGGTCGTGCGGTGAGCGACGCCTGCGGCTGCGGCAGCGACGAGCCCCGCACCGGCGAGGAAGAAGAGCGCGAGCCGGAACGGCTCTGGCAGGTCAGCGAACTGCGCTTCGCCGCGATCGCCGGGGTGCTGCTGCTGGCCGGATACGCGGTGGAGTGGGCCGGGGCGGGCTCCACACTGGCGCTGGCCCTGAAGGCGCTGGCCTTGGTCGCCGGGGCCTACACCTTCGTGCCCTCCACGCTGAAGCGACTGGCCCAGGGCAAGATCGGGGTCGGCACCCTGATGACCATCGCCGCGGTCGGCGCGGTGATCCTGGGTGAGGTCGGCGAGGCCGCGATGCTGGCCTTCCTCTACTCCATCAGCGAGGGCCTGGAGGAATACTCCCTGGCCCGCACCCGCCGCGGGCTGCGGGCGCTGCTGTCCCTGGTCCCCGAGGAAACCACGGTGCTGCGCAACGGCAGCGAGACCGTGGTGGCCCCGTCCGAGTTGCGGGTCGGGGACCGGATGCTGGTCAAGCCCGGGGAGCGCATCGCCACCGACGGCGTGATCCGCACCGGCCGCACCGCGCTGGACGTCTCCGCGATCACCGGCGAGTCCGTGCCGGTCGAAGCGGGCCCCGGCAGTGAGGTGTTCGCCGGGTCGATCAACGGCACCGGGGTGCTGGAGGTCGAGGTCACCACGACCTCCGAGGACAACTCACTAGCGCGGATCGTGCGGATCGTGGAGGCCGAGCAGTCCCGCAAGGGCGCCAGCCAGCGCCTGGCCGACCGCATCGCCAAACCCCTGGTGCCCGGCGTCATGATCGCCGCCGCGCTCATCGCCGGAATCGGCAGCCTCCTCGGCGACCCGACCACCTGGATCGAACGCGCCCTGGTCGTGCTCGTGGCCGCCTCACCCTGCGCGCTGGCGATCTCCATCCCCGTCACCGTCGTCGCCGCCATCGGTGCCGCGAGCAAGCACGGTGTGCTGGTCAAGGGCGGCGCCGCGCTGGAGGCCCTCGGCCGCGTGCGGGGGGTGGCGCTGGACAAGACCGGCACCCTGACCCGCAACCAGCCCGCCGTGGTCGACGTCGCCACCACCGACGGGACCCCGCGCGAGCGGGTGCTCGAGCTGGCCGCGGCGTTGGAGGCCCGCAGCGAACACCCCCTGGCCCGCGCGATCCTCGCCGCCGTCGACGGCGAGACGATCACCCCCGCGGCCGACGTGGAGGCGGTCACCGGCGCCGGGCTGACCGGCCAGCTCGACGGCCGCCCGGTGCGGCTGGGCCGCCCCGGCTGGCTGGAAGCCGGGCCGCTGGCCGCCGAGGTGCAGCGCATGCAGCAGGCCGGGTCCACCGCCGTGCTCGTCGAGGACGACGGCCGCGTGATCGGCGCGATCGCCGTGCGCGACGAACTGCGCCCCGAAGCCGCCGAGGTCATCACCCGGCTGTGCTCCGGCGGCTACCACGTCGCCATGCTCACCGGCGACAACCACGCCACCGCCACCGCCCTGGCCGCCGAAGCCGGTATCGACACCGTGCACGCCGAACTCCGCCCGGAGGACAAGGCCCGCATCATCAGCGAACTGGGCGACCGGCGATCGATGGCGATGGTCGGTGACGGTGTCAACGACGCCCCCGCCCTGGCCACCGCCGACCTGGGCATCGCCATGGGCGCCATGGGCACCGACGTCGCGATCGAAACCGCCGACGTCGCCCTCATGGGCGAAGACCTGCGGCACCTGCCCCACACCCTCGACCACGCCCGCCGCGCCCGCCGGATCATGCTGCAAAACGTCGGACTCTCCCTCGGGTTGATCATCGCTTTGATGCCGCTGGCGCTGTTCGGCGTCCTCGGCCTGGCCGCGGTGGTGCTGGTGCACGAGGTGGCCGAGGTCGTGGTCATCGCCAACGGGGTGCGCGCCGGCCGCGCCAAGCCGCTGCCCACACTGCCCGGCGGCAAGCCTGTGGCGGAGCGGCCCGCGACAGTGGGGGCCTCGGCGTAACCCGCAGCGAAACCCCGACGGTAGGGGCGGCCCGGCGGCCCCTACCGTCGGCTGTCGCCGGGCGCCAACAGGCTGGTGATCTCGGCGAGCGCCTGGTCGGAGGGTTTGAAGTACCGGCGCAGGTTCTCCGGCTTCCTATGCCGGGACTTCGCCATCAGCAGCAACAGGCTCGCTCCGGCCTCGCCGAGGTGCGTCAACGCGGAGTGGCGGAGCTCGTGCAGGTCCCAGCCCGTTCCTGGTCCCTGGAGTGCGGTGTGGGCATCCAGCAGAGCACGGGCCTGCCCGTAGGACAGCCGGGCCAGCCCGCTGTCCGGACACACATCACGGGGGGCTGAGGACCTTGCACGGGCCGGGGTGGCGGTGAGTGACAAACACCGGGCCCCGGCTGCGGCCCTTGAGCAGGCGCGGCAACAACCGGGCGGTGCCGGCATCCCAGTAGACGGTCTCTAACATGAAATCCGCGCACCCCTGGCCCCGCCGACGGGCCCGGGCCGCACCCTTGGCCTTGACCGGGCAGCGGCGCCCGGCCAGGTCGAGATCCTCGATGTTGATGCCGAGGATCTCCTCGGCGCGCGCGGCGCTCTCGTAGAGCATCCGGTACAGCGTCTTCTCCCGCAGGCCCACCTCCCGGTGTGCGATCAGCCGGTCGATCGCCAGGCGAGACCGGACTGGGGTTTGCGAGTCCGGCACCGTCATCCGCTTGGTCCACCCCGGAACGCTCGGAGCATCGTGGCCACGTTCCCGGCACCAAGCCAACCACGACAACACCGCGGCGCGGCGGGCGTTCCACGTGTTGACCGCCGCGCCGCCCCACAGCAGTTCCAGCGCCTCACCGACCTCGTCATCGGCCACCGCCGCCAGCGGCCGGCGCTCGCCCAACCGGTCGGCGGTCTTGCCCACCCCGGCCCCGTAGGCACGGAACGTGTTCGGGTTGCCCAGCGAGTCGAGGAACAGCTCGGCCGCCCGACCGATGGTCAGCGCCGAGGGGTTCGTCGGCAGCGCGACGACGGTGGACACCCGCGTTCTCCCTTGCCGCAGATAACAGGGCCGCCTCACGCGCCGCCGCGGGGATGTTCCCGCAGGACATGATCAGCGATGCCGCAGATAATAGGCCGTTATCTGCGGCATGAGTTCACGAACCTGCCGAAGCCGGCGTCGCGTTGATCAGCGACCAGGGACGACGAGGGCTTAGCGCCAGTTTCCGTTCCGATGTTCCTCAAACCCCGGATCCTCTCGGCGAACCTGGCCAGCTCGTCGACCGAGTGACCGGCGGCCAGGCCCTTGAGGATCCATGCCCGCTGCTCGTCGGACGCGGCGGCGTCGAGGATCTGCTGCAGGCGGGTCCGGTCGGCGTCGCTGAGCTCCTGCATCTTCCGGCCCGCGCGTTCCAGCTGGCTGGGGGTGAGGATGCCGTCGTCGTAGCCGTCGCCGAGCTCGGTCGTGACGGTCTTGCCTGCGAGCACCACGGCGTCGTCCGGCGCCATGCCGCCTTCGACCGCGGCCGCCGCCCTGGCCTTCCCGGCGAGATCGGCGAACCGGCTGGCCGCGCGGTCGGCGCTGTCGAGCGCGTCGGTGTAGACGTCGATGCATCCGTTGACCAGGTCGTAGGCCCTGCGGACCACGTCGAGCAACGCGGTGGGATCGGCCATCGGGACATCGCCTTCGAAGATGGTGATGTCCGGACCGGGGAACCAGTCCGGCGTGCCCACCCTGACCCGGATGTGGGTCGCGTCGTAGAAGGCGGCGTCCAGCTCCTCGTGCAGGCGGCTGTGCCGCTGTTGCTGGTCACGGATGTCGTCGGCGAGGTCTTCCAGCACCGTCGCCGCCCGGCGGAAGATCCCGGGGGTGGTGCCGATGGCCTTCTCGGTGGCCTGCAGCACCGCGGAGGCCTGCTGTGCCGCGCCGCCTTCCCATGCGGCGGGCAGGGTGGTGGTGCCCAGCCTGCCGGTGTCGGTGCCGATGAGCGCGATGACGTCCGCCGCGCTGCGATACGCCCGGGCGAGCTCTTCCAGCGTGTCGGGGTCACCCGGTGGCGGGGTGGAGATCTCGTCCAGGACATCCGAGATGAGCTCGGCGATCCGGACCGGGTTGGGGATCCCGCCGGGCAGGAAGAACTCGCTGAGCCGCTTCAGCCGCGACAGGATGGTGCTCACCTGCAGGTAGTCGTCACTGGACACGGCCGCCTCCGAACGATTCCCGGCCGGCGTCTTCCATCGCACGGTAGGTCTTGGCCGCGTTCCGCAGGGCCGAGCAAAGCTGTTCGAGGATGCGAATGTGCACGCCTACCTCGTCGAACCAGGCATCCTGCATTTTCGTGTAGGCGTCCCGGACCACCGAGAATCCGCACGCGCTGCCGCCGTCCCGCGCGGCGTCGTCCCACGTGGCGCGCGTTGCGCAGATCGTCGGCGAGATCGCACGCGGTGCGTCCGCCGCGTTCGACGGTTTCCGTCTCGACTCGGTATCCCGGCGGCATCATGGCCTCCCCGCTGTGCCTGGTGGTGAGTCATCCGGCGGCCCCCTGACTCGCCGGATGACCCGGTGGTGTGACGCGGTACCCGCAGCGGCCGTTTCGTCCGCCGGTGAAGTCTTTGCGTCAGCTAAGGCTGTCGTGGTCGCATCCGTACGAACGGCACCACACAGCCCGCGGCCAGCGCAAGCAGGCCGGCCGCCAACGCGAACGGGGCGGCGACCCCGGCGACGGCCGACAGCGCACCGGCGACGGCCGGCACCACGCTCTGTGCGACCCGGTTGCCGCTGACCCGCAACGCCAGCGCCGTGGCGCGGAGCCGTTTCGGCGCCTGCTGCACGACCCAGGTCATGGTCAGCGGCTGCCCCAGGCCCAGGGTCATGCCGAGCAGCACCATGAGCAGGACCAGCATCAGCGCGCCGCCGACCGTGATGAGCGCCGCCATGCCGCAAGCGGCCAGCCCGGTGCTGAGCAGGACGACGGTCAGCCTGCCGAACCGGACGACGAGCACGCCGATGAAGATCCGGGACAAGAACGAGGCGCCCGCACGCACGCTCAGCAGCACGCCGACGAATCCGGGAGACAGCCCGTAGCGAGTGCCCAGCACCGGCAGGTAGGCGGTGAGCAGATCCACGGCGGCGATCACGCTGCCGCTGACCAGCATCGCCACCGCCAGTTGCCGATCAGTGAGCATGCGCAACGCCGATCCCCGGCCGGATTTTTCGCCCGCCCGGCCGCTGGGCGCCACCGCCTCGCTGCCGCGCAGCACGAACAGCAGACCGCCGAACATGACCGAGGCGAGCGCGGTCACCGCGACGGCGACGTAGAAGGCGTAACCGGTGGCGAGCAGCAGCTCGCCGGGACCGGCGAGCGACATGGCCCAGCCCGCCGCCAGCGGTCCGGCCATCTGCCCGAGCGACGCGGCGGCGGTGAACCAGCCGAAGTTGCGATCGCGCCGGCCGGGTGCCGACATCCCGGTCACCAGCGCCTGGCCGCCGAGCATGACGGCCAGCTGCCCCACGCCGTACACCGTGTTGACCATGGCCAGCCACAGCAGTGACTCGATCTGGGACATTCCCAGTGCGCTGCCGAGCAGCAGCGCGAGGCCGCCAAGCACGATGGCGGGGACGCGTCCGCGGTCGCACAGCCGTCCCATCGGAACGGCGGCGAACACCGGAAGTATGGCGCCGGTCGCGACCACCACGCCGACGGTCGTCTCGTCGCCGCCGAGGGCCAGCACCCGGTAGGAGACCACCGGCCGGGCGAGAAAGGTCGTGGCGTGCACGACCGCGTTGCCCAACAGCAGAACCACCAGAGTCGTACGGCCGTCGCGTGGGTAGTTTGGATAAGTAACCGACGACATGGAGGCAACTGTATGGGGCAGGTTCCCAGCATCGACCTGACGACCGACGTGGCGATCCCGCAGTTGGGCTTCGGGGTGTTCCAGGTTCCGCCCGCCGAGACCAAGGCGGCGGTGGCCAAGGCCCTGCAGGTGGGATATCGCAGCATCGACACGGCCGCCGTCTACGGCAACGAGCGCCAGGTGGGCGAGGCGATCGCGGAAAGCGGCGTACCGCGCCAGGAGCTGTTCGTCACCACCAAGCTGTGGAATTCCGAGCAGGGCTACGACAGCACGCTCGCCGCGTTCGACGCCAGCATGGCGAAACTGGGCCTGGAGCAGCTGGATCTGTACCTGGTCCACTGGCCGGTGCCCAAGCGTGACCGCTACCTGGACACCTGGCGCGCCTTCGAACGGCTGCACGCCGACGGGCGGGTCCGGGCGATCGGCGTCTCCAACTTCACCGTGGACCACCTACGCCGACTGCTGGACGTGGCCGAGGTCCCGCCGGCCATCAACCAGGTGGAGCTGCATCCGCGGTTCCAGCAGCGCGAGCTGCGCGCGTTCCACGCCGAGCACGGCATCGCCACGGAGGCGTGGGCCCCGCTCGGCCAGGGCACGCTCATCGACCATCCGGTGCTGACCAAGATCGCCGCGAAGCACGGCCGCACGTCCGCGCAGGTGATGATCCGCTGGCACCTGCAGATCGGCAACGTGGTGATCCCGAAGTCGGTCACGCCGGAGCGGATCGAGCAGAACTTCGCGGTGTTCGACTTCGAGCTGGACCAGGACGATCTCGACGCGATCGCCGCACTGGACGACCCACACGGCCGGATCGGACCCGACCCGGAGACGTTCGACCAGGTGTGAGCGGCGCCGTCAGCTGTCGAAGCCGGCCTCCTCGAGCACGGAGGCCGGCTCCGGCTCGCTGAGGAAGTCGCGGAAGTCCTGGGCGGCGCGCTTCTGCACGATGTCCACCCCTTCGCCGTCGAGCACGACGTACGGGAGCAGGTGACCGGACCTGGACGTCAGCGGCGTCTGCATGCTGGCGACACGCGCCGGGTTGGACTTGCGCAAGCGGTCGCCGGCGTCGGCGGATTCGGCGATCCACACCGACGGCACGGCCAGCACCCGGTCGTCGTGCGAGCTGATCGCCTCCAGCGCCTCTTCCTCGTCGGCGGCGCTGACCTCCACCGTGATGCAGTACCCGGTGACCTCCCGGTCGCCCGCGTTCCACTTGTCGCCCACCTTGGTGAGCGGCCGTACCAGCTTCGGCGGCACGATGACCCGCAGGGTGCGGCGGCCTTCGGCGCATGTGTCGCCTTCCGCGTCGGCCCGGCTGCCGAGGTTGTTCGAACCCCACACCACGGCGAAGATCCCGGCACCCACGACGGCCAGCACGGCCAGCACGGCGAACGGCCATGTGGCCACACCCCTCCGCGCCCCGACCGCACGGTGATACCCGGTGCTCGTCGCGTCTTTGGCTCTGCGCCTGCGGGTCGGCTCGGGCTTGGAGTGCTTCCCCATCGTGGCCGGTTCCTTTCCTCACCGCATCGTCAGCGCCACAGCCCGATCGGGAAATTCGTGACCGAATCGATGCGAAAGGCGCTCACGGCGCGGAAGCTTATCACCCGTATTTCCGACTTTCGTCGCATTGACGGCCACTTCGGGTGATCACGTGACCGTTTTGTCTGTTTCTGGTGACGTGTTGTGCGCCCGTTGTCTGGACGTCACATGCGTGCCGTCACGCACCGTGCCCACGTACTCCTCGACGACGTCCTCCAGGGCCACCACACCGACGGCACGGCCGTCCTGTTCCACCACCGCCAGATGGCTGCCTTCCGCGCGCATGGTGGACAGCGCCCGCTCCAACGACGTGTCCCGCTGCAGGCGGGCCAGCCTGCGCACCTTGTGTTCCGGTACCGGCGTCTCCGGGGCGTCGCCGAGCTGATCCAGTACGTCTTTGACGTGGATGTAGCCGACGACCTCGCCGGACTCGGCAAGCACCGGGAAGCGCGAAAAGCCGGTGGAGGAGACGGCCCGTTCGACGGCGCCGAGCGTGACCCCGGCAGGCAGGGTGGTCAGCTCGGCCATCGGCACCAGCACGTCGGCCACGGTCTTGTCCACCGAGCTCAGCGCCTGACTCAGCCTGCGATGCTCGGACTGCTCGAGCAGCCCCTCCCGGCGCGACTCGCTGAGCAGGTTGGCCAGCTCGTGCGAGGTGTAGGCGGTCTCCAGTTCGTCCTTGGGCTGCACCTTGACCAGCCGCAGCAGCAGGTTGGCCGCGGCGTTGAGCAGCCAGGTGAACGGGCGGGTCACCTTCGCCCACAGCACCAGCGGCGGCACCAGCCACAGCGCCACCCGCTCCGGGTCGGCGATGGCCAGGTTCTTCGGCACCATCTCGCCGGCCAGCACGTGCAGCAACGTCATGATGGTCAGCGCGACGGTGAACGCGACCGGGTGCAGCACGTAGCCGGGCAAGACCAGGCCGACGGCGCCGAGTCCCTGCTCCAGCAGCGCCGCCACCGCAGGCTCGCCGACCAGCAACAGCAGCAGCGAGCAGATGGTGATGCCCAGCTGAGCCCCGGCGAGCAGCAGCGAGACCTGCTGGCTGGCGCTCACCACGATGCGGGCGCGGGCGGTGCCTTCGGCGAGCATGGCCTCGAGCCGGTCGCGGCGCGACGAGATCAGGCTGAACTCGGCGCCCACGAAGAACGCGTTGGCCAGCAGCAGCACCACGATCAGCGGGAGCGCGTTCCACGAGCTCACTGCGGCACCGCCTCGTCCAGCGGGCGGATGGCCAGCTCGGCGATGCGATGCCGGTCCATGCGGGTGACGGTCAGGCGCCAGCCGTCCACCACCACGTCGGCGCCCGGCTCGGGGATGACGCCCAGCAGCGACAACACCATGCCGGCAACCGTCTCGTAGTCGCCGTCCGGCATGCGGAACCCGGTGGCTTCCAGCAGCTCGTCCGGCCGCAGCTGGCCGGACACCAGCCAGCTGCCGCCGGCCAGCCGCCGGGACGGCGGGATCTCGCCGCTGTCGTGTTCGTCGCGGACGTCGCCGATGATCTCCTCGACCACGTCCTCCAGCGTCACGATGCCCGCCGTGCCACCGTACTCGTCCACCACCACGGCGAGCTGGAAGCTGGCGTCGCGCAGCCGGTTGAGCAAGGCGTCGCCGGGCAGCGACTCCGGCACCGTCGGCACCGGGCGCATCAGCGAGCTCGCCCGCACGTGCTTGCGCTGCTCGGCGGGCACGGTGAACGCCTGCTTGACGTGGATGGCGCCGGCGATGTCGTCGAGGTCCTCGCCGCAGACCGGGAAGCGGGACAGCCCGGTGCGCGCCGACAGCTCCACCAGCTCCTGCACCGTGCTGTCCTCGCGAAGGAACTCCACCTGGGTCCGCGGCGTCATCAGCTCGTCGGCGGTGCGATCACCGAACCGCAGCGACCGGTCCAGCAGCGTGGCGGTGACGGTGTCGAGCGTGCCGCTCTCCGCGGCGGACCGGACGATCGATTCGAGCTCCTGCGGGGAGCGGGCGGAGCGCAGTTCCTCCTGCGGCTCGACGCCGAACTTGCGCACCACCCAGTTGGCGCTGTCGTTCATCGCCCTGATCAGCCAGCCGAACACCGCCGAGAAGCGGGCGTGGTAGCCGATCACCGCACGGGCGGTGGGCAGCGGGCGGGCGATGGCCAGGTTCTTCGGCACCAGTTCGCCGAAGATCATCGACAGCGCGGTGGCGATGAGCACCGCCAGCGTCAACGACGTGGCACGTGCTGCCGCGTCCGGCATGCCGATGCCCGCCAGCAGCGGCTGCAGCAGCTCACCGATGATCGGTTCGGCGAGAAAACCGCTGATCAGGGTGGTGAGCGTGATGGCGATCTGCGCGCCGGAGAGCTGGAAGGACAGCGACCGGTGCGCGGCGAGCAGCGTCTTCGACCTGCGGTCGCCGACCTGTTTCACATTGGCTTCGACGGCGCTGCGCTCCAGCGCGGTGAGGGAGAACTCGGCCGCGACGGCCACGCCGGTGCCGAACGTGAGCAACAGGAACAGCAACAACCCGGCGACGGTGAGCAGGACGTCCATCACGCGCCGTCCGGGAAGCGGAGCAGACTGACACGAGCATGGCCGGGTTGGACACCCGGCTCGGTACTGTCACCAGGCGAACGTGACTGACTCACCTTGTCGGTGTCACTCCTCGAAACGTTGTTGCAGCGCATGCGCTTGCGCCTCGCGCCTGCGACCAGGGTACCCGGCGATGCGCAAGATCGCTGCAAACCGGATCGGATTGCCCGCCACGGACAACACCGGATCGGCTGCACCCACGCGCACGTCACCGCCGCTTGCGCCGGGTCGTCTCCTCGACCAGGTCGAGGACCGGTTCCAGACCGGCGGCGGGCATCCCCATCGCCAGCCGGGAGGTCAATCCCTCCAGCACCAGCTCCAGGAACGAGGTCAGCACCTCGACGTCGACGTCGTCGCGCAGCTCTCCGGCCTCGAGCTTGCGTTGCAGGCGCTCGCGGGTGGCCCTGGTCAGCAGCTCGGAGCGCTCCGCCCAGCGGCGGCGGAACTCCTCGTCCGTGCGCAGCCTGCGGGACACCTCCAGCCGCGTGCCCAGCCAGTCCACCAGCTGCGGGGAACTGCCCGCGAGCAGATCCCGCATCACCTGCACCAGGCCCTGCTCGGCGACCACTTCGGCCATCCGGATCGCGTCGTCCTCGGCCAGCGCCAGGAACAGTGACTCCTTGTCCTTGAAGTGGTGGAAGATCGCCCCGCGGGACAGCCCGATGGTTTCCTCGAGCCTGCGCACCGTGGCGCCTTCGTAGCCGTGGCGGGCGAAACAGATCCGGGCACCGTCCAGGATCTGCCGTCGCCGGGCGTCGAGGTGATCCTGGCTGACCTTGGGCACACCGTGATCCTGGCATCGGTGATCGTCGAGTGCAATCCGTACGTACGTTCTGTTGGCGGAGTGTCGCGATCACCACGCAACCCGGGCGTGCGCGGGCGGCCGGAGAAGGGCGCGTGCTACCGGCGGGTCAAGGGAGGCCCGTGGTACCACGCCGGCCGTGGACGGCGGCCCGGCCGGCAGGGTCAGGGGATGGTCAGTGCGACCACGCCCTCGGCTTCCTCGGCCCGTCGTGCGGCCTGGTTCCGTTCCGCCTGCCGGACGGCCGTGACGCGCGGCGGGACCTTCCCCGTGTCCCACTCGTTCATCAGCACCGCCACTCTGGAGAGCATCGCGGTGCGCAGCTTCTGGAACGAGTCGGCCGGATCGGCTCCGACCTCGCCCATCAGCAACCACCAGGCCCAGGCGGCGGCGCCTGCGTTGGCGACGAAGTCCGGCACGACCGGGATGCCGCGCGCAGCGAGCGTGGCGTCGGCCTCGGGGGTGGTCGCGGCGTTCGCCGCCTCCACCACCGCGGACGCAACGACCTCGTCGGCGTTGCCCGGGTTGAGCGCGTAGGAGACCGCCGCGGGCACCAGGATGTCGGCCGGAATGCCGACGATCGCTTCGCGTGGCAGCCGCTGGACGGCGGCGGGAACACCGGAGCGGTCGATCTCGCCGAAGCGATTGCGCAGGCCGAGCAGATGCGGGACGTCCAGCCCGTCCGGGTGGTAGAGCGTGCCTGTGGCGTCGGCGACAGCGACCACGCGCACACCTGCCTCGTGCAGATACCACGCGGCACCGCCGCCCATCGTGCCGATGCCTTGAATCGCGACCGTGGTATCGGCTTCCTGCCACCGCCATGCGTTGATCACTCCGAGGCAGGCCTGGGCCACGCCGTAGCCGCCGATGACGTCGCCGAGCAGCTGGCCGCCCGGCACCGGCGCGTTCAGCCCGGCACGCACGCGTTGCAAGGTCCGTTCCGGATCCGGCGAGCGCCGGATCGCGGCGTGGAACGACTGCTGCAGGCCGAGCCCGGCGAACACGTCGTCGACCAGTGACTGCGGCACGCCGAGGTCCTCGGCCGTGACCCAGTGGTCGTCCAGCCACGGCCGCATCGCGGCGAAGAAGCGCTCCAGGACACCACGCGCGTCCGGATCCTTGGGGTCGCAGTCGATGCCGCCTTTGGCGCCGCCGACCGGCAGGTCGAATGTGGCGGCTTTGAGCGCCATGCCGTAGGCGAGATCGGCGACTTCGGATTCCGTGCAGCCGGCACGCATGCGAGTGCCGCCGGTGGCCATGCCGGAGACCAGCGTGTGCACGACGAGGTAGCCGTTTCTGCCGGTCACCGGATCGGTCCAGGTCACTCGGACAAGGGGAGCGCTGCGTGCCGCGGTCATGCCACCACCTCCGAACTCGCCTGCAGGACCCGGGCCGGCGCGGTCACCGCCTGCCCGCGGACGATCGCCGGGCCATCCGCCGGAAAAGCGCGCACGACGACTACCGGCACCGCCTCGGCCTGGTCGATGCCGGTACTCGTTCGCCCGGATGATCCGGCGGTCGCCGGGATGCCGCCGTAGTGTCAGAGTCGGGCCCGGCGGCGGTCGCGTCCAGTTACGAGTGCTGTATGCCGGCGTTTAGCGTTTGTTTACGTCCGGCGCAGGGACGAAGGTGGCGGTATGGAGTTGTCGTTGCACCGCCTGCGCATGCTGCGTGAGCTGAACCGAAGGGGTACGGTCACCGCTGCGGCGAGCGCACTGCACTACACCGCTTCCGCAGTGTCGCAACAGCTTGCGCAGCTGGAACGGGACGTCGGTGCGCGGCTGTTCGAGCGGGTCGGGCGCCGGGTGCAGCTGACCGAACTCGGCAAGCTGCTGGCCGAGCACGCCGAAGAGATCCTGGAGTCGGTCGAGCGGGCCACGCTGGCGTTGGAGGAGGCGCAGGAGGCGCGCACGGTGACGCTGCGCGCCGGGGTGTTCGCCACCGTGGCGGCCGGGCTGCTGCCCGGGGCGCTGGAGCTGCTGTCCCAACGGCAACCGGGCATCCGGGTGCGCACCAAGCAGCTGGCTCCCGAGCACAGCATGCAGGCGGTCAAGGACGGCGAGGTGGACATCGCCTTCACGGTCAACTACTCGGATGCCCCGACACCGTGGGACCCGAACCTGCTCGGGGCGACGGTGGCCGTGGAGCGACTGCACGTGGCGGCGCCGGAGGGGGTGCTCGGCGGCAAGGACGGCGGACCGGTCGCGTTGTCCGATCTGGCCGAGCATCCGTGGATCATCGCGGGCCCCCGAAGCCACTTCGGCCGTGCGGTGCGGGCGGCCTGCTTGCGTGCCGGGTTCCAGCTGCGCGTCACGCACGAGGTGGAAGAACAGTCGACGGCGATGGCCATGGCGGCGGCGGGCCTGGGCATCACGCTGGTGTCGGATCTAGGGCTGACGCTGGCACCGTCCGGTATGGAAGCGCTGCCGTTGACGACACCGATCACCCGCACCGTGTCGTTGGCGTACCGCAGCACGACGGCTCGCCGGCCGGCGCTGCAAATGGTGATCGACGTCGTGCGGGCGGCCGCAGCCGATCTGGGCCTGAGCGCCGGAGGGGAGTAGTCACCGGTCCGGCGCCTGCCCGGCGGTGGTGCCGCGGACGTCGTCGCCGGGGTGACCGGCCAGGAGCCTTTGATACCGGCCGCAGCTGCGCAGCAGGTCGTCGTGGGTGCCGGACGCGGCCAGCCGCCCGTGGTCGACGACCAGGATGGTGTCGGCGTGGCGGACAGTCGTGAGCCGATGGGTGACGATCAGCACCGCGCAGTCGTCCGGCAGCTGGTCCAGCGCCGCCACGACAAGACGCTCGTTGACGGTGTCCAGGCTGGCGGTGGGTTCGTCGAGCAGCAGCAACGACGGGCGCGCCAGCAGTGCGCGGGCGATGGCCAAGCGCTGGCGTTCCCCGCCGGACATCCGCGCACCGTGCTCGCCGAGCTGGGTGTCCAGACCATGTGGCAGGTTCGCCACGAACTCGTGCAGGTTGGCTTGCCGCAACGCTCGCCACATCGCGTCGTCGGAGGCTCCCGGCGCGGCGAGCGCCAGGTTGTCCCGCACGGTGCCGTGCAGCACCGGGGCGTCCTGTTCGACCAGCCCGGTCATGGCCCGGCATTGGGCGCGGGTGAGTTCGGTGGCCGGCCTGCCGAGGAACTCGATCCGTCCGCTGTCGGGGTCGCGGAACCGGCAGATCAACGCCAGGATCGTGGACTTGCCCGCGCCGGACGGGCCGACGACGGCCGTGCGACTGCCGGGCGGCAGCGCGAAGCTGATTCCGCGCAGGGCCGGGCGCCCGTCGTAGGAGAAGTGGACGTCGTCGAATCGCAGCACTGCGGGGGGCGGGGCGGCCGAGTCGGCAATCCGGGTGATGGCCGGTACCGCGGGCTCGACCGGTTCGGTCGGCAGGTGGAGCGCATCGTCGACACGCTGCAACGCGCCGAGCGCGCGTTTGGCGACGGTGATGCCCTCGAGCATGGTGCCCAAGGGAACGACCAGGTAGACGGCGTACAGCAGCAGGGCGACGAGGTCGCCCAAGGGCAGGTCGCCGGACGCGACGCGCGTACCACCGATCACCAGGACCACCAAAAACGACCCGGTCGCGGCCAGCTGCGCGGCCGGGGTGGCCGTCGCGCTCAGCCGGGCGCCGCGGATCCCGGCCGCGTACGCTTTCTGCCCCGACCGCCCGATCCGGTCCGTCTCGGCGTCCTCGGCGCGGTGGATGCGAATGGTCCGCAATGCGGACAGGCCGCGTTCGAGGTCGGCGGCGAACGTGCCCACGGCGTTCTGGGCTTGCTCCCCGGCCTGCCGGATGCGGTCGAGGACCAGCCCCACTCCACCGGCCGCGACGACGAACACGATCACGACCACCATGAACACGACGGGGTCGAGGAGCAGCATCAGCACCGTCGCGCCGCACACCGTGGCCGCACCGATGACGATGTCGACCACGGTGCGGGTGGCGGTGTCGCGGAGCACGGTGGTGTCGTTGCCCGCTCGGGAGATCAAGTCCCCGATCCGGTGCCGGTCGAGCACGTCGATGCGGATGCGCAGCAACCTGTGCACGAGTCGCCGCCGCAGGCCGAGCCCGACGTCTTCGCCGATGCGCTCCAGCAGGTAACGGCCGGTCGTGTCGAGAAGGATTTGCGCGACGAACAGGGCGGCGAGTGCCAGCGCGAACCCGCTGACCGGCTGTCCGGCGCGCACACCGTCGATGACCGCTCCGGCCAGCATCGGCTGAGCCAGGCCCAGAGCGGACGCGGTGAGCGCCAACAGTGCGGCGACGACGGTAGTACCCCGGTACGGGCGGAGCAGCCGCATCAGGTCCAGCAGGCCGACCTGACGGGTGGATTCGTCACCCGCAAAGCCGTCCGCGCATCGGGTGGACGTCTCGTCGGACGTCATGCCGCAGCTCCGCCGTGGTCCGACTCCCGGAGCGGTTCCGGATCAGCGGACATCGTCGAGCAACACATCCCCAGAGCGAATCCATAGGCCGCAGTATGCCCGGATTCGGCGCCGTCCACCGCAGAGATGCAGCAGGCCCACCCACCGGTGCGGTGGGCGGGCCTGCGAGGTGTGGTCGAGTGAGCGGTCAGCCGGTCACCGGAAGCTTGGTGGTCACCGGGGCCGGCTTGGTCGCGGTCGGCGGGGTCTGGTCGTCCTCGTCGCCGTCGTCGACATCGGTGACCCCGCACGTGGCGTTGCCGAGCTTGATCACCTGGGTGCCGTCCAGCAGGTTGAGCTCGAGGCCGGTCACGCTGAACGAGCCGTCCTCGTCGTCAGCCACCTGCTTGTTGATGGTCAGCTGCAGCAACGGGTTCTCCGGCAGGCCGACGTTCTCCGGCGCCTCCGGCAGCTCGATCTTGTGGCCGAGCAGCTTCACGTCGGCGATCTTCAGGCCGCCCTGGTCGCCGTCGCAGTAGACCTCGACCAGACCGAGCTCCAGCACGGACAGCCTGCCCTTGATCACGTCGCAGAGCGGCTTCGGGTCGAGCTTCTTGGTGAGCTCGACGACCAGGTCGGTCAGCGGGTTCTTCGGTAGCTTCTCCGGCAACTTGGGCTTCGATGCGTCGCACGGCTTGGCCAGCAACCCGCGAAGCTGGTCGACGGCCTTCTGCAGGTCCTTGAGGTTCTTCGGCAGCTGGACATTTGCAGGCAGCACGCTGACGTCCGCCAGCTTCACCGACGCCTGGCCGTCACCCGCGGAGACCTTGGCGACCGCCACGTTCAGCAGCGGGTTCTCGGGCAGCTCGACGAGCGAATCGGTCTTGGTCGATCCGTCGGAGGACTCCACGTAGGGGACCGGCTCGATCTCGAGGACGCCCTCGGCGGCGACGCCGTAGGCCGACGATGTGCTGGTCTCGGCGAAACCGACGGTCGTACCGGCCACGAGGGCCACGACCGCGGCGGCCGCCCCAACGGCAGCGGCGCCGGCAGCGGCGATCGCGCGTCGTTTCATGGATTCCTTCTCCTTTTCGATCATTGCTCGTCCACCAGCACGAGGGTGCCGAGTGGAACTTCCTGGAGCTTGCGCAACGCGTCCTGTGGCACACGGATACAGCCGTGGCTGGTCGCGGTTCCGATGACGTCGTCGGTTGGCCAGGTGTGGATCGCCACCGTGCCTGGCCCGCCACCGAACGTGTCGAGTGTGTCGCTGTGGGTGCCCAGCGGCAGGATCACCGGCGAGTAGTTCTGGCTGGGGTCGACCATGGAGCCCAGCAGGAACGTCCGGCCGGTCGGGGTCGGGGTCGCCGGCGCACCGATGCCGATGTCCCACTGGCCGATCACCTCCGGGCGCTTGCCCGGCTTGTCGGCTTCCAGCAGCTCCAGCCGCATCGACTTCAGATGCACGGCGATCAGGTAGGGGGTGTAGGCGCGTTCCACCTGGTTCGCGCGCAGCCACCCGGTGGAGCCGTTGGGCTTGGACGGCAGCAGCACGTGCACCCAGCCGTTGCGCTCGCCGATCACCGGCAGCCAGGTGTCGCCGATCTGCTTGGGCCCGATCTTGCCGATGGGCTTGCCGTTCGGCCGCTGGTGGATGGTGATCATCGAGCGCGGGTGCACGATGATGCCCTCGGTCCTGGCCTGCGGGTCCGGGTCCGGCATGGTGCCGGTCAACCGGGTGTGCGTGGTCGACTCGATCAGCGCGGCCGGCTTGGCCGTGCCTGCCTGCTTGCTGGGCTTGGGCGCCGGGGACGGCTTCTCGGCGTCGGCCGCCACCGGCAGCGACGGGGCTTCGGCAGGGGAGTCGGGCGGGGTGGACAGCCACATGATCCCGACGACACCCACGACGACGACCAGGACGCCGGCCAGCGCGGACAGCAGGTTGGCGCGCAGCGACGTCGGACGTGCCGTCTTGGTGCGAGCAGACGCGTGCTTGGCCATCGGTTCCTTCGTAGTGATGCGGTTGTCGGTGGATCACCGGGCGGGGACCACGTCTCCGGTGATGTCCGTCGAGCCCTCTCGTAAGGAACAAACGTCGCAAACGGCTGAAGGTCACGGACGGAACCGGATCATATGAGGGGCCCCTGCGCGGGATGATCCGGACACTCAGAACAAAAAGGGGCAACCTGGCCAGTCTGCTGTGTGCAATCCGTGCAGGTCAGGACACTGATGAGTGACACACCGGTGCCTGACCGGCGATCGCAGCGACCCTCGGCCGGGCGCTGGGAGACCCCCGAGCACCCGGAGAACTTCACTCTTACGTGTGACACGCGCGATGGGGAGTCGCGCTCCGGCGGCGCGATCCGGGCAGAGAAAAAGCTCGCCGGCGCCCAGCCAGTGGGCACCGGCGAGCCGGTCAGGGATCGGACAGTCAGTTCCGGATCATCTTCCGCAGCACGTACTGCAGGATGCCGCCGTTGCGGTAGTAGTCGGCCTCGCCGGGCGTGTCGATCCGCACCACGGCGTCGAACTCGACTTTCTCGCCGGACTCCTTGGTGGCGGTCACGTGCACCGTCCGCGGGGTCCTGCCCTCGTTCAGCTCGGTCAGGCCCGTGATGTCGTAGACCTCGGTGCCGTCCAGGCCGAGCGAGTCGGCCGACTCGCCCTCCGGGAACTGCAGCGGGACGACACCCATGCCGATCAGGTTCGACCGGTGGATCCGCTCGAACGACTCGCAGATGACCGCCCGCACGCCGAGCAGCCGGGTGCCCTTGGCCGCCCAGTCGCGCGACGACCCGGAGCCGTATTCCTTGCCGCCGAGCACCACCAGCGGGATGTTCTGCTTGGCGTAGTTCTGGGCGGCGTCGTAGATGAACGTCTGCGGGTGACCCTCCTGGGTGAAGTCGAGCGTGTAGCCGCCCTGCGGGCCGTTGCCGCTCGGGTCCAGCAGCAGGTTGCGCAGCCGGATGTTGGCGAACGTGCCGCGGATCATCACCTCGTGGTTGCCGCGCCGCGAGCCGTAGGAGTTGAAGTCCTTGCGCTCGATGCCGTGCTCCATCAGGTAGCGCCCGGCGGGCGAGTCCTGCTTGATGGCACCGGCCGGGGAGATGTGGTCGGTGGTCACCGAGTCGCCCAGCTTGACCAGCACCCGGGCGCCGGTGATGTCCTGCACCGGCTCCGGCTCCAGCGTCATGCCCTCGAAATACGGGGGCTTGCGCACGTAGGTGGACTCCGGGTCCCAGGAGAACGTCTTGCCGGTCGGAGTCGGCAACGACTTCCAGCGCTCACCGCCGTCGAACACGTCGGCGTAGTCCTTGGTGAACATCTCCTTGGTGATCGACGAGTCGATGGTCTGCTGGATCTCCTGCGGGCTCGGCCAGATGTCCCGCAGGTAGACCTCGTTGCCGTCGTCGTCGACCCCCAGCGGCTGGTTCTCGAAGTCGAAGTCCATCGTGCCGGCCAGTGCGTAGGCGATCACCAGCGGCGGCGAGGCCAGGTAGTTCATCTTCACGTCGGGGTTGATCCGGCCCTCGAAGTTGCGGTTGCCGGACAGCACCGACACCACCGACAGGTCGTGCTCCTGGATCGCCGCGGAGATCTCCTCGGGCAGCGGGCCGGAGTTGCCGATGCAGGTGGTGCAGCCGTAGCCGACCAGGTGGAATCCGAGCTTCTCCAGGTACGGCCACAGGCCGGCCTTCTCGTAGTAGTCGCTGACCACCTGCGAGCCGGGCGCCATCGACGTCTTCACCCACGGCTTGACCGACAGGCCCTTCTGCACCGCGTTGCGGGCCAGCAGCGCCGCGCCGAGCATGACCGACGGGTTCGAGGTGTTGGTGCACGAGGTGATGGACGCGATCACCACGGCGCCGTGGTCGAGCTCGAACTCGCCCCGCTCCTCGGAGACCACCTTCACCGGCTTGGAGATCCGGCCGGTGGCGCCGTTGGCCGCCGACAGCACCTTCGGCGCCTCGGCGTCGTCGTTGGCGGTGGACGGCGCGATCGGGTCGCTGGCCGGGAACGACTCCTCGGATGCCTCGTCCATCGACGTGTGCGGGGTCGCCGCGCCGTCACCGACGTAGTCGCGCAGCGCGGTGCGGAACGCCGTCTTGGCCTGACTCAGCTCGATGCGGTCCTGCGGCCGCTTCGGGCCGGCGATGGACGGCACCACGGTGGACAGGTCCAGCTCGATGTACTCGGAGTACTCCGGCTCCCGGTTCGGGTCGTGCCACAGGCCCTGCTCCTTGGCGTAGGCCTCGACCAGCGCCACTTGCTCGTCGGAGCGGCCGGTCAGCCTCAGGTACCGGAGGGTTTCGTCGTCGATCGGGAAGATCGCCGCGGTGGAGCCGAACTCCGGGCTCATGTTGCCGATCGTGGCCCGGTTGGCCAGTGGCACCTCGCTGACGCTCTCGCCGTAGAACTCGACGAACTTGCCCACCACGCCGTGCTTGCGCAGCATCTGGGTGATGGTCAGCACCACGTCGGTGGCGGTCACGCCGGACGGGATCTCACCGGTGAGCTTGAAGCCGACCACGCGCGGGATGAGCATGGAGACCGGCTGGCCGAGCATGGCGGCTTCCGCCTCGATCCCGCCGACGCCCCAGCCGAGCACGCCGAGACCGTTGACCATCGTGGTGTGCGAGTCGGTGCCCACGCACGAGTCGGGGTAGGCCTGGCCGTTGCGGGCCATCACCACGCGGGCCAGGTACTCGATGTTGACCTGGTGCACGATGCCGGTGCCCGGCGGGACGACCTTGAACTCGTCGAAGGCGTTCTGGCCCCAGCGCAGGAACTGGTAGCGCTCGCGGTTGCGCTCGTACTCGATCTCGACGTTGCGCTCGAACGCGTCCGGGCGGCCGAACACGTCGATGATCACCGAGTGGTCGATGACCAGTTCGGCGGGGGCGAGCGGGTTGACCTTGTCCGGGTCGCCGCCCAGCTCGGCCACCGCCTCGCGCATCGTGGCCAGGTCGACCACGCACGGCACGCCGGTGAAGTCCTGCATGATCACCCGGGCCGGGGTGAACTGGATCTCCACCGACGGCTCGGCCTTGGGGTCCCAGGTGCCCAGCGCGCGAATGTGGTCGGCGGTGATGTTCGCGCCGTCCTCGGTGCGCAGCAGGGCTTCCAGCAGGATCTTCAGGCTGTACGGAAGTCGCTCCGACCCCTCGACCTTGTCCAGGCGGAAGATCTCGTAGGAATTCTCGCCGACCCGGAGGGTGTCACGGGCGCCGAAGCTGTCGATGCTGGACGGGGTCACAGGGTTCTCGGTGCTCACGGGCGATCTCCGTTGCGAATCTTGCGTGGCGGGTAGGTGCGTTCGGGTGGTGCGAGTCTTGCGCACCGGTGCCGGGGAGGCCAACTCGGGTCGTGCCCGGCACCTCAAACAGTACACTCGTACTGTTTGACCTTCAACGTGGGTCCGCGGCGCGTCGCGCATCGGCCGGCGATCCTCGCCGGTTGCCCGGTCGATGATCCGTTCTGCCCTCGCCGATGGCGGTGCCCGCCGGCTCGCTCCTCGGGTTCCCCGGTTGCTGCGCGGCTATTCCGCTTACCTGTTTCCGTGTACGGCGGAGGCGGTCGCGGATGGAGCCGGGCGTGACTCCGCCGTCGGGATGGCGGACGAGCTTGCCGCGCCGGATCAGGTCGTGCACGCCCTGGCGGCTGATCCCCAGCATGGCGCCCGCAACGGGGTAGGAGACGCGCTCGGCAGTCGGGTGGCCGACGCGCCATGCGGTGACCTGCCCCATGGGTGTGCGCCACCAGCTGGCCGGAGGGTCGAAGGGTTCGTCGCTGGGATAGAGGGTGGCGACCAGTCGCATGATCAGGTCGACCGCGGTGTCGTCGCGTGCGTGCACCATGTCGCGCGCCCATGCCTCGGCTCGAGCGTGCACCAGTGAGCGGATGGGTGCCAGCGTCTCGGTGTCCTGGAGCAGGACTTCCAGCGGATCGATGCAGCGCGCGTTCACCAGCGTGACGAGCTGGTCGCGAAGTTCGTCCTCGAGGGCCACCGACGACCTCCGTGTACTTGACGCAGTTTGTCAAGTAATCATAAGGTCAGGGCGCTTGACAGGACTCGTCAAGTAGGAGGGTGACGTGATCGACGAGCTGACCGTCCCCGGAACGCCGGAACTCGTCGTCGCTGACTTCGGCGGACGCCCGGACGGGCCCGCGGTGGTACTGCTGCACGGGTTCGGTGGCAATTGTCTTCATTGGGCCGGATTCGCGCCGCTGCTGACCGACCGGTGTCGCGTGTTCGCCATGGACCTGCGAGGGCACGGCCGGTCGGGCGACGGTGCGTGGCGCTGGGACGCGCTGGTGGGCGACGTGCGGCGGGTGGTGGAGCACCTGGGCTTGCCCCGGCCGGTCGTCGTCGGTCACTCGCTCGGCGGCTTCGTCGCGACGATGTGGGCGGAGCAGCATCCAGAGTGCCGCGCGCTGGTGAACCTCGACGGCCTCCGGCCGGTGGAGACCGGCTTGCCGAACTACGTCGGTGGAGACCCGGAGGTGATCCGGCGTCAGCGTGCCGAGCTGAGTGCCGTCTTCGCCGCGCGGGAGAAGGCCGAGGCCGGGGCGGTCGACGACGATCGGTATGCGTCTCTGCGGGAGCAGTACCGGCAGCTCGGTGGTGACGCGGCCGTCGCAGAGCTCGCACGCAATGTCGTCGAGCACGACGGCTCGCGATACGTACGGCCCGCTGCGGAAATCGTCCGCGCATTCCGTGTTCAGCTGCGGGAACTCGACATCTTCCCGGTGCTTGCCGCGGTGAAGTCTCCCGCCTTGGTCTGCACGGCGACGCGGCCGATGCCGGGAGCGGAACGATTCGCCGACTTGCTCGATGCGCACCGTCGCGGTGTCGATCGGGATCTCGCGGCCGCCCGGCAGGCCAACCCCGGGCTACGTGTGAAGCACGTCCCGGCCAGCCACAACATGATCTACGAGCGGCCCAGGGCGATCGCCGCGCTGATCCGCGACTTTCTCGGTGAGACCGGCGCCGAGTAGCCTGCAGTTGTCGCGGAAGGCGGTTCGACCTGGTCGGACCCGGTGGAACGGGGTGCAGGCGATGAGTGCGAACACGGTCGACCTCCAGCAGCTAGCCGATGCACTGCTCGCCGAAGCCGCGGAGAACCATGCCGGACGGGCCGCCCGCACGATCGTCACCGGGGCAGCGCAGCGAGCAACCGTGATCGCGCTGCGTGAGGGCACCGCGATGGCCGAGCACGACTCGCCCCCGGCCGCCACGCTGCAGGTCCTCACCGGCCGGGCCCGGCTGCACACCGCGGGCGAGGAGTGGACGCTTCAGGCGGGGGAGCTGGTCGCGATCCCTCCGCAGCGACACGGCCTGCAGGCGCTGACCGACGTCGCCGTCCTGCTGACGGTCGCCTTGCGCTGAAAGACCGCCTGAGTGCGCGTCCAGGCGTCGTCGCTGATCCGATTGCGTGCGGAATGATCACCATGTGACCGATTTCGGTCACCATGAGGGGTATGGCCCTGACCACGGATCAGCTCTGGCGCTTCGCGCAGTCGGTCTTCGACGCGCAGCCGTTCACCAGGTTCCTCGGTGCCGAACTCGTCGACGTCGGACCGGGGCAGGTCACCATCGGCCTGCGGATGCGACCCGAGTTCAAACAACAGCACGGCTTCGCGCACGGCGGGCTCATCAGCTATCTGGCCGACAACGCCCTCACGTTCGCCGGTGGGCTGGCGCTGCGGACCGACGCGCTGACCGCCGAGCTCAAGATCAACTACGCCAAGCCGGCCACCGGGGACTATCTCGTCGCCAGGGCCGAGGCCGCGCTGTCGACGCTGCGCCAGGCGGTGTGCCGCTGTTCGATCTTCTCCCGGGTGGACGAGGGTGCGGCCGACCCGGAGGAACGGCTGGTCGCCCTGGCCCAGGGGACGATCGTGGCGGTCTCCAACGGCGGGCGCACCGATCAACGCTGACCGGCCGAGTCATTCACTCGATAGTGGTGTCGAGGCCGGGTTTGCCGAGTGAACGGGTGAGACGTGATGGAGAAGGACGTCGGAGATCGGGTAGAACGCCACCCGTGAGGAAGATCAACGCGCTATTGACAGGCACCGCCTTGGTGGCGGTGCTCTCCGCATGCGGTGAGGAGGCACCGGACGCGGCGTCGGAGCCGTCGCAGCGCCAGGACTCCGCCAAGCTCACAACCTTGCACGGCGAGGGCGAGTTCACCGACTACCGGCCGGGCACGCAAGCCAGCGCGATCCGCTACGACAAGAAGCTGGTGCCCTCCGGTGCCGAAGCGGAAGTCACGCTGACCGCCGACAGCTCGGGTGTGCGGGTGGAGCTCGAAGTCTCCGGCCTGCTGCCGAACCGTGAGTACGGCGCGCACGTCCACGTGAAGGAGTGCGGACCCACGGGTGACGACGCGGGCCCGCATTTCCAGCACGAGGAGGACCCAAAGCAGCCCTCGGTCGACCCGAAGTACGCCAACCCGGAGAACGAGATCTGGCTCGACTTCACCACCGACGACGAGGGGGAGGCGGAGCAGGAAGCATCGGTGACGTTCACTCTGGGGGATCGCCGCCCTGGCTCGGTGGTGATCCACGAGCATCACACGCATACCGGTGAGGGCGAAGCGGGCAAGGCGGGGGATCGCCTGGCCTGCATCACGCTCGCCGAGCACTGACGGGTGACCGAGGACACTGCCGAGCCGGCGGGCACCCGCGCCGCGGCTCGGCACGCTGACCTGGGTGGTTCGATGCCCGGCACCGGCCGCAGCGGGCCGCGCCGCGTGCGATGGCCAGGCCACCTGTCGGGTGACAGTGGCCAGGGACGATGATCGTGCCATGACCGATGACAGCACGTGGCGTTCCCGCGGTGAGTGGGAGGACATTCGCTACGAGACCACCGACGACGGGATCGCGAAGATCACCATTGACCGGCCGGAGGTGCACAATGCGTTCCGGCCGCAGACGCTGATCGAGATCGACCGGGCATTGACCCTGGCTCGGGAGGACGAGTCGATCGGAGTCATCATTCTCACCGGCGCCGGTGGGCGGGCGTTCTGTTCCGGCGGTGACCAGCGGGTGCGGGGCGACAGCGGATACAAGCTGGACGAGCAGTCGACCGGGCGCTTCCACGTCACGGACCTGCACGTGGCGATGCGCCGCTGCCCGAAACCCATCGTGGCGATGGTCGCCGGGTACGCCATCGGCGGTGGCCACGTGCTGCATCTGGTGTGCGATTTGACCATCGCGGCCGACAACGCGATCTTCGGGCAGGTCGGGCCGAAGGTCGGCTCGTTCGACGGCGGCTACGGCGCGAGCATCCTGCGCGACCTGGTCGGCCCGAAGAAGGCCAAGGAGATCTGGTTCCTCTGCCGCCAGTACGACGCCGAGCAGGCCCTGCAGATGGGGCTGGTCAACGCCGTCGTGCCGCTGGAACGGCTGGAGGAGGAAACGCTGAAGTGGTGCCGGGAGATGCTGGCGCTGTCCCCGCGGGCGCTACGCATGGCCAAGATGAGCTTCCACGCGCACGAGGACGGCTACGCCGGCATCCAGCAGCTGGCGCACGAAGCCAACCTGCTGTTCTACGGCACCGAAGAGGCCAAGGAAGGCCGTGAGGCGTTCAAGCAGAAGCGCACCCCGGATTTCACCAGGTTCCCCAGGCTTCCGTAAAGCGGTGCCGGACTGTTTCCGGGGGCGGCGCTCGAAGTCGCGGTGAGCGCAATCCGGTGCGCCCGCGCGAAGGCCGGGCGGCCCGGCCGCGTTGGCTGCTGCCGACCGGCACGCGTTGCCCGGTGAGCCGATCCTTGCCGGCCATGGCCGTCTGACGGTCGGTCAGGTCCGCTGTGCCTGTGAAGGCGAGGCCGCTGACCGCGTGACCGTGACCGGCGCGCTCGCTGGCGACGAATTCAGTTGCATGGCAGCGTGAATGTCACTGATGCAGTGGTCATCATGGCATGTAACGAATGTAGTCGTCAGGGAGCTGGTCGGATTGAACGAGAAGACGATCCTGCGCAACTTCGTCGCGGGCACCTACACCGATCCGGCCGGCGGCGCCTATGCGGATCTGGTCGATCCGAGCACCGGGGAGGTCTTCGCCGCCGCCCCGCTGTCCGGGCAGGAGGACGTCGACCGGGCGGCGCGGGCTGCTGCGGACGCCTTCGAGACCTGGCGGGACGTCGAGCCACGGCAGCGGCAGCTGGCGATGCTGCGGTTCGCCGACGCACTCGAGGCCCGGGCCGACGACCTGCTGGACGCCGAGTGCCGCAACACGGGCAAACCGCGGCAGCTGACCGCCGAGGAGGAGCTGGTGCCCGCGGTCGACCATTTCCGGTTCTTCGCCGGGGCCGCACGCATCCTCGAGGGACGGTCGGCAGGCGAGTACCTGGCCGGGCACACCAGCTACGTCCGGCGCGAGCCGATCGGGGTGTGCGCCCAGGTCACGCCGTGGAACTACCCGTTGATGATGGCGGTGTGGAAGATCGCCCCCGCACTGGCGGCCGGGAACACCGTGGTGCTCAAGCCGTCCGACACCACCCCGGTCTCGACCTTGCTGATGGCCGAGATCGCCGCCGAGTTCTTCCCGCCCGGCGTCCTCAACGTCATCTGCGGTGACCGGGACACCGGACGAGCGCTGGTGGCGCACCGGATCCCGCGCATGGTGTCGATCACCGGCTCGGTGCGCGGCGGTCGGGAAGTCGCCGCGGCAGCGGCCGCGGACCTGAAGAAGGTGCACCTCGAGCTGGGCGGGAAAGCCCCGGTGGTGGTGTTCGACGACGCCGACGTCGCCATCGCGGCGGACGCCATCGCGGTCGCCGGCTTCTTCAACGCCGGCCAGGACTGCACCGCCGCGACCCGGGTACTCGCCGGTCCCGGCTGTCACGACGACCTGGTCGACGCGCTCGCCGAGCAGGCCCGCGGGACCCGCACCGGCCCGCCGTCGGACGGCGACGTGCTCTACGGGCCACTGAACAACGCCCATCAGCTCCAGCGGGTGACGGGATTCGTCGAGCGGCTGCCGGAGCACGCCACCGTGCACACCGGCGGCACGCGGGTGGGGGAGCGGGGCTATTTCTACGCGCCCACGGTCGTTTCCGGCCTGAAGCAAAACGACGAGGCGATCCAGAACGAGATCTTCGGCCCGGTCATCACCGTGCAGCGCTTCGGTGACGAGGACGAGGCGGTCCGCTGGGCCAACGACGTGGACTACGGTCTGTCCGCATCGGTGTGGACCAAGGACCACGGTCGCGCCATGCGGATGACGCGGCGGCTGGACTTCGGCTGCGTCTGGGTCAACACCCACATCCCGTTCATCTCGGAGATGCCGCACGGCGGCTTCAAGCACTCCGGGTACGGCAAGGACCTGTCGGTGTACAGCCTGGAGGACTACACCCGGGTCAAGCACGTGATGCACAACCTGGACGGCTAGCCCCAGCGCACGCCCCACGGCGAGCCGTACTCGGTGAGCAGGTCGAGGAACGGCACCGGGTCGAACGCCTCGGGGCCGAGCACGCCGCAATCCGACCACGCGCCCGAGGTCAGCAACTCCAGCGCCACGACGGGGTTGATCGCGGTCTGCCACGCGACGGCCTGATGGCCGTACTCGCGCATCGACCACTCGTTGTCGACCACGTGGTAGAGGTAGGTCTCCCTGGTCTTGCCCGCGCCGTCCTGGCCGCGTACCCACGTGCCCGCGCACGTCTTGCCGGTCATTTTCGGGCCGAGCGTGGCCGGGTCGGGCAGGCAGGCCGCGACGACGTCACGCGGCGACACCCGGGCACCGCCGACGTCGACCGGCGTCGTGCGGTCCAGGCCCAGCTTGTGCAGGGTCTGCAGCACGTCGATGAACTCGCTGCCGAGCCCGTACTTGAACGTCACCCGGTTGGCCCGCACCCACCGCGGGATCAACAGGACTTCCTCGTGTTCGACGTTGACGCACTCGACGGGACCGATGCCTTCCGGGAAGTCGAAGACCTCCGGTTCGGAGAACGGTTCGGTGGTGTACCAGCCGCGCTCGTGCTCGTAGATCACCGGCGGATTCAGGCACTCCTCGATGGTGGTCCAGATGGAGAACGTCGGCGCGAACGCATGTCCCCGCGCCACCAGATTCGCCCCGTCCCGCACACCGATCTCGTCGACGGCGGCGAACAAGTGGTCGGCGGCGTAGCGTGCGAAGACGTCCGACATGCCCGGCTCCACGCCTATCCCGACCAGGGCCAGCCGTCCCGCCTCCTCCCAGGCCGCCGCTGCGGCGAACTGGTGATCGCCGAGCTTGACCCCGGTGCGACTGTACGGCTGCTCCGGGTGCGGGGTGGACAGCGACATGGCCATGTCGAGGTAGTCGGCGCCGGCTGTCAACGCGCCGTCGAACACCGGCATGGTGAATCGCGGGTCGACCGCGTTCAGCACGTGGGTGATGTCGTGCGCCCGGCACAGCTGCGCGACGTCGGCGGCGGAGGAGGCGTCGACGGTCGTGGCGGTGAACCGGTCGTCGGACACCGCCGCCACCGCGTGCTTGGCGCGATCGATGGAGTGGTCCGCGGCCACGAACGCCTCGAAGAACGAACGCCGTGCGGCGATGGCGGCGACGGCCGATCCGACGCTGCCCGTGCCGATCATCAGGATTCTCATGCTGCCGCCCTGAGTGCTTTGGCTTGCCGACGCGACCGCAGCTGGACCAGCGCGACGATCACGAAGGCGACGAGGAACACCGCGGTGCCGACCACGTTCACCTCGCGCGGGATGCCGCGCTGGGCCGAGCCCCACACGAACATCGGGAACGTGACGCTGGTGCCCGAGTTGAAGTTGGTGATGATGAAGTCGTCGAACGACAGCGACAGCGACAGCAGCGCCGCGGCCGCGATGCCCGGCATCACCAGTGGCAGGGTCACCTTGCGAAAGGTCGCCCATTCCGTGGCGTAGAGGTCCATGGCGGCTTCCTGCAAGTGCGGGTCGAGCCCGGCCAGGCGGGCCTTCACTGTCACCACCACGAACGACAGGCAGAACATGATGTGCGCGACGACCACGGTCCAGAAGCCGAGTGGGACCTGCAGCGTGACGAACAGCGCGAGCAGCGAGGAGCCCATGACGACTTCCGGGGTGGCCATCGGCAGGAAGATCAGCACGTTCGCGGCGCCACGGCCGCGGAAGCGGTGGCGCGCCATGGCGAACGCCATCAGCGTGCCGAGGACGACCGCCACGAGCGTGGCCAGCAGGGCGATGCCGATGCTCAACCGCAACGCCTCGCCCAGCCCGGCGGTGCCGAACGGGTGCAGCCAGTAGTCCAGCGTCCAGTCGTCGGACAGGTCGTAGGAGAGGCGGTTCGTCGGCCGGTTCAGCGACAGCAGGAAGACGAACACGATGGGCAGGAACAGGTAGCCGAGGACGAGGATGCCCACGGCCATCACCCAGTGGTCGGCGACCCAGCGCCAGAAGCGGGACACTCAGACCACCTCCTCGGAGCCCGCCCTGCGGACGTAGGCGAACACCATGATCAAGATCGTGGCCATCAGCAGGAACGACAGCGCCGCCGCGAGCGGGTAGTCCAGCCGGACCAAGAACGACGAGTCGATGACGTTGCCGATCATGTACTGGTTCGGGGTGCCGAGCAGTTCGGCGTTGATGTAGTCGCCCGCGGCCGGGATGAAGGTCAGCAGGGTGCCTGCGACGACGCCCGGCATGGACAGCGGCAGCGTGACCTTGCGGAAGGTCTGCACCGGAGTGGCATACAGGTCGCGTGATGCCTCCAGCAGGCGCCCGTCGAGCCGTTCGAGGCTGGCATACAGCGGCAGGACCATGAACGGCAGGAAGTTGTAGACCAGGCCGCAGATCACCGCGGCCGGTGTGGCCAGCAGCCGGAAGTCGTCCCCGATCAGCGGCAGGCCGCGGAGGAATTCGACCAGGGCGCCGTTGTCGGACAGGATCGATTTCCAGGCCAGGGTCCGCACCAGGAACGTGGTGAAGAACGGCGCGATGACGCAGACCAGCATGAGGTTGCGCCACCGGCCCGCCTTCTGGGCGATGGCGTAGGCCAGCGGATAGCCGATGACGAGGCAGATCACCGTGGCGATGCCTGCGTAGACGGCGGACCGCAGCAGGTGCGGCCAGTAGGCCTGGATCGCGTCGAGGTAGTTGGAGAAGGCGAAGCCCTGCTGGTACCCGGTCTCCAGGCTCCCCGACCTGTCGTACAGGCTGGTGCCGGCGAGCTGAACGGACGGCAGCACGAAGAACAGCAGCAGCCACAGCCCGCCCGGCAACAGCAGCAGGTACGGCGACCAGCGGCGACGGTTGCGCGCGACCGGCGCGGCCTCGGGAGGTGTGCCGGGGGCGGCACCACCCGAAGCCGTGCCGATCAGGGCGGTCATGGTGCCACGCCCAGCGGATCGGCCGCGTACTGCGGAGCGGGCTGCTCGCCGTGCCCGTCCGGGCGTTGCAGCACGAACGAGTGCGACGGGTACCAGTGCACGACGACTTCGGTGCCGGGGGTGAGCGGTTCGCCTGCCGACTGGTTCGCCGAGAACACCGACATCTCCTGGCCCCACGGTGTCTTCAGCAGGTACTCGGTGCTCACGCCCGCGTAGCAGGTGTCGGTGAGCACACCGCGCACCCAGTTGTGATCGGCCGGGGGTTGCTGTCCGGGCTCGGTGAGCCGGACCTTCTCCGGGCGCACGCCGAGCCAGACGTGCCCCGCCGTGGCGCGGGCCCGCGCGGCAGGCGCGGCGAACCGTTCGCCGTAGGCACTCAGCTGGAGGTCGTCGCCGGACTTGCCGACCACTTCCGCCGCGAACAGGTTCGACTGGCCGAGGAAGTTCGACACGAACGGCGAGGCGGGGAACTCGTAGATCTCCGTCGGCGGGCCCAGTTGCTCGATCCGCCCGGCGTTCATCACCGCGACGGTGTCCGCCATCCACATGGCTTCTTCCTGGTCGTGCGTGACGTGCAGGAAGGTGATGCCGACCTCGGTCTGGATGCGCTTGAGTTCGATCTGCATCTGCCTGCGCAGCTTCAGATCGAGTGCGCCGAGCGGTTCGTCGAGCAGCAGCACCTGGGGCTGGTTGACCAGCGCCCTGGCCAGCGCGACCCGTTGCTGCTGGCCACCGGACAGTTCGGCAGGCTTGCGGTCGGCGAAGCCGCCCAGCTGCACCAGGTCGAGCATGTCACCGACCTGGGCCGCCACGTCCTTCATGCCGCGCCGGCGCAGCCCGAAGGCCACGTTGTCCCGCACCGACATGTGCGGGAACAGCGCGTAGTTCTGGAACACCGTGTTGACCGGGCGTTTGTACGGGCGCAGCCCGGTCAGTTCCTGCTCGCCCAGCCAGATCGATCCCGACGTCGGTTCCTCCAGGCCCGCCACCGTGCGCAGGGTGGTCGTCTTCCCGCAGCCGGAAGCGCCCAGCAGCGCGAAGAAGCTGCCCTGCGGCACGGTCACGCTGAGGTCGTCGACCGCGGTGAACGTGCCGAACCGCTTGGTGACGTCGTTCAGCACCAGATCGCTCGCCATGGTTCGTCACGCTCCGATCACCTGCTGGAACTGCTCTTCGTAGAGGCGTTCCTCCGCCTCGTTCAGCGGCATGAAGACCTTCGAGCCGGCCAGCACCTGCTCGTCCGGGAAGATCAGCGGGTTCTCCGCCAGCTCGGGGTCGATCTTCGCCATCTCCTCCTGGGCGCCCTTGACCGGGCAGATGTAGTTGACCCAGGCGGCCAGCTCGGCGGCGACGGCGGGCTCGTAGTAGAAGTTCATGAACTTCTCGGCGTTGCGCTGGTGCGTCGCCTCGTTGGGCACCTGCATGTTGTCCGACCACAGCATCACGCCGGCGTCCGGCGGCACGAACCGCACCTTCTCGTCCTCGAAGTTGAGCTGGATGACGTCGCCCGACCACGCCACACAGGCGGCGATGTCTCCCTTGGCCAGTTCCTGGGCGTAGTCGTTGCCGGTGAACCGCCGCACGTGCCCGTTGTCCACCGCGGCCTGCAGCTTGTCGAGCGCCCGGGTGAACTCCTGCTCGGTGAAGTTCGACGGGTCGGACCCTTGATCGAGCAGCAGCAGGCCCATCGTGTCGCGCATCTCCGACAGGCAGGTGACCTTGCCCCGCAGGTCGGGCCGGGTGAGCAGCTCGTCCATGGAACGGACCTCGGAGGTGACGTTGCCGTTGTAGGCGATCCCGGACAGGCCGGTCTGCCACGGCACCGCGTACTTGTTGTCGCTGTCCCAAGGTCTGTCGCGCAGCGAGTCGAGCAGGTTAGCCGTGACGTTCGGCAGCGCGCCGGGATTCAGCGGCTGCACCCAGCCGAGCCGGACCAGGCGGGCGGCCATCCAGTCGGTGAGCACGACGATGTCGCGGTCGATCGGCTGGCACGCCGACAGCTGGTTGCGCACCTTGCCGAAGAACTCGTTGTTGTCGTTGATGTCCTCCTGGTAGGACACCGAGATGCCGGTGCGCTCGGTGAACAGCTCCAGCGTCGGCCGGATCGACTCGTCGTCCTCGGACACGTCGATGTACAGCGGCCAGTTGGACACTACCAGCCTGCGATCGCTGCCGGACCGGTCCGGCGCGCGGCATTCGGCCGGATCACGCCTGGTGCCCGGCATGCCGCAGCCGGCGAACACGCCGGTGGCGGCCAGCGCGCCCGCGGCTGCGGCGCCCCGGAGTACGGTTCGGCGGGACGCGCCGGATCTCCCCGAGGACAGCAGTGACATCACCGCGCCCGCCTCGGGGGAGATCCCGGAGCGTTGCCAGGCCCGCATGACGACGATATTGACACGATGGATGGACTCCAACAAGGGATTCCGTTGTAACGGTCGTGATACGCAACGAAATACGGCATGCTGTGGGGTGGGAAGGAGGCCGACATGACGAGATCGGCGGCGGAGCGCCGGCTGGTGGTGCACGAGGGTGCGCACGCCCTGCTCGACGAGGCGGGCAAGAAGATCATCGAGCAGCTGCAACAGGACGGCAGGCGGCCGTACGCCACCATCGGGCGCGCGGTCGGCCTGTCCGAAGCGGCGGTCCGCCAGCGCGTCCAGCGCATGATCGACGCCGGAATCATGCAGATCGTGGCCGTGACCGACCCGATGCAGCTCGGGTTCGCCAGGCAGGCGATGGTCGGCGTGCGGGTCTCCGGAGACCTGGAGGAGACCGCGGACAAGCTGGCCGAGCTCGCCGAGGTCGACTACGTGGTGATCACCGCCGGATCGTTCGACCTGCTCGTGGAGGTGGTGGCCCGCAACGACGACCACCTGCTGGAGATCATCAAGCGGATCCGCGCGGTGGACGGGGTGGTCACCACCGAGGCGTTCACCTACCTCAAGCTGCGCAAGCAGACCTACACCTGGGGCACGGCCTGACACGGAATCCGTAGCAAATCAGGGTGTGAGATTTCGATATCTCTTGTAAAGGCGCCTGATTTGTGCGATAACAGTTGCATGTCCGGCAATCTGTGGATGCACTTCACACGGATGTCGGCGTATGCGCACGAGCCGGTCCCGACGATCGCTCGCGGCGAGGGCGCCTACATCTACGACACCGACGGCAGGCGCTACCTGGACGGCCTGTCCGGATTGTTCGTCGTCCAGGCCGGGCACGGCCGGGAAGAGCTCGCCGAGGCCGCCGCCAAGCAGGCCCGCGAGCTCGCCTTCTTCCCGATCTGGTCCTACGCGCACCCGAAGGCCCTGGAGCTGTCCGAGCGGCTGGCGTCGCTGGCTCCGGGGGAGCTGAACCAGGTCTTCTTCACCACCACCGGGTCGGAAGCGGTGGAAAGCGCGTGGAAGCTGGCGCGCTCGTACTTCAAGCTGATCGGCAGGCCGGGCAAGCACAAGGTCGTCTCCCGGGCGATCGCCTACCACGGCACGTCGATGGGGGCGCTGTCCATCACCGGCCTGCCGAACCTGAAACAGGAGTTCGAGCCGCTGGTTCCCAGTACCGTCCGGGTGCCGAACACCAACATCTACCGGGCCCCGCAGGGTACGGCGGGGCCGGACGGGGACGACGCGGAGGCGTTCGGCCGATGGGCGGCCGACCGCATCGAGGAAGCCATCGAGTTCGAAGGGCCGGAGACGGTCGCGGCGGTGTATCTCGAGCCGGTGCAGAACGCGGGTGGCTGCTTCCCGCCGCCGCCGGGATACTTCCAGCGCGTCCGGGAGATCTGCGATCGGCACGACGTGCTGCTGGTGTCCGACGAAGTGATCTGCGCCTTCGGCAGGCTCGGCGAGTACTTCGGCGCGATCAGGTACGGCTACCAGCCCGACATCATCACCTGCGCCAAGGGCATGACCAGTGGATACGTGCCGCTCGGCGCGATGATCGTGAGCGAGAAGCTGGCCGAGCCGTTCCGGCACGGCACCAACTGGTTCGCGCACGGCGCCACGTTCGGCGGGCACCCGGTGGCGTCCGCCGTTGCCCTGGCGAACCTCGATCTGTTCGCCAGGGAAGACCTCAACGCGCACGTACGAGCCAACACCGACCTGTTCCGCTCGTATCTGGAGCGGTTGTACGACTTGCCGATCGTCGGAGACGTACGCGGCGACGGGTACTTCTTCGGCATCGAACTGGTGAAGGACAAGAACACCCGCGAGACGTTCGACGAGGACGAGTCGGAGAGCCTGCTGCGCGGGTTCCTGTCGAAGGCGCTCTACGAGAACGGCCTGTACTGCCGTGCCGACGACCGCGGCGATCCGGTGGTACAGCTGGCGCCGCCGCTCATCTGCGAGGAACCGCATTTCGCGGAAATGGAGCAGATCCTCCGGACGGTGTTGTCGGAGGCCTGGAGCCGCTTGTGAGCGGCCAGGGGCCGATCAGCTACTGGCTGTCGACGGCAGACCTGACACCGCGCGCGGCACTCCCGGGCAGCACGGACGCCGATGTCGTCGTCATCGGCGCCGGATTCACCGGGCTGTGGACCGCCTACTACCTCGCCGCAGCGGACCCCGGGCTGCGCATCGTCGTCCTCGAGGCGCAAGTGGCCGGCTACGGGGCCAGCGGACGCAACGGCGGCTGGTGCTCGGCACTCTTCCCGGCATCGCCGGCCGCGGTCGCGCGCAAGCACGGCGTGGCCCGGGCGAGCGCCCTGGTGGCGGCCATGCGGGACACGATCGACGAGATCGGCCGGGTCGCGACGGCAGAAGGTGTCGACTGCGACTACGCCAAGGGCGGCACGGTGGTCCTGGCCCGATCGGCAGTGCAAGAAGCGCGCGGACGAGCGGTCGTGGACGCCGAGGCTCCTTTCGGCACCGGGCTGGCGTGGCTGGCGGCGCCGGAGGCGTCTGCTCTGTGCAACGCAACGCGAGTGCGCGGCGGGACCTACACACCGCACTGTGCGGCGATACACCCCGGGAAGCTGGTGCGCGGCCTGGCCGACGCGGTGGAACGGCTTGGCGTGACCATTCGCGAACAGACTCGTGTGCTGCGGCTGCAGCCGGGACGCGTCGAGACGGAAGCGGGCAGCGTGCGCGCCGAGGTGATCGTGCGCGCGACCGAGGGCTACACCGCCGGGTTGCCCGGTCACCGTCGTCTGCTGGTCCCGCTGTACTCGCTGATGGCGGTGACCGAGCCGTTGCCGGCGTCCTTCTGGGCGCATGCCGGTCTCGCGCGCCGGGAGACGTACTCCGACTTCCGTCGCATGATCATCTACGGCCAGCGGACCGCGGACGACCGGCTGGCATTCGGCGGGCGTGGCGCGCCCTATCACTACGGCTCGCAGGTGGCGCCCGCATTCGGCCAGGACACGCGCGTCCACACCGCGATCGACCGGACGCTGGTGGATCTGTTCCCGGCGTTGGGCCCGCGGCCGCCGGTGACGCACAGGTGGGGCGGACCACTCGGTGTTCCGCGCGACTGGACGGCGTCGGTGGGACTGGACCGCTCGACCGGGCTGGCGTGGGGCGGGGGATACGTCGGTGACGGTGTCGCGACTGCGAACCTCGCCGGACGGACGCTCGCCGACCTGATCAGCGGGCGGGATTCAGCACGGGCCCGGCTGCCTTGGGTCGGTCATCGGTGGCCGCAGTGGGAACCCGAACCGCTGCGCTGGCTGGCGATCAACGCCGGCCTGCGCCTGGCCGAGTTCGCCGATGCCCGGGAAGCCAGGACGGGGCGCGTGTTCCGGCCCGCTGCGGTGCTCGGCCACCTCACCGGCGAATAGCGCACGCGAGCTCGGCGCTCACCTGATCGCCAGGTCACTGCGCAGCGCACGGCCTTGGATCGCCCGCCACACCGCGGCGGGCGTGAGCGGCATGTCGGCGTGCCGCACCCCGCAGGGCCGGAGCGCGTCCATCACGGCGTTCACCACCGCGGCCGGGGAACCGACCGTGGCCGCTTCGCCGATGCCTTTCGCCCCGACCGGGTGGTGCGGCGACGGCGTGACGGTCTCGCCGAGCTCCCACGACGGGCATTCCAGCGCGGTGGGCAACAGGTAGTCCATGAACGAGCCGCCCAGATGGTTGCCGTCGGCGTCGAAGGCGATGTGCTCCATCAGCGCCATGCCGATGCCGTCGGCCAGGCCTCGGTGGATCTGGCCGTCCACGATCATCGGGTTGATCCGCACCCCGCAGTCGTCGACGGCGACGAACCTGCGCACCGTGACCTGTCCGGTATCCGGGTCGACGTCGACCACGCACAGATACGCGCCGAACGGGAAGGTGAGGTTCGGCGGGTTGTAGACGGTGCTGGCGGCGAGCTGGCCGTCGACCCCGTCGGGAAGGTCGATGTCGGCGTGCGCGGCACGAGCGATCTCGGCCAGCGTGTGCCCGGCGCCTTCGACACCGCGCACGTACCAGCGTCCGTCACCCCACTCGAGGTCTTCGGGGTCGGCTTCCAGCATGGCGGCGGCGATCAACCGCGCTTGTTCCCGCACCTTCCGCGCCACGGTCACCGCGGCCGCTCCCGACACGGCGATCGAACGCGATCCGTATGTGCCCACCCCGAACGGCGTGTGGTCGGTGTCGCCTTGCACGACGTCCACCTCGTCCACGCCGATCCCGAGCTCGTTGGCCACCAGCTGCGCGAACGTCGTCTCGTGCCCCTGGCCTTGCGACATGCACGACACCCGCAGCACCGCGGTACCCGACGGGTGGACACGCAGTTCCGCGCCGTCGGCCATGCCGAATCCGTACATGTCCAGGTGCTTGCGTGGCCCGGCTCCGACCGCCTCGGTGAAGAAGCTCAGGCCGATGCCCATCAGCTCGCCGCGCTCACGCTTGGCCGCCTGCTCGGCGCGCAGGTCGTGGTAGCCGGCCATGTCCAGCAGCTTGGCCAGCGCCCGCGGGTAGTCGCCCGAGTCGTACCGCCACCCGGTGGCCGTGTCGTACGGGAACTGCTCGGGCCGGATCAGGTTGCGCATGCGCAGCTCGGCGGGGTCCATGTCCAGCTCGCACGCCAACAGGTCGACCATGCGCTCGACCAGGTAGACCGCCTCGGTGACGCGGAACGAGCACGAGTAGGCCACCCCGCCGGGCGCCTTGTTGGTGTAGACGCCGGTGACCGAGCAGTGGGCGGCTTGCAGGTCGTAGGAGCCGGTGAACACACCGAAGAACCCCGCCGGGTAGCGGGACGGCTGCGCGGTGGCGTTGAACGCGCCGTGGTCGGCCAGCACCCGGACGCGCAGGCCGAGGATCGTGCCGTCGGAGCGGGCGGCGATCTCGCCGCGCATGTGGTAGTCCCTGGCGAATGCCGTGCTCATCAGGTTCTCCGCCCGGTCCTCGATCCACTTGACCGGTTGCTGGGTGATCATCGACGCGACGATCGCGCACACGTATCCGGGGTAGACGCCGACCTTGTTGCCGAAGCCACCGCCGATGTCGTTGGCGATCACCCGGATCCGATGCTCCGGAATGCCGGTCAGTTGCGCGTACAGCGAGCGGTGGGCGTGCGGTGCCTGGGCGGTCGACCACACGGTCAGGCGGCCGCTGACCGGGTCCATGTCGGCCACGATCCCGCAGGTCTCCAGCGGCGCGGGATGCACCCGCGGATAGAGCATGTCCTGCTCGACCACCACGTCGGCCTCGGCGAACACCTCGGCCACGCGCTGGGCGTCGCCGGATTCCCAGTCGAAGATGTGGTTGTCCTGCTGACCGGGCCGGTCGTCGCGGATCACCGGGGCGTCCGGCGCCAACGCCTGGTGAGCGTCGACCACGGCAGGCAGCGGCTCGTACTCGACGTCGATCAGCTCGAGAGCGTCGCGCGCGGCGTAGCGGTCTTCTGCGACGACGAAAGCGACTTCCTGCCCCTGGAAACGCACCTTGTCGGTGGCCAGCACAGCTTGTTGGTCGTAGGACAGCGTGGGCATCCAGGCCATGCCGCGTTCGGCCAGCATCTCCCCGGTGATCACGGTCTTCACTCTGGGGTGTGCCAACGCGGCACTGACGTCGACCGACACGATCCTGGCGTGCGCCATCGGGCTGCGCAGCATCGCGCCGTGCAGCATGCCGGGCAGAACCACGTCGTCGACGAACTTTCCCAGCCCGCGGACGAACCGGGCGTCCTCTTTGCGGATCCGTGAGCCGAAGGCCGAGCCGTTGCCGTCCGCGGTCACGACGCCACCTCGTCTCGTTGCTCACCCGCCAGGGCCGCGGAGGAGCCGTCGTCGTCCGCCGTGTTGCTCAGCTCGGCGGCGCGCCGGATAGCCCGCACGATGTTCTCGTACCCGGTGCAGCGACACAGCTGTCCGGAAATCGCCTCGCGGATCCGCTCCTCGGAAGGATCCGGATCGCGGTCCAGCAGCCAGCGTGCGGTCATCAGCATGCCCGGGGTGCAGAATCCGCACTGGGCCCCGTGACAGTCGATGAACGCTTGCTGCACCGGATCCAGCTGCCCGTTGCGCGCCAGCGACTCGACGGTGCGTACCTGTTTGCCGTCGGCCATCGCGGCCAGCACCGTGCACGACTTGACCGGCAGGCCGTCCAACCACACCACGCACGCCCCGCAGTTGGACGTGTCGCAGCCCAGGTGGGTACCGGTCAGGCCCAGCTCGTCCCGGAGGAAGTAGGCGAGCAGCACCCGCGGCTCGATGGTGCGCCGGTACTGCCGACCGTTGACCGTCACGGTGATGTCCACGCCTCACACCTCTCGCCCTGCCCGGTGGCTTGCCAGCGTCAGCGAGCGCGCCACCAACGTCGCCGCCAGATGCCGCTTGTAGTCCGCCGGGCCGCGCTGGTCGACCGGTGGATCGCAGTGCTCGGCGGCGATGCGCCCGGCCTCGGCGAACGCCTCCGCCGACACCACTCGCCCGCGCAGGAAGTCCTCCGCCTCGACGGCGACGAAATTCTGCGCGCCGAGCGCGGACAACCCGATCCCGACCTCGGTGATCACGTCGCCCGCCAGCCACACGGCGGCGCCGACCGCGCCGACCGCCCAGTCCCCGGCGCGCCTGCTCACTTTGACGAATGCGCTGCCGCTGCCCGGCCGCACCGGCACGCGCAGCTCGACCAGCAGCTCGTCCGGCCCGACGACGGTTTCGTACGGGCCGACGAAGAAGTCTCGGATCGGCACCGTGCGCCGAATCTGCGGACCTTGGATGACCGCATCAGCGCGCAGCGCGCTGAATGCCGCGGACAAATCCTCGGACGGATCGGCCTGGCACAACGATCCGCCGACGGTGCCGCGATTCCGCACGATCGGATCGGCGATCACCCGTTCGGCGTCCACCAGAATCGGAAACAGCTGCGCCGCCTCGGCCGAATCGAGCAATTCGTTGTGCCGCACCAGCGCCCCGATCCGCAGTTCGTCGCCGTCGCGCACGATTCCGGCCAGTTCACCGACCTCGTTGATGTCGATGAGCACCTCCGGCCTGGCCAGCCGCAGCTTCATCATCGGGATCAGGCTGTGCCCGCCTGCGATCACCCGGCCGGCGCCGTTGTACTTGACCAGCAGATCCACCGCATGCGCGACGCTGGTGGCTCGTTCGTATTCGAACTGCGCGGGTACCTGCATGCGGGTCTCCCAGCTGCCTGGTGAGCAGTGCCGGCGCCGGTCATCTTCATCGGCGCATGCTCCGCTGGCAAGGCCCGGTTAAGCGATCTCTTACCTGCCGCGCCGCTATCACCCGATAGTGATTAACCAAAGCCTTATTACTCGGTTTTGCCGCACGTCCGAGGGGTGGATCATCACGGTTCCACCACATGACGCCAGCGCGTCCTGTCGAGAGGTGTCAGCCATGCGGACGGAGTCGGACGGCCACAGCCGCGGCAACCCGCGGCTGATCGAACTTTTCGCCAACGCACCGCAGGAACCGAAACCGGGCGGCAGCCCGACCGTGCAGGCCTGGCCGCAGCTGCTCGAGTTCTTCAAGGTCGCAGGCCAGCCGGTACCGGGGCCGTGGCCGCCGCACCAGCAGCCGCGGCCGGACCCCGCCGACGACACGGTGCCGATCGCGGTGCCGGAACCGCCCGACGAGAACCGGATGCGCGAGTAGCCCGGCTTCGCCCCGAGGAGGATCCATGTACCCGCCCCGCTTCGCCTACGAGGCGCCCCGTTCGCTGGACCAGGCCCAGGCGCTGCTGGCCGAGTACGGCGACGAGGCCAAGGTGCTGGCCGGCGGGCAGAGCCTGGTGCCGCTGCTCAAGCTGCGGTTCGCCGCGCCTGCGCTGCTGGTCGACCTGAACACCGTGCCCGACCTGGAGTACCACCGCACCGGGTCGGACGGCGCGCTGCACGTCGGCGCGCTGTGTCGGCACGCCGACCTGGAACGGTCGACGCTGCTCGGCAACTTCCCCGTGGTCGCCTCCGCGGCGCCGCTGGTGGCCGACCCGGTGGTGCGGCATCGCGGCACCCTGGTCGGCTCGATCTGCCACGCCGACCCGCAGGGGGACTGGTCGGCCGTACTGCTGGCACTGGACGCGTCGGTCGTGGTCGTCGGGCCGGACGGCAGGCGCACCGTGCCGATGACGGAGTTCGTCCTCGGCCCGTTCTCGCCCGCGCTGCGGCCGGGCGAGATCGCCGTCGAGGCGGTGATCCCGCCGCCACGGCACCAGCCCGCGGGCGCCTACTTCAAGCTGGAGCGCCGGGTGGGCGACTTCGCCACGGCGGGAGCGGCTGTCGCGGTGGAGACCGATCAGGGCCGCATCACCCGCGCAGGCATCGCCCTGACCGGCGTGGGCACGCTCGGGCAGCGGGCCACCGCCGCGGAAGAGGCGATCGTCGGTCGTGAGCTGACCGAACAGACCATCGCCGAGGCGGCCGAGCTGGCCGCGGAATCGGCCAATCCCCAGACGGACCACCGAGGCAGCGCGGACTACAAGCGCCACGTGGTGCGCACGTTCGTCAGCAGGGCGCTGCGTCGCGTCCTACCCACCCCCGCGGGAAAGGCGGCATGAGATGACGGTTGTGCACGAAGAATCCGCGACCGGCGCCGAGGTACCGATCCGCCGGATCCGCGTCATGGTCAACGGGGAGACCAAGACGGCCGAGGTGGAGCCACGGCTGCTGCTGGTGCACCTGCTGCGCCGGGGGCTCGGCCTGACTGGCACCCACATGGGCTGCGACACGACGAACTGCGGCGCCTGCACCGTGCTGGTGAACGGGCGCCCGGTGAAGTCGTGCACGATGCTCGCGGTGCAGGCCGACGGCGCCGAGGTGCAGACCGTGGAGGGTCTGTCCACGCCCAGTGAGCTGCACCCGCTGCAGGAAGGCTTCAAGGAGGAGCACGGCCTGCAGTGCGGGTTCTGCACCCCGGGGATGCTGATGTCCGCCAAGGCCCTGCTCGAGGAGAACCCGGACCCGTCGGAGGACGAGATTCGCTGGGCCCTGTCCGGAAACCTGTGCCGCTGCACGGGCTACCAGAACATCGTCAAGGCGGTGCAGTGGGCGGGCCGCAAGATGCGGGGTGAGCAAGCATGACGGCGGTCGACGAACGCAAGATCGGCGGGCTCGGCACCAGCCGCAAGCGCGTCGAGGACGACCGGTTCATCCGCGGCAAGGGCAACTACGTCGACGACATCGTGCTGCCCGGCATGCTGCACATGGAGATCCTGCGCAGCCCGGTGGCGCACGCCCGGATCAAGAAGATCGACACCAGCCGCGCATGGGAAGTGCCCGGTGTGCGCATGGTGCTGACCGGCGAGATGGCCGCCACCCGCAACCTGGCCTGGATGCCGACGCTGTCCTACGACACCCAGGCGGTGCTGGCCACCGACAAGGTGCGCTTCCAGGGACAGGAAGTGGCCTGCGTGGTGGCCGACGACCCGTACATCGCCAAGGACGCCTGCGAGCTGATCGACGTCGAGTACGAGCCGCTGCCCGCCCTGGTCACCCCGGAGCAGGCGATGGCCGAAGGCGCCCCGGTCATCCGGGACGACAAGGCGGGCCAGCAGGACAACCTCATCTACACCTGGGAAGTCGGCGACAAGGAGGGAACCGACCGCGCGTTCGAGCAGGCCGACGTGATCTCCAGGCTGCGGCTGCACTATCCGCGCTCGCACCCGTCGCCGATCGAGCCGTGCGGTGCGGTGGCCGACTTCAACCGGGCCACCGGCAAGCTCACCGTCTACATGACCACGCAGGCCCCGCACATCGTGCGCGCCGCCGTGGCCATGATCGCCGAGCTGCCCGAGCACATGATCCGTATCGTCGCCCCGGACATCGGCGGCGGCTTCGGCAACAAGGTGCCGGTCTACCCCGGCTACGTGTGCGCGATCCTGTGCTCCATCCTGCTGGAACGGCCGGTGAAGTGGATCGAGGACAAGACCGGCAACCTGATCTCCACCGGGTTCGCCAGGGACATGTACCTGGACAGCGAAATGGCCCTGTCCAAGGACGGCAGGATCCTCGGCATCCGCATCCGCGCCGACAGCGACCACGGCGCCTTCTACGCCGACGCGCAGCCGAGCAAGTTCAAGATCGGCCTGCTGCACTCCACGTTCGCCTGCTACAACGTGCCGAACGCGCACCTGGTGGCGCGCGGCGTCTACACCAACAAGGCACCAGGCGGGGTCGCCTACCGCTGCTCGTTCCGGGTCACCGAGGCGATGTACTTCCAGGAACGGATGATGCACGCCGCGGCCAACGACCTGGGCATGGACCAGGCGGAGTTCCGCAGGCGCAACCTGGTCCGTGACGACCAGTTCCCGCACCGCACGCCGTTCGGCTTCCTGGTCGACTCCGGCCAGTACCACAAGTGCCTGGAGGTCGGCCTGAAGGCCATCGACTACGACAACTTCCGCAAGCAGCAGGAGGAAGCCCGGGCCAAAGGCAGGCTGCTCGGGCTGGGCATCTCGACCATGACCGAGCCGCTCGGCGCAGGCAACAGCCGGGAGTACGACATCCTCGGCATCAAGATGTTCGACTCCGCCGAGCTGCGGATCCACCCGACCGGCAAGGCGCTGCTGCGCATCGGGTCGAAGACCCAGGGCCAGGGCCACGAGACCACGTTCGCCCAGATCGTCAGCCACGAGCTGGGCATCCCCGCCGACGACGTGGTGGTCGAGCACGGTGACACCGACACCGCGCCGTTCGGCATGGGCACCTACGCCTCACGGTCCACGCCGGTCGCCGGGGCCGCGACGGCGATGGTGGCACGCAAGATCCGGGCGAAGGCCAGGGCGATCGCCGCGCACCTGCTGGAGGCTTCGGAAGAGGACGTCGAGTGGGAGCTCGGCCGGTTCTACCTGCGCAGCTCGCCCGAGCGTGGCGTGACGATCCAGGAATGCGCCATGGCCGCCTACGGCAACATGCCGGACGGCATGGAGCCCGGGCTGGAGCACCACGCCTACTACGACCCGCCGAACATGACATGGCCGTTCGCGGTCTACATCGCCACCGTCGAGGTCGACCCGGAAACCGGCGTGTGGGACGTACTGAAGGTGGTCGCCGTCGACGACTGCGGGGTGCGCATCAACCCGATGATCGTCGAAGGGCAGATCATGGGCGGTCTCACCGAGGCCTACGCCATGTCGAGCATGCAGTTCCAGACCTACGACGCGGAAGGCAACTGCATCGGCTCGAACTACATGGACTACCTGCTGCCGACCGCGTGGGAGACGCCCGGCTTCGAGCTGCACAGCGAAGTCGTCACGCCGTCGCCGCACCACCCGATCGGCGCCAAGGGCATCGGCGAATGTGCCGCCGTCGGGGGGCCCGCGGCCTTCGTCAACGCCGTGCTGGACGCGATCTCGCACACCGGGGTGCGCAACATCGACATGCCGCTGTTGCCGGACCGGGTGTGGGAAGCACTCACCAAACGCCGCGACGTCTCCGGTGCGCCGCCGGTGCGCACCGAGGACTGACGGCTGGAGTGGCCCGCGGAACCGGCGGGCCGGACGGGCAGGTGGATGGACATGGAGCACCACACCGGCTGGGGCGTGCTGGAACAGGCTGCGGCGATGGCGCAGCGGGACGAGGCGTTCGCGCTGGCCACCGTGGTGTGGCGGCAGGGGCCGTCGTCGGGCAAGGAGTGCAACCGGGCGATTGTGACCGCCTCGGGCGAGGTGCACGGCTGGATCGGCGGTGCGTGCGCCGAGCCGGTCATCGTTCGCCACGCGCGCGAGGTCCTCGCCGACGGCGAGCCCCGCCTCCTGCTGCTCGGGCCCGCCGACCAGATCACCGGCGAGGTGCGGGAAGGCACCACCGTGGTGCCGATCTCGTGCCAGAGCGAGGGCGCGCTCGAGGTGTTCGTCGAGCCGGTGCGGCCGGCACCGCGGGTCGTGGTCGTCGGGCGCTCGCCGATGGCGCACACCCTCGTCGACCTGGTCACCGCGCTGGGCTGGCGGGCGACGATGGTCGACGGCGCGGCGTTTTCCTCGGCCGACGTGCCGCCCAACGCCCTGGTCGTGGTGGCGACCCAGGGCCACCACGACGAGGAGGCGGTCGAGCAGGCGCTGGCCGCCGAGCCCGGATACGTCGCGCTGGTGGGATCCCGCAAGCGTGGCAAGGCGGTGCTCGGCTACCTCGCCGACCGCGGCGTTGCCAAGGAGCGCCTGGACATGGTGCGGGTCCCCGCCGGATTGGACCTCGGCCACGTCTCGCACCGGGAGATCGCCGTGTGCGTGCTGGCCGAACTGGTGCAGCTGCGGGCAGCAGGCGAGCTGCCGGCGAGCGGACTGCCCGCAGCCGGGCAACCCGCCGAGGCGGTGGACCCGGTGTGTGGCATGACGGTGACCGCCGACGAGTCGGGGAGGCCGTTCGAGTACCAGGGCCACACCTACTACTTCTGCTGTCCCGGTTGTCGTCGCGCGTTCAGCCGGGATCCCGCGTCCTATGTGTCGGATCAGCCGGAGGAGGCCCGATGCTGATTGCCAATCACTTCGACGTCGCGCAGCCGGTGGAGAAGGTCTGGCGCTTCTTCGACGACGTGCCCAGCGTCGCGGCGTGCCTGCCCGGCGCGGAGATCACCGAGGACCTCGGCGACGAGAACTACCTCGGGCGGGTCAGCGTGCGCATGGGCCCGGTGTCGCTGCGGTTCGAAGGCAAGGCGGCCATCGCCGAACGGGACGAGGCGGCCAAGCGGATCGTGGTCGACGCGGCAGGCTCGGAACAACGGGGCCGCGGCGAGGCGAGCATGAAGGTCACCGCGGTGCTGTCCAGACAGGGGACCGGCACCCGGGTCGACGTCACCCAGGATCTGCAGGTCACGGGCGCGGCGGCGCAATACGGCCGGGGCATGATCTCGGACGTCTCGTCGGTGCTGATGCGCGACTTCGCGGCGAATCTGCAGGACGCGATCCGCCGCAAGGAGCGCGGCGAATCGCCCGCACACGCCGCCCCGCGGCCGGCCAGGGGATTCCGTATCGGGTTCCAGGCCGCGATGTTGGCGCTGAAACGTGTCTTCGCCCGGTTCTTCCTGCCGTACCAGGGCAGCCCGAGCTGAGGAGGCAGAACCATGACGTGGTGGTGGATCGGCAACGTGGTGCTGGCAGTCGTGGTGCTGCCGGTGGTGATCGCGCTGCTCAACCGGGTGCTCGCCGCGGTGGAGCGGATCCGCGCCGCGGTGGACGACATCGCGGTGGCCGCCGGGGCGCTCGACGACGAACTGGCCGGCGTGCCGGACGCGCTGGCCGAGACCGACCGAACGATCGAGAACGTGTCCGTGGGCGCGGTCCGCTACGCGGGCAGCGTCGGGACGCTGTTGGGCTGAGGAGGAATCATGCCTGCCGCCGCCTGGGTCACGCTGATCATCGCCGCGCTGATCATCGGACTCACCGCCGTCGCATTGCTGCGGGTCATCATGCATCTGAACTACGTGCGCAAACGGCTGGCCGTCATCCACGCCGGCGCCGAGTCGATCGCCGAACGCACCGAGACCGTGCCCGGCGTGCTGACCTCGGTGAACGCCAACCTCAAGCCGGTACGCGACTTCTGCGAGGGGGTGTGAGATGACCGCGCTCGCACAAGCCGCCGACACCGACGTGACCGGCTGGGTCGTCGGCTTCGTCATCGGCGGGATCGTGGTGCTGGCCGTCGTCGCGCTGGTCACACCCATCCTGCTGCTGGCCCGCCGGATCGGGCAGCAAGCCGAGGAACTGAACAAGCCGCTGCAGCGAGCGGTGCACAACACCGCCGCACTCGAGCAGCTGCGCACCACCATCGATCACGCCGAGGTGATCGTCGCAGGCCTCGCCCGTGGCCGGGCCAGGTTGGGGGGTTGAGTCATGACGGGTACCGACGAGACGCTGTGGTGGATCGCGATCATCGCCGGCTTCGTGGTGGTGCTGGCCGTCGCCGCGCTGCTCAGCCTGCTGATCTACCTGGTGAAGGTCATCGACCGGAACGTGGTGACGGTCGGTGAGACGCTGACGGCCGCGGCCGGCAACACGGCGAACACGACCCTGATTCCGGAAACCGCGACCCGGGTGGACGCGGTGCTGGCCGAAGGCCTGCAGCACCACCTGTTCCTCGGCCGCGTCCTCGGGGAGGTGAAGTCATGAGCCTGCTCGTCTTGCTGACCGTCGTCGACATCGTGCTACTCGTCGCCGGGCTGGCGTTCTACCTCTTCTGGGCCGGCTCGCTGCTGTCCCGCATCGCGGGCAATCTGGAACAGGCCGCCGAGACCGTGCGGACCATCCACGGGCACGCGAAGCTGATCGGCCCGGGGGTGGAGCACATCAACCGCACCGGCGGCGTGGTGGCCGGTGCCCTCCCGCTGCTGTACGGGATGGCCGAAGGTGTCGTGGCAGGCACCACGGCGCAGACCGTCGACCCGAGCGTGCAGCCGCCGGTCAACCGCCCGGCCTCGGGCGTACGCCGGACGCGGCTGCACGAGACGGTCGGTTACACGCCTGCGGACGACGTGGTCGCCGCGCGCTGAAATCGCCCGCGTTCCCGGATGGCCACGAAGGTCGGGGCCCTCCGGCGTCGGGGACCAGCGCAGCGCTCACGCGCGGTGAAAATCGGTTTCGTCGGGAAGGCGGATGCACACTGGCGGCCGCCCTGGGGGTCGTGTCGTCCGCCCGGTCGACGTCCCGCGGCGCGCTGCGCTAGGGCGTGCGGGGCTCCGGCCCCTGCTCGGTCAGCGGACCGGTGGTGGTCGGAGCCTCATATGCCCCGATCCAGTGGTCTTTCCAGGCGCGTTCGTATCGCTCGACGTTGCAGCGCGGACGGTAGTGGGCCACGAGTTCCCGGACGATCTCCGCGCGGTGTGCGGCGGTGCAGCCCGGGGCGTGGAACGTGCAGATCGACAGCTTCCACTTCGACCCGGCACGTTCCACCCAGCGGTGTGCGGCGGGGTGCCGGAACGGGAACCCTTCCTGGGAGAGGTCGTCCGACTCACCGACGTAGATCACCGCGTACCGCTTGCGCCCGGGGTCGGGCTGATACACCACGGCGTACACGCCCGGCTCCTTCGGTGGAGACCAGCCGGCCAGCAGACGGGGGCCGTCGAAGACGTATCCAGCGGCCGAGCCCAGACGGATCATCGTGCCTCCTACCGCAGGTCGGGCAGCAGTGCCGCGAGTCGTTCGAGACTGCGGAGGTCGTGACCCGGCAGCATCCGGTCGACATGGGGCGCGGCCACCATCATGCCCAGCGACTGGGCACGGAAGCCAGGATCGTCGCCCAGATGCGGGTTGACCCACACCAGCCGGTGGCACTGTCGGCTGAGCCGTTCCAGCGCGGTGTCCAGCAGCTCCGGGTCACCACGGTCCAGGCCGTCCGAGCAGATGACGACCACCGCGCCTCGGGTCACGCCGCGGCGGCCCCAGCGGCGGAGGAATGCGTGCAGCGATTCGCCGATGCGCGTGCCGCCGTCCCAGTCGACGACGGCTCTGGACGCCTTGTCCAGGGCCGCGTCCGGGTCCCGGCCCTCGAGTTCCCTGGTGATCCGGGTGAGCCGGGAGCCGAAGCAGAACACCTCGACCTTGGCGGCCGCGCGCCGGGTCGAGTAGGCGAACTGCATGAGCGCGCGGGAGTAGTCGGCCATCGAGCCGGACACGTCCAGGAAGAGCACCAGTGGCCGGAGCCGGTGGCGGCGTGCCCGCCAGCGCAGGCGGAGCGGGTCGCCGCCGGTGCGCAGGGAGTTGCGCACGGTCCGGGGAAGGTCCGGCCTGCGTCCGCGCGGTGCCGGGCGGGTGCGGCGGGTCAGCCGTCGTGGGGGAGTGAGCCGGATGCGGGTCATGATCCTGCGCAGCGCCGCCCGTTCGTCCTCCGTGCACGCGGCGAATGCCTTCGCCTTGAGGATGTCCACGTCGGAGGCGGTCAGCCCGAGCGACGTCTGTTCCTCGCGCTCCTCGATCGGTTCGTCTGGCTCGGTCTGCGGGACGTTGAGCACGCCGAAGGTCTGCGCAGGGGAGTGGATGCGCAGCAGCACGTCCGGAGCGTTGAGGTCTTCGCCGAGGAAGTAGCGCGCGAAAACCTCGTCGTAGGTTTTCAGATCCGCGTGCCGGCGGATCAGCGTCGTCCGGCCGCCCCAGTACAAGTCCGCCACGTCGGTCGGATCAAGCGGATCCATGGCCGCGCAGTAGGTCAGGACGTCACCGGTTCCGACGGTGACGCCTGCGTCTCGGAGCGCCCTGGCGAAGCCGACCAAGGCGGCCACGAACGGTGCCTTACCCACCGGAGGTGACTTCCCGGAGTGTTCGCCGGACCAGGTCCAGATCGTCCCGGTCCTTGACCACGGCGCCGAGCGTGTCGGCAGCCAGGTCCTCGGTCAAATCTTCGGCGCCGAGGAACGACAGGGTGCGGGCCCAGTCGATCGTCTCCGCCACCCCCGGCGGCTTGACCAGGTCCATCGTGCGCAGGCGCTGGACGGCCGCGACCACCTTCTTCGCCAGGGTCCCGGGGATCTCCGGCTGCCTGGCCAGCACGATCTCCGTCTCGCGCTCCGGGCTCGGGTAGCCGATCCAGTGGTAGAGGCAGCGGCGCTTGAGGGCGTCGTGCAGGTCGCGGGTGCGGTTGGAGGTGAGGACGACCAGCGGTGGGTCGCCGGCGGTGACCGTGCCGATCTCGGGGATGCTGATCTGGAAGTCCGACAGCACCTCGAGCAGGAAGGCTTCGAACTCGTCGTCGGCGCGGTCGATCTCGTCGATCAGCAACACCGCGTTCGACCCGGCCCGCACCGCCGCCAGCAGCGGCCGCTCGAGCAGGAACTCGGGGCCGAACAGCGCGCGCACCGCTGCGGAGTCGGCGAGCTGGTGCTCGGACAACGCGCGGATGTGCAGCAGCTGGCGGGTGTAGTCCCACTCGTAGAGGGCCTGGTTGGTGTCGATGCCCTCGTAGCACTGCAGGCGGATCAACTGCTTGCCGTACGTGGCGGCCAGTGCCTTGGCCACCTCGGTCTTGCCGACCCCGACCTCGCCTTCCAGCAGCACGGGACGGTGCAAGGACATGCCGACCAGCAACGCGGTCGACAACCCGCGGTCGGCGAGATACCCGGTCCGGCGAAGTGCGTCGGTCAGCTCGCCGACGGTCTGCGGGTAGTCCATGCACGCTCCTTGCCGTGGGGCTGGTGGTGTTCCGTGCCGTGGGCGTGGTGGTGGGAGTCGTGGTGGTCCTGCTCGTCGGCCCGCTGACCGGGGTGGTGACCGGCCCGGTGGTGGGTGCCGGTGCCGGCCGGTCCGGGTGGGTCGCCGGATCCGAGGACCAGCTCACGCAGCGAGCCGCCGGGGCGCAGCTTGCCCTCCCTGGCCAGTCGCGCCTTCCACGCTCCGACCGGGTCGTCGGTGTCACCGGCGAGTTCCGCGTACCCGACGGCGGCCATCCGCTTGCACGACTTGCCACCCGACTCGGCGAACACCTCGGCGACGTTCTGCCCTTGGGCCCGCCAGATGTCGCGCAGCACTTCGACCGCCTCGTCCGCGTGCTGCCTGCCGTCCGCCATGACTGCCTCCCCTTCGTTGCGGGGTCGCGGGGCCGCTGGATCCCAAGCTAGCCCGGTCGGGGGCTTTTCGACGTGGTGAATTAAGGGTTCGATTAAGTAGGCTTGATTTGTGATCAGCATCACGATGAATGTAGTGACGTGACCCTAGCCCAGCTCAACGCGTTCGTACTCGTCGCCAGGCTCGGATCGGTCACCAACGCCGCCAAGGCGTTGGGGGTGAGCGAGCCTGCGGTGTCGCAGGCGCTGGCGGCGCTGCGGCAGCACCACGGGGACAAGCTGTTGATCAAACGGGCCGGCGGCATGACCCTGACGCCGGGCGGGCGGCAGCTGCTGCCGATCGCGTCCCAGATGGTCGCGCTCGGCGCCGAGGCCGAGGCGGCGGTGCGGCGCGCCAACGGCGCACCCGAGCGCCTGCAGGTCGCGGTGACCAGCGAGTTCGCCGAGTTCGTCGCCAACCCGCTGTTCGAGGCCTTCGGGAAGCGATTGGCTGGCCGGATCGAGGCGACGGCGGGCTTGGCGCAGGTGTCGGAAATGCCGGTGCTGATCACCAACCGGCTGGCCGACGTGGCGATCGGGCCGCGCCTGGACAGCGAACCGGGGCAGGAGATCGACAGCGTGCCGATCTTCCAGAGCAAGTTGGTGGTCGTGGGCTCACCACGCCATCGATACGAGGGGCCGCCATCGCACTGGCAGTGGCTGGTGGACCCGGCGGGAGCCGATCCACAGACGGACACGAGCCGGCTGTTGCGTGCCCTCAACGTGCCGGACGCGGCGGTCCAGGTCTTCCCGAATCAGACCGCGGCGTGGTCGGCGGCAGCTCGCGGTGCGGGCGTCACGGTGGCGCTGGAGCACCTGGTGGCGGCGGAGCTGCGCAGGCAGGAGCTTGCCGTCGTGCCCACGCCCGCGACACCGATGCCGGTGTGCTGGCATGTCAGCACTCTGCCGGCAGATCGGCGGTCGGCCGCGGCGAACTCGCTGCGGCACTTCCTGAGCACACCGAGCGCGATGCACGTGATGAAGTCGCCGAGCAGTGGCGTGCCGCCGTCGCGCTTCAAACCGCCGGTGTACGTGACGATCTGGCGCTGACCTGCACGTCATCCGCGCAGGAAATGTCATCCGCGCAGGAAATAGAGCACTGTCGTGGTGACGGCGGTTGCCAGTAGTGCCGCACGCAGCAGCCAGGCGGGCAGGCGCCGTGCCAGTTGGGCGCCGAGGAAGCCGCCCGCTATCGCACCGGCCAGCATGACCACCAGGATCGTCGACGCGTCGAGCGCATCCGAGGCGACGAGGAACAGCACGCTTGCGCTGAGGAAGATGGCGGCGAGCTGGGTGACGCGCATGGGGTTGCTGACCGCGGGATCGAGGCCGAGGCCGACGCTCCACAGGCTCACCATCAGAATTCCGACCGCGCCACCGAAGTAGCCACCGTAAGCGGCCACGACGAACTGCCCGACCAGGACGGCGCGCGGGCTCATGGCCACGGTTCGGTTCAGCGCCGCGCTGAGCGCCTGGGACAGTCGCCGCCCGAAGGCCAGCACGACGGTGGCGAAGGCGAGCAACCAGGGCACGGCGGCGTCGAACATCGACGAGGGCAGTACGAGCAGCAGGGCGGCGCCGACACCGCTGCCGAGCACGCTGACGATCGTGACGGTTCTGGTGGACGTGGTGCCGAGCGAGACCAGGTCGTGGCGGTAGACCCACGCGCTGGTGATGGCCCCGGGCACCAGCGCGACCCGGGAAACGGCGTTGGCGGTCACGGGCGGCAGGCCGAAAGCGACGAGGGCGGGCAGCGCCACGAAGGTGCCACCGCCGCCGATGGCGTTCAGGGCACCTGCCGCGATTCCGGCCAGCAGGACGAGAACGTGCTCGAGCACGCCCACAGCATCGATGGGCGGCCGGATGGTGACAAGCACGGTCACACGCACTCGGCGGCACCGACTGGCATCGACTGGCACCGACAAGCCCGGACGGCACCGGCAAGCACCGGCCATGGCTGAGGCGTGCGCCCGGGTGGGGTCGGCTGTGCTGTGTGAACGCTGGGCGAGGACCGGCTGTGCTGGGTGAACCAGGTAGGAGTCCGGTGGGCTGTGTGAATCCGTGGTGGGAGTCAGGTGGGCTGCGCGGCCAGGTGGGGATCCGAAGGGGTGCATCACCGGGCGGAAGCCGGTGGGCTGCGCGATCCCGGGTGGGAGTCCGGAGTGCCGGGTGCCTCTGCGGTCAGCGCGCGGCGGTGGGCGGAGTCGGCTTTCGTGCCGGGGCTCCGTTGGCCGTGACGTCTGCGATCGTCCAGACCGCGCTCGTTTCCAGCCGGTGAATGGACGCGTCGTATCCCTGGCGCGTCGTTCTCGGATCGGCGTGTCCGAGCAGGTCTTGCACCTGGGCGAGGGTGGCTCCGTTGGCGAGCGCGACGGTGGCCGCCGTGCGCCGGGTGGAGTGCGGCGTGATGGTCGCCGCGCACCTCAGTCCGGCTTGCCTGGCAAGCGTGCGCAGCCGCCGCTGCACGTGCTTCTGATTCAGCGGCGCGCCGCCGGTGCGCTCCGGCTGGTGCGGATGGGGCGTGGAGACGAAGAGCGGGCCTTCGAGGTCCTGGACGGTGACGAGCTTGCCTCGTTCGGCGCTTTCCCGGCGAGCGCGCAGCGTCCAGTAGCGGGTGAGCGTTTGCAGAAGGTGCTCGGACAAGGGCACGAAGTCCCAGTCGTCGGCGGTACGGGACTTCTTGCGGTAGTAGAGCACGCAGTAGCCGGACTCGAAGCGGATGTCCTTGAACTCGGCCGTGCAGCTGGCCGTGACCCGCAGGCCGGTGGCGAACAGCAAGTGAAGGTGCGCGGCGTCCCGCCAGGCCGCTTCGGTGCCGAGCCGTTCGGCGCGGCGGATCAGCCAGTCGATGAAGCCGCACATTTCGTCGGCGGACAGTGCGGGCAGGCGCGACCGTGCCGGGGGCTTGGGCCTGCTGCCGCCCGCCGCGGGGTTGCGCACGTCGATGTCGTTCTCGGCCAGGTAGGCGTACCAGCTGGACACGACGGCCAGGCGCTTCGCGACGGTCGCCGGTGACGCCGGGATCGTGGAGACGACGTTGCCTGGGCCGACCTTGCGGGAGGTCATGCCCGCCTGCCAGGCATCGCGGTCCGCGCGGCGCGCGGCGAGCGGGTCGACGCCGTGGCGGTCGCACCAGGCCAGCCAGTCCGCCAGTGCCTGGTAGTAGCTGCGGCGGCTGGTCTCGCTCAGCCTGACTAGCCACAGCACCGTCAGGGTGCGGACGTGGTAGCGGTCGCTCGGGTCCGGCGGCGGCAGGGCGGGGAGGAGGTCGACGGCCGCGGCGATGTCGCGCATGTCGCCGCCGTCGGCCGGGCCGAGCCCGGCCAACCCGGATCCGGGGCTGGTGAGGTCAACGGCGGACATGGCTGCGGTCGGTCGTCTGGGGGCCCAGCGCGGTCACGAGGACGTCTCCATCTCCACGGACGATGGCTCTCGATCTTGACCTTACGTCACGGACAGCCCGCGGCGGCAATCCATTGATCAACGGGCGCACGACTTCGTGAGCTTGCTGCGCTCGCATTCCCGACGGTGCCTACGTCGCCTACGTCGCGAATGTCGCGGCGCCTGACGAACGCTTCTCGTTGCTCCTGCGCCCTTCAGTCCCACTCGGTTGCACCTGCGCCCTCCGGTCCCACGTGGTTGCTTCCGCGTCTCCCGGTCCCACGCCGCGCCGCTTCCTGCTTCCGTGGCGTCCCCTACAGAGCTCCCTGGTGCTGCCCCCTTACAGAGCCCGTGGTGCCCCTGCAGAGCTCCGGGTGCCGGTCGGAGGGGGATCCGTCTTTTTCCCGCGCCAGAAGGAGGGGTGAGAACAGTCATTCTCACCCCTCTCTCTCCGGTTACCTATCAAACTTGATTTAGAGATAGTCGCGAACAACTAAAAAACTAGATCAAGTAGGATGGCGTGTAACGGAGGAACGGTGCTGGATCTGCCGCCGGACGGCGCGGTCCGGCGGCCGGGCGGGAGCAGGCAAAACGCAGGCAGGAACGAGATGTCGAACGAGAACGGAGCGCAGCGCGCGAACAGCAGGAGTGATGCGAGCGTGGGCGATGCGACAGCGTCGGGTGAGGCGACGGCGTCGGCCGGAGCGGCCGGCATTGGCGGCGCACGCCCAGCAGACGCGCCGGGTGTGGTTGGTGCGGTCGGTGCATCCGGAGGCCGGGATGCAGGCGATGTGACCAGCACCCCCGATGCGCACGAGGCCTCCGGCGGAGGCGGTGCTCGGCCGGTCAACCGCTGTCAGTGCTGCCAGCAGGTGCTGCCGGAACAGAAGGGGCGCTCGCGGCCGCGGAAGTACTGCGCCGACGGCACTGGCCGGTTCGAGGCCGAGTACGGCATCACCTGCGCGGAGCTGGGGCCGGCCCTGGAGAAGGTACGGCAGGTGTTCGGCGCCGAAGCCGTCCCGAACGCCGACCTGGATCTGCTCACCGAGCAGGTGACCACCGTGCAGCAACTGCTCGGCCCCGAGGGTGCGATCGCCGGCCTCACCGACACGCTCCACGGCGTGCGAGTCCGCCTGGACGAGACCGTCAAGGCCGCGCTTGCCCGAGCCGAGGCCGCAGAGGCCGCCGAACGGGACGCTCTCGGCCGTGCCGAAGCCGACGCCCGGTTGCGGCGCGAGGCCGAGGAACGAGCCGAGGCGGCACAGCAAGCGCAGCGGGAGGCCGAAAAGCAGCGGGAGCGAGCCGAGCGCCGCGCGCAGGAGGCCGAACGACGCCAACGGCAGGCGGAAGCGGAGGCGGCTCGCGCCCAGTCGGCCGCGGAGCAGCACGCCGGCCGGGCAGAACGGGCGGAACAAGCCGCCGAGCGCGACCGCGAGCGGCTGGCGCAAACCCAAGCGGAGCTGGCCGCCTGCCAGGCGACCGTGGAAGCGTTGCGCCGACAGCTCGCTGACGCGCAGCGCAGCGCCGAGCAGGAACGACAGCGCGCCGATTCCGCCGTCGAGGAGCGAGACCGCGCGCGGGCCGCGGCCGACGCCCGGATCGCCGAGGCCCGATCACAAGCCGCCAAAGAGATCGCTGCGGCGACGGCATCCGCCACAGCGTCCATGAAGCAGCTCGCTGAAGAGCACCGCGACGAAGTACGCCGCATCGAGCGGGAGCATGCCGCCGAGATCGTCGGCTACGAACGCAGACTCCAAGCTGCGCGAAGCGAGCTGGACTCGCGCCTACGTCGCGCCCGTGCGGCGCTGGAGAAGCTGATCCGGGAGAGCAAGCGCCGCGACCAGGACCAGCAGTACGTCGCCGTGGCCGACCTGGCGTCCTTCGCGGCCAGCTGGCTCGGCGAGCGCGGTGGCGGCGCCGAACCGGAAGCGAGCGAATCTGACCGGATCGTCACGTGATTTTCACCGATGGTGGTGCATCGACCGAGATTCGTGACGATCCGTGACGGGCCGGGCGGTGACGTACCGCTGCGGGGTGAGAATCGGGCCACCTCATTCCGTGCACGCGGGCCGCCAGGTCCTGCGTCATGTGACGATCTTGTGTCCTTCCGGCCGTCACCGGGCCGCTGCCCTCACCATGATCAACATCGGTCATGCTTTCCTGGAAGGACAAGAGAAGAGTCGCCGTCGCTGTCGGCTCGGAAGACGGATCTCAGCGGGACGGAGGACCTGGTGGCCCCAACAGCGACGCGCGACCGACGGCGAACCGCTCGGCCCGGCACGTCCGGTGACCGTGCGCTGAGCACCGTCGCAGGCACGATCGCCCGGCACGACGTCCTGGCCTCCTTGGTGGTCTTCCTGGTCGCCGTGCCCCTGTCGCTCGGCATCGCCCTGGCCTCCGGCGCGCCCATCGCCGCCGGATTGATCGCCGCGATCGCCGGGGGAGTGGTGGCAGGCGCAGCGGGCGGATCGCCACTGCAGGTCAGCGGTCCCGCGGCCGGCCTGACGGTGGTCATGGCGGAAACCATCGACCAGTTCGGGTGGGCGGTCACCTGCTTGATCACCGTGATCGCCGGGGCGATCCAGATCGCTCTCGGCCTCAGCCGGGTCGCCACGGCCGCCCTGGCCATCTCCCCGGCGATCGTGCACGGAATGCTCGCCGGGATCGGGGTGACGATCGTGCTCAGCCAGCTGCACATCGTGCTGGGCGGCAGCCCGCAGAGCTCGGCGTTGGCCAACATCGCCGACCTGCCCGGCCAACTGGCCGGGCACCACGACACCGCGGTCCTGCTCGGTGTGGGCACCATCGCCGTGCTGCTGGTGTGGTCACGCGTCCCTGCGCCGTTGCGTCACGTTCCCGGCCCGCTCGTCGCGGTGACGGCGACTACGGTCGTCGCCGCGCTGACTTCGGCCGACGTCAGCCGGGTCGACGTAGCCGGAGGGCTGCTCTCCCTGGATCTCGTTCCCGAACTCCCGCAACGAGGCTGGCCCCAGGTGCTCATGGCCGCGCTGACCGTCGCGCTCATCGCCAGCGTCGAGTCGCTGCTGTCGGCGGTCGCCGTCGACCGGCTGCACTCCGGTCCCCGGGCCAAGCTGAACCGGGAACTCGTCGGGCAGGGCCTGGCGAACATGACCTCGGGTGCGTGCGGCGGCCTGCCGGTCACCGGCGTGATCGTGCGGAGCTCGGCGAACGTGGCGGCCGGGGCGCGCACCAGGGCCTCCGCCATCCTGCACGGCGTCTGGATCCTGCTGTTCGTGGCGCTGCTGGCCGGCCTGCTCGAACAGATCCCGCTGGCGGTGCTGGCCGGGCTGCTGGTGCACGTGGGCGCCAAGCTCGTCGCACCCCACCACATCGGAACGGTGCGTGCGCACGGGGACCTGCCGGTCTACGCGGTGACCTTGATCAGCGTCGTCGTGCTCGACCTGCTCGTCGGCGTGCTGACCGGGATCGCCGTGTCGCTGCTGCTGACGCTGCACCGCAGGGTGAGGGCCCGGATCCATGGCGAGGAGACCGGGCCCGGACGATGGCGGGTCAGCATCGAGGGAGCCGTGACCGCGCTGGCCGTGCCGCGCTTGTCGCGCGTTCTCGGCTCAGTGCAGGCAGGGTCGGTGGTGACGATCGAACTCGTCGCCGACTACGTGGACCATGCCGCGTTCGAGTACCTGTCCACCTGGAAACACGGCCACGAGCGTGCGGGCGGCCGGGTGAACGTCATCGAAGTCGGTCACACATGGTTCGGCCGGAAAGGGGCGCCGGTCCACACTTCAGGAGGTTTCCGGGCATGGCTGCATGCCCTTGCGCCGCGGCAGCGCGGCCAGAGGACGATCACCGGGCCCGGGCTGCCACAGGCGATGTCCCGCTCCGGCGCTCTGGTCATTGCGTGCACGGATGCACCGGTGCTGCCGAATCTGCACCCGCCCGCCCCAGCGGGTGACATCGTCACCGTACGCACCGAGGGCAACACCGTGCCTACCGCTCGTACCGGGCCCGCCGGTTCCGTCGTCGCGTCGATCGAGTTCGCCGTGCGTGTCCTCCACGTGCGGAAGATCGTGGTGTGCGGGCACTCCGGCTGCCGTGCCATGCGGGCCCGGAACGAGCATGCCCCGCCTCCGGCCGGCGGAGAACACCCCACCCTCGACGGTGCGCTTCCAGCCGACCCGGCCGACCGCCTGGCCCTGCGCAACGTCCTGCACCAACTGGAGCATGTGAACCGCAATCCCGTGGTCGCGGCCGCGAAGGCGGCAGGTCAGCTCCGCGTTGTCGGCATGTACGTGGACGCCGCTGACGTATACCGCGCGAACGAATCCGGTCACTTCGTTCAGCTCCGGCGCAGCGAATCGACTGACGAGGACGAGCAGGAATCCGTCGCGATTTGAGACATTTCACGCAAGCACCACGAGCTGGACGTGCGCCGGAAATACCCGTCGGTTCACCTGTGCAAACCAATTCGGCGACAACCAACGATCTTCATGCCGATCTCGTACGATGCTGGCGGGATGGCACAACACTGGGAGGACCGCCATGGAGGGGGCCGGTTTCGTCGTCGACGCCGAGGTCATGAAGAACTTCGCCACCAAGGACCTGCCGCAGTACACCGAGCAGGCGGGGAAGTTCATGGAACTGGTCGACAAGGCCGACGTCAGCAATGAATCGTGGGGCGCGGTCGGGCTGTTCACCAAACAGGGCTACACCAACATGCTCGGCTCGCTGAAGGGCTTGCTCGACCAGATGCAGGAGGGCTGCAGGCAGGCCGGGGAGAAGTTCTCCGCGGCGGCACGTGTCTACACGGAAACCGACGACGAGATCGCCGGCGCGTTCAAGTCGATCGCCGAGCGCCTGGGGGATGACTGATGGCCGAGGTCGAAGACGCCACCGAGAACGTCAAGCTGAAGTCGACCGATCCGACTGTGCAGGAGTACGCCGAGAACATCGTCAAGGCCGAACCGCTCGGGTCGGAACGGCTCGCGATGGCCAAGAGCACCGCCGGGTTGGCGACCTCGGTCGCGGACCTGATGCAAGGGCAGGCCGGCGTCGGCGACGTCGCCACCGCAGCCGCCAACGTCGTCCTCGACACCACGGATTTCGTGGCAAGCGCGGTCGGGGACATCACCAGCTTCGCGTCGGACCCGATCGCGTGGCTGGTCGGAAACGGTTTGGACATGCTGCTGGCCGTGGTGACCCCGCTGCAGGACGCGTTGCACTTCGTCACCGGTGACGGGCCGGCACTCAAAAAGGGCGCGGAGAACTTCGTCGGGATCGCCAAGGGCCTGGAGGACATGGGCAAGAACCTGTGCGAGGTCTCCGACGATCGCCTCAAGGAGTGGACAGGCGACGCCTCCGAGGCAGGCAAGAAGGCGCTGGCCGAGTTCGCCGACGGCATCAACGGCGTCAGCGCGGCCTCGGTCCGGGTCGCCGAGGTGCTGCAGAGCTCGGCCTTGCTCATGGAGACAGTCGAAACGGTCGTCAAATCGCTGATTTCCGACTTCGTGGCGGAAGCGATCAAAATCATGGTGCCGCGGCTGGCCGCAAGCGTGGTGACGTTCGGTGCGTCGATCGCCGAAGGCATGGCGGAAGTGATGGCCAAACTGGCGATCACCTTCCCCAAGATCATGAAATATGTCGAGAAGCTCACCAGGATCCTCGGCCGGATCGCCAAGTTCATGGCCAAGGTGGAGAAATTCCTCGGCGACCTTGCCGGCAAGGCCTTCGGCAAGATGTTCGGCAAGGTCGCGGGCCGGCTGATCGGCGAGGCGGCCACGGAGGTTGCCGGCAAGGTCGGCAAGACCGTCGGCGAGTCGGTGGTCAAGGCCGGTTTCAAGGGGGCCAGGAAATACGCCGACGGCAAGATCAACGGCCCGTCCCTGGGGGATCTGAAGGGCACCTACGTCGAGACCGACTCCGTCGGCGAAGGGGACAAGCAGACCAAAGAGCTGGTCGACGACGGCTTCCGCAAGGGCTACCAGCGCGACGTCTACCGAGAGCGCTACGACGACGACGGCAACCTCATCGGGGTCGAACGTTCCCGGGAACCTGTGCGCAAGAGCGTGTTCACCGGCGAACTCACCGACGACGGCACCGGTATCGCGCTCGACGACGGTGGCGCAGGCGCCGCATCGTCGGCCATCAAGGTGGTGACCGGGGGCATCCGCAAAGGCATCGACCTCGTTTCCGGCGACGACGAGGACGAGCCCGGCCAGAACGCGCCGAGCGAGGAGGAAACGCGCGGCAAGCTGGACGCGTTCTGATCCGCGGCGAACGACTGCGGCATTCGGCTGACCGAGCGGCGAAAGCGATCTTCTCCGTCGGCCACCGGGGATAGCCTCCGATCATGATCTCGGCGGTCGCGCGGGTCGCTGCGCGCGTGATCCTGGCTGCCCTGGTGCTGATCGTGCCGATCGGCTGCCTGCTGGCCGTCTTCGTGCTCAACATGGTGGCCGCGTTCAGCGACGTGTCCCCGGACACGCGACACGAGCTGGCGCTCGCCGCAGGCGTCGTGATGCTGGTCTTCTGGCTCGCGGTGTCCTGGACCCAGCTCCGGGCACCCGGCGGGGACAGGCGGAAACGTTCGCGCCTGGCGCGCATCGTCGGCTGGGGCCTGATCTACGCCACGTGGACGACCCAGGTGGCGCTGGCGTCGTTCACGACGTTCTTGTTCACGGTCAGTGTCACGACCACGGATTTCCGGCCCGCGGTCGCCGTGGCGGCCGGGAGCTACGCCCTACTGTCGGTGATCATGAAGTTCGCCAGGTGGGTCGCCGGTTTTGCGGTGGACTGGTCGTTCCTGCGCGGCCGGAAGCTGCTCCGATGGCTGGCCGGCGTCGCGACGCGGGTGGCCATCGCCGGATACGGCGGGCTGCTCGTCGAACTCGTCAAGGTCGTCGGATGGGACATCCCCACCGGCTTCCACGCCTTCTTCCGGGACTGGACTGGCTCGGGGCTGCTGGCCGTGCCGTGCACGGCGGTGGCGTTCGTGCTCTATGTGCTCGTGGTCCTGGCCTGTGACACCGTGCTGCAGCACGTCGCCGCCCGCCTGCTCGGCCGCGACAACGCGGTCGGGGCGTGGCTGGCCGAGCACGCGCCCATTCACCTGGAGAACACCGACGAGAAGTTCGTCTTCGAGTTCCGCTTCTTCGTCCGCTTCCGCGTCCACAAACAACGCCACCCCTGGGAGATCGAGGAGAAGTACTCGAGGAAGTACGGCCCTCACGCCCGGCCGCTCGCCGCGGAGGAGCAGGCCGCGCTGGTCGATCGTGTGGCCGACGCCGTCGTCCCCCAGTTGCCGCCCGCATGGCTGAGCTGCCGGCTCGTCTACCGGGCAGTGGGCAGTCATGAAGAGGTGGTGGTCAGGGCCAGCACACTGGGCCCACCCGATCCGTTCGGTGATCCGGTCGTCGAGGTGGCCGACACGGAGCTGACCGGCTTTCCCGAGGTCGACGCGCTGCGACGGCTGCGGGCGGCCGGCTACCGCCCCGGCCGTGGGGCCGGGTTCGAGTGGGTGTTGACCTTCGACGCGGAAGGTGCCGGCACGTGGCAGGCGGACGCCGAGGCCACCAGGGGCGAGGCGACGTGGCATCGGGCGCCGATCGGCCGTGAACCGGCATGGGTTCGCTCGCCTCGGCGCAAGGACTTCCGGGACGATCTGCGCCGCTATCCCCTCAAGCGTTCGCTGCGCCCGATCTGGTTGTGGCTGCGGCTGGCCGGGATCCCGGCCAGCTCCCGCCCGGCATCACGTCGGCCAGTCCGGCAGCGGACACTCCAGCGGTGACGGTCCCCGACCGCTGACGCCGCCCTACCGCGCGGGTCCGGCCTGCAGGGCACCGTCGACGCGCCGCGGAATGCCCAGCGGGTTCGCCTCTTGCAGCTCTGCGGGCAGCAGGTCGTCCGGCACGTTCTGGTAGACCACCGGGCGGAGGAAGCGCCGGATGGCCGTGGCACCGACCGAGGTGTGCAGCACCGAGGTGGTTGCCGGCCACGGGCCGCCGTGGTGCTGAGACCAGGTCACGGCCACGCCGGTCGGCCAGCCGTTGACGATGATCCGCCCTGCCTTCTTTCGCAGGATCCCGAGCAGACCGGCCGCGGCGGGATCGTCCGGTTCCGCGTGCAGCGAGCCGGTCAAGCTGCCCGGCAAAAGGTCGAGCGCGGACTTCAGGCCTGCGGCGTCGCGATAGGACACCAGCAGCGTGACCGGGCCGAAGCACTCCTCGGTGAGCTTCGCGGCATGGGCCCGGAACGTCTCCACGTCGACGGCCAACACGGTCGGACGCACCTGATAACCCGCGCCTTCCACGCGCTCCGGGCCCAACACCGGTGTCACACCCGGGACCTCGCACAAAGCCGCGAGCCCGTCCTGGAAGGCCGAGTGGATCTTGGCGTCCAGCATCGGGACGAGCTGCGCCGACCGGGCGTGGTCCGCCACGGCCTTACGGAAGGCTTCGTCGTCCGGGGCGAACACCAGCCCGGGCTTGGTGCAGAACTGCCCGCTGCCCAGCGTGAACGAACCGACCAGCCCGGCTGCGATGTCCTCCCGCCGCGCCGCCAGAGCCGCCTCGGTGACGACCACCGGGTTGATGCTGCCCAGCTCGCCGTAGAACGGAATGGGGTCGGGGCGTCGACTGGCCAGGTCGAACAGGGCCCGGCCACCCGTCGTCGACCCGGTGAAGCCGACCGCGGTGATCGCCGGATGGGTCACCAGTCGTCGTCCGGCCTCGTATCCGTGCACGACTTGCAGGACGTCGGCGGGCACGCCGGTGCGGGCCAACGCCTGGGAAGCGATCTCCGCCACCCGGTTCGACAACCCGGGGTGACTGGGATGCGCCTTGACGACGACCGGGCAGCCGGCGGCCAGGGCGCTGGCCGTGTCGCCGCCGAGCACCGAGAAGGCGAACGGGAAGTTGCTCGCGGCGAAGACCGCCACCGGGCCGAGCGGGACGAGCATCCGGCGCAGGTCGCCGTGCGGCGGGACGGCATCGGGGTTGGCGTGGTCGATCACGGCTTCGCAGAACGACCCCTCCTCGACGACGTCGGCGAACATGTCGAGCTGCGCCGCCGTGCGGGCCAGCTCGCCCACCAGCCGCTGCTTGCCCAGCGCGGTCTCCGCATCCGCCAGTGCGACGAGCTCGTCCTCGGCATCCCGCACCGCCGTGGCGAGTGCGCGCAGCATGCCCGCCCTGCGGGTGTAGGAGGCGCCGGCCAGCCACTCGGCAGCCTGTGCAGCTCGTTCGACGCACGCGTGCACGTCCTCGGCGGTGTGGTCGGGGATGGGCTCTCCGACCGGTTGTCCGGTGCGTGGATCGATTCCCTGGCTCACCATCGTGTCCTTCCTCGACGTCGCTCGGGTCATACCACTCTGCACCGCAACGGTTCACCGGCGAGGGCCCGCGCCCCCTCTTCGGCCGCGAGCCGCTGCAGATTGTCGAGCGAGGAATCCGAGTAGAACGCGACGTGCGGCGTGAGCAAGACCTGGGGGAGGGCGCGCAGCCGCGACTCGTGCGGCAGCGGCTCCGGATCGACCACGTCCAGGCCGGCCGCGGCGATCCGGCCCGATTCGATCGCATCGGCCAATGCGTCGTGGTCGATCAGCCCGCCGCGGGAGGTGTTCACCACGATCGCGCCCCGGCGCATCCTGCCGAACGCATCCGCGTCGAGGATGTGCTTGGTCTCGCTGGTCAGCGGGGCGTGCAGAGAGATCGCGTGGGATGCGCTCAGCAAGTCCGGCAGGTCGGTCAACCGCGGTCCGTCGCCGGTGCCGACGTCGGTCCGGGCGTACGGGTCGTAGGCCAAGACGGTGCACCCGAAAGCGCGAAGCCGCTGGTGCACGGCCATCCCGATGCGCCCGATGCCGACCAGGCCCACGGTGGTCTCGGACAACCCGGGAAGCGGGCCGAGGTCTCCGGGGGCGCACCAGCCGTCCTGGCGGACCCGGCGGTCGTAGGCGGGCAGCTTCCGCAACAGCGCCAGCAGCAGGGCGACCGTGTGGTCGGCGACCGTGTCGCTGCCGTAGTCGGGCACATTGGCCACGGACACCCCGAGGTCCCGCGCAGCCGCCACGTCGACGTTGTCGTAGCCGACTCCGTAGCGGATCACCGTGGCACCGGGAGCCATGGCGCGGAGGACCCGCGCGGTGATGGGGGCGAAGTTGACGAAGACGACGTTCGCGCCTGCCACGGCCGCCTCGGTCTCGTCCTCGGTGGTGCACTGGTGCACCGAGAAGTCGGCGGCGAACCGGCGGGCGAGCGCTTCCTCGTGCTCGGTGCCGTGGAACTTGTGGTCGGTGACGACGATCTTGGTCATGCCACTGCTTCCGTCTCCTCGGCGCCACCCCGCAGCAGCCCGCGCGCCGCGAGGTTGGTCATCAGGGCGCGGATCCCGAACGTCCACTCGGGTGCCTGCTCGGCGTAGGTCACCACGTTCACCAGGCTGCCCAGCCGGGGCGAGGAAATGCACACCACGTCGCCCTTCTTGTGGGTGAACCCTTTGCCCGGCTCGTCGCGGTCGTCGGTCGGGACGAACATCGTGCCGGTGAACAGCACGAAGCCGTCGGGGTACTGGTGGTGGCGGCCGCAGGCGTGCCGGATCAGCTCGGTGACGTCGCGGCTGATCTCGCTCACCGGGTTCACCCCGCGGGAGTGGTAGCCGTCCTGGCCGGTGATCTCCAACGTCACCTCGACCTGCCTGGCGTCGTCGAGCGTGAACTGCTCGTCGAACAGCCGCAGGAACGGGCCGATGGCGCACGAGGCGTTGTTGTCCTTGGCCTCCGGCAGCAGCAGGGCGCTGCGACCTTCGAAGTCACGCAGGTTGACGTCGTTGCCGAGGGTGGCCGCCACCGGCGTGCCACCCGAGGTCACCGCGAGCACCAGTTCCGGTTCCGGGTTGTTCCAGGTCGACCGTTCCAGCACGCCGATCTCGGCGCCGGCGCCGACGGCGGACAGCACCGGTGCCTTGGTGAAGATCTCCGGGTCCGGCCCGATGCCGACCTCCAGGTACTGCGACCACAGGCCCTCCTCGACGAGCACCTGCTTGACCCGCTGCGCTTCCGCCGAGCCCGGCCGAACCTGGCTGATGTGCCCCTGGATGACCTCGGCAAGCCGTGTGCGGAGGGCTTCGGCCTTGGCCGGGTCGCCCTTGGCGCGTTCCTCGATGACCCGTTCCAGCATGCTGCGCACGAACGTCACGCCCGCCGCCTTCAGCACCTGCAGGTCCACCGGGGCGAGCAGGTGGGGGCGAGAGCGGTCCCGGGTCAGCGTGGCCTCCAGCAGGTCCTGCACCTGCCACGTGGTGCCGCCGTCGTGGTTCCGCACCACGTCGACCGCGTCGCTGCGCTCCAGCAGGCCGGCAACGGTCGGTTCGGCGGACGTGATGTCGACGGCCGTCGTGCCACGGATCGCCGCCACACAGGGGCCGCCGCACTCCGGGTCGAACACGCGAGCGAGCAGCGTGGCGCGATCGGCGTCGTCCGGGAGAACTCGATCGAAGTAGGGCAACAGATTCACGTGACCGCCTTCCTTGCTGGCGTGCTTGTCGTCGGCCGCCGGAACATCAGGCGCGGCGCATCAGCACACCGTTAGTCATATCATCGTATGAATGAACGAGCAATTGGCGAGTCACCCAGAGCACAATCGTCGGGTCGCCCGATCGGGGCCTGTCGTGCCCGGCCGGGGGTTGTCGTGCCCGGCTACCGAGCACGTTGACCCAGGTCACGCGGGCGGGCGACGAATCGTGGTCGGATCGGCCCGTCCTTAGAATCGCGCGCATGGCATCCGAACTTGGCTCACGGAAGCGCCTCCCCGAAATCCTCGCGGACACGCTGCAGGAGGAGATCCTGCAGCTGCGGGTGGGGGACCGGCTGCCGACCGAGCCCGAGCTCGCCGAACGCTTCGGGGTGAGCCGCACGGTCGTCCGGGAGACCGCCCGGCTGCTGGTCCAGCGCGGGCTGGTCACGGTCAAGCCCGGGCGCGGGATGACGGTCGCGGAGTTCGACGGCAGGCTCATCGCCGACCAGTACGGCCTGCTGCTTCGGCTCAGCGAAGGGTCGTTCGAGCAGCTGCTGGAGCTGCGCCTGGTGCTGGAGGTCGAGATGGCCGTGTTCGCCGCGGCCCGGCGCAGCGAGGAACACCTGGCCGGGCTGCGCGAGGCGAACCGGAAGCTGGCCGCGTCGATCGGCACCGACCGCTTCCTGGATGCCGACCTGTCGTTCCACGAAATCCTCGCCGAGGCCAGCGGCAACCCGTTCTTCGCGCTGGTCATCCGGCCGGTGAACAGTTTCCTGCGGCGGGTCTACCGGGACAGTCCCGGCTATCCGTCGGAGGCCAGTCACACGGTGCGGGAGCACGAGGAGATTGCCGACGCGATCGCCGCCGGTGACCCCTCCCGCGCCCGTTTCGCCAGCGAGAACCATCTGCGCCGCGTGATGCGGCACGCCGACGTGCTGGTCGGCGAGTCCGACAAGGAACGCCGTCGTCGCCCATCCGGCTGACACGGCGCGGCCGGAACTTTGCCGCGTCAAGGTCTTGCGCTTGTCCACGGCCTGCTCTATCGTCCGATCATCATACGAATTACGGCTCGGTGGACGCCGGGTTCCAGGACCGACATGCCGATTGCCGCGCCCGCCAGGGACGCAGCAACGGAAGGTGCCGGGCTGGGGCCTCCGGCGTGGACGCCGGGCGCAGGTCCCGTGCAGCCGCCCCCGGCGACGGGACGGTCAGCCGTCGGTAGGCGAGAGGCTGGTGGATCGCATGCGAGCATGGGCGGGCGCTCGTCTCGGCGGGTATACGGCTCCGGTCATCCGGTAGGCCGGGTGACCGGGCAACGGCCGCGCGAGGCTCCGTCGATCCGTTTCTCGAACAGTCCGCTGACCAACGCGAAGGGGCTCAGGAGTATCAGCCATGTCATCCCTCACCACCCCGATCACCTGCCGCAACTTCTATGCCGGCACCTGGCACGACGGCTCCGGCGACGTCATCGAGCGGAAGAACCCGGCCACCGGTGAGCTGGCGGCGATCGCGCCCCGGTCGCAGGCCGGCGACGTCGACGCCGCGGTGCAAGCCGCTGCCGAAGCGTTCCGCACGTGGCGCAAGACGCTGCCCGCTGAGCGTGCCGGGTATCTGCACCGGCTGGCCGAGGAGTGCAGCCGCAGGGTCGACGACATGGCTGCGGCGATCACCCGCGAACAGGGCAAGCCTCTCAACGAAGCGCGCGGGGAAGTGCGCAAGTTCGTCACCGCGCTGCACTATTACGCCGAGGAAGCCACCCGCGTCTTCGGCCGCACCATCCCCAACGACGTCGGCGGCTTTCTGAGCATCGTGCAGAAGGAACCGATCGGACCGGTCGCGGGCATCGCGCCGTGGAACTACCCGATCGAGCTGATCGGCTGGAAGCTGGCCGGGGCCACCGCGGCAGGCTGCACCATCGTCATCAAGCCGTCGGAGTACACGCCGGGGTGCGCCCAGATCCTCTCCGAGTGCGTGCAGGCCGCCCTGCCTGCGGGCGTGGTCAACTTCGTCTACGGCGACGGCGGCACCGGTCAGGCGCTGGTGTCGCACCCCAAGATCACCAAGGTCGGGTTCACCGGCTCGGCCGCCACCGGCCAGCAGATCATGCGCTCGGTCAGCGGCATCACCGCCCTGTCCCTCGAGCTGGGCGGCAGCTGCCCGATGATCGTCACGGCCAAGGCGGACCTCGCCGCCGCGGTCAAGGGCGCCACCCGCCGGTCGTTCCGCAACGCCGGGCAGATCTGCATCGCCATCAACCGCATCTACGTCGAGCAGCCGGTCTACGACGAGTTCGTCTCGGAGCTGGCGGCGGCCGCCGACGCGCTCGTCGTGGCCGACGGCATCAAGGACCCGGCCGCCGACGTCGGGTCGATGACCATCGACGAGACGTTCCAGCGCACCCTCGACCACATCGCCGACGCGCGCAAACGCGGGGCGTCGGTGGTCGCGGGCGGCGACCGGATCAACGAGCTCGCACCCGGCTTGTTCGTCCGGCCCACGGTCGTGGCGGACACCCCTGACGACGCCCTGGTGATGAGCGAGGAGACCTTCGGCCCGCTCGTCGGCGTCGCCCCCTTCACCGACCTCGACGACGTCATCGCCCGTGCCAACGGCGTGCCGGGCGGTCTGGCGGCGTACGTCTACACCCAGGACACGCGGGAGACCTTCGCGTTGGCCTCGGATCTGGACTTCGGCAACGTCGCGGTGAACAACGTCGACGCCGGAATCATCAACGCACCCTACGGCGGCCGCCGGGAAGCCGGCTTCGGCTACGAGCACGGCCCCGAGGGGCTCGAGTCGTACCTGCAGCTGAAACACATCAGGCTTCACCACGGTGCGCGATGACGCCGTGCAACGGAGCGCGGAAAGGATCCCAGCATGTTGATCGGTATCGACCTCGGAACGTCGACCTGCAAGGTGATCGCGGTCGACGACCACGGTGAAGTCGTCGCCAAGTCCAGCCGCGACTACCCCATGATCAACCTCCGCCAGGGGTGGGCCGAGCAGGACCCGGCCGAGTGGTGGCGGGCCACCGACGAGGCCGTCGCGGCGGTGACCGCGCAGCTTCCGCAGCGCGGCCGGGAGGTCAAGGCCATCGGGCTGTGCGGCCAGATGCACGGTCTGACCGCACTCGACGAGTCCGGCGCTCCGTTGCGCCACGCGATCCTGTGGAACGACCAGCGAGCGGCTCCGCAGTGCGACTGGATCACCGAACGGGTGGGCGGCCTGGCCGAGCTGCTGCGGATGACCAGGAACCGGATGCTGCCCGGGTACACCGGCGGCAAGATCATCTGGTTCCGGGAGAACGAGCCCGATCTGTTCGAGCGCACCGTGCGCATCCTCAACCCGAAGGACTACATCCGGCTGCGCATGACCGGAAACTACGTCACGGACGTCTCGGACGCCTCCGGCACCGGGCTGTTCGACGTCGCGCGGCGCGTGTGGTCCGACGAACTGCTGTCCCGGCTGGAGATCGACCGGTCGCTGCTGCCGGACGTGGTCGAATCGATCGACGAAACCGGCACCCTGCGGGACGAGCTGGCCGAGCGCTGGAACATCCCCACCGGCACCAAGGTGTTCGGCGGTGGCGGCGACGCGGTGATCCAGACGACGGCGATGGGCCTGGTCGACCCCGGCCCGGTGGGCTTCACCATCGGGACCGCGGGTATCGTCGCAGGCGGGGCGTCCACGTGCCCGGAGAACCCAGGCGGCCGGGTACAGGTCTCCTGCGGCAACGCGCCCGGCCGTTGGCACATCATGGGCGTCTCGCTCAGCGCGGGCGGCGCGTTCCAGTGGTTGCGCGACGCCCTCGCACCGGCCACCACGACCGACCCGGTGACGTTCGAGCGGCTGGTCGGACTGGCCAAGGAGGTCAAGCCCGGCTCCGACGGCCTGCTGTTCCTGCCTTACCTGCTGGGGGAGCGTTCCCCGCACATCGCGCCGGAGGCCTCGGCATGCTGGTTGGGTCTGACGCCGATGCACAAGCTGGGCCACCTCGCGCGCAGCGTCATGGAAGGCGTGCTGCTCAACATGCGCGAGATCCTGGAGGTGTGCACGCAGGCCGGTGTGCCGTGTGAGCGGATCGTCGCCTCCGGCGGTGCGAGCAGCGAAGGGCTGTGGCTGCAGATGCTCGCCGACGTGCTGAACCGGGAGACGGTCACGGTGACCGGCGCCGCCGAAGGCGGTGCCTACGGAGCCGCGCTGGCCGCCGGCGTCGGCTCGGGGGTGTGGCGCGACTTCGACGAAGCACTGAAGGGCGTGTCGGTGGAGCGGACGTTCGTTCCTCAGCAGGCCAACGCGGAAACCTACGACCGAGTCTTCGCCGTCCACCGCAACCTCTACACCAACCTGCAGCCGGTGTACCAGGAGGCCGCGGCGTTGTGCTGAACGAACGGAATCCGGCGCCGTCCGCGGTGGTGTTCGACCTCGACGGCACGCTGGTCGACAGCGCGCCGGACATCACCGACGCGCTGAACATCGCGCTCACCGCGCACTCTCTGGACCGGCTCGACGTCGAGCAGGTTCGTCCGCTGCTCGGCCTAGGCGCCCGTGAACTGGTCGCACAAGCGGTCACCATCGCTGGCGGCCAGGAGCCGGACGTCGAGGGTGTCCTTGCTGATTACGCCGCTGCGTACGAGGCGAAGCCGGTGGAGGCGACCACGGTCAACGCCGACGCCATCCCGGCTCTGCGGCGGCTGCGGGCAGCGGGCGTGAAGATCGGCGTCTGCACCAACAAGCGGACACACATGGCTCGAGCCGTGCTCGCCGGGACCGGGCTGGCCGACCTGGTGGACGTGGTCGTGGGTATCGACGCGACCCCGCAGGCCAAGCCCGACCCGGCGCACCTCGCGGCGGCGCTGGAGGCGCTGAACGTCGCCCCGTCCGAGGCGATCTACGTCGGCGACACCGAGATCGACGCCCGGACGGCACGCAATCTGGGGGTGACCTACCGGCACGTGGCGTGGGGGAGCCCGGTCGAGGACTGCCCGGTCATCGAGCGGTTCGCCGACGTGACCGGCCCGACGCCGATGTCGTGATCGAACGGCTTGCACAGGAGAAGCGAATGGAACCGCGCACTGCACAGGACAAGGCCAAGTGGACGGCCGGGAAAGCGGCCATCGACGCCTACGTGCGGGACGGCATGAAGCTGGGGCTCGGCTCAGGCACCACGTCGCACTGGTTCGTCCGGGCGCTGGGCCAAGCGGTGGCCGACGGGCTGGACGTGGTGGGCGTGCCCACCTCGACCGCCACCCGTGACGTGGCCAAGGAGGCGGGCGTGCCGCTGACCACACTGGCCGAGGTCGACCGGCTCGACCTGACCATCGACGGTGCCGACGAGATCGACCACGACGGCGCGATGATCAAAGGTGGCGGGGCCTGCCTGCTGTGGGAACGCATCGTCGCCGACGCGTCCGATCGCATGGTGGCCATCGTCGACGACAGCAAGCTGGTCGACACGCTCGGTGCGTTCCCGCTGCCCATCGAGGTCGTCCCGTTCTCGTGGGAATCCACGCGCCGGTCCATCGCGCGCCTGCTGGCGCATCACGGCTATGCGGACCCGGAGCTGCGGTTGCGCACCCGGGACGGTGAGACCGTGGTCACCGACAGCGGGAACTACATCATCGACGCCCACCTGGGTGCGATTTCCGATCCGCTGGTGCTGGACGCCGAACTGAACTGGATTCCGGGCGTGGTGGAAAACGGTCTGTTCACCGGAATCGCGGACGAGGTCGTCATCGGTTCGGCGGACGGGACGCACGAGATCCGCGACGTCGGTTCCGCGCCGTCGGCGCGGCCGACGACCACGCGGCGCGGCCGTTCAGCGCAGACCGGCTGACCTGGGCATCCAGTAGCTCAGCGGGGATCGCGGCGGCTGTGCCGTGATGGGCGCGGTGACGGTCACGCGTCGTTCGTGATCCGCCGTCGCCTCGGCGGCGTGCCGCCGGAAAGTATTTCTCTTCTTCGACGTCGCTACCGCCGGGAGTTCTTCGGGTGGTACCGGCGTGCCGTTTTCCGTCGATTTTTCGTCAGATTTCGTCAGATTTGTCAATTTCTCCGTCAATTTCTCCGTCAATTCGACACAGTGTGGGGTGATCCGTGGCCGACATCTTCTTCTCCGAGGCGCTGGGCAGCATGCTGCTGTTGCTGCTCGGCTGTGGTGTGGTCGCCAACGTCGTGCTGGCCAAGTCGAAAGGGTTCGCAGGCGGCTGGCTGCTGATCAACTTCGGCTGGGGTCTCGGTGTGTTCGCCGGCGTGTACGCCGCCGCGTACTCCGGGGCGCATCTGAACCCGGCGGTCACCGTCGGCCTGTGGGTGGCGGGCGAGGACTTCGCCGAGAACGTCCCGGCGACGTTCGGCAACTTCGTCGTCTACTTCGCCGGACAGCTGGTGGGCGCGATCGTCGGTGCGGTGCTGACGTTCGTGGCCTACAAGCGGCACTTCGACGAGGAAGGGGACCCGGCGGCCAAGCTGGGTGTGTTCGCCACCGGACCGGCGATCCGCGCCTACGGATGGAACACCGCCACCGAGGTCATCGCCACGTTCGTGCTGGTCTACGTGGTGCTGGTGTTCGGCAACACCCCGAGCGGGCTCGGCCCGCTCGCGGTCGCGATGCTGGTCGTCGGCATCGGTGCCTCGCTCGGCGGGCCCACCGGTTACGCGTTGAACCCGACCCGCGACCTCGGCCCGCGCATCGCGCACGCGCTGCTGCCCATCCCGAAGAAGGGTTCGTCCGACTGGGCCTACGCGTGGGTTCCGATCGTCGGGCCGATGCTGGGTGGTGTCATCGCCGGGCTGTTGTCCACCGTCACGCCCACCGTTGTGTCCTGACGCCGGCGTCTTCCGTGACCGACCGGGTCGCAGGATCACCGGGTCAGCCCGGCCGGGCCCCGGAGAGATCCTGCAACCCGACCACGGAGAGAAGGTCGAGACGCTCCGCGTCGGTGCTTCCCGGTTCGGCCGTGTAGACCATGATCCGCAGGTCGCTGCCCGCCACGCTCAGCACGTCGCAATCCAGCGTCACGGCGCCGACGAGCGGGTGGTCGACGGTCTTGCGGGAAGTTTCGTGAACGCCGGCGACTCCGGTGTCCCACAGCTCGGCGAACAGCGGACTGCTCGCGTACAGGTCGGCGATCAGCCGCTGTAGCCGGGGGTCGGCCGGATACCGGCCGCCGGCGGAGCGGAGATCGCCGACCAGGGCCGTTTGCAGGGCCCGCAACGACTCGGGCGTGTGGCGCACGCGCCCGGGGGAACCGTGGAAGTTGCGCCACACGGCGTTGCGGTGGTGGCCGTGCCATCCGGACGGATCCCCCATCAACGCGGAGTAGCTGGGGTTGGCCGTCAGCAGCGTCCACATGGCGTCGAAGACCGCCACCGGCGTCCCGCGGAGACGGTCCAGCAGCCGCTGCACGCTCGGCGTGAGGTGAGTGGGAATCCGTTCGGGACCCGGCGGCTGCAGCCCGGCAAGGACGAACAAGTGCCCGCGCTCGGCGTCGGACAGCCGGAGGGCCCGCGCCAGCGCGGCGACGACCTGCTCGGACGGCGCGGAAGCACGACCTTGCTCGAGTCGCACGATGTAGTCGACCGAGATCCCGGCGAGCATCGCCAGCTCCTCGCGCCGCAGCCCGGGGACTCGCCGGTTGCGCCCGCGCGGAAGGCCGACGGTGTCCGGGGCGATGCGATCGCGCCAGCGCCGCAGGGCTTGGCCGAGTTCGGTGGACGACACCCTGCCAGTATTCCTGGCGGCGGCGCAGCCTGCCTGGTACCGGCATTCCCAGGACGACCGGTCGCTGGTGGAAAGCGGTCGCCGGGGCCATGCTCGAGTCAGCCCGTCGGGGCCTGCCGTGTTTCGGCCCCGATGCCGACCCACGACTCGACAAGGACGGACCTGCCTCATGAGCGAACTCGCCCTGGTCACCGGCGCCACCTCAGGCATCGGGAACGCCTTCGCCCGCCGGCTGCTCGGCGACGGCTGTCACGTGATCGCGGTCGGCCGGCGCCAGGACCGGCTGGACCAGCTGGCCGCCGCGTATCCCGGAAAGGTGCGGACCGTGGCCGCCGATCTGGCCACCACCGCCGGAATCGACGCGGTCGCGGAACTGTGCGCCACGGAGCCGCTGGACGTGCTGGTGAACAACGCAGGGGTCGCCCACTACATGCCGCTGGCCGACCTGCCCGCCGCCAAGGCCGCCGAGCTGGTCGCCGTGAAGGTCCTGGCGCCGACCCTGCTCGCCCGCGCCGCCGTGGGGCCGATGGTCGAGCGCGGCCGGGGAACGATCGTCAACGTGGCGGGCATGATCGCTTTCAGCGGGCCGGCGCCCCACACCCAGATGCCGCACCGCGTCGTCTACGCCGGCGGGCTGGCCTACCTGGTCACGATGTCGCAGACCCTCAGCGCAGAACTGGAGGGCAGCGGCGTGCAGGTCCAGGTGTTGTGCCCGGGGGTGGTGGCCACGGAGTTCCACCAGCGCCAAGGCATCGACATGAGCGCCGTGCCGAGGATGAGCGCCGAGGACGTGGTGACCGCCAGCCTGCGCGGCCTCGAGCTGGGTGAGGTCGTGTGCGCTCCCGGAGTCGAAGACGCCGCTCTGCTCGACGCGGTGGGCGAGGCCGAACTGGCTGCCTTCTACGGGCAAAGCCCGCAACTGGCCAGCCGGTACCGCAGCGCGTAAGACCCGGGCTGCCTGCGGTATCTCACCGCGTCGGCGCGTCCGCTGCTCGGGCGGCATCACGCGGCTCGCGGGAGCGCAATGCCACGGAACCGTGGTCCCGGTTTGCTACAACTGCCGTGCGAGACGAACCCACTCGCGGAAACGGCAGGTCGGGCGTGTTCACGGTGCATCGCGCGGAGCGAGCAGACACCCTTGTCGGGGCGCTGACGGAGCTGCTGGCGACGCCACCGTCCGACGTGTTCGCGCCGGAGGTCATCGCGGTCCCGGCCAAGGGCGTGGAGCGGTGGCTGGCCCAGCAGCTGTCCCAGTCGCTCGGCGTGGCGGCCAACATCGCCTTCCCGCATCCCAGTGACCTGGTTGCCGGCGCCGTCGCGGGTGTGCAGGGAATCGATCCGGACGACGATCCATGGTCACCGGGCCGGCTCGTGTGGACCCTGCTCGAGGTGATCGACGACTGCACAGGCGAGCCGTGGTGTGCGATGCTGGCCCGCCACCTCGGCGTCGGCGACGAGGAGCAGTCGCATCGCCGCGGCCGTCGCTACAGCACCGCCGAGTCCCTGGCCCGGTTGTTCACCGCCTACGCCGAGAACCGGCCCGGCATGCTCGTCGACTGGGCCGCCGGCGGTGACAGCGACGGCGCCGGCGGATCGGTCGATCCGGATCTGCGGTGGCAGGTGCAGCTGTGGCGGCGGCTGCGCGAACGCATCGGGACGCCCAGCACCGCCGAACGCCTGACGGACACCTGCGCCACGCTGGCTGCCGACCCGAGCGTGATCGATCTGCCCGCGCGGCTGTCGCTGTTCGGTGCCACGCGACTGACCCGCGCGCAGCTGGCCGTGCTCGAAGCTCTCGCCGTCCACCGCGACGTGCACCTGTGGCTGACCCACCCGAGCCCGGCCATGTGGGACAAGCTCGCCCGCCGCCCGGCCCCGCAGCGGCGTGCGGACGACGACAGTGCGCTGGCCGTCGACCACCCGCTGCTGGCCAGCCTGGCCAGGGAAATCCGCGAACTGCAGCACCGCCTGCCCGGGGCGGACGTGCACCATCCGGGCCAGGACCCGGCCTCAGGGGTGCTGGCGGCCGTCCGCGCGGACATCGCGGCCGACCGCCCTCCGGGTTCGGCCGGGCGGGTCCCCAACGACGACAGCATCCAGATCCATGCGTGTCACGGTGCGGCCCGGCAAGTGGAAGTGCTCCGCGAGGCCCTGCTCGGCCTGCTCGCCGCCGACGACACGCTGCAGCCGCGCGACATCATCGTCATGTGCCCGGACGTGGACACGTACGCGCCGCTCATCGCTGCCGCGTTCGGGCAACCCGACGTCGCCGAACACCCGGGCCACCAGTTGCGCGTGCGGTTGGCGGACCGGAGCCCGGCGCTCACCAATCCGCTGCTGGACGTGGTGTCGACGCTGCTCCACCTGGCCGATGGCAGGGTCACTGCGAGCGAAGTCCTCGACTTGGCCGCGCGCGAGCCGGTGGCTCGCTGTTTCGGCTTCGCCGGCGACGACCTGGAGACGCTGCGCAGGTGGACCGTCACCGCAGGTGCGCGCTGGGGATTGGGCCCGCGCCAACGCGCCGCGCACGGTCTGGCCGGCGTCCCGCAGAACACTTTCGACACCGCGCTCAACCGGCTGCTGCTCGGCGTCGCCGCCGACGAGACGGACCTGGCCTGGCTGGGCTTGGCGCTGCCGCTGGACGACGTCGATTCCAGCGACGTGGATCTCGCCGGTCGATTCGCCGAGTACGTCGACCGGCTCGGCGCCGTCCTGGACCGGCTGACCGGAGAGCACCCGGCGCCGGAGTGGACCGCCACGCTCACCTGGGCGCTCGACATGCTCACGAAGGTCCCGGCCACCCAGACCTGGCAGCGCCTGCAGGCCACCAGGGAGCTGACCGCAGCCACCGAACACGCCGGTGACGTGCGGCTGCGCCTGCCGGACGTCCGGGCGATGCTCGCTCGCCGCCTGGCCGGGCGCCCCACCCGGTCCAACTTCCGCACCGGGGAAATGACGGTCTGCACCCTCGTCCCGATGCGCTCGGTGCCGCACCGGGTCGTCGCGGTGATCGGCCTGGACGACGACGCATTCCCTCGGACCACGGCCGCCGACGGCGACGACGTCCTGGCCCGCGACCCCTGCCTCGGGGAACGCGAGCCGCGCAGCGAAGACCGGCAGCTGCTGCTGGACGCGATCCTGGCCGCCACCGAACACCTCATCGTCTGCTACACCGGCGCGGATCCGGTCACCGGCGCCACCCGGCCGCCCGCCGCCCCGCTGGCCGAGCTCGTCGACGTCGTCAAAGCCACCGTCATCGACCCGGAGCAGGTCGTCACCCGTCAGCCGCTGCAGCCGTTCGACCCGGCCAACTTCGTCCCGCCGGAGCCGTTCAGCTTCGACCGGCACGCCTTCTCCGGTGCCCTGGCGTCCCGAGACCAGGCCCCGGCCCCGCGGCTGCTGGAGGCACCGCTGCCTGCGACGACGAAATCGGACGTCGACCTGGACGACCTCGTCGCGTTCTTCCGCAACCCGGCACGCGCGTTCCTCCGCCAGCGTCTCGACGTCACGGTGACCGACCCGGCCGACGACGTCGACGATGCGCTCCCGTTGGCCGTGGAAGGCCTGCACCGCTGGCAGATCGGGGACCGGATGCTCACCGCGGTTCTGGCCGGTGCGGATCCGGAGGCGCTGTGCCAGGCCGAGCTACGGCGCGGCACGCTGCCTGCGGGCAGGCTGGGTTCGACCGCTCTCGGCGCCATCAGGGACAGCATCATCGCGCTGCACAGCGCAGCGACGCAGTATCTGCGCCACCCGCCGACGAGCGTCGACGTGGCCGTCGATCTCCCTGACGGTCGTCGGCTCACCGGCACCGTGCCGGACGTCCGAGACAAGACCCTGGTGACCGTCCAGTTCTCCGCTTTGGCGCCGCAGCATCGCTTCGCCGCGTGGCTGCGCCTGCTGGCGGTCGCCGCGACGACCGGAGAACCGGACTGGCAAGCTGTCACCATCGGACCCCGGCAGGCCGGGGCACCGACCGCCCGCCGGTCGGCGCTCACCGCCCCCAGCGACCCGGAGCACCTTCTGCAGCAGCTCGTCGACGTCTACGACAAGGGACTGTGCGAACCGCTGCCGTTGGCGCCGAAGACGGCGGAGAAGTACGTGAGCCGCCGGATGGCAGGGGAGAGCGTCACCGAAGCCATGGCCGACGCGCGAGTAGTGTGGACGACGACGCGCGGTGGGTACGGCGAGAACAGCGACGCCGCCGTTCGCTACCTCCATGGACCGGACATGCCGTTCGCCGAACTGTGGGCGACGCCGCCCGGCGCGGACGAGCGGTGGTACGACGACGAGCCGAGCCGGTTCGGCGCGCTGGCCCGCCGGATCTGGGAGCCGATGCTGATCGCGGAAACGGCAGGTCTGGTGTGAGCGCGCGCGGCCGCTTCGACCTCACCGGACCGTTGCCGTCGGGCACCACGGTCATCGAAGCCAGCGCGGGCACCGGCAAGACTTACGCCATCGCCGGGCTGGCCACCCGCTACCTGGCCGAAGGGCTGGTGGATCCGCCGGAACTGATGCTGGTCACGTTCGGTCGTGCCGCCACCCACGAGCTGCGGGAACGCACCCGGGCCAGGATCGCCGCCACGGCCGCAGCGCTGGCCGATCCCCGGCAAGCCCGCTCGGACGAGGACCGCCTGTTGGCCTACCTGGCCGACGCCGACGACGAGGTCGTGCGCCTGCGGCGCAGCCGCCTGCTGCGGGCGTTGTCGGACTTCGACGCGGCAACCATCGCCACCACCCACAGCTTCTGCCAGCAGATGCTCGACGGACTGGGGATCGCGGGGGAGCGCGAGCCGGACGCCGTGCTCGTCGACTCCGTCGACGATCTCGCCGAGGAGGTCATCTCCGACCTGTACCTGGCGCGATACCGCAACGACGAATCGCTGCTGCCGCTCGACGAAGCACGAGCGGCAGCCCGCGCAGCCATCCGCGACGGCCAGGCCCGCCTGGTGCCCGACCCCGACGACGACTCCGTCGCGGGCCGCCGGGTGGCGTTCGCCTTGGCCGCACGTGCGGAAGTGGAACGACGCAAGCGCCGCCTCGGCATCCGGGACTTCGACGACCTCCTCGTGCTGCTGCGCGACATGCTCACCCACCCCGAGCACGGACCCGCGGCCTGTGCGCGCATCCGGCAGCGCTACCGCGTCGTGCTGGTCGACGAATTCCAGGACACCGACCCAGTGCAGTGGGAGGTGCTGCGGCTGGCATTCCACGGTCACCGCACCCTGATCCTGGTCGGCGATCCCAAGCAAGCCATCTACGCCTTCCGCGGCGCCGAAGTGCTCGCCTACCTCGACGCGGTCCGCCAGGCCGATCAGCACCTGGAGCTGAACGTCAACTGGCGCACCGACGCCGGTGTGCTCACCGCGCTGGAACGGGTCTACGGCGGGGCAGCGCTCGGCCACCCGGAGATCGTCGTCCACCCGGTGGCCGCACAACACACCAAGCGTCGGCTGCCGGGAGCCCCGCTGCGGCTGCGGTACCTCAAGCGCACCGACTGCCCGCCGTTGAACAGGAACGGGTTCCCCGCTGTGGACGCGGTGCGGCAACGCATCGCGGCCGATGTCGCCGACGACATCGTCGCTCTCCTGCAGGACGCACCCACCTTCGTCGACCGCGCCCTCGTCCCCAGCGACATCGCCGTCCTGGTACGTAACCGCACGCAGAGCGCTCTCGTCCGCGACGCTCTCCGCCAGGCAGGCGTGCCGTGCGTGCAGACGGCCGGCAACAGCGTCTTCGCCGCACCCGCAGCCGAGGCATGGCGGCATCTGCTGCAGGGCATCGAGCGACCACATCGCTCCGAACGCGTCCGGCTGGCGGCGCTGACGCCGCTGATCGGGATCACCCCCGCCGAGCTGGATGCCGGCGGCGACAAACTGGTCGACGAGCTGACGAGTCTGCTGCGTGAACTCGGCGCCACATTCGCCCGGCACGGCATGGCGGCGTTGTTCGAACGGCTCGCCGCCCGGACCGGGTTGAACGAACGCATCCTCCGGCAGGAAGGCGGCGAACGCACCCTCACCGACCTGCGCCACATCGCACAGCTACTGCACCAGGAGGCTCGCACGCAGCGCCTGGGCATCACCGCACTCATCCGCTGGCTGTCGGCGCGCATGGCGGAGGATCAGCCGGCCACCTCGACCGACCGCAGCCGCATGCTCGACCGGGACAGCGCCGCGGTGCAGATCGTGACCATCCACGCCTCGAAAGGCCTGGAGTACCCGGTGGTGTACCTGCCGTTCGGCTGGGACGGCAGCAAGCCACGCGACATGAAGTCGCTCCTGCTGCACCTCGACGGCCACCGTGTGCGCGACGTCGGTGGCCCGACCGGCCCGGGACATGCCGACAGGAAGAAGCAGCACCAGCGGGAGGAGGCCGCCGAGGATCTCCGTCTGCTCTACGTCGCCCTCACGCGCGCGATCTCCCGCGTCGTCGTCTGGTGGGCGCCGGCCACCAACACCAAGAGCGGCCCGCTGCACCGGCTCATGTTCGGCCGCCAGGCGGGGGCAGAGCCCACTGCCACCGCGCCGGTGCCGTCCGACGCCGAGCTGGATCGGGTGTTCGCCGAGTGGGCACGCGACAGTGACGGTGCGATCGCGGTCGAACGGGTCCCGGTGGACCGCGTGGCGCGACGCTGGCAGCCGCCCGCCGAACCGCGGCACGACCTGGCCGTGGCCACGTTCGACCGCGCACTCGATCAGATCTGGCGACGCGGTTCCTACAGCGCACTGACCGCGGCAGCGCACACTCATCCCGGCGTGGCCAGCGAGATCGACGACCGTGCCACCCTCGACGAACCCGAGCCGCCTGCCATCGAACCCCCGGGGTCCCGCACCGACAGTCCGACCGCGTCCTTGATGAACGACCTGCCCGCCGGGGCGGAGTTCGGCACCCTGGTGCACTCCGTGTTGCAGGAGGTCGACACCTCCGCGGCCGATCTTGCCGCCGAGGTGCGGTTGCGCTGCGAGCGGGCGGCCGCCCGCACCATGCCGTCGGTCGACGTCGACCTGCTGGCGCGGGCACTCACCGCCGCCCTGCGCACGCCGATCGGTCCGGGCGCCCTCGCCGACATCCCGCCCGCCGACCGGCTCGCCGAGCTGGAATTCGAGTTGCCGGTCGCGGAAACGATCAGCGTGCGGCACATGGCCGACACGATCCGTGCGCACCTGCCCGCGGACGACCCGCTGGCCGCCTACCCGGATCTGCTCGGCGAGTTGACACCGCCACCGCTGCGCGGATTCCTCACCGGCAGCATCGACGCGGTGCTGCGACAGCCGGGCCCACGGTTCACCGTGGTCGACTACAAGACCAACAAACTCGTCGCGGGCCCGGTCGACGCCACCGACTACACCCAGCAAGCGATGGCCGAGGAGATGCTGCGCGCCCACTATCCGCTGCAAGCCTTGCTCTACCTGGTGGCGCTGCACCGGTACCTGCGCTGGCGCATGCCCGGTTACACCCCCGAGCAGCACCTCGGCGGCGCCAAGTACTTGTTCGTGCGCGCCATGATCGGCCCGGACACGCCCCCCGGATGCGGCGTGTTCACCTGGTCCCCGCCCGCGTCGGCGGTGACCGCACTGTCCGACTTGCTCGAGGGGCGGCGATGACCGACCTGGAGACCTACCGGACCACCGGCCTGCTGCGCACCTTCGAACAAGCAGGGGTGCTCGCCCCGGCCGACATCCACGTCGCCACCCGGCTCGGCGCCTTGGGCCGGGAGGATCGCGAGCCGGTGCTGCTCGCCGTCGCGCTGACCGTGCGGGCCTTGCGGCTGGGATCGGTGTGCGTCGAAGTGGACCGCATCGCCGACCTGGCCGCCGACGCCGAGGTGGCCGGCCTGCCGTGGCCGGACCCCGCGGAACTGCTGGCCCAGTTGCGCGACAGCCCCCTGGTGCGCGGCAGCGACCAGGGGCCGTTGATCCCGCTCACGCTCGTACGCAGCGAGACGGGATGGCTGCTGTTCTTCACCCGGTATCACCGCGAGGAACAGACCATCCGCCAGGCGCTGGCCGAGCGGGAGCGTACCCGCCCCGAGCTCGACCTGGCCGCAGCCCGGGCCCAGTTGGACGTGCTGTTCCCGGCCCGCGGCGGACCGGACCGGCAACGCATCGCGGCAGCACTGGCCGCCACCGAGTGGACCACCATCGTCGCCGGCGGGCCGGGCACCGGCAAGACGCACACCGCCGCGCGCATCCTCGCCCTGCTGTACGCGGTGCACGGGCCGTCGTTGCGCGTCGCACTGGCCGCTCCGACCGGGCGGGCAGCCGCGCGCATGCAGGAATCCGTCCGGCAGCAAGCCGCCGAGCTCCGGCTACCGGCCGACCTGGTCGCGACCACGCTGCACCGCCTGCTCGGCCTGCGTCGGGACAGCCGCAGCCGCTTCACCCATCACGCCCGACACCGGCTGCCCTACGACGTGGTCATCGTGGACGAGACCTCGATGGTCTCGCTGACCCTGATGGCCCGGTTGATGGCGGCACTCCGCCCGGACACCCGGCTGATCCTGCTCGGCGACCCCGACCAGCTCGCCTCGGTCGACGCCGGCGCGGTCCTCGCCGACCTGGTCGCCCGGCCCGTCGACCGTGCCGCCAACCCCGCGCTGAGCAGACTGGCCGACCTGGACGGCACCGCAGACACCGGAGAGCCGCCGCTGAGCGACCAGGAACGCCTGCGGCTCCGGGCGGGCATCGTGCGGCTGCATCGCGGCCACCGGTTCTTCGGCACCATCGCCGAGCTGGCCGACGCCGTCCGCCGCGGCGCCGCCGACGAAGCCTTGGCGCTGCTGCACGGCGGAGACGACGCGGTGCGGTTGCATCAGCCGACCGAACTGGCCGAGCTGCGCGCCGACCTCACCGCGACCGCGCGTCAGCTGCAGAGCGCGGCCGAAGCCCACGACCTTGCGTCCCTCGACCACCACCTGCACGCCCACCGCATACTATGCGCCCACCGCGAGGGCCCCTACGGCGTGCAGGAGTGGAATCGCCGCGCCATCGACTGGGTCGGTGCGGCGACCGGCCATCCGCTGGATCCGGACCGGGGCTACCCCGGGCAGCCGCTGTTGGTCACCGAAACCGACTACGACGTCGGCGTCAGCAACGGCGACACCGGCATGGTCCTCCGGCGCGACGACGGTCTCGTCGCACGGTTCGACACCGGCGTCGAGGTGCATCCCAGCAGGCTCAGCGGGGTCCAGACCGCCTACGCGATGACCATCCACCGCAGCCAAGGCAGCCAGTACGACGCCGTGTCGATCGTGCTGCCGGAAGAAGCGACCCCGATCCTCACCCGCCAGTTGCTCTACACTGCGATCACCCGCGCCCGGCACCGCGTGCGCATCATCGGCACGGACGACGCGGTGCGCGGCGCGATCGAACGGCAGGCGCTGCGTGCTTCCGGGTTGAGCAGGCGTGTGCTGAGTTCCTGATCGCCGACGTGGGACGTCGGCCGGCGCTGCTGGACGGATCCCCGCGAGGCGACCACGGCCGACGGTGACGCCGTGATCAGCACCGGCGAGCGACCTGGCGGGCACGGCAAACCGACCATTACGGAGGACGGCTGACGGTGTGGCCGCCGCGGCGTGCGGCCATTGTCAACTGGCCGAAACATTCGGTCGTCCACCAGTAACAGCCGCTGCCTAGTTTCGTCGCCGTGACAGCGGCACCGTACACCGAAGCAACCGGCGCCCGCCCGCCGATCGGCGAACCGGCGGGGACGCAGGTCGACACGCACTGCCCGTACTGCGCGCTGCAGTGCGGCATGACACTGGTGCCGGACGGCACCGGCTCGGTGCAGGTGCGGGCGCGTGACCTTCCGTCGAACGGTGGCGGGCTGTGTCAGAAGGGCTGGACCTCGGCGACGCTGCTGACCTCGCCGGACGGCTCCAGCACGTCGTCGTGCAGGCGTTCGATCTGGACGGCGAGGTGACCGAGCAGATCGGGGGCATGCTGGCGCCACCCGCCGCCGCGGTGCGGATGCCGTGCAGGATGGGACGGTCGGTCACCGCGCTGCGGGGCAGGATGACCGCCACGCGGCATTCCACGGCGGCGGGCAGCTCCTTGTCGTGGATCTCGTCGACCGCCAGCACCACGGGAGCGCCGACGTCGCGGGCAACCCCGCGCAGCAGCCGGATCCCCGGCACGGACAGCCGGTCGAGCACCGTCCGCACCGTTCGACACAGCCGTAGCAGCCGTATCCCAACGAAAGGCCGGTCGATGGAAACCACGCAAAGCGGCATTGTCGCGTTGACCACGGACAACTTCCACGACGTGGTGAACACCGACGACGTCGTCGTCATCGACATCTCGGCGACCTGGTGCACCCCGTGCCGGGCGTTCACCGCGGTGTTCGACGAGGCTGCCGCGGAAACGCCGACGACGTCGTGTTCGCCACCATCGACACCGACGCCCAGCCGGAACTGGGCGAGGCGTTCCGCGTCGAGTCGATCCCGACCATCGCCGTGATGCGCGCAGGCGCGGTCATCTTCATGCACGAAGGATCGCTGAGCGCCACGGCACTGCGCGACGTGATCAGGCAAGCGCTCGCCACCGACGTGGAGAAGGTGCGCGCTTCGATCGCACGTTCCCGAACGGCCGGCGAGCACCAGCCGCCGGACAACTGACCGAACTGCCGAGGAGGCGGGCCCATGGCGCTCGAACCTGGTGAACGAGCCCCGGATTTCACGTTGCCGAACCACCGGCTGGAGCCGGTGACCCTGTCGTCTCTCGTCGGAGAGAAGAACGTCCTGATCGTCTACTACCCACGCGCGTTCACCCCGATCTGCCGGGGCGAACTGTGCCAGCTGCGGGACGAGATCCAGATCTACAAGTGGTACAACGTGCAGATTCTGGGGGTGTCGGTCGATCAGCCGTTCAGTCTGCGCGCATGGGCCGAGGAACAGGGATGTCCGTTTCCGTTGTTGTCCGACTTCTGGCCACACGGCGAAGTGGCGACGACCTACGGGACGTTCGACGACGCCAATGGCGTCGCGCGGCGCGGCACGTTCCTGATCGACTCGCAGGGCATCATCCGGTTCGCCCACGTGCAAGACCAGGACCAGCCGCGTGACCAGCGGACATGGAAGGAAGCGGTGGCCAAGCTGCTCGACCCGGATCCCAGCTACCAACCGGCCATCACCGTGCCTGCCGCGACCGGGGAGTGGATCTCGCTCGACCACGACGGCGAGGGCGATGCCGATGCCGGATCGCACGGAGTTCGCTGCTGAGATGCGTCATGGCGGTCAGCGATCACGTGGATTTGCCGACGTTTCTTGCCGGCGTGCGCAAACGCAATCCGGGGCAGCCGGAATTCGTGCAGGCCGTGCAGGAAGTGGCCGAGGACGTCTTCGACTACATCGCCGACAAGGCGGTCTATCACGAGTACCAGATCCTGCGCCGGATCGCCGAACCGGACCGGGTGGTCAGCTTCCGCGTGTGCTGGGAGGACGACCGGGGCAACATCCGGCTGCAGCGCGGCTGGCGGGTGCAGAACAACAACGCGATCGGCCCGTACAAAGGGGGCATCAGGTTCCACGCCTCGGTCACCGAGAGCGTGCTGAAGTTCCTGGCGTTCGAGCAGACGTTCAAGAACGCGCTCACCGGGCTGCCGATGGGTGGTGCCGAAGGCGGGGCGAATTTCAACCCGAAGGGCAAGTCCGACCACGAGATCATGCGTTTCTGTCAGAGCTTCATGACCGAGCTGTACCGGCACGTGGGTGCGGACGTGGACGTCCCGGCAGGCGACATCGGGGTGGGTCCGCGCGAGATCGGCTACATGTTCCGACAATACAAGCGCATCACCAATTCGTTCGCCGGCGTGCTCACCGGCAAGGGCGTGGAGTACGGCGGGTCTCCGATACGCACCGAAGCGACCGGGTACGGCGTCGCGTACTTCCTGGCCGACATGTTCCGCACACGCGGCTGGGATCTGGACGGCAAGGTCGCTGCCGTGTCCGGTGCAGGAAATGTGGCGCTGCACGCGGCGGAGAAGCTCACCCAGCTCGGCGCCCGGGTGGTGACGCTGTCCGACAGCACCGGGTTCGTCCACGATCGCAAAGGGCTCGACGCGGAAAAGCTGGCATGGCTGAAGGAGCACAAAGCCGGCAAGCGCGCATCGCTGGCCGGCTACGCCGCTGCGTTCCCGGACGCGGAGTTCTGTCCCGATCGGCGGCCGTGGGGCGTGGAGTGCGATGTCGCCGTTCCCTGTGCCACCCAGAACGAACTCGGCGGCGACGACGCACGAGAACTGCTCCGCAACGGGTGTGTCGCCGTCGTCGAAGGCGCGAACATGCCCTGCACCCTGGAGGCGGTGCACCTGTTCAAGGAAGCAGGCATCCTCTACGCCCCCGGCAAGGCGGCGAACGCGGGCGGGGTGGCCGTCTCCGGCCTGGAGATCAGCCAGAACGCCACGCGCCGGCCGTGGACACCGCAACAAGTGGAGGACGAGCTGGTGAAGATCATGGCGCGCATCCACGACCAGTGCGCCGAGCACGGTGAACGCTTCGGCACCGGCCGGATCGACTACGTGCGCGGGGCCAACATCGCGGGCTTCAAACGGGTGGCCGACGCGATGCTCGCGTTCGGCGTCGTCTGATCGGCCCGCGCAAAGTCGCCAGGCTCCGCAATCCGGGACGTCCGTTCTGATCGATTGGTTCGTTTTTCGTGGTGGCCGGGCAGCCGGCTGGCGCACAAGGGACGAAGGCCTGCACGGCTGGTCACCCGTTCGTGACGGCCGGGATAATGACATTCCCCGGGACATTCCAGGGCGCCCGCTGGCCAATCGATGGAGCAGAACAGCGTGAACGGGACGGGCGGCGACTCGTTGTGGATCCAGCTGCTGGGTGAGGTGCGGGCGTGGCACGCCAGCCGGGAGGTGGCGCTGGGGGCGCCCAAACAGCGCGGCCTGTTCGCGCTGCTGGCCATGCGCCACGGCCACCTCGTGACGGTCAGCGAGATCATCGATGCGCTGTGGGGCGAGACGCCACCGGGTTCGGCCGAGGGCAGCATCCACACCTACGTCCACGGCCTGCGCAAAGCATGGGAGGCGGTGGGCGTCACCGGTCTGCTGGTAAGGGCGGGCGGCGGCTACCAGCTCGAGGTGACTGCCGATCAGGTCGACGTGGCGGTGGTCGAGGCGTGCGCGGCCGATGCGCGGCAGCTGGCCGCGCAGGGCCGAAAGCAGGAAGCAGCGCGCCGCCTGCAGCGGTGCCTGGGGCACTGGCACGGAACCCCGCTCAACGGCGTGCCCGGGCCGATGGCGGAAGCGGAGCGCAACCGGCTGACCGTGCTCCGGCTGAACCTGATCGAGGAGCGCGCCGGGCTGCTGCTCGACGAGGGCGGTCACCGCGAAGTGCTCGACGAACTCACCGACGCGGTGCAGGCGGATCCGCTGCGCGAGAGCCTGCGCGGCCAGCTGATGCTGGCGCTCTACCGCAGCGGCAGGCAGGCCGACGCGCTCGCGGTGTTCGAGGAAGGCAGGCGGGTCCTGGCCGAGGAGCTGGGCATCGACCCCGGCCCCGAGCTGAAAGCCCTGCACACGGCGATCCTGCGATCCGACCCGAGCCTCGCGGTGACGACGGCGAAGCCGAAGCCGCCACCGCGCACCACGGTGGTGCCCGCCCAGCTGCCGCACGCGGTCACCGGTTTCGTCGGCAGGCGTGACGAGCTGGCCATGCTCGAGCGCTGGCGGGAGCCGTCGTCGCCGGGGGTGCAGACGCTGGTCGTCTCGGCGATCGACGGTGCGGGCGGAATCGGAAAAACGGCACTGGCCCTGCAGTTCGCCCAGATGGTGCGGGAGGACTATCCGGACGGCCAGCTGTATGTGAACCTGCGCGGTTTCGATCCGAGCAGGCAGCCGCTGACGGCCGCGGAAGCGCTGACCCAGCTGTTGCAGGGGTTCGGGGTGACCACGCAACCCGGGACGGTCGACGCGCAGGCGGCGCTGTACCGGAGCCTGGTGGCGGACAAGCGGGCGCTGATCATGCTCGACAATGCGGCATCCGCCGACCAGGTGCGGCCGCTGCTGCCCGGCGCGTCGAACAGCCTGGTGCTGATCACCAGCCGGAACCAGCTCGGTGGCCTGGTGGCGCGAGACGGGGCACGCCGGTTGACCCTCGGCTTGCTCACCCAGGCGGAGGCACTGGACCTGCTGCGGCAGCTCATCGGCGCCGAACGGGTGGATGCGGCACCGCACGCCGCGGAGGAACTGGCCAAGTTGTGCGGCTACCTGCCGCTGGCCCTGCGGATCATCGGTGTTCAGGCGTCCGGGCGAACCGAGCAGAGCCTGGACGACGTGGCCAAGGAGCTGCGCGCGGTACAGCACCGGCTGGACGCGCTCGCCATCGAGGACGACGAGATGGCCTCCGTGCGTGCGGTGTTCTCCTGGTCGTACCAGGCGCTCAAACCGGAGCTGGCGGCCGCGTTCCGCATGTTCGGGCTGCATCCGGGCCAGGATTTCGCGATCGAAGCGGCGGCGACCCTGGCGGACGTGACCGTGGACGAGGCCGAGCGGATCGTGCGCAGCCTGTGCGAGGCGCACCTGCTGGAACGAACCGGCAAAGGGCGGTACCGCTTCCACGACCTGCTCCGGTTGTATTCCACCGAACTTGCCGAGAAGCACGATCCGGTGGAAGTGCGACGCCGCGCGCTGCGACGGCTGATGGTGTGGTATCTGCACACCGCGCAAGCAGCGGCCAGCCACACCGGGGTGGGCCTCGGCGACGAACACTTGCCGGACGCGCCGGAGCGGGTGCCGCCGCTGTCGTTCGAGTCGACCGGGTCGGCGGCGGCGTGGCAGGCGCTGGAGATCCCCAACGTCTTCGCACTCACCGAGAAGGCGGTCGAGCTGGCATACGACGACCTGGCATGGCGGCTGGTCGTCACCACGTATCCGTACTACTACTCCACCGGCCTGCTCAGCGAGTGGATCAGGTTGTTGACCATCGGGGTCGGTGCGGCCAGGCGTGACGGGGCCAAGGTCGGGCAGGCGCGGCTGCTCAACCACCTCGGCGTGGCCAGCTCACGGATCGGCAACAACGACGAAGCCGTGCAATGCCTGCAGCAGGCCATCGCGCTGCTGAACGAGACCGACGCCGATCTGTACCGGGCGAGCCTTCTCGGCAACCTGGCGTCCGTCCTGCGGGAGATGGGCAAGCCGGGGGAGGGGCTGCAGTACGCCTTGGAGGCGGCGGAGATCGCGCGGCGCCACGGCAACGACTACTACATCATCGCTTCGTTGGACATCGTCTGCGAGATCTACGTCGAGCTGGGGCAACCGGACAAGGCGCTGGAGTACGGCACGGCCGGCCTGGCGTTGGCGGACCGGAAAGGTTCCGATCTGATCGTGGCCAACCTGCGCGCCTGTGTCGCGCACGCCTACCGCGATCTCGGGCAGTTCGAACAGGCGCGAGCCGAATACGAGCGTGCCCTGGCCAAGTGCGAGTCGATCGGCGACCGCTACCACCAGGGCCGCGCACTGCTCGGGGTCGCCGAACTGAATCGGCGGTCCGGGCAGGAGTCCAAGGCACGGGAGGCCGCACAGCAGGCACTGGAGATCTTCACCAGCCTCGACGCGGAGGAAGCTGTGGTCGCCAAGGACTTCCTGGCCGGCCTTCCCCAACAGCAGCAGTGAGCCAGCCGACGACTGTGCTGCCGGGTGAACCGTGCGTGACGGTTGCGGGTCGGCCACTGCGCTGCTCAGCCCGTTTCCCGGCGTTTGTCTGATTAGACCGGCTTTTCGTCTGCACATTTCCGCGGCCGGGTGGATCCGCAGTGTCGATCCGGCCGTCGTAGGGCGGAAACGACCCACGGCCCCCGGTTGGTCACCCCTTCGGCGGACTGCTGCCAGTCCGTGAAGCGCAACCGTTGCGCCTCGGTACACTGCAACGGCCAATCGGCGGGCAAGATCATCACAGGGGGAGTAATCCGCTGTGGAAGCGAATCCTGAGAGCATTCGGGCATACGGGACGTACTTGGCCGCGGAGGCTGCCTACAACCTGCCGGTCATCGAGAAATACGCCATCGACTACGGCCTGAAGACCGACAACGTCGGTGGCGCGGCCGGGTTGTTGCTCAAGCCGCTCGGGGAGGCCATCAAGAACGTCGCCCAGCCCGCGGTGGAAGGGGTCTTCGACAAGATCAGCTTCGGCATGGCCGATCTCGGCGACGCCATGATCGACGTGGCGGACAACCTGCAGGGCCGGGACGAGACCAACGCGAGCCTGTTCGACCAGTTCCACCTCGGCGACGACGAGCCGGGGGACAGCCACGGCCGCGACTACTACGGCAAGGACGGCAAGTCGGCGTTCCAGATCGCCGAGATCGACCTGCAGCCGCCCGAGGCGGAGGACGGCGGCAACAAGGACCTCACGCAGCACCTGCGCGGGCCGGCCAAGGACGCGGCGTCGATCGCCGACTGGTTCCTGGAGGCCTGGCACGAGCTGGCAGGCAAGTTCGGCCTGCCCAAGATCGGCGAGGGCGACCCGCCGACGTTCGAGACGGTCGTGCTCGACCCGCTGCTGGGTGACTTCAACGAGCTCACCAAGAACGGCAACACCTGGAAGGCGGTCCTGGCGGACGGCTTCGCCGAGATCATCGTCCAGATGAGCAAGAACTTCCACACGCTGGTCGACAGCCACCTGTGGACGGGCGAGGCGGCGGCCGCCGCGCAAGGGTTCATCCAGCACCACTGGTCCGAGATGGTCAAGGGCGCGGCGGAGCAGATCGGCCAGTTCATCGCCGAGGCCTTCAAGAAGATCGCGGACGTGCTGGCGCAGCTGGCCGCGCGGCTGGTGAACGCCATCGGCGAGGTGCTCAACGACATCCTGGTGAACCTGATCGCCAAGCACATCACCCGCGGTCAGCTGGGCACCATCTGGGAGACCGCCAAGGCGGTCGTGGACACGTTCCTGGAGTTCTTCGGCATCGACATCGACGACAACACCATCGTCGACGTCATCGAGCGCATCGCCAGGGTGATCGGCGACATCTTCGAGGCCTACCGGACCATGAAGGAGCTGGTCGGCCAGGCCAAGGAGATCTTCTCGCTGTTCAACGAGCTCAAGGGCGCGCTGGACAAGATCCCCGAGATCAAGATGGTCAAGAACGCCAAGGAGTTCGCCAGCGAGGTCAAGCAGATCACCGAGCAGGTGCAGAACAGCGAGGCGTTCAAGAAGCTGCAGAAGGGCGCCGAGATCTACGACAAGTACGAGGGCGACTACAAAGAGGCGAAGGAACGCGCCGATCGGCTGCGCGAAGGGCTGCCCGAGGAGAACCCGCTACCCGAGCAGGAGAAGCCCAAGAAGGAGGACTACACGCCGGTCCAGGGCCCGTACGTCAACGAGGACGATCGCCCGTACATCAAGAACGACGGCTCGGGCGAGGTCAGGTACGGCCGGGACTTCAAGTAGGCGGCGGCTGAGTGCCGAGGCACGCAGAGCACGTGATGACGTGACGGCCCAGCCGGCGCCCGTGGTCGCCGGCTGGGCGCAGTCCCCTCACCCAACACGGTCGGAGTGGTGGAATGACGTATTACGGCAGGGTCAACTTGCCCGACCTGGACGCGCTGCGGCGCAGGCTCGACGAGACGATCGAATCCGCCTACCGGCGGATCCAGCAGGTCGAGCACTCCACGGCGGAACTGCGCGAGAAGCGTGCGCGCGACGCGGAGCGGTTGACCGACAAGCAGATCGAAGCGATGAAGGCGGGCATTCTGGCGCGCGAGCGCACGCCGGAGTGGCAGGTCGTCATGGAGCGCATCGCCAAGGGCGACTTCTCGTGGCGGCATGTGATCACCAGCTACTTCGCGGGCACGATGGATCCCGACGTCAAGGCCGCGTTCGACTCGCTGTCCGACGTCCCGCCGCTGACCCCCGAGCAGCGCGAGAAGATCAAGGCCGAGCTGAACAAGGCCGAGGCGCAGGAAGCGGAAGCCGCTGCTCAGCAGCAGGACGAGGAACACGGACCGTACGGCGGGGCTCCTCGATCCCCCTACGGCGGCACCGGCGGCACCGGCGGCAGCGTGCCACGGCGGCCCAGGCCGGACGACTGGGACGACGACGACTTCGAGCAGTTCAACTTCCTGCGCTGACCGCCACTGCTCGGTAACCGATCCCAGCGAAGAAGGTAGGGAGTCGAATTGTCCTGGCGTTCCCCGATCACCGTCGCGATCGCCGCAGTCGCCTGTCTCGGCCTGCTCGCCGGGTGCAGCGACGAGGACCCGCCGCAGAACGACGACCAGGCGTCCGGCGCACAGCCGTCGGCCGGTCCGCAGGCGCCTGCGCAGCAACCCGGGCAGGCGCCCAAGGTGGACAAGCCGCTCGACATCGCCCAGGCCGCACGCAGCAAGTGTTCGCTGATGCCCGAGGAGGCGCTGGCCGAGCTCGGTATCACCGACGCCGGCACCGAGAACGACTTCGGCGTCTGCATGTGGGACACCGGCACGGTGTCGCTGACCTTGCACGAGAACAAGGGCCTGGACGCGGTCTACCAGATGCGGGCGGATGGCAGGTTCGACGCGTTCGAACCGGGCGAGATCGCCGGCTACCCGAGTGTGACTACCACGCCGCAGAAGTCACCCACGGCCGCGTGCAGCGTGTTCGTGGGCGTGTCGGACACGGCGTCCTTCACCGTGGCCGTCACCGATCCGGACGGGCAGAAGGATCCCTGCGACGTGGCCGAGGACCTGTCCGAAGCCGTCGTCGAGAAGTTGGCCAACGGCTAGCCGGCCCATACAGCGCGCTCGCGGTGGGGTGACACGGGCGCGCCCTCAGCGGGAAAGGAGCACTACGTGAGGTACGGTCACCTGGCAAAGGTCGCGATCACGCTCGCCGGGCTCGCGCTGCTCGCCGGGTGCGACGACGGTCCGGAAGGCCAGAGCGGGGACGGCCAGGCGAGCGAACGGTCGCCGCTGGACGTCAGCGCGTACCGGGGCGACAAGGTATGCGACCTGTTGCCGAAGGAGAAGCTGTCTGCGGCCGGGTTCACCGACCCGGGAGAACCGCTCACGTTCATGGGTGGCATCGACGGCTGTGAATGGCGGGAGGACGGGATCCTCGCGCTGAGCCTGGTCGACGAAAGCCTGGAGTCGGCCGACGTGGCCAGCGACTCGAAGTACCGGTCGTCGGAATCGGGCACGCTCGGCGGGTACCCGTCGGTGACGGCCTGGTTCCCGAACACCGAGACGTGCAACGTGTACGTGGAGGCCGGGCCGAAGGCCTATCTCGAACTTCAGGTGCGCGACTTCGGCACCGGTGAGAAACAGTGCGACCTGGGTGAGGACTTGCTGGGTGCTGCGGTGGAGCAGCTCAAGGCCGGCTGAGGGCCGGCGGGTAGGTTCGATGGCCGAGTCGGGTGACATGCCGGCGATCGGCCCGACGAACTGCACCCGGCCGGATAGCCTGACGCGCGATGTCAACCGCACAAGGATCGTCGTTCGCTGAGTTCGGCCGCTTCGGCAACACCGCAGAACCGCACTGGCGTGTGTACCCGGTGAGTGTGTTCGGGGAGCTGGTCAATGCCGCGTTGCACGCGGTCAAGCCGTTCCGGGCCGGCATCTGGGGATCGTTGCTGTTGCTGATCGCGCTCGGGTTGCTCGCCGACGAAGGCCTGCTCGGTGATCTCGGTGACGACGTCACCAAGCTGGCCTTGGCGTCGGCAGTGCCGGGGGTCGGGCTCGTCCTGGTCGTCTGGGTCGTGGCCGGCTTCTTGTCCGGCCTGCAACAGCTGCTGACGTCACGCGCCCTGGCGCGGGCCATCGTCGACGGCGCGTCCATGATTGCTGTGCCCCACCCGAGCCAGGCAGAACTCGTGGACGACGAACGCCCGTTTCGATCCGCTCGTGTCTCGTCCGGCGTCTTCGGCGGCCTGTGGCTGCTGATCGCCCTCGGGATGACGTTCTCCGGTTACGACCTGGACGAGATCTGGCCCATCTACGCGTTCGCGGGGATTGCCGCGCTGCCGATGGTGATCGCCATGACCTGGCTGCCGGGCTACTTCGACCGGCAGCGGGTGATGAGGGCGCACTGGACGGAGCGCGTCAGGGACGCCGCCGCGCAACGCGCCGTTCCGGTCCCCGCGGACGACGGTGATGGTCGCGGATATCCGCCGGAACTGGCGGAGAGGAAGCGCAGGGCTGGGCGCTGGGAGCTCGCCGGGATCATCTTGTTCGCTCTCGCCTACGCGCTGTTGCATCTGTGGGAGTTCGTCGCTCACCCGGGAGCGCGGACCGCGACGAGTGAGACCAGGGTGCAGCACATCGACGCCGTCGAAGCCGGACTGGACGTCCTCATCTGGATCGTCTGGGCCGCCATGACGCTGGGCGTGGCCGCCATGGCGATCGGGTATCTGGTCGATGCCGCCTTGCAGCGCGAGGAGAAGCGGATGCTCTGGCACGCCTTGGAGAACCCGGCGGCCGCGCGGCCACCCGCCGGGCTGCTGCTGAAGTACTCCGAGCGGCAGCCGATCTTCCTCGCCCAGTGCTTGGCGTTCGTCGCCGGAATCGGCTCGATGTTCGCGAGCGGGTTGTATCTTCTCGGCACGGATCAGCTGGTGACGTGGGATGCCATCGGAGCGGGTTCGGAGACGTTCGGCCGGTTCGTGCCGCATGCGCAGACCACTCTCGCCGTGTCGCTGGCCATGGTCGCTCTCGCGTTCGTCTGGCACGCCGTGACCGCCGGCCGGGGCGCCGAGCTGCGGAGCCAGGTCGTACTGCGATGGCCGGTCAAGCCGGCGGCCGAGGCCGGACCGTCGAGCAAGAAGCTGCCGGACAACTTCCTCGGCGAGAGCTGACGCGAGCCGCGCGGGCGAAGCCTGCGAGCGCCACGCTGACTCCGGCTGCTGCCCAGGCGACCATCGTGGCAAGCCGGGTTGCCCGGCGGATGTCGCCGGTCCGCGGGACGGGTCCGTTTCCCAGCGTGGCGCGGTGCTCCGCGCGTCCCTGATAGTGGTTGGTCCCGCCGAGCGTGACGCCGAGCGCGCCCGCAAAAGCCGCCTCGACGACGCCGGCATTCGGGCTTGGGTGCCTCCGGCCGTCGCGACGCCACGCGTGCCACGCCTCCGTGCCTCGACCGCCGACCAGCGGGGCCAGCAGTGCAGCGAGCGCAGCAGCCACCCGGGAGGGGACGAGATTGGCGATGTCGTCGGCCCGCGCGCTCGCCCAGCCGAAACGCCGGTAGCGGGCGCTGCGGTAACCGACCATGGCGTCGAGCGTGTTGATCGAGCGATAGCCGACCAGGCCGGGAACACCGAGCACTGCTCCCCACAGCAGCGGGGCGACCACGGCGTCCGAGGTGTTCTCCGCCAGCGACTCGACGACGGCACGGCTGACGCCCCGCTCGTCGAGCCGATGCGGGTCGCGTCCGACAAGGTGTGTCACCCGCGCACGGGCGGCGGCCAGGTCACCGGCCTGCAGGTGACCGGCAATGATCTCCCCTTCACGCACCAGCGACCGGCCCCCCAACACGGTCCAGGTCGTCGCGGCGGTGAGCAGGGCCTGTGACAGGGGTGTGCGCGTAGCTCGGTGAGCGATCACGGCGGCGCCGACGACGGGAGCGACGACGGCGCCGACATAGAGCGCACCTGCGGCTCGGTCGTCCCGGTACATCCGGGACTCCACGGCACGCGCGTATCGGCCGAACCCGGCGACCGGGTGGTAGCAGGCCGGGTCGCCGAGCAGCCGGTCGAGGACGAACCCGAGCGCCAGCCCCATGGCTGTCGCCGCACGCTTCTGCCGCCGGCGCCCGATCACTCCCCACCCCCTTCGGCCACAGCGTCCAGCAAGCGCTCGGTCATGTCGCGGCCGCGCACGGCGATCCGTACCCAGGTGTCGTCCAAGCCCGGGAACGTGTCGGCCCGTCGCACGGCGAACCCGGCGGTCCGCAGACGTGCGTGCATCCCGGCGCCGACCTTGGCGAGCACGAACGGCGCGGCCGATTCGACGGTCGTGATGCCGAGATCGGCCAGTCCGTCGGTCAGGACGCGGCGATCACGCACGATCTGCTGCACCCGCCGCTCTTGCTCGCCGCGAGCCCGGGACGTGCTCGTGGCGACGATCGCGGCCAGAGCCGGGCTGCTCACCGGCCACGGCGGCTGGTGGTCCCTCAGGTCGGACAGCACGTCCGGGTCCCCGGCGAGGTATCCGGCACGGATCCCCGGCATCGACCACATCTTGGTGAGGCTTCGGATCACCAGGACTCCGGGAAGCCGGTGGGAAACAAGTGTTTCTCGTTCGTGCGGGACGAAATCCATGAATGCTTCGTCCACGACCAGCACCCGTCCGGGGCGGATCAGCGACAGCAGCGTGTCCCGTGCGTGCAGGCGCCCCGTGGGGTTGGTCGGATTGCCGACGACGACAAGATCGGCTTCGTCCGGGACCGCCGCCGGATCAAGCCGGAATTCGTCGTCCGGACGGCACATGACGTGCAGGACACGGTGGCCGGCGGCGCGCAGGGCGACGTCCGGTTCGGTGAACTGCGGGTGCACCACGACCGGGCATTTCCAGGACCGGGCTCGGGCAACCAGCCAGAAGGCTTCGGCCGCGCCCGCCGTCAGCAGGACCTCGGCGATTTCGCGGCCATGCCGCCGGGCAACGGCCGCGCGTGCCCGATGGGCATCGGGGTAGCTGGTCGATTCCGCTACGCCGGCGCGCAGCGCCTGCTCGAGCCAGCCGGGGCGGGGCAGATGGCTGACATTGACCGCGAAGTCGGCCATGCCGTTCGCGATCTCGGCGTCACCATGGTGACGCAGCGCGTCCACACCGGCGGAGGCCGACGAGGCAGACAGTGGGGGAGCGGGCGATGCGACCGGGGGAGCGGGCGATGCGGCGTGAGTGCTGTGCGCGGCGTGGACCGCATCGGCGAAGTGCTGCGCCTGGTCCGGATGTCCCGCCCAGTGGACGTGCAGGTAGGAGGCTGCCAGCGTCGGCCGGGCGAAACCGGCAGGACGCCCGCCGACACGCCACATCGGCTGATCACCGTGCGCGGGTGTGATCACGGTGCTGTGGAACTCGTGCGCAGTCGCGGGTGTGCCCGCGGTGCCGAGCAGATGATCCGACCCGAATTCCGCCCGGTGGTAGGCCAGGGTCAACCCTCCTGTCATGACGGCGTCCGCCTCGAGGGCACCGACCATCGGCTTCCCGTCCAGGCTTCGGCACAGATACAGCAGGCCGGCGCACTCGGCCACGGTCGGAACACCGTCCAGCACCGCCTGGCGCAGTTCGGCACGCAAGCTCGCGTTCTCGGCGAGCGCCGCAGCATGAACTTCGGGAAAGCCGCCGCCCAGGTACAAGCCACACGTCCCCGAGGGCAAGTGCCGGTCACGGGACGGATCGAACGTGGAGACCGTGCACCCAGCGGCTTCCAGCAGTTCGGTCGTCTCGGCATAGCGGAAGGTGAAGGCCCGACCCGCCGCCACCGCGACGACAGGGGCGCCGTCACCAGCAGCTCGGACGTGGTCAGCCGGGTCCCATGCCGCGACGTCCAGATCAGGGGCGCTCTGGGCGAGATCACGTACTGCCTGCAAGTCGACGTGCTCGGCGATCTGCTCGGCAAGGGCGTCCAGCGCCGCGGCGGCCTGTGCGCGTTCGGCGGCCGGAACCAGGCCCAGGTGCCGAGACGGGACCCGCAGCTTCTCGTCCTGATACAGCACCCCCAGCACGGGAACACCGGTGGATTCCACCGCCGCGGCCGTCTCGGCGGCGTGCCGGGGAGAGCCCGCCTTGTTGAGTACCACGCCCGCCACCATCAGATCCGGCTGGAAGGTACGCATGCCGTGCACCACAGCGCCGATGCTGCGGGAGGCGGTGGAGATGTCCACGACGAGAACGATCGGTGTGCGGGTCAGTGCCGCCACGTGGGCCGTGGACGCGAATCCCGCACCGCCCACCTGGCCGTCGAACAGCCCCATGACGCCCTCGACGACGGCGATGTCCGCACCCCGGGCCCCGTGCGCGAGCAGCGGCCCGATCGACGATTCACCGACCAGGAACGGATCCAGGTTGCGTCCCGGGCGCCCGGTGGCCAGCGCGTGATAGCCGGGGTCGATGTAGTCGGGTCCGACCTTGTGCCCGGAGACGACGAGTCCCTGCCGAGACAGGGCGGCCATCAGGCCGACGGCCAACGTGGTCTTTCCCTGGCCGGTGGCCGGGGCTGCCAAGCAAACGCGGGGAAGCTTCATCACGATCAGCGTGGCAGACGCGCCCGGCTGTGCGGGCGGTGCGTCCGGGCACACGGAAAGCCCCGCGGTCGGGGGAGGCCGCCGCGGGGCTTTCGGTCCGTGACGTCGTCTACCGCAGGCCGGTCACGCCGACCGCGACGAAGAACGACGCTTGCGCAGCTCTTCCAGCCGCTCGTTGAGCAGCTCCTCCAGCTCGGGGATGGTCCGGCGCTCCAGCAGCATGTCCCAGTGCGTGCGCGCCGGCTTGGTCTTCTTCTGCTCCCGCTGCCCACCGTTGACGAGTTCCGACTCGGTGCCGTGCAGGCGGCACTCCCACGTCGCCGGAATCTCGGCCTCGTCCGCGAACGGCACCTCGAACTCGTGGTTCTTCGGGCACGCGTACCGGACGCTGCGTCGAGGCGCCAGGTCGTGGTTGCGGTCGGTCTCGTAACTCACCGATACCAGCCTGCTGCCACGGAGAACCCGATCGGCCATGGTGCATTCCCTCTCTGCTGCGCAACGGGGCCGGCCCCCACTCCGTACCCCGGATCTTGCTCACACTATGCAACGAACGGCGGGTCGTCAGGATTCCCGGATCGGCCCGTCGTTATTCCACGTTCTTTGCGACCCGTACTGCTGGACAGCTTGCTCCAGTGCGAGTCGGATGGTGGCGTGACGTGACGCAAGGAGCCCGCCGACGTGGGGATTTCCCTCGAACGGTGCATTCTGCGCATCGCCGGTGCGCCTCACGGTGTTACTTGGTGCGTGCGGTCGCCACGGCGTACGCGATCGTGCATGACGAACATCACGCTGCGTAACGTGTGGGCGCGGTTGCGCAGCGTTCATCGTCGGCGTTCACCCGGATGGTCGTCCCGTCACAGCTTGCTGGGCGGGGTGTTGCCCGCCGCGACGATCGCCCGCCGCGCGGGCACCAGTGCCACCAAACCGATGCCGGCCACGAAGAACACGATCAGCGCCAGGATGGCGGGCCGGAACGACCCGGTCGCCGACCCGATCGCGGAGAACAGCACCGGACCCAGCCATGCGGTGCCGCGCTCGCTGATCTCGTACAGCGAGAAGTACTGGGCTTCCTTGCCCGCCGGGATCATCTGGCTGTACAGCGAACGCGCCAGCGCCACGGTGCCGCCGAGCACGAGCCCGATGCCCGCACCGACCAGGTAGAACGGGACCTCCTGGCGCGGCTCGAGGAAATAGGCGGCGACGATGACGCCGATCCACAGCGCCAGGCTGCCCATGATGGTGCGCTTGGCGCCGAGCCTGCGCGCCACCACGCCGTGCAGCCAGCCGCCGACGAACGCGACGAACTGCACCATCAGGATGGTGGCGATCAGGGTGTCCTGGGAAAACTGCAACTCCTCCTTGCCGTACTGGGCCGAAGTGGTCACGACGGTCTGCACACCGTCGTTGAAGACCAGGTAGGCGCCCAGGAAACCGAGCGTCAACGGGAAGGCGCGGGCCTCACGCAAGGTGTCTGCCAGCTCACGGAACCCGGCTCGGATCACGCCGACGCCAGGCTCGACGGGACGTGGCCGCCGCCGGTCCCGCAACCGGCGCAGCGGGATGACGGTGAATCCCGCCCACCACAGGCCGGACAACAGGAAGCAGGCGCGCACCGCCTGGCCCTCGGTGAGCCCGAGCGCCTCGTGGCCGAGGTAGATGCCCAGTTGCACGGCCAGTGCGACGCCGCCGCCGAGGAAGCCGAAGGCCCAGCCGCGGGCCGACACCTCGTCACGCTCGTCGGGGGCGGCGATCTCGGCCAGGAATGCGTAGTAGACGACGATCGACACGCCGTAGCCGATCTGCGCAACGATGTACAGCGGCACGGCGAGCTGCCAGTTGGTTCCGGCCACGAAAACGAGCAGGCAAGTGGCGCCTGCGCCGGTGAAGGCGGCCGTGGCCAGCAACGGCCGCTTGGACTGGCTGCGGTCCGCGATCGCCCCGGCGATGGGCATGATGAAGACCTGCACGACAGTGGCGACGCCGATCAGGTAGCCCCACAGGGCGCCCGCCGGGAAGCGGAGCCCGAGCAACGAGATGTCGCAGTCGACGAGCTTGGCGACCAGTTCGGGACCACCGCAGGCGTTCGGCCCGTTGGCCGGATCGGTGCGAGCCGCCTCGGCGGCCACCGAGCCGACGTAGGCCGCACCGAACACGGTGATCACCGAGGTGTAGAACGTCGAATTGGCCCAGTCGTAGAAGTACCAGCCACGCCGTTCGCGGCGACGGGCCGCGGCGTCCGGCGCCGGGACGGGGCCAAGCTGATCGGTCGTCATACCACCTCGATCTGTTTCGCTGTCTGTCGTTGTGTGTTCGCCGGCTGTTCCGCCGGCGCAGTCGCGCCGCCACGCACCCGGCACTGGGCGACGACCCGGCTGATCATGCCGGAGGCTACTGGCCTCACCACCGGAACAGGTGACAAATCGGCTGCAACCGCGTGTCGCTACCGCCTAACCCGGAAGGGTCATGTGATTCTGTTGTGTTTTCTGGTGCGCTTGTGAATGGTGCGCCCGTTGTTTACGGTGCTTTGCATGTGGCTTGAGAGGGTTACGGTACAGCGTTGGGTCGCCAGGGTGGCGGTGGTGGCCTGTGCCGTGGCCAGCTGGACGGCCGTGCCTGCGGTGACCGGGACGGCGCCCCCGGCAGCAGCCGACCCGCCGCGTGCGGACTGGGCGAAGCTGCGCATGTGCGAGTCGAGCAACCGCTACACGATCAACACCGGCACCGGCTACTACGGTGCGTACCAATTCGATCTGCCCACGTGGCGCAGCGTCGGCGGCAAGGGCTACCCGCATCAGGCCAGCCCGCGGGAACAGGACTACCGCGCGCTGTACCTGTACCGGATGCGCGGCTGGCAACCGTGGGAATGCGCCCGCCCGAACTTCTTGAACCTCAAGGAGGACCGCTCGGCGCGAAGCAAGATCAAACCGACGTATGCCGAAGCCGCCTACATCGGGGGCTCGAGCGTGAAGCCGAGCAGGCCGAAGCCGTCCCGGCCGGGTACCGGGCCGGCGACCATGCCGAAATGGCCGGGGGTGGTCTACGCCTTCGGTGATTGCTCGCCGTATCTGCGGAAGTTCCAGCTGCGGATGAACAAGTTCGGCTACGACTTCCAGGGCACCGGGTGCTACTACGACGAAACCAAGCGTGCGGTGCTGGACCTGCAGCGAGCCAACGGCATCAAGGACTCCGGGCGCCTGGGACCGAAGACATGGCGCGCGGCCTGGAAAGGCAAGCCGCCGCGCGGAAGTGCCGGTGCGAAGACCAGCTCGAAGGCCGTGCCGAAATGGCCGGGGGTGGTCTACGCCTTCGGTGATTGCTCGCCGTATCTGCGGAAGTTCCAGCTGCGGATGAACAAGTTCGGCTACGACTTCCAGGGCACCGGGTGCTACTACGACGAAACCAAGCGTGCGGTGCTGGACCTGCAGCGAGCCAACGGCATCAAGGACTCCGGGCGCCTGGGACCGAAGACATGGCGCGCGGCCTGGAAAGGCAAGCCGCCGCGCGGAAGTGCCGGTGCGAAGACCAGCTCGAAGGCCGTGCCGAAATGGCCGGGGGTGGTCTACGCCTTCGGTGATTGCTCGCCGTATCTGCGGAAGTTCCAGCTGCGGATGAACAAGTTCGGCTACGACTTCCAGGGCACCGGGTGCTACTACGACGAAACCAAGCGTGCGGTGCTGGACCTGCAGCGAGCCAACGGCATCAAGGACTCCGGGCGCCTGGGACCGAAGACATGGCGCGCGGCCTGGAAAGGCAAGCCACCACGCTGACATTGCTCAACTGACAGGTTGTGCGCCTGCGCCCAGCGCATGCGACGGCAGGATCGGCGACGCGGCGATGAAGGAAAGTCGTCTGCTCGGTCGCCGCACGAGTGGCTACCGCAACGCCGTCGCGCAGACCGTGCAGCCGCATGAGGATGGCGATCATCGTCCGCGGTCGCGGCGAAAGCAGCCCCAGGCCGCCGTCAGCGTGATGGCCGGCCGGCGCCGAGATGGTCCTGCTCTTGCACGATGAGCAGACATGGCCTGTGGGGTGTGCTCAGGCGGACCGTGTCGACGCGGCTACGCACGACCCCGTCGGCCAGGCTACGCACGCGAGGCCGTGCGGGCCGGATGGGGAAGCCGTGAGGTCCTTCCGGTGGCGAACCATCGGCGGATCTCCTCGGTGTGTTCACCCCAGGCCGGGAGGAGGACGGTAGCCGGAGACGGCGGTGCCGGAGTAGCGGATCGGATGCCGGACCTGCGGAACATGATCGGGCCGACCGGCACGGTGGGGGCCAAGCCGAGCCGCTCGGCGAGGGCGAAGGCGTCGGCGAGGTCTCCGACCTTGCCCGCGGGCACCCGGCTTCGGTGAGCCGTTCGATCCAGGAGTCGGCGGTGCCGACGGCCAGCAGGTGATTCGAGCTCGGCGATCACATCGCTGCGGTGCGCGACGCGATCGGCATTGGTGGTGAAGCGCGGATCGTCGGCCAGTCCGGGTTTGCCCAGCACGGTGACGCAACGGCGGAACTGGCCGTCGTTGCCGCAGCAGATGGCGATGAGCCCGTCACGGCACCTCAGCGTCTCGTACGGCGCGATCGAGGGGTGCTGGTTGCCGAGCCTGACCGGCGCACGTCCGGTCCACAGATCGGCCGAAGCCTGGTTGACCAGGGCGGCCAGCAGGTTGGACAGCAGGTTGACCTCGATGTGCTGACCGTGGCCGTCCCGCTCACGCGCCGCGAGTGCCGCGAGCACTTCGATCACCGGGTCCTTGGAGGTCAGCACGTCGACCAGGGCGACGCCGACCTTGGTGGGCGGCCCACCAGCCTGCCCGGTGATGCTCATCAGACCCCCGACGGCCTGCACGAGGACGTTGTACCCGGGCAGGTCGGCTCCCGGGCCGGAGCCGAAGTCCGAGATCGAGCAGTACACCACGCCCGGGTTGGTGCGCCGCACCGTCGGGTCCGAACCGGGCCATGGTCCCGGGTTTGAAGCTCTCCACCAGCATGTCCGCTGCGAGCGGCGAGCTCGCGCGCGGCGGCGAGGTCGTGCGGGTCCTGCAGATCGAGGGTGATTGACTTCTTCGACCGGTTGGCGCACTCGAAGTACGTGCTCGTCTCCTCGGTCCACGGCGGACCCCACGCGCGCGTCTCGTCACCGGTTCCCGGACGTTCGACCTTGATCACCTCGGCACCGAGGTCGGCCGGCATCACGGTGGTCAGCGGGCCGGCGAGGATGCGGCTGAAGTCGGCCACCAGCACGCCGTCCAGCGGTGCCGGTCGGGTCATGTGCCCTCCAGGCGGGGCGAGTAGCCGTCTTCGGTGATCACGGTGATCCGGGTGCCGGATCGTCGTGCGCTCAACGTTCCACCTCCAGGGCCGGGCGGCGCACCTTGGTGTGCCGCACCTCCAGATAGGCGTGCAATCCCTCCGGGCCGAGTTCCCGCCCGAGACCGGACTGCTTCCAGCCGCCGAACGGCGCTTGCAGCTCCGAGACGTCGTTGACGTTGACCCCGACGCCGCCCGCTTCGATGCGTTCGGCCACCGCCAGTGCCTGCCCGAGGTCCTCGCCGTAGACGTAGGCGGCCAGGCCGTAGTCGGTGTCGTTGGCGACCTCGATCGCTTCGGTGATCGAGCGGACACGGTGCACCGCGACCACCGGACCGAAGGTTTCCTCGGTCATGACCCGCGCATCACGCGGCACATCGTCGAGCACCGTCGGCAAGTAGTAGTGGCCGGCCGCGAACTGTGCGCCTTCCGGCCGCTTGCCGCCGGTCACCAGCTTCGCCCCGCGCGCCAGGGCGTCCGCCACATGCGCCTGCGCCCGCTCGACCACCTGCGCGGTGGTGCACGGCCCGTAGCCGACGCCGGGCTGGAGCGGATCGCCGAGCACGTAGGAGTCCACCTCGGCCCTGAGCGCGTCGACGAACGCGTCCGCGATCGCGTCCAGCACGATGATCCGGTTCACCGCGATGCAGATCTGGCCCATGTTGGAGAACGCCCGGCGCGCGGCGGCCGTGGCGGTCACCTCGATGTCGACATCCGGCAGCACGATCAGCGGGCACTGTCCGCCGAGTTCGAGGCTGACCCGGGTCATGTTGTCGGCGGCCGCACGCATGATGGCTTTCCCGGTGGCCGTCGAGCAGGTGGCGGTGACCATCGCGACCTCGGGCCGCGACACCAGCCGCTGGCCGGTCTCAGCGCCGCCGGGCAGGTCGAACAGCGTGCCGGGCGGGAGTCCCGCATCGGTCAACAGCTGCGAGACCATGCCGATGGCCAGCGGCGCCTCCTCGGGCGGTTTGACGACGACCGGGCATCCGGCCGCCAACGCGGGCGCGACCTTCCACGCGTAGAGGTCGACCGGGTAGTTCCACGGGACGATGCCCGCGACCACACCGACCGGGTGGTAGCTGACCATGCTGACCGTGTCCGGGTCGGTGTTCGGTCGCAGTGAGCCGTGCACCCGGCGGCCTTCCTCGGCGTAGTAGTCGAAGACCGAGGCGCCGAAGAGGATCTCCTTCACACTGTCCGCAACCGGTTTGCCCTGTTCGCGGGTGAGCACCTCGGCGATGTCGTCGACATGGGCGCGGATCGCCTCCGCTGCTGCCCGCAGGACGCGGGCCCGTTCGTCCGGGTGCAGCCGCATCCACGTTCGTCCCTGCTGACGGGCCTCCGCCACGGCGCGGTCGACGTCGGCCGCCGTGGCCGGGACATAGTGCGCCACCAGCGATCCGTCCGCCGGGCTGCGGACTTCCCGCAGGTCTCCGCGATGGATCACCTCGCCGCCGAAGATCAGTCCGCGATCGTTCACCGCTTGCACAGCAACCGCCACAGTTCCTCGTAGTTCTCCTCGTTCTTGCGATGGGCTTCCTCGACGCTTGCGGTGTTGGTGTTGACCATGACGTACGGCTTCTTGCCGCGCCGGACGATCTCCTCCGTCGTGGCCGACACGATGGCGTGCCCGGCCGCGATGGCGATCGACGTCGACGTCGGGCCGACCGGATGCTCCAGGCCGTCGATGTACTGTGCGGCGTCCAGCTTCGGCACCCCGGTGTCCACGACGACGTCGGCGACCTCGTACAAGCGTTTGCCGGACGAGTGCCTGCTGGGCACCGCCGAGGAATGCGGGACGCTGGTGATGGCGATGACCGGGCGGCCCGCCTGCTTGAACTCCAACGCCATGTCGAGAATGACGTTGTTGATCCCGGAGTGGGAGAACAGCATCAGCGCGTCACCGTCGCGGGCCCGGTTGGCCTTGAGGATCACCGGGCCGTAGCCGGGGCGGGTGTGCAGGAAGCGGTACTGGAAGGTGCCCATGTCGCCCCACACGTGGTGCATGAGCGCGATGGGCGTGTCGACGATCGGGCGGAACCCGGTGATCGTCCCGGTGCGCGGGAACATCTCCAGCGCCGCGAAGCCGCCGTGCCCGGTGCCGAAGGTGAACACCAGGTTGTCGCCGAGGATGGTGTCGGCACACACCCGCGCTGCTTCCGTGATGGCGTCCAGCTGCGTGTCGCGCATCCGCTGCAGCCGCTCGATCATGGTGTCCAGATACGACCTGCTGACGCTCATGATGTCGCTCCTTTCGTTGCGGTCAGGCGATCCGCCCCGGCCGCGCACAGTGCGTCGAACCCGGTGACCAGCAGATCCCGTTCGGCTGCTGCCCGCTCGCCCTCGGGGAGTTTCCGGTGGTTACGGCCGTCGACGCTGGCCAGGCACAGCACGCCGCTGCGTACGCCGAGCGCGCGGCCGACGGCCAGTACGGCGCTGCTTTCCATGTCCATCCCGACCACGCCGTGCTCGACCAGCTGGTCGATGTCGACCGTCCGCGAGGACGGCATCGTGGGATGGGCGAACAACTCGGTGTAGAAGCCGTCGTAGCTGGCGATCATGCCGACGACGGTCCGCCGATCGGTCCGGTGCGCGGCGTCGCGCAACGCGATGGTCAGATCCAGGTCGGGAGCGGCCGGATAGCCGTCGGGAACGTAGGTGCCGGAGGCGCTCTCGCCCCGCAACGCGCTGTCGGCGACCACGAAGTCGCCCAGCTCGGCCGCACCGACGGCGAGCACCGTGCCGAGCCGGACGACCGACCGCACCCCGAGCGCGGCCAGTTCGTGCAGAACGACCGCGGCGATCGCCGCGCCCATCCCGAATGCGCTCACCGTGATCGGGGTGCCGTTCCACGTGCCGGTGGCGGTGGTCAGCCCGCGGTCTTCGTTGAGGATGCGCGCGTCCGCCAGCAGATCGGCGGCCAGCAGCACCCGGCCGCGGTCGCCGACCAGCACGGCCCGTTCCGCGACGTCGTCGGCCGAGCACTGCAGGTACCAGGCTCGCTCGGAGTAGTTCTCAGGCATCGTCCCCCCTGTTGGTGCGGGAGCGGAGCAAGGCGCACGCGTCGGCGCATCCTCCCTGGACCGCCTCGGTGACTTCGATGTCGTGCAGCAGGCGCGCCATCAGCCCGGCGGCGAACGTGTCGCCCGCTCCCGTGGTGTCCTCCGCGGACACGGGTTCGGGCGGCCGCAGCACGATGTCGCCGTCGGGCTTGCGCAGCACCGCGCCTTGCGCCCCGCGGGTCTCGACCACGAGCCGGCCGCCTGCCACCAGCTTGCTGACATCGAGACCGCAGGTGCGGTGCAGGAACTCGGTTTCGGATCCGCTGTGGCAGATGACGTCGGCGCGGTCGGCGAGCCGGGCGCTCAGCTCGGGTGTGACCGAACGCGGGTCGGCCTTGACCACCCACATGACCTTCGCATCCGCGGCGACGACCGACAGGGCCTCGGCCGTGGCCTCGGTGGGCCCGACGGCGACGATCACCGCGCGCGCGTCGCCCAGCAGCGCCCGCTGGGCAGCGGTCAGGGACTGGTCGAGTTCACCGGGATCGAAGAACATCACTGGTTCGCCTCCGCCCGGCCAGAAGATCCGGGTCGTCGGCGAGCGTGAACCGGACGCCACGATGCCGTCGACACCGACGCCCGACAGACGGTGGTGTTCGCGGAACACGTCACCGTGCTCGTCCGAGCCGACCCAGGTGACGACGTCTGTGGGGATGCCGTTGCGCACCAGGCCTCGCGCGAAGTACGCGACGGCTCCCGGGTCGCCGCCGGGGCGGTGCAGCGGACGCCGGATCAGCGTGGTCCTGCCGGGCCCTTCGAACGGCTCGGTGGCGTACTTGAAGTCGAGGCTGGCGTAGCCGATCACCACGCACCGCACCGGGCTCACGGATGCTCCTTCAACATCGCGACCGCCTCGGCGGTGGGGACGACGGAGCCGAAGTAGCGCTGAATGTCCTCCAGGGACGCCTCCTCGAGGTGTTGCCGGTTGGAGTTGGTGGCTTCGCGCGGCACCACCACCGCGAACCCGTGCGCGAAGCCGTCCTGACAGGTGGCGCGGATGCACACATTGGTCTTCACCCCGGCGACGACGATCCGCTCCACGCGCTGCTCGTGCAGGGTCAACGCGAGGTCGGTGGCGAAGAAGCCGGAGTAGCGCCGCTTGGGCACCACGAGTTCCCCCGGCCGCTCGGCAGGTTGGAAACCGGGAAAGAAGTCCGCTTCGAACGACCCGTCCAGGCAGTGCACCGGCAGCTTCGGCTGCTCGGCATCCGGCACGTTCCGTCGATGTCGTTCGACCGCGTGGACCACGACCGCCCCGGCTGCGCGTGCGGTGGTCAGCAGCTCGGTGAGCGGCTCGACCGTATCGCGCACGCGCGGGTAGTAGTTCGGTCCGTCCGGATCGAAGAAGTCGTTGATGACGTCGACCAGAAGCAGTGCGGTCTTGCTCATGCGGTGGGCATCCTTCGTGCTCGGGCCCGTTGCTGGGCCGCCGACAGGGCCAGCGCGGCAACCACCACGACATACGGCAGCGCGGTGAACAGCTGGCCGATCGCGGTTCCGGTCTGCAGGCTGTGCTGCCAGGCGTCGAAGAAGGCGAAGATGAGGCAGGCGATCGCGGTGGGCACCGGCCGGTTGCGGCCGAAGTAGAACGCCGCGAGCGCGATGAACCCGCGGCCGGCGATCATCTGGTCGTTGAACAGCCCCACATGGGCCAGCGACAGGTAGGCGCCACCGAGCCCGGCCAGCGCACCCGCGATCATGCCCGAGTACTCGCGCATGCGGTTGACCGCAACGCCGAGGCTGGCGGCCGCTGTCTCGGCGTCCCCGCACGCGCGCAGGCGGAGGCCGAAGGAGGTGTTGCGCAGCATCCACGCGGTCGCTGGCACCAGGGCGAGCGCGAGGAAGAACAGCACGTCCTTGTCGTTGAGCAGCTCGTCGAGCACCGGGACGTCCGCCAGGGCGGGGATGGTCCAGCGGGGCACCCGGTCCAGGCCGTCGATGCGCAGCGTGCCGGAGACCCCGAGCTCCCACTTGAGCACGAAGCCGATGACACCGGCCAGCAGGATGTTGACGCCGAGCCCGACGATGATCTGGTTCGCCTGCAGGCGGGTGATCACCAGCGTCATGAGCAGGCCGGTGACAGTACCGGCGACCACGGCGCCGAGGACGCCGGCGAACCAGCTGCCGGTCTGCGCGCTGACCAGCACGCCGACGAACGCCCCGGCCAGCATCTGCCCCTCAAGGCCGATGTTGACCACCCCGGACGCCCGGTGCACCAGCCCGCCGACGGCGGCGAACAGCAACGGCACCACGAGCAGCAGCGCGGAGCTCACCACGGTACTCATGCCACCGACCTCCTGCGCCTGAACAGCTGCGCGAAGCTGGCGACGGCGAACACCATGACCGTGCCCTGCAGCACGTCGACGATGTCCAGCGGGATGTTGTCGAACAGCTGGATGGTGGTCCCGGCGTTGGCGAACGCGCCGAACATGACCGCGGCCGGGATGAGGCCCCACGCGCTTCGCCTGGCCAGGAGCGCCACCGCGATCCCGGTGAACCCGTACTGTGCGGAGAACCCGCCGACCACGAACTTGCCGACCACGCCGAGCGCATGCACTGCGCCGCCGAGCGCGGCGATGGCCCCGGTCGCCACCATGGCAAGGAACACGACCCGGTTGACCGGGATGCCCTGCGCGGCGGCGAATCGTGCGTTGACGCCGACGTGGTGCAGGTCCGCCCCTGCGCTGGTGCGGCGCAGGAAGATCCAGTACGCGGCGACCAGCACCACGGCGATGACGAAACCGATGTTCAGCGAGGACGGCGGAAGCAGCCGCGGCAACGAGAACGGCACGGTTTCGGTCGACGAATTCGCCTGGCCGGGGGCGAGCAGGTAGCCGTTGACGAGCCAGCCGACCAGGCCGGTCGCCACGAACGTGAACATCAGCGTGGACACGACTTCGTCCACGCCGAGTTGCGTCTTCAGCGCGGCGGGGACCACGGAGAACAAGGCGCCGGCCAGCACCGCGCCGGCCATGGCCAGCACGGTGACCACCGGCACCGGCCCGCTCACCGCGACCGCCAGCCACGCCGCGGTCAGCCCGCCGAGCACGAAGCCGGCTTCGGCACCGAGGCTGAACACGCCCGCGCGGAACGACACGGCCGTGGCGACGCCGGTGAACAGGACCGGGGTGGCCGACGTGAGCGTCCCGGCCAGGCCTTCCCGGGTGCCGAACGCGTGGGTGAGCATCAGCTCGTAGACCGCCAGCGGGTTGATGCCGCTGGCCTGCAACACCAGCCCGCCGACGACGAGCGCGACGAGGACCGGCGCGAGCGTCCGCAGGACGGTGAGGGCGATGGAGCGGACCTTGCGGGTGCCGGCCTCGGGCGGTGGGGCGGCGGGCTCCAGGGGAGTGGTGGCGGTCGCCGTCGGTGTGCTCACGACGACACCTCCGTTCCGGAGCGCTGACCGAGCATGGCCCGGCCGATCCGCGCGCGGGCGTCGGGTTCGGCCGGGTCGAAGATGCCCGCGGGCTTGCCGTGGAACATCACCAGCACGCGATCGCTCAACGCGAGCAGTTCGTCCAGCTCCTGGCTGACCAACACGATCGCGGTGCCGTTGTCCCTGGCCTGGACCAGCTCCTGCTGCAGTTCCGAGATGCCGCGAAGATCGACGCCGCGGGTGGGCTGGGCCGCCACCAGCAGCCTCGGGCGTTTGCTGATTTCCCGACCGAAGACGAGCTTCTGCTGGTTGCCGCCGGACAGCATGGACGCCGGGTCGGTCACCCGCCCGTGGCGTACCCGGAAGCGGCGAAGGATGTCCGCCGCATGCCGGCGCGCGGCACCGGGGGAGAACCACCCGCGCCGGGCAAGGGGAGGGGAGTGGTGCGATCCGATGGCCACGTTGTCCACCAGCGGTTCGGTGATCGACAGCCCCTCGTGGCGCCGGTCGCCGGAGATGTAACCGACGCCTGCTGCGCGCCGGGCGCCGACGGATGCGGTGGTGATGTCGCGTCCGTCGAACCGGATGGCGCCGCCGCGGCACGGTCGCAACCCGATCAGCGCCTCCACGAGGTCCTCCTGGCCGTTGCCCGCGACACCCGCGACGCCGAAGATCTCCCCCTCGCTGACCTGGAAGCTGACCGGGCCCACCGGGCGCTGCCGTCCCGCCAGCTGGACCTGGTCGACCTCGAGCACGACCTCGCCGGGTGGAGCCGTCCGCGGAGCCCGCACCTGCTGCAGGTCCTCGCCGACGATCAGTTCGGACAGGGTCGGCCGGTCGAGCTCGTCCGCCGCCTGGGTCGTCACCACGCGGCCGCCGCGCAGCACGGTCACTTCGTCGGCGACACGGAGTGCTTCGTCCAGCTTGTGCGTGATGAGGATGATCGTGTTGCCCTGTTCGCGCAGTTCGGTCAGCAGGCGCAGCAACCGGTCGATCTGCGCGGGCGCCAGTACCGCCGACGGCTCGTCCAGAATGAGCGTGTCCGCACCGCGGTACAGGCAGCGGATGATCTCCAGCTGCTGCTGGGTGCCGATCTCCACGTCTCCCGCGCGCCGGTCCCACGGAATCCGAGCGCCGATCGACTCGGCGATCTCCTCCGCGCGCACGCGCGCCGTCCGCCAGTCGATGACTCCCGCACGCGCCGGCTCGGTGCCGAGCACCAGGTTCTCCAGCAGCGTCAGGTCCGGGCTGAGGGCCAGTTCCTGCTGCACCACGGCGATGCCGGAGGTGAACGCTTCCCGCGGTCCGGAGAACCGGACCCGCTCGCCGCGGCTGATCACCCAGCCGTCGTCCGGTTGATCGAGGCCGGACAGCGCCCGGATCAGCGTGGTCTTGCCCGCGCCGTTCTCGCCGAGCAGCGCATGAATCGTGCGCTCGGTGACGGAGAACGTGACGTCGGACAGTGCCTGGACCGCGCCGAACCGCCGGGAGATGCGCTCGGCACCGATCCGTGCGGTGGTCGTTGCCATGGCCATGGTGTCACTTGGCCCAGCTCGGATAGCCCTGCTCGGTGACGTCCCAGACCTCGACCTTCCCCTCGACGATGTCCTGCTTGGCCTGCTCGACCTTGGCCAGCACGTCCCCGGGGACGTCCTGCTTGGTGTACTTCATCGGCGACAGGCCGACACCGTCCTCCTTCAGGCCGTAGGCGATCGTGGTGCCGCCGGAGAGCTTGCCCTCGGCGTAGTCCCGCACCAGGTTCGACATCGCCAGGTCGGTGCGCTTGATCATGGACGTGAGCACATGACCTTTCGCAATGGCGTCCTGGTCGGTGTCCACGCCGATGGCGTAGTGCCCGGTCTCCTTCGCCGCCTGGATCACTCCGGCGCCCGTGCCGCCTGCGACCGCGTAGATGATGTCGGTGCCGTCGGCGTACATCTGCTTGGCGATCTGCTGGCCCTTGGCTGCGTCACCGAACGAGTCCGCGTACTTGATGTCGAACTGCACGTCGGGGTTCACCGATCGCGCGCCTTGCATGTAGCCGATCAGGAACTTGTCGATGCCGGTGCTCTTCGTGCCGCCGATGAACCCGATCTTGTTCGCGCCGTTGATCTTCGGGTTGTCCGTGTCCTTGGTGACCAGCCCGGCCAGCACCCCCGCCAGATAGGAGCCCTCGTGCTCCTTGAACAGGATGCTGGTGACGTTCGGGCCGTCGACCTCGACGTTGACGATGGCGAACTGGACGTCGGGGAAGTCCTTGGCCACCTTGCCGAGCATGTCCGCGTGCGAGAACTCCAGGTCGGCGATCAGCCCGTAGCCCGAGCCCGCCGCGGTGCGGACCAGTTGCTCGCCTTCCGCCACGATGTCCTTGGACTCGATCGGGCGGCCCGCCACGCCGTGCTTCTCGGTGGCCTCCTTGAAGCCTTGGTAGGCGAGGTCGTTGTAGGCCTCGTCGCCCAAGCCGCCCTGGGCGATGATCAATGCCGCCTTCTTGTCGGGCTGCTTGGCGGAGCCGCCGTCACCGTTGCCCGGCTCCACGCCGCACGCGCTCAGCAACAACAGCGCGGACATCACCGCCGCGATCCATGGTGCTCTCATCGCCAGGACCTTCTTTCTCGAATTTCGCCGGATGCGAGGACAGCTCGGTGTGGTACTCGTACAGCGAGCCGACGTAGTGTGCGACGACCGCTTCGATCAGATCGCCGGTGCGGTTGCGGGTCAGCCGCCGGACCTGCATCAGCGGGGCTCCCTCGGCGAGCGCCAGGTGGCCGGCCAGCTCGGCCGGGCAGCCGACGGCGCGCAGCGATTCCTCGGCCGACCACGGGTGCTGGCCGATGGCTTCCAACGCCCGGTAGAGCGAGAAGTCGGCGGCCGCGACCACGTCCTTGGTCAAGCCCGCCCGCTGGACCAGGTGGGCGGGCAGCACGGTCCGGTGAAAGCCGACGGCCACGTCGTCGACGTATCGGACCCGCTCCAGGACCACCAGATCCTGCGCGGCGGGGAAAGCGGATTCCGGCTCGCCGCGCTCGTCGCCGCTGCCGATCTCGAGGTAGGCGAGCAGGCGGTGGGACGGCACACCGTCGCCGGCCCGGGTCACCGCGGTGAAGCTGGTAAGTTCGGACAAACTGTGCCGTTTCGGGCGGGGTGCCACGAACGTTCCGCGGCCCTGTTGACGCTGGATGAGGCCTTCCCGATGCAGGGTGTCGAAAGCTTTGACGATGGTGGCGCGCGAGACTCCGAGCTCCTTGGCCAGCCCGGGCTCGCTGGGCAGCAGATCGCCGGGCTGGTACTTCCCCTGGGTGATCTGCTCGGCCAGCAGGCGGGCCACTTGGGCGTACAGCGGAGGGGCCTCGACACCACGGTCCAGCATTGACTTCTCCGGTTGATCGGTTGACCGGTCAAGTGGGACCGTAAGGCAAACCGGGCCCCGAATCAAGGGGTACAACAGGAAATTCCACGTGAATCGGACACGCTGTGCAGCTGTCTCATGCGGCACGCTCGGAATCACGGCGCTGGGCTGGTCGTCCACACGCCGTCGATACCCGGCCTCAGCGGACACCGGCACCGGGCCAGGCCGCGCCAATACTCACCATCCGTGAGCGGAGCGAGCCACGAGGGCTGCCCAGGACGAGCGGTTCCGCACGCGCTCCGGGAGCTCATGACCGCCGGGCACGACGGTTGTCCCGGCAATCGCATGCCAACCACGCGGCCTTGGTGCTTGCCTTCGCGCTGCGGCTCTGGCCGCGGCATCGGGCGTCGGCGGGTATTCAGGCCATCATCCCGGCTGCAGCGACTGCTGTGCCGGTGCCGCGGCTTGGGCACCGATGGCCAGCCCATCGGCTGCGATGCTGGTGGCCGGAGCCCGCTCCGTCGTCACCGACGTCACGCCCGGCACCGCCGGGCGAGGGGAGTGGTGCGGCCTCTGTCAGTTCTGCGCGTACCAAGCGCCGCGCTCACGGAGCACGTCGCGCAGCAAGTCGGGACGGTCGGTGACGATGCCGTCGACGCCGAGGTCGAGCAGGTGGCGCATCTGTGCGGGGTCGTTGACCGTCCACACGTGCACTTCGGCGCCAAGGCGGTGTGCTGCTCGCACGAAACCGCGGTCGACCAGGGTGAACCGCCCGAAGCGATGCGGGACCTGCGCCATGAGGCCGCGGATGAACTTGCGCACCGGCGCCGACGGCAGCCGGCCGCTGAACTTCATCGTCGCGATGTGACGCGGTCCCATGGCCGTGGCCAGTTTCGCTCCGGCGAGCTTGCGCAACCGGGCAAGGCGCCGCGAGGAGAACGACGCGAGCGCGACCCGGTTGGTCGCGCCGGCACGCTGGATGGCTCGCACCACCGGTTCCGCGGCCGAGTCGGTCTTGACGTCGATGTTGAAGTGCGCGTCCGGCAGCTCTTCGAACACTTCTTCGAGCCGGCTGATCGGCTCGACGCCGCCGACCTTGGCACGCCTGACCTGGGACCACGGCATCGACGCGATGGGCCCGGTGCCGTCGGTCGTGCGGTCCAGCGTCTCGTCGTGATGCGTCACGACGACGCCATCGGACGTGGCGTGCACGTCGGTTTCGATGTACTTGTAGCCCTCCTGGACCGCACGCCGAAACGCCGACATGGAGTTCTCCATGCCGGCCAGGTCGCCGACATGCCAGCCGCGATGGGCGAAAGCTCGGGGATTCGGGAACGACAGATACGGATGCACGATCTTGGTGTGCTCGACGGAATGCACGCTCTTAGTGTGCCTGCTCGGCGCGCCGCGGTGGTAATGCTGCATCGAGGAACTACCGTCTTTTTCATGATCGTCAAGACCAAGGGTAATTCGTCACGTGACGAATTAAGGGTCGTGCGACGGGAAGCGGAAGTGCGCCACTGCGGATGGTGTGGGGCACGGTTGGACGACCGGGACCGGGTCGGCAGACGGCGGAGGTACTGCGGACACTCCTGCCGACAGCGGGCGTACGAGCAGCGCATCGCCGTTCAGCGTGGCGGATTGCCCGAGGACGCGGTCGTATTTTCCGGCAGCGAGATCGCTGCCTTGCAGGACAAACTGTTCCAGCTGCGGTGTGCCGCCGAGGATGTCGTGACGGCCGTGTCGGACGGTGCGACGCCCGCGGAGCTTCGGAGCCTGGCCGACGCGTTGGCGACCGCGGCGAAGGACGTCGAGCAGCTGCGCTAGCTCTCGGGCGGCCGCGCTCGCTCCTCGCTCAGGCGTCGGCCGAAAGCCGATAATGCACATTATGTCAAGTTGACCCCGGCGGGGTGAGCGAGACCACTTCCCTGCAGGCTGGCTGCTACCCCCATCTGCACTACCCCGCGCGGGTGAGCGGCGTGTCGGATGCAGGCGAGGGTTCGCCCGTTCAAGCCGGGACTGCTCCGCGCGCACGCGGCCGGGGCGGTTCGTGGCATGAAGCGAACGGCGACGGCTTCTCGGCATGCTCAGCGAGATCAAGTCATGCCGCATCCTGCGCAAGTTGGACTCTCCGATCGCTTCCGCGACGTCATCGCTCCCGTCATCACAAAAGCGATCGGCTCGGAACCAGGCCCAGAATGGCGCCGGGAGACGAACGACCAGCGCACACTCGACGCGTCCAGTTGCCGGAGTATCAGGTTCGCGCGCTCCACTTTATGCACCTCGTCGCCTACCGGCCGGCCATCGCTGGACGAAGCCAGCAGGCGCCTGCCGGCTCTCCCCTGCCGTCCTGGCCCGCGTCTTCTTGGTTTGGTGCCGAGCCGGACACTGTGACGACGGTCGAACGGCACTCTGTGGCTGCCAACCGATGATTGAGCGCGCCCCGGTCTGTCCAACCAACGTCGGGCAAGACATCACGGACCAAGGAGGGGCCATCATGGCCGCGGAAGTTCTCGTCGACTTCATCACGTCGCTGGACGGTTACGCCTCGGGTAAAGGCTGGCCCGGGTTCTGGGGCCTGGAGAGCCCCGAGTACCTGGCGTGGCTGGGTGAGCAGCCGAAGGTCACCTATCTCATGGGGGCGAACACGTACCGGCTGATGTCGGGCTTCGCCAGCGGCCAGGTGCCCGAAGGGGTGGACGAGTTCCGGTCGGAGGAAGAAGAATCCTTCGACCAGCTCACCAGGGCGCGCAAGATCGTGTTCTCCTCCACGCTCGAGGAACCGTTGCAGTGGGCCAACACGACGCTGATCCGCGGCGACGCCGTCGCGGCGGTGCGCGAGCTCAAGGAGAAGGAGTCGGGGATTCTGAGCACCATCGGCAGCCTCACGTTGTGCCGGTCCCTGCTGCAGGCGGGCTTGGTCGATCGGTTCCGCGTGGTGATGTTCCCGGTCATCACCGGGGCCACCGGCGAGGAGCGTATCTACGACGGATACCCGGACGTCGCGCTGGAGATGACCGAGCACCGGACGTTCGAAGGCGGACTCCAGCTGGTCGAGTACAAGCCCCGCGTGCTCGAACGGCCACCGCTTCCCGTGTCGTGACACACCGCGCAGCGGAACGCACGAGGGGCCGGGCAGCCGCCCGGCCCCTCTGCTTGCTCCGGATCAGTTCGTGTTGCTCTGGATCAGTTCGTGGTCCTGGTGAACGTCACGTGGGTGACCCCGCTGGGCGACGAGATCGCCTCGACGTGGAAGTCCTTCTCGACACCCTCCAGGCCGGTCCACAGGTTGACCCCGCGGCCCAGCACGATCGGCACGACCACGATGTGCATGTAGTCCACCAGGCCTGCGGTGAGGAACTGCTGGATGACCGTTGCGCCACCACCGAGGCGTACGTCTTTGCCGTCCGCGGCGTCACGGGCCATCTCCAGCACCTTCTCCGGCGGCGCGTCGACGAAGTGGAAGGTCGTCCCGCCCTCCATCTCGATCGACGGCCGCGGCCTGCGGGTCATCACGAACACCGGGGTGTGGAACGGCGGGTTGTCGCCCCACGGGCCCTTCCAGTCCGGGTCGTCGTGCCAGCCCGGGTAGCCGAACTTGCCCGCGCCCATGATCTCGGCGCCGAAGCCGTGCCAGTACTGTGCGGCGAAGGCGTTGTCGACGCCGCGGCTGCCGCCGCTCTGCCAGGTGTCCGTGGCGACCATCCACTCGTGCAGGCGCTCCCCGGCGTGGCCGAAGAACTCCCCTTTGGCCCTGCCCTCGCCGGTGGCGAAGCCGTCGAGCGAGATGGAGAAGTTGTGTACCCGTAGCTGTGCCATCTACTCCCCTACCCTGTCGAGTTGATCTTGAGGGGCCGCGCCGAGGAAGCCCGGTGTGCGCTCGAAGACGAAGTCGAAGTCCTTGCGCCACGAGCCGCCACGGTTCTCGCTGGTGTCGGCATGGCCGACGATGCGGTCGGAATCGACGGAGGCGACGAGGCGCTGGTGCATGTCTGGGTCCTTGCGGACCATCTCCCACGTCGTGCCGTCGAACGTGGTCGGAAAGATCCGGCAGACACCGCGTTCGTCGTGGTAGAGCGTCGCGTAGGTGCCCGCCCGCCGCTCCGGCCGATGGCCAGCACCATCTCGCCCGGCGTCCCGCCGACGTCGGCGGAGATCTGCCACCGGAACACGACGAAGGCATCTTCGATGCCAGGACCCGGTCGCGACCCCGGAGACTTCCGTACCTTCCGGCAGGAACCACGCATGCTTCAGCGTTGCCCGCCACGAGCCCACCAGGACGTCGAATCTCTGCATCGCCTTGTTGCGCATGCACTTCTCACTTCGTCCGCCCCTCGTTTGCTATGACCGGCTGAGCCCGGTGAACTCATCGGTGGTGGCCGGGAGAACCGGAGAAGAACTGGGCAGTCCAGGGAACACGGGAGGGCTGACATACGGCTATCCGGCCTGCGATGCATCGCGGCTGTAGCGCCCGCAGGCCCACCCGGACCTACGACGACGTCACGCGACGGGCCGGACCGCCTCCTGCCTGAGCACGACGTGCCTGGTGTGGCACAGGCCGATTCGCTGCTAGCCATCCGGTCGTGCCGACGAATCCGAACTGGCACATGACACGACCCCCGCATGTGCCCGCGAAGCCGAACCGGTACATGACACAGCACCGCATGTGCCCACGAATCCGAACTGGCACATGACACGACCACCGCATCGGCGGGTGACGACAGCCGGTGGGCCGACCGCGCCGCACGCCCACACGAGCTGCCCTGTGACAAGAAGACGCCGCGGCTGCGTGCAGCCGCGGCGTCTTCCTCGGGATTCGGAATCCCGGTTCACACTTGCGGAGGTGGACCGCCCATCGGAGGACCAGCTGGCGGGGCAGGCGGCGGAGGAGGCGGAGTCTGCCCCGGCCCAGGCGGCGGCGCGGTCGGCGGAGTGCTCGGCGGTGCCGCCGGGGGCGCAGGTGGCGGCGGAGTCGGCGGGGTGGCCGGTGCCGACGGAGTGGCAGGTGCCGGTGGGGCGGCGGGTGCCGGCGAGCTCGACGAGCCGGACGACTCGGTGACCTGCTGCGCCGACTGCGGCAGCTTCGACGGGTCACCCTTCAGCGCGCTGGACGCCGACGGTGGCGTGGTCGAGCCGCCCTGGCCAAGCGGGCCGGCGACCTGACGGCGAGCGACCTCCTCGGCCTCCCGCACCGCAGCGGCGACCTCCGGGTCGGTGGAGGTGTCGAACCAGTCCTTGACGTCCTCGTCGTCCAGCTCGGGCGGCGGAGCGCTCTCCTGCGGTGGCTCGTAGCGGAACACACCGTCGTCGCCCGGCGCGCCGAGCATCTTGGCGAAGCCTTCCAGCGCCTTGCCGTAGTCGCTGGGCACCAGCCACACCTTGTTGGCGTCACCCTGCGCCATCTGCGGCAGCGTCTGCAGGTACTGGTAGGCCAGCACTTCCGGGGTCGGCTTGGCCGCCTTGATGGCCGCGAACACCTTCTCGATGGCCTTGGCCTGACCCTGTGCCTGCAGGTAGCGGGCGGCCCTTTCACCCTGGGCCCGCAGGATGCGTGACTGCCGCTCCGCCTCGGCGTGCAGGATCGCCGCCTGCTTGGCACCTTCCGCGGCCAGGATCTGCGACTGCTTCTGCCCCTCGGCCTTCTTGATGGACGACTCCCGGTCACCCTCGGCGTTGAGGATCATCGCGCGCTTCTCACGGTCGGCGCGCATCTGCTTTTCCATCGAGTCCTGGATCGACGGCGGCGGGTCGATCGACTTCAGCTCGACCCTGGCCACCCGGATGCCCCACCGGCCGGTGGCCTCGTCCAGCACGCCGCGCAGCGCCTGGTTGATCGCGTCACGCGAGGTCAGCGTCTCCTCCAGGCTCATGCCACCGACCAGGTTGCGCAGCGTGGTGATGGTCAGCTGCTCGACACCGACGATGTAGTTGGAGATCTCGTAGACCGCCGCGCGCGGGTCGGTGACCTGGAAGTAGACGACCGTGTCGATCGACACCGTCAGGTTGTCCTCGGTGATCACCGGCTGCGGCGGGAACGACACGACCTGCTCACGCAGGTCGATGCGGGCGCGCACCTTGTCCAGGAACGGGACCAGGAAGTTCAGGCCGGGTGCCGCCACGGTCTTGAACTTGCCCAGCCGTTCGATCACCGCGGCCTGTGCCTGCGGCACGACCATGATCGCCTTCACCACGGTGACGACGACGAACAGGATGATGATCGCTATGACGACCAATGCTCCAGTGGACAAAAGTCACTCTCCTCTTCCGTGAGGTCGGCGGTCACGGCGTGGTCAATCCATCAGCGGGTCGGCGGACACGATGGCGGTGGCGCCGGAGATCTCCACGACGGTGACCGTGGTGCCCGGTTTGATGACGTGCCCGGGCACGTTGTTGCGCGCCGTCCATTCCCCGCCGGCCAGCTTCACCAGGCCGCTGTTGCTGTCGATCTCGGACAGCGCCACGGCCTTGGCGCCGATCAAAGCCTCCGTGTTGGTCTTCATGCCGATGCCGTGCAGGAAGCGGCGCTTGAGCGCAGGCCGGGCGAAGATCAGCAGGCCCAGCGAGGCGATGCTGAACACCGCCACCGCGATCCACTGATTGTCGGTGAGCGCCGATGCGCCGGCACCGGCGAGCGCGCCCACACCGACCAGCACCAGCCAGAAATCGCCCGACAGCATCTCCGCGGCCATCAGGGCGATGCCCGCGCCGAGCCAGATCCACGCTGCCATGCGGCCTATCGTGTCAGATATCGCCCAGGTGTCAGTGACGATAGGCGCTGGCGTGATCTTGCCGTGATGTTCCGGGGCCGGTTCGGCGCCCTGGTATCACCCGAACGAAGGACAAGCCTGGTGCGGAATGCACCGTCAGCCGGACGTCCCCGTGGTGACGAAATCGATCAGCCGTTCCACCGCGCCGATGAGCGGCGTCTCCACGTCGCGATAGCTGCGGACTTTCGACAGGATGTGCTGCCAGCCCTCGTAGGGTTCACCCCAGCCCAGCGCAGCGCACACGCCTTCCTTCCACGGCCGGCCCGGCGGCACCGCCGGCCACTCCCCGATACCCAGCGACGCGGGTTTGATCGCCTGCCAGATGTCGACGTACGGGTGTCCGGTCACCAGCACGTCGTCGTCGTCGATCGCCTGCACGATGCGGGACTCCTTGCTGCCGGGCACCAGGTGGTCGACCAGCACACCCAGCCGCCGGTGCGGGGCGGGACCGAAGTCGGCGACGGCGGCGGGCAGCAGGTCGATGCCGTCCAGCGGCTCGACCACGACCCCTTCGACGCGCAGGTCGTGGCCCCAGATGCGCTCGATCAGCTCGGCGTCGTGCTTGCCTTCCACCCAGATCCTGGACGCGCGGGCGGTCCGGGCCCGCAGCCCCTCCACGCGCACCGACCCCGATGCCGACAGGCGCTTGGACGGCTGCTTGCCCGAGCGCGGTTTGACCAGGGTGACCGGCTTGCCTTCGAGCAGGAACGCGGCGGGGGCCAGGGGGAACACCCGGTGGTTGCCGTGCCGGTCCTCCAGTACCACGCTGTCCTGCTCCACGCCGACGACGGCGCCGCAGAACCCGCTCGCCGGATCCTCGACCACCAGACCGGGATCGGCCGGAACCTCGGGAACCTGGCGCCGGCGCCTGCCGGAGAAGATGTCGCCGTAGGAATGAGCTCGCACGCGGCAGAGGGTAACGGCCGGGGCGGCGCCGCAGCGCCGTTCTCGCCCGCGCGTCGCCGGTTCCGCCGTGGTGGCGGCGTTCACGCCCCGCCGTCACGCGCTTGCGTCGGGGCGCGGCGTCAGAACAGCGGCCAGGGTATGGCCCGTACCTGCTCGGCCGGTGTGGGGAACACTCCGGCAGCCAGCAGCTTGTCCGTGCGATCGGCCAGTGCCCGGATCTCCGCGGACGTGATGTGTTCGGCCAGGTGCTCGCCGAGCTCACCGTCGATGGCGGCGCGCAGCTTGGCCAGCTTCTCGCGCGCGGTTTCCGGCAACGGCTCCCCCGCCCAGCCCCACAACACCGTGCGCAGCTTCGGTTCGGCGTGCAGGCAGATGCCGTGGTCGACGCCGTAGGCGCGGTCGCCCGGCCCGTGCAGTACATGGCCGCCTTTGCGGTCGGTGTTGTTCACCACGACGTCCAGCACCGCGAGTTCGGCCACGTCCGGGCGATCGGCGTGCGCCAGCACCACCGGTTCGCCGGATCGGTCGCGGGCGACGAGCACCTGGCGCCAGCCGTCCGGCACCTCGTCGGGCCGGTGCACGTCGACCAGCTCCTCGCCGGCGGTGTCGATCCACAGCTGGACCATCCCCGGCCCGAACGGCCCGTCCCGCAGCACGGTCGGTGGAATCAGCCCGAGGCCGCTATGCCGGGCGATCGTGTACGTGGCCACTTCGCGGCCGGCCAGTGTGCCGTCCGGGAAGTCCCACAGCGGGCGCTCCCCGGCGATCGGCTTGTACACCGCGTGCGCGGTGCGGCCGTCCAGCTCGACGGTGCAGAACAAGGTGGCGTTGGAGGCGTCGACCAGGCGGCCGGACAGCTCGAGGGTGCCGTGGGTGATCAGGGTGAGGTCGTCCGGCTCCGGCTGCCGCGTCACGGTCACTCGCCGCCAAACAGGCCGGGTTCCCGCCGGTACCCGTTCTGGCGCGGGCAGATGTGGCCGTCCGGGTCCAGCGGCTCGGCGCACAGCGGGCACGGCTTGCGTCCCGCGGCGATCACCCGCCCGGCACGCTCGGCGAACGCCCTGGCGTAGGCCGGTGACAGGAACACCCGGACCGCGTCCGGCCCTTCCTCGGTGTCGTCGAGGACCACCGTCTCGTCGATTTCCTCGTCGGTGACGGCCAGCAGTTCGATCACCACCGAGTCGGTTTCGGCGTCCCAGCCCAGCCCCATGGTGCCGACCCGGAACTCGGCCTCCACCGGCACTTCGAGCGGGTCGTTGTCGATCATGTCGGCCGGCGCCTCCGCCGGGATGTCGGCGTCGAATCGTGCGGCGACCTCGTCCAGCAGCGTGCTCAGCCGTTCGGCGAGCACGGACAGCTGCTGCTTCTCCAGCAGCACGCTCACCAGCCTGCTGTCGGAGCTGGCCTGCAGGTAGAACGTGCGGTCACCTGGCTGCCCGACCGTTCCGGAGACGAACCGGTCAGGATGGCGGAATACGTGAATGACCCTGGACATGGCAGCTCGAGACTAGGCTACCCAAATCTGCCCGGCATGATCGACCAGCGCGTTCGCCCGTGGCGTACGCGGCGGGACGGCACGGGGCGCAATGCGCAGCGGCGCAGGCGCGGTCGTGGCAAGGTGGCTGCCGTGACGACGATTGCCCCGTACGGAAGCTGGACATCCCCTATCACCGCACAGCAGGCCGCGGAAGTCGGCAGGCCGCCGCAGTGGACCGGATTCGTCGGTGACGAGGTGTGGTGGGTCGAGCCGCGCAGCACCGAGGGCGGCCGCTACACCGTCGTGCGGCAGACACCCGACGGGCCGCAAGAGCTGCTGCCTGCTCCGTGGAACGCCCGCAATCGGGTGCACGAGTACGGCGGCCAGCCGTGGACAGCCGTCGACGGCACGCTGGTGTTCACCAACTGGGACGATCAGCGGGTCTACGCCGTCTCCGTGGACGAGCAGGCGGAGCCGCGGCCGCTGACACCCGAGCCGGATCGCCCGCACGGGTACCGCTACAGCGACCTGCAACCCGGGCTGCCCGGCGAGGCATGGATGGTGCGGGAGACCGTGACCGGACCGCATCCCACGGACGTGGTACGCGACCTGGTGGCCGTGACGCTGACCGGCGAGGTGCGCAGGCTGGGCGCCAGTCACCATTTCATGACCGCGCCGCACCTGTCGCCAGACGGTCGGCTGGCCGCGTGGATCGGCTGGGACCACCCGAACATGCCATGGGACTCCACGGAGCTGGTTGTGGCGGAGGTGCAGGCGGACGGCACGTTCGGACCACACCGCGTGGTGGCCGGTGGCCGGGACGTCTCGGTCTGTCAGGTCGCCTGGGATGCCGACGGTTCCTTGCTGGCGCTCATGGACCCCGACGGCTGGTGGAACCTGCACCGCCTCACCCTCTCCGCCGACGGGATGACGACCAAGTGCCTGTTCGCGGCGGAGGAGGAACACGGCGGGCCGCTGTGGACGCTCGGCCTCCGTTGGTTCGCACCGCTGGGCGGCGAGCACGCCGGCAAGTACGTGCTGCTGCGCAAGGGGCGGCCCGCGGTGCTCGACCCCGCAGCGGGCACCCTCACCGACGTCGACGTCGACCTCCCGTCGTGGGCACCGTCGCTGGCTGCGCGCGGTGGCCGGATCGCCGGCGTCGCCGCAGGCCCGAAGCAGCTCGGGCGGGTGGTGACCGTCGACCTGGATGCCGGGTCGGCCGTGGCCACGCTCAGCCATCCCACCACCGAGCTGCCCCCGGCCGAGTACCTGCCAGAACCGCAGGAGCGTTTCTTCAGTGGACCGGACGGGGACGTCCCGGCGTTCGTCTACCCGCCGACGAATCCCGACTTCGCCGCCCCGGAGGGCGAGCTGCCGCCGTACGTGGTTCACGTGCACGGCGGGCCGACCAGCGCGGTCAGCCCCACGGCCGACCTGCAGATCGCCTACCTCACCAGCCGCGGCATCGGCGTGGTCGCGGTCAACTACGGCGGCTCCACCGGCTACGGACGGGCCTTCCGGAACCGGCTCCGCGGCAACTGGGGCGTGGTCGACGTCGCCGACTGCGAAGCCGTCGCCAAGGCACTGGCGGCCGAGGGCACGGCCGACGGCAAGCGGCTCGGCATCCGGGGCGGCAGCGCCGGTGGCTACACGTCGGCGCTGTCGGCGGTGACGTGCACGACGTATGCGGCCGCGACGATCATGTTCCCGGTCATCGACATGCTCGGCTTCGTCGAGGGCGGTACCCACGACTTCGAATCCCAGTACCTGTTCGGCCTCGTCGGCACGCTGCCGGAGGACCGCCAGAAGTACGTGGACCGCTCCCCCATCACCCACACCGACTCGCTGGCCTGCCCGGTGCTGCTGTTGCAGGGCCTGGAGGACGAAGTGTGCCCGCCGGAGCAGGCCCAAGCGTTCGTGGACGCCATCCGGGGCCGCGGCATCCCGCACGCCTACGTGGCGTTCGAAGGCGAACAGCACGGGTTCCGGCGCGCCGAGTCGATCGTCACCGCGCTGGAGTCCGAGCTGTCCTTCTACGGGCAGGTGTTCGGATTCGAGCCGGCCGGTGTGCCGACGCTGCGGCTGGAGCGCTAGCGGTCGGGCGTTCGGCTGCGTCGCGGCTGCTCGCCGGCCTCGGCGGTGGCGCTGGGGGCTGCTCGGCGCGGGCGGATCTCCTGCCACCCCCGCGCCAGCAGCTCCCGCAGCGCCAGCGGTTCCGGCTGCACCATGGCCCGCGCCGCCAGGTACATGGCCACGAACACCATGGCCATGTACCACCAGTTGTAGAGCGCCTGCTCCCCGGTCGGGTAGAAGGCCAGCACGAGGAAGACCGAGCCGCCGACCACCACGGCCATGGCCCGTGGCGTCCAGGTGAAGCCGGCCGCCACCACCAGGGCCCAGGAGAAGTACCACGGCAGCGTCGGCGGTGCCAGCATGGCGACCGCCAGCAGCGTGATCGCCAGGTGCTTGACGGCCGTGACCCCGCCGTTGCGTGCTTGCCACCACTGCCAGGTCGCGAAGCAGGCCAGCACCAGCCAGGCCACCCCGCGCGCCCCGGTGACGAACGGCGATTGCGGGACGTCGACGAACAAGTCGGCCACGAAGTGCAGCAGCTGGCCGATCCCGGTCGGGAAGTTCAGCCAGTTCTTGATCAGTTGCGGGCCGTCCAGGGCGCCCAGCCAGCCGAAATTGATCGAGCCGAGCGACAACCAGGTGCCTGCGGCGTAGACCACGGCGAACAGGCCGACGGCGGGCACGAAAGCGGTGACGAAGTTGCGCACCCGCCCGCGCTCGGCGGGCAGATGGTTGGCCCAGATCCACACGATGAACGGCAGGACCAGCGCGCCGGTCGGCTTGATCAGCATGGCGAGGGTGCCGAGGAACACCGCGAGCAGGTGCTTGCGCTGCAGCGCGGCCAGTACGCCACCGGCCAGGAAGGCCAGCATGATCAGCTCGTTGTGCGGGCCACCCCACAGATGCACCACCATCATCGGGCTGGCCACGGCCAGCCACAGCGCGATCGCCGCCCGTCCGCCGAGGTGCGGGGCGAGCTTGGTCAGCACCCAGACCAGGGCGAGCAGGCCGGGCAGCAGGGCCAGCCGCAGCACGATGACGCCGAGGATGGGGTCGTCGCCGGTCAGCGTGACCACGCCCTTGGCGATGGCCAGGAAGAGCGGACCGTAGGGCGACGGGGTGCTCTGCCACGCCGTGTAGACGTTCTGCACTACGGTCGGCAGGCCCTCGACCATGTTCGGCGCGTTGGTGTAGGGGTCGAGGTCGTACAGCAGGGCGCCCTGGGCGAGATAGACGAACGCGTCGCGGGTGAACAGCGGCGGCGAGATCAGCAGCGGGGCCATCCAGCACGCCGCGGCGACCAGCACCGCGGTCGCGTCGGCCTTGCCCCGCAGCACGTACCGGCCGAGCCGGATCCACGCCAGCACGGTCAGCCCGAACCCGGCGTACAGCACCCAGGTGGCCAGCCATCGGCCGTGCCCGTAGCGGATCCACGACAGCGGGCCCGCTCCGATGACCGGGTCGGAGATCAGGATCCCGCCCGCGCCGAGCGCGGCGAGCATCATCAGCACGCTGCCGACCGTTCCGGCGGCGATCGTGCGCAGCGGCAGGCGCGAGGCAACGAATGTTGCGCGCACCTCGCGTCGAGACTGTTCCATATCGGAGATGAACGCTACACCGCCGCCCGGAGGCGGTGCCCAGGCGCTCTGGGTGGGATAGCATCCGCAACGATTCGACGTCGCGCATAGGAGTGCTCATGACCAACGCCCCTGTCAACGTCACCGTCACTGGTGCGGCTGGCCAGATCGGCTACGCCCTGCTGTTCCGCATCGCTTCTGGCCAGTTGCTCGGCGCGGACAGGCCGGTGCGGTTGCGGCTGCTGGAGATCCCGCAGGCGATGCGGGCGGCCGAGGGCACCGCGATGGAGCTGCAGGACGCGGCCTTCCCGCTGCTGGCCGGGGTGGACATCTTCGACGACCCGCGCAAGGCGTTCGACGGCGTCAACGTGGCGCTGCTGGTGGGGGCCCGGCCGCGCACCAAGGGCATGGAGCGCCGGGACCTGCTGGAGGCCAACGGCGGGATCTTCAAGCCACAGGGCGAGGCGATCAACGCGGGCGCCGCCGACGACGTGAAGGTGCTGGTGGTCGGCAACCCGGCGAACACCAACGCGCTCATTGCGCAGCAGAACGCGCCGGACGTGCCCGCCGAGCGGTTCACCGCGATGACCAGGCTGGACCACAACCGCGCCAAAGCGCAGCTGGCGGCCAAGCTCGGCGTGTCGGTGGCCGACATCTCGAAGATGACCATCTGGGGCAACCACTCGGCCACCCAGTACCCGGACCTGTTCCACGCGGAGGTCAACGGCAAGCCGGCCGCCGAGGTGGTCAACGACCAGCAGTGGCTGGAGAACGAGTTCATCCCGCGGGTGGCCAAGCGGGGCGCCGAGATCATCGAGGTGCGCGGCGCCTCGTCGGCCGCGTCCGCGGCATCGGCGGCCATCGACCACATCCACGACTGGGTCAACGGCACCCCGGACGGTGACTGGGTGTCCATGGCCGTGCCGTCCGACGGCTCCTACGGCGTGCCGGAGGGCCTGATCTCGTCGTTCCCGGTCACCTGCGCCAACGGGGAGTACTCCATCGTGCAGGGCCTGGAGCTGAACGAGTTCTCCCGTGCCAGGATCGACGCTTCCGTGCAGGAACTGGCCGAAGAGCGGGACGCGGTGCGCAACCTCGGCCTGATCTGATCCAGCGCCTCGCGCGTGCGACGGCCCGGCAGGGCGTTCCGGCCCGCCGGGCCGTTCGTCGTGTCAGGCTCCGGTCGTTCCGCCGACGACCGCGTCGGATCCGTCCGCGGGCGAACCGCTCCCCTGCCCCGGCTTCTTCTCGTCCGGCCTCGGGACGATCGATTCCAGCGAGCCGCCACAGTCGTTGACCCGCAGCACGAACGTGCGCAGCGGACTGTAGCGGACCACCGAGATGGACGCCGGGTCGATCACGATGCGCTGGAACGAGTCCAGGTGCTGGCCCAGCGCGTCGGCGAGCAGGGCCTTGATCACGTCGCCGTGCGAGCACAACAGCCACACCGCGTGCTCGCCGTGCTCGCGGGTGATGGCCGCGTCGAGCCTGCGCACCGCGGCCACGGCGCGCGCATGGACGTCGGCGAGCCCTTCCCCGCCCGGGAAGACGGCCGCTGACGGGTTGTGCTGCACCACCCGCCACAGCGGCTCCTCCACCAGGTCGGACAGTTTGCGCCCGGACCACTCACCGTAGTCGACCTCGGACAGCTGCTCCTCGACGATCGGTTCGAGGTTGCGCTCCCTGGTCAGCGGCAGCACCGTCTCCGCGCACCGCTGCAGCGGCGAATGGACCACCGCGGCCAGCGGCACCTGGGCCAGCCGCCCGATCAGGTCGGTGGCCTGCCCGCGGCCGTGGTCGTCCAGCCCGACACCGGGCAGGCGCCCGGCCAGCACGCCGTCACCGTTGGCCGTCGAGCGAGCGTGCCGCAGCATGATCACGGTGCCCACGTGGTTCAGGTTAGCCGCAGATTCCGGCTCGTGGCCCGGGCGGCAAGGATCAGATGTCCGGACCCGCCTGCGGATCCAGCACCCCGGTGAACACCAGCACCAGCAGGACCACGCCGAGCACGATGCGGTAGATCACGAACGGCAGGAAGCTGTGCCGCTTGATGTAGGCCATCAGCCACGCGATCACCGCGTAGCCGACGCCGAACGCCACGACGGTGGCCAGCAGCGTCGGACCCCAGTCCGGTGAGGCGCCGTTGCCGATCTCGCGCAGCTCGTAGATGCCCGAACCCAGGACCGCGGGGACGGCCAGCAGGAACGCGTACTCGGCGGCGTCGGCCCGCTTGTAGCCCAGCAGCCGACCCGCGGTGATCGTGCCACCGGAGCGGGACACCCCCGGGATGAGCGCCATGGCCTGGGCGAACCCGAAGCCGAGGCCGTGCGGGACGGTCAAGTGGTCGAGGTCGCGGACCTGCCTGCCGTAACGGTCGGCCAGCCACAACAGGACGGCGAAGACGATCAGCACCATCGCGGTCAGCCGCAGGTCGCGGAACACCGAGTGGATCTGCTCCTGGAACAGCAGGCCCAGCACCACGATGGGGATCGAGCCGACGATGATCAACCAGCCCAGCCGGGCGTCCGGGTGATGCCGGTAGTCACGCCGGTACAGGGAGAAGAACCAGGCACGCAGGATCCGCCCGATCTTGCCCGCGAAGTAGATCACCACGGCAAGCTCGGTGCCGATCTGCGTCACGGCGGTGAACGCCGCACCCGGGTCACCCCAGCCGGCCAGGGCCGCGGTGATCCGCAGGTGTGCGCTCGAAGAGATCGGCAGGAACTCGGTCAGTCCCTGCACGATGCCCAAGATTGCCGCTTCCAACCACCCCACTACGAGACTCCTGCCTTGTCACATGCCTCGGCGGCCGCGCGCAGCGTCGCGACCGCGTCGAGCGAACCTGAACCACCGCCTGCCGGAAACGGCAGGACATTGAGGGTGCCGACACCGGCATCGGCGTACGCCTGCAGCCGGTCGGCGATGCGGTCGACCGGACCGAGCAGCGACGTGGCGTCCAGGAACTCCACCGGGATCGCCTGCATCGCCGCCTGGTAGTTGCGCTCGAGGTAGAGCCGCTGCACCTCGTCCGCCTCGCGCTCGAAGCCCATGCGGCGGGCGTGCGCGTTGTAGAAGTTCTTCTCCCGGCTGCCCATTCCGCCGAGGTAGAGGGCGGCGTAGCCGCGGACGGCGTCAGCGCACTTGCGCCAGTCCGGGCCCACCACCACCGGCACCGACGGAGCGATGTCGAAGCCGCCCGGCCCGGTGAGGGGCCGCCCGGCGGCGTCGGCACCGGCGCGCAGGTGGCGCACCTGCTCGCCGGCGTGCTCGGGCGAGAAGAAGACCGGCAGCCAGCCGTCGGCGATCTCGCCGGTCAGTTCCAGGTTGCGCGGGCCGATGGCGGCCAGATACACCGGCAGCTCGGCGCGTGGTGGCCGCAACTGCAGGTGCAGTGGCTTGCCTGGGCCGTCCGGCAGCGGCAGCGTGTAGTGCCTGCCGGAATAGCGCAGCTTCTCCCGGCGTAGTGCGCGCCGCACGATCTCGACGTACTCGCGGGTGCGTTCCAGCGGTGCGTCGAAGCGGACGCCATGCCAGCCTTCCGAGACGACCGGCCCGGAGACCCCCAGGCCGAGACGGAACCGGCCGCCGGTCAGGGTGTCCAGCGTGGCGGCCGTCATGGCGGTCATGGCGGGCGTGCGTGCGGGGATCTGGAACACCGCAGCGCCCAGGTCGATCGTGCTGGTGCGAGCGGCGAGGTAGCCGAGCACAGTGGCAGCGTCCGAGCCGTACGCCTCGGCGACCCACACGCAGGAGTAGCCCAACCGTTCGGCCTCGACGGCCACGTCGAGCCAGGCTTGCGCGCGGGCCGGATTGGCGGCCGTGCTCGACCAGTACCCCACGTTCAGTCCGAGTCGCACGGGCACGGACTCTATGGCTCGTGCGACTCGCCACCGCACGGGGGTGGCGCGAAGCGATCATCGCTGACATAGGCTGCCTGCATGCGGCAACGGCGGCTGGGCAATTCGGGTCTGCGGGTCTCCCGCCTGGGCCTGGGCACGATGAGCTGGGGGGAGGCCACCGACGCCGACGAGGCGGCCAGCCAACTGGCGGCCTTCGTCGAGGCGGGCGGCACCCTGGTCGACACCGCCGACGTGTACTGCGACGGCGAGAGCGAACGCATCCTCGGTGGGTTGCTCGACGACGTGGTGCCGCGTGACCACATCGTCATCGCCACCAAGGCGGCGGCGAAACGCAACGACGGACCGTTCGGTTCCGGGGCGTCGCGCGGTGCGCTGCTGAATGCGTTGGACGGGTCGCTGCGGCGGCTCGGGGTGGACCACGTCGACCTGTGGCAGGTCCACGTCTGGGACGGCCAGGTGCCGCTTGAGGAAACCTTGGCGGCGGCGGACCACGCGGTCGCCACCGGCAAGGTGCGCTACTTCGGGGTCAGCAACTACACCGGCTGGCAGCTGGCCGCCGCGGCGGCCGCTCAGCAGGGCGGGCCGAACCCGATCGTGTCGGTGCAGTCGGAGTATTCGCTGCTGGAGCGCGGGATCGAGCGCGAGGTTGTGCCTGCTGCCCGGCATTTCGGCGTGGGCTTGTTGCCGTGGGCGCCGCTCGGACGCGGAGTGCTGACCGGCAAGTACCGCGGCGGGACGCCGCCGAACTCGCGCGGCGCGGATCCCGGCTATGCCGGCTATGTCGATCATCACCGCAACGACCGGGCAGCTCGCATCGTGGAGGCGGTAGCCACCGCGGCGGAAGGGTTGGGAACGTCACCGCTGGCGGTGGCCCTTGCCTGGGTACGCGACCGGGACCTTGTCGCGGCACCGATCGTCGGCGCCCGTGACACCGCCCAGCTGGCCGCTTCACTGGCGGCGGAGGAGCTCGAGCTGCCTGCGGAGATCACCGCGGCGTTGGACGACGTGAGTGCCATCGAGTTCGGATATCCGGAGCAACGCCGTGGCTGAGCGCGCGGTGGCCAGCTTGCTGGTAGCCGTGCTGGCGCTGACCGGGTGCGCGGACGGCGGTGACGGCACCAGCATGCCGGACGATCCCCTGCAGGTCACGGACAAGCTGGTCGCCGCCACCCCGGCCCGCTCCCCCGCCACCACGACCGAGCCTGCGGGCACGGTCCGGCCGGGTGAGCCGCTTCAGCAGGCGCATCGCACGGCTCGGCTCGGCGAATGGACGCTGATCGCACGCGGCAGGGACGGCATCGAGGTCCGGCGTGGCGGCAAGCGCGTGAAGATGATCACCGACGACCTGGCGAGCGCGGACCAGGTTTTCGTCGCCGACGGGCATGCCGCGGTGCTGGACCGGCTGCGCAGCGCGCTCTTCCAGGTGGACGTGGAAGCCGGCGAGGTGCGGCTCGGGTTGCGGGCGGGGCAAGGCGCCACGAACGGCACTGTCGACGAGTTCGGGCGGGTGCTGGTGGTGGACACCCGGCGCGGGGCGCTGCTGGCTTTCAGCCTCGAGCCGCTGCTGCTGCGGCAGCGCTATCCCGTGCCGGGGTCGCCTTACGGCATCGCCTACGACGCGCGGCGGAACGTCGCCTGGGTGACGGTCACCGAGACGAACGAGGTCGTCGGGTTCGACGTCGCGGGTGGCGAGCCGCAGGAACGATATCGGTTCCCTACCGTACGGCAGCCGAATTCGGTTACGGTCGATGCACACACAGGTGACGTGCTGGTGGCTTCGGGCGCCGGCGAAGGGAACCAGGTGATTCGACCGTGACTACCGGGGCGGTGGACGACGGGGACAACCAGACGGCGGTGGTCGACGGGAAGTGGGAGTACCGTCGGCTGCGCATTCCGCCTGGCGTGTCACGACCGACGGCTGCCATGCAGCTGGCCATCCATGCGGAGTTCTCCGGTTGGGAGCTGTCCAACGTGCGGCTGTACGCCGACGGGTCGCGCCGGGTGTGGCTGCGCCGCAAGCAGCAGCCTTCCAACGTGGGCCTGCCCGGGCTGATCACCTGACGCGACCGTAGCGCGTCAGCAGCTCCGCAGGAACCGGTCGAGCACGCGGGTGCCGAACTTCAGCGCGTCGACCGGGACGCGCTCGTCGACCCCGTGGAACAGCGCGGTGAAGTCCAGGTCGGCGGGCAGCTTGAGCGGGGCGAACCCGAAGCAGCGGATGCCGAGCTTGCTGAGTGCTTTGGCGTCCGTGCCCCCGCTGAGCATGTACGGCAGCGTGTGCGCCTCCGGGTCCTCCGCCCGCACCGCGGCCTTCATCGCCTCGACCAGCGGGCCGTCGAAGGTCGTCTCGACCGGGGGCAGCTCCAGCCACTCGCGCTCGACGTCCGGCCCCAGGATCTCGTCCAGTTCCCGGTTGAACGCCTCCATGCGGCCGGGGAGGATGCGGCAGTCCACCGTGGCCTCGGCGACCGACGGGATGACGTTGGCCTTGTAGCCGGCCTTGAGCATCGTCGGCGTGGCCATGTCGCGCAGGGTCGCACCGATGACACGGGAGACGTTGCCGAGCTTGGCCACTGCGGCGTCGAGGTCGTCCTCGGGAAACTCCAGGCCGGTGATCTCCGAGACGCCGGCGAGGAATTCGCGGACGGAGTCGGTGAGCACCAGCGGGAAGCGGTGATTGCCGAGCCGGGCGACCGCCTCGGCGAGCTTCGTCACGGCATTGTCGTGGTTGATCATCGACCCGTGCCCGGCCCGCCCCCGCACTCGCAGGGTCATCCACCGGATGCCCTTCTCCGCGGTCTCGATCAGGTAGGCGCGCTGGTCGTTGTTGAGCGTGATGGAGAACCCGCCGACCTCACCAATGGCTTCCGTGGCGCCCTCGAACAGGTCGGGGCGGTTGTCGACCAGCCACTGTGCGCCGTAGGTGCCGCCGGCCTCCTCGTCGGCCAGGAAGGCGAAGATGATATCGCGCGGCGGCACGATGCCTTCCCGCTTGTAGTACCGGGCAATGGCCAGCGTCATGCCCAGCATGTCCTTCATGTCGACCGCGCCGCGGCCCCAGACGTAGCCGTCCTGGATGGCACCGGAGAACGGGTGCACGGACCACTCGGTGGGGTCCGCGGGCACCACGTCGAGGTGACCGTGGATCAGCAACGCGTCGCGGCCGGGATCGGCCCCGGGCAGCCGGGCGAACACGTTGCACCGGTTCGGGGCACCGGACTCGACCATCTCGGTTTCGTAACCGACCTCCTGGAGCTTGGCGGCCACGTACTCGGCCGCTTCCCGCTCCCCCACGACGGTGGCCGGATCACCGGTGTTGGTCGAGTCGATCTGGATGAGTTCACTGGTCAGCACGACGGACTCGGCTGCGGCGGCGTCGATCCCGCCGGCAGCGGCCGGGCTTTCGTGGTGGGCGCACACATAGGGATTCCTACCATTGCCCGCCGCTGCGCGTGGTGAGGCCGACTGCGCCGCGCCGTGGTGAACGTCAACGGGACCCCCCGTGGCATTGATCTTGCCGCATCCGCTACCCTGGACGCCGCAAAGTCCGGGTGGCGGAATGGCAGACGCGCTAGCTTGAGGTGCTAGTGCCCGTTAAGGGCGTGGGGGTTCAAGTCCCCCTCCGGACACGGTTGCTAGTTCACCCGTGCTGTGGGCTGCATGGTTGCAGGCGCGATCTTGTCCTCGGGCGCGTGTAGGACGTTCAAGCCCAGCGTCGAGTAGGCTTCGGCAAGCCGCTCTGGCTTGCCGTGTTCAAGGCATTTCGGACGTCGCCCAGCGAGTCGATCATGGCGTAGATCTCAGCCTCTGCGATGGCGTCGCTGACTGCTGCCGTGCTGAGGACCGCCCTGGCTGCGTCGCGTTCGGCACGGGTGGCGTTGATCGATTCGACCAGTGCGGCGGACTCTCCCCCGACTTCGATGGCGTCCCTGCAGCCTTCGTAGCCGCCTTTCGGCATCTCTCCGCGTACACTCCGCTCGCTCCCGCGCCGATGAGTCGACTTGAGTGCCGCCTGTCGATTGCGAACAGACCACAGCGGCAACCGTCGCATCGACATCGGCGCGGTAGAACAGCTGGCCAACCCAGTCATCGACCACATCCGGACAACGTCCGCCCGGATACAGACGGCTGGCGGGTGTGCGTCAACGATGGCCGAGCTTCCTGTTCCTGGTGGACGCGCACCTTCACCGGTGGCGAGGCCATGCCCTCAGCAGGCTGGGCGACTCACGGGCGATCGACCAGCTGACCAGCGCGTTGAACCGGCTGCCGCCCGAGTTCAATCGGGCGAGAGCAGGACTGTATGTGGACTCGGCCTTTGCCCACCCTGCCGCTGGCGATCGGGAAGCAGCCCTCGCGTATAGCCAGAGGGCTCGTCGTCTGGGGATGCGGATCAAGTCCGATCGTCACCTGCGCCGCCTGAAGAAGCTGATCCTCCCGGGCTGACCAGTATCAACGCCTCGTTGCAAGCAGATACAGCAGCGGGACGATCCCTCCGGCACCCAGGATCTTCTGCTCACGGACGAGCTCAGGGATCTGCGCTAGCGGCACCCATTCCAGACGGCCGACTTCTTCGGTGTCGGTCGGTTCGCCGATGCGCTCCGCGCCGCGCCACAGGTAGACGTCGGTGGGAGCGGTGATCTGTCCCGGCAGGGGTTCGAAGCTGACCAGGTGTTCAGGCTCTCCCTTGGGGCGCCAGCCACTCTCTTCGATGGCTTCCCTGGCGGCAGTGACCTTCGAGTCCTCCCCGTCCTCCACGAGCCCACCAAGCAGCTCGTAGCCCCATTGCTTGGTCGGGAACCGGTACCGATACAGCATCAGCACCCGGTCCCCGTCGTCATTGAGGATGAGTGCGATCGCGATGCGGTGCAGGTGAACGACGTGGTACTCCCAGCGTTGGCCGTTGGGAGCCTGCACGTCGACGAGTCCGAGCTTGACCCACTTGTTGTCGTAGATCAGTCGTTCACCGAAGGTCTTCCATGGTCCTTGCTCGTCGGCCACTTCTGCACCCTAAGGCTTCAGACGACGGCGAGTCGTTGGAGCCGCGTCAGCTGCCTGGCCGAACCGATCGCCGCAGCGCTCTGCCTTGCCGCTTTCGCTTGCTCACGTGCCGCGTCGATCTCTCCCAGCTGCTTGAAGGCGGTTGCGAGGTCGACGCGCAATCCCACTTCGGCACGAGTGAAGGTCGGGTCCAGCCGATCCAGCGCGGACGCGAGGACGTCTACCGCAGCCGCGTCACCAAGACGCGCCAGGGCGTGACCGCGCCAGCGGGAAAGATGTACTGAGTCAAGGACGACGTACGGGCCTTCTTCGACCGATGGGGCGTCCGGGAAGAATGTCTCCGCGTAGTCGAATGCTCGCTGACACTCGGTCTTGCGGCCATCGGCAGCAAGGGCTTCGCCGTGCGCCGCAGCGAGCCACGACCGCATCAGGTGGCTTGTCTTCGAAGCAGCCTGCCGCCTCGTTGCCGCAAGCAACTCGACTGCTTCCGACGTATTGCCCAGGTCGATCAACGTGAAGGCTTGCCCGGCTGCGGAGTGCGCAGCGAATGCCGCGTTCGGGCATGACGTCGCCGTGTTGAACGCCTCGGTGTAGTACCGCCATGCTTTGACCGGCTGGCCGACGTCGAGAGCCTGCCAGCCGGCCAGAGTGCAGAGCTCGGACAACAGAGCCGCGAGGCCTTCCCTAGCCGACAGACTGACGCAGTGCGCAAGAAGAATGCGAACCTGGGTGACCTTCGCAAGCCCCTCGTCGTGCGTCACGGCGGCACCGAGCTGCCGGTCAAGTCGCCGTGTAGCCATGAGCTGGTCTCGCAGCAGGTTCAACACTTCGCGTCGACCTTCGCTGACGCACGAAGTCGCTGACGCAGCTCCGTCGCGCTCTCCGACTGCTGAACGACCGGCGGCTGTAGCAAACGGTCAATCGGGACTCCGAAGATGCGCTCAAGCAGTCGCGCCGTCGCAGGACGCGGGCGGCCCAGCGGCTTCCCGTTCTCTCCCCTACCTGCCGCAAGTCGCTGCAGGTGCCTGACGCTGAGCGTGCCGGGCTCGCCGTGATCGCGCGCAAACCGTTCGGCAAACTCGGCGAATTCTTCGTATGTCATCCGCCGTTCTCGGATCAGGTGCTCCAGCAACGTTCTCGGTGGAGCCGTCCCATCACCACCCACGTCCCGCACCGCCTCCCCTATGGCGCGTTATGGCGTTCTCGTGTCGTGGCGATGCTATCCGGGCCCTGTGATGCTGACATCACTAACCGTGTACCGCCGGGACAGTAGGGCGTCCCACACGTCCCGGCATCCTATGGACAGGTGGGCATCCGATGAGAGATGACGACCGTGAGGTGCTGGCAGTCGTCGCTCAGCTCAACAACACAATGGGGCGGATCGTCTTGACGCTGCTCAGCGAGACACGCCCGGACGGCTCGCTGTCCCCTCTGAGACTCAGGGAGCTTGCAGCTATCTGCGACGACATGTCCGCCCTGCTCGACAACCACGCGGACAAGCTCGAGCAGACAGGACCCGTCATCATCCCTGGCCGCGACCACTAAGACTCCGGCTGGTGCCGACTCTTGCCCTCCGCCTCAAGCCTCACCTCGGCAACGACAGCACCAGCCCGGTTTCGCTTTTGTTGAAACAGCACAAGAGAGGTCATGAGCTCTGAGAATTGAGCAACCTTACTCCAGCCTTGCTTCACGCAACTTAGCGATCCGTTCCTGTGAACACTGCTGGTTATCAAGCCATCATGCATTCACCTGCCGCACGATTGGCGCGATATACACATTCAAGCCATCTTTATCGAGCGCCGTAACCTGACGCACTAACGGCCAGCTGATCGAATCCCAATGAGTGCCTCGTGCCGTCTTCACCTGTATCTCCACCAGACGACGGTCGGCCCCCTCGGTGTGGACTGCAAGCAGATCGGTTCGTTCCAGGCCGTCCCGGGTCAATGCTGGAGCCCAGCCTCGTCGGGCCAACTCCGCCGCGACATGGTGTTCGCCGATGCTCTTCACCAACTTCAAATCCACGCTGAACCACGCAACCCTCGTGCGGTCACAGCCAACATTGGCAAATGCGACCCTTTTAATTCGAACGGTCCGTCACCGCTACGGCGGTCATGAGGATCGGATGTTCATCCTGATCGCTCGATCTTCGCCAGCACGGCTCACTCAGTCGTTCCTGGTCTGCCGCCTGACGACCACGAGTTCGTCACGTGCCCGGGTGGCGGCGACGTAGCGTAGGGAGCGCATCCGAAGTTCGGCGTCTTCGCGGTCCGCGGGATCGAGACGTTCGAGCCGTTCGAGTTCCTTCGGCGACGGCGGGCTGTCGACCAACAGCACCTTGGAGAACTCGGTGCCTTTGGCTCGATGCATGGTCATGACCGGGACGCGTCCCTGCGGTGGGCGGTTGCTGTCCACGGCTCGCGCATCGACACCACGCTCCGTCAACGCCGTCGCGACCCGATCGCGATGGAATCCGTCTCTGACCAACACCGCCACGGTGTCGGCGTCGGTGCCCGCATCGAGCCACTTCCGCACGTGGTCCGCGACTGTCTGCAGCTCGTCCCGCATCGACGCGACGGTCTCGACCGTCGGCTCAGGGCCGAGGCGAGCCGACCGATATCCGGTCGATTCCGGTTCCGCTTCCAGGTCGACGTACTCGGCACCGTCCAGAATCCCCAAGGCGTAGCGCAGGTTCTGTGCCGTGGTCCGATAGTTCAGGGTGAGCCGCTGTGACCGACCGACGATGGCGATGCCGTAATGACCGAGCACGACCCGCGCACCGTAGATCCGCTGGTGTGAATCCTCGGCGATGAACAAGTCGTTCGGATGCTCGCCGACCAAGGCTCGCAACAGTTGCCAGTGACACGGTGAAAGGTCCTGCCCCTCGTCAACCAGGACGTGATCGGCAGGTTTCATGGCCTGGCGGGACAGATGCGCAGCCGCAACGGCGACGGTTTCCTGGAAGTCCAGTCCTCCTTCGACCCGGCACCGAGCCCGATACGCGGCGATCAATTGCCAGACTTCCCTCCGTTTGGCACGGTCGAGCGCCACTCCCCTGCCGGGCCGACGGACGCGCAGGTACTCGGACTCCTCACGGATACGGTTGGGGAGCACGATGTGGCTGTACTCGGTCGCCAGAAACGTCTCGTTGGCCAACTCGGGAGGCAGCGAAGTCTCGGTCGCGTCGATGACCTCACTCCACCGCACCGTCGTTCGGCGACCGGCGGCGTTCGAGCGTTCTTCGCCGAGAACGTCCCGCATTGCCTCGCTCAGGTCAGGGCCCGCGCTCTTGAGCACCGCAGAGGCGAGCGCGTCGATTCCGGTGACGTGCACGCCGGGCTGTCCCAGCCTCTTGGGCTGTGGAACTTTCGGGTCGAGCCGGTTGAGGTCTTCCGCGAGCGCGCTGGCCAGATTGGTGGTGAACGTGGTGAGCACGACGCGCGCATCGACGTTGCTGTTCGCCAACGCACGTGCCCGGTGGATCAGCACGACCGTCTTGCCAGTCCCGGCGCCGCCGGTCAGCCGGAACGGACCGTTGTACCTGCGGTCGACGTATCGGCGCTGCTCAGGGTGCAGGAAGGTGCGCCACGCACCGAAGTCACCCTCTTCGATGACACGCCGCAGTTCTTCCTGGTCACCGATGAACGCGTACTGCAGCGCCGCCGCCGGACGCGCGAACGACTTCAGCACGTCGGCGTCTTCGTCTCCCGTCGGAGTCGCCTTCTCCAGCTGCATTCGCTCCACGATGGTGTCGATCGTGTCGCCCGCCGCGAGATCGACGAGAATCGTGCCGACCCAGCCTTCGTGACGCTGTGCGAGCTCGAGCACGGCGTCGTCGTCCTGAGCCGACATCGCTTCGTCGACCACCTCCTCCGGGAGGCCAAGCGTGTCGAGCAACACCGCTCGTTCGTGGCCGAGCCGGACGAGCAGCGGAGGCTCGGCGCTGGGCTCGGATGGCACGCGCTCCACGGATGCTTGCCGGACGGCAGCTTCCTGCTGTGTCGCAACCTCCTCGATCTGGGGAAGCCCGTTGACCGGGTTCACCCGTAGCCGGACTCGTTCTGCGATTGCGTTGGCTACGTCGTGCTTCCAGATTCCGTGGATGTAGTAGTGGCGCTCCCCGTTGTTGTGGAGCAGAAACATCACGGCTCGCCAGTTGTCGTCAACCCGACCGGTCCGGACGCGCGGATCGGCGGAGTTCTCGATGCGCTCCACGTGCAGGCCGCTTCCGGTGTCGTCGGTGCCGAGCTTCTGCAAGAACGCCATCGCCTTGCCCCGGATGGAGCCGTCGAGCTTGCTGGCGAGCTTTCCCATGATGATCGTCGGCATCAGCGTTCTCCGATGGTGTCGTTCATGGCGTTGGTGACGGCGGTGGCGACCTTGTCGGCCGACGGCTCCACGACCTGCCATCCGGCGGCGTGCAGATCGTCACGGTCTCGTTCGTCCATGGGCGTGACTGCGACGGCGATCCGGTAGTCCGGCCATGCCAAGTCCAGCGGAATGCCGTCGGGGCCCTCGACGCCGACCGCTGGCGGTTTGGACAGCCCGCGTGTGGCCAATTCCGCCACCAGCTCGCGCTCCGTACCGGGGGCGGCCTGATCGTAGACGTCGGCCCAGGCACCCACGGGTCGAGGGGGCTGAGCCTCGTCTCCCACGCCGGCCTCGTCGACCGGGACGATCCGGCTCGTCGTCGTCACCACGGTCGGCCAGTCACGGGCCGCCATCACGTTCGACAGCCTCAGCCAAGCACGCCACGAGTCGGCGTGGTCCTCGTCCAGTACGTCGTCTCGATCGTCCAGGACCACGGCCACCCGGACCACGAAACTCGGAAGCATTTCCACGACCACGGCGAGCCTCCCTGACCGGTTGAGGTAGACGGTGCGATTCCCGGCGGGAAGCGGCTCGCCGAGCAGCGCAGCCCGGGCGACCTCGGCGAGCTCGGTGTCCTCCGCAACCCGCACCGGCTGGGCTCCGCGCGAGAGGAACATCGGAACCGCTCTGGCCACCTTGCGCACTGCATCGGGGTCCGGCGATTCGACCCAGTTCACCAGCCACTCCAGCGGCCCTCGGCCGAGTGCCTTGTAAGCGTCCGGTGGAGCCTGCAGTTGCGGATGATCGATGAGGCCGGCGATCACCTCCGGCCGGTACCAGGCTGGAGGACCGACCGGCTCTTCCTTCAGGTCGTGCATGGTGATGCTCACGACCAGCAGCCCGGCGTCGCGGAGGTTCGCCCGCTTGGCCGCATCGTCCGCCAGGCGGTTGCAGGCGGCGGTGGCGTGGTAGGCACGCCCGTCGGTGAAGATCGCGACGTCCGGAACGTTCATGTCCGTGGTTTGCAGCAGGAAGTCCGGACGCGAATCGGCGACGTTCACCTGGGGGGTCAAGGTCCATTGCCGACGGCCGCCTGGGAACGTGAACCGGGCGATGTTGCCGTTCGGTCCCGGTGTTTCCGTGACTGTGGCACCGCTGCGGCGCAGGCGCCCGACGAACATGCGGTAGAACGCGTGCTCCAGATGCGACTCGGGTTCTTCGCGCGGCGCCACCTCGGTCACGGTCCAGGTCGTCCCCTCTGCTGTCTCTGCGTTCTCGGGAAGTGCCAGCAGCACACGAAGGTGTCGTTCCGCCGACGAGCGCGAGACGCGGTTGGTCTCAAGCGGAGACGCGAACGGCAACAGACATCGGTGGCAGGCGAGCCGATCTTCGTGGCGGCATTCGCAGTTCCGCACCCGATTCCAGGCCAGCGCGAGCATTTCTCGCAGTCTTTCCGGGTCGGCGTGGTCGGCCAGGTATCCGGTGCCGCCGGGAACGACGTCGTGGAGCAACAGGGCGTCGTGATTGTCCGACCCGTCGGAATACGTCGGATCGATGACGTGCTCGACGTTGATGTGGTCGGGGTGTCCACCCATCTGCTCGCGCAGCCCCAGCAGCAAGGCAGCCGACAGGCTCGGGACTGCGAAGTGGTCACCGACGGAGACAGCGCGCGGCAGCCGGATCAGCAACCCCTGGGTGCGCAAAGTACGGGACAGCGCGACGGTGCGGACCACTTCGCTCTCGGAGTCGCGGTGCGGACACCACGGCCGGTGCTCATGTGGCCGGTTGCGTCCGGCGTCGACGTCCTTCTTCCCGCACCCCGAGCAGAGCCGGAACAGTCGGCCTGGGCGTTCGTTGCGGCTGATGACCTTGGTGCTGGTGTGCCCGCGGGGACCAAGGTTGATCCAGCGGATGTCCACCTGACGCAGGTAGGTGCACCCCAGCCCGCTGTTCTCGACGAACCACCGGCGTACTGCATGGGCCGGGTCGACGTCGGCGGCGGCCACGACCTGAAAGGAGGGCCTGTTTCGTTCGTCGCGGCGGTCGGTGATCGCCGACTCGTCGCTCCGGACTTCCGCGGACACCCTGGTCAGCTCCACGACGTCCAGACGTTGTGCGGTGTCTTGAATGCCGCGGCTGCCACATCGCGGACAGGGCTGTACGGGACGCTCCTCCCCCGTTTCGGCCACGTCTGCGGTGTATCCACAGTCGGGACAGAACACCCAGGTGCGGATCGACGCGCCGTCGAGTCCAAGGTCGACTGCGTCGATGGTGATTTCCATACCGCGGGCGTAGAACGTGGCACCCGGGGCGAACTCACGCAAAGCGTGAGCCGAACCGCGCTGGAACTTCGCCGAGTCGTATTGGCTCTTCCCCGTGTCCGGGTCGATCCATGACAGGCCGACGTCGAGGGTGACCGAATCGTCCAGCAAGGTGTAGTTCGGCAGCAGCCCGTACTCCTCCAGCACACTGATCCAGTAGTCGCTGCCGAGCCGGCTCAGCTGCCCGGACACCAGCTTGAGCGTGGCTTCGGCCGAGCGGCGGGCCTGCTTGTCGGCGTCGGTCGCCGCCGGCGACTTGGCCTTGGCTTCCAGCTCGGGCAGCAGCTGCTCGACCCGTGCCTTGCGTCGCTTCAGGGTCTCGACGGTGTCCTGCCACCGTTGGCTGGCGGCCTGCACGTGCTGGGCGAATCCGCTGGTGCGTGGACCGTTCTTAGGCTGCAGCCATTCCCGCAGATCGCCCGTCACCTCGGCCGGCAGTCCGCCGAAGGTGCCCAGGAAGCGCTGCAGATGCTCTTCGGCACCTTGCTCGGCGTATCGAACGAGATCACCGAGGAAGGTTCCCGGCCGGTAGGAGCCGATCGCGCCTGCCGCGGTTCTGGGGTGCGGTCGTTGCGGGTCACGGGCGAGCGTGTCGATCAGGTAGGCGGTGAATTGACGCCGGAGAATCTCCTCCGCGGCGAGATACGTGGCCGGTGGCCGCACTTCGCCGTCGACGACGGACAGCGGATCGCCGAGCTTCGGTAATTGCTCGCCCCGGCCGGTCACGAACGCCAGATCGAGGGCGTTCCCGGTGAGCCGGCCGGCTCGCCCGACGCGTTGCAGATAGGAGGCGACGGTTCGCGGCAGCGAGGCCAGGAAGACGGTGGAGAGGTCGCCGATGTCGATGCCCATTTCCAGGGTGGGCGTCGCCACGAGAACGTTCGGGGCTTCTGGATCTTCGGCGACCCGGCGGAATCCGTTCTCGTACTCCAGCCGCGTGGCGTCGTCGAGCAGGCTGGTGTGTTCTCGGGCGACGACCCTGCGCATGTCGGGAGACTGGTAGAGCCGCTGGTAGAAGTTGCTGGGGATCGGTTCGATGCCGAGCCGACCGCGGCACCGGACGTTCAGGCACGGTCCGTGGGCCAGCTGTTCGATCGTGTCCGACGAGCCAGGGGTGGTCGCCCGGCATGTGTCGCAGACCAGGGTTTGGGCCGGTTGGTGCTCGGGGTCGGCGACCGGCGTGACGACGACGCTCGACAGCGGGATGGCATAGACCGTTGCACCGCTTTCGCTCGTGAGCGTGGTGACGACGCCGTCGCGAGCGAGCCGGTCGAGCAGCACACGCATGAGGCGGGCGCCGTCGAGCGGTGAGACGCGCAACGCCCGTGACGTCCACCGTGCGTACCAGGACTGCTGAGACGTGACGGAATCCAGTCCACGTCCCGGGGAGGTCTTGCCGCCGACTTTCGGATATGCGGGAGCGGGCCGATCACGTGGGAACGCGGGCATCCCGCCGAGGCGGAATCGCGGCGGGCGTCCACCTCGAATCCACCAGTCGTTCCCATCGTGCTTGCGGTAGGGCTCGAACCACGGGTGGTCGATGGCACCCTGAATACGCATACGATCCAGCACACCGCGAACCCACCGCACCAAGTCCTCGTCCGACGGTCCGGCGTCGTCCAGCCGCTCCTGCCGTGCCGTGCCGGACAGGGCCGCACGTGCGAGCGCCGCCATGCGCTCGGCGGTGCCCGCCTGGACCTCGACCGTGACGGCTCCGGTGAGCTCCAGCGTCCGACCAGTGCGGGAGTTCAGGCCGAACTCCAGAGAGGCATCGAGCTTCAGACGATTTTCGACACGGGTTCGGACCGACGCGGGCACCCGTCGGAGCTTTTCTTTCTGCCAGAAATCGACGAACGACTTCCGGTCGGCCAGCGACGGAGGCAGGAGACGATAGCGGGCGAATCGGTCGTCCCCTGCCTGCCGTATCACTTCTTCGACGAGAGCATCGAGCGCGAGCTGTCCCTCCGCCACGGCTTGTTGCAGCACCGACCGCAGCGTCAGCGTGTGCGATCGTGCCTGGACGAACCCAGCACGGTGCGCGGCGTCCTGGACCGAGTCGGTGAAGACCAAGGCCTTCTTTTCTCGCGCGTCGAGGTTCCGCGCCCCGAACAGCGTCGACAGGGACACCGACAGCAGGGTGGCGATGGCGCTGCCGAGGAATCGGATCCCGTCTTCCTGTCCGCAGGACGGGCAGGTGTCCTTCTTGCTTTTCTCGTCCGCGTCCTCGGCGGTGTTGGTGAGCATGGGCAGGATCCACCCGTCGCGGAGCTCCGGATCGTCCTCGGACACGGTGGCGAGCAGTTCTCGATGCCGTATCGAGAACCACCGCAGGTTGGCGTGTTGTTCTTCTTCGTCGAGCTGTATGGCGGCTTCACCAGGTGCGTACAGCAGGGCCCGGAAGCGGCCTTCGCGCGCGGCATGATTACGCCGGATGTCGTCGTCGTTCGCCGCGAGACTGCTGCCGACGGGTGCCAAGCCGACCCCCCAGCCGGATCGGCCACAGTACCGGCAGTAGATCGCTGGGAACGCCGGCCGGTTTTCGTCGGTGTCCCCGTCGACGCCGTACGGTCCGTCGTCGGCCCACCGGAAGCGTGCCGTGGCGGACGCCACCCGGTCGATTCGGGTCAGTTCCCTGATCCAGAAATGGACTTCGACCGACAGCGCATCCCGCCCCGCGACCGTCCGGACGTGTCCAAGAGCAGCGAGAACGTAGGACATCACCAGCTGCCCACGCTCGCCGCCAGCCCCGTGTCTGGCCAGCATGCGATCGGCAAGATCACGCAAAGCCAGGGCGTTGCCCGCTTGCCGAGCCAGTTCCTGCACGAACGGGTGTGCTTTGCAGGCAGCCAACAAGAACTCCGGAGAAGCGCCGGCGAATCGGCCGGGCTCCACACCGTAGAAGGCCCCGAGCACGTGAGCTGCGACGTCCGCGCCGGGAGCTTCCTCGCCGAGGTGGCGGAGCCTGTTCGCCAAGTCGGTCAGGTCGACGTCTTCGACGGCGAGAGGCTCGAGCCCTGCCGATCGCGTGCTCTCGGCTGCGTCGGCGATCCACTCGTCGATGCCGAGCCGGGTTTCCGTGACGATCGCATCGGAGGCGAAACGCTCCCCGAAGACGGCTTCGGCGAAGTCGAGCATCACGGTCGGGTCGCCCTTGTCCCCCAGCGTCGCGGACGTCGCGACCGGGGTCATCAGGCCGAGCGGGCGCGCCCGCGCGGCGTCGTCGATGTCCGGGTGGTCGGCTGGCCAGAAGCTTTTCAGCGCCAGACCGAGGCGGCGAAGCAGCATCGCCACGTCGGTGCCTTGCGCGCCGTCGTAGGTGTGGAACTCGTCCAGCACCAGGTACCGCAGGCTGGTGGCCGACTGCCGCCACAGGTTCTGGTCCTCCGCTCGCAGCAGTAGCTGGTCGAGCATCTTGTAGTTGGTCAGGAGGATGTCGGGTGCGGTGTCCCGGATGACCTCCCGGTCGGTGATGAGCCCGTCTTCGGTCACCGACGTGCGTGCCGGGCCCTTCTGACCGGTGTAGAGGGCAGCGGTGATCCCTTCCAGCTCGCTGTGCGTGGTGAGCAGTTTCGTGAGCCTGGCCGCCTGGTCGTTGGCCAGTGCGTTCATCGGGTAGAGAATGAGCGCCTTGGTGCCGGTGACGCCCTGCCGTCGTGCGCGGAGGACGTGGTCGAGAATCGGATACAGGAAGGACTCCGTCTTGCCGGACCCGGTTCCGGTGGTGACCAACGTGGGCAACGGCCTGCGCGGTTTGCCGTCGGCCGAGGAGGCCAGCCTTGCGAAGGCCACTGCTTGGTGCCCGTACGGCGGAGGTCCGGCATACCACTCGAGGGCGTTCCGCCAGTGCGGGTCGGCCGGCCGGAACGGCAGCCGCAGTCGCACGTACGGGCCTTTGAACATCCCGGTCGCAGGATCGGACAGGAAGCGGTTCAGGCCGTCGCGGGCGTCCCCGTCCGTGAGTCCGAACGTCGTCGTCAAGTAGTCGACGAGGCTTTCTCGGATGCGGGCGGCCTGCAGGGTGGGCAGCAGCTCACTCAAGAACGTTCCTCCAGCAAGCGTTCGAAGTGCGAGTATGCCTGCCGCATGTCCGCCTCGCGATCCAAAGTCACGAACGGCAGCTCGTAGGTGTAGGTGTAGCCGGCCTGGTTGGTGGCCGTCCGTTCCTCCTCGGTGATCCGGTCACCCTTCTTCCGCCACACCGTCAACACGGAATTGGGCACGAGCCGGCCGTTGGCGTCGTAGTAGTAGACCTTTCGGTCGTACTTGTGGAGTACCGGGAACTGTGTCCGGTAGATCGAGCACAGCTCGTCCGCAGTGACGCCGAGCGTCAAGGCGACGAGAGCGTCGATCTCGACCAGCGCCTGCCGCCGGTCTGCCGCGATCCGCAGCGGGGTGTCCGGAGTCCACTCGGGTCCGACGTCGCCTAGCGGCCGTCGCCGAGCGTGGTTCAGACCGCCAGTCCAGTCGTCGTTCGCGAAATCCGACAAAAAGCATTCCGCCCAAAACTTTGCATACTCGTCGACAATGCAGGTCAGACGAAGGTAACGCAAGACGATATTTCTCGCGAGTGCATGACTTGCATTGACAGGCAGGCGCTCAATTGCTTTATCCGTTATGTCCTCTTTAGGTGCCACTCGGACCATGAAGTCGATCAGGAGCGATGAAAAGAACCCACCCAGTACAGCGCAGCTTGAGCTTGAACCCCCAGGAACACCAAGTGAAAATACATTGTTAACATGCGCACACCCTGACGGAATAACAGCGGCCATCAAAGTACGCTCGTTTGTATTCGCCGCCGCCCTTGTCCGCCAGGCGATGCGGTAGTGGTCGCGTGCCGACGTGCGGATACCGTCTACTTCCCAGTGCTTGTAGTCGCGGTTGTAGCGCGCCCGGTCGCCACGGGGTTTGTAGGCGGTGACGGGAATGGCGTCGGGGGCCAGCTGCTCGAAGTCCGTCGCCGACCAGTCACGATGGCTTCTCATCGTCTGGTTCGGCTCCTTGTAAATCGGAGTCGCAACATAAAGATGCCGCCCCTGCAGAATGACGTCGTCCCACGAGTCGGGTCGCCCCCACTCCGAGTCGAAATATCCTTTGGACCGGCCTCTCGTCTCGTTCCATCCATCCGAGAACTGCACATCCAGCTCGCCTACGCGTGGCGCCTTGGCCAGCTTGTCGACGACCGCTGACACCGACCGGTTCACCGCATACACCATGCGCGTCTGACGAACCGGCACGTCGGCCGACTCCAGCACCTGGTGCCAGCTCCGCAAGGTTTCGTCGGTGACCTCGACGATGCGCGATCGGTGCGGTCGCAGATCCCAGTTTCCGTCATCGTCCTTGAGACCAGGTTCGGGACCTGAACCATCGTGGCCAAACGATCGCACTACCGTGTCAGGGTGGTAAAGGCTTGCAGCTTGCACAAATTGGATCCCACCCCGGACACCACCGTAGATGTGGACGCCATATCGCCTTTGATTACCAATCTCGAAAAGCCGCAGCTCATTGATGAACTGCCAGTGGCGCCGCAGCCTGCGATACGTGGCAGCACGAAGAAGACCGGCCTTTTCGTCGGTGAAATGTGTCTCGGGGTGGATCAGGCCGATCGCTCCACGTGAAGACGTGTGCCGCCACGTCTGCTCCATGAAGCAACGGTAGAGGTTAGGACGGAGTCCGCTCAGGCTCGGATACTGAGCCAGACTGCTGGCGAAGGATCGCAAAGCGACCGCACTGCAGATCATATCCACCTGGAAGTCAATGGCTCCGTGGAGACTGTTCGTTTGCTGACGCAGTTCGGCTTCGGCGTCTTGCGTCGGTTTGCCAACCAGAGCCCATCGTGGGTCGAGTTCAGCCAATGCCACCTTTTCGTCGTAGTCGGGCCGCACCCACGGCGGGTTCCCGACCTGGAGGTCGAAGCCACCGCGAGCGAAGACCGTGGCGAAGTCGAGGGTCCAGTGGAAGAAGCCCTGCTCGTCGGCCACCCGCTCGCACACCCTGAGCCACGGGTGTTCGCGCAGGACGTCGTCGATCGGTTTGGCGGCGGCGAAAGCCAGTTCGAGCTGTTCCGCTTCGTTGAGAGCCTCCCAGCCGATGCCCTGTGCGAGAGTCCAGTCCGAAGCGATCCGTTTGCCCGCGTCGGGGCTGCGGCCAAGCAGGGCCTGCAGACCGGCGATCCACTCGTCCAACGTGGGTGGTTCGACACGCTGACCGTCCACCGTGGTCTTGTCGTCGGTCAGTGGCCAGAACCACAATGCGGTCCAAGCGTCCATCACACGCCGCAGGCGGCGGTAGGCGCCGTCCTTGTCCGCCAGCTTCCGCTCGATCTCCTCGCGTTGGATCGCACCGCCGGACGGCAGGTCGTCCATGCCCCACACCGGGATCGACCGCCGGATCTCCTGCTCGGCGATGCTCAGCCGGCGGTAGGCGATCTGCCACAGGACCTCGACCCGGTGGGCCAACTCGACCAGCGCGTTCACCTGCTGTTTGGTCGGCTTGCAGCGGATTCGCTTGCGCCACTCCTTCAGCCGCTTGGTCGCCTCCGGCGCCAGCTTCGCGGCCCCCTTCGCGTCCGCGGCTGCGCCCCACCCGGACGCGGGCAGCACGAAGTGGTGGATTCCGTGGTCGGCGATCCGTCCTGCTTCGATGTCCTCGACCAGGGACGTGAGCGGAATGTCCTTGGGTACCTCGTTCAGCCAGGACTTGCTGCTGACCTGATGACGCGTGTACACCGCCCGCCGGGCACCCACGAGCGAATTGCCTCGCCGAAGGTGCAGGCCGAACCAGGGCGCGGCAAGACCTTTGACCATGGTGTCCAGCCAGAGGGAGATCTCGGCCAGCTCGACCGCGGTCGAGTTCAGGTCGACCCCGTAGACGTTGTGCAGTGCGATGTAGGCCTTGACCTCCTGCAGCCGCCGCGGATACTCGTCCGGGTCGATGCGCACCCCGAGTTCGTGTTGCCGCCGCTTCAGGTACTCCTCGGCCAGTTGCCGGACGGCCTCAATGGCGAACGCCCCGGAACCCAGCGCAGGCTCACACACGGTCATGTCCAGAATTTCCGCCGCCGGAGTCCGCTCTCCTCCTTGGTCGAGCAGCTCGTCCAGCGCCTGGCGGACCGTGAAGCGGGTGAGCACTTCCGGGGTGTAGTAGGAGGCCGACTGCTGACGTTGGCGCCCAGACAATCGGAACACGAACGATCCCTTGCGGTGCACGACCGGGCGCTTTTCCCCGGTGCGGGGATCTTCGACCCGGACGAAGTCGGCCTTGGCGATGTCTTCCGCCCGGTCGACGGGAACGACCCACGAGCCCTTCGAAGGATCGCCGTTCTTCGCCACCTCGTACAGGTCCGTTTCGGCGAAGAAGCCGGTGTAGGACATCAGTCCCTCGTAGACCGCGCCCAGCTGGTTGATGCCCAGCTCCGCGTAGGAGATGTAACCGCGATCCCTGCCTCGTGACTCCTTGCTGAGCAGCAGATGCTCGAGCACCTGCTGCATCGCGGCGTTGCCGAGACCGACCTCGTCGATGTGCGCGGTGGCTTCCGGCCGGAACAGGTCCGCTCGCAAAGCGTTGAAGTGCAACCCCTCGGACGATGTAGCGTCTACGTCCTCGGAATCCGCCTCGTTCCGCTTGTCCGGCCGATGCCCTTGGTCCACGAGCCGGAACAGCACGCGCAACGAGTCGTAGATGTGCGTGCCGTTGCGTGCCCGCTCACTGGTCAGTTCGACCTGGATCAGTTCCCGCAGGCGATCCAGGCTGTAACCCTGGTCGTACTCGGGCGCCCCCGCCGGGAGCACACCCAGCTCCGGTGACGCTTCAGCGTAGAGCAAGAACAGGATGCGGTAGAGGAATCGCAGCGCCTGCTGCGCCAACGGTTGCGCTTCGCTCGCGGGCAGCGGCTCCTTGCCCTGGGCCCGACGCCTCGCCACCACTTCGTTGGCGATGATCTCGATCGACATCCGGACGCCGTCGCGCAGGTCCTGGGAGACCCCGACGGTGTGCTTGATGGACACCTCGAGGACCTCGTGCCACCAGATGTTTCCGTCGGCGTCGGGAGCAACGGACTCCGCGGACAAGCAGGTCAGTGCACGGTCGATCTCGCCGCCTCGCTTGCCGTCGTTACGTTCGCACACCAATTGGACGTCGACGGCGAGATATCGTCCCTCGGCCCACCGTTCCCGCTCGGCGAGCAGCATCCACCGGCCGGCGTGCAGGAGCACGAACTCGGGTGCGTCGTCGGCCACGAACAGGGACGACGTCAGCCGTGTTGCCGACTTCAGCTCCTCGCCGTCCTCGGTCAGCTGGACCGGCTCGAAGAGCGTCGCGTCATCGCGAGCCAGCAACTCCTCGACAGTAGCCACCGGCGAGGCCGCCACGATCACCAGCGGAGCATGCTCCCGGGAGCCGGGCGTGGAGACCTTCAGCATCGGCCCCTGCTGCTCGCACACCAGGCCCTGACCGGTGTAGCCGAGCACGTCCAGCATTCGCTCGTGGATCCCGTGGGCGAGTTCGGTGACCGTGCGGCCGTCCCGCCGGTCTGCGCCGCTGTCCGGGTCCAGCAGCTCCGCCAGCGTCGCCAAGTCCGCTTCCAGGTGCTGCCGGACTTCGGTGAAGCGAGACCGTGGCGTCGATCGTCCTTCTTTGGCTTCCGCCTCCCAGAACGACCGGCGTTGCAGCACCCTGGCGTGGAACGACTCCCCCTTGGCCTGGGTGGTGAAGAAGTGCTCCGAGATCCAGCCCTCGCCGACGACGATCGCGTCCGTGCCGCTCATCGCTGCCCGCCTTCCTCCGGAACGACCACCAGCAGCGGCCGCACGAGCTGACGCTCCGGTGCCATGGCCTCGACCATCTCCCGTTCTTGCTCCACCGTGGCTCTCCGCTTCTTGATCTCGCTACGTTGAACGAGCGCGTCGGCCTCGTCCTCCCATCGATCCAGCCGCTTGGCCCACTGCCGCACGCGCTCGGCCACGCTGTCCGCCGCAGCTTTGAAAACCGTCTCCAGATGCTTGTCGGCTTGACGCACCGCTGGCGCGACGAATCGCTGCAGATCGTGCACGTCGGGCACCGGTCCGGGGTTGGCGCGCGGACGGTCCCAACCGATCGAGGCGACGACGTCCTTGGACGAAGCGTGCGCTTCCAGAATCGGAAAGCTCGGATCGTTCGTCGGGAACTCCGCGGTCAGCCACGTCAACGACACGACCTGTCCGCGCTTGTTGGTCAAGGTGCCCACCAGCAAGACGGTCACGCCGTCCACGCTGCCACGCACGGCGAACACTTCGTTGCGGCCCAACGCCGCCAATGCGCGGTCGGCGGCCCACTCGAGTACCGGATGCAATGGTGCCAGGTAGTGCGCGTCCGGCCAGCTCAGCTTCTTGTTGTCCCGCAGCGCGGCCGTCAGCCGGTCCTTCCCCCGGCCAGGCGTGGTGGCCAGCACCAGCCTTCCCGCGACGTTGCGCTCCGCCAAGTACCGCTGGGGAAGCGCCTCCAGCCGTTGCAGCAGATCCGGCGGAGGAACGAGTTCCGCCGTGCCGAAGGCTCGATCATGCCTCCAGGCGACCCCACCTTCGGCAGGCGACGCGGTGGGATCCACCGGGTCGAAGGCTTCGCGGAGTGCGTCTTCGAGGTAGGAGACGTCATCGTCGTAGAGGACCGTGTCGGAATCCGCCGCGGCTTCCGCCGTCAGCTCCGACGGTTTCGGATCGTCCGGCGCGTCGAACAACTGGGCGAACAACGCGCCGAGGTCGTTGCGCTGCTTCACTTCGTCGACGGCGGGGACGACGGCCTCGAAGTTCTTGTCCCCGGCCAGCACCGCTCGGATTTCGTCTTCCTCGCTCTTGACGTCGTAGCGCCCCATCACCGACGCCACGTCCCCCAGCGCCTTGTGCGCCTCGTTCTCCCGTTCCATCAGCCGAGCCAGGATCCGCACGTCACCGGCGAAGCGCTCGCTGTCGGGGTCGAGCAACAACGCCGTGATCCGTGGCGGCTGCTTCTGCCCGTAACGGTCGATGCGGCCGTTGCGCTGTTCGATGCGGATCAGGCTCCACGGGATGTCGTAGTGAATCAGGTGGTGGCACTGGGTGTGCAGGTTGACGCCCTCGGAAGCGACGTCGCCGGTGACCAGAACCCGAACAGGTGCCCGTTCCTGTTTGAACGCTTCGACGATCTCTTGCTGCTTGTCGTCGGCAAGTCCGCCGTGCATCAGCTCCACGGCCTCCGCCGGCAGCCCGAGATCCGTCGGGAGGTTCCGGTGCAGCCACCGCAGTGTCTCCAGGCGTTCGGCGAACACCACCGCACGAATCGGCGAGCCTTTGCCGACGCCGATGTCCTTCAAATGCTCGACGAGCCGCCGATACTTCGCCGGCGTGGTCTGCAACGTCCGCTCGTTGAGTTCTGCCAGCCTGGTCAGGGCGGCGCGCTCGACGGCCGCCGACTCGTCGGTGCCGATCCGGCGCAGTCGCCCTTCGATGGTCTCCTTCAACGCCGCCGGCGAGGACAGGAACGCCTTGGCGAGAGTCCACGGGAACAGCGTGGCGTTCTGACCGGAGTACGGGCTGCGACCGCCGGCCGGCCACAGCCAGGTCTCCTCCAGCTCCCGTGCCACGGCATTCTCCTCCGAAGTGGCCGGGACCAGGACGTTCTCCGGGTCGCGACGCTCGGCCCAGTCCGCACCGACGACCTGCGCCACCTCCGGACTGTGCCGGTGCCGTCGGATGACCAGGCGTTCGATCTCCCGGCGCTCGAGCTCACCGCTCGGCGGAACGGCGGCGGGGTCCAGCAGGCGCAACAGCCCGGCGAACGATTCGGCGCGACCGTTGTGCGGTGTCGCCGACGCCAGGATCAGGGCTTCGGTGTTCTGCGCCAGCAGGCGGGCCAGGCGGTTGTTCTGGGTGGCCGAGTTCGACAGGTTGTGCGACTCGTCGATCACCACCACGTCCCAACGCTGCTTGCGCAGGCTGGCCACGTAGCGGTCGGACTTCAGCGTGTCGATCGAGATGATCACCCGCTTGTAGTAGGTGAATGGGTTGCGGGTGGCCGGAAGCTTCTGCCGCACGCGTTGGATGCCTGCCGAGTCCAGCCGGACGAACGGCAGCGCGAACCGACACCACAGCTCGTGTTGCATCTGTTCCAGGACGTGGCGTGGCGTCACGACGAGAATCCGTTCACCGCGTCCCCGCCGCACCAGCTCGGCCAGAATCATGCCGATCTCGAGGGTTTTGCCCAGGCCGACGGCGTCCGCCAACAGGATGCGCGGCCGCAGGTTGGCCGGATCGAGCGCCTTCCGAACGGCCTGCTGCTGGTAACTGAGCGGATCGGCCAGCCCTCTCGTCGACACCGACAGCGACCCGTCCTCCAACGGAAGCGGCGTCTTGCGGATCGTCGACTCCAGCCACAGCCGAGCCCTGCGGTATACCGGGCTGTCGTCGGCCACCACCGTGGCCGCGGCCGGATCGTGCGGCTTGATCTCGTCGAGTGAGGCGTAGAAGGCAGCCGTGGTGTCGCGGACCAGCTCGCTCAGTCCGTGCACGTGGACCAGCGGGCCGTCGGCCGTGTCCTCCACGGCCCGCACGAGCCACTCCTCGCCACGGATCAACACGATGGATCCCGGTGCGAACGTCGACCGCTCCGCTCGATCGATGACTGTCAACTGTCGAACCCCTGTCGCTTTGTGCCCACCTGCCAATTCCCGCGGAAAGTCAACCACGGGAGACTGACAAGAACCACTCTTCTTCTGCCGATAGTGTCGTCGCGATGCCCACGTGGAGATCCGCACCAGCGCCACTCGACGCCGCCACGGCCGCGCGGCTCAGCCGCCAGCCGAGGGCCGGCACCAAGCCGGAACTGTCCCTGCGGCGATCACTGCACCGCCGCGGCATGCGATTCCGGGCGAACGTCTCGGGTCTCCCCGGCCGCCCGGACATCGCCTTCACCCGCGCGAAGATCGCGGTGTTCGTCGACGGCTGCTTCTGGCACCGCTGCCCCGACCATGGCACGGTGCCCGTGAACAATCGGGAATGGTGGCTGGCCAAGCTGGCGCGCAACGTGGCACGTGATCGAGCCAAGGACGCCGCGCTCACGGCGATGGGATGGCACGTGATCCATGTTTGGGAGCACGAACCGGTCGAGAAAGCCGCCGATCGGATCCAGGCCGCATGGCGTAGCCGTATCGACGAGATCATCGCTGGGCCCGCAAATAGCCGTCGGCGCCGAACAGCGTCCCGCGATCCAGGAAACGATTGAAGAATCGACACGACGGCTCGCCTAGATGAACACACGCATGACAGGCGCCGCTCCCCCGGCTGCACCCCGGATCGAGCGCGCACCGGTGCTCGGCGTCCACCACCGCATCCAGCAGTTCGTCGAGCGTGGATTCGAACACGGCCTGCAGTCCGCCGAGGACGAAGCCGCCTCGAGCCGAGGCGTACATGAAAAACGCCAGATGCCTTGGCACGAGGTATTCGCTCAGCGCGTCGCGGTCGATGCCCGCCAACACGGCCGTCTGGCGGATGAACCGGTGGGCGTACGTGTGCACCAGCCTCAGCAGGTCCGCACCGGCAGTGCTCGCCTCTTGGTCGTCGTACTTGTTCGGCGGCTCGGTCGACCGGAGAATCGCCACTCGCGCGGCCACCGGATCCTCGTCACCGAGAAACCATCCTTGGACCTGGTGCCCTCTACGCAACAGCCAGTTGGCTACCCGGATCGGATCCAAACGGATCAGGTACGCCTCCGTCTCGGCCAGCTCCCCATACAAGCGGAAACCGTCCCGTTTTGGCCGCCGGAACGGAAGCAGCCTAGAGGTACTCGGGTCACCGTCACCCCGGGTGAAGCCGTACATGGCTGTCAGCACAGGGAACTTGTCGACGAAATCCAGACCAGCCACTCCAGCCCGCGTCAATGCCTGCGGGTACCGCTCGCGATACCGCACGTCGAGCGAGTCGCCGGGGTTCGGCGAGCACAGTTCGCTGGCCGGTTTCCGGCTTTCCGCCAGCGCCATCGCGATGTCGACCGCGTCGTGCTCGCCCCATTTGCGCGTGTCTGCGTCGAGCTGGTCGGCCGGATCGTCGCCGGGGCGAGCGAGTACTCCACTCCTTTCCGCATTTTCGACGATCGACTGAATCATCTCGGGGGGAAATCCCCGTAGCGACGTGATCAGCTCTTCGCGTGTCTGCTTGGCTGCCACGTCGCCTGGTCCGTGGCTCTGCAACCCCTCAAGTACCCAGTTGAGCGCCTTGCGCCCGCCTCCGGCGATTTTGAGGCGTTCGCGGTGTTCCGGCCTGGGCGGGTTGATCAACACCATTCCGCACGGGCTGTACACGGAGCGGGCTTTGTGCACGTTCCAACGCACCTGGCCCTCGCCACACTTCCTGCACTGCAGGTAGCTCAACCCTTTCGCGATCCGTGCGCCACACGTGGGGCATTCGAACACGATGTCGGTCACCTTGGCGCTTTTCGGTATCACGATTCGCACGTCGTCGTGCTGGCGGCAGCGCTTCACGTATGGCTCGAGGATCGCCCCACAATCGTGGATGCCGACGAAATGCAGCTGTCGCCACGACCTGTGCCCGCATCTGCACCTGGTGCTGGAATCTCCGATCCGTTTGCAGGTGTGGCACACCCACACGAGGGGATAGCGTTCGACGCGCACGCCATGCGCACGATCCAGCTCGACGACGTCCACTCGAGCCCCGCGCTGGAGCTCCTCGTGCAGGCCCGAGTCGTTGTCGTGCAGCTTCCACATCATGGCTTCGCGTTGCAGACTCCCCCGCACCATGTCGATGTCGACGTCGATCGGAGACGGTGAGACCCACTCCGTGACGCGGTAGATGCCCCCGCTGAGGTCGACGGTTTGCTCGGGAAGGAAAGTGCGGAGAATTTGACTGCCACTACGTCTGCCCAGAATTGTCATCAGGTCGTTCTTTAAGTCGCGGATCGGGGCGGTCTCTTCCACGTCTCGCAAGCTCGTCATCGGCTTCGTCGGCCCAAGTTCGTTGAGAAAACGAGCCCTGCTCGTCGGGTCTTCCAGCTCCCCGAACCAGGCCTCCAGCCAGCGGGCTATCTGCTGTTCGTGAAGCACGGCGTCTGGCCCACGCAGGCCGAGCAGCTCTGCCACCTCGGCGGCCTCACCCTCGGGAGTCAGGCCGGCCTGGCGCACGTATTTGCGAAGACGATCCGGGGTCGTGAGGGGGGTTCCGCTGTCGGGTTCGTGGATCATCAACGTGCGCGCGCCAACCATTCCTGGAAGGGTCAACTCGAGAACTCGCCGGCTCCGTCGGGTGATCGGAATGGCATCGACGAATCGGTCCCCTTGAGTAACGAATGCGTCGAATTGCCGGAAGGTCTGGGCGTCGCGCTCGCGTGCGATCTTGTGCAGCACGTACACCAGACCCGGGAAGCGACGGCCCACACGAGCGGTCGTCTGGATGAACTCGGCTGCGCTCACCGGCAACCCGAGCATGACCATGGTGTTCAGGCGATCCACGTCAACGCCGTGCGACAGCATCGAGCTGGCGGCGATCACGTGGATCCGATCGTCGAACTCCTCCTCCGGGTGCTCCAGACGGTCGAGTGTCGCCCTCACCGCGTCCAGCTCGGTCTGACCGGTCAACTGTTCCACGTTGATGCCGCCCACGGTGTTGTTGCTGCCAACGCTTCGCGCCGCCGCCTCGACGTCGTACAACGTGTTGCCGTACACCACGTTGGTGCCATAGAGACTGGCGAGCGTATTGGCATGCTGTCGTGCGACACCAGCTGCAGCACACACGCGTTCCGGATCCTCGAGCAGTTCACGGATGCACCGCTGTAGCGCGTCCATGGTCCGGTCACTGACGTGCTCGAGCGTGACACCCCGTGGCGCCACGGCGACGTACCGCCGCAACGGCTGATCCCTCGCCACCGCCCAGAACGACTCCCCAGGTCGCGGGCCCGGCTGCGGAAACACCCTGCCCTCCCGCCGATACAACACCTCGATCTGCCGCTGGTAGCCGGTGAGCGTCGCGCTGCTCGCGACGATCTTGGCCGGTCTACTGCCCAGTTCCGCCTGCAAATGGTCGAGCAGGCTCTCGTAGTGCGAGTCGACCGCGCCCAGGCTGTCACGCAGCAAGTGCAGCTCGTCCTGCAGGCGCAACGATGGAGCGAACATACGTTCGTCCATGGGCAGTTTTCGCTTGCTCCCGCCACAATCCGGCACTAGACACCCGTTCGGCGCCTTCTTCCGGACGGCGTATGTGAATCCGTGCCACGGCTGCGAACACAAACCGTGCGGAGGCCCCACCAAGCCCCGCATGGCCTGCTGCAAGCCGACCGATGCCGCCTTGTCCAACGTGCCGACGACGACGGTGGGCAGGAACCGGAAGATCTCCTGGTCCACTACATACACCGGCAGTGCACGGTCGTGCATGCTGCACCGCTCGTTGGTGCAAACGTGTTCCAACGTCCACCGGGCCCGATTGAATGCCATGCGCAGGTTCTCGTCATGACAGAACGGGCAGCGCAAAAGAACACGGTAGGCCTCGGGCATACCGGGGCTGCTCGGCGTGACGTCGTCGTTTCCCGGAAGTGGGGAGATTTTGTTCGGTGTTCCGTTCTTGCCGACGAGAAACCCGAGGCTAAACTGAAGACCGCCCACCTTGTTCTCTTGCCTGACGAGCTCGGCTGCGGCGATGGCGTCGGCAAACCGTTGCGTCTGCTGCAGGCTTAGCAACCGTAACGGAAAGCGCGACCAAGCCGTGACGCCCGTCACTTTTCCGGTCAGCCGATCGTGGAACGCCGCCGTCAGCAGCAGCCCCAGGTAGGTCTCCGTCTTGCCACCCCCGGTGGCGAACCACACGGTGTCGACGAAACGTGCTTCGTCTTCAGGCTCGACCAAAAACCGAACGGTGGCCAGCAGAAAGCCGACCTGAAACGGGCGCCACTTGCGGAACCGACCCCTGGCGCTGCGCTCGATAGCCTCGTTCATCAGCTGGAACGCCCGCAGTACCGTCGGGTGCTCCCGCAGGACAGTCAGGCCTGCGCGCAGCCGATTCAGCTCCTCGAACACCGCGTCGGCGGCGTGGTCCGCCTCGGTGCGCATCGCGTGCGTCCACCCCTCAGCAGCCTGCCGTGCGTCCAGAGCGGACGCTGACCAGTACTCTTCGTCGTAGGCCGCCAACGCGTCGATCAGCTTCTGGAGCTCGGGCAGCGGATCGGTCGCGAGCCTGCGGAACGACAAATCCGACTCGGGAAACGAGCTGTTCCAGTACTCGGGCCGCTCAGTCTGCACACTGACGGTGTCTGTGCTTCGAAAAACCCCGGGGTCGACTACCTCGACGCCCACGTTGACACCGAAGGCAGGCACGTCTCGCTCGTAGCGAAAGCTGTCCGGTAGGGCCTCCAGCTGGAACGGCACGGTGTCCACACCGGACACTTCGATCTGTGTCTCGTACAACCGAGAATCGACCCCACCGTCCAGTTTCTCCGGGCTGACGTTGACCAGCTGGATCACCAGCTCGGTGTGGCGGTGCCAGTCTTCGACGTCGATGCGAACCTCCGCCCTCAGCCCAGGAGCTCCTACCACTGCGAACGCTGCGGCCAGCTGGTCGGCGCCGAAGGAACCCCCTCGCTCGTCGACCGTGAGCGCCAGACTCTCCTCCACTAGGCCGGTCCGCCACCACGGCCGGTCCGGATCTGGACCGTCTTTTCCGTCCTTGACCCACCCGCGCGCACGAACGGTCACGGTCATCTGCCACGGCGGTCCGCCAGCCGGCCGCAACCTGATACCGATGGCGCATGGACCCAGGCGCTCTTGCATCTCGTTCGCGGCCTTGCGCTGGACCTCGTCCTCGCTGGCCAAACGCCCGAGCCAGAAGGTCGCGGACGGATCGACCTCCAGGCGGTCAAGCTCATCGCCGCGGCCGGCTGCCACGACACGTTTGTCGAGCCATTCCACGAACGCCTGGCACGCTGCCTCGAGCGGCTGGTCTTGATTGGGGAGCAATGGTCGTCCTTTCCGCCCTCGAAGTGTCCGTGACCGGCTCGTCCGCGAGGTACGCTCTCAGTCCACGAGCCAGCGGATCGTTCCGCAACTTTCCCAGCGAATTCGCCTGGATCTGCCGCACCCGCTCACGGGTGATGCCGAAATCTGCTGCGATCTCCTCCAGGGTTTCCTCAGCACCACCGTGGAAGCCGAAACGGCGTTGCAGAATCGTGCAATCCCGTCGGGAGAGCAGCTGACCAAGCACCCGCCCCACGTCCTCGCGCATCTTGATCTCCGTGACCACGTCGGCAGGATCGCGACATAGCTCGTTGGCGTCATCAGCCCGCAGGAGATCGACCAGCGGAAGGTCACCGTCCTCGTGAACACACGCTTCGAGGCTGGCCGGCGTGCGTGCCATGTCGATCAGGGCCTCAACCGCCTCCGGTTCTTGCTCGGTCGCCTCAGCCAGCTCTCGCACGGTGGGCGACCGGCCGAATCGGCCGGTAAGGTCACGGCGGACCTTCCACAGCTTCTTCACCTGCTCGAATATGTAAGCCGGGAGCCGGATCGCCCGGCCTCGATCCGCGATTGCCCGCTCGATCGCCTGCCTGATCCACCAGGTGGCGTAAGTGGAGAATCTGTTTCCCTTCGAGCCGTCGAACTTGTCCACCGCCCGCATCAGGCCGATGTTGCCGTCCTGGACCCGATCAGGCAGATCCACACCGCTGGTGTCGTACTTGCTCTGCTTGGCGATCGAAATCACCAGCCGTAGGTTCGCGCAGACCAACTCGGCATGGGCGCGCCGCCCACCAGCGATCTGCGCCAGCAACCGTTCGCGCGTGGACTCAGCCAGCTCCACCTCGCATTCCTCCAGGTGGCGCTCGGCGACCTGCCCTTGGGAGATCAGCGACCACAGCTCGAGGACCCTCGCGTGCCCAATCAGCGGGAAACGAGCGACCTCGCGCAGATACATGCCGAAGGCGTCGTCGTGTACGGCCGCACCAGTAGGGGCCAGCTTGTCCGTCACGTCGTGCGGCGCATCCTCGGCGACCGCCCAAGAGGACCCAAGTTCGTGCGTCACGCGATCCCACAATTCCGTCTGCTGCTCTGCGGTCAGGCCACGAGTCCTCGCCAACAGCGCAACGTCCGTCTCCGTGAGGCGTCCCCGGCGCTCGCGATCGGCAACCAAGTCGTCCAACGTCCGACCGACGACGTCATTCGAATTCCGTGCCGGCGCAGCGTCAGGAGCGCCCTCGAGCATCCATGCAGGGATCTCATCGTCCTCCGCTGCTGGTCCAACACGATCCGCGCTTGGAACGTCGTCTTCGACCCGGGTTTCGACCGACTCTGCCACGTCTCGAGCAGACGTTTCCGCAGACGTTTCCGCGCCACGAGCGTCTTGTAGTGCCTGCATGATTCCGTCGACATCACGATGTCGAAGGCGATATCGGGCCGCGAAGTCCAGCAGAGCCTCTCGCAACTCGCCAGGAGCAAGCTTCCGCTGAAGCAAACGAAGCTCGGACACGATCGCATCCAGCCGCGTTCGCTTGCCGTCGTAAACCGGGCCCGACCCCGTGACCTGCGTTGACGTCTCCACCAGGCGCTACTCCTCCCCACTGTCTGTTCGTGGCAGGCCACTAAATCGCAACCCGTCGCAATCAAGCGTGTCCGAATCGTGATCGTCGTCAAGTTCCCGCCCCCAGACGGCGCAACTTCAGTCGAACACGGAGCGCGAGCCGTTACGGCCCAGGCCGATCGTGTCACCCCGGTAGGCGCCCAGTGATCGACTACAGTTCTTGTGTGCCTGGTGGAAACGTCTTGCTCTCTGCCGTCGACTTGTTCTGTGGCGCCGGTGGACTCTCCAGCGGTCTCCGCGACGCAGGGATACACATCTCTGCCGGCGTCGATCTGGACCCCGCCTGCGCCTACCCTTTCCGAGCCAACATCAAGGCGGCGTTTCATCTCCTCGACGTCTGCGCCCTGCAACCAGAGCAGCTAGCCACCATGTGGGCGCCCGAGACCGACATCCGAGTCTTGGCGAGTTGCGCGCCCTGCCAGCCATTCTCCTCCTACCGCAGGGGTGTCGACACCTCAGGCGAGCGGCAATGGCCCCTGGTGGACGAAGTGCGCCGCCTGGTGGACGCCACCTTGCCCGAGATCGTGACGATGGAGAACGTGCCTCGCATCGTCAGTGCTCCCGTGTTCAACCGGTTCGTTGATGCTCTGAAGGAACTCGGCTACTTCGTCGACGTCAAGTCGTGCTACTGCCCCGCTTACGGCGTTCCCCAGCATCGTCGGCGCCTGGTTCTGCTCGCATCTCGCTTGGGAGAGATCAAGGTGCCACCCGGCCACCTCGCCCCTGAGGCGTATCCGACGGTGCGTGACGCGATCTACGACCTGCCACCCGTGGCCCATGGCCAGACGCATCCCGACGACCCACTGCACAAGAGCCGCACGTTGACGCACATCAATCTGGCCAGAATTCGACACTCCGTCCCGGGTGGAACCTGGGAAGACTGGCCTGAGGAACTGCGTGCTCCGTGCCACCGGAAAGCATCCGGAAGGACGTTCCGTAACGTCTATGCCCGCATGGTGTGGGACGAGCCGTCACCGACGATCACCACGATGGCGTACAACTTCGGCACCGGACGATTCGGCCACCCAGAACAGGACCGCGCACTGACGTTACGAGAGGCAGCCAATCTTCAAAGTTTCCCGCCGGACTACGAGTTCGTCTCTCCCGACGGTTCTGTGCAATTCGCTCCACTGGGGCGACTTATCGGAAATGCGGTTCCACCACTTCTTGGAGCAGCGATAGGAAGGGCCATCGTGGAGCACGCCAACAGCGCACGTTCAGGTCATCCTGGCGAAAGCGCGCCCGCGCGGATCAGCACGGCCACAACGCTGCGTGATCTCGTGCCGTCTGGTTGATAAGAGGCGTCTCCAGAGAACGTTCTTTGGAAGAAGGCGCCTCCGTGACAACTCACTGTCCGCGCCCTTGCGGAGCAAGTTCACCAGCTGAAAACCCATGGTTCTGTGCTGCATCGTCCGACAGCCGCTACAACGACAGTGAATCCGCGAGGTCATAGAAGGTGCAGGCGTCGGTGCTTGGCCAAGGTGGCGAGTTCAAGCACTGCGACGTCAACGGCGGGCGGCACCGCCGCGACCGTACTCATGCGGTGTCTACCCATCCCTAGCATCTGGTCGCGACCGCACTCGGTCCAAATCCGAGCGCCGTACGCTCACTACGGACGCCTACGCGAATAAGGGGCTCTTGGGGCATTGAGTAGGGGTCAGGGCGTGAGGCCGCCGGCGGCGAGGAGCATCCGGAGCCGGTAGTTGTCTCGGTTGCGGAACCCGCGGGCGAGGCGTCGATGGAGCTCGATGATGCCGTTGATCGCCTCGGTGCCGCCGTTGTTCGCCCGCGTTGTGGTCGGCGATCCTGCGTCCTGCGGCGAGGTCCTCCTGTCGATACGCGTCGCGGAGCTGTTGGGCGCACTGCCACGCGACGAGCACTTCCTCGTGAGCGGGGTCGGCCTCGATCGCGCGGGCCAGGCGAGCGCGCTGCTTCTCGGTGAGGCGTTCCCGTCCGGCGCGCAGGATGGTCTGGACTCCGTAGAGCGGGTCGCCTTTCCGTCCACGATGCCCGAGCGTCTCCTGTTGGACGCGTCGCCGCACCTCGTCGACCGCGCCTGTTCCGAGCTTGACGACATGGAACGCATCGAGCACCGCGGTCGCGTCATCGAGCTGCTCATCGATCGCGGTCTTGTATCCCGCGAACGGGTCGAGAGCTGCGATCTCGACACCGTCACGGAACGCCGGGCCGCGGCCCTTCAGCCAGCCCGCGTAGGCCTTCCCAGACCGGCCAGGCACGAGGTCCAGCAGACGCGCATGCGTGACGCCGTCCTCGTCGCGAGTGAGGTCGACCATCCCCGTCAGCTCCTTCGGGCCGCGCTTACGCGGGTCGACGTGATGCCAGACGTGTTCGTCGACACCGAGCGTCCGCACGCCGGCGAAGCGGGCCTCGTCGCCTGCAAGGCCTTCGAGGACGGGCCGGATGGCGCGCCAGAGCGTCTTCCATGTCGTTCCCATCTGGCGGGCGAGGCCGGACGGTCGCGTGTTCGCGGCGGAGCTGTCCGATCGCCCACGAGACCGCGCGGCGAGTGATCGATCCGCGACGGGCGACGAGCTCGGGCACGTCCTCGACGAACACGCGCCGGGAGCACCCGCGCTCGTCGCATCGCCACACACGTTGCCGCCACCGCAAGTCGACCCGGGCGTCGCCGGGGACGTCGCGCAGCACACGGATGCGACGCCCGCACCCTGTCGCGATCACACCGCAGTCCGGACACCCCGCCGGGCCGCGGCTCGTCGACACCGTGATCGTCATCACCGTCTCTGCGCGGTCGACGTGCTCGGCATGGACGCCGTCGAGTCCGAGCAGCAAGTCGCATCGTCCACACGAATCGGTGGTGTTAGGAGTGTTCGGGCGCGCGGAAGTATCGTGAGACACGTCGAGGTCCTCGGGGTCGATCAGAGAGTTAGCGCTTCTGATCCTCGGGGACCTCGCCCCCTACCCGGCAGACCTCACCCCGCGCGCGTCGCCCCTACCCGATGTCCCAAGAGACGAATAAGGTCTGCATCAGTGCGCGGCTGATCAGTTCAATGAATTTGTCTTCGGTAATCGCTCCAAGATCTGTTCTTTGGCGCGCGAGTACCAAGCGATATCTCAATATCGGCTGGGTACCAAGAAGCCGTTCCAGCAGGCTCAAGCACCTCCTGTGTCACCGCTGACGCGTACGGGTCTGGCGCTGTATCACGGCACACATTTTCCATATCTGTGCGTCTCTTCGTACCGCATCAGCCGAGCGCGAGCCGGGCGGCAACGAGGAGCATCGTGGCGGCCACGACGATCTCCAGTACCTGCCACGCGCGAGGCCGAGCCAGGAGCGGAGCCAGCTTGTGTGCCCCGAAGCCGAGGCCGGTGAACCACACGATGCTGACGGCCATCGCGCCCGCGCCGAAGACCCACCGGCCGTCGAGAGCGGCGCTCACGTCGTCGTAGGCGGCGGCGATGGAACCGACCAGCAGCACGGTGTCGAGGTACACGTGGGGGTTGAGCCAGGTCAGTGCGACAGCTCGCCCGATCACTCGCCGTCGGGACTCAGTCACCGGGCTGCCGTCCGGTGTGGTCAGCGCTCCCGGAGCCAATGCTCGCCGCAGCGAGCTGACCGCGTACCACAGTAAGAAGGCGACTCCGAACCACGTCGCCGCGTCGATCAGCCAGTCGGCATGAGCGACTGCGGCGCCGACGCCGGCGACACCGGCGGTGATCAGCACGATGTCGGACAGCATGCACACGGCGATGACGGCGGCGGTGTGGCTGCGCGTCAGACCCTGTCGCAGCACGAAGGCGTTCTGAGCTCCGATCGCGACGATCAGCGACCCGCCGGTGAGGAATCCGGCCCCGAAAGGAACGAGCACGATTTCACGGTAGGAAGACCGGCGTCTTCAGTACAGCGAATGATTCTTCAGTAAGTGAAGCTGTGCTTCACTTTACGCTTAATAGCGTCTTCTAGTCGATTGATGTTCATGATCCTATAAAGAGTCATCCGCGTCGCCAGCGACTTTGTTCGCGCCATCGTCACCCCCATGCTTCATGTGATTGTTGTATGAGCATGTCGATGACACGAGCCCATTTGTTACACAGGGCTCCCGATTGGATACGTAGCGTCGTGACGGCTTATTGATGATCTACGCCAGAGCGTGACAACGCCATGCAGCTAAGCGGACGCGGGTAGCTCCCCCTCCGGACACGGTTGCTAGTTCACCCGCGCTGCGGGCTGCATGGTTGCAGGCGCGATCTTGTCCTCGGGCGCGTGCAGGACGTTCAAGCCCAGCGTCGAGTGGGCTTCGGCAAGCCGCTCTGGCTTGCCGTGTTCAAGGCATTTCGGACGTCGCCCAGCGAGTCGATCATGGCGTAGATCTCAGCCTCTGCGATGGCGTCGCTGACTGCTGCCGTGCTGAGGACCGCCCTGGCTGCGTCGCGTTCGGCACGGGTGGCGTTGATCGATTCGACCAGTGCGGCGGACTCTCCCCCGACTTCGATGGCGTCCCTGCAGCCTTCGTAGCCGCCTTTCGGCATCTCTCCGCGTACACTCCGCTCGCTCCCGCGCCGATGAGTCGACTTGAGTGCCGCCTGTCGATTGCGAACAGACCACAGCGGCAACCGTCGCATCGACATCGGCGCGGTAGAACAGCTGGCCAACCCAGTCATCGACCGCATCCGGACAACGTCCGCCCGGATACAGACGGCTGGCGGGTGCTCAGCCACAGCAGCCGAACCGGGCGAGCGTGCGGGCTGGGCAGCGGACACCGGATGTCCCTGCGTCGGGTGAGCCGGACCTGCCAAGTCGGTGAAACGGCGGACACCGTGCCCACGCCGCCGCCCCCTACCACCCAATTCATGGTCAGCGCACCGATCGCGTCTCACTCGCGCCGGACGGCCATACCGAGAGCCGGTCCCAGCCACAGATGCCGCCCGTTACGGACGTTCGGGACGCCCCGGTTCATGCCCGCCGCTCGTGCTCCTCGACGTAGCGCGCCAGCGACTCGCTGGCCGACTTGATGTGGTCGACCATCGCCCGCCGCGCCGCTTCGGCATCATGCGCCAGGATCGCTTCGGCGATTCGTTGATGCTCCTGCAGGTTCTGCTTCAGCAACCGCGTGTTGCCCTTGTACGCCGGGTAGCTCGAATTGAGCGGGAGCCTGCGGCCGATGTCTTCCAGGCTGAGCATCAGCTGCCGGTTGCCCGACCCGGCCACGATCGCGCCGTGGAAGTCGCTGTTGGCCTTCGCCCAGCGCTCGTTCGCCTCGTCCGACTCCGACAGCTCGGGGCTGCCGGTGTACCGCTCGATGGCGTCGGCGAAATCGTCGAGCGCGCGCTGCATCTGCAGCACCTGGGCGTCGTTGATCCGGTGCACGGCCAGCTCGGCCGCCAGCCCTTCGATGGCCGCTCGGACCTCTCCCAGCTCGCGCACGTCCCGGCCGGAGTGCCCGTTCACCCGGGCACCCCGGTTCTTGACGATCGTGACGATGCCCCGGGCGTGCAGGACTCGGAGTGCTTCCCGGACCGGGGTTCGGCTCACCCCGAACTCCTCCGCGATCGAGTTGTGCCGCAACCACGACCCGACCGGAATGACGCCGTTGAGGATCCGGCGCTGCAGCTCCTCGGCCACCCGGTCGCTGATCGACTCAGAACCCTCGATGTCGTCCATATGGGATACGCACTCCTCGCGATGGAATCCTCACCCCGGCTGTTGGTATGTAACGGGAGGATTATGCATCCACTCGCGTGATCAGCTTGGGGTGGTCCGCCCGAAACGTCTACTGCCAGACGGCAGTACCACGCCCAGCGCGAGGACCAGCACCAGGGGCACCAGTTGCGTCAGCGGTGCCAGCGCCCATGCCTTCGCGGTGAGCACCGCGCCGAGTGCGGCTCCGCCGATCAGCCCGAGCAACAACGCGGCGTTGCGCCCGACGCTGCGGACACCCCCTCCCGTCGCCAGCCGGACGACGAGTCCGGTGAGCGTGCCGGTCAGGTAGGTCGTCGACAAGCCCCTGGCGCCGAAGCGCTGCACGGTGCTGCTCTGCAGGCCCAGCGCCACAGCATGCCCGCCAAGCAGGATCAAGCGCACTGTTTCGCCACGCTCGGGCCCGGTGACCCACCAGACGACCGAGAGCATCACGGTCAGCACGGTCTGCACCGCCAGCGCACGGGTGACGGCGGCCGGCCACACCGGATCACCGGATTGCGGCAAGCCCGCCAGCCGTGCGCCGAGGGCGCACCCGACGACGAAACTGATGATCGCGCTGACCGCCAGCACGATCAGGCTCCCGTCGGCCGTCGCCGCGCCGACGCCGGTGATCACCATGTTCCCGGTCATCACGCTGGCGAACGCTCCGCCGAGCGCCAGGAATCCGATGGCGTCCGTCGCTCCGCTGTTCACCGCCAGCAGCACCGCCAGGCGGTCCCGGACACGTTCCTGCGCGGCGCGACGGGCGTCGTTGCGCCGCAGCTGGTCAGCCCCAGGCATACGTGACGCGCTTCTCCTTGGGCTCGACGAAGTCGTTCGGGTCGATGATGTCGTGGTCGCGACCGGACAGCCCGCGGCCGTTGGACTGTGGTTTGCCCGGTTCCTCGGTCGCCGACTCCCGCACCAGTTCGATGATGTAGTGGGTGACCGGGTGGTCCTCGAGGTTCTTCAGCCGGTGCGGTTTGAGGCCACCATGCCGGCCGACGGTCTTGAAGAACGCGTAGCCCGCCTCGGCGTTCTGGACATGGCTGAACTCTTCTTCCTCGTCGAACTCCATCGACGCGGCGCGGCCCGGCTGTGGCCACAGGATCAGGTGGTCGTACTGGTGCGAGTGGTAGAAGATCGCTTCACCTGGCTGCAGCGTCATCGCCCACACCCGCACGTGCTCGTTGGCGAAGATCAGTTCGTTTCCCGGGTCGGTGGAAAACCCCTGCGGTGTCGAGTTCATGATTTCTCCTTGTCGTCTGGTCACAGCCTGCTGGCTTCGAGTTCGCGCACTTCCTGCAGGTACGCCGCGATGGCCTCGGCGGTCGCGGGCACGTTGCGGTCGATCGACCCCTCGACGCCGGCTTGCGCACGGTCCACGTAGGGGCGCTGGCGCTTCTCGTACTCGGCGAAAGCGGCCGCATGGTCGTTCGGGTGCTTTTCCAGTGCCTCGGCGAGGAAGTAGCTGCCGCTGATGGCAAGCGATGTGCCACGCCCGGACAGCGGTGAGGCACAGTGGGCCGCGTCACCGACCAGTACCACCCGGCCCTTGGACCACGCCGGCATCTTGGTCTGACCGCATTCGTCGAAGTACAGGCCATCGCTTTCGCCCATACGCGCGACGAGCTCCTGGATCCGCCACACGTCGTCCCGGTAGACGCTGCGCAGGACTTCGTGGACAGCTGCCTGATCGCGGTAGTCGATGTCGAGCTTCGGCGACCGGAAGTACCCGGCCACGATCTCCTCGCTCGGCGTCTGCAGCAAGCTGAGCATCCGGCCGGGCGCCAAGTGCATCTGCCCAGGCGTGCCGGCAGGCGCGGGTGGGCCGACCGGCGCCAGGACGACGTAGACCCCGAGGAAGTTGACATAGTCTTCTTCCGGGCCGAACACCAGCGCGCGGGTCCGCGAGTGAATGCCGTCGGCGCCCACGACCAGGTCGTAGTCGTCCTCGGTCCCGTCACTCAGCACGACGTGGACCGAGTCGCCGTTGTCGGACAGCTCGGTGACCGTGGTGGAGAACCGCACATCGGTGTTCTCCTCGAGTGCTCCGGCCAGGATCGGCATCAACTTCGGCCGGGGGATCTCGATGTCGTCTGGCCGGTCGTTGGCGTACCTGGTGGAGAAGCCCGCAATGCGTTTTCCTTCGTCGTCGACGTACTCCGTGCCGACGGTCATGCTGATCTCGGCAGCTCGGATCTCGTGGTAGATGCCCATTTCCCGGACCATGTCCAGGGCATCGCCGCGCACGTCGATCGGCGAGCCGGTCGTCCGGACGGCAGGTGCCTGTTCGATCAAGGTGACCGTGTGGCCGCGGCGCTGCAGGGTGATGGTGGCGGACAGGCCGGCCACACCGGCCCCGGTTACCAGAACTTTCATGAGTGATCCGATCCTGTGGTGAGGTGAACAGCGGTCACGAATCGGTGCGATTCGCCAGCACGTGTTCCCGGACGAGCCGGGCGACGGGTTCCTTGAACTCCGAACTCAGGCCGTGCCGCGCGTCGGGCAGGCAGACGAAGGTGGCGTTGGGGATTCGTTCCGCGATGAACCGTCCGTCCTCGGGCCTGACCAGCGGGTCGTCGGCACCGTAGATGAGCAGCGTCGGCGCCTTGATGGTCCGTAGCTCCTCGTCCAGGTCGTGCGCCCGCAGCGACTGGATCCGGTACGAATCGGGGTCGCTGACCTGCCCGGCCATCATCGTGCGCAACCGCTCCAGCTGCGCCGGGTCGGACTGGCCGGCGGGGCTGAGGATGGCCTGGACCATGATGTCGAAGCGCTCCTCGGGCGGACGGGCCAGAGCGGCCTTGGTGAACTCGTTGACGTTCCGGAAGCTCGCGGGGGCCGCTCCGCAGATCAGGCTCTGCACGCGGTCGGGGTGGCGGATCGCGACGTGCAGCGACACCGCACCACCGAATGAGAACCCCATGATGTGGGCTCGCTCTATCCCAAGGGCGTCCAGCAGGGCCACGCTGTCGTCGGCGATGTCGCCGATTTCGTAGGGCTCGGTGCAGCGGAAGCTGTCGCCCACGTCCCGCTGGTCGTACGAGATGGCGCGAATGCCCTCGCCGAGCAGCGGGGCCAAGCCGGCGTACTGGCCACGATGGGACTCCCCGCCGTGATGCATCAGCAGGACCTCGCCCGAGCCGAGCTCGTGGTAGGCGATCGGCCCGTTTGCGGTCTCCGCCACCTTGACGGTGCTGAAGCTCATCGCGTCGACCTTCTCCTTCCGGACGAATGAATCCAGTTTATCACGTATTGCATCCCATATTGGGTGAAGTGATGCCGTCTTGCCGGTCGTGGCACGGTGTCCGCCCAGGCGCTACTGCTCGACGCGCGGAATCGAGGCGATCAGCCGCTTGGTGTAGTCGTGCTGGGGCCGGTCGAGGACGTCCGGTGTCGGGCCGGACTCGACCACCTTGCCGTGGTTGAGCACGTACACTCGGTCGGTGATCTGCCGGACGACGGCGAGGTCGTGGGTGATGAACACGTAGGTCAGCCCGAGGTCGGCCTGTAGCTCGCGAAGCAGGTTCAGGATGTGCGCCTGGACGGAGACGTCGAGGGCGGAGACGACCTCGTCGCACACCACGATGCGTGGGTTGCGGCTCAGCGCGCGAGCGATGGCCACCCGCTGGCGCTCCCCACCGGACAACTGCCCCGGCCAGCGGCGGGCATATCCGGCAGGCAGTCCGACCCGTTCCAGCAGCTCGGAGGTGGCCGTCTCGAGATCGTCCGCCCCGGCCAGGCGCAGGCCTTCACGGAGCGTGGATCCGATCGTCCTGGTGGGGTTCAGCGTCGACATCGGGTCCTGGAACGCCATCTGGACCAGCCCGCGCACCATCGCCCATTGCTGCCTGGACACCCGCTTCGCGGCCAGCTCCACGCCGCCCACCCGGACACTTCCCGCACTGGGCCGGGTCAGCCCGACCATCATGCGAGCCAGCGTCGTCTTGCCCGAGCCGGACTCCCCTACCAACCCGACGCTTTCCCCGGCGTACACGTCGACGTCGACACCGTCGACCGCGACTTTGTCCTGGAAATTCTTGCGGACGCCACGCATCTTGACGAGGAGGTCGCCCGGCTGGACCGTCTCCGCACCGGCAGCGGGACGGCCGGTCATGTCGTCGGTGACCAGGGTGATCTCATCGGCACGATCGCACCGAACCCGATGGGTCCCGGACTCATCAGTGGTGCGCAGTGACACCGGCGAACTGGTGCAGGCGGCTACCGCGTAGGGGCAGCGCGGGGCAAAACGGCACCCGTCCGGCCGGCTGCCGGGCGACGGGACGGAGCCGGGAATCGTCATCAGCCGCGGCACCCGATGATCCAGCGGCGGTTCGGCGGCCAGCAACGCCGCCGTGTACGGATGTCGCGGCCGGGCGCGGATGGCGTCCGTCTGCCCCGCTTCCACGATCTGTCCCGCATACATCACGTAGACGCGGTCGCAGGTGGCAAACGCGACACGGAGATCATGGGTGATCAGGATCAGACCCAGCTCGTGGGTCCTGCGCAGCCGGTCGAGCAGCTTCAGTACTTCCTGCTGTGTGGTGACATCCAGGGCGGTGGTGGGCTCGTCGGCGATCAGCACCCGCGGGTTCTCCGCGATCGCGGCGGCGATCCCCACCCGCTGCCGCATCCCGCCGGACAGCTGAAACGGGTACTTGTCGACCACGGCCGGATCGGTGATGCCGACCTCGTTCAGCCTGGCCACGGCCTCGGCTCGCCGCTCCGCCCTGGACAGCTTGCGCCCGTCTGCGCCCCGCAGTGCCGCGGTGACCTGGTCACCGACCTTCATCACCGGATTCAGCATGGTGAACGGGTCCTGCATGATGAAGGCGATCTCGTTGCCCCGCAACCGTCGCCGCGCCGCCTCGCTGAGCCGCAAGAACGACGTGCCGGCGACCTTCACGTCGCCCTCGCTGGTCAGCTCGGGCGGCAACAGGCCAAGAAGCGCGCGGGCGGTGACGGACTTGCCGCTACCGGACTCGCCGACGATCGCAATCGACTCCCCGGGTGCGACTCGCAGGCTGATCGACTCCACGATCGGCCTGCGGGCCCGGCCCTGCTCGAGCCAGACGCTGAGTGAGTCCGTGGCCAGACCGGCCTGCCGGCCGGCGGCGATGGTCGGGTTCATCGTTGTCTCCTCGCCTGGTCGTGCTTGCGCTGCAGGTATTCGCCGATCAGGTTGGTCGAGACGGCGAGCAGGACGATCGCCACCGCGGGAACGACGGCGGGCCACACGTTGGTGAAGATCGTCGCCCGGTTGTCCGAGACCATCCGGCCCCAGTCGGGCGCCCCGGGCGGGGAGCCGAGGCCGAGAAACGACAGCGACGAGAACTCCACCACGCCGTAGGTGAAGACCAGGAAGAACGTGGCGACCATGTTCGGCACGATGGTCGGCACCAGGTGCGTCAGGACGACTCGCCATGTGGGCAGGCCGAGCGTGACCGCGGCCTCCATGTACGGCAGATGCGCGCGCTCCATGACGGCGGCGCGCAGGTTGCGCACGTGCAGCGGAAGACCGAAGACGATCAGGACCGCCAACGTGATGCCGAATCCTCCACCGGTGACCCCGGCGACCACGATCGCCACCAGCAGGGCGGGCACCGAGTACAGCAGGTCCACCATTCGGCTGATCACGGCGTCGATGCGGCCACCGAAATAGCCCGCCGCAACGGCCAGCAGCGTGCCGACGACGGTGACGCCGACGGCCAGCAGGAGCGGGCCGAGCCGCGACGTCCGGGCTCCGGCGATGATCCGCGAGAACATGTCGCGGCCGAGCTGGTCGGTGCCGAGCAAGTGCTCGCCGCTCGGCCCTTGCAGGCTGGCGGCGGCGTCGATGGCGCCGGGGTCCACCGGAGCCAGGCCCGGGAAGATCGCGCAGGCCGCAACGGCGAGCAGGAAGAGCCCGGCCAGCGTGGTCAGGACCGGGATCCGCGGCACCGGGAGGCGGGCCGCGCGAGAACGGCTGGACGTGAGCGTGGAGTGTGGCACCGCGGTCATCGTGCGGACTCCAATCGAAGGCGAAGACGGGGATCGACCAGCATGCAGAGCAGGTCGACGACGAGATTGACCACCACGACGAGCGACGCCGCGCAGAGCGTCACGCCTTGGATGACGGGCATGTCCTGGTCGTGGATGGCTTCCACCATGAGGCTGCCGATGCCCGGCAGATTGAACACGCGCTCGACCAGGATCAACCCGGTGAACAGGCTGACCACGATGGTGCCGGACAGCGTTATCAGCTGGACACCCGCGTTCCGCAGCACGACGTTGCGCAGCGTCCACCAGCGTCCGAGGCCCCTGGCGCGGGCGAACAGCGCCTGGTCCTCGGCGAGAATCTGCCCGATCCGGACCCGGCTGATCCTGGTGGTGATGGCCAGCACGGCAATTGCCATGGTGGTCGCGGGCAGGACGAGGTGGGCGACGGTGTCGAGGCCCCCGTCGCCGATCCCCAGCGCCGGGAACCAGCCGAGCTCGATACCGAAGAACCACGCGACCACCGTGCCGAGGACGAACGCCGGAGTGCTTGCCGCGAGCGTCGTCATGCCCAGCGCGAACCGGTCGACACGGGACCCCGCCCGGTGGGCCGTGACGACTCCGATCGCCACACCGGCCACCAGCGCGATGACCCAGGTGAACACCAGCAGCGGCACCGTGACTGCAGCCGCCTCGCCGAGCAGGGCGGCCACGGGCCTGCGCTGGATCACCGACTCACCGAGCTCGCCTTGCAACAGCTGGCCGAGATACGTCCAGTACTGGTCGAGCAGCGGCCGGTCGAAGCCGTAGATCTGCCGGATGTTCGCCAGTTGTTCCTCGGTCGCCAGCTTGCCGGCGATGGCGTATTCCGGTCCGCCCGGAGCGGCATGGACGAACAGGAACACCACGAAACTCACCACGAGCATGACCACGATCGATGCGGAGATCCGCAGCAGCACGTAGCGCAGCAAGCCTGCTGGGATGCCTGGGCGTTTGCGGGCGGCTACCGGGGCTTCGGCGGTGGTCATCGGTTCACCCCCACCAGCAGATCCCAGCGCTGCATCCACCAGTAGTTGGTGAATCCGTTGATCGTCATTGGCTTCTTCAGGCCGAACGTCATGTCGGGAATCGCCAGCGGCAGCGACGCGCCCACGGCGTGGTAAGCCGCCAGCCCGGACAGGAGCGCTTCCCCACGCTTCGGGTCGCCGACCGGGATGGCGTGGCTGCGGGCCACCGCCGCATCGGCGGCCGGGGTGTTCTGACGTGTCAGGTTGAGGTGCGACTTCGCCGGGACGAAGTAGTCCATCGGCATGACCGGGTCGGGCGCGTTGCTGGAGAACTGGAACAGCAGGAGGCCTTCGTGCTTGCCGCGCAGGATGACGTCGACGTAGTCGTCACCCTTCTGCTCGAGCCGGACGTCGATTCCTACCCGTTTGAGATCCTGCGCCAGCGCTTGCGCCACAAGACTGGCGTCCGCGTCGGCGGACTCGACAGGGAGCGTCACACTGAACCCATTCGGCTTCCCGGCCTTGCGCAGCAGTCGTTTCGCCAGGTCGGGATCGAACGCGTTCGCCTTGTCGAACTTGCCAAGGGTGTTCTCGATCGCTTGCTTGCTCGCGACGCGTTCGAGCGTGGACACCGACACCAGGGTGCGGGCCACCTGCCCGTTGCCTGCCAGCGCGGAGTCGACCAGGCCTTGACGGTTGATGGCGTGCCGGACTGCGGCGCGCACGTCCGGATCGTCGAACGGCGGCTTCGTCACGTCCATCATCAGCATGATCAGTGACGTGCCGTCGATCGTGGTGAACGTGAAGTCCTCGACGGTCCGCACCGCTTTGATCTGGCCGGTGGGGATTTCGAAGATCGCGTTGGCCTCTCCGGAGTGCAGCGCCAGCAGCCGTGCCGAATCGTCCGACACGATGGTGAAGGTGATCGACGAGAACGCCGCCTCGTCACCCCAGTAGTGCGGGTTGCGCCCGATCGTCATCGTCTTGTTGGGCTCGAACTTGATCAGCTGGTACGGACCGGTGCCCAGCTGCCCCACGTCCGGGGTGCCCACTTTGTCCCCGTGCTTGTCGTAGAACGCTTTGCTGACGATGCCGGTCCGGGCGACCGTGTAGAGAAACAGCGAGTGGGGCCTCGCGAGCTCGACGGTGAGGGTGTTGCCGGAGACGGCGATCGACTTGATGGTTTTCATGACGATGTGCGTGGTGCTCATGTGGTCGTCGCGCATCGCCTGCTGGAACGTGAACTTCACGTCCTCGGCGGTCAGCTCGCTCCCGTCGCTGAATCGCACGCCGTCGCGCAGGGTGAAGACGAACTTGGTGGGCGTGACCTGTTCGAACGACTCGGCCACGTTCGGCTGGAAGCCTTCCCCGTCGTAGCGGATCAAGGGTTCGTTGACCAGCAGGAGCACGCCTTGCGTGGACACCCCGCCCTGCCATTGGTCGAACACCGGCTGCATCGCCTCGACCAGAACATGCAGCTCATCGGGCCGACCGGAGGAATCCGCGCCGCTGGACACCCCGCAGGCGGCCAAGCCGGCGAAGACGGTCAGCGCGGCAAGAGCCGCAGATAATCGTCGGCGCACGCGCCGTAAGCTCCCGTGCGGTTTCATGGTGCTGCCTCCTCGTGCCGGGTGAGCGGTGAACTTCGTCAGACGTGCGGTACGAACTGGGGCTTTCGGCACCGGGACGGCGGGGGCTACCGCCCCACCGCGTATCCCTGTGCACCACGCGGGTTGGCACCCGCGCGCATCTGGCCGGAGACCGGGTCCCGGTCGACGGCGGACAACCTGCCGAGGTTGCCGGGATTGGACACGGTGACGGCGTGTCCCCGGCGGCGCAGGCCTTCGATGACGTCCGCGCCGAGAGTCGCTTCCACGACCAGTCCGCCCGGGGTCCATTCCCGGGGCCAGAACGACTGTGCGACGGCGGTGGTGTGGAACATCGGCGACTCGATCGCCTGCTGCGGGCTGTAGCCGCCGACCAACGTGCGCAGCAGATACAGCAGTTGCCACTGGTCCTGCTGGTCTCCGCCGGGCGAGCCGAGCGCCGACACCGCGACGGAGCCGCGTTCCAGGATCGTCGGACTCAGCGTCGTCCTGGGCAGGCGGCCGGGACGGAGCGCGGACGGGCTCGCCGGGTCGAGCCAGGTCATCTGCAGGCGGGTGCCCAGGCAGAAGCCGAGTTCGTCGATCGTGGGATTGGACTGCAGCCAACCGCCCGACGGGGTCGCGGACACGACATTGCCGTGCCGGTCGATCACATCGATGTGCACGGTGTCACCACGGGTTTCCCCGGTCGGGCGGACGGTCGGTTCGCCAATCGCGGACGCATTGGTCACCGCGGCGTCCACCTCTGCTTTGGTGCGCAGCGGCGGGAAGTACGGGGAGGTGCCGGGAATTGTTCCCGGCCGCCATTCCGTCGACGCGCGAGACGTGATCAGCGCGGCACGCTGTTTGGCGTATTCCGGCGAAAGCAGGGTCCGCAAGACTCCGTGGTCGTCGCGAGCGTCCCCGTAGTAGGCATCGCGGTCGGCCATCGCGAGTTTGAGGGCCTCGGCGATGGTGTGCACGCCGCGCTCGGTCGACGGATCGAGGTCGGCATCGTCGAAATGGTCGAGGATGGCCAGCGTCTGGAGCAGAACCGGACCTTGTGACCAGAACCCCGCCTTGGCCACCGTGGTGCCCCGGAACGTCAGCCGTACCGGTTCCTCCAGTTTCACGGTGAACTCGGCGAAGTCGTCGACCGACAGCACCCCCGCGTAGTCGTTGCCGTCAGCATGACGGTGCCGGGTCTGGGCCGCTTTCGCGGCGGCGGAGGCGACGAATCCGGTCTTCCATTCGCGCAGCGCGGCCTCGATACGAGCTTCCCGGGTCGCGCCGGTGTCGGCGGCTGCAAGCAGGCGGCGCAGCGTACGGGCGTACTGCGGGTTCTTGTGCAGTGTCCCCGGAGCGGGCGCCTGACCGTCGACCAGCCACAGCTTGGCGGACGTCGGCCAGTGGTCGCGGAAGAGATCGGCGACGGACGCGATGGTACTGGCCGCGTTCGGCAGCAGCGGATGCCCCACCTCGGCGTAGTGCAGGACGTACGACAGAACATCACGCAGCTCCCACGTGCCGAGTTCGCGCAAGATCACCAGCCAGGCCTCCACCGCGCCAGGTACGGCACTGGCGAGCGCTCCGGCTCCGGGGACGAACTCCAGCCCGAGCGACCGGTAGTGCGCGATGTCGGCGCCCTGCGGCGCGGGACCTTGCCCGTTGACCACCATGGTGTCTCCGCCGGCTGGAGTCACCAGCGCGACAAGGTCTCCGCCAGGCCCGTTCAGGTGCGGTTCCACGACGTGCATCACGAATCCTGCGGCAACGACGGCATCGAACGCGTTCCCGCCGCGTTCCAGCACGCTTTGCGCCACGGCGGAAGCGACCCAGTTGGTCGACGCGGCCATTCCGAACGATCCGGTCAGGGCTGGGCGGCTCAGGCGGTCAGGCGGAGCAGTGAACATGGCGGAAGTATGCAGTCTTCCTAAGTTGGATGCAATACTAAACTGATCGGATCCGACTGATGTGAAGGTGCCTATGCTGCCTGTGCCTTACGTCCGTGGCTTGCCGCCGAAGGTGGAGCGGACCGCAACTGAGCCGACACGACGTGACGGTCAGTGTGAAAGCGGCCGGAACCAGCTCCCCCGGCCGGAGACTCGTTCGCGGCCAATGACAGTCGAAGGCGCGAGGATGTTTCCGGAGCGGGCCGCAGATGAGGAGGCATCGTCCATGCGAGGCGCTGCAAGCCCGCGAGTCAGGCGTCTCCCACCGACGAACGCCGCGCCTCGTCCCGTTGACGCGCGAGCGCTCTACGGCCGAGCGACGAGTACGCATGTCCTTCTCCGGACACGACCACTCACCTCACGGGACAATGCAGCCTGGAGCGACGCTGTCCGTGGATGATCGGGTCCGCCGGGCGACCGCCCGCTACCCTCGCATCCTTCGAGAACTTTGCCGGTTTCGCCGAGCCTCCGGTGTTCCGGAGTCTCAGACGAGACGGTCCCCAGGTGCCACGTACGGCATGCCGTTGCTCGATGTCGTGCAGAGCGTCGCCTGTCAGGCAACTGACAATGCCGCCTGCCGTGGGTGCTGCCCGAGGCACGCCCCGGGTGAGACGGCCATGTACGCCCGGAGGGGTGTTCAGCTCTCCGGCTCGGCGACGGGATTCTCGCGGTCTTCGTCGGACGTCGCAGGCACTCCCCCGCGACGCGACCAGTAGGAAGCGAGGATCGAACCGGAGACGTTGTGCCAGACGGAGAAGATCGCCGACGGCAGCGCGGCGACCGGGCTGAAGTGAGCAGTGGCCAGCGCGGCGGCGAGGCCGGAGTTCTGCATGCCGACCTCGATGCTGATGGCGCGCCTGGAGGGCACGCTGACCCGGCAGGCGGCCGCGATCCCGTAGCCGAGCAGCAGCCCCAGCCCGTTGTGCAGAACGACGGCGAGGATCACCAGCAGGCCCACCGACAGCAACGTCGCCGAGCTTCCGCCGACCACGATCATCACCACGATCGTGATCCCGGTGACCGACACGAGCGGGAGCGCAGGCAGCATCCGGTCGACGAACGACGGGACGAGCGCCCGCAACAGCAGCCCGATCACGATCGGCACGATCACGATCTGCACGATCGACACGAACAGCCCGCCCGCGTCGACCGGCAGGAACTCGTCGGCCAACAGCAGGACGAGCAGCGGAGTCAGCAGCGGCGCGAGCAGCGTGGAGACGGTCGTCATCGCCACGGACAGGGCCGTGTCGCCGCGCGACAGGTACACCATCACGTTCGACGCGGTGCCGCCCGGAGCCGAACCGACCAGCACCATGCCCGCCGCCAGCTCGGGCGACAGGCCGAGCACCACGGCGAGCCCGTAGCCGATCAGCGGCATCACCACGTATTGCGCGGCAACACCGAGCAACAGGGCCCACGGCCGCTTCGCGACGACCACGAAATCGCCGGCCCGCAGCGTCATGCCCATGCCGAGCATGATCACAGCGAGCAGCCAGGGAACGGCGGGAGCGCCCGCGGCGAACGTCTCCGGGGCCAGCAACGCCACTCCGCCCGCCACGACGACGATGAGCGCGAACCACCGGCCGACCACCGCACTCACTCGCTCAAGGGTCTGCATCTGCTCAACTCCGCTCCACGTCCGGCGCCTGACTCGTACCTGCCGCCACGAGTCGGACGCCATGGAATCACTCGTCGGTGTAACCCCCGACGCGGGGTCCGATTCTTCCGACTCGTACCGGCGTCGGACAACTTGTGCCGGACCGCGGCCATGCCCACCTGGCGAATGCGCCATCCGGAGGCCACCGGGTGCCCTCGGTTCGTCCTGGCAGGACGACGTTCTCCGGGTTCCTCGACCCAGTCGGACGTATCCTGCGTCACATTTCCGCCGTATGCTGGGCTCCCTGGAGGGAAGTGGTGACGATGCCGGGCCTCGACACGAACGCTGCCGTGCTCGACGGGCCCCGGCGTGCACGTCACCGCTGGTGACCATCTCTGCGTCTTCTACCGCGGGCTGGCGGAACGCGACGAGATCCTGATCCCCTACCTGCGCCAGGGGCTGCTCAACGGCGACAAGTGCCTGTGCGTCGTCGACACCACCGAACCGGAAGCCGTGCTGGCCGCATTGGCGTCCGACATCGACATCACGGCTTCGGTCGCCGATCGCACCCTCGACGTGCGGCGGTCGGCCGACACCTATCTGCGCGGTGGTGCGTTCTCCACCGAAGCGATGCTCGAGTTCTGGGACGAGGCCATCGGCGGAGCCTGTGCCCAGGGGTATGCCTTCACGCGTGCCGTCGGCGAGATGACGTGGTCACTCAGCGGCCAGCCGGGGGTGGACGAGCTCATCGCCTACGAGGCCGAGCTGAACCGGTTCCTCCCCCGCTACCCGCAAGCGATCCTGTGCCTGTACGACCTGGAGCGGTTCTCTGGCGAGGTGCTCATGGACGTGCTGAAGACCCATCCGAAGGTCATCCTCGGGGGCATGTTGCTGAGCAACCCGTACTACATCGACCCGGACGAGTTCCTGGCGGGGCGGCGGTGAGCTCGGCGGTCGTTCCGGCCCAGCGAGCGGAGTCGGACCTGGCGCTGCGGCATCAGCTGGCCAACATGCGCGGCCTGCTCATTCTGTCGATGCTGATGACCGAAAGCTGCGACGAGGAGCAGATCCTGCGCCTGGCGGCCAGCTCGGTGCCGTCGGTCGCACGCTGCCGGGCCGAAGGCGCCTACCTCATCGAAGGCACCTGGAAAGCCGTCCAGGCCGCCCTGTCGGATCCGGTAGCCCGGGAGGCGGTCACCACCCAGTTGGCGGCACTCGGCCGCAACGGCGGGCCGGTGCGTCTTCCCGGCCGTGCCTGGTCGTGGGCACTGCCGTTGGGCAGCGTCGGAAGCTTCGTCGGTTACCTTCTGGTCAGCGCGGACGAAAAGGTGGACATACCCACCGAAGACGAGAAGTTCGTCTTGCACGCGCTCGCCCAGCAGACCGCCTCCGCGCTCGTCAACGCGCGAACGCACGCCAAGGAGCGGGCCACCGCCGCCGAGCTGCGCGCAGCGAACGAGAGCCTAGGGGCGACCGTGCAAGCGCTGAAACGCACCACCCGCATCCACGAACGCTTCACCCAGGTGTCCCTGGCCGACGAAGGCAGGGACGGCATCGCGGCGGCGCTGCACGAACTGACCGGCTACCCGGTGGCGATCGAGGACCGGTACGGAAACCTGCAATCCTGGGCCGGGCCGCACCGGCCGACCCCCTACCCCAAGGATCCGCCCGCACGGCGCGAACAGCTGCTCCGGCGCGCGCTGCGGGAAGGACGGCCGATCCGTGACGGCGGCAGGATGCTCGCGGTGGCCAGCCCGCGGCCGGACGTGATCGGAGTCGTCGCACTGATCGACCCCAGCGCCACCGCAGGGGACCAGGAACTGCTGGCACTGGAGTACGCGGGCACCGTGCTGGCCATGGAGCTGGTGCGGTTGCGCAGCCTGGCCGAGACGGAGCTGCGGCTGCGGCGCGACCTGGTCGAAGAACTTCTGGCCGGCACCGACGAGGAAAGCGCGCTGGCGCGCGCCAGTGCCCTCTCCTACGACCTGGAACGGCCGCACCGGGTGCTGGTGCTGGAAGGCAGGGGCAGAACGCAGGACGCCGACATGTTCTTCCACGCGGTGCGCCGCGCCATGCGTGCTTCCGCGGTGGGGTCGATGCTGGTCACCCGTGGTGACACCGTGGTGGTGCTGGCCGACCGGGAGGTGGACTGGGAAGCGTTCCGGGAGACGGTGCTGACCGAGCTCGGCGGCGGCCGGTGCCGGATCGGCATCGGGGGCCGGTGCGACCGGCCGAAGCGAGTCCCCCGCTCGTACCGGGAGGCCACCATCGCGCTGAAGATCCAGCGCAGCGCGCGCGGCCCGGACCAGGCGGTCAGCTACGACGGCCTCGGGGTCTACCAGCTGCTCGGGGAGGTCGAGGATCCCGCCGTGGTGGAACGGCTGGTACGGCGCTGGCTGGGCGCGCTGATCGACTACGACGCCAAGCGGCACTCCGAACTGGTCGAGACCCTGAGCCAGTACCTGGAATGCGGCGGTGCGTACGACCGGGCTGCCACGGCGTTGTGCGTGCACCGGAGCACGTTGAAGTACCGGCTGCAACGCATCCGGGAGATCTCGGGGCTGGACCTGACCGATCCGGACACGCAGTTCAACCTGCAGCTGACCACCCGCGCCTGGCGGACGCTGCGAGCCCTGCGGTCGTGACCGGCCGACACCGCGGCCGCTGCGGGCGCGGAGGACGAACGCGCCCGGGGGCCGGCGGATCGAGACGCTGCCGCGGTCTCCCCCCGGCCAGTCCTCCCGGCCGCGCAGCCTCACCGCCCGTAGCGGGCCCAGTGACGTGCGAACAGCTCCTCTTCGTCGATCGTGCGCGGCGGAATGGGCCGGGAAACCCAGGTCACGTTCACGAAGTGCCGGGCGTTGACGTTTTCCGTGGTGATGTTGCCGCCCCAGGTTCCGCAGCTGAGGCTGAGGGTGAACGGCAGCCCGTTGCGCGGGGAGCCTGCGCCTTCGTTGAGATTCTGATTGACCATCACGCGTGCGGTCTTTGTGCGCTCGGCCAGCAGCCGCACGTTCTCCTCCGAGGTGGAGTGGATGCCGCAGGTGTGCCCCAGGCCCTGGTACCCGGTGATGTCGTTCACCAACCGGATCGACTCGTCGATCCCGCCGCGGTAGCGGTACACCGCGAGCACCACCGACAGCTTCTCCCCGGAGAACGGGTACTCCGGTCCGGCCCCTTCCTCGGGCACCATCAGAAACGTCGTTCCGTCCGGCACGGAGAATCCCGCCTTTTCGGCGATGACCGAGGCGGACTTGGCGACGACGTCCGGCCGGGGCACCGAGCTGCCTTCTTTCCACATCGCCTGCTGCAGAGCCGACTTCTCCTCCGCCGAGCACAGGTAGCCGCCACGCGCCAGCAACCGGTCCACGACCGGCTGGTACACGTCGTCGTGCAGCACGATCGCGTTGTCGGCCAGGCAGCTCGTGGCCCAGTCGAACGTCTTCGCCGCGACGATAGCGTCGGCTGCGTCGTCGAGGTCGGCCGTCTCGTCGACCACGTGGACCGCGTTGCCGACACCGACCCCGTAGGCCGGGGTGCCGGAACTGTACGCGGCCCGGACCATGCCCGCGCCTCCGGTCGCCACGACCAGGTCGGCCTGCCGCATCAGTTCCTGCGTCGCCTCCAGCGACGGCTCGGCCACCACCTGTACGAGGTCCGCGGGCGCACCGACCTGCTCGCACGCTTCCCGCATGTACTTGACGACGGTCGCGGTCGTCTCGGCCGTGCGCGGATGCGGCGCGACGATGATGGCGTTGCATCCCTTCAACGCGAACAGCGTCTTCACCGGTGGCGTGGCGTCCGGTCCGGTCGTCGGGATCAGCGCGGCGACCACACCCACCGGCTTGGCGATCTTCGTCAGCCCGCGTTCGTGGTCTTCCTCGATCACCCCGACCGTGCGGACGTCGCGGATGTCCGACAGCACCCCCAGCACCCGGCGGTTGATCTTGGTGACCTTGTCCGCGTAGTTCCCGAAGCCACCCTCGTCCACCGCCAGCTTCGCCAGTGCTTCCGCGCGATCGGGCCGTGCCACCGCCCATGCCACGGCCGCGCACAAGTCGTCGACCTGTTCCTGGGTGTAGCCGGCGATCGCCTCCTGGGCCCGGCGCGCCCTCGTCACCAGATCGGTCACTGTGTCGGTGCGTGAAGTCATGGGTCAACCTTGACGCAGTTCGAGCCGGGGCGATTCGGCTTGCCGGGGCGAACTCGCGGCGCTTGCTTGCCCGCGTGGGACGTGCTGCCGCCGGCACGGTCACCATGTCCTGAGCGGCCAACCGACGCCCGGACCCTTGCCCCGCTGGGCCGGAGCCAACGCCCGCGCGCGGCCCTAATGTCGGGATCACGTTCAGGACCGACTCGGGCGGTGGCAGTGGTGGACATCAGGAACACGAAGCTGAACCTGGCCGCGTGGAACGAACTCATCGAGGCCAGCCTTGCGGACGAGAAGTCCGAGCCGATACTCAACATCGACGGCGACGCCGATCCGGTGTACGACGCCATCTTCGTCGGCGGTGGCGCGGCCGGGCGCTTCGGCGCGGCCTATCTGAAGGCCATGGGCGGTCGGCCGTTGATCGTCGACGCCTGGCCGTTCCTTGGCGGGTCGTGTCCGCACCAGGCCTGCGTACCGCACCATCTGTTCTCCGAAGCCGCCGAGGAGCTCGACCGGATGCGCTGGTTCTCCGGGGAGATGTTCTTCCCGCCGTTCGATCCCGCCAGGGCGAGCATCCTGGAGATGGTCAAGGTCTTCCGCGCCGGCCGCAGCAGCGCGCATGCCTTCATGAACTGGCAGACCAAGGAACAGCTCGAGGTCGAGTACGTCCTCAACGCGCGCGCGACGATCGTCGACCGCACCACGGTGGAGGCGGCCGGGCGGCGCTTCACCGCCCGCAACCTGGTGCTGGCCATGGGTGCGCGCCCCACGAAACCCGACATTCCCGGCCTGGATGCGCACGGCGTCTACGACTTCGCCACGTTCGTGGAGGACATCGACTACGAACCGACCAGCTGCGTGGTCATCGGCGGCAGCAAGGTGGCGATGGAGTACGGCTCGTTCTTCCAGGCCACCGGCTGCCCGACGACCATCGTGTCACGGTCACCGCTGATGCGCACCAAGAACCTGCATCACGTGGACGAAGACCTGCGGCGCTACGTCGTCGACGGCATGCGCAAGCGCGGCATCACCACCCTGGAAGGCGCACAGCCCGTCGCGGTCCGCTCGAACGACGGCCACGTCAGCGGGGTGACCGTGCGGCTGGCCTCCGGGCGCGAGGTCGAGCTGGAGACCGACTTCGTCTTCCTGGCCACCGGCGAACGGCCGACCGTCGATCACGCCCGGGACGTCCTGGCCATCGAAGTCTCCGACACCGGTCGCGTGGTGGTGGACCGGAGCATGCGCACCAGCGTGCCGGGGGTTTACGCGGTGGGAGACATGATCGACGGGCCGATGGAGATGTTCAAGGCCCGCAAGTCCGGCGTGACCGCGGCCCGCACCATCATGGGCGAGCACTGCGAATTCGACTACTCGGAGTTCCCCGACTTCCTGCACACCACGTACGAGGTCACGTGGGTGGGGCTGAGCGAGGCCGAGGCGCGGGAACGCTACGACGACGTCATCATCATCCAGATGCCTCCCACCGTGGCGGAGCTGGACACCGTGAACCTGCCGCTGCCGTGCGCCGAGGGCACGATGCTGTATGCGTTCCGCAAGCCGGAGCTGTCCGGTTTCCAGAAGCTCGTGGTCGACGGCGCCTCCCGCAAGGTACTGGGCGCCCACCACGTCGGCTACGGGGCCAAGGACGCCTTCCAGTACCTCGACTACCTCATTCATCGCCCGGAGGGCCTGACCATCGACGAGCTGGGCTGGATGAACGAGCTGTTCCTCAACCCCGAGCACTTCATCCAGCTGTCCCGGTTGCGCGCCGGCCGGAAGAGGCTGGAGAACCTGTGACCGCGCACGTGGCCGTGGTCACCGGCGGCGGGTCGGGCATCGGCGCAGCGATCTGCCGTCGGCTCGCCGCCGACGACTACACCGTTGCCGCGCTCGACGTCGACGCCGGCGCAGCCGAGAAGATCGTGAACCAGGTCGCCCCCGGCCGCGGGATCGCCGTCTACGCGGACGTGTCCGACCCGGAATCCGTCACCGCTGCGATCGACGGCGTCCTCGGCGAGTTCGGCCGCGTCGATCTGCTGGTCAACAACGCGGGCATCTCCGGCTCGGCCGAGGCCACGATCTGTCACACCACCCCGGTCGACGAGTGGGACCGGGTGATCGCGGTCAACGTGCGCGGGCCGTTCCTGTGCACCAAGGCAGTGCTGCCGTCGATGATCGAGCGCGGCTCCGGCCACATCGTGACGATCGCGTCGGTGGCCGGGCAGGTGGCGTTCCCGCAGCGGTGTGCCTACACCGCCTCGAAAGGCGCCGCGCTGATGTTCGCCAAGTCGATCGCGGTCGACTACGCATCAATGGGCATCCGTTCCAACGCGGTGTGCCCGGGGTTCGTACAGACCCCGATGACGCAGTGGCGCCTGGACGTCCCCGAACTGCGCCAGCGGGTGGAGAACGCGATTCCGCTGGGGCGCGTGGCACAGCCGGACGAGATCGCCGAAGCCGTCGCCCTGGTGGCCGATCCTCGGCTGCGCTATCTCACCGGGCACGCGTTGACCATCGATGGGGGCTGGACAGCGTTGTAGCGCGCCGCACCAGCTCCTCCTCGGCCCGTCCGGTCCGCTCCCGCACGGCCCGGCGCCAACCCTCGCCGGCCTCCAGCCGGGAGGCCAGCCGCTCGGCGACGGCACGCACTTGGTCGGGGGCACTGCCGCCGAGCGCGTGCCTGCCGAGTGCGTTCCCCGCGGGGTCCATGGCTGCGGCTACCTCCTGGTCAGTCAGGTCGAGCGTGAGCCCGAGCGTCTGTGCGGCCTGCTCCAGGCCTGCGGGCTGCAGCGCGTCCTGTCCCGCTTCGACTGCCGCCGCCACGGCGCGGCCGACAAGCCGGTATGCGGTGCGGTAGTCGAGCCGGTGGTGCAACACCAGCCATTCGGCGAGATCCGCTGCCCCGGTGAAGTGGCTTCCCGCCGCCTCGAACAGCGCAGCTCGCCGCACCCGAAGCGTGTCCACCACCCTCGCTGCCAGGGACACCAGTTGCTGTGCCAGTTCGACGACGGCTGCCAGCTCGCCGTAGGAGCGCAGCCAGTTGTCCGTGCGTGCCGACGGCGTGCGCTGGTTGACCAGCAGCCCGGTTGTGCGTCCGATGAGCGTGTTCGCCCCGGAGCGGATCACCGCCAGCGCGTACGGATTGCGTTTCTGGGGCAGCAGCACGGACGCCCGGCACAGCGAGGCGTCCAGTTCGACGTACCCGAAGCCGGGACTGGTGAAGATCTCCAGGTCTTCGGCGAGCCGGTCGGCGGTGGTCGCCGCCTGGGTGGCCGCCAGTGCGGCATCGGCCAGGCCGTCCACCGCCCACATCACGTCGCGCGTGTGCGGTCCGGGCGCGGCGAAGCCCAGCGCTCTGCACAGGCGGTCCCGGTCCAGCGGCACGCGGCTGCCCGCCACCCCGCCGACACCGGCGGGACAGAAGTCGAACCAGCGGTACGCGGCCTCCACCCGGTCCAGGTGGCGGGCGGCCTCGACGGCGAAACCGGCGAGGTAGTGCCCGAAGGTGGACGGCTGAGCCGGTTGCAGGTACGTCGTGTCGGCCCACACGGTGGCCGCTTCGTCCTCGGCACGCCGACGCAGCGCGGCCACGAAACCCGACACCGCTTCGTGCAGGGTCACCAGCCGTTCGCGCACGGCCATCCGGAAGGCGATCCGGCCCGCTTCCCGCCTGGTTCGGCCGGTGTGCAGCCAGCCGGCGACTTTGCCCAACCGTCGTTCCAGTTCACGTTCGCGGCTGTTGTAGGCGTCGCCGTAGACGGCGTCGTAGGGGAATGCGTCGGCCGGGGTGCGGACGAACTCCAGCAGGACCCGCAGCAGTTCCGCCATGTCCGATGGGGGGATGACCCCGACGTCGTGCAGCTCGAGCACGTGCGCCAGGTCCGCCAGGCCGAGCCCGCGATGCAGCAACGGCGCGTCGGCGAGTTCCGCCTGATACCCGGCCTCGACCAGTTCCGGAGCAGGCCCGGCGGCGATCCTGGTGTCGGCCCCGAGGTAGCCGTCCGGAGTGGTCGTCATACCGGCCCCTTCCTGGCGAACAGCGTCGCCGATCCCCCGGTGACCAGGAACACCACCGGCCCCTCCAGCCGGTCCGAGCGAGCGTGCGCGATCAGCGCGGCCATCGCCTTGGCGCCGAACACCGGGTCGAGCAGGATTCCCTCGGTGCGTGCCACCAGGGCGGTGGCTTCGTCACCGGCATCCGACGGCTTGCCGTAGCCGGGGCCGATGTAGCCGTCGAGCACGTGCACGTCGTCCGCCTCGCCGCGCATCGCAACCAGATCCGCTGCGCCGTCGGACAGGTGCGCCACCCGCTGCAGGCACTCCCGGACGGGGCGGCTGACGCTGACCCCCACCACCCGGTACGCACTGCCCAGCCACCGGGCTGCGGCCACCAAGCCGGCCTGGGTGCCGCAGGAGCCGGTCGCCAGCCACAGCGTCGCCGGCTTCAGCCCGGCCTCGTGCAGCTGGCTGTCGAGTTCCAGCCCGGCAAGGAGGTATCCGACCGCGCCGAGTGCAGTGGCGCCGCCGCGAGGAATCGCATACGGCCGCCGTCCCGCCCGCCGCAGCCGGGCACACAGCTCGTCGATGGTCCTGTCGACCGAAGAGCGTTCGGCGTCACGGGTGTAGTGGATCGTCGCGCCCGCCCACCGGTCGAGCAGCAGGTTGCCCACCGGCCGGCCGGGGGTGCCGTAGAAGACCAGGTGTGGTTCGAGACCGCACCGGCGTGCAGCGAGCGCGGCCAGCGCCGCCCAGTTCGACTGCTCCCCCGCTCCGGTCACGATGCAGTCGCAGCCACGTTCCATCGCGTCGGCGACCAGGAACTCCAGGCCGCGCGCCTTGTTGCCGCCGAGCCCGAGTCCGGTCAAGTCGTCCCGTTTGAACCAGACGTCAACGCCGAGCTCGGCGGACAGCCGCGGCGCCGGGTGCAGTGGCATCGGCAATGTCGCCAGGGGCATCCGGGGCAGCGCGTCCAGTCCGTTCACTGCCCCACCACCCGGTCGATCAGCTGACCCGTCGCTCCCAGCGCGGCCGTCGGATCCAGGCAGCGGTCGATCTCCTCGGCGCTCAGGTAGGTGGCGACGGTGGCGTCGGTGAGCAGAGCGGTGCGCAGGTCGATGCCGCGCTCACGCCCGGCCATCGCCGCGCGGTAGACGGCCTCGTGCGCGGCGTGCTTGCCGACGTGCGCGGCCAGTGCGTGCATGACCCGCTCGGACTGCAAGTAGCCGCTCGCGGCGTCGACGTTGGCACGCATCCGGTCGGCGTGAACCTGCAGGCCTTCCAGCAGCCGGACGGCCAGCCTCACCGCGGCGTGCGTGTACAGGCAGATCTCCGGCACGATCGCCCACTCGGCTTTCCATGCCCGTCCGTCGCGCTCGTGCTCGCTGACCATGCCCTCCACGGCCACGGCGGCGTCCGCGCGCACCAACCGGGCCAGCGTGACCAGGTGCTCGGACAGCTCGGGATTGCGCTTGTGCGGCATCGTGATGCTGCCGACCTGGCCGGGCGTGAACGGCTCGGACACCTCACCGATCTCCGGGCGCTGCAGCTGGTAGATCTCCTGCCCGATCTTGCTGACCGTGGCGGTGATCAACGCCAGCACACCGGCGAACTCCGCCACCGAGTCGCGTGCGGTGATCCACGGTATGTCCGGCACACCCAGTCCGAGCCGCCGCGCGAACGCCTCCAACAGGGGCAGGGCACGCTCGCCCCAGAACTCCATCGTGCCCAGTCCCCCGCCGAGCTGGACCATCTCCCAGCGGGACCGTCCCTCCGCCAGCCGGCTGCGATGGCGCCGCAGCTCGGCCGCCCACACCGCCGCCTTGAAGCCGAACGTGATCGGCAGGCCGGGCTGCCCGTGCGTCCGCCCCGGCATGACCGTGTCCCGGTGGCGACGGGCCAGCGCGACGGCGGCCGACTCCAGCCGCGCGAGCTCGGTGACGACCAGGTCCGTCACGTCCCGTATGACCAGGGACGTCCAGGTGTCGGTCAGGTCCTGGACGGTCGCACCGTAGTAGACCCACTCCCTGGCGTGCTCGGGCAGCACTCGCCGCAGGCAGCGGATCAGGCCGAGTGTCGAGTGGCCGCAGGCCCTGGTCTCGGCGGCCACCTCCGCCAGGTCGAGCAACCCCACGTCGGCGTGCTCGGTGATCGCGGTGGCGGCGTCGGCCGGGACCAACCCCACCTCCGCCTGCGCCGTGGCCAGCGCAGCCAGCACGTCGAGCCAGCGTTGGATCTTCGCCTCGTCGTCCAGCAGTGCGTGCACCTCGTCGGTGCCCCACAGGTGCCGGTAGAGCACGGAGTCGGTGATGTGGGCGCCCATGACGCTCACCCGGCCGTGATCGGTTGCTCCGCTGGGTGGAGCCCGACGAGCATGCGCAGCGCGCCGCGCACCTCGTCCAGATTCGAGCCCCACGGTACGACGACGGAGCTGCCGACCTGCTGCACACCGCGCTCCAGCAGGCAGCACTTGGCCAGGGTCGGTTGCGCCGTCGCGGCCAGGTCGTGCGTGCTCCGTGGACAGATGTCCACCCGCGGCGCGTCGTTTCCGTAGAAGTGGCGATGGAACTGCACGGAACGCTCACAGCCGACGAGCGTCCAGTCCAGGCGTTCGGCGGGCCGGGTGTCGAGGAATTCCAGTCGCCCGGCGATGTGCGTCCCCGCGCCACGGCAGGGCAGGAGATACGTGTCGGCCGGGTGCTCGGCCGCCAGCGTGCGCAGGTCGAGCACGTCCGCCACGAGCTCGATCGGCGGCAGCTGCTCGTCGAAGGCGATCGCCTGCTCGGCCATCGCCACAAACTTCGGCGGTTCGGGCGGCACGACCTCGGTGACGGCGATCCGCACCGGCTGCGGCCGCCAGATGAAGTTGACGTGCTCGTGGCGGCCCTGTACCAGGTAGGCCTTGGCACCTGGCCGGGCGTGCGCCTGTGCGGCGCGGGCCAAGGCGGTGGCGTTGCCGACGTCCGTCTCCGGCGAGTGCACGAACACGACTTCCGGGCCCGCTGCCAGCACGCGCGCCTCGACGACCGGGGAGAACAGCGGCTCGTCGGACTCCCTGCGCACCGCGACCAGGGCGACGCGGTCCCCGTTGCGCAGGGCCAGGTAGTCGGTGCGGCGGTACACCTCGCGGCCGAGCAGCCACGCCTCCACGGCTTCCGGGGTCAGGTCCAGGTCCGTCTCCTGTACCGACAATCCGCGGTACGGGCGGGTGATCGTGTTCGGCGCGGGCAGCGGGATCATCGGTGCACCCTTGCGGTGTCCGCTCGCAGGCCCAGCCGCAGGGTTTCCACCGCGAGCGCATCCTCCAGCGGAATGTTGCCCAGGTTCACCTGCGGTCCGAAGTGGTCGATCAGCCACACCTGCTGCGGCTTGCGCGGTGCCTCGAAGATGACCCGGTCGACCGGCAGGCGCGTCTGGATCTCCTCGATCAGCTCGGTGCGCAGGCTGCCGTCGGGGTGATACAGCCCGACGGTGCCGCTCTCCCGGCCTTCCACCACCACCCAGCGGGCTCCGGCGGCCAGGTCGGATTCCATCTCGTCCACCCAGTCGGCGGCGACCACCGGCACCGTGCTGTCCTTGGCGCCGGTCTCGGCGAGCACGGTGAAGTCCGTGGACAGTCGCCGGATCAGCTCGGCCTTGCGGTCCCGGCCGATCGCGCACAGCCCGTCGGAGACCTCGACGGCGGCGACGCCGATCCCGTTCGCCCACTCCACGAGCTGGTCGACCTTGTCCTGCGCGTAGCAGATTTCCAGCAGTGTTCCCCCCAGGCAGAGAGTGATGCCCGCCGACCGGCACAGCATCGCCCGGTCCTTGGCTGCCGGGTCGACGTACGCGGTGCCCCAACCGATCTTGAGCACGTCGACCAGGTCACCGGCCTGGGTGAGCACGGCCTCCAGATACGGCACCGGCACGCCCCTGTCGAGCACATGGGTGACTCCTGCGCTGCGCGGTTTGCCCGGGCGAGCAGGCAGGTCCAAGAACCCCGGCGAATCCCACACCACGATTGCCGACCTCCCGCACGACGCCGCTGGTAGTGCCTTCGACCGTAGGCGGCGGCAGCCGGGGCGTCTGTGTCCTGCCGGTACCAACGTCACCCGGCGCTTCGGCCCGCTGGGACATAGGAGCGCGGGCTTGCCTTCCCTACCGTGAGCGGCAGACGTGAGGAGTGATGGCATGCCTGGTCGACTGGTCGTTGTCGGCGGCGGCGCCGCGGGCATGTCTGCCGCGTCGGCGGCCCGGCGGACCGATCCGCACTTGGAGATCGTGGTACTCGAGGCCACCGGCTACGCCGCTTACGGGCTGTGCGGGCTGCCGTACTACGTCGCGGGCCTGATCGAGTCGGTCGAGTCCTTGGCCGCCTACTCCCCCGAGTTCTTCCGCCGCCGGCGGCGGATCGATCTGCGCCTGCATGCCCGTGTGCACAGCATCGATCCCGCCACCCGCACGGTGACCTACAGCCACGACGGCCATCAGCGGCGCCTCGGCTACGACCGCATCGTGCTGACCACGGGCGCCACCCCCGTCCGGCCGGACGTGCCGGGGCTGGACGATCCGCGGGTGTTCACCGTCCGTTCGCTGCCCGACGCGATCAGCCTGCGCAGCCTGCTGGACGCCGGACGGCTCGGCCGGGTGCTCATCGTCGGGGCAGGCTACATCGGGCTGGAGATGGCCGAGGCCTTCGTGCACCGGGAATCGACGGTCACCGTGGTGGAAGCCCTCGGCCAGGTGATGCCGAACCTGGATGCGTCCGTGGCCGCGCTCGTGGAGGAGGAAGTCCGGCGGCAGCCCGTCGACCTCCGGCTCGGCGCCAAGGTGACCGGGGTGACCAGGGTGGGAGACCGGCTGCTGGCCGAGATCGACTCGGACGAGGTGCTGGTGGACGCCGTCGTGCTGGCGACCGGTGTCCGGCCCGCGAGTGAGTTGATCGCCGGTGCGCGTGCCGACTCCCGTGGCTGGTTGCTGGTCGACGACCACATGCGTACGTCGGTGCCCGACGTGTTCGCCGCCGGCGACTGCATCGCCCCGTGGCACCGGGTGCTCGGCAGGCCCGCGGCGGTGCCGCTCGGCCCTGCCGCGAACAAGACCGGGCGGGTGGCAGGGACGGTGGCCGCGGGTGGTTCGGCGACGTTCCCCGGAATCGTGGGAACGGCCGTGGCGAAGGTCTTCGATCTCGCCGTCGCCCGCACCGGGCTCACCGAAACCGACGCACGCGCCGAGGGCCTGCCCGCGATGGCAACCGAGGTGACGGGGATGTCCCGCGCCAAGTACTACCCCGGCTCCCAGCCGGTGCACACCCGCATGGTGCACACCCCCGACGGCCGGCTGCTCGGTGTGCAGATGGTCGGCAGCGGCGACGGGGTCGCGAAGCGGATCGACGCGGTGGCCGTGGCGTTGCAGGCCGGGCTGTCCGTCTCCGAACTGGCCGAAGCCGACTTGGCGTACGCCCCGCCCTACGCCCCCGTTCGCGAGCCGGTACTGCTCGCCGCACAGGCGGCCGTCCGGCTGGCCAGCCAACCGCAATCACCCCGAGCGGCCTGACTCACCGGGAGGAGTCGATGTCCGGACGCATGCGAGGACGCACCGCAGTGATCACCGGCGCAGGATCCGGGATCGGACGTGCAGCGGCCGAGTTGTTCGCCGCGGAAGGAGCGGCCGTGGCCGTGTTCGACGTACGGCAGGACGCCGCGCAGGAAACCGTCGACAAGATCACCGCGGCAGGCGGGACGGCCATGGCGGTCGCGGTCGACGTGAGCTCCGCGGAGAGCGTGCAAGCAGCGATCGACCGGACCGCGGCCGAGTGGGGCGCGGTGCACGTGCTGTACAACAACGCCGGCGTCAACAGCACCGGCTCGGTCGCCGAGGCCACCGAGGAGGACTGGGACCGCTGCTTCGCCGTCAACGTCAAAGGCACGTTCCTGTGCTCCCGCGCCGCGGTGCCGCACATGCGGAAGGCGGGCGGCGGGGCGATCGTCAACCAGGCGTCGGTGGCCGCGCTGGCCGGCATCCCGAACTTCGCCGCCTACTGCGCCGCCAAGGGCGCGGTGGTGTCGTTGACCCGGTCGATGGCGGCCGACCTGGCTTCCGACGGGATCCGGGTCAACGCGATCTGTCCCGGCACGGTCTTCACGCCGCTGATGGAGCCGCTGCTGCGCGCCCGCGGTGACGGGGACCTGGAAGCGGGCCTGGCCAAGACGGTGGCCAAGTACCCGATCGGCAGGCTCGGCACACCCGAGGAGATCGCCCGGGTGGCGCTGTTCCTGTCCAGCGACGAGGCCTCGTTCATGACCGGTTCGATCGTCGCGTCCGACGGCGGCATGACCGCGGTGTGAGCGGATGGAGACGCCATGGCCTTTCATGTGAACCCGGACAAGCTCACCGGCCTGTCGCGCGCGATCGAGATGGTGCACGACGGGGCGGTGGTCGCGCTGGGCGGCGGGCTGTCCGCCCGGCTGCCGATGGCGATGGTCCGCGAGCTCGTCCGGCAGGGCCGCTCCGGCCTGCACGTCGTCGGATCGGCACACGGCATCGACGTGGACCTGCTGGTCGCAGCGGGAGCGCTGGCGGTGTGCGAGGAGAGCTACGTCGGCTTCGAGCAGGACTTCGGGCTTGCGCCCGCGTACCGCCGCGCCGCCCAGGCGGGCACCATCGAGGTCCGGGAGAGCTGCTGCGGCACCCTGATCGCCCAGTTGCGGGCAGCGGAAGCCGGATTGCCGTTCATGCCGGTCCGCGGCGTCGTCGGCACGGACATCCCCCGGCTCCACCCCGAGTACGGCTTCGTGACGTGCCCGTTCACCGGTGAGCGCCTGGTAGCGGTCCCGCCGCTGCGCCCGGACGTCGCGCTGATCCACGCCCCCATGGCCGATCGGCACGGGAACGTTCACCTGGAGCAGCCGTATGTCCTGGACGAGCGCTTCGCGGCGGCGTCACGGGAGGTGATCGTCTCCGTCGAGCGCGTGGTCTCGACCGAGGAAGTGCAGCGAGCGGGAATCACCGTGCCCGCGCATCTGGTGTCGGCGGTGGTCGAAGTGCCGTACGGGGCGCACCCGTCCTCCTGTTACCCCGACTACGCCTACGACCGGGCGCACATCGGCGAGTACGTGCGCGCGGCCGCGCAAGGTGGCGCCGCGCTGGAGGACTACCTGCAGCGCTACGTCACCGGAACGCCGTCCGAAGAGGCCTACCAGAAGGCCGTCGGTGAGGACCGGCTGCGCAGTCTCGGCACCTGGGCGGAATCGACCGAACAGTGGAAGGAGCTGTTCGTATGAGCTTCTCCATCGACGAGTGGTTCGTGATCACCCTGGCTCGCACGATCCGCAACCGGGAAGTCGTGTTCCACGGTTTCGGCAGCCCGTGCGCCCAGGTCGCCATGCACGTCGCCCGCACCACGTTCGCGCGCGACATGGTCCTGGTCGAAGGGGCGATGTACGCGATCAATCCCGATCCCCCGTTCATCCCGCCGACCAGCAACGACGCGAGCTTGCAGCGTGGCGCCGCCTACCGGATGCGGATCGAGGAGTTCTTCGACGCCGCGGCGCGCAGCGACGTGGACCGGATGTTCCTCTCCGGCGGCCAGATCGACCGGTACGGCAACACCAACGTCACCGCGATCGGGCCGCTGGAGTCCCCCAAGGTGAAGCTCGGCGGCGGTGGTGGTGGCTGCAATCTGTCCGCCACCATCCGGCAGCTGACGTTGTGGACCACGCGCCACCGGTCCGGCCGCACGCTGGTCGAGGAGTGCGATTTCGTCACCGACCTCGGCCACCGCACGCGGGGGGGCACCCGGTCCGAGCTGGGCTTCACCGGTGGCGGCCCGCAATGGCTGGTCACCGAGCTGGGTGTGTTCGACTTCGACGAGGAAGGGCATGCCAGGCTGCGGCAGATCTTCCCCGACGTCGACCCGGACACCGTGCGCGCGGCAACCGGGTTCGAGCTGCGCGTGGCCGCTGACCTGCGCCAGGTCGGCCCGCCCAGCAGCGCGGAACTGGCCGCGGTGCGCGGCATCGACCCGCTCGGTGTGCGGCGGCTGGAGTTCGCTCCCGAAGAGCTCGAGCGCACGTTCGACTTCCACGACGGACTCCCCTGCGCATGCTGAACGCCGTGTTCGAGCCGAGCCGGATCGCGCTGGTCGGCGCGTCCGATCGGCCAGGCTCGGCGGGCAAGATGTTCTGGGACAACCTGCGCTCGTTCCCCGGAGACGTCATCCCGGTGAACCCGCGTGCGCCGACCGTGGGCGGCGTGCCGACGGTACCCAGTCTGCGGAACGTGCGCGCCGATCTCGCGGTGCTGGTCACCCCCGCCGACACGGTGCCGGAGATCGTCGCGGAGGCCACCGGGGTCACCGCGGCGGTGGTGATCAGCGGCGGATTCGCCGAGGCCGGGCCCGCGGGCGTGCGGCGCCAGGAACGGCTGATGGCGGCCGCCCGCCGTGCCGGAGTCCGGATCGTCGGGCCGAACTGCTTCGGTGTGCAGAACTGCGCGTTGCCGATGAACGCCTCACTGTCCGGCGGACTGGCCGCCCCCGGCAGGATCAGCCTGGTCACGCAGTCCGGGTCCTACGGGATGGCCGTGCACACCGTGGGCGTCGACGACGCGGCCGGTTTCGCCAAGGTCTGCGCCACGGGCAACAAGGCCGACGTCGCCGACGCCGAACTGCTGCGGTATCTCGGTGCCGACCCGCAGACCCGCACCATCTGTGTGCTGTCCGAGTCGATGCCGGACGGCCGTGAGTTCGCCACGGCCGCGCGCGAGATCACCCCGCACAAGCCCGTCGTCGTCGCCCTGACCGGGCGTTCGCCGAGCGGCGCTCGGGCCGCGTTCTCGCACACGGCGGCGCTGGCCGGCCGGCACCGCATCGCCGTGGCCGCTCTCGAGGACGCCGGGGTGATCGTGGCACGGTCGGGTCTGGAGATGCTGGACACGGCACGAGCGCTGGACCACCGGCCGCTGCCTGCGGGCCGGCGGGTGGGTGTGGTGACCAACTCCGGCGGTACCGGCGTGGAACTCACCGACCTGCTCAGCGCCGCAGGGGCGCAGGTGCCGGAGTTCTCGGCCAAGTTGCGTGACGAGCTCGCGGCGGTGCTGCCGCAACTGGGCAGCCCGCGCAACCCGGTCGACGTCACGACGGCGTGGGATCGCTTTCCGGAGTTGTACCGGGCGGTCGTGGACCGGCTGGCTCGTTCCGGCGAGGTGGACGCGATCGTCGCCGTGCTGTTGCAGCGCGCGGCCAGTCCGGAGGTCGCCGCGGCGGTGCGCGCCGCCGCCGCGAGGAGCGACGTCCCGGTGTACGTGTGCTGGGTGGCCTCCCGCGGGCAGCGGGCGGGCGTGCAGCAGCTGGCGGATGTGCCGTGCTTCGACTGGCCGGAACGGACTGCCCGCGCGGTCGGGCACGCGGTCGGCCGCCCGCTCCCCCGCCATGCCATGCCGGCGGTCACGTCGCGCCGTCGCACGCCGCCGGGCCGGCTTCCCGTCGACGCGGGGGCTCGCTTGCTGGCCGAAGCCGGCCTCGACGTGCTGGCGTGGCGCCTGTGCGACACGCCTGCCCAGGCCGTCGCCGCCGCACGTGAGCTCGGCCATCCGGTCGCGGTGAAGGTGGTCCATCCCGCGCTGGAGCACAAGAGCGATCGCGGCGGGGTGCGGCTCGATCTGTCCGACGAGGGTGCGGTGGCCGAGGCCGCGGTGGACTTGCTCGCACTGGAAGCCGGCGCTCGCCTGCTTGTCCAACGCATGGGCACCGGGGTGGAGATCGTCGTCGGCGGGATACGCGACCCGTGGTTCGGGCCCGCGATCATGGTCGGGTTCGGCGGGGTGCTGGCCGACGTGCTCGACGACGTCGCCTTCGCGCTCGCACCGCTCGACGAGTCCGACGCCCACCGGCTGCTGCGCCGCCTGCGCGGATACCCGGTGCTCACCGGAGTACGCGGCAGGCCGCCGGCCGACCTCGACGCCCTGGCGCGCACCGTCGTCGCCGCGTCCGAGCTGCTGGCGTCCGATGCCGGCATCGCGGAGTTCGACCTGAACCCGGTGTTGTGCGGCCGGACCGGCTGCTGGATCGCCGATTGGCGAATCAAGGGCGGAATTCCGTCCCGCGGGGACAGGCCGGGCATGACGGATTTGGCCCTGCAAGGCGGGGAAATGCCGCGTGGTTCTCCGTAGCGTTCCTAGGTATCGCACACGTCCCCAGGAAGGTTGTGAGCACCATGCGAGTTGGCTCCGAAGACATCCTGCTCCCGACCACGATGGTCGGTAACTACCCCAACCCGCGCTGGTACGACGGTCAAGCGTTCGCCACGTTCCCGCAGGGCGAGTTCGTCTATGACTCGATCAGCCGGGAAGCGTTCGAGGACGCCGTCGCGGCGATCGTGCGCGACCAGGAGATGGCCGGGCTGGACGTGATCAGCGATGGCAAGGTGTACGGCGGGGACTCCCCCTACGGCACGATCGCCTATCACTACGCGCAACGGATGTCCGGGTACAAGATGTCCGGACCGCCGATCGGGTTGCCGATCTACTCGACGCTGTACGCGCCGACCTGCGTCGGTGAGGTGCGCCGGGAGCATCCGTTCCACCTGGCCAACCTGCGCGCGGTGCGCAAGGCGACCAACAAGCCGGTGAAGATCTCCTACACCGGCATCCAGGTACTCGCCGCGGCCACCAACAACCAGTACTACAAGGAGACCAAGGAGCTGGCGCTGGCCATCGCGAAGGCCTTCAACGAGGACTTCAAGGAGCTGGCCGACAACGGTGCCGACATCATCCAGCTGGACGAGTTCGTGTGGCCGTACGGCATGGGCGACTGGGAGATCGAGGCGCTCAACAAGGCGGTGGAAGGTGTGGACTGCCAGTTCTGGGTGCACACCTGCTGGGGCAACTACTCCGGCACGCCCGGCTACTTCCCGGACGAGGCCCCGCGCGAGTTCGGTGCGTGGGTGCTCGACCAGCGGCCCAGCGACGCCCCCGCCCCGGAGCGGGCCCGGGCCCTGTTCCCGCACGTGCTGGACGCCAACATCGACGCACTGAACTACGAGGTCGGCCGCACCGGGCCGGACGACCTCAAGCCGCTGGCCGAACACAACTGGAGCAAGCCGTTCGTGGCCGGTGTCATCGACGTCAAGTCGACGGTGACGGAGACCGCCGACGAGGTGGCCGACCGCATCCGGCAGGTGCTGGAGTACGTGCCGGCCGAGCGCCTCGGGCTGACCACCGACTGCGGCCTGATCAACCTGCCGAGGATGATCGCGCAGAGCAAGCTCAGGGCGCTGGCCGACGGCGCTCGCATCGTGCGCCGGGAGCTGGCGGCCAAGCGCGAGCCGCAGCCTGCCTAGCCCCGTCGGCGGGAAGCTGTCGCGGCCGGTTCGCCCGGCCGCGACATTTCCATGATCACGGCGGGATCGTAGACCACGTTGATGCTGCTGCCGAGCCTGCCGATGTCCGCCCCGTACAGGTGCAGGGAGATGGCGATCTCGTCGCCGGCGCAGCGCACATGGTGGATGTCGCGGCCGACCGGTGGAAGCCCGGTGACCGTTCCGGCGACGTTGTGGAACTCCCCGGTGGGCCGCAACCGCGGGCGGCCCGTGGTGTCGCGGGTGACGTCGAAGCGCTTCTCCACCTCGTGGCCGGCGTGCACGCCCGTGATGCACCAGGCGACGTGGTCGTGCACCGGTGTCTCCTGGCCGGGCAGCCACACCAGAGCGACGACGGAGAACCGTCCCTTTTCGTCCACGTGCAGGATGTGCTGCCGGTAGTGGTCGGGGTCCGGCTCCATTTCCTTGCGCTCGAGAAGCCGTTCGTCGCCGATGATGTCGGCGAGCATGGTCTGCGCCGATGCCGGCAGCTGCTCCGGATCGTCGACGTGGTCGGCGACGCGTGTGAGCCGGTCGGTGAACATCCGCATGAGTGTGCTGGGCATGGCGGGCGCCTCCCTTGGGTGATGCGCTGTCGCCGATTGTCCGCTTCTTCCGCGCTGCACACTTTGTCCTGGCAGGACGAAAACCCCTCGGCACGATCGTGCACCGTCCGGCATGGACGCGGACGCAGGGCACCTGGGACGCCTAGGCTGGTGCGCAGGCTCCTGATCACCCGGTCACGTCGCTCGTTGCCCGGCCATGTGCCGCGGGCGGCCCGGCGTCGGCCGCCTCGTCCTCCTGCGGCGCGAAGGCGAAGCTGTGCAGCCCGGCGGATCCCACCACGTACATCGTCTGCGACCGAAGGCTCCATGTCGCGCCCACCAGCGCGTCGTCGACCCGTGTCATGGCGGCCGCTGCCAGGGTGGGCATGGTCCGGACCTCCACGGCACCGGTCCTCGTCACGGCCGCCAGCCAGCTGCCGTCCGGGCTGAACGTCACGCAGCACACCGGGCCGTTCGAGCTGGTGACCGAGTGCAGCACTTCCCCGGTGGCCGCATCCCACACGCATATCGTGCCGTCGTGCGCACCGCCGGCCAGCCAGCTGCCGTCCGGGCTGAACGTCACCGACTTCACCGCGTGTGTGCCCACACTGAGCGTACGCGACTGCGAACCGGTCGTGGCGTCCCACAACCGTACGAATCCGCTGGCATCCCTCGTGGCGAGACGCCTGCCGTCCGGGCTGAACACGACCGCCTCTGCGACGCTGTCGGGGCTGTGCAGGGTCCGCTGGAGCGCCCCCGTCGCCGCATCCCACAGCCGTACTGATCCGTTCGCGTAGCAGGCAGCGATGCAAGCAGCATCCGGGCTGGGCGTCACTGAGCACACCGGGCCACTCGCGCCGTCGATCCTGCGCAGGTACTCCCCGGTCGTCGCGTCCCACAGGCGGACGGCGCCGTCGTGCCCTCCGGCGGCCAGCCAACTGCCGTCCGGGCTGAAGGCCAGAGACTTCACTTCGCTGCTACCGGCATGGAGCGTGTCCAGCAGGGCTCCGGTTGCTGCGTCAAGCAAACGGACGTCGCTGGCCGAGGCGACCGCCAGAAAGGCGCCGCTCGGCTTCACCGCCACCGCCGTGCAGCCCGGCCACGATCCCGACCGTGCGGCGCCCTTCCCCGCACGCGGCGTGCACGACCTGGTCGACCTCGTCTCGCGGAACCATCCAGTGTTCGGGATCGCCGGCCTTCGGCGGCGCCAGCACGACCCCGTCCTTGTTGGTCAGCAGCACGTGGACGGAGAGCACGGTCCCCACCACGGCCGCGATCGCGGCGATGATGTCCGCGACGATGGCGGCCGTCTCCCACCCGGACAGCACGAACGCCGTGACCATGTGTGCCACGGCAGCGACCCCCACTGCCCACACCGTGGCGATGGCCCACCATCTCAGCCTGGACATGGTGACATTCTGTCAGCAGCTGGTCTCATGCGGTATCCGAAAATGCCACTTCTTCCTCCGAGAGCGGCTTTCGGTTGCGCAGATTCTTGGGCGCGTTGCGCCGCCGCCAGGCGCGGCCGCTCATGTCACGGATCGGTGTCGAAGACCTCTTTTCCCGCCATCAGGCCCCGGACGATCGGGAAGCTCCAGAAAATTGGCACGTTCGGCAGTAGCAAGCCGTGCCCGGACCTGCCGTGTCGTAGTGGTCGTGTTCGGCACGGATGTCATGAATGAGCTTCGGTGAGCCCGATCACCGATACGCACGAACGTCAGCGGTAGCAGCCAGGCAGGACGTCGTGATCGTCGAAGGACGACGCCATGATTCAGGCCGTCGTGCATTTCGTCTTCGGCGCCGACCGTGCTCGTGCCGTCGACGGCGAATTGATTCGGGTGGCAGCCAGCGCCCGGCGGGGCGTCCGAACCGGCGCGAAGATCGTTGCGGAACCCACATCGACATCACAACCCGGCGTCGGCGAGTGCGTCCTGATCACCGATTCCGGCGGCAACACCACCGGAATCATGGTTCTGTCGGGCAGTGACGATTGACCGGTCGCTCGATTTCGGCCCGAGCCGTCGAGAGGACTCTTCGCGATCATTCCGGCGCTGACTGTCGGCTGATCGTCCTCACCGACCGCGGACGTGGATGACTCAGTTCGTGCCCCACGTCCGGCTCACCCGATGCCATTCTGCTGCCCACGCGGCATATCGCCGACGGTTGAGCAGCCAATGCCCCAGGCAACAGACGGTCGCCAGCAGCGCGACGAAGCCGAGCCACATCCGCGTCGCGTTGAGCGCCGCATTCAGTGCTGCTTCTTCGTCCGTGAGTGGCTGCGGCACCCGTTCCCCCCGGCCGTCCACCCACACCGTCACTGTGACGCCCGCCTTCGACCCCGCTGGCACGTGCGCGGTTCCGGTGTGGCGGCCCCCGGCTGCGGTCCACTCCACCGGGGCGCTCACCGGGGCGACCGTCCCCGGATGGGCTGGTGGTGCGTCGCTGACCAGCGTCGCGATCGTCGGTCGGCTCTCCGCCCGTTGCCGATCCGCCTGCTCCAGCAGATCCGCGTGCACGGTGGAACCGATGACGCCCACGACCGGCAAGGCGCCGAGCGCGGCCGTCACGCAGAAACCCACCACGGCAGCCTCGATGCGGTCCGCCGTGCGCACCAGCCCGTTCCGGGACCTGAGCAGCCGCAACCACTGGGTCATCCGGGCAGGCCGGTGGCTGGCCTCCTCGCCCATGACTGCAACGGTCGTCCGCCGCAAGGACGACGACGAGGGCCGCAAGTCCCTGCCGCGGTGGACTTTGGCAGGCCATCCCTGCCCGGGAACCACATGCAAGAGGATCCGGCAGCGCGAAAGCAAGCGATCATGATGGCTGACCGGTTGCTCGTGTCCGGCGACGTTGGAGTTCGTCGTCGTGTCCGGCGACCTGAGCCAGATCCGGGTGCAGGTCCGCAAGAGCGCCGAGAAGCAGCGGGAATCGCTTGCCTGGCGGCACCCGGACCCGAACGGGCTGTGGTCGGTGGCCATGTCCGGGCGGCTGTGGGAACGGCGCGCGGCACACGGCGACTTCGCCGAGGTCCGCATCGGCACCGGCACCCAGCGGCTGGCCCTGCAGATCTCGCCGGTCAGCTCCAAGCCGATCTCCGACCTCGAACCGCTCTCCGCGCGGGCGCTGCGGAGGTTCATCAACGCGCACAGCACGGTGGCGAACCTGCCGACGTCGCTGTTTCTGCGCGGCTTCTCCACCGTGAAGTTCAGCGGTGACATCTCCGTCGTCCGCGCCATGACCAGGGCGATGCTGGCCCAGCTCGCGACGTTCCACTCGCCGGAGGACCTGCGCATCGCGGTGTGCGCCAGCCAGGACAGGGCCGAGCTGTGGGACTGGGTGAAGTGGCTGCCGCACTCCCAGCACCCGGTCGAGCAGGACGGTGCAGGCACCGTCCGGCTGCTGGCCGACGGGGTCGACGCGCCCACCGAGCTGCTGGACGCAGAACTGAGCGATCGCGGCCGGTTCGAGGCAGCGGCCTCCCCCAGCGCGGACGAGCCCTACGTGGTGATCGTGCTGGACGGCGTGGAGGTGTCGGCCGAGTCCCGGCTGGCGGGCACGGGGTACCGCAACACTGCGGTGCTCGACCTGGACGACTCGGTGCCCGGGATTGGCCGCGCCACCCTGCGGCTGGACGTCACCGAGGAGAAGGTCGAGATGGTCCGCACCGACCGCACCGGCCAGGAGAGCCGCACCCCGATGTGCGTGCCGGACCAGCTCAGCATTCCCAAGGCCACCGCGCTGGCCCGCACGATCGCGCCGTACCGGCTGGGCGGGACGACCGACGTCTCCGAACCGATGGTGGCCAACTTCGAACTGCCCCAGCTGCTCGGCATCGACGATCTGGAGACGTGGGATCCGGCGCAGACCCAGCAGGCCCGCGCGGGCCTGACCAGGAACCGGTTCCGCATCCCGATCGGCATCACCGAAAGCGGCACACCGATCGAACTGGACATCAAGGAGTCCGCGCAGGGGGGCATGGGCCCGCACGGGCTGCTCATCGGCGCCACCGGATCCGGCAAGTCCGAGCTGCTGCGCACGCTGGTGCTCGGGCTGTCCATGACGCACTCGTCGGAGATCCTCAACTTCGTCCTGGTCGACTTCAAAGGTGGCGCGACCTTCCTCGGCCTGGAGGATCTGCCGCACGTCTCGGCGGTGATCACCAACCTCGCCGAGGAGGCCACGCTGGTCACCCGCATGCAGGACGCACTGCAGGGCGAGTTGCAGCGCCGCCAGGAGTTCCTGCGCGCCACCGGCTACAGCTCGTTGCTGGAGTACGAGAAGGCGCGGCTGTCCGGCACCCCGCTCGACCCGATGCCCACGCTGTTCGTCATCGTCGACGAGTTCAGTGAGCTGCTGACGTCGCACCCGGAGTTCAGCGAGCTGTTCGTGATGATCGGCAGGCTCGGCCGGTCGCTCGGCGTGCATCTGCTGCTGGCCAGCCAGCGCATCGAGGACGGCAAGATGCACAAACTGGAGAGCCATCTGTCCTACCGCATCGGCCTGCGCACGTTCTCGGCCATGGAGTCCCGGTCGGTGATCGGCGTCCCGGACGCCTACCAGCTGCCCAACGCGCCCGGCAACGGCTACCTGCGCAGCGACGTGGCGACGTTGATCAGGTTCAAGGCCGCCGACGTCTCGGGGCCCTACCGCAGGCGGACTCGTGAGCAGCGGCGGGAGGAGGTGCGGCAACAGGTCGTGCCGTTCAACGTGGGGCGGGTGGCCCTTCCCCAGGCGCCGGCACCATCTGCACCCGCCACCCCGGACGAGGGAGAGGAAACCGGCGAGTCGGTGCTCACCGTGGCCGCGGAGAAACTGGTGGGCGTCGGCCCGCCCGCGCATCAGGTCTGGTTGCCGCCGCTGGCCGACCCGCCGACGCTGGACCAGCTTCTGCCCCCGCTGGTCAGCGATCCGGACCCGGCTTGCAGGCGATGGACTGGCAGGGCCTCGGCAGGTTGCGCGTCCCGGTGGGCGTGGTGGACAAGCCGTTCGAGCAGAGCCGCGACCTGTATGTGGTGGACCTGTCCGGGCCGGGCGGGCACGTCGGCATCGCCGGGGCGCCCCAGTGCGGCAAGAGCAACCTGCTGCGCACCCTGATCTGCTCCATCGCGCTGACCCACACGCCGAAGGAGGTCCAGTTCTACTGCCTGGACTTCGGTGGTGGGACGCTCGGCCCGCTGGAGAAGCTTCCGCACGTCGGCGGGGTCGCCACCCGGATGCAGGAGGAGCGGGTGGCCCGCACCGTCGCGGAAGTGCAGTCGCTGCTCGCCGACCGGGAACGCCGGTTCGCCGAACACGACGTGCAGAGCATGAACGAGTACCGGGAGCGGCGGGCCAGGGGGCGAGTTCGCCGACGACCCGCACGGCGACGTGTTCCTGGTGGTGGACGGCTGGGGCGCGCTGCGCTCCGAGTTCGAGCAGTTCGACGTGTCGTTGCGGTAGCTGGCCGCCCGCAGCCTGTCGTTCGGCGTGCACCTGGTGGTGACCACCAACCGGTGGTCCGACGTGCACAGCGCACTGCGTGACCAGTTCGGCACCCGGCTGGAACTGCGGCTCGGCGACAAGATCGACTCGATGATCAACATGCGCAAGGCGGGCGAGATCCCGCAGATCCCCGGTCGGGGCATGACGCCGGACCTGAAGCATTTCCTGTCCGGTGTGCCGCGCATCGACGGACGGTGCACCGATCAGGGCCTGGCCGAGGCGACCCGCGAGCTGACCGAGGCGGTCGCGGAATCCTGGCGTGCGGACCGGGCTCCCGCAGTGCGGATGCTGCCCACCGTGCTGCCCACCGTGCTGCCCGCCGAGCAGCTGCCGCCGCCCACGATGCCGGGGCCGAGGATCCCGCTCGGCCTCGGCGAGCTCGACCTGCAGCCGGTCTGGCACGACTTCGGCACCAAACCGCACCTGACCATCGTCGGCGACAGCGGCAGCGGCAAGACGGCGGCGCTGCGGCTGATCATCAGGTCCATCGTGGCGGCGTGCTCGCCCGAGCAGGCGCAGATCCTGCTGGTCGACCCCCGGCGCGGGTTGATCGACGTCGTCCCCGAGGCGTACCGCCGCGGTGTCGCGGTGTCCGCCCCGGCCGCCGAGGATCAGGTCGCGGAGCTGACCGGCGAGCTCAGACGCCGCGTGCCCGGCTCCGACATCAGCCCCGCCCGGCTGCGCAAACGGGACTGGTGGAGCGGACCGGAGATGTTCGTCGTGGTCGACGACTACGACCTGCTGCTCGGTCACGCCAGCGGGCCGTTCGGGGCGATGATCGAGCTCATCCCGCAGGCGAGCGACATCGGCTTCCACATGGTGATGGCGCGGGCCGCGGCCGGATCGAGCCGCACCACGATGGAACCGGTCACCCGGCGGCTGCAGGAGTCCAACACGCCGGAGCTGGCGCTGTCCATGCCGCCCAACGAGATGCCCCTGCTCAACGGCCAGCGCGGCAAGCAGCTCCCGCCGGGCCGCGCCGTGCTGGTCACCCGGCGGGGCGGAGTCGGACTGCAGATCGGATGGACGGAGGAACCGGCGTGAGCAGAAGGCTGCGCGGCTGCGCGGCCGCGGCGGCACTGGGGATGGCGCTGACCCAGGCGCCATTGCCCGCGTTCGCGCAGGACGGCGGCGTGGTCGGTCAGTGCACGCCGCCGTCGGTGATCCCGATCAAGCAGAAGTCGTGGGCGCAGCAACGGATGGCGCCCGAGCGTGTGTGGCATTTGACCAAGGGCCGCGGGATCGTCGTGGGCGTCGTCGACACCGGCGTCAGCGGCAAGGCCCCTACCCTCCGCGGAGCGGTGTTGCCCGGCATCAGCCTGCTCCCCGGCAGCGCGGTGAAGACCGGTGACGGTGACTGCTTCGGCAGCGGGACGTTCATCGCGGCACTGATCGCGGCGCGCCCCGACCCGGACCCACACGTCCCGTTCGCCGGCCTGGCCCCGGAAGCGACGATCTTCCCGGTACGGGTGGACGACGACCCGCCCAAGATCCAGAACCACACAGCGCTCGCCGAGGCCATCGCGGTGGGCATCAAGGAAGCCACGGACGCAGGTGCCAAGGTCATCGCGGTCGGCCTGGTGGCCACCGTGGGCATTCCGGCGCTGCGGGCGGCGGTGGACTACGCGTACGACCACGACGTGCTCGTCGTGGCGTCAGCGGCGACACCGAAACCGGGTCAGCTCGCCTTCCCGGCGCGGCTGCCCGGCGTGGTGGCGGTGGCACCGATCGGTGAAGACGGGCCGTCGAACGCCGCCCTGGGCGCCGAACCCACGCTGGCCGCCCCCGCGGTGAACCTCATCGGGGTGGGACCGGAGGGCAAGGGACATCGGGTGGCCTCCTCGCCTCAGCTGGCCGTCGGCTACGTCGCCGGAGTGGCCGCGCTCGTCCGGGCACATCACCCTGAGCTGCCCGCCGAGGACGTCGACCAGCGGCTGCGGATCTCCGCCGACCACCCGTCGACGGCACTGCCGCACGACAGCCTCGGCTACGGCGTGGTGAACCCGTATGCGGCGGTGACCATCGTGCCCGACCGTGACCCGGCGACAGCGGCACCGCCGGAAGACGTCGACCTGGGCATACCTCCGGAGGAGGACCCTACGCCGACGCACCGCGCCCTGTGGTGGACGGGGGGCGTCAGAGCGGTGGCGCTGTTGGTGGCCGGCCCGACCATTGCCGTGGCGGCCCGCAAGCGCCGAGCGAAATGAGCACGACGACGCAAAGCGCGCTGCGCGTTGCCTCGGTAGGCGCGCGCTGGACGCGCAGGCAGTCCCGGTGCCCGGCGGGGAGCTGATCGCCGCTGCACGGCTTCGTCGTTCCGTTCGACGCGGTGCCAGTGGATTCAGGCCGACCACCGAACCGTGTCGAGGAAGAACGGTGAATCGGCACAACTTGAACTGCACGAAGCTGTCGTTGCGGAAGCAAGATTGCCCTGCTGGCCGCGGCAGTCGTGGTGGGAGGTGCAGCCGTCGCGGGGGCCGCACAGGCGAGCCAGCCGCTCTGCCGCCCGGTCCTGCGAAACCGCACATCGTGGGCGAAACGCCGGTGCCGGACGGCGTGTTCCCGTTCGTGATGAGCCTGCAGTACGAGGACGAGAACGGTCGCGGCCGACACTTCTGCGGTGGCACCTTGATCCACCCCTGGGCGGTGCTGACCGCCGCGCACTGCGTGCGGCCGATCGGCCGGCACCGGATGGCTTCCGCCGGGCCCGGCGGAAGCCATCCAGCGGCCACCCCGAGCAGATGCGTGACCGCTACCGCGCGCTCGCTCCCGCCGCGACTGCCGTCGCCGGGGTCAGCGGGCCTGGCGGCCTGCCCGGCCGGTCAGCTTCTTCAGCAGGCCCACCAGCTGCGCCACGCGGTGCCGCAGACCCCACCGGCCGACTTGCAGGACCGCCTCCAGCACGATCGCGCCGCTCATCTTCGACTTGCCGTGCTCGCGCTCGGTGAACGTGATCGGTACCTCGGTCACGGTGAAGCCGCCGCGGATGGTGCGCCAGGTCAGGTCGATCTGGAAGCAGTAGCCCTGCGACGCGACGTCGTCGAGTTCCAGCTTCTCCAGCACCGAACGCCGGTAGGCCCGGAATCCGGCGGTGATGTCCCTGGTCGGCACGCCGAGGGCGGTCCGCGAGTACACGCCCGCCATCCGGGACAGCAGTTCCCGGTGCTTGGGCCAGTTGACCACCTTGCCGCCCGGCACGTAGCGCGAACCGATCACCAGGTCCGCGCTCCGCTCGTCCAGCGCCGCGAGCAGCCGCGGCAGGTCTTCCGGCGCGTGTGAGCCGTCGGCGTCCATCTCCACCAGGACGTCGTAGTCGCGGTCCATCCCCCAGCGGAATCCCGCTATGTAGGCGGGGCCCAGCCCCGCCTTGTGCGTGCGGTGCAGCACGTGCACGCGCTCGTCGGCGGCGGCCAGCCGGTCGGCGAGCTCACCGGTGCCGTCCGGGCTGGCGTCGTCGACCACCAGCGCATGCACCTCGGGCAGCGCCCGGTGCAGCCGGCGCAGCAGCGGCTCGACGTTCTCCCGCTCGTTGTAGGTCGGGATCACCACGAGCACGCGGTGATCAGTCATGCGGCCCTCCTCCGGTCACGGATTCGCCACCCTACCGAAACCGCTGCCATGGCCAGGGCGGCGACTCCCGCGGCGACGATCACCCGTTCCGGCCACGGGCCGACGACACTCGCCACGGTCGTGGTGTCCCGTAGCGGCAACGTTCCGACGAGGATCTCGGAGGTGAACAGGCCGGAGGAGCGGACGACGGACCCGTCGGGCCGGACGATCGCGCTCACCCCGCTGGTCGCGGCGACCACGGTGGCCCGGCCGTGCTCCACCGCCCGCAGCCTGGACATGGCCAGCTGCTGGTAGGTCATCTCCCCCGGCCCGTACCAGGCGTTGTTCGTGGGCACGACCAGCAGCTGCGCGCCCCGCTCCACGGTTTGCCGCCCGACGTAGTCGTAGGCGACCTCGTAGCAGATCTGCAGGCCCACCCGGATGCCGCCCGGGGTGAGCACGCCCGGCTCGGTCCCCCACCGCATGTCCCTGGTCCTGCCCAGGAACGGCGTGAACCACGCAGCGACCGGCCGCCACGGCACGTACTCGGCGAACGGTACGAGTTCTTGCTTGACGTAGTGCGAGCCTGCGCCGCGACCGGGCTCCCAGACGAACACCGAGTTCTCGCTCAGCCCGTCCGGGCGGGTGTAGAGCGCACCGATCAGGGTCGGTGCATCGAAACGGTCGACCAGGCGGTCCAGCTCCGGATCCTGGTTGCCCAGGTCGGTCGCCGTCTCCGGCCACACCACCAGGTCGGGCTCGGGGATGCCGCCGGCGGCGATCTCGCCGGCCAGCCGCTCGCTGGTGGCCAGGTGGTTCGCCCGGATCCGGTCGCGTGCACCCAGCAGGCCGAGGCCGATGTCGGGGGCGTTGCCTTGCACCACCGCGACGGTGACCTCGCCGCGGGTCGGCTCGACGCCGACGGTCGGCCACACCGCCAGCCCGGCAAGAACCGGCACCACGGCACACGCCACGGCCGGGATCACGCGCACTTCCCGGCGGCCGATGCGCAGCAGCACCCGGGCCAGGCCGAAGCCGCACAGCGTCACGGCGAAGCTGACCAGCGGTGCGCCGCCGATCGAGGCCAGCGAGGTGAAGGGGCCCGACGGATGGCCGAACGCCACCCGCCCCCACGGGAACCCGTTGAGCGGGAAGGACGACCGGAGCGTCTCCTGTCCCACCCACAGCGCGGCCATCCACACCGGCGCGGCAGGCAGTCGCTGCACCACCGTGGCGCACGCACAAGCCAGGGCGACGTAGAGACCTTCCACGAACGACAACGCCAGCCACGGCGCGGACCCGAAATCGGCACCCAGGAAGTCCTCGATCCACACCAGGTGCCAGAGGAAGAACGTCACCGCGAACAGCAGGCCGTAGCCGAAGCCAGCGCGGAAGCGCCGCCCGTACAGCACGACGCCGAGGCCGGCGAACGCCACGGGTGCCAGAAACCACAGCTCCCGCGGCGGGAAACTCAGCTGCAGCACCACGCCGGACGCGACGGCCAGCGCCATCCGTCCCGGCACCCCGGTCAGCACGCCGCGCCAGCTTCTCTGGACGCGCCCCGCGACGTCGACGTCCTCTGACGCGGTCACAGTCACAACCCGAAGCCTATGACTCCACCCGGTGTAGCCGGTGTCAGGTGTCGTCAGGCGGCGTAGATCGTGACCCCGCGCCGGACGGTGCGCAGGCAGGACGGCAACGGCGTGCCGGGTTCGAGCACCGGCAGGCCCGGCACCCGGGAACGCGGGTCGGTCGACCACCGCTGCACCCGCGGGTCCGGGGCCGCGACGACCAGCTCGCCGGCCTCCCACACCGCGTAAGTGGCCGGCGCGCCGGGCACGAGGGTCCCCGAGATGCCGTCGTCGACGCCTGCTGCGCGGTAGCCGGCCTTGGTGTGGGCGGTGAACGCCGCACGCGGTGAGATGCCCGATCCTTCGGTGCGGTGATGCACGGCCGCCCGGACCGACCGCCACGGATCCACCGGGGTGACCGGGGAATCCGACCCGCCGGCCAGCAGCACTCCGGTGGCGGCGAGCATGCTGAACGGGTTGAGCGTTGCTGCTCGCTCCTTGCCCAAGCGCTGGGCGTACATGCCGTCCGGCCCACCCCACAGCTCGTCGAACAGCGGCTGCACGGACGCGGTGACGTTCCACCTGGCCAGCGCTTCCGCTTCCGGCCTGCCGATCATCTCGACGTGTTCGAGCCGGTGCATGCCCGCGGCCAGGGCCGCAGCGCCGACCTCGGCCTCGGCGCGGGTGAAGCCTTCGATCACCACGTCGAGTGCCCCGTCGCCGATGACGTGGAACCCCGCTTGCAGACCGGCTCGCGTGCACGCGACCACGTGCTCGGCGACGTCGTCGGCGTCGAGGTACAAGCGGCCGTTGTGGTCCGGTTCGTCCTGGTAGGGCGCTCGCAGCCGCGCGGTGTGCGAGCCAAGGGCTCCGTCCACGAACAGGTCTCCGGCGAGACCTCGGATCCCGAGACGTTTGGCGCGGTCGATCACCGCGTCGTCGGCCAGTTCACCCCAATACGCGATCACCTCCGGGGTGCCCGGCCCGGCCTTGTCCAAGAGTGCCGCCACGTCCTCCCAACCGGACAGATCCGGGCCCGCGCACTCGTGCACGCAGACCACGCCACGGGCGGCGGCCGCGGTCAGGAAGGCGTGCTGGGCGGCATCGCGTTGCTGCGGCGTCACGGCCGAACGGACAGCCGCCCGCAACACGTGATGGGCCTCGGCGCGAACCGGCCCCTCCGCTGACCAGCCGTCGGCCTCACGCGCGTGCGGAGCGAGTTCCACCAGTGCGGTGGAGACCAACGCGGAGTGGACGTCGATGCGGGTGAGGTAGGCAGGACGACCACCGACGGCGTCGTCGATCTCGGCCCGGCTCGGCAGGCGGGCATCCGGCCACGCCGATTCGTCCCATCCGTGCGCGACGAGCACTCCTTCCGGCGGGGTCCGCTCGGCCGCCTTCCGCAGCAGCGCCAGGACGTCCTGCGCCCCGCGGGCGCCGGTCAGGTCGGCACCGGCCTGGTGCAGGCCTGACGCCGTGGCGTGCACGTGGGCGTCGACGAAACCGGGTGTCACGAACGCGCCGTCCAGCGGGACTTCTTCGGCATCCGGGTGCAGGGCTCGCCCCGGCCCGTCCTGCCCCACCCAGACGATCGTGTCGCCGGTGATCGCCATGGCGGTCGCGTCCGGGGCGGCGGGGCTGTAGATCCGGCCGCTGGTGAGCAATGTCGTCGCTGCCTTGGTTGATGCCACGTGTGCAGTCTGCCTGCTGTGCGTATCACCGGCAAAAGGCCCGTTTCGTCGGAAGATTTACGGGCCAGCTGCACTGTGGCAGGATGTTTTCTTGTACTCGATCGACGCCGTGAGGAGACCAGATGACCGCCGTAGTCAACCCGCCGGAGAACCTGGCGAGCCAACCGGCGAGCGAGCTCGAACAGCCGTACGTCTACCGGCGCACCGAGCTGGTCGAGCCCGACTGGCGACGCTTCCCGGGCTGGGCGGACGTCACCGAGGCCGAGTGGCGGGATGCCCAGTGGCAGCGCGTCAAGTGCGTGCGGAACATCCGCCAGCTCCGTGCCGTGATGGGCGATCTGCTCGAGGACCGCTTCTACGCCGACCTGGAGGCCGACCAGAAGCAGATGGCCACCATGTCGATGCTGATCACGCCGCAGATCCTCAACACGATGGCGCCGAACGCGCCGACCACGCCGAAGGAGTTCACCGACGCTTTCCTGGCCGACCCGGTGCGCCGGTACATGCTCCCGGTCAAGTCCGACCGGGACCCCGACTGGCCGTCCCACCCGTACGCCCAACGCGACTCGCTGCACGAGGCCGAGATGTGGGTGGTGGAAGGCCTGACCCACCGTTATCCCACCAAGGTGCTCGCCGAGCTGGTGTCGACCTGCCCGCAGTACTGCGGCCACTGCACGCGGATGGACCTGGTCGGCAACTCCACGCCGCTGATCGACAAGCACAAGCTGCAGCTCAAGCCGGCCGACCGGCAGGACCAGATGATCGACTACCTGCGCCGTACGCCGGGCGTGCGTGACGTGGTGGTCTCCGGCGGCGACGTCGCCAACGTGCCGTGGCATCAGCTCGAGTCGTTCTTGATGCGGCTGCTGGACGTGGAGACCGTCCGGGACATCCGGCTGGCCACCAAGGCGCTGGCCGGCCTCCCCCAGCACTGGCTGCAGCCGAAGGTCGTGGAAGGGCTCGAGCGGGTCGCCCGTACCGCTGCCCGCCGCGGCGTCAACCTGGCCATCCACACGCACATCAACCACGTGCAGTCGGTGACGCCGCTGGTGGCGGAGGCGGCCAGGACCGCGCTCGAGGTCGGCGTGCGCGACGTGCGCAACCAGGGCGTGCTGATGCGGGGAGTCAACGCCACCGCGGAGGCATTGCTGGACCTGTGCTTCGCGCTGCAGGGCGAAGCCAACATCCTCCCGTACTACTTCTACATGTGCGACATGATTCCCAACTCCGAGCACTGGCGGCTCGCGGTGTGGGAGGCCCAGGAGCTCCAGCACGCCATCATGGGCTATCTGCCCGGCTACGCCACCCCGCGGATCATCTGCGACGTGCCGTACGTGGGCAAGCGGTGGGTGCACCAGCTCGCCGACTACGACCGCAAGCTGGGCATCTCGTACTGGACGAAGAACTACCGCACCGCGCTCGAACGCAACGACTTGGACGCGCTGACCCGCCGCTACGAGTACTACGACCCGATCAGCACGCTGCCCGCCGAGGGCAAGCAGTGGTGGGCCGAGCACTCGGCGAAGTGATCCACCCGGACACGAACGAACGCCCCGCAGGAGGCTCCGCCTGCGGGGCGTTCGTCGTCTGCGGGATCGTCAGGACGTCGCCTTCGCCAGGTTCACCCGGCCGAAACCGAAGTAGACGTCACGCCCTGGCTCACCGAGGTCGTCCACGGACGCGGTCAGCTTGGCGCGCCAGTCCTCCGGCGTGCCGCCCTGCGCCGCGATCAGCGCCGCGACGCCGGACGCGTGCGGCGTGGCCATCGACGTGCCCGAAGCCTTGCGGTACCCGCCGTTGTTCCACGTCGACAGCACGTCCACGCCCGGAGCGGCCACTTCCACGTCGGAGTTGTACGTGGAGAAGCTGGCCCTCTGGTCGTTGTGGTCGGTGGCCGCCACCGACACGACCTCCGGATACGCGGCCGGATAGTTCGGCGTCGAGTTGCCGCCGTTGCCGGCCGCGGCGATGATCAGCGATCCGTTGTCGGTCGCGTTCCGCGCCGCCGCCTGCAGGGTCTGCGACCCGGTGGTGCCGCCCAGCGACATCGAGATGATCTTCGCGCCCTTCTGGTTCAGCCACGTGATGCAGTTGGCGACCATGTCCAGCGTGCCGGAGCCGCTGGAGTTGAGCGCCTTGCAGATCGCCAGCTCGGAGTTGAACGCCACGCCCGCGATGCCCTTGCCGTTGTTGGCCCGCGCGGCGATCGTGCCCGCCACGTGGGTGCCGTGACCGTTGTCGTCCTCGCACTTGGCCGGATCGTCGGAAATGGTCGGGTCGGCACCGATGACGATGATGATCAGGCTGATGCCGAAGCTGGTCACCCCGCCGCAGTCGGCGATCTTGCCCTGGAACTCCTCGTGCGACTTCTGGATGCCGGTGTCGACGACGCCGACCTTCACGCCGCCGGTGGACGGGAAGTCGCTCAGCCCGGCGTTGTCCCAACCCTCCGGTGCGTCGATGTCGGCATCCACGGTGCCGCCGGTCTGGCCGGCGTTGTGCAAGCCGTACAGCTCGCCGAAGCTCGGATCGTCCGGCAGCGCCTGGGTGGTCAGCACCGCATTGACCTCGGCGTACTCCACCACCGCCGACTTGTTCAGCCGCTCCACCGCTTTCCGCGGGTCACCGGCGACGCGCAAGGTCATCGCTCCGGTGCCCGCGATGTTGGCGACCTTGCCGACCACGCCGGCCAGCTTCTGCACCGCCGACCGCTGCCCGGCCGTCGCCGAGGACTTGAACTTGACGATGATCGAGTCGGTGGAGATCGCGTTCACCGGCGGTGGCGCGGCGGCGGCGGCCTGCGGCGCGGCCGCCGCCGTGGCGGGAACGGACAGCGCCGCGGCGGTCAGCGCCGCGGCCGCGGCGACGACGGTCGGTCGCCATCTGCGTGATGTCATGCTGGCACCCCTTCTCGCGCTCACCCGATGGTGTCCGTGGAGCGGGCGATCTGGCTGATTTTTCCGGTTAACGACGAGTAAGTTCCGGAAGATACTCGGAAATTTCCGACATCAATACAGCCGTTCGTAGGAAGCCGACGCGAGACGGTGTGCGCACAGTGATCGTCACTCTGCGGGTGACGTGACGCGCGGAACGGCCGGCGACGGCGCTCCGTGGCGGGGTGGAGCGCTCACGCCGGCCGTTCGATGCGATCGTGGATGCTTGCCGCCGTGCGCCGCCGGGCTCAGATGACCCCGAGGGCCAGCATGGCGTCCGCTACCTGGGTGAACCCGGCGATGTTGGCGCCGACCAGGTAGTTGCCCGGCGCCCCGTACTCCTCCGCCGTCTCCAGGCAGCGGTCGTGGATGCCCTTCATGATGGCGGCCAGCCGCTGTTCGGTGTAGCCGAAGTCCCACGAATCGCGGGAAGCGTTCTGCTGCATCTCCAGCGCACTGGTGGCCACTCCGCCCGCGTTGGCCGCTTTGCCCGGCGCGAATGCCGTGCCTGCCTCGGCGAACAGCCGGACCGCGTCGGGCGTGCACGGCATGTTCGCCCCTTCGGCGACCACCTTGCAGCCGTTGCGCACCAGCACCTCGGCGTCCGCCCCGGTGAGTTCGTTCTGGGTGGCACACGGCAGGGCGATGTCACAAGGAACTTCCCACACCGTGCGCCCCTCGACATAGCGGGCCGAACCGGCACGCTGGTCGACGTATTCCGAGATGCGCGCGCGACGGACTTCCTTGACCTGGCGAAGAACCTCGAAGTCGATGCCTTTGTCGTCCACCACGTACCCGGTGGAGTCCGAGCACGCGACCACCTTGCCGCCCAGCTGGTGGACCTTCTCGATGGCGTACAGCGCGACGTTGCCCGAACCCGACACGACCACCTGCTTGCCGTCGAAGTCCTCGCCGCGGGTGGCGAGCATTTCGTTGACGAAGAAGACCGTGCCGTAGCCGGTGGCCTCCCGCCGCACCTGCGAGCCGCCCCAGGACAGCCCCTTGCCGGTGATCACCCCGGACTCGTAGCGGTTGGTGATGCGCTTGTACTGGCCGAACAGGTAGCCGATCTCCCGCTGGCCGACACCGGAATCGCCGGCAGGCACGTCGGTGTACTCACCGATGTGCCGGTACAGCTCGGTCATGAACGACTGGCAGAACCGCATGACCTCGCCGTCGGACCGGCCCTTCGGATCGAAGTCGGCCCCGCCCTTGCCCCCGCCGATGGGCAGGCCGGTGAGCGCGTTCTTGAACGTCTGCTCGAACCCGAGGAACTTCATGATGCTCAGGTTCACGCTGGGATGGAACCGCAGGCCGCCCTTGTACGGGCCGAGTGCCGAGTTGAACTCGACCCGGAAGCCCCGGTTGATCTGCACCGTACCGTTGTCGTCCACCCACGGGACCCGGAAGATGATCTGCCGTTCCGGCTCGCACAGCCGCTGGATGACGCTGGCGTATTCCGGGTGTTTGCCCACCACGCGGCCGAGGCTGTCCAGCACCTCGTGCGTGGCCTGGTGGAATTCGCTTTCGTTCGGATTGCGACGTACCACCTCGCGGTATACGTCGAGCAGCCTGTCGTCCAACGTCGTCGTCAACGATGACTCCTCACGTCCCATGCTCCCGCGGACACCGTGCCCAACCCGCCACACCGGGCACGGCGTCGGCGGCGTGCTGGTGTGTATCCGTCCGGTCGCCATCCGCCTGGGCAAGCGACTGCACGGGCGTGGGCACGACCACAAACGTAAGTCACCGGGGTACCGGCGAGCCTGTGGTTGCGACTGACTTCTCATCGTCGTTCCCGCCGTCGGCCGGCCCCCGATCACCCGCGGACAACCCCCTGACCAGGATTCTTCAGCGCGCTGCAACCGCACCGGCGGGACGCCGTGCCGCCGTGTCCGCGACGAAGCTTGTGTTGAAGAACACTCGTATTTCCTCCCGGCCGACGGGCGCGCTCGAGCCGATGGGGTCCGTCATGGCCGCTCGGCCGCGGTTTCGTACAGCTTGCCGTGCAGCAATCGCATGGCCGAGCCGTAGGCGTCGCCGAGCAAACCGGCACGCGCCAGAGCGGCACGGGCGGCATTGGCCCCCGGCGCACCGTGCACGGCCCCTCCGGGATGAGCCGACGCGCTGGCCAGGAACAGTCGGTCCACCGGAGTGTCCGCGCGTCCCAGGCCGGGAACCGGCCGGAAGAACAGCTGCTGGTGCATCGCGGCGGTCCCGCCGTTGACCGACCCGCCGAGCAGGCTCGGGTTGTGCCGCCGCAGGTCGTCGGGACCGGACACCACCCGGTCGAGCACCAGGCCACCGAATCCCGGTGCGTGCTGCTCGATCAGCGCCTGGACACGGTCGGCCTGCTTGCGCACGCTGTCGCGGTCGGTGGTGCCGTGCGGCACGTGGGTGTAGGCCCACGCCGATTCGGTACCCGCGGGTGACCGGGTCGGATCCGTGGTCGTCATCTGCCCGAAAAGCACGAACGGACGCTCCGGCATCCGGCCGCAGGCCAGGTCGGTGGCGAAATCCGCGAGCCCGTCGACGTCCGCGTCGAAGTGGATCACGCCGGCCGTCCTGGCCTCCTGGGCCCGCCACGGCACCGGCCCGGACAACGCCCAGTCGATCTTCACGGTGGCGTCGTCCCACTGGAACCGCTCCAGATCGCCGACGAACCGTGCGGGCAGCCGCTCTTCCCCGACCAAGTCCCGGTACAGCGTCGGCGCGGGGACATCGGCCAGCACGGCACGGCGTGCCCGCACCAACTCGCCGTGGACGTCACGCACACCGACCGCGCGGTTGCGCGCGATCAGCACCTCGGACACCGGCCGCGAGCAATACACCCTCCCGCCGCGGTCGATCAGCCGTGCGACGAGCGCCTTGGTCAACGACCCCGCTCCCCCCTCGGGCGCCGGGAATCCGACGTCCTGCCCGAGCATGGCGAGCAACCAGCCGAACACCCCGCTGGCCGCGCTGTCCGGACCGAGATCGGTGTGCAGGGCACAACCAGCCACCAATGCCTGCGCGCCGAGGCCGCGGAAGTTCTCCGTCCCGAACCGGCGGGCGGGCAACGTCACCATGCGCGCCAAGCGCAGCATGTCGGCGGCGCCCAGGCGACGAACGAGGCGAGCGGCCGCCTTCGCCGGAGGGAACGGACCGGTGACAGCATGCAGCAAGTCGTCGCGAACGCGCTGCCATTCCGAGTAGCAGCGACGCCACGCGTCGCCGTCACCGGGCGCGAACGTGTCGAGCGATTCCGCCGTCCTGCCGATGTCGCGGGACAGCAGGGCACAGCGGTCGTCGGGCAGGATGTGCGCGAGCACGTCCGGGGCATGCCGCCACCGCAGCCCGTATCGCTGCAGGTCCAGTGCGTTCAGCACTGGAGAGGCAATTCCCAGCGGATAGAACGCGCTGCACAGGTCGCTGCGGAAACCGGGCCTGGTCAGTTCGGCGGTCTGCACCGACCCGCCGGGATTCGGGGTGGCTTCCAGCACCACCACGTCCCACCCGCGGTCGGCCAGGATGTTCGCTGCCACGAGCCCGTTCGGGCCCGCGCCGACGACCACTGCGTCGGCGGTGTCGGCGGCTGCCGTCATGACACTCCGGACTGTCCGGGAGCTGCGGTCGCCGCGTCGGCCAGGGCGATGCGGCCCTGCACCAGATCGGCCAGGCGGGACAACGACTCGGCGTTACGCGGTTTGAGGAGCAACGCCTGCACCCCGATCGGTATCGCTGCCATCGGTCCGTGCACGATCCGCTCCGTCATCCGTACCTCGGTGCCGCCGTCCACCGGCGACAGCTCCATCTTGACCCAGGCGGTACCGAGCGGGCGAACCTCGGCTTCGAGCTCCAGCAGCGCAGGCGCATCGAGCTTCAGCACGCGAGTCACGTCGGCCATTTGCACCGGCCACGCCCCGATCCTGTGGTGAATCCGCGAGCCTGCGGCCGGCCAGCCACGGTCGACCGCGCGGATGTGCGCCGCGCCGACCACCCAGTTCGCGTACTGCCAGCCGTCGGACAGCACGTCGAACACCTTCTGGGGTTCCGCCGCGATGAACCGCCGTACTTCCACCATTCGCCCACCTCCGTCGTCGGCCACCGGGCCTGGACCGGTCTGCCGGTCGCGTTCCGGCATGTCCGTCCCCGGTCACGGCGTCGCACCGTGACACGGTCTGGTTCGGAACTACCCCCGGCTCGAGGGGGACACACATGGGCGGACGGCCTGCTCCTGGTCGGCGTCGGTGCGAGGCTCCGTCGCCGAAGCGCGGCGCCAGCGCCTCGCGAACCTGGGCACCCCTCTGGCGCAGCCCGACGGCGGCGGAGCATGGCTGACGTCCGGGGTCGCTACGTCGCGGTCACGGGGAGCACCCGGCGGCACCGCACCGGGAGGGGCCGATGAGCGGCCACGGTCGCCTCGACCTGCGTGCCCGGCACCGATCAGAAATGCACCAGGATGCGCCCGGAGTTCTTCGGGTCGACCTCCACCGAACGGTAGAGGTTGCGCATGTGCTTGGCGTCGAGCATCCGCAGCACCCGATGCCGCAGCTGGCCCTTGCCCTTGCCGACGATGATCTCGGCGACCGGCACCTTGCTCTGGGCGGCGCGGAACACCAGCTGACGCACCGCTCGGTCGATGTCCCGTTCGTTGCGGAAGAACGGGTGCAGGTCCACCGTGAGCTTGTCGGGCACGATCACTCCTCGCGGTCGGTCGGGTGCCGCTCCGGGACACGCATGCTCCGGCGCACGCGGTTCACCTCAGCGGCCAGACCACCCTATGGCCTGGCGGATCCGACTCGGAACCAGCGCGGCTGCCACTGGGCGCGGTACTGTGCCCGAATCGGGCGGTCCGCGGTCGGAGGGACTGATGTGGCGAGCGCTGGTCGGTGACATCCGGTCACCGGGATCGAGCGAGAGCCCCTGTTCGCCGTCGCGGTCCGGTTCGGGCTGCTGGCCAAGCTCGTCACCGTCGGTCTGTGCACGGTGCTGGGCGTGGTGGCGACGACGGGCAGCGCTCGTACCGCCATCGCCGTCATCGGCTCCAGCCTGGTGGTGTGGCTGCTGCTCCGCTTGCGCGGCCTGCCGGACGCGATCGCTCTCTGCGGCGACGTGGCGCTGGCCGCCCTGGTCGGCCTCAGTGCCTTCTGGCTCGGCCCACCGACCGTGATCAGCTGGGGCGCGCGTGTGGCGTTCCTCTGCGCCGTCGTCGCCCACTACGACTGGCCTCGCAGCGCCCGTGCCGCGTGGGCGGTCTCGTTCGCCGCGATCGGCGGGTACGCCGCCGGAACCGTGGCCGTGGGCCCGCTGCCGGAGGCGCTTGGCCTCACCGCTCTGCTGACCATCCACACGGCGCTGGCACGCGTGGTGTTCGTGGTGCTCCGGGCCACCGCTCGAGCCGTGGACCACGCGCACGAGCGAATCGCCGAACAGCAACGGCAGGCCGCCGTCGCCACCGCGCGCCGCCTCGCCGAACGCGAGGCGCTGGCCACCCTGCACGACACGGCGTGCACCACGCTCATGATGGTCTCGACCGGCGCTGCCCAGTCGGACGCCTCGTGGCTGCCTGCGCGCGCCCGGCGCGATCTGGACGCGCTGCGCCGCCGCACCGAGATCACCGGCGTGGTCGATCTCGCGGACATGTTGCACGAGGCGGAATTCGACCATCGCGTCCGGCTCGCGGCCGGTATCTCCGGCCCGTTGCCCACCTCCGCCCGCGCCGCCTCGGCCATCCTGTACGGGGTGCGGGAAGCCGTGGTCAACGTCGCGCAGCACGCCGGAACCGATGTCGCGCGGCTGCGCGCAGGCCGGACGGGTGACACCGTCTGGGTGGAGCTGGTCGACAACGGCCGCGGGTTCGACCCCGCGCAGCTTCCCGCCCGGCATCGCGGGATCGCCGATTCGATTCAAGGCCGCTGCGCGATGGCCGGGGCGACCGCCACGGTGCGGTCGGCGCCCGGCCGAGGCACGACGATCCGCTGGGAGGTCGACGCCGCCGGGTCGGACGCTCCCGCGCGGCCACCGAACAACCTGGCCAGGTTCATCAACGAGCGGATGTTCGACGGGTATCGCGCCGGTCTGCTGTGCGTGGTGCTCACCGAGCTCGTCGTGGCGTGTGTCAAGCAGATCGCCGACGGCGGGATGGGCGGGTTCGCCGCCTGGGCGTTGCTCGCCGTCGTCGGTGCCGGGTTGTCGGTGTCGATGGTCACCGGCAGGCCGATCGCCGGGCCACTGCGGTGGCTGGGGCTGGTGGCCATCGGCGCGGCCAGTGTCGTGATCACGCCTGCGGTGCCGGACGATCCGGTTCTGCTCGGCACCCACTGGTACGTCGGGCTGGTCGGCTGGTTCGTGATCGTGCTGCTGCTCGACCTCCCCCTGCCGGTCATCGGTGTCGTGCTCGCCACGCACGCCGGGTGGCTGATGGCCCTGGTCGCAGTACACGGTGGCAGCGCGCAGGATCTGGCCGCCGTCGGGCTCGTCCCGGTCGGCGTGACCGGGTTCCAGTTCGCCGTCGCCGCCGCGCTGGGGCTGATCCGGCGCTCCGCCACCGAGGCCGCGCAGCTGGCCGAACGCGACGAGGCGATGCGGCGCGAGGCCGCCGTCGCCGCGCACACCCATGCCGACCACACCCGCCGCTACGCCGAGCTCAGCCGGGAGGCGGTTCCGCTGCTGACCGGGCTCGCCGACGGCACGCTGGATCCGAACTCCGAGGAAACGCGCACCCGGTGCGCGATCGAGGCGGCCCGCATGCGGGTGTTGTTCGCCGAGCGGGACGCGGCAGACGACACGTTGATCCACGAACTTCGCGCAGCGATCGACGTGGCGGAGCGACGCGGCCTGACCGTGCACCTGGCGGTGCGCGGCAAGCCGCTGGCCATCCCACGGGACGTGCGCAGAACCTTGATCCAAGCTGTGCTCAACGGCGTGCTCACCGCACGGACCTCCGCGCGCATCACCGTGTTGCGCACCGGAACGCACGTCCGGTTGAGCAGTTACTGCGACGACGCGGTGCACACCGCGGGCCCGCCGCCGTCGCACCCGGACGTCGACATCAGCACCGACACCGAAGGGGGTGCCCTGTGGGTCCAGGCGACATGGCCGCCGACACCGGCTCGACCACCGGCACGGACATCGACCACGGCCCCACCGGAGACACCGGAGGCACCGGGCCCAACGGCCCGGACCGAGACCGCGGCCGGGAGATCGGCCGAGAGATCACTGTCGCCGTGATCGACGACCATCCGGCCGTGGCCGCAGGCATTCAGGCCTGGTACGCCGCCAGTGATCCGCCGATCCGCGTCGTGGCGTCCGGCAGCACCGCACAGACCGCCTGGCTCCCGCCGGGGCGGGACGCCGACGTCGTGGTGCTCGATCTGCTGCTGGCCCCGGACCATCCGGAGTGCTACGGCGATCTGCGCAGGCTGGCCGACGCCGGACGGCGGGTCATCGTCTACACCATGCGCGAGGACGAGCAGGTGGCGCTCACCTGCCTGGAGCTGGGCGCGTTCACCTTCCTGACCAAGGCGGAAGGACAGCAGCACCTGGTGGACGCCACCATCGCCGCCGCACACGACCGGCCGTACATCGCGCCGGCCCTGGCCGGCGCGTTCGCCGCGGACACCAAGTCGCACCGGCCCCAGCTGTCCGCCCGGGAGCAGGAAGTGCTCATCGAGTGGTTCCAGTGCGAGTCGAAGCAGGCGGTCGCCCGGCGCATCGGCATCACCCCCAACACCGTGGGCACCTACCTGGATCGCGTGCGGCTGAAGTACGCCAACGTCGGCCGTCCCGCACCGACCAAGGCCGCACTGGTCGTGCGCGCCATCCAGGACGGGATCATCACGTTGGAAGAGCTCTGACCGGCGGGACGGGCCATCCCGTGCCATCCCGCGAGCGACCTGGGCCGGGGTCCGCGCCGCTGCCGCGCGGGTGGGCAAGTGTTGGCCGTGCCGATCCCGGGTAGCCGATGCCATCCAACGAAAGGACGAACGATGGCCGCCGGAGACAAGATCGACAAGGTCGCGGGCAAAGCCAAGGAAGGCGTCGGCAAAGCCACCGACGACGACCTGAAGAACGAGGGCCGCACCCAGCACGGTGTCGCCAAGGCGAAGGACGCCGTGAAGGACGCGGCGAGCAAGATCAAGGAAGCCGCGCGGGACATGACCGACCGCGACCGGTAGCCACGATCACGCACCACGCCCACCGGTGACCACCGTCGGCGTCGGCGAGGACCAAAGACCCCAGCGCTGTCGAGCTCCGATCGGCATCGTCGTTTCGGAGTCCAGCGTCGGCAGCACTCGGGAGCGCGGCATGCGGGCACGAGACATCATGACCAGCCCGGCAGTGACGGTGCACCGGGACACCCCGGTCGGTACCGCCGCTCATCTCGCGGCCGAGTCCGGGTTTCCCCTGGTGCCCGTCGTCGGCAGCGGTGATCTGCTGGTGGGCGTGGTCTCCGTGGCCGACCTGACCGCTGTGGCCAGCGAGTCGGCTCGGCAGGACGACCGGCTGGTCGCCGACATGATGTCCCCGGCCACGGTCGCCGCCGAGGTGGACACCGATCTGGCCGATCTGGTGACCACCATGCTCGACCGCGGCGTCCGGTGCCTGCCGGTCGTACAGAACTCCCGGGTGGTCGGCGTGATCACCCGCCGCGACCTCGTCCGGACCGTCGACGTCGACCAGACCGCGGCACGGCAGGAAATCCGCCGCCGGCTGGAGCGCTACGGCGGCCGTGGCCGCTGGACGGTGGCGGTGCACAACGGGGTCGCAACCATCACCGACGTGCTCGACGATCCCATCGACCGGCATATCGCCCGTGTCCTGGCCGAGTCCGTCCCGGGAATCGTCCGGGCCCAGGTGTCGGTGGCGGACGACGCTACCGCGCGGCGACCAGCAGCGGACCGACTTCCTCGGCAGCGCTCTGCAACCGCTCGGCCAGTGCGCTGATCTTGTCCTCGGTGATCCGGACCGTCGGGCCCTGCACCGCGATGGCGGCCACCACCCGGCCGTCTGATCCCATGACCGGAACGGCCACGGTGCGCACCCCGGCATGCCGCTCCTCGTCGTTGAGCGCCCACCCGCGATCGCGCACCCGGCGCAGCTCCTCCGCCAGCGTTTCCGGGTCCGTGATCGTCTTCTCGGTGACCGGCGCCAGCTCACCCAGCCCGGCGATCTCCGCCTCGATGTCCCCGGCGAACGCCAGCAGGCACTTGCCCATCGCCGACGTGTGCAGCGGAACCCTGGTCCCCGGCTGCTGGGAGAACCGCAGCGGCTGCGGCGAGGCGACGTCCAGCACCACGTGCACGTCCGTGCCCGCACGGATCCCCAGGTTCACCGACTCCCCGGTGTCCGTGGACAGCGCCCGCAGCGACGGCAACGCCGCTTCGTATCCCAGGCCCCGCGCCGCCTTGTCGCCCAGCACCACCAGGGTCGGCCCCAGCTGGTACCGCTCGGTCTTCGGATCCTGGGCCAGCAGGCCGCCCTCGGTCAGGGCCTTGGTCACCCGGTGGGCCGTGCTGATACTGAGCCCCAGCTTGCGGGCGATCTCGGTGATGCCCAGGTCGGTCGCCGTCTCGAAGCAGCGAAGCACGCCTATGGCGCGCTCGATGGCTTGGGCTCCGGTGCGATGGCGCTGATCAGGCACGGGTCAATCCTGGCACAGCTGCGCCCGCGGACGGGCCGCACCCGCCCGCCGGAGTGGTTCACGCGGGTACCGCCGCCCCGTTCGAACGGAGACACCGCGTGGTCGGGCGGCCGTTCTCATCGACCGTGCCCGCAGCCCCGTTCGAACGGAGACACCCCTCCTCGAGCTGTTCCAATGGCTCGGGTAGGCGCGGTGGCAGCGCCGCCACCGGAGTTGTTCGTCGCGCGCCGACTACGCCCGTCGCATCACCCGCGGGTGTTCTACCCCGCCTGCTCACGTCGACGTGCGCGACCGGATCGTTTGCCGTTCGTGGCCCGTGGGCCGACAGTTCCGGCAGGTGCGAGCGGAATCGACCACTGCATGGAAGAGCTCCGGGTCCACGCCGGCAACACGGCTGGTATCTCTGCGACACATTTGCCGCGTCGTAAGCGCCAGCCGCCCTGCCAGCTGTTTCCATATTATGGAAAATCTTTCCACTTGTGGTGATCACTGCCAGTGTCAGAGTGTGAGCAGCACAAATGCCACGCTGACCGTCGTCGTCCAGGTGACGATCGACGCCGATCGCGCGGACCTGGTCGGGGCTCAGATCGCCCAGGCCATTCGCTCTGTGGCGGCCCTGGGCAACGCCAGGCTGACCGTGCGCGACCGGGGCACCGGTGGCGCCGAGGCCTCGTTCGCTCCGCCCACGCGGCTCAAGCTCGAGCCACGCGTGCGCATCATCGCCGCCGAGCGCCGGGTTCTGCGAGACGGCCAGGAGGTGCCGCTGACGCGGCTGGAATACGACCTGCTGCTCTTCCTCTGCCGCAATCCCGGCCGGGTGCACGACCGGGACGCGCTCATGGCAGCGGTGTGGAAGCTCTCCGCACCGTATCGCTCTCGCACCATCGACGTGCACGTCCGGCGGTTGCGCCGCAAGCTCGGCGACGACCTGGAGTTGATCGACACCGTGCGCGGGGTCGGGTACCGCGTGCCCGATGCCGGCCTCGTACGCATCGAGGAGCACGAGACCGTTCAGCGCTCTGCCTGACGGCACGCTGCTGCACGCAGTCCGTGCGCTCGATCAGGGGCATCCGGCACGACGGTGGCAACGGCGCCGTCCGCCACCAACAGCAGCGGCCACCCGCCCGCCGGGCACCTACGGCAGGCGCTGGCCGATCAGCAGCGACGAGCCCGCGGCCCCGATCAACAGCAGCGTGCCGAGCATCAACCACGGCCTGCTGGCATCCGCCTTCTTGATCTCGTAGCCGATCTGCTCGCCCAGGTCCGCGTAGACCCGTTTGAGCTCCTCCCCGGTCGCCGCCTTGTAGAACTGACCGCCGGAGATCTCCGCGATCCGCCGCATCGCCTCGTCGTCCACCTCGACGTCGAAGGTGCGGCCGCCGATGTCGACCGTGCCGTGCTCGGTCCCGAACGAGATGGTGGAGATCGGCACGTTCGCCTTCTTCGCCTCCCGCGCCGCGGTGTAGGCGCCGCGCGGGTCGTCCATGTCCGTCGTCGGCACGGTCTGCTTGCCGTCGGCCATCAGCACGATCCGGGCAGGAGGCGGCCCGGACGCCCCGCCGGTGACCGCGGAGAACCCCTCGATCGCGTCCAGCGCGGCGAAGATGCCCTCCCCGGTCGCGGTGGACTCGGCCAGCTTGAGGTTCTTGATCGCCCGGACCGCGCTCTCCCGGTCCGTGGTGGGAGGAACCAGCAGGCTCGGCGTGCCGGCGAACGCGATCAAGCCGAGGTTGATGCCGGGTGTCATGTTGCGCACGAACGAGATCGCCGACTCCTGGGCGGCGGCCAGCCGGGTCGGTTTGACGTCGTCGGCTTCCATGGACAGCGACACGTCGATCACCAGCATGACCGTCGCCCGGTTGCGCGGGACCTTCTGATCGGCGGTCGGCCCTGCCATCGCGGTGATCAACAGGATCAGCGACACGGTGAGCAGCGCGGCGGGCAGATGCCGGATCGGCCCTTGCGACTTCGCGCCCGCCTTCTCCAGCAGCTCCAGGTTGGCGAACCGCAAGGTCCGCTTGCGACGCCTGCGTTGCACCAGCACATAGCCCACGACGAGCGCTGCCACCACCACGAGCAGCAGGAACCAGCCTGGCGAGGAAAAGTCGGACAAGCTCATCGGACCGCTCCTGACCAGCGTCTCTTGCGTGCCACGACGAACCGCACCACGTCGGCGATCCAATCCGAGTCGGTGCGCAGCACCAGATGCGCCGCACCCGCTCGCCGCAAGCCACTGGCGACCTTGTCCCGGTGCTCCTGCGCCGCCGCCGCGAACTCCCGGCGCAACAGGGCGGACGCGTGCACCTCCCGCTGCTTGCCCGTCTCCGGATCGGACAGCACGACGGTGCCCACTTCCGGCAGATCCACGTCCCGCGGGTCGACGATCTCCACACCGATCAGGTCGTGCCGCTGCGACAGCGCCCGCAGCGGACGTTGCCAGCTCAGATCCCCCAGGAAGTCGGAGATCACCACGGCCAGCCCACGCCTGCGGGGCGGCCTGCGCAGCTGGTCGATCGCCTTCGCCAGATCCCCTCTGGTGCCCTCCGGGGCGCGCGGGGTCTGGGCCACCGCCTTGACCAGGCCGCGGGCGTGCGCCGAACCACCGCGCGCCGGGATGCGCTTGGTCGTCTCCCCGTTGGCGATGAGCGCCCCGATCCGGTTGCCGCCGCCCCCGGTCAGGTGCGCGATGGCCGCGACGGCGCACACCACCAAGTCCCGCTTCTCGCAGACCGCGGACCCGAAATCCAGGCTGGCCGACAGGTCGGCGACCACCCACGTCTCCAGCTCCCGGTCGGCCACCGTGTCCCTGATGTGCGGAACGGTCGTGCGCGCGGTCACCGCCCAGTCCATCCGGCGCACGTCGTCACCCGGCTGATACGGCCGCGCCTCCCCCGGTTCCGAACCAGGGCCGGGCACCAGGCCGAGGTGGTTGCCCTGCAACAGCCCGTCGAGGCGCCGCCTGACCTCCAGCTCGAGCATGCGCAGCCCCGCCTCCAGCCGGTCGCCCTGCAGCACCGGCGGGGCCCACGGATGCTCTCCTCGCCGAGCCACGACGCGTTACCGTCCCGCGGGACTGGGCAACGGCTGCCCGGGGCCATTCGCCCCGCCGTTGCCGTGCGGCCGTGCGGACACCTGGGGAAGCGGAACCGTCTGCAGCACGCGCGTGATGATGTGGTCCAGCGGCACGCCGTCAGCCAACGCGTCGTAGGACAGCACCAGCCGGTGCCGCAGCACGTCCGGAGCCACGTCGACCACGTCCTGCGGGAGCACGTAGTCGCGCCCGCGCACCAGGGCCAGCGCCCGCGCGGCGGCGATGATGCCCAGGCTCGCCCGGGGCGACGCACCGTAGGACACCCAGCCCGCCAAGTCGGACAGCCCGTGCTCGGCAGGCGTCCTGGTGGCCATCACCAACCGCACGGTGTAGTCGACGAGCGCATGGTGCACGAACACCCGGGAGGCCACGCCCTGCAGGCGCACCAGCTCCGCCGGGGTGAGCACCTGCGCCGGAGTGGGCGGCTCCACCCCCATCCGGTAGATGATCTCGCGTTCCTCTTCCGCCGTCGGGTAGTCCACCACGATCTTGAACAGGAACCGGTCCCGCTGCGCTTCCGGCAACGGGTAGACGCCTTCGTTCTCGATCGGGTTCTGCGTGGCCAGCACCAGGAACGGGTCCGGCATCGGGAACGTCTTGCCCCCGATCGACACGTGCCGCTCCGCCATCACTTCCAGCAGCGCCGACTGCACCTTGGCCGGCGCGCGGTTGATCTCGTCGGCCAGCACGAAGTTGGCCACCACCGGGCCGAGCTCGACGTCGAACTTCTCCTCGCCCTGACGGTAGATGCGGGTGCCCAGGATGTCGGCGGGCACCAGGTCCGGGGTGAACTGCACGCGGGAGAACGAGCCGCCGACCACCCGCGCGAACGTCTCCACCGCCAGCGTCTTGGCCACGCCCGGCACGCCCTCCAGCAGCAGGTGCCCCTTGGCCAGCAGGCCGACCAGCATGCGTTCCACCAGCCGGTCCTGGCCGACGATGACCCGCTTGACCTCGAACACCGTGCGCTCGAGCTGCTCGGCGTCCAGCGCGGGGGTCGGCTGCCGCTCGTCGGACGACTGGCCGGGATCGATCACTACTGCCTCCTTGTCCACCGCTGCATCGTCCAGGGTGCGCGATCACCGGTGTGACCGCTGTGAAAGCACATCACCGGCGCCGGAGCCGGATCAGGTCGTCCGGCGTGTCGACATCGGCCGCTTCGCCGGCCCGCGCCGCCACGTCCACCACCCGCAATGGCCCGAGCGTGGCCCGCACCGAGCGCCCGGCCGGGTCGCCGGGCACCGCCGCCAGCAGGGCGGACCCGTGCCACACGCCGGTCAGCCACTGCCGCCGGCCGCTCTCGTCGACCAATACCGCTCCGTCGGCGTGTTCGTTCGCGTCCAGCGCCGCCCGCAACCGCTCGATCGTGTCGGCGCGGAGCCCGGGCAGGTCAGCGGCCAGCACGGCGACGTGCGCGCCCGCCGGCCGGGGAAGCGCGGCGAGCCCGGCGGCCAACCCGGCGACCGGACCGCCGCCTGCGGGTTCCTCGCTGGTCCAGCGCACGTCCGGCACAGCGGGGCGCTGAGGGCCGACCACCACGATCTCCGCCGCCGCTCGCACCGACGCGACGACGTGTTCCAGCAACGTCCTACCGCCCACCTGCAGCATGAGCTTGTCCGTGCCGGACATGCGCCTCGCTGCGCCACCGGCCAGGATCACCGCGTGCAGCGGCCGGTCAGCCATGCCCCCAGTATCCGTGCCCGGCCGGCCGCGCCGGGCCGGGCTACTCGATCAACCGCGTCGCGTACGGGAGGATGTCGTCGTAGCGCACCGAAGTGACCCTGACGTGCATGCCCGATTGCGGCGCTTCGATCATTTGCCCGTTGCCCAGGTACAGCGCCACGTGGTGGATGCCGTTCCTGCCCCAGAACAGCATGTCGCCGCGCCGGGCCTGGGACAGCGGCACGTGCCTGCCCGCGTGGTACTGGTAGCCGCTGTAGTGCGGCAGCGGCTTCACCTTGGCGAACGCATAGATCATCAAGCCCGAGCAGTCGAACCCGATCTTCTTGTAGTCGCCGTAGGCGTCCGCGATGCCGCCGTCGCGGATGCCGTAGGTCGGCCCGTTGGCATTGCCACCGCCCCATGCGTACGGCACGCCGATTTGCGACATTGCCCTGGCGACGACCTCCTCGATGAGGGCGTTCGACGACTTCGACGAGCCGGACGGGACTGCACCGCCGCCGTTGCCCGCAGCGTTGAGCGCCGCCTGCCGCGCCTTCAACTGTTCCTCGCGGCGCTTGGCTGCCAGCCACTCCTCGTAGCGCTGCCGCTGGTTCTCCAGCCCGCGGACCTTCTGCTGGGCGCGCCACAGCAATGTGGCCACCCGCTGCTTTTCCGCCTGCAGCTCGGCGGTGCGGGAGTACTGCGACTTGCGGGCCTCGACGGCCTCGGTGAAGGCCGCCTGCGCGGCACGTTCGGCTTCCTCGGCCTCGGCTTTCCGCTGCTCGGCCACCTGCAGCGCCTTGCGCGCCGCGGCGTCCGCATTCGCCTTGGCGATGCGGGCCTTCTTCAGCTTCTCGATGGCGTCCAGCTGGCTGGCGCTGACCGCAGAGAGCACCTGGGCGCGCGCCAGCACCTCCCCCGGATTGTCCGAGGAGAGGTAGGCCGACAGCCCGCCGATGGTGCTGCCCTGGCGGTAGCTGCCCGCGACGAACTCGTCCTTGGCCTGCTCGGCCATGGCGAGCTTCCTGGCCGCCGCACGGGACGCGTTGCGCGCGTTCTTCGCCTCCCGCTTGGCCTCCGCCGCCTTCTCCTTGGCCCGCTGCGCGTCGACCCTGGCCTTGTTGGCCAGTTCCTGCTTCCGCGCGACCTCGTCCCGCAGCCGGTTCAGTCGCGCCGTCGCCCACGCCAGCCGGTTGGTCAGCTCACCGACCTCACCGGCCCGTTTGCGCGCCTGCCAGCGGCTGCTCTTCAGCTCCTCGTCGCTGGGATTCGGCGGAGGTGGCGGCACGGCCTGCCCCACCGCCGGATGACCGGCGGCCAGCACGACCCCCACCGCCAGTGCGGCGAGCCACCTACGCCCCCGAGCGTGCGTGGACGACTGCGTGGTCACGGTCTCCACCTCCCGTCGGCGGTACACGGCCCTCCACCCGCGTGTACCGCCTGCCTCAGTAGGCTGACTGTGCCACATCCGGCCCATTGGCACCACTTGTCACGCGCGGACGACCGAGCACATTCGTCACAGCACGTCATCGGCAGGGACACGACGGGCACCGTCGGCAGGCACGGCGTACCCCGGTACGGCGGGCCGCGGTCCGGCTACTGTCGTTGCGGGTCCCGGGTCCGCCGTCGCCTTCATGGGAGGTCAGTACCAGCCGTGTTGACGTCGAGATATCCGCCGGCAGCGCTGGTCAGCGCGATCGTCGCGATCGCGGGCCTGCTCGCGGTCGGTATCGGCGGTTTCCTGCCGTGGGTGCGCTCGGGCCTGGTGGTGCGCTCCAGCTTCGAAATCGCGGGCATTGCGGAACGACTCGGCTCGCGGGCGTACCCGATACTCGACGTGATGTTCGCGTGCTGGGTGGCGATTCCACTCGTCTGTGTGATCTGCGTCGGCCTGTTCACCCTCGGCTTGCTCCGGTCGGCCGCCGCATCGGCGATAATCGTCTCCCTGCTAGCGGGAACCGTCGCTCTGGCGACATACGTCCTAGGGTCAGGCGGTTCCGGTGCCGTCGCCGTCGTCGGCACCGGCCCGCTGACCACCTGCATCGGTGCGGCGGTCGCCCTCGTCGGCTCCGTCGGAGCGCTGCTCGGACGGCGGGGAGGCCGCCCGTCCGGCATCGCTTGATCCCGAGCACATCACCAGCCCCGGGCAGCCCGCGGCTCGAGGAGAGGACCTCCGGATGACGTATCCAGGACAGGGGAACCCGAACGACCCGGCCAACAATCCCCAGTGGCAGCAGCAGTCAGGGCCGGGCCAGCCGACACCACCAGGGCAGAACTGGCAGCCTCAGCAGCAGTGGCAGCAGCCCCAGCAGCAGTGGCAGGCGGGCGGCCAGCCCCCGCAGGGCGGGCAGTACCAGCCCACCGCACAGTTCCCCCAGCAGCAGTACCAGGGGCAGGGCCAGTACCAGCAGGTGCCACCCGGCGGGCAGCCGGGCGGACCTCAGGGCCCGCAGCAGCGCAAGAGCAAGCGCGGCCTGATCATCGGGCTGGTCGTGGCGCTGGTCGCCGTGCTGGGTGGCGTGGCGACCTGGATCGCCCTGTCGCTCAGCGGTGGCGACTCCGGCGCGGATTCGCCGGGCGAGGCGGCCCACACCATGCTCGCCGCGATGCAGCAGGGTGACGTCGTCGGGATGATGGACTCGCTCGCGCCCGCCGAGGCCGCGGTGCTGTCCGACATGGTCACCGACTACGTCAACGAGCTGAAGCGGATCCAGGTGCTCGACTCCAGCGCCGACCCGGAGGACGTCTCCGGCGTCACCATCGAGGAGACCGAGGAGCTGGTGTTCGACGACAGCCGGGCCAAGAAGATCAACGATCGTCTGACGATGGCCGCGCTGGTCGACGGCACGCTGCGGGTGAGCAGCAACTTCGACGACGTCCCGCTGGCCAAGTCGTTCAAGGACGCCGTCATCACCCCGGCCGCTCGGGCCGAGCTGGCCAAGGAAAACATCGACCAGACGGTCGACATCGGCGAAGCGGTCAAGCGGAGCGGCCAACCGCTCTACATCGCGACGGTCAACGTCGACGGCAAGTGGTACCCGAGCCTGTTCTACACCGCTGCCTACTACGCGGTGCAGGACGCGGGCAAGGAGTGGCCGGCCAACCCCATCCCGGCCGTCGGCGCCGACTCGCCGAACGCCGCCCTGATGAAGCTGATCGACGCGATCCGCACCAAGGACGTGCAGAAGGTCATCGAGATCCTGCCGCCGGACGAGATGGCGGTGCTGCACGACGTCGGCCAGCTGCTGGTCGAGGAGGCGGGCCCGCCCGGGCAGGCTCCGTTGCCGTTCGACGTGACCACGCTGGAGACCGACGAAGAGGAGGTCACCGGCAGCACCCGGCTGACGCTGCGGAAACTCGAGATCACCGTGCAGACCGGCAGCGGCCCGCAGCAGGTGGGCCTGGTCAAGGACGGCGACTGCTACACCGTGATCCAGAACGGCAGGCAGCAGGGCATGTGCGCCGACGACCTCGGCCGGATGATCCGCGCCGAGCTGGAGGGCATGCCGCCGCAGGCGAGCGATGCGGTGGCACAGATCGTGCAGAACCTCTACACCAAGAGCCTCGGCGTCGTCACCGTCGAGGTCGACGGCAAGCACTACGTCAGCCCGCTGCGCACCTACAGCGACCTCGGCGTGACGATGTTGAAGGCGGTCGAGCCGCAGCACGTCCAGACGCTGATCGAGGTCTTCGGGCGATGAGCCGTCCTCGGCCGGCACCAACCGCGCCGGCCGACGTCATCGTGGCGCCACCCGGCCCGTGGGGAGTTCCTCCGCGGGCCGGGAGCGCTGGTCGCCGCACCAGCGCGGCGGCAAGGTGACGGACTCGCCGGCGATGGTCACCGGCCCGGCGCCGTCGACGGCGAACGCCACGGTGCACACGATCTGCTCGAGCGCCAGCGGCGACAGAGTGCGCGGATCGACCGATGCGGTGATCACCCGCCGGCCGTCCCGCACCTCCTCGCGCAGCGTGACACCGGACGGCACTTCACTGCGCAGCCCTTCCTGGCGTTCCCGCATCGTGGGCCCGGCCGTGAGCCAACCGAGCAGGGAATCGACGCCCTCCGAGCGCCGGACGGCGGGCGCCAGCGAGTCGCCGACCAGAAAGAACACCACCGGCGCCAGGATCGGGCCCTCCGGCGCGGCACCCCCGGCGATCACCCCGCTGGGCCGTACCCCGCACGCGGTCACCAACAGCAGCACGCAGCCGACAACGGCCCGCTTCACCGCTTCTCCCCCGTTCCCTCGCCGTAGCGGGGCAGCGCCAGCGTGAACACCGCGCCCCCGCCAGGCCGGTTGGCCGCCGTCAACGTGCCGACCCGGTCGCCTTTCCGGTGCAGGCGGGCGTTCTCCCAGGCGATCGCCAGGCCCAGCCCGCTGCCTTGGGATCGGCTGCGGGCGGTGTCGGCTTTGAAGAACCGGTCGAACACGTGCGGCAGGACGGCGTCGTCCATGCCGGGACCGCTGTCCTCGACGTCCACCATCACCCACGCCTCGTCGGCGGTCAGCCGGACCGTCACCGGAGGCTCGCCGTGCCGCAGCGCATTCCCGACCAGGTTGGCCACGATGACATCCAGCCGTCGAGGGTCCAGCCGCGCGGTGATGCCCTCGGGAAGGTCGGCTTCGACCTGGTCCAGCCACCCGCGCGAGCGCAAGCACGCCCGGATGATGGCGGCGACGTCCACATCGTCCAGCGCCAACGCCGCCGACCCGGAATCGAAGCGAGTCACCTCGATCAGGTCGTTGACCAGGCGGGTGAGGTTGGCCGTTTCGCTGCTGACCAGCCGGGCGGCCCGCCCGGCGTCTCCGGGCAGGTCGCCGGCTTCCTCGTCCAGCACGTCGGTCACCGCGGTCATCGCGGCCAGCGGGGTCCGCAGCTCGTGCGAGACGTCGGCGACGAACCGCCGGGCGTCGGCCTCCATCCGGCGCAGCTCGTTGACCTGGTGCTCCAGCACCTGGGCGGTGGCGTTGAAGGTGCGTCCCACCTCGGCCAGTTCGTCGGCGCCGCGCACGGTGACGCGGGCACTCAGGTCGCCTTCGCCGAGACGCCGGGCAGCGTGCCTGAGCTCACGCACCGGGCGCAGCACCCCCCTGGCCGCCACCCAGGCCAGTGCCGCTGCCAGCCCGAGCGACCCGGCGCCGACCGCCCCCGCCCACCAGGTGAGCTCCTCGATCGAATCCCGTTCGGCCAGCAGATCCCGCGCCAGGTAGACCTCGAGCCCGCTCGGCACGCTGTCCCCCATCCCGGTTCCGATCCGGAGCTCGGTTCCGACCAGCAGCGTCGGGGTGTCCCCCCACATCACCCGCTGCCACACCACGCGCCCGGAGCGCACCGCCGACCGCAGCTCGGCGGGCAGCGACTGCGGGTGCATTCCGGACGACGCCTGCTGGCCGCGGAACAGCACGACCGCCCCGGACCCGCGATCGCTCAGCCCCTCGACCAGCTCCTCCAGCTCGGCGCGGCGGGGCGGCACCGACGACAGCGGCAGCAGCGTCTTGACCCGGTCGGTCAGCGCGGTCGCTGCGGCGTCCTGGGTGGCCTGCAGGACGGCCGACCGGGCCCGCCAGTACAGCACCCCGGCCGTGATCGTCGTGGTCACAACGGCCAACGCGGCGAACGCCAGCAACAGACGCGTGCGCAGGCCCATCCGGCCCGGTGGCCGGGCCGGATCCGGCTGGGGTGCGCGATCCACTGTGGTCACACAGGTCCGAAGCGATACCCGAAGCCACGCACGGTCTGCACGTAGACGGGTTTGGCCGGGTCGTCCTCGATCTTGGCACGCAGCCGTTGCACGCACGCGTCGACCAGCCGGGAGTCGCCCAGGTAGTCGTGCTGCCAGACGGATTCCAGCAGCTGCTGCCTGCTCAGCACTCGCCGAGGGACCCGGGACAGCTCCAGCAGCAGCCGCAGCTCGGTCGGCGCCAGCGCGATCGGCGTGCCGTTCTTGCTCACCTCCAGGCCGACCCGGTCGATGGTCAGCGCGCCGTGCACCTCCACCCCCTGCGGCTGCTTCGGCTCGCTCACCGCCCGGCGCAGCACGGCCCTGATCCGGGCCTCCAGCACGCGTGGCTGGACCGGTTTGACCACGTAGTCGTCCGCCCCCGCCTCCAGGCCCGCCACGACGTCCATGTCGTCGTTGCGGGCGGTCAGCATGATGATCGGCAGGTTGCCGTCGGCGCGAATGCGGCGGCACACCTCGAAGCCGTCCATGCCGGGCAGCATCAAGTCGAGCACCACGACTTCCGGCTGCACCGCGCCAAGACGTGCCAGCGCTTGCTCACCGTTGTCGAACGCGTCCACGCTGTGACCCTGCCGCTCCAGCGCCAGGGTCAATCCGTCTCGTACGGCCTCGTCGTCCTCGATCAGCAGTACGCGCGACATGGCCCCCACTATCGCAGGTCAGCCAGGTCCTGGTTGATCACCCGATCGACGGCAACCGCCACGAAGTACAGCGTGCCCGCCACCAGAACGGCCCCGAGGCCGTCGGACAGCCGGTGCCATCCCGCCACCATCGTCGCCACGGTGACCACCGCGCACACGATCACCCCGGGCAGCAGCATCCACCGACGGTGCCCCGCACGGATCAGCAACGCCACCGCGAACACCATCCCCGCCGCGGCCGCCACGTGCCCGCTGGGGAAACTGTTGTGAGCAGACGTGCCGATCACGTCGAAGTCCGGCCGGACGATCTCCGCCTTCAGCACCCGCGCGGCCCCGATCGACCCGAACAGCACTCCCACTCCCGCCACCGCCGCGACGACCCGGCGGGCCAGCAGGCCCGCGACCACCAGAACGGCGACGAAGATCGCTATGTGCACGGGATTGCCCACCAGGCGAAGGACACTCCTGGCTGCCTGGTAGGCATCCGACGTTCCCGCGTAATAGCCGCCACGCGCCGCTTCGGGCATCAGCGCGTCGTCCACGTGTTGCCCCAGAGGAGTGCGCACGAACGCCACGCAGATCAGCGCCACCCCCACCGCGCAGCCGATCGCCCCGCACAGGGCACCCCACCAGCTCGGCCGGGACAGCGGCTGCTTCAACGGTGTGGTCACGGCAGTTGCGGTTTCGGTCAGCACATCTCGATCTTCGCTGCGCGATGTCCGTGTTCGGTGCGAGGAATGTCATCGTCTTGTCACAACTGCGCACCGGCCGGGAACCGCTCCTGCAGGCGTCCTCACCGCACGACTCCTCACCGCACGACTCCTCACCGCACGACACTGCCGCGACCGCCTCGCCGTTCACGGCAATACGTCTGATTTGGGCGGAATGTCGGGCCAACGTGCCGAATGATGACACATCCGATGCGGCGTGATCACTCGACGGACGCAGCGACCGGACATCGGTGGCCGAGCGTGGGCACCATGACCGAATCACACGTTCTGGCCGCTCGCTCCATTGCCCGGCAACGACTGTTCGCGGTGCTCACCTACGCCCTGGCCGTGCTCCTGGTGCCGGTCGCCGCGCTGCGCAGCCCCGGCCACCCGTTGCGGGTGGCGGCGAACTGGGCGCTGGCGCTGCGGTTCCCCACCGAGTCCCTGCACGGCCTGACGCCGCGGACCAGGCAGGCGCTGGAGGCGGCGCGTAGTGAGGCGTTGTGGCGGCACGGCGTCCTGATCGGCGTGACCTCCGGATACCGGGACCTGGACCAGCAACGCCTGCTGTTCCGGCGCGAGGTCCACCGGACCGGCTCGGCGTGGGCCGCCCGCACCCGCGTCCTCCCGCCGGACGAGTCCGCGCACGTCCGCGGCATCGCCGTCGACGTCCGGCCACCGGCCGGAGCTCACTGGCTGGACCGGCACGGCGGCAAACACGGTCTGTACCGGATGTACGACAACGAGTGGTGGCACTTCGAGTATCACCCCGACGTCCGGCCCCGACGGCTGCCGTCGCCACGTTTCAGCTGTGCGCGTCCTGGGCATCCGGTGTCGGAGACCGCCGGGCAGGTGTCCGGGTGACACCCGCCTCGTCACAGAACGAGCGAACCCGCCCGGCCCCGGCTACCCTGGCGGACTCCACGAAACCGAAGCAGGAGGAACACATGCTCGTACTCACGCCGACCGCCGTCGCCGTGGTCAACAACCTCACCAGCGCGGTGGGCGAGGAAGGCGCAGGCCTGCGCATTTCGTCGCACCCGGACGCGCCTGCTCCGGGGCTGCACGTCGAGATCGCGGCAGCGCCTGAGGCGGACGACCAGCTGGTGGACAGCTCGGGGGCCCGGGTCTTCTTGGACCCGCAGGCCGCGATGATGCTCGACGACAAGGTGCTCGACGCCACCGTCGACGAGCAAGGCCAGGCCAGCTTCGTGCTCGGCACGCAGGCCGCGCCCGGGGACGCCGACCACCCGGAGGCATGACGCTTCTCGCCCGCTGACCAGGCCTCGTCGCAGGGCCTTCGTCTCAGCGGGCGAACGACCGGACCCCGCCGTCGTCGGATAGCCTCGAGCCGTCCGCGACGGAGGGAGAACCAGTAATGCCCAGCCGATCGGCACCCGTGGTGGTGATCATGGGCATTACCGGTTCCGGCAAGTCGACCGTCGGCCGGGCGCTCGCCGACCGGTTGGCTGTGCCGTTCGCGGACGGCGACGATTTCCACAGCCCGCAGGCCAAAGCGAGGATGGCCGGTGGCACCCCGCTCACCGACAGCGACCGGATGCCGTGGCTGCACCGGATCGGTGCCTGGCTGGCGCGCCACGAGGCCGGTGCGGTCGTCGCCTGTTCGGCACTTCGCCGCGCCTACCGCGACGTTCTGCGCGACTCGTCGCCCACCACCGTGTTCGTGCACCTGGTCGGCGACATCGAGATCGCCCGGGAACGGGTGCGGCGGCGTACGAACCACTTCATGCCGGCGGAGCTGGTGGACTCCCAGCAAGCGACGCTGGAGCCGCTGGCCGCCGACGAAGCCGGGATCACGCTTCGCTTCGACCTTCCCGTCGACGACATCGTCGACCGCGTCTCCGCGTGGCTGGCGATGCAGCGCGCGTAGCACGATCTTCCGCGACCCGCTCCCCGCCGAACTGATCTTCCGCGGACGGGCCCCTTGCCCTCGGCTGATCACCTGGCCGGTGCTGGGCTGCGGCCTTTCACGCGGTACACCTGGTAGGTGCCGACGTACGGGCAACGACGCCTGCCGCGGCAGGGACAAGCAGGCCACGACCCGACTGCGGAGGGCGCCCAGGCATGAGCAAGACGGCTCTCATCCTCGTCGACGTCATCAACGCCTTCTTCGACCCCGCAGGGCCGCACTACTACCCGCGTGTGCGGGAGGCGGTCGAGCCGCTCACGCACTTGTTGGCGACCGCCCGCGACGCGGGCGCCGTCGTCGTGCACACGGTCGAACGGCACCGGCCGAACGTGCCGGACGCCGAACAGCCGAAGATTCCGGTGCACTGCCTGGCCGGATCGTTCGAAGCCGATTTCCACCCCGGGTTTCACCCCGTCGACCGGCCGGGTGAGCTGGTGGTGCCGAAGCGGCGGTACTCGGGCTTCTTCGCCACCGACCTGGCACTGACCCTGCACGAGCAGCGGATCGAGCGCATCGTGGTGGCCGGAGTGGAGACCAACGTGTGCGTCCGCGCCACCTGCCAGGACGGATTCGCGCACGGCTTCGCCGTGGTGGTTCCCCGCGAAGCGACCAACTCCGATCGGCAGCATCTCGAGCGGGCTTCACTGGAGGACATCATGCGCTACTTCGGCTCCGTGGTGGCGACCGACGAAGCTGCCGCTTTGCTCAAGGAGCATCCCTAGGTCAGCAACCGCGGCGAATCCCCACGGATGACCACGGATGACTATTGTGGCCGGGCCGGGGCGAGACCGCCGCGATCGCCGAGCCACCACGCCGGGGTGGATCACGCCGCGTTGAGTTCGCTTGCCGCGGACGCCACGTACGCGAGGCACTGCCGCGACTACCGTGCAACGCATGCACGGCACGCACGACGCCCACCACTCCGGCCATGCCGACCCCTCGGCCGAGATGCTTGCCCTGCAAGCCGAGATCTTCGCCGACCACACCGCGAAGATCGCCGCGTGGCTACCCGTGTCCACTCCCCCGCGCACGATCGTCGACCTCGGCTGCGGCACCGGCGCCGGGACATTCGCGCTGCTGGCTCGATTCCCCGATGCCCGTCTCATCGCCGTGGACTCCGCGGAGGACCACCTCTCCCACCTGCAGCGCACAGCCGACGTCCGTGGCGTGGCTTCCCGGGTCCGCCTGGTGCAAGCCGACCTCGACGCGGTGTGGCCGGACATCGGCCCGGCTGACCTGGTGTGGGTGGCGAACGCGCTGCACCACCTGGCGGATCCGGACCGAGCCCTGGCCGAGGCGTACCGGATGCTCACCCCCGGCGGGCTGCTCGCGGTCGTCGAACTGACCCGCTTCGCCCGCTTCCTGCCGCCGGACGGCCCGGAGTTCCGTCCGGGCCTGGAGCAGCGATGCCACGCCGCGCACCAGCACCGGCAGGCGGAGCGGCTTCCCCACATCGGCGCCGACTGGGCGGCCAAGCTCACCTCGGCGGGATTCCGCGTCGAGGACACCACATCGCTGACGATCGAGGTCAGCGGAGCCGGCCGCCCAGCGGTGGGCGCGTACGCGCTCATGAGCCTGCGGCGCCTGCGGCAAGCAGTGACCGGCCTCGTGCCGGCCGAAGATCTTGCTGCACTCGACGACCTGGTCGATCAGGACAGCCCGCGCTGCGTGTGCCACCGACCGGACCTGGCCGTCTGGGCCGAGCGGATGGCGTGGGCGGCTCGCCGCCCTTGAGATCGGCCTGACACCGCCCGCGATGTCGTGACGGGGACGGACGCGGCCAACCGCCCCCTACAGGCCCCTGGGCATCACCGGCCGTGACCTCGCCGCGATGACGCCTGCGCCGCGGCTCGTTGCCTCCACCGCGCGCATACGTGCTCACCGAACCGGGCCGCCAGCTGCCTGCAGTGCGCCGCGACTTGGGCGTCCAGCCGCTCGAGCTCACGCTCCCCGACGCGCATCCGCTCCAGCGTCTCCGGGTCCGAGGCCGTGCTGACCGCCCGCCAGCGCCGGTAGTCGTCGATCGACGCCTCCGGGTGGAACTGCACACCCCAGGCCCGGGCGCCCACCCGGAACGCCTGGTGCGGATACATCTCGCTGCTGCCGAGCCAGCTGGCGCCCGGCGGGAGCACGGCGACCATGTCGCGGTGTGACGACACCGCGGTCAGCGGCGACGGCAAGCCGGTGACCAGTGGGTCGACATCCGCCTCGGGCCGCCACCGCACCCGCACCACACCGGTTTCCATGCCGCGGTCGCCGCGTTCGACCGTGCCACCCATGGCGCGCGCGAGCAGCTGCCCGCCCAGGCATATGCCCAGTGTCGGAGTCGACGACTCCACCGCGTGCCGGAGCAGCTTCCGGACGTCGGACAGCCAGGGATGGTCGTGGTCGTCGTTGGCGCTCATGCGCCCGCCCAGGATCAGCAGGCCGTGCTCGGCCATCCGGTCGGGCACCGGCTCGCCCGCATAGGGCCGGACGATCCGGCACTCCACCCCGGCATCGGCCAGCCACCGTCCGAACCGCGCAATGCCGACGATGTCGTCGGGCTGGATCACCAGAACGGCCGGCCCGCTCGTGTGCTCGGCTGATGCACCCGCCATGCCCGCAGGCTATCGGAACGGGCGGGCGACCGACGCACCCGTCGCCCGCCCGCCGGCTGCGGGCTAGCCGCCTTCGGTTTCCGCGCACAACCGCTCCCAGTAGCGGTGCGCCTGCTCCGACCACTCGCTGCGTTTGCTGTGGAACAGCTTCGCCGCTTCCACGCCGATCCATCCCCCGGACGTCAACGCCGCGGGCAGGGCAGGATCGAGGTAGGGGAACCGCCGATACGCCTGGACGAGTTCGACCTGCTGCCGGAAGGCCGACGCCTCGTCGTCGACCGCGGCCAGCCGGAACTGCTGCAGGAACTCGGCGTAGTGGCGGTGCAGATCCTCCAGGTCCCACGCGCGCTGTACGGTGCGGCGTTCGTCCCCGACCGGGCCGAACCGGCCGACGTAGGACATGGACCAGTCGGCCAGTCCCAGGCCGGTGATGATGCCGGCCACCTCGTCGGCCCGCGCGGCGTGCGGGCTGATCCATGTCCCTGGCGCCGGGGATCCCATGCCCGCCCAGGTGAGCCTGGTGCGCAGGTGGTAGCGGAGATTGCGATGGGACTCGGGCACGGTGGTGTTCACGATCAGCCACGTGCCGTCCCATTCCCTGGTCTCGCCGGTGAAGCCGAGCACCCGCTCGGCCCCCTTGGTGATCATGGTGGTCCCGGTGCCGGTGAGCATCCAGCGCACTTTGCGACCGTGCCGGACGTCGGTGATGGTGCCGCGCTCGGCCGTGCGCTGGATGGCTTTGCGCGCCGCGACCGCTTCCACGCCGCATTCGCCCAGCGCCCGGATCAACGTGCTCGACCACACCGGCTGCCGCCGGGGAAGCACGAACTCGCCGAGGATGACCAGCAGAAGCGCGGGAGCGCTGCGCAGGGCGATGTCGCGCAGATCGGCGATCACCCCTTCGCCGCGCCCGGGCCGCTTGCGCTGTCTGACTGCCGAAGCCATGGAGTCCGAACTCCCTTGCCGTGCCGAACGGGGTAGCGTGGCCACGCTACCCCGTTCAGAGCAGTCGGCTGGGCTGTTCGGCCTAGCACGGGTGTCCCACGATGGTTTGAGATACACGCCACGTAGGTGACCGGCTGCGTTCGGTGCCGGACTCGGCGCAAGCTTCGTGACGGGGCCGGCGGAGCGGCTCAGGCCAGCAGGGCGGCGCCCAGCGCGATGAGCCCGGCGACCTTGGCCACCTCGAACGCGACGTACACGTAGTGGGTGCGGGACCGCTGCGAGCCGTCGGACTTGCCCGACAGGACCTGGTCGGAACGGCGCGTCAGGCGCGGACGGACGCCGAGCAGCTGGACGGCCAGGATGGCGATCACCACGACACCGAGCGCCAGCTCGAGCCCGGTGATCCCGGCCACGATCGCAGCCACCACCAGCACCACGGCCAGCACGACCTCGACCGTGTTCAAGGCGCGGAAGACGATCCGGCCGATGCCCAGGCCCAGCGGCACAGTGATGCCCGGCGCCCGGAACTTCAGCGGCGCCTCCAGGAAGGAGATCGCCAGCACCATGCCCAGCCACACGAAGGTCACCGCGATCGCAAGCTGCGTCATCGTTCACCGTCCTGACGTGCGTTGATGGGTGCGTCACCGCAAGTGTGCACCCGGCACCGGGCCTTCGGGCCCGGCCGATCGGCCCGTGATCATGGGGTCTGATGTCGTGATGTCGCCGCGCGCCGGGTCAGCCGAGCCCGGGCGGCGGCTTGCCCGCGGCGCCGCGCTGCCGCACCGCGAGTGCCGCCAGCTGGGCACGTCCCCGCATGCCCAATTTGGCCAGCAGGCGCGAGACGTAGTTCTTCACCGTCTTCTCGGCCAGGTACATGCGTTCGGCGATCTGACGGTTGGTCAGGCCCTCGCCGATCAGCTCGAGCAGTTCGCGTTCCCGGTCGGACAAGTCCTTCAGCGGACCGGCGTCCGCATCGTCCCCGCGCAGCCTGCGCAACAGCACGGCCGACGCCCTCGCGTCGAGCAGCGACTGTCCCGCGGCCACCAGCCGGATCGCCTCCACCAGCCGTGCCGAGCGGATGTCCTTGACGACGTACCCGGCGGCCCCGGCGAGTACCGCTTCCAGCATCGCCTGCTCGTCCGTGGACGAGGTCAGCATCAGGCATTTCAGCTCGGGCAGCTTGCCGCGCAGCTCGCGGCACAGCTCGACCCCGTCCCCGTCGGGCAGCCGCACGTCCAGCACCGCGACGTCCGGCCGCAGTGCCGGGATCCGGGCCAGTGCCTGCCTGGCGGTCGAGGCCTGCCCGGTCACCGTCATGTCCGGCTGTTCCTCGAGCAGGCTCGCGACGCCGAGCCGGGCGATCTCGTGATCGTCCACCACGAAGACTTCGATCATCTTCCCGCCTCCTGCGCCCGCCCCCTTGGTCACCGCCGAGCCTACCCGCCGGCTGCGGCGGCTTCCGCGCGTCGCGCGGTCACCCGTCGGGCCACCTTTCTATGCCGTCGGCTCGGCCCCGGTGCGGACAACGTCCGAAAGGCCCTTCCGGTCGGGGCCCTTCGGGCTGGTCATGGCGAGCCGCGCGGCATACCGTCGCCTGTGTGGCAATGGACCGCGCACGGGAGGTGGGCATGACCCGGGTGTTTCTTGTCGACGATCACGAGATCGTGCGGCGAGGAATCAGGGAGCTGTTCGCCGACCATCCCGATCTGCACATCGTCGGGGAGGCGGGTTCGGTGGCCGACGCGCTGGCCACCGTCCCAGCGGACGCCGACGTGGCAATCCTCGACGTGCGGTTGCCGGACGGCAACGGGGTCGAGTTGTGCCGCGAGCTGCGCAACCGGATACCCCAGCTGAAGTGCCTGATGCTGACCTCCTACACCGACGACGACGCGTTGCTCGACGCGGTCATGGCCGGAGCCAGCGGCTTCGTGCTCAAGCAGGTGCTCGGGGTCGACCTGATCGGATCGGTGCGGGCGGTCGGCGAAGGCAAGTCCTTGCTCCAGCCGCGTGACGTCGACGCGCTGCGCGCGCGCATGCGTTCCCGGCGGATCGACCCGCTCGCCGAGTTGTCCGCCAAGGAGCGCGAGGTGTTCGATCTGATCAGCCAAGGTCTGACCAACAAGCAGATCGGCCAGCGCATGTTCCTGTCGGACAAGACGGTCAAGAACTACGTGTCGCAGATCTTGCGCAAGCTCGACCTGCAGCGCCGCGCGCAGCTCGCCGCGATGGCCGCCGAGCTCGACACGCCACGGCGCGAACCGGGAACCTGACCACTCGGCTCACCGCCACAGCGGGCGCCGCCGGCGCGCCGATCACCGGAGCGGGACGCGCCAGGACACGGTCGTGCCCGCGCCCGGTTCGCTGGTGATCTGCAGCGAGCCACCGCAGTGCGCGGCACGCCGCTGCATGTTGGCCAGCCCGCGGTGGTGCGGCACCTCGGCCATCCCGTCACCGTCGTCGACCACTTCCACCAGCAGCGCATCGTCGGCCGACACGGTCACCGACACGACCGACGCGTTCGCGTGCCGGACGACGTTGGACAGCGCTTCGCGCAGCACCGCCAGGGCGTGCTCGCCGACCTCCTTCGGCACCACCGTCTCGATCGCACCGTGAATGCGCACCGACGGGCTCAGCTCGGTGTCGCCGGTGGTCTCGGTGACCACGTCGAGCACCCGGCGGCGCAGCCCGGGGCGACGCTGATCACCGGAGGTGTGCAGGTCGAAGATGGCGGTACGGATCTCGTTGATGGTCTCGTCGAGCTCGGCGACCAACGCCTCTGCCCTGCTCTGCGCCACCGGGTCGGTGATCCGCGGCAGGATGCTCTGCAGCCGCATCCCGCCCGCGTACAGCCGCTGGATCACGTGGTCGTGCAGGTCGGCGGCGATGCGGTCACGGTCGGCCAGCACGTCGAGCATCCGCTGCTGCCGCTGTTTGTCGGCCAGCTCCATGGCCACCGACGCCTGGTCGGCGAACGAGGCGAGCACCTGCACCTGGTCGCGGCTGAACGTCTCCGCACCCTTCTGCCTGCCCGCCAGCAGCACCCCGTTCGCCTGCGCGGTGTTGTGGATCGCCACCACCGCCGCGGGCCCGGCTAGGCCGGCGGGCAGCGCCAGGTCGTCCGGCAGGTACTTGCCCAGCTCGTCGGTCAGCTGCGGCGCCCCGCTGGCCAGCACCTCGGCCACCACCGGGGTCTTCTTCGGCAGCATGGTGCCCTCGATGCCCTCGGCGTCCTGTCCCGCCGCGGCACGGACCACCAGCGAGTCGACGTCCGCCGGGTCCTCGAGCAGGACCGCCACGCAGCATGCCGAGGCCAAATCCAGCACCAGGCGGCAGATCGAGGTCAGCGACTCGTTCTCCGACGCCCCGCCGAGCAGCTGAGCGTTCACCCGTGCACTGGCGCTGAGCCAGCGCGCCTGGTCCCGCGCCTGCGCGAACAGCCGGGCGTTCTCGATCGCCACGCCCGCGGCGGACGCCAGCGCTTGGATGATCGCCTCGTCGTCGTCGGTGAACTCCGACCCGCCGCGCTTCTCGGTCAGATAGAGGTTGCCGAAGACCTCGTCACGGACCCGGATCGGCACCCCGAGGAAGCTGTACATCGGCGGATGCCCGGGCGGGAAGCCGACCGACGCGGGATGCTTGGTCAGGTCCTTCAGCCGCATCGGCTTGGGGTCCTTGATCAGCAGCCCCACCAGGCCGTGGCCCTCCGGCGGGTTGCCCAGCTGTTCCCGCTCCTGCTGGGTGATGCCCTCGAAGACGAACTCCGACAGGCCGTTGCCGTCCGGGTTGAGCACGCCGAGCGCGCCGTAGCGGGCATCCACCAGCTCGGTGGCGACGCGCACGATACGCTGCAGCGTCGCGTCCAGGTCCAGCCCGGTGCCGATCGCCACGACCGCGTCGAGCAGCGACTTCAGCGCGTCGCGGGTGTGCATGATCTCGTGCAGCCGGTCGGCGACCTCGCGCATGAGCTCGTCCAGCCGGAGCTCCTTCGGCACGACACTGCCCGAAGGCGATACGTCCGGTTGAACGTCCTCGTTCATCGCGCCCCGCCTTCACTCGCACGACCCCGCATCCCAAGGGTGGCACCCCGGGCCGCGGCCAGCAACGGCGGAGTCGCCCGAGCGTGACGGAAGCAACGTTTCCGCTGCTCCGGCGCGGATTCCCGGCCAGGTGTCCCTACCGCGCGGTGACTTGTGGACCTGCCGAAGTCGATCACCGCGCACCTACGTTCGCGATGTGACCACCACGAGCGTGCCGCCCGCCGACCGATCCGACGCGGCGGTTGCGTTCACCCTTCCCGCGCGTGGTCGCCGGGCAGCCGGGGACCCGGCTGCCCGCCCGGCCGCGCGGGACGGACACTGGAGGGACTGGAGTGGACGTACTCAATCTCGCGCGGTGGCAGTTCGGCATCACCACGGTCTACCACTTCTTGATGGTGCCGCTGACGATCGGCCTGTCGCTGCTCGTCGCGGGCATGCAGACCGCATGGGTGCGCACCGGCGACGACAAGTACCTGAGGATGACGAAGTTCTGGGGCAAGCTGCTCCTGATCAACTTCGCCATGGGCGTGGTGACGGGCATCGTCCAGGAGTTCCAGTTCGGCATGAACTGGAACGAGTACTCCCGCTTCGTCGGGGACGTGTTCGGCGCCCCGCTGGCGATGGAGGGCTTGCTGGCCTTCTTCGTCGAGTCGACCTTCCTCGGCCTGTGGATCTTCGGCTGGGACCGGCTGTCGAAGCGGGTGCACCTGGCGTGCGCATGGGCCTTCTCGCTGGCCACGATGGTGTCGGCGTACTTCATCCTGGCCGCCAACTCGTGGATGCAGCATCCGGTCGGCGTGCGCTTCGTCGACGGCAAGCCGCAGATGACCTCGATCGGGGACGTGCTGACCAACCCGACCGTGCTGGCGGCCTTCCCGCACACCATCGCCGGGGCGTTCGCCGTCGCCGGCGCGTTCCTGGTCGGCATCGCGGTGTGGTGGCTGTGGCGGCGGCGCGACACCGACGACGAGCACCGGCCGGTGTGGCGGGCCTCGCTCAAGCTCGGTGCGTGGGTGGGAGCCGTCTCGTTCGTGGCGCTGCTGGTCAGCGGCGACGCGCAGGCCAAGCTGATGTTCGAACAGCAGCCGATGAAGATGGCCGCCGCGGAAGCGCTGTGCGCCACCGAGGAGCCCGCCGGGTTCTCGGTGTTCGCGGTCGGTGAGCTGACCGGGCAGGACTGCACGCAGGTGAAGAGCCTGACCGTGCCCGCGCTGCTGTCGTTCCTGGCCAACGGCGACCTGACCAGCGAGGTCAAGGGCGTCAACGACCTGGTCGCGGAATACCAGGAGCGCTACGGCGAGTACTACCCGGACGACCCGGCGCTCGGTGAGCTGGCCGGAAAGCCCATCGACTACGTGCCGAACCTGCCGGTCACCTACTGGAGCTTCCGGCTGATGATCGGGCTGGGCGCGATCTCAGCCGGGGTGGGGTTGCTCGCCCTGTGGCTGACCAGGGGCGGGCGGCTGCCGCGGTCGCGCTGGCTCGTCCGGGCGGCGCTGTGGAGCATCGCGCTGCCGTTCGCGGCCAACAGCTTCGGCTGGATCTTCACCGAGATGGGCCGCCAGCCGTTCGTGGTCGTGCCCAACCCGGTCGGCATCGACGGGATGTGGATGTTCACCGCGCAAGCTGTCTCCCGGCTCAGCGCAGGCGAGGTGTGGGCGTCGCTGATCACGCTGACCGCGGTGTACGGGGTGCTGGCGGTGGTGGAGATCTACCTGCTGCGCAAGTACGTCCGCGGCGGCGTGGAAGGCGCCATGCCACCGCGCAGAGCAGACCAAGCCGACGACGACAACGTCCTGTCGTTCGCCTACTAGGAGGCTGCCATGGACCTGGCCACCTTGTGGTTCGTCATCATCGCCGTGCTGTGGCTCGGCTACCTGTTTCTCGAGGGCTTCGACTTCGGCGTCGGCATGCTGCTGCGGGTGCTCGGCCGCACCGAGCCGGAACGGCGGGTGCTGATCAACACCATCGGCCCGGTGTGGGACGGCAACGAGGTGTGGCTGCTGGTCGCGGGCGGCGCCACGTTCGCCGCCTTCCCCGGCTGGTACGCGTCGCTGTTCTCCACCGCCTACGTGCCGCTGCTGATCTTCCTGCTGGCGCTCATCGGCCGCGGCGTGATGTTCGAGTACCGCGGCAAGGTCGACTCGGACCGGTGGCGCAACGTGTGGGACTGGATCCTCGTCGTCTGCTCCTGGGTCGCCACGATCGGGGTCGGCGCGGTGCTGGTGACCAACGTGTTCGGGTTGCCGATCGACGAGGCGGGCAACCGGGTCGGCGGCCCGCTGGCGATGCTCGACTGGTACTCGGTGCTCGGCGGGCTCGCGGTGGCCGGCTACGCGCTGGTGCACGGCGCGGTGTTCATCGCGCTGAAGACCGAGGGCGACATCCGCGCACGGGCCCGGCGGCTGGCCTTGCGGGCCGGACCGATCGCCGTGGTGCCGCTGGTGGCGCTGCTGGTGCTGGTCGGCCTGCGGGAGAACACCACGTTCGGGTGGATCGCGGTGGCGATCGTGCTGGCCGCCGCGGTGATCGCGTGGCTGCGGCTGGCCGCATGGCAGGAAGGCCAGGCGTTCGCGCTGCTCGGCCTGGCCGTGGTCGGCACCGTGATGACGTTGTTCGCCGCACTGCACCCCTACGTGGTGCCCTCCACCGTGGACCCGGCGTTCTCGCTGACCATCGCTGATGCGGCGAGCAGCCCGTACACGCTGGAAGTGATGAGCTGGGTGGCGCTTTTCGGCACCCCGGCGGTGCTGATCTACCAGGGCTGGACCTACTGGGTGTTCCGGCAGCGCATCGCCGTGCACCACATGCCCCCGGTGAAGGTGCCGTGATGCTGCAGCGTGCAACCGCCTCGCGAGCGCGGCCCGGCCGCGGCCCGCTCGGCCCGTTGCCCGCGTTGTCCAGGACGGCCCGCCGCGCGCTGGCCGTCCTGGCCGCGCTTGCGCTGATCTCCGCCTGCCTGCTGGTCGCACAGGGCTTTCTGCTCGCCGACGTCCTGGCGAAGATCGTGCAGGGCGAGGCGGTGGCCGCCCGCCAGTGGTGGCTGCTGATCGGGGTCACCGCAGGCCGGGCCGTGGTCGCATGGGCACACCGGACGGTGGCCGCGCGCGCGGCCGCGGGCACCAAACAGCAGCTGCGCGAGGCCGTCGTGCGGCGCGCGGTCGAACTCGGCCCGGAGTGGATCGCCGGGCGTGGCACCGGGCAACTGGCCGTCGTCGCCGCACGCGGGCTCGACGCGCTGGACAAGTACTTCACCGAGTACCTGCCTGCGCTGGTCACCGCCGCCGTCGTCCCGGTCGTCGTCGGCGGTGCGGTGCTGCTGGCCGACTGGCCGTCGGCGGTCATCCTGATACTGACCGTCCCCCTGCTGCCGCTGTTCGGGGCGCTGGTCGGCATGCACACCGCCGACCGCACCAAGGCGTCGATGGACGCCACCGAGCGGCAGTCCGGCCAGTTGCGGGAGCTGATCCGCGCCTTGCCGGTGCTGACCGCGTTCGGTCAGGCCGGCGCGCAGCGGACGGCGGTCGGCAGGCTCGGCGAGCGGCACCGCCGCGCCAGCATGACCACGCTCCGGCTGGCATTCTCCTCGTCGTTCGTGCTGGAGCTGGCCGCCATGCTGTCGGTGGCATTGATCGCGGTCACCATCGGCGTCCGCCTGGTCGGCGGCAGCATGGACCTGGCCGTGGGGCTGGCCGTGCTCATCGTCGCGCCGGAGTGCTATCAGCCGTTGCGCGCCGTGGGGGCGGCGTTCCACGCCAGCGCGGACGGGACCGAAGCCGTGCGCCGGGTCGTCGACGTGCTCGCCCAGCAACCGGCCATGGCCGGCCGTCGTGCGCACACCCCGGTGGCGGACCCTGGCGCGGTGATCGAGGTCCGCGGTCTGCGCGTCCGCCGTCGCGGCGGATTCCGCCCCGACGGTGCCTCGTTTCTCGCTTTGCCCGGGCAGATCACCTGGCTGACCGAGCCGAGTGGCGGCGGGAAGTCCACCACGTTCGCGGTGCTGCTGGGGTTCGTCCCGCCTTCGGCCGGCTCGGTGACCGTCGACGGACGTCCACTGCGCGAGCTGGATCCCGCGCACTGGCGGCGCATGGTGGCCTGGGTGCCGCAGTTCCCGGTGTTCACCGAGGAGACCGTGCGGGCCGAGCTGGCTACCGCGGCCGAAGACCTCGATCGGCAGCCGTCGGCGGACGACGTCGAGCACATGGCCACCGCGCTCGGATGCCTCGATCTGCTGGATCGTGACCCGGGCACACTGTCGCTCGGGCAGCGGCAACGCGTGGCTGTCGCCCGCGCCCTGCTCCGGGTGCGCTGCGGCGCGCGGGTGTTGCTGCTCGACGAGCCGACCGCTCATCTCGACGAGGCGAACGCCGCGCGGGTGATGGCTCGGATTCGCGCCGCCGCCGAGGACGGCGCGACCGTGCTGATCGCGGCGCACGAGGCGGCCAGGGACGACTCGCGGGCGCCTGCCCGGACGACCGTGCCGGGCCGCCGTGACGAGCTGGAAGACGCTGCACCGCACTCCGGCCGGCTGCTGCCGTGGCGGGACATCCTGCATCGCAAACTGCTGACCGGGACGATGTTCGGCGCGCTGGCGCTGCTGTCGGCGATCGCATTGACCGCGGTGTCCGCTTGGCTCATCGCCAAGGCCGCGCAGCAGCCACCGATCCTCACGTTGACCGTGGCCATCGTCGGGGTGCGCACCTTCGGGCTGGCCAGGGCCGCGCTGCGCTACGTCGAACGTCTCGCCGTGCACGATGCCGCGTTCCAGGTCGCCAACCGGCTGCGGCAGCGCCTCTGGGCCGCCCTGGTGCGCATCGGCCCGGCGCGCGCGGCGCAGCTACGGTCGGCTGGCTCGGGTGAGGGTGCCGTTGTCGACGACGTCGATCACGTCCGTGACCTGCTCCCCCGGGTCGTCACGCCGCCTGCCGTGGTGGCCACGGTGATCGCGACGGCCGTCGTCGTCGAAGCGTTCATGCTGCCCGAGGCCGGCGCGGTGCTGGCTGTGCTCGCCACCGCGGGTGCCGTGCTGGCCGTGCTCGCCCAGTGGTATGCCGATCGCCGGGCGACGATGCTGCAGTCGGACACCCAGCGCGACGTGCATCGGCGCGTGCTCGCCCTGCTCGAAGGTGCCGCCGAGCTGATGGCGTTCGGCCGCCTGCGCAGGCACCAAGCCGCGCTCACCGCTGCCGACCACCGGCTGACCCGGCTGGCTCGCCGTGCCGCACTCGCCGACGGGCTGGCCTCCGCCGTGATCACCGCGGCGAGCGGCTTGGCGTCGGTGTGGGCCACCTGGCTCGCGGCGGACGCGGTGGCCGCCGGGCAGCTCGACCCGCTGCTCGCGGTGCCGATCGCGCTCGTGCCGTTGACGTTGGCCGAAGCGTTGGCCCTCCTGCCCCCGGTTGCCGTGCACGCCCCGGTGCTCGACAGCGCTCGCCGGCGGCTGGCGGAGCTGTTCGACGAGCAGCCGCCCGGCAGCTCCGCGGTGCGCCGCACCGACGACGGCACCATCGAACTGCGGTCGGTGACTCTCCGGTGGCCGGGTGCGGCCGAGCCCGCCCTGCGTGACGTCCGGCTGCGCATCGAGCCGGGGACGCACGTGGCGATCGTCGGTCCGTCGGGTGCGGGCAAGTCCACGTTGCTCGCCGCGCTCGCCGGGCTGCTGCCGGGCGAGGGCGGCACGGCGGCGCTGCCCGGATCGGTGGCGTTGGCACCGCAGGATCCGCAGCTGATCTCGGCATCGGTCGCGGAGAACCTGCGCCTGGGCGACCCCGCCGCGGACGAGGACCAGCTCGTGTCCGCGCTGCGCACCGCCCGGCTGCCCGAGCTCGCCGACCGGCTGGATCTCGTCCTGGGCAGCGCGGGCGCAGGATTGTCCGGCGGCCAGGCCCGGCGGCTGGCGATCGCTCGTGCTCTGCTCGCCGCGCTCCGCCCCGGCGGGCCACGGGTGGTGCTCCTGGACGAGCCCACCGCCCACCTCGACCGGCCGACGGCGACTGCCCTGTTCGACAACCTGCGCACGCTGCTGGCCGGCCACACGGTCGTCCACGTGACCCATCGGCCCGAGGAAGCCGCGCACGCGGACGTGGTGCTGGAGATGCGCGACGGCCGCGTCGGGCCCGCTGCGAGCCCCGTGGCGAGGCGATCCGAACCGGCGACCGCCTGATCGCCACGAGACACCCACCGGGCTCACCTCGGCCTCGCCCGCCGGGCACCTGGCCGGCGAGCGCAACTGCGACGGCCCGCCCCGTGCCCGGGGTGCGCGTCACGCCGTGGGGCGGCGATCCCGCCCGGTCACGAGGCGTTCGCCGCCTCCGGCGCGGCGGTGATCTCACGTGGCACCGTCTTGCCGTCGATGACGGTCGCCGCTGTGGGCTCCGGCGTCGTCACGTCGTCGTACAAGCGGCGGCGCTTGGTGTCCTTGGCGGGCGCCTTGCCCTCCGCGATCTCGCGCAGGTCGCTGACCGCCGGGGCCAGCAGCAAGCCCGCCGTGGTCAGGCACCCCCGTGCCGCCCGCAGATCGCGCACCAGCTCTTCGCCCACGTCGGGGTGCCCGGCCCTGGTCACCGCGGCCGGAGACCGCTCGGCCAGCACGTCGATCAGTCCGGTCAGGGCGGTGGCGATCTGCTGAACGCCTTCGGCGATGGCGTGGAGGCGGTCGATGTCGGTGGTGTGGGTCAGCTCCTTCGTCGCGCGTCCGATCGCGCGGTGCACGTGATGCATGACGTCGCCAGAAATCTCCGATGTCGGTGACGCAACGGTGCTCACGTCGTCAACTCCCCCAGACCCCGTCCTGACACCGGCGTCGCGCTGGTGCACCGGCGCCGGTCCCGCGCTCTCCGGCTGGGGCGTCACCACGATCAGGATCGTCGGGCATCACGGTAGGCCGGACGCTGCCGACGCCCTGCTGCGTGAATCCACCGCGTGGATCCGTCCGCATCACCATCGGCGATCCTCCTTGCTTCTCCGTGAGGCAGCCGCAGGGCACGGCTGCTCAACCATTCAACATCGACTCAAGCTTTTTTGTTCCCGACGCTGTAAGTCTTGTGGAGTGCGCCACCACGATTTGGCGCGCTCCGGGGCGCGCAAGCACGGGAGAACACGGCAAAGCAGACACTTCCGGCGCGCTTCGGCGGCTCCGTCATCCCATCGCCCATCAATCCCACCGCCGGCGGCCACAAGGAGAGTGGCCCGATGACTGACAGATTTCTACAGTCGATACTATAGAAATATGTCAAGGATGAGCGACAATTGGCTGCAGCGCGGAGCCGTAGGTTCGCACGGAAGGGACGCAAGGTGTCTGAGCTCAACAAGCTCGACGATCCGGACTATCCGGCCTTCACGATCGGTCAGGCCGCCGAACTGCTGAGCGTGCAGCAGGCCTTTCTGCGCAGCTTGGACACCGCCGACGTGGTCTCCCCGCACCGGTCACCCGGCGGCCACCGGCGCTACTCGCGCCGTCAGCTGGAGCTGGTCTCCCGGCTACGCGAGCAGCTGGACAACGGGCACACCCTGTCCGCCGCGTCGCACATCCTGGACCTGGAGAACGAGCTGGCAGCGGCGCGCGCGGACCTGAAGCAGACCCAGGAGCGCCTGCGCGCCGCGGAAGAGGAGATCGCCCAGCTGCGCGCCCAGCTCGCCGACGCCACCGGCGCGCCGGCCGAGCAGACCACCCAGGCCGAGCAAGCCGAGCAGACGAAGACTCCCGGCGAGCACGCACGCGGCGAGGCTGCCGCCGGTGACCACGCATCCCAGCACGGGCCCGACGACGCGAACAAGGAGGATGACGGCAGTGACGACGCCTGAGGCGAACACCGAGGTTGTGCCGTTGAAGACGGACTTCGACGTGGTGTGGCGTGGTTACGACCGCGAGCAGGTGCAGCATTACGTGGCGGCGGTGGAGCAGGAGCTGCGCATGCTCACCATGGACCGGGACGCCGCGCTGGCCAAGGCGGACTCACTGGCGGACCGGCTGACCGAGGCCCAGTCGGAGATCCGCGCGCTGCAGGAGAAGGTCGACCGGATCGCGCGCGAGCCGATCTCCCCCGACGCGCTCACCGAGCGCATGCGCCGCATGGTGGAACTGGCCCAGGAGGAGGCCAAGGAGATCACCGAACGCGCCCAGGCGGCGGCGCAGCAGGGCTGGGACACCGCACGGTCGGCCGAGGAGCTGATGCAACGCGCCCGCAAGCGGGCCCACGAGCTGGTCACCGAAGCCGAACAGCGGCGCCGGGAGCTCGACGAGCAGGCGGCCGAGCTGCGCAGGCAGATGGACGAGGACTTCCGCATCGCGCTGAACAAGCGGCGCAGCGAAGCCGTGCGCCAGATCGCCGAGGAGAAGGCGGCCGCGAAGGCGGAAGCCGAGCGCCTGGTGCAGGAGGCGACCGAGCAGAGCCGTCGCATGGTGGCCGAGGCCGAGCGCCGGGTCGCCGAGCTGGAGCGGCACCGGGCGCAGATCAGCTCGATGCTGGGCGAGACGATGCGTCTGCTCGACCAGGCCGACACGATGCTGCGACCACAGCAGGACGAGGTCGAGATCCGCGACGTCGACGCGGCCGACGTGCACGTTCCGACCATGCGTGAGGAAGGCACGGTGGAAGAGAGCGTCGCAGCCGCCTGACCGACGTCGGCGGCCATTCCGCCGTGTGGCCGCCCATCGGGATGCGTCCAGTTCCGTCCTCCGCCGTGACGTCCTCGCCGCAACGATTGCTCCGGTGACCGGCCGCCCTGCGTCGCTGTTCGTGGTCACCGTTCACGGGGCCGGCCGTGCCGTCGGCCCGGTGGCGGCCGGTCCCACGCCGACGGATCGCCGGCGAGTGCATCCGCGTAGGATTTCGGCAATGCCCGCAACGCTCGCGCCCCGTCGTCGCCGCGTTCGCTGGTGGCACGTCGCCGCAGCCCTCGGCGTCCTCGCCGGTGTGCTGGCCGCGATCGCCTTCCTGCCTGGCGAGGAACCCGCTCAGCGCAAGCGCCAGGGCCCGCCGGGGACCGGACCGCTGACCGTCGTCAGCATCGGTGACAGCACGCTGTCCGGTGAAGGCACCGGCACCTACACCCCGGAGACCGACGGCCGGGGCGGCAACTGGTGCCACCGCTCCCCCGATGCGGTCATCCACCACGTCGACCTTCCCGGCGTCCGCCGCAAGATCAACCTGGCCTGTTCGGGAGCCACCACCGAACTGGTCCGCCTCGGCACGGCACGCCGGTACACCGAAGGGTCCCAGGCCGCCCAGCTTCGCCGGATCGCCAAGACGCACCGGGTGACCGCGGTCGTCGTGGCGGTGGGTGCCAACGACGACCCTCGGTTCTCCGCACGACTGACCGACTGCGCCAAGGCGTACTGGGGCCCCACGCCGTGCACGGAGGCCATGCGGCGCGACTGGCCGCAGATCATCGAGCGCATGGTGCCCAAAGTGGTCCGGGCACTGCAGGACATCCGCACCGCACTGGCCGACGCGGGCTACCGCCGCGGCGACTACCAGCTGGTGCTGCTGTCGTATGCCTCCCCGGTCAGCCCGGACATTCCCGAATCGTTGCGCTCGTTGAACGGATGCCCGTTCCGCAAGAGCGATCTGGAGTGGATTCGTTCGACCGGCGTCAGGGAGCTGAGCGAAGGCATGCGGCGCGCCGCCGACGAGGCGGGGGCCCGGTTTCTCGACCTGTCCAGGGCCGGCGAGGGACACGAAGCCTGCACCGGTGGCGACGACCCGTCCAGCGAATGGTTCACCCGGCTCACCGTGCGCTGGGACGACCTGCGGGACGAAGTGCGCGCCAGCCACGCCGCCCAGGAGTCCTTCCACGCCAACAAGGAAGGTCACCGGCAGATCGGCCGCTGCGTGAGCGAGTTCCTGGCCATGCCGGAACCGCGCGCGGCCTGCCTGCCGGGCGACGACGGCGACCTGCACGCCGCGCCGACCGAGTGAGCTAGGCTCCCCCGCGAAAGGCAAAGCCGGCTCCAGGGCACGTCACGAACCACGCGGTGGTCCGTCCCTGTGCCAGCCGCAGCCGCCGAGAGCCCGGAGCCCGCCATGGACATCACCCGCCGCCCAGGCCCGATCGACGACCTGTCCCGGCTGCACCACCAGCTTCGGCTGCTGGTTCCGGTACTGACCGTCGTCGAGCACCACCCGGACATCGACGTGCTGCTCGGCCAGCTCGCCGACACGGTGGCTGGTGTGGAAGCGTTGCTGGCCGCCGCCGAGCCGATGGCGCTGCAGTCGGTGCGCGCCGGGCTGGCGCACGCCAAGGCGGCCGAGCACAACGAGGCACGCAGCGCATTCCTCGCCGCGTTCCACCGGCTGAGCATCCTGCTGCAAACCGGCAATCCGCGGCGGCGGTCGGCCGTCGACGAGCCCACCAAGCGGTGGCGGCCGGTGCTGGGCCCGGGCGGCGACGACGCCGGGCGGTAGCGCGCTGATTGCGACCGGGCCGTACCGCGCTCGATTGCGACCGGGCGGTAGGGCGCGCTAGATGGCGACCGGGCGTCCTTCGAACGGCGTGGACAGCACCACCGTGGTGCGCGTCGACACCTTGGCCGCCTCCCGGATCCGCCGCAGCAGGTCCTCCAGGCCTGCAGGCGATGCGACCCGGACCAGCAACACGTAGGACTCGTCGCCGGCCACCGAGTAGCAGGCCTCGATCTCCCTGATGTGCTCCAGGCGCTGCGGGTAGTCGTCCGGTGCCGCAGGGTCGTTCGGGGTCAGGGAGATCAACGCGGTCAGCGGCAGGCCCACCTGCTCGCCGTCCACCCGCGCGGTGTAGCCGGTGATCACCCCGCGCTGCTCCAGCCTGCGCACCCGCTGGTGCACCGCGGACACCGACAGCCCGACCCGCTCGGCGAGATCGGTGAAGCTGCACCGTCCGTTGGCGTTGAGTTCCCGGACGATGGCCCGGTCGATGGGTTCCAGCGGCGATGCGGTCACGGCTCGACCACCAGCAGGTCGTGCGGACGGCGGTTGAGCGGTTCCACCCCGTCCTCGGTCACCACCACAATGTCCTCGATCCGGGCGCCCCACCGGCCACTGTGGTAGATGCCCGGTTCCACGCTGAACGCCATGCCCGGTTCGAGCTCGAGATCGTTGTCACTTTGAATGTAGGGCTCCTCGTGCACGTCCAGTCCGATTCCGTGCCCGGTGCGGTGGATGAACTGATCCCCGAACCCGGCCTCGGTGATCGGCCGCCTGGCCGCCGCGTCGACCTGCGCCGCCGTCACCCCTGGCCGCACGGCCGCCACCGCGGCTTCCTGCGCCGCCTGCAACACCGCATACGTCTCACGCACGTCGGGCTCGGCGGGTTCACCGACGCTGTAGGTGCGGGTGCTGTCGGAGTTGTATCCGTTCGGCAGCGGGCCGCCGATGTCGACCACGACGACATCGCCTTCCTGCAGGACACGGGACGAGACGTCGTGGTGCGGGCTCGCCCCGTTCGGGCCGGACCCGACGATGACGAAATCCGCGGCCAGGTGCCCTTCCGCGACGATGAGCTGCTCGATGTCCTTGCCCACCTCGGCCTCGGTCCGCCCGGCCCGCAGCAACTCGGGCACCTGGGCGTGCACGCGGTCGATCGCCTCCCCGGCCGCACGCAGCGCGGCGATCTCCTCGGCGTCCTTGCGCATCCGCAGCTGACGCAGGATCGGCCCGGCCAGCACCTGGTCGGCGGGGACACGGCTGCGCAGCCCCAGCACGTGCAGCGCGATCATCGCGTCGCTCACCGCGACCCGGCCGGGCTTGCCACCACGTTCCACCAGCCGTGCGACGACGTGGTACGGGTCTTCCCCGTCCACCCACGTCACCAGCTCGACACCCAGCTCGTCCAACGGCACGTCGTGGTAGCCGGGGGCCTCCAGCTTGGGCAGCACCAGCGCCGCCGGGGCGTCGCCCGCGGGCACCACCAGGGTGGTCAGCCGCTCGAACGAGCCACCCGCCTGGCCGAGCAGGTACTTCAAGTCCGATCCCGGCGAGACCAGCAAAGCGTCGGTGCCCGCGTCCGCCGCGGCCACCCGCGCCTTGTCCAGGCGGGCGCGCAGCGTCGCCGGGGCAGGAGCCGGAGTGTGGAGTGAGCGCCTCGACATGCTTTGAAGCGTACTTCGCAAGCACACCCCCGGCCGAGTGCACCGATGGTGTGGCAGGCTCGCACCATGAGCGCTCCGATCGCCCTGCTGGACGCGGCAGGCTTGTACTTCCGGGCCTTCTACGCACTGCCCGAGTCCCTGCGGGCACCGGACGGCACGCCCGTCAACGCGGTACGCGGCTTCCTGGACACCGTCGCCCGCATCGTCACCGACCGACGGCCGTCCCGCCTGGTGGCGTGCCTGGACGCGGACTGGCGTCCGCAGTTCCGGGTCGACCTGCTGCCCAGCTACAAGGCGCACCGGGTAGCCGAGCAGCCGGACCCGGTGCTGCTGGCGGCCGGGCTGGGGCAGGCCACCGAGGAAGTGCCGGACACGCTCAGCCCGCAGATCCCGATCATCATCGACCTGATGCACGCGTTCGGCCTGTGCGTGGCGGAAGCGGACGGGTTCGAAGCGGACGACGTGATCGGCACGCTGACGGCGCGGGAGACGGCCGACCCGGTGGAGGTCGTCACCGGGGACCGGGACCTGTTCCAGCTCGTCCGCGACGAACCCACCCCGGCGCGGGTGATCTACGTGGGCAAAGGGTGGGCGAAAGCGGAAGTCCTCGGCCCGGCCGAGATCGCCGAACGCTACGGCCTGCCCGCCGACCGTGCCGGGGACGGCTACGCGGAGATGGCCATGCTGCGCGGCGACCCCTCCGACGGCCTGCCCGGCGTCGCCGGTATCGGCGAGAAGACCGCAGCCAAGCTGATCACCCAGTTCGGCTCGCTGGACGCCCTGGTACGCGCCGCGCACGACGACGACCCGGCGGTACCGAAACGAGCCAAGACCAGCATCGTCGCGGCGGCGGACTATCTGGCGGCCGCACCGAAGGTGGTACGGGTGGTCACCGACGCCCCGGTGGAGACGTCGGGACCGGACGCCGTGCCTTCCGCCCCGGCCGACCCGGACCGCATCGCCGAGCTGTCGGAGAAGTGGAACCTTGGCCAGTCGACCTCCCGGCTGCTGGCGGCACTCGAGAAGCACGCCGCCGGCACGTGACCGGGCCGGCGGCGTGCCGGCCGTGACAGGTCCGCCGACCAATCGTCACCCCGCCCGTCGCCCCGGGTAGCGGGTTCGCCGCCGGTCCACGCGCCGAGGCCGGGATCCCCATCGGCACGTCGAGGCACGTCCCGATCCGCACCGAAGCCCGCCCGGCACCGGACTCGAGGCGCATCCTGGTCCGCACCGAACTCGAGGCGCTTGTCACCGCGTGCCGAAGCCGACCTCGGGCCCGAAAACCTCGAGGCGCTTGTCACCGCGCGCCGGAGCCAACCCGTACATCTGCGGTGAGGAGACGACGCTGTCACCGCGTGCCGAAGCCGACCTCGGGCCCGAAAACCTCGAGGCGCGCGTCACCAGCCCGCCTCCGCGTCTCGGCCCCGCCGCCCGCTACGCGCCGGATTGCCCGTCGTCCCGAACACCACAAGCTCGATCCACGGTGTCCGACCGCGGATGCGGAGGCTGGTCCTTCGCCGCCGAGCTCCCCGTCAGCGTCGCTCGCGCACGGCGTCACTGCGGAGCGCCGACCCGATAGTCACCCTCGTCGCTGGTCACCGTGATCGGCACCTGCTTCTTCTCCCCCGCGATCGTCGCCGTGCAGTGGAACTTCAGGCCCACCTCCACCGGCTTCCCCGGCGGGCAGATCACCGTGCCGAGATCGTCGATCTGGTGGTACTCGGTCAGGATCTGGTGCACCGCGTCCTGCATCGCCGCGTGGTCGAACTCGCGCGGGGCGGGCTCGTAGGACGTGACCGGCGCCGGCGGTTCCGGATTCGACGTGCTGGGCGGGCTCGCACTCGGCTGCGGGGCAGGATCCGGATGCGACCCCGGATCCTGCCGCTGCTCACATCCCGCCGCGAGCGTGGCGGCGACCAGCACAGCCAGTCCAGCACCGCACGTGACCCCGATCTTCACCAGCGCTCCTTCCGTGGTCTGCGCGTGGGCAGACTACTGCAAAAGGAGTACTCAGAAGAACGTTCCGCACCACGGGACCTGCTCGGCGGCGAACACCGCGTCCGCAGCCGCCAGCGCCGCAGGATCGGCGACGCTGATCCGCCCGGCCCGCGCCAGGGCGGAAGCCCGCCAGGCTCCCAGGTACAGCATCGCCAGCACCTCGGCGTCCATTGTCAGGCCGGCAGGCGCATCGGTGCGCTCGACACCGTCGGCGGACACCGCGTACCGGCCGCTGTTCTGCGGCAGCACGGTGTCGACGACCTCGATCACCACGCCGGTGCCCGGCTGGTAAGCACGTGCCCGGAGGGCGGACTCCACGTCGATCAGCCGCAGCCACACCTCGTCACCGATGTGCTGGGTGGTGCACGCCCGGGAGTCCACCAGCATCGGTTCGATCGGCTCGTCCAGCGGACGCGCCCACGCCTTGATCTTGTCCACCAAGTCCACGCCGATCAGGAACTGCCACAGCGCCCGGTAGGCCTCGTCCGACCCGGTCACCATGTCCAGCAGGTGCAGCACCGCATCGCCGTCCTCCGGCCACGGGTTGTTGACGCGGTAGGCGGCGAAGCCTTCCACGCCGTCCAGGCCGCGGTACACGGCCACGCGCGCCACCTGCTGCGGCTGCTCGTTCAGTACTTCTTCCCAGATCGCCCACAGGTACGACGGGCGGGTGATCATGCCGACGCGGGACCCTTCGAACCGGGCGTAGACCTCCGGCAGGATCGTCACGGCGTCGGCCAGGTCGTACAGGTCGACCCGGCCGTCGGTGACCCGATTGCGCACCTTGGCCCGTTTGCGATCCAGGATCACGGTGCGCTCCTGAGTGGCCACACCGTACCCGTGGCGGCCGTAGATGACCGCCTCGCTGGCGTGCAGCGCGGCCATCGTCATTCCGCGTTCGCCCGCCTCGGCCAGCTGACGGCGGATCAGCTCGGTGGCGATGCCGCGGCGTGTCCGGTCCGCGCGCACGCCCACCGCGGCAACCGCGGCGATCGGCACCTGCTTCCCACCGGGAACCACCAAGGCCGAATCGACCGACCGCGCGATGCCGATGACGTCGTCACCTTCGAACGCCGCCAGCAGCCTGTTCGGCTGGTACGCCCGCGACACCCGCTCCCACCGATCGTCGCCGATCGGCGGCTCGTGCATGGTGCCGCGGAACATGGCGTTGGCGGCGCGGTGTTCCGATTCCTGCGCAATCCTGATCTGGTAGTCGGTCACCAGCGCATGATTGCGGAACGACCGACGCCGCAGCCACCGAATTACGCTCCGGGCCTACTGCGGGCTGTCCACCCGGTACACCGGGGGATCCGCGTCGGCGTCGGTGACCGTGATCGGGATCTTCTTCTCCTGGCCGTCGACCGTCGCCGTGCAGGTGAACGAGTGGTCCTGCTCGACCTTCTGCCCGTCCGGGCAGTTCACGTTCTGCACGTTCTCGATCTTGTACTCCTCGCGCAGGATCTTCACCACGCCTTGCTCGACCGCGGCCGAGTCGAAGGTCTTGGAGACGAAGAAGCCCGGCATCCAGAATCCCAGGACGCCCACCGCGCCCAGCGCGACCACCACGACCGCGATCGTCACCCACAGCCAGGTCTTGGACTTCTTCTCCTCGGGCTGCTGGTAGCCGCCGCCGGGGTACTGGCCACCGTAGACCTGCCCGGGCTGCTGCCACTGCTGCTCGTACGGCTGCTGCTGGTAAGCAGGCGGCTGTTGCTGCGGCAGCGGCCCGCTCGGCGGGTACTGCTGCGGTTGCGGGCCGCTCGGCGGGTACTGCTGTCCCCACCCGCCACTCTGCTGTCCGGGGTGACCACCCTGCGGGTGACCCCCAGGCTGCTGACCCCACTGCTGTGGGCCGTTGCCTCCATAGGGCGTGCTCATCGTGCCTCCAGTCGGACCGCATTCTGCGCAGGATCAAACCACATGACCTCTCCGAGCGACGAACCGGCGGTGTTCACCTTGTCGGACCCGTGATCTTTCCCGCTACACGCTTCCCGCCGCGACCACACCCCGCCGCAGCGACCGAGCGGCTTCCGCCGCCGTCCTGCCTACCGGGTGCTCCCCGCCCAGCACGTCGCGCAGCTGCTCGAGCAGGTCGATCACCTGGCGGCACCAGCGCACGAAATCGCCCGCGGACAGCTCCTGGCCGTTGATCTCGGCGGCGCTCATCACGCTTTCCAGGCTCTCGCCGCGCGCCCACCGGTACACCGGCCAGGCGAACCCGGGATCCGGCTCGCGGGTGCGCTCCAGCTTGTGCCGCCGTTCGTCGTCGACCAGTTCGGTCCACACCCTGAGGGTCTCCCGCCACGCGGGCACCACCACCGCCGGGATCCGCGGCTCGCCTGCGCTGTCCCGGCGGGATTCGAACACCACCGACGAGGCCACCGCCGCCAGTTCCGGGGGGCCGAGATCCGCCCACACCCCGTGCCGCAGGCACTCGGCGACCAGCAGGTCGGATTCCCCGTAGATGCGGGCCAACCGCCTGCCGTGCTCGGTCACCCGCTCGCCCTCGTCGGTCAGATAGCCGCGCTCGGTCAGCAGGCGCCGGATCCGGTCGAACGCCCTGGCCAACGAGTGGGTGGTGGCCGCCACCCGCTGCCGCAGCTTCTCGTTCTCCGCGGCCAGCCGCTCGTAGCGCTCCACCCAGCGCAGCCGTTGCTCCCGGTCGGCCAGGCCGTGCACCGGGTGCGCCCGCAGCGCCCGCCGCAGGCCGGCCAGCTCGGGATCCGAGTTGACGTCGACCTTCCGTCGCTTCCGCCCACCCGGCGGGGTGATCCCGGTTTCCCGCAGTGCCGAGGCGATGTCGCGGCGGACCTTGGGCGAGCGCACCGCGACGTGCTTGGGCAGCCGCAGCTTGCCGAGTGGTTCCACCGGCCCGGCGAAGTCCGTCACCGCCAGCGTGCCCGCCCACCGGTCCTCGGTCACCACCAGTGGCCGGGGGTCCCGTACCGGGTCCAGGCCGGGGTCGATCACCACCGCGAGCCCCGCCCGCCTGCCCGTCGGCACCGCGATCACGTCGCCCTTGCGGAGCTTGGCGAGCGACGCGACGGTGTCCTGACGGCGGGCCGCGCTGTTCTGCCTGGCCAGTTCCTTCTCCCTGGCGGAGATCTTCCGCCGCAGCTCGGCGTAGCCGACCAGCTGCTCGAAATCGTCCTTGTCCCCTGCCGCTTCGGCGTAGCCGCGCAGGGCCTCGTTGTTGCGTTCGATCGTGCGGGCCAGCCCCACCACCGATCGATCGGCCTGGAACTGGGCGAACGACTGCTCGAGCAGCTCGCGGGCCTGCTTGGCGCCCAGGTGGTCGACCAGGTTGACGGCCATGTTGTAGCCGGGCCGGAACGACGACTTCAGCGGGTAGGTGCGGGTGGAAGCCAGGCCGGCGACCTGCTTCGGGTCCAGGCCGGGCTGCCACACCACCACGCCGTGGCCCTCCACGTCGATGCCCCTGCGGCCTGCCCGCCCGGTCAGCTGGGTGTACTCGCCGGGGGTCAGGTCCACGTGTGCCTCGCCGTTGAACTTCACCAGGCGCTCGAGCACGACCGTCCGGGCGGGCATGTTGATACCCAGCGCCAAGGTCTCGGTGGCGAACACCACCTTGATCAAGCCCCGCACGAACAGGTCCTCGACGGTTTCCTTGAACGCGGGCAGCAGCCCGGCGTGATGGGCGGCGACGCCACGCTCCAAGGCCTCGCGCCATTCCCAGAAACCGAGCACGTGCAGGTCGGACTCGGGCAGATCGGCCGCGCGGCGGTCGATGATCTGCCTGGCCTCCATCCGCTCGTCGTCGGTGTTGAGCCGCACCCCGGCCCGCACGCACTGCTGGACGGCCTCGTCGCATCCGGCACGGGAGAAGATGAACACGATCGCGGGCAGCAGTCCGGCACGATCCAAGCGCTCCAGTACCTCCACCCGCGACGGGGGCCGGAAGCGCGGCGGCCTGCGGTAGGACCGCTTGCGTCCGCGCGGTGCGCGGAAGTGGCCGGCGGCGTATTGCCTGCCAACCTCGTCGGTGCGCCGCAGCAGGGACGGGTTGATCCGCGGCCGTTCGCCGCGGCCGTCGTCGGCGAACAGATCGTACAGCTTGCCACCGACCATCATGTGCTGCCACAGCGGGACCGGCCGGTTCTCGTCGACCACCACGGCGGTGTCACCGCGCACGGTGACCAGCCATTCGCCGAACTCCTCGGCGTTGCTCACCGTGGCGGACAGTCCGACGATGCGCACGTGCTCGGGCAGGTGCAGGATGACCTCCTCCCACACCGCGCCGCGGAACCGGTCGGCCAGGTAGTGGATCTCGTCCAGTACCACGTAGCCCAGGTCCTGCAGCGTGGACGAGCCCGCGTAGAGCATGTTGCGCAGCACCTCGGTGGTCATCACGACCACCTGGGCGTTGCCGTTGATCGCCGTGTCGCCGGTCAGCAGACCCACCGCCTCGGGCCCGTAGCGCTTGACCAGGTCGGTGTACTTCTGGTTGGACAGCGCCTTGATCGGCGTGGTGTAGAAGCACTTGCGCCCTTCGGCCATGGCCATGTGCACGGCGAACTCGCCGACCACCGTCTTGCCCGCGCCGGTCGGGGCGCAGACCAGCACGCCGTGACCGTCCTCCAGCGCGCGGCATCCCTGCAACTGGAACTCGTCGAACTCGAACGCCATGTCCGCGGCGAAAGCGGTGAGCTGCGGGTAGCGGGCCCGTTCCTTCGCCGCGCGGTACCGCTCGGCCGGTGTCATCGTCCGGGTCATCGGGCTGTCTGCCACACTGCCAGGGTTTCACACCAGCTTGCGCCATGCAGGAACACCCGCCACCTGGAACGCGCCGTAGCCCAGTCACCGGCGTCGTCGCAGGCGTGTCGCGCCGTGCTGCCGCAGCCTGCTGCCTTCGCGCAGCGAAGTCTTGGTGGGCCGAGCCGTGCGCATCCTGCGCTCCGACACCGTGAGCCGGCTCCTGACCGGCCGGACGTGACCGGATGGGCACACGAGGGCGGGCGGAGCTGTTCGCGCACGACGAGGAACCGTGGCGCGTTGTTCAGTACCGCTGCGCGGCTGTCCGGAGCCGCTCGGGTCGCTTGGGGCCGGTTCGCCCAGCACCCGGCTGACGGCGCCTGTTGGCCAGGTCTCCCCCGCGAACAACGCTCGACCGCGCCGCCCGGCCCGGCAAGGTCCGCACCTCGAGAAGCAGTCATGGCGACCGGGTCAGATCACACCCCTCGGCCTGCAACCAGTCACGCCCCTCGCCCAGCGGCCGAGCCAGGTCACGACCCTCGGCCGAGTCGGGTCGTGACCCTGCAGGCGGGTCGAGCCACGTCACCCCGCGCCAGGTCCGGTCACATCCTCACCCTGCTTACCGGGTCAGGTCATGGCCCTGCGCGCCGTGTCGGGCCGCATTCTCACCCTGTGCCCGGGTCAGGTCACGTCCTCACCCTGCGGCCCGCTGGGGGTGTACTCGAACGGGGCGGCTTCGTCGTCCGGCACGTCGTCCCAGCCCAGTTCCTTGCGCTTCTTGGCGCGCTTGCGGTCGTGCAGCCGGGCGACCTGGATCGCCGCCTCGAACAGCAACGTCAGCGCCAGCGCCAGCGCCAACATGGAGAACGGGTCCGCCGGGGTGACGATCGCGGCGAAGACGAACAACGCCATGATCAGGCCGCGCCGCCACCGGCTGAGCTGCTCGTAGCTGAGCACACCCGCGCGGTTGAGCATGATGATCAGCAGCGGGATCTCGAAGCTCACCCCGAAGATCACCAGCAGGGTGATGATGAACGAGATGTAGTCGTCACCGGTGAGCGCGGTGGCGAAGTTGTCACCGCCGAAGCCGACCAGCATCCGCAACGCGACCGGCACCAGGATGTAGGCCAGCGCCGCGCCGATCACGAACAACACGGTGGCGATGCTGACGAACGCCCTGCCGTACTTGCGCTCCCGCTCGTACAGCCCGGGCGCCACGAACGCCCAGAACTGGTACAGCCAGACCGGGGACAGCAGGACCGCGCCCGCCGCGATGCCGACCTTGAGCCGGATCATGAACACTTCGAACGGCTTGGTTTGCAGCAGCCGGCATTCCCCGTCGCCTGCGAAGTCCGCCAGCATGGAATCCGGCAGCGCGCAGTACGGACCGCGGATCAGCTCACCCAGCGACGGAATCGGCCCGACCGGCTGTTCGAACCAGATGAAGCCGAGGATGCCGCCCGCCACGATGGCCAGCAACGCGTACGACAACCGCCGACGGAACTCGTAGATGTGCTGGACCAACGTCATGGTCCCGTCCGGGTTGTGTTTGCGGCTGCGCAACCTGCGCAGCTCCCGCCTGCGTTCCCGGCGCGACTTGGTCGACTCGGCCACGACGCCTCGTTCTCTCCCCGTGGCGTCAGCCCGCGTTCTTCTGCTGCTGCTTCAGCTCGTCGAGCTGGCGCTGCAGTTCGGCCACCTTCTCCTCGGTCGATTGCACGCCGGCGGCCGGCGCCTGCGCCGACGGGAGCGCCTTGGCCGCGGGCTGCTCACCCGGAGTGGTGTCGTCGGCCTCGCCCCGCATGTCCTTGGTCTCCGCCTTGAGGATCTTCAGCGAACGACCAACCGCACGCGCCGCATCCGGCAGCTTCTTCGCACCGAACAGCAGCACCAACACGGCCACCAGGATGAGCAGGTGCCAAGGCGACAGCGAACCCATCTGGGCCTCCCTTCACGGCATATGCCTGTCAGCAACCAGTCTACGGTCCGCGGCGGTGGTGTCACGAACCGCAGCAGCGTCGTCCGCCGCGTGCTCCGCCCGCGCGCCCACTCGCCTCCTGGCGGCCACCGCCAAGGCGGCCCGGCGGGCCCGCAGCATGCCGAGCTCGCTGCGCAGCACCTCCCGGGTGGCATTGCCCAGCGCCGTGAAGTGCCGCAGCGCACGACGGAGGCGTAACGCTACCAGGACGAGCACCACCACACCCGCGACCACGAGCCCGGCACTGACCCAGTAGTACGTCACGCCGCTACCGTAGCGGCACGGCGGAACGGCCGGGTGATCACCCGGCCGCCGCCCGGCGAATCGTTACCGGATCTGCCGCTGCTCGTTGCCTAGGCGAGCCGCCGCTTGAACGCCCACACCGACAGCGGCGCGAACACCACCAGGAAGCCGAGCGCCCAGACGATCGACCACATCAGCGGATCGGCGACCGGGCCGCCGAGCATCAGGCCGCGCACCGCGTCGGAGATGACGCTGACCGGGTTGATGTCGACGAATGCCTTCAGCCATCCGGGCAGCGTCGCCGCCGGCACGAACACGTTGCTCACCATGGTCAACGGGAACATCGCGGTGAACCCGAAGATCTGCACCCGCTCCGGGTCCTTGGCGACGATCCCGACCAGCACCGACACCCAGGAGAAGCACAGGGCGAACCCCAGCAGCAGGGCGATCGCGGCGAGCAGGCCGCCCACGGTGCCGGTGAGGCTGAAGCCGAGCACGAACCCGATCACCAGCACCAGGAAGATCGACCACGCCTGCTTGACCTGATCGGCCAGGATGCGGCCGGCCAGCGGCGCCCACCGGGCGATCGGCAGCGACTGCAGCCGGTCGAACACGCCCTTGGTGATGTCGGTGTTCAGGCCCTGGCCCACGTACAGGGTCACGAACAGCATGTTCATCACCAACATGCCGGGCAGCATGAACTGCAGGTACGCCTGCCAGTCGCCCATGATCGCGCCACCGAACATGAACGTGAACAGCAGCACGAACATGATCGGCTGGAAACTGAAGTCGCCCAGCTCCCACGGGTTGTGCCGGACCTGCACGACGCTGCGCCAGGCCAGCGTGAGCGACTGCCGGACACCCTCCGCGGGAGTGACCCGGACGGCCAGCTCCGGCTCCCGCTGCGGCGCGCCTGCCGCTTCCGTCGTCGTCGCGGTCATGCCGGCACCTCCTCGGACTCGGCGGCCTGCGCTTCCTCGGCGGGCCGCCCGGTCAACGCCAGGAACACCTCGTCCAGGCTGGAACTGCGCAGTTGCAACTCGGCCAGCACCACTCCGGCGTCGTCGAACCGGCGGACGGCGGCAGGCAGCACGGACGGCTCGGTCACCTGCGCGGTGACCAGCGATCCCTGCACGTCCGGCTGCGCACCGGTGAGCTCGGCGACCACCCGCTGCACCACCGGCAGGTCGCTGTCCAGCGCCGGCCGCACCGCCAGGGTCTGTGCACCGGTCTTGGCCTTCAGCTCGTCCGGGGTGCCGTTGGCGATCACCCGGCCGTGGTCGATCACCGCGATCTCGTCGGCCAGCGCATCCGCCTCGTCCAGGTACTGCGTGGTGAGCAGGATCGTCACCCCGCCGGCCACCAGCTCACGCAGCAGGTCCCACAACTCCAGCCGGGCGCGGGGGTCCAGGCCGGTGGTCGGCTCGTCAAGGTAGAGGATCCGCGGCCGCCCCACCAGGCTGGCCGCCAGGTCCAGCCTGCGCCGCATGCCGCCGGAGTACGTCTTCGCCGCCCGGCCTGCCGCCTCGCTCAGCCTGAAATCGGCCAGCAGCTGCTTCGCCCTGGCCTTCGCCTCGCGCCTCGGCATGCCGAGCAGCCTGCCGATGAGCAGCAAGTTCTCCATGCCGGTGAGCGTTTCGTCCACCGAGGCGTACTGCCCGGTCAGGCCGATCAGCTGGCGCACCTGGTGCGCCTGCGTGGCCACGTCGTACCCGCCGACCGTGGCCTTTCCCTCGTCCATCCGCAGCAGCGTGGCCAGGATGCGCACCGCCGTGGTCTTGCCTGCACCGTTCGGCCCCAGCAGGCCGAAGACCGATCCAGTGCGCACGGCGAGGTCGACCCCGTTCAGCGCTGTCGTCTCGCCGAAACGCTTGACCAAGCCTTCGGCCCATATCGCGTGCTCCACTGCGGTACTCCAGTCAAATCGGATGATGTGCTCGAACAGGATGCCGGACACCACCGACACTCCGCCTCCGGTTTTCTCCGTGCCCGGCATCCCGTCACGCTAGAACTTCGAGTTGACTCGAAGTCAAGGCGGCGTCTCACGCCATGGTCAGGTCCGCCGACAGCCACCGCTGTGGCCGGAGGTGGATGACCAGCTGCCGCCCGAAGTCGCGACGCGCCATCGCTACGTACTCTTCGACCGCGCCTGCGGGAAGGTAACGGGTGGCCAGTTCGCGGTGCGCGGCTTCGTCGGCCTCCTGCACCGCGGCGGCCGGCCCCTCCACCGACACGTAGCGCACCCGCGGATGCACCGTGTCGACCATCAGCGAGAACCGCCCGGCCGCCGTGATCAGCTTCGCCTTCCGCGACTCGGCCGGAGTGAGAATCCACGGGTTCTCCCCCGGCCGGTACTGGTACCAGATCGGTACGGTCAGCGGCGCCCTGCCCGGCCCGGCGTCCACCGACAATGCTGCGACATGCGGCTCGGCCAGGAACGCCTCGCGTTCTTCCCGTGTCAGAGGCATGCCGCAACCCTATGGCCGGGCACCGACACTTCCAGCGCGTTCACCACGACGCCGGTACGCGTTCGCCGCGAGATCAATGGCGTTCCGGTGGTGGCGTCACTGCGCCAGCTGCGCGGCCGCGGCCAGCTCGAGCGCGGCGGCGGCACGTTCCCGAACCTTGCCGGCCAGCTCGGCGGGCTCCTCGACGACCGCGTCCCCACCCAGGCCGAGCACCAGACGCACCATCCACGACTCGTCCCCGTAGCGCATCGCCACCCGCAGGCGCCCGCCCTCCAGCTCCTCGAGCTCCTCGCACGAGTAGTACTCCGCCACCCAGCGGGCATCCGGCGCCAGCACCAGTGTCGCGGTGGGCTGCTCCGGGCTCGGCGCGAACAAGCCGGCGGACACGTCGTGCGGCTGCGCATCCTCCGGCGGGCGTGCCGGTTCGGCCAGCACCTCGATCTCGTCGATCCGGTCGACCCGGAACAACCGCACGTCCTCGGCGCGCCTGCACCACGCCTCCAGGTAGCTGCGTCCCTCGACGACCAGCAGCCGCATCGGGTCGACCACCCGCTCGCTCATCCTGTCCTTCGACGCCGTGTAGTACTGCATGCGCACCGCTCGCTGCGCGTTCAGTGCCTCCTGCACCACGCGGCGCGTCTCGGCCGTGCGGCGTGCCTCACGCAACCCGGCATCGACCACGACACCCGCGGGCTGCGCCTGACCCGCGGCCGCCTCGATCTTGGCAATCGCCCGCCGCACCGCGTCGGCGTCGAGCACACCCGGCGTCTCGGCCAGGGCGCGCAACGCCACCAGCAAGGCGGTCGCCTCTCCCCCGGTGAGCCGCAACGGCCTGCGCATGCCCGCGTCGTAGGTCACGGTCACCGTGTCGCCCTCGAACGACAGATCGATCAGGTCGCCGGGGCCGTAACCGGGCAGCCCGCACATCCACAGCAGTTCCAGATCCTTGCGCAGCTGCTTCGCGCTCACCCCGAAGTCGGCTGCCGCGTCCTCGATCCGGATCCCCGGCCGGGCCAGCAGGTAAGGCACCAGCGCAAGAAGCCGCGGCAGGCGTGCGCCGACCCCGCGTGCGCTCGACGTCATCGCCGATCACCCCCTGGGTGGGCGAGCGCGCTGAGCCGCTCGTGCACCGCCTTGGCCAGCACGTCCGGCTCCAGCACCAGCACGTCGGGCCCGTATCCGGCGATCCACTTCGCCATGCCGTCCAAGTAGTAGACGTTGCGCTCGATCTCGTCGCCCTCGATGCCCGCGACCGTGCGCCTGCCGATCACGCGCGCCCTGCGGCGAATGCCCGCGGCCTTGCCGTCGGCCACCCACAGCCGCGCCTTCGACGCCGGCGCGTCGAACTCCGGCTCGTGGCTGGCCGCGACGAAGTCGAGCAAATTCACCCCGTCGGGCCGCTTGACCGCGCCTGCCGGGCCGAACGGCGTGACCTTCCCCTGCACCCGGGACAACCGGAAGCAACGTGGTGCGTCACGATCCCGGTCGTGGCCCACGAGGTACCAGCGGCCGCGCCACGACACCACACCCCACGGCTCCACCGTCCGGGTCATCCGCTCCGGCGAGCCCGACCGCCGGTACTCGAACCGCACCGCGCGGCCCTGTTGCACCGCCGAGAGCATCGGGCCGAACGCGGCGTCGGCGCGCACCCGCGGCTGCACCGGTGCGGGCACCTGCTGATCCACCTCGACGCCCGCCGCGCGCAGCTTGACCAAGGCGGCCTGGGCCTGCCCGGTCAGCTCCGGCGAGTCCCACAGCCGCACCGCCAGCCCGACGGCGGCCGCCTCGTCGGGCGCCAGCTCGATCTCGCCCAGCTCGTAGTCCCGCCGCGCGATGCGGTACCCGTCAACCGTGTCGAACGGCGAGTTGCGCCCGGTCTCCATGGGGATGCCCAGCTCGCGCAGCTCCATCTTGTCGCGCTCGAACATGCGGAAGAACGCCTCGTCGCTCGGCGCGTCGGCATAGCCAGGCACGATGGCGCGGATGCGCTCCGCGGTCAGGTACTGGCGCGTCGACAGCAGCGCGAGCACGAGGTTGACCAGTCGTTCTGCACGCGCGGTGGACACCTTGCCGAGAGTAACGCGGTTGGCCAGCTGTTTTGCGCCGCCCCGCCAGGTTCGCCGCCGCTAGCGTGCCGCTGATCGCCACCGGCGGCACAGTTCGCGCTCGCCGGGCACCATCCGCATCAGCACGGCCACGAAGCGTGCCCGGCCGGGCGCGGTGCCGGTCACCGGACCGCGTTGGTCAGCACAGCGGCCCTGGTGATCCGGAACTGCACCGACGAGCCCGGCTTGATACGGGCGAACACCTCGTAGGTGTCGGCCGAGGACAGGTCGTCCACGTGCAGCGGCACGAAGTTCAGCCCCTTGCGGCCCTTGCGCAACACGAACGTGGCCGGGTTGGACCGGGGACGCCGCGCACCGGGCTCCCACTTCCACCGCGCGACCCGCTTCGACTCGGCGTACGCGTCGACGTAGAACACCTCGACGTCGTCGATGTCGTCGAGCGCGAGCTCCAGCCGGATACCCAGCGAATCGGCCACCGGGATGGCCGCACCGCCGTACTGGCCGGGCCCGTCGGAGCGGTCCTCCCCGGTGAACGAGCACAGCACCGCGCCGTCCTGCACCCGCACCTCGGAGTGCGCCAGCCGCCGGTTCCACCGGCTCGGCACGGCCAGTTCCAGGTCCACCCGGCGCAACGCGCGCGGCAGCTCCGGGTCGGCGGGAACGTCGGCCCACGGATCGGTCGACGCGGCCGCAGCGGCCGCCGCGCGCGCGTTCGGCCCCTGCCGATGCGAAGCCAGCACGAACGCCCAGGTGTTGTCCACGACGTCGACCAGGTGGGTCGTCAGGCCCGCACCCTCGACCATCGCCCGGATGCGCTGGGCGTCGAACAGCGCGACGTGCCCCCAGACGTTCTCCAGCCTGCCGAGCAGCGGCACGGAGATGAGCAGGTCCGCGTCGTCCGGCAGCGCGGCGGCCAGCGTCTTCACCGCCGCCTCCGGGTCCGGGACGTGCTCGATGACCTCGCAGCAGACCACCAGGTCGGCACCGAACTCGGCGACCTCGTCGCGGGTCAGGTCGTACAGGTCGCCTTGCCGCACCTCTGCCCGGTCGGCCAGCCCGTTCAGCTCGAGCGTTTCCCGGGTGGCGGACACGTTGTCCGGCTCCAGGTCGATGCCGTGATACGCGCCGACCTGGCCGTCCCGCAGGAAGATGCCGGCCAGGTAGCCACGCCCGAGGCCGATCTCGAACAGCCGCTCCCCCGGCCGGACGAAGTCGATCGTGCGCCGGAACCGGGTCCAGTTCGCCGGGCTGCGGTACAGCCGCTCGGTCGCCCCGCTGATCGACGGGCCGGTCTTCAGCGGGGTCAGGTCCCGCTCCGCCCGGTCACGCTCCGCAGTCCATCGGCGTTCGAACAACCGCTGCGACTGGCCCGCACCCAGGGCACCGAGGACGTCGACGAGCTCCCAACCAGCCCTGACCAGCGCCTTCTCCATCGCCGCCGCATCCTCGGCCATGATTACTCCCTGTTGTCACTCGCTGCTGCCGGTAGCCTACTGACCCCCACGGCGGCCGCCGCGACCCGGTCGGTCGAGACCCGGCGGCGGCCGGCCGGCGGTGCCGTAGGATCCACCGCCGTGACCGACCGCAACCCGGGGACAGCACGCCGATGAGCCCGCTACCGCCAGGCCTGCGCGCCCGGCTGGCCGCCGTCCGGGATCGGGCCCGCAGCCCGCGCAGGCCGGGGCCGCGCGCCTCGACCGGTCAGCTCGCCCGGCTCAAACGCCTGACCATGCAACGACGCTACGCCGAGGCGGCGGAGTTCGCTCAGCGCCATCTGACCGATTTCCCGCACGACGAGGCGTGGCTGCGGCAGGCGGTGTCGACGCTCGGCAAGGCGGGGGCCCTCACCGGCCAGCGCGACGCCGCCCGGCTGCTGGGGGCGATCGATCCGGCGATGGCGGCCAAGGCCGCGCAGCTGGACGGCCGGCTCCGGGAGACGTCCCCGTCGTGGCGGCCGACGGTGCCGGGAGACCCTGAGCCGCTGCGGCCCGCCGCCGAGAACAAGGTGCTGCACCTGCTGAAGATTTCCCTGCCCTACCGGCAGAGCGGGTACAGCGTCCGCTCCAAATACACCGTCGAGGGACAGCTGGCCGCCGGGTTGCAGCCGGTCGTGGTCACCGCGCTCGGCTTCCCACGGCAGATCGGAGTCACCGACGCGGCTGCCGAGGAGACCATCGGCGGCGTGCGGTACCTGCGGCTCGACCCCGGGGCGGACTACGACTTCGACAAGCCGGCGGACGAATACCTGCAGGACTACACCGAGGCGGCCGCGGAGGTGGTCAGGGCCGAAGCGCCCGCCGTCATCCACGTCCACTCCGGCCACCGCGGGTTCGAAGCCGCCCTGGTGGGGCTGGCCCTCGGCAGGCACTTCGGCATCCCGGTGGTCTACGAGGTGCGCGGCTTCTTCGAGTCGCTGTGGACCTCCGACACCCGATGGGCCGAATCCTCGGAGATCTACCGGCGCCGGCGTGACACCGAGAACCGGTGCATGGCCGAGGCCGACGCCGTGGTGACGCTGAGCGAGTCGATGCGCGACGAGATCGTGCAGCGCGGCATCGATGCGGAAAGCGTGCACGTGGTGCCCAACGGCGTCGACGTCGACGCATTCCAGCCACGCGACCGTTCCGCCGAACTGGTGGCGCACCTCGGCCTGGAAGGCAAGTTCACCTTCGGCTACGTCAGCAACCTCGACCACTACCGCGAGGGGCAGGAGCTGCTGATCGACGCCGCGGTCGAGCTTCGTCGTCGCGGCGTTCCGGCAACCGCATTGATCGTGGGCGACGGTCGACGGCGCGGTGAGCTGGAACAGCTGGCCCAGCGCAGGCAGGCCGGTGACGCGGTGATTTTCACCGGCCGTGTCCCGCACGATCGGGTACTCGACTACTACGCGCTGCTCGACGTGTTCGTGATTCCCCGGGTCGACGAACGGGCCGCCCGGCTGGTCACACCGCTCAAGCCTTTCGAGGCGATGGCGGCGGGCATCCCGCTGGTCACCTCCGATCTGCCTGCGCTGCGGGAGATCACCGGTGACGGACGTCGCGGCCGCTACTTCCGTGCGGGCGACGCAGGCGGTTTGGCCGACGTCCTTGCCGGCCTGCACGCCGATCCGGCCGAGCGGTCGGCGATGGCACAGCGAGCCCGCGATTGGGTGGTCGCCGAACGGCAGTGGTCGGCGAACGGCCGACGGTATGCCGAGCTGTACGCCTCGCTGCGACGCTCCTGAGCGCCTGGTGGCCCCAAGCACTCAGATGTCGACGTGTTCGCGGGGGTCGCCGAAGAAGATCAGGCAACCGGCCCGGTTCATCAGCGCTGCGTCGGTGATCGTCCAGGTGTGTGCGGTGCGATCGGCTCCCCGCACGCTGACGTAGTTGAACCGGTCGGCCGAGTAGGTCGCGACGCCTTCCCGCTGCGCACGGTTCAGAATGTCGGTGTCCACGCCGCGCGGCAGCGAGTCGTCGAACCGCAGCGCGCGGGCCACATCGGCCTTGAGCAGCATCGACCCGCCTTGCACGAGTCGTTCGTAACGATGCTCGGAGCGCGGGCAGCGCAGCACGACGGCCCCGCTGGACCGTAGCCACACGTAGTGGGCCCACTTGCCCACGATGCCTGCGTCGGTGTAGTCGAACGCGTCCAGCAGGTCGTCCAGGTAGTGGGTCCCGTAGAAGTTGTCGTCGTCCATCTTCGCGACGAACTCGCCATCTGCGGCGTCCAGGCCCATGTTCATGCAGGCGCCCAGCGGCAGCGAGGGGTCGGCTTCCAGCACGGTGATGTGCTCCACTCCCGCGGCCTTGGCACGGGCCCGCAAATCCAGCTCGGCGGCGCGCAACCCGTGCAGTACCAGCACGAGCTGAACCGCGGGGTGCGCTTGCCTGGCCACGTTGGCGAACACGTTGTCCAGCTCGTGGGCGCGGTTGGTCGGCACCACCGCCGACACGGTGCGTTCGGCGGGACGCCCCGGCCGGCCCGCCAGCTCGGCCAGCCGCTCCACCCGGCGCGCGGCGGCGTGCCGACGGCGCACGATGCGGCCCAGCACGTGCCCCTCACGGTCGGCCAGCTCGGCCTGGTACAGGTGCGCCGTCAGCTGCGCACGCAACGTCTCCTCGTCCTCGACCACGGTGGCATTGCCGACGACATCTGCCGGGAGCCCCTCGGTGCTCGAGGTCAGCAAGCTGCTGCCACCGGCAAGCGCGGCCAGCACGTGCCACGCGTGCGAACGGCGCTGCACGACGACTGGGTAGCCGGACACCTCCGGCCCGGAAGCCGGCAAGGCGCCCGGATCCCACAGATCCTGCTTGCCGGTGTCGACACCGCTCACAGCAGGTCCGAGCACGGCGGCCGCCTGCTGCCGGGGACGACCCACCGACGGGTTGTGCAGTCGTGGCTGCACGGCCGGAGGCAGCACCTCGGCGCCGGGGAACGCGGCAAGCGAGCGATCGTCGTCGACGAACACCTGGTCGACCTTCTCCGCCCAGGACGTGTCGGCGTCCGTCACGGTGCCGGTCACCCACACCGCGACGGGAATCGCCATGTCGGCGCAGCGAGCGAGCGCGTCATCCCATCCCGCCAGCCGCCCGTGCCGGGCTTCCAGCACGACGATGTCGACGGCGCCGTCGGTCAGCACCGACGACCAGTTCTGCCGGGTCAGCTCCTGCTGGGACCACTCCCACGCCAACAGCGCGAGCAATCGGCTGTCGGCGGCCACCGCGGCGCGCAGGTCGGGCCGGGCAGGAACGGGGGTGGGCGGCCGATACGCCCGCTGCGCCGCCCGCAGGTCGGCACGCCGGACCGCGTCCGGGCCGCTGATCGCCGACCGGACGCGCCGCAGCACGGCGCGCACCGCGGAGCCCACCCGCGAGGCAGCGGCCGCAGCGGTCATTCCGCCTTCCCAGCCTTGCGATCCAGCAGCTCGTGGTACGTCTCGTCGACGATGGTGGTGATCTGCGCCCAGTCACGCTCGGCGAGCACCCACTCGCGGGCCGCCTTGCCCAGCTCGGCACGCAATTCCGGCGAGTCGAGCAGCTTGCCGAGCACCGCGGCGAACGCCTCCGCCGACCCCTTCTCGAACACCAGGCCGGTCTTGCCGTCGTCGACGATCTCGGTGAGCGCGGCGACGCTGGACGACACCACCGCCTTGCCCATGGCCATCGACTCGAACGGCTTGATCGGCGAGATCAGCTCGCACACCGGCAGCGGCAACCGCGGGAACGGGGCGATGTCGAACAGCGAAATGTACCGGCCGACCTCGGCGTGCGGCACCCGCCCAGTGAACGTCACCACGTCACCCAGCCGCAGTTCGTCCGCCATGCCGCGGAGCACGTGCTCGTGGTGGCCGTCACCGACGATCACCACGTGGAAGTCCGACCGCTTCTGCTTCAGCGCCGCGGTGGCCTGCAGCAGCAGGTCCAGGCCCTCGTAGTCCACCAGGCCGCCGGCGTAGCCGATCACGGTCTTGTCCGTCACGCCCAGCTGGGCGGCCAGCTCGGTGTCCCGCTCGCGCGGGGCGAATCGGCTCGCGTGCACGCCGTTGGGCAGCACCCGCAGGCGCTCCTCCGGGACACCCCGGTCGATCATCTCGCGACGCAGCGCCTCGGTGATCACGAACACCACGTCCGCGTCCCGGCACGCGGCGTTCTCGATCGACGTGAGGAACTTGTACCGTTCGGTTTCGGCGAATCCTTCGTCGCGGGAGACCTTCATCAGGTCTTCCAGGCCGCGCATCTCGTAGATGAACGGGATCCCCAGCTGACGGGCGGCCCGCGCGCCTGCCAGCCCGTTGAAGTAGAAGCTCGACGCGTGGATCAGGGACGCGCCGTGGTCCCGCGCCAGCGACACCAGGCCCTGGGTGAAGCGTTCGGTGAACTTCTCCAGCGGATGCTTGGGGTAGTGCGTGACACCTTCGTCGTACAGCCGGTGGTATTCGATCTCGTCGACCACGTCCACCCGGTTGACGGTGCGTTCGCCGATGCCGCGCCACCAGTCGAACGGGAAGCCCAGCCGGGTCACCGCGCGGACGTCCCACCCGCGCTGGTGCAAGCTGCTCAGGATGCCGTGCGACCGCGTGGCGTAACCGCCGGACGTCATCGGCAGCGACTGCGCCAGCACCGACAGCACCGCACCCTTCCGCGGCTGGTGATCGGTCTTCTCCGGCGCCGGGGCCAGCTCCGGCCAGCCGTTGGCCACGATGGCCAGCTGGTCGCTGCAGCTGGCCACCATCTCGTTCATCTTCTCGTCGCCGGGCTCGTCGATCAGCACCCGCTTGGCCAGCGACATCGCGGCGGCGAGGTGCCCGGATCCCTGCGCCTTGCGTGCCGCCTTGCGCAGCTGCCGCAGCGTCAGCGGCCTGCCGTCCTCGCTCGGCGTGCCCGCGGTGTTCTCCTCCAGGTAGGCGGCCAGTTCCTGCCACTGCTGCAGGGTGAACAACGCCCTGGCGACGATGTGCACCGGCCGCTCGCGCTCCGCGGTGATCCGCGCCACGTGCTCGTCGTAGGCCTTCCGGTCGGTGCGGAACAGCTGGATCAGCCGCAGCTGCTCCTCCAGCTCCCGCACCCGCTCCGGCTCGTAGGACACCGAGGAAGCCTGCAGCACCTTGTCGTAGCGGGCGACCAGCTCGGCGTCCTCGCTTTCGGCCAGCGCGTCGAGCGTCTTGCGCACCTCACCACCGTGGCGTGGCGTGCGCGCCGCCAGCTGTTCCAGGATCTCCCGCTGCTCGGCGGTGCGCTGGGTCTGGCCAGCCAGCTGCAGATGCACCAGCTTGATGTCCAGATCCTTCGGATCCAGCTCCCCCGCCTTGCGGATGTCCTCCAGTGCGCCGGTCAAGTCGGCCTGTTTCTGCTTCAGCACCGCACGCACGTGCCAGGCCCCGGCTTCCGACGGCGTGCCGAACAGCGGCTGCGCGACCGCCTCGGCCTTGGCGAAATCCTCTTTCTGCCGGATGAGCCGCAACGCCTTGCTGACGCGCATGCGCGCGTTGAGCTTGCGCACTTTCGCCGGGCCGACGGTCGGCGGAATCCGCACCGCCACCGGGTAGGCGGCCTTGAGCACGGTTTCCTTCATGCGGCGCTTGAGTGAGGACATCGTGTTTCGGAGCTCCCCTAGGTGTCGCCGGATCATGTGCGACCGGCCGGACGGTCCATGTGCTCAGACCTCGACGTGGACGCGTGGGTCACCGAAGAAGACCAACCGCCCGGTCTTGGTCATGAAGGTGACGTCGGGTACCTGCCAAGTGTGCGAGGTCCGATCCGAACCGCGCACGCTGACGAAGTTGAACCGGTCACCGGAATAGATGCGCACGCCGTCGGCCATGGCGCGGTCCAGGAAGTCGCTGTCGACGGCGCGCGGAATGTCACTGAACTTCAGGCTACGCGCCAGGTCGCCCTCGATGAGCATCGAGCCACCCTGAATGCGGCGCTCGTAGGTGTGCTCGGCGTCTGGGTAGCGCAGCACGACGGCGTCGGTGGAGCGCAGCCAGACGTAGTGACCCCACTTGCCGACCACGCCCGCGTCGGTGTAGTCGAACGCGGCCATCAGGTCGGTCAGGTAGTGCTTGCCGTAGAAGTTGTCGTCGTCGATCTTGGCGATGTAGGCCCCCGATGCGGCCTCGATGCCGCGGTTCATGCACATGCCCAGGGTCAGCGACCGGTCGGCGTGCACGATGGTCAGATTCTGCACGCCCTTGTCGGCCGCCTGGGCCCGCAGCTCGGCGTCGTCGAGATCGAGACCGTGCAACACCAGCACCAGCTCGAGCTCGGGGTAGGCCTGCCTGCCGATGTTGTCGAAGATGTTGCCGATCTCGTGCGCCCGGTTGGTCGGCGCCACGGCGGAGACGCTGCGCACCGGCCTCCCGGCGGTCCTGCCCAGGCCGGCCAGGATGCTGTCCACCCGGTGGTCGTAGGTGTGCCCGGTCATGATCGCCCGGTGCAACCGCAACGCCTCACGGTCCCGCAACTCGGTCTGCCAGGTGCGGGCGACCACCTCACCGCGCAGCTCCTTCTCCGTGCCCTGCGCGGCGACGTGCTCGGCGACCTCCGGCGGCAGGGCATCCCGGAACTCCGGCAGGGTGACCACCGCGGTCTGCGCGGCGCCTGCCTCCAGCGCCCGCCACGCGTCGGCCCGGTGCGAGCGGCCCGCGTCCAGCAGCACCCGGTACGAGCTCGCCAGCTCCACCGAGCGCCGATAGCCGGCGGTGCCGCGCACCTTCGCCTTGACACCGTTGCCGTCCAGTTCCTCCGGACGCCGACCAGTCGTCCACACGTCGAAATCGGCGGACTTCACCGGTTTGAGGGCTGGCGTCACCACGTCGGCGAACATCTTCGCCTCGGACTCGTCGAATCCGTGCTCGCCGACGATCAGCACGCCCTGCGGCTGCCGCCGGTCCCCCGGCCCACCCGTGACCGGGTTGTGCACGAACGGCTGGGCGGCCGGGAGCAGCACCTCCACCTTCCCCTCGGGGAACTCGGCCCGCCAAGCGTCGACCACCGACTTGTCGTGCACGCACACCAGCTTGGCCAGGTTGGCCAACGGCCGCGCCGATGCCGGGGGTACCGCGTCGGTCACCCACACGACCACGTCGATGCCCGCGGCGTCCGCCGCGTGGACGAACTCGTCGACGGCGGATCGCTCCCACCCGGGCACGCCGGAGCGGGTGAACTCGATCAGAGCCAGGTCGGGCTTGCCCTCGAGCACCTGGCGCCAGCTGTCCGGCGTCAGGTCCAGCTGCCGCCACTCCCATGCCAGCCCGGCGCGCAGCCGTTCCCCCGCCGCCACCGCGGCGGTGACGTCCGACCTGCGGGGACGCGGTTCACGCGGCTGCTCCGCCGGGGTGTCCTCGGCCGCCGAAGTCACCATCGTCGCCGACGTCGGCGACGACGGCTCCGCCTCCTGCTGGCGGGACCACTTGCGCAGCACACGTAAGGCACTGCCCAGCTTCGCGCGGGAAGTGGGCCGACCGGTCATGGCGTCTCCAGGTTCTGTGTCGTCCGGTGGGCTCTACTTCGCCTTGTCGACGATCGGCACCAGGGCCCGCTCCAGCCGCGGCGCCAGGCTGTCGACGTAGGTCTTGGTCAGGTGCGACCCCTGGCGGTAGATCAGCACGTCGCCGATCACCGGCGGGCACACCTCACCGGGGCAGATGTAGTCGTTGAGGTCGATCAGCTCCACGCCGGGGGCCTCTTTGACCGCTTCCAGCTGGACCGGGCCGCCGCCCTGCTTCTCACCGTCCGAGCGGTCGAACGTGCACTTGGCCAGATCTTCCCGGTTGGCGTCGACGCACTTGTAGACCGGGCCGACTTCGTCGGGCGGGTACGGGTTGTCGCGCAGCACGGCCACAGTGATCCCGGCCTTCGCCAGCCTGCTCCAGCGAGCGGTCATGCCCTCGACCATGGCCTCCGCGCTGGAGCCCCCTTGGGCGTTCCCCGGGTCCTTCAGCGCCTTCTGCCTGCCCTGCGAGGTGAGCACCACGTCCGGCTGGTCCTGCAGCAGCTTGCTGGTGACCGCCAGGCTCCACTTGGTGCACGAGTCGTACGGCTTGCCGTCCTGCGAGATGGTGACGTCGGCGAACGTGCACGCGGACTTGGTGTAGGTGACCACCCGCCAGCCGCGCTCCTTGCCGATGGTGTCCAGCGCGGAGATCCACTGCAGCGCCTTCGAGTCACCCACCAGGGTCACCGTCGTGTCGCCGTCCGGGTCACCGTAGGTACAGGCCACCGGCTCCGCCGACAGCACGTCGACCTGGCAACCCTTGTCGTAGGCCTCCGGCACGTCGTCGGTCGCCTCGAGCGGGTCGGGCACCATCGCCTCCGCCGACTTCTGCGGCTTGAACGCCGACGGAGGACCTTCGATGGCGGCCGCGCCCTTGGCGTCGACCACCCCGCCACCGGCCACCGCCGCGGTCACCCCGACCAGGCCGAAGCCGAGGGCGACACCGGTCACCGACAGCACGGCGCCGAGCTTGAGCGAGTTCCTGGGCACCTTGAACGTGGTGCTGGAGAACCTGATCGGGTTCTCGATGTACTTCAGGGTGAGCCACGCGGGGACGAAGGAGAACAGCGCCACCGCCAGGCCCTTGGCCGGCGTCAGGCCCTCCCAGTAGGAGGCCGCGGCCACGATCATCGGCCAGTGCCACAGGTACAGCGAGTAGGACAGCCCGCCGACCCAGGTGAACGGCCGGGTGCCCAGCACGGCGATCGGACCGCGCCGCCCCGCGGCGAACCCGGCCGCGATCACCGCGGCGGTGCCCAGGGTGGGCAGCGCCGCGGCGTAACCCGGCCATTCCGCGCTGGTGTCGTAGACGAACGCGGAGGTCACGATGGCCGCCACGCCGAGCCAGCCCAGCAGGACGGCCACCGCCTGCGGCAGCTTGGTGAACCAGACGGCACCCAGCGCGACCGCGCCGCCGATGGCCATCTCCCACATGCGCGTGGTGGTCACGAAGAACGCCACCGGCGGCTCGGCCATGGTGTAGTACACCGACCACGCGAACGAGGGCACGGCGATCAGGCCGAGCCCGATCCACAAGTGGTTGCCGAGCTGCTTGCCGCGCTTGCGCAGCAGGAACACCACGGCCAGGAGCACCAGCGGCCACACCAGGTAGTACTGCTCCTCCACGGCCAGCGACCAGTAGTGCTGGACCGGGGACGCCTCGCTGTCCTCGGCCAGGTAGTCCACCGACCGGTCGGCCAGCCGCCAGTTCACCACGTACAGCGCCGACGCGACGATGTCCCCGCCGATCTCCTCCCAGGAGACGCGCGGGATGAACACCATGGTCAGCGCCACGGTGGTGGCCAGCACCGTGGCCGCGGCGGGCAGCAGCCGCTTGGCGCGGCGGGCGTAGAAGCCCGCCAGCGAGATGGTGCCGGTGCGCTGGACCTCCTTCACCAGCAGCCCGGTGATCAGGAACCCGGAAATCACGAAGAAGACGTCGACGCCGACGAACCCGCCGGACAGAGACGGCAGCCCGGCGTGGTACAGCAGCACCAGGCCGACGGCGATGGCGCGTAGGCCTTCCACGTCGGGCCGGAAACCGGAGATGGGCGACGTCGCCTTGGCTTCACCCGGCGCCGGCGGCTGCTGGGTTCCGCTCCGTTTGCCGAGCCTCACCTCGGTGACCACAGGGTTGTTCCTCCACTTACGTCGGGGGCATGTGCCGCGCGCCGCCCGGCCGCGCCCGGCCCCGGCTGCCGGCTAGACACCGAGGAACCGCACCACGACATCGGCGATCCGCTCGCCTGCCTTGCCGTCCCACAGCGGCGGCACCGGCCAGGTCTCGGCGCGGCCCGCCGCCAGCACGTCGGCCACCACGCCGGGCAGCGAGTCACGCGTCACCAGCTGGTTCGTGCCGTGGGTGATGGTGATCGGGCGTTCGGTGTTGGGTCGCAGCGTCAGGCACGGCACACCCAGGATCGTCGTCTCCTCCTGCACCCCACCCGAGTCGGTGATGACCACGTTCGACCCGCGCACCAGGCCCATGAACTCCACGTAGCCCAGCGGATCGACGATCTTCATGCGCGGGTGGTCGAACAGGCCCGCGTCACGCAGGCGCTGCCGCCCACGGGGGTGCAGCGGGAGCACCACGGTGATCTGGTCGGCCACCGCGTGCATCGCCTTGACCAGCTCGGCGGCGTCCGCCGGGTCGTCGACGTTGCTCGGGCGGTGCAGCGTGGCCACCGCGTAGTCGCCGGACACGCCCGCCTGAGCCGCAGCGGCCTCGGTGTCGAACCGGTCCATGTTGGCCAGCAGCGTGTCGATCATCGGGTTGCCGACCAGGTGGATCTTGCCGGGGTCGATGCCCTCGTTGCCCAGGTGTGCGATGGCGTCCGGGCTGGTGCACAGCAGCAGGTCGGCCAGCCGGTCGGTGACGATCCGGTTGACCTCCTCCGGCATGGTCATGTCGAAGCTGCGCAACCCCGCCTCGACGTGCGCGATCGGCACGCCGAGCTTCGCTGTCACCAGCGCGGCGGCGACGGTCGAGTTTACGTCGCCGTACACCACGACCAGCGCCGGCTGCTCGGCGACGATCAAGTCCTCCAGCGCGGTCATCACCGCGGCGGTCTGCTTGGCGTGGGTTCCCGACCCGACGCCCAGGTTGATGTCCGGTTCGGGCAGCCCGAGCTGCGCGAAGAACACGTCGGACATGTGCTTGTCGTAGTGCTGGCCGGTGTGCACCAGCTTCTGCACCACGCCCCGCCCGGTGAGCGCCTTGATGACCGGCGCGGCCTTGGGGAAGTTCGGACGCGCCCCGGTGACATGCAGAATGAGCGGGTTGGCGGTTGACATGGTCAGCAAGGGTACTTGGTCGCTCACTCGACGCTGTGCGGGCCCAGGTCCTCGGTGGTGTGTCGGTTACTCCGGATCAGGCCCGCGGGACGACCAAGCGGGCAGTGCCTTTCTCGTGCGGCAGTTTGTTCCAGGTTAGCTCCGGCCACTCGGATCGCCACCGGTGCAGGATCGCCCGCTCGTCTGGCCGGTCGGCGTCGTCGAGCAACAGCACCGCCCCCGGCGCCAGCCGATCGCGCAGCACCGGAACCGCCGGGTAGCGGGCTTGGCGATGGGTGGGCTTGGGCGGCCCGTCGATCAGCACCAGGTCGATGTCGTGCAGATCGTGCAGGGCGGCGGTGTCGTACCACTGCCAGGTCCCGGCGGGCACGTCGATCGGGGCGATCGGCGCCAGCCGCACGTCGGCGACGTCGGCCAGCCCGTGCCCGGCGAGTGTCGTGCGGGTCCGCTCGGCGAACTCCTGGTCGTGCTCCAGTGCGACGACACGGCCGGACCCGAGCAGTTCCACCGCGTAGGCGGCCCATACGGTCGACGCGCCGCTACCGCACTCCAGCACCGTCCGAGGCTCGCCGCGCAGGATCTCCTCGACGTAGCTGAGCAGGACGTCCGGCGAGAGCGCCCAACCGCGGCTGGGCGGCATGGCACGGCGGACGCGGATCAGCTGGTAGAGGTTCTGCAGCGCCTCCAGCTGGCGGAACATCCGGTCGGCTTGCCGCCGGGACCGGTCGGCTTCCTGCTCCGCGGCGTGCTCGATCTTCTTGGCCAGCGCGTTGGTGCGGCCTCCCACCGCTTTGGCCACCGACCGGTGGGCGTGCCTGGTCTCCGCCCGCTGGGCCCGGCCCGCGGCCGAGACCGCCGCGGCCACCGCTTTCTGGTGCCGATGCAGCGACTTCTGCTGCCGCAGCAGCGACTCGATCAGCCGGTAGGTGCTCCTCTGGTGTTTGCGCACCGCGTTGAGCCGGTTGCGCACCCACCACAGTCCCCCGGCGAGCAGCACGAACGTCGCGGCGGCGATGGCCGAAGACAGCCATGCGGCCCGCCACCCGGCGACCCCGCCGACGACACCGGCGACGAGCACCAACGCCACGAACCCAACGCGCCGCACTGTGCTCCTCCCGCTCGGCCTCGTCGCCCCGGTCCGGCACTCCACCCGGTTGGCCGAGGCTGCTCCCTGCCGCCACCGCGGCTGCCACACCGCGGTGCCACATCCGGGGATTTCGGTCCGGCTTCGCTCCGGCCCCGATCAGGTCGCTGACCGGTACGTACCCGCGTCGGACGAACCGTACGCGCAGCGAACGTGACTCCAGTCACACCGAGCGGGCGATCACAAATTCACCCTGACGGGTAGAACGTACGGGCAATTTCTTCCCGGCGCCTGCGATAGCCGGCGGACGATCCGGGCAGCAGGTCCTCCACCGGGCTGGTCCCGGACACGGCGTCGGTGCCAGCCGACTCGGTGAAAGTCACCGGACCGGGTAAGGGCGGAACCCGCTCCTCTCGCCTGCCGAGCAGCCGCTGGATTCCCGCCACCGCCCGCGGGCCGATCACCTTTTCCACTGCCGGACGCACCGCAGCGCGAACCATTTCCGCCCGCTCCGGTACCGAGAACCGATGCGCGGTGAAACCCGCCGCCACGTCGGCCAGCGTCGTGGCCGCGGCGGCGGCGCCCTCGGGCGCGGAGAGCTCGGCGAGCCGCCCGGCGAGTTCCGCCCGGACGTCGTGGTCCAGCAGCCGGGTGACGACGCCGGCCACCCGGTCCGGGTCCCGCTCCGGGGCGCTCAGCGCCAGCTTCTTGCCTGCCGCCCAGCTCGCCCGGGCCGCCTGGTCGTCGGTGAGCGCCGCCTCGGTGGGGACGAACACCACCGGCATCCGGCCGTACAGCATTTCGTGGAACGAGTTGTAGCCGGTCTCGGTCACTGCCGCGTCGAAGGCGGACAGATAGCGGGCCAGCGGGAAGACCCCGTGCAACCGGACCACCCGCTGCGCCAGGTGGGGTTCGAGCCCGAGATCACCGGCGCTGATCGGTGACCGGGTCAGAGCGACCAGCCAGCTGTCGTCGGCAAGGATCGTGCGCACCGCGGCCATTGCCGCGTCGGACCCTTGCGTACGCAACGTCACCAGCGCCACCGGCCGGTCCTGATCCAGCCCCAGCTCCGCCCTTGCCTGCTCCTTCGGCACGCGATCGACACACTCCAGCAGGGTGACCGGCGGAACGCGGACGACGTCGGCCGCCGCGGCCGTGGCGCCCCGGTCGGCCTCCGCGGCAAGATCACCCGGTTCGAGGACGGCGTCGAACATGCGCCGCTTACGCAGCGCGTGCAGGTTCGCGCCGGGCTTCCACATGCCACGCCGCACCCACACGAAGGCCACGTCGGGCAGCCTCCGGCGGGCGAGCGAAACACCGTGATAGGGGAAGGCGCCGTCGAACGCGAAGACCTGTGCGCCGGTTTCCGCGATCACCGCTTCGATCCGCCGCGCCAGGTACTCGTGCCAGTCAACCGACGTCATGAACCGCCGCTGGGGGCTCGGGCAGTACTCCCCGGTCAGCCCCAACGACGACCGGACCAGCGGCAACGCCTGCGACATGGAGAACAGCACCGGGCGGAACATCTCGCCCGCGGCCAGCGCGGTGGCCGCGGCGCGCGCCAGATGTCCCATTCCGGTGCCGTTGCTGGTGGCCAGGATGACCGTCGGCATGACCGTGCACTGTAGGGGCGGGCGGCGTGGGCTTGCGCACGGGCCCCGGCGCTGTCGACGTGGCCCACCACGGCGGCCGGGAGCTTCCGGGCGCAGGTGTAGCATCCGCTCGTGCCTACCGAGAACACCACAGATCTCGTCATCATCGGCCTCGGCTACGTCGGGCTACCGCTCGCGCAGGGCGCCGTGCAGGCCGGGCTCAAGGTGGTCGGGCTGGACGTCGACGCCACGGCGGTCGACGGCCTGAACGCCAAGAAGTCGCACATCGACGACCTCACCGACGCCGACGTCGCGGACATGGTCGACAAGGGCTTTCGTGCCACCACCGACCCGTCCGTGCTGGCCACCGCCGACACGGTGGTCATCTGCGTGCCCACGCCGCTGTCCGACTCCGGCGGCCCGGACCTGAGCGCGGTCAAGAGCGCCACGAAGACGATCGCCGAGCACCTGCACCCGGGCATGCTGGTGGTGCTGGAGTCCACCACCTACCCCGGCACGACCGACGAGGTGGTGCGCCCGCTGCTGGAGGCGGGCGGCCTGGTTGCGGGCAAGGACTTCAACCTGGCGTTCTCCCCGGAGCGGATCGACCCGGGCAACCCGACGTTCGGCCTGAAGAACACCCCGAAGGTGGTCGGCGGTCTCACCCCGGCGTGCACCGAGCGGGTGGCGCAGTTCTACGGCCGCATCGTCGACACGGTGGTGCGGGCCCGCGGCGTGCGCGAGGCCGAGATGGCCAAGCTGCTGGAGAACACCTACCGGCACATCAACATCGCGCTGGTCAACGAGATGGCGAAGTTCTGCCAGCACCTGGACGTGGACATCTGGGACGCGATCCGGTGCGCGTCGACCAAGCCGTTCGGGTTCCAGCCGTTCTACCCCGGGCCCGGCGTCGGCGGGCACTGCATCCCGATCGACCCGAACTACCTGTCGTACAAGGTCAAGACGCTGGGCTACCCGTTCCGCTTCGTCGAGCTGGCGCAGGAGATCAACGCGTCCATGCCCGCCTACGTGGTGCGGCGGACCCAGGACCTGCTCAACGACCAGGGCAAGGCGCTGCGCGGTTCCACCGTGCTGCTGCTGGGCGTCACCTACAAGCCGGACATCCACGACCAGCGGGAGTCGCCCGCCCAGCCGCTGGCCAAGCTGCTGGCCAACTTCGGCGCGACGGTGTGGTACCACGACCCGTTCGTGCCGACCTGGTCGGTCAACGGCGACCAGCTGGCGTGCGTGCCCGACCTGAACGCCGCGCTCGAGTCCGCCGACGTGACGATCCTGCTCCAGCCGCACTCGAGCTACGACCTGACGGCGATCGCCAAGCGGGCCCGGCTGCTGTTCGACACCCGCGGCAAGGTCGACGTCACCGACCCGGACGCCGCGGTGACCAGACTCTGATCGCGATGTCCAAGCCCGTGGTGGTCCTGGCCACCAGCAACGGCACCGGCCTGGGGCATCTGAGCCGTCAGCTGGCGGTCGGGCATGCGCTGCGTGACGACGCCGAGCCGGTCTACTTCTCGCTGTCCAGGGCCGTGGGCGTGATCCGCCACCAGGGCCAGCGCGGCGAGTACGTGCCGAGCCGGGAACGCGGGTGGATTCCCACCCACGTGTGGCACCACTACCTGCGGGACCGGCTGACCGCGTTCGTCGCCGAGACCAAGGCGGAAGCCGTGGTGTTCGACGGCGTGGTGCCCTACGAGGGGCTGCTGCTGGCCCGCGCCCGGCTGCCCGGCGTGCGGTTCGTCTGGATGCGCCGCGGGTTCTGGCGGCCCGGCGCGCGCACCGCGCCGCTGGCCGCCGCGTCGTTGTTCGACCTGGTGCTGGAGCCGGGCGACTTCGCGGCGGCGGGCGACAACGGGGCGACCGCGAACCGGACGGATGCCGTGCGCCTGTCCCCCATCACCCAGCTGGAGTTCCTCGATCTGCTGCCCCGGGAGGAGGCAGCCGCCGAGCTGGGCTTGGACCCCGGCAGGCCGACGGCGCTGGTCACCCTGTCCTCCGGGGTGCTCAACGACGTGGTCACCCCGGGGGCGGCCGCGGTGACCGCACTGCTGGAGGACCCGGACTGGCAGGTGGCCGTGGTCCGCTCGCACATCGCGGCGGGCCGGATCCCCCTGGCGGACGAGTCCCGGTGCGTCGAGCTGGCCGGGGTGTATCCGCTGGCCAGGTATCTGGCCGCGTTCGACGCGGCGGTCGCCGCCGGCGGCTACAACTCGGTGCACGAACTGCTCACCGCCGGCGTCCCGACGTTGTTCGTGCCCAACCCGACGTCGGGTACCGACGATCAGCCCGCCCGTACCCGGTGGCTGGCCGATCAAGGTTTCGCGCGCCACGCGGACGCCTCCGACCTGGACGACGTCCGGCGGCAGGCGCGCGCGCTGCACGACGAGCACGAGCGCGAACGACTCCGGAAGGCATGCGCGGAGCTGCCCAAACCGGGCGGGTCCCGGGAAGCCGCCGAGCAGGTGGCGCGCCTGCTGCGGAATGCGCCGCGCCCGCTCGACCCCGGGCCGTACCGCCGACTGCGGGCCAAGTCCGCGGTGGTGCGCGTGCTCGGTCCCAAGGGGATGGCCGTGGCCAGGAAAGCGCTGCGCAAGCCGCCCGCTGCCGGGCCGACGGCGCCGCTGGCCGTCACGGTGGTCCCGGACGCCGCCGACGGCGAACCGGCGGCGCCGCAGGCACTGCCGGACGGCGTCCGGCCGTTGCACCTGACCGAGGACTTCAGCCAGGTGCAGCACAGCGCCGACCCGGTGGAACACCTGATCACCGGCGCCTCGGACGACTATCGGAAGCGGCGGGAAACGATCCTCCGTCAGTACTACGACGTGCGGGCCGTCGGGGCGTAGTGCGTGGTGCCCCGGCACGCCAGCGGGTCCTTCGCAGCAATGCGCCAGCCGCCCCGTAAAGTGCTTGCAGTATCAAGGAGAAAGAGATGCCCGACACCGAGCAGAGCGCGCCGAAGTCGGCGGACTCGGCCGGCGATGCCGACGACAAGCCCGTCGACGCCGCCGCGCTCGCGGCACGGTATGGCCTGGTGCAAAGCACCGCTCGTCCCAGCCTGACCAGTTACGTCAAGCAGCTGTGGCAGCGGCGTCAGTTCATCCTCGCGTATTCCGCGGCACGCAAGGCGCAGACCTATTCCTCCACCTGGCTCGGCCAGATTTGGCAGGTGCTCACCCCGCTGATGCAGGCGGCGGTGTACTACGCGGTGTTCGGCCTGCTGCTGCGGTTGAGCCGGGGCATCGAGGACTATCCGGCGTTTCTGGTGACCGGCGTGTTCGTGTTCACGTTCATGCAGCGGTCGATGAACAACGGCGCCAAGTCGATCAGTGGCAACCTGCAGATGATCCGCGCACTGCACTTCCCGCGTGCGGTGCTGCCGCTGTCGTTCGTGCTGGTCGAGTTCCAGCAGCTGCTCGTGTCGATGGTGGTGCTGTTCGGGTTCGTCCTCGCCGTCGGCGTGCCGATCAGCGTCACGTGGCTACTGGTCGTGCCGGCAATGCTGTTGCAGATGCTGTTCAACATGGGCCTGAGCCTGGTGATGGCCCGCATCGGCGCCACCTCGTCGGACATCAACCAGCTGCTGCCGTTCATCACCCGGGTGTGGTTCTATCTGTCCGGGGTCTTCTTCGAGATGACCCGGTACATCAAGAACCTGCCGGACGTGCTGCAGACCGTGCTGGTGCTCAACCCCGGCGCGGTGTTCCTCGACTTGTACCGCGGCGTGCTCATCGATTCCCACCGGCCGCTGGAGCTACCGTGGGGCTTGAACGTGTGGCAGGTGTCGACCGCGTGGGCGGTGGTGTTCTTCATCGGCGGCTTCATCTTCTTCTGGCGGCGTGAGGAGCGTTATGGTCGTGGCTGAGCAGGAGAAGCAGAAGACGCAGGCGGGCAAGCAGGCGTCCGGAGCCTCCGAACGGCGCCCCACCGTGGTGGTGGACAACCTTCACGTCGTGTACCGGGTGGTCGGCGCGGGCAAGAAGAACGGAAACGCGGCGAGCGCGCTCGGCAGGCTGCTGCGCGGTGCCAAGCCCGCGGGCGTGCGCGAAGTGCACGCGCTCAAGGGCATCTCCTTCGTCGCCTACGAGGGCGAGGCCATCGGGGTCATCGGCCGCAACGGGTCGGGCAAATCCACGTTGATGCGGGCCATCGCCGGTCTGCTGCCCGCGCACAAGGGCGCCGTCTACGCCCAGGGGCAGCCGTCGTTCCTCGGCGTCAACGCGGCGCTGATCAGCGGCCTGAGCGGGCTGCGCAACATCGAGCTGGGCTGCCTGGCCATGGGCATGTCCCGCGAGGAGATGAAGGCCAAGCGGGACGAGATCATCGAGTTCTCCGGGCTCGGCGAGTTCATCGACATGCCCATGCGCACCTACTCCTCCGGCATGGGAGCGCGCCTGCGGTTCGCCATCGCGGCCGCCAAGACGCACGACGTGCTGCTGGTGGACGAGGCGCTGGCCACCGGTGACAAGGAGTTCCGCAAGAAGTCCGAGCAGCGGATCAGGGAGCTGCGCGACGCTGCGGGCACGGTGTTCCTGGTCAGCCACAGCATGAAGAGCATCACCGACACGTGTGATCGCACCATCTGGGTGGACAAGGGCAAGCTGCGCATGGACGGCCCGACCAAGGAGGTCGTCAAGGCCTATCTCGCCGAATCCTGACCTGTCCGCGACGATTCAGGAGCACTCGTGCACGTTCTGGTCGTGACCGTGGTCCACAACCCGTCGGACGCACGCATCCGCTACCGCCAGATCCGCGCCCTGCTGGAGGCCGGCCACCAGGTCACCTACCTGGCGCCGTTCGAGCGCTTCGGGCAGCCGCTGCCGCAGGACGAGGGCATCGAGAACCTGACCGGCTTCTCCATTTCCCGCGCCGAGGGCCGCAAGCGGCTCGGCGCGCTGCGTGAGGCCCGGGCGGCGGTGGCCATGCACGCCCCCGGCAAGGACATCGTGCTGATGCACGACCCCGAGCTGGTGCTGGCGGTGGCGCGGCTGAAGGACCTGCCCCCCGTGGTGTGGGACGTGCACGAGGACACTGCGGCGACCATGACCTTGAAGCCGTGGCTGCCCAAGCCTGCCCGGCCCGCCGGGGTACGGCTGGCGAAGTTCATCGAACGCTACGCCGAGCAGCACTACCACCTGATCCTGGCCGACGACGGCTACCGCGAGCTGTTCGAGCACGAGCACCCGGTGGTGCGCAACACGACCTACGTGCCGGAGCAGGTGCCCGAGCCGGGCGACGAGCGGGTGGTCTACGTGGGCCACCTGACCAGGGCGCGCGGCACGGAGGAGATGATCGAGGTCGGGCGCCTGCTCAAGGGCAAGGTCCGGGTCGAACTGATCGGCGACGCGGACGACCAGATGAAGCCGCTGGTCCAGCAGGCGCACGACGAAGGATCCGTCGTCTGGCACGGGTTCATGCCGAACAAGCAGGCGCTCGAGCTGGTGCAGGGGTCGCTGGCCGGGTTGTCGCTGCGGCACGACGAGGCGAACTACCGCAACTCGTGGGCCACCAAGGTCATCGAGTACATGGCCCACGGGGTGCCGTGGGTGAGCACGCCGACCCCGCCCGCCCCCGAGCTGGCGGAGAAGTTCGAGGCAGGCATCGTGACCCCGTTCGACGATCCGAAGGCTGCCGCCGACGCGATCCTGAAGCTGCGCGACGACGCCGAGCTGCGGGTGACGATGGCCCGGCGCGGCCACGACGCCGCGCTGACCGACTACAACTGGCGGGTCGATCAGAAGGCGTTCGTCGAGCAACTGGAAGCCTGGGCACGCTGACGTCCGTGACGTCCGGGGCGGTGGCTGCCCCGGCGCATCGACTGGTCGCAGCGTGACGGCAGCCCGCACGTCGTGCGACTGCCCGCCGATTGCTCCTTCCCAGTTGCCCGGCCTACTTCAGGTTGCGCGGGCTGAAGATGAAGCCGGCGCCCCATGACGTGTGCATGGTCGCGCACACGATCGGCAGCATCAGCTTCGACTTCCACGGCAGATTGCGCCCGACGATCGCCGACCCGACCAGGACGCCGGCCAGATAGCCGCCCGGAATGACGAACCCCGGCCAGAACCCGGCCACGCCCGCGATGGTGCCGCCGACCATGCCCACCAGCGCCAGCGGCGGCGCCAGATAGCGGGCACTCACCGTCTCGCTGTGCCGCCGCACCACCTCCCGGCGCCACTGCCCGGTCCGGAAGTACTGCTTGGCCAGCGCCTTCACGGTCGACCGCGGCCGGTACGACACCCGCATCCGCGGCGTGAACCAGACCGTGCCACCCGAGCGGCGCAGCCGGTAGTTCAGCTCCCAGTCCTGCGCGCGGCGCATGCCCTCGTCGAAGCCGCCGACCCGCTCCAGGGCCGACCGGCGGAACGAGCCCAGGTAGACCGTCTCCGCCGGGCCTGCCTCGCCGCCGACGTGGAACCGCGCGCCACCCACGCCCAGCCAGCTGTTGGTGGCGCAGGCCACGGCCTTCTCGAACGGCGTGGTGCCTTCGGCGTGCATGATGCCGCCGACGTTGTCCGCACCCGTCTCCTGCAGCACCTCCACCGCAGTCCGCACGTAGTCCCGCGGCAGCACTGCATGCCCGTCCACCCGCACGATGATGTCGTACTTGGCGTCCTTGATCGCGCGGTTGAGCCCGACCGGGGTGGCGCCCTCCGGGTTCGGCACCGTGCGCATGCGGCTGTCCTGGGCGGCCAGTTCCGCCGCGATGGCGTCGGTGGCGTCCGTGGACGGCCCCAGCGCGACGACCAGCTCGAGCTCTCCGGGGTAGTCCTGGTCCAGCACCGCCCGCACTGCGGAGGCCAGATGCCGTTCCTCGTTCAGCACGGTCATGACGACCGACACACCGGGGTACTCGGCGGCGTCCGGACCAGCGGCGCCGGGCTGCTGCTCGGGTTGGATGCTCATGGTGACTGGAACGATACTCGCCCGTAGCGCGGATTCGCGGCACGACCCACCCCGGGCGGACGGTGACGAATCGTGGCGGCGATACTATCGCGCGCGAGCAGACCTAGGGAGATGGATTGGCACCGCGAAAGCTCAAGATCACGGTAATCGGGACCGGCTACCTCGGCGCGACGCACGCGGCGTGCATGGCCGAGCTCGGGTTCGAGGTACTCGGCGTCGACGTCGACGAGGCCAAGGTCGCCGCGTTGCAGGAAGGCCGGGTGCCGTTCTACGAGCCCGACCTGGAGCCGCTGCTGCGCAAGCACATCGAGTCGCAGACGCTGCGCTTCACCACCTCCTACGAGGAGGCGGGGAAGTTCGGCGACGTGCACTTCCTGTGCGTCGGCACGCCGCAACGGCACGGTGAGCTGGCCGCGGACCTGACCTACATCGACGCCGCGCTGGAGTCGCTGGCCCCGCACCTGGCCAAGGACAGCCTGGTGGTCGGCAAGTCCACCGTCCCGGTGGGCACCGCGGACCGGCTGGCCCGCAAGCTGGCCGAGCTGGCCCCGTCCGGCGTCAAGGCGGAGCTGGCGTGGAACCCGGAATTCCTCCGGGAGGGTTACGCGGTGAACGACACGCTGCGGCCCGACCGGCTGGTCATCGGGGTGCGGTCGGCCGAGGCCGAACAGACGCTGCGCACCGTCTACGCCGACGCGATCGCCAACGGCACGCCGTTCATCGTGGCCGACTTCGCCACCGCCGAGCTGGTGAAGGTGGCCGCGAACGCGTTCCTGGCCACCAAGATCTCCTTCATCAACGCCATGGCCGAGGTCTGCGAGCTGGCCGGTGCCGACGTGACCGTCCTGGCCGACGCGCTCGGCCACGACGACCGGATCGGGCGCAAGTTCCTCAACGCCGGCGTCGGCTTCGGCGGCGGCTGCCTGCCCAAGGACATCCGGGCCTTCATGGCCCGCGCCGGCGAGCTGGGCGCCGATCACGCGCTGATGTTCCTGCGCGAGGTGGACGCCATCAACATGCGCCGCCGGGTGCGCACCGTCGACCTGGCCCGCGAGCTGGTCGGCGGCACGTTCATCGGCAAGCGGGTGGCGGTGCTCGGCGCGGCGTTCAAGCCCAACTCCGACGACATCCGCGACTCGCCGGCGCTGAACATCGCGGGCCAGATCCAGCTGCAGGGTGGCCACGTCACCGTGTACGACCCGAAGGCCATGGACAACGCCCGCAAGGCCTTCCCCACCCTGGGCTACGGCTCGTCGGTGATCGAGACCTGCCGCGGTGCCGACATCGTGCTGCACCTGACCGAGTGGGCGGAGTTCCGCGAGATGGACCCGCAGGCGCTCAACGAGGTCGTGGCCAACCGGGTCATCCTCGACGGCAGGAACGTCCTCGACGCCGACCGCTGGCGCGCGGCAGGATGGAAGTATCACGGTCTCGGCAGGTGATCCGTCCGGTCCTGCGCCGGCGGTGACGCTGAAGCGAATCCGGGCCGAAGCAGGCGGAAGGAGCACCGGTGCGTCGGGGCGCTGGGGTCTTCGCGGGCGTTCTGGGGAAGGTGACCGCTGCCCTCGTTGCGGCGGCGGTCCTCGGGGTCACCGGCTACGGCTGGTTCCTGCTGCGGGATTTCAACAGGCGCGTGGTGGTCGCCGACGTGCTGAGCCCGCAGGCCGACGCCGAGCGGCCGCTGGACGGCACGGTGGACATCCTGCTGGTCGGCATGGACAGCAGGACCGACGCGCGCGGGCGACCGCTGTCCGCCGAGCAGCGCAAGCTGCTACGGGTCAACGCCGGTGACGGCGAGGTCAACACCGACACGATCATCCTGGTGCACGTGCCGAGCGACACCAGCCGCGCGGTGGCGGTGTCGATCCCCCGGGATTCCTACGTGGACATCCCCGGGTTCGGCATGCACAAGATCAATTCCGCGTATCCGCGCGGCCGGAACGTGGAGCGGGAACGCCTGCTGGCCGCCGGGATGCCACCCGGCGAGGAACTGGAGCGGCGGTCGCACCAGGCGGGGGCCCGGGTCCTGCTGAAGACGGTGGAGAAGCTGACCGGCCGCACCATCGATCACTACGCGTCGGTCAACCTGCTCGGGTTCTACGAGATCACCAAGGCCATCGGCGGGATCGAGGTCTGCTTGAAGGCACCGGTGCAGGACGTCAAGTCGCATGCGGACTTCCCCGCCGGGCGGCAGGTCATCTCCGAGGGCGACGCGCTGGCGTTCGTCCGGCAACGGCACGGCCTGCCACGTGGCGATCTCGACCGCATCGTCCGGCAGCAGGTGTTCCTCACCGGGCTGGCCCGCAAGGTGTTGTCCACCGGGACGCTGACCGACCCGCAGCGGCTGAACGACCTGATGGACGCGATCACCCGCTCGGTGGTGCTCAGCAAGGGCTGGGACATCATGGCTTTCGCCCAGCGGATGAGCTCGCTGACGACCGACCGGGTGGAGTTCCGCACCATCCCGGTGGGCAGCCTGGCGTTGCCGACACCTGCCGACGGAGCGGCCGTGGAGGTCGATCCGCAGCGCGTGCGGGAATTCATCGCTTCGCTGTCCGAGGAGGAGGACGAGGAAGCCGCTGCGGCCCGTGAGCGGTCTTCGTCCGCTCCCCCGCCGCCGGGCAACTCGTCCGCTCCGCCGTCGACGACCGGCTCCGCCCCGCCGTCGGCCACCACCAGCGCTCCCCCGCCGCGGGCAGAGTCCGCCACGCCGCCGGAGGTTCCCCCGAGCACCGCGCAGCCGCCGGAAGACGGCGAGCAGACGCCGGAAGGCGGCAACCGCCCGATCACGGCCGACGAGATCCCGTGCGTCAACTAGCCTGCCCGCGCCCGCCGGTCACAGGCTGGCGATCAGCCGCTCCACCCGCTCGTCGACGTGCCGGAACGGGTCCTTGCACAGCACGGTGCGCTGGGCCTGATCGTTCAGCTTCAAGTGCACCCAGTCGACGGTGAAGTCCCGCTGGGCCGCCTGCGCCGCCGCGATGAAGTCGCCCCGGAGCTTCGCCCTGGTGGTCTGCGGCGGGGTGTCCTTGGCCAGCTCGATCTCCCCGTCGTCGGTCACCCGCTTGACCAGGCCCTTGCTCTGCAGCACGTCGAACACTCCGCGGCCGCGCCGGATGTCGTGGTAGGCCAGATCCAGCTGCGCGATGCGGGGGCTGGACAGATCCAAGTCGAACTTCTTCCGGTACCGCTCCACCAGCCGGTACTTGATCGCCCAGTCGATCTCGGTGTCGATCTTGCCGAAGTCCTGCTGTTCGACCGCGTCCAGCGTGCGTCCCCACAGCTCGACGACCTGATGGGTGGTCGGGTCGGCACCGGCCGAGTCGATGTGCGCCACCGCCCGCTCGTAGTACTCGCGCTGGATCTCCAGCGCCGACGCCTCGCGGCCGCCCGCCAGCCGCACCCGCCTGCGGCCGGTCAGGTCGTGACTGATCTCGCGGATCGCCCTGATCGGGTTGTCCAGCGTGAAGTCCTTGAACTGCACGCCTTCCTCGATCATCCGCAGCACAAGGTTGGCCGTGCCGACCTTGAGCAACGTGGTCGGCTCCGCCATGTTGGAGTCCCCGACGATCACGTGCAGCCTGCGGTAACGCTCAGCGTCGGCGTGCGGCTCGTCGCGGGTGTTGATGATCGGGCGGCTGCGCGTGGTCGCGCTCGACACGCCTTCCCAGATGTGCTCGGCCCGCTGCGACAGGCAGAACACCGCGCCGCGCGGGGTCTGCAGCACCTTGCCTGCGCCGCAGATGAGCTGGCGGGACACCAAGAAGGGCAGCAACACGTCGGCGATCCTGGAGAACTCCCCCGACCTGCCCACCAGGTAGTTCTCGTGGCAGCCGTAGGAGTTGCCCGCGGAATCGGTGTTGTTCTTGAACAGGTAGATGTCCCCGCCGATGCCCTCGTCGGCGAGCCTGCGCTCGGCGTCGACCAGCAGATCCTCCAGGATCCGCTCGCCCGCCTTGTCGTGCGTGACCAGCTGGATCAGGTCGTCGCATTCGGCGGTGGCGTACTCCGGATGCGAACCCACGTCCAGGTACAGGCGGGAACCGTTGGACAGGAAGACGTTGGACGACCGGCCCCACGAGACGACCCGGCGGAACAGATACCGGGCAACTTCGTCCGGGGACAGCCGCCGCTGACCGTGAAACGTGCACGTGACCCCGAACTCGGTCTCGATGCCAAAGATCCGACGCTGCATTTCTTCATGCTAGGCGCACTTGCCGACTTTTCGGTGCGCTGTTGGGGGGGGAGTCTCGGCTCCTGGGCTATGTTGCACAGCGTGAACCTCGACCTGCGACGGCGGCTCGCCCGCGTCGGAAGGGCCGACACGGCCCTCATGCGACGCAGTGCCCGGCTTCCCGCGGGGCCGGCCGACGACGCGCTCCGTGCCGTGTCCCGCGCCGCCGATCGCGGCCTGCTGTGGTTCGCCATGGCCGGCGCGTTCGCTCTACGCAAAGGCAAACTACGGCGGGCGGGGCTGCGCGGCGCCGTCGCTGTCGCGGGCGCCAGCTTCTTCGCCAATGTGATCACCAAACCGCTGTTCCCGCGCAGGCGGCCCGCCGCGGCCCTCCTCCCCGCCCGGCGGCGGTTGCGCAGGCGTCCAACCTCGTCGTCGTTCCCGTCGGGGCACAGCGCTTCCGCGGCCGCGTTCGTCACGGCCGCCGCCATGGAGTCACCACTTGCCGGCGCAGTCGCCGTTCCGCTGGCCGCAGCAGTGGCCTACTCCCGGGTGCACACCGGCGTGCACTGGCCGAGTGACGTGGCGGCCGGTGTGCTGATCGGCGGCGCGGTCGCCGCTGCAACACGGCACTGGTGGCCGCTGCACCCGTCCGAGCCCGCGCGTTCCGAGCACCCCGCCGACGCCCCGGTCATGCCGGACGGGGTGGACATGGTGGCGTTGGTGAACCCGAAGTCCGGCGACGACGGCGACGATCCCACCGCACTTACTCGCGTCGCGTGGCCGCTGGCCACATTCGTGCAGCCCGAGCAAGGACGCGACATCGTCGAACAGCTCCAGCAGCTGATCGACGAGCGCGCGGCACAGGGTCGTCCGGTACGCGCCCTGGCCGTCGCCGGAGGTGACGGCACCGTGGCCGCCGTGGCGTCGGTCGCGGCCGAGAACAAGCTCCCGCTGGTGCTGATTCCCGCGGGCACGCTGAACCACTTCGCCCGCGACGTGGGGGTGCAGTCGGTGCGCGACGCGGACGAGGCGACCGAGGCGGGCACCGCGATCGGCGTCGATCTGGGCGAAGTCACCACGTTCGGCGACGACGGCACCTCCCGGCGCTGGTTCCTCAACACCGCAGGCATCGGTGGCTACCCGGAGATGGTGCGGCTGCGCGAAGTGCTCGAGAAGCACTACCCGAAGTGGATCGCGGGCGTGATCGCGATGGTCCGCACGCTGCGCCACGCCAGCCCGATCCGGGTGCTGCTCAACGGTCAGGAACACCTGGTCTGGATGATCTTCGTCGGCAACGGCAGCTACCACCCGAAGGGGTTCGCGCCGAGCAGCCGCCCGGCCATGGACTCCGGCAAGCTGGACGTCCGCTACCTCCGCGCCGACGTGCCCTACTCGCGTGCCCGGTTCGTGCTGGCCAGCATCACCAACACGCTGGCCACCAGCCACGTCTACCGGCAGTACGACCTGCCCGAGCTGGAAGTCCGCTTGCTGGACGGCAACCGGCGGGTCGCCACCGACGGCGAGGTCGGGCCGCTCGGCAACCGGTTCGTCTTCCGCTCCCGTTCCGACGCGCTGACCGTCTACCGTTGAGCCGGCCGCCACTTCGGGTCGCGGCCGGTCAGGGCGATGGTGCGATCCAGCAACGGCGCGTCCATCGGCACCGGCACCGGTGGCGCGAAGAGCCCCGGCGTGCCGTTCTCGTCGACCGAACCATCCAACGCCACGAACACTTTGCGGAGGGTGTTCTCGTCCAGGTCGTAGTGCTGACCGGTGGCGGTGGCCAGATCCCAGCCGTGCACGACCAACTCCTGCAGCGCGACGACTCCGGCCTGCTCGGCGGGAAGGCTCACCCCGCCGACTTCGGTCTGCCCGTGCCACGCGGCCGGCTCCCGCCAGGCGGCGACCAGGGCGTCGAGCCTGCGGGCGAGCTCTTCGCGCCAGCCCTCCGGCAGCACAGCGGTGGGATCCGGGTCTTCCGACGGCGGGTCGGCCGACGCAGCCGGGTCCTTCACCGCGGCCAGCCGGAACGCCACCGCCAGCCCGAGCACATGCGCGACCAGTCCACTGACCTGGTACTTCTCGCACGGGGTCGGCGCCGCCAGCTGATCGTCGCCGATCTGCCCGACGACCGCCGCCAGACGCTGCGCCGCGGGTGCCAAGTCGAGCATTACTCGCCCTGCCCGTCGCCCGCCTGCCGGCCCTTGTCCGCCTCGCCCGCCTTGCCGGGCTCCTTCTTGTCCGCCGTGGCCTGCTTGGCGCCCTTGTCCTCGCCCTGCGCCTGCTTGTCCTGCTCCTTGGCCCCGTCCCCGTTGGCGGGCATCAGCGCGTCCAGCTCGGCGCCGGTGATCCGGCGGAAGGCGCGGCCGGGACGGTGCCGGTCGAGGATCGCCACCTCGAGCTTGCCCAGCTCGGCACCGTTGGACAGGCCCGCCTTCAGTCCCTGCACGGCCTGCGCGAACGCCTCCGCCAGCGCGGAGCCCTCGACGTAGACCTCCTTGAGTTTGCTGACCACCGGATCGGTCTGGCCGCCCATCACCAGGAACCGGGGCTCGTCCACGATCGAGCCGTCGTAGGTCAGCCGGAACAGCTGGTCCTCCTCCGGCCGGGCACCCACTTCGGCCACCGCGAGCTCGACCTCGAACGGCTTGACCTGTTCGGTGAAGATCGCACCGAGGGTCTGCGCGTAGACGTTCGCCAGCTGCCGCGCCGAGACGTCCCGCCGGTCGTAGGCGTATCCCTGCAGGTCGACGTGGCGGATACCGGCCCGGCGCAGGCTCTCGTACTCGCTGTACCTGCCCGCCGCGGCGAACCCGATCCGGTCGTAGATCTCCGAGATCTTGTGCAGCGTGGCGGACGGGTTCTCGGCGACGAACAGCAAGCCGTCCGCATACTTCAGCGCCACCACACTGCGGCCGCGAGCGATGCCTTTGCGGGCGTACTCCGAGCGGTCCCGCATCAACTGCTCGGGCGAGGCGTAAATCGGCAACGTCACTGCGTCTTACTCCGTTCTCCCCTGGTGTGCGGCATCCGCCTGCCGTGCTTCACCGACGCGCCTCGCGGGCGGACCGCCGCTCGTCCAGCACGGCCTCGGTGGCCGCCTCGATCCGTTCCTCGGGAACGTGCACCGCGCCCTCTTCGGCGGTGATGGTGACCACCTGCGGGTAGATTCTGCGCACCGTGTCCGGGCCACCCGTGGCGGCGTCGTCGTCGGCCGCGTCGTACAGCGCGGCCACCGCGGTGCGTACCGCCGCGTCGGCGTCGGCGTCCGGGTCGTAGAGCTTCTTCAGCGCGGACTTGGCGTACGGCGACCCGGATCCGATGGCGTGGAACCCGCCGCGCTCCTCGTAGCGGCCGCCGGTGACGTCGAACGAGATGATGCGCCCGGCCCTGGCCGGGTCCGCGGCGTCGGTGTCGTAGCCGACGAACATCGGCACGGCGGCCAGCCCGGCCATGGCGACGTCCAGGTTGGCGCGGACCATGGTGGCCAGCTTGTTGGCCTTGCCGTCCAGCGACAACGCCACGCCCTCGATCTTCTCGTAGTGCGCCAGCTCGACGGCGTACAGCCGGACCAGCTCCAGCGCGATGCCCGCGGTACCCGCGATGCCCACCGCGGAGTAGGCGTCCGTGATGTAGACCTTCTCCAGGTCGCGCGCCGCAATCGTGTTGCCTGCGGTCGCTCGCCGGTCCCCGGCTATGGCCACCCCGCCGGAGAACGTCAACGCAACGATGGTGGTGCCGTGGGGAGCCTGTAACGAGGTCGCATCACCCAGCTGCCTGCGCCCGGGCAGCAGATCCGGTGACTGCGCCCGAAGGAACTCGGTGAACGACGACGTGGACATGCTCAGGTAGGCCGGCGACAACGGCCCGGCTTGCGGCTGCTCCATGCGTCCTATTGTCCGCCCTTCTGCACGTACGCTCGCACGAAGTCCTCGGCGTTCTCCTCCAGGACGTCGTCGATCTCGTCCAGGATCGTGTCGACGTCCTCGCCAATCTTCTCCAGTCGCTCCTGCGTCGCGGTGGCACCCTCACCACCGGCATCGGCGCCCGGGTCCTGAACTTCCTCTTCTTCCTCGCGCTGCTTCGGGATCTGCTCCTGAGCCATTGCCCCTCCCGGTTCGCATCGGGTCCTGACGTCAGCCTACCCAGCGGTAGTCCCGGAAGGGACCATCCGAATGATCACGGTTTGCCCATCTGATCTAGCTGGTCAGCGCTTTCACCAGCTCCTCGGCCGTCTCCGCGGCGTCGAGCAGCTGCCCGACGTGCGACTTCGTCCCCCGCAGCGGTTCCAACGTCGGGATCCGCACCAGGGATTCCCGGCCGATGTCGAAGATGACCGAATCCCACGATGCGGCCGCGATCGACGCGGCGTACTTCTCCAGCGCCCTGCCGCGGAAGTAGGCGCGGGTGTCCTGCGGCGGGTTGGTCATCGCCGCCTGCACCTCGTCCTCGTCGACCAGGCGCTTCATCGATCCGCGCGCCACCAGCCGGTTGTACAGGCCCTTGTCCATCCGGACGTCGGAGTACTGCAGGTCGATCATGTGCAGCCGGGGCGATCCCCAGCTCAGCCCGTCACGCTCGCGGTAACGCTCCAGCAGCCGCAGCTTGGCCACCCAGTCCAGCCGGTCGGCGCACTCGAACGGGTCGCGGGCCAGCGCGTCGACGATCTCGCCCCACAGCCGCAGCACGTTCTGCGACTCCTCGGACGGCTCGATCTGCCCCCGCTCGGCGCACTCGACCGCACGCTCGTGGTAGGCGCGCTGGATGTCCAGACCGGTGAACCAGCGCCCGTCGGCCAGTTCCACGGTGGTCTTCAGCGTCGGGTCGTGGCTGATCTGCCGTACCGCGCGCACCGGTTCGCGCAGCCGCAGGTCCTCGAACGAGATCCCCGCCTCGATCATGTCCAGCACCAGCGCTGTGCTGCCGAGCTTGAGGTAGGTGGAGTACTCGGACAGGTTGGCGTCGCCGATGATGACGTGCAGCCGCCGGTACTTGTCCGCGTCCGCGTGCGGCTCGTCGCGGGTGTTGATGATGCCCCGCTTGAGCGTGGTCTCCAGGCCCACCTCGACCTCGATGTAGTCGGCACGCTGGGACAGCTGGTAGCCGTCCTCCTCGCTCTGCTGGCCGATGCCGACCCGGCCGGAACCGGTGATCACCTGGCGGGAGACGAAGAACGGGGTCAGCCCGCTGATCACCGCGGTGAACGGTGTGGCCCGCGCCATCAGGTAGTTCTCGTGCGAGCCGTAGCTGGCGCCCTTGCCGTCGACGTTGTTCTTGTACAGCTGCAACCGCGGCTGGCCGGGCACGGTGGCGGCCTTGATCGACGCGGTCTCCATCACCCGCTCGCCCGCCTTGTCCCAGATCACCGCGTCGCGGGGGTTGGTGACCTCGGGCGTGGAGTACTCCGGGTGAGCGTGGTCGACGTACAGCCGCGCGCCGTTGGTGAGGATGACGTTCGCCGCACCCAGATCGTCCACGTCGGGCTCCTGGGGCTGCTGGTTGGGGGCGGTGAGGTCGAAGCCGCGCGCGTCCCGCAGCGGGGACTCGACCTCGTAGTCCCATCGGGCCCGGCGCGAGCGCGGGATGTCCACCGCGGCGGCGTAGGCCAGCACGATCTGTGTCGACGTCAGTACCGGGTTGGCGGTGGCATCCCCCGGAACGGCGATGCCGTACTCCACCTCAGTTCCCATGATCCGGCGCATGCCTCCACCCTACGGGTTGACAGCTCGTGGGACACATAGCGGCGCTCCGGGGCGGACAAGGCATGCTGTGCTTCGACACGATTGCCGCCCCCTGCCCGCATCGACTGGGAGACCCGTTGACGTCCGACGAAGTTGCGACCGCCTCCGGCCGAGTCCGCGCACCGAAGTACTGGGGGGTCAAGCAGCGCCTGCTGCGCATGCTCGACACGTTGCCGCCCGGTACCGCCATCCCGACGGAACGCAGCTTGGCCATGGAGTTCGGGGCCTCCCGCACCACCGTCCGCCAGGCGCTGGCCGACCTCACGGTGGAGGGCCGGGTGCGCAGGGTGCAGGGCAGCGGCACGTTCGTCGCCGAGCCCAAGGTGGCGCAGCCCCTGCAGCTGTCCTCCTACACCGAGGACATGCAGGCGCAAGGGAAGACGCCGTCGTCCCGGCTGCTCGCCATCGACGACATCCCGGCGGACACCGAGCTGGCCGAACGGCTGGGCATGCGACGGGGTGAGACCGTGCTGCGGGTCCGCAGGCTGCGGCTGGCCGACGACGAACCGATGGCGGTGGAGATCACGCACCTGGCCAACTTCCGGTACCCGGGACTGCGCCGGTACTTGCGGGCGGGCAAGTCGCTCTACCAGACGCTGCGCGACCGCTACCAGGTCGAGCTCGGGCACGCCGAGGAGACGATCGAGACCGCCCTGGCCGGACCGGACGAGGCGCACGCGCTCGGCGCCGACATCGGCATGCCGATGCTGCTGTTGTCCCGGCACTCGTTCGACACCCACGGCACCCCCGTGGAGTGGGTGCGCTCGGTGTATCGCGGTGACCGGTACAAGTTCGTCGCCACGTTGAACCGGCCACCGCGCTGACGGCCGCACGCCGACGCAAGGGCGTGGCATCGCGTCACGGCGGTCTGGGCGAGCCATTGGGCCGTCCACCGGGCTCCCGCACGCTGCTGTCCGTCGAACCGATTCGCACGGCACGTCCAGCCGATCGCCCAAGTCCGTCGGCACCCCATCACGCAGAGTGCTCGAACGTCTGCGTGAGGCCGCGTCGCCCAGCGCCCTCCGGCTCCGGCTCGTCGCCACTCGGATTGCCCGTACGGACCACTTGGATCAGGTCGGAAGTACCGACCTTTCCCGCTGCACCGGCGTTTCGCCTGGTCACGGTCCTTGACACAGAACTTTAGCGAGAAGTTTTCACGTTTGATCTGGACCATCGCGAAAACTGGAAGTATTGTTACCTAATACGTTGTGAATCAGGTCACACAGCGTGAGCAGCGTCGGGCCCGTGCTGCGCTTTCCGATCCACACACCCCTGCTATCGGAAGGAACCGGGATGTCCAGAAAGCGATGGCGGCTGCTCGCACTCGCGGCCGCTGGGCTCACCACGGCGGGCATGCTCGCCGGGCCGGTCAGCGCATCGGAGAACGAGGGCACCGCGTCGGCGCCGTCCGCATCGGCGGCGGGCGTCCGGCTGGGGTATTTCGTCAACTGGGGCGTCTACCAGCGCAACTACCACGTCAAGAACATCCACACCAGCGGGTCGGCGGAGAAGCTGACGCACATCAACTACGCGTTCGGCAACGTCACCAACGGCCAGTGCCAGATCGGTGACGCCTACGCCGACTACGACAAGTTCTACGACGCCGCGTCCAGCGTGGACGGCCAGCCGGACACCTGGGACCAAGGCGCCCTGCGGGGCAACTTCAACCAGCTGCGCAAGCTGAAGCAGATGTACCCGCACCTGAAGATCCTCTACTCGTTCGGCGGCTGGACCTGGTCCAGCGGGTTCGGCGAGGCCGCGAAGAACCCCGAGGCCTTCGCCGAGTCCTGCTACCGGCTGGTCGAGGACCCGCGATGGGCCGACGTGTTCGACGGCATCGACATCGACTGGGAGTACCCGAACGCCTGCGGGGACACCTGCGACGACAGCGGCCCGGAAGCGTTCGCCAACCTGATGCGGGCGCTGCGCAACAGGTTCGGTCCGGACAACCTGGTCACCGCGGCCATCACCGCCGACGCGTCCCCGGGAGGCAAGATCGACGCCGCCGATTACGCCGCCGCGGCACAGTACGTCGACTGGTACAACGTGATGACGTACGACTTCTTCGGCGCATGGGAGGCACAGGGGCCGACGGCTCCCCACTCACCGCTGACCAGCTACGACGGCATTCCGACCCAGGGCTTCAACTCGGACGCGGCGATCCAGAAGCTCAAGGGCAAGGGCATCCCGGCGGACAAGCTGCTGCTCGGCATCGGCTTCTACGGCCGCGGCTGGACCGGCGTGTCCCAGTCCGCTCCCGGCGGTTCCGCCTCCGGCCCCGCTCCGGGCACCTACGAGCAGGGCATCGAGGACTACAAGGTGCTCAAGACCAAGTGCCCGCCGACCGGGCAGGTGGCCGGAACCGCGTACGCGCACTGCGGCCAGGAGTGGTGGAGCTACGACACGCCGCAGACCATCGCGGGCAAGATGGATTACGTCCGCGACCAGGGCCTGGGCGGAGCGTTCTTCTGGGAACTCAGCGGCGACACCGCCAACGGTGAGCTGATCGCCGCACTGGCCGGTGGTCTTCCGGGGAACCCCGGCAACGGGGACGACGATGACGATGACGACGGCGACGGCGGTGACGGCGACAACGGTGGCGGAGACGACGGCGACGGGACCGTCCAGGCATGGCAGCCAGGGACGACCTACAAGGCCGGCGACAAGGTCACCTACGACGGTGTCACCTACGTCTGCCTGCAGGGTCACACGGCGCTGACCGGCTGGGAGCCGCCGAACGTTCCGGCACTGTGGCAGCGCGCATGACGATCTGATTCCTGTCCGAATTCCGGTGTGCCGACACCGCCCGCCGGCTCGCGACCACGCGGGCCGGCGGGCGGTTCGCCATGTACGAGGCAGAGAGCTCACCGCGGTGGCGGGGCGACGTGCCTCCATGGCGGGGCGCAAGCGCAGAGGTAGGCGCCCGGGCTGGAGTCTCTTCGGCGCACGTGGCGGATACCGGTGCAGGCTGGGTGGCTCGGATCCCGCTGGTCACTCTCCCGTCCGACAGCAACCGTGGCGCGCATCCCGCCGCTCCCCGCCGTGCGACCGCTCTCAACCCGCCGGTCACTCTCCCCCTCGGACGGCAGGTGCGGCTCGAACCTCAGCGGTCACCGCCCCGTGAACAGCAGCTGTGGCTCGCGTCCCACTGCTCCCCTGCCCTTCGGTGGCAGCCGTGGCTCGAACTTGCCTTCCCCCGCTCAGCGGCGGTAGCCCTGGCTTGAACACTCCGCCGCCCCTTGGACGAGGCCTGTGGACGCGCATCGCGCCTGCCATCGAGCACAGGCCGACCGAAACCCGGTAGCGCCGAGACACGACCGGGCTCCCGGGCTCGAGCCTGCACCTGGGGCACGGCGGCCGCCTTGACGGGCAAGGGAACCGACCGGGAGCCCGTACGACCCGAAACCGCCCCAGTCACGCGGTCGAACGGCAGCACGACGCCGTCCGTCCGGCGGACGAGCAAACCCGTGTCAGGCCGCGGCCGCTTCCCGCATCCCACCGTGCCGACCTGCGCCAGCCGCGGCAGGAAGAAGGCGCCCGGCCGCGGTCCGAACCGCGTGCCGGGCGCCCTCCGACCTTCCGACAACACTGCTCGTGGGGGCGTGCCCCGCGCCGAGCGTCACAAGTACTGGCCGGTGTTGGTGGCCGTGTCGATGGCCCTGCCGGCGTCCTGGTTCTTGCCCGACACCAACGTCCGGATGTAGACGATGCGCTCGCCCTTCTTGCCGGAGATGCGCGCCCAGTCGTCCGGGTTGGTGGTGTTGGGCAGGTCCTCGTTCTCCGCGAACTCGTCCACGATGGCGTCCAGCAGGTGCTGCACCCGCAGGCCGGGCTGGTTGGTCTCCAGCACCGACTTGATGGCCGCCTTCTTCGACCGGTCCACGATGTTCTGGATCATGGCACCGGAGTTGAAGTCGCGGAAGTACAGCACTTCCTTGTCGCCGTTGGCGTAGGTGACCTCCAGGAAGCGGTTCTCCTCCGTCTCGGCGTACATCCGCTCCACGGTGTGCTGGATCATCGCGTCCAGGCACGCCTGCTCGTCGCCGCCGAACTCGGCCAGGTCGTCGGCGTGGATCGGCAGGCCGGTCTTGAGGTACTTGGAGAAGATGTCCTTGGCGCCTTCCGCGTCCGGCCGCTCGATCTTGATCTTCACGTCGAGCCTGCCGGGCCGCAGGATCGCCGGGTCGATCATGTCCTCGCGGTTGGACGCCCCGATGACGATGACGTTCTCCAGCCCCTCGACACCGTCGATCTCCGACAGCAGCTGCGGCACGATCGTGGTCTCCACGTCCGAGGACACCCCGCTGCCGCGGGTACGGAAGATCGAGTCCATCTCGTCGAAGAACACGATCACCGGCGTGCCGTCGGACGCCTTCTCCCGCGCCCGCTGGAAGATCATCCGGATGTGCCGTTCGGTCTCGCCGACGAACTTGTTCAGCAGCTCCGGGCCCTTGATGTTGAGGAAGTAGGACTTCGCCTCCTTCGGGTTGCCGCCCTTGCCCGCGGCTACCTGCTTGGCCAGCGAGTTCGCCACCGCCTTGGCGATGAGCGTCTTGCCGCAGCCGGGCGGGCCGTACAGCAGCACGCCCTTCGGCGGGCGCAGCTGGTACTCGCGGTACAGGTCGGCGTGCAGGAACGGCAGCTCGACCGCGTCGCGGATCTGCTCGATCTGCTTCTGCAGGCCGCCGATGTCCTCGTAGCTGACGTCCGGCACCTCTTCCAGCACCAGGTCCTCGACCTCGGACTTGGGCACCCGCTCGTAGGCGTACCCGGCCTTGAGGTCGACCAGCAGCGAGTCACCCGGCCTGAGCTTGGTCTCCGAGTCGACCAGCGGATCGGCCAGCCAGACCACCCGCTCCTCGTCGGCATGGCCGACCACCAGGGCACGCTCCGCCTCGCCGTCGGCGGCTGCGGGCAGCAGCTCGCGCAGCGTGCACACCTCGCCGGTGCGCTCGAAGTCGCCCGCCTCCACCACCGTCAGCGCTTCGTTCAGCCGCAGCGTCTGGCCGCGCTTGAGCTGTTCGACGTCGATCGTGGGCGACACCGCCACGCGCATCCGCCTGCCCGAGGTGAACACGTCCACGGTGCCGTCGTCGAATGCCCGCAAGAACGTGCCGTAGCTGCTCGGCGGCTGGGCAAGCCGGTCCACTTCCTCGCGCAACGCGATCAGTTGGCTGCGGGCGTCCCGCAACGTCTCCACCAGCTTGGCGTTGCGCTCGGTCAGCTGGGCGATCCGCTCCGACGCCTCGGCCAGTCGCTGTTCCAGGACCCGGTCGGAGTCCGGCGCCGACGCCGCCCTGCGGCGCAGCCTGGACGCTTCCTCCTGCAGGTACCTGACCTCGCGGGCCTGCTCGCCGCTGAGCGCACCGTCGGTCTCCCCGGCCGCCGCCGGTGTGTCGCCGGCCGTCTCCGCGTGTTCCGTCAGGCCGCCGTCCTCCTCGTGCCGGCCCCCTGGGCGCTCGTTGTGCATGCGGCACCTCCTTGCGTTCTCGATTACCACGGTACCGACGAGCGGCGACATGCAAAGGGGTTCCACGAGAAGGAATCGGCCCGGCGAGTCGCAAATGTGATCATCGGCTGACCCGCAATCCTCCGTTGCGGTAGAGCCGACGACACCTCACGGCTACCGACCGTTCACGCACCGGCAATGTCCGCGCCGGAACCATGGAACGGTCCGATCGATCATTGGTCCGAACCGGTGCGGCTGGTGCCTTTCCGGCCACCCGCGGTGGCCGCACGCGCCGATTTCACTGCATTCGGACACCGGCTGGATAACATTCGGTAACGCTTGTTGGAGGCGGTTGGCGACGCAGGGAGGAAGGTTCCCACTGGGGTCGGACAGACAGACAAGGGGCGCCATGTCTTACCCACCACACCCCGCAGACCCGTACCGGCAGCAACCGTACGGCGGCGGGTTCGACGTCCAGCATGGTGGACCGTACGACGGGCACGCCGGTCCGTATGGGCCGGCTTTCGCGCAGCAGCCCGCCCAGCCGTACGAACAGCAGCCTCACCGTGCACAGCCGCACTACGGGCCCTACGGTCATCCTTGCCCGCCCACCGGCAGCGGCAACCGGCCGGATGATCCCTATGCCCCGTACGGCCCCGGCCAGATCGGCGACGAGTACCCGGAGGACGAGCCGCCGCGCAATGGTCGCCTGATCGGCATCACCGCGGGCGCAGTCGCCGTGGTGGCCGGCGTCGTGCTGTTCACCGGGTTCGTGGCGCCGGGATTCTTCCTCGGCGACGAGCCCGGCACCGGCCAGGCTCAGTCCGGCCAGCAGCAGGACGGCCAGGCGGGCGGCGCAGGCACCGGCCCGACGCTGCAGGGCGGCCAGGGGCCAGCGCATCCGCTGGACGGCGGCCCCGCGACGGACATCGTCAGGGTCAAGCAGATCGCCACCACGGTGATCGAGGGCCTGAACACCAAGAACTCCGCGAAAGTCAAGACGGTGTCGTGCAATCCGGAGAACGAGCGGCAGTCCGACTACGACTCGTTCCCGGACGGCATCCGGTGGAGCATCGCCGGTGACGCCACGATCAACGGCCAGCGCGCGACCATTCCGGTCAAGGTGTCCGGCCCGGCCGGGGAACGCACCAGCACGCTGAACTTCCGCAAGGAAGGCGACGGCTGGTGCGCCTCGTCCATCGGCTGAGGCGGACGATTGCGCCTGGCAGGTGGCCGGGTTCCGCCGCCGCATGCCCTGGTGCGACGACGCCGTCCGAAACCCGACGGTTCCCGCCCGGATCCATCCCGGCCCCGGAAACGTCGTAGAGTGCACAGACGCTTGTGATCACGGACAGCGCGTCGCGTGATCGACCGACAGGTCGGCACGTCTTCGCCTCGTCTCATCCGGCCGGACCGACTGCCGGCTGGTGCGATCGCTGTGCGGTGCCGGCGGGGTATCCCCGACGCGCCGGGATGTGCACCACGACACAACGCAGGAGGGGTCACCATGAGCTACCCGCCGCAGGGGCCGTACGGCCAGCCGCAGGGCTGGCCGCCGCAACAGCCGGGCCACCCGCCGCAGCCGCCGTACCCGCAGGGCGCCTATCCGATCCCCGGCCAGCCGGGCAGCGAACCGCCGAAGAAGAACGTCGGCGCGATCGTCGGGGTGGTCGTCGCGGTGGTGGTGATCCTCGCCGCGGTCGGGATCACCGGATTCTGGAAGCCGGGGTTCTTCCTCTCCGACGACGACGGCAAGGACGGCGACGACAACGTCGCGGCGCCGGCCACGACCGCCTCCGGCTCCAGCGGCCAGGTGCCCCCGAAGCCCGACATCAAGACCCCGGGAGGGCTGCCCGGGGGTGACGTGCCGGGCGGCGACGTGCCTCCCGGTGGTGACGTGCCCCCGGCGGGCGGCGGGGCGGAGTCGGCCGCCGTGATGTCGGTGGCGCAGACCTTCGTCTCCGCGTTCAACGCCAAGGACAAGGACCGCCTGGTCACGACCCTCTGTTCCGACGCCGGTGAACTCCACAACGTCGACTTCAGCAAGGCGCCGGACATCACCATGACCATCACCGGAGACCCGGAAATCACCGGCACGACCGCCAAGGTCCCGGTCGACATCGTCAACAAGGGCACCAGCCTCGACGGCAAGATGCCGCTGCGCAAGGAAAGCAGCGGCTGGTGCGTGACGAAGTAACGCCCGCAGGCCCCCGGACGCACGAAGTAGCGGCCGCAGGCCCCGGACGCCGACGGCTCCGGGGCCTGCGCCTTCTCCGGTGGAACCTCCGCGACCGTGCGCGGCTACCGGCTGGCTGACGGGCACCCGGCCGCGCGCGGGCTACCGTCCCGGCGGGCGGCCGCGTCAGCGACGAAGACCCAGGCACCCGGCCGCGCGCGGGCTACCGGCTGGCCGACGGGCGCCGGTGTACCGGCGGCGGCGTCACCCCGTCGGCCAGCCGCCGTGCGGTGAGCAGGAAAGCGGTGTGCGCCTGCATCTTGTGCTCCGGCCGCACCGCGAGACCGACCACGTGCCAGGGCCGCTGCAGCGTCTCCCACGCCTGCGGCTCGGTCCAGCACTGCTGTTCCCGCAGCGCCTCGGTGATCCGGGACAGCTGTGTCACCGTGGCCACGTACACCACCAGAACACCGCCGGGAACGAGGTTCTCGGCCACGGTCGGCAGCACGTCCCACGGGGCCAGCATGTCGAGAATGACACGGTCCACGTCACCGCTGTGTGTGCTGACGTCGGCGACATGCAAAGTCCAGTTCTCCGGCATCTCGCCGAAGAACCGCGCCACGTTCCGTTCGGCGTGCTTGGCGTGGTCGTCGCGCACCTCGTAGGAAATGACCTCGCCGTCGCGGCCGACCGCGCGCAGCAGCGAGCAGGTCAGGGCACCGGATCCGGCTCCGGCTTCCAGCACGCGCGCTCCCGGGAAGATGTCGCCCCACATGACGATCTGCGCCGCGTCCTTGGGGTAGATCACCTGTGCGCCACGCGGCATCGACAGCACGTAGTCGGCCAGCAGCGGTCGCAACGCCAGAAACGCCGTGCCACCGCTGGACGTGACCACTGACCCCTCCGGCAGGCCGATCAGGTCGTCGTGCGCGATCACGCCGTGGTGAGTGTGGAAGGCGTCCCCCTTGTTCAGCACGACCGTGTACTTGCGCCCCTTGGGATCGGTCAGCTGCACTCTGTCGCCGGGGTGGAAGCACCCGCGAGCCGCGTCCTCGTTCATCGCCGCAGCAGCCTACTTAGCCCGGCGTCAGGCGCCCCGATCGGCCAGCATGGCGGCACGCACGTCCTCGCGCCGGAGGACGCCCACCGGCCTGCCGTCGTCGTCCACCACCAGGAACTGCACCGCCGGGGTCTCGCGCACCCGTGCGGCGATCTCGTCACCCGGCTCGGAGACGAGCAGCACCGATTCCGGGCGGACCGGCTCGGCCGCCAGCTCGGCGGGTGCGTTCGGCGTCTCCTCGGCCAGCCTGCGTGCGGCCGAGCCGTCGAGCAGGCCGGCGGCCACCCCGTCGGCCCGGACCAGCACCACGCCTCGTCCGGCCGACGCTTCCCACGCGGCCGACACCGGGCTTTCCGCGGGCAGCTGCAGCACCGGACGCATCACCTTGCGCACGTCCAGCTCGGCCGGCCACTGCCGCCGCTGCTGCTCGCCGACGAGCTCGGCATGCGCCCCGGTGACCACGAACCAGCCGGTGATCACGCTCACCGCGAGGCGCAGCCACCGGTCCTGGCTGCCCTCCATCAGCCCCCAGACCGCCCAGCCGGCCAGCACCACGGTGACCAGCCACCCGCCCACGACGGCCGCCCTGGTTCCGATGGCACGGCGCCCGGTCAGCGCCCACACCCCGGCACGCAGCATCCGTCCGCCGTCCAGCGGCAGCCCGGGCAGCACGTTGAACACCGCGACAGCCAGGTTGGCCACCGCGCATTGCGCCACCAGCAGCCAGCTCGCCCCCGGCGGCACCACGAGCAGCAACAGCCCGAACCCGCCCGCCAGGATCAGCGAGACCACCGGGCCGGCCGCCGCGACCAGGCCTTCCTCCCTCGGCTTGCGCGGCGTGCGCACCACCTCGGACAAACCACCGAGCAGATACAGCTTCAGGCGGCGAACCGGCATGCCGAGCCGGACCGCCACCAGGGTGTGCCCCAGCTCGTGGGCCAGTACCGACACCCCGAGCAGCACCGCGAACGAGGCAGCCAGGGCCAGGGACAGCCCCGCACCGGCACCGGGCAGCAGGCGCTCGACCAGCGGCGCATACAGCAGGACGACCACCAGCGAGCCCACCCACCAGGACGGCGCCAGGAACACCGGCACGCCGGTGACCGAGAACAACCGCAGCCCTTCGCCGGGTTCGGCGGGCACAGCCGGCCGCACGCCGTAGGGCGTGCCGGGTGGTGTCCGCTGCGGTGCCATGTTCCGAGCTTAGATCGCTCGGTGTGGGGCCGGGGTGAACGCGCGAACCCGGCGAATTCCCCACCGCTCGGCCCGTCGGTCACGCCCGGCCGGCCCGGGCGAATTCCCACCGCTCGGCCCGCCCGCCACGCCCGGCCGGTCCCCAGCAGGCTCCGGTCGCTCCCGCCACGAGCCGGCAACGGATCCGTGTCGGGGCGCCACTTCGTCGGCGCCCTGCCCTATGGTCGTCGCATGATCACCGCCACGGACTCGGCAGAGCCCGCCCGCGCTGGGACGCCGGAGGCGGCAGGCACCGTCCGCCGACCCGCCCTGTCCCCGTCCCGGGCAGGCGACTTCAAGCAGTGCCCGCTGCTGTACCGGTTCCGGGTGGTGGACAAGCTGCCGGAACGGCCGACCCCGGCGCAGGTCCGCGGCACCCTGGTGCACACGGTGCTGGAGCGGCTGTTCTCGCTGCCCGCCGCCGAGCGGGTGCCCGAGCGCGCCAAGGCGCTGCTGGTGCCCGCATGGGAAAAGCTCGCCGCCGAGCAGCCCGAACTGGCACGGGTGTTCCACGAGGACGAGGTCACTCCGGAGACCGCGTGGCTGGAGTCGGCCGGCAAGCTGATCGACACCTATTTCCGGCTGGAGGATCCGCGGCGGCTGGAGCCGGAGGCGTGTGAGCTGCGGGTCGAGGTGGAGATCGGCGACGGCCTGCTGCTCCGCGGGTTCGTCGACCGGCTGGACGTGGCACCGACCGGCGACCTGCGGGTGGTGGACTACAAGACCGGTGCCGCGCCGCGGGCGGTCGGCGAGATGCGGGCGCTGTTCCAGATGAAGTTCTACGCCGTGGCGCTGTGGCGGCTGCGCGGTGTGGTGCCCCGCCAGCTGAAGCTGATCTACCTGAAGGACGGCGAAGCGCTCGCCTACTCCCCCGACGAGGCGGAGCTGGTGCGGTTCGAGCGCACCCTGGGCGCGATCTGGCGCGCGATCCTGCGCGCGGGCGAGACCGGCGACTTCCGCCCGTCGAAGAGCAAGCTGTGCGACTGGTGCGACCACAAGGCGCACTGCCCGGCCTTCGGCGGAACCCCGCCTGCCTACCCGGGCTGGCCCGCGCTCGACCTCGGCACCGAGACGGCGCTCGATCGCGCCGACTGACCGGCTTGGCTGGATCACCCACGCGCGCATGTGATCAACTAGCGTCGTTAACCTCAGCTGTGAGCGGGTCAGCACGTGCTGTCACCGTGAGGGAGAGCGGACGAACGTGACGATGCAAGTCACCTCGGTGGTCAACCAGAAGGGCGGGGTCGGCAAGACGGCACTGTCGGTGGGCGTCGCCGCCGCGCTGGCCGAGCAGGGCCGCCGAGTGCTGTTGATCGATCTGGATCCCCAGGGACACGCCACCACCGAGTTCCTCGGCCTGCCTGAGGTCCCGCCAGGACGGCCGTGCCTGCCGATGGCGCTGACCAAGATGTGGAAGGGGCCGATCTCCGAGCTCGCCGTCCCTCACCAGCGCAGCAACATCGGCCCCGGCGGGTGCTTCCACGTGGTGCCCACCGCGCGGGCGATGTTCGACCTCATCCGGCGGCAGCACCGGCTGCGGGTCGCCCCGTGGGAGCTGGCCAGGGTCCTGCAGTTCGCCGACTACCAGCACGTGATCATCGACTGCCCGCCCGCGCTGGACCTGCTCACCAACAACGCGCTGGCGGCGACCGACGGCGTCCTGGTGCCGGTGCAGCCGGACCGCACCAGCATCCGGGCGGTGCGGCTGCTCACCGAGCAGGTGCGGCACCTGGAGCAGCGCATCGACCGCCCGCCGATCGAGTACTTCGGGCTGGTGCCCGGGCTGTACCGCAGGCCGCTGAGCGCCTACTCGGAAGCCGTGCTGCGGGCCTTCCAGGGCGTCGGCATGCCGATCCTGGCGCACGTTCCGATGGGCGTGGTGGTGAACGAGGCGGCCGAGCGGGGCATGCCCGTGACCACCTACGCGCCGCAGAGCCCGCAGGCGGTCGCCATGCGGCAGATCGCTCGCGTGGTCGATTCGCACCTGGCCAGGCGGGTGCACCGGCGGCAGGTCCCCAGCCGTGAGTTCGACTTCGAGGACTTCATCACCGAAGTCGCCGGTCAGCGGCGCCGTCAGGACGCCGAGCAACGGAACAACCTCTACGACATGATGCCCAAGCGCACTCGGCGCTGACCCACCGAGCCCTGGCGCGCGACGTCGTCATCGTGCACCGCAGCCCGCCGGAGGCGCACTTCATCCGGAAGGACCACCGCTGGACGGCCGCATCCGGCAGTAGGGTCCAAGCATGGCGCCGCGACCCACGCTGAACATCACGCCGCAGCTGCACGACTACGTCCTCGCACACAGCAATCAGCCGGACGACGTGCAGCGGTCGCTCATCGAGGAAACGGCACGCGCGACCGGCAATGCGGCCACCATGCAGGTCTCGGTCGATCAGGGCGTGTTCCTCACCTTGCTGGCGCGCGTGATGTCCGCGCGCTACGCGGTCGAAGTCGGGACGTTCACCGGGTATTCGTCGCTGGCGATCGCCCGCGGGCTCGTCGACGGCGGGCGGATGCTGTGCTGCGACGTCAGCGAGGAGTGGACGGCCATCGCCCGCAAGCACTGGGAGCTGGCCGGGGTGTCCGACCGCATCGAGCTGCGGATCGCCCCGGCCAGGCAGACGCTCGCGTCGCTGCCCAGGGCCCCGATCATCGACCTGGCCTTCATCGACGCGGACAAGGAGTCCTACATCGACTACTGGGAGGAGCTGGTCCCGCGTATGCGCCGCGGCGGCGTGGTGCTGGCGGACAACACGCTGTGGAGCGGGCGGGTCGTGCCGGGAGCGGACCCGGACGGCAACCCGATGACCGAGCACATCGCCGCGTTCAACGCCCATGTCGCGGCCGATACGCGGGTGGACGTGGTGCTGCTGACCGTGGCCGACGGGCTCACCATGGCGGTGAAGAAGTAGCCGGCGACGCCGCCCGCAGGCACGGCCCGCTCGCCGGCCTTCGATGCGCTGCAGGACCAGGCCGAAGGCGGCCCCGGTGGCCAGCGCGGACGCGACCGGCCGCCCCAGCAGGGCGCCTCACAACCGGCAGGAGCGGATGTCCGACGCCAGGATCGCCTTGGCGCCGACCTCGGCGAGCGCGTCCATGATCTGGTTGACCTCGCGGCGGGCGACCATGGCGCGCACCGCCACCCAGTTCTCGTCGGCCAGCGGGGACATCGTGGGCGACTCCAGACCCGGCGTGATGGCCGTGGCGGCGTCGAGCTTGTCGCGCGGGCAGTTGTAGTCGAGCATCAGGTACTGCTGCGCGAACACCACGCCCTGCACCCGCGCGGTGAGCTGGTCCTTCGCTTTGTCGTATTCCGGCCGCCTGCCGTTGGCCCGCTCGATCAGCACCGCCTCCGACACGCAGATCGGCTCGCCGAACGGGGCCAGGTTGTGCTGGCGCAGGGTACGGCCGCTGCCCACCACGTCGGCGATGGCGTCGGCGACGCCGAGCTGGATGGAGATCTCCACCGCCCCGTCCAGCCGGATGATGTCCGCCTCGATGCCGCGCTTGGCCAGATCGCCCGCCACCAGCCGCGGGTAGGACGTGGCGATGCGCTTGCCGTGCAGGTCGGAGACCTCCCAGTCGCGGCCCGCGGTGGTGGCGTAGCGGAACGTCGAGCCGCCGAAGCCCAGCGCCAGCCGCTCCACCACCGGCGCACCCGAGTCCAGCGCCAGGTCCCGGCCGGTGATGCCCAGGTCGAGCTCGCCGGATCCGACGTAGATCGGGATGTCCTTGGGCCGCAGGAAGAAGAACTCCACGTCGTTGGCCTGGTCGAGCACCGTCAGGTCGCGCGGCTCATGGCGTTGCCGGTACCCCGCCTCGGCAAGCATCTCGGATGCGGCGCCGGCCAGCGCGCCCTTGTTGGGCACGGCGACTCTCAGCATGGTTCTCCCCTACAGGTACCGGTAGACGTCGTCGAGGGTCAGGCCGCGGGAGAGCATGAGCACCTGCACGCGGTACAGCAGCTGCGAGATCTCCTCGGCCAGCGCCTCGTCGGATTCGTGCTCGGCGGCCAGCCAGACCTCGCCCGCTTCTTCGAGGACCTTCTTGCCCTGCTCGTGCACGCCGGCGTCCAGTGCCCGCACCGTCCCGGAATCCGGCGGCCGGGTACGGGCCTTTTCGGTCAGCTCGGCGAACAGTTCGTCGAAGGTCTTCACGGACGCCAATCCTCGCACTCCGCCCGGTCGCCCGCGTGCGCGGGCCACGCCGCGGCGTCGGGCGTCACACTCACGCGGCGGTGCCGTCACGCGGTTCGGCAAGCCCGGTCGCCGTCGCCCTCCCGCGTACGGCGGACCAGGGCGAAGGCGTCGCCGAGATGCCGCGGCCGCAGCCCGACGAGGGTCTCCAGCATCAGCATCGACGGCCCCGGCTCCACCGGAACGTCGTTCGGCACCACGATCACCCCGCAGCCTGCCGCCTGCGCGGCGGCGCTGCCCACCGGGGAATCCTCGATCGCCACGCAGCGGCTCGGCGCCACGCCCAGCAGCTCGGCCGCGCGCAGATACGGACGCGGATGCGGTTTGTTGAGCCCGTCGACCTCGTCCCCGGCCACGGTGGTGTCGAACCAGTGCCTGCCGATGTGGTCCAGCGCGCGCTCGGCCAGCGGCCGCACCGTGGAGGTGACCAGCGCCGTGGGCAGCCCGGTCTCGCGCACCATGCGCAGCGCCTCCTCGGCGCCAGGGCGCCACGGGACGTCGCCGGCGAACAGCTCGTGCATCCGGGCCTCGAGCCAGGCATTCGCCTCGGCGTAGGCGTCGTCGGTCAGCTCGAGGCCGAGGTCGTCGAACAGCAGGCGCATGGTCCGTCTGCTGTTGGAACCCACGATCGCCGCCCGGGTCTCCGCCGACAGCGTGCCGCCGAGCCGTCCGGCCAGCTCGGCGAGAGCGATCTCCCACAATTTCTCCGTGTCGACGAGGGTGCCGTCCATGTCCCACAACACCGCGTCGGGCAGCTCGAAGTCCATCACGCTCCTTTCGCTGGCAGACTAGCCGCGTGAGCGACGAAGCCTTTTACCAGCAGCTGGACGATGAGACCTACGCCTCCACCGAGCACACCAACGGCCCGTGGGGCCCGGGCATGCAGCACCTCGGGCCGCCGTCGGCCCTGCTGACCAGGGCGCTGGAGGGCGTGCCGGGCGGCGACGACCGCTCGATCGCCCGCGTGACGGTGGAGATCCTGGGCCCGGTTCCCGTCGCCGAGCTGCACGTCACGGCACGGCTGGTGCGGCCGGGACGGTCGGTGGAGATGCTGGAGGCGGACATGACCGCGGCCGGTCGCACCGTCGCCCAGGCCAGGGCGTGGCGGATCATCCACAGCGACACCACCTCGGTGCTCAGCACGCACGCCGACCGGCTGCCCGGGCCGGAGAACGCGCACGAGTTCGGGCGCCCGAAGGGCTGGCACCCCGGCTACATCGACGCGATGGAGTGGCACTCGATCAAGGGTGGCCTGGGTGAGCCCGGCCCGGCCACAGTGTGGGTTCGGCAGCGCATCCCGCTGGTGCGCGGGGAGGAGCCCACGCCGTTGCAGCGGCTGATGACCGTGGCCGACTCCGGCAACGGCGTCTCCGGCCGACTGGACCCGAATCGCTGGTGGTTCATCAACACCGAGCTCACCGTGCACGTCGTCCGGCCACCGCAGGGCGAGTGGATCGGGCTGGACGCCGCCACCACGATCGGCCCGCACGGGGTCGGGTGCGCCAACTCCGTGCTGCACGACCTGGAGGGACCGGTCGGCACCGGTGCCCAGGCACTGATGGTGCGCGAGCGCTCCTGACCCACCCGCCGGGCGCACCGGCCGGCCGCCGTGCGCCCGCGTCACGTGTTGAAGTACTTCGCCTCCGGGTGGTGGCAGACGATCGCGTCGGTGGACTGCTCCGGGTGCAGCTGGAACTCCTCGGAGAGCTTGACGCCGATCCGTTCCGGCTCCAGCAGCCGGACGATCTTGGCCCGGTCCTCCAGGTTGGGGCAGGCGCCGTAGCCGAGGGAGAAGCGCGCACCGCGGTAGCCGAGCCGGAAGAACTCCTCGACGTCCTCCGGGTCTTCGTCGGCCACCGTCGCCCCGGAGGAGAACCGCAGCTCCTGCCGGACCCGGCAGTGCCAGTACTCCGCCAGCGCCTCGGTCAGCTGCACGCCGAGGCCGTGCACCTCCAGGTAGTCGCGGTAGGCGTTGGCGGAGAACAGCTCGGCGGCGTAGTCGGCGATCGGCTGGCCCATGGTGACCAGGGTCAGCGGCAGCACGTCCACCTCGCCGGGCGCGGCCAGCTCTCGTGGCCGGTAGAAGTCGGCAAGGCACAGCCGCCGGTCGCGCGCCTGCCGCGGGAACGTGAAGCGCAGCAGCTCGTCGGCGTCCTGCCGCGGCTCGCTGAGCACCACTACGTCGTCACCTTCGGCCAGGCACGGGAAGTACCCGTAGACGACCGCGGCGTGCGCCAGGACGCCGTCCGCGGTGAGCCGGTCCAGCCAGTAGCGCAGCCGGGGACGCCCCTCGGTCTCCACCAGCTCCTCGTAAGTAGGACCGTTGCCGCCGCGGGCCCCGCGCAGGCCCCATTGGCCCATGAACGTGGCCCGTTCGTCGATCATCGACGCGTACTCGTTGAGCGGGATGCCCTTGACCACGCGGGTGCCCCAGAACGGCGGAGTGGGCAGCGGCACGTCGGTCGCCACGTCCGAACGGGCCGGTAGCTCCTCCGGCGGCTGCTGCGCGGTCTGGGCCTTGCGCTTGGCAGCGATCCGCAACGACCGCTCGCGGCGTGCCTTGCGCTCGGCGCGCTTGGCCTGTTCCGCCTCGTCGATCAGCGGGCTCTCGCCGCGCTTGGCGGCCATGATGGCGTCCATCAGCCGCAGGCCCTCGAACGCGTCGCGGGCGTAGCGGACCTCGCCCAGGTACAACTCGTCGAGGTCGTTCTCCACGTACGAGCGGGTCAGCGCCGCGCCGCCGAGCAGCACCGGCCAGCGGGCGCTCACCCCGCGCCGGTTCATCTCCTCCAGGTTCTCCTTCATCACCACGGTGGACTTCACCAGCAGCCCGGACATCCCGATCACGTCGGCGTCGGTCTGCTCGGCGGCCTCCAGGATGGCCGAGATCGGCTGCTTGATGCCCAGGTTGACGACCTCGTAGCCGTTGTTGGACAGGATGATGTCCACCAGGTTCTTGCCGATGTCGTGCACGTCGCCCTTGACCGTGGCCAGCACGATCTTGCCCTTGCCCGCCGCGTCGGACTTCTCCATGTGCGGCTCCAGGTAGGCCACCGCCGCCTTCATCACCTCGGCCGACTGCAGCACGAACGGCAGCTGCATCTGGCCGGAGCCGAACAGCTCGCCCACCGTCTTCATGCCGGCCAGCAGCGTCTCGTTGATGATGGCCAGCGCGGGCTTCTCGCGCAGCGCGGCGTCCAGGTCCTCCTCCAGGCCGTTGCGCTCGCCGTCCACGATGCGCCGTTCCAGCCGCTCGAACAGCGGCAGCCGGGCCAGCTCCGCCGCCCGGGACTCCCGTCCCGCCGCCGCGGACACGCCCTCGAACAGCTGCATCAGCTTCTGCAGCGGGTCGTAGCCCTCCCGGCGCCGGTCGTAGATCAGGTCGAGCGCGACCTCGCGCTGCTCGTCCGGGATCTTGTTCATCGGCAGGATCTTGGAGGCGTGCACGATCGCCGTGTCCAGGCCCGCCTGCACGCACTCGTGCAGGAACACCGAGTTGAGCACCTGCCGCGCCGCCGGGTTCAACCCGAACGAGACGTTCGAGATGCCCAGCGTGGTCTGCACGTCGGGATGGCGGCGCTTGATCTCCCTGATCGCCTCGATGGTCTCCAGCGCGTCACGCCGGGACTCCTCCTGCCCGGTGGCAATGGTGAACGTCAGGGTATCGACGATGATGTCCGACTTGGCCAGCCCCCACTTGCCGGTGATGTCGGCGATCAGCCGTTCGGCCACCTCGACCTTGCGCTGCGCGGTGCGGGCCTGGCCCTCCTCGTCGATGGTCAGCGCCACGACCGCCGCGCCGTGCTCGGCTGCCAGGTCCATCACCTTGGCGAAGCGGGAGTCCGGGCCGTCTCCGTCCTCGTAGTTGACCGAGTTGATCGCGCACCGGCCGCCCAGCCGCTCCAGCCCGGTGCGCAGCACGTCCACCTCGGTGGAGTCGAGCATGATCGGCAGCGTGGACGCGGTGGCGAACCGGCCGGCCAGTTCGGCCATGTCGGCGCAGCCGTCCCTGCCCACGTAGTCCACGCACAGGTCGAGGACGTGAGCGCCGTCGCGGGTCTGCTCGCGGGCGATCTCCACGCAGTCGCCGTACCGGCCGTCCAGCATGGCCTCGCGGAACTTCTTCGAGCCGTTGGCGTTGGTCCGCTCGCCGATCATCAGCACGCTGGCGTCCTGCGCGAACGGCACCGCCTGGTACAGCGACGACAGCCCCGGCTCCGGCCGCGGCCTGCGCGGGGCCGGGGTGAGGTCCTTGGCCGCTTCCACCAGCAGCCGGATGTGCTCGGCCGTGGTGCCGCAACAGCCGCCGATCAGCTGCACGCCGTAGTCGGTGACGAACGTGCTCAGCGCCTCGGCCAGCTCGTCCGGAGTGAGCGGATACACCGCGCCGTCCGGCCCCAGCTCCGGCAGCCCGGCGTTGGGCATCACCGACAGCGGGATGCGCGCCTGCTGCGACAGCTGCCGCAGATGCTCGCTCATCTCGGCGGGCCCGGTGGCGCAGTTGAGCCCGATGACGTCGATGCCCATCGGCTCCAGTGCGGCCAGCGCCGCGCCGACCTCGGTGCCGAGCAGCATGGTGCCGGTCGTCTCCACGGTGATCGACGCCAGCAGCGGCACGGTCCTGCCGGTGGCCTTCATCGCTCTGCGGGCGCCGATCAGCGCCGCCTTGGCCTGCAGGATGTCCTGGCAGGTCTCCACCAGCACGGCGTCCACGCCGCCGTCGAGCAATCCGCGGACCTGGTCGTAGTAGGCGTCCCGGAGCGTGGCGAACGGGGCGTGCCCCAGCGTGGGCAGCTTGGTGCCGGGACCGACCGACCCGAGCACGAACCGCGGGCGGCCGGGGGCGCTGTACTCGTCGGCGACTTCCCTGGCCAGCGCCGCCCCGCGCTCGGCGAGCTGGTAGATCCGGTCCGTGACGCCGTACTCGGCGAGGTTGGCGTAGTTCGCCCCGAACGTGTTGGTCTCGATCGCGTCCGCGCCCGCTTCGAGGTAGCCGCGGTGGATGCCACGCACCACGTCCGGGCGGGTGACGTTCAGGATCTCGTTGCAGCCTTCCAGTCCGGCGAAGTCGTCCAGCGACAGATCGTGCGCCTGCAGCGCCGTCCCCATGGCACCGTCGGCGACGACGACCCGGGTGGCGAGCGTTTCCAGCAACGAGGAAGACATACGCTCAGCGTACGGTCTCGCGGCTGGCGTTGGAGTCGTACGCTAGGCAGGTGACTGATGCCGATCCACGACCCGAGCAACCCGCAGCCGACCCCGCGCTGACCGGCCCGGTGCTGATCGCGGCGTTCGAGGGCTGGAACGACGCTGGTGAAGCGGCCAGTGCCGGTATCGAGCACCTGCATCGGTGCTGGCAGGCCACCAAGGTCGCGGAGCTCGACCCGGACGACTACTACGACTTCCAGGTCACCCGGCCCACTGTCCACATGGTGGACGGGGTGACCCGCCGGGTGGAATGGCCGACCACCACGCTGTCGATCTGCCGCCCACCGGGCAGCGCCGACGACGTCGTGCTGGTGTGCGGCCCGGAACCCAACATGCGCTGGCGGAAGTTCTGCGACGAGCTGCTCGAGCACGCCGACCGCCTGGGGGTGGAGTCCGTGGTCACGCTGGGCGCGCTGCTGGCGGACACCGCCCACACCCGTCCGGTCCCGGTGACCGGCACGGCGTACGACCTGGACGCGGCCAAGCGATTCGGCATCGCGCACAGCAAGTACGAAGGACCGACCGGCATCACCGGGGTGTTCCAGGACGCCTGCGTGCAGGCGGGCATCCCGGCGATCTCGGTGTGGGCCGCGGTACCGCACTACGTCTCGCACGCCCCCTCGCCCAAGGCGACGCTGGCGCTGCTGCGCAAGCTCGAGGACATCCTCGACCGGGAGATCCCGCTGGGCGACCTGCCCGAGCAGGCGGACGAGTGGCAGCGCACGGTGACCGAGCTGGCCGAGGACGACGAGGAAGTCATCGAGTACGTCCGCACGCTGGAGGAGCGGGACGACGCGGAGCTGGACCTGTCGCAGATGACCGGGGAACAGATCGCGGCCGACATCGAGCGGTACTTGCGCCGCCGCCGGCCGGGCTCCCGGTGAGCGGTGCGGCGCGCGAGCCGGCTGCTCGCCGTCGTCGCCGGCGTGCTCGTCCTGGCATCGTCGGCGGCTCCCGCGCCACCGGTGGAATCGGCTGACGACGCCGCTCACCCACCGCTGGGCGCCGGGGACCAGCGGCACTGGGTGGGTGCATGGGCGACGGCGCCGGTCCGCGAGCTGCAGCTCGCGCATCTGCTCGTCCGCGACCAGTCGTACCGGATGATCGCCCGGTTGACGCTGGGCGGATCCCGCCTCCGAGTGCGGCTGTCCAACCTGTACGGATCCGGCCCGGTCACCTTCGGCCACGTGCGTGTCGCGCGGCGCATGACCGGGGCGGCGGTCGCCCCCGCCACCGACCGCGTCGTGCGTTTCGCGGGACGGGCGCAGATCACCGTCCCAGCAGGGCGAGGGGTGGTCAGTGACCCGGTCGATCTGCCGGTGCGGGCGGGAACCGAAGTGGCCGTGTCGTTGCACGTGGTCTCGGGCGTGGCGACCAGGCATCCGCTGGCATTCGTGACCAACTACCTCAGCCCACCCGGTTCCGGCGACGTCACCACGGACGCCCGGGGCGCGCAGTTCACCCGCCAGGTGTCGAGCACCTACTTCCTGACCGGCATCGACGTGTGGGCGCCGCACTCCCGTGGGGCGGTCGTCGCGCTCGGTGACTCCATCACCGACGGGTCGTCGTCGACACCCGGCACTCACGGGCGCTGGCCGGACGTTCTCGCCCGCCGGCTGGCAAGTCACGACGTCGGTGTGCTCAACGCCGGAATCTCGGCCAATGCCGTGACGGCGATCGGCAGCAGGCCGGGTGGTGGCGATCCGGCGACGATGCGGTTCGAGCGTGACGTGCTCGGCCAGCCGGGCGTGCGTGCGCTCGTCTTGCTGGAGGGGACCAACGACTTGGCGGCCGGCGCGTCGGCGGAGGACGTCATCGACGGACTTCGGCTCATCGCCCGACGCGCTCGACGCGCCGGATTGACCGTCGTCGGTGCGACCATCTTGCCGCGCGCATGCGGCGGCTTGTGGTCTCCGGCCGCGGAGAAGCACCGGCGGGTGGTCGACGACTGGCTGCGAGTGGCACCGGACTTCGACGCGGTCGCGGATCTGGACGCGGTGATGCGTGACCCGTCACGACCGGCATGCCTGGATCCCCGGTACGACTCCGGCGACGGGCTTCACCCCAATCAAGCGGGCATGTGGCGCATCGCGAGGGCCATGCCGGCCGACGTGCTCATCGGGAGCTGACGGCGATCACAGCTGCACGCCGAGTAGCGCGTCGACCGCGTCGCGCACCAGGCGCGGCGCCTCGGTGTCGGTGCCCGAGCGGTTCAGCGCCGCCGACGCCCAGGCGTCGATCACGTCCAGGGCACGCGGCGTGTCGAGGTCGTCGGCCAGCCGGTCCCGCAGGCGCGCCACGGTCTCCTCGGCGGGCGGTCCGGCAGGCAGCGACACCGCCTCCCGCCAGCGAGCCAGCCGCGCCTCCGCCTGTTCCAGCAGCTGCTGGGTCCACGAGCGGTCGCTGCGGTAGTGCCCGGCGAACAGGGCCAGCCGCAGCGCGGCCGGGTCCACCCCTTGCGACCGCAGCTTGGACACGAACACCAGGTTGCCCTTGGACTTGGACATCTTCTCGCCGTCCAGGCCGATCATGCCGGTGTGGACGTAGAACCTGGCGAACGGGTAGTCCCCGGACAGGGCTTCGGCGTGTGCGGCACTGAACTCGTGGTGCGGGAAGATCAGGTCCGACCCGCCCCCCTGCACGTCGAACCCGCTGCCCAGGCGTTCCAGCGCGATGACACTGCACTCGACGTGCCAGCCGGGCCTGCCCTCCCCCAGCGGTGACGGCCAGGAGGGCTCACCGTCCCGCGCCATCCGCCACAGCAGCGCGTCCAGCGGGTGCCGCTTGCCGGGACGGTCGGGGTCACCACCGCGCTCGGCCGCCAGCCGGAGCATCGTGGCTTCGTCGTAGTTGGACTCGTACCCGAACCGGCCGGTCGCGGTGTGATCGAAGTACACGTCCGGGTACTCGGGGTCGTCGATGCGATAGGCGGCGCCACTGGCGAGCAGCTTCTCCACCGCCTCGGCGATCGTCGGGATGGACTCGACCGCGCCGACGTAGTGCTGTGGCGGCAGGACCCGCAGCGCCTCCATGTCCTCCCGGAACAGCGCCGTTTCGCACATGGCCAGCACGGTCCAGTCCTGCTGATCCCGCGCGGCGCGTTCCAGCAGCGGGTCGTCGACGTCGGTGACGTTCTGCACGTACTCGACCTCGTGGCCGGCGTCCAGCCAGAGCCGGTGGACGAGGTCGAAGGCCAGGTAGGTGGCCGCGTGACCAAGATGGGTCGCGTCATACGGCGTGATGCCGCAGACGTACATCCGCGCGACACGACCCGGCGCCGTGGGGCGCACCGAGCCGCTCGCCGTGTCGTACAGCCGCAGCGGGCGTGGCTGTCCAGGAACTCGCGGCACCGCGGTCGAAGCCCATGTCTGCATGACCCCGAGCGTATCCGTCCGCCGGGTTCGTCCGCCGCAATCACCGACGGACGGTTCTGTGACCCTCACTATTCGAGGCCGCTCCCCCAGCAGGCCCGCGTGCCGCAGGCGTCATTCGTCGCGCGGATGCTTCCCGGCGGTCGAGCGGGCCCAGATCATGTCGAGGCCGGCCACCAGCTCGTCGCCGCTCGGTGTTCGCGACGGGTCGAGCAGCCACTGTACGGCCAGCCCGTCGCAGACCGCGATGACGAAGCTGGCCACCGCCTCGACCCTGGGATCGTCCGGCGGCACGTCACCACCCAGCTCCTCGGCCACCAGCCGGGCGACGTGCCTGCGTGTCCTGCGGTAGTGCCCGGCCAGCTGCTCACGCAGCTCAGGGGTGCGCTCGGCCTGGGTGAACGCTTCCAGGAAGGACACCAGCAGTGCGCGCTTCTCGTCCAGCGTCTCCATGAACGCGGACCAGGTCACATGCGCCCGCTCCACGGGATTGCGCACTTCGGCGTGCAGCGCGATCTCGGTCAGCTGCTCGGCCCACTCGCGGTAGATCTCCCCGATCGCCTCGTTGAGCAGGCCGGCCTTCGACCCGAAGTGGTACCCGATCGACGCCAGGTTGGTGTTGGAGGCGGCGACCAGGTCCCGCGCGGTGATGTGCGCGTAGCCCTTGTCCTCCAGCAGGCGCCGGGCGGCGGCGAGCAGCTGTTCACGATGTCCCACCTGCCCAGGGTAAACCTCGGCATGAGTGATTCAGCCGTGACCGACGATTACTCTCAGGTGCGGTAAAATCACTATTTGTAGTGATACAGGAACACCGGGAGGGGGCCCGTCAGACGGGTGATGCTGCGCGACCGGACCAGCGGCAGGCGGGTGGTGATCGACTCATCAGGTCCCTGACGGCGCACTGCCGGTGACGCCTGACGACGGGGGTGGCTGGAAATGACGGCAACGGGGCCGGCAATCGGTTCGGCGAGCGAGCCCGGGCGTTACCTGGTGCTCTTCGCCGACGACGCAGTGGAAGACGGCGCACGGACCATGACGTCCGTCGCGGGAATCAGGACGATGCGCGGCGCGGAGTTCACCGCCCAGGCGCACGTGGAGACCGACACCGACGTCGACGGGGTGCTGTGGGAGGACCTCGGTGTCGCGGTGGTGAGCGCGGCCAGCGATCAGATCAGCGCCTTGGGCGAGGTCACCGGGTCGCTTGGCCCGATCACGATGGTGGAGCCGGAGCGAGCGGTCTATGCGCTGGCGCTGACGGCGCCGCATCCTCCCACCAGAACCGTCACGGAGGAGTCCTACACGTGGGGCCTGCGTGCGGTGCGCGCGGACGTCAGCACGGTGACCGGTGCAGGTGTGCGGGTGTGCGTGCTGGACACCGGGTTCGACATCGACCACCCGGACTTCGCCGATCGCATGATCGTCGCCAAGTCCTTCGTCGACGGAGAGGACACCACGGACGTCCACGGGCACGGCACGCATGTCACCGGCACGGTGTGCGGGCCGCGACAACCTGCCGACTATCCGGCTTACGGCGTGGCGCCCGGCGCCGAGATCTACGTCGGAAAAGTGCTGGACAACAGCGGTGCAGGCACCGACGGGAGCATCCTGGCCGGAATCGCGTGGGCGTTGCAGAACGGCTGCGCGGTGGTGTCGATGTCGCTCGGCGCCCCGGTGCGGCCCGGCCAGCCGTACTCGGTGACGTTCGAGCGAGCGGCACGGCGCGCGTTGGACAAAGGCACGCTGATCGTCGCCGCGGCGGGCAACGACAGCAAGCGCACCAGCGGGTTGATCGCGCCGGTCAGCCACCCGGCGAACTGCCCGTCGATCATGGCGGTCGGCGCGATCGACGCCGAGCTGGCGGTGGCGGACTTCTCCAGCGGCACCGTCGAGCGGACCGGCGCGGTGGACGTCGTCGCGCCCGGCGTCGACGTGTTGTCCGCCTGGCCGATGCCGCAACGGGTGAACACGATCAGCGGCACGAGCATGGCGACGCCGCACGTGACCGGCGTGGCCGCGCTGCTGGCCGAGAAGTACCACTGTGCCGGATGGGCGCTTTGGGCCCGATTGACCCAGTCCGCAATGCGATTACCATTGCCTTCGACCGATGTTGGGGCGGGCTTGGTCCAGGCGCCCGGCTAGCGCGCCGGATGCGGCACCCGGCCGCTGCCCGTCGTTCCAGCAGTCCGGAGGTGGTGGTGGCCGCGCAGCAGCAGGTCCTGATCTCGGTCGACACCGACGTTCCCGAACAGATCAGCGACATCGCCGCCCGCCTCGCCGCGGCAGGGCTCGACGTGTCCGCGGTCCACGACACGATCTCCGTCATCACCGGAACGGCGGACGAGGACGTCATCGGGGCGTTGGAGCAGATCCCGGGCGTCGTGGAGATCGAGCGGCAGCGCTCGGTCGGCATCGCGCCCCCCGAGTCCGACGTGCAGTGACCGCCCCGCCACCACACGCCCGGCACCGCCGACGGGCCACCGGCCCGCATCGGTAACGTGGTCAAGCGTGTGCGTAGCGAGTGCGACCCTGGTGGTGTGGTCCTCTGCGTGGCTGGCCGGGCGTGCCGCGTCGGACGACGTCCTGGACGCCATGCAGGTCTGGGCAGCTCGGCACGAGCTGGAGGTCGCCGATCACCAGGCGGCCGACATCACCGGCCTGCCCGCCACACGGACATCCTCACCCGCCGGCCTCCTTCCGGTGCTGCGCACGTTCGGCAGCCCGCCGGCGCTGGTGCTGCCTGCCCCGGGTGATCCGCGTGGGCTCGATGCAGGCGGCCCGTTCACCAAGGAGGCGTTGCGCGCAGGCGAAGCGGTCGTGCTCGCCGACGCGGGCATCGGCCTGGTTCCGCAGGCGACAGCCGAGGACGTCATGCGCTGGCGCGTCCATCGGCTGCTGGCCACCCCGGTCTTCGACCACGTCACGCTGGCGCAGGCCGAGGAAGAGCTGACTGTGGCCGTCCGGGACAGTGCGGCCGAGCTGGCCGCGCTGCAAGTCGCCAACGAGCGGCCCGACGCGCACGAGGCGCTGCGCGCGCATCTGCGTGCTCGCCCTCCGCTGAGCTGGCCCGATGCCATGCCCGGCCGGAGCTTGCGGGTGTTGCAGCGGGCGGACGAAGTCGCGGCGATCCTGGCGCTGGCGGACGCGGACAACCCTGGCGGCGCGCTGTCGGCGAGCGCTGCTGCCATGCGAGCGGCGGCGCTTCGCCGGCCTGCCGCCGCGGTGCGAATGGCCCGTACGGCGGCTATTGCGGAAGCCGTCCGCATCCTGTCCGAGCAGCCGAATCGCCGTTGATCTCCGCGGCCGCTGCGCCAGTGGGGCCGGATGCAGCACGGCCAGGCGTCCGCGCGCCCAGGGGATGCGGATATTCGCGTAGTGCCGGATCCGGCCCTGGCCACAGGCGTCCACGCGCCCAGGGGATGCGGGGGGCCCGCTGGCCCGCCCGCGACGCAGGCGTCCGCGCACAGGGGATGCGGTCGGCCTTTACTCGATCGCGCCTGGTTGCGCCGTGCCTGCCAGGTGCCCTCAGGCGTGCGCCTTCGGCCGGGCAGGCGCGCAGCACCCCACCGCGCACGGCTCGCCGTTGACCGTGCAGCCCAGCCCGCGGGCGGTGTCCCTGCCCTCCAGGTGCTCCCGGATCAGGTCCACGACCAGTTCGGCGAAGCGCGGATGCTGCCCGGGGGTCGCCGCCCTGGCGAAGCCCATGCCGAGCTCCTTGGCCCGGTCGGCCGCCTCGTTGTCCAGGTCCCAGATCACCTCGAGGTGGTCCGACATGAAGCCGACGGGGCACACCACGACCGCCCGCACACCGGCGGCGTGCAGCGCGTCGATGTGATCGACGATGTCCGGCTCCAGCCACGGCACCGACGGCGGCCCGGAACGGGACTGCCACACCACGTCGTACTCGGACACCCCGACGGCCTCGGCGACCCGCGCTGCCGCTTCGGAGATCTGCCGCGAGTACAGCCCGCCGCCGAGTTCCGGCGGGCCCGCCGCACGGTCCGCCGCGATCGGGACGGAGTGCGCGGTGAACACCAGCCGCGCGTCGTCCGGCACGGTGGCCAGGGCGCTGCGGGTGGCTTCGGCGAACAGTTCGACGAACAACGGGTGGTCGTAGAACTGGCGCAGCTTCACCAGCTCGGGGGCGTCTTCCCCGACCGACGCCCGAGCTCGCACGATGTCCTCGTCGTACTGACGGCACGACGAGTAGCCGCCGTACGCACTGGTGGCGAACACCAGGGCCCGGCGCACCCCGTCGCGGTGCATCGCCGCCACGGCTTCCTCGGCGTACGGGGTCCAGTTCCGGTTGCCGAAGTAGACCGGCAGGTCGATGCCCTGCTTGGCCAGCTCGGCCTCGACGTTGGCGATCGCCGCCCGGTTCAGCTCGTTGATCGGTGAGACACCGCCGAAGTGGTGGTAGTGCTCGGCCACCTCGAGCAACCGCTCCCGCGGCACACCGCGCCCTCGGGTGACGTTCTCCAGGAAGGGCATCACGTCGTCGGGGCCCTCCGGGCCGCCGAAGGACAGCCACAGCAGCGCGTCGAAGTCCATGCCCCGACGGTACTCGACCGGACACGTCCCGCTGCCGGGCACCGACCCCGACGTGACGTGCGCCTACCCGAGCGGTTCCGGGCGCCAGGCGGACTCCCGCCGTCCGCGCCCGGCGCGGCTCACTGCCCGAGCGCGTGCACCCCGCCGTCGACCATGATCATCGAGCCGGTCGTGGCGGGCAGCCAGTCGGACAGCAGCGCCACGATCGTCTTGGCCACCGGCGTCGGGTCGGAGCTGTCCCAGCCCAGCGGAGCGCGGTCGCCCCAGCCGGACTCCAGCTCGGAGAAGCCGGGGATCGACTTGGCCGCCATCGTCTTCACCGGCCCGGCGGCGATCAGGTTCGCGCGCACCCCGCGCGGTCCCAGCTCCCTGGCCAGGTAGCGGTTCACCGACTCCAGCGCCGCCTTGGCCACGCCCATCCAGTTGTAGGCGGGCCAGGCCACCCGCGCGTCGAAGTCCATGCCCAGCACCGAGGCACCGGGAGCCAGCAGCGGCGCGACCGCCTTGACCAGCGAGGCGTACGAGTACGCGGAGATCTGCAGCGCCGGGCCGACGTCCTCCCACGGGGCGTCCAGGAACGGCGCGCCCAGGCAGGTCTCCGGGTTGGCGTACCCGATCGAGTGCAGCAGGCCGTCCAGCCCGTCGACGTGCTCGCTGACTCGTTCGGCGAGGGTGTCCAGGTGTTCCTGGTTGGTCACGTCCAGCTCGATCACCGGGGCCGCCTGCGGCAACCGCTGGGCGATCCGCTCCACCAGGCGCAGCCGCCCGTACCCGGTGAGCACCACCTTCGCGCCCTGCTCCTGCGCGACCTTGGCCGCATGGAACGCGATGGACGCGTCGGTGATCACCCCGGTGATCAACAGCCGTTTACCCTCGAGAAGTCCTGCCACGTCTCCTGCTCCGTTCTCGCCGCTTCAGTGCCCCATGCCGAGCCCGCCGTCGACCGGCAGCACGGCACCGTTGATGTAGCCCGCTTCCTCCGACGCCAGGAAGGCGACGGCGGCCGCCACCTCCGCGGGTTCGGCGTACCGGCCCGCGGGGATCTGCGCCAGCACGGACTGCTTCTGCTCGTCGGTCAGCACGTCGGTCATGTCCGTCTTGACGAAGCCCGGCGCCACCACGTTCGCGGTGATGTTGCGCGAGCCCAGCTCCCGTGCCAGCGACCGCGCGATCCCCACCAGGCCCGCCTTGCTCGCCGCGTAGTTGACCTGGCCGGCCGAACCGGAGAGCCCGACCACCGACGAGATGAAGATGAACCGCCCCCACTTGGCCCGCAGCATGCCCCGGCTGGCGCGCTTGGCCACCCGGTACGCCCCGGTCAGGTTGGTGTCCACGACCCGGGTGAACTGCTCCTCGGACATGCGCATCAGCAGGGTGTCGTCGGTGATCCCGGCGTTGGCCACCAGGATCTCCACCGGCCCCTGGTGCTCCTCCACCTGCTTGAACGCGGCATCGATCTGCTCAGTGTCGGTCACGTCGGCCTGCACGCCGAACAGCCCCTCCGGGGCACCGGACCCCCGGTGTGTCACCGCCACCCGGTGGCCGGCTTCCGCCAGGCTGCGTGCGATCGCCAAGCCGATCCCCCGGTTGCCTCCGGTGACCAGTACCGAACGTGCCACGTGTGTCTCCTTAAGCCACAGTCTCCTGCCGTGCCGTTACCAGGCAGAGGCTAGCGAGTTACCGATCAGTCGGGATCAGCGAGTGGCATGCAGCACCCGCCCGGCCGGGTCGCGATGATGTCCGCCATGACCGCCATGTTCCGCATTCTTTTCTTCCAGCCGGAGATTCCGCCCAACACCGGCAACGCCATCCGGCTGGCCGCCAACACCGGTTGCGAACTGCACCTGGTCGAACCGCTCGGCTTCTCGCTGGACATCAAACCGGTGCGCCGCGCCGGGCTGGACTACGCGGAGCTGGCGTCGACCCATGTCCACCCGGACCTGGACACCGCCTTGCGGGCGTGCGGCGACGCCGCGGTCTACGCCTTCACCACCGACGCCGACCTGACCTACACCTCGGTCGCGTACCAGCCGGGCGACGTGCTGATGTTCGGGCCGGAGTCCACCGGCCTCCCCGAACAGGTGCAGCGGCATCCCCGGGTCACCGCCCGGGTCCGGGTGCCGATGGTGCCCGGGTCCCGCTCGCTCAACCTGTCCAACGTGGCCGCGGTGGCGGTGTACGAGGCGTGGCGGCAGCACGGATTCGCCGGCGCCGCATCGGGCCGGTGACCGTCACTGAACGGAACGGTGAACATCGCAAATAACCCACAAAGCCGCAAATCGTTGCAACGCACGGTAACCAGTGCGAGCATCGTTGGGGTGACGGGTGGGGCGAGCGAGTACGGGGTTCCGTCACGGAGCCCGCTGGCCGAACCACGTCTGCGCGAGCTGCTGGCCGGGGTCCAGCGCCGCATCGACCAGATCTCCGACACGCGTGATCGACTCGACGCCCTCACCGAGGCGATGCTCGCGGTCAATTCCGGGCTGGACCTGGACGCGACGCTGCGCCGCATCGTGCGCGCCGCGGTCGACCTGGTCGACGCCCGCTACGGCGCACTGGGCATCCGCGGCCCCGACGGCAAGCTCACCGCCTTCATCAACGAAGGCATGGACGAGGAGACCCGGCGGCTGATCGGCAGGCTGCCGGAGGGCCACGGGCTGCTCGGCGCGGTCACCAGGCACCACGGGCCGTTGCGGCTGGACGATCTGAGCAAGCATCCCGACTCGGTGGGCTTCCCGGAGCATCATCCGCCGATGCGGACGTTCCTCGGCGTGCCGATCCGGATCAGGGGCGAGATCTTCGGCAACCTCTACCTGACCGAGAAGGCGCACGGCGCCCCTTTCACCGCCGACGACGAGCTGGTGCTGCAGGCGTTGGCGGCGGCGGCCGCGATCGCGGTGGAGAACGCCCGGCTGTACGAGACGGCGCTGACCCAGCAGATGTGGCTGGAAGCCACCGGGCGGATCACCACCGAACTGCTGTCCGGCGCCGATCCGGTGGACGTGCTGCGACTCATCGCCGACAGCGCGCTGGAGCTGACCGGGGCGACCACGACCGCGCTGGCGGTGCCCAAACCCCCGGCATCACCGTCGGAAGAGGTCACCGAACTCGTCGTGCGGGTGGCCTCCGGGCGGCTGGCGGAGATCGTCACCGGCCATCATCTGCCGGTCGCGCAGTCCACCGCGGGCAGGGCGTACCGGGAGCGCAGCCCGCTGCGCGTGGACCGGCCGGACTACGCCCCCACCCCTGAGCTGGCTGTGGAACTCGGGCCCACACTGGCCGTGCCGCTGCGCACCGGGGACAAGGTGACCGGCGTGCTGCTGGCGTTCCGCGCCGCGCACGCCTCGCCGTTCGAGGACGACCAGCTGCCGCTGGCCGCCACCTTCGCCGATCAAGCGGCGATCGCGCTCGAACTGGCCTCCGCCCAGCGGCGCGCCCGCGAGCTGGAAATCCTCGCCGACCGCGACCGGATCGCCCGCGATCTGCACGACCACGTCATCCAGCGGCTGTTCGCGGTCGGGTTGTCGCTCAACGGCACGTTGCAGCGCAGCACCGACCCCGGCCTGCAGAGCAAGCTCGGCCGGGCGGTGGACGACCTGCACGACGTCGTGCGCGACATCCGCAGCACCATCTTCGACCTGCACGAAGGTGCCGACGGCAGGCAGTTGCGGGACGCGTTGACCGACGCGATCAACGAGCTGACCGACCACAGCGACCTGCGCACCACGGTCCGGATGTCCGGGCCACTGTCGGTGATCACGCCGGACCTGGCCGAGCACGCCGAAGCCGTGCTACGCGAGGCGGTGAGCAACGTGGTCCGGCACGCCGACGCCAGCAACGTCGTCGTGACCATCTCGGTCGGCGACGAGTTCACCATCGACGTCAGCGACGACGGCCGGGGCATCCCGGACCGGGTCGCCCACTCCGGCCTGCACAACCTGGCCGAACGGGCCAAAGCCATGCAGGGAACGCTGGACGTGCACCAGCAGGCCGCCGGCGGAACCCGGCTGGTCTGGTCGGCTCCCCTCCCGTGAGCGGCCACGACAGGGACGGCACGGCGACACGCGAGCCGTGACCTCCCACACTCGCCTGCCCGCAAGTGGTACCCAAGGGTCATGAGCACGCCGTGTACCCACTGCGCCACTGGGGTCGACCACTGCCACGGGACGCTGGTCGTGCACGCCACCGGCCCTGCGGACTGCACCCAGCCGGATTGCACCGACACCGACGAAGCCAGGCACGACCTGCGGATCGACTGCGGCTCGGTGATGGGCGGCTGCGACTGCGCCCGCCTGGCCCAGGTAGCCGCTGCCTGAGCCGAACCGGGACCCGAGGCGATTCGGACCGGCATGCGGCCGGAGCCCCGCCGCCTGGGCCGGGCGGCCCCGGCACCCGAGCCGGCGGCATTCACCTGACCGCGTTCACCTGACCCGGTCGCCGCCCCGTCAGGCGGTCTCCTTCTTCTTCGCCCTGCCACGCTTGGCCGGCTTCTTCCCGCCCTTGGCCGCCGTTCCCCCGGCGCCCTCCGCGGCCATCTTCTTGTCGCCCTTCTTGGCGCTCTCCACGCTGGCCTGCAACGCGGCCATCAGGTCGACGACCTCGCCGGTCGTTTCCTTCGCCGGCTGGGTGACGGTCTGGCCCTCGGCCTTGGCGTCGATCAGCTCGAGGACGGCCTCGCGGTAGTCGTCGTGGAACTTGTCCGGTTCGAAGACGTCCTCGGACAGCGACTCGATGAGCATGCCCGCCATCGACATCTCCTCCTGCCGCAACTGCGGGGCGTCCTCGTGCAGGAAGTCGAAGTCGGCGGCCCGCACCTCGTCCGGCCACAGCATGGTCTGCAGCACCAGCACGTCCGACCACACCCGGAGCAGGGCGAGCGTCTCCCGCTGCCGCAACGCCACCTTGACGATGGCCACCCGCCCGGACTTGTGCAGCGCATCGCGCAGCAGCACGTACGGCTTGGCCGCCCCCTTGTCCGGCTCCAGGTAGTAGCCGCGGTCGTAGTACATCGGGTCGACCGACTCCAGCGGGACGAACTCCAGCACCTCGATGCCGCTGGTCGAGGCAAGCGGCAGGCTCGCCAGATCCTCGTTGTCGAGCACCACCATGTCGCCGTTGGCCAGCTCGTACCCCTTGGCGATGTCGGAGTAGGGCACTTCCTCGCCGCACACGGTGCACACCCGCTTGTACTGGATCCGGCCGCCGTCGGCGGCGTGCACCTGCCGGAACGAGACGTTCTTGGCCTCGGTGGCGGCATAGAGCTTGATCGGGATGGAGACCAGCCCGAAGCTGATGCTGCCCTTCCACATCGCCCGCACCGCGCCCACCTCCAGCCGGAGTCGCTGGTGATCACCGTACGCCAGGTGAAGCACCCAAGCACGACGCTACTGCAGCGCACGGCCGGGATCGAGGTCTTCACCGGCGCCGGGTGACCTGCCCGTGCCCGGCGACCTGCACCGCGCCGACCTGCGCCAAGTGCGGCGAAGTCACTACGTTGGACCCGTGAGCCTGCACGCCTACCGCCGCAAGCGGAACCGGGAACGCACCCCGGAGCCGTGGCCGTCCGACGCCGAACTGGACGGCTCCCCCGGCGACCCGGGCGGCGGGCTGTTCGTCGTCCAGGAGCATCACGCGCGGCGCAAGCACTACGACCTGCGGCTGGAACGCGACGGCGTGCTGGTGTCGTGGGCCATTCCCAAGGGCCTACCGCTCGACCCGGCGGTGAACCACCTGGCGGTGCACACCGAGGATCATCCGCTGGCGTACGCCGAGTTCGAAGGCGAGATCCCGGCGGGCGAGTACGGCGGCGGCCGGATGCGGATCTACGACACCGGCCGCTACGAGTGCTCGAAGTGGTCCGACTCCGACGTGAAGTTCGCGCTGCACGGACGCAAGCTGCGGGGCCGCTGGGCATTGTTCCGGACCGACGGCGACACCTGGATGATCCACCGCGAGCGGGAGCCCTTGCCGGCCACGATGCTTCCCATGCTGGCCGGCGGCACCGGGATGCCCCCGGGTGACGACGGCTGGGCCTACGAGATGAAGTGGGACGGCCAGCGGGTGCTGGCGTTCGTCGACGGAGTCCGGGCCAGGCTGCAGTCCCGGACCGGCCGGGACATCACCGCCACCTACCCCGAGCTGGCGCCGTTGGGGCGTGCACTGGCGCCGCGATCGGCCGTGCTCGACGGCGAGGTGGTCGTGTTCGTCTCCGGGCGCCCCGACTTCGGCGCATTGCAGCACCGGATGAACTCCTCCCCCACCGAGGCGTCCCGGCTCATGGACACCTACCCGGCCACGTACCTGATCTTCGACGTGCTGTTCTTGGACGGCAGGCCGCTGGTCGACCTGCCGTTCGCCGAGCGCAGGGACATCCTGACCGGGCTGAACCTGTCCGGCCCGTCCTGGCTGACGCCGCCGACGTTCGTCGACGCCGGCGGGGACGCGGTGCTGGCTGCCTCGCTGCAGCAGGGTCTGGAGGGTGTCGTGGCGAAGCGGCTGGCGTCGCGTTACCGGCCGGGCACCCGCTCGCCCGACTGGCGCAAGATCAAGCACGCCAAGCACCAGGAGGTGGTGATCGGCGGCTGGCGCCCCGGCCAGGGCAGCCGGTCGGGGCGGATCGGTTCCCTGCTGGTCGGGGTGCAGACCGACGACGGCTTGGCCTACGCCGGGCGGGTCGGCGCCGGATTCGACGAACGGACACTCGACACCCTCGCCACCCGCCTCGCCCCGCTGGCCACGACGGTGAACCCGTTCACCAACGACGTGCCACGCGAGCACCTGCGGGACGCTCGCTGGGTCCGCCCGGAGCTGGTCGCCGAAGTCACCTACGGCTCGTGGACCTCGGACAACCGGCTACGGCACGCCACGTATCGCGGTCTGCGCCCGGACGTCGACCCCAAGCAGGTGCGCCGTGCCGAATGAGGAAAGGGTGCGCGTCCGGGTGGCGGACCGCCAACTGGTGGTGTCGAACCTGGGCAAGGTGCTCTATCCGGCCACCGGGTTCACCAAGGCGCAGGTCATCGAGTACTACGTGAAGATCGCCCCGGTGCTGCTGCCGCACATCGCGGGCAGGCTGCTGACGCTCAAGCGCTACCCGGACGGCGTGGACGGCGAGTTCTTCTACCAGAAGAACGTCCCGCAAGGCACGCCGGACTGGGTCCGCACCGCCCGCGTCCCGGCACCGGGATCGACCATGAACCGCGATCAGGTGACCTACGTCGTCGCGGATGACCTGCCCACGCTGATCTGGGCAGCCAACCTGGCCAACCTGGAGATCCATACCCCGCAGTGGCGGCTCCCTGGCGACGTCCGCGCGGTGGAGCGGACACCCGACCCGGACCTGGTGGTGTTCGACCTCGACCCGGGACCGCCCGCCACGATCGTGGAGTGCTGCCGGGTCGCCGAGCTGCTGCGGCCGGCGCTGACCGCCCGCGGGCTGGACCCGCTGGCCAAGACGTCCGGCAACAAGGGCATGCAGCTGCTGGCCAGGATCAGCGGGCACAGTTCTGCGCAGGCCAGCGAGCTGGCCAAGGAGGTCGCCGAGGAACTGGCCGCGGCGCACCCGGACCTGGTCACCGCGAAGATGACCAAGCGGCTGCGCACCGGCAAGGTCTTCATCGACTGGAGCCAGAACAACGCGTTCAAGACCACGGTGGCGCCGTACTCGCTGCGTGCCCGCAGCGAACCGACCGTGTCGACCCCGGTGACCTGGGACGAGGTCGCCGCCTGCCGGGCGGAGCACCAGCTGCGCTTCACCAGTGACGAGGTCCTGGACCGCGCCGCCGAGCACGGCGACCTGCTCGAGCCGTTGCTCGCCGGCTGAAAGCCGCTCGCCGGGTCAGCCGGCGAGCAACGGCAGCTGCGCGGACTGGGTGCGCGTCCGCCACTGCCGGTATGCCTCGGCCACGTCCACCAGCCGGCCCGCCCGTTCACATCGGGCGCCGTAGAACCTGGCGAAGTCCAGCGCCTCGTCGGTGAAGCGGGCGTCTCCCCGTCCTTGCAAGTAGCCGATGGCGTACTGCTCCCGGGCATACCGGACGGACACGGCACGTCCCGGCCCCACGTGGTTCGCTGCGGCAGCCGACATCGCCGCCTCCTTCCGCCGGAGGAGTCCAGAATGCCCGGCTTCCGGCCGGAAGCAAACCGGTCAGGGCACCCGGACCACCTGTGCGGCGTACGACAGGCCTGCGCCGAAACCGACCAGCAGCGCCAGATCCCCCGAGGCCACCTGGCCGGTGTCCATCAGCCGACGAAGCGCCAGCGGGATCGACGCCGCCGACGTGTTGCCGGTCTGGGCGCCGTCCCTGGCCACCACCGCGTTCGTCGCGCCGATCTTGCTCGCCAGCGCGTCCACGATGCGCAGGTTGGCCTGGTGGGGCACCACCGCCGCCAGCTCGCTCGGATGCACCCCGGCCTGTTCGCAGGCGCTCAGCGCGATCGGGTGGATCTGGGTGGTGGCCCAGCGGAACACCTTCTGGCCTTCCATCCGCAGATACCGGTCGCCCGGGTCCTGCACGATCAGATCCGTCCCCGAGGCGTCGCTGCCCCACACGACCGGCCCGATTCCCGGCTCGTCCGAGCCAGTGACGACCGCGGCCCCGGCGCCGTCGCCGAACACCACCGAGGTCGGCAGGTCGTCCGGGTCGGTGATCGCGGTCATCCGTTCCGCCGCGGTGATCAGCACCGTGTTCGCCGTGCCCGCGCGGATCAGATCGTTGGCCACGGTCAGCGCGTAGCAGAACCCCGAGCACGCGGTGTTCAGGTCGAATGCCGCCGCGGACTTGATCTCCAGGTCGCGGATGACCTCGTAGGCCACCGCGGGGATCGGCGCGTCGGCGCTGCAGGTGGCGGTGATGACCAGGTCGATCTGCTCGGGGTCCACCTTGGCGTCGGCCAGCGCGGCGGCTCCGGCCTCGACCGCCATCTCGGTCAGCGTCGTCTCGCCCGCCCTGGCCCGGGTGGACATCCCGGTGCGGGACTCGAACCACTCCGGCGGCTTGCCGAAGCGCGCGGCGAGCTCTTCGTTGTCCACCACGCCCTGCGGGACGAACCCGCCGACGCCGATCATCCTGGCGGCCCTGCTCCCCTGGGTCATGCGCATGCTGTCAACCCTCACCGAATCCCCGCGCCGGTAGCCACGGCACTACTGCTCGGTATTGGTGTCCGAAGCGCTCACGCGACCACGATGAGTACCGTTCATTCCTGACATGCACGCGCGCACGATATCCATCCACCACATCCGGGGTGCGCTCGCGGGTGCGCGTCGTGCCGGCCTGGACCTCGACGCGCTGCTGCACGCCGCAGGCATCGCCCCGGCACTGTGGCAGGACCCGCGCTCCCGGGTCACGGGCCAGCAAGCGGCACGTCTGGTGCGCGTGCTCGTCGCGGCGCTCGACGACGAATTCCTCGGCCTCGGCCCGTACCCCAGCAAACGCGGCACCTTCGCGATGATGTGCCACGCGGCGGTGCACTCGAAGACACTGCGCTCGGCGCTGCTGCGGGCCACGAAGTTCTACGAGCTGTTTCCCGGCACGCCCCGCTTCCGTATCCGCTACACCGGCGGTACGGCCAAAGTGCAGCTGGACATCCGCGGCGTGCGCGACCCGGACCACTTCATGTGCGAAGGCATCATGCTCATCTGGCACGGGTTCTCCAGCTGGCTGATCGGGCAGCGCATCCCGCTGCTGCGCATGGAGTTCCGCTATCCGCGGCCACCGCACGCCACCGAGTACGACCTGGCCTTCGGGTGCCGCTCGGAGTTCGGCAGCAAGGTCACGGCGGCGACGTTCGACCGCAAGTACCTGGACATGCCGGTGATCAGGGACAGCCGTGCGCTGAGCGAATTCCTTCGCGACGCGCCCGCCGATCTGGCCTCGCCGCCCGACTACGCCACATCCACCTCCGAAGCCGTACGCAGCATCCTGGCCACGGCTTCCCCGGCGGCCCTGCCGTCGGTGAACGCGGTGGCCAGCCGGCTGAGCATCAGCCCGCAGACGTTGCGCCGGCGGCTAGCAGAGGACGACACGTCGTTCCGGCAGCTGCGTGACGAGGTTCGACGCGATGCCGCCATCGACGCGCTCACGAGCACCGACGACACCGTCGAGGACATCGCGGCCCGGCTGGGTTTCGCCGACTCCAGCGCCTTCCACCGGGCGTTCAAGCGGTGGACCGGAAGCTCGCCCGGGTCGTATCGTGCCGCCAACGGGCAGCCCTCCGGTGCACCGTCTGCCGTGCGGCGCGCGCAGCCCATGCCTGACCGGGCCCGGTCGCGGGGTACCCGGTAAGCCGGGCACGACCGCCGTGCCGCTACCGTGGAGATTTGCGTAAGTCGTCCCACTTGCACGAGGAAGGATCCGCAGCAGAAGGAGAGCAGTGATCCCGCCATCCGGCCAGGCCACCGCACGGCGCAGTGCGACCCCAGCACGGCGCACCCGACCGGCGCCGGGGTTCCGCCCCGACGTGGAAGGCTTGCGGGCCGTCGCCGTCGGCTCGGTGCTGCTCTACCACGCGGGCTTGCCGTTCGTGCCCGGCGGGTTCGTCGGCGTGGACGTCTTCTTCGTGATTTCCGGCTTCCTGATCACCGGGTTGCTGGTCAAGGAAGCGGAGCGCAGCGGACGCGTGTCGCTGGCCGGCTTCTACGCCCGCCGGGTCAAGCGGCTGCTGCCCGCCGCCGCCCTCGTCCTCGCGGTCACCGTGCTGCTGACGTTCCTGGTGATCCCGCGTACCCGGTGGACCGACATCGGCGGAGACATTGCTGCAGCGGCGCTGTACTTCGTCAACTGGCGGCTGGCCGCCAACGAGGTCGACTACCTGGCCGAGGACTCCGATGTCACCCCGGTGCAGCACTTCTGGTCGCTGGCGGTCGAGGAGCAGTTCTACTTCGTGTGGCCGGTGCTGGTCGTCCTGGCCGTCGTCACCGCTCGGCGGCTGGGCTCCGGTCTGCGCCGGACGATGTGCGCGGGCCTGGCCGTGGTCGCCCTGCCGTCGTTCGCCTGGTCCGTCTACTACACGGCCGCCGACCCGCAGCAGGCCTACTTCGTCACCACGACCAGGATGTGGGAGCTGGCCGTCGGAGCCGCGATCGCGCTCGGCGCGGCCCGGCTGGCCAGACTTCCGCGCCCCGTGGCACTGGTGCTGGGCTGGGCGGGCCTGCTGACCGTGGTCGCCTCCGCCGTGGTGCTCACCACCAGCACACCCTGGCCGGGGTACCACGCGCTGCTGCCGACGCTCGGTACCGCCGCCGTCATCGCCGCCGGACCCGCGGCAGGACCTGGTGGACCTGTCGCGCTGCTGGGCCGTCCGACGTGGACGTGGATCGGCGGGATCTCCTACTCGCTGTACTTGTGGCACTGGCCGCTCATCGTCGTCGCCGCGGAGGCCTTCGGCGGCTTGACGCAGGCCGAAGGGCTCGCGGTGGCGCTGGTCAGCATCCTGCCCGCCTGGCTGACCCTGCGCGTGGTGGAGAACCCGGTGCGGTTCGACCCGCGGTTCTCCGCCCGCCCGATGCTGACGCTGCGGGCAGGCGCGCTGCTCACCACGTTCGGCCTGGCCTGCGGATCCGGGCTGATCGGGGCGACCGAGCTGGCCACCGACGAGCCGGTGGCCAACCCGCTCGGCGCCGCGGCCATCCGTTCCGCCGACACTTATCGCTTCCCGACCGTCGCCGACGGCGTCAGCCCGGACCCGCTCGAGGCGGCCGAGGACGTCCCCGACGCCTACGACCGGGGCTGTCAGGTCGATCAGGCCTCCTCCGAGCCGATCTCCTGCACGTACGGTGACCCGGACGGCAGGGTCGACATGGCCCTGGTCGGTGACTCCAAGGCGTTGCAATGGATCTCCGCACTGGACACCATCGCGGAGGAGCGCGGCTGGCGGGTGCGCACCTACACCAAGTCGTCGTGCCCGTTCACGCCAGCGACGATCGCGTTGGACGGCCGCCCCTACGTCAACTGCACCGAATGGGGTCACAACGTCGAAGCCGAGCTGCTGCGTGATCCGCCTGACCTGGTGCTGACGTCGCAGATCCGGTCGACCGCGCTGATCGACCCGGCCGACCCGGACTCCGCAGCGACCCGCGAGGCGATGTCCTCGGCGCTGCGGGAACGCTGGTCGCGCCTGGTGGAAGCGGGCAGCACGGTGGTGGTGCTGCGGGACAACCCGAAGCCGCCGGAGAGCCTGCAGCCGGTGTACGAGTGCGTGGATGCCAACCGTGACGACCTGACGCCGTGTGTGTTCCCGCGCTCGCTCGGCGAGCGGGAAAGCGGGCAGCCCGCCCAGACCGAGGCCGCGCGCGGGCTGCGCGGCGTGCACATCGTCGACCTCAACGACTACATCTGCCCGGGCGAGGTGTGCCCGCCGGTCATCGGCAACGTGCTGGTCTACCGCCAAGGTGCCCACCTGACCCGGACCTACGTGGAGACCCTCGAGCCGCGCTTGGCGAAAAAGCTCGCACCCCTGGTGGCCAGGAGCAGGTCGGCGACTTGACCTTGGAGCCGGGTCCAAGGTCTACCGTCGTGGACATGAGCACGACCGTTGCCGCCGGGCTGCGCGTCGCCGATCTGGCCAAGGCCACCGGTGTACGCCCGGACACCATCCGCTACTACGAGCGCGTCGGCCTGCTCCCCCCGCCGCCGCGCACATCCTCGGGGTACCGGGCCTATCCCCCGTCGGCGGTCGACCGCGTGCGGTTCATCCAGGGGTGCCGTCGCCTCGGCCTGCGCCTGCGCGAGATCAGCGACCTGCTGGCGGTGCGCGACACCGGGGTGTGCCCGTGCGAGCCCGCCGAGACGCTTCTGCAGCGCAGGATCGCCGAGCTCGACGCCGAACTGTCTCGGCTCACCGCGCTCCGCGACACCCTGGCAGGCATGGTCCGCGACCTGCCGCGCGGCCGCTGCCCGGACATCAGCCCCGGCGAATGGTGTCCCGAACCCGCATCCGCCGAGAGGAGGTGAGCGACGATGACCTGCGCCTGCTGCGATGGCTGCTGTGACGGCTGCTGCGACTGCGGCGCCGAATGCGGTTGCTGCTGACCGCGCGCGTTCGCCGTGACAGGCCCGGTGCGGCGCCCACCGGGCCGTGCCCGAGGGCGGTCAGCTCGCCCTGGCGTGGGCCGCGCGCAGCGCTTGGTCGGTCACCCGGTGCTCGAGCAGGATCTCCCTGCCCCCGGCACCGCTGCCGTGGCCAGCAGCAGATGCCCACTGCCGATGTCGTCGTTGCGCAGATCGATCGCTTCCCGCAGCGCCTTCGCCAGGATCTCCTCGGCTGCGTGGCTGAACCCGGGCGCCTTCCGCCGCGTTCCCCACGGCGCCCGTAAGGCTCCCGTCCGTGCACGCGCTCGACGGGGTCGGCAACCTGCTCCACGTCAATGCCCATGCGACGCAGTGCGGCCACTTCTTCCTCCTACAGCCCGGCGCGGCGCGCCGCCTCCGCAGCTTCCGCGGCCACCATCCGAGGCGTCAGCCCGCGCCCGGCCGGCAGTTGGGCCGCCCGGCCGTCCTGCGATCCCACCACGGCCGTCAGCAGGTGCGCCGGTTCGACTTCGGCATCACCCGCGCGTTCGGCGTGGTGGACCGCACCGTCGACGACGGCGCGCCACCTTGGTGAACCTCTCGACCATCAGCGCCTCCCGTACTTGTTGTGCACGGCCTGCCTGGTGACGCCGAGCTCCTTGACGATCTCCTGCCACGACAAGCCCTGCACCCGTGCGTTGCGTGCTTGCACTGGGACGACCTGGTCCGCGGCGCCATCGGAGCGTGTGCACCCGTGCGTTGCGTACTTGCACCGCCTCCAGGCGTTCCAGCAGCTTGCGCAAGGCCGCCACAGCGCGCAGTCCACCCGTGGATCGTCGGCGCCCGCTGCCGTTGCCAGGTCCGTCGCCTCCCCCATGGCGTCAACCCACGTTGACACTTCCGATGCGTCAGCCAAAGTCGACACGCGTCGTGCCGCCCGGCGAAGCTCCCCGCACGGTGAGCCGGCCCGCCGTCAGATGTCCTCGAGCAGGTCCTTCAGCTCTCGCTGCACGGCCGCCTCGAGCTTGGCCACCTGCGGCTTGTACCGTGCCGTCGCGCTGATCCGCCACGTGGCGCGCACCGGGTACGAACGCGGGGTGTAGCTCGGCTCCAGCTTGAAGTCCGCCGTGCAGGCCATGGTGATGCTGGAGTTCGGCTTCATCCCCGCCCGGTCGGAGCAGGTCCGCGTGCCCAGGCCGCTGGCACTCATGGTCACCCGCATTGTCACGTCGAACTGGGTGACCGGCACGTTCTTTCCGCCCGAGTACGAGTTGGACACCGGGACTTTCGCGGTGCATTTGCCCCCCACCGCGCAGTTGAGCTTCCCGTTGCCCTGGCGCAGCTCGAAGTTCGGCACCAGGACGCCCGCGTTCCGCACCCCGCGTGCGGCCTTGGACAGCGAGGCGAACAGCTGACGTACCTGCTGCTCTCCCATCTCGGTGAACAAGGTGCGCGCGCCGCTGGGCAGGAGCGGGTTGCCGCCTGCCTGGCCGAGCGGGACGTCGGTGCTCACCAGCCGGTGCGGCTGGGCGACCGTGACGTCCGCGGTGTACTTGCCGACCGGGATCCGGTACACCTCGGTCCCGTCGTCGAGCTTCATCTGCTCGACGCGCTTGCGGTTCAGTTGCGGCTCGCCCGACGGCGGCGGCTCACCGGGCTGCGCACCGTCCTGACCCTGCTGCGTGGCGGCTTCCTCCCGCAGCCGCGCGGCCACCTTCTCCGGCGGAAGCAGCGCACCGGGATCGAAGCCCACGTCCGCCGGATCGGTCACCACGAACCGGTTGGCGAACTGGTTCGCCTCGTTCGGCTTGGCCCCCAGGTCCTGCCACACCTGCTTGCTCGTCCGCACGTACAGCTTCCCGCCGAGGGCCGCGAAGGTCATCTTGCGGCCGTCGATGGTCGACGTGCCGTAGACCGAGCCGGAGCGTGTCACCGCGACGCTGACCTCCTCGCCGTCGGCTCCCGCCACGGTGCTGACGTAGCGCATCAGCGGCCGGGCGGCCAGCGCGCCGACCGCCTCGTCGAACGCCCGTTGGGCGAGCAGTTCGACCTTGTCGTCACCCGCGGTGGGCGTTCCGGGCACCGTCGATTCGCACGCCGTCGCGGCGAGCCCGAACACCGCCGCAACGACCGCGGCCCGCTTGCCGAGAGCCCGTGCCATCATCGCCTCACTTCCACCAGCGCGCCCGGCAGGTGACCGGCCCCGGTCAGGACCGTCCGGGTCGCCTCCAGGGTTCCTCGCGCCCGTCGTCCGAGCCCGGTGTCCTTCTGACTCGGCAGCTGGGTCCATCGTTCCCTATGCGCCGAGCCACGGGTAGCCGACCCGCCCCGAGCCTGCCGAACCGGCTACGCCGACGTGGCGAATGGCGGACAGTGACCGCGACTGGCCACCGTCACCGCACCCGCTGGGGTAGACACGTACTCGAGCCAAGCCCCGGCAGGCCCTGCGGCGCGCCTGCCCGAGAACCGCATCGCCGCCCCGTCGCCGCGAGCAGGCGGGGCGGTGGTCGCGTGCTTGCCTTCCCACGTAGGATGATCCTCGTCGGACCCGCAACGCGTGGTGAGGGTGCATGGCTGACCAGCAGCTTTCCGAGCATCTGCAACTTCTCGGCCTGCCCGCGGCGGACACCGAGATGTACCTGCTGCTGTTGGACAAGGGCCCGATGACGCCGCAGGCCATCGGCGACGAGCTCGGGCTGACCACCGAGCAGGTCGCCGAGCGGGTCGAGTCGCTGACCAACTTCGGCATGGTCGGCAGGACCAACTCCGACGAGGTCGCCCCCATCGAGCCGACCACCGGCCTGCAGCGGCTGGCCAGGGCCAGGGAGGCCGAGGTCAAGGCCGCCGAGCTGGCCGCGGCGAACGCCTATCGGGTGTACCGGCGCACGGTGTCGCAGCAGTCGCCGGACGACCTGGTCGAGGTGGTCACCGCGCCGCACATCGCCGAGCGGGTCAAGCTCGAGGAGTCGGCCGCGACCAAGGAGGTGCTGCGGTTCGACTCTCCCCCGTACACCACCCAGCGCGGCCCGAACGACATCGAGGTGGAGAACCTCAAGCGCGGCGTGCGCTACCGGTGCGTCTACGCCAAGGCCGCCGTCCAGCAGCCGGACTACTACGCGCAGAACATCCAACCGTGCATCGCCGCCGGCGAAGAGGCCAGGGTGATGCCCGAGGTGCCGGTCAAGCTGAGCATCTTCGACGGCCAGCTGGCGATGGTGGCGCTGACCGACACCAACGCGGAGATCATCCGGTCGTCGCTGATCATCCGGCAGTCCAGCCTGCTCGACGCGCTCATCGGGCTGTTCGAGACGTCGTGGCGGTCGGCACTGCCGATGCACCTCGGCACCAAGGAACCGTCGTCGCTGCGGCCGATCGAGCGCAAGATCATCGAGCTGCTGGCCAGCGGGATCACCGACAACGCCATCGCCGAACTGCTCGGCATCAGCCGCCGCACGCTGTCCCGCAACCTGGAGAACCTCACCACGCGGGCAGGCGTGGTGAACCGCTTCCAGCTGGCCGTCTACGCCTGCCGGAACGGCTGGATCTGAGCCGTCAGCGGTAGATCCGGACCACGTTCACCGCGACACAGGCGGGCTTGCTGCCGCCCTCGACCTCGACGGTCGTGGTCAGCTCCACCTGCACGCCGCCGTCGACGGGTTTGGCGTCGGACAGCGTCGAGGTGGCCCGGATCCGCGATCCGACCGGGACCGGGGCGGGGAAGCGCACCTTGTTCAGCCCGTAGTTGATCACCATGCTGGTGTTCTCGACCCGGTAGATCTGCCGCAGCAGCACCGGCAGCAGCGACAGTGTCAGGTAGCCGTGGGCAATGGTGCGGCCGAACGGCCCTGTCTTGGCCCGTTCCGGATCGACGTGGATCCACTGGTGGTCGTCGGTGGCGTCGGCGAACTGGTTCACCCGCTCCTGGGTGATCTCCAGCCAGTCGCTGGTGCCCAGCTGCTCGCCCACCGCGTCCAGCAGGTCGTCGGGAGTGGAGAAAGTGCGCATGCTGCTCGCCCTCACTTGCCTGGTCGGTCGTCGGATTTCTCGCCGTACAGCTCCGCTTCCACCATCGCCGTCCACTGCCGCACGATGCGTGCCCGGCGCGCGGTGTCATCCGTCAGCAGGTTCGCCAGCCCCAGTCCGCGCGCCAGGTCCAGGGTGGCTTGCACGGTCTCCCGTACCCCTGGCTTGGACTCGTCCACTTCCAGCAGCTCGACGGCCTTCTTGTGCGCGCGCCTGCCGACCTCCCGCTCCAGCGGTTTGATCTTCTCGGCGAGCCGCTCGTCGGTGGCCGCGGCCACCCACAGGTGCAAGGCGGCCACGAACGCGGGCTGGGCGTAGAGGTTCAGCAACATCTCGATGACCGCGCGACGGCGCCCCGGGCCGGTCGGCAGCTCGGCGGCACGTCGCTCGAGGTCTTCGTGCTGCGCCTCGGACATGTAGTTCATCGCCGCCGTGACCAGGTCCTCCCTGGTCGGGAAGTGGTGCTGCGCGGCGCCGCGGGACACGCCTGCGCGTTCGGCCACCACGGCCACGGTCGTGCCGGACCAGCCCAGCTCCCCCAGCGCGGCCACGGCGGCCTCGAGCAGCCGCCTGCGCGTCTGGATGCTGCGCTCCTGCTGCGGTTGGCGAACTCTGGTCACGTCACGACTTCACGGCGGGTGGATCGACCCACAGGTCCAGGGACAGATCCTCTTCGCGCTCGCACAACCGGTACTGCGCGAAGTCGGTGATCCCTTCCGCGCGCAGCACCTCGTCGTCGATGAAGAACTGCCCCGTGACCTCGGTCGACGGCTTGGTGAGGATAGCGTGCGCGGCATCCGCCATGATCTGCGGAGTGCGCGACGTCGCAGCCATGTCCGACAGCAGGTTGCGCACCGCCGCGGTGTCGATGGTCGTGCGCGGCCACAGCGAGTTGGCCGCGATGCCGTCCGCACGCAGCTCTTCGGACAGTCCCAGCGTCACCAGGCTCATGCCGAACTTGGCGATGGTGTACGCGGTGCCGATCGTGCCGAACCACTTGGGCTCGGTGCGGATCGGCGGCGACAGCGTCAGGATGTGCGGGTTCCGGCCGGCGGCCGCGGAGCGGCGCAGGTGCTCGATGCAGGCCTTCGACAGCAGGAACGCCCCGCGCGTGTTGATGTCCTGCATCAGGTCGTAGGCCTTCATCGGGATGTGCTCGGTCGGCGACAGGTTGATGGCGCTGGCGTTGTTCACCACGATGTCGATGCCGCCGAACCGCTCGACCGTCTGCGCCACCGCCTTCTCGACCACTTCGTCGTTGCGGATGTCACCGACGATCGGCAACGCCTGGCCGCCCGCCCGCTCGATGGCCTCCGCCGCGGTGTAGATGGTGCCGGGCAGTTTCGGGTGCGGCTCGGCGGTCTTGGCGATCAACGCCACGTTCGCGCCGTCGGCCGCCGCGCGCACCGCGATGGCCTCGCCGATGCCGCGGCTGCCTCCCGAGATCAGCAGCGTCTTGCCAGCCAGTGTGCGTTCGGCCCGTTCGCCTGCCTGCGCCGTGTCGGTGCTGGACGTCATGGTGCGCTCCTTCGCTGGGACTTTGCGTGGACGTGTCAGTAGGACTTGGGCAGGCCGAGCGAGTGCTGCGCCACGAAGTTGAGGATCATCTCCCGGCTCACCGGGGCGATCCGGCCGACCCGGGTGGCGGTGACCAGTGCGCCGAGTCCGAATTCGGCGGTCAGCCCGTTGCCGCCGTGCGTGTGCACCGCCGCGTCGACCGCGTGCACGGCGGCTTCCGCGGCCGCGTACTTGGCCATGTTGGCCGCCTCGCCTGCCGCCATGTCGTCGCCCGAGTCGTACAACCAGGCGGCCTTCTGGGTCATCAGCTTGGCCAGCTCCAGCTCCACCTTGGCCTTGGCCAGCGGGTGCTGGATGGCCTGGTGCGCCCCGATGGGCACGTCCCACACCTTGCGGGTGTTGGCGTAGTCGACGGCCTTGCGCAGGGCGAGCCTGCCGATGCCGATGGAGAACGACGCGCCCATGATGCGCTCCGGGTTGAGCCCGGCGAACAGCTGCAGCAACGCGGTGTCGGTGCTCTCCCCGATCAGCGCGTCCGCGGGCAGCCGCACGTCGTCCAGGAAGATCTCGAACTGCCAGTCGGGCGAGACGATGTCCATCTCGATCTTGCGGGCGGTGAAGCCGGGGGTGTCCGTGGGCACCACGAACAGCGCCGGCTGCAACTTGCCGGTGCGGGCGTCCTCGGTGCGGCCGACCACCAGCACCGCTTCGGCTTCGTCCACCCCGGAGATGAACACCTTCTGCCCGTTGAGCACCCAGTCGTCGCCGTCGCGGTGGGCGACGGTGGCGATCCGGTGCGAGTTCGACCCGGCGTCCGGTTCGGTGATGGCGAAGGCCATCTTCAGCTCGCCGGTGGCGAACCGGGGCAGCCACCGCTGCTTCTGCCGCTCGGTGCCGTAGCGGGCGATGACCGTCGCGCAGATGGCCGGGGAGACCACCATCAGCAGCTGCGGCACGCCTGCCGCGCAGAACTCCTCGCACACCGCGGCCAGGTCGCCGATCCCGCCGCCACCGCCGCCGTACTCCTCGGGCACGGCCACGCCGAGATAGCCGAGCTTGCCCGCCTCTGCCCACATCTCGCTGGTCTTCCCGCCCGACCGGGCCTGCTTGAGGGTGTACTCGTGCCCGTACTTGCTGGCCAGTTCGAATGCCGCGGCTCGCAGCGCCTGGCGTTCGGCGCTCTCGACGAAACTCACGCGTCCGTCCCTCCCTGTTCGTCTTCCTGGACGACCGCCAGGGTCGTGCCGACGTCGACCTGCTCACCCGGCGCGACGTGCAGTTCGGTGACCACCCCGTCACCCGGGGCGGAGATCTGGTGCTCCATCTTCATCGCCTCCAGCCACAACAGCGGCTGGCCTGCCTTGACGCGTTCGCCGACGGCCACCGCAACGCGCAGCACCGAGCCCGGCATCGGCGCCAGCAACGACCCGTGCGGCGCGGCATGCTCCGGCTCGGCGAAGCGCGGACGGCGCCGCAGGCTCACCGAGCCCAGCGGCGAATCCACGCACACCAGGCCGTCCGGGTACCGGGCCACCGAGAAGGTGCGTCGGACCCCGTCGACGATCAGCACGACCCGGTGCGGCTCGGCCGACACCGCCTCGACGCCACGGCCGGCCGCCCACTCCGGCAGGTCGGTCAGCCCGTGCCGCCCCCACCGGTAGGTGACCTCGATGTCCCGCTCACCGTCGGTGTAGACCTTGCGCTGCGGCTGCGACGGGACCGTGCGCCAGCCGCTCGGCAGCCTGCCGAGCACCCGGGCGGCGCGGCGGTTCTCCGCGGCGTCGGCCAGCGCCGCGGCCAGGGCCGACAGGTCGCGGACCTCGGGGCCGGCGAGCGGCGTGGCCAGCGTGGCCAGGTCGTGCTTGGTGAAGAACGCCGTGTCCGTCTCACCCGCCAGGAACGCTGGATGGCGCAACACGCGGACCAGCAGGTCGCGGTTGGTGGTGACGCCGTGAATCTGCGCCCTGGCCAGGGCACCCGCCAGCCGGGTGGCCGCCTCGTGCCGGGTCGGCGCGACGGCGACGAGCTTGGCGATCATCGGGTCGTAGTGCACCCCGATGCGCTCACCGCCCGCGAAGCCGGAGTCGAGCCGCAGGCCCGCCTCACCGGGGTTGGTGAACTCCACCGCGTCCGGCACGGACAACCGGTGCAGCGTGCCGCTCTGCGGCTGCCAGTCCTTCGCCGGGTCCTCGGCGTAGAGTCGCACCTCGATGGCGTGGCCGCGAGTGGCAGGCGGTTCCGCAGGAAGCCGCTCGCCACGTGCGATGCGCAGCTGCCATGCCACCAGGTCCAGCCCGGTGGTCGCTTCGGTGACCGGGTGCTCGACCTGCAAGCGGGTGTTCATCTCCAGGAAGAAGAACTCCACCCGCCCGTCGCGCTCGGCGGCCAGGAACTCCACCGTGCCCGCGCCGACGTAGCCGATCGCCTTCGCCGCGGCCCGCGCGGCCTCGAACAGCTCCGCCCGCAGCACCGCGTCCACCAGCGGCGAGGGGGCCTCCTCCACGACCTTCTGGTGCCTCCGCTGGATCGAGCACTCCCGCTCCCCCACCGCCCAGACCGTGCCGTGCCGGTCGGCCAGGATCTGCACCTCGATGTGCCTGCCCGAGGTCAGGTAGTGCTCGCAGAACACGGTCGAATCGCCGAACGCCGAACCCGCCTCCGCTTGCGCCGCCGCGATCGCGTCCGGCAGCGCGGACAGGTCGGACACCACCCGCATGCCGCGGCCGCCGCCTCCGGCGGAGGCCTTCACCAGCACCGGCAGGTCGTCCGCGGTCACCGACGCCGGGTCGAGTTCGGGCAGTACCGGCACGTCGGCCTCCGCCATCAGCCGCTTGGCCCGCACCTTCGACCCCATCGCGGCGATCGCCTCCGGGCTGGGCCCGATCCAGGTCAGGCCCGCGTCCACGACGGCACGCGCGAACTCGGCGTTTTCCGCCAGGAAGCCGTAGCCGGGATGCACGGCGTCGGCGCCTGCCGCCCGCGCCGCTTCGATGATCAGTTCCGGGCGCAAGTAGGTCTCGGCCGGTGTGTTGCCCGGGAGCCGGATGGCGGCGTCGGCTTCGCGGACGTGCGGGAGATCGGCGTCGGCGTCGGAATGGACCGCCACGGTGGACAGGCCGAGTGCCCGGCAGCTGCGGAACACCCGCCTGGCGATCTCGCCGCGGTTGGCCACCAGCACCGAGGTCAGCTCCCCGGGCTCACATGCGGAAGACGCCAAAGCCGTCCGCCCCCTTCACCGGCGCGTTGTGGATCACCGACAGGCACATGCCCAGCACCGTCCGGGTGTCCCGGGGATCGATGATCCCGTCGTCGTAGAGCAGCCCGGACAGGAACATCGGCATGGACTCGGCTTCGATCTGCTGCTCGACCATCGCCCGCATGGCCGCGTCCTGGTCCTCGTCGTACGGTGTGCCGCGGCTTTCCGCGGCCGCCCTCGCCACCAGCGACAGCACGCCCGCCAGCTGCTGGGCGCCCATCACCGCCGATTTCGCCGACGGCCACGCGAACAGGAACCGCGGGTCGTAGGCGCGGCCGCACATGCCGTAGTGCCCGGCGCCGTAGGAGGCGCCCATGAGGATCGAGATGTGCGGGACCTTCGAGTTGGACACCGCATTGATCATCTGCGCGCCGTGCTTGATGATCCCGCCCTGTTCGTACTTGCTGCCCACCATGTAGCCGGTGGTGTTGTGCAGGAAGATCAGCGGGGTGTCGGTCTGGTTGGCCAGCTGGATGAACTGGGCGGCCTTCTGCGACTCCTCGCTGAACAGCACCCCCTGGGCGTTGGCCAGGATGCCGACCGGGTAGCCGTGCACGTCCGCCCAGCCGGTCACCAGCGACGTCCCGTAGAGCGGCTTGAACTCGTCGAACTCCGAGCCGTCCACCACGCGGGCGATCACCTCGCGCGGATCGAACGGCACCTTCAGGTCCGTGGGCACGATGCCGAGCAGGTCCTCCGGGTCCGCCAGCGGCTCGGCGTAGTCCGGCTTGGGCGCCGGCCCCTGTTTGCGCCAGTTGAGCCGGGCGATGATGCGCCTGCCGAGGCGGATGGCGTCCTGCTCGTCCACGGCGAGGTAGTCGGCCAGGCCGGACTGGCGGGCGTGCATGTCCGCGCCGCCCAGCGATTCGTCGTCCGCCTCCTCCCCGGTGGCCATCTTCACCAGCGGCGGGCCGCCGAGGAACACCTTGGCGCGCTCCTTGACCATCACCACGTAGTCCGACATGCCCGGCAGGTAGGCGCCGCCCGCGGTCGAGTTGCCGAACACCAGGGCCACCGTCGGGCGCCGCTCGGCCGAGGCCCTGGTGAGGTCACGGAAGATGCGCCCGCCCGGGATGAAGATGTCCTTCTGGGTGGGCAGGTCGGCGCCACCGGATTCGACCAGGTTGATGGTCGGCAGGTTGTTCTGCGCGGCGATGTCGGCGGCGCGGAACGACTTGCGCAGCGTGTACGGGTTCGAGGTGCCGCCCTTCACCGTCGGGTCGGAGGCGATGATCATGCATTCCACGCCTTCGACCACGCCGATGCCGGTCACGATGCTGGCGCCGACGGCGAAGTCGGTCCCCCATGCCGCCAGCGGGCTCAGCTCCAGAAACGGCGAGTCCTCGTCGACCAGCAGCTCGATGCGTTCCCGGGCGAGCAGCTTGCCCCGTTTCCGGTGGCGTTCGACGTACTTCTCGCCGCCGCCCGCGACGGCCTTGGCGTGCTCGGCGGCCAGCTCGTCGAGCTTGGCCAGCATCGCGTCGCGGTTGGCCGCGAACTCGTCGCTGCGGGTGTCGACGCGGGTGGTCAGAACGGTCATGCCGAGTATCCCAGCAGTTTTCCGGCCAGTTGCAGCATGATCTCGTTGGTGCCGCCGCCGATGCCGATGATGCGCATGTCGCGGAACTGGCGCTCCACTTCGCTCTCCCGCATGTACCCCATCCCGCCGTGCAGCTGCACCGCCTCGTTGGCCACCCACTGGCCGGCCTCCACCGCGGTGTTCTTCGCGAACGCCACCTGGACCAGCACGTTCTCCCCCGCCGCGTAGCGCACCGCGAGGTCCCGGGTGTACACCCGGGCGACGTCGACCCGCCTGGCCATCTCGGTGAGCCTGTGCTGCACGGTCTGCCGGGAGATCAGGGGGCGGCCGAAGGTGGACCGGTCGCGGCACCACTGCACCGTGAGATCCAGGCAGCGTTGCGCGGCGGCGTAGGCCTGGACCGCCAGCGACAGCCGTTCGGTGACGAAGTGCTGCGCGATCTGTGCGAATCCGGTGTTCTCCACCCCGATCAGGTTCTCCGCAGGCACCCGGCAGTCGGCGAACGACAGCTCCGCGGTGTCCGAGGACAGCCACCCCATCTTGTCGAGCTTGCGGCTGACGGTGAACCCCGGCGTGCCTTTCTCGATCACCAGCAGCGAGATGCCGTGGGCGCCGGGCTCACCGGTGCGCACCGCCGTGGTGACGAAGTCCGCGCGGACTCCGGAGGTGATGTAGGTCTTGGCCCCGTTGACCACGTAGTGGTCACCGTCGCGGCGGGCGGTGGTGCGGAGGTTGGCCACGTCGGAGCCGCCGTCGGGTTCGGTGATCGCCAGCGCGCCGATCTTCTCGCCCGCCAGCGTCGGGCGTACCCAGCGGTCGATCTGAGCCGGGTTGCCCGCGGCGATGATGTGCGGCAGGGCGATGCTGTGCGTGAACAGCGACGCCTGCACGCCACCGGCGACGCCCCGGTAGCCGAGTTCCTCGGCGACCACGGTCGCGTCGATGATGTCGCCGCCACCGCCTCCGACCTCTTCCGGATACGGCACCCCGAGCAGTCCGACCTCGGCGGCCTTGCGATGCAGCTCGCGCGGCAACTCGCCGTCGCGCTCCCACTGGTCCTGGTAGGGCAGGATGTGCTCCTCGGCGAACCGGGCGGTCATCTCCCGCAGTGCCTTGCGTTCCGGGGTGTCGAACGGGCTGGTCACAACAGTTCCTCCGGAATGTCGACGTGCCTGCTGCGCAACCATTCGCCGAGCGCCTTGGCTTGCGGGTCGAAGCGGGCCTGCGACGCGACCCCCTGCCCCAGCAGGCCGCTGACCACGAAGTTCATCGCCTTGAGGTTCGGCAGCAGGTACCGGCGGACGGGCAGGTCGGCGGTTTCCGGGAGCAGCCGCCGGAACTCGTCCACGGTCAGGGTGGTGGCCAGCCATCGCCACGCCGCCTCGGTGCGGACCCAGACCCCGACGTTGGCGTCGCCACCCTTGTCACCGCTGCGGGCACCGGCGACCAGGCCGAGCGGCGCCCGGCGGTACGACTGCGGCCGCAACGGTTCGGGGAGCTCCGGCTCCGGCAGGTCGGTCAGCTCCTGCGTCCACTGCGCCGGGGCGATTTCGACGCGTGCCCCATCGGGCAACACCGCAACATGCGGCACCTTGCGTGCGTCGACGTAGGCGGGCGTGTACACGCCATACGGGCTGCCATCGCCCGGCGGCGCGGTGACGTGAAAGCCCGGATAGCTGGCCAGCGCCAGTTCCACGGCCGCGCCGCTGAACGCCCTGCCCACCTTCGCGGGGTCGGTGTCCTTGACCACGCAGTGCAGCAACGCGCTGGCTTCTTCTTCGGTGGCCGCATCCGGCTTGTCGGTGCGAGCCAGCGTCCACCGCACTTCGGCGGGGCGCGCCTTCGCCAGCAGCTGCTCCATCTGGTCGCGTACCAGGGCGGCCTTGGCCTCGATGTCCAGGCCGGTGAGCACGAACGTCGTCGCGTTGCGGTACCCGCCGAGCGAGTTCAGGCAGACCTTCAGCTCCGGGGGTGGCGGCTCGCCCCGCACCCCGCTGATGCGTACCCGGTCCGGACCGTCGCTGCTGAGCCGGATGGTGTCGAATCGCGCGGTCACGTCCGGACCGGCGTAACGCGCACCGGCGATCTCGTACAGCAGCTGCGCGGTCACGGTGCCGACGGTGACCGCTCCCCCCGTGCCTGGATGCTTGGTGATGACGCTCGATCCGTCGGCGTAGACCTCCGCGATGGGGAAACCGGGGTGCCGCAGATCCGGCACCTCGGACCGATCGTCGAAGAACGCGTAGTTGCCGCCGGTGGCCTGGGCACCGCATTCCACCACGTGCCCGGCCACGACGGCACCGGCCAAGGCGTCGTAGTCCTCGCGGCCCCAGCCGTGGTGGGCCGCGGCGGGGCCGACGACCAGCGAGGCGTCGGTGACCCGGCCGGTGATGACCACGTCGGCTCCCTGGCGCAGGCACTCGACGATCCCCCACGCGCCCAGGTAGGCGTTCGCCGTCAGCGGCTTGCCGAATCCCAGTTCCCCCGCGCGGGCCCGCAGGTCGTCCCCTTCGACGTGGGCGACCGCGGCGTCGACGTCGAGCTCCCGCGCCAGCGACCGCACGGCGTCGGCCAGGCCGGCCGGATTCAGGCCCCCGGCGTTGACCACGATCCTCACCCCGCGGTCCTTCGCCAAGGCCAGGTTCTCCCGCAGTTGCCGCAGGAACGTCCTGGCGTACCCGCGGCTGGGGTCCTTCAGCAGGTCGCGGCCGAGGATCAGCATCGTCAGCTCGGCCAGGTAGTCACCGGTCAGGTAGTCCAGCTCCCCGCCGGTCAGCTGTTCCTGCACGGCCGCGAACCGGTCACCGTAGAACCCGGAGGCGTTGCCGATCCGCACCGGTCGTTGCGCACTCATGCGAACTGCCCCGGCTGTCGTCCCTTGCCCGGCGGGCCCGCGAACGCCTGGGCGATCTCCAGCCAGCGCTCGGCGTCCGGGCCGACCGCGTGCACGGCACAGTCGTCCCGGTGCCGTCGCTGGGTGGCCAGCAACGCGAAGTCCAGGGCGTTGCCGGTGACGCGCTGCCCGGCGTCCTCCGGCCCCCAGGTCCACACCTGGCCGGTGGGCCCGGTCAGCTCCACCCGGAACTGCTCGCCGGGCGGCGTGAGCCCGTTGATCGAGTACGCGAAGTCCCGGGTACGCACGGCGATGTGCACCACGTGCCGGAGGCGCTCGGTCGGAACGCGCTCGATCCCCAGCGTGTCGACGACGTCCTGGCCGTGGGCCCACGTCTCCATCAGGCGAGCGGTGGCCATCGACGCCGCACTCATCGGCGGGCCGAACCACTGGATCTTGCGCCCGGCAGGCAGCGCAAGCAGCGCATCGGCCAGCTTCCTCCTGCTCGCGCGCCAGCGCGCCAGCAGTTCCTCCGGAGGCGCCTTGGCCCCCTCGTGCGCGGACCGGTCCGCATACTCGTCCACGTTCTCCGCGGCCCGCTCGGCCATGGTGGAGAATCGTTCCGGCTCGGTGACCGCCACCACGGCGATCTCGTCGGTCCACGCCAGGTGCGCTATCTGGTGCGCGATCGTCCAGCCGGGCGCGGGCGTGGCAAGCTGCCACTGCTCCGGCGTCAGCCGGTTCACCACCCCGTCCAGCTCCGCGGCTTCGGCTTCGAAGTCGCGCACCACCGCGGCAACGTCCACCATGCGGCCAGCCTCGCATCCCCGGCAACAAAAATCAAGCGTGCTTGATTGTTTCAGCATGACCGCTTTGGTGCATTGACAGCCCAGGCGGCACCGGTGGACGGTGAGTGGGACGCTTGTCCAGTCCGTCCGCACGGAGGCAGCCGTGGTGCTTCGGCAGCACAAACCCACCCTCGCCACCGTGAGCCTGCCCGGCATGGTAGACCGCAAGCTGCTGCACGGGCACGCCTCCCCCACCCCGCTGGCCACCCCGCCCGCGGGCAGCGGCCTGAAACCGGTGCTCGGCGACTTCGGCCTGCCGTTCATCGGTCACACGCTGGCCCACATGCGCCACCCGGTCGACTTCGCCCTGGCCCGCTACCGGCGCCTGGGCCCGGTGTCGTGGGGCGGCATGCTCGGCCGGCGTGTGGCGGCCGCCGCCGGCCCGGACGCCACCCAGGTCGTGCTGGTCAACAAGGACCGGGTGTACTCCCAGCAGGGCTGGGCCACGCTGATCGACCGGTTCTTCCACCGCGGCCTGATGCTGCTCGACTTCGACGAGCATCTGCGGCACCGCCGGATCATGAACCATGCGTTCACCCGCGAGCGCCTGGCCGGCTACGCCGAGCAGTTCGGACCGGTCGTCGACCGCGGGGTCACCGCACTGCCGACGGACCGCCCGGTCCGGCTGTACTGGAAGCTGAAGCAGCTGACCCTGGACGTGGCCGCACGCGTCTTCATGGACACACCCAGCGGTGCGTCCAAGGAGATCAACAAGGCGTTCGTCGACGCGGTACGGGCCACCACGTCGTTCGTCCGCGCACCGATCCCGGGTGGCCGCTGGTGGGCAGGCGTGCGTGGCCGCGAGCTGCTGGAGCGCTACTTCGCCGAGCGGCTGCCCGCCAAGCGGGCCTCGGACTCGTCCGACCTGTTCGCGGCCCTGTGCCACGCCGAGGACGCCGACGGCGCCCGGTTCACCGACACCGACGTCGTCAACCACATGATCTTCCTGATGATGGCGGCGCACGACACGGCCACCATCACCACCACCGCCACGGTGTACTACCTGGGGAAACACCCGGATTGGCAGGAGCGGGTGCGCGAGGAAGCGCGCACCGTCGGCCCCGGGCCGCTCGGCCTGGCGGAGCTGGATGCGCTGAGCACGCTGGAGCTGGTGATCAAGGAATCGCTGCGCCTGGCGGCTCCGGTACCCAGCCTGATGCGCAAGACCGTGCGGGATACCGACCTCATGGGGCACTACGTCCCGGCCGGCACCCTCGTCGTGCTCTCCCCCACACTCAACCACTACTTGAGTGAATATTGGACGGATCCGCACGCGTTCGACCCGATGCGGTTCGCCGAACCGCGCCGGGAGGACCGCTCGCACCGGTTCGCCTGGGTCCCGTTCGGCGGAGGGGCGCACAAGTGCATCGGGATGCACTTCGGAATGTACGAGGTGAAGGCACTGCTGCACGCTATGCTGATGCGCTACCGATGGTGGCTGCCGGAGTCGTACCAGCTGCGCTGGGACCACACCGCGCTGCCCGTGCCCGCCGACGGCCTTCCGGTCCGCCTGTACCGACGGTGATCATCACGCCCGGCGCCCAAGAGCTCCACCCGGTGATACGACCACCAAGCCGGGTGAACCACCCACGGCGACGCGGAGCCGTTCGTGAAGGTTTTTTTGCCTCGGAGCGGCCGAGGGTGGCATGGCGGCTTGATCGCGGGGTGCGACCGGGTGTCTACTGGCAGAACCCCCCATCCCGTCCCATCCGTGCCGGCACATGGTGTTCGGGGCCCGTGTGCTGGCGTCGACGACTACTGCACACGAGGTGCTTCCTTGACTTCTCCTGGTGAACAGCCAGGCTCGGCGACCCCGTCCGCCGATCGGTTCGTCGCCCTGTTCGCCGCGGCGCCGTTCGGGATCGCGCTCACCGACCGGCAGGGCATCATCGCCGAGGCCAACCAGGCCCTCGGCCGGTTCCTCGGGGTCGACCCCGCCGAGCTGCGTGGCAAACCCTTCGTCGAGATCCTCACCGGCGACGGCGACGCGGCGATGATCCGTGGCCTGATCGCCGACCCGGACAACCCGCCGCCGACCGGGCGAACCGTCCCCGCGGTCATGGAGCACGCCACCGACGGCCCGATGCACGCCGAGCTCACCGTGATCGCGCTGCCCGGCGACGACCCGAAGCAGCGCTACCCGGCCGTCGTGGTGCGCGACACCAGCGAACTGCACCTGCTACAGGAAATGCTGCGCCACCAGAACGTGCACGACCCGCTGACCGGGCTGCCCAATGCCGACAGCTTCCGCGGCAAGGTCGAAGCCGCGATGGTGGATCGCACCCACCCGCAGCTGGCGCTCATCGTGTTCGACCTGGACGGGTTCCGGTTGATCAACGACGGCCTCGGCCCCGAGGTGGGCAACCGGATGCTCAGCCGGGTCGCGGACAAGCTGCGGGAGATCTTCCCGGCGGAGGCGGTGATCGGCCGGATGATCGGCGACCGGTTCGGCGTGCTGCTCCGCGGCTCGTTCACCGGCCAGGCGCTGACCAGGCAGGCCGAGGAAGTGCTGAAGGAACTCGCCGAACCGCTCTACCTCGACGGCAACGGCATCGCGCTCAGTGCGAGCGTGGGCATCGTGGTGCGCTCGACCGGTGGTTCCGCCGACGATCTGCTGCGCGCCGCGGAGATCACCGTGCACCGGGCGAAATCCGCGGGGCGGGCGCAGTGGATGATGTTCGACGCCGAACAGGACCGGCGGGAACGGCACCTCGCCAAGCGCGGTGCGGTGCTCGGCGGCGCGCTGGAGACCGGCGAGTTCGAGTTCCGCTACCAGCCGACGGTGCGCCCGGACGGCTCCGGCGAACTGGTGCTGATCCAGGCCGAGCTGGTGTGGAATCACCCGGACGACGGTGTGCTCGAGGCGCACGAGTTCATCCCGATGGCCGACCTGACCGGCATGACGGTGCCGATCGGCCGGTGGATGATCGACGACGCGGTGGCCACGCTGGCGCGCTGGCGTGCCCAGTTCGGCCCGGCGGTGGCCGAGCTGGCCGTCCGGCTGCCGTCCCGCCTGGCCATCGACCAGGACCTGGTCGGCATGGTGCGGTCCGCCCTGGACGAGCACCAGCTGCCCGCCGAGTCGCTGAGCGTGTGGACGAAGGCGACGACGCTCGACGACGAGCGCGGTGACGTGCGCGAGTCCTACGCGCTGCTGGCGGATCTCGGGGTCCGCGTCGGTCTGCTCATCACCCACCCGTCGCAGTTCGACGTGTTCACCGGCGACCTGCCCCTGCACGACGTGATCCTGGCCGAGTCGATGGTGGAGCTGGTCTCGGCGGACTACCCGGTGGAGACCAGCGCGACCATGCGCGGTCTGCACGACTTCCTGGCCAAGCCGTTCGAGCAGGGCATCCGGGTGTCCGCCCAGGGCGTGGAAAGCCGGGATCAGATGCAGCGGTTGGCCGAACTGGGTGTCAGCGCGGTGCGCGGCCCGGCGATTCATCAGCCGCTCACCGCGTCGGCGATGGAGAAGCTGCTGGCCGAGGCCGGTGACCCCGCCAACGTCTCCGCCGGCCCGCAGCACGACACGTGACCAAGCGCAAGTTGCTCGAACCGGCGGGACGAGCCGCCGGTGACCCGCAGGGCCGTCGCGGCTTCGATTCCCACTCACGGGAAGAGCAGCGGCGGCCGGGCGGATGTGTCCACGACCAGCGGCCCGCCAGGACGCGCGGCCACGCGTCACCGGGAACCAGCTGGCCCGCGGCCATACGTCACCACGCACCGGCCACGGGTGCCACCGGCAAGCAGCACGGACCCGCGCTTACGTGCCAGCGGACACCAACGCGTGCCCGAGCGTCACCAAGGCGGCTGAGGCATGATGACGGCATGAAACCGGGCGACATCGTCGAGGACTTCACCCTGCCGGACCACACCGGCCGGCCGCGCAGCCTGTCCGAGTTCCTGGCCGGCGGCCCGGTCGTGCTGTTCTTCTACCCGGCGGCGATGACACCGGGATGCACCGCGGAAAGCTGTCGCTTCCGCGACCTGGCGGCCGAGTTCGCCGCCGTCGGGGCACAGCGCGTCGGAATCAGCCGCGACCCGGTCGGCAAGCAGGCCCGGTTCGCCGAGCAGAACTCGTTCGACTTCCCGCTGCTGTCCGACGCCGACGGCACGGTGGCCAGGCAGTTCGGCGTGGACCGCAAGCTCGCGATCCTCCCGGTCAAGCGCCAGACGTTCGTCATCGACTCCGACCGGTCGGTGCTCGAGGTCATCAAGAGCGAAGTGCGGATGAACGTGCACGCCGACCGAGCACTGGAGGTGCTGCGCCGGGCGCGCAGCCGCGACTGAACCGGCACGACTGCCTGGCCGCGTGCGCGGTCACCCGCAGTTGGTGTCGGTCGCGTTGATCACGCTGTCCGGCAGCTCCTGGTCGTTGCGCAACGCGTCGAACATCTGCTTCGCCTTGGCCTCGTCGGTCGTCGTGGCGTCGCACCCGGTCACCGGCACCGTGGTGGTCACCATACCGCCGTCGGAGATGCCACGTGCCGCCCACGCCAGCCAGAACAGGTGGTGCAGGTGGTCCTCTTCGTCGATGCTCAGCGCGTCCGGGATCTCGCCGAGCAGCGGGAAGACGTCGAACGGATTCAGCAGCGTGCCGGGGCTGGCGATCTCGTTGGCCAGCGCCCCGATGAACTTGCGCTGGTTGGCCACCCGGTCCAGGTCCGACCGCGGCGTTGCGTCGCTCTTGCGCATACGCACGAACGTCAGCGCCTGCGCCCCGTCCAGCTTGTAGGTACCGGCCTTCAGCCGCTGCCCGTTGGACCTGTCGACCATGTCCTTCGGGATGGTCATCTCCACACCGCCGATGGCGTCTACCATGGTGGCGAAGCCGCCGAGGCCGATCTCGGCGTAATGGTCGATACGCAGGCCGGTCACCTGCTCGATGGTCTTCACCAGCCGCCGCGGGCCCTTGCCCGACGCGTACACGGCGTTGATCTTGATGCCGTTCGGATAGTCCGGGGTGGTGACGATCAGGTCGCGCGGGAAGCTCACCAGCGTCGGCTTGGTGCCGTTGTCCGGCAAGTGGGCCAGCAGGATCGTGTCGGTGGCGTTGCTGTCCGGCCTGCCCACGTGCAGCCGCTTGATCTCCTCCTTGGACAGGCCCTTGCGGTTGTCCGACCCGACGATGAGCCAGTTCGTGCCCTCTCCGGCGGCCGGGCGGCCGGGATAGTCGCCGATGGCGTTCACCCGCCGGATGGACACGTCCAGGTAGATCCACACGCCCACCAGGAACAGCACAAGCACCAGCGCGAAGATCCCGAGGACCTTGCCGAACGTCACCCGGCGGCGGCGCCGAGGACGCGGTTCCGCGCGCTGCGGCGGCTCCGGCCGTGACCGCTCCGGTCCCGGCCGCTGCGGACGGGGCCGGGCAGGCATCGGCTCCGTGGGCCGGTGGGCGTTCGCGCCCGCGGCCGGGCCCGGTGGCCTGACCCCGGGCCGCCGTGGCCCGCCGGGGCCACCCGGCAACGGCATCATCCGGGTCGACTGGTGCGGCGGCCTGCCGCCGCTTCCCGGTCGGCGTGGATCCCGCCCAGGTGGACGGTTGGCTCCCGGTCCCTGTGGCTCGACCATGCGCTCGCCCGTCTCTCGTTACCTCGTGACATGTGCACTGCGGTTGCCCGGCATCATCGCATTGCCGACATATGCCCGATGTGACGACCCCGCCGCGCGCCGGCCGATTACACCCGCACGCGTAGCCTGCGGTCACCCGACAGGCTCAGCCCGTAGCGCAGCGGGCCCGCCGGTTCCCGCTTGCCGAGAACGTGCAGCACGAAGGAACGGACGAGCCGGTGCCAGGTCGGCGCCCGCCACACCAGCGCGTGCGTCTCCCCGGCCAGCTCGAACCGCACGACGTCGGTGACAGCCGTGGCGCGCCGGGCGAAGTCGAGCGAATCCGCGGGCTTGGTGATGGTGTCCTCCAGGCCGTGGGCGATCAGCACCGGCACGCCACGGAGCGCGCCGACCCCGTCCTCGGCCGGTGTCCACGGGGCCAGCGCGGCGACGCCGACCACGGCCTCGTCGTCGGCCACGTGCATGGCGACCCGGCCGCCCATGGAGTGGCCGACCAGCACGACCGGCGTGTCCGGGTAGCGCTGGCGAATCCGCTCCAGCGCCCACCGGGCGTCGTGCACTGGATCAAGCGCCGGTGCGTTCCATCCCCGCACCCGGTTCCGTACCAAGGCGGCCGCGACGCCGTACGACCGGCCAGTGAGCGCCACGTCCACCCCGAAGCCGGTCATCCGCAGGCAGGGCCCGGACCACCAGCGGATCGGCTCGTGGCTGGACTCCGCGCCGCCGTGCAGCAGCATGACCACCGCGTTCACCCGGCCGGGTGGCGCCAGCGTCCGCAGCCCAGGAGGCTTGATCGCGGCGTCGGTCATGCCGCCATCATGCCGCAGCCGCTGCGTCCTTGTCGGCGAACTGGGTGTGGTGCAGTTCGGCGAACCGGCCGCCGGCGACGAGCAGTTCGTCGTAGGTGCCGCGCTCGACGATGCGGCCGCCCTCGACCACCAGGATCTGATCCGCGGCGCGGACCGTGGACAGCCGGTGGGCGATCACCAGGGCGGTTCGCCCGTCGAGGGCGTCCGCCAGCGCCTCGCCCACCGCGGCCTCCGACTCGGAGTCCAGATGCGCGGTGGCCTCGTCCAGCACCACCACCCTCGGCTTGGCCAGCAACAGCCGGGCGATGGTCAGCCGCTGCCGCTCACCGCCGGACAGCCGGTAGCCCCGTTCGCCGATCACGGTGTCCAGCTGATCCGGCAGGCTGCGGATCAAGTCCGCCAGGCGAGCCCGCTCCAGCGCGGCCCAGATCTCCGCATCGGTGGCCTCCGGCGCGGCGTAGGCCAGGTTGGCCCGGATCGTGTCGTGGAACAGGTGGCCGTCCTGGGTCACCACCCCCACCGTGGACCGCAACGAGGCGAACGTCAGGTCCCGGACGTCGACACCGCTCAGCCGCACGGCGCCGCTGTCGACGTCGTAGAGCCGGGGAACCAGCGACGCGATCGTGGACTTGCCCGCGCCGGAGGATCCCACCAGGGCGACCATCTGGCCGGGCGCCGCCGTGAAGCTGATGCCGTGCAGGACCTCCTCGCCGCCGCGCGTGTCGAGCGTCGCGACCTCCTCCAGCGACGCCAGCGACACCTTGTCCGCCGACGGATAGGAGAAGCGCACGTCGTCGAACTCCACCGAGACCGGCCCCGCGGGCACGTCGACCGCGGCCGGCTTCTCGGTGATCATCGGTTTGAGGTCCAGCACTTCGAAGATGCGCTCGAAGGACACCAGCGCCGTCATCACGTCGACGCGGACGTTGGCAAGTGCGGTCAGCGGCGAGTACAGCCTGGTCAGCAGCAGCGCCAAGGAGACGACCGTGCCCGCGTCCAGCGTCCCGGCGATGGCCAGCCAGCCACCCAGGCCGTAGACCAGGGCGAGCGCCAGCGCCGACACCAACGTCAACAACGTCATGAACCAGCGGGTCAGCATCGCGGTGCGCACGCCGATGTCGCGCACCCGGCCCGCTCGCTCGGCGAACTCCTCCGCTTCGGCATCCGGCCGGCCGAACAGCTTGACCAGCGTGGCACCTGGTGCGGAGAACCGCTCGGTCATCTGCGTGGTCATGGTCGCGTTGTGCCGGGACGCCTCCCGCTGCAGGTTGGCCATGCGCCGCCCGATCCGCCGCGCGGGAAGCACGAAGACCGGCAACAGCACCAGCGCCAGCAGCGTGACCTGCCAGGACAGGGCCACCATCACGCCGAGCGACAGCGCCAGCTGGACCACGTTGGTGACCAGGCCGGACAACGTCGCGGTGAACGTGCGCTGCGCCCCGATGACGTCGTTGTTCAGCCTGCTCACCAACGCGCCGGTGCGCGTCCGCATGAAGAACGCGATCGGCATGCGCTGCACGTGCTCGTACACCGCCCGCCGCAGGTCGAAGATGATGCCTTCGCCGATGTGCGCCGACTGCCAGCGCTCCGCCAGACCGACCGCCGCGTCCGCCACCGCGACCCCGGCGATGATCAGAGCCAACGTCACGACCGTCTCAGCGGACTCACCGCTGACGATCACGTCGACGACCCGCCCGGCGAGCAACGGCGTGCTCACCGCCAGCACCGCGGCGACGACGGTCAGCAGGCCGAAGACGGCCAGCCGCCGCCAGTGCGGCCGCGCGAAGCGCACCACCCGCCGCACGGTTCCGGGCGCCAGCCCTTTCGGCGCCTCCTCCGCGTGCATGCTGCTGCGCAGCAGATGCCACGTGTTGTCCATGAATACCTCATCTATAGTGGAGGTTTCGCAACTGTCTCCCCAGCGTAACGCCACCCTCCGACGCGATCATTCCCGCGCCTTCTGCTGTTCGCCGTGAGCGGAACGGCACCGGGAGGGCATGCCGGGTGCCGCCGGGGTCCATCCGGTCCCTTCCGGGCAGGCGTGACGGCACCGGCCGGCCGCCTGCCGGACACCGGGCAAAGGAGCACGCGGCGGGCATCCGCGGAGGAAGATCGGCGATAATGCGGCGACCATGTTCTCGCCGATCACTCGCCCACTGCGCCTCGACCTTGCGGTGTACGTGGGTTTCGCGGCGTTCGCCCTGATCACCGCGCTCGCGTCGGGTTATCGCACGCACAGCATCTGGGGTGCCTTCGCGACCGCCGGATACCTGCTGGCCGCGGCGCACACGGTGGTCCTGCTGGCCTCCGGCGCCCGGACCGGCTGGTGGGGCTCGCGATGGACCGGCGCGGCCGCCGCGTTCGTGGTCGGCATGCTTGCACCGCTCGGCTTTCTGGTGGCCGCCCGGCTCGACGGCGGCGACTGGGCGGACAGCCCAGCGGCTTGGGCGGCCCAGCCTGAGGTCTGGGTCATCGAACGCTCGGGGCTGTTGCTGCTGGAGACCGGCACCCCGTACGTCGACGTGTTCGCACTCGGCAGGCCGCCCGAGGTCGACGACTACACGCCCTACGGCCCGGCGATGGCCCTGTTCGGGCTGCCCAGGGCCGTGGCGACCCAGCTCGGCGTCAGCGACCTCGCGGTGGTGCAGGTGATCACCGACGCCCGGCTGTGGTTCGTGGCCGTGGCGGCCCTGTGCGTCTGGCTCGGCCTGCGCCTGCTCGGCAGCCCTCCCGTGCCGATCGCCGCGGCACAGATCGCGGTGCTGTGCCCGGCCACCGCGATGACGTTCGCGGTGGCCGGGCCGGACCTGGCCGTGATCGGCATGCTGATCCTGGCCCTGGTACTGGCCGTGCGAGCCAACTACGTGGCCGCCGGGGTGCTGCTGGCCGTGGTCGTGGGCGCCAAGCTCACCGCCGCACCCGCCGTCGTGGTGGCGGGGGCGCTGATCGTCGCTCGCGGTGGCTGGGCGAGCCTTGGCCGGTTCACGGCGGCATTCACCGGCACCACCGCCGTGGTGCACGTCCCGGTGCTGGTCGACCCGGCCGCGTTCGCCGAGCACGTGCTGGCCTTCCCGGCCGGGCGTGGCGCCGTGCCCTCCCCCGCGGCCAGCCCCCTGCCGGGTCACCTGATCGCCGAGACCGGGCCCGTCGGCCACGCCGTCGCGCTCGGGCTGCTCGCCGCCGCGGCGGTGGTCATCGGCTTGTGGGTGGTGCTGCGCCCGCCACGAACGGGCGCGGACGCCGCACTACGACTCGCCGTCGGCCTCGGCGCGGCGATCATGCTCACCCCAGCGACGCGCTGGGGCTACGTTGTCTATCCGCTCGCCCTGCTCGGCGCGCGGTGGTGCTTCCCCCAGGAAGACGACGCCGAAGGATGACGGCGCGCTACTTCTTCTTTTTCCTGGTGGTCGCGCCGCCACGGCCCCGCAGCTGCACCCCGGATTCGCACAGCACCCGGTGCACGAAGCCGTACGAACGACCGGTCGACTCCGCCAGGGCCCGAATGCTCGCGCCCTTCTCGTACTTCTTCCGCAGGTCGTTGGCAAGCTTGGTGCGCGTGCTACCGGTGATGCGCGCGCCCTTCTTCAAGTCAGCCACTCTTCACGCCTCCTCGCCGGAGAGTGTTCTGGGCCACACAAGCCCCTTGTGGCCAATGATCGAACAGGAGGCGACGGAACGCCAGATGGAGGACAAAATCGCCGGAAAGCCGCCACGGACGGCCTAACCCACCCGCCAAAAGGACGATCTTCGCCTCACCCGAAACGATCAAGCGGGCCCGGCCTGCGGGGCACGGCAGGCACGGTCCGGAAGCGGGCGATCGTGGCGCCGCCGACGCAGCCTTGTCACCCGGCCGCACATCGGAACCCGGTGTCGCCGGGCCCGGATCGGCCCCCGATCCGCGCCCGTACCGACTCCCCTGTTCGCCGGGTGCCCGAGCTGCGCGAACCCGGCGGCTTTCGTCCAGATGGTTCGTGCGGATCGGGCGTACCGGGGCCGTGCCCGGTCGGCCCCGCCACCGCGACAGCCCGCGGCGCGCCGACTCGCCGCCGTCCGACCTCAGGCCAGCTCGACCAGCTCGCGGTAGTCGTCCGACCAGTGGTCCTCGGTGCCGTCCGGTAGCACGATCACCCGCTCCGGCTCCAACGCGTCGACCGCGCCCGGGTCGTGCGTCACCAGCACGACGGCGCCGGTGTAGCTGCGCAGCGCGGACAGCACCTGCTCCCGGGACGCCGGGTCGAGGTTGTTCGTCGGCTCGTCGAGCAGCAGCACGTTGGCCGCGCTGGAGACCAGCCCGGCCAACGCCAGCCTGGTCTTCTCCCCACCGGACAGCGTGCCCGCCCGCTGGTCGAGCTGCTCGCCGCCGAACAGGAACGAGCCGAGCAACGTGCGCAGTTCCTGGTCACTCGCGTCGGGCGCCATGTGCCGGATGTTCTCCCAGACCGTGGCGTCGTGGTCGAGTGTTTCGTGCTCCTGCGCGTAGTAGCCGATGCGCAGGCCGTGTCCGGGCCGGACGGTGCCGGTGTCCGGCTGCTCCAGGCCGGCGAGCAACCGCAGCAGCGTCGTCTTGCCCGCACCGTTGAGGCCGAGCACCACCACCCGGGATCCCCGGTCGATGGCCAGGTCCACCCCGGCGAAGACCTCCAGCGAGCCGTAGCTCTTCGACAGGCCCGCCGCGGTCAGCGGAGTTCGCCCGCACGGCGCGGGGGCCGGGAAGCTGATCCTGGCGACCTTCTCCGCGCGCTGCTCCGGCTCCAGGGCGGCGAGCATCTGCTCGGCCCGGCGGGCCATGTTCTTGGCGGCGACCGCCTTGGTGGCCTTGGCGCCCAGTTTGGCGGCCTGCTGCAGCAGCGCGGCGGCCTTCTTCTCGGCGTTGGCGCGTTCCCGCTTGCGGCGCTTCTCGTCCGTGGCGCGCGCGTCCAGGTAGCGCTGCCAGGTCATGTTGTAGATGTCCAGCTCGCCGCGCATTGCGTCGAGGAACCACACCTTGTTCACGACCTCGGCGAGCAGGCCGACGTCGTGGCTGATCACCACCAACCCTCCGGTGTGCTGCTTGAGGAAACCGCGCAGCCAGGAGATCGAGTCGGCGTCCAGGTGGTTGGTCGGCTCGTCCAGCAACAGGATGCGGTCGGACTTGCCGTCCGGTCCGGCCTCGGAGGCGGCGAACAGGATCCTGGCCAGCTCCACCCGCCGCCGCTGGCCACCGGACAGCGTCGACAACGGCTGGCCGAGCACCCGTTGCTCGAGCCCCAGGTTCGCGCAGATGCGCGCCGCCTCGCTCTCCGCGGTGTACCCGCCGAGCGCGGCGAAGCGCTCCTCCAGCCTGCCGTACCTGGCGATGGCCTTCCGCCGCTCCGGGCCGTCGGCCAGCTCGGCCATGGCGATCTGCGCCTTCTCCATGTCGCGGGCGATCACGTCCAGGCCGCGGGCGGACAGCACCCGGTCCCTCGCGGTCACCGACAGGTCGCCTTCCCGCGGGTCCTGCGGCAAGTAGCCGATCGGTGAGCTGATGCGCACGTCTCCCGCGTGCGGTTGGCCTTCGCCGGCGAGGACCTTCAGGGTGGTCGTCTTGCCCGCGCCGTTGCGGCCGACGAGGCCGATGCGGTCGCCGGGCTGGACGCGGAGGGTGGTGTCGGCCAGCAAGGTGCGCGAACCCGCGCGCAACTCGAGGCCGGTAGCCGTGATCACGATGAGGCTCCGTGGTCGAGAGAAACAATCGAAGGTGCACAGGACGACAGGGGCCCGCGCGCGTCACTCCAAGCGTGCAACGAGCCACCCGTGCGCCGCGGCGGACCGCTCCGGCACGCGTGATCTGGCTGTCCTGGGCGTGGCGACCACGTTTCCCATGGTACGGGGCGTCCGCCAGCGATTTTCGTGGTGTCCAGACGTCATCGCGCCGGTCACCCGTGCGCTCAGCGCGGATCCCGCACGACGATCTCGAGTGCGCGTGCCCGCTCTGCTGCCACGTCGAGGACGGCACGGCGCGGCTCCCCGATGTCGAGAAACCGGTCGACGGCCTTGGCGAACACCGATGCCAGGCGCTGGTCGGCACGCAGCTGATCCACCGCACGGCGATCCCCGCCGAAGACCACGGCGTCGAGCCCTGGCAGCTGATCCCCGAGGACGTTCAGCACGTCGTCGGCCGCCTTGGCCAGCGCCTGCTCGCCTTGCCGACGGCGGCGCCGGGCGAATCGTTGCTGGGACCACCCGCCCGCTGCCGTGCGGCCCTGCACGTGGTGCCGGTCGGTGCGTGACACGACCACCCGGGGGCCCTCGGCGATTCCGATCGAATGCGCCCCTTTGCGCACCAGGACCAGCCCGAGACGACGCGGGCGCACGGCGTACTCGACCAGCGGGGCGATCTCCAGGCCCGCGTGCTCGGCCCGGCTGCCCAGTGGTTCGAAGGGCAGGTCGACCGTCGCCGTCGTGCCGTCCGCGGCGGTGACGAGCACGCGCCGATCGCTCAGCACCGTGCCCGCCACGCCGCCGTTGCGTTCGGCGAAGCCGTCGAACCACCTGGACAGCCGCTCCGGCGGGACCTCGACGGCGCGCCCTCCTCCGGCGACCTGGCGGACCCTGCTCACAACACGAACGAATCCGACCACGGTGCCGTCGACCGCCCGGCGAGCGCGTCGAGCAGCACGACGGCCTGCTTGTCGGTCAGCGATGCCACGAAGTCCACGATCGACCGGCCGCGCGCCAGCGATCGGACGTCCACCGGACCGGAACCGGGCCCGGACACCAGATCGGGATGGTCGCGGACCAGCTGCGCGTATTCCGCCTCGGCCAGCTCGACCAGGTCGTGCAGCCGCCGCGGAATGCGATGCGCCTCGCGCTCGTCCAGCAGCCACTGCCGCAGCTCGTCCACCAGGGTGGACAACAGCGACGCCTGCCCGCGCTGGTGCAGCGCAAGGTCCGCGCGCTCCAGCACGAACCGTTTGTGCACGAACTTCAGCACCTGGACCTCGTGCCACTGTTCGGGCCGGAGCGTCACGTGCCCGCTGCGCGTGGACGGGGCCGCGACCACCTCGACGCCGTCCACCAGGCGTTCGTGCCACTGCTCGGAGAAGGCTGCAATGGCCTGCTCGGATTCGATCGACCCGTCGAACGCCCTGGCCAGCAGCCCGTCGACCAGGGTCTCGCGAACGCGCGCCACCGCGGCGTGGAAAGCATCGTCGTCGACCAGTGGCTTGTCCTTGACGTGCATCCGGCGCCGCAAGCGCTCCAGCGAATGCCCCGGCTTGCGCGACCCGGCCAGCTGCGCGTCGTCCAGCTCGCGCAGCTGGTGCGCCTGCTCCGCCCACGCCCGGAGCTCACCGGCCACCGGGGCGTGCTGCAGTACCCCGATGCGGTGGAAGTCCTGCAGGTCGTGGATGGCGTAGGCGATGTCGTCGGCGGTGTCCATCACCGACGCCTCGAGCGTCTGCTGCCACGGCTCGATCTTGTCGGCGAACGGTTCCCGCGCCTGCAGCAAGTCGCCGACCTCGGTGACATACGCGGAGAACTTGCTCGAGCCGGTGCCCGGCGCATCGGCTGGCTCGGCCGCACCCCGCGGCGGCACCTCCATCTCCGACGGATGCGGCCGGTGGATCGGCAGCCGCAGCCACGGGTACTTCAGCACGGCCGCGCGGACGGCCGCAGTGAGATCAAGGCCGACACCGGAAGGGCCGCGCACGTCGGTGGTGGTCAGGATGCGGAACGTCTGCGCGTTCCCTTCGAAGCCGTCGGCCAGCCCCAGCCGATGCCGGGCGATCCGGTCCAGCACCTGCTCCCCGAGGTGCCCGAACGGCGGGTGGCCGAGGTCGTGCGCCAGCGCTGCGGCTTCCGCCACGTCCGGGTCGCACCCGCCAAGCTTCTCGCACAGGCGGGCGTGCTCCGGCGACGCGGTCAGCCGCTCGGCGATGGTGCGTGCCACCTGGGCGACCTTCAGGCTGTGCGTGAGCCGGTTGTGCAGCAGCCCGGAGTCGGCGGCGCTGACGACCTGGGTGACCCCGCCGAGCCGGGCGAAGAACGGCGACGCGGCGATGCGGTCCCGGTCCACCCGGAACTCGGCCGCGGCGTCCGCCTGCCCGGACCCGCCACGCCACACCGACGCGGCAGGGCTCTCCCCGGCGTCCCGCCGACGCGTCCTGTCGATCCGCATGTCGTTCACCGTAATCGTTCACGTCGGCCAGGCCAGGGGTCGGCGCGGGACGGTGCATCGCCCACCGCGCCGGGCTGCCCGGACGGGCTCAGCCGCGACCGCCGGACTGCGCCGGGGTGCCGGCGGCTGCCTGCGGGTGACCGGCGAGCGGCGGGACCGGGCAGTGCAACACACCGCACACCGTGCGCAGCAATTCGACCTCTTGCGTGGTCATGACGCCGTCGTGGCTGATCACCATGACCAGGCTCTCCACCAGTGCCGCCTTGTCCGACCCCTGCAGGCCGTCCAACGCCGGCCACACCGGGTCCAGCGCGGACAGTCCCTGCTGCGGCGGCGCGAACGGGACATGGTGACCGGGCAGCACCCGGTACAGCCCGGCACGGAACGCCGACTCGCCCTGCCGTGGATTGTCGTGGCCGACCCTGGCCAGCACGGCGAGCAGGGTCGCGATCGGCTGCGCCGCACTGGCCAGCGTCTGGCGCTGCTTGCCCCACGGCGGCCGGTGGTGGATCACTTCGTGCAGCTCGGTACGCAGCAGCGTGGACAGGCAGAACTCGAACACGTCGACCCGGCCGTCGGCCTTGATCAACGCGTCCAGGCTGCCCATGATCTGCTCCAGCTCCTGCGGGCTGCGCCTGCGCAGCGCGGAGAAGGCGATTTCCGACAGCGGCAGCCGGAGGTCGGGTGCCAGCTGCTGCAGCGCGCCGCCTTCGTTCCAGGCCGCGTCCGCAAGCTGCTTGCCGTGCCGCTGCACCAGCACCTGGTGCTGGCGCTGCCGCACCTCGGGGTGGACGGACATCAGCAGGCCGAACACCAGCGGAACCACCGCGTCGGTCCGCCGTGCCTTGGCCTTGAACTCCTCCGGGATCCGGCGCAGCAGGTTCTCGCCGTGCTCGTAGGTCGTCGCCGACGGATCGCCAATGCCCGCGACCACCTGGTCCGGACGGATGGTGATCGGTCCCTGCGGTGCGGCGGGCGCAGGCACCGGCGCGCCGGACGGCGGGGGCGCAGGCACCGGCTGGCCGCTCGGCGGAGGCATGGCGCCGGGGGCCGGTTGCTGCGGTTGCTGCTGCGGCGGCGCCATCCTGGCCACCGGCTGCTGCCCGGCCGGCGGAGGCGGGGCCAATCCGGCGACCGGCTGACCGGACGGCGGGGCGGACGGCGCAGCAGGGGCCAACCCCATCGCCGCGTCCTCCTGCAGGCCGGACGGCGGCGCCGCCGACCACCGCTGCTTGAGCGCCTCGAGCTCGCGCGGGTCGAAGTTCGGCTGCAGCGCGCGGATCCGCTCCACCAGCGGGGGGTGGGTGGCGAACAGCGATGCGAACTTCGAGCCCTCGCTGAACAGCATGTGGCTGACGTCGTCCTTCTTGCCGCTGTTCAGGTGCGAGCCGTCCGGCAGGCCGCCGATCTTCTTCAACGCGCCGGCCAGGCCCTCGGTCTGCCGGGTGAACTGCACCGCGGAGGCGTCCGCCAGGTACTCCCGTTGGCGGGACACCGCGGACTTGATCAGCTTGCCGCAGAACAGGCCGATACTGCCTGCGGCCAGCAGCACCAACCCCACGAGGGGCAGCGGGTTGCGCTCGCCGCGGGTGTGCAGCAGCACCCGCCCGACCACGGCCAGGCCGAGGATGCCGAACAGCACGCCCATCAGCCGGATGCTCAGCCGCATGTCGCCGTTGACCACGTGGCTGAACTCGTGCGCGATCACCCCTTGCAGCTCGTCGCGGTTCAGCCGCTCCAAACACCCGCGGGTGACCGCCACCGCGGCGTCGGCGGGCGACCAGCCGGCCGCGAACGCGTTGATCCCGGGCTCGTGCGGCAGCACGTACAGCTCCGGTACCGGCGTGCCGGACGCGATGGCGATCTCCTCGACCACGTTGCGCAGCCTGCGCAGCTGCGGGTCGGTGGTGTCCTCCGGGACGTAGACGCCGCCGAGCGCGCGGGCCACCTTGCCGCCGCCGCCCTTCTTCAAGCTCGCCAGCCGGAACAGCGACGCCAATCCGATGATCAGCACCACGACCACGGTGAGCACGGCGAGCACGGACGCGACGGTCTCCGGCGGCAGGCCGCGCAGCATCAGCAGCCACACCACCAGGTCGATGACCGTGACGATGCCGACGACGGCCACGGCGAAGAGGAACACCAGGCGCCCGGACGCCTTGCGAACCTGGATCTGGCGCTCGAAGAAGTTCATCCTGGACTACTTCCCCCCGGCAGCCGGGATCGCTGCACCGCTACGTCAGAACGAGATCTGCGGCGCCTGCCGCATCTCCGGGCGGTCCACCTCGAGCAGCGCCGCGGGCTGGAAGCCGAACATGGCGGCGAAGATGTTCGCCGGGAACGACTCGCGCTTGTTGTTGTAGACCATGACCGAGTCGTTGTAGGCCTGGCGGGCGAACGCGACGCGGTTCTCCGTCGAGGTCAGTTCCTCGGACAGCTGCATCATGTTCTGGTTCGCCTTCAGGTCGGGGTAGCTCTCCTGCAGCGCGAACAGCCTGCCGAGCGTCTGGGTGAGGATGTTCTCCTGCTGGCCGAGCTGGTTCATCGCCTGCGGGTCACCAGGGTTGGCGCGCGCGACCTGCTGCGCCTGCACCGCGCCCTGGCGGGCGGCGATGACCGCTTCGAGGGTCTCGCGCTCGTGCTTGATGTAGCCCTTGGCCACCTCGACCAGGTTCGGGATCAGGTCGTGCCGCCTGGTCAGCTGCACGTCGATCTGCGCGAACGCGTTCTTGAACGCGTTGCGCCGCTTGACCAGGCCGTTGTAGGTCGAGATGGCATAGATGATCAGAATCAGCAAGATCGCCACGACGACGATCGCGATGATCGCTCCGGTACTCAACGAAGACCCTCCTGAACGATTCCGGACCGGCTTCCCCCAGGCCGCGCCCCGGGCCCACCGGATTCGGGCGTCAGCATACTCATCGGGCCGGGCGTTGGTGGACGAACCGCCAGATCGTGATCTGCGCGGCTGGGTGATACGTACACCTGCCGCAATGCGACTGCGCCACACGCCGAAACGTGGGGTATCGCCGCCGCGGTGTTCGGCACGACAGCGCACCGGAAGCCACCGCACATCGACTGAACGGAAAGCGAATGCCGGCGAGCGCGCAGCCCGATCAGTACGCGGGCGCGCGGGCCTTTCCTGCTTACCGATGCGCCTGCTCGCCGGAGAGCGGTCCCCGTCAGACCGTGAAGCCGAGGGCGCGCAGCTGTTCCCGGCCCTCGTCGGTGATCCGCTCCGGCCCCCACGGCGGCATCCACACCCAGTTGATCTTGTAGTCGGACACGATCGGCTTCTGCCCGCCGAGCAGCACCGACCGGGTCTGGTCCTCGATCACGTCGGTCAACGGGCACGCCGCAGAAGTCAACGTCATGTCGATGGTGGCGACGTTGTCCTCGCCGACCCGGATGTCGTACACGAGGCCGAGGTCGACGACGTTGATGCCCAGTTCGGGGTCGACCACGTCGCGCAGGGCTTCCTCGACCTCGTCGACCGTGGCCACACCGCCGGGCGAGCCGGCGGCCGGCTCCTGCTGCTCGGGCAGATCGGCCGCGGTCCGGCCGTCACGGGTCGGGTTCTCGGTCACGAAATCTCAGCTCCCTCTCGCGCCTTGTCGACTCCAGCCTGCACCAGCGCGGCCTTGAACGCCATCCAGCCGAGCAGCGCGCACTTCACCCGGGCCGGGTACTTCGCCACCCCGGCGAACGCCACGCCGTCCTCGAGAACGTCCTCGTCCGGCTCCACCTTGCCGCGGCCCTTGACCAGCTCGGTGAACGCGGCGAGCTTGCTCAGCGCCTCGTCCACCGAACGGCCGACCACCAGGTCGGTCAGCACCGAAGCCGACGCCTGCGAGATCGAGCAGCCCTGCCCGGTGTAGGACACGTCCGCGACCTGCTCGCCGTCCAGCCGCACCCGCAGCTGCAACTCGTCACCGCACGTGGGGTTGACCTGGTACGACTCGCCGTCGAACGGCTCACGCAGGCCACGGCCGTGCGGGTTCTTGTAGTGGTCCAGGATGATCTCCTGGTACATCGCATCCAAGTTCATCGCCGTCGGCTCCGGCAGCTGTCAGGACGGCACTGGGCCGCCGCGTTCACTTACCCACTCCGAAGAACCGCTGGGCCTCGCGGACACCCGCCGCCAGCGCCTCCACTTCGTGCACGCTGTTGTACAGGTAGAACGACGCCCGCACGCTCGCGGGTATTCCCATCCGCCGGTGCAGCGGCCACGCGCAGTGGTGGCCGACCCGCACCGCGATGCCCAGGCTGTCCAGCACCTGGCCGACGTCGTGCGGGTGGATGCCGTCGACCACGAACGACACCGCCGCACCGCGCGAGTCGGCCGTCGTCGGGCCGACGATGCGCACGCCGTCGATCTCGCCGAGCGCGGACAACACCGCTTCGGTCAGCTGCTTCTCGTGCTCGGCGACCGCACCCATGCCGATCTTGGTCAGGTAGTCGACCGCCGCGCCGAGGCCGACCGCCTGCGACGTCATCGGCACACCGGCCTCGAACCGCTGTGGCGGCGGGGCGAACGTTGACCGCTCCATGGTCACCGTCTCGATCATCGAGCCGCCGGTGAGGAACGGCGGCATCGCCTCGAGCAGCTCCCGGCGGCCGTAGAGCACGCCGACGCCGGACGGTCCGAGCATCTTGTGCCCGGAGAACACCGCGAAGTCCACCCCCAGCTCGCGCAGGTTCACCGGCTGATGCGGCACCGACTGGCAGGCGTCCAGCACGGTGAGCGCGCCGACCCGGCGGGCCCGCTCCACCAGCGGGGCGGGGTCGTTCACCGTGCCGAGCACGTTCGACTGGTGGGTGAAGGCCACCACCTTGGTGCGCTCGGTGATCAGCGTGTCGATGTCCGACAGGTCCAGGCGGCCGTCGTCGGTGACGCCGAACCAGCGCAGCGTGGCGCCCGTGCGCTGGCACAACTGCTGCCACGGCACCAGGTTGGCGTGGTGCTCCATCTCGGTCACCACGATCTCGTCGCCCTCGCCGACGCGGAAACGCTCCGCTTCCTTGCCCGCGGTGGCCGCGTTGCTCATCGCGTACGCGACCAGGTTCACGCCCTCGGTCGCGTTCTTGGTGAACACCACTTCCCCGGGCTGCACGCCGACGAATGCTGCGACGCGTTCCCGCGCGTGCTCGTAGGCGTCCGTGGCTTCCTCGGCCAGCTGGTGGGCACCGCGATGAACTGCCGAGTTCGACCTCTCCACGTAGGCGCGCTCGGCCTCCAGTACCTGCCGCGGCCGCTGCGACGTCGCCCCGGAATCCAGGTAGATCAGCGGTTTGCCGTCGCGGACCGTGCGGGTGAGGATCGGGAAGTCGCCCCGCACGGCGGCCACGTCCAGCGCCGCCCGAAGTGGTGTCGCAGTCATCGCAGGTGCCTCCATTTCCTCGCCGGCCCCGGGACTTACAGCGCCGCCGCCTCCGCCTTGCCGACGTACTTGACGTAGCCGTGCTCCTCCAGCTCGTCGGCCAGCTCGGTGCCACCGGACTCGGCGATCCGGCCGTCGGCGAACACGTGCACCACGTCCGGCTTGATGTGCTTGAGGATGCGGGTGTAGTGGGTGATCAGCATGACGCCAGCGTCGTTGCCGGCGGTGAATTCGTTCACCGCGCGGGACACCACCCGCAGCGCGTCGACGTCCAGGCCGGAGTCGGTCTCGTCGAGCACCGCGATCTTCGGCTTCAGCAGCGCCAGCTGCAGGATCTCGTGCCGCTTCTTCTCCCCGCCGGAGAAGCCCTCGTTCACGCTGCGCTCGGCGAACTCGCTGGGGATGTCCAGCTTCGCCATCTCCTCGCGGACTTCCTTGACCCACTCGCGCAGCTTGGGCGCCTCGCCGCGGACGGCCGTGGCCGCCGAGCGCAGGAAGTTGGACATCGACACGCCCGGCACCTCGACCGGGTACTGCATGGCGAGAAACAGACCCGCACGGGCCCGCTCGTCCACGCTCATCTCCAGTACGTTCTCACCGTCCAGCAGCACCTCGCCGGAGGTCACCTCGTACTTGGGGTGACCGGCGATGGCGTACGACAGGGTCGACTTGCCGGAGCCGTTGGGGCCCATGATGGCGTGCACCTCACCGGAACGGACCGTGAGGTTGACGCCCTTGAGGATTTCCTTGGTGCCCTCGTCGGTGGTGACCGACGCGTGCAGGTCCTTGATCTCCAGAGTGGCCATGGTGTTCCTTTGTTGCTTGTCGTGGGCGGTGTGGTCGGGTCACGCGGCCGGTCAGTGGCCGATGGCCTGCAGCTCCTCGTCGATCTCCGCTTCCAGCCGCTGGCGCAGCTCGGGAACGTCGATGCGGTTGAGGATCTCGAAGAAGAAGCCGCGCACCACCAACCGCCGTGCGGTGGCCTCGTCGATGCCGCGGGACTGCAGGTAGAACAGCTGCTCGTCGTCGAACCGGCCGGTGGCGCTGGCGTGGCCGGCGCCTTCGATCTCGCCGGTCTCGATCTCCAGGTTCGGCACCGAGTCGGCCCGCGCGCCGTCGGTGAGCAGCAGGTTGCGATTCAGCTCGTACGTGTCGGTCCCCTCGGCGGCGGACCGGATCAGCACGTCGCCGATCCACACGCTGTGCGCGCCCTCGCCCTGCAGCGCGCCCTTGTAGGTCACGTGCGACTTGCAGTGCGGCTGAGCGTGGTCGACGAACAGCCGGTGCTCCTGGTGCTGGCCGGCGTCGGCGAAGTACAGGCCGAGCAGCTCCACGTCACCGCCCGGCGCGGCGAACCGCGCCGTCGGCGACAGGCGCACCAGATCACCGCCCAATGTCACGACGGTGTGCTTGACCGTGGAATCCTTGCCAAGCTGCAGGTGGTGCTCGCTGACGTGGACCGCGTCGTCGTCCCAGTCCTGCACGCTGACCACGGTCAGCCGCGCACCTTCACCGGTGATGAACTCGACGTTGTCCGCGTAGGTGCCGGAACCGCGGTGGTCGAGCACCAGCGACGCCTGCGCGTACGGGGCGAGCCGGACCTGCAGGTGCCCGTAGGCCAGCAGGTCCTTGCCCGGGCCGGTCACGGTGATCACGGCCGGCCGGGACAGCGTGGTCTCCGCGCCGACGCTGACGATCGTGGCCTCGGTGAACGAGCTGTAGGCCTGCGCGGCCACCCGGTCACCCGGCGCGCCCGCCTGGCCGAGCCGCTCGTCCTCGCGGCCCACAGTCTCCACGGTGACCTCCGGCGGGGCGTCCACCGACAGCGTCACCTTGCCCGTCGGCACCACGGCGTCGCCGCCCTGGTGCAGGCCGCGCAGCCGCTTCATCGGCGTGAAGCGCCAGATCTCCTCGCGGCCGGTGGGCACCTCGAAGGCCTCCACGTCGTAGCCGGTGAACCGCTCGCCGCGGGAGCTCGGCGGGACCACGGCGCCCTCGCGCAGGGCCGAGCGGACGTTGTTCTCGGTCGTGTTCTCTGCCACCGTCATCAGCCGACGGACCCTTCCATCTGCAGTTCGATGAGTCGATTGAGTTCCAGCGCGTACTCCATCGGCAGCTCGCGCGCGATCGGCTCCACGAAGCCGCGGACGATCATCGCCATCGCCTCTTCCTCGCTCAGCCCGCGCGACATCAGGTAGAACAGCTGGTCCTCGCTCACCTTGGACACCGTCGCCTCGTGCCCCATGGACACGTCGTCGTTGCGGATGTCCACGTACGGGTAGGTGTCCGACCGGCTGATCGTGTCCACCAGCAGGGCGTCACAGATCACCGACGACTTGGAGTGGTGCGCACGCTTGGCCACTCGCACCAGACCGCGGTAGGACGTCCGGCCGCCGCCGCGCGCCACCGACTTGGACATGATCGTCGACGACGTGTGCGGGGCCAGGTGCTCCATCTTCGCGCCCGCGTCCTGGTGCTGTCCCTCGCCGGCGAACGCCACCGACAGGACCTCGCCCTTGGCGTGCTCGCCGGTGAGGAAGACCGACGGGTACTTCATGGTGACCTTGGAACCGATGTTGCCGTCGATCCATTCCATGGTCGCGCCCTCTTCCGCGCGCGCCCGCTTGGTCACCAGGTTGTAGACGTTGTTCGACCAGTTCTGGATCGTGGTGTAGCGGCACCGGGCGTTCTTCTTGACGATGATCTCCACCACCGCCGCGTGCAGCGAGTCGGACTTGTAGATCGGCGCGGTGCAGCCCTCGACGTAGTGCACGTAGGCACCCTCGTCGACGATGATCAGCGTCCGCTCGAACTGGCCCATGTTCTCGGTGTTGATCCGGAAGTAGGCCTGCAGCGGGATCTCCACGTGCACGCCCGGCGGCACGTAGATGAACGACCCGCCGGACCACACCGCGGTGTTCAGCGCGGCGAACTTGTTGTCGCCCGCCGGGATCACCGAGCCGAAGTACTCCTTGAACAGCTCGGGGTGCTCCTTCAGCCCGGTGTCGGTGTCCAGGAAGATCACGCCCTGGCTCTCCAGGTCCTCGCGGATCTTGTGGTAGACGACCTCGGACTCGTACTGCGCGGCCACACCCGCGATCAGCCGCTTGCGCTCCGCCTCCGGGATGCCCAGCTTGTCGTAGGTGTTCTTGATGTCCTCGGGCAGCTCGTCCCAGCTGGTGGCCTGCTTCTCGGTGGAGCGGACGAAGTACTTGATGGTGTCGAAGTCGATCCCGGACAGGTCCGCGCCCCAGGTGGGCATCGGCTTGCGCTCGAACAGCTTCAGGCCCTTCAGCCGCTGCTCGAGCATCCACTCGGGCTCGTTCTTCTTCGCCGAGATGTCGCGCACGACGGACTCGTCGAGACCTCGCCTTGCGCTGGCACCGGCCACGTCACGGTCAGCCCACCCGTACTGGTACTTGCCCAGGGAGGCGATCGTCTCCTCCTGGGACAACGGCTGCGTGGTGGTGGTGCGCTGCTCTGCAGCGGCAGTCATGCGGGCTTCCCTTCTCCTCGGGGTCCTGCGTTGTTGACGGGAACGTGTGTGGTGCACGCCGCGTCGCCGCGGGCGATGGTCGCCAGCCGCTGTACGTGGGTGCCGAGCAGTCTGGCGAATGCCGCCGTCTCCGCTTCGCACAGCTGCGGGAACTCCGCCGCCACGTGAGCAACCGGGCAGTGGTGCTGGCACAGCTGCTCGCCCGCGCCCACCTGCTCCGTCGTGGCAGCGTAGCCCTCCCGGCTCAGCGCCGAGGCGAGGGCCTCCGCTCGCCGCGCGGGATCACCTGCCGCGGTGATCTCGGCCGCGTGCGGCCCGACCAGGGTCGCCACCCGGTGCTCGGCGAACGCCCGTACCGCCTCCGGCCCGGAGTGCTCGGCCAGGAAACGGATCGCGGCGACGGCCAGGTCGTCGTAGGCGTGCCCGAACCGGGCCCGCCCGGCATCGGTGAGCAGGAACTCCTTGGCCGGCCTGCCGCGACCACGGCGTGCCCTGGCTGAGGGCCTGCGCGCCTCGGCCTCGCCCGCGGCGATCAGCGCGTCGAGGTGCCTGCGCACCGCCGTGGGACTGATGCCGAGCCGCTGGGCGATGGCCGCAGCGGTGATCGGCCCTTTTTCCAGCAGCAGCCGGGCGACTTCCAGCCTGGTGCGGCCTTCCGGTCCCGTTTGCGCGGGCACGATCGCCGCCGCAGGCGCCTTCGCCGGTGCTTGCGGTGGTCGCTGTGCAACGCGCCCGCGGTTTTTCACAACACAAGTGTGTCGTATTTCCTCGCGCGTGGCAAAGAGACCCCCGACACGGCGTGGCCGCGATCACCTCTCGCCCGGCCGGGGTGACCGAGTGCGACGGCTCCGGCCACACCCGGCCACCGGAAGGCCCGCCCGGACCGGCTCGCTACGCTGCCCTGGTGGCGGTCGGTGAGCGGGAACGAACGGGGACCGGTCAGGTCCTGCCGTGGTTGATCGGCCCGCAGCCTGCGCCGCTGTCCGCCGCCGAGCTGCGTGCGGTCACCACGATTCGCAGGCTGGGCATCGTCGGAGCGCTGTTCCTGGCCATCGGCTCGATCGGCGCCGGGGCGGTGCCGGTGCTCAACCCCGCCCACGACATCCCGGTCGTGCGGCTGTTCGCCAGGGCCACCACGGTGTCGCTGGCGATCGCACTGGCCGGCATGGTGATGATGGTCGCCGCCTGGCTGCTCTACGGGCGGTACGCGCGCCCCGGCCGGGAGCGGATGGCCACGCCCGCGCAGACGTTCCGCACGGTCGTCATGTGGGTGACGCCGCTGCTGCTGGCCCCGCCGCTGTTCTCCCGGGACGTCTACAGCTACCTGGCGCAGAGCGAGATCGTGCATCGCGGCATGGACCCGTACACGCTGGGGCCTGCCCAGGCGCTGGGCGTCGCCGATCCGATCACCATGGGCGTGTCGAACGTCTGGCGGGAGACGCCGGCCCCGTACGGGCCGCTGTTCTTGCAGATCGGCAGCTGGATGGCCGGGATCAGCGGCAACCACGTGGCGTTCGGCGTGCTGCTGCAGCGCGGCATCGCGCTGGCCGGCGTCGCGCTCATCGTGTGGTCGCTGCCGCGGCTGGCGCAGCGCTTCGGCGTCCAGCCGACCACCGCGCTGTGGCTGGGCGCGGCCAATCCGCTGGTGATCTTCCACCTGGTGGCGGGCGCCCACAACGAGGCGCTGGGCATCGGCCTGATGATGGCCGGGCTGGAGCTGGGACTGCGGCGGCTGCCCATCCGGGTGGCCGGGGACACCCCTCCCCCGCTGGCCAAGGGGGAGATCACCTTCATCGTCCTCGGGGCCGCGGTGATGACGCTGGCCGCCGCGGTGAAGATCAACGCCGCGCTGGCGCTCGGTTTCTTCGGCGTGATGATCGCCCGGCGTTGGCACGGCAGGTTCACCGACCTGGTCAAGGCGGCCGTCGGCCTGACCGTGGTGTTCGTGGTGGTGCTGGTCGCGGTGTGCCTGGCCACCGGCCTCGGCTTCGGCTGGATCGGCGCGCTCGGCACCCCGGGCCGCAGCCGCACGCTCATCTCCCCGGTCACGTTGATCGGGTACCTCACCGGCGGCATGGGCATCGCCCTCGACCTCGGCGTGCACACGCACGCGATCATGGACGTGTTCAGCCTGCTCGGCATGGCCGCCGCCGCGGTGATCACGGTCGTCTTGCTGCTGCGCAGCTTCCGGTGGAAGTTGCGGCCGATCATCGGCCTCGGCGTCGGGATGGGCGTCTTCATGGGGCTGCACGTGGCCACCCACCCGTGGTGGATGCTGTGGGCGGTGGTCCCGCTGGCCGCGTCGGCAGGCACCTCCCGCTTCCGCGTCGCCGCCACCATCGGCAGCGCCGTGCTGGCCGTGGCCATCACGCCCACCGGCAGCCCGTTCGACGGCCGGGGTTTCGTGCTGTCGCAGGCCTACCTGGCCGCGCTGCTGGTCGCCGTGGTGGCGCTGCTGGTGGTGCGCCGCACGGTGCCGCTGTGGCGTGACCCTGCGGCGCGGGCCACCACCGGACAGGGTGCTTCGGCGGACGTGACGGCGGAATCTAGGCTGGCTAATCGTGAGTGAGCCCGCGCTGCAGATCTCGGGGCTGGTGAAACGATTCGGCTCGGCCGTCGCGGTGGACGGGGTCGGGCTGGAGCTGCCGCGCGGCACGCTGCTTGCCCTGCTCGGCCCGAACGGTGCAGGCAAGACCACGACGGTGGAGATCGCCGAAGGCCTGCAGCGCCCGGATGCCGGAACGGTGCGCGTGCTCGGGCTGGACCCGCACCGCGACCGCGCCCGGCTGCGCCCGCGCATCGGGGTCATGCCGCAGGGCGGCGGCGCCTATCCCGGTGTCCGCACCGCCGAGATGCTGCAGCTGGTGGCCAGCTGCGCGGCCGATCCGCTCGACGTGCGGTGGCTGCTGGACGTGCTCGGCCTGGCCAAGGCGGCACGCACCCCGTTCAAACGGCTGTCCGGGGGCCAGCAGCAGCGCTTGTCGCTGGCGTGCGCCATCGTCGGGCGCCCCGAGCTGGTGTTCCTGGACGAGCCGACCGCGGGAATGGACCCGCAGGCGCGGCGCCTGGTGTGGGATCTGCTCGCGGCCCTGCGCGCCGACGGGGTGAGCATCCTGCTCACCACCCATCTGATGGAGGAAGCCGAGACGCTGGCCGACCAGGTGGTGATCATCGACCGGGGCCGGGTGGTTGCCCAGGGCTCCCCGGCGGAACTGACCGCCTCCGACGGCGACGCCGAGCAGCTGACGTTCCGCGCCCGGCCGGGGCTGGACGTCGGGCTGCTGATCGAGGCGCTTCCCGAGGGCTACACGGTCACCGAGACCGCCCCGGGGTCCTACCGGGTGACCGGCAAGATCGATCCCCAGGTGGTGTCCACCGTGACCGCGTGGTGCGCCCAGCACGGCGTGCTCGCCGAGCAGCTGCACATCGGCTCGAAGGACCTGGAGGACGTCTTCCTCGAACTCACCGGGCGGGAGCTACGCGCATGACCACGTTCGACGGCTCGTTCCGCCCCGGCACATTCACCCCGGCGCCCGGGCGCGGCAGCACCTGGCGGATGCTGCGCACCCACGCCAAGGTGGAGACGCTGCTGACCTTGCGGCACGGCGAGCAGATCCTGCTGACGCTGCTCATCCCGCTCGCGCTGCTGATCGGCATGACCGTGCTGGACCTCGTTCCCGCCGATCAGCTGGACGACGCCGATCCGGTCGGCTGGACCACCCCGAGGATCCTGGCGCTGGCGGTGATGTCGTCGGCGTTCACCGGCCAGGCGATCGCGCTGGGCTTCGACCGCAAGTACGGGGTGTTCAAACGGCTGGCCGCCACCGCACTGCCGCTGTGGGTGCTGATCGGCGGCCGGATCGTGGCCGCGCTGTGCGTGGCGACGCTGCAAGTGCTGATCCTCGGCGGCGTCGCGGCCGCACTCGGCTTCCGGCCGGTGCTCGCGGGCGTCCCGATGGCAGTGGTGCTGGTGCTGGCCGGCATCGTCGGCTTCGGCGCGCTGGGTGTCCTGCTGGGCGGCTCGCTGCGGGCGGAGATCGTGCTCGCGGTGGCCAACCTGCTGTGGTTCGTCCTGCTGCTGGCCGGGGGCATCGTGCTGGCGCCGGAAAGCCTCCCGCCCGGACTGTCCACCGTGGCCGAGTTCCTGCCGTCCGGTGCGCTGGCCGAAGGACTGCGGGCCGCTCTGATGCACGGCGCCGCGGCATGGGATTCCGTGGCCGTGCTCGTCGTCTGGGGCGTCGTCGGCGCAGGTCTTGCCACCCGTACCACGAAGCTCACCTGACGTCACCCGACGTGGCCCAGCCCGCATCGGACCGGCCCGGCGGGCCGCCCGGACCGGCTGCTGCCTACCATCGGCTCGTGCAGCGTCTCGCCGAACTCGTCGCCCGGTTGCCCTATCCGTCGGCCCGGCTCCAGTACGTCGTGGGGCTGCTTGTCGTCATCACCCAGACCACGATCGGGGTCACCGGCTCGGTGGTGCGCGTGACGGGATCCGGCCTCGCCTGCAGCACCTGGCCGGGCTGCCACGAGGGGACGATGTTCCCCACCGAGCACCCCGAGTACGAGACGCTCAACCAGTGGATCGAGTTCGGCAACCGACTGCTGACCGTGGTGGTCACGCTGACGGCGCTGGCCGCGGTGGTCGTCGCGTGGCGTATCCACCTGGCGCACGGCCGCCGTCGGGTGCTCGGCCTGGCCGTGGCGGCGCTGGCCGGCACCGGCTTCCAGGGTGTGCTCGGCGGTATCACCGTGCTGGCCGGGCTGCTGTGGTGGACGGTGGCGCTGCACTTCCTGGCCACGGCCGTGCTCGTCTGGATCGCCGTGCTGCTACTCCGCGGCTTCACCGAGGGCGAGCGGCAACCACGATGGCTGATCGGCTCGGTCAGCCGCCGCCTGCTGCAGGCGCTGACGGTGGCGCTGACCGCGCTGCTGGTGGTCGGCACGATGGTGACCGGCGCGGGCCCGCACGGCGGTGACCCGGACACGCCGCGGCTGGACATGTCGATCGACGTGCTGGCCAAGGTGCACGGCGGGCTGCTGGTGGCCTTCCTCGCGGTGCTGACGGTGCTCGGCCTCTCGTTGCTCCGTTCCCTCGCGCCGCGACCGTTCGTCGTCGCCTATGCGCTGGTGTGGGTGGCATCCGTGGCGCAGGGCTTCCTCGGATCGCTGCAGTACCAGCTCGGCGTGCCGGAGGAGCTGGTCTCGTTGCACGTGCTCGGCGCCGCGCTGGTGGTGATCTGCACCGCCCGGCTGTGGTGCGCCGCGCGTGACCGCGGACCGGCACCGCAGGTTCCCGACACCGAGCCCGCACCGCCGGAGTCGGACCAGCCGGTGGCCGTCTGAACTCGGCGTCGGGAGCAGCGTCCTGGGCTCAGGACAGGGCGATGTCCCTGGCCGCCTTGGCCATCCGGTCGGCGGCGGGACGGCCGCCGAAGGCGAACCCCAGTGACGGCTCGGTGAGTTCCAACTCGAGCAGCAACGGCTCGCCCTCGTCCGATCTGACCACGTCCACCCGGGCGTAGAGCAGCTCACCCCGGTCCATGCCCAGCAGGTCCGCGGCGACGTCCACGGTCCGGTCGGCGAAACGCACCACGTCCGGGGTGGCCTCGACCGGCATCAGCGTCTCGGTCGCGAACAATCCGGAACCGTCCAGCCAGGCCCCGGGGACCAGCAGCGGACCCTTCACGTAGGTGTGGGACAGCTCGCCGGCGATGAACACCACGGCCGTCTCCCCGTGCCGGTCGACGGTTGACTGGTACGGCTGCACCAGGGCGCTGGTGCCCTTGGCGTGCAGCGTGGCCAGATGCTCTTCGGCGTGCCGCCTGGTGCCTGCCGGGAACCGCTGCGCACCGCGGGAGCCCGCACCGATCGTCGGCTTGATCACGAACTCGGTGTCCGGCCACTCCACCGGCTGCCCCGGCTCGGCGAGCACGGTCGGCACGATGGACACACCGCGCTCCTGCAGGTCCAGCAGATACGTCTTGTCGGTGTTCCACCGCGCGACCGCGGCGTCGTTGCGCAGTCGCGGCACGGCCTCGCACCACTGCAGGAATTCGTCGCGTCGCGAGTCGTAATCCCAGGTCGCACGCAGGATGACCAAGTCGGCCTGGAGCGAGCGGGGTTCGCCCCACACCACCCAGTCTGCGATGCAGCCTGCGTCCGCCAGAGCGGCGAGCAGCACTTCCTCGTCGCCGTCGCCGCGCGGCAAGGCGGCGCACCCGGCCAGCAACACCGTCGGAGAGTCCGTCACACCGCCGAGTGTAGGCAGGACACCAACCGGTGCTGGGGAACAAGATCGCACCGCCTACTGTTCAGGCACGGTGACGAGCAGAGGGTGAACGGAGGAGAGGCACGCATGCCCAAAGGCGTTCAGGTGGTCCGGCCCGGCGGCCCCGAGGTGATGTCGTACACCGACGTCGAGGTCCGTCGGCCGGGCGAAGGGGAAGTGCTGGTCGACGTCTCCGTCGCCGGGGTCAACTTCATCGACATCTACTACCGCACCGGTAGCTACCCGGTCGACGTGCCGTTCACCAACGGCGTGGAGGGCGCGGGCGTGGTGGCCGAGGTCGGCCCAGACGTGACGGAGTTCGCGGTGGGTGACCGGGTGGCGTGGACGATGACCCTCGGCAGCTACGCCGAACAAGTCGTGGTGCCCACCGCCCACGCCGTGAAAGTGCCGGACGACGTGGAACTGGCCGACGCGGCTGCCGCGCTGTTGCAGGGCATGACCGCGCACTACCTGCTGCACTCGGTGTACGCGGTGCAGCCGGGCGATGCGGTGCTGATCCACGCCGCTGCCGGTGGCACCGGAGGCATGCTCACCCAGTGGGCCAGGCACCTCGGCGCGACCGTCTACGCGACGACCTCCCCGGAGAAGCGCCAGGAAGCGCTCGATCTGGGCGCCACCGAGGTCTTCGGGTACGACGACTTCGTCGATCGGGTGCGGGAAGCCACCGGCGGCGAGGGCGTGGCCGTCGTCTACGACGGGGTCGGCAGGGCCACGTTCGACGGCAGCCTGCAGTCGCTGCGCACGCGGGGCACGCTCGCCTTGTTCGGCGCCTCGAGCGGCCCGGTCGATCCGGTGGACCCGCAGCGGCTCAACGCCGCCGGCTCGGTGTATTTGACCCGGCCGATGCTCAAGCACTTCATCGCCACCCGCGAGGAGCTGGACCAGCGGGCGGCGGACCTGTTCGCCGCGATCGCCGCCGGTCATCTGCGGGTGCGCATCGGGAAGCGGTATCCGCTCGCCGAGGCGGCGCAGGCGCACATCGATCTGGCGTCCCGCAGGACCACCGGCAAGCTGCTGCTGGAGCCCTGACCGGGACGGCTGCGCGCAGAATGGTCGCGCAGCCCGGTACCGGCCTGCCGGCGGGCCGCCCGCGACAGACCGGGTGGCCCGCTGGCAGCTTGTTGCCTTCTGCCGCCGGTCGGTCACGCAGGGTGCCCACGCCTGGTTACTGTCGCCCCGAGGTAGGGCGACATGTGGCGGCGAGATCAAGGTGCACTGTTCGCGATCCTGATGGCGTGGGTCGGCCTGGCGCTCGCGTACTGGTTGGACGCGCCGGCAGACAGCAACGCGGGTCTTTTCGCGGTGTGGTTCGTCAGCTCGGCAAGGACCGTGGGAAGGCTGATCGGCCCCCTCCGCGCTGGGCCCGCGATCCTGTTCTGGCTGACCCATGCGATCGCGCTGGTCCTCATCTTCGTGTACACGGACGTGCTGCCGGATTTCCCGAGCGGGCCAGTCGGCATCACGGCGCTGGTGCTCACCGTGGCACTCACCGTGGCGGCGCTGTTCTCGCGAGCGAAGTACCCCCTTCGGGTTCTTCCGCCGTCCCTGGACGAAAAGGACCTGCGCGCCGTGGTCGTGCCGAAGACCGCCCCGCAGACCCACGTCATCCTGTGGCAGAACCAGCTTGCGGCCGCCATCAGACGGCTGCATGCCGCCGAGCCGTCTGCCGCTGACGCCATGGCATCGGCATTCCGGGCCTACCAGTCCCGGCACGGCATCGACACGCTTGCCACGAGTGCTGACCCGGAGTCGCTGCGCAACGCGGTGGACGACCTGCTCCGCAAGACGCAGGCCGCCTGCAACCGGGTGCCAGTGACCTCCGCGCGACACGTCGATGCGGCGAGTGCGGTCGACTACGCCCGCAGGATGGCGGACGCGGTCCTCGGCCGGCCTCGCTGAACACGAGCCCGGCCGAGGCGGGTACCGGCCGATGCGAGCGACCTCAGGAGGCCGGTGTCTTTTCTCTCGACTGCTTGCGCACCAGCCGGGCGATCAGCGGCCAGGCCAGGATGACCGTGATGACGCAGTACACCACCACGGAGAACGTGGTGTTCACCAGCCCGCTGAGGTCACCGCCGGACAGCTGCAGTGCCCGCCGCAGTTCCAGCTCCACGTTGGGGCCGAGGATGACCGCGATGATCGCGGGCAGCACGGGCAGCCCGAACCGGCGCATCATCAACCCGACCAGGCCGATCACCAGCAGCATGATCAGATCGGCCACGTCCGAGCTGACCGCGTAGGCCCCGACGCTGGCGAAGAACAGGATCCCCGCGTACAGGTACGGCCGCGGAATGCGCAGCAACTTCGCCCACAGCGGGGCCAGCGGCAGGTTCAGCAGCAACAGCAGGGTCAGCCCGACGAACAGGCTGGCGATCAACGCCCACACCAGCTCGGACTCCCGCTCGAACAGCAACGGCCCCGGCTGGATGCCGTACTGCTGGAAGGCGGCCAGCATCACCGCGGCGACCGCCGTCGTCGGCAGGCCGAGGGTGAGCATGGTGGTCAGCGTGCCCGCCGCCGACGCGCTGGCCGTCGACTCCGGGCCCGCCACGCCCTCGATGGCGCCCTTGCCGAACTCGTCGGCGCGTCGCGACAGCCGCTTCTCCGTCACGTACGACAGGAACGTCGGGATCTCCGCGCCACCTGCCGGGACCGCCCCGAACGGGAACCCGATCACCGGCCCGCGCAGCCACGGCTTCCAGGACCGCCGCACGTCCTCCCGGCTCAACCAGGGCCTGCCGACGGGAATCGGACGGCCTGCGGTGCGCCGCAGGTTCGCGGCCACCCACAGCGCCTCCCCCACCGCGAACAACCCGACCGCGACGACCACCACGTCGATGCCGTCGACCAGGTGCAGCGAGCCGAACGTCAGCCGCTGCTGGCCGGTGACCGGGTCGAGGCCGATGAGGCCGATGGCCAGCCCGATGGCCAGCGAGGCGAAGCCGCGCACCCGTGACTTGCCCAGCACCGACGTCACCGCGATGAAGGCCAGCAGCATCACCGCGACGAAGTCCGGCGCGCCGATGTTCACCGCCAGGTCCGCGACCACCGGGGCCAGCGCCACCAGCAGGATCGTGCCGACCAGGCCGCCGACGAAGTGGCCGATGGCCGCGGTGGCGAGTGCCTGGGCGCCGCGGCCGCGTTTGGCCATCGGATGGCCTTCGATCGCGGTCACCACGGCCGCGGTCTCCCCCGGCGTGTTGAGCAGGATCGACGTGGTCGAGCCGCCGAACATGCCGCCGTAGTAGATGCCGGCGAACATGATGAACGCGCCGGTCGGCTCGACGGTGTAGGTGACCGGGAGCAGCAAGGCGACGGCCATCGCGGGCCCGATGCCCGGCAGCACGCCGATGGCCGTGCCCAGCAGTACGCCCAGGCCTGCCAGCAGCAGGTTCTCCGGGGTCAGCGCGGTGGCGAAGCCGTCGAGAAGATTGCCGAGCACGTCCATTCACAGCACCCCCTCGAACGGGCCGAGCGGCAACGGCACGCCCAACCAATGGGCGAACAGGAAGTACGTCGCCACGGTCAGGCCCACCGCGATCAGGCCGTCCCGGACCGGCTTGCGGCTGCCGAGCGCGTAGGCCGAGCCCCAGAACAGCACCGTCCCGGACACCAGGAATCCGGCGGAGTCGATCAGCACGATGTTGGCGGCGAACGCGGCGGCAAGCAGCAGCACGGTGCGCCACTCCGGCGGCTCGGACAGGTCGACGTCCTCGCCGGACTCCGCCTCCCCGTGCCCGCCGCGCAGCACGTCGACGGCCAGAATCACGGCGGTCACCACCAGCAGGCCGCCGATGGCGTACGGCACCACGTCCGGGCCGATCGGCCCGACCTGGCCGACCGCGGGTGGCAGCATGGCCGCGTCGGCGATCACCAGCACACCCAGCAGTGCCAGGAATCCCGCGACGCCCAGTTCGGAATGCTCACCGAGCCATCTGCTCACGTTCCGGGCGCGGCTCATGACTGGCCCAGCCCCAGATCCCGCAGCACGCCCTCGACCTGCTCGTTCTGGTCCTTCAGGAACGTGCCGAAGTCCTCACCGGGCAGGAACGCGTCGGTCCAGCCGTTGTTGTCCAGCGCCTGCTGCCACTGCTCGGAGTCGTGCATCCGCGTGATCGTGCTGACCAGCTTCTCCCGGTCGGCGTCGCCGAGCTCCGGCGGGGCCACGATCCCCCGCCAGTTGGTGAACTCGACGTCCAGGCCCGCTTCCTTCAGCGTCGGCGCGTCGATGCCTTCCACCCGTTCCGCGCTGGTCACCGCGAGCACGCGCAGCTGCCCGGCGTCGATCTGGTCGCGCCATTCGCTCACCCCGGAGACGCCGAAGGCGAGCTTGTTGCCGAGGATCGCGGCGAGCAGGTCGCCGCCGCCGTCGTAGGAGACGAAGTTGACCCGCTTCGGCTCGATCCCGGCCGCCTTGGCGGTGAGCATCGCGGCCAGGTGGTCCGGCCCGCCGGGGGACGAGCCGCCGCCGACCGCCAGCCCGCTCGGGTTCGCCTTCCAGTCCGCCAGCAGCTGCTTGATGTCGCGGTACTTCGACTTGGCCGACACCGCGATGATGTCCGGCTCCTCGATCAGCCTGGCCACCGGCGTGGTGTCCTGCAGCGTCGCGGGCGACTTGTTGGTGAACACGCTCCCCACCACGCCGAGCCCCATCGACATGATCAGCTTGCCGTTGCCCTTCTCGCCGACCAGCCTGCCGAGCCCGACCGTGCCGCCGGCGCCGGGCAGGTTGAACACCTCCACATTGCGGGCCAGGTCGGCTTCCTCCATCACCTTGGCCGCCGTGCGTGCGGTGATGTCGTACCCGCCGCCCGGCGAGTTGGGCACCATGATCCGCAGGCCGGTGACCTCGTCCCCGGGCTCCGCACCGGCCCCGCACCCGGCGAGCAAGACCCCGGCCATGATCGCGGCGGCAACGCTGCGCACCTTCATGTCGCTCCTGTCTCTCGGTCTCGTGGGAGGGTGCCGAAAATGGTGCGGGCCGGACCGTTGTCGCGTCTGCGTTACGTCCGCTTCGGTCATTGTGGTCGTTGTGTTCACGGCCGCCCGTCTTCTCCGGGCGGAGGCAGGCGCGCCAGACTGTGTCATCCGGTGATCCACCCAGGAGGTGCACGGCGGTGGGCAAGAAGGGCTCGCTCGGCCGCAAAGTGCTCGCGCTGCAGCTGCTGATCGTGCTCGGCCTGCTGGCCGCGGTGGCGGCGGTGAGCGTCGCGCAGTCCAGCGAGACGTTCCGGCGCACCGAGGGCCGCAAGCTGCTGAGCATCGCCGAGAGCGTGGCGGCCAATCCGTCGGTCGGGCAGACGCTCAGCGTCCCGGCGGCGGCGCACGACGTCGCACCGTTCGCGGAGAACGCGCGGGCGTTGTCCGGGGTCACCGCGGTGCTCATCGCCGACCGGGACGGTCGCGTGCTGACCTCGCCCGACCCGGACGAGGTCGGCCGCCCGCTCCCGCTGGCCGAATCGGCGCGGCTCGACGGCCGCGCATGGGTCGGCGAGATCGGCGACGACATCACCGCGCGCGTCCCGGTGCTCAACGAGCGCCAGCAGATCGTCGGCTACGTCGTCGCCGAGCAGGCCCGGCCGAGCGTGTGGCAGATGCTCACCGAGTCGCCCGCCGACATGCTGATCGTGCTGGGGATCGCCACGTCACTCGGGGCGGCCGCGTCGGTGTGGCTGGCCTGGTGGGTGAAGAAGCAGACCCTCGGGCTCGAGCCCGGCGAGATCGTCGGCCTGGTGGAGCATCGCGAGGCGATGCTGCACGGCATCAAGGAAGGCGTGGTCGGCCTGGATCAGCAGCACCGGGTGACGCTGATCAACGACCAGGCGGCCACCCTGCTGTCGCTGCCCGCCGACGCCGTCGGCCGTCACGTCGAGGAGCTGGACCTCAACGAGCGTTTGGTCGACGTGCTGACCGGACGGGCCGAAGGCGCCGATCAGATCGTGTTGCGTCGCGGCCGCGTGCTGGTGATGAACCGTATGCCGATCAAGCGGGACGGCGTGCCGATCGGTTCGGTCGTCACGTTGCGCGACCACACCGAGCTGGAACACTTGCGCGACCAGCTCGACGTGACACGCACGACGACGGAGACCCTGCGTGCCCAGGCGCACGAGTTCAGCAACACACTGCACACCATCGCCGGACTGATCGAGTTGGGCGAGTACGACGACGTCAAGCGCTTCGTCACCCGCCTCTCCGACGCCCGCGGGCAGCTGCAGGCCGAGGTCACTGGCAAGGTACGCAACTCGGCGGTGGCCGCGCTGCTCATCGCCAAGGCCAGCCAGGCCGCCGAACAGGGCGTGGCGTTGCGCCTGACGCCGGAGACCGAACTCGGCGACGTCGACGAGCAACTGGCGGCGGACCTGGTCACGGTGCTCGGCAACCTGATCGACAACGCGCTGGACGTTTTCCGTGGCCACCCCGCGCCGGATCAGAGCATCGAGGTGGAGCTCCGCACGGTCGACGGCCGGGTCGTGGTCCGGGTGCGTGACACCGGGCCCGGGGTGGCGCCGGACATCGCCCGGGAGGTGTTCCGGCACGGGTTCACCACCAAGGTGGCCGAGCAAGGTGGTCAGCGCGGGCTCGGGCTGGCCATCACCCGGCAGACCTGCCGCCGGCGCGGCGGCACGGTCGACGTCAGCAACGCCAACGGCGCGGTGTTCACCGCGCAGCTGCCGATCGCTCCGGGGGTGCCGGCATGATCGACGTGCTGGTCGTGGACGACGACTTCATGGTCGCCAAGGTGCACAGCGGATACGTGCAGAAGACGCCCGGGTTCCGGGTGGTCGGCACCGCGCACACCGGAGCGGAGGCCATCCGGCAGGTGGAAAGCCTGCGACCGGACCTGGTGCTGCTGGACATCTACCTGCCGGACATCGACGGTGTCAGCGTCCTGCGCGCCATCCGCGCCGATCCGGACCAGGAAACCGACGTCATCGTGATCAGTGCGGCCAAGGACGTCGACACCGTCCGGCAGGCCATGCGCGGCGGCGTGCTGCACTACCTGATCAAGCCGTTCACCTACGGGGCCCTGTACGACCAGCTGCAGCACTTCGCCGCCTTGCACGCCAAGCTGGGGGAGCTGTCCGAAGCCACGCAGGCCGACGTCGACCGGGTGTTCAGTGCCCGGCCGTCCGCCACCGGGACGCTGCCCAAGGGTTTCAGCGCCGAGACGTCCACGGTCGTGGAGCGCACGCTCAGGGCAGCCAGCTCCGACCTGTCCGCGGCGGAGTGCGCCGAGCTGACGGCGCTCTCCCGGGTCAGCGCCCGCCGGTACCTCGAGCACTTCGTCGCGACCGGGCGCGCCGAGGTACGTTTGCGCTACGGCGGGAGCGGGCGGCCGGAACGGCGTTACCGCTGGATCGGCTAGCCGGCACGGCCGCTGTGGGATCCGGGACGGTCCAGGATCACTCGGACCGGCCGACCACCACGGCCACGGCCTCGTCGGCGCGGAAACCGCCCGTTTCCGTCGAGTCCAGCTGGTCCGCCTTCAGCACCACCAGCTTGCGCGCGCCGGGCCGCATCCCTTCCAGCAGCTCACTCCAGCCGGTGTCGTCGTCGCTGGCCACCTCCAGCCGCGCCAGCTCGGGGCCGTCGGCCGACCAGTTCGTGGCCTCCGTTCCGCTGGTGACACCCACGACGACGTAGTCGTAGGACACGGTGTCGCCCTGCTCGGCGGCCGGCCCCTCCCCTTCCTCGAGGACTTTGGTCAGCGGGGACTCCGGTGCGGCGCACGGCTCGCTGGGCACGGTGATCTCCGGCTTGCGGTCCGGCTCGGCGGCCACCGTGAAGTCCTCGATCGCGCACGGCTCGCTGCCCTGCTCGTCCGCCGGCGCGGCACTGCTCGGCGCGTCGATGGTCAGGTCGGGCTCGGTACCTGGGGGCAGCGGCGAGGGCTCCTCCAACGACGGCGAGCAAGCCGCCAGGGCCACCATCGCTCCGGCGGCGGCCACCACCGCTGCGGCACGTGCGTTCCTCATGGCTGGCAGACTATCCAGTCACCGGCGGTGAGCCGACACCGCCTCGCCGTCATTCGGTGCGGATCACTCCGAGCCGCTGAGTAGCCCTGGTCAGCGCCACGTACAGGTCGGAGTAGCCGCGCGGGCTCGCCGCGGCGATCTCCTCCGGCTCCAGCACGATCACCGCGTCGAACTCCAGGCCTTTGGCGCGCTGCACGGTCAGCACCGACACCCGCTCCCGGTGCAGCTTCGGCCGCAAGGACGACACCAGCCGCGGCGGCCCGAGCACCGCCACCGTCCCGCCGTCGGCCGCGGCCAGCTCCCGGTCGACCAGCTCGGACAGCCTGCCTACCAGGCGGTCACCGGAGATGGTCTCCTCCCACGGCGGGACCCCGGTCTCCCGCACCGACCGTGGTGGCTGCAGCGCGGGGTCGACCTTACGCAGCGCTTCGGCCGCGACCGCCATGATCTCCGCCGGGGTCCGGTAGTTGACGGTCAGTTCGGCCAGCCGCCACCGGTCGCCGACGAACGGCTCGAGCACTTCCTGCCAGGACCTCGCGCCGCCCATGGCGCCGGTCTGCGCGATGTCGCCCACCACCGTCATGGAGCGGCTGGGGCACCGGCGCATCAGCACGCGCCAGTCCATCGGGGTCAGCTCCTGGGCTTCGTCGACGATGACGTGCCCGAACGTCCAGGTGCGGTCCGCAGCGGCGCGTTCGGCGGCGGTCAGCATGGCACGGTGCGCCTCGCGCTCGGCCAGCATCTCCGCGTCCAGGATGTCGCGGACGCGCAGCCGTTCCTCGTCGGCGATCTCGTCGTCCTGCTCGAGGATGTGCAGCACGCCCTGCGCGTAGGCCAGCTGCTCCCGGCGCTCACGCTCCCGGCGCGCTTCCTCCTCGGTGCGGTCCTCGCCGAGCAACTCGGCCAGTTCGTCCAGCAGCGGCACGTCGGAGGGGGTCCACGCCCCACCGCGCTCGCGCAGGACGGCTCGCTGCTCGGCCTCGGTCAACAGCCCGTCCGCGGCCGAGGCCAGCCGAGCCGGGTCGCTCAACAGGTCGGCGAGCAGCCGTTGCGGCGTCAGCTCCGGCCACAGCGCGTCCAACGCCTTGCGCACCGCGGGAGCGTCGTGGAGCTCGGCTCGCGCTTCCGCCACGTCCTGCTGGTCCATCAGCTCGGCGTGGGGGTCCTCGCCGTCCACGAAGGGGATCTCGTCCAACCCGTCCTCGATGGCATCGGCCAGCCGTCGGGTGGCCTGCTGGGCCAGTGCGTCCAGGACGGCGTCGGCGAACACCTTGCGGGCGATGTTGTGCGGACGATCCGCCTCCCGGGCACGAGCGCGGGCGGCACGGGCGATCTCCGGGTGCAGCGTCACCGCACCGGACTCGGTTTCCAGCTCCCACGGGGCAGGCGGCACCTGCTGCCGGTCGGCCACCGCACGGCGCAGCACCTCGACCATCACCCTGCGGCCCTTGATCTCCGCCGCTTCCGGGGACTCCTGGGCCTGCGCGCGGACGCCGGGGAACAGCTCCCCCATGGTGGCCATCAGCACGCCGGTCTCTCCCAGCGACGGCAGCACCTGGCCGATGTAGTGCAGGAACGTCCGGTTGGGGCCGACGATCAGCACGCCCCGGCTGGACAGCAGCTCACGGTGCTCGTACAGCAGATACGCCGCGCGGTGCAGCGCCACGGCGGTCTTCCCGGTGCCCGGACCACCTTGCACCACCAGGACACCGCCCATCGGGGAACGGATGATCTCGTCCTGCTCGGCCTGGATGGTGGCGACGATGTCGCGCATCTGGTCGCCGCGCTGCCGGTTCAGCGCGGCCAGCAACGCCGCCTCGCCCGCCAGGCCGAGGTCGGAGCCCTGCTCGTCGGAGTCGAGGTCCAGCACCTCGTCGTCGTAGCCGACGACCTCGCGCAGCCTCAGCCGTACGTGCCTGCGCCTGCGCACTCCTTGCGGTGAGGCGGCCGTGGCCAGGTAGAACGGCCGGGCGGCGGGCGCGCGCCAGTCGATCAGCAACGGCTCGTAGTCGGCGTCCTCGTCGAACAACCCGATCCGGCCGATCCGCGTGATCGAGCCGTCGGTGTTGTCCAGCCTGCCGAAGTACAGGCCGGCCTCGACCCCGTTGAGCTGCGCGAGCCGCTCCCGGTACATCGCGGCCGCGACTTCCCGCTCGGTGCGCGCCTGCGGCGCGCTGCCCGGCTGGTCGGCCAGGACCCGGGACAGCCGGACCGCGGTGTCGGCGCGTTCGGCGTCGAGTTTGGCGTACACGGTGTCGGTGTAGGCCTGCTCGGCGGCCAGTTCGGCATCGATGCCGGCGGTCGATGACGTGCGAACCTCAGCGGAGTCGGGCAAGGGAACTCCATCCTCACGAAACGCGACAGCAGCGAACGGACGTCGGGGGAACCAGGAACGAGTTGTTGCGGCCGAGTGGCCAATGATCCAAGGTACCGATTTTCACCTGCGGCCGCACGGACGACGACCGCGGCCACCCGCCGGTGCCGCCGGCCGTCAGAACGGCATGCCGAGCACCGGCAACCCGACGGCGGAGTCCACCGCGATGGCCACGAACACCACCATCAGGTACGTGTTGGAGCGGTGGAACAGCGCCATCGGCTTGGTGGGCTCACCGGCCCGAACGCCACGGTACAGCCGGTGCGCGTAGTACAGGAACCAGGCGCCTGCCACCACCGCGAACGTCCCGTACAGCCACGAGGTCGCGGGCAGCAGCAACAGCGTCCAGATCACCATCACCCACGAATAGACGAGGATCTGCCTGGCCACCGCCAGCGGGGTCGCCACCACAGGCAGCATCGGCACGCCCGCGCGCTCGTAGTCCTCGCGGTACCGCATCGCCAGGGCCCAGGTGTGCGGCGGAGTCCAGAAGAAGATGACGCCGAACATCACCAGCGCGGGCCATTCCACGGTGCCGGTCACCGCCGCCCAGCCGATCACCACCGGCATGCACCCGGCGGCGCCGCCCCACACCACGTTCTGCGGCGTGCGCCGTTTGAGCAGCAGCGTGTAGACGAAGATGTAGAACAGGATGGTCGCCACCGCCAGCACCGCGGCCAGCAGATTCACCGTCGCGTACAGCAACGCGAACGACGCGATCCCGAGCACCACGCCGAAGATCGCCGCGCCGCGCAGCGACACCGCGTCCCGCACCAGCGGGCGCCGCTTGGTGCGGTGCATCACCTTGTCGATGTCGGCGTCCAGCACGCAGTTGAGCGCGTTGGCGCTGCCGGCGGCCATGGTGCCGCCGAGCAGGGTGAACAGGACCAGCAACGGGTCCGGGAACTCCCGCCCGGCCAGGAACATCGCCGGGATCGTGGTGACGAGCAACAGCTCGACCACACGCGGCTTGGCCAGGGCGAGGTAACCAGCTATCCGGCGCCGGAGCCCGATGGCCCCGGGCGTGGCAACGGCGCGGGAGCGCTGCGTGGTGCCCGCCAGCGTCATATCGCTCCCTGGGCTGCGGTGACAAGTCGGTTGGGAACGGCACGGGTGTGCCCGGCGATCTGCCCGGCGGACGCCCGCGACCACCACAGATCGTAGTCCACCCCTTTTTTCCCGACCGTCCGGGTCAGCGACGGCGTATCACCCGTTCGGTGCGCAGCGCACCCGCGTGCCGCGTCACTGTGCACCCCGCCCTGCCTCGACTAGGCTGGAGGCGGCCGCCATGGCACACGGCCCGGGCATGCGGTGCCGGCTCGGCGCCGTCACGTGCATGCCCGCCGTCTTCCGCTTTCCGCAAGAGAGAAAAGGTTCTGGCTTCGTGTCCGACAGCGCAGACATCAACCCCTTGGTTCGCCGGAACTACCCGGCCGACTGGACCGATCTGGACACCCGCGCGGTGGACACCATCCGGGTGCTGGCCGCCGACGCGGTGCAGCACTGTGGCAGTGGCCACCCCGGCACGGCCATGTCGCTGGCGCCGACCGCCTACACGCTGTTCCAGCGGGTGATGCGGCACGACCCGAGCGATCCGGAGTGGACCGGCCGGGACCGGTTCGTGCTGTCGGCCGGGCACAGCAGCCTCACCCTCTACATCCAGCTCTTCCTGGCCGGCTACGGCCTGGAGATGGAGGACCTCAAGCAGCTGCGCAAGTGGGGCTCGCGCACCCCCGGCCACCCGGAGTACGGACACACCGCCGGGGTGGAGACCACCACCGGGCCGCTCGGCCAGGGCCTGGCCAACGCGGTCGGCATGGCGATGGCCGCCCGGCGGGAACGCGGCCTGTTCGACCCGGACGCCGCGCCCGGCGAGAGCCCGTTCGACCACTTCGTCTACGTGATCGCCTCCGACGGCGACATCGAGGAGGGCGTGACGTCCGAGGCGTCGTCGCTGGCCGGCCGCCAGGAGCTGGGCAACCTGGTGGTGATCTACGACGACAACAAGATCTCCATCGAGGACGACACGTCGATCGCGATGTCCGAGGACACCGCGGCTCGCTACGAGGCGTACGGCTGGCACGTCCAGGTCGTCGAGGGCGGCGAGGACGTGGTGGCCATCGAGGAGGCCATCAAGCAGGCGCGCGCCGAGACCGGGCGTCCGTCGCTGATCCTGCTGCGCACGGTCATCGGCTACCCCGCGCCGAAGCTGCAGAACACCGGCAAGGCGCACGGCGCGGCGCTGGGCGAGGAGGAAGTCGCCGCGGTCAAGCGGATCCTCGGCTTCGACCCCGAGCAGCACTTCGTGATCGAGGACGACGTGCTGGCGCACACCCGCAAGGCGGTGGAACGCGGCAAGCAGGCGCACGCGGAGTGGCAGCGGAAGTTCGACGCGTGGGCGGAGGCCAACCCGGAGCGCAAGCGGCTGTTCGACCGGCTGGCCGCCCGCGAGCTGCCTGCCGGCTGGACCGAGAAGCTGCCCTCCTGGGAGCCGGACGAGAAGGGCATCGCCACCCGCAAGGCCTCCGGCGCGGTGATCAACGCCATCGCCGGCGTGCTGCCCGAGCTGTGGGGCGGTTCGGCCGACCTGGCGGAGAGCAACAACACGCTGATCAAGGACGCCGACTCGTTCGGCCCGGAGAAGGCCAGCACCGGGATGTTCAAGGCCACCCCGTACGGCCGCAACCTGCACTTCGGGGTGCGCGAGCACGCCATGGGCGCGATCCTCAACGGCATCGCGCTGCACGGCGGCACCCGGCCGTACGGCGGCACGTTCCTGATCTTCTCCGACTACATGCGCCCGGCGGTGCGGCTGGCCGCGCTGATGAAGCAGCCGGTGATCTACGTCTGGACGCACGACTCCATCGGACTCGGCGAGGACGGCCCGACCCACCAGCCGATCGAGCACCTCGCCGCGCTGCGGGCCATTCCCGGCCTGAACGTGGCGCGCCCGGCCGACGCCAACGAGACGGCGGCGGTGTGGCGGCGCGCGCTGGAGATCACCGACGCACCCACCGGAATAGCGCTGACCCGGCAGAACGTTCCGGTACTTGCCAACACCTCGGCCGAAGGCGTGGCCAAGGGAGGTTACGTGCTCGGTGATTACGGCAACCCGGAGGACGAGCACGTCGTGCTCATCGCGACCGGATCGGAGGTACAGCTGGCGGTCAAGGCGGCCGAGCAGCTGGCCGGCGAGGGCATCGCGGCCCGTGTGGTGTCGATGCCCTGCGTGGAGTGGTTCGACGCGCAGGACCAGTCCTACCGCGACTCGGTCATCCCGCCGAACGTGCGGGCCAGGGTGGCCGTGGAGGCGGGTGTCGCGCAGCCGTGGCACCGGTTCGTCGGCGACGCGGGCGAGGTGGTCGGCATCGAGCACTTCGGCGCATCGGCCGACTGGCAGACGCTGTTCCGCGAGTTCGGCATCACCGTCGAGGCGGTGGTGAACGCCGCCAAGAGGTCGCTCGAGAAGGTCAAGCAGCGCAACGGATGAGAAGGGTCACCGACACCATGACTTCACCCACCCGCCTCGCCGGGTTGTCCGCCGCCGGGGTCTCGGTCTGGCTGGACGACCTGTCTCGCGAGCACATCAGGTCCGGCAAGCTGGCCCGGCTCATCGCCGAGTACCACGTCGTCGGCGTCACCACGAATCCGACCATCTTCGCCAACGCGCTCGCCAACGGGCAGGCCTACGACGAGCAGGTGCGCGAACTGGCCAAGCGCGGCGCCGACCTGGAGCAGGCGGTGCGTGAGCTCACCACCACCGACGTGCGCGACGCGTGCGACGTGTTCCTGGAGACGTTCCAGTCCACCGGCGGTGTCGACGGCCGGGTGTCCATCGAGGTGGACCCGCGTATGGCACGGGACGCCGAGAAGACCGTGGTGGAGGCGCTGGACCTGGCCAAGACCATCGACCGGCCCAACCTGTTGGTGAAGATCCCGGCCACCGAGGAGGGGCTGCCTGCCATCACCCGGGTGCTGTCCGAAGGGGTCAGCGTCAACGTCACGCTGATCTTCTCCATCGAGCGGTACCGCCAGGTGATGGAGGCCTTCTTCGCCGGGATGGAGCAGGCCAAGGCCAACGGACACGACCTGAGCCGGATCCACTCGGTCGCGTCGTTCTTCGTGTCCCGGGTGGACACCGAGATCGACAAGCGGCTGCAGGAGATCGGCACCGACGAGGCGAAGGCGCTGCTCGGCAAGGCGGCGGTGGCCAACGCCCGGCGGGCATGGGCGGCCTACCAGGAGGTCTTCGCCGGCCAGCGGTGGCAGGCGCTGAAGGACGCGGGGGCCAACCCGCAGCGCCCGCTGTGGGCGTCGACCGGCACCAAGAACCCGGAGTACTCCGACACGCTCTACGTCGACGAGTTGATCTACCCGGGAACGGTCAGCACGATGCCGGAGAAGACGCTGCTCGCCGCGGCCGATCATGCCAAGCTGGAGGCCTCCGACGACAGCGATCCGGACGAGGTCTTCCAGCGGCTGGCCGACCTCGGCGTCGACCTGGACGACGTCTTCCGGGTGTTGGAGGACGAAGGCGTGAGCAAGTTCGACAAGTCGTGGTCCGAGCTGCTGGAGACGGTCAACGGTCAGCTCGTGGCCGCCAGCGAGGGGTGAGTGTGACCGACAGCGTGACGATCGCCGCGGAGCTCGCGGCGGCTGCCGAAGGCCATGTTCAGCGGCTCGTCGAGCAGCGGGCCGCGTCCCGGATCAGCGAGCAGGATCCCACGCTGTGGGGACCGGCGGCCGAGGCCGAGGCCGCGATCCGGCTGGGATGGACGAAGCTGCACGCCACGTCGCGCGATCTGATCGGCGACGTGGCGACGTTGCGATCCGAGCTGGCAGGCGAAGGCATCGAGCGGGTGGTGCTGGCAGGCATGGGCGGCTCGTCGCTGGCCCCGGAGGTGATCAGCCGCACCGAAGGGGTCCCGCTGACCATCCTGGACACCACCGACCCCGGCCAGGTGGCCGACGCGCTGGCCGGCGACCTGAACCGCACCGTGCTGGTGGTGTCGTCGAAGTCCGGCACCACGGTGGAGACCGACAGCCAGCGCCGGATCTTCGCCCAGGCGTTCGCCGAGCAGAACCCGGGCGTCGACCCGGGGCGCCGGATGATCGTGGTGACCGACCCCGGGTCCCCGCTGGCCGAGCTGGCCGACAAGGAGGGCTACCGCAGGCTGTTCCTGGCCGACCCGAACGTCGGCGGCCGGTATTCGGCGTTGTCGGCGTTCGGCCTGGTGCCCGCCGGGCTGGCCGGTGCGGACATCGCCCGCCTGCTGGACCAGGCGGCGGTGATCCGGGAGAAGCTGGCCGCGGACGATCCGCAGAACCCGGCGATCCGGCTGGCCGCCGCGCTGGCGGCGGCGCACGACAACGGCGCGGAGAAGCTGGTCATCGCCGATCACGACTCCGGCATTCCCGGCCTGGGTGACTGGATCGAGCAGCTGATCGCCGAGTCCACCGGCAAGGACCGCACCGGTGTGCTGCCGGTGATCGTCGAATCGGTGGACGCGCCCGGTTTCGCCGACGCGGGTGCGGACGCCACCACCGTCGCCATCGGCGAGCCCGTCGACGGTGCGGCGGTGTCGGTGCGGCTGCAGCTGGGCGAGCAGTTCCTGTTCTGGGAGTACGTCACGGCACTGCTGGGCAGCCTGCTGAGCATCAACCCGTTCGACCAGCCGGACGTCGAGGCGGCCAAGAAGGCGGCCCGCGGTCTGCTCGACTCCCCCGGTGCCGAGCAGCCGGAGCCTGCGCTGACCGCAGGCGCGGTGCAGGTGTTCCCCGGGCCGGGGGTCAGCGCAGGTGGCGACCTCACCGAGACGATACGGAAGTTCGCCGAGCAGATTCCCGAGGGCGGTTACCTGGCCGTGCAGGCGTACCTGAATCGCGAGGACGATGCGTCCGCTTCGCTGCTGCGCACCGAGCTGGCCAAGCGCACCGGGCGGCAGGTGACTTTCGGCTGGGGGCCGCGGTTCCTGCACAGCACCGGCCAGTACCACAAGGGCGGCCATCCGAACGGCGCCTTCCTGCAGATCACCGGCGACTCGCCGGACGACCTGGAGGTGCCCGGCCGGCCGTACACGCTGGGCGAGCTGCAGCTGGCGCAGGCCCTCGGTGACGGCCAGGTGCTGAGCGACCTCCAGCGGCCGGTGCTGCGGCTGCACCTGGCCGACCGGGCGGCAGGCCTGGCCGACGTGGTCCGGGCGATCCAGGGACTGTGATGCCCGCCAACTGGGTCAATCCGCTGCGTGACGAGCGCGACAAGCGGCTGCCGCGCATCGCGGGGCCGTGCGGCCTGGTGATCTTCGGGGTGACTGGTGACCTGTCGCGCAAGAAGCTCATGCCCGCGGTGTACGACCTGGCCAACCGCGGATTGCTGCCGCCGGGTTTCTCGCTGGTCGGCTTCGCCCGCCGGGACTGGGCCGACCAGGATTTCGGTCAGCTGGTGCACGATTCGGTGCGCGAGCACGCCCGCACGCCGTTCCGCGAGCACGTGTGGGCCCGGCTGGCCGAAGGCATCCGGTTCGTCCAGGGCTCGTTCGACGACGACGAAGCGTTCCGGCAGCTGGCCAAGACGGTGGCCGAGCTGGACGAGCAGCGCGGCACCGGCGGCAACCACGCGTTCTACCTGTCCATCCCGCCCGGCGCGTTCCCCACGGTCACCCGGCAGCTGGCCGAGCACGGCCTGGCCGGTGGCGGGCAGCCGCCCGGGGTGTGGCGGCGGGTGGTGATCGAGAAGCCGTTCGGCCACGACCTGCAGTCGGCGATCGAGCTGAACCAGGTGGTCAACTCGGTGTTCGACGAGGAGTCGGTGTTCCGCATCGACCACTACCTGGGCAAGGAGACGGTGCAGAACATCCTGGCGCTGCGGTTCGCCAACCAGCTGTTCGAGCCGATCTGGAACGCCAACTACGTCGACCACGTGCAGATCACCATGGCCGAGGACATCGGCCTGGCCGGCCGCGCCGGGTACTACGACGGCATCGGCGCCGCGCGGGACGTGATCCAGAACCACCTGCTGCAGCTGCTGGCGTTCACCGCGATGGAGGAGCCGCTGTCGTTCGAGCCGTCTCAGCTGCGCGCCGAGAAGGTCAAGGTGCTGCGGGCCACCAAGGCGGTCGAGCCGTTCGACGAGACCACCGCGCGCGGCCAGTACACCGGCGGCTGGCAGGGCGGCGTGAAAGTGCGCGGCCTGCTCGAGGAGGAAGGGTTCGCCAAGGATTCGACCACCGAGACCTACGCGGCGGTGACGCTGGCCGTGCAGAACCGCCGCTGGGCCGGGGTGCCGTTCTACCTGCGCACCGGCAAGCGGCTGGGCCGCCGGGTGACGGAGATCGCGGTGGTGTTCAAACGCGCGCCGCACCTGCCGTTCGACCACACCGCCACCGAGGAGCTGGGCCAGAACGCGCTGGTCGTCCGCATCCAGCCGGACGAGGGGGTCACGCTGCGGTTCGGGTCCAAGGTGCCCGGCTCGACCATGGAAGTCCGGGACGTGACGATGGACTTCGGCTACGGGCACGCGTTCACCGAGTCCTCGCCGGAGGCCTACGAGCGGCTGATCCTGGACGTGCTGCTGGGTGAACCGTCGCTGTTCCCCGGCAACGAGGAAGTCGAGCTGTCCTGGCAGATCCTGGACCCGGTGCTCAAGCACTGGGAACGCTCCGGCACCCGGCCGGAACCGTACCCGCCGGGCAGCTGGGGCCCGCCGAGCGCCGACGCGCTGCTGGCCAGGACCGGACGACACTGGAGGCGGCCGTGATCGTCGACTTGCCGTCCACCACGGCGTCCCAGATCAACGCCAAGCTGGTCGACCTGCGGCTGCGTGGTGGCGCGGTGGCGCTGGGCCGGGTGCTGACCCTGGTCATCGTCACGGACGACTCCACCGAGCTGGAGGACGCCATCGAGGCGGCCAACGACGCCTCGCGCATGCACCCGGCGCGGATCATCGTGGCGGCCCGCGGATCCCGGTCCGCGGCACCGCGGATCGACGCGCAGATCCGGGTCGGCGGCGACGCCGGCGCCGGTGAGGTGATCGTGCTGCGGTTGTACGGGGCGCTGGCCAGGGAAGCCGAGACGGCGGTGATGCCGCTGCTGCTGCCGGACGCTCCGATCGTCACGTGGTGGCCGGGTGCGGGCCCGCGCAATCCGTCGGCGGACCCGCTCGGGGCGCTCGCGCAGCGCCGGATCACCGATTCGGCAGCGGAACGCAATCCCGTGCGCGCCCTGCGGGCACGGGCGGAGCACTACGCCGACGGCGACACCGACCTGGCATGGGCACGGCTGACGCTGTGGCGGGCGCAGCTGGTGGCCGCACTCGACCTGCCCCCGTTCGAGCCGGTGACCAGCGCGACCGTGACTGGGCAGTCCGACTCGCCGTCGACCGAGCTGCTGGCCGGCTGGCTGCTCGACTACCTGCAGGTGCCGGTGCGCCGGATGAAGGCCGAGGAAGGCCAGCAGGGCATCGTGGGCGTGCGGTTGGAGCGCGCCTCCGGGCCGATCGAGCTGTACCGGCCGGACGGGCGGATCGGCACCCTGTCGCAGCCCGGCCAGCCGACCCGTCGCATCGCTCTGCAGCGGCGCAACGTGTCGGACGTGTTGACCGAGGAACTGCACCGGCTGGATCCGGACGAGATCTACGCCAGGGCGCTGGCCGGTGTGCGGCAGTTGAAGGCCAGGAGGAAGGCAGGGGTGGCGTGACCCGGCACATCGTGGTGCATCGCAACGCCGAGTCGCTGGCTGCGGCCACCGCCGCGCGGCTGGTGACGAAGCTGGTCGACGTGCAAGCGGCGAAGGGCTCGGCGTCGTTGGTGTTGACCGGCGGCGGCGTCGGGATCGCCACCTTGGAGCAGCTGCGCCGCTCCCCCGCGTGCGATGCCGTCGACTGGTCCAACGTGGACATCTACTGGGGGGACGAGCGCTTCGTCCCGGCAGGCGACCCGGAGCGCAACGAGCTGCAAGCCCGACAGGCGCTGCTGGACCACGTGCCGGTCGATCCCGATCGCGTTCATCCGATGCCGGCGTCCGACGGGCCGTACGGGGACAACCCGGAAGCTGCGGCGGCCGCCTACGCGGACTTGCTCGCCGAGCATGCCGGGCGCAGCCACCATCGTGGCGTCCCGGTGTTCGACCTGCTCCTGCTCGGCATGGGCGGGGAGGGCCACACCGCGTCGATCTTCCCCGAATCGCCCGCCGTGTATGCGGTGGACAGCACGGTGGTGGCGGTACGCAACTGCCCCAAGCCGCCGCCGACCCGGATTTCGCTGACCCTGCCTGCCATTCGCCGGGCTGCCGAGGTGTGGGTGATCACCGCGGGTGAGTCGAAGGCCGACGCGGTGGCCCTGGCCCTGTCGGGGGCGGGTGAGGTGCAGATCCCGGTGGCCGGGGTGAGCGGTCAGGTGCGCACCCGGTGGCTGATCGACGCGGCGGCGGCAAGTCGCATTCCGCGCGCAGAGTTCCCGCTGCTGGCCTGACGGCTGTCCGGCCGGCTCTTCCCCTGTCCGGTCACCCGTGACGGGCCCTGTCGTCCACCTGGGCAGGTGAAATGACCGTGCCCGCTACCCGGCCGGTGACGGGTTCCGGGCCGGCAAGCGTCCACTTGGGGTAACGCCTTCCCGGGCAGGATGACACGCGTTCGCAGGACCCGTACGCGGCAACTTCATTGGCCTTGCCGGGTATCGCCGGAAATATACCTTTGCATCTGCACACAATTTGGGAAAGTTGACCACCGCGCGTCCCCTTCGAGTGATCTCCGGCATCTCCACAAGTGAGAGCGGTGCCGCGCACCGTGTGCATTCACGACGGCCTTCGTCCGCGACGCGAGGCCTGCCGTGGTTGTGCAGTGAGATCAACTGGAGGTCGGGGACACATGAGCATCCAGAACATCTCGACACCGCCGTTGCGGTTCGGGAATGTGCGGCCGGTCAGGGTCCTCACATGGCCGGACGTGCCCGCGCTGCTGCGTCGACCGAGCACGCGGACCCTGCTGATCGACGTGGCCGTGATCGCGATCGCCGCACTGGACGTCTGGCTTGCCGTCCCCGGTGTACCCGTCGGAACCGAGTCGACGGTGCTGTCCTGGCTGGCCTGCGCCGCGTTGCTGTTCCGCCGCCGGTTCCCGTTGGCGGCCGTGCTCGGCACGGTACCCGGGTTCTTCGCCGGCTGGGCGCAGCTCGCCGCCATGATCGCCGTCGGCTATCTGGCCTACCGCGTCGGCATGTCCTGGAAGACCTGGCTGGGCGCCGGCCTGGTGTTCCTGTGCCGCTTCGTCACCTGGCCACTGCCGGAGATGGCCGACCTGCCTTGGCAGCAGTACGGGCTGGACGTGATCTACGGCGGCGTGGTGGCCGCCATGCCGGTCGCCATCGGGCTGCTGGTTGCGATGCGGCAGGACCTGCTCCGCCGGTATCGCGAGCTGGAAGAGAACCAGCTTCGTGAGCGGCACGCCTACGCTCGCGCAGTCCGCGCCGACGAGCGGGCCAAGCTGGCGCGGGAGATGCACGACGTCGTCTCCCACGAAGTCACGTTGATCGCCATGCAGGCCAACGCGATGGAATGTGCGAGCTCCCCGGACGCCATGAAGCGCGCAGCGGAGTCGATCCGCTCGCTCAGCACGCGCGCCCTCGAGGAGTTGCGTTCCCTGCTCGGCATGCTGCGGGCGGACAGTGACGAAGAGCTGCCCGCACCGGGATTGGATGCGCTCGGCAGACTGGTTCGTGACGTCGACGTTCCGGTACGCCTCACCGTCGAGCAGTTGCCGGCCGACATCCCGCCGCAGGTCTCCGCCGCTGCTTTCCGCACGGTGCAAGAGGCGTTGACCAACGTGCACAAGCATGCTCCCGGGGCCACCGCCACGATCCGAGTGCACTACGCCTACCAGGAGCTGCGGGTCGAGGTGCGCAACGACAAGCCACGCGAACGGCCCCGCTGCACGCCCAAACTGCCGTCCGGCGGCCATGGGCTGGCTGGGCTGGCCGAGCGCGCCATGCTGCTGAACGGTACGTTCCACGCCCGCTCGACAGCCGACGGTGGATTCGAGGTGCGGGCGCACTACCCGCTGAAACAGTGACGGTCATGGCGTGACCGCGAACTCCGGCTGAGGCGCGACCCATCCCTCGGCCACCATGATGTCCCGCGCCCTGGCCCGCCTCGCCGGGTCGCCCGCCGCTCGCACGAATTCTTCCGGTGTCTTGCCGAACAGCGCGCGAAGCTCGGGCGAGCGACCGAGCAGATCACGCAGCAAGGCGCGCTGATCGCCGAGCCGACGCGGCCGACCATTCTCGTCGACGAGGCAGCCCCACCGGCCGGCGTACACGTCACAGTCGACCGTCCCGCCCACCAGCGGAACCTGGACCGGCATCGGCAAGGGCACACGCCGGTAGTTGGGCTCGGTCCGGTCCACGGCAGCCAGCTGATCGCTGTCCAACCACACCACGACAAGGCGGTGCCGTTCCCCGGGAGCACTGATCGGCGCCGCAGGGACATAGCGTTGCGGACTGACGTGGGCCGACACGCCGACCGCCAGACCCTCGACCTCAGCGGCCGTCATGGGCACGACGGCCGGCGAACCCAGCTTCGCAGCGAGGCGTTCCGGCGACGCGTTCGCCCCCACGGCGAGCACCGGATGGCGCGCTTCGAGTGGCACGGCGTCCAGCGCGGCCAGGTCCTCTGCCAGCTGCCGACGATCGGCGACCCGTTCGAACCGGCCGTGCACGAGACAACCGGAACCGGCCGCGGGCCTGCCCGGGTAGCCGAGCGGGTCCACGGCCGGATCCGGCGTGGTCACTTCCCTTCGCGACGCTTGCGCAACCGCTCCAGGGCTTCGGCGAGGATAGCGGCGCCCTCTTCGTCGGTGCGGCGTTCCTTCACGTACGCGAAATGCGTCTTGTACGGCTCGGGCCGTTTCGGCTTCGGGGGGTTCTCCGGGTCACGCCCGGCAGGCAGCCCGCAGCTCGGGCACTCCCACTCGTCGGGAATTTCCGCGCCGACGGCGAAGTACGGCCGCGATTCGTGCTTGTTCAGACACCAGTACGAGACCGGCACGCGCGGAACCGGCTCGCCACGCTCGGACTCAGTGCTTGGGCCGCCACCACCGATTCTGGTTCCCCGAATAGCGCTACCGCCACTCACCATAGGTGTTCACACCCCTACCTTCGCGCTGACTGATCGCGCTGACATGCCGCGAGCGTGGAACGCCGACGGTCACACCTTGAGCAGCAGGCCGAGCCCCACCACGCAGATCATCCAGATCGCTCCGATGAACAGCGTGATGCGGTCCAGGTTCTTCTCCGCCACGCTGGACCCGGCAAGGCTCGACTGGGTGCCACCACCGAACAGCGAGGACAAGCCGCCACCGCGTCCCTTGTGCAGCAGAACGGCGATGATCAGCAGAATGCTGGAGACCACCAGCAGGATTTGCAGGAAGAGCTTCATCGTGTCCTCGTTGCGGATGTCGGCTTTCGCGTCACGTGCTGGTCAAGGCTACCCGGGCCGGTTCACCGCTACGGCAGCGGCCCTCCGGCGGCGAGCGCGCACAGCTTGGTGAACTCGTCCGCGTCCAGGCTCGCCCCGCCCACCAGCGCGCCGTCGATGTCCGGCTGCTTGATCAAGTCGGCGATGTTGCTGGCCTTCACCGATCCGCCGTAGAGCACGCGGAGTCCGTCGGCCAGCTCCTGCCCGTACTTGGCGGCGATGGTGGAGCGGATCGCCGCGCACACCTCCTGCGCGTCCGACGGGGTGGCCACCCGGCCGGTGCCGATCGCCCACACCGGTTCGTAGGCGATCACCACGTTCTCGACCTGCTCGGCCTTGAGCCCCTTCAGCCCGGCCACCACCTGGGCGGTGGTGTGCTCGATGTGCTTGCCCTCCTCCCGCACCTCGAGCTTCTCCCCCACGCACAGGATCGGGCTGATGCCGTGCTTGAGCGCCGCCCGCACCTTCTTGTTGATCAGCTCGTCGGACTCCGCGTGGTACTCACGCCGCTCCGAGTGGCCGACCGTGACGAACGAGCAGCCCAGCTTGGCCAGCATCGGGCCGGACACGTCGCCGGTGTAGGCGCCGCTGTCGTGCGGGGACAAGTCCTGCGCACCGTAGGTGAGCAGCAACTTGTCCCCGTCGACCAGCGTCTGGACGCTGCGGATGCTGGTGAACGGCGGCAGCACGGCCACGTCCACCTTGGCGTAGTACTTCTCCGGCAACGTGAAAGCGATCTTCTGCACCAGGGCGATCGCCTCGAGATGGGTGCAGTTCATCTTCCAGTTGCCGGCGATCAGCGGTTTGCGGCTCACGAGCGCTCCAGAACGTCGATACCGGGCAGCGTCTTGCCCTCCAGGAACTCCAGCGACGCGCCGCCGCCGGTGGAGATGTGCGAGAAGGACTCCTCGGCCAGGCCGAGCTGGCGCACCGCAGCGGCGGAGTCGCCACCACCGACCACCGAGAACGCCTCGGACTTCCCGATCGCCTCGGCCACGCCGCGAGTGCCCGCGGCGAACGGCGCCATCTCGAACACACCCATCGGGCCGTTCCAGAACACCGTGCGCGCCTCCGCCAGCACCTGGCCGAACGCCGCCACCGTCTGCGGCCCGACGTCCAGGCCGAGCCAGGACTCCGGAATCGAGTCGGCGGCCACGGTCTGCGTGTTGGCGTCCGCGGCGAACTTGTCGGCGACCACCACGTCCTGCGGGAGGACCAGCTTGTCACCCGCGTCGGCGAGCAGCCGCTTGCAGGTGTCGATCATGTCCTCTTCCAGCAGCGAGCCGCCGACCGCGTGGCCCTGGGCGGCCAGGAACGTGAAGCACATGCCCCCGCCGACCAGCAGCTTGTCCACCCTGGGCAGCAGCGCCTCGATCACCGCGAGCTTGTCGGAGACCTTCGAGCCGCCGAGCACGACGACGTACGGCCGCTCCACCTCGCCCTCGGTGAGCTTGCGCAGCACCTCGACCTCGGACAGCACCAGACCGCCGGCGTACGCGGGCAATTCGCGCGCCACGTCGTACACCGAGGCCTGCTTGCGGTGCACGACGCCGAAGCCGTCCGAGACGAATGCGGCGCCGGCACCGACCAACGCGGCGAGCTCACGAGCGAACTCGCCGCGCTCCGCGTCGTCCTTGCTGGTCTCCCGCGGGTCGAACCGTACGTTCTCCAGCAGCGCCACCTGACCGTCGGCCAGCCCGGCCACCGTGGCCTTGGCGCTCTCGCCCACCACGTCGGCGGCCAGCCGCACGTCCTTGCCGAGCAGCTCGCCCAACCGGGCGGCCACCGGAGCCAGCGAGAACGCCGGGTCCGGCTTGCCCTTGGGGCGGCCCAGGTGCGCGGTCACCACGACGCGCGCACCGGCCTCGGCCAGCTTGGCGATGCCAGGCAGGGCGGCCCGCACCCGGCCGTCGTCGGTGATCTTGTCGCCGTCCAGCGGCACGTTCAGGTCGGCACGGACCAGCACCGTGCGGCCGGACACGCCCTCTTGCAGCAGGTCGTCCAGCGTCTTCAGCACAGTCGCCCGATCCCGTCAGCTGAGCTTGGCGCCGACCAGCTTGCACAGGTCGACGAGCCGGTTCGAGTAGCCCCACTCGTTGTCGTACCAGCCGACCACCTTGACCTGGTTGCCGATCACCTTGGTCAGCGGCGCGTCGTAGATGCACGACGCCGGGTCGGTGACGATGTCGGCGGACACGATCGGGTCCTCGTTGTAGGTCAGGATGCCCTTCAGCGGGCCCTCGGCCGCGGCCCGGAAGGCCTCGTTGACCTCGTCCACGGTGGTCTCGCGGGACAGCGTCGCGGTCAGGTCCGTGGTCGAACCGGTGGGCACCGGGACACGCAGCGCGTACCCGTCCAGCTTGCCGTTCAGCTCCGGCAGCACCAGGCCGATCGCCTTGGCCGCGCCGGTGGAGGTCGGCACGATGTTCAGCGCCGCGGCACGAGCCCTGCGCAGGTCGCGGTGCGGACCGTCCTGCAGGTTCTGGTCCTGCGTGTAGGCGTGAATCGTGGTCATCAGGCCACGTTCGATACCGAATGCGTCGTGCAGCGTCTTGGCCAGCGGCGCCAGGCAGTTCGTGGTGCAGGACGCGTTGGAGATGATGGTCTGCGACCCGTCGTAGGCCTCGTGGTTGACGCCCATCACCACGGTCAGGTCCTCACCCTTGGCGGGCGCGGAGATGATGACCTTCTTGGCGCCTCCCTTGACGTGCTTGGCCGCGTCCTCGGCCTTGGTGAAACGGCCGGTGGACTCCACCACCACGTCCACCCCGAGGTCGCCCCACGGCAGGTTCTCCGGGTCGCGCTCGGCGAACACCCGCACCTGCTTGCCGCCGACGACGATGCCGTCGTCGTCGGAGCTGATCTCGGCATCGAGCTTGCCGAGCACGCTGTCGTACTTCAGCAAGTGCGCCAACGTCGCGTTGTCAACCAGGTCGTTGACCGCCACGATCTCGATGTCGGAAGCGGACGCCTGGACGGCCCGGAAGAAGTTGCGGCCGATCCTGCCGAAGCCGTTCACACCTACGCGCACCGTCACGAGTGATATCTCCTCTGAATCGAATCGGCTCTGCCCCTCCACCATAGCGGGTCACCCGGTCAGCTCACGTGCCAGTGGGGTGGGAAACTTCGGCACGGCCCGCACGTCACCGAGGCACTCGCCCAACCGGGCAACTTCGGCGTCCACCCGGGCCATGACGTCTGCTCCGACGTCGGTCAGCAGCCGGTAGACGATCTCGCCGCCGGGCCGCTGTCCCCACACGCCGACGATGCGCCCGTCCGCCCACACCGTCGGGCAGACGTTGCCGCTGCCGTCGAACACCGCCTTGCGGTGCTCACCCACGTAGAAGGAGCGTTCCGCCCAGCCCATCGCGGTGGGATCGAGCTCGGGCAGCAGTGCGACCCACGGCTCGGGCTCCGGCACCGGGGCCAGATCGTCCGGCAGGGCGATGCCGGGACCGCAGTCCAGCTCGACCTCGACCGGGCCGACGGCGGCAAGCGCCTTGCGGGTCTGCGCCATGGTCCAGCCGGTCCACCACTTCAGGTCCGCAACCTGCGCGGGCCCGAACGCACCCAGCCAGCGCCGGGCCAGCTCGGCCCTGGCCGCGTCCGGGTCCGGCTTCTCCTGGTCGCCCAGCCAGCTGTCCATCGGCTCCCAGACGTATTGCGAGGACAACCAGCTGCCCCGGGGACGGCCGCGCACGATGCGCCCCTCGGCGGCCAACAACGCGACCACACTTCCCGCGACATTGACCAACGACTCGTACTTCTTGCCCGGTGACAACAGCAGCTTCTGCCGCAGCGAGGGAACGTCGCCGGCGAGCTGTTGCGTGGTCGCCGACCCGCGGGCCCGCAGTGCCCGCTCGGTCTCGTCCATCACCGTCGCCAGCCATGTTTCGGCGTCGGGCACGGGCTCCGGATGACCGTTCCGCGTCAGCTGCTGCACCAGCCTGCGGCGCTCCCGGGCGGCGACGTCGTCGGTGCACGCCGCTTGCACCACCGGCGCCAGCTCCCTGGGGACGACGAACACGGTCCGCCGCATGCCGAGCACGCGCACCAGCGACCGGTCGTCGTACAGGGCTTGCTCGACCGCAGCTGTGGACGGCTTGCGCATGCGGACGAGAGCCGACAGGAACACCGAGGACGGGTTGGTGGCATGCAGCGCCACCAACCCATCGGCCACCTGGGTGATGTCGTCCGCCCTGTCCTGGGCGGCCAGCATGTGCCGCCGGGCAAGGCGCGCGCGGCGCTGCGCCTCGTCGATCCGCATGCGTCGTTTCTAACAAGGACAGCCGACAGAACCGGGCAGCTTCGACGCGCGTGCGGTTCCGCTCCGGTCTGGATTTCGTCGTGCATCCAGTGGACGCAGCTTCGGTGCGCGTGCGGTTCCGCTCCGACCTGGGCGGACGTTCGCGGCGCCTGGCGAAATTCACTGGGCACCCCGCTGTCTGCCGCATACGCTGCGGTCATGGTGAGCTGGGAACAAGTCGTGGCGTTCTCCGCGCTGGCCTTCGTCCTGGTGGCCACACCGGGCCCCAGCGTGATGTTCGTGGTGAGCCGTGCGCTGACCACCGGGCGCAGGCAGGCGCTGATGACCGTGGCAGGCAATGCCGCCGGCGTGTACCTGCAGGTCGTGGGTGTGGCGTTCGGGCTCGGGGCGCTGGTGGAACGCTCCGTGGTCGCCTTCACCGTGCTCAAGGTGGCCGGCGCCGCCTACCTGGTGTACCTGGGGGTGCAGGCGATCCGGAACCGCCGCGCGCTCGTCGCGGCGGCCGCGGAGCCGCCCGCGCTGACTCCCCGGCGAGCCCTGGCGGCCTTGCGCGACGGTGTCGTCTTCGGGTTCTGCAACCCGAAGTCCATCGTGTTCTTCGCTGCGGTCATGCCCCAGTTCGTCGACCACACCGCGGGCAACGTGACGCAGCAGGTGCTGCTGCTCGGGTTGGCCGTGCCCGCGATCGCCCTGGTGCTGGACAGCACGTGGGCGCTGGCCGCGGGTACCGCCCGGCAGTGGCTGGCCCGCTCCCCGCGCCGGCTGGCCACGGTCAGCGGCTCCGGCGGCGCGGTCATGATCGGCCTGGGCACCGGGCTGCTGATGACCTCGCGCAGCTGATCCGCGCCGAGCGGGGCGGCGCCGCCCCGCTCGTGTGTCCGCGCGCTGAGATGCCGGGCCAGGTGGAGCCCGCTGCGCACGTGCGCGCTCCACCCGGTGGCGCCTGTCCACACGGTGGCGCCTACGAGTGCTCCTCGAGCATTTCCTCGGTCACCGCCGACTCGGTGTTCGGGATGCCGAGCTCGGCGGCGCGCTTGTCGGCCATCGCCAGCAGGCGGCGGATGCGGCCCGCCACGGCATCCTTGGTCATCGGTGGATCGGCCAGCTGGCCCAGCTCCTCCAGCGAGGCCTGGCGATGCTTCAGCCGCAGCTTCCCGGCGGCCATCAGGTGCTCGGGTGCGGAATCCCCCAGGATCTCGATCGCCCGCTGCACGCGCGCGGCCGCGGCCACCGCCGCCCGCGCGGACCGGCGCATGTTCGCGTCGTCGAAGTTGGCCAGCCGGTTCGCCGTGGCCCGCACTTCCCGCCGCATGCGGTGCTCTTCCCACTGCAGGACGCTGCTGTGCGCGCCCAGCCTGGTCAGCAGCGCTCCGATCGCGTCGCCGTCCCGGACCACGACCCGGTCCGCCCCGCGCACCTCGCGGGACTTCGCCTGGATTCCCATGCGCCGCGCCGCCCCGACCAGCGCCAGCGCCGCTTCCGGGCCCGGGCAGGTGATCTCCAGCGACGACGACCGGCCGGGTTCGGTGAGCGAGCCGTGCGCGAGGAAGGCGCCCCGCCACGCCGCTTCGGCGTCGGCGATGCCGCCGGACACCACCGACGCGGGCAAGCCGCGCACCGGACGGCCGCGGTGGTCGATCAGCCCGGTCTGCCTGGCCAGGCTCTCTCCGTCCTTGACCACCCGTACCACGTACTTGGTCCCCCGCCGCAGGCCGCTGGAGGTGATCACGTGCACGTCGGACTGGTGCCCGTACAGCTCGTGAATCTCCTTGCGCAGCCGCCGCGCCACCGACCCGGTGTCCAGCTCCGCCTCGATGATCACCCGGCCGCCGACGATGTGCAGGCCGCCCGCGAACCGCAACATCGCGGCCACCTCGGACTTGCGCGGCCCGATCTTGGTGATCTGCAGCCTGCTCAGTTCGTCCTTCACCGCTGCGGTCATCGCCACCGCTGATCACCCCCGCCCCACGGCCCTGGCGGCCCCGCCGCCTCGTCCTTCATCAGTCCTACTCCCTCTCCATCCCCAGAGCGTTACGCACCACGGCCGCCAGCGCATTTGGATCATGCCTGCGGCCGTTGCCGTCGGCCACGTCGGCCAGCACCGCGCGGGCACCGAGCCGCTCCGCAGCCGCCCGGAGCCTGCTCGGCGCGGGCACCGACTTCCGGTCGGCGATCACCGCTTCGGCTTTCAGTTCCGGCGCATGCTGTCCCAGTACGTGCAGGTGCTGCTCCGGCGAGAAACCCGCCGTCTCGCCCGGCTGGGGAACCAGGTTGAGCACGATCACCTTACGCGCTGTGGTGCGGATCAGCGCCTCGTGCAGGTCCGGGACCAGCAGGTGCACCAGCACGCTGGTGAACCACGATCCGGGGCCGAGCAGCACCACGTCCGCGTCCAGCACCGCCTGCACCGCCGCCTGGCAGGCCCGCGGCGGCTTCCCGTCCGCGTTGTGCAACCGGATCTGCCGCACCCGGCCCGGCGTGGCGGCGACCGCGACCTGGCCGCGGATGACACTCACCGCGTCCGGGTCACCCGACTCGTCCAGGCCGGTGACGTCGGCTTCGATATACAGCGGTTCCGGCGACATCGGCAGCACCCGGCCGCTCAGCCCGAGCAGCTTGCACGCCTCGTCCAGCGCCACCACCGGGTCGCCGACCTCCTCGAACAACCCGGCCAGCAGCAGGTTGCCGACCGCGTGCCCGGCGAGCGCGCCGGTACCGCCGAACCGGCGCTGGAACACCCGTGACCACAGGTTGTCGCCGGTGGGCCCCACGTCCGCGGTCGCCAGCGCCGACAGCGCCTGGCGGAGATCCCCCGGCGGGAGCACGCCCAGCTCGTTCCGCAGCCGCCCGGACGACCCGCCGTCGTCGGCGACCGTCACCACCGCCGTCACGTGCGGGGTCAGCAGGCGCAGGGCTCGCAGCGTCGCGTGCAGACCGTGGCCGCCACCCAACGCCACCGCGCGGAGCGCACCACGGTCATTCCCGCCCAAGGTCGCGATGCACCACCTTCACGATCGCGTTGTCGTCCTCGGCGGACAGCCTGCGGGCCAGCTCCTCGGCCATCGCCACGCTGCGGTGCTTGCCGCCGGTGCAGCCCACCGCCAGGGTCAGGTAGCGCTTGCCCTCCCGCCGGTAGCCCGCACCGATCAGCCGCAGCAGCTCCTGGTAGCGATCGAGGAAATCCTCCGCGCCCTCCTGCGACAGCACGTAGTTGCGCACCTCGGGATCCTTGCCGGTGAAGTCGCGCAGCTCCGGGATCCAGAACGGGTTGGGCAGGAAACGCACGTCCATCACCAGGTCGGCGTCCATCGGCAGCCCGTACTTGTAGCCGAAGGACAGCACGGTGATGCGGGTACGCAAGGACGCGTCGGTGCCGAACGCGTCCTCGATCTTGGCACGCAGGTCGTGCACCGACAGCGTCGACGTCTCGATCACCAGGTCGGCCTCGTTGCGCAGCGGGGCCAGCAACGCACGTTCCGCGGCGATCCCGTCGACCAGCCGGCCGTCCCCCTGCAGCGGGTGACCGCGCCGCACCTGGTCGAACCGGCGGATGAGCACCTCGTCGGTGGCTTCCAGGAACAGCACGCGCGGCTTGTAGCCCTGCGCGTCCAGTTCCTTGATCACCGACGCGAGGTCGTCGGTGAACGCGCGCGACCGGACGTCCATGACCACCGCGATCTTGGTGACCGCTCCGCGGGCCTGGGCGCCCAGCTCGACCATCGTGGCGATCAATTCCGGCGGGAGGTTGTCGACCACGAACCAGCCGAGGTCCTCCAGGCACTTGGCTGCCGTGCTCCGACCCGCACCGGACAGGCCGGTCACCACCGCGACCTGCATGCCGGACGCGCTGCGGGCGGACCGCTCATCCTGCGGCTGACTCATGTCGTCCCCTGTTCGTCGTGCAGTGCGGCGTAGATCTTCTCCGCCGTGGTCTTGCCGAAGCCCTTCACCTGGGCGATCTCCTCCGCCGAAGCCTGCTTCAACCGTTTGACCGACCCGAAGTGCTTGATCAAGGCTTGCTTGCGCGCCTGGCCGAGGCCGGGCACCGCATCCAACACCGATGCTCGCACGCGCCGGGCCCGCTTGTCCCGGTGGTAGCTGATGGCGAAGCGATGCGCCTCGTCACGCACCCGCTGCAGCAGGTACAGCGCCTCGGACGACCTGGGCAGGATCACCGGATACGGCTCGGCGGGCTGCCAGACTTCCTCCAGCCGCTTGGCCAGCCCGATCACCGCCACGTCGGTGATGCCCATGTCGGACAGCACCTCGGCGGCCGCCGTCGCCTGGGGTCCCGCACCGTCGACCACCAGCAGGTTCGGCGGGTAGGAGAACTTCTTCGGCTTGCCGGTCTCCGGGTCGATGCCGGGGCGCTCGGCGTCGTCGCCTTCGGTTTCGGCCTTGTAGCGGGCGAACCGGCGCCGCACCACCTCCGCGATGGCGGCGACGTCACCCTTGTCGGCCGCCTCCCGGATGGCGAAGCGGCGGTACTCGGACTTGCGCGGCAAAGCGTCCTCGAACACCACCAGCGACGCCACCACGTCGGTGCCCTGGATGTGGCTGACGTCGACACACTCGATGCGCAGCGGCGCGGTGTCCAGCCCGAGGGCTTCCTGCAGCTCGTTCAGGGCGGCCGAGCGGGCCGTCAGGTCTCCGGCGCGGCGCAGCTTGTGCTGGGTGAGGGCTTCCTTGGCGTTGCGCTCCACCGTCTCGGCCAGCGCCCGCTTGTCACCGCGCTGCGGAACGCGGATCGTGACCTTCGATCCGCGCAAGGAGGACAGCCACTCCTGCAGCGCCTCGACGTCCTCCGGGATCGCGGGGACCAGCACCTGCTTGGGCACCGGCGAACCGACGTCGGCGGTGCGCTCGGCGACGTCGGCTTCCTCGCCGTAGAACTGCGCCAGGAACTGGCTGGTCAACCGGGCTTGCACCTGCTCGGTGTCGCCGGGGATCTCGTCGATGTCGACCACCCAGCCGCGTTGGCCGCGCACCCGGCCGCCCCGTACGTGGAAGACCTGCACCGCGGCTTCCAGCTCGTCGTGGGCGAAAGCGATGACGTCCGCGTCCGTGCCGTCCCCGAAAACCACCGCCTGCTTCTCGTTCGCCCGGCGCAGCGCGCTCAGATCGTCCCGCAGCCGGGCGGCGCGCTCGAACTCCAATGCCTCGGCCGCCTCGTTCATCTCCCGCTCGAGGCGGCGCTGCATCGCGTCGGTGCGGCCGGCCAGGAACTCGCACAGGTCCTCGACGATCTGCCGGTGCTCTTCGGCCGAGACGCGGCCGACGCACGGCGCGGAGCATTTGTCGATGTAGCCGAGCAGGCACGGGCGGCCGATCTGCTGATGCCGCCGAAACACGCCGTTGGAGCATGTCCGCGCCGGGAACACGCGCAGGAGCAGATCGAGCGTCTCGCGGATGGCCCAGGCATGCGCGTACGGGCCGAAGTAGCGCACCCCTTTGCGCCGCGGGCCGCGATAGACGTGCGGCCGCGGGTACTCCTCGTTCAACGTCACCGCCAGCACCGGGTACGACTTGTCGTCTCGGTAGCGGACGTTGAACCGCGGGTCGAACTCCTTGATCCAGTTGTATTCCAGCTGCAGCGCCTCGACCTCGGTGGAGACCACGGTCCACTCGACGCCCGCTGCGCTGGTGACCATCTGCCGGGTACGCGGGTGCAGCTGGGCCGGGTCGGCGAAGTAGGAACTCAACCTGCTGCGCAGGCTCTTGGCCTTGCCGACGTAGATGACCCGGTTGTTGGCGTCCCGGAACTTGTAGACACCTGGGGCATCGGGGATCGTGCCCGGGGACGGGCGGTAGTCGACTCGGGGCACGCCTCCAGCCTACGACCGTCGGCGGACATCGATCGGACGACCGGCCGACCTGACGCGATCGGCGCGTGCCCCGTCCGGCCCGGCGACAACGCGATTCCCCGCCCCCGGCGAGCGGAAGACCCGGTTCCCGCAGCGGACCCGGGTCTGCGCCGCCCTGATCCAATGCCGGACAAGGCCTGGGCACGCAGCCGTTGCGACGCCCGGTGGCATGAAGCCGCGCCGGGTCCGGCGTGCGGCCACGTTCCGCTCCGCGGCATGAGGGCAAACCGGCCTCGGCAGAGACCGCTCGGCGCCCGGGTCACGGAATCCCCGTCCCGGGCGGGCCGTGCCCGATCCCAGGCCACGATGCCCGCGCCGGGTCCGGCGTGCGGCCACGTTCCGCTCCGCGGCATGAGGGCAAACCGGCCTCGGCAGAGACCGCTCGGCGCCCGGGTCACGGAATCCCCGTCCCGGGCGGGCCGTGCCCGATCCCAGGCCACGATGCCCGCGCCGGGTCCGCGTCCGGCGGCCCAACCCAGGCCGGACGACGACCGCCGGTCAGCCGATCGGGCCTGGCATCCTCAGGGGTTCGTCCGTGCCGTCGCATCGGCATTCGTGGCATGCTCGCAGACGTGCAGACCTCTCAGCTTCTTCCCGCGCTCCGGGCGGCGGGCGAACGCATGGCCGAGGCCGCCGAGGAAGCCGGGCTGTCCGCCTCGGTTCCGAGCTGCCCAGGGTGGACGGTCCGGGATCTGCTGTTCCACACCGGGAGTGTGCACCGGTGGGCGGCAAGCATCGTCGGCAAGACCGGGGACAAGCACCAGCGCGTGATCGGCGGCGACCCGCTCAAGGACGCCGAGTACCGGCCCGCCGACGACAAGCTGCTCACCTGGTTCCGCGAAGGGCACGCCGAGCTGGTGCGCACGCTGGAGGCAGCGCCGGAGGACCTGGACGTCTGGCATTTCCTGCCCGCCTCGACGCCGCTGTCGTTCTGGGTGCGCCGACAGACGCACGAGACGATCGTGCACCGGGTGGACGCCGAGCAGGCGGGCGGATCGATCACGCCGATCGACCCGGACGTCGCACTGGACGGCCTCAACGAGCTGCTGATCGGGTTCCTGCCCCGGCGGCGCCACAAGCTGCGCAGCGACGAGCCGAAGACCATGGTCGTGCAGACCACCGACCGGCCGCTGGCGTGGCGGTTGAGCATCAGCACCGAGCCCGTCGTCTGCGAACCGGTGCTCGACCCGGGCGAGGCGGATGCGTTCGTGCGCGGCCCTGCGGAGCGGTTGTACCTGGCGTTGTGGAACCGGGCGCCCCTGTCCTCCGTGGAGACCTCCGGCGACGAACAGCTGCTGCGTAGCTGGTCGGCATCCGTGCAGGTCACGTGGAATTGACGCAGGCTGCCACCGCCGAGCGAACCGGCGCCGTGATCACCCGTCGAACGACTCGTGACCCCCGGGCGGCAGCGGGAGGATCATCGCCGCGAAGGTGGGCGAGTCGGGGAACGGCTTGATGGTGCCGACCTTGCGATAGCCCCAGCGCCGGTAGGCGGTCACGGCCGGAGTGTTGGCCTCGTCGACGAGCAGCGTGGCGCGTTCCTCCCGGCGGGTGGCCAGCAACTCGCGATGGGTGTCGCGCGCGACATGCCTGCGCTGGTGATCCGGGTGCGTCATGATCTCGTTGATGGCGAACGTGCGCGTGCCGGTCTCGATCGTCAGCTCCGGATCATGAGGCTGGAGCGAGCGCCACCACCGCGCGTTCTCCGGCAGCGCGTAACCGAAGGCCAGCCCGACGGGTTTGTCCTCGTCGAAGGCCGCGCACATGCCGAATCCCGGCGAGCGCATGTATCCCTCGACGCGCTCGGTGAACCGCTCGACGGAATAGAACGGATCCGTCGCGGCCTGGGGATGCGTCGCCAGGTACAGCGGCACGATCACGTCGTCCACCGTGGCCGGGGCGGTCTCGTGGTCGTAGTGCCTGAAGGTGAGGTTCACGCTTGCCTCTCCTCGGCCAGCAGAGCTCGCACCCGCCGCACCGACGGAAGCCCTCGCTGCTTGGGTGGGACGCACGCCAGAGCAGCGGCCGCCGAGCGGTGGACCAGTGCGTCCCGCCGCTGCCATGGCTTCAGTTCGGCCAGCGTACCGGCGAGATGTTCGGTGCCAGCGGTCAAGTCCCCGGCCTTGATCAAGGCGGTCGCACGATGGGCGTGGAGCTGAGCCGGGCCACCCCACGATGACGACGGGTACAGCCGCAAAGCCGCCTCTTGCTCTGCAAACCCCTCACGGGTACGGCCCGCGTGGGAATGAACTTCCGAGGCAACGAACCGCAAACGCTGTTCTGGCCACGACCACACGCCATACGGCGCCGTGCTGGCGGGCAGATCCGGGAACATCTCCGTCACCTCACGGAGCGCCGTCAGCGCCGCGCCGTCGTTCCCCGTGCGAGCGTGGACTTGCGCTCGCGCTGCCAGCCCGGAGATCCGGCCCACACCGTCGGGCGGCGACACAGCCACCGCACGGTCAGCCAAAGCGAGGACGGTTGCCGGCGACGACGAGTACAGCGAGAAAACGGCCTGCCGTCCTGCGATCAGCCCAGCCAGTTCCCGATCACCGGTCGCCGCCGCTGCCCGCGACGCAGTCCGCCACCAGCGGTTCGCCGCGTCCGTCTCATGCACCTGCACGAGAGCGATGGCACACAGCGCTGTCAGCTGCGCGAACGCATGCGTCAGGTCGGTACGGACCGTGCCTGACGACTCGGCCATCCGAGCCCGCAAGTCATTCAGATCCGCGGCCAAGCCGGCGAACAGCCGTTCCGGGGGTTCCACCAGCACGCGCACGGCATAGTCCGCGGCAACCCGTTCCCACTCGTCTGTGTCCAACTCGCTGGGGACGAGCGGCAATGCGTGATCGAACGTGCGCCGGACCTGCTCCAGCGAGCCAAGCAACGGCGCAGCCGCGGCCAACCCAAGGAGTGTGCGGCGATCCATGTCGTCTCGGTCCGCCTCCCCCTGGCACCCCGATCGAGGCACACACACCAGGTACGCCCCGTACAGAGCACCATGCGCACCCGTCGCCTCGTCGGCAAGCCGCCAAAAGCGCTCATCCGGTGTCGCCCGCCCGTTCTCGATCGCCGCGATCCGCGAACGTGAACAACCCGTCGCCTCGGCCAGCCGTTCTTGCGTCACTCCCCGCCGCTTTCCGGCGCTTCGCCAGCTGCCTGCCGAGATCCACATCGTTCACTTCGCGCCCTCCCCCAGCGCATGACGTGCGGTTTCAGCGTAGCCGAACACGCACTCTTCGTGTTCGTTCGTGTTCGTTCCGGCCCGCACCGCCTTTCGAACATCACCCAGTGCGCCGTTCCATGAAGACGTGTGCTGCAGATCACGCCACACAGATCCGTGACCGACTGTGTTGCTGTTCAGGTGATCGACGTGCCACTGACCCATCTCCCACCCGGTGTGCGGGCAGAGACCTTCACCCACGCCGACGGCCGGAAAGCGACGATCTATCGCGCGCCCTACGAAAGCGACGGCCCCCTCGTGCTGACAGAGGATGGCCAACGCGTCCTCTGCTACATGTGCGCCGCGTACGTGTTCCGCTGGCCCGAGGGGACGACCCAGGTCGACGTCGGCCACGGACGGATCGGCAAGTACATGCGCCTGCGCGACGGCATCACCATCAGCGGCAACTGGTCTCCACGCGTATTGGCGGACTTCGGCCAACGATGGGCGCACAGCGAGCTGGACAAGTACAGCCGATGAACGACATCGAACGCGACGCCATCTTGTTCGCCCGCATCGCGGAGACCGAGCCTGGCATCGTGCGCACCCTCGGCCTGCTCATCGGTGAGCTCACCGACCCGGAACTGGAGCCCGACCTGCTGCGCCGACTCGGTGAGCTCATCCGGCGCATCGGCGAGACGGTGATCGCACGGGCCGAACGCCTCGGCACCGGGGACACGCCGTCCGGCTGACCGGCCCATCGCCGGCGTGTGGCTCGATGACGGCCGCCGGGTGTGCCAAGCTCGGCGCGTGCGGATCGCCACCTGGAACGTCAACTCGATCACCGCCCGGCTCCCCCGGCTGCTCGACTGGCTCGGAGCCGCCGAACCCGACGTGCTCTGCCTGCAAGAACTCAAATGCTCCGACGCCGCCTTCCCCTACGACGCGATCGGCGAACTCGGCTACGGGGCAGCCACCTACTGCGCGGGACGGTGGAACGGCGTGGCCATCCTCTCCCGGGCCGGCCTCGGCGACGTCACCCGGGGCTTGGCCGACGAACCGGAATTCGTCGACGAAGGGGCGCTGTTCGGGGCACGGGAACGCCGCGCGATCGGCGCCACCTGCAACGGCGTCCGGGTGTGGTCACTGTACGCGCCTAACGGGCGCGCGCCCGGCCATCCGCATTTCCGGTACAAGCTCGAGTGGCTGGCCGCCCTGCAACACACGGCCACCGCCGAGAACGGCGACCAGCCACTGGCGCTTCTCGGCGACTTCAACGTCGCGCCGACCGACGACGACGTCTACGACATCGCGGATTTCGCCGATTCGACCCACGTCACCGAGCCGGAACGGCAGGCACTCGCCGCATTGCGATCGTCGGGCCTGACCGACATCGTGCCCCGCGCCTTGAAAGGCGACCGCCCCTACACCTACTGGGACTACCGCCAACTGGCGTTCGCCAAGGACAACGGCATGCGGATCGACCTGATCTTGGGCAACCCGGCATTCACCGAAGCCGTGCAGGACGCCTACGTCGATCGCAACGCGCGCAAGGACAGCCCCGCGGGCCCGCCGTCCGACCATGCACCGGTCGTGGTCGACCTCGCGTTCCCGAGCTGACTACTCGCCCTTGGCCGATCGGGCGGCACGATGCAGCTTGCGCAAAGTACGCACGGCATGCACCGCGTGCTCCCGGTCCACGGCCTGGATGGCCAGCATCGCGTAGTACTCGTCGTACGGCAGCTCCAGCCGCGCGAACGACGCACCGTCCGGGAAGCTGATCGCGAGCACGTCCGACCACGCGAACCGCCGCTTGACCAGCACGTTGCGCACCTCGACACCTTCGGCGTCGGCGACCACCCGTGGCGACGCCCACAGCATGATGCCGCCGGCGATCAGCAGCCCGAGCACGACCATCGCGACCTGGTCGGAGGTGCGGAACACCACGCCGGTGTTCGACTCCCGCAACAGCACCGCGACCACGGTGAACACCGCGACGATCACGGCGGCGCACGCACCCGAGATCCACGCCGCGCGACGCGGCCGGAACACCACCTGCTTGCCCGCTTGACGCTCGCCGGTCACTGCACTCACGCGAACCCTCGCTCCGTCCACGGCTGCCGCACCGCGCGCAACTGGTGTGCGGTGTCCAGCGCGGCGACCGCCGCCTCGTAGCCCTTGTCCTCGGCGGACCCGGGAAGCCCCGCTCGGTCCAACGCCTGCTCCTCGGTGTCGCAGGTCAGCACCCCGTTGGCGACCGGCGTCGATTCGTCCAACGCCACCCGGGTCAGGCCGGCGGTCACCGCGTCGCACACGTACTCGAAATGCGGCGTGCCGCCACGGATCACCACCCCGAGCGCAACGACCGCATCGTGGTTGCGCGCCAGCGCCTGCGCCATCACCGGGAGTTCGATCGCCCCGGCGATCCGCACCACGGTCGGCTTCTCCGTCAGCCCGGCATCCTCGGCAGCCGCCAGCGCCCGCTCCACCAGGCTGTCGGTGATCTTCTTGTGCCAGCGGGTGGCGACCACGGCCAGTTTCAGGTTCCGGCAGCTCTCCGGGTCCAGGCGCACCTCGGGGCGCCCCTCGCCGCTCATGCCCGCACGCCTCCGTCCTGCGAACCGTTCGGGGTGTCCACGTCCACCCCCAGATCCAGCCACCGCGGGTCGACCCCGTCGAGCTCGTCCAGCTCGGCCAGGTCGTGGCCCATCCGGTCCCGCTTGGTCTTCAGATACCGCAGGTTCTCCGGGTTCACCGAGACCGGGAGCGGCACCCGGCCGACCACCCGCAGCCCGTATCCTTCCAGGCCCACCCGCTTGGCCGGGTTGTTGGTCAGCAGCCGCATCGACTTGATGCCCAGGTCGGCCAGGATCTGCGCGCCGGTGCCGTAGTCCCGCGCGTCGGCGGGCACCCCGAGCTGCAAATTGGCGTCGACGGTGTCCGCGCCGAGGTCCTGCAGCTGATAGGCCTGCAACTTGTGCAGCAGCCCGATGCCTCTGCCCTCGTGTCCGCGGATGTACAGCACGACACCGCGGCCCTCGTCGGCGACGGCCTTCAGCGACGCCCTCAGTTGCGGGCCGCAGTCGCAGCGCAGGGAACCGAACACGTCCCCGGTCAGACACTCCGAGTGCACTCGGACCAGCACGTTCTCCCCGTCACCAATGTCGCCGTAGACGAACGCCACGTGCTCGTTGCCGTCCAGCAGGCTTTCGTAGCCGATGGCACGGAACGTGCCGCACTGCAGCGGGATCCGAGCCTCCGCCGCCTTGGCCACCTGCTTCTCCGTCCGCCGCCGGTAGGCGATCAAGTCGGCGATGGTGATCAACGTCAGGTGATGCTCTTCGGCGAACACGCGCAGCTCGTCGTAGCGCGCCATGTCGCCTTCGTTCTTCTGCGAGACGACCTCGCACAGCACGCCCGCGGGGCGCAGGCCGGCAAGGCGGGCCAGGTCGACCGATGCCTCGGTGTGGCCGGGGCGGCGCAGCACGCCCCCCTCCTTGGCGCGCAGCGGAACCACGTGACCGGGGCGGTTGAAGTCGTCGGCGGTGGCATCCGGGTCGGCCAGCAGGCGGATGGTGTGCGCCCGGTCGGCCGCGGAGATACCGGTGGTCACGCCCTCCCGCGCGTCCACGGTCACGGTGTAGGCGGTGCCGCGCTTGTCCTGGTTCTGGTAGTACATCGGCGGCAGGTTGAGCCGGTCGGCGTCCGCCTCGGTCAGCGCCACGCAGATGTAGCCGGAGGTGTACCGGACCATGAAGGCCAGCAGTTCGGGTGTGGCCTTCTCGGCCGCGAAGATCAGATCGCCCTCGTTCTCCCGGTCCTCGTCGTCGACGACGATCACGGGCTTGCCCGCGGCGACGTCCGCGATGGCCCGCTCGATCGCCGCGAAACGTTCCTCCGCCGGCTTGCCGTCCACGGCCTGCCCGTGGACCTCAGCACCCTGTGCGCCGGTCACTGCACATCACCCGCCCGTCCGATCAGCCTCTCGACGTACTTCGCCAGCACGTCGACTTCGATGTTCACCGGATCACCGGGCACCAGACCGCCAAGGATGGTCATCTCCAAGGTGGTCGGGATCAACGCCACGCTGAACTCGGCAGGCTCACCGCCCTCGCCGGGATCGGTCACCGAGACCACGGTCAGCGACACCCCGTCGACGGCGATGGAGCCCTTCTCCACCACATACCGGTGCAGCCCGGCGGGCAAGGTGAACCGGGTCACGCCGGACGGGTCGCGGTCGACGAACGTGCCGACACCGTCGACGTGTCCTTGCACGATGTGCCCGCCCAGTCGGTCCCCCACCGCCGCCGCGCGCTCCAGGTTCACCCGGTCGCCGACCCGGGCCTTCGCCAGGTTGGTGCGCTCCAGCGTCTCGTGCACCACGTCCACGGTGAACGACGTCCCCGCGACGTCCACCACCGTCAGGCACACGCCGTTGACCGCGATCGAATCGCCGTGTCCGGCGTCAGTGGTCACCGTCGGACCGGTGATCGTCAGTCGTGCTGCGTTCGGCACCTCGTCGATGCCGACGATCTCGCCGACCTCCTCGACCAGTCCGGTGAACACGGCATCTTCCTTTCTCTGCCCTGGGCCCGTCAGACCTCGGCGGCCTTGCGCCGCAACGCCGCGATGGCCTTGCCCGGATCGTCGGCGCCGTAGACCGCGGTGCCCGCCACGAAGCAGTCCACACCCGCCTCGGCGGCCTGCTCGATGGTGTCGGCGTTGATGCCGCCGTCGATCTCCACCAGCAAGCGCAGGTGGCCGGTGTCCACCAGGTTGCGCGCCGCACGCACCTTCTCCAGCACGTGCGGGATGAACGCCTGGCCGCCGAAGCCCGGCTCCACCGACATGATCAACAGCGTGTCGTAGTGCTTCAACACGTCGACGAAGTCGTCCAGCGCCGTCTGCGGCTTGATGGACAAACCGGCCTTCGCGCCCGCCGCACGCAGGTTCTTGGCGATCATGACCGGGTCGGTCGCCGCCTCGGCATGCACCGTGACGTTGTGCGCACCCGCCTCGGCGTATGCCGGCGCCCACCGGTCCGGGTCCTCGATCATCAGGTGGCAGTCGATGGGGACCTCGCTCACCGCGATCAGCGACTGCACCACCGGCAGGCCGAGCGTCAGGTTCGGGACGAAGTGACCGTCCATCACGTCCACGTGCACCCAGTCCGCCCGCTCATCGCCCTCACCGGACACGGCGCGGATCTCGTCGCCGAGCCGCGCGAAGTCGGCGGACAGGATGCTGGGCGCGATCATCGGACGTCTGCTCACGTTCCGGATTCTAGTTACTGCCGAGTTACCAGCGGTTTCCCGCGTCGCACCCGTCACGTCGTCTCCTTCGTCACTTGCCTGCACCCCGAGCCCTCACCGCTTCTTCCGCAGCAGTGCGCAGAACATCGCATCGGTGCCGTGCCGATGCGGCCACAGCTGCACGTACGGGCCGTCGCCCAGCCGGTCGACCCCGGGGAAGTACTCCCTGGCGTCGAGTACTTCGGCACCGGTGCGGCGGGCCACCTCGCCGGCCACGCCCTCGGTCTCGGCCAGGTGCGGCGAGCACACCACGTAGCCGACGATCCCGCCGGGCCGAGCCAGCTGCACGGCCGCGCTCAGCAGCTCGGTCTGCAGGGTGACCAGATCCGGAACGTCGCTCGGTTGCCGCCGCCACCGCGCCTCGGGCCGCCTGCGCAGCGCACCGAGCCCGGTGCACGGCGCATCGACCAGCACCCGGTCGAAGCCCGGCTCGAGGCCGCTCGTCCTGCCGTCGGCCACGTGCACCCGCACCGGCAGCCCTGCGGTGGCCCGCTCCACCAGCTTGGCCCGGTGCGGGGCTCGCTCCACCGCGTCCAGGGTCGCTCCCGTGGTGGCGGCCAGCGCGCCGAGCAGCGCCGCTTTGCCACCGGGACCGGCGCACAGGTCGAGCCACCGCTCGTCGGATCCCGTCACCGGGGCCGAAGCCAGGGCGAGCGCGCAGAGCTGGCTGCCTTCGTCCTGCACCGCCGCGAGCCCTTCCTTGACCGGCTCCAGCTCAGCCGGGTCTCCGGCGCCCGCGGCCAGCCGCACGCCGTAGGGCGAGTAGGGGGCGACGTCCCCACCGGTGATCGCCGCCAGCTCGGCCGCGCTGATCTCCCCCGGCCTGGCCACCAGATGCACCTCGGGTCGCTCGTCGTCGGCCTCCAGCGCGGCGGCCAGCTCGGCCCCCTTGTCGCCGAGCGCTTCCGCGAACGCCCGGGCGATCCAGCGCGGATGCGCCGTGCGCAGCGCGTGGTGACCGATCGGATCCTCGTCGGCCGGCGGCGCGAGCCGGTCGATCCAGGACGCTTCGTCGTGCTCGGCGATCTTGCGCAGCACGGCGTTGACGAAGCCCGTGACGTACGAGCCGACGACCTCCCGCGCCAGGTCCACCGTCGCTGTCACGCCCGCGTGTTCCGGAACCCGGGTGCGCAGCAGCTGGTAGGTGCCCAGCCGCAGCACGTCCAGCACCGCACCGTCGACCTTGGCGATGTCGCGGTCCACGCACGCGTCGATGACCGCGTCCAACAGCCCGCGCGTCCGGGCCGCACCGTAGGCGAGCTCGGTCGCCAGCGCGGCATCGCGGCCGGTGATCCGGCGCTCACGCAGCATCTTCGGCAGCACCAGGTTCGCGTAGGCGTCCCGCTCGCGGATCGCGCGCAGCACGTCGTAGGCCGCCTGGCGAGCCGGATCCACGGCGCTCAGCCGGGGCGGGTTCGCCCGGCGCGGCGCGGGCCTGCGGCGATCCGGCCTGCCCGGCCGCTGCTTCCGGTCCTGATGCCTGCCGCCGGGGTGGCCGGACCGGCGCTTGGGCCGCTCCGATCCACCTTGCTGTGCGTTCATGTCAACCGCTCTCCCGGCTCGATGCGCGCGCCACGCGCCCAGTCGGTGGCCGCCATCCGCTTGCGGCCTTGCGCCTGCACCTCACTCAAGCACAGCGCGGCCGTGGTCGTGCCGACCAGCACGCGCTTGCGCTCCACCCGCACCTCCCCCGGCTGCAACGGCTGCTCCGGCTGGTCCACCAGGCGCACCGGGGCGATCTTCAGCCGTTGCCCGCGGAACTCGGCCCACGCCCCCGGTTCCGGTGTCATGGCCCGGATGAGCCGTTCGATCGCCACCGCGGGGGCGGAGAAGTCGATCTTGGCGTCCGCCACCGTCACCTTGGGCGCGTAGCTCACCCCGTCCGCAGGCTGAGGCTCGGCCCGCAGCACGCCGTCCTCGATGCCGTCCAGCGTCCGCAGCAGCAACTCCGCCCCGGCCTCGGCCAACCTGCCCAGCAACGAACCCGCGGTGTCGTCCGGGCGCACCGCTTCGGTCACCACCCCGTACACCGGTCCGGCGTCCAGCTCGCGCACGATCCGGAACACCGACGCGCCGGTGATCTCGTCGCCTGCCCGGATGGCCGCCTGCACCGGGGCGGCACCCCGCCATGCGGGCAGCAACGAGAAGTGCAGGTTGACCCAGCCGTGCTTGGGGATCTCCAGCGCCTCGGAACCGAGCAGCCCGCCGTAGGCGACGACCGGACAGATGTCCGGCGCCAGCGCGCGCAGCCGGTCGAGGAATCCGGCGTCGTTCGGGCTGGCCGGGGTGAGCACGTCGATGCCGTGCTCGTCGGCGAGCCTGCCGACCGGTGACCGTTGCACCTTGCGCCCACGACCGGCGGGCGCATCCGGGCGCGCGAGCACCGCGACCACCTCGTGCCGCGGCGATTCGATCAGCAGCTTGAGTGAGGGAACCGCAACCTCGGGAGTACCGGCGAACACCACACGCATAGTGCGCCGAAGTCTACGGGGCGCACGGCGAGGTGACGTGCATCGCACGGCGGCTCGGCGGGATGGTGCATGCTCAGATCACCTCCAGGGGGTCGAGCTGGATCCGCACGGCGTCCGGTTCCTTGCGGGCGGTGCGTTGCGCCTGGAGGCGGGCGAGCGCGGCCGCGAGCGCCTTGCCGTCGCTGCGTGGCACCCGGATCAGCACGCGCTCGTGCTCTTCGTTCCCGGCTGCGCGTGGCACCTGGACGGGGACCGGGCCGAGGACCTCGGCCGAGGGCGGCAGCTGCACCTCGTCCACGACACGCGCCACCGCGTGTGGCGTCCCCTGCACCGACGCCATCCGCCGCGCAGGCGGGAAGCCGAGCTCGGCGCGCTCGGCCAGTTCTCGTTGCGCGTGCCCTGCCGGGTCCCAGCGGATCAACGCCTGCACGGTGCGCAAGGCGCTGTCGGCGCCCACGATCACTCGTCCGCCCTGCTCGGCGGGACGGACCATGGCCGCGGCGGCCATCCACCTGCGCAAGGTCTCCTCCGCCGCGCGGAGATCGGGGCGGCCGAGCAGCGCCCAGCCGTCGAGCAGCAGCGCCGCACCGTAGCCCCCTTCGACGACGGGTTCGGCGCCTGGGGTCGCCACCACGAGCTGAGGCCCGGGCGGTACCGACGCCAGCACCTCGTCTCCCCCTGACGTGCGGACCGTCGTGCCCGGGAAGGCGCGCCCAAGCTCCTCGGCCGTGCGTCCTGCTCCGACGACCTGGGCTCGCAACCGCGCCGATCCGCACGCGGCACAACGGAATCCCGGCTCCGGCGCCCCGCACCAGCGGCACGACGGCGGGCGGGCCTCGTCCGAGGACCCGGCGGGCAGGCTCAGCGGCCCCGCGCATCGGCGGCAGCGCGCCGGCGTGCGGCAGTGACCGCATGCCAGAGCCGGGACGTAGCCGCGCCGGGGAACCTGCACCAGCACCGGTGCCCCTGCGTCGAGCGCCGCGCGAGCGGCTTCGAAAGCCACGGCGGGCAGCCGTGCGGTGCGCGCGGCCGGATCCCGGGCCAGCTCGAAGTCGTCGCCGGTCCCGGACACCCGTGGTGCGTGGGCACGCACCACCTCACGCGATGCGACGACCTCGTGCGCCCAGCCACTGTCCACCAGCAGCTGCGCTTCCGCGGTCCGGGCGAACCCGCCGGCCACGAAGCTCGCCCCGGTCTGGTGCGCGCGGAGCACCAGCACGTCACGCACATGGGGATACGGGGCGCGAGGTTCGGCGTGCAGATCGTCGCCGTCGTCCCACACCACGAACAGCCCGGGCTGATGCAGTGGAGCGAACATCGCGGCCCGGGTCCCCACGACCACGTGCGCGGCCCCGCGGCGGGCGCGAAGCCATCGCCGATACCGCCGGGCGGGACCGAGGTCGGCCGACAGCGCCACGACGCCGTCCTCGGGCATCAGATCCAGGCACGCGGCGTGCAGGCGGGCGAGGTCCCGATGATCCGGGACGACGAGCAGAGCCGACCGTCCCGCCGCCGACACCGTTGCGGCCAGTTCGGCCAGGCGGCGCGGCCAGTCCTCGCCCGGCAGCGCCTGCCACACCGCGCGCGCCTTCACCCCGGAAGCCAGCGCCTTGACCAGGGCGGCTCCGCGCTCGTAGCGCCGCCATTCGGCGGGCACGCCGCGCGCGGGCGGCCGCTGTCCCGGCTCGGACGGCTCGGCCTCCACCCGGGCATGGCGTGGCGGCACCGCCAGGCGCAGCACGTCGGCCATCGTGCCCGCGTAGCGATCGGCCACCGCGCGGGCCATCGAGGCCAGATCCGGTGACAGCACCGGCTCCGGCGAGACCACGCGCTCGAGGTAGGCCAGCCTGCCGGGATGGTCGGTGGTCTCGACCCGGTCGAGCACGTAGCCCTGCACCAGCTGCCCGGCGAAACGCACCTTCACCCGGCAGCCCGGCGCGGCGTCGCCTGCGTGCTCCTGCCGCACCCGGTAGTCGAACGGCCGATCCAGGTGCGGCAGAGGCACGTCGACCAGCACCCGGGCGATCGGAAGCTGGTCGGCGGGACGGCGCTCGGTCACGCCGATCACGGTAATCGCTGCAGGCGACGACGAACGGCACCGGTCGACGGGCTGTGACCGTGCCCCCTGGTCACCGCCACAGCCCGACCCCCTTGCGACCAGCACCCGGTCCGGCTACGCGGCGACCGGCTGTTCCCAGTCGATGCGGTAGCCGTACACCCAGTCCTGCTTGGCTGCGGCCTTGGCGGCGAACTTCATGAACAGCGGCAGCAGCAGGCGGCCGATCGGGCCTGCCGCTTTCCCGTCACCGTTGCGCTTGCCCATGGCGACGATGCGCTCCACCCGCTTGCGCCGCAGGCCCTCGTACGCGGCGAGGGCCTGGCCCACCGGCAAGTCGCGCAGGCACTTGGCGAGCGTGAGGGCGTCCTCCAGGGCCATCGAGGCTCCCTGGCCGGATGCCGGTGACGTGGCGTGCGCCGCGTCACCGACGATGACCATCCCATCCCGGTGCCAGGTGGGCACCCGCGGGAAGTCATAGGTGTTCCAGCCGGAGAAGATGTGGTCGGTGGCGTCGATGACACGCAGCGCCGGGAACTTGTCGTCGGCGAACAGCTCGTGCAGCCGTGCCCGCCACTGCTCCGGAGTGATCGCGGCGACCTCCTTCTGGGACAGCTCGCGCTTCTGCGGCGGGTTGGCGAACCACCAGATCTCGCCGTCCGGGCGCTTGACGTAGCTGAAGAAGCACCGTCGCCCGAAGAACATGTGCATCACACCGGGCTCGCCGGGCACGTCCACGCCACGCGCGTAGCCGCCGGCGTTCAGCAGCGGCACGTACCGCGGCTCGGGCGCCTCCGGGTCGATAATGCGCCTGGTGGCCGACCGGAGCCCGTCCGCCCCGACGAGCGCATCCCCCTCGGCGGTGCTGCCGTCCTCGAACCTTGCCACCACACCGGCGCCGGACGGCTCGGCGCCGACCAGCCGCTTGCCGTACTCGATCCGGATGCCGCGACGCACCGCTTCGTCGCGCAGGACCGTGTAGAGGTCGGCACGGGTGATCGTCTGGTTCACGGTGCCGTCCGGGAGCGGGTCGCCGAACCGGAACTCGGCGAGCCGCTTGTCGTCCATCTCCATCACCATCTTCGGCGTGTCGAAGCCGCGCCGACGGACCTGGTCCGAGATGCCGAGGGTGCGCAGGACGTCCATGCCGTTGACGGCCAGCGTCAAGAACGCGCCGACGCCGTCCGCCGTGCGGTCGTAAGCCTCGTAGACGGTCGCGTCGATCCCGGCCTGTTGCAGCGCCATGGCCGTCGCCGGCCCGGCCACCCCGCCGCCGACGATCATCACGTTCGTGACTTTGACTTTAGTCATGTTATGACTATACATAGCATGACTATTCATGTCATTCCCATATAGGGTGATGACGTGGCCAGCAACACCGACCGTCGTTCTCCCCTCGCCCTGGTGCTGCTCTCGCTGCTGGCGGAGGAGCCGATGCACCCGTACCGGATGCGGGAGATGATCAAGGCACGCGGCAAGGACCGGATCGCCAACGTCGCGGCGCGCAACAGCGTCTACCAAACGATCGACCGGCTGCACCGGGCAGGACTGATCACGATTCGCGAGACGGAGCAGGACGAACGCCGCCCGGAGCGCACGGTGTACGAACTCACCGACGCCGGTCGCGACACGCTGCGCCGGTGGACCCGGGCCATGCTGTCGGACGTGGCGCGCGAGTTCCCGGAGTTCCCGGCGGCGCTGGCGTCACTGATGGTGCTCAGCCCGGACGACGTGCTCGCTCAGCTGACGGCCAGGGCGGAAAAGCTCAAGGCGGAGATCGACGAGCGGAGCGCCGAACTCGCCGCGGTGGGTGACCTGCCGCGCCTGTTCACGCTCGACGACGAATACACCCTGACCATCAAGCGCGCGGAACTGCGATGGGTCGAGGGAGTCGTCGACGCTCTCCGGTCCGGCGAGCTGACCTGGTCCGAAGAGTGGATCAGGGAGATCGCCGCCAGGATGGAAGGGCAGGAGCACCGCGCGGGATGATCCCGGCCCGCGGACGCCGGTCAGGCCCCGGCGGCCGCCTTCAGCTCGTCCACCCGGTCGGTCCGCTCCCACGGCAGATCGAGGTCGGTGCGGCCGAAGTGGCCGTACGCGGCGGTCGGGGTGTAGATCGGCCGCAACAGGTCGAGGTCGCGGATGATGGCGCCCGGCCGCAGGTCGAACACCTCGGTGATGGCCTGCTGGATCTTGGCCGGGTCGACCGTCTCGGTGCCGAACGTCTCCACGAACAACCCGACCGGTGCCGCCTTCCCGATCGCGTAGGCCACTTGCACCTCGATCCGGCCGGCCAGGCCCGCGGCCACCACGTTCTTGGCCACCCAGCGCATGGCGTACGCGGCCGAACGGTCCACCTTCGACGGGTCCTTGCCGGAGAATGCGCCGCCGCCGTGGCGGGCCATGCCTCCGTAGGTGTCCACGATGATCTTGCGGCCGGTCAGGCCTGCGTCGCCCATCGGGCCGCCGATGACGAACCGGCCGGTCGGGTTGACCAGCAGCCGGAAGTCGGAGGTGTCGATCGGCAGGTCCTCGATCTCCGGGCCGATCACGTGCTCGCGCACGTCGACGCCGAGCATCTTGTCCAGGTCGATGCCCTCGGCGTGCTGGGTGGACACCACCACGGTGTCCAGGCGCACGGCCTGGTCCCCCGCGTACTCGATCGTCACCTGGGTCTTGCCGTCCGGACGCAAGTACGGCAGCACGCCGGTCTTGCGCACCGTCGCCAGCCGCCGGGCCAGCCGGTGGGCCAGCGCGATCGGCAGCGGCATGAGCTCCGGGGTGTCGCTGCACGCGTAGCCGAACATCAAGCCTTGGTCCCCGGCGCCCTGCCGGTCCAGCTCGTCGCCGCGGGCGTCGGCGCCGACGCGCGCCTCGTACGCCTCGTCGACACCCTGGGCGATGTCCGGCGACTGCGAACCGATCGCGACGTTCACACCGCACGAATTGCCGTCGAAGCCCTTCGCCGACGAGTCGTAGCCGATGTCGAGGATGGTGTCCCGTACGATCGTCGGGATGTCGGCGTAGGCCTCGGTGGTCACCTCGCCCGCGACGTGCACCTGGCCGGTGGTGATCAGCGTCTCCACCGCCACGCGGGACCGCGGGTCCTTCTCCAGCAGCGCGTCCAGGATCGCGTCACTGATGGCATCACAGATCTTGTCCGGATGCCCTTCCGTCACCGATTCCGAGGTGAACAGCCTGTTCTGCGATCCGGTCACGACACTTACCTTCCGTTGTGATGCGGCCGCTGCGATCGGCGCGCACGGCTTGCCACAAAGCCTACTTCGGAACGCCTGAATACCCGGTACCCACCGGTCACTATCCACTCAAGCGCCGGCGACGGCGGCTACCGCGTCCCACACTGCGGCCGCCAGTTGCGATTTCGATCCGAACGGGATGGGTGTTTCAGTCCCGTTCGCCGCCAGCAGCCACCCGGCGTTGTGCTCGACCTCGAACGCCTGCCCGTCGCCGACGGCGTTGACCACCAGCAGGTCGCTTCCCTTGCGGCGCAGTTTGGCGCGAGCGTGTTCCAGCACGTCGGCGCTCTCGTCCCCGGTCTCGGCCGCGAAGCCGACGATGACCTGTTCCGGTCTGCGCTGCGCGACCAGCTCGGCCAGCACGTCCGGATTGGTCTCCAGCTCGATCGGCGCCGGCCGGTCGCCGGTCTTCTTGATCTTGTGCTGGGTGAACCTGGCGGGACGGAAGTCGGCCACCGCGGCGGCCATCACCACCACGTCGGCCTCTTTCGCCGCTTCCAGCATCGCCTCGCGCATCTCCAGCGCCGTCGACACCGAGACCAGATCGACCCCGGCAGGCGTGGGCAACGTCACGGTGTGACCGGCCACCAGCGTGACCTTCGCGCCGCGCGCGGCCGCCACCCGCGCCAGCGCGTAGCCCTGTTTGCCGGACGAACGATTGCCCAGGTAGCGCACCGGGTCCAGCGGCTCCCTGGTGCCCCCGGCCGAGACGACCACGGACAGCCCTTCGAGATCGCGGCGCAGCGCATCCGCGTCGGCCAGCAGCAGCTTGGCCAGATCCACGATCTCCGCCGGATGGGCCAGGCGGCCCTTGCCGGTGTCGGGACCGGTGAGCCTGCCGGTGTCCGGGTCCGGGACGACCACCCCGCGCCGCCGCAGCGTCGCCACGTTCTCCTGGGTCGCCGGATGCTCCCACATCTCGGTGTGCATCGCGGGGAAGAAGATCGTGGGACACCGCGCGGTCAGCAGCGTGCCGGTGAGCAGGTCGTCCGCCACGCCGTGCGCGGCCTTGGCCAGCAGATCCGCCGTCGCGGGCGCGACCAGCACCAGGTCGGCCTCCTGGCCGATGCGCACGTGCTCGACCGAGGGGACGTTGGAGAACACGTCGGTGTGCACCGGCTGACCGGACAGCGCCTCCCACGTGGCGGCGCCGACGAACCGCAACGCGGCCGCGGTCGGCACGACCCGCACGCGGTGGCCCGACTCGGTGAGCCCGCGCAGCACCTCGCACACCTTGTAGGCGGCAATCCCGCCGCCCACGCCGAGCACGACGCTCGGCTTCCGGTCGGTCATCGCCGGACCTTTCGTGCGGCGGGGCCGTTACTCGCCCTCGGTGTGCTCGAGCAGACCGGCGTGGATCTCCCGCAGCGCGATCGACAGCGGCTTCTCCCGCGGGCCCGGCTCGACCAGCGGACCGACGTACTCCAGCAGGCCCTCGCCGAGTTGGGCGTAGTAGTCGTTGATCTGCCGCGCCCGCTTGGCCGCGTAGATGACCAGGGCGTACTTCGAGCTGACCTTCTCCAGCAGGTCGTCGATCGGCGGGTTGATGATGCCCTCGAGCTTCTCGCCCGTCGTTTCCTGCGTGGTGGTGGTCACTCGCTTCGTCTCCTTGCCTGTACCGGCCGGCGAATCGGACATGCGCCCGGACAGCGTCATCCCCGCCATGCCTCACTCACGGTCTGCAACAACCAAGGTTAGCAACTCGCGGGCGGCACGCTGCACGTCGGCATTGACTACGCACGCGTCGAACTCGCCTGCGGCGGCCAGTTCCCGCTTGGCGGCCTCCAGCCGTGCCGCCACGGCGGCGTCCTCCTCCGTGCCTCGCCCGGTCAACCGGTCGACCAGTTCCTCCCACGACGGTGGGACCAGCATCACCAGCTGGCAGTCGGGCATGGCGGCGCGCACCTGGCGGGCGCCCTGCAGCTCGATCTCCAGCACCGCGGGTCTGCCGGACTCCAGCGCCTCGATCACCGGTGCGCGCGGCGTGCCGTAGAAATTGCCCGCGTACTCGGCGTGCTCGAGCAGCTCGCCGTTGGCGACCATCTTTGCGAACGTCTCCCGGTCGACGAAGTGGTAGTGATCCCCGTCGACCTCGCCCTCCCGCGGCGGGCGGGTGGTCACCGAGACGCTGAAGTAGATCTCCGGCGCCAGCTCACGCAGCACCGCCATGACGCTGGACTTGCCGACCCCGGACGGACCGGAGACGACAGTGAGCCGGCGCCGGGCCGGGCGGCCCGACACCGGCTCACCGGTGCGCTTCACTCCCCGCTGAACTCGGCGAGCAGAGCCTTGCGCTGCCGCTCACCGAGCCCGCGCAGCCGACGGCTGGCGGCGATCTCCAGCTTCTCCATGGTCGCCTGGGCGCGCACCTTGCCCACGCCCGGCAGCGCCTCGAGCAGCGCAGAGACCTTCATCTTGCCGAGAACCTCGTCCGTCTCGGCCTGCTTGAGCACGTCGGCCAGAGTGGTGCCACCTCGCTTCAGCCGCTCCTTGAGCTCCGCCCGGGCCCGGCGAGCCGCAGCAGCCTTCTCCAAGGCAGCGGCGCGCTGTTCCTCGGTCAGCTGGGGAAGTGCCACGATGTCCTCCGATTTGCTTACGGTCGCTTCGTCGCCGCGACGTTACCTACCTGCGACCGACCACCTCAACGCGGGGTCTGCATCGGGTGACCGCTGCCAGACGTGCTGGTCGGTGGCCGTCGCGGATCGGGGTCTATCCCAACATAAAAACCCCGGCCTGCCAATGACCGGGTGATCGTCGGAGACGACGGATGAATCACGTCACGCCGGCGGCCACGCGACGCAGGGCAGCGCGCAGCTCGTCCGGGTCCGGACCGTGCCGCAGGATGTCCCGCGCGGACGCCGGAAGCACCACGTTCCGGCCGCCAGAAGCGCCGTGGACGGCGTTGGCGAGGTTCCCAGGGCTGGCACCGAACAACCGCCGCAAATCGTCCGCTGTGGCGCCCTGAGCGCCGAATCCGGGGGCGAGCACCGGACCGTTCAGCCTGCCGATGTCGACGTCCAGCTCCGGCAGCGTGGCGCCGATCACCAGGCCGACGTCGCCGAGCGGCGCGCGCCCGGCGTTCAGCTCCGCCGCCGCGTCGACGATTTCCTGCGCCACCTGCCGTTGCAGCTGGTGCCCCTCCGGATTGGACGTCCTGGCCAGCACGAACAGCCCGCGGCCGGTTTCCGCGGCCAGCTCCACCGCGGGCCGCAGCGCCCCGAACCCCAGATACGGCGAGACGGTGATCGCGTCGGCCGCGAGCGGCGCCTTGTCGGAGAGGTAGGCGCGCGCGTAGGCGGCCATGGTCGAGCCGATGTCTCCGCGCTTGACGTCCAGCAGGACCAGCGCCCCGGCGGCGCGCAGGCCGTCGATCAGTCGCTCGAGCACCGCGATGCCCGCGGCACCGTAGCTTTCGAAGAACGCCGACTGCGGCTTGACCACCGCCGCTTCCGGCCCGAACACGTCCACACAGGTCTGGGCGAACCGGGCCAGCCCGAACGGGTCGTCCGGCAGGCCCCAGGACCGCAGCAGCTCCGGATGCGGGTCCACGCCCACGCACAGCGGCCCGCGCCGCCGGATCGCGGCCAGCAGCCGCTCACCGAACCTCGTACCCGCACTCATGACCGCTCCGCCCGCAACGCCGCCTGCAACTCCTGCAACGACCGCACACCGATGTCACCGCGGATGGCCGCCTCGATGCCGTGCACGGCCGCCGCCAGGCCCTGGATGGTGGTGACGCACGGGATGTCCCTGGACACCGCCGCGGTGCGGATCTCGTAGCCGTCGATGCGCGGCCCGCTGTTGCCGTACGGGGTGTTGATCACCATGTCCACCGCGCCGTCGAGGATCATCTCGACGATGTTCGGCTCGCCGTCGCCGGCGCTCTCGTAGTGCTTGCGCACCACGGTGCACGGGACGCCGTTGCGGCGCAGCACGGCCGCCGTGCCCGCGGTGGCCAGCACCTCGAAGCCGAGGTCGGCCAGCCGTTTCACCGGGAAGATCATCGCGCGCTTGTCCCGGTTGGCCACCGACACGAACACCCGGCCGGACGTCGGCAGCGAGCCGTAGGCGCCCGCCTGGGACTTGGCGAAGGCCATCCCGAACGACGAGTCGACGCCCATCACCTCGCCGGTGGACTTCATCTCCGGCCCGAGCAGCGAGTCGACGCCCTGGCCTTCCGGGGTGCGGAACCGGTGGAACGGCAGCACCGCCTCCTTCACCGACACCGGAGCCTCCGGCGGGAGCGTGCCGCCGTCGCCATGGGCCGGGAGCACACCGCTTTCCCGCAGCTGCTTGATGGACTGCCCCATCATCAGCAGCGCGCACGCCTTGGCCAGCGGGACACCGGTGGCCTTGGAGACGAACGGCGCCGTCCGTGACGCGCGCGGGTTGGCCTCCAGCACGTACAGCACGTCGTCCTTGAGGGCGTACTGCACGTTGAGCAGCCCGCGCACGCCGACCCCGCGGGCGATGGCCTCGGTGGACGCCCGGACCTTCTCCAGGTCGGTGACACCGAGCGTGATCGGCGGCAGTGCGCAGGACGAGTCGCCGCTGTGCACACCGGCTTCCTCGATGTGCTCCATCACGCCGCCGAGGTAGAGCTCTTCGCCGTCGAACAGCGCGTCCACGTCGATCTCGATGGCGTCGTCGAGGAAGTTGTCCACCAGCACCGGGTGCTCCGGCGTGACCTCGGTGGCGCGCTCGATGTAGCTGGCCAGGTGCTGCTCGTCGTAGACGATCTCCATGCCACGGCCGCCCAGCACGTAGGACGGGCGGACCAGCACCGGGTAGCCGATCTCGTCCGCGATGCGCTTGGCGCCTTCGAACGACGTGGCGGTGCCGTACTTCGGCGCGGGCAGCCCGGCGGCCCGCAGCACCTCGCCGAACGAGCCCCGGTCCTCGGCGAGGTGGATCGCCTCCGGCGGGGTGCCGACGATCGGCACCCCCGCGTCGGCCAGCCGTTGTGCGAGCTTGAGCGGCGTCTGCCCGCCCAGCTGGACGATCACCCCGGCGACTGTGCCGCTCTGCTGCTCGGCGTGCACGACCTCCAGCACGTCCTCGAACGTCAGCGGCTCGAAGTACAGCCGGTCCGAGGTGTCGTAGTCGGTGGAGACCGTCTCCGGGTTGCAGTTGATCATCACGGCCTCGTAGCCGGCGTCCCGCAACGCCAGCGCGGCGTGCACGCACGAGTAGTCGAACTCGATGCCCTGGCCGATCCGGTTCGGCCCACTGCCCAGGATGATCACCTTGGGCCGCTCGCGCTGCTCGGCGACCTCGGACTCGGCGGCCGGGTCGAGCTCGTAGGCGCTGTAGTGGTACGGCGTCCGCGCGGCGAATTCCGCGGCGCAGGTGTCGACCGTCTTGAACACCGGCCGCACCCCCAGCCTGTGCCGCAGTGCACGCACGCCGTCCTCCCCGGCCAGTTCCGGCCGCAGCGCGGCGATCTGCTGGTCGGAGATGCCGTAGCGCTTCGCCCGCCGCAGCAGCGGCTCGTCCAGCACCGGCGCGTCCACGATCTGCTTGCGCAGCTCCACCAGCGACTGGATCTGGTCGACGAACCACGGGTCGATCCCGGACGCCTCGGCCACCTGCTGCACGGTGCCGCCGAGCCGCAGCGCCCGCTCCACCGCATACAGCCTTCCGTCGCGCGGGGTGCGCAGTTCCTCCAGCGTCGACTCCAGCGTGGCGCCTGCCGGATCCGGCTGCGTCCAGAAGCCCGCCGCCTTGGTCTCCAGCGACCGCAGGGCCTTGCCGAGCGCTTCGGTGAAGCTCCGGCCGAGCGCCATCGCCTCGCCGACCGACTTCATCGTGGTGGTCAGCGTCGGGTCGGCACCGGGGAACTTCTCGAACGCGAACCGCGGCACCTTGACCACGACGTAGTCCAGCGTCGGCTCGAACGACGCGGGCGTCTCCCCGGTGATGTCGTTGCGGATCTCGTCCAGCGTGTAGCCGATGGCCAGCTTCGCGGCGATCTTGGCGATCGGGAAACCGGTGGCCTTGGAGGCCAGCGCGGACGACCGGGACACCCGCGGGTTCATCTCGATGACGACCATGCGGCCGGTCTGCGGGTGCACCGCGAACTGGATGTTGCAGCCGCCGGTGTCCACCCCGACCGCACGGATCACCTTGATCCCGACGTCGCGCATGTGCTGGTACTCGCGGTCGGTCAAGGTCATCGCGGGCGCCACGGTGACCGAGTCGCCGGTGTGCACGCCCATCGGGTCGACGTTCTCGATCGAGCAGACCACGACCACGTTGTCGTGCTTGTCGCGCATCAGCTCGAGCTCGTATTCCTTCCAGCCGAGGACGCTCTCCTCGATCAGCACCTCGGTGACCGGCGACTCCTCCAGGCCGATGGCGGCCATCCGCTCCAGGTCCTCCTCGGTGTGCGCCATGCCGGAGCCGAGGCCGCCCATGGTGAACGACGGCCGGATGACCACCGGAAGGCCGAGCTCGGCGACGGTCTGGCGGACCTCGTCCATGGAGTGACACACCCGGCTGCGCGGCACGTCGGCGCCGATGGAGCGGACGATGTCCTTGAACTTCTGCCGGTCCTCGCCGCGCTGGATGGCGTCGATGTTGGCGCCGATGAGCTCGACGCCGTAGGCGTCCAGCACGCCCCGCTCGTGCAGCGCGACGGCGGCGTTCAGCGCCGTCTGCCCGCCCAGCGTGGCCAGCAGCGCGTCCGGGCGCTCCCGTTCGATGACCTTCTCCAGGAACTCGGGCGTGACCGGCTCGATGTAGGTGGCGTCGGCGAACTCGGGGTCGGTCATGATCGTCGCCGGGTTGGAGTTGACCAGGCTCACCCGCAGCCCTTCGGCGCGCAGCACCCGGCAGGCCTGCGTCCCGGAGTAGTCGAACTCGGCGGCCTGACCGATGACGATCGGGCCGGAGCCGACCACCAGGACATGCTCGATGTCGTCGCGCTTAGGCACCCTTGGCCTCCATCACAGCCACGAACTGGTCGAACAACGGCGCCGCGTCATGGGGTCCGGCCGCCGCCTCTGGGTGGTACTGCACGCTGAACGCGGGCACGTCCAGCGCGCGCACACCTTCCACACACCCGTCGTTCGGGCAGTAGTGGCTGACTTCGGCCGCGCCGAAGTCGGTGTCGAAGCGCTCGCCGGGTTCGCCTTCCAGCGCGAAACCGTGGTTCTGTGCGGTGATCGCCACGGTGCCGGTGCGCACGTCGATCACCGGGATGTTGATGCCGCGGTGCCCGTAGCGCAGCTTGTAGGTGGACATGCCCAGCGCGCGGCCCAGGATTTGATTGCCGAAGCAGATGCCGAACAACGGCACCTCGTGGCGCAGCACCTGCCTGGTCACCTCGGTGGCGTGATCCATCGTCGCCGGGTCGCCCGGCCCGTTGGACAAGAAGACCCCGTCCGGCTCCATGGCCAGCAGCTCCTCGGCGGACGTGGACGCCGGGAGCACGTGCACCTCGATCCCCCGCTCGGCCATCATTCGCGGCGTGTTGGACTTGATGCCGAGGTCGAGCGCGGCCACTCGGAACCGCCGTTCACCGTGCGCAGGCACCACGTAGGGTTCGGCGGTGGTGACGTGCTTGGCCAGGTCCGCACCGGCCATCGGCGGCGAAGCCAGCACCTGCTCCAGCATCTCCTGCTCGGGCGGCAAAGTCTCACCGGAGAACACGCCCGCTCGCATCGCGCCGCGCTCTCGCAGGTGCCGGGTCAGCGACCGGGTGTCCACCCCGGCGATGCCGACCACGCCCTGCCGGTCCAGCTCGTCCGCCAGGGTGCGGGTGGCGCGCCAGTTCGACGGGATGCGCGCGGGATCGCGCACCACGTAGCCGGCCACCCAGATGCGTGCCGACTCGTCGTCCTCGTCGTTCCACCCCGTGTTGCCGATGTGCGGCGCGGTCTGCACCACGATCTGGCGGTAGTACGAAGGGTCGGTCAGCGTCTCCTGATACCCGGTCATGCCGGTGCAGAACACCGCCTCGCCCAGCGCCGTCCCACGCGCGCCGAAGGGCTCGCCGCGGAAGATGCGGCCGTCTTCCAACACCAGCGCGGCCGAGGGGGTCACGGTGCCGTTCATGCCGCACCTTTCATGCTCGTCCACTCGGGATATGCGTCCATGTCGTCGCCACGGAAGCCGGTGTCCAGCAGCGCGTCACCGAGCCGCCAGGTGATCACCAGCAGACCGTCGATGCCCATCACCTTGCCCGCCATCCTGCGTGCGGTGCCGACCTCGGTGATCGCCGAAGCCGGGATGAAGAAGCTGCGCGCACCGTGCCGCTCGACCACGACGCCGCTGTCGTGCCGCCGCAGGGTGGCCGGGCCGCGCATCCCCACCCCACGGGCGACGATGCGGTCCTGCCATCGGCCGTGCGGCGTGGTCGCCACGTACACGCCGTCCATCGCCGCCAGCTCCGGCCCGAGATCTTCCGGGACGTCCGGGAAAGGCGGGTACAGCACACTCTGTTCGCGAGCCTTGCGCCGCCAGCCGAGCCACATCGCCCAGACCCCGAGCAGGAAGACCGCGAGCACCAGCAGCGTGAGCAGAAAACGTTCCACTAGCGAACCTTCCCATCCAACTGGGTGATTCGCCCACGCAACATGGTCGCCGTCACGACGCCGGGGAGCGTCATCCCCTCGTACGGGGTGTTCGCGGCGATGCTGGCCAGCTCGTCGCCGTGCACCGTCCACTCCCGGTCCGGGTCGACCAACGCCAGCGTCGCGGGCTCACCCACGGCCACCGGCCTGCCCTGGTCGGCCAGCCGCCCGATTTCCGCGGGCCGCTCGCTCATCACCCGCGCGACGTCGCGCCAGGACAGCAGGCCGGGGCGGACCATGGTCTGCACGACGACCGACAGCGCGGTCTGCAGGCCGAGCATGCCCGGGCGGGCGGCTTGCCACTCCACGTCCTTGTCCTGCGGGGCGTGCGGGGCGTGGTCGGTGGCCACGCAGTCGACGATGCCCTCGGCCAGTGCTTGGCGCAGGGCCGCGGTGTCCGGCTCGGTGCGCAGCGGCGGGTTCACCTTGTTCACCGGGTCGTAGCTGGTCAGCCGCTCGTCGGTGAGCAGCAGGTGATGCGGGGTCACCTCGGCGGAGACCTGGGTGCCGCGCTCCTTCGCCCAGCGCAGGACGTCGACCGTCCCCTTGGTGGAGACGTGGCAGATGTGCAAGCGGGCGCCGACGTGCTGCGCCAGGATGCAGTCGCGGGCGACGATCGCTTCTTCAGCGGCCGCGGGCCAGCCGGCGAGCCCGAGTCGCGCCGCCAGCTCACCTTCGTGCGCCTGCGCCCCGACGGTCAGGCGGGGTTCTTCCGCGTGCTGCGCGATCACCGCATCCAGCGCCCGGGAGTACTCGAGCGCGCGGCGCATGATCAGCGGGTCGTGCACGCAGAAACCGTCGTCGGAGAACATCCGCACCCGGGCCCGCGAGGAGGCCATGGTGCCGAGCTCGGCGAGCTGTTCGCCCTCCAGCCCGACGGTCACCGCACCGACCGGGTACACGTCGACCAGCCCGACGGACTCGCCGATCCGGCGGACGTGCTCGACGACGACGGCGTTGTCCGCAACCGGGTCGGTGTTGGCCATCGCGAACACCGCCGTGTACCCGCCGAGAGCGGCGGCCGCGCTGCCGGTGGCGATCGTCTCGGCGTCTTCCCGCCCGGGTTCCCGCAGGTGGGTGTGCAGGTCGACGAAACCGGGCAGCAGCACCTGGCCGCCCGCTTCGATCACTTCCGCGCCGTCCGGTGGCGTGATCTTCGGCTCGATCGCGGCGATCACCCCGTCCGACACCAGCACGTCCACCGGGTCGCCCTCGCCGTAGGGCCGGGCGCCGCTGATCACAACGTCGGTCATCGGGCCTCCGCTCGTCTCGGTGCTCGTTCCCGGCAGGCCATGCGTCCCCCGCCTGTCGTGTGCTGCGCTCGGCTGGTCATGCGTCCCCGCCGGCCCGGGTCTGCGCGGCCAGCAAGTGGTAGAGGACGGCCATCCGCACGTGTACGCCGTTGCGCACCTGCTCGACGATCACGGAATTGGCCGCGTCCGCCACGCTGTCGGCGATCTCCATGCCGCGCAGCATCGGGCCGGGGTGCATCACCACCGCGTGCTCCGGGAGCAAGGCGGCCCGCGCGGCGTTGAGGCCGTAGTTGATCGAGTACTCGCGGGCCGACGGGAAGAACGCCCCGTGCATCCGCTCGGCCTGCACCCGCAGCATCATCACCGCGTCCGCGGCGGGCAGCTCGGCGTCCAGGTCGAAGCTGACCCGCACCCGGCGTGACGCCAGCCAGCCGGTCAGCGCGGCGGGCACCAGCGTGGGCGGGCCGACCAGCACCACTTCGGCACCGAGCGTGGTCAGCAGGTGGACGTTGGAGCGGGCGACCCGGCTGTGCAGCACATCACCCACGATGACTACTCGCCGTCCCTCCAACGGCCCAAGCCGTTCGCGGAGCGTGGCGGCGTCCAGCAGCGCCTGTGTCGGGTGCTCGTGCATTCCGTCACCGGCGTTGATCACCGAAGTGGGGGTATCCGCCAGCCACTCGGCCAGCCGCTGGGCGGCGCCCGACGCGGGGTGCCGCACGATGACGCAGTCCGCGCCCGCCGCCGAGAGGGTCAGCGCCGTGTCGCGCAGGCTCTCGCCCTTGCCCACCGACGAGCCGCTGGCCGAGACGTTCACCACGTCGGCGCTCATCCACTTGCCCGCCAGCTCGAACGACACCCTGGTGCGGGTGGAGTTCTCGTAGAACATGGTGATCACGGTGCGGCCGCGCAGCGTCGGCAGCTTGCGCACCTCGCGCCCCAGCAAGGTGCGCTTGAGCTCGTCGGCGGTGTCCAGCAACGCCGTTGCGGTGTCCCGGTCCAGTCCCTCGGTGGTCAGCAGATGCTTCACCGCGAACCCTCTCCCCCGCCTGCATCCGGCGCGGCCGCGCGCAGCAGCACCGCGTCGCGCCCGTCCACCTCCGACAGCAGCACCGCGACCTCTTCCCGGCGCGACGTCGGCACGTTCTTGCCCACGTAGTCGGCCCTGATCGGCAGCTCACGGTGGCCGCGGTCCACCAGCACGGCCAGTTGCACCACGCGCGGCCTGCCGATGTCGCGCAGCGCGTCCAGCGCGGAGCGGATGGTGCGGCCGGAATACAACACGTCGTCGACCAGGACGACGGTCCGGTCGTCGATGCCGCCTTCCGGCAGCTGGGTGAGTTCGAGCGGACGCGGCGGGCGACGGCGCAGATCGTCCCGGTAGAGGGTGACGTCGAGGCTGCCGTGGGGAACCGGCTGACCGGAGAACTCGGTGATGCGCCCGGCGAGACGAGCCGCCAGCGGCGCTCCCCTGGTGGGGATGCCCAGCAGGACCGGGACCGGTTCGCCTCCGGGCCCGATGGCCGTCTTCTCGATGATCTGATGCGCGATGCGGGCGATGGTGCGCGCGACGTCACCGGCGGAGAGCAGCTCGCGCTCTGCCGGTCCCGTCGCGCCGCGGGTGCGCGGCGCCACGTGCAGCTCCTTCCCCGCCTCACGGGACGGGTCGTTAAAGGATTCCAGATCGGCTACCCCGCGTGTGCGCGGCAGCGTCGCCCCGACAGTAGCAGGGTCCGTTACTCAGCCGACTGGGTGGTGTCGAGAATTTGGGACGATTCCCCCGGATGAACGGGTTGAACTGGTGACCACGAGCGGTAACCATTACGCTGAGTATTCACCTCACGAAGCTCGCCCGTCCGACAACAGTGGCGGGGCACAGGGAACGGAGAGATGAGCACATGGGCGATTACGCCAAGGCGCTGGGCGCCAAGCTCCGCAGCATCCGGCAGCAGCAAGGGCTGTCGTTGCACGGCGTCGAGCAGAAGTCCGGTGGCCGGTGGAAAGCGGTCGTGGTCGGCTCCTACGAACGGGGCGACCGGGCAGTAACCGTCCAGAAGCTCGCCGAACTCGCCGACTTCTACGGCGTGCCGGTGGTCGAGCTGCTGCCGGAGGGACGCGTGCCGTCCGGTGCCGAGCCGGCCACCAAGATCGTGATCAACCTGGAGCGATTGCAGCAGCTACCCGCCGAGAAGGTCGGCCCCTTGGCCCGCTACGCGGCGACCATCCAGAGCCAGCGCGGCGACTACAACGGCAAGGTGCTGTCCATCCGGACCGAGGACCTGCGCTCGCTGGCGATCATCTACGACATGACGCCGGGTGAGCTGACCGAGCAGCTGATCGAGTGGGGTGTGCTGCCGCCGGAGGCGCGACCGGCCAAGGACGACAACAACTGACACGTCGCACGAAAGGCTCCGGCACGCTGGGCGGGCCGGAGCCTTGGTCGTTGTCCGGCGCCCCGCGCAGCCGCCAGCACGGTGTGCGCCGGTGGTTGCGCAGAACACCGAGCTTTGCTGTTCAAGTGGGTCAGGTGGCAATCGGTACGGAACGCAGCCGCCGGGGCAAGGGAACGCGGCCGTGAGCGCGGCTGGGGGTCGGCGTAGCCGGCAAGCTCGGGGCGGCCGGGAAAGCGGTGCTCGGATCGCAACCAGCGAGGCTGGTGGCGGCAAGCACAGCGTGCAGGGACGATCACCGCAGCCAGTTGGAGCGCGAACACAGCCGGTCGCGACCGTCCGAAACCCCGTTGCCCGGACCCGAAACGCGCAGCCCAGGTGACCGGAGCGCGTAACACCGGATCGGAGTCCTGCACACGCTCCATCCGGCGTCGGCTCCAGTCGCCCGAAGTCGGCAGCCGGTCTGCCCGGAGCACACCCCGGCCGGTCAGAGCGCCGCGTCCTGGCGATCAGAGCGCCGCACCGCGGCCGGTCAGAACACCGCACCCCGGCCGACCAGAGCCGCACCCCGGCGGTCAGAGCACGGAGCGCAGTTTGTCGGCCACCGTGGCCATCCGGCCCAGCACGCCGTTGACGAAACGGGGCGAGTCGTCGGTGGAGAGCATCTTGGCGATGCTGACGGCCTCGTCGATGGCGACCGGATCCGGCACGTCCTCGGCCCACAGCAGCTCGAAGACGCCCATGCGCAGCACGGCGAGGTCGACCGGCGGCATACGCTCGATCGTCCAGCCCTTGGCGTACTCGGCCAGCAGCTCGTCGATGTGTTCCCGGTGTTCGGCCACCCCTTCGACCAAGGTGATGGCGTAGTCCGGGACCGGGTCAGCGTCCGGCGACCCGACACGTGCGGACAGCACCTCGGCCGGCTCGACGCCGCGCAGGTGCGCTTCGTAAAGCAGCTCGACGGCCCGCTGGCGCGCCGCGCGGCGCCCAGCAGGCCGGGATGCCCGCCCGCTCAACTGGATGCACGGCCGAGGTAGCGGCCGTCACGCGTGTCGACCTTGACCTTGTCACCGGTGTTGACGAACAGCGGCACCTGGATCTCCGCGCCGGTCTCGAGCTTGGCCGGCTTGGTGCCTCCGGTGGCCCGGTCCCCTTGCAAGCCGGGGTCGGTGTGTTCCACGACCAGCTCGACCGAGGTGGGCAGCTCGACGAACAGCGGCGTCGACTCGTGGAACGACACCGTGGCCTCGGTGTTCTCCAGCATGTACTTGGCGGCGTCACCGACGACCTCGGCCGAGACCGGCACCTGGTCGTAGGTCTTGGCGTCCATGAACACGTAGTCGTCGCCGTCCTTGTACAGGTACGTCATGGCGCGCCGGTCGACCGTGGCGGTGTCCACCTTCACACCCGCGTTGAAGGTCTTGTCCAGCACCTTCCCGCTGAGCACGTGCTTCAGCGTGGTGCGCACGAACGCGCCGCCCTTGCCGGGCTTGACGTGCTGGAAGTTCAGGACGGTCCACAGCTCACCGTCCAGGTTGAGCACCATGCCGTTCTTCAGGTCGTTGGTGGTGGCCACTGGTTGCCGTTCTCCCGTGTTCGTCGTGCGCGCCGGCGCGCGCCATGCTCTGTCAAACGGTCACCAATTCCTTAATCGACAAGGTCAGAACTTCGTTGTCGCCCTCGGCGACGACGAGGGTGTCCTCGATCCGTACGCCCCCGCGGCCGGCCAGATACACACCGGGCTCCACGGTGACCGTCATACCAGCGGAAAGTTTACCGGCGCCGGTCTTGGCGATGCGCGGCGCCTCGTGCACGTCGAGGCCGACGCCGTGCCCGAGACCGTGTGGGAATTCGTCGCCGTATCCGGCGCGGTCGATCACTCCGCGGGCGGCCGCGTCCACCGCGGCCAGGTCGGCCCCTGCCACGGCCGCCTGGCGGCCGGCCGCTTGCGCGGTGCTGACCAGGCTGTAGATTTCGCGCTGCCACGCGGCGGGCCGCCCGATGACCAGGGTGCGGGTCATGTCGGAGTGGTAACCGCCCACTACGGCGCCGAAGTCCAGTTTGACGAAGTCGCCCTCGGCCAGCACGGCGTCGGTCGGCCGGTGGTGCGGGATCGCCGAGTTGGGCCCGGTGGCCACGATCGACGGGAACGCGATGGCGTCGGCGCCGTGATCGAGCATCAGGTTCTCCAGCTCGCGGGCGACCTGCCGCTCGGTCCAGCCCGCGCGCACCCCGCCGTGTTCGATCAGGTCGGCCAGGGCACGGTCGGCGGCCGCGCACGCCATCCGCAGCGCCTCGATCTCCCCGGCGTCCTTGACCGCGCGCAGCTGCTCGACCAGTCCCGGGGTCCGGACCAGGTCGATGCCGTCCGCCAGCTCGGTCATCGTGTCGTAGAAGTCGACGCTGACGTGCTGGCTTTCGAAGCCGAGCCGCCGGTAGGCCTGGGCATCGCTCGCGGCGTGCCGCACCAGGGCGGCCGCGCTGGCCCGGTCGAGGACCGTCTGCAGGTCGGGGACCTCGGCCTTCGCCTGCGTCGTGTAGCGGCCGTCGGTGCAGAAGACCGTGCGCTGCTCGCTGGCCGGCTCGTCTGCGACGTGCACCAGCAGCGCGGCGTTCGAGCCGGTGAACCCGGTCAGGTACCTGATGTTGCGGAGGTCGGTGACGAGGATCGCGTCGACGTCCCGCTCCGCCAGCAGGCGGCGCAGCGCGGCGCGGCGGCGGGGGTGGACGTCCTCGGTGTGTGTTCGCGGCACGGCGTTCAAGCCTAGTGGCACCGGCTCGGCATAGCGTCCAAGCCTCGTGGCCCCCGCTCGGCACGGCGCCCAATCCCCGCAGCACCTCCCTCGGCACTGCGCCCCCACCCCGCAGCATCTCCCTCGGCACGGCGCCCAAGCCTTCGTGGCACCCCCACAGCACGGCGCCCCCACCCCGTGGCACCGACTAGGGTGCTGGTCATGAGTGCGTGGTCGGTTCGGGGTCCCGTGATGGCGGTGGTGCACGCCGCAGGCACGGTCGTGCTGCTCAAGCTGAAGCTGGCCGGGGTCATGCCACCGACGTTTCTGACCTGGATCACCATCGCGGTCCTGATCGGGGTCGCGTGGTTGTGGGGCTCCATCGACGGCTGGCGCCGGATCGACCGGCCGGTGGTCACTTGGTTCGTCGCGGGCGTCGTCGGCGGCCTGCTCGGTGGTGTACTCAACGTGGCCGGGCGCGCGCTGTTCGTCGACCAGACCGGGGTGTCGCAGTTGCCTGCCCAGCTGACCAGTGGGGCGGCGTTCACCGCGCTGTTGATCATGGTGCCGGCCTGGGTCGGGGTCGCGATCGGCGCACGGCTCGATCCGCCCGTTGCCCAGGAGCCTGGGGCCGCGGGCGCGGTCTCATCCGCAGCCGCTCCCCGGGATCGGGCCGCATCGGCGAAAGAAGCGGCGCGCTCCCGTGCGGCAACGCGAACCGCCAAGGTGCGGCCCTCGCCCCATAATCGCAAACCGTCGCCTACTGCCCTTCAAGAGCGCGACGAGCCGGCTTCGCGGACTGCGCAGCGTCCGGGTTCGGCGGGAAAAAGCCGGGGGACGTCCGGCCCGGCGAACAGAACTCCGTCTCCTCGTCCGCGCCCGGACCGGGATTCGTCCGGTCGGTCCGGGTCCGAGGACTAGGCGGTCACCGCTGCGCGGGCGCTCGCCACACCCCGGCTGCCCCGCGCCCCCACGGCCGAAGGCGTCAAGTGATCACATTCCGCCACAGTTGATCAACACCGCCAGGCGGATGGCCGCGGACGACGTCAGCCGAGCGAGCCACCGTGCGGGTGCGCGCTCCACGCGTTGTCGCTGACGGTGCGCGACTTCGAGCCGTTCAGCTGGGCAAGCTTCGAGACGAGCCGCTGATCGGGCACCAGCCACAGCCGCTTGTCCTCCAGCAACATGCCCGCCTTGTTGTCGGGTGACTGCAAAATCGGCGCTCCCGCACGCAGCCGGGCCGCCACCGGCAGCTCGGGCAAATCCGCGGGTCGTTCCTCCAGCACGTGCCTGGCCAGGACCTCGGCGACCGACCGCCGGTCCACCCTGATCAGCTTGCCGTTCGTGACCAGATCCATGGTCCGCTCGGGCGACGGGAAGGTGTAACCGTCGAGAATGCGGAGCGCTCGCTGCGGGTCCTGGCACCCGCGTGCACCTTCCAGGTCCATGCCGAAGTGCCGCATGTCCGTGGGCGCTTCGGAATTCTGCGTTGCCCTGATGACGTCCAGCGGCACGGTTCCGCACGGATCGTCCTCGGACAACGGCGCGTGGCCGTGCGCGGTGCGCACCAAGCCGGGGCCTTCCCGCCACGGACCGCGGATCGACACCGGCGGGAACGGGTTCACCGTGAAATGCCGGTCCCAGAAGGTGAGTGTGGTGCCTGCCTTCGTCTGGTGCGCGATCGCGAACGCGTCGAGCACGTCCACCCACATCAGATCCGCGCTGAACGCGTCGACCAGCGAGCTCTCCCGAGGGGCCGCGGTGTTGGGAACCGGTTTGAACCCGGTGGGCGCCAGCGCTTCGACCCCGGAGTTGAAGCGCGGGTCACGGGACCTGAGCAGGAACTGACCTGCGCCGTTCCACCCCGCCGCTTCGGCCGTGGTGTCGGTGAACATCAGGTAGAACCAGCCGTCCAGGTAGACGGCCGACGGCTGGCCGACGCCGTAGGCGTTGTCGCGCTTCCGGCCGTGCGACGGGGTGACGATGGGCTTGCCGCCGTTGGCCCGGCGCCACGTGATGCCGTCGCGGCTGGTCGCCACGCCGATCGCGTTGCCGAAGTTGTGGTCGTCGTTGCGGGCGCCTGTGTAGTACAGGTAGTAGACCCCGTCGACTTTGATGACCGACGGGTCGCACGTGTGCTTGGCGTCGAAACCCCGACGGCTGCCACTGAACACCGCCTTCGGCCCCTGAGTGCCCGAGGCGTCACGGAACGGCCCGTCGAGCGTCCGCGCTTCCCCGTACAGGATGTCGTCGCCTGCAGGCTTCGCCGCGCCGTACTGGCTGCACCACCACATGCGCTTGCGGTCGCCCTCGACCATCACGGTCGGGCCGTAGTTGTACGGTGCATCTGCCCAGCCGGCGGCGACCACCCCTGGGCTCTGGCGGTGGTTGACCGCGCGCAGCTTCAGTTTCGGCTCGACCTGCTGCTGTGCCGGATGCTGTCGTGGCTGCTGCCCGTGCAACGGCGACGCCGGCGACTGGGCGGGCAGCGCCTCCGAACTGCCGTCGTCGCAGCCCGACAGCACGGCCAGCGTCATCAGGAGAACGATCTGAACGACCGCGGCCACCCGCCGACGCCGCGCGGCACGCTTCGCGGCGAGCCTCCCGCCCCTGCCTCCGACACCCGCCACAGCGGGGGTCAGTCGGCTGATTTCACCCGTTCGGCGATCCATCGCAGCGCCAAACCGTACCCTGTGATGCCCAAGCCGGTGATCACCCCGTCGGCCACCGCCGCGGTGACGCTGTGCCTCCGGAACTCCTCCCGTGCGTGGATGTTGGAGATGTGCACCTCGACCAACGGTGCGGTCAGCTGCGCACACGCGTCCCGCAGGGCGATCGAGTAGTGCGTCCACGCCGCCCCGTTGAGGATCACCGGCCACTGGTTGTCGGCGGCTTCGTGCAACCACTCGACCATGTCGCCTTCGTGGTTGGTCTGCCGGACATCGACCTGGAGCCCCAGCCCGGCCGCTGTCGAGCGGCAGTAGTCGACCAGGTCGTCGTAAGTCGTCTCGCCGTAGATGTGCGGCTCCCGCTTGCCGAGGCGATTCAGGTTGGGGCCGTTGAGAATCAGCACGTTCACAGCAGCACCTTCTTCGTCTCGCCCGGTTCTCCGGACACCGCCGAGTAGGCGGCCGCGAGCAGTGCCGGGTCCGGGCCCTCCAGCCTGCCCGGCTTGCCCAGCGCGTCCAGCACGACGAATCGCAGCACCCCGGAGCGTGTCTTCTTGTCCCTGCGCATGATCTCCAGCAGCTCCGGCAGGGCCTGCGGGTCGTAGCTGACCGGAAGCCCGAGGGCGGTCAGCACCCGGGCATGCCGCGCCGCGGTCTCGTCGTCGAGCCGCCCGGCCAAGCGGGCCAGCTCGGCGGCGAACACCAGGCCCACGCTGACCGCCGCGCCGTGCCGCCACCGGTAGCGCTCCCGCCGCTCGATGGCGTGCCCCAGGGTGTGCCCGTAGTTCAGCACCTCGCGCAGGCTGGACTCGGTCAGGTCGGCGGCCACGACGTCCGCCTTGACCTGGATCTTGCGGCGGATCAGCTCGGGCAGGACGTCCCCGGTGGGGTCGGTCGCCGCCGCCGGATCGGCCTCGATGCGGTCCAGGATGACCGGATCGGCGATGAACCCGCCCTTGACGATCTCGGCCATGCCTGCGACGAGCTCGTTGCGCGGCAAGGTCTCCAGGGTGGTCAGGTCCACCAGCACTGCGCTCGGCTCGTGGAAGGCACCGACCAGGTTCTTCCCGGCGTCGGTGTTGATGCCGGTCTTTCCGCCGATCGCCGCGTCCACCATGCCGAGCAACGTGGTCGGGACGTTGACCAACCGAACGCCGCGCATCCACGTCGCGGCGACGAAGCCGGCCAGGTCGGTCACCGCTCCCCCACCGAGACCGACCACCACGCCTTTGCGGTCCAGGCCGATCTGGCCGAGGACGTTCCAGCAGAAGTCCGCCACCGCCAGGGCTTTGCCGTCCTCGGCATCCGGGATCTCGATCCGGTGCGCGTCGTGCCCGGCCTTGGTGAGGTCTTCGCGTACCGCCTCGGCGGTGGTGGCCAGCGTCGGCTGATGGACGATGGCGACCGTGGACGCCCCGGCCACCGCCTCGGCGAGCTCCCCGAGCAGCCCGCGACCGATGATCACGCTGTACGGCTGGGCCGTCTTCACCTCGATACGCGTCGGCTCCGTCATCACGACACCTTCTTCAGCTCGGCGACCACGGCGTCGACCACTTCGTCCGGCGTCAACTGGTCGGTGTCCACCTGCACGGTCGCGACCTCTCGGTAGAGCGGGAGCCGAGCCTCCAGCAATTGCTTGTACGTTGCCCGCGGGTTGACCCCGGCCAGCAGCGGCCGCGCCGTCGACAGGCCCACCCGTCTGACCCCGACGGGCATCCCCACGTTGAGGAACACGACCCGGTGGCCCACCAGGCGCTCCCGGGTGGCCGCCGAGAGCACGGCTCCTCCGCCCAGCGAGTAGACACCGTCGTGGCGTTGCAGTCCTTCGGCGATGACCTGTTCCTCCAGCTCGCGGAATCGCGGTTCGCCGTCCTCGGCGAAGATGTCCGGGATCGACTTTCCCGCCGTCTGCTCGATTTCGGCATCGGCGTCGACGAACGCGGCACCGAGCCGCTCGGCCAGCAGGGGCCCGACCGTGCTCTTGCCCGAGCCGGGTGGGCCGACGATGACGGCGACCGGGCTCATCGCGCCCACCACTTTTCCAGTGCGGCCAGGTAGGACTCGGCGTTGCGCTTGCTCTCCGCCAGCGAGTCGCCACCGAACTTCTCCGCAGCGGCGTCGGCCAGCACCAGGGCGACCACCGACTCGAGCACCACACCCGCACGGGGCACGGCACAGACGTCGGAGCGCTGGTGGATGGCCACGGCAGGCTCCTTCGTGGCCGTGTTCACCGTGGCCAGCGCGCGGGGCACGGTGGAGATGGGCTTCATGGCGACACGCACCCGCAGCGGCTCACCGTTGGTCATGCCGCCCTCCAGGCCGCCCGCGCGGTTCGACCGCCTGGTGACCCCGGCAGGCCCGGTGCCCAGGTCGATCTCGTCGTGCGCCTGAGAACCCCATCGGCGAGCCGTGGTGAATCCGTCGCCGATTTCCACGCCCTTCATCGCCTGCACACCCATGAGCGCCCCGGCCAACCGGGCGTCCAGCCTCCGGTCCCAGTGCACGTGTGAGCCCAGCCCGGGCGGAAGCCCGTAGGCGATCACCTCGATCACCCCGCCCACGGTGTCGCCCGACTTCCGTACGGCCTCGACCTCCGCGACCATGGCCTCGGTCGCCGCCGGGTCGAACGCCCGCACCGGGCTCTCGTCGATCGCGGGCAGGTCCTCCGGCCGCGGCAGCGGCCCTTCCGGGGCCGTTGCCCCGCCGATCGCCACCACGTGGCTGACGATCTCCACGCCGAGCAGCTGACGCAGGTAGGCGCGGGCCACCGTACCGAGCGCGGTCCGTGCGGCGGTCTCCCGCGCGCTGGCCCGCTCGAGCACGGGACGGGCGTCGTCGAAGCCGTACTTGAGCATCCCTGGCAGGTCTGCGTGGCCGGGCCGCGGCCGGGTCAGCGGAGCGTTCCGCGCCAGGCCCTCCAGCTCGCCGGGATCCACCGGATCGGCCGCCATGACCTTTTCCCACTTCGGCCATTCGGTGTTGCTGATGTGGATGGCGATCGGCCCTCCTTGCGTCACACCGTGCCGTACGCCTCCGGTGATCTCGACCGTGTCCTTCTCGAAACCCATACGAGGACTGCGGCCGAAGCCCAGCCGGCGGCGAGCAAGTTGCTCGCTGATCTCGGCCGAGGTGATGTGCACCCCGGCCACCATGCCTTCCAGCACGGCGGTCAAGCTCGGACCGTGGGACTCTCCTGCGGTGATCCAGCGCAACACCCATGAATCGTGTCATGTCGCGCACCTGCGCTCGCTACGGGCCCACACCGAATCTCTCCCCGGGAAACACCGCCATCACCCACGTGCCCACCAGCAGGCCCGGTCCGTGCGGCACGCCATCGCGCCAAGCGCGCCTGCCGGACAGCCGTCCGGCCAGCGCGAGCATTGCCGTGGTCATGGCCGCCAGCGCCGCACCCACCAGGACCGAGGCCCAGCCGAGCGCACCGAGGACACCACCCAATCCACCGGACAGCTTGACGTCACCCGCGCCCAATGACGCCGGTCGTAACGTGTGGACGCACCAGTGGCAGAGGAAGAAGCCAACGGCCCCGGCGGCCGCGGAAACGATCAGCCACGCGCTCTGCGCTGCCACCGCCGCTGCACCGACGGCCAACCCGACAGCGACCGTCGCCGACATGGTCAGCGCATCGGGCAGGCGCATGCGTTCGAGATCCACGGCCGCCAGAGGCACCGCGAATGCTGTCAGCGCAACCGGCACGGGGAGCCACCACTCCGGCCACGACGATCCGGCGCGAGTGGCGACGACGGCGAACAGCAGAGCGGACGTCACTTCGAGCGGTCCCGGTCGTATCCGACACCCACGCGGCAGAGCCGCGAGGACCCACCGGCCGGCAGCGCCCAGCAGGACGCCGATCGCGGCGAACACGCATGTCAGTTGCCATGTCATGCCGCCCAGCATCGGGACGCGACGCCGAGTCCACAACGCACGACGACACCCAGGACGCCACTCGCGTCACTGAACCGGCGATTCCCGACCCGGGATGCGCCATTCGCGTCGCCGGATGGTGACACGGGGCCGACCTGGACCTACCGTCGGAGCCGATCGGGACGGCGGCTAGCCAGCGGCCGTCGATCCCGGGGTTTCCGCTCCAGTGGTCGACGCGGAGCGCCAATCCCGGCGCGCCAACAGCAACCCGCCGAAGACGATGCACGCGATGTCGGTCACCAGTCCCCACACCTCGGCCGACGTCGTCAGCTGCTGCTGGATGCCGAACAAACCGACCGTAAGAGCAAGGAGGTACGCCCCCAATGTCGCCGCCCCGAATCCCACCGCGGCCAGCAACGGCAGCCAGTGCCGCCAGAACAGCACCCCACCGGAGATCACGATGCCGGCACCCACGTTCACCAGGAACAGCGGGCCGATCACCTCGTGCGTGTTGGCCCAGTCGTCCCACTCGAGCAAATGCACCACAGCCGAACCGAGAAGTCCGAACAGCAGTAGCGCAACCAGCACGACTCTGGCCATCACGCGTCCTTTCGCTCGGTGACCCATATCACCACAACGCGGTGGTTCCTGCTACCGGTTCAACCAGTAGACACCCGAGTGTGCTGCCAGAACACCGGGCGCTCCGCGCCCCGGTCAGGTTGTGACGGCCTTGTGCTCCTAGCATGACCGTCCATGAGCCCCGAACGTCACACCCGCCGCGACGCGTTGACATTCGGCGTCGCCGTCGGCGCCGTAGGAGCCGTGTCCATCGCGGGCTGCGGCAGCGAGGAGCCACAGCAGCCGAAGGAGCCACCCAAACGGCTGGTCAAGGCCGACGAGGTGGAGATCGGCAAGCCCAAGTTGGTGAAGCACCCCAACGGCCGGATGCTGCCCGGGCAGGAGTTCGAACAGATCATCCTGGTGCGCACGGACGAAAAGACCGTCAAGGCCTACAGCAACCTGTGCACCCACGCCGAGTGCCTGGTCAAGCCGAAGGGCAAGACCCTGCACTGCCCGTGCCACGAAGCCGACTTCGACCCGGCCACGGGCGAGGTCATCCAGGGACCGCCGCCGAAGCCGCTGGCGACGATCGACGTGCACATCGCAGACGGCTGGATCATGACGGGGTCGGCGTGACGGGCGCACTGGATCAGGTCGCACAGTGGCCGGTCTCCAACGCCGCGGCCGCTGTCGTCGCAGCTGACGGCCGGGTACTCGGAGCAGTGGGCGACGACAAGCGGGAGTACTACCTGGCCTCGGTGACCAAGCTGCTCACCGCCTACACCGTGCTCATCGCGGTCGAGGAAGGCGTGTTCGAGCTCGACACGCCCGCGGGCCCGGAAGGGGCGACCGTCCGGGACCTGTTGGCGCACACCGCCGGGGTCGCGTTCAGCCAGCGGAAGGTGGTGGCTGCCCCGCGCACCCGCAGGCTGTACTCCAGTGCCGGGTTCGACATGCTGGCCGAGGCGCTCACCGAGCACGCCGACATCGCGTTCGACACCTATCAGCAGGAAGCGCTGCTGACCCCGCTGGGGATGACCAGCACCCGGCTGGCGGGCTCCCCGGGGGCCGATGGCTACTCGACGGTTGCCGACCTTGTTCGTTTCGCGCACGAGCTGCAACGGCCGACCCTCATCAGCCCGCAGACGCTCGCCGAGGCGACCACGGTGCAGTTCCCCGGACTCAACGGTGTGCTGCCCGGCTTCGGTCACCAGCGTCCGAACGACTGGGGCCTGGGCTTCGAGCTGCGGGACCACAAGGATCCGCACTGGACCGGCAGCACCAGTTCACCGCGCACATTCGGGCACTTCGGACAGTCCGGGACGTTTCTGTGGATCGACCCCGAGGCCGGGCTCGGCTGTGTAACCTTGACCGACCGCGACTTCGGGGACTGGGCGAAGGAGGCGTGGCCGCGGTTCACCGACGCGGTACTGGCGGAGTACGCCCGGCGCTGACCGGGTCTCGGGGAGGTGGTCACGATCGACATCCAGCAGATTCTGCTGACCGTCGGTGGTGTCCTGTTCGTGGGCGTCGCGCTGTGGCTGTGGTTCCAGCAGGAAAAGCGGACGTACGAGAAGAAGAAGCGCGAGGCCGACAAGAACGGCTGGACCTACCAGCGATTCGGCAAGGGCCTGCACCGCAAGTACCGGCACCTGCCGATCGTCGACGGTGACTCGGTGCGGGCCAAGCACGTCATGCGCGGCCAGTACCGCGGTCGCCCGATCACCATGTTCACCCTCGCATTCAGGCGCGAGGAGCCGGTGAAGTCCCGCCACATCTTCGACGACGGGGACCGTGACAACGACGGCAAGCGGGACACGCGCCAGGTCAAGAAGTCCTACGGCGTGGTTTCCGTCGGTGTGCCGACCGAGCTGCCGAAGTTCGAGCTCAGCGCCAAAGAACGACAGGGCAAACGGTTGCGGCAAGAACGGTCGCGGTTCACCGAACAGCTTGTCGGCAACATCGCCGGTAACGTGATCGGTGCGAAGGCGGGCCAGCTGCTGTTCGGCAAGGACTACACCGGCGGAAAGGTCGAGATGGGTGATCCGCAGTTCGACGACGTGTTCGTCGTGCGGTCGACCGAACCGGATCGGGTTCGCGCCTTGCTGACCCCGCAGGCACGGGCCTGGTTGCTGAAGTCCGACAAGGCCCGCAAGTACGTCGTGTGGTGCGACGGACAGGAAATCATCACGTGGGGCACCGGCACGGACACCAACGTCGGCAAGGTCAAGGCCAACTACCTCAACGACCTGCTCGACCAGCTTCCGGCCGGTCAGCTGTGGGGGCCACCGCCGAGCTGACTCCTTTCAGGCAGTCGCATGGTCCGCCGGCCCTGGTAGCCGCGAACGGCATGACCGGGGCCGACAGCCTGCCCGCGGGCTCGACCCGGCAGGCCTACTGAGGTTCGGGCCGGCGAACCGGCTGAAGCCTCCGAGCCGGCGAACCGGCTGAGAACCCGACCGACAGATCCACGGAGGCTTCGCAGCCGACAGACTTGCGGCAAGCTCGGGTCGGCGAAGCGGCTCGGGTCGGCGAAGCGACGCAGAGCCGGGGCTCGGCAACCCCGAGGGGATCGGCCAGCGGGTCGGCTGAACACACTGAGCCGGCAGATCCACTGCAGGCTCGAGTCGACGACCCACTGAAGACGAGTCGACCGGTCCACTGAGGGCTCGCGCCAACAGACCAGCTGAACGCTCGGGGCCGGAGACACTGACAGTCCCACCAAGCCGGCAGTCCCACCAAGAGGATCGGTCAGCGCGTCGGCTGAACGCTCGGAGCTGGCTGGCCCACTGCAGGCTCAAGTCGACGACCCACACAAGAGCGAGTTGACGAACCGCTGAACGCCCGGTGTAGCGGAGACGATGGGGCCTGGGTCGGCACACTGCTGACGGACCTGCCAGCGACCCGCTGAACGCTCGGGAGCCCGCAGACCACTGGAGGACACGGGGCAGCTCGCGCTCCAGCCCGCCGAGGGGGCGGCCAGCGGACCTGCTCAGTGACCGGACGCCTGGCCGGACACAGCTGAAGTCCGGACAGCCGCGAACACCCCGATCACGCCCGCCCACCGCGGCCGGAGGGATGCCGACAGCTTTGGAGCCAGCTTGGGTGGACGCCCGGCCGGGAAGCGGCGCCTACGGTTCCATGACACGGTTCTACCGTTCCAGGGCACGGTTCCACGGTTCCATGCCCCGGATCGCGATCCCGCAGCGATACGGCGGCATTCTCCACCGCGTCGCCGAGGCATCGCGTCGCCGAGATCGCGTCACCAGGAGCCATGCCCCCGACAATCGCGTCGGTGACACGCGGATCGCAGAGCGGCACGACGCGCCTTCCACGGCCGGGTGCGGCCGTCTCAGTACTCAGCCCAGCGGAAGCTCGTGCACTCCCCCGGTCGCTTCCCGCAGCGCAGCCCGCATCTCCGCTCGGGGCGCCGGCTTGCCGGTGAACTGCTCCACCTGCCCGAACGCCTGGTGCAGCAGCATGTCCAGCCCGGTCGCCAGCCGGCCGCCGCCCGCCAGCACCGCCTCCGCCAACGGTGTCGGCCACGGGTGATAGATCACGTCGAGCACGCTCGCCGCAGTCGCCAGCTCCGCTGCGTGCGGCCGGACCGCGTCGGCCGGTGCCGTGTTGATCACCACGCTCGCCGTCGCCGCCAGCTCCGCCCAGTCCGCGTCGGCCCAGCGCCGTGCCTCGGCCGACAAGCCGGCGCGCTGGGCGGCGGCCATTGCGCCGGCGGCGCGCGCAGGTTCACGTACGACGAACAGCACCTCGGACAGCCTCAGCTGGTGACACGCCACCGCAGCGGCCGACGCCGTGCCACCCCCGCCGATCACCACAGCGGGCCGATCCGTCCGCGGCTTGCCGCAGACGGCCAGCACAGCTCCCGCTACACCGTCGACGTCCGTGCAATCCGCGCGCCAGCCGCCATCACCCAGCTTCACCAGCGTGTTCGCCGCACCGACCGCCCGGGCACGCGGAGTCGCCTCGGTGGCGAATTCCAGCGCTGCGTGCTTGCCCGGCATGGTCACCGAGACGCCCACCCACTCGGACCCGAAGCCACTGAGCAACTCCGGCAACCGCTGGGCATCGGCCTCGACACGCTCGTAGGTCCAGTCGGTCAAACCGAGCGCACGATAGGCGGCAAGGTGCAGCACCGGGGACAGCGAATGCGCCACCGGCTTGCCCAGCACCGCCGCGCGGCGCGCGCCCGGTGACCGCCGATCGCCGTTACCAGACACCACGCTTCCTCGCGTCAGCGACGTTCCGTTGATGCTCGTCGAAGCTCGTGGAGAAGCACGACAGGCCGTTCTTCTCGCACTTGACGAAGTACAGCCACGACCCCCGCGGCGGCTTCAGTGCCGCGTTGATCGCGTCGGTGCTCGGCGACGAAATCGGCGTCGGCGGCAGCGACGTGTTCTGGTAGCTGTTGTACGGGCCCGGCCTGGCCCTGTCCTTCGGCGACGTGCGAATGTGCGGGCGGTCCAGCACGTAGTTGATCGTGGAATCCATCTCCAGCCGCATGCCGTCGTCGAGCCGGTTGTAGATGACCCTGGCCACCTTGCCGAAGTCGTTCTTCACCGCCTCCCGCTCCACGATCGAGGCGATAACGACGACCTCGTACGCCGTGCGCTTGGTGGCCTTGGCCGTGTCAGGCAGGCCGACGGCCTCGAACTGGGCTGCCGACGCCGACAGCACTTCCTTCAGCACCTCTTCGGCACTCCAGCCGGGCTTGATGTCGTACACGCCGGGCAGCACCATGCCCTCCAGCCGCCGCTCCTTCGGCGCCTTCTTGGCACCGCTGGCCAGCCACCGCGGCACGCCCAGCTTGGTCAGGTCCGCGGTCTCCGCGACCTTGCGCAGCTCCTTGACCGGCACACAGGTGCTCTTGCCGTCGATCTTGGCGCACGTCGCCTTCGACAGCAGGCTGTAGATCCCCGGGATCTTCTCGCCGTTGGGTTGCCGGAGGTCGTCCAGCTGAGTTCCGCTGCGGATCTGCACGTGCCCGACCCTGGCCTCGTCGGCCACGATCGCCCGGACCGCGGCCGCGCCGGACATGCGCTTCTTCAACTGGTAGTACCCGGGTTGGATGCTCCGGATGTCCTCGTTGTTCTCCGCCGCCTCCAGGAAGGCCTCGCTGCTGGCCACCACTCCGGCCTTCACCAGCCGCGCGGCGATCGCCGCCGTGGAGTCACCCTGCTCCACCTGAACCACGACGTCGCCTTGCCCAGCGCCCTGGTAGTCCTCGTACCCGAAGCCCAGCAGTTCCTTGGCACCGAACCACGCGCCACCGGCCATCGCCGCGATCACCGCGATCGCCGCCGCCCATCCGGCCAGCCGGCGAACGGCCGACCGGCGCCTGCCGCGCAGCTTGCCCGGCTCCGGGGCTTCCTCGGACTCCTCGTCGGCGAGCAGGGCATCGACCGGATGATCGTCGTAGTCCTCGTCGTAGTCCTCGCCGTAGTCCGCGTCGTAGTCCTCGTCGTGCTCCTCGCCGCGGCCTTCGTAGTCGTCTGCGTAGCGTTCGTCCCGCTCGTCGCCACCGAATGACAGCCCGTCCTGCCGATCGCCGGGTTCGGGCGTCCGACCGGCGCCGCGACCTGCGTCATCCTCGTAGCGCATCGCTGGGTTCCTGGCGATGTCCGGATCGAACGGTACGTCTTCGTCGACGGAATCGTTCCCGTGCTGCGGTCCGGGCGAGGGCTCATCCGGCTCTCCGTATCTGCCGTGCCCAGGCGGTGGGCCCGGCCGCATCGGGTGCCCCGGGTACCCACCGGCCTCGCCCGCAGACGCCGCTTGTGCCGCCGGCATCGACGGCCGCGTCCCCGGCGGGCCCGGCGGCCCGTGCACCGGAGGAACCCCGCCCGGTGGCAACGAGACCGGAGGAACCCCACCTTGCGGCAACGAGACCGGGGGGACGCCGCCTGCCGGCAGTGAGGCCGGATGGGCACCGCGCTGCCGTGGGGGTAGCTCACCGCGTCCCCCGCCGGCTGGGGCATCGGGCACGCGCGGACGTCCACCGGGCCGTGCCGCGTCACCGTCCACCGGACGACGGCCACCAGGACGCCGGTCCGGGCCCCGGCCACCCGGGACCGAGCCCGAGCCGGGCGAGCCCTGCCCATGCGGACGCGGTGCTCCCAGCATCGCAGGTTCAGGGCCACCTGCCCACGCGGCACCAGAGCGGCGAGACTCGGGGCCTGTCACAGGTGCGCGTCCACTGCGGGCCGGCGAATCCCCGTGCACCCGCGACGCCCTGTTCGGCTGCGTGGTATCACCTTGCGGCGCCCGGGGCAGTCTCCCGGCACGCCGCTGCTCGGCCCTGTCGGCGCGCGGTCCCGCATTCCGGCGCCCGGGCTCACGGCCACGCGGGCCCTCACCAGCAGGCTGTGCTTCCCGGTCGTCGGCCGCTGGAGGCCGGCCGCGCCGGATCCTGGCCAACGGCTGGGTGTGCGAATCATCGGGGACCGGCGCCCGCGACCTCGGCTGCTGCCTCGGCACCTGCCCGCTTTCCGATCGCTCTGCCGACGTCCTGTCGTCGGCGCCTTCGAACGCCCTGCGCACCCGCTGCGGCTCGGCACGCCGCGGGCCGTCCGAGGCGCGAGCAGCACGACGAGCCCCCGGCGGCGGCATCCGGCGCGGCTGCTGCCTGCGCGGTGACCGCTCGTTCTGCTCGTCGTCCGGGTACCTGCCAGTCACTTCGGCATCCCGCCTTGCTCTCGGCCGGCGTGGCGGGCCCGGTACGACGCGCGCGCGTCGAGCCACCCCTGCAGGATCTCCACCGCCGCCACCTGGTCGATCACCGCTCGTTGCTTGCGCCCCTTCACGCCGCGCTGGGACAGGATCCGTGACGCCGTGACCGTGCTCAGCCGCTCGTCGGCAAGCCGCACCGGAACGTTTCCGATGCGCTCAGCCAGCCGCTGCGCGTAGTCGACCGCGGCATCGGCGGCAGCGCCGTGCCGGTCGGCGAGCGTGCGCGGCAGGCCCACGACTACTTCCACGACGTCGTGTTCGGCCACCAGCTCAGCCAGCGTGGCGAGGTCGGAATCGTTGTCGGCATCGCGAGCCAGGGTAACCAGCGGCGTGGCCAGCACCGGAGCCGGATCGCTCAACGCGACGCCGACCCGCACCGACCCGACGTCCACGCCGAGCCGCCTGCCCGGCCCCGGATCGTCGGCGCCGGGCGTGTCCGGACCCCGGGTCAACCGGCCGCTCCCGACCGCACGGCGTGCTCGAGCGCCGCGATCGCCTGCTCCACTCCGGCCGGATTGCTGCCACCGCCCTGGGCCAGGTCCGGCTTGCCGCCGCCGCGGCCGGACACCTCGCCCGCGAAGTGCCCGATCAGCTTGCCCGCGGCCAGGCCCTTGTCCCTGGCCTGCTCGGTGGTGGCCACGGCGAAGCTGACCTTGCCGTCGGCGGCCGAGAACAGCGCCACCACGCCGGGACGGGAACCCAGCCGGTTGCGCACTTCCGCGGTGAGCTTGCGCAGGCTACCCGCGTCCACCCCGTCGGCCACCTGAGTGGCCACCAGCGTGAACTCGCCGACCTCGCGCGCCTGGCCGGCCAGGCTGCCCGCCGACGACAGCACCTGCTCGGTGCGCAGCCGCTCCACTTCCTGCTCGGCGTTCTTCAGCCTGGTCAGCACGTCCTCGATCCGGGAGGGCAGCTGGTCCGGCGGAACCTTGAACGTTGTGGCCAGGTGGGACACCAGCAGCTGCTCCTTGCGCACGTACCGCAGCGCGTCGGTACCCACCAGCGCTTCGACCCGGTGCACCCCGGAACCGATCGACGCATCCGACACCAGCTTCACCAGGCCGAGCTGACCGATGCGCTCCACGTGCGTCCCGCCGCACAGCTCCCGCGAGTAGTCGCCCATGTCGACCACCCGCACCTGGCTGCCGTACTTCTCGCCGAACAGCGCGATCGCGCCCATCTCCAGCGCCTTGTCCTTCGAGGTGACGTAGGCCTTCACCTCGATGTCGGAGAGCAGGTAGTCGTTGACCTCCTCCTCGACCTCGGTCAGCACGTCGGTGGACACCGACGTGGGCACGGTGAAGTCGAACCGCAGGCGCCCCGGCGAGTTCAGCGAACCGGCCTGGGCCGCCCGCTGACCGTAGGCGCCGCGCACCGCGGCGTGCACCAGGTGGGTGGCCGAGTGGGACCGCTGGATGGCCATGCGCCTGGCCTCGTCGACCGAGCCGGTCAGCGTGGTGTCCAGCCCGATCTCGCCCTGGGTGACCTTGACCTTGTGCACGAACAGGCCGGGGACGACCTTCTGCACGTCGAGCACCTCGACCTCGCCGCCCGCGCCGACCAGCACGCCGGTGTCGGCGATCTGGCCACCCGATTCGGCGTAGAACGGGGTACGGTCCAGCACCAGCTCGGCCTGCTCCCCGGCACGCACCGACCTGACCGGCTGGCCGTCCCGCAGCAGGCCGATCACCCTGGCCTCGGCCTGCAGGTCGGTGTAGCCGAGGAACTGGGTCTCGCCGTGCTGCTCGAGCAGCTTGCGGTACTCCGACAGGTCGGCAACGCCCACCTTCTGCCTGGCCGCATCGGCCTTGGCGCGCTGCCGCTGCTGCTCCATCAGGGCGCGGAAGCCCTCCTCGTCGACCCGCAGCCCCTGCTCGGCGGCCATCTCCAGGGTCAGGTCGATCGGGAAGCCGTAGGTGTCGTGCAGCTGGAAGGCCTTCTCCCCGCTCAGCACGCCGCTGCCGCTCTTCTTGGTCTCCGCGGCGGCCAGGTCGAAGATCCGCGAGCCGCTGGTCAGCGTGGCCAGGAACGCCTCTTCCTCGTTGCGCATGACCTCGCTGATGCGCTCGAAGTCGCGGGCGATCTCCGGGTAGGACGGGGCCATCGCGTCCCGCACCACCGCGGCGAACTCGCCGAGCACCGGCTCGTGCACGCCGAGCAGCCGCACCGAGCGCACGATCCGCCGCAGCAGCCGCCGGAGCACGTAGCCGCGGGCTTCGTTACCGGGGGTGACGCCGTCGCCGATCAGCATCACGCCGGACCTGGCATGGTCGGCGATGACCCGGAACCGCACGTCGTCGGCGTGGTTGGCACCGTACCGACGGCCGGAGATCTCCTCCGCCTTGGTGATCACCGGGCGGACCAGATCGGTCTCGTAGACGTTGGCCACCCCCTGCAGCAGGTAGGCCACCCGCTCGATGCCCATCCCGGTGTCGATGTTCTTCTTCGGCAGCGGACCCAGCACCGGGCCGCCGTCCTTCGGGCTGACCTCGCCGCGCAGGTCCTGCATGAACACCAGGTTCCAGATCTCCAGGTAGCGGTCCTCGTCCACGGTGGGACCGCCCTCACGGCCGTACTCCGGCCCCCGGTCGAAGTAGATCTCCGAGCACGGGCCGCCAGGACCGGGCACGCCCATGTCCCAGTAGTTGTCCTTGGCGCTGCGGTACTGGATCCGCTCCTCGGGGATCCCGGTGATCTTGCGCCACAGCGCGGCCGCCTCGGCGTCGTGCTCGTAGACGGTGACCCACAGCCGGCTCTCGTCGAACCCGTAGCCGCCGTCCGACTGCGGCTTGGTGACCAGATCCCAGGCGTGCTCGATGGCGCCTTCCTTGAAGTAGTCGCCGAACGAGAAGTTGCCCGCCATCTGGAAGAACGTGTTGTGCCGGGTGGTCTTGCCCACCTCGTCGATGTCGGCGGTGCGCACGCACTTCTGCACGCTGGTCGCCCGCGGGTACGGTGGCGGCGCCTCGCCCAGGAAGTACGGCTTGAACTGCACCATCCCGGCGTTGACGAACAACAGGTTCGGGTCGTCCAGGATCAGCGACGCGCTCGGCACCTCGGTGTGCCCGCGCGCGGTGAAGTGCTTCAGGAAGCGATCTCGGATCTCATGTGTCTGCACGGCTACAGTCCTACGGGTTCATCAAGCGGCGGCTGTGGGTGAGCGAGTGGGGCGGCAGGCGCCTCGCGCGCAGGCGCGTCAGGCGTCTGCCCTGGGCGCTCGGCGAGACACCGCCCGCTGGTCCGGGCGCGCGGACGCCGCGTGCTTGCCCGCACGCGACCGCACCTCCTGGTGCCGGAGGGAAATCCCGGTGTCTCGTGTCACCTGCTCCTGCAACTCCTGCTCACGCTCGGACATCCCGGCTCGGACGTCCGCCCCGAACGAACCGACGGCCTGGGCGAGCTCACGAATCGCCTCGCCCACGTTCGAGGCTAACCCGGCAGGCGTGACCTGACGAGCCGACTTGGCGGCCTTCCTGGTCAGCGCGACACCCGCGGCGACGCCGAGGCCGAACCAGAACGTGCGCTTCATCGGCGGCCCCGCTTCCGTGCGCGCGGCCGGCGGCCCGCCCGCTCCTCCTTGGCCTGCCTGCGGGCCTTGACGGCCTTGCGCACACCGTAGGCCAGGGCCGCGGTCTTCACCAACGGCCCACCCAGGGTGGCGGTGAAGACCGATGTCAGGGCGGACACGTTGCTGGAGGCCTGCTGGAGATTGGCCGTCACCCCGTCGACCCGCTGCAGCTGCGTGTTGACGTGCGTCAGCGTGTCGTTGGCGCCGTGCAGGATCGGGTCGGTGTTCTCGTGGGCTTTCCGGATCGCGATCGTCGCCTCGTCCAGCGCGCGGCCCAGCTTCAGCAGCGGTACCGCCAGCAGGACGACCAGCAGCACGAACGCGCCTGCGGCGATCAACGCCGCGATGTGGCCAGCGGACAACGTTCCTCCAGTGACGTCAGCTGCCGAGAATGCAGGTCAGGCTACCGCGACCGGTCCGCGCGGGCAGGAGCGGGCCAGCGGTCAGAACCGCCGGACGACCGCCTCCGCCCGCGCCAGCAGGTCCAGGTCGTAGGCAAGGCCCGGAATGTAGAAGTTGACATAGTCCGCGCCGGCTGCGAGCACCGACTCCACCTTGGCCACGATCTCGTCCTCGGTGCCGACCAGGCCCCAGCCGGAGCGCCACCGCGCCGGGTCGCCGACGTGCGCCCTGGCCATGGCCCGTTCCGGGTCGTCGCCGCGGTCGATGGGCAGGATGTTGATGTTGGTGGACTTGATGATCTCGTCGTAGTCCCTGCCCACCTCGTCGCAGTGCCTGCGCAGGATGTCCGCCTTCTCGGTGATCCGCTCCGGTTCACCGCCGCCGAAATTGGCCGCGTCGGCGAACCGGGCCACCAGCCGCAGCGTGACCTTCGGGCCGCCGCCGCCCAGCCACAGCGACGGGTGCGGCTTGCGCACGCCCTTCGGTTCGTTGATCGGCTTGTCGACCGAGTGGTAGCGGCCGGAGAAGACCACCTCGTCCTCGGTCCACATGCGGTAGATGATCTCGGTGGCCTCGGCGAAGGCGCCCATCCGGTCCTTCAGCGACGGCCACGGATAGCCGTAGGCCTTCCATTCGTGCTCGTACCAGCCCGCGCCGAGCCCGGCGTAGAGCCTGCCGTGGCTGAGCACGTCCACCGTGGAGGCCATCTTGGCGTACAGCGCCGGGTTGCGGTACCCGTTGCACCCCACCATCTGCCCGACGTTGACCCGGCGGGTGTCCCTGGCCAGCGCCGCGGTGGTGGTCCAGGCCTCGAACGTGGTGTTCTGCGTCGGCTCCGGGGTGGTGTGGAAGTGGTCGTACACCCAGATCGAGTCCCACGGGCCGGCATCGGCGGCCTTGGCCACCGCGGTCATGGCCTCCCACTGTTCGACCGGGTCGGCGATCTCGGTCAGGTCCAGCCGCCAGCCCTGCGGCACGAAAACTCCGAAGCGCACGCTCATGGCCACGAGTCTGGCACGAAGCCGCCTGCCCGGCAGGAAGCGACGCACCCGCCGCGCCGGCGCCCGTCGCCATCCGCCCACCCGTGCTCCGACGACCCGTCGCCTGCGTCCGGCAACCGCGCCACCCGATCGCCGGATTACTTGTGAACAATCTTGTTCGCTAATGTGCCTGCCGGGCATCCTCCACCGGAAGGGCACGACACGTGATGCGCAGACACCTCGCCGGCCTGGCCGCCGCAGCCGCGACGGCACTGTTGCCGCTGACCGGCGGGCTGGCAGCGGCCGAACCCGCACAGGCCGAGAACGCCGCCGGGGCGCGGTATTTCGTCCTGATCGGCGGCACGTGTGATCCGCACGCCGACGCCTACAACGGCATCGACCTGCGCGGCGGCGTGCGGCTGCGGGTGGAGTACCCGGCGGCAGGCAATCCGCTCTGCAGCCCGATCGGCATCTCCTACGACGCCAGCGTGGCCGAAGGTCACCGGGCAGCGCGCGCCGTGCTGGAACAGACCTACGCCGACGATCCGGCGGGCCAATTCGTCATCGTCGGTTTCTCGCAAGGTGCACACGTGGCGAACCTCGTGCTCGAAGACGTCGCAGACGGCCGCATCGGGGTGCCGAAGTCGCAGGTGTCCGGCTCGCTGTACGGCGACCCGATGCATCCGGGCACGGGCATCGGCGCCGTCGTGCCCAAGGGCATCGGCGTGTTCGGGTTCACCTCGCCGGGCCCCGGCCGGACCGACTTCGGCGGCATCCCGGTGGAGCGGTACTGCATCGAGACCGACGGCGTGTGTCACTTCACCACCATCGAGGCACCGGGCGGCTACCTGGTCCAGCACCCTTGCTATCCGGCCAAGGTCATGCCGCACACGCTCACCGACGAGGTCGTGCACGGCAACCACTGGTGGCCGCGGGTCGGGCCGTGCTAAGCGCCGCAGCCCGCGGCTGACCGTTTTCGCTCACGCCCGTTCGCCGCGCACGATCCGGCGTAGCCGCTGCACCCGTTCGGCGATCGGGCGCTCCGCGCCTCGTTCGGTGGGGTGGTAGTAGTCCCTGCCCACCAAGCCGTCCGGCGGGTACTGCTGCTCGACCACACCTTCCGGCACGTTGTGCGGATAGCGGTAGCCCTGCGCGTGGCCCAGCCGCTCGGCACCGGCATAGTGCCCGTCGCGCAGATGCGGCGGCACACTGCCCACCTTGCCCGCCCGGACGTCCGCCAGCGCGCCGTCGATCGCCGAGATCACCGCGTTGGACTTGGGCGCGGTGGCCAGATGAATGGTCGCCTGCGCCAGCGCCAGCCTGCCCTCCGGCATGCCGATGAACTGCACCGCGTGCGCGGCCGCCACGGCCGTCTGCAGCGCCGTCGGGTCGGCCATGCCGATGTCCTCGCTGGCGTGCACGATCAGCCTGCGCGCGATGAACCTCGGGTCCTCCCCCGCTTCGATCATCCGCGCCAGGTAATGCAGCGCTGCGTCGACGTCCGAGCCGCGGATGGACTTGATGAACGCACTGATCACGTCGTAGTGCTGGTCCCCGTCCCGGTCGTAGCGGACTGCCGCCCGGTCGACCGTCGCCTCCACCGTGGCCAGGTCGATGGTGCCCTCCCCCGCGGCGTCGGCCGCCGCTTCCAGCGCGGTCAGCGCACGCCGGGCATCTCCACCCGACAACCGCACCAGGTGATCGGCGGCTTCCTCGGTGAGCTCGAACTTCCCGGCCAGCCCCCGCTCGTCGGTCAGCGCACGGTGCAGCACCAGCCGGATGTCGTCGTCGGTCAGCGGACGCAGCTGCAACACCAGCGAACGCGACAGCAACGGCGCCACCACGGAGAACGACGGGTTCTCGGTGGTCGCCGCCACCAGCAGAACCGTGCGGTCCTCCACCGCGCCGAGCAGGGCGTCCTGCTGCGTCTTGGAGAACCGGTGCACCTCGTCGATGAACAGCACCGTGTTCTCCGCCGCGTGCGACCGCCTGCGCCGCGCCTCGGCGATCACCGCGCGCAGCTCCTTCACGCCCGAGTTGAGCGCCGACAGGGCCACGAAGCGGCGGCCGGTCGCCCCGGCCATCAGCGAGGCCAGCGTGGTCTTGCCGGTGCCCGGCGGGCCGAACAGCACCACCGACGCCGGGGTCGCGCCTTCCACCAGGCGGCGCAGCGGCGCGCCCGGCTTGAGCAGATGGTCCTGGCCGACCACCTCGTCCAGCGTGCGCGGCCGCATCCGGACCGCCAGCGGGTCCATCGGGTCGACCGGCCCCGGCTCCCCCGCCACCGCCGGCGACTCGTCCAGCGCGGGATTGACGGTGAACAGTTCGTCCTGCACGCCTCGACGCTACCGCGCCGCTGCCACATCTCCAGCGGTCACGCCGCCGTCACGCGAACGCCGGATACGGGGCGAGTTCGAGCCCCGGGCCGAACCGGTCGTCCAGGCCCGACGCCACCGCCCCGGCGTGATCGGCCAGGTCGTCCGCCCCGAAGATGGCCGCTTGCCGGGACAGCTCCAGCCACCACGAACGCAGTGCGGCGGGCCTGCTGCTCGTCCCCGGCACGGGCGCGCTGCCCGCCAGGCCCGGCAGCTCCCGATGCGTCTGCTGCCAGACGCACAGCAACTGGCAGTCCAGCAGCGCCTCGGCGAACACCGACTCGTCGGCCAGCCGGGGCCACACCGACACCACTTCCGCGCGCCATCCGGCGATCATCGCCTCGCTCATGCCCGCGGGCAGTGCCAGCGCTCCTTCCCAGAACGCGAACGGCACCCGCATGTGCGCCACGTCCAGCAGGGCGTTGCGCACACAGCCGTGCTCGAAATCCAGAAACCGCACCCCGCTGCTGGTGACCAGGTTGTTCTCCGGGGACAGATCCACCGGGGAGAAGGCGCGGAACGTCGCAGCCTGGACCCGGGCGAGCGCGGCCGACACCTGCTCTCGAACGACGTCCGACGTCGGGACACCGAGCTCGTTCTGCAGCAGACCCGGCAACTGCGCGGCAACGGCCGCCTGCTCGTCGTCCGCGCAGGCCGGCGTGCCGCCCAGCCGCCGCAACAAGGCGAGGAAGTCCGCCTCACGTCGCGCCGTGGTGGCGTGCATCCGGCCCAGTGCGCGTGCCCACGACAACAACGCACGCTCGGCCGCGCGAGCATCGCGCTGGTGCAGCTTGTCCTTCAGGGTCGGTGCCCAGCCGAGATCGGACAGCACCAGCACGCCGCGCGTCTTGTCGTGCCCGATCGGCTCGGGGCACATTCGCTCCTCGGAGGTCAGCGCGGTGAACAGCTGGTAGCTCGCCGCCTCAGTGGCGAACTCGGCCGGGCGGCGATAGTGCTTGACCACCAGCGTCTTCGGCAGGGCGAACGGCGAGGACGCCACCCGGACCCGCACCACCACGGCCGGGCCGCTGCCGGCCAGAGTCTCCGGCTCGGTCAGCGCGATGGGCGACCCGAACCGATCAGCGAGAACCGATTCGGCGGCCGCGACCGCCGCCTGCAGCTGATCCTCCTCCGGCCCGTCAGCGAGCAGATCGTCGCCGGTTGACGGAGTGTTCACACGCATCAACGGCCGACCCTACTAGCGTGGCAGTCACCATGACCAGCATCGGGACGGCATCGGCGGGCAGTTCGGGGGAACTCCCCGACCGAGACCGGGACGAATCAGGCAGGCCGCACAACCGGCGGCCGCGCGACGGCCTCGGCCGCCCGCTGCCCTACGGTGCCGCGGGTGTGCCGCGGCAACCGGAGGGCGTTGCACGCACGCCGTCCGAGACGCTCGACGAGGCTCAGCGGCTGCTGGACGAAGGAAAACCGTTCCACGCCCACGAGGTGTTCGAGGACGCGTGGAAGGCCGGAGACGGGCTGCCGGGCGGCCGCGAACCGCTGTGGCAGGCGCTGGCCCAGCTGGCTGTCGGGCTCACCCACGTCGGACGAGGCAATCCCAAAGGCAGCGTCCGGCTGCTGCGCCGGGGCGCGGCCAACCTCCAGCCGTATGCCGGGCAGCGGCCTTACGGTGTCGACGTCGACGGCCTGCGCACGTGGGCGCAAGCGCTGGCGGACCAGGTGCAAGCCGGCCGGATGCCGAACTCGGTCGCCAGCTGCAGCCCCCGGCTGCGGGCGTGCTGACGCCGCGGCTCAGCTCTGCGCCTGCGGCTTGACGTCCACCCCGGCTTCCTTGCGCTGCTGGGCGGTGATCGGCGCCGGAGCCCCGGTGAGCGGGTCGTACCCACCACCGGTCTTGGGGAAGGCGATCACCTCGCGGATCGACTCCGCGCCGGTCAGCAGCGCGCAGATGCGGTCCCAGCCGAACGCGATGCCGCCGTGCGGCGGCGCGCCGTACTGGAACGCGTCCAGCAGGAAGCCGAACTTCTCCTGCGCCTCCTCCTCGGACAGGCCCATCACCTTGAACACCCGGCGCTGCACGTCCGGCTGGTGGATACGGATCGAGCCACCGCCGATCTCGTTGCCGTTGCACACGATGTCGTAGGCGTAGGCCTTCGCGTTCGCCGGGTCGCTGTCGAACTTGTCCAGCCACTCCGGGGTCGGCGAGGTGAAGGCGTGGTGCAGCGCGGTCCAGTTCCCGCTGCCGACCGCCACCTCGCCGCCTGCTTCGGCCTCCTCCGCCGACTCGAACAGCGGGAAGTCCACCACCCACACGAACGACCAGGCGTTCGGGTCGATCAGCCCGAGCCGGTTGGCGATCTCCACCCGGGCGGCGCCCAGCAGGGCACGCGCCTCGTTCGGCTTGCCCGCGGCGAAGAAGATGCAGTCGCCCGGCTTGGCGCCCGCTGCCTCGGCCAGGCCCGCCCGTTCGGACTCGGACAGGTTCTTCGCCACCGGGCCGGTCAGCGTGCCGTCCTCCTGCACCAGCACGTACGCCAGGCCACGGGCGCCGCGCTGCCGTGCCCAGTCCTGCCAGGCGTCCAGCGTGCGCCGCGGCTGGGACGCCCCGCCCTGCATCACCACGGAACCGACGTACGGCGCCTGGAACACCCGGAACGGCGTGTCGGCGAAGTACTCGGTGAGGTCGGTGATCTCCAGCCCGAAGCGCAAGTCCGGCTTGTCCGTGCCGTACCTGGCCATTGCGTCGGCGTAGCTGATCCGCGGAATCGGGGTGGGGATCTCGTACCCGATCAGCCGCCACAGCGCGACCAGGATCTCCTCCGCCAGCGCGATCACGTCGTCCTGGTCGACGAAGCTCTGCTCGATGTCCAGCTGGGTGAACTCCGGCTGCCGGTCGGCGCGGAAGTCCTCGTCGCGGTAGCAGCGGGCGATCTGGTAGTACCGCTCGACGCCCGCCACCATCAGCAGCTGCTTGAACAGCTGCGGCGACTGCGGCAGGGCGTACCAGTTGCCGGGGCGCAGCCGGGCCGGGATCAGGAAGTCCCGCGCACCTTCCGGGGTGGAGCGGGTCATCGTCGGCGTCTCCACCTCGACGAAGCCGCGCTTGTGCAGCACCTCGCGGGCCACCCGGTTGACCTCGCTGCGCAGCCGCAGCGCCCGGGCCGGGCCGGACCGGCGCAGGTCCAGGTAGCGGTAGCGCAGCCGGGTCTCCTCCCCCACGTCCACCCGGTCGTCCACCGGGAACGGCAGCGGGGCCGACTCCGACAACACGGTCAGTTCGGTGGCCAGCACCTCGATCTCACCGGTGGCGATGTCCGGGTTCTCGTTGCCTTCCGGCCGCTTGGCCACCTCGCCGGTGACCTGGATGCAGTACTCCGAGCGCAGATCGTGCGCGCGCTCGGCCATCTCGCCTTCCCGGAACACCACCTGCGCCACGCCGGACGCGTCCCGCAGGTCGATGAAGATGACGCCGCCGTGGTCGCGCCGCCTGGCCACCCAACCGCTCAACGTGACGGTCTGGCCGGCGTGCTCGGCACGCAGGGTGCCGGCTTCGTGGGTGCGGAGCACGAGTATCGCTGCCTCTCGGTTGGTCGTTGTTCTCCCCAGACGGCAAGGCTAACCAACGCCCGCGCGCGGCCTGCCACCGGTTTCGGTCACGGCCACCGGCCGACGCTGGCATACTGCCGCCGGGCCGACGTCGGCGCCGGGATCACCAGCAGTCCGAACAGACAGGAGTCGAGGGGTGACGCGACCCGAACCCCCGCAGCACGGCCGTCCACGACGACCGAACGACGCCACCCATCTGATTCCGCGCGTGCCGGCGACGCCCGGAGAAGGGATGCCGCACCGCGGCTCCGCCACTCGTGCGGCGCGCACTTCCCGGCCCGCGCAACGACCGACCCGAACTCGCACGGCGCCGCCACGAGACGATCAGCAGGCCGAGCGCCCCGAACCGCCGCACGGCCACGCACACTCCCACGAACCGCCACCACCGGCTTCGGCGCGGCTGCGCACGCTGCTCGGGACGCTGCTGGCCCCGTTCATCCTGGCCACCCTGGTCGGCCTGGTGCTGCTGTGGCCGTCGGGCGATCTGCCGAGCAGCACCATCGACTCCGGCGACCCGGTCGACGCCACGGTCACCGCCGTGGCGTCCGGGTCGTGCACCGAGCCGGGCGAGATCACCGTCGACGACAGCCCGGACGACGGCGCCGACGGCAAGAAGTGCCTGACGGTGACCCTCCGGCTGACCGACGGCCCGGCCGCGGGGGAAACCCTGCACAAGATCGTCCCGATCCAGCCGGCAATGCCCCGGTTCACCGCAGGGGACGACGTCGTGCTCGCCTACACCGGCGGCGACCCCACCTCACCGGACGCCTACCAGATCAAGGACTTCCAGCGCGCCACACCGTTGCTGCTGCTCGCGGCGGTGTTCGTGCTCGCGGTGCTGGCGCTGGGGCGCTGGAAAGGACTGCGCGCGCTCGCCGGGCTGTCGTTCACCTTCGGTGCGCTGGCGGTGTTCGTCCTGCCCGCGATCCTCGACGGCCGGGACCCACTGCTGGTGGCCATCACCGGGGCCGGGCTGATCATGTTCGCCACGCTGTACCTGACCCACGGCATCTCGGCGCGCACCACGGTCGCCGTGCTCGGCACGCTGATCAGCCTGGCGCTGATCGGCCTGTTCGCCGCACTGTTCTCCTGGCTGGCCGTGCTCACCGGCCTGGACGAGCCGACGGCGGCGCTGATCAGCGCGCTGGGGCACGGCATCGACGCGCGCGGCCTGCTGCTGGCCGGGGTGGTGATCGGCGCGCTGGGGGTGCTGGACGACATCACCATCACCCAGGCCAGCGCGGTGTGGGAACTCAAGCAGGCCAACGCCGGGCTGGGCTGGGCGCGCCTGTACCGCTCGGCCTTGCGGATCGGCCGGGACCACGTCGCCTCGGCGGTGAACACCCTGGTGCTCGCCTACGCCGGTGCCGCGCTGCCGGTGATGCTGTACACGGCGATCTCGGGCGTCGGCCTCGGCACCATCCTGACCTCGCAGGACATCGCGCAGGAGATCCTGCGCACGCTGGCGGGCAGCCTGGGCATCATCGCCGCCGTCCCGGTCACGACGGCCCTGGCCGCGCTGGTGGTGCACCGCGAACGGCTCGCCGGCTCGGCCGAGACCGACGACGAGCAAGCAGCCGAGCCACATACGCAGCGCTCCGGGTCGTCCGCCGCCCGGACCGACCAACCCGGCCGCCATCCCGGGCCGGCACCGGCCGAACGGCCCCAGCGGTTTCGGCCCGCCGAACCGACCGCTTCCCACGCCACGCAGCCCGAGCCGGGCACCCCGGGAGCCAAGCGGCCCGCCCCCGACCGGCAGGCCCGGCAGGCGCGCGCGGGCAGGCCGGGGCAGGTCAGTCGAGCGAAGCGACGAACCGACTGATCGCCTGCATGCTGTACCGCTGCGCCAGCCGATCCCCCGGGGCCGCGGTGGCCAGCCGGTACAGCGGCCGGTCCTCCAGCCCGTCCCCCTTGGCCTCCGAGCGCAGCTGAGCGACCAGCAGCTCGGCGAACACCATGCCGTTGACCTCGGTGTTGTTCATCAGGGCGTTCGCCAGCCTGCGCAGCGGCACGATGCCCATCTCCCGGCCGGTGGCGGCCAGGCCGGACCCCTGGTAGACGGCCAGGTCGACCTTCACCGACGTGCGCTTGCCGCCGAACAGCAGGGCGACCGTGCGGGCGCCGCGCATCTGGGTGATCACCACGTCCACCCGCGTGGCCTCGGCGATCGGCAGGCGCCGCGTTCCCCACGTGCGCACCACCAGGTCGTTGCCGTCCAGCCACACCTGCCTGCGCACCGAGTAGAGGGTGAGCAGCAACAACGGCAGCCCCACCACGGCGGCCGCGATGAGCCCGCCGGTGCGGTCGGCGAACAACCCGACGATGCCGCCGACCGCGGCGGCCAGCACGCCCACCACGACGATCGCGCCGACGGCTCGCCTGCGGCGCTGCTGCGGATCGGAGCCGTGCAACAGGATCCGCTCGCCCGGCCCCTTCTCCGGTCCGGGCCGGGAAGCCTGTTCGGGTGTTTCGCTCATGATGGCAGGAACGGGTTGCTCGCGCGTTCTTTACCGATCGTCGTCGCTCCCATGTGGCCGGGAAGCACGACCGTGTCGTCGGACAGCGTCAACACCTTCTCCTTCAGTGAACGCTGCATCACTTCCGGGTCGCCGCCGGGCAGGTCGGTGCGGCCGATCGAGCCGGCGAACAGCACGTCGCCGGTGAACGCCACCTGGCCGCCCTCGTCGCTGGTCACCCGGTAGATGACCGAACCGGGAGTGTGGCCGGGGGCGTGGTCGACGGTGAACTCGAATCCGGCGACGCGCAGCGTGCCCTCGGTGAGTTCCACGACGTCACGCGGTTCGCGCATGCTGACCTGGCCGGCGAACACGGCCGCCAGCTGCGGGCCGAGCCCGCGCAACGGGTCGGACAACAGCACGCGATCCTCGGGCTGGATGTAGACCGGGATGGTGTGCGCGTCCGCCACGGTCTGCGCCGCGAACACGTGGTCGAAGTGCCCGTGGGTGGCCAGCACCGCGACCGGGTCGAGCCGGTGCTCGCGCAGCGCCTTCTCGATGCCCTGCTCGGCATCCTGCCCCGGGTCGATGATCACGCAGTCCTGCCCGGTGTCCGCGGCCACCACGTAGCAGTTGGCCTGGAACGCCCCGGTCGGAAACCCCACCACAAGCACGCCGTCAGGGTACCGGTCCTGCTCCATCGGGCCAGGCGCAGGCGACCTACACGAGGGCTTGACACCCGCTCGCCCTAGAATCCGCCCCGACACGCCATCGGCGAACATGATCAGGAGGGCCTGTGTCGACCAACCAGCAGCGCCGCGAAGCCGCGAAGCGCAAGTTGGAACGCCAGCTCAAGGCCAGAGCGGCGCGGGCACGGCGGAACCGGATCATCGCCGCCGTCGCCACCGGGGTGGCGGTGGTCGCCGTCATCGCGCTGGTGCTGATCTTCGTCAACCAGGCCAGGCAGGAAGCGGAGGCCGAAGCCGCTCGCCAGGCCAAGGCGGCCGCGGAGCAGAAGGCGAGCGAGAAGGAGCGGCTGGACAAGGCGAAGGCCGAGATCGACGACATGGTCCGCAAGCTGAAGATCCCGGGCAAGCGGACCGAGCCGGTCCCCCACCCCAAGCCGCTGCCGAACCCGTCGACGTGCAAGTACCCCGAGTCGGCGCAAGAAGCAGCCAAGGACGTCGATCCGCCCGAGCAGACCACGGTGCCCGCGTCCGGCACGGTGGACGTCACCATCGACACCACGGCGGGCGAGATCGGCCTGACGCTGGACCGGTCGATGGCGCCCTGCACCGTCAACAGCATCGTCAGCCTGATCGAGCAGGGCTACTACGACGGCTCGTCGTGCCACCGGCTGGGCATCCAGGGGCTGCAGATGCTGCAGTGCGGTGACCCGACCGGAACCGGCCGTGGCGGGCCGGGGTACACCGTGCCGGACGAGTTCCACAGCAAGCTGAAGTACGGCCGGGGCCTGGTGGCGATGGCCAACACCGGGGCGCCGAACAGCGGCGGCGGGCAGTTCTTCCTGATCTACGGCTCCGCCACCATGTCCGACGGCTCGATGCTGCCGCGGCAGTACACGGTGTTCGGCACCATCTCCGACACCGGGCTGAAGACCTTGGAGAAGGTGGCCCGCAAGGGGCTCGATCCGAAGTCCTACCTCGAGTACGCCGACGGGACGGCCAAGCCCGTACTCGAGGTGAAGTTCACCAAGGTTTCGGTGAAGGACGACTGAACGAGCTGGGCCTGCCCCGCCGCCGCGGCCCCGCGGATCTTTTCGAAGCTTGCGTCCGGTCGCGGCGGCGAAGCACACCGGCACCGAGCGCAGCCGCGCCGGCGGTCAGCGGAACGTGAATCGCGGCGGCCTGCGCTCGAGGAAGGCGGCAACGCCCTCGGCGTAGTCCTCGCCGGTCAACGCGCGCAGGCGAATGTGCCGCACCTCGTCGTCCGGCTCGTGCTGGCCCGCCGCGATCTTGCCGATGATGCGGTTCATCCCGCGCACGGACGCCTGCGACCGACTGGCGATGGTGGCCGCGAAGCGGTCGGCCACCTGCTCCAGCTCGCCAGCCGGGACCACGTCGTCGACCAGGCCGATCTCCCTGGCCCGCGCCGCGTCGATCAGCTCGCCGGACAGCAGCAGGTACCTGGCGCGCGCCGGGCCGACCAGCGACACCAGCTGCCGGGTCGACTCGAAGTCGTAGACGATGCCGAGCTTGGCAGGCGTGATGCCGAACCGGGCCCCCTCCGCGGCGAACCGCAGATCGCACGCGACGGCGATCTGACATCCGCCGCCGATGCAGTTCCCGCGGAGGACGGCCATCGAGGGTTTCACCATCTCGCGCAGGGCTCGGACGGCGCCGAGCACCGCCTCGTCGTAGCGGGCGGCGTCGGCGGGCTCGGCCCGCAGGTGGCGGAACTCGGCGACGTCGGCGCCCGCGGAGAACGAGCCGCCCGCGCCGGTGAGCTGCAGGACCAGGACCGTCGGGTCGGCTTCCACCTTTGCGACCAGCTCCGGGATGGCCCGCCACATGTCGAGGGTGATCGCGTTGTGCTTGTCCGGACGGTTGAACGTCAAGCGCGCGATGCCGGAGTCGGCATCGACCGAGAACTCGAGGCCGGCAACCATGTCCAGCACATTACGGCGTCAGCGGCCCGCGGTGCCGCACACGTTGTCAGGCTCACGCACCCGGCCACGCACCGGACACGCGGACACAAGCGAGCATGACCTCCACATACGAAACGGGTCGAGACGCGATCAACTAGCGCTGCGCGGCGTGCTGATGACCTCCGCACACGAAACGGGGTCGAAGGCGCCGGCAAGCGAGGTCCCTGCCTGCATCGTCACATGTCGCGCGAAACGATGCCCCTCGCTTGCCGGACGCCAGGACTGGTGTGGCGCGCAGAAACCACACCAGTGGTCCCGACCGAGCCGCGAATTCCCGTCGTGCCGTCCGTCCGCTCCCGTTCACCCGATGGCACCCGTCTGCGATGGCCACTCGTGACCTCTGGGCGATCGACCGGAGTTCGCAGTCTCGCGTCAATCCCGACAGCGTCGGTGGGCCGAAGCCGACGACATCCCCGGCACCGGCACGCTGTGCGCCGTGCGGGGAGCCGCCGCGACTGCTGTCCGGCGCTGTCACTCGCTACACGTCGGCCGCACGCGACGGGGTTCAGCTCACCGAACGTGACAAAGACAACTCAGCGTAATCGTCACAAACCGGTTGCGCGGTCACGAGGCCGATGTCACGCGATACACGTCGTAGACGCCCTCCACCTTGCGCACCGCGTTGAGCACGTGGCCGAGGTGTTTCGGGTCGCCCATCTCGAACGAGAAACGGGAGATCGCCACCCGGTCGCGCGAGGTGGTCACCGACGCCGACAGGATGTTGACCTTCTCGTCGGCCAGGATCTTGGTGATGTCGGACAGCAGCCGGTGCCGGTCCAGCGCCTCGACCTGGATCGCCACCAGGAACACCGAGTTCTCCGACGGCGCCCACTCCACCTCGACCAGCCGCTCGGGCTGCTTGCGCAGATCGTCGGCGTTGGTGCAGTCGGTGCGGTGCACGCTCACCCCGCCGCCGCGAGTGACGAAACCGAGGATCTCGTCCCCCGGCACCGGAGTGCAGCAGCGGGCCAGCTTGGCCCAGACGTCGTCGGCACCCTTGACGATCACGCCCACGTCGTTCGTGCTGCGCCGGCGGCTGATGGTGGACGGGGTGGAGCGCTCGGCCAGCTCCTCCTCCGCCTCCTCCAGGCCGCCGATGAACGCCACCAGCCGCTGCACGACGTGCTTGGCGCTGATGTTGCCCTCGCCCACCGCGGCATACAGCGCGGTGATGTCGTTGTAGCGCAGCTCGGTGGCCAGTGCGCCCATGACGTCGGCGGAGATCAGCCGCTGCAGCGGCAGGCCCGCCCGGCGGATCTCCTTGGAGATGGCCTCCTTGCCCGCCTCGATGGCCTCTTCCCTGCGCTCCTTGGCGAACCACTGGCGGATCTTGGCCCTGGCCTTGGCCGAGCCGGCGAAGTTCAGCCAGTCCCGGCTCGGGCCCGCGTTCTCCGCCTTCGAGGTGAAGATCTCGACGACCTCGCCGTTCTCCAGCTTGCGCTCCAGCGGGACCAGCCTGCCGTTGACCCTCGCCCCGATGCACCGGTGGCCGACCTCGGTGTGCACGGCGTAGGCGAAGTCCACCGGCGTCGAGCCCGCGGGCAGCGTGATCACGTCGCCTTTCGGGGTGAACACGAAGATTTCCTTGGTCGCCATCTCGTAGCGCAGCGACTCGAGGAAATCCCCGGGGTCGGCCGCCTCCCGCTGCCAGTCGAGCAGCTGCCGCATCCACGCCATCTGGTCGATGTCGGCCGAGCCGCGGTGCGTGCCGCCTGTCTCCTTGTACCGCCAGTGCGCAGCGATGCCGTACTCGGCGGTGTGGTGCATCTCGTAGGTGCGGATCTGCACCTCCAGCGGCTTGCCGTCCGGGCCGATCACCGTGGTGTGCAGCGACTGGTAGACACCGAACCGCGGCTGGGCGATGTAGTCCTTGAACCGGCCGGGCATCGGCTGCCACAGCGCGTGCACCACGCCCATGGCGGCGTAGCAGTCGCGCACGTCCTCGACCAGGATCCGCACCCCGACCAGGTCGTGGATCTCGTCCAGGTCGCGGCCGCGGACGATCATCTTCTGATAGATCGAGTAGTAGTGCTTCGGCCTGCCTTCGACCTTGGCCTCGATCCGCGCCTCGGACAGGTTCTTGTTCAGCTCGTCGATGACCCGGCGCAGGTACTCGTCACGCTTGGGCGCGCGCTTGGCCACCAGCCGGACGATCTCGTCGTACTTCTTCGGCTGCAGGATGGCGAACGCCAGGTCCTCCAGCTCCCACTTGACCGTCGCCATGCCCAGCCGGTGCGCCAACGGCGCGAGCACCTCGAGCGTTTCCCGCGCCTTGCGCACCTGCTTCTCCGGCGGCAGGAAGCGCATCGTGCGCATGTTGTGCAGCCGGTCGGCCAGCTTGATCACCAGCACGCGAGGATCGCGCGCCATGGCGACCACCATCTTGCGGATGGTCTCCGCCTCCGCCGCCGTGCCCAGCTTGACCTTGTCCAGCTTGGTGACACCGTCGACCAGGTGTGCCACCTCGTCGCCGAAGTCCCGGCGCAGCTGCTCCAGCGAGTACCCGGTGTCCTCGACGGTGTCGTGCAGCAGGGCCGCCACCAGCGTGGTGGTGTCCATGCCCAGCTCCGCCAGGATGGTGGCCACGGTCAGCGGATGGGTGATGTACGGGTCGCCGGACTTGCGGCGCTGACCGCGGTGCAGCTCCTCGGCGACGTCGTAGGCCCGCTGCAGCAGCGCGAGATCGGCGTTCGGGTGCAGCTCCCGGTGCACCGCCACCAGCGGTTCCAGCACCTGCTTCACCGAGGCGGCACGCTGGGCGGTGATTCTCCTGGCCAACCGGGCCCGCACCCGTTTGGTCGCCGACGGAGTCGCGGGCCTGCCGGACCCTGGTGTGGGCGCGACAGTCGACGCGCCCGCCGTCGAGTCGAGCTCCTGGCTCACCCGCACCTCCCTCACGTCGTCCCGGCGCGGTCGGTATGAATACCCAGGTTAGCTCGCTCGGCTCAACGACGACGCTTCCCGGTTGGCTTACCGGTCGGGCGGCCGCTGCCCCGGCCGGACCGCCTGGCCTCCTTACCGGCCACTCGCTGCTGGTCGATCCGCCGCAGCGTGCGACCGGGCACGCTGGAAGCCGCCGCGTACGCCCGCTCCCGGCGCATCTCGGCCTCCAGCGTCTCCTCGTCGACGGAGATCTGCTCGTTCAGCTGGCCCTTCCGCTGCTGGGTCTGCGCCCGCCGCTCCATGACCCGGCGTTCGTGCTCCCGGTACTCCGGGTAGCGCATCTTGAAGTCCACCAGCAGCGGGGTGGCCAGCAGTACCGACGACACGGTGCCGGCCACGGTGCCGACCGACATCACCAGCGCCAGGTCCTTCAACGTGCCCGCGCCGAGCATGCCGACCCCGATCACCAGCAGCGCCAGCACCGGCAGCAGGGTGACCAACGACGTGTTGATCGACCGCATCAGCACCTGGTTGACCGCCAGGTTCGCCGCCTCGGGGAACGTCATCCTGGTCAGATCGAGCAGGTTCTTGCTGTTCTCCTTGATCTTGTCGAACACCACCACGGTGTCGTACAGCGAGAAGCCCAGGATGGTGAGCAGACCGATCACGGTCGACGGGGTCACCTCGAAACCGACCAGCGAGTACACACCCGCGGTGGTGGTGAGGTCGAAACCGAGGGCCAGCAGCGCGGACACCGCCATCCAGCGTTCGAAGTAGAACGCCAGGAAGAGCCCGACCAGGGCAAGGAACACCACCAGCGCGATGATCGCTTGCTCGGTGATCTCGCCGCCCCAGGATCCACTCAGCGCCCGGTCGCTGATCGCCGCCCGATCCGGCTCCCCGTCCGTGCCGAGCGGCTGCAGCTGCTCGTACAGCGCGTCCTTGAGTTTGGCGACCTCGGCGTTGGTCAGCGTCTCGGACCGGATGTCGATCGTGGCGTCCGGGCCGCTGCCGACCTCCTGCACCGCCGCCGGGTCCTTGCCGAGGGTGTCCGCGAACACCTCCTCCACCCGGTCGACGTCGAGCCTGCCCTCCGCGGAGACCGCGGGCAGCTGGATCTTCGTCCCGCCGACGAATTCGATGCTCGGGTTGAATCCGCGGAAGATCATGCTGCCGATGCACACCAGCAGCAGCACCACGGTCGCCGAGTACCAGATCTTGCGCCTGCCGACGATGTTGAACGCGCCGGTGCCCATGTAGAGCCGGGCGAACACGCTGTGCTTCTTCGGCTCCTGGTCGATCGGGGTCGCCAGCGAGTACGTCTTCTCGTCCGCCACGTCAGACCCCCTTCGCCGTCGCCGTACGAGCCTTGCGCCGGGCGGCCGCAAGGTTGCCCTCGTCCTGCACCAGTCCGAGCCCGGACAGCGCCCGGTTGCTCAAGATCTTCCAGTTGCCGGCCAGCACCATCAGCGGGTGCGTCACCAGGAACACCACGGTCAGGTCGAGCGCGGTGGACAGGCCGACGGTGAACGCGAAGCCCTTCACCTGCCCGATGGCGAGGATGTAGAGCACCACCGCGGCGATCAGCACGACCGCGTCGGCGGACAGGATGGTGCGCCTGGCGCGCACCCACGCCCGCGGCACGGCCGACCGTACCGACCGGCCGTCGCGGATTTCGTCCTTGATGCGTTCGAAGTAGATGATGAACGAGTCCGCGGTGACACCGATGGAGATGATCAGACCGGCGACGCCCGCCAGATCCAGGGTGTAGCCCACCGACCGGCCGAGCAGGACGATCACCGGGTACACCACGGCCGCCGTGAAGATCAACGACGCGAACAGCAGCACCCCGAGCAAGCGGTAGTAGAACAGGCAGTACAACGCCACCAGCGCCAAGCCGATGAAACCGGCGATGAGCCCGGCCCGCAGCGACGACAGGCCCAGCGTCGGCGACACCGATTGGGCGTCCTGCGTCTCGAACGACAGCGGCAGTGATCCGTACTTCAGGATCTCGGCGAGCTCACGAGCTTCTTGCTCGGTGAAGTCACCGGTGATCCGAGTGCTGCCGCTGATCTGCTGGGTCACCGACGGCGCCGACACCACCTCGGTGTCCAGCACGAACGCCACCCGGGCCGGGTTGTCCAGGCCCTGCAGTTGCGACTTCTGCGCCAGCTTGGCGGTCAGCTCGGACCACTTGTCGTTGCCCTCGCTGGTGAAGTCGATGTTGACCTGGTAGCCGACGCTGTCCGGGTTCACGCTGGACGTCGAGCTGGCCACCATGGTGCCGTCCAGCACCACCGGGCCGAGCACGTACGCCTGGCGCGGCTCGTCCGCTGCGTCCTCGCTGGATCCTGCGGCGTCGCTCGGCCGCTGGCAGGCGACCAGCGGCAGGTCGGGCAGGTCGTTGCCGCGCAGCGGGTCGTCGAAGTTCTTGGCGCAGCCCTGCAGTTCCTTGACCGCCCGCTCGATGGCCGCGCGCTGCTTGGCCGGGTCCTGCGAGGCCAGGTCCTTGTGCTGGCGCACCTTGCGCGCCGCGGCGATCTCCTTCTTGGTCTGCTCGTCGAGGTCGTCGTCGTTGTCCGGCTGCTGCGCGAGCGCGCCCTGGCCGGCCGGGGCGCTGCCGCCGCCGGAGCTGCTGCCCTTGTCGGCGTCGGAGCCGGACTTCTTCCCGGAATCCGGCTTGTCACCGGAGGAGCCGGAGGACTTGTCTCCCTTTTCCGCCTTCTCGTCGTCCGCCTCGCTCTTCTCGTCACCACCGGCGGCAACCGCGGCCGGGTCGAACGGGCCCGCGATGACCTCGCGGAAACCCAGCTTGGCGGTCTGGCTGAGCGTCTTGGCCTGCTCCGCGTTGCCCGATCCGGGCACGGTGATGACGATGTTGTTGCCGTCCAGCACCACCTCGGCACCGCCGACGCCGAGGCCGTCCACACGCTGGTTGATGATCGCTCGCGCCGTGTTCAGCGACTCCCGCGACGGGTCCGAGCCGTCCGGGGTACGCGCGGTCAGCACGACGCTGGTGCCACCCTGCAGGTCGATGCCCAGCTTCGGCACCGGCTTGCCGTCGCCGGTGAAGAACACCAAGCCGTACAGGACGATGCCGATCAGCAGGAATATCGCCAGATGGCGCCAGGGTCTGATGGTCCCGGCAGGTGGTGCCACGGGAGTGCTACTCCTCCTCGACAGGGCCGCACGACGAGGCTGCCCGAAGTTGACGTTCGACGAGATGCCGCGTGGGAACGGTCACACCTCACCTCGCGGCACGGAGACTTTACTCCGTGCCGCGTGAGCCCGGTGTGACACCATGGCCGATGGCTACTTCGTGCCGTGCTCCAGCGGAGGGGCGACCTGCGCGCCGCTTTCGGTCTTGGTCTCGGCCTTGTCCTCGGCGGAGCCGTCGGCCGACAGCTCGGCCTCGGCGGAGCCGTCGGTGTCGCCGTCGGTCAGCTCCTCGTCGTCCTCGACGACCGGGCCGACCTTCTCCCGGACGGCCTGGCGCAGCCACGTGGTCACCACGCCGTCGGCGATCTCCAGGTCGATGGTGGTGTCGTCGCTGGCGTCGGCCACCGTGGCATACAAGCCGGAGGTGGTCATCACACGGTCGCCCGGCTTGAGGCTGTCCTGCATCTCCTGCTGGGCGGCGATCACCTTTTTCTGCTTGCGCGCGCTGAAGACCATCACCAGCAGCAGCGCAACGAACATGGGAAGGAGGATTTCCATGTTGCTCCCTTGTCGGGCACTCGCGGCGCCCGGTTGTGTCAACGTCCGTCTGTGACCGGCTGTCAAGTCCGCGTCGCAGCCGAGTGTGCCAGTGTACGCCCCGCACCCGGTCGGCAGGTCCCCGTCCCCGGCCTTGGCCTCGGCGAACAGTGCCGGGAATCGGTCTTTGCCACGTGCGGACCGCGCGCTGGAGGCTGCTAGTCGAACAGCGTCGGGGCTTCCGGCTGCTCCTTGGGCGGGATCAGGCCGAGGTGCCGCCACGCCGCCGGGGTGGCCACCCGGCCACGCGGGGTGCGGGCCAGCATGCCCGCGCGCACCAGGTAGGGCTCGCAGACCTCTTCGACGGTGGCCGCCTCCTCACCGACGGCCACCGCCAGCGTGGACACCCCGACCGGACCGCCACCGAACGACTCGACCAGCGCCTTGAGCACCGCCCGGTCCAGCCTGTCCAGGCCCAGCTCGTCCACGTCGTACACCTCGAGCGCGGCGCGCGCCGTCTCCAGCGTGACGACACCGTCCGCCCGCACCTCGGCGTAGTCCCGCACCCGGCGCAGCAGCCGGTTGGCGATCCGTGGCGTCCCCCGGGAGCGCCGGGCGATCTCCGCGGCACCGTCCGGCTCGATGGGCACGCCCAGGATGGCCGCCGAGCGGTGCAGCACCTGCTCGAGTTCTTCCGGCTCGTAGAACTCCATGTGCCCGGTGAACCCGAACCGGTCGCGCAACGGCCCGGTCAGCGCACCGGACCTGGTGGTGGCACCGACCAGGGTGAACGGCGCGATCTCCAGCGGAATGCTGGTGGCGCCGGGGCCCTTGCCCACCACCACGTCGACCCGGAAGTCCTCCATGGCCATGTACAGCATCTCCTCGGCGGGCCGGGCGATGCGGTGGATCTCGTCGATGAACAGCACGTCGCCCTCGGCCAGGTTGGACAGCATGGCCGCCAGGTCGCCTGCGCGTTCCAGCGCCGGCCCCGAAGTGATCCGGATCGTGCTGTTCAGCTCCTCGGCGATGATCATCGACAGCGACGTCTTGCCGAGCCCCGGCGGACCGGACAACAGCACGTGGTCCGGCGGCCTGCCGCGCCGCTTGGCGCTCTCCAGCACCAGCTCCAGCTGTTCCCGCACCCTGGCCTGGCCGATGAACTCGCTCAGCCTGCGCGGCCGCAGCGCGGTCTCCAGCTCCCGCTCCCCCGTCTCCGGCAGCGCGGAGACCGGAGAGCGCGCGGTGCCGAACTCGCCGTAGTCCTCGTCGCTCATCAGCGCTGCTTCCCGATGCTGCTCAGCGCGGCCCGCAAGACCGCCGACTTGTCACCGTCGCCGTTGGCCGCCAGGACGCCGTCGACCGCCTGCTCCGCCTGCCTGGCCGGGAAGCCGAGCGAGATGAGCGCCTCGACCACCTCGGAGCGCACGGCGGAGTTCGCCGTCGCGGCGGCGGGCCCGGCCGCTGCGGTCGCCTGGCCGGCGGCATCGATCTTGTCCCGCAGCTCCAGGCTCAACCGCTCGGCACCCTTGCGGCCGATGCCGGGAACCTGGGTGAGCACGGAGATGTTGCCGTCGGCGATGGCGGCACGCAGCGTCTCCGGCTCCAGCACCGCGATCGCGGCCAGCGCCAGCCGCGGCCCGATACCGGACACCGTCTGTAGCAGTTCGAACAGCTCACGGGCCTGCACGTCGGAGAAGCCGTACAGGGTGAGCGAGTCCTCCCGCACCACCAGCGAGGTGAACAGCTGCGCCTGCTCCCCCACCCGCAGCGTCGCCAGCGTCGCCGGCGCGGCCTGCACGGCCAGTCCCACGCCACCGACCTCCACCACCGCGTGGTCGAGCGCGACGGAGAGCACCGTGCCGCGTACCGACGAGATCATCTCCTCACTCCCTGATCATGCTCGGGCCCGGAGCCGGGCCGCCTCCTTCAGCCTGGCCTTGTGCTGCCTGGCCAGCTCGGCCGCGTGCCGTTCCACCTCGGCCAGTCGCTTGCGCAGCGGTTCCCGCCACAGGTGACAGATGGCCAGCGCCAGCGCGTCCGCGGCGTCCGCGGGCTTGGGCCGCTGGGGCAGCGACAGCAGCCGCGTCACCATCGTCGTCACCTGGGCCTTGCCCGCCGCACCGGACCCGGTCACGGCCGCCTTCACCTCGCTAGGCGTGTGGAAGCCGACGGGCAGGCCGCGCCGCGCGGCGCACAGCGCGACCACGCCGCTGGCTTGCGCGGTGCCCATCACCGTGCGCACGTTGTGCTGGCTGAACACCCGCTCGATGGCCACTGCCTGGGGCCGGTGCTGCTCGAGCGCCTGGTCCACCGCCTCGGCCACGGCCAGCAACCGGGACGGCAGCTCGGCGTCGGCCGGCGTACGCACCACCGAGTAGTGCACGCAGGCGACCTGCCTGCCGGGGCCGCCGTCCACCACGCCGATCCCGCACCGGGTCAGCCCCGGGTCGACCCCGAGCACGCGCACCCTCTCGCCTCCGTCCCGCCGAGCCGACGAACATCCGTTCGACACGCAGGCTACCGCCACCGGCCGCGCACCCGGCCGGCGACGCGCCGCGTCAGGCCAGGTCCGGCTGCCCGGTGTCGGTGAGCACCGGCTGCCAGCGGCGGAATCCCGGCGGGGCGTCCGGGCTCCACGGCCACTGCCCCTGCGGCGTCGGCACGACGATCTGCAGCGCGGGGAAGTCACCCATCGGGTACAGCAGGAACGCCGACCCGAAGTACTGCGGGTAGTACCGCTCGGCGACCTTCTGGAACAGCACCGGGACCCCGTCGAAGAAGTCCTCGTACGGCACGCCGATGCGGAACTGCTCGCCGGTCGCCGCCCGGTCGACGTAGGCGTCCAGCAGCACCGTGCCCATCGGCCTGGGCAGGCCGATCACCACGGCCTCGGCCACGCCGTGGGTCCGCCACGCCCCCGCGGTGAACTCGAAGTTGCCGACCCCGTCGCCCGGCTGCACCGAGATCACCGCGTTGCCGCGGGTCTGCGCCTGTTCGAGCATCCACTCCTTAAGCTCTGCTTCTTCCGGGCTCAGGACGGCGTCCACGGGCGAGGCGGGCGCCCGGCGCGGCGCGGGCCTCGGGGTACGAGAAGCGTCGGCGTAGGAGTCGGTCGTCACAGCGGACATCTTGCCGTATCCGTATCGTGACCGGCACAGGCCCGCCGGGCATTCCCGCGGCGCCTGCGCCGAACGGCTCAGCCCAGCCGCCCGACGGCAGCACGCCCGGCCGGGATCACGTCACCGCGGACCGCCGGGCGAGTGCTGCGGGCCCGGGAAACCGCCCGACGGCGGCACCGGTTGCGGTGGGTACGGCTGCCCGCCCTGCGGAGCGGGACGACCGGCCGGGGGCTGCGGTCCCGCCGGCGGCATGCCGGGCTGGGGCGCTGTCCCCCAGTGCTGGGGAGCGGGACCACCGAAGGGGGCCTGCCCGCCACCGGGCGTGACAGCCGACGTCGCAACGAGGCCGCGCAGCTTGCCCAGCCCGAACACCACGAATCCGAGCGCGATGGTGACCACCAGCAGCACCGGCACGTAGACGAAGAACTTGTCGCTGTCCGGCCGGAGCATGCCGCCGTACATCTTCAGGTCGTCGGCGATGTAGTAGATGAGGTAGGCCAGTGGCAGCGACACCCAGGTGAACGGGAACCACCACTTCATCCGCGCCGCGCTCGCGCCGACGAAGCACGCGTCGGCGAACACCACCAGCGGCGTCAGCAGGTGCTCGAACAGCGACCAGGTTTCGCTCAGGTCGCCGTCCAGCAGCGTCATGTACACCGACATGACCAGCAGCAACAGCACTGCGGTGCCGCCGCGGATCCACGCCGACGGGGGTTCGTGGCTGCGACCGAGCGTGAACAGCGGCCACAGCATCAGCACGCCGTAGACGATCGCGGTGAACAGGCTGGCCTGCAGGCTCAGACCGGGCCACGGGTTGCCGTCCTGCTGCACCGCCGCGATGACGCCGATGAGCGCGAAGGCGACGATCAGCAGCCGCCACAGGGTGACGCCGAGCAGGACACCCGGACGAATCCTGGTGACCGGCGGTGCCGGCTGCGGCGAAAACGGCTGCGCTTGCGGCGGCTGAACACCACTCAGGCCAGGCTGCATCCCAGGCTGCATCGAACCCCCTTCACTGCGGGGTGCAGCCTAACCGACCTCGGCCAGCACTTCGTCGGAAACGTCGAAATTGGCGTAAACGTTCTGTACGTCGTCGGAGTCCTCGAGCGCCTCGATCAGCTTGAAGACCTTGCGAGCGCCTTCGGCGTCCAGCGGAACGGTGACCGAGGGGATCCAGCTGACGTCGGCGGACTCGTACTCCATGCCCGCCGCCCGCACCGCGTCGCGGACCGCCACCAGGTCGGTTGGCTCGCTGATGATCTGGAAGCTCTCGCCCAGGTCGTTGACCTCTTCCGCGCCGGCGTCCAGCACCGCCATCAGCACGTCGTCCTCGGTCAGGTCGCCCTTGGGCACCACCACGACGCCCTTGCGGTTGAACAGGTAGGAGACCGAGCCGGGATCGGCCAGCGAGCCGCCGTTGCGGGTCAGCGCGGTGCGCACCTCGGACGCCGCGCGGTTCTTGTTGTCGGTCAGGCACTCGATCAGCACCGCGACGCCGTTGGGCGCGTAGCCCTCGTAGGTCACCGGCTGCCAGTCGGAGCCGCCCGCCTCCTCGCCCGCTCCGCGCCTGCGGGCCCGCTCGATGTTGTCCTTCGGGACGGAGTTCTTGGTCGCCTTGAGGATCGCGTCGTACAGCGTCGGGTTGGCGTCCGGGTCACCGCCGCCGGTACGCGCGGCCACCTCGATGTTCTTGATCAGCCGCGCGAACAGCTTGCCTCGTTTGGCGTCCAGCGCGGCCTTCTTGTGCTTGGTCGTCGCCCACTTGGAGTGTCCGGCCATTTCTCCTCGTCTCTTCCCTACGCTCGTGCGGCGGACACCATGCCGACGAACAGCTCGTGCACCCGCAGATCCCCGGTGATTTCCGGGTGGAAAGCGGTCGCCAGCACCGCCTTCTGCCGAACCGCGACGATTTTACCCGCGGCGGGTCCCGCAGCCGGGGTGTCCGGAACCGTGGCCAGCACCTCGACGTCCGCCCCGACCGACTCGACCCACGGTGCCCGGATGAAGACGGCGTGCAGCGGCTCGGCTAACCCGGCGAAGTCCAGGTCGGCCTCGAACGAATCGACCTGCCTGCCGAACGCGTTCCGGCGGACCAGCATGTCCACGGCGCCCAGCTGGTGTTGGTCCGGCCTGCCGTCCAGCACCTTGTCGGCCAGCAGGATCATGCCTGCGCACGACCCGTAGGCGGGCATCCCGCCGGCCAGCCTGGCACGCAAGGGCTCGAGCAGGCCGAACACGTCGAGCAGCCGGGACATGGTGGTGGACTCGCCACCGGGGATCACCAGCCCGTCGACGGCCTCGAGTTCGGACACCCGGCGTACCGCGCTGACCCGCGCGCCTGCCGACTCCAATGCCGTGAGGTGTTCGCGGACGTCACCTTGCAGGGCAAGAACACCGACGTGCGGCTTGTTCGTGGTCAACGGCGAAACCTTCCTGAACGGCCTCTACCAGCGTAGTTGTCCGGCGCCCCGCACCGGTGACCGGGTCAGGGAACGCCGGCGAGCCGCAGCAGCGCCGCAGTGGCGGCGGCGGCCAGCACCACCACCACGAACGGGGCTTTCCGAATCGCCAGCACGGCACCGACCAGCACCCCGGCGGGCCGGGCCCACCCGGCGAACGCCTTCCCCTCGACGAACGCCGCGGTGGCCACCAGAGCCGCGAGCAGCACCACCGTGGCGGTCACCATCAGGCGTTCGACGCGCGGCGAGAGCGAGAACCGGTCGCGCAGCAGCGGACCGACGACACGGCACCCGTACGTGCCGAGCCCGAGCACCAGGGCGGACACCAGCAGGGTCGTCGCCGTCGCGGTCATGACGACTCCGGCAAGCGCTCACGGCCCCGCGAGACCTCGGCGACGGCGACCCCGGCCAGAGCGAGCAGTACCGGCAGTCCCGCGGGCAGGAAAGGCGTGGTGGCCAGTGCGACGACCGCGCCGGCGATCGCGGCGCGCCGGGCATGCCGGTCCCGCAGCGACGGCAGCACCAGTGCCAACAGCACGGCGGGGAATGCCGCGTCCAGGCCGAGCGCGTCGGTGTCGGTGATGGCCGTGCCCGCGGCCGCGCCTGCGACCACGCCGAGGTTCCAGCACACGAACAGGCTCACCCCGGTGACCCAGAAGGCCCGTTTCCGCTGGTCCGGGCTCGGCTGCGCGAGCGCAAAGGCCACCGACTCGTCGATGATCAGGTGGGCGCCCACCAGCCGGCGCCACCCCGTGCCCAGCGTGTCGGCCACCGCGAAGCCGAACGGTAAGTGCCGCGCATTGACCAGCAGCCCGGCGAGCACCGCCGCTACCGGGTTGCCGCCGGAGGCGACCATGCCGACGAAGATGAACTGCGCGGCACCGGCGAAGACCACCACGGACAACACCATGGGCAGCCAGAACGGGAGGCCCGCGCTCACCGTGATCGCCCCGAACGACACGCCGACGAGTGTGTCGGCGGCCAGGACCAGCGCGATGTCGCGGGCCAGCCCCGGATCGAGCGATCGCCATATCGAACGCATGACTTCTATAATGAACGAATACCGGAGTGTTCGTCAAGGCGAACGATTGACCGATGGAGCGAACCAAGTGTCCGACGTGAAGTCCGCCCCACCGCTGGCCGCGATCGCCCGCTCGTTGCGCCGCGAGCGCGAACGCGCCGGGTTGTCCCTGTCCGAGCTGGCCAAGCGGGCCGGGATCGCCAAGTCGACGTTGTCCCAGCTGGAGTCGGCCACCGGCAATCCCAGCGTGGAGACTCTGTGGGCGCTGTCGGTGGCGCTCGACGTGCCGTTCGCGCGCCTGGTCGACCCGCCGCGGCCGACCGTGCAGCTGTTGCGGCGCGGCGAAGGACCCACGGTCGCCTCGGAGCGCGCCGACTACGTGGCGACGGTGCTGTCCGCGTGCCCGCCGGGCGCCCGCCGTGACCTGTACTTCATCTCGGCCGAGCCCGGATCGGCCCGGGAGTCGGATCCGCACATGCCGGGCGTCGTCGAGCACGTCGTGCTGTGTTCGGGCCGGGCCAGGATCGGACTGCTGGACGATCCGGTCGAGCTCGAGCCCGGTGACTACATCGCCTACCCCGGCGACCTGCCCCACGTGTTCGAGGCGATCGAGCCCGGAACCACGGCCGTCCTGGTGTCCGAGCATGTCTGACGCGGCGAAGCCCACCCCGGGCGACGACACGGGCGCCCGCTGCCGCACCTGCGGGCGAGCGCGAACGGACGCCGACCCGCTGGAAGCGCTCAGCTGGGTGTGCGACCGCTCCGGGGCTCAGCCGCAGTGGCTGTGCGACCGGTGCGCCCGCGAGCACGTCCGCGACATCGAAAGCAAGCTGCCTGCCGAATTCTGGTGATCGCCAGGTCCGCGGACCGGGCCGCTCGGCCTGAGAAGCCCGCAGCGACCCGGTGCGGTCCCGGGTGCGCCGAGCGGCCCCAGCGCCGCGCGCCGGGGCCGTCACCCGCCACGATCACCAGCCGCGTTCGGCCAGCCGATGCGGCTGCGGCACCTCTTCCACGTTGATGCCGACCATGGCCTCGCCCAGCCCGCGGGACACCTTGGCGATCACGTCCGGGTCGTCGTAGAACGTGGTCGCCTTGACGATCGCCGCGGCGCGCGCGGCCGGATCGCCCGACTTGAAGATGCCGGAGCCGACGAACACGCCTTCCGCGCCCAACTGCATCATCATCGCCGCGTCCGCCGGGGTGGCGATGCCACCCGCGGTGAACAGCACCACCGGCAGCTTTCCGGTCTGCGCCACCTCCTTGACCAGCTCGTACGGCGCCTGCAGCTCCTTGGCGGCGACGTACAGCTCGTCCTCGGGCAGCGAGGTCAGCCTGCGGATCTCGGAGCGGATCCGGCGCATGTGCGTGGTGGCGTTGGACACGTCCCCGGTGCCCGCCTCGCCCTTGGACCGGATCATGGCCGCGCCCTCGGCGATGCGGCGCAGCGCCTCCCCCAGGTTGGTCGCACCGCACACGAACGGCACGGTGAACTGCCACTTGTCGATGTGGTGCTCGTAGTCGGCGGGAGTGAGCACTTCCGACTCGTCGATGAAGTCCACGCCGAGCGCCTGCAGCACCTGGGCCTCGACGAAGTGCCCGATGCGCGCCTTGGCCATCACCGGGATCGACACCGCGTCGATGATCCGCTCGATCAGGTCCGGGTCGGACATCCTGGCCACCCCGCCCTGCGCCCGGATGTCGGCAGGCACGCGCTCCAGCGCCATCACGGCGACCGCCCCGGCGTCCTCGGCGATCTTGGCCTGCTCGGGGGTGACCACGTCCATGATCACGCCGCCCTTGAGCATCTCGGCCATGCCACGCTTGACCCGCGGCGTGCCGGTCTCGGAGTTCGGCTGCTGTCCAGCGGTCGAGGTCTGCTCAGCGGTCAACGCTTCACGCCTTTCTCTCTTCCGGGGGATACGTTCCGATGGTACGGCCGTTGTGGCCCCTTCGGGCGGGCCAGTGGCGAGCTGTTTCGGCAGGCCACTTCATCCGGCCCCTTGCACCCCGGGCGGCCGGGGTGTGTGATCGGAGACACACCCGACAGCTCGCATCGCGCCAGGTAGGAGGCCGCCATGGCTGACAGACATACCCACTCCAGCGGCAGGCACAACGGCAAGGCCGGCGCCGCGTCGCTGGTGGTCGACTCCCCCACGGCTGTGCGCAACGTCGCGGTGGTCGGACCGTCCGGGTCGGGCAAGACCACGTTGGTGGAAGCCCTGCTGGCGCACACCGGCACGATCTCCCGGGCGGGCAGCATCACCGAAGGCACCACGGTGTGCGACCACGACCCGGTCGCGGTCCGGCAGCAGCGCTCCGTCGCGCTGGCCCTGGCTCCGCTCGTGCACGAGGGCATCAAGGTCAATCTCATCGACACCCCGGGCTATCTGGACTTCCTCGGCGAACTGCGCGCAGGCCTGCGCGCGGCCGACGCCGCGCTGTTCGTGGTGTGCGCCGCCGACGGGGTCGACGAGGCCACCGCGGCGTTGTGGCGGGAATGCGCCGAAGTCGGCATGCCCCGCGCCGTGGTGATCTCCCGGCTCGACCACCCACGAGCGGACGCCATGGGCGAGCTCGCCGCGTGCCAGTCCGCATTCGGTGCCGGTGTGCAGCCGCTGTACCTGCCGGTCGGCGCCCAGGCGCTGCTCGGCCTGATCACCCAGCGGCTCATCGACTACTCCGCGGGACCGGCGCCACGGGTCGGCGACGTGCCGGAGGCCGATCGGGGCCGCTTCACCGAGGCCCGCAACCAGCTCATCGAGGGCATCATCGAGCAGTCGGAAGACGAGACGTTGATGGACCGCTACCTGGCGGGCGAAGAGATCGCGGTGGAGACGCTGATCAACGACCTGGAGACCGCCGTGGCCCGCGGGTCGTTCCACCCGGTCGTGCCCGCCTGCGCGTTCACCGGGGTGGGACTGGCCGAAGTGCTCGAAGTCGTCACCAAGGGCTTCCCCTCGCCGCAGGAGCGTCCGGTGCCGCCGGTGACCACTGTGGACGGCAAAGAACACGCAGAGCTGACCGCCGACCCGGCCGGCCCGTTGGCCGCCGAAGTCGTCCGCACCACCGCGGACGCTTACGTCGGCCGCGTGTCCCTGGTGCGGGTCTTCTCCGGCACCCTCCGGCCGGAGCGCCCGGTGCACGTGTCCGGACACGGGATGGCCGAGCGCGGGCACGCCGACCACGACACCGACGAGCGGGTCGCCCACATCTACTCCCCGCTGGGCGCGCAGCTGAACGAAGTGCCGTACTGCGTGGCCGGCGACCTGTGCGCGCTCACCAAGCTGGGCTCGGCCGAGACCGGGGACACCATCTCCGATCCGCGCGAGCCGCTGCTGATGAAGCCGTGGGCCATGCCGGAGCCCCTGCTGCCGATCGCCGTGGTCGCCAAGAACCGGTCGGACGAGGACGCGCTGGCGCGCAACCTCTCCCGCCTGGTGGCCGGCGACCCCACATTGCGGCTGGAACGCAACGCCGAGACCAACCAGCTGGTGTTGTGGTGCATGGGCGAAGCGCACGCCGACGTCGCGCTGTCCCGGCTGCGCGCGGGCGGCACCGAGGTGGAAACCGAGGACGTCAGGATCCCGATGCGGGCCACGTTCACCAGCAAGGCGCACGGCCGCGGGCGGCACGTCAAGCAGTCCGGCGGGCACGGCCAGTACGCCATCTGCGAGATCGACGTCGAGCCGCTGCCACGCGGATCCGGGTTCGAGTTCGTCGACAAGATCGTCGGCGGCGCAATCCCCCACCAGTTCATCCCGAGCGTGGAGAAGGGGGTGCGGGCCCAGCTGGCCAAAGGCGTCACCGACGATCCCTACCCCGTGGTGGACGTCCGGGTGACGCTGGTCGATGGGAAGGCGCACAGCGTGGACTCGTCGGATGCGGCGTTCCAGACGGCCGGGGCACTGGCCGTCAAGGAGGCTGCCGCCGCGGGCAACGTCGTACCGCTGGAACCGTTGGACGACGTCGAGATCACGTTGCCGGACGAATACCTCGGAGCGGTCCTGGGTGACCTGTCGTCGCGGCGCGGCCGGGTGATGGGCACCGAGTCGGCGGACAACGGCCACACGGTGGTCAAAGCCCAGGTACCCGCGGTGGAACTGGTCAGGTACGCCATCGACCTGCGGTCGCTGACGTCCGGAACGGCGACGTTCACCCGGAAGTTCGCCCGCTACGAGCCGGTACCACAGGGGGCGTTCGCCTCGGCGCACTAGCGGACGGCGGTACGAACCGCCTGCGGGACGGCCGTGCGGGCCCCGTCGCCGGACGATGGAGCCGGCCGCGCCGCCGGGCGGTGGTGCCCGCCTGCCGGGGTGGCCGGGAAAGCGATCAGCCAGCTCCGGCCGGTGGCCGAACATCGACGGCCAGCCGGGCCTCGGGCACGCTACGTGGCGATGTCCGGCTCGGCGATCTCGAAGTACTCCGGGGCAGGCGCCGACCCGGCCAGCCGGAAGTAGCGCACCTTCCGGCGGCGGCGCAAGCTCAGCGTGTCGCGCACCGCGTCGTTGTAGACGCGGCGGGCGATCACCACTCGCTGCTCGGCGTCGGCGAGCTCGGCCGCGATGCCCTCCGGCAGCGCTCCGCGGTCGACGTCGGCGAGCAGCCGGGTCAGCCGGTTCTCCGCCGCTTCCCGTTCCCGCCGCGGCGCCGACTCCGCGGCGTACGCGGCCGCTCGCAGCTCTTCGGCGTCCGCCAGCGTGCTGGCGACTGCCCGTGCGACCACCGCCCGGCGGGCCAACGCCGCATCCAGCGCCGCCCACGCGGCGTCGGTGCGGATGTGCAGGCGGTCCAGCCGGTTCGCGGTGGTGACCAGCAGCGCGAGCAACAGCAGGGCCGCCACGCCCACGACGATCAGCACGGTCTGGTCGAGCCCGGTCACCGCACCTCCCGCCGCACCGGCACTTCCGCGACGCGCCGCGGGTCGGCGGCGACGGCGGTTTCGTAGACGCGCAGGATCTGGTCGCATACCGTCGACCAGTCGTACTGCCACACCAGCTTGGACCCGGCGGCCGACAGCTCGGCGGCCCGCCGGCGATCACTGAGCACCGTGTACAACCCGTCCGCCAGGGCCACCGGGTCACCGACCGGCACCAGCACCCCGGCCGCGCCGTCGTCCAGGACACGCCGGAACGAATCCAGCGCGCTGGCGACCACCGGCGTGCCCGCCGCCATGGCCTCGGTGAGGATCATGCCGAAGCTTTCGCCGCCCAGGTTGGGCGCACAGTACACATGGGCGCTGCGCAGCGCCCTGGCCTTGGTCGCGTCGTCGACCTGGCCGAGCATGTCGATGCGGGACGACAGGTCCGGCCCGGCTGACTCCCGTAGCTCGTCCTCCTCGCCGCGGCCGACCACCAGCAGGCGCACGTCCGGCAGCCGCGCGGTGAGCAGCCGCAGTGCCTCCAGCAGTACCGGCATGCCCTTGCGCGGCTCGTTGTAGCGGCCGACGAACGCGATCGTCGGCTCCGGGCGCGGGTACCCGTCCAGCGGCTCGGCCCCCGCGTAGAACGGGACGTCGACTCCGTTGGGGATCTCCACCGCGTTGCCGCCCAGGTGCTCCACCTGCACCCTGCGGGCCAGCTCGGACACCGCGATCCGGGCGGTGATCTTCTCGAACAGCGGCCGCAGCACCGGGCGGAAGCCGAGCATGGTGCGGGACCGGCTGGTCGACATGTGGAACGTGGCCACGATCGGCCCGTCGGCGACCTTCAGCGCCAGCATCGACAGGCTGGGCACCACCGGCTCGTGCAGGTGCAGCACGTCGAAGGCGTTCTCCCTGATCCACCGGCGGACCCGCGCATACGCCACCGGGCCGAACTGGAGCCTGGCCACCGACCCGTTGAACGGAACGCCGACCGCGCGCCCGGATTGCTGGACGAAGTGCGGCAGTTCCGCGTCGGCGGCCGCCGGGGCGAGCACGGACACCTCGTGCCCGCGCGCCAGCAACGCCTTGGCCAGGTCGGCGACGTGGTTCTGCACTCCGCCCGGCACCGCGAACGAGTACGGGCAGACGATGCCGATCTTGAGCTTGGTCCGTCGCTGGTCACTCACCGGGCATCCGCTTGGTCCGTCTCCGCCTGCCGCTGCCCACCGCCCGGCCGGTCGCTCAGCCACAGCGGTTGCAGCATGTGCCAGTCCTGCGGGTGGGCCGCGATGGCACCGGCGAACGTGTCAGCCAGTTGCTGAGTCGCCGACGGCGCTTCCCGGACGCTGGCCACTCGCACCGGCGGGTGGAAGCGCAGCGCCCAGCCGTCGTCGGTGAACCAAGTGCTCATCGGCAGCAGCGCCGCCCCGGTACGGGCCGCCAGGTACGCCGGACCCGCGGGCATCGTGGTCTTCTCGCCGAACAGGGTCACCTCGATGCCGTTGCCGGTCAGGTCCCGGTCCGCCAGCAGCACCACGATCCGGTTCTCCCGCAGCCGCGCGGTGAGCCGCGGCGCCACCGGGCCGTCACCGGTCAGCGGGAACACCTCCATGCCGAGACCTTCCCGGAACCGCAGGAACCGCTGGTACAGCGACTCGGGTCGGAGCCGTTCGGCCACCGTGGTGAACGTGCGGTAGTAGTGCACCATCCACACCGCCGCGGCGTCCCAGTTGCCGGTGTGCGGCATCGCCACCACCACACCGTTGCCCTCGGCCAGCGCGGCGTCCAGGTTCTCCCTGCCCTCCACCACGTGCCGGTCGGCCACCTCGCCCCGGTTCCACGACGGCAGCTGGAAGACCTCCCGCCAGTAGCGGGCGTAGGACTTCATCGCCTGCCGGGTCAGCTCGTCCAGCTCGGCGGAGCCCGCCTGGGGCACCACGCGCTGCAAGTTGCGGCGCAGTTGCGCCACGCCACCGCGTCGGTTCATGCCTCGGGCCGCTGCGAACTCACCTGCCACGTTGAACACGGTGCGCGCCATGCCTGCGGGCACCAGTGGGGTGAGCCACCAGCCAAGGGCGAACCCGAGGTCGGTCACCTTCGCGGTGAGCTTGCTCATGGCGATCGCACCTCCCGCGCGGCCACGATCGCCGACCACATCCGCTGCGCCAGGGTCAGCACCGACAGCGCAGCCAGCAGCCACAGCGACACCTCGATCGCGTGCGCCACGCCGAGGCCCTGCAGCCCCGTGCCCAGCAGGGCGACGATGAGCCGCTCGGCCCGCTCCACCAGGCCGCCGTCGGCGGACAGCCCGGAGGCCTCCGCGCGCGCCTTGATGTAGGAGATCACCTGCGCAAGCACCAGCACGACCAGGCCTGCCGCGGCCGCACGGTGCTCGCCGCTGGCGATGCACCACCAGGTGATCGAGCCGAACAGGGCACCGTCGGCCAGCCGGTCACAGGTGGCGTCCAGCACCGCGCCGAACGGGGTGCTGCGCCCGGACGCCCTGGCCATGGCACCGTCCAGCAGGTCGAGCATGGCGAAGGCCCATACCGTGAACGTCCCCCACAGCAGCAAGCCGTTGGGGAAGAACGACAGCGAGCACGCGATGACCCCGACGGCGCCGATCACCGTCATGGCGTTCGGGGTCAGCCCGACCCGCACCAGCATCGCACCGATCGGGTCGAGCACACGGGACACCGACGCACGAGCGAAGACGTTCAACATCACTGACAGCCTAGCGACGTGGGGTTCGCCACGGCCGCAGGCTCCGACGGCTGCTTCCGGCGCGTCCGCGCCGCCCTGATCGCGACCGCAGGTGAGCCGGGGCCTTCTTCGCCTCCGCCGCCGCGAACGTTACCGACATACCGGATAAGACAGACAACCAGCTGACATCGTAACCAACACCCCTATCTGCGCGAATGGCGTTTACACAGGCCAAGCTCGCTGCGGGGTTCTCCCATCGGCGGGCGTCGCAGCACGCAGAGGGGATCTCGTGCGGTGAATGACGATGTCGTACGGCTGTCCGTCGTCGGGCAGGTCATCCGCAGGCGCTGGCGCGTCCTCGTCGCCGCCGCGGTGCTCGGTGCGCTGCTCGGCTACCTGGTCTCCCTGGTGGTCTCGCCCGGCTACCAGGCGAGCAGCCAGGTGCTGATGCAGGGTTCGCGGGAGGCGGACGAGATGCTGACCGAGTCGCAGATCGCGGTCAGCTCCACCGTGCTCGAGCGTGCCGCGGCGGCGCTGCGCTGGGACGATCCGGTCCGCGAGCTGCGGGACGACGTGACCGCCGAGGTCGTCGAGGGCAACGTCATCGAGATCAGGGCCACCGACGACGACCCCCGCCGCGCCCAGGCGCTGGCCGACCAGGTGGCCAAGGAGTTCGTCAGCTACTCCAGCCAGCTGGCCAGCAGCCCGGCGAACGCATCCGCGCAGGTGATCGCCGAGCAGCGGAACGCACTGCAGGTGGAGGTGCGCGACTCGCTGCGCAAGCTCACCGCCCTGCACCGCGAGCTGACCTCGAACCAGCTCACGTCGAAAGAGGTGGACGTACGGACCGAGCTCGAGCAGGTGCGCAACGCGCTGACCGGGGCGGTCGAAGAACTCGAGGAGGCCAAGGCGGCAGGCACCGCCACCAACGCCGTCATCGTCGAGCCCGCCGAGGTGCCCAGCTCACCGGCGCCGCCGAGTGCCTGGCAGCTGACCGCGGCCGGGGCCCTTGCCGGGTTCCTGATCGGCGTCGCCGCACATCTGATCGCGGCGCGCGCCGACCGCAGGGTGCGCGACGCCACCACGATCGCGTCGGCGCTCGGCGCCAGGCCCGTCGGCGAAGTGACCGTCGACGAGCACCACGAGCACCGCGCGAACGGCTCGTCCTCCCTCCGACGCAGGCTCGCCAGGCTGCTCGGCACCGACCGCCCATGGCAGACCCCGGACGGCGAGGTCACCGGGCCCGGGCGCTACCAGCGCATCCTGGCCAAGCTCCGCACCGGGCAGGGCGTGCCGCTGCGCCTGCTTGTGGTGATCGCCGACGACGACCCCGACGCCAGGGCGGTGGCGCAACGGCTGATCGCCGAGGCACATGACGCCGTGGTGGCGGGCAACGGGCACAGCACCGAGGCGATCGGGCTGTCTCATCCCCCGGTCGCCCAGCGGCCCACGCTGCGGCTGGCCGAGGTGTCCGCACGGCAGCCGGACGTCCCGGAGGACCACAGCGTGTCCGGGGCCCTGCTGATCACCTCGGCGGGCAGGCGGACCGACTGGGAGCTGGTCGCACTCGCCGAAGCCTGCCGGGACACCGGGCACCGGCTCGCCGGGGTCGTGGTGGCCCGGCCGGTCAGGGCCGCCGGACGACCGCCGGACGACCGGACGGACGCCGCCGCCGGCCACGAACTCGTGGGGGCCTCATGACGAGCGCACGCACCTACGCCGAACCGCTCGTCGACCTGCAGCGGCTGATCGCCGGGATCCGGTGGCGCAAACGGCTCTGGCTGCCCATGGTGGCGCTCGGCCTGCTGGCCGGCATCGCGGTGGCCGTCGTCGCCCCGCCGCAGCCGACCGCATCCGTCAAGGTGCTGGTGCTGCACGAGGACGACCAGCCCAACGACGGCGGGGCGCTGATCGCCACCGACATCGCGCTGCTGCAGACGGTGCGCATCGCCGGGCAGGCGCTGGACAAGGTCGGCGCGACCGACAAGCCGGACGACTTCGTCGAGGACTACCGCGGCGCGCCGCTGTCCAACAACGTCATGGAGATCACCGTAGAAGCAGGCACCGGCGAGCAGGCCCTGGCCCGCGCGGACGCGTTGAGCAGCGTGTTCATCGCCGACCACGCCCGCAGGGTGCGGGCGTCCAGCCAGGCGGCGGTGCGCGAGATCCAGGATCGCCAGCGGCGGGCCGAGCAACAGCTGAACACGGTCAACCAGCAGATCGCGGCACTGTCCGACGCCACCGACCCGGCCTCGACGACCAGGCAGTCGTCGTTGTTCAGCCGCAAGGGCACGCTCGAGGCCAAAGTCCAGGAGCTGATCGCGCAAGCGGAGACCGCGGGCGCCGGTACCGGCCGCATCATCGCGGGCACCAAGGTCGTCGACGCACCCCGCCTGCTCCCCCAGTCGCCGCTGGTGGCCGGCGGGATCATGGTGCTGGTGGGGCTCGGGCTCGGCCTGGTGCTCGGCCTGGGGCTGGCGGCGGTCGCCACCGTCGTGCAGGACCGCCCGGTACTGCGCCGGGAGATCACCGCCCACCTCGGTGCGTCCGTCATCGCCCAGCTGTCGCCGCGTCGCCGGCTCCCGCGGCTCTTCCGCCGCAGCAGCCGCGACCAGGACCGACGCCGCGTGGCGGCGACACTGGCCCGCACCGTGAGCGGCCCACCGGGCCGGATCGCGGTGCTGGAGCTCGGTGCCGAGGAAGCCGCCGCCGCGCTCGCCAAGGACATCGCCGCGGATCTCGCCGCCGACGGCACGCCCGTGGTCCTGATCAATGACCTTGCCGACCGGTCCGCCCTGGAACCGGCCGACGACGACCCGGACCTCGTGCGGGTCACCGACGGCGCGGACTGGCCGTCGCACGAGTGGCCGCACGCACCGGGCGACGCCCCCGGCCACGTCGTCGGTGTCGGCTCGGTCCGCCCGGGCACGGCGTGGACCGATCTGCCCCGCCTCGGCTCGGAAGCCGTCCTGGTGGTCCGCGCAGGCTGGGCGCCGGCCGAGTGGCTGCACACCGTCGCCCGGCAGCTCGCCGACGCAGGCATCGCGGTGATCGGCGTGGTGCTGATCGACCCGGACCCCAGGGACCGCACCGACGGAACGCTGTGGGACGCCCTGCACACCGCGCTGCGCGGACGCCGCGGCGCGACCGCCCCGGTGGAGCACCGGGCGGCTTCGGACATCACGACCGGCATCCGCGCCCAGGACCCCGGCGCGCTGCCCGCCCCGGCCAGCACGGCATCAGCGCACCAGGAGGTCACGTGAACGTCACACTCTTCGGACTCGGTTACGTCGGGACGGTCACTGCCACATGTCTGGCCGCCCGTGGACACCACGTCGTCGGCATCGACACCGACGAAGGCAAGGTCGCCGACGTCAACGCGGGCATCCCGCCGGTGGTCGAGCCGGACCTGCCCGAGCTGCTGACCGAAGCGGTGCGCTCCGGCGCGCTGCACGCCACCCGCACGGTCGGTGACAACGTCCGCGAGTCGGACGTGTCCATCGTCTGCGTCGGCACGCCGTCGGCACCGAACGGCAGCACCGACCTCAGCTCGGTGCTGCGGGTCGTCGGTGACATCGGGGCGGCGCTGGTCGACCAGGATCGGCCGCACACCGTGATCATCCGGTCCACGGTGCCGCCCGGAACGGTGGACGAGGCCATCGTGCCGCTGCTGGAGCGCCGGTCCGGCCGCCGGGTCGGCGACGACCTGCAGGTGGCGATGGTCCCCGAGTTCCTCCGGGAGGGCACCAGCGTCTCCGACTTCTTCCACCCGCCGTTCCTGGTCATCGGCGGGACACCGGAGGCGGCCGCGGTGGTGCGCAGACTGTTCGCCTTCCTCGGCGAGGCGTGCTCGGTGCACGAAGTGAGCACCCGCGCCGCGGAGAGCCTGAAGTACGCATGCAACAGCTTCCACGCGCTCAAGGTGTCGTTCGCCAACGAGCTCGCCCGGCTGTACCGGATCCTGGACATCGACTCGCGCCAGGTCATGGACGTGTTCGTGCAGGACCGGCAGCTGAACATCTCCCCCGCCTACCTGCGGCCCGGGTTCGCGTTCGGCGGGTCGTGCCTGCCCAAGGACCTGCGCAGCCTGCTGTACCTGGGCCGGACCAGCTTCGTCGACCTGCCCCTGCTGCAGGCGTCGCTGGCCTCCAACGAGATGCACATCCGGGACGTCGCGGACCGGGTGCTGCACGCCGTGGAGGAAGGCGGCGGCAGCAGGCAGGTGACGCTGCTCGGCCTTTCCTTCAAGCACGACACCGACGACCTGCGGGAAAGCCCCAACGTGGCGCTGGCGGAGATCCTCATCGGCAAGGGCCTCGACGTCCGGGTGCACGACCCGGTGGTCACCATGTCGCGGCTGACCGGGTCGAACCTGCGGTACGTCACCGAGCGTCTGCCGCACCTGGGCCGGGTGCTCCACGACCGGGCCGAGGACGCGATCCGCGGCTCCCACGTGGTCGTGGTCTCCACCGCGAACCCCGAGGCGCTGGCCGCCCTGCGGCGGGCCGAGCCACCGGTCGTGCTCGACCTCAACGGCAGGCTCGGCGCCGAGGTGGAACGGCTCGCCGGCTACCAGGGGGTGGGGTGGTGAGCGCCGCCCGCGGCCGGCACGTCTGCATCGTGGTGCAGAACCTGCCGGTGCCGTTCGACCGCCGGGTCTGGCTGGAGTGCCAGGCGCTGCGCGACGCCGGATACGAGGTGTCGGTGGTGTGCCCGAAGGCCAAGGGCGATCCCTCCTACCAGCAGCTGGACGGCGTGCACCTGTTCAAGTACCGGGCGTTCCCGCCGATCACCCGCCAAATCATGTTCCTGGCCGAGTACACCTACTCGATCGTGGCCACGTTCCTCGGGCTCGTCCGGGCCTACCGGCGGCGGAGGTTCGCCGCGATCCAGCTGTGCAACCCGCCGGACGTGCTGTTCGTGGCGGCGCTGCCGTTCCTGGTGCGCGGGGTGAAGCTGGTCTTCGACCAGCACGACCTGTGCCCCGAGCTGTACGAGTCCCGGTTCGGCACCCGGGCGGCGCTGCCTTACCGGGCCCTGCTGCTCGCCGAACGCATGACCTACCGGCTGTCGTCACGGGTCATCGCCACGAACGACTCCTACAAGCGGGTCGCCGTCACACGCGGCCGGAAGAAGCCGTCCGACGTCACCGTGGTGCGCACCGGCCCGGACCCGGACCGCATGCGGCGCGGCGAGGCGCAGCCCGGGCTGCGCCGAAGCTTCGCCCACCTGCTGGCCTACCTGGGCGTGATGGGCCCGCAGGACGGCGTCGACTTGGCGCTGCGCGCGATGGCGCACATCGTGCACGACCGGGGGCGGACCGACATCGGCCTGACCCTCGTCGGGGACGGCGATGCCGGGCCGGAGCTGCGCGCGCTGGCCAAGGAGCTGCGGCTGGAACCGTACGTCCACTTCACCGGCCGTGTCCCGGACGCGGAGGTGGCGGCGCTGTTGTCCACCGCGGACATCGGGCTGTCCCCGGACCCGCGCAATCCGCTCAACGACGTCTCGACGATGAACAAAACCATGGAGTACATGGCGTTCGAGCTGCCGGTGGTGGCGTTCGACCTGGTCGAGACGCGGGTGTCCGCCGGCGACGCGGCCGCCTACGCCACTGCGAACGATGTCGCCGAGTACGCCGACGTCATCGTGTGGCTGCTGGACGACGAGGTGCGGCGCAAGCAGATGGCCGCGCTCGGCCGCCGCCGGGTGGAGGACGTGCTCGCCTGGCGCCACCAGATTCCCGCCTATGTCGGTGTCTACGACCGCCTGCTGGGCAGCTAGGAGCACCGATGTGCGGTATTGCCGGAAGCTACGGGTGGCCGGGCGGCGGGCCGGTCACCGACCGGATGACCACCGCCGTCGCCCACCGCGGGCCGGACGGGTCCGGCCGGTACAGCCATCGCACCGCGGCGGGTGAGGTGCACCTGGGGCACCGCAGGCTGGCCATCCTGGACCTGACCGACGCAGGCGCCCAGCCGATGGTGGCCGACGACCTGGCGCTGACCTACAACGGCGAGATCTACAACGCGCCGGATCTGCGCGCCGAACTGCAGGCCGCCGGGGTGCGCTTCCGCGGGACGTCGGACACCGAAGTCCTGCTTCAGGCGTGGCGGCGGTGGGGTCCGGCGTGCTTGCCCAGGCTACGGGGGATGTTCGCGTTCGCGGTGTTCGACGAGCGCACCGGTGAACTGACCCTGGCCCGTGACCAGCTGGGCATCAAACCGCTGTTCTACCTGCGGCGCGGGGAGCGGCTGCTGTTCGCCTCGGAACTGAAGGCGCTGGCCGGTGAGCTGGGCGACCAGCTGGAGATCGACCAGACCGCACTGGTGGCGTCGCTGCTGTACTACTGGGTGCCGGACGGCAGGTGCGTGTATCGCGAGGTCGAGAAGCTGCCGCCGGGCACCTGGCTGACCATCCGGCCGGACGGCGAGGTGCGGCATGCGCGGTACTACTCGCTGCGCGAGGTGGCCGAGGAAGCCGCCCACGCCGAGCCCCCGGACCTGCACGAGGTGATCGCGGAGTCCACCCGGCGCCACTTGCTCGCCGACGTCGAGGTCGCCTCGTTCCTCTCCGGCGGCCTCGACTCCAGCTACGTCACCGCGCTGGCGGCGCAGCACCTGGGCGGGATGGCCGCGTACACGATCGGCTTCCGCGCCGCCGACGCCAAGTTCGAGGCCATGCCGGACGACCTGCGCTACGCCAGGGTGGTCGCCGAAAAGTTCGGGGTCGACCTGCGCGAGATCGAGATCGCCCCGGACGTGCTGTCGCTGCTGCCGGCCATGGCGTACCACCTGGACGAGCCGATCGGCGATCCCGCGGCCATCAACACGTACCTGATCTGCCAGGCGGCGCGCGCCGCAGGCGTGAAGGTGATGTTGTCCGGCATGGGTGCCGACGAGCTGTTCGGCGGCTACCGCAAGCACCTGGCGAACACCTTGGCGGTGCGGTACCAGCGGCTGCCACGCGCCGTGCGCACACCGGTCTCGGCCACGGTGGCCAGGCTGCCGGTGGCCAGCTCCCGGCGCGGCTACCGGTCGGTGCGCTTCGCCAAACGCTTCCTGTCGTTCGCCGAACTGCCGGAGGAAACGGCGTTCCGCCGCAGCTACACGATGTACGACCGGGCGGAGCTGCTGCGGCTGGTCCACCCCGACCTGGCGAGCGCGGTGGACGACGTGCTCACCGAGCACGCCGACGTCTATCACGACCAGGCGCTGGACGACTTCGTCAACCGCATGTGCCTGGCCGACGCGCGGTTGTTCCTGCCGGGGCTGAACCTGGCCTACACCGACCGGGCCAGCATGGCCGCGTCGACCGAGGTGCGGGTCCCGTTCGTCGACGTCGACGTGGTGCGGGCGGCGTTCGCGCTGCCCGGCAACCGCAAGGTCGCGGGCCGCCACGGCAAGCTCGCGCTCAAGAAGGCCGCCGAAGCGGTGCTGCCGCGGGAGATCGTCTACCGCCCGAAAGGCCTGTTCTCCGCTCCCCTGCGCGCCTGGATGAGCCGCGATCTGGCGCCGGTGCTGCGCGAGGTGGTGCACGACGGCGCCTTGGTCGGCTCCGGGTTGCTGCGCCGGGACGCCTTGCAGCTGCTGGCCGACGAGGACGCCGCCGGCCGTCAGGACCGCAGCAAGCACCTGTGGCACGTGCTGGCCCTGGAGTACTGGTTCCGCCGCGCCACCGAGCACCCGACGGCCGGTCACCGGCCGTGGAAGGAGATCGCGTGAAACAGATCGTGCAGAACTACAAGTCCGGCCAGCTGCGGCTGATCGACGTGCCGCGGCCCGCGGTGAAGCCGGGCGGGGTGCTGGTGCGCACGGCGTTCTCGCTGATCTCCACCGGCACCGAGCTGATGAAGGTGTCCGAGGCGGGCATGTCGCTGTTGGGCAAGGCCAAGGCGCGCCCGGACCAGGTGGCCAAGGTGGTGCAGAGCGTGGCCACCAACGGGCTGGCCGCGACCTACCGCAAGGCGATGGGCAAGCTCGACTCGCTCACGCCGCTGGGCTACTCGCTGTGCGGGGTGGTCGAGCAGGTCGGAGCGGGCGTCGACGACGTAGCGGTCGGCGACCTGGTCGCGTGCGCGGGCAACGACCATGCGGTGCACGCGGAACTGAACTGGGTGCCGAAGAACCTCTACGCCAGGGTGCCGGACGGAGTCGATCCCCGGCACGCCGCGTTCGCCACGGTCGGCGCGATCGCGCTGCAGGGCGTGCGGCGCGGCGAGCCGGCCCTCGGTGAAACCGCACTGGTCATCGGGCTGGGGCTGATCGGCCAGCTGGTCGTGCAGCTGCTGGACGCGGCAGGGGTGCGGGTGATCGGCGTCGACCCGGACGCGCAGCGCTGCGAGCTGGCCCGCGAGCACGGCGCGCTGGCGTGCGGGGCGCCCGGCTCCGAGGAGGTCGACGGCGCGGTCGCCGCGCTCACCGGCGGCGCCGGGGTGGACCAGGTGTACCTGGCCGCCGGCGGGTCCACCAACCAGCCGGTCGAGCTGGCGGCCCGGCTCAGCCGGGATCGCGCGGTGGTGGTCGACATCGGCAAGTGCCGCCTGGACCTGCCGTGGAACGCCTACTACGAAAAGGAGCTCGACGTGCGGTTCTCCCGCTCGTACGGGCCCGGCCGGTACGACCCGGGCTACGAGCTGGACGGCCACGACTACCCCATCGGCTACGTGCGGTGGACCGAACGCCGCAACCTCGAGTGCTTCCTCGACCTGGTGCACCGCGGCCGGGTCGACGTGTCCGCGCTGATTGCGCACATCGCGCCGTTCGACTCCGCCGTGGAAACCTACGAGCGGTTGCACAGCGGTGAGCTCGGCGGTGTGGGTGTCCTGTTCGCCTACCCCAGCGCGCGGCCCGAGCCCGCAGCGGTTCCGGCCGCACCGCAGGCGCTGTCCGCAGCGGCTTCGCCGCCGCAGGCCGCGACGCCGATCCGGGGGCCGCTGCGCGTCGCCTTCGTCGGCGCGGGCAACTACGCATCGTCGATGCTGCTGCCGCACTTGGCGGACCGCGAGGACGTGCAGCTGGTCCACGTGGTGACCACGTCCGCGTTGTCGGCGGCCAACGCCCGCCGGAAGTTCGGCTTCGCCGCGGCGTCCACCGATCTGGACGCCGTGCTCGGTGACGACACGATCGACGCGGTGTTCGTGGTGACCAGGCACAGTTCGCACGCCGAGCTGACCCGCCGGGCCCTGCTGGCAGGCAAGGCGGTGTTCGTGGAGAAGCCGCTTGCGCTGTCCGAGCAGGAGCTGGAGAAGGTGCTGGCCGCGGTGGCCGAGTCGGGCAACGACCGGCTGCAGGTCGGGTTCAACCGCCGGTTCGCTCCGCTGCTGGTGGAGGCCAAGCAGCGGTTCGGGCAGCGGGTGGGCCCGGCGACCGTGCGCTACCTGGTCAACGCCGGCCCCCTCGAGTCGTCCAGCTGGTATCGCCGCAAAGACACCGAGGGCAGCCGGTTCGCCGGGGAAGGCGGGCACTTCGTCGACACGGTGAGCTGGCTGCTCGACGCCGACCCGGTGTCGGTCTACGCCTCGGCCACCCGCGGGCACGAGGACGTGCAGGCGACGCTGCGCTACCCGGACGGATCGACGGCGGTGATCACCTACACCGGCTCCGGGCACGCGTCGTTCGCGAAGGAAACGATCGACCTGATCGCCGACGGCAAGGTCCTGCGCTTCGACGACTTCGTGCGCGCTCGCGTCTACCGCGGCCGCCGCTGGGCGGGCGCGGCCGGCCGACTGCCGCGCGGACGCGACAAGGGCCAGGCCGCCGAACTCGCGGCGTTCGTCGAGGCCGTGCGCTCCGGCTCCCCGATGCCGGTTCCGCTGTCGTCGCTGACCGCGACCACCCTCGCCACGCTGGCCGTGTTCGACAGCCTGGCCAGCGGCGCGCCGATCCCGCTCAGCCCGAACGGAGCGCCGTCATGAACATCGCCTGGTACCTCCGCCGCCTGACCGCCATGAGCCCGCGAGAAGTCGCCCACCGAACGGCGACCGCGGTCGAGATCCGCCGGTGGCGGCACGCCGACACCGCCGCCGTGCCGCACACGGTGCACCTGCCACGATTCACCGCACCGCCGCCCGCGGACTGGTGGGAAGCCGCACCCGCGGACGCCGTCGACGCCCTGCTGGCCGCCGCAGACCGGCTGATGGCGGGCCGGGCCGAGTTCTTCGGCGTGGAACGCACCGACTTCGCCAACCCCGACTGGCACCACGACCCGCGCACGGGACGGAACGCGCCGGTCACCTACGCGTTCGACATCCCGTACCGGGACGAGGACGCCGTCGGCGACATCAAGCAGATCTGGGAGCCGTCCCGGCACCAGCACCTGACCGTGCTCGCCGCCGCCTACGCCATCACCGGCGACGAACGGTACGCCACCCGGGTCGCCCGTCATCTGCGGTCGTGGTGGGCGGCCAATCCCCCGCTGCGCGGTGTGCACTGGGTGAGCGGGATCGAGCTGGGCATCCGGCTGATCTCGTGGGTGTGGACCCGCCGGCTGCTGCACGCCTGGCCCGCGGCGAGCAGGCTGTTCGAGGACAACCCGGAGTTCCGTCGCCAGCTGTACTGGCACCAGCGCTGGCTGGCCACGTTCTCCAGCCACGGATCGTCGGCCAACAACCACGTGATCGCCGAAGCCGCGGGGCAACTGTCCGCCGCCTGCGCGTTCGGCTGGTTCGCCGAGTCGCCGCGCTGGCGGGTCAGCGCGCTGCGCACCCTGGACACCGAACTGCGCAACAACACGTTCCCGTCCGGCATCAACCGGGAGCTGGCCACCGAGTACCACGCGCTGGTGCTCGAACTCGGTCTGGCCGCGGTCGTCGAGGCCGAGTGCGCCGGGGTGACCGTGCCCGGCAGCACCCACGACGTGCTGATCAGGATGACCGACGCGGTGGCGGCCATGCTCGACGACACCGGCCGCCCGCCCCGCCAGGGCGACGCCGACGACGGACACGGGCTGATCATCGACGGCCCGGGCACGGACCGCTGGGCGTCCCTGCTGGCCACCGGCGACGCCCTGTTCGGGCGCCTGCCGTGGTGGCCGAAACCTCCGGGTGGTGATGTCCGCTCCAGCGTGCTGGCGGCGCTGGCGCGACCATGGCGCACCGCGGGTCCGGTGCGCACCGGAGGTGCGGCCGAGTCGCCGGGTGTTGGCCTGCACCCGGCGACTCGGCCATCTGCCCGTCCCGCCACCCGCCCGGACCATTTCCCGGACGCGGGCATGACGCTGCTGCGGACCACCAACCACGGCGAGCTGGGCGAGATCTGGTGTCGCTGCGACGGCGGCCCGCACGGGTTCCTGTCCATCGCCGCGCACGCCCACGCCGACGCGCTGTCCATCGAGGTGCGGCACGACGGCGTCGACGTGCTGGCCGACCCGGGCACCTACTGCTACCACGGCCGGCCCGCCTGGCGGTCGTACTTCCGCTCCACGCTCGGCCACAACACCGTGCAGCTCAACGGCACCGACCAGTCCGTCTCCGGCGGGCCGTTCCTGTGGACCCGGCACGCCCGCAGCTCGGTGCTGGTGGCCGATCCCGAGCACGGGTTCTGGCAGGCCGCGCACGACGGCTACGCCTACGGCGAGCACCCGGCGGTGCACAAGCGCACCGTGCACCTGTCCGAGGCGTGCCGGCAACTGCGCGTGGTCGACGAGATCTGCGGGTTCGCGCTGCGCCGCTGCACCATCGCGTTCCATCTCGGCCCGCTCATCACCGCCGAGCTGATCGGGGACACCGCGTGGCTGAGCTGGCCGCACCGGCGTATCCCCGGTGCGTGCCACACGGCCGTCCTCGCGCTGCCCCCCGGCTTGCACTGGTCGGCGCATCGCGGCGAGACCGATCCGCCGCTCGGCTGGTATTCCGCAGGCTTCGGCACGCGTGTACCCGCCACCACCCTGCTCGGCGTCGGCCGCGCCCGCGGCCACACCACGTTCACCACGCTGTTGCGCTTCACCAGTTGACCTGGAGGCTGTCGTGCCCGTCCGCCCGTCTTCCCGTCCCCGGCCCGGCCGCTTTGCCGCCGTGCTGGCAGGCGTGGTCGCGGTGACCGGGCTGGTGTCGTGCACCGCGGGCGGACCGGCCCCTGATCGGGCCGAGCGGCCGATCAGGGTGTGCGACCGGGTCGAGCCGGGACCGGCCAGCCCGCCCGGCGGGGCGGTCGTGGTGCAGCCGGGGGTGGACGACGTGGCCGCACTGACCCGGCAGCGTCCGGCCGGAACGACGTTCTGGCTGGCCGAAGGCGTGCACACGCTCGGCGGGAACGAATTCGCCCAGATCGTGCCGAAGAAGGGCAACGCCTACCTCGGCGCCCCCGGCGCGGTGCTCGACGGCAAGGGGATCAACCGCTACGCCTTCGGCGGCAAGGCGGAGCGGGTGACCGTGCGGCACCTGACCGTGCGGAACTTCGTGGCGCCGGGCAACGAGAGCGTGGTCAACCACGACTCGGCCGACCACTGGGTGGTCGAGCACAACACGATCAGCGACAACGGCGGCGCCGCGCTGGCCGCCGGGGCGCATCAGCGGATCCGGTTCAACTGCCTGCGGGACAACGGCCAGTACGGCATCAACGCCTATCAGGACTCCGGCACCATCACCGGCCTGGTGGTGCACGGCAACGAGATCACCGGCAACAACACCGACGACTGGGAAGCCAGGATCGCCGGGTGCGGGTGCACCGGCGGTGCCAAGTTCTGGGCCGTGGACGGGGCCGACGTCACCGGCAACTGGGTGCACCACAACCACGGCCCCGGGCTGTGGGCGGACACCAACAACAACGACTTCGTCATCCGCGACAACGTCATCAGCGACAACGAAGGCCCCGCGATCATCTACGAGACCAGCTACAACGCAGTGATCGCCGGCAACACGATCCTGCGCAACAACTGGGCGGACGGGCGCAGGTTCGTCACCGAGGGCGACCCGTTCCCGGTGGCGGCGGTCTACGTCTCCGAATCCGGCGGCGAGCCGCGGGTGCCCGCGCGCACCGACAAGCTCGTCATCACCGGGAACCGGTTCACCGACAACTGGTCGGGCATCACGCTGTGGGAGAACGCCGACCGGTTCTGCAACAGCCCGCACAACACCTCGTCCGGGTACTGCACGCTGCTGGTCGACGACGTCAGGCAATGCCGCAGCCCGGCCATCCAGCGCAAGCCGCTGCTCGACGACTGCCGCTGGAAGACCAAGCGGGTGGACATCCACCACAACCGGTTCGAAGTCGACCCGGTCAAGCTCGGCTGCGAACACCTGTGCGCCCGGATGGCCGTGCTGGCCAACTTCGGCACCTCCCCGGCCTGGTCGCCCTACCACGGCGCGAGCATCCAGCAGGCCATCACGTGGCATCAGGGCAACGAGTGGCACGACAACGTCTACGTCGGCCCGTGGCGCTTCATGGCCTACGACACCAGCAGGCTGCTGGAACCGAGCGTCTGGCAATCCGCGCCGCACCGCCAGGACCGCGGCAGCGTCTTCTCGCTCCGGGCGGAGGAACCATGACCACCCAGGACGTCCGCTCGAGCACATCGGCAGGCACCGGCAGGCCGCCCCGGCTGGTCGGCGCGGTGTGGGCCCTGTTGATCGTCAACACGCTCGGGTCGCAGGGCGCGGACACGATCATCCCGATCCCCCGCACGGTCACGCAGATGATCACCATGGGGGCGGTGGCGCTGGCGTTCGTCGTCGCGCTGCTGCTCAACCCGCGGCTGCTGGTGCGCCCCAGCGCGTACCTGCTCATCCTGACCGCGCTGGCCGCGGTCGCCGTGGCCGCGAGCATGCCGCTGGAATCGGGCCTCGGCGGGCTGTTCCGGTGCGCACGGCTGATCGGGTTCGTCGCCACGTTGTGGCTGATCAGCCGCTGGTGGGACGGGTCGCTCGCGTTCGTGCGCTACCACGTCCGGGTGCTGATGGTGGTCGTGGCGTCGGTGGTGATCGGGCTGCTCGTCTCGCCGGGGCACGCACTGCCCGAGTACTACGACGGCAGGCTGGTCGGCGCGATCTGGCCGCTGACCGCGCCGCAGGTCGGCCAGTACGCCGCGGTCCTCGCCGGCCTGGTGCTGATCCTGTGGCTGAGCAAGCTCACCCCGGGCAGCGTGGCCGCGTTCGTCGCGATCCCGTCCATCGGCGTGCTGCTCCTCACGCACACCCGCACCGCAGCATTCGGCCTCGTCGCCGGGCTGACCGTGGCGCTGCTGTCGTCGCTGCTGACCAATCCGCGCGCCCGCAGGGTGTTCACCGTGGGGGCGATCACCGGAGGCGTGGCCCTGGTGGTCTTCCTGCCCGTGCTGCAGGCATGGGTGCTGCGCGGCCAGGACGAGGACGACTTCGGCACGCTGACCGGCCGCGCCAAGGTGTGGGACGCGCTGCTGGCCGAGCCGCGCACCCTGTACCAGGAGCTGTTCGGCACCGGGTTGTCCAACAAGTCGTTCGGCGGCCTGCCGATCGACAACAGCTGGCTGGCCGCCTACCACGAGCAGGGCCTGATCGGCGCGTCACTGGTGGCCCTGTTCCTGATCACGCTGCTGGTCGTGGCGGTGACCAGGCCGCCGTCCCCGCAACGTGCCTGCGCCCTGTTCCTCGTCGCGTACTGCCTGGTCGCCTCCTACACCGAGGCCGGGCTGGCCGACGCGTCCCCGTACCTGCTGCATCTGGCGGTGGCCGCCGCCCTGCTGGTCCCACAGGCCTCCCGCCCCGGCACCGCACGAACAGCTTCGAAGACAGGAGGAGCGTCATGAGCCGACTCCCTCGTCCCGGTGTGCTTCTCGACCGCGACGGCACGATCATCGTCGACACCGGCTACGTCGGCTCGGTCGACCGGGTGGAGTTCATCCCGGGCGCGATCGAGGCGATCGCGGCGTTGAACGCCGCGGGGATCCCGGTGGCGGTGGTGACCAACCAGGCGGGCGTGGCGCGCGGCCGTTACGACATCGCCGACGTCCAGCAGGTGCACAAGTTCATGGCCGCGGAGATGGCCCGTGCCGGCGCGCACGTGGACCAGTGGCTGTTCTGCCCGTACCACCCGGACGGCACGGTCGAGGCGTTCGCCAGGACCAGCAACGACCGCAAGCCCGCCCCCGGCATGGCGCTGGCCGCCGCGCGGGCGCTCGACCTCGACCTGGCCCGCAGCTGGGTGATCGGGGACAGCCCGGCGGACATCGGCCTGGCCAGGGCGGTGGGCGCCCGGCCGCTGCAGGTCGGGTCCGCGACGCCGCTCGACCCGGAGGTGGCGTGCTTCCCCGACCTGCTGGCGGCCGTGCGGTTCGTCCTCGGCGACGGGCGGACGGGCGACGAACCGCGGCGGGCGTCCGCGCAGGCCACCCCGGTGAAGTTCCCCGCCGAGCAGTTCCACCGGGCGGACAGCTTCGGCAGCGCCTACGTCACCGAGCTGGCGCGCGCTTTCGCCACCGTCGACCTGGAACAGATCAGCCGGGCGGCACAGATCCTCGACGACGCGTATTCGCGCGACGCCGGGGTCTTCGCCTGCGGCAACGGCGGGTCCGCCTCGATCGCCAATCACCTGCAGTGCGACCACGTGAAGGGCGTCCGCACCGGTACCGGGCTGACCGCCCGGGTGCAGAGCCTGAGCACCAACATCGAGCTGCTCAGCGCCATCGCCAACGACCTGGGTTACGAGCAGGTGTTCGAGTACCAGCTGCAGTCGCTGGCCCGGCCGGGCGACGTGTTGATCGCCGTCTCGTCGTCGGGCAGCTCGGCCAACATCGTGCGTGCAGTGGACTGGGCGAACGCCCACGGCATGACGACCATCGCGCTGACCGGGTTCGGCGGTGGCCCGGCCCGCAGGCGGGCCACCGTTGCGGTGCACGTCGACTCCACCAACTACGGCGTCATCGAGGACACCCATCAGGCCTGCATGCACCTGCTCGCCCAGTACGTGCGGCAGTCGCGCATGCCCGCCGACGCCGTCGCCACCACGACCTTCTGAGCGCCCCGGAGGGAAGCACCCATGCGCGTAGCCATCAACCTGCTGACCGACGACCCGGCGCATCCGTCCGGCGCGCACTGGTTCTGGACCCGCATCATCCCGGAGATGGCCAAGCGGATGACCGGGGACGAGGAACTGCACCTGCTGGTCAGCCCGAAGATGCGGCCGCTGCACACCGGCTACGGGCCGAACGTGCACTACATCATGTTCCCCTGGTCCAACGAGCGCCGCTGGCCGCGCACGCTGAGCGAACACCTCTACGCGCCGGTGCGGCTCCCCCGGGCCGGGATCGACGTGTTCAACACGCTGCTGGCCCCGGTCGTCAAACCCGCCCCCGGGCTGGTCGCGCACATCAAGACGCTGCACGCCTACACCACGCCGGGCGCGATCGGGCTGCCCACGCGGGTGTACCGGCGGTTGAGCTATCCGCACACGGCCCGGGCCGCGGACGCGATCGTGATCAACTCGCAGAGCCTCAAGGCCGAGGTGCAGCAGTACCTGGACGTCGACGAGTCGAAGCTGCGGCTGATCACCGAGGGCGTGGACCACGACCGGTTCCGGCCCGGTGACCCCGACCAGGCGTGGCACCACCTGATGACCCGCTACCAGGTGCGCAAGCCGTTCGTGCTGTTCGTGTCCTCGTTGTGGCGGTACAAGAACTGCCACGGCCTGATCGAGGCGTTCGCCAGGGCCAAGCCGCAGCTGGGCGACGACATGCAGCTGGTCGTCGTCGGGGCGGGCCGCGACGCCGGTTACGTGCGCGAGCTGCACGACCTGGCCGGCCGCCTCGGCGTCGCCGGGGACGTGGTGTGGATCGGCGCGATCCCCCAGGCGGAGACGGTGTGGTTCTACCGCTGCGCCGAGGTGTTCGCATATCCGTCGTTCAACGAGACGTTCGGCCTGCCGATCCTGGAGGCGATGGCCACCGGGTGCCCGGTGGTCACCTCCGACGTCACCGCCATGCCGGAGACCGCGGGCGACGCCGCGCTGCTGGCCGACCCCGGCAGTCCGGAGTCGATCGCCGAAGCACTGATCCAGGCCACCAAGGACAGCAACGCGCTGCGCGAACGGGGCTTTGCGCACGCGGCGAAGTTCACCTGGGAGGCCACCGCCGAACAAACCCTGCAGGTCTACCGCGAGGTGCATGCGAACCGGAGGTCGCGATGAGAATTCTGGTCACCGGCGGCGCCGGGTTCATCGGATCGCACACGTGCGACCAACTCGTCGCGCGCGGCCACGAAGTCACAGTGCTGGACGCCGTCACAGCCCCGGTCCATCGGGGTGGCAGGCCGATGTACGTGACGCCGGGCGCCGACCTCTACATCGGGGACGTGCGCAATCGCGACCTGCTGGCCAACCTCCTGCGCCGGACCGATGCGGTGTACCACTTCGCGGCCTACCAGGACTATCTGCCGGACTTCTCGCGCTTCACCGACGTCAACGTCACCTCCGTGGCAGCGCTGTACGAGATCGCGGTGGCCGAACGGCTGGACCTGCAGCGAGTCGTCGTCGCTTCGTCGCAAGCAGCCGCCGGAGAAGGGCTCTACCGGTGTCCGGAGCACGGGGAGCAGCTGCCGACCATGCGGCCCGACGAGGTGCTGCGCGCGGGGCGCTGGGACATCGGCTGCCCGGTGTGCGACGGCTCGATGACGGTGTGCCGTACGCCGGAGCGGGTGGCCAACCCGCAGAACGCCTACGGCATGTCCAAACACGCCTCCGAGGTGCTGGCGCTCAACCTGGGGCGCCGCTACGGGATCCCCACGACGGCCATGCGCTACAGCATCGTCCAGGGCCCCCGGCAGTCGGTCTACAACGCCTACTCCGGAGCCTGCCGGATCTTCAGCCTGCACTACCTGCTGGGCAGCGCGCCGACACTGTACGAGGACGGCCAGTCGTTACGCGACTACGTCAACATCCACGACGTCGTCGACGCGAACCTGCTGGTGCTCGAGGACGACCGGGCCGTCGGGCGAGTGTTCAACGTCGGCGGCGGCACCGCGTACACCACCGAGCAACTGGCCGAGATCGTGCGGAAGCGGTTCGGCTCGGAGCAGCGCGCCCGGGTGACCGGGGAGTACCGCTTCGGCGACACCCGGCACATCTGCTCGGACATCGACGCGCTCAAGCAACTGGGCTGGCGGCCCCAGCGCACCCCGGAGGACTCGGTCGCCGAGTACGCCGCGTGGCTGCCGACCATGCCGGATCTGGACGACGTGCTGGCCGAGGCGGACGCCGCCATGCGCTCGCTCGGGGTCGTCCGCAGCGTCAGGAGCCACGGATGAAGGCGTTCCTGCTGGCAGCGGGCCTGGGCACGCGTTTGCGGCCGCTGACCGACCACATGCCCAAATGCCTGGTGTCCGTCGGCGGTGTGCCGATGCTGGACATCTGGCTGGACGCGCTGGCCAAGGCCGGGGTGGACGAGGTGCTGATCAACACCCATCATCACGCCCACCAGGTGCGCAGGCACGTGTCCGCGCGCACCACGGGCCCCGCGGTGACGCTGACCTACGAGCCGCAGTTGCTCGGCAGTGCGGGCACTCTCCGCGCGCATCGCCGGTTCGTCGCCGGCGACGAAATGTTCCTGGCGATCAACGCCGACAACCTCACCACGTTCGACATCGGCCAGCTCGTCGACGCGCACCGGGCCGCGGGGGCGTCCGCGCTCGCCACGCTGACGGTGTTCCAAGCCGCCGACCCGACACAGTGCGGGATCGTCGAGACGCACGACGGCGTGGTGCACAGCTTCGTGGAGAAGCCCGCGGCACCGCGGTCGAACCTGGCCAACGCGGGAATCTACGCCTTCCACCCGGCGGTCCTCGACCGCATCCCGCTGGGGATCCCCGCGGACATCGGTCACCACCTGCTCCCCCGGCTGGCCGGCCGTTCCGGCCGGGTGCGGGCGGTGGAACTCGACGGTTACTTCATCGACATCGGTACGCCGGACGCCTTGCAGCGCGCCCGGCGGGAATGGCGAGGCGCGTCATGATCATCACGCAGACCCCGTTGCGGATCGGCCTGGTCGGCGGCGGCACGGACCTGCCGTCGTTCTACCGCCAGTACGGCGGCCGGGTGCTCAACGCCGCGATCGACAAGTACGTCTACGTCATCGTCAAGCAGCGCTTCGACGACGACATCTACGTCAACTACTCGCGCAAGGAGATCGTCCGGCACGTCGCCGACCTCGAGCACGAACTGGTGCGCGAGGCCATGCACATGGCGGGTGTGCACGGCGGTGTGGAGATCACCACCCTCGCCGACATCCCGTCGGCTGGCTCGGGCCTCGGGTCCTCCTCCGCCGTCACGGTCGGCCTGCTGCAGGCGCTGTTCGCCTACCGCGGGCGGCAGCTGAGCGCCGAGGAGCTGGCCGACCGCGCATGTGCCGTCGAGATCGACCGGTGCCGCAAACCGATCGGCAAGCAGGACCAGTACGCGGCCGCCTTCGGCGGGGTGAACGACATCCGGTTCGGGCCGGGCGACCAGGTCCGGCTGGAGCCGGTGGTCATGGCGGTGGAGGCGCGGCGGAGGTTGCAGGCGGAGCTGATGCTGTTCTTCACCGGGAGCACGCGCAGCGCCACGACGATCCTGTCGGAGCAGAACGCCAACACCAGCGACCGGATCCCGCAGCTGGAGCTGCTGCGCGATCTGGCGGGCGAGGCGGCGGACGGGTTGCGGGCAGGACAGGTCGATGCGCTCGGGGTGGCGTTGCACAAGGGCTGGCAGGCGAAGCGGACGCTGGCCTCCGGGGTGTCGAACTCGGCCATCGACGCCGCCGTGGAGTCGGCACTGGCGGCGGGCGCGACCGGCGCCAAGGTGACCGGCGCGGGCGGCGGCGGGTTCCTGCTGGTGACCTGCCCGGTGGAACACCAGCGCGCGGTCCGGGAGCGCCTGTCCGGCATGCGGGAGCTGCCGATCAAGCTGGAACCGGTGGGCTCGCGGGTGATCTTCAACGTGCACCGGGACATCTGGGGCTGACGGGAGACTCGCAGCGACGGACGAGCCCAGGTACGGCCGCCGCCCACGACCGGCCGTTCACTGCTCGCCGTGGCAACACTCGCCGGGTGACCCAGGACGAACACCTCGCTGAGGCCGACGTCCGGCTCAAAGTCGGCTGGACTCACGCCACGACGCTGCTCGTGCAACCAGTCAATCAGTTCATGGTGCAGCTGGGAGCGATGTCGGGCAACAACCCGACGGCATCCACCTCGTCCTGTGCCCTTTTTCTTCCGGTCGTCTCCGCAACGGACGCGGCCGGACAGCAAGAGAGCCATCCCACCTGGGTGGGAGGCTGCCGGTGGACGTGCATGGCCGTTACTGCCTGACGCGTGAGCGGGTCGGCGAACTCATCGACCTGCTGCAGCAGGTTGCGGACCGGCACGATGACGCCACCGACAGGACACCGCATGACGATCGCAGCCTCTGCGGACGGTCCGAACCACGTCGTCACCGCAACCACGACCGACACGGTCGTGGGAAAGGTGACGCCTGCGCTGAGTACCCCCGTCAGCAAGGTCGTGTCATTGCCCCGCCGGACCGGTGGCCGCCGAATGCAACGCCTCCACACTGTCCGCGAAGTGAAAACTGCGGTCACTTTCCAGCTCACCAGGGCCAACAGCCACAAAGAGAAGTCCGGGAACGTTCCTGGCACCAAGGCTCGCCAATGGCCACCCAAGTGGTTCGCCGGTGACGAAAGTGACGGATCGGCGATCGGTGCGCACGCGAAGGAATTCCTCGGCGACGATTTCGGTAAGTGAAAGGTGTTCGTGGCAGCGGCCCCTCATTGCTGCCGCGCTCACAAGGGACCCAGATCACAGCCGGTGGGTAGCAATGTTCGGCGAGCTCGCTGAAACCGATTGCGAGTGCGGCGACCGCCCTCGCCGGCTCCGTCGGAGCGCTGCTCGGACGGCGGGGAGGCCGCCCGTCCGGCACCGCTTCTCGTCCCGTCCCCGACAGTCGCCGAAGTGTGCTGCCACCTGGGTGAACATGCAGGCGCGCAGGTCGAAGCCAGCCTTCTCCGATCGTTGGCTGACGGCCAGTTCGTTCCGGTCGAGCTGGTCGAGTGCGATGACCGCCGCATGGCCGAACTCGTACTGAAGTATGCCGATCTCCCTCTCGGTGGGAGCGACGCGGCAGTCATCGCCGTCGCGGAGCGGCTGCGGGTCACCACGGTGGCGACGATTGACAACCGAGGATTCCACACGGTGCAGCCGAGGCACGTGCCCTACTTCACACTCCTACCGCACTGAAGGCGTTCCGTTCCCGGCCCCGGAAAACAGCTCGGCGAGCACGGAAACGCGGCGGACGGCAGTTCCGACGTTCAGGTATGCATTTCCGGAACCCGACGTCCCCCGGTGCCCCGCCTGCGCTGCCGTGGACGTTGCGGCCGCTGCTGTCCGTCGCCGGCGTGCTCGCCGCGACGGTGCTCAGCGCGCTGACCGCCGTCTACGTCAGCGGGCATCGATTGTGGCCGACCGACGGAGTGGAAGGCCCGGCCATCGAGCCACCGTTGCGCGCCCTCGCGGTAGCCGTCGACGCGCTGGGCGAACCCTTCGGTGCGGTCGTCGTCATCCCGTCGCTCGCTGCCGTGTGCTGGCTGCTTGGCCACCGACGGCTCGCCGCCCTGGCCGTCGCCGGGCCGGTGCTGACCGTCGCCGTGACTTCGGCGCTCAAACCGCTCACCGGCCGCGTGATCCACGGTGACAACCTGGCCTTCCCGAGCGGCCACACCGGGATGCTGACCGCCGTCGGCCTGGTCGGCGGCCTGCTGGTGGGAAGCCGGATCACCGCGAATCGCCGGAAGGCCGCCGTCGTCGCGGTGGGGTCCGCCCTGGCGTGCGGCGTGGCCATGGGCTGGGCACAGACGGTGCTCGTGTCCCACCACCTGACCGACACCGTCGGCGGGCTGTGCGCGGCGCTGGTCGTCGTCCCGGCCACCGGCTGGGCCATCGACCATCTACCGCAGCTGGGAAGGACATGACATGGCAGGCCGGGCACCCTGGATCGTTCTGGCGGTGGTGGCCGTCGGGCTCGGCGTCGCCGTGGCGGCCGACAGCGGAGCCCCGGCGCCACCCGTGGGCGCGGCGGCATCGCACGAAACCCCGGCCGCGGCGGCCGGGAAGGTGTGCGGCACCGGCTCCCTGCGGGGGCCGGCCAAGCCACCCGCGGGAGCGGTCGAGGTCCCCGCGGGCGACAACAGCGACGTCGACTTCGCCCGCCCCGGCACCACGTATTGGCTCGCGCCCGGCACGCACACGCTGGGCGACGACGAATTCGCCCAGATCGGCCCGGCCGACGACACCACGTTCGTCGGAGCTCCCGGCGCCGTGCTGGACGGACGCGGAGTCAACCGCTACGCGTTCGGCGGCAACGCGGCGGGCGTGACCATCCGGCATCTGACCGTGCGGAACTTCGCGGCACCACGCGACGAGGGCGTGGTCAACCACGACTCCGGCAACCGATGGCGGATCGAGCACAACACGTTCACCCGGAACAAAGGGGCGGCCATGATGGCCGGCTCGGGCCAGCGGATCGTCGGCAACTGCGTCGCGCACAACGGCCAGTACGGGCTCAACGCCTACCAGGCGGGCAACCAGCTCACCGGCCTGCTGGTGGAAGGCAACGAGTTCACCGGCAACAACACCGACGACTGGGAAGCGAAGGTCGACGGCTGCGGCTGCACCGGCGCGATGAAGTTCTGGTCGGTCGACGGCGCCGACATCCGCGGCAACTGGATCCACCGCAACCACGGGCCGGGGATCTGGGCCGACACCAACAACAACGACTTCCTCATCGAGGACAACCTGATCGAGGCCAACGACGCGCAGGCGATCTTCTACGAGATCAGCTACAACGCCACGATTCGCAACAACGTGCTGCGTCGCAACACGTGGCGGGAAGGCCGTGACTTCGCCGACCAGGACGACTGGTTCCCGGTCGGCACCGTCTACCTGTCTGAGGCCGGTGGTGAGCCCCGCGTGCAAGCCAGAACGTCGGTGCTGGAGGTCACCGGCAACGTCTTCGACAACAACTGGGGCGGGGTCGTCGGCTGGGAGAACTCTGACCGGTTCTGCGGCACCAACACCACGTCGGAATGCACGCTGCTGGTCGGCGAGGACGAGGGCGACCGCTGCACCGGGTCAGCCATCGAACGTGAACCGTGGTACGACGACTGTCGGTGGAAGACGCAGCGTCTGCGAATCCACGACAACACGTTCATCCTCGACGCGGACAAAGTGGACGATGGATGCGAACCCCGCTTCTGTGCCGTGCACGCGCTGGTGGCCAACGTCGGGACCTGGCCGGAGTGGTCCCCGTACCACGGGCGCAGGGTGCAGCAGGCGATCACGTTCCGCCAGGACAACCGGTGGTACGACAACCGCTACCGCGGGCCGTGGCAGTGGGTGGGCTACGAGCCGGGCAGGTATCTGACGTTCGACAAGTGGCGGGCAGCGCCCTACCGGCAGGACCCCGGGTCGTCCTGACCGGCGTCCACCTGGACATCCGTGTCGGCGTGGATTACGCGGCCACGGGGCTGGCGGTGCTGGAGGCCGAGTGCGCGCGGCTGGAAGCCTCGACGGCAAGAAGCTGTACCTGCAGACCGCGGACGCCTTCAACGAGTCGTGCCTGACCATGCAGGACGTCGAGGGCAATGAGATCCGCCTGGACTGACCGGGGCCGCCTGCGGTGCCAGCCCCACGGGCACGGCTCGCCGGTCCTGGATGAACGGGAGGGGTGAGCTCGTCCCGGGTGCGCGGGTGCGCTGGTGCTGGGTGAACGGGAGGGGCAAGCTCGTCCCGGGTCCACGGTGCGCCGGTCCTGGGCCGGCTGGACGGCGTGCCGGGCGGATCTCGACCACCTTGCCCTCCGGCACGCGCCGGAGGAACCGCCGTGGGCCGACGCCGGGCGGATTCTGGCACGCCCAGCAAGCGCGCCCTGTTCCTCCGATGGCGGCGAAGCGTCGAAGCCGTCCCACCAGCCGAACCTCCTGAGAGCGGGCGGGTCGACATGGCCAAGGCAGCCTTCCAGAACTCCGCCACCGCTCTCGGGTCGGCGCAATCGAACGTGACCCGGGACTGTCGTACCTCAGCCATCCGGCCGCCTAGCGGCGGGCGTCAGGCGTAGCGACGGAAAACCGGCTTGATCGAACGGCCACCCATCCACGGGGTCGGGTCGCCCGCCTCGAGCGCTTTCCGATACACGACGCAGGCCTGTGCGACGACGTCGACCGTCTTGTCGATGTCGGCGAACGTCAAGGCGTTGCTCACCACGAACGACGGGCCGATGACACCGTTGAGGATCAGCTGCCGCATGAACAGCGTCCGGTACTGCTGCGACGGCTGCTTGTTCTCGTCGAGCGTGGCGAAGACCAAGGCGCACGGCCTGCCGCGCACCACGAGGTGCTCACCCACCCCCATGGCCTCGGTGACCTCGCGAACCCCGACAGCGAGCCGCTCCCCCAACGCGTGCATGTTCCCGACGACGTCCTGCTCCCGGTAGACGTCCATCACCGCCACCGCGGCGGCCAGCGCATGCGTCTCGGCACCGTGGGTCGTCGACAGCAGAAACACCCGTTCCCGGTGATCACGCAGCCCGCCGAGTTCCATCACGTCCCGACGCCCGGCCAGCGCGGAGACGGCGAAGCCGTTGCCCAGCGCCTTGCCGAACGTGGACAGGTCCGGCACCACCCCGTACAGACCCTGCGCACCGGAGGCCGACCACCGGAATCCGGTGATCATCTCGTCGAAGACGAGCAGGCAGCCGTACTGGTCCGCCAGCTGCCGCAACCCCTGCAGATAGCCGGGCGGAGGTTCGCGCATCGCGGCCGGCTCGAGCACCAGGCACGCGATGTCGTCCGGGTGCCGTCGCAGCAGCTCCTCCACCGCGGCGAGATCGCCGTACGGGAAGGTGACGGTCAGCGCCGCGATCTCGTCGGGGATGCCAGCCGCCATCGGCGTGGTCGCCACGAACCAGTCGTCGACCGAGAAGAACGGCTGGTCGCGGCACAGCGCCACCAGGCGGCGGCCGGTCGCGGCCCTGGCGAGCCGGACGGCCGCGGTGGTCACGTCGGAGCCGTTCTTGGCGAACTTGACCATCTCCGCCGTGGGCACCGTGGCGAGGAACCGCTCGGCGGCCACGGCTTCGATCACGCTGGGCCGGACGAAGTTGCTGCCCCGGTCCAGCTCCCGGCGCACCGCCGCGAGCACCCGGGGGTGGGCGTGGCCGAGGGTCACGGACTTCATCCCCGAGCCGTATTCGATGTAGCGATTGCCGTCGACGTCCCACACGTAGGCACCGCGACCGTGGGAGATCACCGGGTCCAGCGCTTGCGGATACTGGTCGGATCCCTTGGCGTAGGTGTGCGCGCCGCCGGGGATCAGCGCGTGCAGGCGCTGGTTGAGCTCGGCCGACTTGGGCAGCGGGTGATTCATGGCGAACTCCTTGCTCGGTTCGCGAACAACGTCCGGTCCAGCACCGCGAACTGACGGTCCAGTTCCCCCCTGGCCTGCCTGCTGCGCTCGCGCAACTGTTCGGCGCGCTCGGTGCGGACGGCCTGCAGCTTGGTGAACCGGTCGATCAGGTCGTCCAGGGTGATCGAGCGCGCGGGCACGCAGAACTCGCCCATGCCCATGGCGGACATCAACACGTCGTGCTTGTCCGCGTAGCTGATCGACAGCGTCGGCTTGCCGAGCTTCAGCCCGCAGAGCACGTTGTGGTAGCGGGTGGCCACCACGATCTCCACGTTGGCCATCTGCTCCATCAGCTCGCCCAGTGTGGTGGCTCGCGGCGCGCCGATGGACGCGGCCTTGTCCGGCCGGTAGCGGAGCGCGTCCGCCAGGACCTCGACACGGACCTCGTCGTCCTCCACGTCGCCGAGGAAGAGCCGGACGTCGTAGCCGGCGTCGAACAGCCAGTGCACGAACTTCTTCATCGTCTCCACGTAGTTGCGCTGCAGTTCGTCGGCGTGCTGCCGGTCCTCGTTCCCGCCGCGGTAGGCCATCAGCCCGACACCGACACGCCCTGCGGGATTCCTGCTGGGGCTGGGCGACGGCAGCGCGAAGGCCAGATCCGGATAGACCTTGTCGGCCGAGACGTCGACACCCATGTCGGCCACCGCATCACGCGACAGCTCGTCCCGGTACGACCGGTAGTCCGCCAGCTGCGCCCCCTTGGCGAACAACCACCGGGTCACGCGTTCCCGGATCACGTTCGCCCCGACGCTGATCAGCGCCACCTTGGTGCCGAACTGCCTGGCCGCCACGCCGAGCCAGAACAGCGAGTACGGAAACGCCCACGGACGCACCGGGGTCGTCGTCTCCAGCACACCCATGCCGGGCACGATCACCACGTCGTACTTGCGTACCCAGGCGAACGTGCGGAACGGGTCGAGCAGTTTGCCGACGATCTTGAGCACGGCCGACGGCAGACCCCTGGTCGACCATGCATGCGCCTCGTACCACTGCATCGAGGTCGCCGACGCACCGTAGCGGGCCGACGCTTCCTCGGGCCCCATGCAGAAGAAGCCCAGCTGGACATCGGGATACCGGGCCCGCAGGTCGGTGACGACGGCTTCCAGCGACCCGTCGTTACCGAGGTTGCCCGAACAAAGGATGCCGAACATGCCGACCCGGGCCGCGCCGGGCGACGTCCTCTTCCGGAAGAAACGGAGCAAGGTCATGACTCCTGGTTCTGCAGCACGGCGGGCGCGCCGGCGACGTCGGCACGGCGCACACCGGCCCGGCAGGCAAGCCACTGCGTCAGATGGCGGTAACACGTCAGCCGATCGGCCACGGACAGCGGAGCTCGGTAGATGGCACGGACCAGGCCGGCCAGGAACTCGGCGTACAGCCGGGCAGTGGACTGCGTACCGCGGCGAGGTTCCAGCTTGGCGCACACCGACGGCACCGACCCGGAGTTCTCGATCCGGCCCGGGTGCTCGCGCCGGAAGTACAGCACTTCCGGTACCTGGTGGAACGGCCCGTGCAAGGACAGCTCCATCACCAGCTTCCGTCCCGCGTTGTGGTAGCTGGCGTGCGGTGCGATCCGCCGCAGCACGCTGGTGCGGATCACGCCGTAGAAGTCGTCTCCGCCTTCGGTGAGCAGCAAGCTGCGGAAGCGCTCCGGGGCGTACGGTGAATCGGTGGCCAGGGTGTAGTCGTAGGTGCCGATGACCTCACCGTGCTCGCCTGCCGTACCCATGTAGGCGTGCGCCAGCACGATGTCCGGCATCTCGTCGAGGGCTTCCACACAGCGGCGGAGCAGGTCGGCGCCGTACAGGTCGTCGTGCGCGGCCCACTTGAAGTACTCGCCACGAGCGTACTGGACGACCACGTTGTGGTTGGGCCCGGCGCCGATGTTGACCTCCTGGCGCAGATACCTGATGCGGGAGTCGGCCGCGGCGTACTTGCGGCAGATCTCCGGCGTGCCGTCGGTGGAGGCGTTGTCGGAGATGATCAGCTCGAAGTCGGTGTAGGTCTGGGACAGCAGCGCGTCGAGTGCCTTGGCCAGGTAGTTCTCGCCGTTGTACACCGGGAGGCCGACGCTCAATCGGGGTGCGGCAGTCATGGTGTCCTCATTTCGCTCGGGTCGCTCATGTCGTCATCGCTGTCGGGTGGCCGCCGATTCGCCGGTGCCGGCTGCGACCCCGGCGGCGAAGTCGTGTTCACGCAGTCCGGCGGCGAGTTGCCACCACCACGCGGCCGCCCCCAGGCCGAGCGCGACGGCGACCCCCCACGCCGACCCCGCGGCCCCGCCGGCGACCGCTCCGGCCAGGCCCGCGGTGAGATAGGCACCGGCGGTGATCAGCTGAGCGCGCAGGCTCCGGCGCGCCGCGCCCAGCGCGCGCACGCCCGCCGCGGCACCGTTCATCAGCCCCGCCGCGGCCACGTCGAGCGTCACCGGCACGATCAGTTCCGAGGCCAGCGGCCAGACGTCGCCCAGCACCAGCCGCCCGAGATCGTCGTCGACGAGAACCAGCAGGGCGACGCCCCACAGCAGCGCGGCCCCGGCCTGAATGCCGCCAAGCCAGCGGCAGAACGACACCAGCTGCCGCCTGCCCCGGCGCAGCATGCGCGCTGCCTCGGGCACGGCGACCAGGCTCAGCCCCATCAGCACCGCCAGGAACGGCCCGAGCAGCAGTTCGGCACCGCGGACGGCGCCCACGTCGGCCAGCCCGGCGACGGCGCCGAGCCCGTAGGCGCGCAGCTGGGTCGCACCGCTGATGGAGACGTTCTCCACCAGGTAGCGCGGGCCGAGTTCGCGATGATCGTGCAGCCAGGACCTGGTCCCCGACCAGGCGGGCCGGAGGCCGGTCTGCCACCAGCCGTATCCGGCGGCGACGGCCGCCGATCCACCCCAGGCCAGCAGGAAACCGAGCATGCTGCCGTGCTGGGCTGCCAGCACCATGAGCGGGACCAGCGCCACGCCACGCACCATGTCGTTGCCGAAGGCTCGTTTGCCCAGCCCGGCGGCGAAGAAGGCGAACCGCCAGCTGTCCTGCAGCATCAGCGCGGGCAGCACGACACCCAGGCCGGCGAAGGCGGTGCCGACCGATCCGCTGACCGTGCTGCCGAGGATCAGCCCCACCGTGACGCACAAGGCTCCGGCGACCAGTCCCACCTGCAGCGCGGTGGCCGTGGACCGGGACACCGCCAACCCCCACCGCGCCGGGACGACGCCGCTGAACCGGACCACGAGCGGGTCGGTCGACACCCCGCGCGAGATGTTGAGCACGACGGTGTAGGTGACCCAGGCCAGGCTGAACACACCGAACTCCACCGGACCGAGCGCTTTGGCCACGAAGACGCCGACGGCGAAGTTGGTCATGCTGGACACGGCCTGGTCGGCCAGGCCCCAGGTCAGCCGGATGACGGTGCTCATGCGGCGCTCACCGGCCTCGCCGTCGATCCGCTGCCCGGCCGGGCGGCAGCTCCGGCCGGCGAGCCGGGTTGCGGATGGCCTGCCCGGCTGCCGAGTGGCCCGCCGCCCGGCGCCTGCACCGATGCGCTCGCCGCGTCGCTCGCCGATCTGCTCGTGGTGACTGCCACCCGTTACCGCCCGATCCCCGCATAACGCGGCACCGACGACGGGGCGAGCGCCCGCCTGCCGTCCACCACCAGCGGATTCGCTCCGAGGCCGGACAGCACCTCCGGCAGCCGCTGATACTGCTCCCACCTGGTGACCAGCACGACCGCATCGGCACCTTTGACCGCGACCGGCAGATCCGCCACGTGCGTGACGCCGGGGATGCCGGCCACGGCCTCGGCGCCGACCACGGGGTCGTGCACCACCACGTCCGCGCCCCTGCTGCGCAACTGACGGATCACCGGGAACGCCGGCGAGTGCCGGGTGTCGTCGGTGTCCGGTTTGAAGGCCAAGCCCAGAACCGTCACCCGGCGGCCGGCGAGCCCGCCCAGGGCACGTTCGGCGATGTCGGCCAGTCGCACGGGCTGCTCGTCGTTGACCGCCGCGACCGCCTGCAGCACGCGCAGCGGCGAACCTGCCTGCTCGCCCAATGCGGTCAGCGCGGCGACGTCCTTCGGCAGACAGCTCCCGCCGTAGCCGCATCCGGCCGCGAAGAACGCCGCAAGGCCCGCCGGGCCCGGCGATTCCGCGGTGAGGTAGCGCGACAAGTGCACGCCGCGCATGACCTCCGTGGTGTCCACGCCGCCCAGCGCCGCTCCCAGGTTGGCCAGCTCGTTGGTGAACGAGATGGCCGTGGCGAGCATGGCGTTGGAGGCATACTTGATCATCTCGGCGGTGCGCGCGTTGGTCTGCACCAGCGGAGTGCCCGCGAAGCCCGCGTACACCTCGCGCAGTGCCGCTACCGCCAGGTCGTCGCCACCGATGACGATGCGGTCCGGGTCGAGGAAGTCTGCGACCGCCTGGCCCTCGGTCAAGAACTCGGGATTGGCGCCGACACCGAAGTCCTGCCCGGGCCGCAGCCCGGACGTCTCCGCCAAGACCTCCGTCAGCGGGCCGTCGGTCGTCCCAGGCACCACGGTGCTCTTGACGACCACACTGCTTCCCGGCCGCAATGCGCCGCCCACCTCCGCGGCCGCGGCGGTCACGAACGACGTGTCGATGCTGCCGTCCGGCCTGGCGGGCGTACCCACGCAGATGAACGTGACGTCGCTGCCGCTGACGGCGCCGGCCAGGTCGGTCGTGGCGGTGAACCCGGCCCCGATGTGGTGTGCCAGCAGGTCGTCCAAACCGGTTTCGAAGATCGGTGCCCGGCCGGCGTTGATCACATCGACCCGAGCCGCGTCGACGTCCACGCACACGACGCGATGCCCGTGCTCGGCCAAGCCCACGCCGGTGACCAGCCCGACGTATCCGGCTCCGATGACGGCGATCCGCATCATTGCTCCGTCCCGCCGGGATTGCCGGCATACCACTGCAACGTGCGCCGCAAGCCCTCTTCCAGGCCGACCCGCGGCCGGTAGCCGAGGGCGCGCAGCTTGCCGATGTCCGGGCAGCGCCGGTTGGGGTTGTCGACCAGGTAGGCCGACTCCGGGCTCGGCTGGTGCGTGACGGCGAGCTGACGGCCGGTCAGCTCCCTGGTGACGTGCGCGATCGCGGTGGCCAGCTCGAGCATGGAGATCTCCGGGCCGTCGATGCCCACGTTGTACGGTTCGCCGTCGCCGCCCTTGAGCAACGCCAGGTAGTAGCCGGTGACGGCGTCGGAGACGTAACAGAACGTGCGGCGCGGGGTGCCGTCCGAACGCAGCACCAGGTCGCGCCCGGCCAGCGCGTCCCGGCACAGGTCGGCGATCACCCGGCCGTCGGTGATCTTCATGCCGGGGCCGTAGTTGTTGAACGGCCTGGCCATCCGCGCCGGCACCCCGAACTGCTGCGCGAAGTTGACGCACAGCGTCTCGCCGAACCGTTTCGACTCGTCGTAGCAGGCCCGCGGACCGGTGCAGGAGACGAACCCGCGGTAGGTCTCCGGGGTCGGGATCGCCGCCGGATCCGGATCGCCGTAGATCTCGCTGGAGGAGAAGAACAGCATCCCGTCGAAGCGGGCCCCGGCGGCCAGTCGGCTGGCGGCGTAGTCGAGCAGGTTGCGCAGCCCGGTGATGTTGGCGTCCATGGTCTCGATGGGGTGCGCCCGGTAGTACGTGGGTGACGCGATGCCCGCCGCGTGGATGACGTAAGCGACATCGCCCATGTCGTCCGGGAGCGGTTCCCGCACGTCGTGCGGCCGCAAGGTGACGTCGTCGCGCTGCGCGAGCCGGTCCAGCCATGGCGGCACGCCGCGGATGTAGTTGTCGAACACCGTGACCGCGATCGGCGGCGCGCCGGGGTTCAGGTCGTTCCAGGCCAGCGGCAGCTGGACCAGGTAGTAGCCGAGGAAGCCGGCGCCGCCGGTGATCAGCAGCCGCCGGCCGGACATCCTGGCCAGGTCGGCGCCTGCGGCTGCCAAGTCGGCAAGCATAATGGCCAGGTCGGCGGCGCACACCTCGTCGGCTCGCATACGGGCGGTCACGCTGGGTGCAGTCATCGTGTCAGGTGCCTTTCAGCCGTTCGTCATGGTTCGCGGGTCGGGTTCGATCACCCGGGGACTCGGTTCCAGCAGCACCCAGCGGCCGCCCCGGCGTTCCACCTCGGGTAGCCGGGCGCGGACCTCGGCGAGCATGTCGGGCACGAACAGCACCACGTCGTCCGGAGCCAGTGCGACCAGCTCGTCGGGTGCGATGATCGGTACCCCGGCCCCGGGGAACCGCCTGCCCTGCTTGGCCTCGGAGGCGTCGGCGACCGCGGGAAGCAGGTCGGGGCCGATCCCGGCGTGGTTGAGCAGCGGCACCGCCCGAGAGGCCGCGCCGTACCCGATCACCGTGCGGCCCTGCGCCCGCTCGGAGGCCAGCCAGCTGCGCAGCACCAGTGCCGACTCGGCGGCGGAGGCGGCCAGGCCGCGCAGCACGTCCAGGTCGCCGACGCCCGCGGCCAGCTCGTCGTCGATCAGATGCTGGACGGACGGGCTCACCGGGCCTTGGCGGCGCGCGGCCAACAGGACGGTTCCGCCGTAGAGGTCGAACCACCACGCGGCCACGGCGCGCAGCCCGACCGATGCCAGCATCCCGGCCACGGCGGGCGTGGACAGGTAGACCGGATGACCGTGCCGGATGGTGTTCCACTGCTTGCCCCGCAGCACCGCGGCCAGGGAATGGAACTGCACCAGCAGCAGGCCGTCCGGTTTGAGCTCGGCGGCGCGCAGCCGCAGCGCGGCGGCTTGGTCGGCGTCGTGCATCAACCCGAAGCTGTCCACCACGACGTCGGCCTGCCCCCCGGCGGCGGCCCGGATGCCCCTGGCCTCGAGCAGCCCCAGCCACGATCCGCCATGCGGGCTGCCGTGTTCGAGGGCGACCCCGCCGTCCGGCAGCAGCCCGGCGGCGTGTACCGCGGCCACGGCCTGCTCGGCCTGGCGGACCAGCGCCACCGGCTCGACGCCCCGCGGCTCGTCCGGCTCGGTGGGATCCTCCGCCAGCTGGGCCAGCCGGCAGGCGGTGCAGACCCACAACCGGAGCGGGTACACCGGGTCCGGCTCGGCGGCGTCGGCAAGCGGGAAGTAGTCGCAGGCCGGCTGCATGCCCAGGTCGGCGACCACCGCACCGTCCACGCTGCCGCAGAACCGGCAGCGGACTTCCCCGTTGGGCACCGTCATGACGCACCCACCCGGAGGGTGACTTTGGCGGCGTGGAAGGCTTCGGCGTATCGCTCGCCCGACTGCACACCGCGCACCCTGGCCAGGCCGCGGAAGGCTTCGTCGTCGAACCATGTCCGGCCGCGCTGCGAGCCGTAGTGCCGGTGCAGGATGTCGAGCTTGTCGGCCAACACCTGCTCCGGCAGCGCCACGTACAGGTTGGGCTGGGCCAGGTCGCCGTCCCACTTGAGGATCTCGTAGCCCAGCGCCTGGTGCGCCCGGAACACCGTCGGCACCAGCTTGGCCAGCGCCCGGTGGTCCTGGTGGGCGTCGTGCGGCGACGGCGCCAGGATCAGGTCCGGCTCGCACCACGGCCGGACGGCTTCCAGCGCCTCCTTGGCGCGCAGCCACTGCGCGGGAACGCGTCCGTCCAACAGGTCGAGCACCGTGACGTCCAGCTCGGCCTTGGCGCACAGCGCCGCCAGGGCCATCCGCTCCTCGGCTTCCCGGTCGGTCCCGGCGCCGGACAGCACCAGGGCGGTCACGCGCATGCCGGGGTTGGCCCGGCACAGCTGCAGCACCGTGCCGCCGCACCCGATGGCGATGTCGTCGCAATGTGCCCCGAGCAGCAGGAGACGATCCACCCGCCCGAGGGCCGCGGGCCCGGTCACCGCTCGGTCAGCTGCAACGCGGGCAGCTGCTGCGGCTCGGGGTGCTTGGGCGGCGGGTCGGCCCGGCCGTGCTCCCACAGCATCCATGGTCGGTTGCCCGCCGCGTAGGCGGCGTCCAGCGCGGCGCGTTCCTTCACCGTGTCCGCGGCTTGCCAGAAGCCCCGGTACGGGTAGGCCAGCAACCGGCCGCGCTTGGCCAGCTCGGTGCACACGTCACCGACCAGGTCGCCGTTGGGCGGCAGGTAGTCGAAGATCTCCGGCCGGAGCACGAAGTAGCCCCCGTTCTCCCACAGCGGCATGGTGGAGACCTCGATGATCTGGTCCACCCGCGACTCCTCGCCGAGCTGCACCACGTGGAAGGCCGACTGCGGCGGCACGGCCAGCAGCGAAGCTCCCGCGTCGGAGGCGGCGAACCGGTCGATGATGTCCGGCAGGTGCGCGTCGGTGAGCACGTCGGCGTAGTTGGCCAGGAACATCTCCTCGTTCTCCACGTAGCGGCGCACCCGCCGCAGGCGCTCCCCGATCGGCGAATCCAGCCCGGTGTGGACGAACGTGATGGTCCAGTCGCTCATGTCCGACGTGAGCATCTCGACGTTGCCGTCGCACAGGATGAAGTCGTTGGACGCCGTCTCCGAGTAATTGAGGAAGAACTCCTTGATGTGGTCGGCCCCGTAGCCGAGGCACAGCACGAAGTCCTTGTGGCCGAAGTGCGCGTAGTAGCGCATCACGTGCCAGATCAGCGGACGCGGGCCGACCATGGCCATGGGCTTGGGCAGGGCGGACACCCCGTCGCGCATGCGCATGCCATAACCGCCGCAGAACAGGACGACTTTCACGGCGCTACCTCCACTACTTCCAGCTGCGGGATGGCGAAGACCAGGCGCCCGCCCCACGCGCCCACGTAGGCCAGTTGCTCGGTGAGCTCTTCCCGCAGGTTCCAGGGCAGGACCAGCACGTAGTCCGGGCGGTCGTGCGCGATCCGCTCCGGCGGCAGGATCGGGATGCGGGTGCCGGGGGTGAACCGGCCGTGCTTGTAGGGGTTGCGGTCGACGGTGTAGGCGAGCAGATCGGTGCGGATACCGCAGTGGTTGAGCAGCGTGTTCGCCTTGCCAGGGGCCCCGTAACCCACCACGCGCTTGCCGTTGCCTGCCGCTTCGATCAGGAACGCGGTCAGGTCGCGGCGGACCTTCGCCACGGCGGCGCCGAAGCCGGCGTATCCGGACAGCTCGTGCAGCCCGGCCGCCTTCTCCGCGGCGAGCACGTCGGCGACTCGGCCGCTGGGCTCGCCTGCGACCTCCACCGGGCGGGCCCACAGCCGGATCGAGCCACCGTGCGTGTCGATCAGTTCGACATCCACCAGGGCCAGCCCGCCACTGGCCAGCGCCCGCTGCGCTGATGCGACCGTGTAGTACTGGAAATGCTCGTGGTAGATGGTGTCGTACTGGTTCCGCTCGATCAGCGTGAGCAGGTGCTGCACCTCGATCGAGACCCAGCCGTCGTCGGCGACCAGCGCACGCAGGCCGCGGGTGAATCCGACGACGTCCGGGATGTGCGCGTAGACGTTGTTGGCCACCACCAGGTTGGCCGGGCCGTGTTCGGCACGCAGCGCGGCACCGGATTCCGGGGTGAGAAACGTGGTCACCGTCGGTACTCCCTTCGCCCGCGCCGCTTCGCCGACGTTGACCGACGGTTCGACGCCGAGGCACGGAATGCCGCGCTGCACCACGTGCTGCAGGAGGTAGCCGTCATTGCTGGCCACCTCGACCACGAACGAACGGTCGTCGAGTCCGAGGCGTTGCACGGCGTTGTCGACGAAGGTGCGCGCGTGCGCGACGAACGAGTCCGAGTAGGACGAGTAGTACGCGTACTCGGTGAAGGTCTCCTCCGGCGTGATCAACGGTGGGAGCTGGGCGAGCAGGCAATCGGTGCATACCCGCAAGTGCAGCGGGTAGGTCATTTCCGGCTCGTCCAGTTGCTCCGCGGTGAGGAACAGCTCGCACGGCGGTGTCGCCCCCAGATCGACCACGCTGGCCAGGGCCGCGGATCCGCACAGTCGGCAGCTCGTCATGTCAGTACGCCCCTTCGCCGCCGATGACGGCCCGTAGTGTCTTCCACAAGATCATCAAGTCGAGTGCCAGCGACCAGTCCTCCACGTAGCGCAGGTCGAGCCGCACCGACTCCTCCCAGGACAACTCGCTGCGCCCGCTGACCTGCCACAACCCGGTCATGCCCGGCTTGACCAGCAGCCGTCGCCGCACGCTCGGGGCGTACCGGGCGGTCTCCTCCGGCAGCGGCGGCCGCGGGCCGACCAGCGACATCGAGCCGGCCAGCACGTTGAACAGCTGCGGCAGCTCGTCGATCGAGTAGCGGCGCAGGAGCCGGCCGACCCTGGTGACCCGCGGATCGCGGCGCAGCTTGAACAACAGCCCGGCGCCTTCGTTGACCTCGATCAGATCGGCCCGCATCCGGTCGGCGTCCGGGACCATGGTGCGGAACTTCAGCACGGTGAACGGCACCCCGTCCTTGCCGATCCTGCGCTGCTTGAACAGCACCGGGCCGCGGCTGTCCAGCTTGACGGCCACCGCGGTGACCAGCATCAACGGGGACAGCAGCAGCAACAGCACCAGCGAGCCGACCCGGTCGACGACGGATTTGACCAGGCGGGAGAATCCGGTGAACGCCGGCTGGCTGACCCGCAGCAGCGGCATGCCGAGCACGCCGGAGATGTGCAGCCGTGGCCCGGCCACCTCCATCAGGCCGGGCGCGATCACCATCTCGGTGCCGGTGCCCTCCAGGTCCCAGGCCAGCCTGCGCAGCCGCTCCGGCGTCCAGTACTGGTCCGGGGTCACCGCCACGATCCGGTAGCCACCGCGCTTGACGTGCTCGGCGACGTCGGTGAATCTCCCGACCACCGGGACCCCGTCGATCTCGGTGCGCTCGTCGCTGCCGCCGTGGACGGTGCAGGCCGCGGCCACCCGCCACCCCACATGGGGCGCCTTCTTGGTGCGGTCGATCAGGTCGGTGATGGATTGGTGCGTGCCGGTGGCCAGCACCGGCAGCAGGCATCTGCCCTGCTTGCGCGCCCGGTGCAGCCAGCGCCTGGCCAGGTAGCGCTGCGGGAACACCAGCAGCGCGATGGCCGGGACGACCACGAACACCCAGAACCGGGCCCCCGCCGGGCTGCCCGCCGCCAGCAGTGCCACGTTGAGCGCGACGATCGACGCGAACAGGCCTTTGCCCAGCCTGCCGAACTCCTCGGGGCCCTGGCCGAGCACCACCGGATGCCACACCCGGCTCAGCCCGAATGCGAGCATCACCGCGCCGACGGTGAGCACCTCGAGCGTGATCAGCGAGGGCAGGCCGAACAACGGTGTGACACCCCAGTGCGGGTGCCGCGTCTGCATGATCGCGCCGACGACGACCACCACGACGACCGTCGCGGCCAGATCGGCGGCGATGATCCACTGCCGGTACCGACGCTCCCACGCGGTGACCGGCGGCCGGAACGGCCGTGAGTAGAACGCCTCCCGATCCAGCCGCGGCTGAGCCGGCACGGTGGGCGTGGAGGACTCGACACGGTCACTCATCGCCACGCCCCTTCCGCCCGGCGAGCACGCGCAGCGCACGACCGGGCATCAGCTCCTGTGGAATCCCGGCGGCGAAACCAGATCCTCGACCCCGCGGTTCACCGCCTTGCCTGCCTCCAGATTCGCGGCTTCACCCGAAAGAGTTACGCGGGAAGGAATGGGATTTTTCGGACTATCTCGGCGCGACAGCGGGATCGGTCGCCGGAGTAGCGGCACACGAACCACGCAACCACCGGCGCCAAGGTCACCGATCCGTACTCGGGCGCCAAGGTCACCGATCCGAGCCCAGGGCCACCAACCGCCACGTCCGCCATCCGGGCGCCGGCCGAGAACGTGCTCCGCGGGCGGCTCGACGTGGACGACCAGGGCACCTGCGGTCAGGAAGCGCATCACGCCGCAGTCGATCGTCCACGGGCGCATGGCTGACCCCAGCTCCGCGGTCTTGGAGATCTTCTTCACCGCCGATCGTCCACGGGCGCATGGCTGACCCCGGTCCCGCCCAGGCCGCATGGGCGGTATCGGCGATCGGTCCACGGGCGCATGACTGACCCCCGCCGGCCATCAGCGGTCACAGCTTCCTGTCGCAGGAATCGGCATCGATCGGCTCGCGAGCAACCGTTCGACCGAAATCCGAGTGTCCACCGCCCGCCCCAGCGCGAGTCATACCGAATCGACCGATGCCCGGTTCACCTTGCTCGCACCACCCAGTGGCAAGCGGTCGGCTGCGCGCCGGAGCGATGCTTCCGGGCAGGCACACGCACCACGCAGCGCGTACCGCAAAGATCAGGCGCTCTTCGCGCCGGGCCACGCGTCGGCCAGCAGCTGGCGGGTCTCCCCCAGCAGCTGCGGCAGCACCTTGGTGCGGCCGATCACCGGCATGAAGTTCGAATCGCCTCCCCACCGCGGGACCACGTGCTGATGCAGGTGGGCGGCGATCCCGGCGCCGCTGACGTAGCCCTGGTTCATGCCGATGTTGAACCCGTGCGCGTTGGACACCGACCGCACCACCCGCATCGCGGTCTGAGTCAGCTCGGCGACCTCGGCGGTCTCCTCCTTGGTGAGGTCGGTGTAGTCGGCGACGTGGCGATACGGCACCAGCATCAGGTGCCCGGGGTTGTACGGGTACAGGTTCAGCACGGCGTAGGCGACCTCACCGCGGAAAACGATCAATCCCTCGGCGTCGTCCAGCTGAGGGATGCGGCAGAACGGGCAGCCCTGTGGCTCGTCGCCGTCCGGCTTGTTCTCGCCTTTGATGTAGGCCATGCGGTGCGGCGTCCACAGTCGCTGCAACGCGTCCGGGACGCCGACACCGTCCTGCACCTCGTGCGCCCCGCTGTCCTGCATAGCCACCGATCGTAGTCAGCCGACCGTGAAGTTCTCCGCGCTCGGGGAGGCGTTCTCCCTGCGCTCGATCCACCCGGCGATGGCGTCGACCGCGGAGTCCACCGGAACGCCGTTGACCTGGGAGCCGTCCCGGAAACGGAACGACACCGCGCCCGCCTCGACGTCCTTGTTGCCCGCCAGCAGCATGAACGGGACCTTGTGCGTGGTGTGCGTGCGGATCTTCTTCTGCATCCGGTCGTCGCTGACGTCCACCTGCACCCGCACCCCGCGCTCGCGCAGCCGCTGGGCGACACCCTGCAGGTGCTCGACGTGCTCGTCGGCGATCGGGATACCGGCCACCTGCACCGGGGCCAGCCACGCCGGGAAGGCCCCCGCGTAGTGCTCGGTGAGGATGCCGAAGAACCGCTCGATGGAGCCGAACAGCGCGCGGTGGATCATGATCGGACGCTGCCGCGACCCGTCCGGCGCGGTGTACCGCAGGTCGAACCGCTCCGGCTGCTGCAGGTCGACCTGCAGCGTGGACAGCTGCCACGAGCGGCCGAGCGCGTCGGTGCAGTGCACGTCGATCTTCGGCGCGTAGAACGTGCCCTCGCCGTGCCCGATCCGGTACGGCAGGCCCGCCCGCTTGAGCGCGGCCTCCAGCGCGGCCTCGGCCCGCTCCCAGTCCTCCAGCTCGCCGAAGTACTTCTCCGGGCGGGTGGACAGCTCGGCGGTGAACTCGGTCAGGCCGTAGTCGCGCAGCAGGTTCAGCACGAACTCCAGCAGGCTGGCCAGCTCGTCCTGCAGCTGGTCGGGGGTGCAGTAGATGTGCGCGTCGTCCTGGGTGAACCCACGGACCCTGGTCAGCCCGTGCACCACGCCGGACTTCTCGTACCGGTACACCGAGCCGAACTCGAACAGCCGCAGCGGCAGCTCCCGGTAGGACCGCCCGCGCGCCTTGTAGATCAGGTTGTGCATCGGGCAGTTCATCGGCTTGAGGTAGTAGTCCTGCCCCGGCTTGCGCAGCTTCCCGTCGGCGTCGTACTCGGCGTCCAGGTGCATCGACGGGAACATGTTCTCCGCGTAGAAGCCGAGGTGGCCGGAGACTTCGTACAGCTGCGACTTGGTGATGTGCGGGGTGTAGACGAACTCGTAGCCCGCCCGCTCGTGGGCCTGGCGGGAGTAGTCCTCCATCGCCTTGCGCACCACGCCGCCCTTGGGGTGGAACACCGCCAGGCCGGAGCCGATCTCGTCCGGGAAGCTGAACAGGTCCAGCTCGGCGCCCAGCTTCCGGTGGTCCCGCCGCTCCGCCTCGGCCAGCAGCTCCAGGTACTGCTCCTGCGCTTCCGGCGACTCCCACGCGGTGCCGTAGATGCGCTGCAGCTGCGGGTTGCGCTCGTCGCCGCGCCAGTAGGCGGCGGCCACCCTGGTCAGCTTGAACGCCGGGATGTGCTTGGTGGTCGGCACGTGCGGCCCGCGGCACAGGTCGGCCCACACCGTCTCGCCGGTGCACGGGTCGACGTTGTCGTACATGGTCAGCTCGCCGCCGCCGAGCTCCATCACCTCGGAGGTGTCCACCTGCTCCTTGGCGCCCTTGAGGTCGACCAGCTCGAGCTTGAACGGCTCGTCGGCCAGTTCGGACTTGGCGTCGTCGACCGACGGCAGCACCCGGCGGGAGAACCGCTGCGCGGACTTGATGATGCGCTTCATGCGCTTCTCCAGCCGCTGCAGGTCCTCCGGCGTGAAGTTGTGGTCGATGCCGAAGTCGTAGTAGAAGCCGTCCTTCACCGGCGGCCCGATGCCCAGCTTGGCCTCCGGGAACTCCTCCTGGACGGCCTGCGCCAGCACGTGCGCCGCCGAGTGCCGGATGACGCTGCGGCCGTCCTCGGTGTTGGCCGCGACCGGCTCCACCTCGACGTCGGTCTCCGGCACCCACGACAGGTCACGCAGCACGCCGTCGGCGTCCCGCACCACGATGATCGCCTCCGGGCCCTTGCCGGGGAGCCCGGCCTCCCGGACGGCGCTGCCCGCCGTAGTGCCCGCCGGCACCACCACACGCTCGGCGGGTGCAGCTGCGGACGAGTACGGCTCGGACACGATGACTCCTCACGACGGGAAACTCCAAATGCGGTACTGCGGATGCTAGTCCCCGCCGCGAACGCGTTACGCACCGTGTCCGGCGTTCCCCGGCGCAGCGCCTGCCTGCCCCGGCAACCCGCCGGACCGCAGGCAGGACAGCACCGTCCGAGCCACAGGCCGGCCGATCGCAGCCTGCTGACGAACGGCTGGAACGCCCGGATCAGTCCCGCTGCATCGCCTCCATCTTGGCGATTTCCGCCGACTGAGTGGCGATGATCTCGTCGGCCATCTCCTGCACCCGGATGTCGGAACCGTCGCGCTGCACCTCGTGGGCCATGGTCAGCGCACCTTCGTGGTGGGCGATCATCAGCCGCAGGAACAAGCTGTCGAACTTCGCGCCACGGGACGCGGCCAGCTGGTCCAGCTGCTCCTGGGTGGCCATGCCCGGCATGCCCTCATGGTCGTGCTGCATGCCGTGCTCGCCGTGGCCGTGGTGCCCGCCCTGGCGGTGCCCCTTGGCGCCCGGCACGTCCAACGGCTCGCGGCCGTGGCGCTTCAGCCAGGTGTTCATCATGTCGATCTCGGCCCGCTGCGCGCCGGCGATGCGCTTCGCGATCGCCTTGACCTTGGCATCGGACGCGCGGGTCTCGGCCAGGTCGGTCATGACCACGGCTTGCGAGTGGTGCACGACCATGTCCTCGACGAAGCGGAAGTCCGCCTCGTTGGGCTCGTTCTTCGGAACGGCGGACCGGGCCTCCTCCGGCGAAAGCGTCTTGTTCGGCTCCCCCGGCTTGCCCGGCGCGATGACCGACGGCGCCGGTCGGGCGCCTTGCTCTCCCCCACCGTCGTCATCGCCGGTACAGGCGGGCAGCGCCAGCACCCACAACGTCAATGGCACGACGATCCATCTGCGCACCGTTTCTCCTTTTCCTTCCACGGCACCGCACACAATGGCGCGGCTGCCAAGCCTTGCCGCATCACCGGGCCGCCGTCAACACCGTCACCAATGCCGGATAATCGCCACGGCAGCCCCACCGAGGCAATGACCGTGACATCCGCCGAATGAGCGCCGCCTGCCGCATTCCGCATCTCGACGCAAGCCGCACCGGCGGCCTGGAACGAACTCCGCTTGCCGAAAATGGCCGGGCCGCACGCCGAACTGGCCGGACCTCGGACCGGCGCTGTCCGGGTACGCATACCGGAACCCGGACGAATTCGCCGACGCGCCTTCGCCGACGCCCCATCTTTCCTATTTCGGACATACCGGATATCAGCCGCAAACATCGGGTAAATACCAGGTCGACGGCCAGATTGATCACGGGCCGTGACCGGACTCGCCGGTCACCTCGTCGCAAGCCCATTTCGCGTGACGCGAACGATCCTTCGGCCTTCCACGGGATGTGCGCCATTTGTGTCGGAATTTCGGACACTGAAACGAAAAAGTCGCGCGATCGAGCGACCTCACGCGGTACCGTGCGCAACGGGAGTCGGCGCCGAACCGTCGACCTGTGGGAGAAAGGCGACATACCGTGACAGGCACCCGTACCCGACGTTGGCGTGCCGCCGCGCTCGCCGTGGCGCTTGGCGCATCGCTGCTGAGCACGGCATTCGGCACTTCGTCCGCGGTCGCGAACACCAGCACGCCGGGCCCGGACGAAATCGTCACCAGCCCGAACATGAAGCACATCGCCAACGTGCCGTTCCAGGACCCGTTGAAGGACGGTGCGGTGGGCACCGACATCGCGTTCACCGACGGGCACGCGATCGTCGGCAACTACAACGGATTCACCATCTACGACATCAGGAATCCGAAGAAGCCGAAGATCATGGCCAACGTGCTGTGTCCCGGCGCGCAGAACGACGTCAGCGTGCACAAGAACCTGCTGTTCTTGTCGGTCGACGCGCGCCGCAGTGACGACTCGTGCAACTCGCAGCCGCAGAACGACGGCACCAAGCCGTACTGGGAAGGCATCCGCATCTTCGACATCTCCGACATGCGCAACCCGCGCTACGTCAAGTCGGTGGAGACCAAGTGCGGCTCGCACACCCACACGCTGGTGCCGGCCAGGTCCAGCAAGCACGTGTACATCTACGTGTCGTCGTATGCGCCGTCCCCGTCGCTGTCCAACTGCCAGCCGCCGCACGACCTGATCTCGATCATCAAGGTGCCGGTGCGCCAGCCGACCAAGGCCAAGGTCGTGGCCACGCCGGTGCTGTTCCCGGACGGCGGCTTCCCGGGTGACGGCTGGGACATCGACAAGCCGGGCGGTGTGCCCACCGAGGGCTGCCACGACATCACCGTCTACCCGGAGAAGAACATCGCCGCGGGCGCCTGCATGGGTGACGGCGTGCTGATGGACATCACCAACCGGGAGAAGCCGAAGGTGATCGACCGGGTCACCGACGCCGAGCACTTCGCGTTCTGGCACTCGGCCACGTTCAGCAACGACGCCTCCAAGGTCGTCTTCACCGACGAGCTGGGCGGCGGCGGCGCGGCCACCTGCAACCCGGAGATCGGCCCCGAGCTCGGCGCCAACGGCATCTACCAGATCGTCGGCAAGGGCAAGCACCGGAAGCTGAAGTTCCGCAGCTTCTACAAGATCGACCGGACCCAGACCGACGAGGAGAACTGCGTCGCCCACAACGGCATGCTGCTGCCGGTGCCGGGCAAGGACATCATGGTGCAGTCCTGGTACATGGGCGGCACCGTGGTGTGGGACTTCACCAACGCCCGCAAGCCGAAGACGATCGGCTTCTTCGACCGCGGCCCGGCCTCCAACCCGGCGGAAGCGGGCGGTACGTGGTCCAGCTACTACTACAACGGCTACATCTATTCGTCCGACCTCGGTAAGGGCTTCGACGTCCTGCGCATCGACGACAAGCGCACGGACCCGGCGAAGAAGGTCAGGACCAAGGTGCTCAATGCCCAGACACAAGAGCACTACCGGGAACGCTGACCCGTCGGCGGCCTGAGTCGAGTTCGGCAACGACCAGGGGCGTCTCCCTTGCGGAGGCGCCCCTGGCCCATGTTCTGCGGAAGCAGATCATCCAACACCCGGCGTGCCGCGGCAGGCGGGTCGCTCCGCGCCGGCCCGGTGGGCAGAGCTACTTGCGGCCCGGCGCGTCGTGCGGTCGCGTCGTCCGCGTGCGCATGGCGAGCAGGTGCAACCGCACCACCGCGTAGCAGCCCCCGATCGCAAGCAACCACGGCACGACCGTGACGTCGGCGCCCGCCGCGAGCGCCACCGACGCCAGGGCAAGGCCGGCCACGGTGTCGATCAGCCGCACGACGAACGTGGCACGCGACAGCTTGCGGGCCACGACCTCGGCCACGGACGGCAGGCCGGCCGCCCACACCGCCAGGTACACCGACCAGCCGAGGACGAGCCACCCGGGAACGGGCGCGCCGGTGAGCAGCTCACCCAGCGGTCCGGCGAGCGCGGCGCACACCAGGCCACAGGCCAGCGTCCCGGCGGCCAGCACGACGGCGAGGCGCGCGGTGTCCGGGCGGCCACGCTCCGGCTGCTTCTCCGCGGCGGCGAACCGCGGCAGCAGGTAGCTGCCCGCACCGTTGACCACCACCTGGAGCGCCGCCACCACCAGGCGCCCGGCCTCCAGCAGGCCGACCGCCGTCAGCGACCCGAACACGCCGACCAGCACCCGCACGGCCAGCAATGCCACCGGCCGCAACGTCGCGTGCGCGGCACGCCAGCCGGCGAACTGGGCGAGCCTGCCCATCCCCTGCCAGCCGGGACGAAGGTCACGCAGCTCGTCGCGCGGCACCCGCAGGACGCCGAGCCCGACCGTGACGACCGCGCCGATCGCCATCGCCACCACCAAGGCGGTCAATGTCAGGCCGCTGCTGGCAGCCACCAGCAGCACAGCCAGCGTCACCACCAGATACAGCACGTCGTTGCCGAGCAGCCTGGTGAAATCCATTCGGGCGATCAGCAACCGGCGCAGGGTCTCCCGCACCAGCCACACGACGGCCAGCACCGAGAAGGCCAGCAGCAACGGGATGTCCGGGCCGCGCAGCAGCACCACGGTCACGGCGGCGGCCCCGGCCGCCAGCACCCAGGAGGTCAGCGCGCTGCCGACCAACGCGCCGCGCACCACCGCGTCGTGCCGGTCCAGCACGGCGAGGCTGTCCCCGACGTAGCCGGTGTACACCGCCGAAGCCGCAACCAGGAATCCCAGCAGCACGGCGAACGCCCCGAACTCGGCCAGCCCGAGCGCGCGAGCCGCCACCACCTGCAGCACCATGCTGGTCGCCGCGGTGACCGCCTGGGCGGCGACCGGCGCCGACAGCCGTCGCAGGGCGCGCACCGCCGCCCTGACCGCGGCCGCCGCGCGCGTCATCGGTTCCGGGTGGCGAAGGTCAGCACGTACCCGGCGACCTTGCCACCGACGATCCGGATCTGCTCGATCAGCCTGCGCAGGCCCGCCGCGTCGGCGTCCCGGCGGACCACCACGATGACCGCGTCACTGGCCCGCACCAGCGCACCCGCTTCCGGTGCGCTGGCCGGCGTCGGCGCGTCGATCAGCACGATGTCGAACTGCGCGCGCATCTCGCCGATCGCCCGGTCCAGCAGCGGCACGCTGAACCGTTCGAGCACGCCGTCGACGTAGGCACCCGCCGGGATCACGGTGAGCGTGACGCCGTCGCCGAGCTCGACCACCCGCATGGTGTTCTGCGGGCGCACGTTGCCCATCGCGATGTCGGTCAGGCCGGGGTGCTTGCGATGGTCGTCCTCGTTCCCGTACGGCTGCTTGGCCGCCAGCCCGATGCTGGTCGACAGCCCGTGCGTGCGCACCGCACCGTCCACCAGCAGCACGTTCAACCCGCTTCGGGCCAGCGCGCTGGCCAGCTGGATGGTCGTGGTCGTGACACCGCTGCCCGACTCGCCGGTGACGATCAGGACGCCTTCGTCGATCACCTGCTGCACGCCGAAGGCCACCATCCGGTAGGTCTTCGACGGTGGCGCACCCAGCCACAGCAGCGCCGCGGCCTCGTCCCTGCTGACGTGTTCGATCTCGCCGAGCACCGGCTCGTCCACCAGCGCCTCGAGCTCGGCCAGGTTGCCCACCCGGCGGTCCCGGTCGGCGCGGAACCAGGCCACCGCCACGGCGATCACCCCGCCGACGCCGAACCCGATGACGCCGTCCCTGGCCACCGCGCGCAGCAGGGCCGTGCGGTCCGGTTCGGTGTCGTAGACGAACGCCACGCCGTCGCCGATCTGGCTGGCCGCGACCTTCAGCTCGGTGGCTCGCTTGTCCAGTTCGGACAGCGACTGCGCGGCCGCTTCGGTGTTGGCGGAGCGCCGGGTCCCCTCCGGGGTGTCGGCCAGCCGCTCCTCGATGGACTTGCGCTGCTCGGCCAGCGTGTCCAACAGTGCCTTGACCCGCTGAGCGACCTCCGCGCGGGAGGCTTCCCGGTACGACTCGATGACCGCGCGCATGATGCGGGAGGCCTCTTCCGGGCTGCCCGCGGCCACTTGCAGCACCAGCGACTCGCCGGTGTCGGACGCCTCTGCGGTCACCGCGTCGCGCAGCGTCTCCTGGGTCACCGACCCGCCGAGCTTCTCCATCGCACCCGCGATCACCTTGTCCGACGTGACGAACAAGGCACGCTGATTGGCGTACCGGGCGAACGCCGTCTCCCCGGACTCCACGCCGAGCACACCGGCCTTGTCCGGCGTCTTGAGCGCGAGCCTGGCCTGCATCCGCGACGGCTCGCCGACGATCAGTGCCACGAGCACACTGAGCAGCACCGCGACGCCGACGATGATCAGCGAGCTCGTCCGGTACCGCCACACCGCGTCGACGAGCCGTGGCGATGGCAGCTCGTCCATGTCATCGTTCTCCCTGGCTGGCCCTGCCCATCACGGACGGTTCAACCTAACAGATTTGCCACACCTCCCGCCCCGCCGCGTGCCGCCGGTAACACGCCCGGAGGAAGCGGCGATAAGGGCGGTAATGAATCTCCGTACCGTCATCCCGCCCGAACGGACCGCGTCGCGATTCACGCTGTCCGCTAAGCTGACGGCGGCGATTCTTGCACGTCCGTTGGTGTCCATTCTGTTCGCCGAACCGACCACCGTTGGCCCATGACTGTCGTTACCCAGCTCAGCTTCGTTCAGGCCCTCGACAAGCTGCGCTACGCGCAAAAGAGCGCGAAAGGCGCGCCTGCCTATTCCCGGTTCGTCAACCGCAAGGCCGGGCGCGTGCTGGCCGCGGCCGCGTACCGCATCGGCGCGACACCGAACCAGGTCACCGCGGTCAGCGCGCTGTTCACCTACGCGGCCATCGCGGTCGTCGCGCTGGTGCCCCCGGCCCCCGCGGTCGGTGTGATCATCACCGCATTGCTGGTCGTCGGCTATGCACTGGACGCCGCGGACGGCCAGCTGGCCCGGCTGCGCGGCGGCGGGTCGGCCGCCGGTGAATGGCTCGACCACGTGGTGGACGCGGCCAAGATCTCCGCGCTGCACCTGGCCGTGCTGATCGCCGCCTACCAGCATTTCGACGTGGCGCCCCAGTGGCTGCTGGTGCCGATCGGGTTCACCGTGGTGGCCGCGGTGATGTTCTTCGCGATGATCCTCAACGACCTGCTGCGCCGCGCCACCGGCGCAGGCCCCGCCGCTCCGCCCGGAGCGAAGCACTCGGCCGTGCGCAGCATTCTGGTCGTACCGACCGATTACGGTCTGCTTTGTATAACGTTCCTGACATTCGGATTCCCCACCGTTTTCGGTGTGGTGTATACAGGGTTGTTCGCGGCCAATGCTGCATTTCTCGCGCTGGCCTTGGTGAAGTGGTTCCGGGAAGCCGGAAGATTGGACATCGACCGGGGAGGAGCTCGGTGACCGTCGTCGGTTATGCGCCCGGCGCGTACGACATGTTCCACATCGGACACTTGAACATTCTGCGCCGGGCGGCCGCGGAGTGCGACCACCTGATCGCAGGCGTGGTCACCGACGAGGTGGTGCTCGCCGCGAAGGGCAAGCCGCCGGTGATCCCGTTCCGGGAACGGATCGAAATCGTGCGCAGCATCCGCTACGTCGACGAGGCGGTCGAGGACGAGTTCGTCGACAAGTTCGAGACGTGGAAGAAATTCCGCTACGACGTCCTCTTCAAAGGTGACGACTGGCGGGGTACCCCGCGCGCGGAGCGCCTGGAGCGCTTGCTCAGCGAAGTCGGTGCTCGCGTGGTCTACTTTCCCTACACGATTCACACGTCGTCGACGCTGTTGCGTTCCTGGTTGACGTCGGCAGTCGAAATGAGGGACATGGGGAGCTGACGATGCAAGCCCGCACCGGCCTGGTCGTGGCGTCGGTGCTCGCTGCGTTGTCCTGTCTCACCGCGCTGGTGGTGTACCTGGGTTTCTCGCGCGGTCATGGTGCCGCCGCCGACGGCGGCTGGCTCCCCCGCACCGCCTACCCCGTACCGAAGGACGCTTTGTTCGTCTCGCCGCGCGGTGACGACTCGGCATCCGGCAGCAAAGACGCACCGTTGCGCACGTTGAAAGCCGCTGTTCGCGCGGCCAAAGCGGGGCAGACGATCGTGCTTCGGGCCGGCACGTACCGGGAGAAAGTCGGCCTGATCGGCAAACGCCTGACCATCCAGCCTTACCCGAACGAGCGCGTGTGGTTCAAAGGCAGCCTGGTGGTGCGCGACTGGGAAAAGGCGGGCAAGGTCTGGCAGCACACCGGGTGGCGGGACGAGCTGTGCAACGACTGCTACCTGCCGGACATCATCGACGAGAAGTACCCCCTGGCAGGCCGGCCGCAGATGGTTTTCCTGGACGGCAAGCCGTTGCGCCAGGTCGCCACCCGGGAAGAGGTAGGGCCCGGCACGTTCTACGTCGGTGACGGCGCGGTGGTCATCGGCGACGACCCGGCCGACCGCACCGTGGAAGTCACCGCCTACGACCACCTGCTGCAGTTCGACAAAGGGTCCGACGGATCGCAGCTGCGCGGGGTCGGCATCGCGCACTACGGGTCGAATCAACGCTATGGCGCCCGCGGCGCGATGGTGGTCGTCAACGCACCGCGGGTCCGGGTGGAAAAGACGACGTTCCGCTATTCCGCGTCCACCGGCCTGGCGGTGTTCCAGCCGGGCGGGCGGGTCGTGGACAGCATTTTCCGCGACAACGGCCTCGTCGGGCTGCTCGCGAACCGGGCGGACGACCTGCGGGTCACCGGCAGCAGATTCGAAGGCAACAACGCCGAACACTTCGCCACCAGCGGCGAGGCGGTCGGTGCCGCGGGCGCGAAGGTGACCCGCACCCAGCGGCCGTACTTCGCCAGGAACGTCTTCCGCGGCAACTACGCCACCGGCTGGTGGTGCGACCTGGGGTGCACCGACGCCACGGTGATCAGCAACCGCTCGGTCGACAACAGCGGGCACGGCATGTTCTACGAGGTCTCCAGTGCCGCGTTGATCGCCGACAACGTGCTGGCGGGCAACCGCAAGCACGGGCTGAAGATCGCCAGCTCGGACCGGGTCCGGCTGTACCACAACACCATCACCGGGGAGGGCGCCGCGGCGGTCGGCCTGTTCAACGATCCGCGACTGCCCAGCTTCGACTGGTACAGCGAGGCGAAAGGGCTGACCTGGCTGACCAGCGACCTGGTGGCGGTCAACAACCTGCTGATCCAGCGCAACCCGGCGGCACCGGTCGTGCAGTCGGCCGACTATCGCAAGAACCCGGCAGGGAACCCGGCGTTCGTCGCGCGGGCGAACGGAAACGGCTACCTCCGCGCCGCGTCGGACGAGCCGCTGGCGGTGTTCGTCACCGGGAACGGGAAGGCTGAGCCCTACCCCACCCTGGCCGATCTGCGCCAAGCCGGGTTCGAAAAGCACGGCCTGACCGGCAACCCCGGGGCCGTCCAGCTGGCCGACGACTACACCCTCCAACCGGGGTCGGTGGGCATCGAAGCCGGGCTGCCCATTCCCGCCGACATCGCCGAGGCTCTCGGGGTCGAGGTCGAGCAACATCCGGACCTCGGCATCCTGGTCAGGTAGCCGTCTCCGGCACGCGCCGCCTCGATGCGGCGGGAGCCGATGGCTCGCGTTCTTCCGGCCTGCGCGTCGTCAACGGTACGTCCGGGCGAGCGCAGCCCCGTGTTGCAGTGAAGTGCCTTGCCGGATTCCGACTCAGCCGCCGTGCACACGCACGCCGAGGCGTCGCGCACTGACTGGGTAACCAAGAGCCTGCCCACTCGACCGTCCGTCCCGGTGCTTGGTGGTGTGCCGCTCGACGCAGGTGGCGACGACGGCGACGGAGCGCTGACCGTCTCCGGCTTCGACAACGAGGTCTCGGCGACGGTGAGCGTGTCGGCCACTATCGCCGAGGCCGTGTCGTTTCCCGCCGAGTGTGCGCAATCGCCTGCGTGCCGCACACGCGAAACCGGCCAGGTGAGCGCCGCTGCCACTCACCTGGCCGGTCGTGACCGCCTTGGCGCGCTAGATCGTCGCGCTCGGCGAACCGATCCGGTTGCCGTCCTCGTCGATCGCCCGGATGTAGAACGTGCCGGACGTGAACGAGGTGGTGTAGCTGAACTCCGGAATCGACCACGGCCGGGACGACTTGGTGACCTCGTAGATCGGCTCCGAGGTGCCCACCTTGATCACCTGGTAGGTGATGGCATCGGTCTGCGCCGACCAGGTGCCCTTCCACTTCACCACGACCTTGCCCTGCAGGTTCCTGCTCAGCGTCGGCGCCGGAAACGGCGTCTGCGGTCCGCGGTGCACCGCGCCGGGCACGCTCCGCACGGCGAACCGGGTCAGGCTCTGCTGCGGCTGGCCGTTCACCGTGGTGAACTCTCCGCCGTACACCACGTACTCGTCGTTGACCGCCACGGCCCACGGCCCGTTCTTCCACGGGCTGCTCGACGGGCCGCCGTTGGTGTTCGGGTACCACGGGAAGAACGTCGGGATCGGGTCGCCCTTGCGGACCAGGCCGTAGTTGCGCGGCGCCGTCCTGGTCGCCTGCGTGGTCTCCGCGGTCAGGCGGTAGTACTGGAACGACGCACCCTTTTCTGGCATGACCTCGGACGCCCAGCAGTCGTGGGTGTGCGAGGCGGCGTAGATGACTCCGTGCCGCACCGCGATCGCCTGAGTGTCGCCGAGGCAGCCGTCCCACCACAACGCCTGACCGGTGTCGATCTTGGCGGCCATCCGGCCCTCGAAGCGGGCCAGACCGACACCGCCGACCGAGTCGTAGGCGGAGAAGTACGCCACGCCGGTGCCGTCGGTGGCGATGTCGGTGACCACCGGCGAGCCGTTGACCTTGGCCGCCCACGACACGCTCTTGCCGGTCTGGGAGCTCACCGCGCCCATCCGCCGCTGCGTCTTGCCGTTCAGCTTCTCGAAGGATCCACCGACCAGGACCCGGTTGTGCTCCGGCGACAGCAGCAGCGCGAACACCGTGGCGTCAGCCGTCGGCGCCCACGCCCGGAGCGTCCCGTTGTGGGCGACGGCAGCCAGCCGCGTGCGGGTTTGGTCGCCGACCTTGGAGAACGAGCCACCGACGTAGACGGTCTGGGCGCCGACCGCCAGCCCGCGGACCCGGCTGGAGAACAACGGCTTGAACGTCTCGTTCAGTGCACCGCTTGGCAGGTCGAACCTGGCGATCCTGGACCGCCACTTGCCGTCGATCCGGTCGAAGTCACCGCCCACGTAGAGCGCGCTGCCGCCGGGGCTGGCCTTGATCCGGAACACCGCGTCGCACACGTACTTGTTGGTCCCGGTCTTGGTGCAGTAGTTGCCCGGGTCCGTCGTGCTGGTGAACTCGCTGCCGGAGACCTTGGGCGCCCACGGCAGCAACTGGCCGGTGCGCACGTCGAACGCCAGCAGGTTGTGCCGCGGCACCTCGCCCGGCCCGCCCGGCTCGACACCGGCCGGCCGCGCCTTGGTGAACCGGCCGCCGACGTAGGCGGTGTTGCCGACGATCTCGATGGCGAACACGATGCCGTCGGTCTGCGGGGTCGGAAGCGCACCCGCCGTGGCCGGATGCTTGCTCGGTTCCTGCGCACTCTGTTGCGCCGACGCGGGCAGCAACGACACCACCAGCACGACCAGGGCACCCAGCGCCCCGAGTGCTGCCCAGCTACGACGGGTCAATTTCATCGCGGCTCCAGCTTCGTGACTCGAGCAGTGCGGACAATCGGTGAGCGCCCGCCGCGGGCACGGCCTGCCAAGCGCACGGCGAGCTCGTGATAAGCATCGGCGACGGCGTCCCAGTTGTAACGCTCGTCCAACATGTCTCGTTGTTTCCGTCCACGAACGGCGGCCTGGCCCGGTTCAGCCTCGGCTTCGTCGCACAGCCGGGCCAGCTCGGCGGGGGTGCTGAAGTAGCGCCCGTACTCGCCGAGGACCTCGCGGTTGAACGGCACGTCGTAGGCGGATGTCGGCGCTCCTGCCCCCATGGCGCGCAGCAGCGAGGGGTTGGTGCCGCCGACCGAGTGGCCGTGAATGTAGGTCAGCGCACCGGCGTAGAGCTGATCGAGCAGATCCTGGTCCCAGACCGAGCCCAGGAAGCGCACCCGCGGGCTGCCCGCGGCGATCGCCTCCACCTCGGCCCGGTAGGCGTCGGCGTACGGCGCCGACCCGACCACCACCAGCGGGTACTGCGCACCGGAACGCAGGTAGCCCTCCACCGCGAGATGGATGTTGTTCTCCGGCTCGAAACGGGCCACGACCAGGTGATATTGCGCCGGCCGCAGGCCGAGTTCCGGCAACCGGTCGAACGTGCTGTCCGGCAGAATCGGCGCACCGTACGGGATGTAGGTGGTCTCGATTCCGAACCGGTCGAGGTAATAGTCCTGAATTGCGCGCGAGTCGGCGATGAGGGAATCCGACCAGCGCACCGCCAGCGATTCCGCCCGCCGGTAGTAGACCGACCCGGCGCCGCGCCATTTGGCGCGTTTCCATTCGAGCCCGTCCACGTGGGTGGCCACCGGGATGCCGGCGCCGCGCAGCACCGGCAACAACGGCGCGTTGCCCGCGTTGAACACGAACGCCACGTCCGGCCGTACGCGGCAGGCGTGCAGCACCGACAGGGCGGTGTGGCTGAGCGTCTCCATGACCTTGTGCCGCACCGCAGGCAGGTGCACCAGGCGCATGCCCAGGTGCTCCTGCTGGCGCGGCTCGCCCCGCCCGGTCCGGCAGTACACGGCGACCCGGTGGCCGCGCTCGACGAGGCGGCGGCCGACCTCCTCGACGCACGTTTCGAACCCGCCGTAGCGTGCCGGAACCCCTCTGGTGCCGATCATGGCAATGCGCATGACACAACCTCTGAGCAACTCGGCGGAGCTGGAGTCGTCACTGGGTCGCATACGCCCCCGGCACCGTATGCGCGCAACAATGTACCGGGCGATCATTTAGACTCGATCACGAGGTCGTCCAAACCGGACACGCTACTCCATTTGGAGCAACGCATTCCCAGGATCTCGACGTCCCGATCCCGGTCGGCCCGGCAGCGCGCGCCGGTCTGGCCGGTGGTGTGTGTGATCGCCCTGGTTCTGGTCAGCGATTTCCAGTTCCGGCTGCGCGACAACACGCAGGCGGTGTCCGGCAACGCCGATCCGTTCGTGCTGCTGGAGGTCGGCACCTACGCGGCGGTGGCGCTGTTCCTGTACGTGAAGTTCCGGCCGCGGCCCCGGCTGCACCGCACGTCCAGGCTGGTCTTGCTCGGCTACGCCTACGCGGCGGTGCTGGTGTTGTCGGCGCTGTATGCGCCCTACGTCGCGCTCGCCATGGTGCGCGCCGGACAGGTCGCCGTCGCGGTGGCGTTGTTCCGATGCGTGGCGTTGCACACCGATCCGCACACGCCTCATCGGATCGCGCACGCCTACGCCGTGCTCATCGCGGCATCCGTGGTCTTCGGGGTTCTGGTGCCGTTCCCTCGGCCGCCGCTGCAGCAGGAGCGGTTCACGTGGCTGTACGTGCACCCGGTGCAAGCCGGCGAAATGCTGGCGATCGCCACCGTGGTGTTGGCCGCCTACCTGCTCACCGGCGGCCTGCCCCGCAACGGCCCGCACTGGCGGCCCGGGGCGTATCTGTTCCTGCTGGCCATCTGCGGTGGCGCCCTGCTGGCGACCAGGACGCGGGGTGCGGTGCTCGGCGCCGCGGTCGGGATCGCGGTGCTGTTATGGACCCGGTGGCGCGGTGTGCGGAAGTTCGAGCTGGCCATTGTCGGTTCGGTGGCGCTCGCCGTGGTGCTGGTGAGCAGTTCGGACGCCATCGAGGCCTACTTCGCCCGTGGCGAGTCGGCCGAGCGGCTGGCCACCCTGAACTCGCGGACCGAACTGTGGGCGCAAGCGTTCGACGCGTTCGCCGAACACCCGCTCTACGGCTGGGGGCTCACCGCCACCCGCGGGTTGTTCCTGAAGACCATGGGGCTGGGTGGCGGGCACAACGCGCTGATCAACCTGCTGGTCGACACCGGGATCCTGGGCGCGGTGGCCTGGCTGGCCCTGCTCGTCGGCATCCTCGTGGCGGCCTACCGGCTCACCCGCCGCAAGGACGAGCCGCGGGTGGACGGCATGCTGGTGTCGGCGGTCCTGCTCGGCATGATGGCCAACTCGATCTTCACCGAAAGCCTCGGCGCCCCGGCCAACGCCGCCTTCACCTGGCTGTATCTGCTGCTGGCGTGGGTACTGCAGGCGCGCGCGCAAGCCGGCCGCCTGGACGCCTCCGCACCCCTGCCGCCGTACGGCACGGGGTCCCTCGCAATCACCCGGAACACGAGGAGGAAGTCGGCCAAGTGACCCCCGCGGAGAGCGCACCGCGCACGGCATTGATGGTGCATCCGTCCGTCGAGCTGTACGGCTCGGATCGCATGTTCGTCGAATCGGTGGCGGCGTTGATCGAACACGAGTGGCGGGTCGTCGTCGCGCTTCCTGGCGAAGGCGACCTCGCCCGCCTCCTCCGCGGTGCGGGCGCCGACGTCCGGCTGTGCCCCACGCCCGTGCTGCGGAAGGCGGCGCTGCGTCCGGCAGGGTTCGCCCGGCTGGCACTGGAGGCTGCTCGCGCGGTGCGGCCGATGCTGCGCCTGGCGCGCGCCGTGCGTCCGGACGCCGTCTACATCAACACGGTCACGGTGCCGCTGTGGTCGGCCCTCTCACGCCTCATGGGTTTCCCGGTCGTCGCCCACGTGCACGAGGCCGAGGACGAAGTGCCGAAGCTCGTCCGGCAAGCGCTGGCGGCTCCCCTGCTGGCCGCGACCACGGTCGTCGCCAACAGCGAGGCGAGCGCACGCAGTGTCGTCACGGCCATTCCTCGCCTCGCACCGCGAACGCAGGTGATCTACAACGGTGTGGCCGGGCCGCAGAACGCGTCGCCCGTCCGCCAGCGGCCACACGACCCGTTGCGCTTGGTGCTGGTCGGCAGGCTCTCCCCGCGCAAGGGCACGGACGTCGCCATCCGGGCGGTGCGGCGCATTCTCGACGCCGGGCAGTCGGCAACCTTGCGGCTGGTGGGGTCGGCTTTCACCGGTTACGAGTGGTTCGTCGACCAGCTGCACGACCAGGTGCGCGACCTCGGGCTGACCGGCCAGGTGCGGTTCGACGGCTTCACACCCGACGTGTGGCAGGCCTACGCGGAGGCCGATGTGGCGCTCGTGCCCTCCCGTGTCGAGCCGTTCGGCAACACCGCGGTGGAGGCGCAGCTGGCGGGGATTCCGGTCGTGGTCACCGATGCCCAGGGCCTGCCGGAGACGGTCGAAGGCGGCCGGTACGGCCTGGTGGTGCCGCGCGACGACGACGCGGCGCTCGCTGACGCGGTGCTCAGCATCGTGCGCGACTGGCCGGCGGCCTCGGCGCGGGCCGAAGCCGCCAGGGAAGCCGCCGAGAAGCGCTTCTCCCCCGCCACCTACCGGTCCGCCATCGCGGACGCGGTGGCGCAGGCCTGCGCGGCTCAGTAGGCCCCGCGGCCGGTCAGCACCGCGCGGACGGTCTTCCAGAGGATCACCGCGTCCAGCGTCAGCGACCAGTCCTCCACGTAGCGCAGGTCCAGCCGGACCGAGTCCTCCCACGACAGGTCGCTGCGCCCGCTGACCTGCCACAACCCGGTCAGCCCCGGTTTGACCAGCAGGCGGCGCCGCACCGCCGGGTCGTAGCTGAGCGTCTCCTCCAGCAGCGGCGGCCGGGGACCGACCAGCGACATGGACCCGCCGAGCACGTTGAACAGCTGCGGCAGCTCGTCGATGGAGAACCGGCGCAGCACCGCGCCCACCCTGGTCACCCGGGGATCGGAGCGGATCTTGAACAGCGGGCCGTCGGCCTCGTTCTGCAGCTGCGACCGCATGCGGTCGGCACCCACATGCATGGTGCGCAGCTTCCACATGGTGAAGACCTCGCCGTCGCGTTTGACGCGCAGCTGCCGGTAGAACACCGGCCCGCCGTCGTCCAGCTTGATGGCGATCGCGGCGGCCAGGATCACCGGTGCGGCCAGCACCAGCCCGATCAGCGCCCCCACCCGGTCGACGATCTCCTTGATCACCCGCCCGCCACCGGTGAAGGCCGGCTGGCTGACCCGCAGCATCGGCATGCCGAGCACGCCGGACACCTTCACCCGCGGCCCGGCGACCTCCATCAGCACCGGGGCCACGGCCAGTTCCGCGGACGTCCCTTCCAGGTCCCAGGCCAGCTGCCGCAGGACCTGCGGGGTCCAGTGCGGGTGCGGGGTCACCGCCACCACCCGGTAGCCACCGCGGCGCACGTGGTCGGCGAGCTCGTCCAGCGACCCGATCACCGGAACGCCGGCGATCTCGCCGTCGCGCTGCGCCTCCGGATCGGAATCGACCAGGCAGGCGGCTTCCACCCGCCAGCCGACGTGGCTGTGCTCGCGGGTGCGCTCGATCAGCTCGCGCACCGAGTCCGCGCCGCCCGCCACCACGACCGGGAGCATGCGGCGGCCGTGCCGACGGGACCAGTGCAGCCACTGACGCAGCAGGTAGCGCACCAGCAGCGCCAGGAACGTCATCACCGGCAGCACGCCGAGCAGCCATGGGCGCACGTCGACGTGCTCCAGCCACGGCCCGAGCAGGGCCAGCACCACCGCGGCGGAGAACATCGCCGACACCACGCGGCGATACTCCTCGGCGTCGGCGCCGAGCATCTGCAGCTGCCATGCCCGGCGTATCGGCAGGAAAACCAGCGCCAGGACGGCCAGCAGCGGGGCGATCTCCGGGTGCAGGCCGTCGATCACGCCGAGCAGGCCGAGGATGCCCGCGGCGGCCGAGACACCGATCACCGCGGCAGCGTCAGCGACCACGACCGCGGCCCGGTAGTGCCGTTCCCAGCGCGTGATGGGGCCGCTGCGCCTGCGGCTCCCGCGTGGGACCGCGCTCCCGATGGCGCCGGTGGGCAACGACGTCGCCGACGTCGACCGGTCACGCATGCACTTCCCCTCACATGCAGATTCGGACAGTTGGGACACATTCAGCGCACGGGAGTTATCGCCGCAACGGTGGGTGGATATTAGCGAGATCGACAGTCACCCGATCGTGGCCTCCCACATGTCGATCACACTCACGGTCTGTCCGGGCCGTCCGGTTCACGGCAGATCATGCGATTTCGGCCGCACACACCCCACGTTCGGACGATCGCCACGCCCGCCGGCAACCGGCACACCCGCCGCAGCGGGGCTCCGCCCGGCGCAGGGCACTCCCGCTCCGCGCCGTCAGCTGATAGACCTGGAACCGTGCAAGCCCAGGAAACCTTCAGCAATTACTGCGAGCGCATCGGACCGGGCTTCTGGGACGAGCCGCTCAACGCGTGGACCAACCTGGCGTTCGCCGTCGCCGCCGTCGGCGCCTGGGTTCTGGTCAGCCGTGCGCGCGGACCGGAGCGGAGAGGCACCATCCGCGCGCTCCCGGTGATCATCTTCCTGATCTTCCTGGGCAGTGGCGCATATCACACGACGGCCACCCGGTGGGGCGCGGTCGCCGACACCGGCTTCATCGCGGTGTACCTGCTCTACTACATCGTGTTGTTCGTGGTGCTGTTCTGGCGCCTGGAGTGGCGGGTCGCCTGGCTGGCGGCTCCGCTGTTCGTCGGATTCACGCTGCTCACCGCGCTGCTGGCCGATTTCGCCGGCTTGCGCGGGCCCGGCATGTACCTGTCGGCGTTGCTCGCCTTGCTCCTTCTCGGCGGCGCGCTGCACTTCTCCGCTGACCCTGCGGTCCGCCCATACGGCGTGCAGTACGCCGCTATCGGCCTTCTGTTCGCGGTGTCGCTGACTCTGCGCACGTTGGACCGGCCGTTGTGCGACCTGGTCCCCTTCGGCACGCACTTCATGTGGCACGTGCTCAACGCATGCGTGCTCTATCTCACAGCACGGCTGGCAGTACGCCGGTGGCAGGAACTGCACAGCGAGAGTCCGGCACCGGCAGTTGCAGAGCGTGACGGCTGAGCCGCACGGACGGCGGTAGCGATTCCTCCCGACGATCGTTACCGTCGTCAATCGTGCGCTTATGCGCATGTAGTGATATGGCGATAACCGGAGGTCATCGATGGGTGGATGCTGTGGCTGCAGCAACTGCTCCGGCCCGGGCTGCGGCTGCTGCGGTTCCTGCTGAGCTCGCTGGTCGGTAATTCGATTGCTCTGCTCGGCACGGCCTGGCTATGTTTCGGCCAGGCCGTGTCGTCGTCCGGAGGGAGCTGCCGGTGCTCAGCTGAGGTCGCCCCACATCCCCTGTCGTGCCGACCTCTCCGGAGCCCGCCATGTCTTCCCCGGCTGTTTCCGCCATCGTCATGTCCGGCCTTCGGTTCGCGTGGCCGGACGGCACCGTCGTGCTGGACGGCCTGGACGCCGTCGTTCCGCCCGGCCGAACCGGGCTCGTCGGGCTCAACGGGTGCGGGAAATCGACCCTGCTGCGGTTGATCGCCGGTGACCTGCGCCCGACGCGCGGATCGATCACCACCGGCGAAGTCGGCTACCTCCCGCAGAACCTGGTGCTGGACACCTCGCGCAGCGTGGCCGAGGTGCTGGGCATCGCGGACGTGGTGCGCGCGATTGCGGCGATCGAGCGCGGGGAGACCGCACCGGAGCTGTTCGACGTCGTCGGAGACGACTGGGACGCCCAGGAGCGCGCCCGGGCGATGCTGGACCAGCTCGGACTCGCCGATGTCGGGCTCGATCGTCGCGTCGGCGAGCTGTCCGGCGGGCAGACGGTGTTGCTCGGGTTGGCTTCGCTGTTCCTGGCCCGGCCGGACGTCCTCGTGCTCGACGAGCCCACCAACAATCTCGATCGCCACGCCCGCGAGCGGCTGTACGCGGCGATCGACTCCTGGTCCGGCGCCGCCGTGATCGTCTCGCACGATCGCGAGCTGCTTGCCAGGGTCGACCAGATCGCCGAGCTGCGCGACGACAAGCTCCGCGTGTACGGCGGCAACTTCGCCGCGTACGAACAAGCAGTGCAGGCCGAACAAGAGGCTGCCGAGCGTGCGGTGCGCACCGCTCAGGCCGACGTCCGGCGGCAGCAGCGCGACCTGACGGCCGCTCGTACCGCTCTTGCCCGCCGGCTCCGGTACGGCCGCAAGCAGTACGCCAACAAACGCGAGCCGAAGATCGTCATGAACGCGCGCAAGCGCGAAGCCCAGGTGTCGGCGGGCCGCTATCGGATCATGCACGAGGAGAAGGCCGCGCAGGCCAAGGAGCGGTTGGCGAAGGCCGAACAGGCGGTGCGCGACGACGACACGATCCGGATCGATCTGGCCGGGACGACGGTCCCCTCCGGGCGCAAGGTGCTGCGTGTGGACGCGGTGCTGCGCACCGGCCTGGCGGTCGAGCTGGACATTCGTGGCCCGGAGCGCATCGGGGTCACCGGCCGGAACGGATCGGGGAAGACGACGCTGCTGCGGACCATCACCGGCGCGATCCCCCCGGCGTCCGGCCAAGTCGAGGTGTCTGTCCCCGTCGGCTTCCTGCCGCAGCGCCTGGACATCCTCGACGACCAGGCGACCGCGGCCGACAACGTCGCCCGGGTCAACCCGGCGGCGACACCGAACACCATCCGGGCACAGCTGGCCCGGCTGTTGCTGAAGGACGGGCGTGCCGATCTGCCGGTCGGGGTGCTCTCCGGCGGGGAACGCTTCCGCGCGGCGCTGGCGACCCTGTTGATCGCCCATCCGCAGCCGCAGCTGCTGTTGCTGGACGAGCCGACCAACAACCTCGACTTGTCCAGCGTCCGGCAGCTGGTGCAGGCCCTGCGGCAGTACCGGGGCGCGTTGATCGTGGCCAGTCACGACGAGCCGTTCCTGGCCGAGATCGACCTGACCCGGCGGCTGCACCTGGAGGCATGAGCACCGCCGGGGCCGTGGTCGTTTTGACGGCCCCGGCGGCCGGAGGGGGTTCAGCGGATGCCGTGGCGGGCAAGCCAGGAGATGGTCAGCCGGTAGAACTGCTGCGCTCCCCTGCTGAGGTTGATCGAATGCCCGGCGTCCGGGATGAGGTGCTTGGTCTGGCCGGCCCCGGGGTCGGTGGCGCAGTCCGTGGTCGTCCGGCAGAACATCATGTCGTGGCGGCCCAGGACGTGCAGCACGGGCAGCTCGGCCTGCTTGCCGCTCGGTTGCCTGCGGTTCCCGGCCGCGGCAGGCGGCCCGCTGCACGGCCGCAGTGCGCACAACTCGCCGCGGGCCAAGGTGTCCTTGGCCGACTCCTCGCCGCGGGCGATGGCGCTTTCGTACGTGCCCGGGTAGTGGAAGGCCTGGGTGCGGCTGCCCGGGACGGTGGTGAAGTAGCCCTCTGCCCACGGCTGCCCGGCGAACCGCGGATCGTCCGCGGCGGGCGCGAACGGGAACAAGCCCTCGTCACCGGATTCGTCGTCGCCGGATTCGTCGTCACCGCCCTCGTCGTCCGGGCCGCCTGCACCCTCGTCCTCGTCGTCGGTGTGCAGCGGTATCCCGCTGACGATGACGGCGTCGACGCCACCGCGCTCGGCGGCACGCTCGGCGACGATGCCGCCCATCGAGTGACCGTTGAGCACGATCGTGTCGAACCGTGGGCCCAGGGTGCCGTTCCGCAGATGCTCGACGACCTGGTGCACAGCGTCTCCACCGGCGTCGAAGTCGAGGGTGGCACCGTCCGGATGGTCGCTCGCGCCGTAGCCGAGCCGGTCGAGGTTCACCGTGGCGAAGCCGTGCTTGGTGGCGTACTCGACGTAGGAGTAGGTCTGCGGACGGTAGGGCCAGTCCCAGTAGCGGTGGTCGTAGCCGCCACCGTGCAGCAGAACCTGCACCGGTGTGCTCGATCGCAGCGAACCGCGGTGGCACAGCTCGGCGTAGAGGTGGTGCTCGGCGCCCTGGTGCTGCACCGGCAGGCGGTAGGCCGTGCAGGTGAGCTGCTGTGCATGCTTGGTCGCGCGCGGGCTCGGGTCGTCGGCGAATGCGACCGTCGCCGCCGTACCGAGGGCCATCACGGCGACGGCCCCGACGGCAAGAACTCGACGCTTCATCGTGGGTCCTTTCCAACGCGGGAATCCGGAACACCCTCAGTCGATCAAGCCGGTCTTCCAGCGCGCTGCGATCGCTCTGTGAGAACGCTCAGAATCGGCCCCGGCGCGGCAGCCGGATCCGGACCGTGGTGCCGGTGCCCGGCTCGGACCGCACCACGACCGCGCCCGCATGGGCACGCACCACGGCATCGACGATCGACAGTCCGAGGCCGTGTCCCCCGGTGGCCCTGGAGCGCGAGGGATCGACGCGGTAGAAGCGCTCGAGCACCCGGCCGGCCTGCTCCGGTGGCATGCCGGGCCCGCTGTCTTGCACCTCGACGACGACGTCGTCGCCGTCGCACCGCACCAGCACGCTCGCCGGCCCCGGGTCGGCGTGCCGTTCGACGTTGGTCAGCAGGTTGTCGATCACCTGCCGGAGCCGCGCCGCATCACCGGTCACCACGGCCTGCGGATCGGCGTGCAGCGACCACGTCCGGCGGTCGTCCCTGGCTTGCGCGGCGGCGACCGCGTCGGCCGCGACCTCGGCCAGGTCCACGGGCGCCCGCTCCAGGGGACGGCCCTCGTCCAGGCGGGCCAGCAGCAACAGCTCGTCGACCAGGACACCCATGCGCCAGGCCTCCGACTCGATCCTCGCCAGGATCTTCGCCAGGTCTTCCGGGTGCTCGGCCCCGCCCCGCCGGTACAGCTCGGCGTAGCCGCCGATCGTGGCCACGGGCGTGCGCAGCTCGTGCGAGGCGTCCGCGACGAAGCGGCGCAGTCGTTGCTCGGCCGCGGTGCGTTCGGCGAACGCCTTCTCCAGTTCGGCAAGCATGCGGTTGAGCGCGTCGCTGACCACGCCCACTTCCGTACCCGGGGCTTCCTGCGGCATGCGGTGCGACAACTCCCCTGCACCGATGCGTCCCGCCGTTTCGGCGATGCGCTCCAGCGGGCGGAGGCCGCGCCGGAGGGCGATCGCGGAGAGCAAGCCCATCGCGACCACGGCTCCTACCCCGGACACGATGGCGACGGCGGCCACCCGGCTGGTCAGCTCTTCGTACGCGGCCGGGTCGAGCTCCGCCACGTCGCCGTCGAAATCCTGCACGGCACCGAAGGTCGCGCCGACGGCCAGGCCGATCCCCAGCACCGACAGGCCGACCACGATGAGGATCAGCCTGGCACGCAGGCTCACGGCCGATGGCCTTCCGGCAGCCGCAGCACGTATCCGACACGTGGCACCGTGTGGATGAGCGGCGTGCGGCCGGCGTCGATCTTGCGGCGTAGGTACGAGATGTAGGTCTGCACGACGCCGTCGTTGCCGCCGAAGTCGTACTCCCAGACGTGGTCGAGGATCTGCCGCTTCGTCAGCACCCGGCCCGCGTTGGCCAGCAGATAGCGCAGCAGCGCGAACTCGGTGGGGGTCAGATCGATGCGCTGTCCGTTCCTGCGGACCTCGTGCGCGGCGTCGTCGAGTTCCAGATCGGCGAAGGTCAGCCGGTCGTCGTCGCGCGGGGCGGTGCGCTTGAGCACGGCGCGGACCCGCGCGATCAGTTCGCCCAGGCTGAACGGCTTGGTCAGGTAGTCGTCACCGCCGACGGTGAGGCCGGTGATCTTGTCCTCGGTGGCGTCCCGCGCGGTCAGGAACACCACCGGCACCTGCTGGCCGGTCGCCCGGAGCCGGCGGCACGCCTCCACCCCGGACATGTCCGGCAGCATCACGTCGAGCACCACGAGGTCCGGACGGAAGCTCGCCACACCGTCCAGGGCGCCTTTGCCGGTGCCCGCGATCTGCGTCTCGAAGCCCTCGTACCGCAACGCGGTCGCGACCAGTTCGGCCAGGTACGTCTCGTCGTCGACCACCAGCACCTTGCGCCCCATGGGCACCAGTTTCGCCCACGCCGGGCCGTGGGCAGCCACATTCACAGAGATCTCTCAGAAGCCGCGTGAAGTGCACCGGAGCGAGGGATGCGATGGCGCAAGGGCGTACCGGTCCGGGTGATGTGCTGCCCGGTTACCGTCGGGGCGAGGATCGAGGTGCGGATGACGGAGAACCAACTGCAGGCGGCCGGGCCGGGGTGGTGGGAGTCGTTCGCTGCGCTCTTCACCGATGCAGGCGTCGGTGTGCTCTATGCGGGTGTTCTGCTGTGCTGGTGGCGGGCGCGGCAGCTTCCGGCGCAGCGCATGGCGCGCGCCATGCTCGCTCCAGTTGGAGTGCTGGCCGCGTACGTGATCAGCTCGGGCATCAAGCTCCTGGCGGCCGCCGAACGGCCGTGCCAAGCACTGGTCGTCCGCGCGGTGATCGAGTGCCCGCCCACCGGTGACTGGTCGTTTCCCAGCAACCATGCCGCGCTGGCCGGGGCATGCGCGGTGGGCGTCGCGTGCGCATGGGCAAGGCTGGCGATCCCGGCCGCGCTGGTGGCCATCGCGGTTGCGGCTTCGCGAGTAGTGGTCGGCGTGCACTACGTCCACGACGTGATCGCCGGCCTCACCGTCGGGAGCGCAACCGCCGCGCTCGTCGTCTGGGCGATGCTGCGGCCCACGACCAACCTGGTCGAGCGGCTGCGTGCGCGCCCAGCATGCGACACCTGGTGGCGTCGCGGTCAGCGCTCCAGCCAGTGCCGACGGACGACGGCAGACGAGCGGGAGACGGCACCCGTTTGTGCCCCGCGGACACCTCGGAACCTGCCCTCTGCCCTGCAGGCCGCTCGTGCCGGCTTCCGGCCCCGGGTCAGCCGGTGGGTCCGCCGCGAAGGTCCTCCGGATACAGCAGGTCCTGCCAGCACCAGCCGTCAGCCCGCTTGGCGAGGATGGCGACGAAGTTTCCCGTGCTGCCATCGAACGCGCTGGCTGTGAACGGTGCCTCGGCCCGGTCACCGGTCTCTCGCACCTCGCCGGACAACTGCGCCGTGCTGACGTCACCGGAATACTCGATCAACTCGAGCGCGCCAGCACTGATGTCCGGGCAGCCCAGTTGGTTGAGGGTGTTGGTGTCGTGCGATACCAGCGCAGAGATCAGTGAATCGGCCACCGCTTGCGCTCCGCCGGCATCCTGTCCCGCGGCGCCTCCACTGCCGTTGTCACCGCTGCCGCTACTTGCGCTGCTGTCCCCGTCGTCGGACAGGAAGAAGCCCGGAGCGACGAACCCGGTGATGCCGAGGACAGCGAGCACGACGACGGCGCTGACGATGCCCACGATGAGCCCGGGGTTGCTCTTGCGAGGCGGCGGGCCCCCGTAACCGGGCGGGGGCACCTGGCCGGGCGGACCGTAACCGGGCGGGCCATATCCCTGCGGGCCCTGCGGGCCGTACGCCTGCGGTGGCCCGTATGGCTGCTGCGGTCCCTGTGAATACGGGCTCTGCGGCTGCCCGTACGGATGGCTCATCGGCACCCCCAGGTTCGGCGGGCGCGGTACTCCGCGCGTGAGATCGGCACTGATTCTAGGGGTCGCCTGCTGCGGGCGCGTGCCGATCTCACCGAATCTTGGGACCATGCCCACCCCGGATGTAACATTTGTTACATGATCGAAGTGACTCGCACCGCCAAGGCGGCACCCGAGCGCGTCTGGGCGCTGCTCAGCGACATCGAGAAGTGGCCCGCCCTGCTGCCGACGTTCAACCAGATCACCCGCCTGGACGGCACCGGCCCGATCGGCATCGGGACGAAGTTCGACGTGCGGCAGCCCGGTCTGCCCAAGGCCGTCTACCAGATCACCGACTGGGAGCCCGGCAAGCTGTTCACCTGGCAGTCCCAGGCCCCCGGCGTGGTGACGACGGCCTCCCACCGGGTCGAACCCACTGCGGACGGGACGCGGATCGTGCTCACCCTGGACTGGACCGGCCCGTTGGCCCGGATCTCCACCCTGTTGCTGGGCCGCAAGGCGCGACGGTATGTCTCATCGGAGGCAGAGCACATCGCACAGGCGGCCGAGGATGGCGAAGGAACGGACTGAACACCCCCGGGACGTACTGCTGACCAAGATCGTCGAGTGGTTCATGCAGCACGGCGTGCTGGACACCAGCATGCGCACGCTCGCCGCAGGTGTCGGCACCAGCAATCGCATGCTCCACTACCACTTCGGCTCCCGCGACCAGCTGCTGTCCGCGGTGATCGAACGGGTGTGCGCGGCGGAGCGGGAGACGCTGCACCGGTTCATCGCGGAAGCTTCCGACCCGTTCGACGCCGGCGCCCGCTATTGGCGGCACGTCGCCGACACGTCGGCGGTGTTCGCGCCGTTGTTCTTCGAGTTGTCGTCGCACGCGATGTATCGCAAGCCGTACGCGGAGAGTTTGCGGACGGTGCTGACGGACGCCTGGCTGACCGGCTTCACGCAGGCTTTCCAGCGGGTGACCAGCCCGGATCGGGCCGCTCGGCTGGCCAGGCTGTCGCTCGCGGTCGGGCGCGGCGTGCTGTTCGAGATGGCTCTGACCGGGGACCGTGCGGCCGCGGACGCGGCCGTCGAGGAATTCACCACGATGGTGCGGCGCGAAGTGCAGCGAGACGGCTGACGCCCGGGGACGGCGTGCTCCTCAACCCTGCCCGCGCACTACCCCACGCACTACCCCACACAGCCACGAGGTGCCTATGAGCCCCGAGCAGCCGTGGCTAGTGTGCCTGCGGCCGGGCAGAGCCGAGAACGAACTCGGCCTGCCCGAGGGCACGCTGACCGAACAGGACACCATCGTGGCTTCCATCGAGCCGGAGCACGTGGAGAACCCGCCCATCCCGGCGACAGCGAGCCAGGGCAACGAGTACCAGCGCCGCGGGGTCGCCGGAAGCGACCGTCGAACTGCCCAAGGGCACCCCGTTCACAGATCGACATTGGGAAGTGAGTTCATGACTTGCTCGTTCGGAGAGCACGTGGTCTCCGGGCCGCCACCCAGCGACGACACCACGGCGGCCACGGCTGGTGAGCCATCCACGAAGGCGGCCGCTAGGTGCTGAAGTGGCTCAGCGGGGAGCCGGTCGACAAGGAGCTGTCCGCCGAGATCAGCAAGGAGGAGTCCGAGCGGCTGCGGGCCGACCCGGCTGCGTTCGAAGAATCCGGCGCGCCCACGATCCGTATCGCTGACCGACGGCGGCTCAGCGACAGACCCGCCGCGAACCGGTCCGTGCGGCGGCGCCGGCTGGTGCGAGGACCAGCCGGCGCCCTGAGAGACGTACCTGCCTTGACGTATGCCGCCCGATCGGCATCGCGCGGCGGGACGGCCACCGCTGATCAGTAGGCGTCGACCTGGAAGTCGGTCACGTCGAACCGCTGCTGGCCCGCAGTGTCGACGATCTCGACGCCGTAGCCGATCTGGCCGAGAGTGGAGCCGTCCTTGAGCATGCCGGACGAGACCAGGTGGTCGGTGAACTGCTTGATGTCCAGTTCGCCCGAGGTCATCGGCTCCGTCGCCACGAACGACACGATCTCGTCGTCGTCGGTCGCCCACAGCTCCCACTCGGTGTCACCGACGGTGACCGTGTCACGCAGGTCACCGGCCGGGCGCTGATCCTGGTACTGGGTCCAGATCATCAGCTCGGTTGTCCCCGGGCCGTTGCCCACACCGTTGATCCACACGTCGTAGGCGAAGTTCCACGCACCCACGTCCGGGGCCTCGTGAGCGAAGCGGGTGGGAATGCGCTCGAACGAATCGAGGCTCGGCTCCGCGCCACTGTTCCAGTCGTGCCAGTCCTTGTGGACGTTCGGGTAGCTCAGCACGGCCCCGTCGCCGGCGTCGGTCGCAGCGGCCTCCACATACCAGGAACTGAACGAGCAGACGGCCATGTTGTGCGACACGGTCCCGTTGTCGTTCCACACGTTCGGGCCACCGTAATAGTCCTTGCCGTCGCCCTCCCCGTTGCCGTCGATGGGCCCGCCGCCGTCGTCCGTGGACCAGGTCTGCACCGGGTCGGCGCACTTCTGCGCGGCCACGGTGGTGGCGGCGTCCTCGGGCGCTTCGGTCGCGACCGCCACGCCCGTCGCGATGGCGATCAGGGCCAGCGCGGACGCCGCGGCGAAGGTCTTGCGCATGGTGGTGCCTCACTCCTACGGGTCGGCGTTATCAATTCGAGACCGGAAAGCTACGGAAACCGTCATGCATGGTCAACGGCGAGCGCCCGGGTTAGGCCGAATGGCGACCCGGGCGCTGGACCGGAGTTGGCAGCCGCGTTGGGCGAGACGGCGGCAGGTCGTCGTGCCGCTTGGGGAGCCGGTTGCGTGGCTCACGGTCGCGGTGGAGCAAGGTGCGTGGCGCGGAGGCCGGGCGCGATCGCCCATCACCGGAAGAAGAACGAGGCCACGCACCACGTCGCACCCTCGTCCTCGGTCATCACATGGATCGACCCGCTCGCCCGGGGGTTGTCCGCCCGCGAACCGGTGATCTCGGTGCTCGCGCCCAGGCCGGTCGCGGTCGTCGCACCGAGTTCGATGCGCGGCTGCCGGTCCATGATGATCTCGACCAGCGGCTGTACCGCGGTCTTCTCGCAGGTCAGCGCCAGGGCACCTGGCTTGTCGCCGTTGTTGACCTGCTCGGCGAAGTCCTCGGTCAACTTCCGTGCCTCCCGCTCGACCTCCTCGCTGTCGGGCATCCCGGGCAGCGTCGGCAAGCCGGGCACGTCCGGCTGGGTGGTGGGGGCCTTCTCGGTCCGGTGCAGTTCGACGCCGCTCCAGCACCAGCCGTCACCCTGCTTGGTCAGCTTGAGGGTGAGGGAGCGTCGGATGGTCACCCAGATCATGGACATGTCGGCCTCGGCCTCGGCGTCACCGACCAGGCGAACCTCACCGGTCAGCTCGACCGACTCGACGTCCGTCGCGTCCGAGATGATGGACGTCAACACGGCGTCGTCAACACGGCGTCCTCCCCCGGACACCGCAGCTTTTCCAGCTTGCCGCGGTCGCGGGCGTGATATCCGGCGACGATCTGTTCGGCGAGCTCCTTCGCCGCCGCCTTCGGGTCCTCGGGTTTCGTCGGGGCGACGGAGCCACTGGCCGCTTCCTCGTCGCCGGAAAGAAGGAAGCCGGGGGCGACGAATCCGGTGATGCCGAGCGTGCCCAGGACGACCGCCACCACGGCGATGATGCCGACCATCACAGCGGTGCCGGATTTCTTCTTCGGGGGCTGCGGTGGACAGCCGCCGACTGGGAAACCGCCCGTCGGCGGGTAATGCTGCCGCCCGTAGGGGCCGCTGTGGTGCTGCGATACGTCAGGGCGGTCCGGGTGGTGCGGAGTCGTCATGGCTGCTCCCCGTCGGTCCTCGCGTGTCGTTGCCTCGCCGGACCGAGCGGGTGCTGCTCTGTCCGGCTTCGACTGCAACGACCGCTGACGGGGACATCAGGTTGGGGCCGTCCTCCGCGTAGACGACTCCGCGTTCACTCTCCCCCGGTTGCCGCGGCCAAGGCGACGGCAATGCCCGCCGGGCCTCGGACGTAGCACAGCTGGTGGTTTCCGTACCGCACGACGTCGCCGATGAGCTCGGCGCCATGCGGCCGCAGCCGGTCGAGGGCGACGTCGATGTCGTCGACGGCGAACATGACCCGGTGACCGCCCAGCACGTTCACCGGCGTCGAGCCGCCGTCGACAGCGGGCGGCGAGAGATATTCGGTCAACTCGATCCGGCCGTGACCGTCCGGGGTCCGCATCATCGCGATGGCCGACCGCACACCGTCCAGCCCGACGACGCGATCGACGACGTTGCCTTCCACCGTCGCCTCGCCCTCCAGCTCCAGGCCCAGAGCGCCGAAGAACGCCTTCGCCGTCTCGAGGTCGTCGACCACCACGGCGACGTTGTCCATACGCACGCTCGCGGTCACCGGGCCGCCTCCGAGGCCTTCTGCCGCATGAGTTCCTCGATCGCGGTCGGCAACGTCGTCTCGAAGTCGATCAGCTTCGCCCAGGTCGGCTTCACCACGATCCGCACCATGCCGTCGTAGAGCGCTTCGACGTTCCGTTCCCACTCGGCCCGCTGCTCCGGTGTCATCCGGTACGTGCCGTTCATCTGCAGGTACTCCTCCGGGATGCCCTCGACCTCGTCGAGTTCGGCATCGCCGCGCAGCAGCAGGACCTTGGGTGGATGGGATTCGGTGTCGATGGTCAATGCGACCGCGGGATTGCGGCGCAGCGCGGCGAGTTTCCGCGCGTTCGTCGCGGTGCACATGACGATTTCCGTGCCGTTCCAGTGGATGCCGATCGGGATGGCACGCGGCGTTCCGTCCAGGGCGACGAACGCCAGCCTGGCCAGGTCGCGGGCCAGCAGCTCCTGGCTGTACGGGCGGGCAAGGACTTGGTCGACCGCTTGCTGATCCATGAGTACCCCTCGGGTTTGGCGGTGTGTCCGCCCAGCCTCTCGCGTCGGACCTCATCCGTCCATCGCGGAACACCCGCCCGCAGGCCCCGGCAGCCTCCGCCGGCACAGCAAGCGCACAACACGCGACACGGGGTCCGGCATGCCGTGGCAAAAGCGAAACGGCCCAAGGGATGCTCACCCGCCGGCCGTTTCGCAACCGGTCAGCGCCTGCAGCCCTGGCCGTAAGACGACACCGGGTCGGACGGTCTCTCTACGTCGCCATCGCACGATCGATTCCCAGGCATCCTCGAGACTTCCCCTGTTCCGCTCAGCGCACATGTCGCGGTCGCGTGGTCCCCGCCGCCGTTGGGTGTGAGGCGTGACCTGCGCCCTCGGAGCAATCAATCCCGTGCAATCCCTCGAAAGCAATCAACCCCGTGCAATGGAGCGTTCGGGCGCGGCTCGCACCCCAGGGGCATCGAGTGCGGCGGTCAGACAAGGTCTGCTATCAGCCTCGCTTAGGTTGCGGGTCGAACCTGGTCAGCTCCCGCACGATGTTCTCGTCGGTGTCCAGCCACAGCCATTGAGTGAACGGGGTGCAGCTCATGCCGAAACGATCCATGCCGGGTTCGCCGTTGTCGTGCCACCAGTCGTAGGCGGCTTCGACTTCGTCCCAGAGTCGGCGCGGGCCGAGCTGACGTACCGTCCATGGCTTGCTACTGGTGAGGTCGGCGTGGACGCGGGCGAAGGACTTCGTGGCTCCGTCGTCGAGTTCGACGACGTGCCGGCGTTCGCCTTCGGCGTCCCAGTCGATCCAGGCGTACATCGATTGCAGGCGTGCGCCGAGCGCGAAGCCGCCGCGGCGTGGGTTGAAGATGCGGTCGAAATCGCCGCCATGGCTTTGTGACTTGCTCACGTCGGCGTCGGCGATCTCGGCTTCGCTGGGCTGCCAGCTGAAGAGCGTGGCGCGCTGGCTGCGGATACGCATGAACGCGATGTCGCCGGAGAAGCGGCCGTCGGCGACTGCCCGGGTGGGGTCGACGCGCAGGGTGAGCAGGACTCCGTTGAGCCAGTCGGTGCCCCACGGGGTGACCAGGACGCCCCCGGCCTTGGTTTGCTCGAACCAGGCTGGCGGCACCACTTCCCGCACGGCCGCGGTGGAGATGACCCGGTCGTAGGGGCTGCGTTCGGCGAAGCCCTGGAGACCGTCACCGGTGACGACGGTGACGTCGTGCCCGGTGCGCTCGAGGTTCTGACGCGCCTGCTCAGCGATCGCGGGATCGACTTCGACACTGACCACGGACGCCGCTCGCCGGGACAGCAGCGCAGCGTTCCAGCCGGTGCCGGTGCCGATCTCGAGCACATGGTGGTCGGGTTGGAGGTCGAGGGCGTCGAGCATCTCGGCCACGACGGACGGCATCGAGCAGGAACTCGACGCGAACCGGGGCTCGCCACCTTCGCCGTTGTTGACCTGTGTGATCACGAAGGAGTTGTCTGCGACGAGCTTTTCCCACTCCGCCGGATTGGTGCGACGCGAGATCGGGCGCAGCTGCGCATCCCAGATGTCGTCGGGGATGAAGTCGGCGCGTGGGACCTCGGCCAGAAGGTGTTGCCAGTCGGTCACCGGCCGCCTCGATCGTCCTTGTCGTGCCGACCGCCGCCGGCTTCTTCCACCGGTTTGGTCTTGTCCGGGTCGTAGGTGCCCTGACCGTCGGCTTCGATCTTGTCTTTGCCGTGTTTCCCCATGGTCCCTCCCCTACCGAAACGGATCTTATCTACGTGTAACGGAGTGAGCACTCTGTGTGCACCCATAAATGGGGTGCGTGCTGCTCACAGCAGCGTGCGGATGAGGTCGTGCAGTGGGTCGATCAGGTCGGGAAACTCTTGCTTCGCGGGTTGCAGCAGCTTGGCCGCCACGTGCAGCAGCGTCAACCGGCCGGTGTCGCTGGCCAGCTGGTCCTCGAAGACCTCATAGACCTTGTAGGCGACCTCGGGCATCAGCAGCGACAGGCAGTACAGCTTGGCGGCGTCCGCGCCGGCGGGGCCGCGGCCCCACAGTTCCCAGTCCAGAATGGCCAGCGGCTGGTAGAGGTTGGCCCAGTGCAAGTCACCGTGCACGGTCTCCTGCTGCGGGATGACCAGGTCGAAGCCGAGCACTTTGCGGATGCGGGCATCCGCGGCTGGGTTCTTCTTGACGCGGTCGGTCGGTGTGGCGCGCAGCGTGTCGAGCGCGCTCCGCAAGTCGCGCCACCACTGGTCGGGCAGATCCACCGGATGTCGCAGCACCCGGCTGGAGGAGATCGGCTGGCCGTCGATGACGGTCATGGCGTCGGCGCGTACGCAGAACTGCAGGCCGTTGAACTCATCGGTGTAGTCGGTCGAGGCCAGCACGTACGGTTTGGGTACGCCCCGCACCGCATTGGATTCGGCGATCCCGGTCCATACGAGCGGAAACGCGCGCACGTCGCTGGCCAGCTCCGCCCCGACGCGCAGCCAGCGCGGCTCCCCGCCGCTGGTGCGGCACAGACCGCTGACCGAGCGCAGCCCGACGCCGAACTGAGGCTCGCCGATTACCGTCAACCCGAGCCGCTTGGCGGCGCGGTCGCGGTGGCCGAGCAGCCAGCGGCGAAATGTCGCCTCCAGCCGCTCGGCCGACTCGCTGTTGGTCACGCCCTCCGCACCGCCTCGTTCTCCGGGTAGCAGTTGGTGCCGCCACCACCGGGTCGACATCCCGCACCGAAGGCTTCGTTCTCCGGGTAGCAATTCTCGCCGCTGCCACCCGGTCGGCACCCGGTTCGCTGGCGCTCGGGCATGCCGAGCGCGATCAGACGCTGGCGGGCATGGGGCAACAGCTCGGCGATCTCGGTGATGCTGTGCGTCGTCACGGTGCCCAACTCCAGATCGCGGGCCATCACACACGGGGTCACGGAGCCATCCGGCATGACCGCGAGCTTGCCATCGCCACATCCACCACACAGCTCGCCCGCGTCGCAACCACCCAGCGGGGTATGCCGCGGCGCGATCCCAGCCGCGCGCCCCAGGGCGCGTACGTTGCCGAACCCGATCGCCTGCTCTGGTACACCAAGGGCGAGGAGATCAGCGCGTGCACCCTCGATGTCCTGCTCGTCGAGCACCTTGATGATGCCCACCCGGATTGGGATCTGGTACTGCACCGCGCGTGCGATGTTGCGACGGGTCTGCTCGTACGAGGCGGGGCGCTGGGTGATCATGGTGTGCTCGTCCGGGTTGCCGCTGTAGTACGACGTCGCCAGCGACACCCCTGGCCGTCGGAACACTTCCCACAGCTCGTCAGTCACATGCCCGAGGTTGCTGAACACCTCCACCCGCAGCCCCAGCGTGAGCGCGTACTCGACCAGCGCGGGCAGCGCCGGGTGCAGCGTTGGTTCGCCGCCGATGAACTGCACCAGGCGCACACCGGTAGCGGCGACCTGGTCCAGGACCCGTTTCCAGTCGTCGGCGGTCATCGAGCCATGGGAGCCCTGTGGCCCGCTGCGGGCGAAACAGTGCGTGCAGTGGAACTGGCACTTGCCGGTGATCTCCAACCACACAAATTCCAGCGGCGCGGCCACCCGGCTACTCGGGGCATCGATCGTTGCGGCGGTCATCAACCCTTCCTCTCCTCAGTTGCTGTGTTCGACGCGGGAAAACGGGGGGAATTGGAACTGCGCGGGCGCACCGGACAGGGGGTGTTTCGGCGCGTGCTCGCTGCCGTGGGGCGACAGCTTCAGCAGCGCGGTGATCGCCGCAGCGACCGGACCGAAGTAGAACCACACCGGGTCCGCCACCACCTCACCGTGGTCGTCGATCAAGTAGCGGCCGGCGAACGCGGTGTCGACGTCGAACACCACATAGGTGTCGATAACGCCGTCACCGCGGCGCTTGCCCATCACCCGCCCCGGCACACTGTCTCCGGAGGATTTGAACCCGGCTGCGGTGATGCGCCGCAGAGCGTCGATGGCTGCGCGCTCTTCCTCGGATTCGCCGATCAGCCCGGTCATGCCACGTCCCGCAATCTCGACGACATCCCGCCCATGCCGGGCGCGATCTTCCGTTGCGCCTGCTCGACGGTGAGCGGGTGGGCGATCAACCGGGAGTACTCCTCGCTGTGCCGACCCACGTCCAAGATGGGGCGAACCGGCGGGCGGGGTGTGCCCTCGAGCCTGGCCTGATGGCGATACCAGCGCACCAGAAACGGCACATACGCCATTCCGGCGATCAGCAAGAACACCAGCGTGAAGGTCATCGTTGACTCACCTCAGTGGCCGAATACCCCGGCTGACGAGTCGTGATCGGCGCAGCCAGCAGGGCAAGATCGTTCATCCGGGAACCGCCGCTGCTGCGATCAACCACGACGTGCCGTGGGGTCGCGGCGACGGCTGGTGTGGAGGGCGGCACTCCCCGCAGGGGGCGGGGATTCACCTGCGGGGGTGCCGCGGTTGCGCTCACCCGATCCGTCGAATCAGGTGCGCAGGTGAAACACGGTCGGCTAGCCAGCTGCAGGGTCGGGGCTTGCATGCTGTGTCCCTCCGTGTTTCAGTGATCGCAGTCTGTTTGTGAACAACGGCTGCTAGAGTTCGCTCCGACAGCCTGTATCAGCAATTGAAACGGGTCGCAGTTCACCCAGACGGAGGATTGAATGGCGAAGTCGAAGGTGAAGGCCAAGCGCCTGGGGGCGGCACTACGTCAGAGTCGTGAATCAGCCGGTCTGAGCCTGCGGGATGCCGCCAAAGGGGTGGGCTGGGACTTCAATCGTCTGCACCGGATCGAGAAGGGCCAGGGTCCGTACAACCCCGAAGAGATTTCGGGTCTGCTCGGCCTGTACCGCGTCACCGGTGACCGGCGCGACCGCATTCTCGCCACCGTGCGCTCGCTCGACGAACCCGGCTGGTGGGAGCTCGCGGGTGTCACGAAGACGATGGGAGCCCTTGCGGACTACGAGAACGACGCCCAGAAGATCACCGAGTGGGCACCGTTGCTGATCCCTGGCCTGCTACAGACCATGGACTACGCGCGCTCCGCGATCGGGTTCGATCCGAACCTCGATACGGCAGACATAGAAGCCCGGCTGACTGTGCGAGTGCGTCGCCAGCAGATCTTGAAAGGCGATGTGGAATATCGGGTTTTCCTTGGGCTGACCGCGCTCAAAGCAACGGTCGGCAGTAGGGAGATACTGGCTCGCCAACTCGCGGCGCTCCTCAACATCGGGCAACAGGACAACATCACCCTGCGGGTCGTGCTCCCCGAAGCAGATGCGCGAGGCGCATTGCTCGGCCCCTTCAGCGTGCTGGAGTTCGACGAGTGGCAACCAGTCGTGGATGTCGAGAACTTGCGCGGCACCGTGTTTCTCGACACCGAAGAACATACGGGCATCTATCTCGGGGTGCTGTCCCAGCTGAATGCTGTCGCACTCGGTGAGGCAGAATCGATGCGTTTGATCGAGCGGCTCAAGGAAGAAGTGGAAGGATCAGCAGATGAGCAGCGAGTGGCGCAAGTCTAGCTTCAGCGGCCCGGACTCCGACTGCGTCGAGCTGCGCAAGGCCGAGGACGGTCACATCCTCATGCGCGACTCGAAGGACCCCGACGGACCTCGCCTGGCCTTCACCAAGGCCGAGATCGCGGCCTTCGTGCAGGGGGTCAAGGCGGGCGAGTTCGACGACCTGACCTGAACGGTCGACACAGTGACCTGGGCCCCTCTCCCTGCGCGCGGGGAGAGGGGGCGACTCACCCCGGGGGACGCCGTCGGCCAAGAACCCCTCTCTCAGCGCGTGGGGAGAGGGGCCTTTTTCTAGGGCTACACCTGATCAACTCTGGCTTTCGCCTGCTCTTGGTAGGTCAAGTCCCGGGTAGTGGTGTAGCGGTGCGTTCTCCTTCTTGATGTGTCAGGCGGTGAGTGCGGGCAGGTGGTCGGCTCCGATCTCGGGGTCGGTGGTGGTCACGATGTTGATGCGGCAGCGGGCCAGGACCTCGAGGCCGAGGTAGCGGCGGCCTTCGGCCC